>Ga0209581_1000014_pt1 | contig 777491 bp, 725 predicted proteins | sample Coa_R2_FD_187160 | JGI IMG/M metagenome (GOLD analysis project Ga0209581, IMG submission 187160) | Surface soil microbial communities from Centralia Pennsylvania, which are recovering from an underground coalmine fire - Coalmine... | ecosystem: Environmental > Terrestrial > Soil > Unclassified... | reverse complement strand
CAGCGAACCAGACAACTTCCTCTCTGGCTGCATCGTTACAACTGGCATCGACCGCATGCTAGCTTGAAAGCCAACACGCCTATCAGCAGACTCGCTCTAACCGGGGACAACCTGTTGAGGCTTCACACCTAGAGCATGTCCCGATTAAGCTGAATCGGGACATGCTCTCGATTCTTTGGTTTGGTCGCATTTCCTACGCCGAACCGGCATCCACTTCGGCGGGAAATGCTCTAAGCGCTCGCCGCGTCCGCCTCTCTCTGATACTTCCGCGCCGGCGTGTTGACGACCTCGGCGAGCGGCGCCGCGGCGTGCGAGGCGCGGCGCCGCTCCGCGCTCACGGCTTCGTAGAGCGTGGTGCGCTGCATCGGCCGGCGGCCGGCCGAGCGGATCAGCGCCTCCATGTGCTCCGGCGACATCTCCTGGCCGTGGGTGGCGCCGGCGGAGCGCGTGATGGTCTCGTTCATCAGCGTGCCGCCGAGATCGTTGACGCCGGCGCGCAGGCAGGCGGCGACGCCGTCGGGCCCGAGCTTCACCCAGGACGCCTGGATGCTCGTGATGTGCGGATGGAGTGCCAGGCGCGCCACCGCGTGCATCAGCACGGCCTCGCGGAACGTCGGCCCGCGGCGCGCGCGGCCCTTGAGGTAGATCGGCGCTTCCATGTGGACGAAGGGCAGCGGGATGAACTCGGTGAAGCCCTGCGTCCGTGCCTGGTGCTCGCGCACGCGCAGCAGGTGCCGCGCCCAGTGCGAGGGGCTATCGACGTGGCCGAACATGATCGTGGCGGTGCTCTTGAGGCCGAGCGCATGGGCGGCGCTCATCACCTCGAACCACTGCGCGGTCGTGATCTTGTCCGGGCAGATGACGCGCCTCACCTCGTCGTCCAGGATCTCCGCGGCGGTCCCGGGTAGCGTGCCGAGGCCGGCCTCGCGCAGTCTCGAGAGGAACTCGGGCACGGAAATGCCGAGCGTCTCCGCGCCCTGCCAGACCTCGAGCGCGGTGAAGGCGTGCACGTGGATGTCCGGCGCCACCGCCTTGACCGCGCGGCAGATCTCGACATAGGTGGCGCCGGTGTAGTCCGGGTGGATGCCGCCCTGCATGCAGACCTCGGTGGCGCCGCGCGCCCAGGCCTCCGCCGTGCGCCGCCGGATTTCCGCGAGATCGAGGTCGTAGGGCCGGCCGCGCAGGTTCTCGCTCAGCTTGCCCTTGGAGAAGGCGCAGAACTGGCAGCGGAAATAGCAGACGTTGGTGTAGTTGATGTTGCGGTTGACGACGTAGGTGACGGTGTCGCCGTTGACCGCGGCGCGCACTTCGTCCGCTGCCGCACAGACTGCGGTGAACTCGGGCCCGCGCGCCGCGAACAGCCGGACGATCTCGGCTTCCGAGAGGTCCGCGCCCGTCTGGGCGCGCGCCAGGATCCGCGCCAATCCCGCCTCGACGCGGGAGGGGTACGGGGCCCCGATCAAGGCAACCTCGCGCCGCGGAACACTCGTCGCCACCCCCGGCGCCCAGGTGTCGGCGCGCGCGAATCCTTCGGCATCCGACTGCCGGAGCATGGCGGTCGTGAGCCGGGCGTCCACCCACTTGTCCGCCCGCTGCGCATAGGCGGGATAGGTCGCGAGCCGCTCGACCAGCTCCTTGCCGGCGGCGTTGGTCGTGCGTTCGAGCGCGTCGAGCTGAGGCCAGGGCGCTTCGGGATTGACGTGGTCCGGCGTCACCGGCGAGACGCCGCCCCAGTCGTTGATGCCCGCGGCGATCAGACGCTCGAGCGCGCCCGGATTGAGGTTGGGCGGCGCCTGGATGTTCATCCCAGGGCCGAGCACCAAGCGCGCCACCGCGATGGTCCAGAGATGGTCCTCGAGCGCCGCATCGGGCGCGTCGGCCATGCGCGTCTCCGGCTTGGCGCGGAAATTCTGGACGATGATCTCCTGAATGTGACCATACCGCTCGTGGAGCTCGCGGAGCGCCAGCAGCGCCTCGATCCGCTCGCGCCGGGTCTCGCCGATGCCGATCAGGATGCCGGAGGTGAAGGGAACCGCCGCCTCGCCGGCGAGCCGGATGGTCTCCAGGCGGACCGCGGGGTGCTTGTCGGGCGAGCCGAAATGCGGACCGCCCCGCGCGCAGAGCCGCTCGCTGCTGCTCTCCAGCATGAGGCCCTGCGACACGGAAACCTGGCGCAGCGCCGCGATCTCCTCGCGCGCGAGCACGCCGGGATTGGCGTGCGGGAGCAGCCCCGTCTCTTCCAGGACCAGCCGAGCCATTTCGGCGAGATAGCCGACGGTGGTCTCGTGGCCGAGCGTGCGGAGCTCCTCTCGCGCGACGTCGTAGCGGAGCTCCGGCTTGTCGCCGAGCGTGAACAGCGCCTCCTTGCAGCCGGCGGCGGCGCCCGCGCGCGCGATCGCGAGCACCTCGTCACGAGAGAGATAGGCGCGCTCGCCGCGCCGCGGCGGATGCGCGAAGGTGCAGTAGTGGCAGACGTCCCGGCACAGCTTCGTCAGTGGGATGAACACCTTGCGCGAATAGGAAACGATATTTCCGTGGCCGAGGTCCCGCACTCGAGCCGCCGCGTCCATCAGCGCCGCGAGGTCGACGCGTTCCGAGAGCGCAAGCGCTTCCGCCGGATCGAGACGACCGCCCGCTTCCATCTCGGCCGGGTCGGCGCCGTGCGTCCTTCGACTCGCCGCCTCCGGCGGCGGCTCAGGATGAGGCGCCTTTGTGTCTGCCATTACCGATTTCCCTCATCCTGAGCCGCGCGCATAAGCGCGCGAGTCGAAGGACGCACCGAGCGCATGCCGTCTTGCAACCGCTCGATCACCCCGCGCTGCTCGAGAAAAGCATGGCTCCGCGTCTCCGAGCGGAGCGCGAGAAACGCCACCAAATCCTCGGGACGGTCGATATCGAGCCCGATTCCCGGCAATCGGAGGATTCTCGGCGCGATGCCGCGCTCCAACGCCGCCTCGAGGTGTTGGAAGAAGCTCTGCTTGCCGAACCGGATCGGGATCGCGTCGCAGGGCATCAGCGCGATGGCATTGGTGCCCATGTCCGCGAGCGCGGGCGCCAGGGCGACGGCGGCACGCGATGCCCGCCCGCCGAGGATTTCCGCGATCTCGGCAGCCGTCGCGAGCGGCACGTCGGCGGGGACGGCGAGCATGCCGGCGGCGCCCTGCGCCGCGAGCTCCTTCGCCGCGAGGGTGATCGCGGCGCTCGGGCCCTCGTGGCGAAGGTCCGCGATCACGCGCGCCCCGAAGGACTGCGCCGTCGCCGCAAGCGCAGCCTCGCGTGTCACGACGATCGTGCCGGCGAGCGCAGGGACCTCCGCGAGCGCCGACAGCACGTCCTCCAGCATGGCAAGCGCGAGGCACTGTCGCTCCTCCGGAGAGAGAATCCCGGCGAGTCTCTGCTTCGCTTGCGCCAGGTCCTTCGCGGGGACCACGGCCCATATGCCGTCACGGCGCACGCGATGTCTCCTTTATCCGCGTGCGCCGGGCGAGGCTCCCCGCGAAATCGAGCACCTCACGCGCCAGGCGCTCGCGGTCCTCGAGCGAGGTCATGAGAGTCTCGGTCGTCCGCACCGTCACGGGCAAGCTCGCGGCCTCCGACTGGTCGGCCTTGTCTATCACGATTCCATCGATGAGGCCGTCATAATGCCGGGCAATCGACGCCTGCGTCAGGGGTATGCCGAGCTCCGCCATGATCTTGGCCGTGGGTCCCTTGACCGCGCGCCCGCCGATCACCGGCGAGACCGCCACCACCGGTGCCGCGCAGTCCGCCAAAGCCTGCCGGAGCGATGGCATCGCCAGGATCGGATCGATGCTCAGATAAGGGTTCGATGGGCAGATCACCACCGCGCCGAGGTCGGGAGATCGAAGCGCGGACATGATCCCGGGCTGGGGCTTGGCGCGCGCCGCGCCCTCGAAAAGGATTCGGCGAACCGCGGGCTCGCAGCGCCGGGCGACGAAGTAGCGCTGGAAGGGCAGGATGCCTTCCGCGGTCTCGACCGCCGTGCGTACGGGATCGTCGCTCATGGGCAGGAGCGCGGCCTCGATGCCGAGCCGCCGGGCGAGATCCCCGGTGATCGCCGAGAGCGTCTCGCCGCGCGCTAGGCGCCGCGTCCGCTCCACATGGGTCGCGAGGTCGCCGTCGCCGAGCCGGAACCAGGTCTCTCCGCCGAGTGCCTCGACCGCCCGCATGAAGGTCCAGGTCTCGCCGCGGCGGCCCCAGCCGGTCTCGGGATTCTCGAGGCCCGCAAGGGTGTACATGACGGTGTCGAGGTCGGGCGAGACATGCAGGCCCAGATGCTCGAAATCGTCGCCGGTGTTGACGCAGAGCACGAGCCGGTGCGGCGCGCGCGCGCGATAAAGCCCGAGTGCGAGCTTGGCGCCGCCCACGCCGCCGCAGACCGCGAGGATGGTCCGTTCGCTCATCGGAAGAGATCGAGCTCCTTGGGCCGGAGGAGCGCGCTCGCGGGAGCGGCTGCGCGGTCGCCCCAGTCGAGTCCCTGCACGAGCACCGCGGGCCGGCGCTCGCCGGCCTGCCCCATGACCAGCGAGGCGGCGGCGGCGATCTCGTCGGCGAGCGCGATCTGCGTGACCCGGAGCTTGCGGCCGAAGAGATCCGGCTCGCCCACCATGTCCACGAGCGACGGCAGGCCCGCGGCGCCGAGCGCCACGCCGACCACGCCATTCCGCCAGGCGCGGCCGAAACTGTCGTTGATGACCACGCCGACAGAGACGCCGAAGTGCGCGTCGAGCCGGCGCTTGAGCTCGCGGCAGCTCGCGTCAGGGTCGGTCGGCAAGAGCAGCACGCGCTCGCCGCCGACGTGATCGATGTTGGACTGGTCGACACCCGCGTTCGCCATCACGAAGCCCAGGCGATGCTCGGTGATCACGATGTCGCGCTTGCAGCGCAGCACCTCGCGGGATTCCGAGAGGATCACCTCGATGAGGCGCGGATCCTTGTGGCTCTGGCGGCCGATCTCGCGGGCGCGCGCGCTCGGCGTCACCTCGGCAAGCCGGCGATAGCGCCCCTCGGCCTTCGAGACGATCTTCTGCGCGACCACCAGGACATCCCGGTCGCGGGGCCGGTCACCGGCGCGCTCGAGCGCCTCGATCAGGATCGCCGCGAGATCGTCGCCGGGCTCGACCAGAGGAATGTCCGGGAGCGCAATCAGGGCAACTCGGGAGGCGGCCATGGCTGCACTCCGCATCAGGAGCCGGGGGTGCCGAAATCTCCGGTGATCCGGATGCCGGCGCCATCGACCTTGTAACGCCGATTTATGCCGATCAGGACCGATGTCAAAGCCTCGGCCGCGGCCGAATTCGCGAGCGGGCCGGCGTCGATGCCCCGGAGGCCGATCGCCCTGGCCATGCCGATCACCGTCTCGCGCGCGGTCCTGTCGTCCGCGCAGACCAGCACGTCGCAGTCGATGGGCTGCCCCGCCTGAAGCTTGTGCGCCGCCACGTTCTGGAAAGCCGAGACCACGCGCACCGAGGCGCCGAGCAGCCGCTGCGCCGCCACCGCCGCCGAGCCCTCCGGCGGCAGCTGCACGGTCGCGACCTTCGGCGGCACGAGCGGCACGGTGGTATCCACCAGGATCTTGCCCGAAAGCTCGCGGCTGACCTCGCGGAGGATCGCACCATGATTGGCGAAAGGTACCGTCACGACCGCGATCTCCGCGACGCGCGCAGTGGAGATGTTGTCCATGCCGCGCACCGCAACCGCCCTGGCGCCGGCGGAGATCGAGCCCGCCGCCGCTTCCGCCTTGGCCGCATCCCGCGAGCCGATCACGACGGGGTAGCCCGCCGCGGCCCAGCGGATCGCAAGACCTTTGCCGAGCGCCCCGGTGCCGCCGAGGATGCCGATGACCGGCAGCGTCGGGGTCATGGGGCTCAGGTGAGCTTCATCTCGGTCAAGGGCAGCACGCGCACGCCCGCGGCCTCCAGGCCCTGGCGCACGCCGCGCGCGGCGAGGACGGCGGTCGGCTCGTCGCCGTGGACGCAGAGGCTGTCGATCTTGCGCTTCAGGTGCTTGCCGTTGCGCGAGACGATCTCCTCGTCGAGCACCATGCGGACGACGCGGTTCTTGATCTCCTCGGGGTCGTGCAGGACAGCGCCGGGGATCTTGCGCGAGGTGAGATTGCCGTCGTCGTCGTAGAGACGGTCGCAGAAGCCTTCGCGCGCAAGCGGCAGCTCGAGCTTCAGAGCCGCCGCCTCCATCTCCGAGCCCGCGAGCGCCACATAGATGATGTCGCGGTCGACGGTCTTGATCGCGCGGCCGATGGCGAGCGCGATCTCGATGTCCTCCGCCGCCATGTTGTTGAGGGAGCCGTGCGGCTTCAGGTGCGTGACCTTCATGCCGGCATAGGCCGCCATGCCCTGGAGCGCGCCGATCTGGTAGGCGACCAGATACTCGAGATCCCTGTTGCTCATGTCGATGCGCCGGCGGCCGAAGCCCCAGAGATCGTTGAAGCCGGGATGCGCGCCGATGCTGACGCCCTTCTGCTTCGCTTGCGTCACCACCCGGTGCATGGTGCCGGGATCGCCGGCGTGGGCGCCGCAGGCGATGCTGGCGGACTTGATGATGTCCAGGAGCGCGTCGTCGTTTCCGATCTTGAAGGCTCCGAAGCACTCGCCCATGTCGGCGTTCAAATTGACCTGGTTGGCCATCGCGGTCTCCTCGTCCTCTGCGTCGCGTCCTATGGTATCAAGTTCCAGACGATGATACGATAGTCCTTCGGAGCGCGTCTATTCAACGACTTAGCGTGCTCGGATCGGCGGTGCCTGTCGAGCCCGGCGGGTCCGGCACTGAGGTTTTCTCAGGGTGGCGGTCAAGTTCCTGGCGAGTGGCGACACGGCTCTCATCGTCGAGTTCGGCGACCGGGCCGACCGGGCCATCAGCGACCAGGTCCTGGCGCTCGCGGCGCGGATCGGCAGCCTCGGGATCGAGGGCGTCGTCGAGCTGGTGCCGACCTTCCGCTCGCTCATGGTGCACTACGATCCTTTGCGGACCAGTGCGCAAGCGCTCATCGCCACCATCAGGAAGGCGCTCACCAGCAAATCCGCGCTCGACCGGAAGCGACGGCTTTGGCGCGTGCCGGTCTGCTATGAACGGGATTTCGCCCCTGACCTCGAGAGCGTGGCCCAGGCGACCAAGCTCTCGACGCAGGAGGTCGTGAGACTGCACGCCGGCACCCGATACCACGTCTACATGATCGGCTTCGTGCCCGGCTTTCCCTATATGGGTGACCTTCCCGAGGCGCTGATCTTGCCGCGGCGTGTCGATCCGCGCATCCACGTGCCGCCCGGGTCGGTCTCGATCGCCACCACCCTGACCGCGATCTATCCCCTCGATAGCCCCGGCGGCTGGCACCTGATCGGTACCACGCCGATTCCCGTCTTCGACGTAACGGCCTCGCCGCCCGCGATGTTTGCGCCCGGCGATGCCGTCGAGTTCGAGCCCATCGACGCCGGAGCCTTCGCGAAGATAAGGTCCGCCGTCGAGCGGCGCGACTATCGGTCGGAGTCGATGGAGCTTACGCCGTGACGCCGGCGCTCAAGGTCGTGGCGCCGGGCCTGCACACGACCATCCAGGATCTCGGCCGCTTCGGCTACCAGGTCTTCGGCGTGCCGGTGTCGGGTGCGCTCGATGCCCTGAGCCATCGGCTCGCCAACCGGATGGTCGGCAATGAAGAGAACGCACCGACGCTCGAGATCCTGTTCCACGGCCCGACGCTCGAGGTGGTGGCGGACTCCGTGCGCATCGCGATCGCAGGCGCAGGCGCCGAGATCGAGCTGATGGGCGACCGCCCGCGGAGCCTGGGTGGCTGGCGCAGCATCGCGCTGCGGCGAGGCGACAGATTTCGCGTCGGCCGGCTCGGCGATGCCGCGTGCGCCTATCTTGCCGTCGAGGGCGGTTACGCCGTCGAGCCCTGTCTCGGCAGCGCTTCGACCTATGCCCGGGGCGGGTTCGGCGGGCTCGGTGGCCGCGCGCTCCAGGCCGGCGATCTGTTGCCGCTGACGCGGGAACAGAGCGTGGAACGCGCCGAGCTCGGTCTGACCGAGCCGCCACCGTCCGGCCGGGACCAGCCGATCCGGCTCGTGCTCGGGCCGCAGCAGGACCATTTCACCGAGGCCGCTCTGGAGTCGCTCGTTCGCGACGAGTTTGTCGTCTCGAAGGACTGCGACCGCATGGGCATGCGCCTCGACGGTCCGCGTTTGCCGCATCGCGAGGGCTACAATATCGTCTCCGACGGCATCGCCACCGGCGCGATCCAGGTGCCAGGCTCGGGCCAGCCGATCCTGCTGCTCGCCGACCATCAGACAACGGGCGGCTATCCCAAGATCGCAACCGTGATCTCCGCCGACATTCCCGTGGTCGGCCGCCGAAGGCCCGGCGATGCCATCCGTTTCGCTGCAGTGGACGTCGCGGAGGCGGAGCGGTTGCGGCGACAGCAGGAGACTGATTTCCAGGCGCTGGTCGCGAGCCTGGCGCCGGTGAGGCCGACGGGCGAACTCGACGCTACGCGGCTGCTCGAGGCCAATCTCATTAGCGGCGTGGTGTTCGACGACGCATAGAGATACCGGGAGAGGCGCATCATGAGCGAGCTTGCGAAGACGCTGCGGCTGAGTGCGGTGCCGCTCTATATCCAGGTCGCGGCGGAGCTCCGGCGGCGCATCGAGAGCGGCCACTGGGCGGCGGGACAGAAGATCTCGACCCTCGAGGACCTGCAGCAGGAGTTCGGCGTCGCCCGCGTCACCGTCCGCCAGGCCGTCGAGCTCCTGGAGAAGGACGGCCTGGTGCGCCGCCAGCAGGGCCGCGGAACGTTCGTGGCGGCGGACGTCGAGGACACGCGCTGGCTCAAGCTCGACACCAGCTGGTCCTCGCTGGTCGAGACGCTCAAGCACAATGTGCCGAAATTCATGCCGGTAAGCGTGCCCATGCCGCCGCCGCGGCTCGGACCCGAGGAGGGCAGGGCCGCTCTCGAGTACGTCTTCCTGCGCAGCGTGCAGTATCGCGGGGAGCGCGCGTACTCGGTGGTGAGCGTGCAGCTCGCGAAGGACATCTACGAGCGCGACCCGCAGGCGTTTCGCCGCCACGCCGCGCTCCCGATCGTCGCTGCGATGAAGGGTGTCAAGATTGCGACGGCGCGGCAGACTCTGGTGATCGGCAGCGCCGACCCGGAGATCGCCGGGCTTCTCGGCGTGCCGCTCAACGCGCCCACCGCCGAGGCGCGCTGCGTCGTGGTGGACCGGCGCGGCATCGCAATTTACGTCGCCGACATCGTCTATCGCGGCGACTGCATCAGGCTCGAGACCACGCTCTTGAACGATGCCGAGCGGTGAGCCTGATGCTCAGGCGGGCTCGTCCGGTCTCCACACCAGCCGATCGATCGGTTTGCGCGTCGCGAGCTTCCCGGCTCCGGCCGGATTGCCCAGCGTGATGATCGCCTGAGGTTCCCACGCCGCGGGCAGCGCCAGGGCCTCGCTGACGACGTCGGGACAGAAGAGCGGCGCGCACATCCAGCAGGCGCCGAGTCCCTCGGCGTGCGCCGCGAGCAGCAGGTTCTGCGTCGCCATCGCAGTGCTCTGCACGGCCATGGTGTGCTCGGCGCGCTGTCGGTCGTCGCGGTAGCGGTCCATGTCCGACATGTCGAGCGCCACCACGATCACCACCGGCGCACCGGTGATGCGCGCGTAGGAGCGCGCCACGTCCTGCTCGATCGCCTCCGCGGGATCGCCGTCGGCTGTGCGATCCCGCCGAAGCCGGTCGCCCATGGCGCGCGCCAAGCGATCTTTCCAGGAGAACGGCTCGACGATTGCGAAGCGCCAGGGCTGCCGATTGTGCGCGGAGGGCGCCCAGCGTGCGGCCGCCAGGATGCGCTTGAGAACGTCCGCATGTATGGGTGCTCTGTCGTAGCGCCGGATCGACCGCCGCTCGGAGACGAGCCGGTACAGAATCTCCGAAGGTGTGGGCAGCTTGGCCGTCATGGCGCGTCCCGAGTTCGCCCGTACGCGGCCCCCAGCAAACCGCGGCGCAACCAGATGCTCAGGCAGGCAGCGCCCAGAAATCGCGGTTGCTGATCACCTTTGCCACAGCGTCGGCTGCGGCGGCAAGGAGACGCTTGCCCTTCTCGGCGCTCGCCGCGCGCGGATCACCGATGGCGCCGTGATGCGTGCGCGACTTGAAGGACCGCCAGCGGTGCACGGCCTCGCTCCCAACCACCTCCGCAAGCTCCGGGCTCGTGGGTCCCACCGCCTCAGCGGCGCGATCCATGTCCACGAGTTCGGGGACCAGAGCCAGCAGCATCGAGGTTTCCGCCTCGCAGGCGTGGCGCACGTTCTTCTGTCGCTCCAGGATTCGTCCAAACGCCTCGCTCGCGAGCGGCCAATAGGAGGTGGTGGCAATCGGCGCGTCGAGCTCGACGGCGAGCTCGTTCACCACCACGGTGAGCGCCGCAATATTTCCGCCGTGGCCGTTGAGAAGAAGGATGCGGCGGAAGCCTTGGCGCACCAGCGAGCGGCAGATGCAGCGCAGCAGCGACAGGAAGGTCACGAAGTCGAGCGACAGCGTCCCGCCGAGGCTCATGTGATGCTCGGCGAGCCCGCTCCACACCGTGGGCGCCACGACGACCGGAGTTGTGGCGGCCGCCTGCCGCGCGGCGCGCCGAGCGATCTCGCCGACCAGCAAGGAATCGACCTGGGTTGGCAGGTGCGGCCCATGCTGCTCCGTCGACCCCACCGGCACGATGACGACCGCGTCGCGGGCCGCAAGCGCGTTGATATCCGCGGCCTTGAGCCGCCACCACTCGATCTCGCTCATGCGCCTCTCCGTTTGCCTCCCTCGCGCTCGAGCAGCCGCTCGAGAAACGCCCGCGTGCGCGCCTCGGCCGGCTGATCGAAGATACGCTCCGGCGAGGAGTGCTCGACAATGGCGCCCTTGTCCATGAAAATCACTTCGTCGGCGACGTCGCGCGCAAACCCCATCTCATGGGTGACGACGAGCATCGTCATGCCCTGCTCGGCGAGGCCGCGCATCGTCTTCAGCACTTCGCCGACGAGCTCCGGATCGAGCGCCGAGGTCACCTCGTCGAATAGCATGACGCGCGGCGTCATGGCGAGGGCGCGGGCGATCGCGGCGCGCTGCTGCTGTCCGCCGGACAGCCGGCTCGGAAATACGTCCTGTTTGTCCTCCAAGCCGACGCGCTTGAGCAGCTGTATGGCCATAGCCTCCGCCTCCGCGCGGTCCATGCCGAGGACGCGCCGCGGCGCCAGCGTCACGTTGTCGAGCACCGAGAGGTGCGGGAACAGGTTGTAGCTCTGGAAGACCATACCGACGTCGTGGCTCGATCCGCGGACGATGTTTCCCCGAGGATCGGACTCCGGCTCCTCGGTGCCCTTGGCCGAGAGGGCGCCGCCGATGAAGATGTGCCCTCGCTGGATGGGCTCGAGCCTGGCCAGGCAGCGCAGCAGCGTGCTCTTGCCGGAGCCGCTCGGGCCGATCACCACCATCACCTGACCGGCAGAAACGCTCAGACTTATCCGATCGAGCACCGTCTCCACGGCGTATCGCTTGACGACGCCGTCGACGACGATCAGGGGCTCGGTCATTGCGCTCTTGTCCTACGCCCGCGCGGCCGAAAGCCGGCGCTCGATTGCCGTGAAGCCCAGCGCGATCGGATAGGTCAGCACGAAATACATGACGGCGACGACGGTGAGCGCTTCCGCCGGCCGGAACGTCTCGTTCGCGACCAGCTGACCCACCCGAAGCAGCTCGGGCGTCCCTATGGCGGAGGCGAGCGCCGTGTCCTTGATCAGATAGATGATCGTAGTGCCGATCGGCGGCAGGACGTTGCGGACCGCTTGCGGCAGGATCACGAAGCGCAGGGTGTCCCAGAACCCCAAGCCCAGGACCTGTGCCGCCTGCCACTGGGTACGATCGACGCCCGCAATGCCGGCGCGAAAGATCTCGGCCAAGAATGCCGCGATGTTCAGGCCGAGCGCCACCGCCGCCGCGCCGAAAGCGCCGAGGTCGAATCCCAGCAGCAGCGGCAGCCCGTAATAGAGCCAGACGATCTGCACGAGCGGCGGGGTCGTTCGAAAGAACTCGATGTAGGCGTAGGTCGGCCAACTCAGGACCCTGTATCGAGATCGGCGAGCGAGCGCCAACACGAGCCCGAGCAACACGCCCAGGCCCGTGCTGACCAGTCCAAGCTCCACCGTAAGCAGCGCGCCCGCGACGTAGTCCGGTAGATAGCCCAGGATCGAGCTGGCCTGGAACACGGATCGCGCGGTGCTCGGATCAGCCGGCGGCCTTGATCTGCTCCGGCGTCATGTACTGCTTGATGATCGACTGCAGCTTCCCGGATTCGCGGATCTTCGTCATGAAGCCGTCGACGTAGTCGCGCATTTTGGTGTCGCCTTTCTTGTAGGCATAACCGACGTGACAGGCTTTGATGTTGAGGGGTTTGTCGACGCCGGGAATGACGCTGAGCTTGTCGCCGTAGGACGCGAGCGCCATGGTGATCTGGATCGGGGTATCCATCACGACGGCGTCGGCCCGACCCGCCACCACTTCCTGGATCAGATCCGAGGACGTGGATTGGCCGAACTCTTTCAGGGTTGCCTTGGGCGCGCCTTCTTTGGCGACTGACTCCGACCAGGAGCCGGAGGGCACCGCGAACACTACTTCGGGCCGATTGAAGGACTCCACGGTGTCAAGACCTTTCGGATTCCCTTTGAGAGCCACGAAGACTGGCGCGATGGTGATGTAGCTCTCGCTGAAATCCACGACCTCCTTGCGCGCATCCGTGATGCAGAGCGCCGGGACGATGTCCCACTTGTCCGCCGCGATTCCCGCGACCGCGGTCGCCCACTCGGAGTTGATGATGTTGAGCTTCACCCCGAGGTCGGCGGCCATCAGCTTCATGACTTCGACATCGGCGCCGACATATTCGCCGTTCGGACGGGGCGAGATCAGCGGCCGGTACAGCACGCCGGCAACGCGAAGCTCGCCGCGTTGCTTGATCCCATCAAGCTCGCTCTGCGCCGTCGCCGACGTTGCGAGAGACCCGAGCAGAGCCGCTGCCGCGGCGGCCAAGATGAACAGCTTGCGCATCACACACCCCCTGTCTTTTGCGGGCTCTTCCCGCGGTTGATCCGTCCTTCGAACGCACACTAATCGCTGCGGAATGCCAGGCTGCTGCGCCGCTCGAGGCTGCTCGAGAGGAGGACGAGCGGCCACGTCAGCCCGAAGTAAATGAGTGCCACGAGGGTCAGGACCTCGATGGGCCTGAACGTTTGCGACGCAAGGATCATGCCGCGGTTCATAATCTCGGGCACCGCGATCACCGCCGCCAGTGAGGACTGCTTCAGCAGGCCCACGAGTGCATTGCAGGTCGGCGCCAGGATGACCCGCAGGGTCTGCGGCAGCACGACCCACCAGAGTCTCTGCGGCCATGCCAGTCCCAGAACCTGACTCGCGTCCCACTGTCCGCGAGGCACAGCGAGAATCCCGCCGCGAAAAACCTCGCTCATGACCGCGCTCGTGCTGCACGCGAGAGCGCCCGCGACGACCGTGAATGCGTCAAGCCGGATGCCCGCAATGACGGGCAGGGCGTAGTAGGCCCAGGCGACGTGCATGAGCGGCGGCGTTGTCCGAAAAAACTCTACCCAGGCTCGCGCGATCCGGCCGAAGAGCGCGGGGCTCGCGATTCGAACGACCGCGATGGGTAACGCAGCCACGGTTCCCGCCATGAAGGCGACGGCGGTTATCCCCAGCGTGAGAGGAACGCCGAGCAGGAGCAGGGGAACGTCGCCGATGACCGTATCGAAACGAAGCATCGGAGCGCTCCCGCCTCCTCAGAGCCCGCTCGCTCGAGGACGTTCCGGCATCGTCATGACCCCGTACGCTTCCTTCGACGGGGAGCACCCATCTCGCGGCTGCGCGCCTCGATTTCCGCAAGCGCGATCGGGCCAACCTCGAAATGGGCGGCGATCGCCCGGTCGGCCGCGACGGCATCTCGCGCTGCGACGGCATCGTAAATTGCCTGGTGCGCGTCCCAGGTGAGGCGGCAATGGTCCTGGGTGAAGCGATGGGCCACACCCTGCGTATGAACATCGAGCAGAGGTGCAATCAGGTCTTCCAGCACGGCGTTCTGTGTCGAGCGCGCGAGTGCCAGATGAAATTCGCGATTGAGGCCTTGGCTCCGCTCGTAATTCTCGGGTAGCGGCTCTGCCCGCTCAAGGATCGCGCGCATCGCGTCCAAGTTGGCGCGGGTCGCCCGCTCGACCGCGAGCCGGATCACTTGGCCCTCGAGGAGTCGCCTGGTTTCCCACAAATCGCGGATGCCGATCCGCTGCATCGCCAGGACGAACAGGGCAGGGCTGTAGATCAACGGCATCCAACGGAACGGCCGAATGACGGTGCCGCTCCCATGACTCGCCTCGACGACGTTGAGCGCTTCCAGGCGCTGCATGGCCTCGCGAATCACGGCCAAGCCCACACCCATAGATTCCGCGAGCTCGCGTTGCGCCGGCAGGCGGTGGCCGGGCCGCAGCTCTCCCGCGGCGATGCGCGCCAGAATCGTCTGCGTGACTTGGTCGGGCAGGCTCTGAACGGTCGGCTTCGGCCAAGTCTTGGTCATCTGCACCCTGGACATCTCCCGCGAACTCATAGAGAGTTCGGAACACTTGGTCAATGGATGTCTGCGGGGGCCGCTATGAAGATTACCCGGATCCGAACGGTCCCGGTCTGGTGCCCGCGCCGGCGCGCCTTTGGCGGCGTCACGCGGACCGCGCTCGGACCGGCTGCGGTGTCGGATTACACGATCGTGTTCGTCGATACGGATGCCGGCATAACGGGGGTCGGCGAGGTCTCCAGCGTGTTCAAGCGCCGCGGCGACCTGCTGCGCCACGATCTCGAAACTGTCCTGGTGCCGGCGGTGGTCGGCGAGGATCCGTTTCGGATCGCGCGCCTGGTTCAGAAGATGGACTCTACTCTCGACGGCGTCGAGGAGGCGAAGGCCGGTATCGAGATGGCGCTTTGGGACATCGTCGGGAAAGCCCTGGATACGCCGGTCTACAACCTGCTCGGCGGGAAGGTGAGAGACCGCATTCCGCTCAGCTATTCGGTGCCGTTCGGCGAGCCGAAGCAGATGGCGGAGTTCGCACGCGAGCGCGTGCGCGCCGGCCATCGGACCATCAAGGTCAAGGTGGGCAACGAGGCCGAGACCGATATCGCCGCCGTGCGCCTCGTGCGCGAGGCGATCGGCCCGGAGGTGAAGCTTCGGGTCGACGGGAACATGGGCTGGCCGAACGCCAAGCATGCGATTCGCATGATCCGCGCGATGGAGCCGTGGAATCTCGAGTTGGTCGAGCAGCCGCTTCCGGCGCATGACCTCGACGGCATGGCCGAGGTGCGCCGCTCGATCAGCGTGCCCTTGATGGCCGACGAGAGCATTCGCAGTCCCCGCAGCGCGATGGACGTGATTCGGCGCGGAGCTGCCGACATCGCCAACGTCTATGTCACCGAGGCCGGCGGCCTGCTCAATGCCGCGCGGATCTTCGCGATGTGTGAGGTTGCGGGTATTCCCTGCATGATCGGCAGCATGCCGGAGTTCGGCATCGGCACGGCCGCGCAGATTCATCTGGGCACGGCGATGACCAATCTCGGTCCCGATTCCGACACGTGCGGCGTCCTTTATCACGAGGAGGATCTGCTCACCCACCCGCTCAAGATCGAGAACGGATTCTCTTATCCGCCGGAAGGACCCGGTCTCGGGGTCGAGATCGACATGGAAGTGCTCGAGCGTTGGCGGCGCAACGCGCCCTCCGCCGCTCCTCAGTGAAGTCCGGAGACAGCCCATGACCACCTCTGCCCGGGAAGCCTGCGATCTCCTGATTCGTGGCGGCTGCGTATTGACCATGGATGCGAAACGCATGGTCTATCCCTCGGGCGCCATCGCGGTGCGCGGTCACAGCATCGTGGCGGTAGGCCCCGAGGCGCAGATTCTGCGGGCTTGGCGGGCTTCCCGCGTCCTCGATGCCCAGGGTGCGGTGGTGCATCCCGGCTTCGTCGATGCGCACCTACACGTCAACGCCCAGACCTGCCGCGGTTTCTTCCGCGGCGATGCCAGCAAGGGCGGCGGCAGCGGTCCGAGCTACGCCGATTGGAAGGCGGCCCTTCGGCCGGAAGACGAGCAAGCGGCGGCGGGTCTTGCGTGCATCGAGATGCTCCGCCACGGGATCACCACCTTCGTCGAGCCCGGGAGCGCCTTCGAGCCGGATGCGGTCGCGGCGGCGACCGAGGCGGCGGGCGTGCGCTGCTCGCTCGCGGATCCCTATCTCTGGGACGATATGTCCCTCATGGACACCATCCCCGGCCTGCGCAGCGACAATCTCGCGGCGCGCGTGCCGCCTGATCGCGACCGCTGCCTCAAGCTTTTGGGCGGGCAACTGTTCCGTAACCGCGACCGCGACGGCATCTTGCACGGCCATATCGCGCTCTACGGGGAGGGGACGGCATCCGACGAACTCTACCGCGCGGCGAAAGCGCTCGCCGACCGCGAGGGCGTGATCCTCAACAACCACATCGGCTTCGATCTCGATCTGGCGACGGCGATGGAGAAGCACTGGCGCAAGCCACGCTTCCTGCACCTAGCCGAGATCGGTGTGATCGGTCCCAACACGACGTTCGTCCACATGAACCTGATCCGGGACGAGGAAGTAGAGCCGATCCGATCCTCGGGGTTGTCGATCGTGTGGTGTCCGCTCGCCTACATGTCCCGCGGCACTCCGATGCGCGAGCGTACGCGCATCCCGGAGATGAAACGGCTGGGCGTCCCGGTGGCTTTGGGCACCGATTCCGCGCGTCAAAGCTCCAGCGGCGATGCCGGCTTCCTGGCGCTCCATTTGGCGGCCGAGGCCGGCTGCTCGATGGTATCCGAGGACGTGATCGAGATGTACACGCTGGGCGGCGCGCGCGCCGCCGGGCTGCAGGGCATCATCGGAAGCCTAAAGCCCGGCAAGCGCGCCGACATCGTAGTCCGGAAAGCCGGCCTCGCGGAGCTGTCGCCGGGGGTAGATCCCGTGCATCAACTCATCTGCGTCGGGCATGGTCCCACCGCCGATACCGTCATCGTCAACGGCCGGATCGTGCTGCGCGATGGCCGCTCGACCCTGGTCGACGAAGCGGTCGTCTTCCAGGAGGCTCGCGCTTCGGTTCAGCGGATGAGCGAGCGGCTCGGGCTCAAGCCGCCCGGTCTCTGGCCGCGCGGGGCCTAGCGCGCTTCCCGACGGCGTTCCTCGGCGAGCTTCTTGAGAGCGCTGCGGTCGACCTTCTTGGCGGAGGTCAGCGGCATCTCGGGCAGCACGAATACGCGGCGCGGATGCATATAGGCCGCCCCGTGGTTGATGAAGTACTCCTTGATCTCCTGCTCGCGCACCACGCCGCGGGCGCGCTCCACCACGAAGGCGACGGGGACCTCGCCCTTGACGTCGTCGGCCATCGGCACCACGGCCACGTCCACGAGATCGGGGTGGCCGAGGAGCACGTTCTCCACCTCCTTCGGATAGATGCTCTCGCCGGCGCAGCTGATGCGGTCGTCGAGCCGCCCGACGATCTCCACGTAGCCCTGCTCGTCCGCCCGCACGATGTCTCGGGTGCGGAACCAGCCATCCGGCAGCAGGCGCTCGGCCGTGACCTGCTGCAGGTTGTGGTAGGCGACGAGATTGGCGGGCGAGCGCACCAGCAGCTCGCCGAGCTCGCCGGTCGCTACGTCGCGGGAGACGTCCGCGGGATCGACGATCCGAAGCTCGACGCCGGGATAGGGGAGACCGGTGGTGCCTTGCTTGGTAATGCCCCAGCGGGGGTTGTTGCAGACGAAGCCGCACTCGGTGAGGCCATAGGCCTCCAGCATGGGGCAGAGCTTGCGGGTGAACTCCTCGAGCAGATCCTCGGGCACCTCCGACGAGCCGCAGATCACGAAGCGCAGTGAGGAGCAGTCGCTCTGGCGCAGCAGCGCCTCCTCGCGCAGCATCATCTTGTACATGGCGGGCACGCCGGTCGTGTAGGTGCACCGCTCGCGCTCGATCGTCCGGATCATCTCGGCGGGATGCACGTCGTGCAGGATCACGAGGGTTCCGCCACACTCGAGCATGGAGAAGACGCCCGCGAGCATGCCGTTCGCGTGGAACATCGGCACGGCCAGCAGGCAGCGCTCGTCGGGTCCGTAGAGCAGCGCGCGGCGAAGATTGCGCGTCGCCCAGTCCATGGCGCGATGGGTCAGGAGCACGCCTTTCGGCAGGCCTGTCGAGCCCGAGGTGTAGGAGAGGAGCGCGATGTCGTCCGCCGCCCGCTCGGCAACTTGCCGCGCGGTGCTTTGCCCCATCAGCCAGTCGTCGTAGAGCGCGGTGCCCGCGGGCGCTTGGTCCATCACGAAGACCCGGCGCAGGCCCGGTATGGTTTCCGCGAGCGCCCGCGACTCAGCCGCGAAATCCGACGAGGCGAGAAGGATCTTGGCCGAGGAGTCCTGCATGATGTGCGTCAGCGTGCTCAGATGCGCGCGCGTCGTCGTCGGGGTCACCGTCGCGCCCGCGCGGAGCGCGCCCAGCATGGTCTCGACGAAACGATGGTCGTTCTTGACCAGCACGGCCACGTGATCACCCGCTCCGACGCCAAGCGCCCGCAGCCCGTTTGCGACCCGATTGGTGCGGCTCTCGAGCTCGGCATAGGTGATCCGGTGCGGGCCGTAGACGAGGGCTTCCTTCTCCGGCCACATCTTGAGCGGCAGATCGAAGATGGTGCCGAAATTCATGAGACTGCTCCCCACCCGCGCAGGCTAGTGATGCTCGACACGCCCTTGGAACTCGAAGACCTCGAGCATGATACCGCCGAGGCTCGAGGGTTTCACCCAGTTGATCCGGACCTTCTCGGGCATGTAGCGCCCCGCCGGCGTCTTGGGTGGCAGCTGCTGCGGCTCCGGCAGCACCCATTCAACGCCGGCCGCCGCCCATTCCGTCATCACCTCCGGCAGGCTGTCGACGCGCACCGCGATCGAATAGGCGCCGGCGCCGCGCTTGGCCAGGAAGCGGTTGACCGCGGATCCGGGACCGGTCGGCGCGATTACGGAGATCGCGCCCAGGGGGCCGAGCGGCAGGGTAACGTCGGTAATCTCGATCGGCGGCTGCGGCATATGAGCGGGCGGTAGCGCGACGAGGCCGAGCTTCCGCCACTTGGCGAGCGTACCCTCGAGGTCGGGAGTCGCGACGTTGACCGTAAGGAATTCGAGGATCTTGCCCATGGCGTCACCGCGCCGCCGAGGCAGGCGGCGCCTTCCGGCCATCCTCCCCCTCGGGATAGATCCCCATGGCGCGCGCCTGCTCGCGCATGGCGCGGATGTCCGCCATGACATCCTCGGCGGGCCGCATGAAATTCCGCGGGCTTTTGAAGTGCGGGATCACGTATCGGCCGAACATCTCGATCGATTTCATGATCTTCTGGTGCGAAACGCTGTCGATGCGCATGACCAGCTGGTCGATGCCGCAGGCCCGGAAGCGCTCGATCGCACGGATGCAGCTCTCGGGCGAGCCGAAAATGGCGCCGCCGGAGGCTTCCTTGAAATACTCGAAGTCCTCGGTCTTCTTGGCGACCTCGGTGATCTTGTTCATGTAGGCGTAGCTCTTGGCCACCTTAGCGAGGCGCGGATAGCCGTCGATGGCGATCTTGAGCCATTTGATGTTGCCCTCTCCGGCCTCCGCCTCGGCGATCTCGTCGGTCTCCGCGCAATAGGCCTGCAGGAGCGCGCCCGCGCTCTCGTTGACGTGCTCGCCGCGAGCCTTGATCTTGCCGATGGCAGTCTTGAATTCACCCACGGACTCCGCGAGCGCGTCCCAGCCCATGAAGTTCGACCAGCTGTATACGCCGACGCCGAGCCCGCCGGCCATCCGGTGCGACTCCGGGCTGGTCGCCGCGACATAGATCGGTGGATGCGGGCTCTGCAGCGGCTTCGGTACCAGGGACCGCGGCGGAATCTTGTAATGCTCGCCCTGGAACATGAAGGGATCTTCGGTGAAAGACTTCCTCAGGACCTGGATCCCCTCGGTCACCTCGTCGCGGTTCTTTTCGAGATCCACCTCGAAGGCCCGCAGCGCCAGGGTCGTATTGCCGCGACCGACGCCGAGCTCGATCCGGCCGTTCGAGAGAATGTCCTGCACGGCCGTCCGCGAGGCGATGCGCAGGGCGTGGTTCATCTTCTTGGGGAGCAGCGTGATCGCGTGCGCGAAACGCAGCGTCTTGGTGAGCGGAAAGAGATAGGCGAAGAGCACCTCGGGACAGGACGTGGCGATGCCACCGATCGCGTATTGCTGCTCCGAGACGCCGAAGCAGTCGAAGCCCCATTTCTCCGCGTGGATCACCTGCTCCACCAGCTCCCAATAACGGGTCTGGTAAGAGGCGCCGGGCAGCGTTTCGGCTTCGGAGAAGAACATAAATTTCATCATGGGTTCCTTCTTGCGTCGGGCCGGAGGATCAGAGGACGCGCTCTCGCGTGCCGAGCCCGTTCTGGACGAAGTCCAGGATCTCGTTGGTGACGGCTTCCTCGCCGAACTTCCCGATCGACCAATAGCGCAGCGGCCAGATGGTGCAGAGGAAATAGACGAAATTCGCGGTGAGCTCGATGTTGCGGATGCGGAAGTGCCCGTTGCGCATGCCTTCCGAGAGGAGCTCGCGGAAGATCGCGATGTACTGCGCGTCGAGCTCGTAGACCTGGCGTCGCGCCTCCGGCGTGAGCGCCCGGGTCTCCTGGAACATTAGCTTGATGAAGCGGTGGTTTTTGTCGAACGCGTCGACCATGGTCCGGATCGCGCCGATGAGCCGGTCCTTGGGCGGCACGTCGCTCGCCTGCCAGCGTCTCAGGCTCGCGACGATGTCGGTCATGAAGAATTTGTAGATGTTGTAAAGAATGTCCTCCTTCCGCTCGAGGTACTGGTACATGGTGGCGACAGGCATATCTGCGGCGGCAGCGATCTCGCGGATCGTCGCTTTTGCGAATCCCTTGGTCGCGATCACCCTGGACGCTCCTTCGACGATGCGCCGCCAGCGTTCGTCCACCACCTCCCGCGAGAAATTGTGCGCGACCGTGCCCTTTCCGACGCTGATCCGCGCGTCCAGGTTCGCCGGCTCTGCCGTCCGGTCGAGCTCGATCGCCATCTGGGTCTGCGTCACGTCCGCGATCTGCTCCTCGTCGCGGAACACCACGGCGCGCCAAGTCGAGATGCAGCGTCCCACGTGGATCGGGCGCGCCTCGGCGCTGAGCGTCTTGCCGCGCCCTCTCCCCATGAAATTGGTCTTGGACTCGATGGTGGCGCTCTCGTGTTCGGGTGGCAGGTTCAACACCGCGCCGTAGGTGTTGGCGCAGTCGGCAAGCGCCATGATCACGCTGCCGCTCACGGCCCCGCTGGGGGCGAGGTACTCGGGCTCGATCTCGAGCCGCGCGATCACCCGATGCGGCGCCGCGAAAGGAAAGGTGATGCCCAGCACCTTTCCCAACCCCGTCTGGTGCAGGTCGAGGAACGTAATGGGGTCCAAGGTACCTTCCAAAGCGCCGAATGATCGATCATTCTATAGACCGGAGAAAAGGTCAAGCTCCCCGCGAGAATCGAGCATTTGACCGGAGGCGACCGGCTAAATATGAATGAGCGCTCGGGAGGACCTTTTGGTAATGACGAGCAAGAAACTCGATTACGTCATGGAGACGCGCGAGCGCCTCGTGGATATCGGCGATCTCGATCTCGCCCGGAACCTGAAGATCCGGGCGTTTCTCGAGCTGGTGCTGGCGCCGGTATTCCGCGAGCTGCAACCCCGGCTCAAGTACGTCGAGATGGGCCGCCGCGGCATCACGCCCATGCAGTACTTCCAGGACTTTCGGAACTACCCGGCGGCCCACGGCTATGGCGACCGGTTCGAGGGTCGCTACGAGGTCCGGCTGTGCCGGTCCGTGTCTCATGAACGGCGCGGATCGGACCTCGAGGACCGGCGGGTCGAGCGGCTCATTCTGGAAACCCGCACAACGCTGACCGGCCGGGCCGCGACGGCGCCGCCCGCCTCCCTCGGCTTCGAGCCGCCACTGGGCGCACCAGCGGTCGCAGGTACGGGCCGTGTGCTCCACGTGCTGACCCGTCCGCAAAATCCGCCCGGCAGCCGTTGGGTCGCCGAGATTCCCGAGGAGATCGGCTTTCTCGCGGCCCATCCGTTCGACGAACCGTTCCCCACCATCCCGCGTCTCGCCGAGCTCGAGGCTGGATTTGCCGAGATCGGCGAGCCCACGCGTCTCGCCGGCGTCTGGGGCATCGCCAATTCCGATGTGTTCCAGCACATCCATGCGCGCGAATACACGGTCGCCATGGAGAACGGCATGGCGCTCCGCATGGCGGATGCGGGCCTTGCGCTCGATCGCTACCAGGCGACGCGCGCGCGCGTGATCTTCCGCCGCCCGTCCTTCGTGGGCCAACGCTACGTCCTCGCTGTCAGGCTGTTCCGGCGCGATGCCGAGCTCGTCGGGCTCGGCGCGTTCCACTCGGCGGAGGGCGGCGATCTCGGGAACGACGGCCGCGCCGCCGTCTATTTGCGCTTCGAGGGCCGCTTGGCTTAGGGTCGGCGCTCGTCTTTCCACGAATGGGAGGGAGTCATGAGCGTTGCGGATCCGAACCGAGTGGTCCTCACGGGCGAGAACCCGTTCATCCGCCTCAGCGAGCGCGACGGCGACCCCAACAAGACCGACGCGAGCTTCTGGCGCATCATCTTCTCGCCGGCCGGCCCCGGTCACGTGCTCTACCTCAAGAGCGAGGTCACCGAGAACCGCTGGCGTATCTATTCGGACAACATTGCGATGACGCGCTGGCTGCAGTCGACGGTACAGGGCATGCTCAACCCGGAGCTCAAGGACACGTCGATCCCCGTGACCGACGCCAGCTTTTCCAAGGCGGGCGACTATCGGGACTTCTGGAGTGAGCGCGTGGCCGCGAAGGGCGAGGATATCGCGCTCACTTGGTACCGGATGGGGGATCCGCTGCTGATCCACACGCAACCCAACGCGACGCCCGACCGGCCCTATGGCGTCTGCACCGTGCTCGTGCCCGCGCTGGGCGCGCGGCTCACGCGCAACGGCACTGGCGCCGCGGGCCAGCCCTGGCCGCGACAGCGAGAGGGCCGGCCGTTCAGCACCTGCGCGCTCGCCTTCTCGGAGAGCTGGACCGAGGCGCGATAGTGCGACGCTCGTGAAGGCCGCGGGCGAAGTCGTCGTCGTCACCGGCGGCGCCGGCGGCATCGGCCGGGCGCTCGCGGAGCGGTTCCATCGCGACGGTGCCAAGACCGTGGCCGTCGCGGACATCGATCTCGCGGCCGCGGAGGCCGTTGCGAAAGGCGTCGGCGGCGCTGCGCTGCGTTGCGATGTCGGCAACGAACCCGACGTCGTGGCGCTGATCGACGAGACCGAGCGGCGCTTCGGCCCGATCGGCCTCTTCTGCTCGAACGCCGGCATCGCCGTGGGCTTCGACCTCAATGCCGACGTTGCCAGCGCCTCCAACGTCGCCTGGGCGCGCGGCTGGGCCGTCAACGTCATGTCCCACGTCTACGCCGCGCGCGCGCTCGTGCCGCGCATGAAGGCACGCGGCGGCGGCTATTTCCTGGTCACGGTCTCCGCCGCGGGTCTGCTCTCGCAGATCGGCAGCGCCATCTATTCGACCACCAAGCACGCGGCGGTCGGGTTCGCCGAGAGCCTCGCCATCGCGCATCGAGCCGACGGGATCCGCGTCTCCATCCTGTGTCCGCAGGGCGTCGACACCGCGATGCTGCGCTCGATCCCGCGCGGTCCGCAGTCCTTCGACGGCGTGCTCACGCCGGAGGAGGTGGCTGCCGCCGCCAGCGCGGGCCTCGAGCGCGAGAGCTTCCTCATCCTGCCGCACCCGGAGGTTGCAACCTACATGCGGCGGAAGACCGAGGACTACGACCGCTGGATCGGCGGGATGGCGAAGCTGCTGAAGCGGACGCGCGAGGGGAGCGTCTGAGCTACCCTCCCGCCATCCTCGGCAGGAGCACGACCTCGCTGCCCGGTGGAATCGGGCGGAGCCAGTCGTCGCGGTAGATCTGGCCATCGATCGCCACGGCAATGCCGCGCTCGATCAGCACCTTCAGCTTCGGGTAATCCTTCTCCAGCCGCGAAAGCAGCTGGTGGATGGTTGCTGCCTCGATCTCAAGTTGCGCCCGGCCGCCCGCCGCCGCCTTCAGGGGTCCCGAGAGCGTGACCTGGACCATCAGCCCTTGGCGTCGAAGATTGCCTTGAGGAGCCGCGGCGGCGACATCGGCAGCTGCGTCATGCGCACGCCCGCGGCGTTGGAGACTGCGTTGGCGATCGCCGCGAGCGGCGGCACGATCGAGGTCTCGCCGACGCCGCGTACGCCATAGGGATGACCGGGGTTCGGCACCTCCACGATCACCGTGTCGATCATCGGTAAGTCGGAGCACACGGGTACGCGGTAATCGAGGAAGCCCGGATTCTGCAACCTTCCGTCCTTGCCGTAGATGTACTCCTCATTGACCGCCCAGCCGATGCCTTGCGCGGCGCCGCCCTGGTACTGACCCTCAACATAACTCGGGTGGATCGCCTTCCCGGCGTCCTGCACCACCGTATAGCGCTTGATCTGCACTCGGCCGGTCTCGGGATCGACCTCGGCGTCGCAGAGGTGAACGGCGAAGCTCACGCCCGCCCCGTCCGCGTTCACCTCGTAGTGCCCGGCGATCGGTCCTCCGGTCTTGGCCGCCTTCTTGGCGAGGTCCTGGAGCGAGAGCGGCTCGAAATTGCCTGCGTTCGGGCCCGAGGGCTTCGCATAGCCGTTCTCCCAGACCACCGCGTCCGCCGGGATGCCCCAGATCTTCGCGGCGCGCGCGCAGAGCTTGGTGACGGCGTCGCGGGCGGCGCTGATGGTGGCAAGGCCGGTCGAGAACGTGACGCGGCTCCCCTCGGAGATGTCGTTGTAGCCGAGCGAGCTGGTGTCGGCGACGATCGCCCGCACCTTGTCGTAGGGAATGCCGAGCTCTTCGGCCGCCATGAGGCACATGGAGGCGCGCGAGCCGCCAATGTCGGGCGTGCCGACTACCAGCGCCACCGTGCCGTCGATGTTGACGTTGAGCGAGACGCAGGTCTGGCCGCCGAAATTGAACCAGAAGCCGGCGGCGACGCCGCGGCCCTGGTTGGCTCCGAGCGGCGCCTTGTAGTGTGGATGCCGACGCGCGGCCTCCAGGCAGTCGATCAGGCCGATGCGGTTGTACTTCGGCCCATAGGAGGACTTGGTGCCCTCCTTGGCGGCGTTCTTGAGTCGGAGCTCGATCGGATCCATGCCGATCTTCTGGGCAAGCTCGTCGAGCACGCTCTCGACTGCGAAGGCCGCCATCGGTGCGCCGGGTGCGCGGTAGGCCGCCTGCTTCGGACGATTGGTCACGACGTCGTAGCCCACGACCTTTACGTGCTCCAGGTCATAGCAGGCGAAGCAGGACATAGCGCCTAGCACGACCGGCGATCCCGCGAATGCACCGCCCTGGAAGCGCAGCTCCGCGAAGGCGCCGGTGATCCGGCCGGCGTTGTTGACGCCGATCTTCACGGTCATGCTCGTGCTGGAGGTCGGGCCCGAGGCGCGGAACACCTCCTCGCGGCTCATGACGATCTTCACGGGCTTGCCGGCCTTGCGCGATAGCGCGAGCGCTACCGGCTCGATGAAGACCGTGGTCTTGCCGCCGAAACCGCCGCCAATCTCGGAGGCTGTGACACGGAGCCGCGACACATCCATACCCAGGAGCGCCGCACAGGTGTCGCGCACCATGAAATGGCCCTGTGTGCAGACCCAAAGCTCGCCCGAGCCGTCGGTGCCGACGCTGGCGAGGCAGGCGTGGGGCTCGATATAGCCCTGGTGCGTCGCCTCCGTCTTGAAGACGCGCGAAATCACATGGTCGGCTCGCTTGAATCCTTCCTCGGGATCGCCATGGCCGAACTCGCACTTGGCCGCGATGTTGGAGGCCTTGGTGGGCGCGGGGTCGACGCCGTCGGTGATCATGTCCTTGTGCAGGAGCGGAGCACCTGGCTTCATCGCCTCGTCGACGTCGGTGACGTGCGGAAGGATGTCGTACTTCACCTCGATGAGCTTGAGCGCCTTGCGGGCGATCGAGGCGCTCGTTGCGGCGACCGCGGCCACGGCGTGGCCGTCATAGAGTGCCTTCTCCCGCGCCATCACGTTGTAGAGCACGTCCTTGAGGCTCGGATCCTTCGTCTCCGGGAAGTCGTCGCGGGTGACGATCGCCTTCACGCCCGGCAACTTCGCGGCCTTCGCGGTGTTGATGGACCGGATGCGCGCGTGCGGATGCGGGCTCCTGAGGATCTTGCCAACCAGCATGCCCGGCGCGGTGGCGTCCGCGCCGAACTTCGCGCGGCCCGTGACCTTGTCGACGCCGTCGGGTCGGAGCGGCCGCGTGCCGACGTACTTGAACTGATGCGTGCGCGGATCCAGGTTTGCATCGAGCGGCATGGGTCAGCCCTTTCTCATCTCGGCGGCGGCGGCCTGCACCGCACGCACGATCTTGTCGTACCCCGTACACCGGCAGAGGTTGCCTGCGAGCGCGAAGCGAATCTCGCTCTCGGTCGGGTTCGGGTTGCGTTCCAGCAAGGCCTTGGACGAAACCAGGAAGCCGGGCGTGCAGATGCCGCATTGGAGCGCCGCAAACTCCAGGAATTTCTCCTGCAGCGGATGCAGCTTGTCGCCGTCGGCGATGCCTTCGACCGTGCGGATCTCGCGCCCCTCGGCCTCGGCACCCAGCACCAGGCAGGAGCAGACCACGCGGCCGTCGAGCGTGACGGAGCAGGCTCCGCAATCGCCGGTGCTGCAGCCTTCCTTGCTTCCGGTGAGGCCGAGACGGTCGCGCAGCACGTCGAGCAACGTCTCGTCGACTTCGCAGAGAAAGGAGACCGCATCGCCATTGATAGTGGTGGAAACCTGGACCTTGGCCATTACATCCCCCTCGCGCGCTGCAGCGCTTTTTGCGCCGCGCGGCGCGCCAGCACGCCCGCGACCCTGATCCGGAACTCCTTGGTGCCGCGCTTGTCGTCGATCGGCCGGCAGGCCGCGGAGGCGGCTGCAGCCAGGCGCGCGAGCGCCTCCGCGTCGACCGTGGTGCCGATCAGCGCCTTCGCCGCATCCGGTACCAGGATCACGCGCTCGGCGACCGCGCCCAACGCTACCCGTGCCGCGGTGCAAACGCCCTTGGCGTCGAGCGTGAGGCTGACTCCGGCGCCGACCACGGCGATGTCCATCTCGGAGCGCGGGATGAAGCGGAGATAGGCGTCGCCCGAGCGCGGCGGCCGCTTCGGCAGCAGGATCGCCTCGACCATCTCGCCGCGCTTGAGGGAGGTCTTGCCGGGCCCGATCGCGACCGCTTCCACCGGCACGGTGCGCTTGCCGCGCGGCCCCGCGATCACGGCGGAGGCGCCGGCGGCGACCAGCGCCGGCACACTGTCGGCGGCGGGCGAGGCGTTGCAGAGATTGCCCGCGAGAGTCGCTCGCGACTGGATTTGATGCGAGCCGATCAGGTTCGCAGCCTCGACCACGCCGGGCCAGGCCTTGCGGAGCGCCTTGTGCCCGCCGAGCTCGGCACCGGCGACCGCCGCGCCGATGCGGAAGGCGCCGCTCTTGGATGTGATCGTACGCAGGCTCGGTATGCGTTTCACATCTACGATCAGGTCGGGCGCGACCCGGTCCGTACGCATTTGGACGAGCAGGTCGGTGCCGCCGGCGAGCACCCGGGCGACGCCCGATTTGCCCGCGAGCAGTTTCACCGCGGCGTTGACGGTGGTGGGTGCTTCGAATCGCATGGCGCTCTTTTCGGTTTTGCGTTGGTTCGGATTTGCTTGACCCTTTTCGAAAGCGCCGCCGGCGCCCTCGACGAGGCCAGAACCCTAGCGCCCGCCCGAGGCTTGTCAACACGAAGCGAAGCGCGCCACTCTCGTCGAATGCCGGCGGAAGATAGAGGAAAGGCCTGGGCGGACTATTACGTGGCGACTGCGGACCGCCCGCCGCGGCGCACGCTCATGGAGGCGCTCGCACGGTTCGCGCCGACGGCCGCACCGTGCCTTGCGGTCGACCTCGGCAGCGGAGACGGCCGCGATACCATCGAGCTGGTGCGGCGCGGCTGGTCGGTGCTCGCGATCGACGCCGAGCCCGCCGCAATAGAGCGGCTTCGGAGCCGCCCAGATCTGGCGCCGGGTGGCCAACTCTCTTGTCTCTGCCAACGTTTCGAGGACGCGAGCTGGCCCGAGGCCGATCTTGTCAACGCGAGCTTCTCGCTGCCCCTTTGCCCACCCGATCGGTTCCCGGACCTCTGGCGGCGCATCGTCGCCTCGCTGAAGCACGGCGGGCGCTTCTCGGGTCAGCTCTATGGCGACCGGGACGGTTGGGTCGGCCGGCCCGGTATGACCCACATGAGTCGCGCCGCTGTCGAGAGTTTGTTGAGGGGCCTCGACGTCGAGCTCTTCGAGGAGGAGGAGACAGACTCCGTCACGCCGCGCGGCAAGCTCAAGCACTGGCACATATTCCACATTGTGGCCAAGCGGCCGTGACTATCACATAGATTTTTTTACGCCAGATAGGCGGCGATGATGCCGGACAGCACGATCCCGTCGAAGGTGCCGGCGCCGCCGATGCTGGCGACGCCGACCGCACTCTCCTCGATCTCGTGCAGATGCAGCAGGTCGGCGCCGATGAGCGGACCCAGGGTGCCCGCGACGAAGGCCACCGGCGCCGCCTGGTCGCCGCCCAGCAGCAGCCCAAGCATCGCTGCGACCAGCGCCGGCACGAAGCCGGGGATCAGAATGCCGATGCCTGGCACCGGCCGCGCTACGAGATAGCAGACCACGACGTTGACAAGAGCGGAGGCAATGCCCGCCACCAGGAAGCGCGGACCGAGGTCGGCGAGGTGCAGGAACTCGTAGGCCGCGATCCCCGCGGGGATCAGACAGCCGCCGACGTTGACCGCGATGACCGTCTGCTGGCGCATCCGCGTCAGGTCCGGAAGCATGCTGCCGAGTCCGAGGATGGCCAGCGGGTGAACCGGCACCTGGTGCGGCCGCTCGATGCGCTTCACCGGAAGATTGATGCCGCTTCCCACGATGATGCCGACCATCAGCATCAGCGCCGTGCCGGGCTGCAGGTCGAGCTTAACCAGGCTCGTCGCCATCAGCTGCGCGAACAGAAGCGGCAGCAGGATCAGCAGCACCAGGAACGCGATGAGCGACAGCGGCGTGAAGGCTTTCATGGGCGTCGCCCCTGCGTTTTCCCCTCTCCGCACCGGCGGCGGAGAGGTTGTCCGTCACGCCGCGTCGGCGGTCTTGACCGTGGGCTGCAGCGCTGTGGCGAGCGCCTGGTCCACGTTCTCGAGCCACACGAACTCGAGAGCGTGGCGCGCCTCCTCGGGAATGTCGTCCCAGTCCTTGCGGTTGCGCGCCGGCAGCATCACGGTCTTGAGACCGGCCAGCATCGCCGCCAGCACCTTCTCCTTGATGCCGCCCACCGGAAGCACTAGGCCGCGCAGGCTGATCTCGCCGGTCATGGCGAGCTCGCTGCGCACCGGACGCCCCGTCAGAAGCGAGGCGAGCGCCGTGAACATGGCAACGCCGGCGCTCGGCCCATCCTTCGGCACCGCGCCCGCAGGCACGTGCACGTGAATGTCGCTCGCCTCGAAGAGCTTCGGATCGAGGCCGAGGTCGCGGTACTTGGACTTGGCGAGGCTGAGCGCCGCTTGCGCGCTCTCCTTCATGACGTCGCCGAGCTGGCCGGTGAGGATGAGCTTGCCGCTCCCGGGGGTGCGGGTCGCCTCGATGAAGAGGATGTCGCCGCCGACCGGCGTCCAGGCGAGGCCGGTCGCGACGCCAGGCACGCTGGTGCGCTGCGCCAGCTCTGCCTCGAACCGGCGGGGGCCGAGGACGGCGGCGATATCGGCGCTGTCGACGGTCGCGCGGTCGATCGAGCCGTCGGCGATGCGAACCGCCAGGTTGCGCAGGACCGAGCCGATCTCGCGCTCCAGGTTCCGGACGCCGGCCTCGCGCGTGTAGTCCTTGATGATGGTGCGGAGCGCGGCTTCGGTGATAACGCCCTGCTCGGGCTTGAGGCCGTTCGTCTCGAGCTGGCGCGGCACCAGGTAGCGCTCGGCGATCTGCAGCTTCTCCGCGATGGTGTAGCCGGCGAGCTGCATCACCTCCATGCGGTCGAGGAGCGGACCCGGGATGGTGTCGAGCATGTTGGCGGTGGCGATGAACACCACCTTGCTCAGGTCGAAGGGCACGCCGAGGTAGTTGTCCCGGAAGGTCGAGTTCTGCGCGGGGTCGAGCACCTCCAAGAGCGCCGAGGAGGGATCGCCCTGGATGCCGCGGCCGAGCTTGTCGATCTCGTCCAGCATCATCACGCAGTCGCGGGTCCCCGCCTTGCGGATCGCCTGGATGATGTTGCCGGGGAGCGCGCCGATGTAGGTGCGCCGGTGGCCGCGGATCTCCGCCTCGTCGTGGGTCCCGCCCAGGCTCACGCGCACGAACTCCCGGCCCATGGCGCGCGCGATGCTCTGGCCGAGCGAGGTCTTGCCGACGCCCGGCGGCCCCACGAAGCAGAGGATCGGCGCCTTGCCGGTCGGGTTGAGCTTGCGGACGGCGAGGTACTCGATGATGCGCCGCTTGATCTTCTCGAGGCCGTAGTGGTCGGCCTCCAGGACCTTGCGTGCCTCCGCGATGTCGATGGTCTTGCCGCTCTCTTTGCTCCACGGAAGCTCGGTCAGCCACTCGAGGTAGGTGCGCAGCATCGAGGACTCGCCGGACGCGTCCGACATGCGCCGGAGCCGCGCGAGCTCCTTCTTCGCGTGCTTCTCGACCTCCTCCGGCATTTTCGCCTTCGCGATCGCCTCGGCGAGCTTCGCCGCTTCGGCGCTCTCGTCCTCGGTCTCGCCGAGCTCCTTCTGGATGGTCTTGAGCTGCTCGCGCAGCAGGTGCTCGCGCTGGCGCCCCTCGATCGACTCGCGGGTGCGTTGGCCGATGTCGCGGGAGAGCCGCAGCACTTCCAGCCGGTAGGCCAGGAACCACAGCACGCGGTCGAGCCGCGCCTTCGGATCGATGGTCTCGAGGATCTGCTGCTTTTCCTCGACCTTGAGGTCGAGAAAGCTGGTGACGATGTCCGCAAGGGTCGAGGGCGCGTCCACGGACCGGACCGTGTCCTTGAGTTCGTCGGGTGCGTTGGGAATGAGCTTCAGCGCCTCGATCGCGCGCTCCTTGAGCTGCATGAGGCGCGCTTCGACCTCGGCGCCGGCGGCCTCCGGTTCGGCGATCCGCTCGACCCGCGCCGCGAGGAACGGATGTCCCTCGAGGAATTCGACGATGCGGAACCGCTGCTCGCCGCGGCAGATCAGGTGGTGGCCGCCGTCCTGGGCGGTGACGTAGCGGAGGATCATCCCGACGGTGCCGACCTCGTAGAGGTCCGCGGGGCCGGGATCGGCTGTCTCGGGATCGCGCTGGAGCAGGACCCCGATCGGCGCCTGGGCGCGTACGGCGTGTTGGACCGCCGCGACCGAGCGCGGCCGCCCGACGGCGAGCGGCATCACCACGGTCGGGAACAGGATCGTGTTCCGCACGGGCACGATCACCATCGCGTCGGCGGGCAGCTTCGGCGTCTCGCCGGGCGCGCCCGCGGGCGCGAGTGCCTCGCCCGGTTGCGGCAGCGTGCGCCCGGGCTGCTCTCGGAAATTCGGACCGATGTCGCTCATGGGGGTGCTCTCGTCAGTCGACCCTGCGCAGGGAGAGCGCAAGGCAGCCATGCATCAGTTGATAACGGGTGAGCTCGTAGTGGCCGGCGGTGAGCGCAAGCCGGCGCTCGAAGCGGCCGTAGGGGATCTCCAGGCGGTGGATCACCGCAGGTTCGGCGGCACAGGGCAGCGGCCGTTCGCCCGCCACGGTGAGCACGTCCCCCTCGTAGGAGATCTTCAGCCGCTCGGGCTCCACGCCCGGCAGCGCGATCTCGATCAAGAGTCCGCCGGGCACCTCGAAAATGTCGACGGGCGGCTCCCACGCGGGCTCACGCCCGGCGCGGGCCGGCTCGAAGAACCTCTGCTGCAGGCGCTCGGCGCGCCCCAGCATTCGCTGTGCTTCCGCCCACATCCAGACGGTGGGGTCGCGTGGCGGCATCCCTGGGGTCCCTTTTGTCCGATGTACTGGCTATATGGCGACGAGACCGCGATCCTTCCAGGGTCGGGTGCAATCGGGAGTTCAGCACCATGGGACAGGCGCCCCTCATTGCCGACGCGGAGATCAAGCGCGCGGCGCTCCGCCGGAAACGGCGGCTGGCGACGGGCCTCTTGCTGGGCGCCGTGGCGCTCGCCGCCGGGACGGCAATGCTCCCCGACCGGCCGCTCTGGATCCAGCTGATCAATGCCGCAGCGGAGGCGGCGATCGTGGGCGGGCTTGCGGACTGGTTTGCGGTGACCGCGCTCTTCCGGCGGCCGCTGGGCTTGCCGATCCCGCACACGGCGCTCATCCCCGCGCGGAAGGACGAGATCGGCCGCTCGATCGCCGGTTTCGTGCGCGACCAGTTCCTCGACCCGCCGGTCCTGATCGACCGGCTCCGCTCCGAGAACCGGGCGCTGCAGCTGGGCGAGCTGCTCGCGAGCGACACCGCGGCGGCATTCATCGCCGAGCGCGTCTCGGCGGCGGTGCCGGTCGTGCTGCGCTCGGTCGATGACGCGAGCATCCGGGCGTTCCTGCTCGACGTGGCGCGGGACGGGCTCAAGCGTCTCGATCTCGTCGCGACTCTCGACGCGGTGGTCGAGGCGCTGATCCGCGACGGCAAGCACATGGAGCTGGTCGACGCGCTCGTCGACGTGCTGCAGCCCTCGCTGGCCGCTCTCGCGGAGCCGATCGCCGAGAAAGTGGGCGAGCGGACGGGACGGTTCTTTCCAAGCTATTTCGACCGCAAGATCGGCGACGGCATCGTCGCGGGCGTCGGCAAGTGGCTGCGCACGGTCCGCAGCCCCGGGACGGACGAGCGGCTCCGGCTCGACCGCTGGATCCGCGCGCGCATCGCGGTGCTGCGGGCGTCTTCGGACTATGCCGCGCTCATGGAGCGGACGCAGGCGGCGATCGTGACGCACCCGGCGCTCGTCCACGCGCTCGCCGCCATCTGGGACGAGGTGAAACGCGAGCTCGCGGAGGACGCGGGCTCGGCCAATCCGCGCGCGGGTCGGATCGCGGGCGAAGTCGCGCGCACCGTGGGCCGGCTCCTGCGGGAGACGCCCGAGCTGCAACGCCTGCTCAACGCCGCGATCGAAGGCGTGATCGTCGGCTACATCGCGCCCTGGCGCGCGCAGATCGCCGACTACATCGCGGGCGTGGTCCAGGGCTGGGACGGCCGCAAGGTCGCCGAGGTGATCGAGCTCCAGGTGGGCCGCGACCTGCAATACGTCCGGATCAACGGCACCCTGGTGGGCGCGCTGATCGGCAGCGCGCTCTTCCTCATGCGGGCCGCGCTGCCGGGCGTGCTCGCGGCGGTTTCCGCCCTCACGCGCTAATCGGCCCGAATAGTCGGAGCGGTCTCAGTTGAGTTCCTCTCCCCTCCGGGGAGAGGACAGGTGAGGGAGAGCAGCCGCTCGACTTCAGTCGGCCCGGCAAGCCGACGGACAACGCCTTCGTCGAAAGCCTGAACGGCAAGTTCCGCGCTGAATGTCTGAACGTGCACTGGTTCCTCAGCCTCAACGAAGCGCGCGGAAAATGCGAGGCTTGGCGTAAGGGCTACAACGAGGTCCGACCGCACAGCGCGATCGGCAATCTCGTGCCTGCGGCGCTTCATCGGGCGGCGAGCAACCCCGGCCAGCTCGCCGCCCGATGAAGCAAGAATTTCTCAGCCCGCGTCGTCCAAGGTCCAAGGTTGGGGGCAAGCTCAATGAAGCAAGAATTTCTCAGCCCGGGTGGTCCAAGGTTGGGGGCAAGCTCAACCCGTCGACGGACTCTACTCAAATCTGGTGGAGATTCAGGGGCTCAGGTCAAGTGCGGTGGCGAGCTTCCCACGGAGGCGAGCGACGATGCGATTAGATCGTCAAACTTTTTTGTTAGATCGGGCGGGCAGAAGAGCACAATTTCCCGGGCCAAGGAAGAATCGTAATCTTTTGGCGCCACACCATCTCGCAGTACAAGAGCAGCTTTGGGACGGATCGAGCGACGCTCAGCGCTCCAAAGTTTGGCGCAATCGCTGAGATACCCAAGAACTTTGTAAATGCTGTCGCGCCCATACTGATCTGCCAATGAAGTATTCTTTACCTCCACGATCAGGGGCACAGTAAATCCATCTGACTTTCTTCTTAGTTTAATACAGATATCTGGTCGGCGAGCACTCATCGATGCCGTACCGTATTCATATAAAAGCGACGTGTATCGATAATCCGAATCCGAAAAGATCTCGTTGAATGTATTATGCGGCGCCATATCAAAGAAGGCGTGGCCAATCCACTCGGGACTACGAAAAGTAGCGAGCGCTCCAGTCCCACCGGCACCGATCAACCGGTAATCAATTCGCGCTGGATCGTTGCCGGCTAGTCGGGCTTCCAGTGCTCGAAGGACGCGCACCAGTACGTAAATCTCATAGAGATCGTCGTCGCTCAACGGCGCAAGCCATCCCGTTGACAGGACATTTGCTAGCGTCGTGACATCATTTGGGTCTAGCAACCGTTCGTACTCTCGCCAGAGCGCTCCCGTATTCGAATACAGTCGCCTCCGTGATCGCTCGGCAGCCAAGAGCATTTGTGATGTGACCGCGGGGACCGACCGCGCCTGTCGGAGATACACAGAGCGGAGAGATTCTGTGACACTCTGCGAAACGGCAGCAGCTCGCACTGCGAGTTTGCTTCCAGAAGCCGGAACTGAACTCTGGATAGCCGCCCATATTTCTTTGAGATAATGAGAGACTAGGCGATTGGGCGGCGTGTCATATTCTTTTATCACCTCCCTAACCACGTGCACCGTCGGATCGGAGTAATTAGCTTGGCATCGCAAAGTTTGAGGCCACCGAACGTGACCACGCCCGATGTGACGCCTGATCGCACGCTCGCGGCGCGTATCGTGGGACAACGTTCTCACTTCATGTGGGATCTCGGTAACGAGAAACGGTTCGGCCCCATCTGAGCGAAATAAATGGTACATGACAGCAAGGTGCGTGATTGTCTCGGGCGACTTGGCAAGACAGGTGAGAAATCTAATAAGATCGGTATTTGACCACTTTCCCGATCTCCATTCAGAATCGAGGCGCGCATACAGAAATTGCCGTACGTCGTCTTCCCAAGTGGTGCGACTGAATTCCGGCGCGGTCAAAGGTCAGTTCAGTTCCCTTTGTCCCGTCCATATCGACAGGGCCTTATGGATTCTTCTGACGTATAGCTCTTTCTTCGCGTCGGGTAGTGATGCGATAATGGTCTCGACTATCCGCCCGTGATCCGCCCGTCTACCCTCATATTGAGGAAACAGGTTGGCCATCATCGCATCGATCAAGAGTTCATCTTCGGACAGGGTTGGCATAGAGACAAATCCACCGCACCGCTCTGACATATATTGCAACATGGTTCTCGGGATAGCTGGGCCGACGTTCGCGTCGACCTCCGATAGCCCGCCCGATCCACCCGCAAATAATCTGATGAAGAGACCTTCTAGAGTATCGACATAGGCAGTGACTGGACTCCCAGGTGCTAAGCTTCGATCTTCCCTCAGTTGGGCGAATTGAGATTCGATGATCTGCTTGTACTGGCCGTCCGTCGGAATCGGGATCTCGATGAATGCAAAGCGCCGCATGAAAGCATAGGATAGTTGGAATAGACTGGCCTTGTCGAAGGTGTTCATAGTGCCAATGACGCGCCAGTTTTTATCAAGCGCAATCACGTTCGGAGGAGAGGGCACTGGTGGATCGGGTGAGAGGATGATGCGCTCACCTCCCGCCTGATATCTGTACGGAAGTTGCACGCTGCGCCCCGAAAGAAGGGTGAAAAGTTCACCGAACGCCTTATCGATATCCGCCCTATTCAGTTCATCTAAGATCAGCCACTTCTTTTGCTGGATTGCGTCCACGACGATACCTGGTGAGTAAGTCAGAGAAGACCCACTCGTTGATGGCGTGGGGAGGTAACCGCCCATCGTCTCAAAGGTCGTCCAATCAGCCGTGGCAGTCGATATGGCGTACCGCAGCGGACCGCAGACCGAGCGGGCGATAGCCTCGGCAATTGTGGTTTTCCCTGTTCCGGGCGCCCCCAGCAGAATTACGTGCAGACCGGACTTCAGTGCCGCTAGCGCCTGCTCGACAGATCGCTCATGACCCACTAGGTCAATCGCCTCTATGATTTCCTGTGGATCAATGTCCCAATTGGTCCCCGGGTGAGCTGTGCCAGGCGCGGTCGTGACGACCACGGGGGATGGATATGGCAACAGGGTGCGTAACAGATCGAGGATATCGTGCCGCGAGAGTTCGCCATCAGCAAATAAAGCGGGTAAATCTTCTGGCAAAGCTTCGTCAAACAGTGCTGCTATCTCGGAAGCAGTAAGATGGAAATGCGTCTTAGCAAATTCGATGAAAGCTGACACGCTGTCGGTTTGAACATCACTCACTTCGGAATCACTGGGTCGCCTAAATAGAAAGAGCATGGAAGCTAGAAACGGTACCTTCTTCCCGCCCATTTCCAGATGTATGCGACTGATATATTCTGGCGTGAATTGTATATGGCGCGGCCCATTTTGCTCCGGATAGGCTATGATATTGTTGTTGCGCCATGTCTCGCATCGAGTCCACAGCGTTCCGATAGCCAAGTCGGCAGATCCACTCGCGCTCTTATATGAAAAATCGAAAATATTGAAATGTGAGGGGCGACCGCCCGTCATCTCAACCGTATTAGTTCCGTCGAATGAAATCTGTAGAAATCGGCTCGTGGCCTTCCGAAAATCCGCTGTCGAGAGCGCGGATAGTGGGGGGTTCGTACCGACGCCTCGCTCCCTTAGGAGCAAGAATCGAAAGAAATTACTCTGCCCCCGGACTTTGCCAGCGTTTGCCCACACCCTCAGGTGCTCAAGGGCCCAGCGCAACCCTTCTCGACTGACAAATGCCAAACTCTCTCTCCTGACAGCTGATTCGCTCAGCCAGCGGCTATTTGGGCGTCCGACGAATGAGAGCGGTCACCTTCGAAGGTGAGTGAACTTAAGGCGGTGCGGCTCAGCGGGAACCAATGAAGGTCGCCGCGCGCGAGGGGTTTGGGCAATCCGATCTGTTCAGCAGCATGAAACGGCCAGAAGAACACACGGAGCACTTTGGTGCCTGCGTGCACTCGCCTCTCCGGTATCGGAGATCGCGCCGCAGATATCTCGACAGTCCATACCTTTCGATCGCGCAACGATTGATCAAAAAGATCGAGTTGTTCAGCGGAAGCGATGTTGGCGGCTATCCCCAGTCTCTCCGCTGCTCGGCGGAGAAATAGCCCGACACGATCTGCTGTGTATGCAAAGTCCGTAATGATCTGGGTGCGTGTTCGAGCACTGATGAGCACGGCCGAAAGGCCGACCATTAATTCATAGAAGTGAATTGTGCTGTCCTTAGACTGGTCCGCCGCACTCTGCATATTTGTGCACTGGACGAGCCAATCCCGTCGTTTGGTCATTCGCTCAACAATGATCGATACGTCGAGACCGGCGGCGCGATCGATATAAGCATCCTGTTCCTCTCCGCGTCGTTTCGCTCTCCACGCGACCCGCCTGTAAACGAGTGGGTCGCTCACTTTGCGATAATTCTCTGAAACGGTCGGCACCACCTTCGGAGCCTTGCCCCAGCCTTTCGGCCAAAATGTGCCACTACCGTATCCTGACCTCGTTGTATGTTGGTCAGTCACCCGACTCTGGAACCTTGGAGTGAGGACGGGCAGCCTCTGGCCGCTTTCAAGTAGTCCGAGAGTCACACGAGGATCCTCTCCCGCGATTTCGCTATCCGCCGCTGCCCAGTGCCGCATAAGGACAGCCATTGCTAGGGGCGGCACGGCGTTCCCAATTTGCCGATATTGCGAGTGCTTTGGACCTAGCACACGGAACGAATCTGGAAATCCCTGCAACCGACATCCTTCACGCACCGTGATTGGTCGGTGATGTCGTGGATGCGTGTAGCAGCCAGTGGTTACGTTTCCGAACTGAGCACCGATTGTGTATGCCGGATTCAATTCGTGCAGGCGCCCGTAAAGCGTGTGGTAATCCGTCATACGCACGCGCTGGAATCTTTCTGGGAGAAGGCTTCGCGGTATATCCTTCCAAGATCCGCCTTGGGGCACGTGCGAGATCCGCTCGTGATTGGTACCCTGAATGCTCGAGGCCCAGTGATTCCATACGCGTCCATCGTCGCTACGCAGCATCCTCTGGTATTCGGTGTGTGCCCCGTTATGTGGAAGATGCACGAGTTGATCCGAATTCGTGGGCTCAATCGCATATAGGTCCGAGATGGCATCCGCCACCGTTCGGTAAGCCCGGTGCCCTTGCTTGGCACGGTCTGCATATTCGCCAATTGGAAACGTGATCTTTCGATCTGAGCGCGTAGCAAACATGAAAAATCGATACCTCAGCTGAGGCACCCCCAGTGACGCAACCGAGACAACATCACCTGCGACCCGATACCCCAAATCGCGAAAGGACCTGAAGAGATCAGTGACCAGCTTAAGGTTGGACCGTGCGACCAACCCAGGTACGTTTTCAAGCACCACGGTCTCAGGCAACTTGCCCAGCGACCGAAACTCGTTGATCAGGCGCACAAGGTGCACGAACAGGAGGTTTCGCGAGTCCTCGGCGTAGTGCAGGCCCATCGTGCTGACCGCCTGGCAAGTCGGTCCAGTCAGCAGGAAGTCGATGCGATCGATCTGGGCTCGTTCAAGAATGCGGCGTGCAGAGACAGAGGCCACGTCCGCTTGATCGACGTACGCATCCTTATGGTTCGCACGAAAGGTCTCGCAAGCATGGGGGTCGAAATCGAGGCCGTACCGGATCGCCAGTTGCGGAATACCCATAACGGCACCGATGCTCATGCCGCCGCACCCGCCGTAAATATCGACGCCCACCAGCGTTTTACGTGCCATCCCTCCGCCTCCCAGCGAACGCATTCAGGTTATTCTATGATGACGACTAACACGCGCCAAGCCGAAAGACATACATATAGACGCCTGGATCCGGCTAACCCCCAACATATAGGCAAGAAGTCGAATAGGCACAACTATTTATGGTAGATCGTCTTACACCCGAGCGGCGAAGTTGGCTGATGTCGCGTGTGCGGCGCAAGAACACCGCTCCCGAATTGGTGGTACGCCACCTAGTCCACGGGCTCGGATTTCGCTATCGACTGCATTCAAGCGATTTGCTTGGTCGCCCCGATCTCGTGTTTCACTCGCGGAGGAAGGCCATTTTCGTTCATGGATGTTTTTGGCATCACCACCGAGGGTGTCGACTCGCGACAGTGCCAAAGACAAATACGCAATTTTGGTTGTCGAAGTTCGAAAAAAATCGGAGTCGCGACAGCCGGATCTCGGAAGCACTTCGCTCGGACGGGTGGAGCGTACTGACAATCTGGCAATGCCAGACGCGCAACCCGAGCAAGCTAGTGCGACAGCTAAGGACGTTTTTAGGCTCCCGCGAAACCGGGAGCGTTCGGTGCCAAACCGACGCGCGGTGAGGCCTCTGGCGCCACCCTCCGAAAATCTCTGGCGGTCATGCTTCGACATCCCCCTACAAGAGCAGCACCCCACCTATTCGTCTTTCGCAGAAAACTTAACTTCCCCAGCAGGGGGCGGATTTCGACTGGTGGCTGGAGAAACACAACATCGCGCAGCCGAAGCACCTTGTATGCCGCATCGGTTAACAAATCCTCCGGGTCGATGGTTGCATGTCGGCGACCAGACGACTCGACTGCCGCGACCGATGCATATGCAAGAAAGGTCTGTCGGTGCTTGTGTTCCCCTGCGACGTAAACGACGACCTTGTCCCCCGGAGTAATCGCATTGCGGTTCTTTGTTCCCTTATACAGGGGCCAGAGCGCCCGATTTAGACGATGCAATGCGACCCGAGCCGCTGGGACCCTGGTATCACTGACAGAATGTGCATCGTTCACGATCAGCATAAAGTACGAGACCAAGGGCGGCTCCGAATCCGATAAGCGCACTGCAAAGCTTAGGACAAAAAAACACTGCGCTGCTACTGGACACTATACGCCCTAGCTCGGATAGGGACTGCCCAACAGTCCTCGGCACTGGATGGCCCTCGTCAGCGCCGTCGCAGGCGTGACCGTCCCGTCCGTCCCGCCCAGCTTGGTCCTGCACTGAGTTGCACTGCTCGGCTGCGAACAATGCAGATTGGTCCTGTCCGGTGCCACGCCGCCCGGCACTGAGCCGCCAGCGTCAGTGCTGCTGCCGCTGCTGTTTTGGGTAGGTCAGGAGAGAACCGGACGAGCATGCCGGCGCTCTGCAAGCGGTTCCAATTTCATTGTTGTGTGGTGCTGCGGGACCGATCGCGCTTGCGCTGTCGCTCGCCGTGCGCTGTTCCCTCACGCCTATTTGTCACATAGGATCGCAGCCGGAAAATCTCCGAACGATGGTTCTTTCGATTTTTGAGCGCCGCTAGTGCCTTGAGGTGAAAAGTGTTACCTCCGGACCCTTCCACTATATCCCCTCCCCGTCGGGGAAAGGGAGCAGCATGTGACCGGTCTGCACCCTCACTCCGCGGCCGCGCGGCTCTCGGCGTAGGCCGAGAGCTTTGGCATCACCTGCTCGGCGAGGAGGCGCATGGATTTCTTGTGGAGCGCCGGGTCGTCCCAGTCCTTCTGGGTGACGAGGAGCGTGCCGAAATAGCCGAGCTTGTCCATCAGCGCGATCAACTGGTCGAGGACGCGCTTGGGACTGCCGGAGATCACCATGAGCTCGAGGCATTTCTGCCAGGTGAGCTCGGCATCGGGCATATCGTCCGTGGGCTTGAAGATGCGAAGCAGCTTGTAGGTCGCGAGGTTGTCGCGAAGGTACTTGTAGTACCAGGCCGGGCTGCAGTTCTCGTCGGCGAGATAGTCGCGCGCCTCGGCGTCGGTGTCGGCGACCACGATCGAGCGGGCGACGCGCCAGCTGCTTCGATCGGGCTTGCGGCCGGCCGCCGCGGCGCCGTCGCTGTAGGCAGCCCAGTGGGTCTTCACGTTCTCGACCGGCGTGAAGTTCGCGGAGATCATGCCCCAGCCGCGCTCGCCCGCGAAGCGCGCGGTGCCGGAGCGCGGGCTCATCACGGACATCGCAAGCGGCGGGTAGGGCCTCTGATAGGGCTTCAGCATCGGGCCGATGCCGAGATGCTTCTGCATCTGCTGGTCCACCACGATGTCCCAGTACTTGCCGTGCAGCCGGTAGGGCGGGTCCGAGGCCCAAATCCGGTGAATCATGTCGACGGACTCGGCCATCATCTCCGCGCGGTTCTTGTCGAAGGTCTGGAACAGCTCGAAGTCGGAGCCGAGCCCGCCGGGCCCGACGCCCATGATGAACCGGCCCTCGGCGAGGTGGTCGAACTGCGCGGCGTTGCCGGCGACCACCGCGGGATGATGCTGCGGCAGGTTGAGCACGGCGGTGCCGAACTTGATCCGCTTCGTGACGGGAATGAGCGTCGCCATGAACTGGAGCGGGTCGGGAATCGGCTCGGTCTTGCAGGCATAGTGCTCGCCGACCCAGGCCTCGTCGTAGCCGAGCGCCTCCGCGTGCAGAATCGACGCGCGATCCTCCTTGAAGACGTCGGTGTAGCTCCGGTCGGGACTGTGGATGGGCATCATGAAGAGGCCGAGGCGCATGGGAACCTCCGGTGTCGGCACGCTCGAGGAGAAAATCTCCCCTGGAAGAAACTGGATGCAAGGCCTCGCGCGGCAATGGCGGTGGCGTCGGAGGCCCCGATCAAACCCGTGCTATCGGCCCGCCGTATTTCTGCTCGAAGCGCTGCCAAGCCGAGGCCGCGCTTCGCTTGGCGTCGTCGATCACGGCCAACGGGTCCACGGTCCTGATCTCGCCGTCCTCGACCAGGATCCGGCCGTCGACCATGACGAGCTCCACATCGCGCGCGTGCGCGTGATAGGCGAGGTTCTGCACGGGGTCGAGCACGGGCTGCAGTCCGAGGGCTCGGAAATCCAGCATGATGAGGTCCGCCCGCTTGCCGGGCTCGAGGGAGCCGATCTCGTCCTCCAGACCCATGGCGCGCGCCCCGCTCATGGTCGCCATCTCAAGCACGTCGGGCGAGAGCAGAGCCACGGGGTCCTCGGTCTTGATGCGGGCGCCGGTGATCGCCGCGCGCAGCACGTCGAAGTAGTCGCCGAACATGTTGTCGATGCCGAGAGCGACATTGACGCCGCGCTTGCGGATCGCGCCGATCGGCGCGATCAGGCCGCGAAAGGCGTTCATCAGCGGGCAATGCGCGACGTGCGCGCCCGTCTCGGCGAGGATGTCGATGTCGGATTCGCCGATGACGTAGCAATGGGTCGCGACGGTATCCGGCCCCAGCACGCCTTGATCGCGGGCCAAGACGAAGGGGCCCACGCCGTGGATGCGCTTGGCGGTGTCGTGCTCGAACTGGCTCCAGCCGAGGTGGATGGTGACGCGCAGACCCAGCCGGTCGGCGAGCTCGCGGATCGCCCGGAGCTGCTCCTTCGACGAGCTGATCGTCATGTTGGGCGCGAGGATCGCGGTGATCCGGCCGTCGGCGGCGCCGTGCCAGCGCTCGGCAAAGCCGCGGGCGCGATCGAGCTGCGCGGCGTTGGCGGCGGGATCGAAGATGAACTCGCCCTTCACCATCTTGTCGGCGTCGGCATCGCCGATCATCTCGCCCATGGCGCTGCGGATGCCCAGACGCCGGACGAAGGGCGCCAGCACCTCGACGTCCTCCTCGAGCTCCATGACCGTCGTGCAGCCGCTGCGCAGCAGCTCGACGTAATTCAGCGCGCCGACCGCCGCCCGCTCCTCGCCGCGCAGCACGGTCGACATCGGGAAATAGAGGCCCGTCGGCGCGGCGAAGCCCGCGTCCTCGGACCGGCCGCGGAAGATCGTGTAGCCGACGTGGGAATGGATGTTGACGAAGCCGGGCGCCACCACCTTGTCGCGGCCGTCGATCACCCGCTTGGCGGACGCGTGTCGAGCGGCGACGGCGTCCGAGGACCCGACGTCGACGATGCGGGTCCCCTCGACGTAGATCGCGCCCGGCCTGTGGATCGTCCGCGCGGCGTCGACGGTGAGGATCGTCGCATCTTTGATGAGCAGGCTCATGACGATCTCCGACAGGTTCCAAGGGGTGTGTGCCGCACGAGGATTGCACGCGCCTAGCGAGGGCACAATCGGTTGACAGCCGCCTGACGAGGTCCGACCATCCGATTCCCGCCGCTCGACGGCGAATGGCAAAATCGGGAGGGATGCATGACAGCAGTAAGGGCGGCGACAGGCGCCCGTTGGCGCGCGAGGACCATCTTGGCGACGGCGTTGCTGCTTGCGTTCGCTGCGCCGGCCGCGCATGCGGCACCCAAGACGCTGGAGGCCGGCGTCCTCAATGTCGGGTTGAACGGCGACATGCCGATGACCAGCGTGAAGGACGGCAAGCTCATCGGCTCGGACGGCGAGATCATGACGCTGATCGCCGAGCGGCTCGGCCTCAAGGTCAAGCCCAACATGATGGAGTGGTCCGCCGAAATTCAGTCGACCAAGCAGGGCAAGCTCGACGTGATGCATGGCGCCATGGGCTGGATCAAGCCACGCACGGAGATCATGCTTCTGTCGGACCCGATCTACTACTTCGGCACCACGCTTGCCCAGAAGAAGGCGACCAACTACAGCACCTTCGCGGACATGAAGGGCAAGAAGGTCGGCACGGTCACCGGCTTCACGCTGGTGCCCGAGCTCAAGACCGTGGACGGCATCGGCGAGGTCAAGCTCTACGACACCTCGGACGGCGCGCTCCAGGACCTGATCGCCGGCCGCGTCGACATCGTGATCCTCGATCCGCCTTTGATCGACTACGCGGCGCTTCAGCACCCGGAGTGGGGCATCCACCAGGTCGAGCTCAAGCCCGACATGGCGAAGTATCCGATCATGTCGACGAAGTACAACGTGATCTTCGGCGTCAACAAGGACGAGAAGGAGCTCGCCGACGCCATGAACGCCGAGATCCGCAAGGTCTGGGCGAACTGCGAGAACGTGAAGATCATGGCGAAGTACGGCATGCAGGATGCGTCCTGGTTCACCCCGCCGGACCCGAATCCGCGCGTGGGCGTCGACCGCGACGCCAGCTGGAAGTCGCCGACCGGCGCCAGCTGCCTGAAGACGAACTGATGGCGGGCGCCCGCCCTGGCCGACCGGGGCGGGCGCCTCACTTGCGAGTCCAGTAGTCGTCGCTTCGGGCGCTTCGGGAAAGCGTCGTCGGTCCATGGATCCTCTGCTGAAAATCGTCGACCTGCACAAACGGTTCGGCGAGACCGAGGTGCTGTGCGGCATCGACCTGGAGGTGCCGCGGACGCAGAAGGTCGCGATCATCGGCCCCAGCGGCTCCGGCAAGACGACGCTCTTGCGCTGCATCAACTACCTGGAGAAGCCGAGCTCGGGCCACGTCTATATCGACGGCGCGCTGATCGGCGAGAAGCAGCGTAACGGCGCCTACGTTCACCTGAGCGACCGCGAGCTCGCCAAGGAGCGCGCCGAGATCGGCTTCGTCTTCCAGCGCTTCAATCTGTTCCCGCACCTGACCGCGCTCGCCAACGTGGCGATCGCCCCGCGCCGCGTGCTGGGCCTCGGCCAGAAGGAGGCGGAGGCGCGCGCCCGCGAGATGCTGACCAAGGTGGGGCTCGCGCACAAGTTCGAGGCGTTTCCCGAGCGGCTCTCGGGCGGGCAGCAGCAGCGCGTGGCGATCGCGCGGGTGCTGGCTATGCAGCCGAAGCTCATGCTGTTCGACGAGGCGACCTCGGCGCTCGATCCCGAGCTCATCGGCGAGGTGCTCCGCGTGATCCGCCAGCTCGCGGAAGAGGGGCGGACCATGATCATGGTCACCCACGAGATCCAGTTCGCGAGCGAGGTCGCCGACCGCGTGATCTTCATGGACGGCGGCCGCATCGTCGAGGAGGGTCCGCCGGAGGCGGTGATCCGCAATCCGAGCCAGGCGCGGACGCGGGCATTCCTCGCCCGCATGTCGGAGCGTTAGCGGAATGCCCGATGCCGCGCCGCATTTCTGGGCGGTGTTCTGGGCGAAGCTGCCCTATTTCCTCTCGGTGCTGCTGGGCGCCGCCGGCACCACGATCAAGGTGATGCTGGGCGCGCTCGCGGTGGCGCTTACGCTCGGGCTGGTGGTGGCGCTGCTCAAGCTCGCGCGGTTCTCGCCGCTGCGCGCGGTCGCCAACGTCTACATCGAGGTGATGCGCGGCACGCCCGCGCTGACCCAGCTCTTCATCATCTATTTCGGCCTCTCCGACCTTGGCATCGACATTCCGCCGGTGCCGGCCGCGATCATCGGCCTCGGCATGAACGGCGCAGCCTACGTCGCCGAGATCTACCGCGCGGGCATCCTGGCGATCCATGAGGGGCAGGTGGAGGCGGCGCTCTCGCTGGGCATGACGCCGGTCGACGCCATGCGCTTCATCATCCTGCCGCAGGCGATCCGGATGATGCTGCCGCCGCTCTGCAATTACGCGGTGAGCCTGCTCAAGGACACCTCGCTCGCCTCGGTCGTGGCGGCGCCGGAAATCATGTTCTATGCGCGCCAGCTGGTGACCGAGACGCTGCTCAGCATGGACATCTACCTGATCGTCGCCGTCATCTATCTCGCCATGAGCATCCCGATGGGGCGGCTCGTGGCGTATCTCGAGCGGGCGCGGCGCGCCTGGCAATGAGGCGCGCACGGAGATGATCGAGTTTCTCGACGTCTATCGCCAGCATTTCGGCGAATGGGTGCCGGAGCTGCTGATCGCCTGCATCGGCACGCTCGAGCTGATGGCGCTCTCCTTCGTCCTGGCCTCGGCGATCGGCCTCGTGGTCGCGCTGATGCGGGTGTCTCGCTCGCGCCTGCTGCGGGCGGTGGCGATCGTCTATGTCGAGGTGATGCGCGGCATGCCCGCGCTCGTCATCCTGTTCCTGATATATTTCGGCCTCGGCGGGCTCGGGGTGGACTGGCTGAAGTTCACCTCCTATGAGGCCGCAATCCTCGGCCTCGGCCTTCAGGGCGGCGCGGTGCTGGGCGAGGTGTTCCGGTCGGGCATCGAGGCCCTGCACCTGGGTCAGATGGAGGCCGCGCTCTCGCTGGGCATGACGCCCGCAACCGCCATGCGCTGGATCATCCTGCCGCAAGCGTGGCGGATCGTCCTGCCGCCGGTCGCCAACTATGCGATCGGACTCCTGAAGGATACCGCGGTCTGCGCGATCATCGCGGCGCCGGAGCTGATGCTGCGCGCCAAGGACATCGCCTCCTCGAGCTTCCGCCCGATGCACCTGTTCGTGCTGGCGGCGATCCTCTATTTCATCATGAGCTATCCGCTCTCGATCGTCGCGCGCCGGCTCGAGGCGCGCCTCGCACGCGGGCGATGAGCGAGGGATGCCGATGAAAATCGTCAAATTCGAATCATTTCCCGTTCGCGTGCCTTACAGGCACGTGGAAAAGAGCTCGGTGATCGCCCGGGGCGGCGTCACCGACGTGATCGTCAAGCTCACCGCGGACAACGGCCTCGTCGGCTGGGGCGAGACCACGCGGGCGGCCGATGCCGCGGGCATCGAGAGCGCGGTCAAGGCGATGGCGCCGGTGGTGCTGGGCCGCGATCCCTGGGACCGCGAGGCCATACACCGCGACCTCAACGTCGCCGGCCTGTGGAATTTCCAGGCCATGACCGGCAATTTTGCCTACGCCGGAATCGACATGGCGATGTGGGACCTCTGCGGCAAGCAGGCGGGCGAGCCGCTCTACCGGCTCCTGGGCGGCGCGCTCCGCGAGGAGGTCGATTACTTCTATTATCTCGAGTGGGGCAATGCATCGGAGATCGAGGCGCAGGCCAAGGCCGGCGTCGCGCGCGGCTACGGCGTTTTCTATCTCAAAGTAGGCGTCGATACCGCGGCCGAGACGGCCATGCTCGACGCGCTCCGCAAGGCAATCGGTCCGGCACGGAAAATCCGCATCGACGCCAACATGGCCTGGTCCATGCCCGACGCGGCGCGCATCCTCGGCGACTGGCACGCTCGCTTCGGGCTCGATTTCGTCGAGGCGCCGGTGGACGTCGATCCCGTCGAGAACATGCTCGAGCTGCAGCGGCGCGTCTCCGTGCCGCTCTGCGCCAACGAGGGCCTGTGGCGCGCCGCGGACGCCTACCGCGTGATCAAAAGCCGCTGCTGCGACTATCTCTGCTTCAGTCCCTACTGGGTCGGCTCGATCGGTCGATTTCATGCGCTCGCCTGGATGGCGCATCTCGAGGGCCTGCTGGTGTGCAAGCACACCCATGGCGAGCTTGGCCTTGCGGCCGCGGCGGGACAGCACCTGATGCTCGCCGCGCCCAACGCCACCACCGGCCACCAGCAGACCGCGCAGATGATGGAGGACGACATCCTCTTCGAGAGGATTCCCATCATCGACGGACCGCGCTGGGGCCGGATCGACCGGCCGGGGCTCGGCGTCGGCGTGGACGAGGCAAAGCTCGCGCGCTACCACGAGGCCTACCGCGTCCACGGCGAGTTTCCGCCCTACGGCGACCGGTTCCCGGTTGCGCGAAGCTAGAGCATTTCCCGCCGAAGTGGATGCCGGTTCGGCGTAGGAAATGCGACCAAACCAAAGAATCGCGAGCATGTCCCGATTCAGCTTAATCGGGACATGCTCTAGAACCGGTCGAAGGCGAAATCCTTGAGATCGATCTCCGGCGCCTTGCCGTCCATCAGGGCCGCGATCGCCTTGGCGGAACCGCAGGAGAGCGTCCAGCCGAGCTGGCCGTGGCCGGTGTCGACGAACAGGTTCTTGACGGGCGTGGCGCCGAGCACCGGGCGGCCGTCGGGCACCACCGGCCGGAGCCCGGCCCAGTGCTCGGGCGGCTTTGTCCGCGGATAAGCCGGGAAGTGCTCGGCGAGCGCGTCCAGCAGCATCTGGCCGCGGCGCGGGTTCGGCGTGAGGTCGAAACCCGCGAACTCGGCGGAGCCCGCGAGCCGCAAGCGCTTGCCCAGATTGGTGATCGCCATCTTTCGATAAGTGATGACCAGCGGCACGCGCGGCGCGTTGTTCCAGCCCTCGATGTCGAGCGTCTCGGAATAGCCCTTGACCGGATTGACGGGCAGCCGCCAGCCGAGCGATTTCGCCATCCGCGCGGAATAGGGCCCGAGCGCCAGCAGGAACCGGTCGCCGGAAATGCGGCCGCGGTCGGTTCGCACGGCGGTCGCCGCACCGGCCTCGGTCTCGATCCCCTCGACCGTGGTGCCGAAGCGGAACTCGACGCCGAGCTTTCGCGCGCGCTCGGCGAGGCCGGTGGCGAAGGCTTGGCAATCGCCGCTGCGGTCCGCGGAGACGTGGATGCCGCCGATGAATTTCCGCGCGACGTCGGCGAGGCTTGGCTCCAGCGCGACGCAGCGCTCGCGGCTCAGAACCTCGTGAGCCAGGCCGAGCTCGCGATAGGGCTGGAACTCCGCGAGTCCCGCCTTGAGCGCAGCCTCGTCGCTGTAGAGCCGGAGCGTTCCCCGGTCCCCACCGCCGTGCTCGATGCCGGTCTCGCGCGCGAGCGCGTCGTAGGCGTCGCGGCTGTAGATCGCGAGCCGGAACACCGCGGCGGTGTTCTCGCGCCAGCGCTCGTGCCGGCAATTCGCGAGGAAAGCCAGACCCCACCGAAGCATGCCCGGCACCGCCGAGAGGCGCAGCAGCAGCGGCGCATCCTCGCGGCCGAGCCACTTCAGGAGCTTCATGGGGGCGTCGGGCGAGGCCCAGGGATCCGACTGGCTCGGCACGATGAGCCCGCCGTTGGCGTAGCTGGTCTCGAGCGCGGGTGCCGACTGCCGGTCGACGACGATGACCTCGTGACCGCGGCGCGCGAGCTCATAGGCCGCGGTCACGCCGGCGATGCCGGCTCCGAGAACGACGCTCAGCATCCGAATGGCCCTAAGCCGCCATGCCGCTCAGCGCTTGCCCTTGCCGATGTGGGCGTAGGCCACGATCTCGATCATCGCGCCCGGCACCATCAAGCCGGAAATCACCGTCGCCCGGTTGGGATAGGGCTTGCGGAAGAACTTCTCGTAGACCGCGTTCATGCCGGCAAACGCATCCTTGGTCGTCAGATGGACCAGCACCTGCGTCACGTCGTCCAGGGTGCCGCCGGCGGCCTCGACCGTGCGCTTGAGATTCTCGAGCGTGAGGGTCGCCTGCTTGGTGATGTCGCCGCTCTCGATCGAGCCGTCCTCGCGGATCGGGATCTGCGCGGTATAGAGAATGCCGTCGGCGATCGTCGCCCACTCGATCGGCGCCTTCTCCGAGGGCAAGTGCGTCTTGACGGGCTGGCGCATGTCGCTGTCTCCCTTCGATGGGTCAGATTGTGATCCGCAACGGCGTGTCGGGCGCGAACCGCCGGTCCGCCGCGCCCCGCATCGGCGGCCAGAGCTCCGGGAAGCACGGCGAGCGCATGGGATCGCCGGGCTTGAGGCCGTGTCCTTCGAAATGCGGACGGGGCGGCGACGGTCGCACGCCGTAGGTGGCATCGTCGCCGAACCACACCGTGGTCATCACGCGGCGAGGGCGCGTCGCTTGCGGATTTCCCGGCGCGCCATGGACCGTGAGGGCGTGGAACACCAGGCAGTCGCCGGGCTCGAGCTCCCACTGCAGCACCTCGTACTTGTCGAGCTCGGAGTCGAAATCGGGCACCGGCTCCCACGGCTTCTGATCGGCTCCGAATGTATAGAGCTCGCGGCCGCTGGTGAGCCGCGGACGGAACCAGCGTCCCCAGCGATGCGAGCCGCGCAGGAACCGGAGCGCGACGTCGCGCGGCACCGGGTCGACCGGCAGCCAGATCGAGCACATCTGCCGGCCGTCGATGCAGAAATAGGGCTGGTCCTGGTGCCAGGCGGTCGGCTTCGCGGTGCCGGGCTGCTTGATCCAGAGCACGTCCATCAGGAAGCCCGCCGTGCGCGAGCGCATCAGCCGCGCCACGATCCGGGCCGCGGGGGAATTGGCGATGAAGTCCTGGAACTCGGGAATACGCTGCGCCGGGCAGTAGTCGGTGACGAAACGCCCCGGCAGTCCCGCGGCCTGCTGCTCGACCAGGCCGCTTCCCGGCGCGGCGAGCTCGCGGTCGATGCCCGCGGCGATGCGCCGGATCCAGCGGGGCTCGAAAGCTCCGCGGAGCCGGACCGCGCCGTCGCGGTCGAACGCCTCCACGTCTAGATCAGTGACCAAATTCGCTATCGCGCCGTCCGCCGTCATTGCCGACGAGACTACACGAGTTGCGGCGCACGATCATTCCCTGCGATCGTGCTTGTCATTCGCGCGACCGGGCCACACGATAGCCGCGCTCGATGTCGGTGCTGGGGGGAGCGGCGTGAGGCGCGGAGCCGGGATTGGGGATGTTGCGACGGGAAATGCTCGCGGACGCACGATCGGAACCGCCCGAAGGGGAAAAGCGGCGGTCCCGAAGGTTCACCTCCATATAGAGAACACGAGCGCGCTCGGGCCGGTATTCGAGGCGACGCCTGCGCGCGTCGCGGCCGTGCTCCGACGGCACCCGCGGCTCAAGAGCAGGCTCAGAATCACGTTCGGACGGGACGGCGACGTCCTCGAGCGGCAGCTCGCGACCGCCGACGCTCTCTTCGCCTGGGAATTCGACCGCCGGGACCTCGCGCGCCGCGCGCCGCGGCTGCGCTGGGTCCATGCCCACGGCGCGGGCGTCAGCCATCTGATGCCGCTCGACTGGTTGCCGCGCGGCGCCGTGCTCACGAACAGCCGAGGCGTGCACGGGCCGAAGGCCGACGAGTACACCACAATGGCGATCCTGATGCTCAACAACAACCTGCCGCGTACGGTCACGAACCAGCGGAAAGCCCGGTGGGAGCAGCCGTTCAACACGGGCATCGCCGGCAAGACGCTGCTGATTCTGGGCGTTGGCCACGTGGGCGGCGGCGCCGCGCACTGGGCCAAGCGGTTCGGCCTCCGCGTCCTCGGCGTCCGCCGCACGGGCAAGCGTCATCCCGCCGTCGACGAGATGCATCGGCCGGAGGCGCTCCGCAGATTGCTGCCGCGCGCGGACTTCGTGCTGGTGACGGCGCCGCTGACCGCGGAGACCCGCCACATGATCGGCGCGCGCGAGCTCGACCTCATGAAGCCGGGCGCCGGGCTCATCAACTACAGCCGCGCCAACCTGGTCGACTACGAGGCACTGGCGAAGCGATTGCGCGCGGGCCGGCTCAGCGCGATCCTCGACGTGTTCGATCCGGAGCCGCTGCCGAAATCCTCGCCGCTCTGGAAGCTGCCCAATCTCATCATCACGCCGCATTGCTCGTCGGACGACCGCGAGGACTACACGCCGCGCACCCTCGATCTCGTGTTCCGCAACATGGCGCGCTTCATCGAGGGGAAGCCGCTGCTCAACCGCGTCGATCCGCGGCTTCAGTATTAGGGAGGGGAGACTCATGCCTGATCGTGCAAAAAGGGCCCGGGCCAAGCACGCCACTGCGCGCGCCGCCAGGGTGCCATTCGCGACCGCTGCGGCTGCCGCGCCCGGCCAGCGGGATCTAGCGGCGCTCCGGCGCTCGCTCGAGGAGCGAGGCGTCAAGTTCTGCCTCGCATCCTATGTCGACGTGCACGGCATCCCCAAGGCGAAGATCGTGCCGATCGATCATTTCGAGCGCATGATGCGCGGCTCCGAGCTCTTTACCGGCGCCGCGCTCGACGGCCTCGGCCAGAGTCCGAACGACGACGAGCTCGCGGTCTACCCCGACCCGAATGCGGTGACGGTGCTGCCGTGGCGGCCGGAGGTGGCGTGGGCGCCGGGCTCGCTCCGCTATCACGAGGAGCCGTGGCCGATGTGCTCGCGGAACGTCCTGCTCCGGCAGATCGATCGGCTGGCCTCCCACGGACTCAAGTTCAACCTCGGTATCGAGTGCGAGATCTTCCTGGTTCGCCGCGAGGGCGACGCGCTCCGGCCCGCGAACCCGCTCGACGTCATGCCCAAGGCCGCCTACGACGTCGTGAGCCTGCTGGAGAACCTGCCGTGGCTCGACCAGGTGGTCGGCTACATGAACCAGCTCGGCTGGGAGGTGCATTCCTTCGACCACGAGGACGCCAACAGCCAGTTCGAGTTCGACTTCGCCTATGCCGACGTGCTCACCATGGCGGACCGCTTCGTGCTCTGGCGCATGATGATGAAGGAGGTCTCGCGGCGCTTCGGCTGGGAGGCGACCTTCATGCCGAAGCCCTATGCCGACCGCACCGGCAGCGGTGCGCATTTCAACATGTCGATGGCGGATATCGCGACCGGCCGGAACGTGTTCGGCGACGCCTCGGACCGGCGGGGCTGCGGCCTCTCGCGCACCGCCTACCAGTTCCTGGCAGGCGTGCTGCGCCACGCGCCCGCGATCGTCGCGACCACCTGCCCGATCGTGAATTCCTACAAGCGCCTGATCAAGACCGGGTCGATGACCGGCTACACCTGGGCGCCGATCTTCATCTCCTACGGCGGCAACAATCGCACGCATATGATGCGCGTGCCGCTGGTGCGGCCGCACATCGAGGGAACGCCGGGCGGGCACAAGGGCGTCTATCTCTCGGGCGCCCGGGTCGAGTGCCGGGCGGTCGACCCCGCGATGAATCCCTATCTCGCCGCCGCCATGGTCCTGGCGGCGGGCATCGAGGGGATCGAGCGGGATCTCGACCCCGGCGAGCCCAACAACGTCAACATGTACGAGCTGAGCGAGGCGGAGCTCAGGAAGCGCGGGGTGAGCAGCCTGCCGCGCACGCTCCTGGAAGCGGTCGAAGCCTTCGCGGCCGACCCGCTCACGCGCGAAGTGTTCGGTCCCGAGCTCCACGCCTCCTATATCGATCTCAAGCAGAAGGAATGGTGGAGCTTCCACAACGCCGTCTCGAAATGGGAGCTCGACACCTACCTGACGAAATTCTGACCGCGAGCGGAAAACCGGAGACCGGACATGGCCACGGCCCCAGACATCTTCGATCCCGCGCATTACGCGAAAGCGCGGCTACCCGTGCTCGATGCGGAGACGCTGCCGCCCTGGGCCTACACCTCGCAGGCGTACTACGACCGCGAGGTCGAGCGCGTGTTCAAGACTTCGTGGAACTTCATCTGCCGCGAGGATGAGCTCGCGAAGCCCGGCGACTACGCGGCCTACGATCTCGTGGGCGAGCCCGTGCTGATCGTGCGGGATCGAGCCCATAAGCTCCACGCCTTCGCGAATTCATGCCGGCATCGTGGCACGCGGCTCCTCGACGGCACCGGCAACTGCCGCGGCATCATCTGCCCCTATCACGGCTGGGCCTACGGGCTGAACGGCGATCTCCTGGGCGTCGCCGGCATGGAGGAGACCCACGGCTTCGAGAAGCGGCACTACGGGCTGCGCCCGGTCCGGCTGGAGACCTGGGACGGCTACGTCTTCATCAACTTCGACGCGGGCGCAGAGGGCCTGCTCGAATATCTCGGCGACCTGCCGGAGCGGCTCGAGTCCTACAATCTCGCCGATATGGTTTGCGTGCGCCGGCTCGAGTACGACCTCGCGTGCAACTGGAAGATCTACCTCGAGAACGCGATGGAGGACTATCACACGCCCTACGTTCATCGCCAATCCATCGGCGCGCAGCGCACGGTGCCCGAGCCGAGCCACGGCGCCTGGGGCGGCATCCACATGGCGGCGGAAAAGACCATCGCCGTCCTGGCCGAGGACATCGGCCATGCTTTTCCGTGGATTCCCTCGCTCAAGGGCAAGCCCGCCCAAGGCACCTATTTCCTGGCGATCTATCCCAGCACCTTCTTCGCGCTGACGCAGGATTGCATGTGGTGGCTCCAGCAGTTCCCGCAGGGACCCGCGCGGACCAAGGTGGTCGTCGGCTCCTGCTTTCCGCGCAGCACCGTCGCCCGCGCGGACTTCGCGAAGAACGTCGTCTACTACTACCGCCGCTGGGATAAGTCTTTGCCCGAGGACAACGCGATCTCCGAGCGGCAACAAGCGGGGCTCCGGTCCTCGCTCGCGAGCCCCGGCCGGCTCTCCGTGCGCGAGCCGATGGTCCGCGACATCGCCGTCTGGCTTCTCGACCGGATGCTGGATCAGCGAGGGTAGGGCCCGGTCCTTCGGATCGAGGTCCAGCTCGCGCCGGATAGGCCGAGCTGCATCAGCTTGAGCGACGCCGAGAAGAAGCTCTGCGCGAGCGCCGTGGCGTGGGCGGCCTGGGTCGCGAAGACATCCATCGGCGACTTGCAGCGCGCGAGGCGGGCGCTCGTCTCCAGGTTCTGCCGGAGGGCTGCGGTCGCGAATTGAGCGATGGCCTCATAGGGGCTCGGCGGACGAAGAGCATCCGCGGGTTCGGGCGCCGCCGCGATCGCCTCCGCCGCCGGCTCGGCAAGCTCCGGTGGAGGCGGGGAAACCGGCGGTGCCGGCGCTCTCTTGGCCTTCTGAGCGGGTTTGCGTGCCCGCTTTCCTGGTGTCTCGGCCGGTGCAGTCGCCGTCTCCGGCGGCTTTGCGGGCAGCGCACCGATCGCCTCCCGCGCGGTTCCAACTAGGCTACGACGTTTTGGCATGACCGAGCATCCTCCGAACGACGGCGGCGAGCGTCTGGATATCGACGTGGGCGTCGCTGTTGCGAGCATAGGCGCCGATCCATTGCCCTGCGGTGAAGCAATCGACGAATGCGGTCCTCTGTCGCACCATGGGCGCCACCGGCTCGCCGAACTCCAGCAGCACCGCCTCGATTTCCTTGCCCGCGGCGGTGCGGCGGTCAACGCGGCTCGGTACCAGCAGCGCCTTCGGCCCCTTGTCCGCGCGCTGCTCGCGCGCCTTGCGGATCAGGGTGAGCGCCTTTCCGGTCGCCATGATGTCCGCGGTGGAGGCGAGCGCCGGCACCAGGATCACGTCGGCGATGTCGACGATCGCCCGCGTGGCGTCGCCGATCTGCGGCGGCGCGTCGATCACCACGAGGTCCGCATCGAGGCCCGAGATCTCGCTCGCCCAGTCGTTGACGTTCCGGCCGACCGCCGCAGTCTTGAGTGTCACCGGATACTCGCCGCGACCGATCCAGTAGCTGGCGGTGCCTTGCTCGTCCGCATCGACGAGCGCGACGGCGGCGCCGCCGGACGCCAATTCGCAAGCGAGATTGACGGCGATCGTGCTCTTGCCCGTGCCGCCCTTCAGGTTGGCCACCGCCGCGATTTTCGCCACCGGCTCACCTGCGCTCGCCGAGGCGCCACTATATCGAGTCTGCGAGGGCGCTCAAAGCGGCGGAGCCGAGTCCGCGGCGATCAATCGCGCTGCCGTGGGTCGAGAATGTCGCGGAGCGCATCGCCCAGCAGGTTCGTGCCGAACACCACGAGGCTGATGGCGAGGCCGGGAAAGATCACCAGCCACGGCGCGGTGCGCACGTACTCCGCCGCCGACTCCGAGAGCATGCGGCCCCAGGAAGGATGCGGCTCGGGAATGCCGAGGCCGAGGAAAGAAAGCGAAGCCTCGGTCAGGATCGCGGAGCCCAGCTGCGCGGTTGCCAGCACGATGAGCGGCGCGAGCGTGTTCGGGAGGACGTGACGCAACACGATGCGGAGCTCGCTGGTGCCGATGGCGCGGGCCGCGTCGACGAAGGGCTGCTCCTTGAGCGAGAGCGTGTTCGCGCGCACCACCCGCGCCGCGTAGGGAATCAGCGGGATCGCGATGGCGACGATCGTGTTGTGCAGCGAGGGACCGAGCGCCGCCGCCATGACCAGGGCCAGCACCAGGAGCGGGAGCGCCTGCAGCATATCGACGAGCCGCTGGGCCGCGAGATCGACCCAGCCGCCGAGGTATCCCGAGACGAGGCCGAGGGCGACGCCGAGCACGCCGCCGAGGAAGGTCGAGCCCAATCCGACCGCGAGCGAGATGCGCGCACCGTAGACGATGCGGCTGTAGACATCGCGACCCATGAAGTCGGCACCCATCGGATGGAGCGCGCTGGGTGCCGCGAGCGAGAGGTGCGCGTCGGTCGAGACGGCGTCGAAGGCGGTGAGGAGGGGAGCGAACGCCGCCGCGAAGACGAATACGGCGAGGATCACGGCGCCGATCGCGCCCAGCGGGTAACGTCGGATCAGGAAGCCGAGCCGTCCCCAGCGGCCCCGGGATGTTGCCCCTGCGCGGGCAAGCTCGGCGCGGAAGTCGAGACTTTTCATCTAGGCCCGCCCGGCCGCCAGCTTGATCCGCGGATCGAGCGCCACATAGAGCAGGTCGACGGCGAAATTGACGGCGACCACGATGAGCGCGGTCACCATCACCAGGCTCTGCACGATCGGGTAATCCCGCCAGCGAATGGCCTCGACGAGAAAGCGCGCGACGCCGGGAATGTTGAACACCGTCTCGGTCACGATGAGTCCGCCGATCAGGAAGGCAGCCTCGATCCCCAGCACCGTCACCACCGGCAGCAGCGCGTTCCGGAGCGCGTGGTCGTAGTTGACGCTCCGTGCGGACGCGCCTTTGGCGCGGGCGGTGCGGATGTAATCCTGGCGCAGCACCTCCAGCATGGCCGAGCGGGTCAGGCGCATGATCAGCGCGGAGCTGCGGAACCCAACGGCAGCCGCCGGCACGCTGTACATCAGCAGCGCCTCCCAAAGGCTCTTGGGCTCCTCGCTGTAGATCGGGATGGTGCCGAAGGCCGAGACGAAGGCCATCAGAATCAAGAGGCCCAGCCAGAACGCGGGCATGGAGAGCCCGCTGAGGCTGAGGACGCGAAGGAAGTAATCGAGCGCGGTGTCCTGGCGCACGGCGCTGACGACGCCGAGCGGCACGCCCAGCAGGATTGAGAACGCGAACGCGAGGCCCGCCAGCGTGGCGCTGATCGGGATGCGCGGCGCGATCTCCTCGATCGCGGGCTTCTCGGATTTGTAGGAATAGCCGAGGTCGCCGCGCATGAGCCCGCCGACCCAGGCCGCGTACTGCACGACGATCGGCTTGTCGAGGCCGAGGTCCTTCTGGAGCTGCGCCTTCTCGGACGGATTCACGAAGCCCGCGGCGTCGAACAGGATGTCCGCGATGTCGCCCGGAACCACGCGCAGCAGCACGAAGATCATCACGGAGATCCCGAACAGCGTCAGGATCATCAGCGAGAACCGCCGGGCGAGGTAGGCGGCCACGCGCCGGCGCGTCTAGCGCGGTGCGTCCTTCGACTCGCGCTCCGCGCGGCTCAGGATGAGGAGCATTTGTGTCCGCGGTAGGGAATATTCCTCATCCTGAGCCGTGCGCGGAGCGCACGAGTCGAAGGACGCACGCTGTCGAGGCAATCGCATCACATTCTACCGGTCGAGCCAGACATCCTCGTAGCGGTAGCCGTTGTAGGAGCTGTTCACCATGATGGTGACGGCCTTGACCTGCGGCTTCCAGCAGGTGCCGGCGCGGATGTGGAAGATGATCGGACGCGCCACGTCCTCCTGCAGCTTCTTGTCGATGTCCCAGACCAGCTCCTTGCGGGCCTCGACGTCGGTCATCTGGGATTGCTGGTCGAACAGCTTCTCCAGGTCCTTGTTGCAATAGTGCGTGTAATTGCGCTCCGAGCCGCAGGAGTAGTTCTCGTAGAAGGTCTGATCGGGATCGTCGACGGCGTTCCCGGTGAGGTTGAGCCCCACCGAGTAGTCGCCCCGCGCGACCTTGGAGAACCAGACGCCGGTATCGACCACGTCGAGCTCGCCCTCGATGTAGATCTGCTTCAGCTGGTCGATCAGGATCACGGCGGGATCGCGGTAAACCGGGATGTTGCGGGTCGAGACCTTGATCTTGAGCGGCTTGTCGGGGCCGTAGCCGAGCTTGGTCATGATGGCGCGCGCCTGATTGCGGTTCTTCTCGACGTCGGGTCCATAGCCCGGAATGCTCTCCAGCATCTCCCTGGGCATGCCCCAGACGCCCTCGGGTGCCGGCAGCATGGAGCCGCCGATGTCGGCCTGACCCTCCGCGAGGATGTCGGCGAAGGCCTTGCGGTCGAGCGCCAGCGCCATGGCCAGGCGCAGGTCCGCGTTGTCGAAGGGCGGCGCGTCCCGGTTGATGATCAGGTTGTTGGAGACGTTGCTCTGCTTGAACTCGCAGATCGCCGTCGGGTCCTGCGCCTTGATGTCGCGCATCAGCGGCACGGTTACCTCGGTCGGGAAGGTCATGTCGAACTTGCCGGCGATGAAGGCGAGGATCGCCGTCGAGCGGTTCGGGATGATCGTGAACTCGATCCCGTCGAGATAAGGCCGGCCCGGCTTCCAGTAGTCGGGATTGCGCACGAGCTTGATCGACTCGTTCTGCTTGAACTCCACGAACTTAAAGGGGCCGGTGCCGATCGGGTGCGTGCGCATGTCCGCCGGCGAGACGTGGCAGGGATAGACGGGCGAGTAGCCGGAGGCGAGCAGCGCGAGGAGCGCCGGCTGCGGTCGGCCGACCTTGAAGCTCACCTCGAAATCACCGTTGGTCGTGACGTCCGTCACGTTCTCGTACCAGGCCTTGCGCGGGTTCTTGCGGAACTTCTGGCTCGACTTCTCCTGGATCATGTCCCAGGTGCACTTCACGTCCTTGGCCGTGAAGGGCTTGCCGTCGTGCCACTTGACGCCCTCGCGGAGCTTGAAGGTGAGAGTGAGGTTGTCGGGGCTCCAGGCCCAGCTGGTGGCGAGCTCCGGCACGATGGTGTCGAGGCTGTTCTGCGGGACGTCCTGCTTATAGAGCACGAGGTTGTTGAACACGCCCATGAAAGGGATGTTCGTGGAGTAGGTCGCCTCCTCGTGGATCGAGGCACTGGCGGGGCTGTCTCGGTGATAGATCCGAAGAATACCGCCGTGCTTCGGCTCGTCAGCCGAGGCCGAGGCGAGGCCCGCCAGCAGTGAGCCGGCCATGATCGCGATTAAGAATGCCCGATGGGTCACGGCAGTGCTCCTCCCCGAAGATAAAAGCGCGGCGTTCCGCCGCTGTGCCGCCTAATCTAGCAGATATCGGCGCGCCGCGAAGGCGCTAGCCCTCGCGGCGTTGACGGCCATAGAGCAGCAGCATTGCGATGATCACGGCGCCATAGATGATCTGTCGGCCGGCCTCCTCGATCTGGATGACGGAGAGGATCGACTGCAGGAGCGTGATCAGGACGACGCCGGCGACCGTGCCGATGTATTTGCCGCTGCCGCCGAGGATCGAGGCACCGCCGAGCACGACGGCGGCGATCGAGGGCAGGAGATAGGCGTCGCCCATGGCCTGCGCCGCCTTGCTGGCATAGCCCGCCAGCAAGACGCCGCCGAAGGCCGAGAGGCCACCGGCGATCGCGAAGGTGAAGAGCACGACGCGCTGTGTCCGGATGCCCGAGAGATAGGCGGCGCGCTCGCGGTTGCCGATGCCGTAGATCGCGCGCCCGAAGGTCGTGCGCGTCAGCAGGAAGACCGTGCCGCCTCCGACCAATGCCCAGACGATGAGCGCGTTGGGTATGCCGAAGAGCGTGTTCCCGGTGGCGATGAAGCGCATCGCGGCCGAAGACGAGTCCTGCGGCGAGAAGCCGCCGGTGTGTACCACCATCAACCCCTGTGCAACCGCGTTCACGGCCAGGGTGATGATCATCGAGGGCAGGCGCAGGTAGGCGACGCCGACTCCGTTGACGAGTCCGAGCCCGACACCGCAAAGAATGCCGAAAGGTATGGCGAGCACGTCGCCGACCGGGCCCCATCCCGTCGCCGCCGTCGACATCATGCCGCCGACCGCCACCACCCAGGGCACCGACAGGTCGATCTGGCCAAGCAGGATCACCAGCATCATGCCGGTGGCGATGACGCCCAGGAAGGACGCGACCTTGAGCTGCTGCAGCAGGTAGTCGGGCGACAGGAAGCTCGGGGAATAGAGGCTGCCCAGGAGCAGCAGCAGGACGATGCAGCCGAAGGCGATGGCCACCGCGGGGTCGATCTTCCGCAGGAGCGCGCTCCGCACGACGGTTGGCGCGCCGCTCATTGGAATAGATCGAGACGATTGCGGATCTGCAACAGCCGCACCGAGCCGAGGCACACGGCCGCCAACAGCACGACGCCCTGGAACAGCGGCTGCCATAGCGGATCGAGATCGAAAACGAACAGGAGGTCGCCGATGGTCCGGAACATCAAGGCGCCGAAGATCGCGCCGACCGCGCTGCCCGAGCCCCCGAAGAGCGAGACGCCGCCCAGCACGACGGCGGCGATCGAGAACAGCGTGTAGGAACCGCCGTTCGCCGCCGAGGCTTCGCCCGACGCGGTGATGAAGGTGAGGAAGAGGCCGGCGACCGCCGCGATCAGTCCGGAGAGAACGTAGACCAGGAAGCTCGCCGCGCGGATGGGCACGCCGGACATATAGGCGGCCGCAGGCGACGAGCCGATCGCGTAGGCCGCGCGCCCGATCTCGGACCGCCGGAAGGGAACCCAGATCACCAGCACGACAACGACGAGCGTGACCAGGCTCGTGGGAATCACGTCAAGAACCCGACCGGTGAAGGCATCGGCGAGGTCCCCGTCGACGTCGCCGCCGGGCACCGGCCGGAGCGCGAGCGCCAAGCCGAAATAGATCGCGCCGGTGGCGATGGTCGTCACGATGGGCTGCAGGCGCCCATAGATCACGATGATGCCGTTGATCGCGCCGCAGGCCGCTCCCGCGAGAAGCACGCCCAGGACACCCAAGGCGACCATGACCGGCGAGCCGAGCACGATCCAGGAGGCGAGGCAGTTGGTCAGGACCAGCACCATGCCCACCGACAGATCGATGCCGGCGGTCAGGACGACAAAGGTCTGCGAGATCGCGACCAGCGCCAGCAGCACGCCCTTGTTGGCCGCGGTCTGGACGACGTTGGCGGTGAAGCCGGCGGGATGGTTGCCGACGTAGATGGCGAACATGAGGATGAAGAACGCGAGGGCGAGCAGCGTCCCCCGATGCTCGCCGAGCCGATACCGCCAATCCTTCACACGCGCGTCCCCGATCCCATGGCGGCCCCGTTGCCTTGCGTTCCCATGTTGAGCGCGCTGCCGACCAGCATGCGTTCGGTGATCTCGTCGCCGACCAGCGCGCGCCTCACGGCGCCGTCGTAAAGGACGAGCACCCGGTCGCAGCAGCCGATCAACTCGTCATAGTCGGTCGAGTAGAAGATGATCGCGGCGCCGCTCGAGGCGAGCTTGCGCAGGAGCTGGTAGAGCTCGACCTTGGTGCCGACGTCGATGCCCCGCGTGGGATCGTTGAGCAGGATGATGCGCGGCTGCACCATCAGCCACTTGGCGATCACCACTTTCTGCTGATTGCCGCCCGAGAGCGCAGCGACCGGGACGTCTGTCCCGTCGGTTCGGATCGCGAGCAGCTCGATCATCTGGTCGATGAGCTTGCGTTCGCTTGCGCGATCGACCACGCCGTGGCGGGAAATCCGGTCCAGCGCCGCGAAGGAGAGATTGACCCTGACCGACATCGGCAGCATCAGCCCTTCGGTCTTGCGGTCCTCGGGGATGAGCGCCATGCCGATCCGCCCGCTCTTGGCCGCGCCCGGGCTCGAGATCGAGACGGGAGTGCCATCGACCCGGATCTCGCCCGTGACGCCGCGCAGCACGCCGAAGAGCGCCAGCAGCAGTTCCCGCTGGCCCTGTCCGTCGAGGCCGCCCAGTCCCAACACCTCGCCCGCCCGTACGGAAAGCGAAATGTCCTTCAGCCGGCCCGACCAGGAGAGATGGCGCGCCTCGAGGACGGGCGGCGTGCCGTCCGCGGCGGGCAACGGCGGCTTGGGCGGGAACACATGGCTGTACTCGCGCCCGATCATCAATTCCACGACCTCGTTGTCGGTCTTCTCGCCGGCGCGATACGTCGCGACGTTCCGGCCGTTGCGAAACACCGTGCAGCGATCCGCGAGCTCCGCGATCTCGTGCATGCGGTGCGAGATATAGAGCAGCGCCAGGCCCTCGGAGCGCAGCCGCTTCAGCACAACGAACACCTTGGCGACGTCGGCCGCCGTCAGCGCGGAGGTCGCCTCGTCCAGGATGAGCACGCGCGGATTGCGCGCCAGCGCCTTGGCGATCTCGACCATCTGCCGGCGCGAGAGCGGCAGGTCCTTGACCGGCGCCAGGGGATGGATGTCCTCGGCCCCCGCCCGCGCCAGGGCCTCCTCGGCGATCCGGCGCTGCGCGCGCCGGTCGATCAGCCCGAATCGCCTGGGCGGATTGCTGATCGAGATATTGTCCGCGACCGAGAGGTCCGGGATCAGCGAGAGCTCCTGGAAGATGCAGACGATGCCCGACTGGTTGGCCGCCGACGGAGACGCGAACGCGACCTCGCGGCCCTCGAGCAGCATCCGCCCCTCGTCGGGCTCGACCACTCCGGCCATGATCTTGATGAGCGTGGATTTCCCCGCGCCGTTCTCGCCGAGAATCGCGTGTATCTGCCCGGCTTCGACGGTGAGGTCCGCCTTCTCGAGCGCCCTGACGCCTCCATACCGCTTGGAGACGCCCTCCATACGGAACAAGGGGACCGCGTCGGCCTGCATCAGCTCCACCAACGACGGGCGCCGCGGGAAACAGTCATTCCCGCGGCGCCGGCTTACCCGATGCCTTACTTGTTTTCTTTATTCTGAGCCATGATCTCCTGGGCGGTGAAATTGATGTGGCAGGTCGGGAAGGAGTTGCCGACGAAGAAATTATCGGACTGGGCCGAGTAGTAGTCCTGCCCGTCCTTGAAGTTCGGATCCTCGACCTTGGCGAGCGGCAGCTTGACGGATTGCGGCACCACCTTGCCTTCGAGCGCGGAGATCGCGGTGTACATGGCGACCGCGACCTGGGCGGGCCCGGTGCCCGCCGACGCGCATTTCAGCCCGTCGGCCGAGTACTTCGCGCAGAACTTGCGGAAGCCGTTCTCGGTCTCGCCGCCGAAGGGGACCATGGGATGTTTGGCGTCGATCATCGCCTGTACGACACCGGTGTCGCCGCCCTGCGCGGTGATGCCGTCGAAGTGCTTCTGCACCGCGATCGCGTCGGCGGTGGCCTTCTGCGCGGTCGGATCGTCCCACTTGCCGATGACCTCGACCACGTCCCACTTCTTGCCGGACTTGTTGAGCGTCTCGTGGATGCCGTCGTGACGGTCGCGATCGACGGAGGTTCCGGACACGCCGCGGACTTCCAGGATCTTGCCGCCGTTCGGCACCTTCTTGATCAGCCAGTCGGCCCAGTAGACGCCAAGACCCTTCTGGTCGACGTCGACATTGATCGCATCCTCGGTGTCCAGGATGTTGTCGAAGGCGACGAGGATCACGCCGGCGTCGTTGGCCCGCTTGATCACCGGCTTGAAGGCAGCGGGGTTCTGCGCATTGACGACGATCGCGTCGAAGCCGGAATCGATGAAGTTGTTGACCGCGGCGATCTGCGCCGCGACATCCTCGCCCGTGGAGACGACCTTGAACTCCTTCAGCTTGGCGGCGACGTCTTTCTGCGCCGCATAGGCCTTGGCCGTCTGGATCATCTGGATGCGCCAGGTATTGGCGATGAAGCCGTTGGCGAGCGCGATGCGGTACGGCCCCTTCTTGGCGGGATACTGGAAAAGCTTCGTCTCCTTGGTCCACGGCACGAAACAATCGGGATCGGCGGGCGGACCCGACACGACCTTCGGGCCGGCCGCGTTGGCGGTCAGGGCAATGCTACAGAGAATGGAAACGCTGGCGAGCAGTCCGAATTTCTTGGCAAGCTTCATTGGCTGGTTCCTCCCGATTGTTGGTTGGTCTTCGACGCCGATGCTGCGGATACCTTGCTCGCGGGACCGGCGCCTCCATCGCCGCCCGCAGATCTTGGCCGACAACAATCTAGCGAGTCAGCCGATGCGTGTCACCGGACGGCTGCCGTCGCTGGGCCGGAATGTCCGCGACGACAATAACAATTCTGTGACGCGGAGCCGGGCTCACGGCAGGTAGCCGAGCAGCCGCCACCAGAGGTAATCCAGCGGCAGCAGCGCCAGCACGGTCACCGCCGCCAGCGCGAGGCAGAGCTTGCTCGCGGGCCGGATGCCGACGTCGCCGATCTGCATCGCCACCATGATCGGCGGGGATTCGAAGGGCAGGAATACCGTCGAGAAGGGCACAACCTGCAGCATCAAGACGCTCAGGAGCGGCAGGCCGGTGGCCGCCGCGAACTCGCGCGCGAGCGGCGTCAGCACGGCGGGAACGCCGGTGGCGGTGGTGAGCGCCGCCAGGCCGGCGCCGATCGCGCTCAGCATGGCGACGTTCGTCACGTCGTGGCCGGGCGCCAGGCTCGCCCAGGCGAGCAGCCGCTCGCTCACGGCGGCGCTCAAGCCGCTGTCGGCAACGACGGCTCCGAGGCCGAGGATGCCCGCGACGTAGATCAGCAACACCACGTTGATCCGCGCCGAGAAGTCGGCCGGGGTCACCATGCCGAACGGCGGCATCAGACACAGAACGCCCGTGCCGAGCGAGACCCAGGCCGGCGAGATGCCGTGGATGAAGTCGGTCGCGAACATCAGCAGCGACAACGCGAGCAGCCAGGCGAGCCGCCGCTCCTGCGGCGACATGGGGCCGATCTCCTCGGGTGGCGCGGGCCGGAGCGTCTCCCGCTCCGGGAAGAGCCGGCACACCAGCCAGATCAGCGCCACCGTCTTGATCGCGCCCAGGATCGGGAAATGCAGCAGCAGATAGGGGCCGTAGGCGAGCTTGATCCCGTAGAACTGCTCGGCGGCCCCGAGCAGGATGCCGTTGGGCACGTTGGCGGGCAGGATGGTCGTCGGCGGCATGTAGCTCGCGGTGGCGACCGTGAGCACCAGCCCCACATATCCCGGCCGCCCTCGTGCGAGACCGAGCCGCTCCGCGAACGCGAGCACGATCGGCATCAGCAGCAGGATGCGCCCGCTGGTCGAGGGCATCAGGAAGGCCAAGCCAACTGCGGCCGCCGCGACGGTGGCGACGGCGCGCGGATATGAGCCGGTCGCGCGGCCCAGCAGCAGCCCGGCGAGCCGTCGGCCGAGCCCCGTCGTCTGCACGGCGATCGCGGTGATGGAGCCGCCGAGCACCAGCCACCAGGCGCTCGAGGCGAAACCCGAGAACACCACCTCGGGCTTCGCCACGTGGAACAGCACCACGAGCACGAAGAACGCCAGCGTGGTCGCGGGCTCCGCGAGCCAGCCGAACGCCCAGCAGGCGATGGTGAAGCCCACCAGCAGGGCCGCGTCGATCAGCGTCTTGGTGTTGTGATCGCTGGCGGGGATCAGCCAGAGCGCCGCGATGACGACGGCGAGGAGGATTATCGGGAGATAACGCGGAACAAGATGCGTTCTGGACACCCCTCACTCCTCACCTTGCCTCTGCTCTCTCCCCGACGGGGCGAGAGGAGAGGGATTACATAGGAGAGGGCGTCATGAATACCCCTCTCCGCTCTCCCGGAATCGGGAGAGGGGAGAGGAGGGACCCGCGCCCAAAGGGCACGGGAGGGTGAGCTGCGAGGGGGAACTAAACCGGGCGACCCCTCACTTCGTGACCATCCGGAAGAACACCGTGTCGGGGTTCGGGCCTGCGATGAAGCCCTTCACGTTCTTGCGCTCCACGGTCTGGGAGATCGCCTGGAACAGATTGATGATCGGCGAGTCCTTCTGGAGCTTCGTCTGGAGATCGATGTACATGTCGTTGCGCTTCTTGGGATCGCGCTCGCGGGCGGCGGCCTCGGTTTCCGCCGTGATCTCCTGGATGCCGTCGGCGAACCACGAATTGCGCGAGGCGAGCGTCGAGGCCTTCTCGGAGCCCGGCTTGTCCGGGTTGCGCGCGAAGGTCGAGGCATTCGCATGCGGGTCCTGGTAATCGGGCGACCAGTAGAGGATCACCATCTGGTGGCCGCGCGCGCGGTACTTGGTGATCACCTGCTTCTGCTCGCCGGCGATCAGCTTAATCTTGATGCCGCCTTGCGCCATGGTGTTCTGGATCGATTGCGCCATCTCCGGGAAGGGCGTGCTGGTGGGCGTATCCATGCTCACCTCGAAGCCGTCGGGATATCCCGCCTCCTTCAAGAGCGCCTTCGCCTTGGCGACGTCGAGCTTGAACGGATTGTTGGTGAGCGCGCCCGGGAAGCCGGCCGGCCAGAACGCCTGCTGCACCTGGAACTGGCCCTTGAGGAAGGTGTTCGCCATCCCCTGGTAGTCGATGAGCCAGCGCATCGCCTCGCGGACCTTCGCCTTCTTCAGCGGCTCTACGGTCTGGTTGAGGCCGAGATAATAAGTGTCGGCCAAGGGGAAATTGCTGACGGTCAGGTCTTTGCTCTCGCCCAAGGTCGCGATCTGATCGGGTGTCAGATTGCGCGCCATGTCGATGTCGCCCTTCTCGAGCAGCAGCCGCTGCGAGGCGGCCTCGGCGACGTGGCGGATGACGACGCGGGAGAGCTTGGGCTTCGCCTTCCAGTAATAGGGATTCGCCTCGAGCACGACGGAGTCGTTGGCCTTCCACGACTTGAGCACGTAGGGGCCCGAGCCCGCGGAGTTGGTCTTCAGCCACTCGTTGCCCATGTCGCCGTTCTTGTCGTGGGCGAGGGCGACTTTCTTCTCCACCACCGACGCCAGGTTCGCGCTGAGGCAGTTCAGAACGAAGGTGGTGCCGAAATCCTCCTTGATGGTGATCGAGACCGTATTGGGATCGGTCGCCTTCACGAGGTCCTTCACGTTCTTGTCGTCCCAGCCGAGCTGCTGGAGGATGAACGCCGGCGCCTTGTTGAGGATCACCGACCGCTGCAGCGAGAAGGCGATGTCGTCGGCGGTGAGCGCGTCGCCCGTGCTGAACTTGATGCCGGGCCGCACCTTGAAGGTGATGGTCTTGCCGTCGGCGCTTACGGTCCAGCTCTGCACCGCGCCACCATCGAGCTTCTTGATGTCTTCGGCGTCGTAGCGCATCACGCGGTCATAGAGATTGGTCATGACCTCGATGCCGCTGAGCTCGAAGCCCTCGCCGGGATCGAGCGACACGATGTCGTCGATGTTCTTCGCCATGACGAAGGTGTCCTTGGGCGTCGCGGCTTGCGCCGGCGCGAGCGCCGAAGCGACGGCAAGCGCCGCTCCCGCGAGCAGACTGAGACCAAGCTTGTTCATGAGACCTCCCCTCCGAGGTGCGCCGGGATGACCCCGGCGCGTGATTGCAAGCGACGAGAGCCGTGCCGCAGATTCCACAGCGCCCGAGTGGCACCGCTCGACGGCAGCAGCTCGCGAGCATCATAGCCGAGGGCTGGATGCTCGCAACAAGCAGGCGGCTTTCGGAAGGAATCTACCGGGCGTTCTCGCGCGCGGCGAAATACTGGCACCAGCCTTTGCGGTAGATCGGGCTCTGCACGATCTTGCAGCGGCCGGGCGGCTCGAATTGCAGGCAGATCTCGCACCGCTGCTGTCCCTTCGGCACGAGCTGATAGTGCGCATCGGCGTGCGTGATCTTCTCGCTCTCGCTCACGGCCTCTTGCGCGCGGGCGGGAACCGCCAGCCGGCCGGAAACTGCGGCGGCGATCGTGAGCGTGGTTTCCAGCAAGGCACGTCGGGAGATCATGTTGCTCAACTCGAGGGGGCGGGGAGAGGCCCGGCCTCTCCCCGCGTCCTCCTACTTCGCGACCAGCTGTTCTTGGCTCGCGGGGATGTGCCAGAGCACGATGTGATAGTGCGGATCCGGCACGCCGGGATGGCCGGCGTTGAAATAGAGGCTCACGTGATCGACCTTGCCGCCGGGCGCCGCGAGATCGCCGAACGGCTTCTGGCCGTCCAGGTCCTTGAGCGGGACCATGTAGATCGTGCTGACCAGCTTGCCGTGGTGGTCATAGGCGAGGAACGGTCCCTCCGGGAGCGTTTTCGGGTCGACATAGAGCGTGCCCAGGCCGGGCAGGAAGTCCGGCAACTTCACCAGCTCGCTCACTTTCTTGTAGGGGGCGGCGGGCGGGGCCTTCTCGACGTTCTGCGCCATCGCCGGAAACGCGGTCAGCATCAGGATTCCGCAGGCTGCTAGAGCTCTACGCATCGGTCTCTCCAGACTTGAAAGGTGCGATCGGCGCTAGGGCGGGGCGTGCGGCGGCTGCCGATCGCTCAGGGCCGCCGATGGATCAGGCAAAGCGAGACGTTTCAGTACCGTCGCCACGAGGCTGTCGCAGCGCCGGCCCAGGAACGGAAAGGCGTCCTCGAAGATGGCATCGAAATTCTGGGCCAGCGTCCCGCGCAGCAGTTTATTGGCGCGATGGAGCCGGGTCTTTACGGTCTCCTCGGGGATGCCGAGCGAGAGCGCGGTCTCCTCGATGCTCAGCTGCTCGATCGCGCGCAGGACGAACACGCTGCGGAACGTGGCCGGCAGCGCATCCACCGCGCGCTCGATCGCGCGGCCGATCTCGCGGCGCGCGAGCGCCTGCTCGGGGCTCGGCTCAGGCCGAGCGGCGCTCGCCGTTGCCGCGGTCTCGAGCGTCTGCTCGCTCACGTGGTCGATGTCCACGGTGGGCCGGCGCCGGCGCTGACGCATCATCGCCTCGTTGAGAACGATGCGGGCGAGCCAGGTTGAGACGCTGGCTTCGCCCTTGAAGCTGTCGATATGGGTGAAGGCGCGGACATAGCCTGCCTGCACCGCCTCTTCCGCTTCCGCATCGTCTCCCAGAACGCCGCGTGCCAAGCGATAAAGCCGCTGATTGTTGCGCCGCATCAGAGCGGCGTAGGCGGAGGAGCGCCCGGCCCGCAGCCCCGAGAGCAGCTCGCTCTCGCCCAGTTCTGCCGTGACCGTCATCGCCAGCCTCCACCGCTCGCGACCTTAGATGCACCGACCGTGGAAAAGGTTCCCGCGCTCGGCAGGCGACCGAGCCCGCCGGCGTCGCTACGCCTTCACGCGCTCGGACTTGGGATCGTAGAGCGCGCCGAGCGCCGCTTTCGCAGGGATGCGATCGCCGGCGATCTCGATCTCGAATTTGGCCTGTGCAATATAGGCGTCCGTCGCGCCCTCACCACCGGCCTCGACATAGCCCAGGCCGACCGCGCGGCCCACGGTGTGGCCGAACATGGCCGACGTGAGCCGGCCCGCGAGCTTGCCGTCCCGCCAGATGGGCTCGCTGTGATAGAGCATCGGCGCCGGGTCCTCGAGCGCGAAGGTGACCAGCCGGCGCTTGAGGCCGCCGGTCTCCTTCTGGCGGAGCAGCGCATCGCGGCCGATGAAACCGCCGGGCTTGCGCCAGGAGACCGCAAAGCCGAGCCCGGCTTCGAGAGGCGTGTCCTCCTCGGTGATGTCGTGGCCCCAGTGTCTGTATGCCTTCTCGATCCGGAGCGAGTTCAAGGCGTGGTAGCCGGCCTGGCGGAGGCCATAGGGCTCGCCCGCCGCGATGATCGCGTCGTAGGCGCCGAGGGCGAACTCCGTGGGGATATAAAGCTCCCAGCCGAGCTCGCCCACATAGGTGATGCGTGTCGCGCGCACGCGGGCGTAGCCGAGATCGATCTCGCGCGACGTGCCGAACGGGAAGGCCGCGTTCGAGAGGTCGTCGGGTGTCAGGCTCTGGAGCAGCTCGCGCGAGCGCGGCCCCATGAGGCTCAGCACCGCATAGGCCGAGGTCACATCCACCGCGGCGGCGCGCGCGTCGTCGGGGATGTGCCGCTTGAGCCAGGCGAAGTCGCGCGTCTGGCTCGCGGCGCTGGTGACGATGAAGTAGCGGTCCTCTGCCTCGCGGGTCACCGTGAGATCGGCCTCGATGCCGCCGCGCTCGTTGAGCCATTGCGTATAGACGACGCGCCCAGGCGGCACCGCCACCTCATTGGCGCAGATGCGGTTCAGGACCCGCTCGGCGTCCGCGCCCTGCACCACATATTTCGCGAAGGAGGACTGGTCGAAGAGCCCGACCGCCTCGCGCACCGCCCTATGCTCGGCAGCCGAGTGCTCGAACCAGTTCTGCCGGCCATAGCTGTAGCGGTACTCGGGCTCGACGCCCGCCGGCGCGAACCAGTTGGCGCGCTCCCAGCCCGCAAGCTCGCCGAAACAGGCGCCGCGCGCCGCGAGCCGGTCGTGGAGCGCCGATTTCCTGACCCCGCGCGCGCTCTCGACCTGCCGGAACGGCCAGTGCATGTCGTAGAGCAGGCCCAGGGTCTCCACTGTGCGGTCGCGGAGATAGCGACGGTTGCGCTGGAAGGGCATGGCGCGGCGCACGTCGACGTCCCAGAGGTCCATGGGCGGATGGCCGTCGAGGATCCAGTCCGCCAGCACCTTGCCGGCGCCGCCCGCCGACTGGATGCCGATGGAGTTGAAGCCGGCGGCGACGAAAAGGTTCTTCAGCTCTGGCGCCTCGCCCAGGAGATAGCGGTCGTCCGGCGTGAAGCTCTCGGGCCCGTTGAAGAACAGCTGGATGCCGGTTTTCGCGAGCGCCGGCACGCGGCGCACGGCCTGCTCGATCAGTGGCTCGATGTGCTCGAGGTCCGCCGGCAGCTGGTCGAAGCAGAAGCTCTCGGGGATGCCGTCCATGCCCCAGGGCTTCGCCACGGCCTCGAACCAGCCGATCAGCAGTTTGCCGGCGTCCTCCTTGAAATAGGCGCGGCTGTCGGGATCGCGCAGCACCGGCAGCGTCGAGGGCAGACCCGGGATCGGCTCGGTCACGATGTAGAAATGCTCGGCCGCATGTAGCGGCAGAGTGACGCCGACGGAGGCCGCGAGCTCGCGCGACCACATGCCCGCGGAGATCACCACGGTCTCGGCGGCGATCTCGCCTTGCGGCGTGCGGACGCCGGTCGCGCGGCCATTGCGATGGAGGATCGCGGTGACCGGCGAGTTCTCGAGGATTCGGACGCCGCCGGTTTTGGCGCCCTTGGCAAGGGCCTGGGCGGTGTCGACCGGGTTGGTCTGCCCGTCCTTCGGCAGGAAGACCGCGCCGGCGAGATCGCCCACGTCCATGAGCGGCCAGAGCTTCTTCGCCTCCGCTGGCGTCAACACTTCGACCTCGAGGCCGAAGCAGTGCGCCATGGAGGCGCCGCGCTTCAGTTCCTCGAAGCGCTCCTCCGTCGTCGCCAGCGCCAGCGATCCCCGCTGCTTGAAGCCGGTTTCCTGGCCGGTCTCCTCGCCGAGCGAGCGGTAGAGGCCGGCCGTGTACTGCGCGAGCCGGGTCAGGTTCTGGGTGGCGCGCAGCTGACCCACCAGGCCCGCCGCATGCCAGGTCGTGCCGCAGGTGAGCTGCCGGCGCTCCAGCAGCACCACGTCGCCGCAGCCGCGCTTCGCCAGGTGATAGGCGAGACTGCAGCCGACGATGCCGCCGCCGACGATGACGACTTTCGCTTCTCGCGGGAGCTCGGCCATTCAGCCTCCTCGGACTCCGGTGCTTTCGCGAATAATAGCGGGATTCCTCGACTCATCCGAGTGTGCGAGACTGTCGCGGAGAGCGCGGAGCGGGGTGCATGGCGGAGCGGACGCGGGTCTTGATCATCGGCGGCGGCGCGGTCGGCGCCAGCTGCCTTTACCACCTGGCGAAACTCGGCTGGACCGACAGCCTGCTCGTCGAGCAGAACGAGCTGACCTCCGGCTCGACCTGGCACGCTGCCGGCAACTGTCCGACCTTCTCCACCAGCTGGGGCCTGCTCAAGCTGCAGACCTACTCGACCGAGCTCTACCGGCGTCTCGGCGACGAGGTCGATTACCCCATCAACTATCACGTCACGGGCTCGCTGCGTCTCGCGCATACGCGCGCGCGGATGGACGAGTACCGCCACGTGTTGAGCATGGCCCGCGCCAACGGCATTCCGCTCGAGCTGATCGGCCCGAACGAGATGCGCGACCGCTATCCGCTGCTGACGCTGGACGATCTCCAGGGTGCGCTCTGGGATCCCCATGACGGCGACATCGATCCCGCGCAGCTGACACAGGCGCTCGCCAAGGGCGCGCGCGACCTGGGCGCCCGGGTCAAGCGCTTCACCAAGGTGACCGGCCTCGCGCAGCGAGGCGACGGGAGCTGGCGCGTCAGCACCGACCAGGGCGAGATCGAGGCCGAGATCGTGGTCAACGCGGCCGGATACCGCGCGGGCGAGGTCATGGCGATGATCGGGCGGCACCTCCCGACCGTCACGCTCTCGCACCAGTACCTCGTCATGGAGGACGTGCCGGAGCTCAAGGCACGAAAAGAGCGACTGCCGCTGCTCCGGGATCCCGACGTCTCTTATTACCTCCGCCAGGAGCGCGACGGGTTGCTGCTCGGTCCCTACGAATGGCAGGCGACGCCCATGTGGCTCGATGGCATTCCCGCCGATTTCTCGTTCAACCTCTGGAACGACGACCTGGACCGGCTGCAGCCTTATATCGAGGCGGCAGTCGCCCGCGTGCCAGCGCTCGGCCGCGTCGGCGTGCGCAAGGTGGTGAACGGCCCGATACCCTATTCACCCGACGGCAATCCCTATATCGGCCCCGAGCACGCACTCCGGAATTTCTTCCACTGCAACACGTTCAGCTTCGGCATCGTGCAGGCGGGCGGGGCCGGCAAGGCGCTGGCCGACTGGATCGTCCACGGACGCCCGGAATGGGATCTCTGGTCCCTCGACCGCCGGCGCTACACCGGCTACGCCGATCAAGGCTACTGCGCGGCCAAGGCGGTCGAGGTCTACCAGAACGAGTACGCGCCGGCCTTTCCCTTCGAGGAGCGGCCGGCCGGCCGGCCGCTCCGGCGCTCGCCGCTCTACGACCGCCTCAAGGCGAAAGGCGCGCGGTTCGGCACGCGCGGCGGCTGGGAGCGCGCGGTGTTCTTCGATCGCGAGGGATCCGCGGGCAAGCCCGTCCTCTCCTTCCGACGCGAGCAGGAGTGGCTCGGCCTCGTGCGCGAGGAGGTCGCGGCCGTGCGCGAGGGCGTCGGCATTCTGGACCTGCCGGGCTTCAGCAAGTTCGAAGTTTCGGGCTCCGGCGCCGAGGCGTATCTCGACCGGATCGTCTGCTCGCGCCTGCCGCGCCTCGGCCGCGCGAGCCTTGCCTATGCCCTGACCCCCGAAGGCCGCGTGCTCAGCGAGTTCACGATCACGCGGCTCGCGCCGGACCGCTTCTATGTGGTGGCGGCCGCCGCGGCGGAATGGCACGACGACGACCTGCTCCGGCACGGGCTGCCGGCGGACGGATCGGTCGGGATCGAGGATCTTACGGCGCGATGGGGCACGCTGGTCATTACGGGTCCCCGCACGCGCGAGGTGCTGGCGCGCGTCACCGGCGCGGATCTCTCCAATGCGGCCTTCCCCTGGCTCTCCATGCGCGAGATGTCGATCGGCTCGGGCCGCGTGCGGGCGATCCGCATGAGCTATGTGGGCGAGCTCGGCTGGGAGCTGCACGCACCCATGGCGCTGCTGCCGGAGCTCTATGACACGCTCTCGGCGGCGGGCGCGCCGCTGGGCCTGCGGGACTTCGGTATCTATGCGGTGGAGAGCCTCCGGCTCGACAAGTGCTATCGCGGCTGGAAGGGCGATCTGGAGATCGGCTTCACGCCCTACGAGGCCTCGCTCGACCGGTTCGTGGACCTCTCGAAGCCCGATTTCGTGGGGCGCGCGGCGGTCCTCGAGGAGCGCAAGCGGGGACCGGCGCGGCGCCTGGTGCCGCTGCTGCTGGAGACCGCAGGCGACGCCGACGCGCCGTTCTGCGCGTCGGTCTACCGCGGGGACGAGATCGTCGGCATCGTCACCTCCGGCGGCTGGAGCCACACGCTCGAGCGCAGCGTCGCGCTTGCCTATCTCCGCGCCGATCTCGCGGCGCCGGGAAGCCGGGTCCAGATCGACGTCCTCGGCGAGCGCCGGTGGGCGGTGGTGGGCCAGGAGCCGCTCTACGACCCGCAAAACCAGCGCTTGCGAGCCTGAGGCGCGGCGCCGGAGGCGGATGAGAGGGACGGGATCCCGCGCGAGGGACATCAACGGCGCCTCTTGGTATGCTCTCCGCCCCTTCGACAGCGGGCCCGAGGCGGGCGCTTGCCATGACTGCAGTGCTGGCCTACATCGCGAGCGCTCTCACGGTCGGGAGCCTCGGCATGAAGACGATGCTGCCGCTCCGCATCTTTGCGCTCGTCGGCAACCTCATCTTCGTCGCCTACGGCCTCCTGGAGCATCTCTATTTCGTGACCGCGCTCAACCTGGTGATCCTGCCGGTCAACATCTATCGGCTGGTCGAGATCCGGCGGCTGATCCGGAACGTGCGCGACGCTGCCAACGAGAACCATGTGTTCGATGCGCTGATGCCCTTCGCGCGGCGACTCACGCCGAAGCGCGGCGACGTCATCATCCGCAAGGGCGATCCCTCGGACTCGCTCTATCTGGTGCTCGAGGGCTCGCTCTACGTCGAGGAAGCGAAGACCGAGCTTGGAGCGGGGACGGTGGTGGGCGAGATCGGCGTGCTCAGCGGCACGAGGAAGCGCACCGCAACGGTCACCGCCAAGACCGACTGTGTGCTGGCGCGCGTCTCCGCCGACGACTTCCAGCAGGTCTATTTCACCCACCCGTCGGTCGGCCTCTCGCTGGTCAGGCTGGTGATCGACCGGCTGGTGGCGCAGCAGGAGAACGAAGCCCTCGCCAACGAGGCGGTGGCGGCGTCCTGAGGTCGCATTGACCCGGCGCTCGGCGCGCGACTAGGCTCGGCTCCTAATCGGGGAGGAGTGACTCATGGCGAAGGAAAGCGATCTCATGGTGGTGCCTGCGCGCAGGGGGCGCGCGGCGCGGCTCGCCAAGGGCCAGGCGATCAAGATCATCAACACGCACGGAACGCAGGTGATCGACACCTGGTGCTTCAGCGCCGAGGACCTGCGCGAATTCATGTCGATGGAGCATCTGCGGCCCACCATCGGCACGATCTTTCCGCGCAAGGGTCACCATCTCCACACGAACCGCCGACGGCCGATCCTCCACTTCGAGGAGGATACCTCGCCGGGCATCCATGACACGCTGATGGCGGCCTGCGACGACTACCGCTACGGCCTCCTGGGCTGCAAGGAATACCACGACAACTGCACCGACAACCTGATCGCGGGCATGCGCCAGATCGGATTGATGCCGCCGGAGGTGCCGGCGCCGCTCAATCTCTGGATGAACATCCCCGTGGACAAGGACGGCAAGACCAGCTGGGGCGAGCCGGTCTCCAAACCCGGCGACTACGTGATCCTGCGTGCGCAGATGGACTGCATCGTGGCGATGTCGTCCTGTCCGCAGGACATCCTGCCGATCAACGGCGCGCAGCGCACGATCCACGAAGCGCATTATCAGATTCTCTCCTGAGGTTTCCCTCGTGCACGACGGTGGCAGCCGGCAGAGCGAGACGGACGCGAAGCTCGCGTACCTGATCGCGCACAGGCCGGCGGGACAGTCGCTCCAGCAGGAGTTCTACGGCGACCCCGACATCTTCCGCCGCGACGTCGAGCGCGTGCTGATGCGTCATTGGCTCTGCGCCGGGCACGAGAGCAGCCTGCCCAAGCCCGGCGATTTCGAGCTGATCGAGATCGCGGGCGAGAGCGCGATCCTCGTCCGAGGCGAGGACGGCGCGCTCCGCGCGCTCGTCAACGTATGCCGGCATCGGGGCTCGCGCGTTTGCTGGGAGCAGTCGGGACAAGCCAAGTCCTTCACCTGTCCCTATCACGGCTGGACCTATGGGCTCGACGGCGGCCTGCAGGCTGCGCGCTTCATGCCGGCGGAGTTCGACCGCTCGGGCCACGGGCTGGCGCGAATCCACCTCAAGGTGATCGAGGGCCTGATTTTCGTCTCCTTCGCGGAGCGGCCGCTCGGCACTAGGCATCTCGAGGAGACCGTACGCGGCTGCTTCGGTCCCTACGGCTGGGCGAAGGCACGGGTCGCGCATCGCGAGCGCTATTCCTTCGCGGCGAACTGGAAGCTCGCGGTCGAGAACTACCTCGAGTGCTATCACTGCGCGCCGTCGCATCCGGAATATTCCCGCCTTCACGCCCTCGACCAGCCGAAGGCGCGGATGGAGAAGCTCTACGCGCGCCTCGCCGCTCGCTCCGCCGAGCTCGGTCTCGACATGACGCCGCGCGAGCATTGGGTCGGCTCCGCGACCTCCGAGGAGGCCTGCCGCGGCTTCCGCTATCCGCTCTACGAGGGCGTCGAGAGCGCCAGCGAGGACGGCAAAGGCGTGGCGCCGCTGATGGGGCTCAAGGGCTACGACGGCGGCGTTACCTCCGTCCACATCGGGCCCGCGAGCTTCCTCATCGCCTACGCCGACCACGGCGTGATCTACCGCTTCATCCCGAAGACTGCCGACACCTGCGACATGGAAGTGATCTGGCTGGTGCGCGGCGACGCCAAGGAGGGGCGCGACTACGATCTCGCGAAGCTCACCTGGCTCTGGAAGGTCACCAGCGAGGCCGACAAGCGGATCATCGAGCACAACCAGCTCGGCGTGAACTCGCGCTTCTACCGCCCGGGCCCCTACGCGCCCATGGAGTACAACACCATCGCCTACGTCGACTGGTATCTGCGCGAGATTGTGTGAAGAGATCCATGCAACCCGACCGTGAAGCCAGTTCGACGCGCGCCGCGGTGGGAGAGAGCCTTCGTGTGCGCCCGCTCGCCGAAAAGGATTTGCCCGAAGCGGAGCGGATCTTTCGCACGGCGTTCGGGACGTTCCTAGGGGCACCGGACCCCGCCACATTCTGGTCCGATCGGGATTTGGTCCGGGGCCGGTTCCGCGCGACCCATACTGCGGGTTTTGCCGCCGAGCTCGGCGGTGAGCTCGTCGGGACGAATTTTGCGACACGCTGGGGCAGCGTCGGGTTTTTCGGGCCGCTCACGGTGCGGCCGGATCTCTGGGAGCAAAAGATCGGCCAGCATCTAGTGCAAGCGGCGACGGAATGCCTCGACAGATGGGGCACGCGGCATGCCGGGCTTTTCACCTTCGCCCAAAGCGCCAAGCATGTGGGGCTCTACCAGAAATTCGGCTTTTGGCCCCGAAGCCTTACGGCGGTCATGGCGAGACAGGCGAACGCCGCCCAGTGGCAGGCGGAATGGGTGCGCTACTCCACGCTGACGGACCCACAACGTAAGACCTGCATCGACTCCTGCCGGGCGCTGACGAATGCCGTCTACGAGGGCCTCGATGTGGGGCCCGAGATCGAGACGGTCCAAGGACAGGGCCTCGGCGATACGGTCGTGGTTCGCGACGAAACCGGATCGAACCCCGTCGCCTTCGCGATCTGCCATTACGGTCCGCGAAGCGAAGCGGGGGCCGGTGCATGCTTTGTAAAGTTCGCTGCGATTCGCCCGAGCTCGACAGCCGCACGGGATTTTGATCGGCTGCTCGATGCGTGCTCGGCGCTCGCTGCGGCGAGGGGCCTGCCGATGCTGGTCGCAGGTGTCAACATGGCCCGACACGAGGCCTATCGGCAGATGCTCGATCGCGGCTTCCGCACCGAGCTGCAAGGAGTGACGATGCATCGGCCCAACGAGCCGGGCTATAGCCGGCAAGGGGCTTACGTCCTTGACGACTGGCGATAGCGCGCGAGTTTTCCGAGGTACTGGAGATCTGAGGGAGGAGTGCCATGCCGTTCTCGACCAAATACGTGCTCATCGTCAGCATGGACGTGGAGCCGGAGAAAGAGGCGCTCTTCAACGAGGTCTACGACACCGAGCACCTGCCGAACCTGAAGAAGGTGCCGGGCGTGCGCGCGGCGACGCGGCTTCGCACCGAGGCCGCGAACTTCATCGTCGGCGGCGAGACGAGGCGGCTCACGGGCGAGGGCCAGCCGAAATATACGGCCGTCTATGAGATCGACAGTCCCGACGTGCTCACGAGCAAGGCCTGGGCCGACGCGGGCGAACTCGGTCGCTGGACCAAGGAAGTCCGCCCCTTCACCAAGAATCGGCGGCACATCGTGCGGAAGGTGATTTGAGGGCTTATCCGACCTGCCGTCCGATCTGATGGTAGTACCAGTGCGGAATGTGCGGCGGCTCCATGGGGATTCCTGCCTCGCCGATGTTCCGGAATGGCTCCTCGAGCACGACGAGATGCACGTCCCGGCGAGCAACTCGGAGCGTGCTCTCGACCACGTCAGTCAAGGCTTTGATCAGTACCAAAACGACCTCGGGCGGCCTTCCCTGGGACATGAGAACCATGACGTTGTTTGTTACGTCTGGCGCGGGTTCTTGTCCCGCTTCGCCGATGTTCTCCGTTGGCAGTTCCCAGAGCAGCACGTGGATATCGATTCGCGCGACCTCGAGGACGCGCTCCATGGTATCGGTGAGGGCCGTGATGAGCGCCCGCTTCTTTTCTTTTGAACGGCCGGACGCCAGGGTCACATGAATGTAGGGCAAAAGGCTTTCTCCTGTGGGATTCGACCCATTGTTGAATTCGTAGATTGCGGCCCGGAGAGCTGACGAGCCTTCATCAAACGACGTTGATCTCCTGCACCGGCCGGTTCTCGACGATGCGGCGGTGGCTGAAGGTCGAGAGGTCGAGCGTGCGGAACTTGCCGTAGGTGATGAGCTCGGAGACGCCGCGGCCGGTGGCGGGGGATTGCTGGATGCCGTGGCCGCTGAAGCCGTTCGCGAGCATGAAATTGTCGAGCTCCAGGTGCGGGCCGATGATGCCGTTGTGGTCGAAGGTGTTGTAGTCGTAGTGCCCGGCCCATGACCGCACCACCTTGACGGCCGCGAGCGCGGGCACGCGGTGCGCGAGCGGCGGCCAGACCAGCTCGTCCCACTCGGCGTGATTGACCTCGAAGTCGGGCACCTTGGGTTCCCAATCTTCCGGCGGCGAGATGCCGCCGATGAAGTACTGGCCCTCCGGCCGGAAGAAGGCGCCGCTGCCGTCGATGAGGAGCGGGCAGCCCGGCAGCTTCTCGCGGCAGTCGAACACGAAGACCGAGCGCCGCCGCGGCTCCACGGGGAGATCGACGCCCGCGAGCCGCGCCACCTTGCCGGCGCTCGGCCCCGCGGCGTTGACCGCGATGCCGCAGGCGATGCGCGTGCCGTCGCCGAGCTTCGCCGCGATGATCCGGCGGCCCTGCCTCTCGATAGCCGCCACCTCACCGGTCACGTACTCGACGCCGAGGCTCCGCGCCTTCTTTCGGAAGGCCTGCAGCAGGCCGTAGCCGTCGAACCAGCCCTCGCCCTTGATACCGAGGGAGGCCAGTACGATCCCGTCCGTGTTGAGCCACGGAAAACGCTCCTTAAGCTCCTTGGGCTCGAGCAGGATGATGCGATCGCCGTAGCCAGCCTGGGATTGCGCACGATGGTTGGATTCCAGCACAGACCGGCCTTCCGCGCTCGCCAGGAACATGTAGGGGCGCTCGATATAGCCGACATTGGCCGGCTCGCCGTCCGCCGCGAGGTGCTGCGGGGCGCCCTTCAGGAACTCCATGCCGAAGGCGGACATGTGCATGTTGGTGGGCGTCGAGAACTGCACGCGAATCGAGCTCAGCGACAGTGCCGAGGAGGCGTAGCGATAGGTGGGATCGCGCTCGATCACCGTGACCTTGCCTCTGAAATCGGCGTTCGAGGCGAGGAAATAGGCGATGGAGCTGCCGACGGCGCCACCTCCGATGATCACCACGTCTGAGGTCTGGGCCAAGACATCTCTCCCGGCAGGTTCTGAAGCGGTTCCCGAGCGTATATCCGCGAATCCGCCGAGCGGGCAACCCGAACTCTTTGCGCGATCTGTCGCACGTCTCTAACATCTGCCGGGGTTGGACAGGAGGGAAGCATGGACCTCAAGGGGAAATCCGCGCTGATCACGGGGAGCTCCCGCGGGATCGGGCGCGCCGTGGCGTTGCGCTTCGCGAAGGACGGCGCCAAGGTGGTGGTGAACTGCGTCGCGACCCGCGACAAGGCGGAAGCCGTCGCGAAGGAGATCCGGGCCGCGGGCGGCGAGGCCATCGTGGCCTTGGGCGACGTCTCGAAGAAAGCTGACGCCGAGCGCCTGGTCAAAAGCGCGATCGACGCCTTCGGCAAGCTCGATATCCTCGTGAGCAATGCCGGCATCATCATCGACCGCCCCTTCACGGAGAGCACGGACGAGGATTGGGAGCGCTCGATTGAGATCAATCTGCGCGGCTTCTTCAACATGGCCCGCGCGGCGTTGCCGCACATGATCCAGCGCCGCTCCGGCCGCGTCATCGCCACCGGCTCCTGCATCACCGAGGTCGCGGACTTCGGCGGCAACAAGTACTCGGTCTGCACGGCCTCCAAGGGCGGCATCACCATGATGCTGCGGCCGATGGCGGCCGAGGTCGCGCAGTACGGCGTCACCGTGAACTCGGTCTCCCCCGGCTACATCGCCACGGAGATGCTGGGCCAGATCGACGCCGAGGGGCTCAAGGCGGCGCTTCGGCTCGTGCCCATGGGACGCTACGGCAAGCCCGAGGAGATCGCCGCCGCCATGTCGTTCCTGGCGTCGGACGAGGCGGCCTACATCACGGGCCAGACGCTCCGGGTCAACGGCGGCTTGTCGATGGGGTGACGAAAACCGATGAAACTTCTCTTCTGCAGCCACCTCGACGATCCCAACGAGTGGATCCCCGAGCTCAAGAAGCACATGCCCGATCTCGAGATCGAGGTGTGGCCGAAGGTGGCGGATCCCAAGGCCATCGACGCCATTCTGGTCTGGCTGCCGCCGGCCGAGGGCGGTCTCGGCCTCTTCCCCAATCTGAAGGTGATCCAGTCGCTGGGTGCGGGCGTGAACCAGCTCGACCTCAAGAGCCTGCCGCGGCACATCCCGCTCGCGCGCCTGGTCGATCCCGGTCTCACGACCTCCATGCGCGACTACTGCGTCTGGGCGGTGATGCGGCACTACCGCGGTCTCGACGTGCATGCCGAGCATCAGCCGCAGAAGAAGTGGGTCTATTACATTCCGCCGCCCAAGAGCGCGGTCTCCGTCGGCGTGATGGGGCTCGGCGAGCTCGGCGGCAACGTGGCGCGCGCCCTGGTCGATCTCGGCTTCAGCGTCCGCGGCTGGGCGCGTTCGCCCAAGAAGCTCGAGGGCGTCGCGTGCTTCTGGGGACCTGAAGGGCTCAAGGACTTCGCGAGCAAGACCGAGATCCTGGTCTGCCTGCTGCCGCTCACGCCGGAGACCCGCGGCATACTGGCCCGGCCGCTCTTCGACATGCTGCCCAAGGGCGCCAAGCTCATCAACGTCGGGCGTGGCGGGCACCAGGTGGAGGCCGATCTGCTGGCGGCGCTCGAATCCGGCCGGATCGCCGCCGCCACCCTCGACGTGTTCTCGACGGAGCCGCTGCCGCCGGAGCATCCCTTCTGGACCCATCCCAAGGTCACGGTGACGCCCCACGTGGCGGCCTTCGGCAGCGCGGTCACCGCTGCGCCCGTGGTGATCGAGAATCTCCGCCGCGCGGTCGCGCGCAAGCCGCTGCTCAACCAGGTCGACATCGACCGGGGCTATTGAGCGATGGCGCCCGAGCGCACACTCATCCGCGGCGGCCGCGTCCTGGCGCACGCCCGAGCCGCGCTCGCCGAGGCCGATGTCCTGGTGGAAGGCGGCCGGATCTCTGCCATCGAGCCTTGGGGCCGGATCGCCGCTGCGGACGCCCGCGAGATCGATGCGCGCGAGCGCTTCCTGATCCCGGGCCTCCTCAACGCCCACATGCACGGCCACGGCAACCTCAGCAAGGGCGTCGGCGACCGCTGGACGCTGGAGCTGCTGCTCAACGCGGGTCCCTGGGCCGCCCGCCTCGACGACCTCGACGCCATCTCCACGGCGGCGAGCGTCGGCGCGGTGGAGATGCTGCTCAAGGGCTGCACCGCCTGCTACGACCTCTTCGTTGCGTTTCCCACCCCCTCCCGCGAAGGGCTCGAGGCCGTGGGCCGGGCCTATGCCGATGCGGGGATGCGGGCCGTGGTGGCGCCGATGATGGCGGACCGCACCTTCTACGCCGCGATCCCCGGTCTCACCGACGCGCTTCCGGGCGAGCTCCGGGACGCGGTGCTGCGCATGGCGAGCGCCTCGGGTGAGGCGCACCTCGAGGTCTGCGCCGCGGCGCTCAAGTCCTGGCCCTTCGATCGCGACCGGATCCGCCTCGCGCTCGCGCCCACGATCCCGCTGCACTGCGCCGACGAGTTCATGGTGGGCGCGGCGCGCCTCGCGCGTGAGCACGGCATCGGCTATCACACCCACCTGGGTGAATCGAAAATCCAGGCGGTGGCAGGGATCGAGCGCTACGGCGTGACGCTCACGCATCATCTCGACCGGCTCGGAATCCTCGGGCCGAATTTCACCGCGGCGCACGCGGTCTGGCTCGACGACGATGACATCGCGCGCATGGGCGACCGCGGTGCCTCGGTCGCGCACAATCCCGGAAGCAACATGCGGCTCGGCTCCGGCATCGCGCCGGCGCGGCGCATGCTGACGGCGGGCGTGCATCTCGGGATCGGGACCGACGGCGCCAGCTGCTCCGACAACCTCAACATGTTCGAGGCGATGCGCCTCGCCTCTCTGGCCTCCCACGTCCGCGGCCCCGACTACGAACTCTGGCTCTCGACCCCTGAGGTGCTCGCGGCGGCGACCGAGGGGAGCGCGCATCTCCTGGGCTTCGCGGGCAAGCTCGGCCGGCTCGAACCCGGCTATCTCGCGGACCTGGTCTTTCTCGATGCGACGCACATCAATTTCACGCCGCTCAACGACCTGATCAATCAGCTCGTCCACACCGAGGACGGCTCCGCGGTCGACAAGGTGATGGTGGGCGGCAAGCTCGTGGTCGACGGCGGCGAACTACTCACCCTCGATCGGCGCGCGCTCGCGCAGCGCGCGCAGGCCACGGCCGAGCGGCTCCGGCGCAGCCACGCCGCCGCGCGGGACGTCGCCGAGCGGCTCGAGCCGATCGTGGGCGCGTTCTGCCGGGGCATAGCGTCGAGGCCCTATCACATCCACAATTACGGAGGGCCGCGCGATCTCGCCTGAGAGGCTCGGTCCCGCCGCTGGATCGCGGCCGGGTTTCGGCCGTGCTCGCCCATTGCTCTCGGTTTTGAGCCGTGATTATATCGCGCCGTGCAGCGCGTGGGGGCTCCGGGGGGCGTCTTGCTGCTCGCGAAATGGTCTCAATGACCAGCTCTTGGGCCACGCGCACTGTTCGAGCGGAGTGAATGCAGTCGAAAGCGGGGGTCGGCGGGCAATTCGAGACTCGACGGCCGATGCAGACAAACAGGGACGCCAGAAATCTGGTCGTCGCAATTCAGGAGGCTTAAGCCATGCGTAGCTACAAGAAGTTGTTTCTAGGAGGCGCCGTCGCGTTGTGCGCCGCCGTCGGCATGCTCGCCGCCGCGCAAGCCGCCGAGACGAAGGGCCCGGTGACCGACGAGATCGGGGTCCTGGTGATTCCAAAAGGCGCGCCGATCCAGATCGGCGGCTACTGGGTGCTGTCGGGCGCCGATACCGCGCTCGGCCTCGACCAGAAGCGGGCGGTCGAGATCGCTGTAAAGGAGAAAGGCAAGCTCGTCGGCCATCCCATCAAGTTCACCGCGGAGGACTCGCTCTGCAACGCCGAGGGCGGGCAGACGGCGGCCACCAAGCTCGCCGCCAATCCGAACCTCGCGATCGTGATCGGGCCGTCGTGCTCGAGCGAAGCGACGCCGGGCGCGCCGATCCTCTGGAAGGCCGGCATCACCAGCATCGGCACCTCGCCGACCGCGCCGAAGCTCACCGCCGAGAACCGCGGTGCCCAGTACGACGGCTTCGTCCGCACCTGCTACAGCGACATCTTCCAGGGAGCGGCCGACGCGAAGTATCTGATCGAGGTCCTGAAGGCGAAGACGATCGTCGCCGTGCACGACGGCAGCCCCTATGCTCAGGGCTTGGCGGGCGCCACGGCGGACGCTTTCGCCAAGCTTGGCGGCAAGGTGCTCTCGACCGAGGCGATCCAGCCGACAGACGTCGACATGCATCCGCTGCTGACCCGCGTCGCAACCGAGAAGCCGGATGTGCTCTACTTCCCGATCTTCGTGGCGGCGGGCGCGCAGATCCTCCGCCAGGCGAAGGACGTGCCCGGACTTGCCAACACGAAGCTGCTCGGCAGCTCCGGCATGCTGGCGCCCGACTTCATCGAGGCGGCGAAAGACGCGGTGGTGGGCTTCCAGATCACCTACACCGACCTGTCGCCCGCGGCGATGGGCAAGGGCTATCCGGCCTTCGTCGAGAAGTACAAGAAGGCGTATGGCGAGGGACCGATCTCCGGTTACCACGCCCACGCCTATGACGGCGCCGAGCTGGCCTTCAAGGCGATCGAGAAGGTCGCGAAGACCGACGACAAGGGCAACACCTACATCGGCCGCAAGGCACTGCGCGACGCGGTGTTCGCCACCACGTTCGACGGCATCAGCGGCCCGATCAAGTGCGACAAGTGGGGCGAGTGCGGCGAGTTCAAGCCGGCGGTGTATCAGTACACCAATGCCGACCCCAAGACCTACAAGGTGGACGTGAACCCCAAGAAGGTCTGGCCCTAATCCCGGCCAGTGACGGTCGAGGGCCGGAGGTGGACGGATGGCACCCCGAGCGGGCGCCCTCCGGGCCTCCGGCCCGTTTCTTGCAAAACAACTCGTATCGCAGGGATATTCACATGGCGTTCCTCGATAGGGGCGCGAAGGCGTCCGATTAATGGCTGACGTTGCGGCTGGCCGAGCGTTGATTCCGCGACTGAGCACGCTCTCGCGTTTCACCTTCGTCGATGTCATCCTCTGGTGCCTGCGCATCGGCGTCACCGCCGTAGTGATCGGCGGCACGATCGGGACCCTGATCAAAGGCCGGTACGCGGCTGCCCAGTGGTTCGACCTCGTGATGTTCGGGCTGACCCTCGGCAGCGTCTATGCGCTGATCGCGCTCGGTTACACCATGGTTTACGGCGTCTTGCGCCTGATCAACTTCGCGCACGGCGACATCATGATGAGCGGCGCTTTCTCCGGCTATTTCATAGCGTCCAGTCTCGACTACTCCGGTTTCCTGAACAGCAGTCCGATCCTGGCCATGGCGGCGATCCTCGCGGTCGCGGTGCTGACCTCGATGACGATCGCCGTCCTGACGGAGCGCTTTGCCTATCGCCCCTTCCGGCACACCCGCGGGCTCGCGCCGCTGATCTGCGCGATCGGGGTGTCCTTCTTCCTGGAGCAGACCTTCCGGGGATTTTTCGGCCCGAGCATCCGCTCCTATCCCGATCCGAAATGGCAGGCATCGGGCTTCGATGTCTTCGGCCTCAACATCCCTCGGGTCGACGTCATCGTGATCAGCCTCGCTATTATCGCGATGCTGATCCTCTATCTTATCGTGCAGAAGACGAAGATGGGCACCGCCATGCGCGCGGTCTCGGAGGATACCGACGCCGCCGCGATGATGGGCATCGACGTCAACAAGGTGATCGTGTTCACCTTCGCTCTCGGCGGTGCGATGGCCGGCATCGCCGGCGTGTTCTACGCCTTCGTCTTCAAGCAGGTCTATTTCTTCATGGGCTTCCAGCCGGGCATCAAGGCGTTCGGCGCGGCGGTGCTCGGCGGCATCGGCAGCATCCCCGGCGCCATGCTGGGCGGCTTCTTCCTGGGCCTCGTCGAGTCCGTGGGGCCCGCGCTGTTCCTGGACGGTATCGGCATTCCCGCGCCCTATCAGCTGCGCGACCTCATCGCGTTCACCTTGCTCATCATGGTCCTGATCTTCCGTCCGCACGGGATCCTGGGTGAGCGCATGGCGAAGAAGCGCGCATGACCGTGGCAACCACTTCGCACGCGATGTGGCGCAAGCGCGCCCGCTCGCCCTATCACCGGGCCATCATCACCGGCCTGGTGTTCGGCGTCATCGCCGTCTACCTGGCGGTCGTCGGGATTCTTCCGATGATCAACGCCCGGGCGGTCATCGTGGATCTGCTGACGATGGCGCAGGCGGCTCTGCTCGCGATCGGACTGGGGGCGGGCGCCTTCATCTCGCGCAGCGAGCGGGAGCTGCCGACCGGGACGGTCATGGTCCATAGCCTGATCACCGGCGCGATCGCTGGCGCACTGGTGGCGCTGCTCGTGCTTGCGATGAACGCCATCGACCTGCGCTCAATCTTCATCTCGCTGTCACCGCAGACCTCGGACATGCTTACCCTCGAGCTCGATCTCGAGTATGCGGCGCCGATGCTGGTGGCGGCTGGAGCGGTACTCGGTGCCCTGGGTGTGCTGCTCGCGAGAAGCCCGGCGCGCGTGCGCAAGCCCGTCCTGATCGGCTGCATGGCGGTGCTGTTCTTCGGCGTCTTCCAAGAACTCATCCAGATCATGATGCAGTTCAGCGACGCGATCACCACCGTGCGCGACCTGATCTATACCTGGGAAGGGTTGACCCCCGAGGGCGCCGCCGTGATCTTCGTCGTAGCCACAGGCGCGAGCGTTCTCTCGACACGGAAGCCGCCGGCCGCCAGCGGCGCTCCGAGCTGGTGGCAGACCCGCAACGGGGTGCTGGTCAAGGCGGCAATCGCAATCGTGCTGCTGATCCTGCTGCCGATCCTCGCGGGCTCGTACATCGGCCAGGTCCTCATGCTGGTCGGCCTCTACATTCTCATGGGCATGGGGCTCAACCTCGAGGTGGGTCTGGCGGGACTCCTCGACCTCGGCTTCGTCGCCTTCTTCGCGGTCGGCGCCTATACGACGGCGCTCCTGACAGCCGACAGCCCGCACTCGCTCGCCGCCATAGCGGGCTTCCCTCACCTCAACTTCTGGATGGCGATGCCGATCGCGGTGATGATCTCGGTGGTGGTCGGCGTGCTGTTCGGCATTCCCGTGCTGGGCGTGCGCGGCGACTATCTCGCGGTCGCCACCATGGGGCTCGGCGAGATCGTCCGCGTGATCGTGCAGTCCGATGCCGCGGCCCCGTTGCTCGCGGGCGCGCAGGGCATCCTGCAGATTCCCAAGCCTGTGCTCGCCGGCATGGAGCTCGCCGATCCCGTGGAGCTCTTCTTCCTGACGCTGGTGTGCGCCGCGGTCGCGGCCTATTTCGCCTGGCGGCTGGAGAGCTCGCGCCTGGGCCGGGCCTGGATGGCGGTGCGCGACGACGAGGACGTGGCGCAGGCGCTCGGTATCAACCTCGTGAAAGTGAAGCTGCTGGCCTACGGCCTGGGTGCGGCTTTTGCGGGCCTGTCGGGCTCGATCTTCGCGGTGATGCTGACCTCGATCTACCCCAGCAGCTTCCAGCTCCTGGTGTCGATCAACGTGCTGGCCCTCATTATTGTGGGCGGCATGGGGAGCCTGCCAGGCGTGGTCGTGGGCTCGCTCGCTCTCGTGGGATTGCCCGAGCTGCTCCGCGAATTCGGCGAGTACCGCTATCTCTTCTACGGCGTGGCGCTGATCGTAATGATGCGGATCCGGCCGGAGGGCCTGTGGCCCTCGGCGACGCGCCGGCGCGAGCTCCACGATTTCGCGGGCGAGCTCGAGGTCGAGGAGCCGCCGCCGGCCGTGGTGGCGGAGATCGCGGCGCACGCCGAGCACCGGCCCGGCGAATAGGAGGCAGGGGTGCCCGGCGAGTCCATTCTCTCGACAAAGCAGCTGACCATGCGCTTCGGCGGCCTCACCGCCGTGGGCAATCTCGACCTCGATATCCGCGAGCGCGAGATCCACAGCGTGATCGGCCCGAACGGCGCGGGTAAGACCACCGTGTTCAACTGCATCATGCAGAACATCAAGCCGACCAGTGGCCAGATCTGGTTCCGCGGCGAGCGACTCGACGGCCTGACGCCGGACCGCGTGGCCGCGGTCGGCATCAGCCGGACCTACCAGAACATCCGGTTGTTCCGGAACATCACGGCGATCGAGAACCTGCTGGTCGGCATGCACTTGCACCTGCGGTCCCACTGGTGGGGTGCGCTGTTCAACAGCGCCCACACGCGTCAGGACGAGGCCCGGGCCCACGACGAGGCGCTGAAGCTGCTGCAGTTCATCGGCCTCCGGGGACGCGGCGACGTGCTTGCGCGGAATCTCGCCTACGGTGAGCAGCGCCGGCTCGAGATCGGCCGCGCGCTCGCCACCCAGCCGAAGCTCCTGATGCTCGACGAGCCGACCGCGGGCATGAATCCCCGCGAGACCTCGGACATGATGGAATTCATCCAGCGGGTGCGCGACGAGTACGGGATCACCATCGTCCTGATCGAGCATCAGATGCGCGTGGTCATGGGGATGTCGGACGCGGTGACCGTGCTCGACCATGGCGTCAAGATCTCCGAAGGCACGCCCGCCGAGGTCCAGAATGACCCGAAGGTGATCGAGGCCTATCTCGGCACGCCGACCTCGGCACCGGCGGGGGCGCGCGAGCACTCGGCCCATCGCATGCAAGAGCCACCTGCGCACGCTTAGCGAGTTCTCATGGCGCTTCTGGAAATCGACGACATCCGCGTCTTCTACGACAACATCGAGGCCTTGAAGGGCGTCTCGATCTCGGTCGAGGAGCATCAGATCGTCACGCTGGTGGGCGCCAACGGCGCCGGCAAGACGACGACCTTGCGCGCAATCAGCGGACTTCTGCATCCGCGCTTCGGCGACATCCGGCTCGACGGCGAGAGCCTCGCGGACATTCCGCCGCACGCGATCTCCCAGATGGGGATCGTGCAGGTGCCCGAGGGGCGGCGCATCTTCGCTCGGCTCACCGTGGACGAGAACCTCGAGATGGGCGCCTTCGCGCGCAACGACCGCGCGGGGATCGCGGAGGACAAGGAGCGCATGATGACGCTCTTCCCGCGCCTCAAGGAGCGCATCAAGCAGGTTGCCGGCACGCTCTCGGGCGGCGAGCAGCAGATGGTGGCGACGGCGCGCGCCCTGATGGCGCGGCCGCGCGTCCTGCTGATGGACGAGCCCAGCATGGGCCTCGCGCCGCAGCTGGTGGAGCAGGTGTTCCAGACCATCCGCACGATCAACAAGCAGGGCGTCACGATTCTGCTGGTCGAGCAGAACGCGCTGGCGGCGCTCAACGTCGCGGACTATGCCTACGTACTCGAGAGCGGCAAGGTGGCCTTGACCGGCCGCGGCTCGGAGCTCATCGATGATGAAAAGGTGCAGCGCGCCTATCTCGGCTGAGGCCCGGAGCCTGCCGGCGGCCGCCTACACATCCCCGGAGTTTTTCCAGGCGGAGATGGAGCACGTCCACCGCCGCAGCTGGTTCTTTATCGGCCGCGCGGAGGAGGTGCCGTCGCCCGGCGACTACCGCGCAGTCGACACCGTCGCGGGCCCGGTCCTCCTGGTGCGCGACCTCGCGGGCGAGCTCCGCGCCTTCGCCAACACCTGCCGGCACCGCGGCTCGCGCCTGCTCGAAGGCAGCGGCAACCGCCGCGCCATCGTGTGCCCCTATCACGGCTGGGGCTACCGGCTCGACGGCAGCCTCGCGGGCGCGCCCGACATGGAGGGGGTCAAGGGCTTCCGCGCGAGCGAGCAGGGCCTGGTCCCGATCCGGCTTGCACTCTGGCAGGGCTTCGTCTTCTTGACGCTCGACGAAGGCGCGCCGCCTCTTGTCGAGGTGCTCGGCAACCTGCCGGAGGTCTTCGGCTCGCACCGCCTCGAGGAGATGGTCTGCACCTGGCGCGCCGATCTCGACGCCCGCTGCAACTGGAAGCTCCTGGTCGAGAACGCCATGGAGAGCTACCACACCGGCTACATCCACGCGACCACGGTGGGCGCGCAGAAATCCGTCGACATCGAGACAGCCGGCGATTGGGAATGCCTCCAGGTGCTGGACGACCGCAGCATCGCCGTGCTTGGAAACGCGCCGCCGCCCTTCCCGCCGATCGAGGGCCTCTCCGCCGAGGCGAGGCGCGGCACCTATTTCTCCCTGATACTGCCGACCACCCAGTTCGCGCTCTCACAAGACGCGATGTGGTGGCTGCAGGTCCGGCCGCTCGCACCGGACCGCTCGATCCTCTCGCTCGGCGGGTGCTTCCCGAAGGGCATCGTCGCGCGCGCCGATTTCGAGGAAAAGGCGCGGCCGTACTACGACCGCTGGCTCAAGGTCGCCGAGGAGGACGTGGGCATGCTGGAGATCCAGCAGACCGGCCTCATGTCCGCGCTCTGCCGTCCCGGCCTGCTCTCTTGGCGCGAGGCGCTGGTCGAGCGCATCGACCGCTGGGTCATGGACCGGATTCCGGAGGCTCGCCGGCCGCTATAGCGCGCGGCGGATGCGCCGATAGAGCCAGCGGTCCAATTCGGGAACGAATCGGACGAGCTCGAACCCCGCCTTCTCCAGCACCCGTCGGGAGGCCGCATTCTCGGGCCGCGCAAAGCCGCTGACCTCGGGCAGCTCGAGCAGGTTGTCGGCGATATCCAGCGATGCCGCCACCAGCTCGCTCGCATAGCCTCGGCCCCAGGCGTCGCGGCGGAAGAAGTAGGCGACCTCGGGACCCCAGCCGGGGTCGAAGGGGTCGGTGTAGAGGCCGCCCCAGCCGATGATCCGGCCGTCCGATTTCGTCACGACGGTCCACGGGCCGAAGCCGTCGCGGCGGCGTTGCCGATCGTGGGCCGCGATGCGGCGGCGGCACTCACGCAGAGAGGCGTCGACGTGCGTGTGCCGCATCGCCGCTGCGTCGCCGAGGAATTCGAAGAGGGCCCGCACGTCTGCGAGCCGCGGGTGGCGCAGGATCAGGCGGGCCGTCTCCAGGCCCGCGCGGTTTGTCCCGGCGATGCTCAGGCGGCGGGCCGCTGCTCGCCCTTGACCTGGGTGCGGTGCATGACGCGCCGGCTCTTGGGGTCGAAGGCGTCGCGACGGTGCATGGTGCAGCGGTTGTCCCAGAGCACGAGGTCGCCCACGCGCCACTTGTGCTCCCAGGCGAATTCGGGCCGGTCGACATAGCTCCAGAGCTCGTTCAGCAATGCTTCCGACTCCGCGAGTTCGAGCCCGACCAGATAGGCGTTCCGCCGGCGGCCCAGATAGAGCATGCGCCGCCCGGTCTCGGGATGGGTGCAAACCAGCGGATGCACCGCGCCCGGCGAGGTCCTGGGATCGTCGGTCGGCGTGACGCCCTGGCGCACGTAGCCGCCGCTGTTGTAGGTGCCGTCGTGCTTGATCTTGAGATGCGCGATGCGCTCCTTGAGCCCGGCCGGCAGCGCATCGTAGACGCCGTACATCGTGCAGAAGGACGTATTGCCGCCCGTCGGCGGCACTTCGAGCGCGTAGAGCATGCTCGCCTTGGGCGGAACCTCGAGATAGGACATGTCGGTGTGCCAGACGGCTTCGCCGTCGCCGAGGCTGCCGATCGCCTCGCCGTTCACCTTGACGTTGGAGACGATATAGATCTCGGGCATGCCCTCGACGAAGCGCCGGCCGTTCTCCTGGATCGGCGCCCAGTCGAGATCGCCGAGCCGCCGGCTGAAAACGATCAGGTCCTGGTCGCTGAGCCTCTGGTCGCGGATCAGCAGCACCGAATGCTCGTGCCAGGCCCGCATCAGGCGCGCGAAACCGGCCTCGTCCAGCTTGCGAAGATCGACGCCCGTTACCTCCGCGCCGAGGGCGGCATGATTGGGGATGACGCCGATGCCGGCGCTTCCGGGGCGGGTGGAAGTCTCTTCGGCGCTCAAGCTCATGGGCTGCCTCCAGAGCGAGGGATTCAATGCCGAGACTCTAAGCACTGAACGCGATGCCGGCAACGTGCGGGAATAACCGCCTGAGGCGCCTTTTCGATCGGACCTGGATCAACCGGCCTGGTATACTTCGCCTTCTGCAAGCGGTGGCTCGACATGGCCGGCGAGATCTGGGCCGATCTCGCGAGCCGCCTCACCCACGTCGGTCCCACGAGCTACGAGGGCAATCCCGCCGCTCCGTTCGTGCCGGCGGAAGCCTCGGCGGCCTGACGCATCGTCTGCCACACGGCCGCGACGTCCTCGCGTTCGGTCGCGATGGCGCCGATCGAGACACGCACCATCCAGCGCCCGTCAACGACCGCCGGCGTGAGGTAAGCGGCGCCGGAGCGGTTGATGCGCTCGGCCCAGCCGAGCGTGTGCTTGTCGAGCGCCTCGCCCGACAGGCCCGCGGGCTCGTGACGGAGGCACACGGTCTGGAGCCGCACAGGCACCAGCAGGCGCCAACCCGGCGTCGCCGCCACCTGCTCGCCGAGCCACTTGGCGTTCGCCATGTCGCGCCGGAGCCGCGCGCGCAGGGCCTCGACGCCCTGCTCGCGAATCAGGAACCAGAGCTTGAGGGCGCGGAAGCGCCGGCCCAGCGGAATGCCCCAGTCGCGCAGGTTCTTCACCTGGCCGTCCACCGACGACTGCAGGAAGCTCGGGTTGGTCGACATGACGCGGACGAGGTGCTGGGGATCCCGCACATAATAGAGCGAGCAGTCGAAGGGCGCGCCCAGCCACTTGTGCACGTTAATCACGACGGAGTCGGCGCCCTCGATGCCGTCCCACATCCACCGGCACTCCGGCAGGATCATGGCGCTCCCCGCCATCGCGGCGTCGACGTGGAGCCAGAGGCCGTGGCGCTTGGCGATCTCGGCGAGCGCGCGCACGGGATCGAAGGCGGTGGTGGCGGTCGTGCCCACCGTGGCGACGATCGCGCAAGGCCGCACGCCCGCGGCAAGATCCTTGGCGACCAGTTCCTCGAGCGCGTCGGCGCGCATGCCGTACTCGGCGTCGAACGGCACGAGGCGCAGGTTGGCGCGGCCGAATCCCGCCAGCAGTGCGCCTTTGTCGACGGAGCTGTGGCTGTGGGCGGAGACATAGACCGCGAGCGGCTGCTCCTCCGCCTGCAGGCCGCCGCGCGAAAGCGCATAGTCCGTGGTGCGCTCGCGGGCACAGATCAGGGCAACCAGCGTGCTGGTGGAGGCGGTGTCTTGGATGACGCCGCTCCACTTCTCGGAAAGCCCGACCATCTGTCGAACCCAGTCGGTCATGACCTCCTCGACCTCGGTCACGGCCGGGCTCGATTGCCAGGCGAGGCCGAGCACGCCGAGCCCCGTGCTGACGAAATCCGCGAGTATGCCGGCGGGCAATGCATTGCCGGGGAAATAGCCGAAAAAGCGCGGGTGCTGCCAAAGCGAGAGACCGGGCACGACGATGCGGTCGAGATCGGCGAGCACCGCCTCCATGGCCTCGGGCTGCTCCGGCGGCGAAGCCGGCAGCCGCTTCTTGATGTCGCCGGGCTTCACCTGCGCCATCACCGGGCGCTCGGTGAGGCGCGTCTGGTAATCGGCGAGCCAGTCGACGAGGCGATGGCCGTATTTGCGGAACTCGTCGGGCGTCATTGCGCCGTGAGGCCGGTGGTGTCGATGGCAGGCCGCTTTCCCGCGATCATGTCGGCGAGCACCCGGGCAGAGCCGTGGGACATGGTCCAGCCCATGTGGCCTTGGCCCGCGTTGAGGTAGAGGTTCCGGTAGCGCGTCGGGCCGATGCGCGGCGTGCCCTCGGGCGTCATCGGACGCAGCCCCGCCCAATAGGAGGCGCGCGAGAAGTCGCCGGCGCCCGGGAACAGGTTCTCGGCGACTTGCTTCGCCGTGTTGAAATCCTCGGGCTTGTGGGCGGTGTCGTAGCCCGTGAACTCCGCCGTCGCGGTCATGCGGATGCGGTCGCCCATCGGCGTGTAGGCGACCAGGAAATTCTCGTCGATGCCGGGGAGCCGCGGCGCCGCGTCGGGGTTCTTGATCGGCATGGTGATGGCGTAACCCTTGACCGGATAGACCGGCAGGTCGATGCCGAGCTTCCGCGCGAAGAAAGGCGCGTAGCTGCCGAGCGCCATCACCACGGCATCGCCGGAGACCTCGCCCTTGTCGGTGCGGACCCGGCTCACCCGATCACCCTCGGCCTCGATCGCCGTGATGGTCGTGCCGTACTGGAACTTGACGCCGCGCTGCCGGCAGATCTCCGCGAGCGCATTGGTGAACTTGTGGCAGTCGCCGGACTCGTCGGTCGGTCCGTGGAGCGCGCCATGCACCTTACCGCGCGCCGCCTTGAGCGCGGGGTCGACCTGAATGATCCCCGCGAAGTCGAGGATGTGGAACTCCTGCCCGCCGTCCTGCAGGATCTTCATGTGCTTGACGCCGGCGTCGAAGGACTGCGCGTCGCGATAGAGAAAGAGAATCCCGCGGGTGTTGCGGTCGTACTCGATCGCGGTGTCCGCCACCGTCTCGTGCAGAACCTTCTGCGAGTACTGGCAGAGCCGGAGCTTGTTGCGGGTGTTCTCCGCGGCGCGCTCGGCCGAGCAGTTGCGCAGGAACCGGAGGCACCAGGACCACATCTGCGGATCGGCGCGGAGCGTGAGCCTGAGCGCCTGGTCGCGCTGGAAGAGTGACCGGAACAGGATGCCCGGCGCCCTGGGCGAGGCCCAGGTGTAGGAATGGCCCGGCGCGATCATGCCGGCGTTGCCGAAGCTGGTCTCGTTGGCGGCGATCGGCTGCCGGTCGATCACCGTCACCTCGTGACCGTCCTTCTGCAGCTGGTAGGCGGTGGTGACGCCCACCACGCCCGCGCCCAATACCGTGATCTTCATGGCTTCCCCTCAATCTTTGGCTCAACGATAGGGCACACCGGGCAGCACGCACAGCATCTCGAACAGCAGCCCCGCCGCCAGCAGCGCGGTATTTCCCGTGGGGTCGTAAGGCGGGGATACCTCGACCAGGTCGCCCCCCACGATGTTGAGCCCGCGGCAGCCGCGGATGATCTCGAGCCCCTGGGAGCCCGTGAGACCGCCGGGCTCGGGTGTGCCGGTGCCCGGCGCGACCGACGGGTCGAGCCCGTCGATGTCGAAGCTGATGTAGACGGGGCCGCGGCCCAGCTGGTCGCGCACCTCTGCCATCAGAGGCGCCAGCGACTTGTACCAGCATTCCTCCGCCTGGACGACACGGAAGCCCTGCTTGCGCGGCCAGTCAAAGTCCTCCGCGGCGTAGCCAGTGCCGCGCAGTCCGATCTGCACCACGCGCTTGCAGTCGAGCAGGCCTTCCTCCACCGCGCGGCGGAACGGAGTGCCGTGGGCGATCGGCTCGCCGAACATGTCGTCGTTGATGTCGGCGTGGGCGTCGACGTGGACGAGGCCCACCGGTCCGTGCTTCGCCGCGATCGCCCGCAGGATCGGCAGCGCGATGGTGTGGTCGCCGCCGAGGGTGAGCGGCTTGCAGCCGGTCGCGACCACGCGGGCGTAGTGCTCGGCGATGATCCGGATGCTGTCCGCGAGGTTATAGGGATTGGTCGCGACGTCCCCGATGTCGGCGACCGCGAGCGCGTCGAAGGGCGCCGCGCGTGTCCCCATGTTGTAGGGCCGGAGCAGGCAGGATTCCGCCCGGATCTGCCGCGGTCCGAACCGCGTGCCGCTGCGGTTGGACGTGCCGATGTCGAAGGGCACGCCGATGAAGCAGGCGTCCAAGCCCGTGGCGTCCTCGCGCGCCGGCAGCCGCATCATCGTGGCGGGCCCGCCGAAGCGCGGCATGACGTTGCCGCCGAGCGGCTGAGCGAGCTTCTTGTCCATGAACCAGGCCTCCTGACTGCGGTAACCGCAGTCTAGGTTAGGCCCGGCGGACAAGAAAGCCAGGCGGCGTCAGGCCTCCGGCGCGGGCGCCGGCATGTCGCGGAGCTCGGCGACGGTCTTCGGGAGGTCGAGGACGTTCGGCAGCACGCGGGTCGCCGCCGCGGGGTCGTGACCGGTCTTGTCCCGGTCGACCCAGATCCGCTTCACGCCCATGCGCCGCGCGGGGGCGATGTCGTGAAACCAGCTGCAGGCCGCGTGGATCCAGTTGCTGCGCTCGACGCCGCTCTCCTGCTGGAAGCGCTTGAAATGGCCGAGCTCCGGCTTGTAGCTCCCGACCATCTCGGCGGTGACGACGAGATCGGGCTTTTCCGGGAATTTCGCGAGGGTCTTGGCGAAGAGGTCGTTGTCGCAATTGGTGAGCATGGCGAGCTTCCACCCGGCCCGGTGCAGCTCGCCCAGGACCGCTGCGACGTCGCCATAGAACGGCTGCTCGCCCCAGTTCCGCACGATCACGTCCGCCTGCTCCTTTGGAAGGCGAACGCCGATCTTCGCTGCGGCTTGCGCGAGGCCCGTCGTCAGAACGTCCTTGTAGAGGCGGTGCGGCCGCTCCGTCTCGATGGCCCGCTCGACCTCGTGATAGGCCCGGATCAGCTCATCCGTGCGGCTGCCCACGATCGGCGACAGGATCTTCCGGTATCCGCTGTGCCAATCCACCAGCGTTCCGAAGCAGTCGAAGGTGACCCAGCGATCTCCAGCCATGGTAGTACCCGTTGATTGTTCCGGCATGGAGATAGCACGAGCCCGGGCGCGGTTCTTGGCCGCGCCTCCCCGTGCTTTGACCGGCCCTGCGAAACTTGTAGGGTGAGAGCGCCCGCAGGGAGTAATCGCCATGCACGCGCCGCGCATGTCCTTGTCGATCCGGTCCTATCGAGGGCGGGAGAGACCCCACGCCCACGAGTTCCACCAGATCGTGCTGCCGGTGGTGGGCGCGATGGAGGTGCGGGTGGGCGACGCCTTGGGCGCGATCGCGGCGGAAAGCGGCGCGCTCATCGTCAGCGGCACGCCGCATCAGGGCACGGTCTCCGGCGAGAACCGCTTCGTCGTCTTCGAAGTGCCGCGGGACGCGTTCCTGCCTGAGAGCATCGTCGCGAGCGCGTCCGCGGCACCGTTCTTCGCGATCGACGGGTCCCTCGACCATCTCGCGCGCTACGTGTCGAGCGAAGCCGCCTCTGGGCTGCTCGAGGATCGCCTCGCCCGCCATGCGAGCGCCCTGCTGGCAGACTCCATCGCGCGGAAGTTCTCGGTCCGGAGCGAGCACAGCCGGCCGATCCTGCGCGCGCTCGCCCTGATCGAGGCGCGGTACGCGGAGCCGCTCTCGGTGGCGGCGCTCGCGCGCGAGGCGGGCATTGGCGTGAGTCGCTTCCACGCGGCGTTCCGTCGCGAGACCGGCGACACGCCGGCCGACCGGCTCGCCGCCACGCGCCTCGATCGCGCGGAGGACCTGCTGCGCGAGACGCGGCTCTCGATCGCGGAGATCGCGCTTGCCGTGGGCTTCTCGGATCAGAGCGCGCTGACGCGCAGCTTCCGCCGTCGCCGCGGCACCACGCCGGCGGCCTTCCGGGGGCGCCTCCAATGAGCGACGCCTCCGTGACGCGGCTCCTGGGAAGTGACGTCGCGCGGCGCATCCGAGAGCCCATCGAGCGCGCCACGCCTCTGCCGGCCACGGCCTACACCGAAGAGGCCTATCACCGGCTCGAGATGGAGCGCGTGCTCGGCCGCAGCTGGACCGGCGTCGCCTTCGCCCATCAGGTGCCCAATCCCGGCGACGCGATCCCGGTGACGGCGGCTGGGCTGCCGGCGATCGTGCTGCGCGACCGCGACGGCGCGATCCGGGTCTTCCACAATGTCTGCCGCCACCGCGGCTCGGTGATTCTGAGCGAGCCGGTGAGCGGCCAGCCGACCCTGCGCTGCCCCTATCACGGCTGGGCCTACGGCCTCGACGGCGCGCTCCGGGCGACTCCCTGGTGGGACGGCAAGAAGCTGGCCGATCCCAAGAGCCTCGATCGCGGGAGCCGGGGCCTGGTGCCGATCCGCAGCGGCGTCTGGTCCGACGTCGTGTTCGTGAACCTCTCCGGCGACGCGCCGCCGCTCGAGACCGCGGTGGCGCCGCTCTCGGCGCTCTCGGCGCCTTACGAGATGGATCGCTTCCGCCTCGCGCATTACCAGGCGGGCGACGTGCCGGCCAACTGGAAGCTCACCGTCGAAGCCGCGGTCGAGAACTATCACGAGGAGTTCGTCCATCAGCAGCTGCCCGCGCGGGTCGATCCCAAGACCGGCGCCCGCACCTTCGACGACATCTTCGACGGCGAGATCTTCGGCTTCACCTGGGCCGGTGACTCCGCCTTGCGGTCCGACACGCCGCTGGTGCCCCTGCGCTCGAACGCGGCGGGCGGCGCGCGCACGGATTCGCTCTGCTTCGTGTTCCCCAACACGCAGATCAGCCTGTTCGGCAGCCTCGCGCTCCGCACGCTCTGGGTTCCCATGGGTGTCGATCGCACGCGCTGGCACAGCTCCTGGTACCTGGTCGACGGCTCCGCGACCGACGAGGCGCACCGCGACGCCCGCGCGGAGATGATCCGCTATTGGCTGCAGCTCCGCGGCGAGGACTGCCGCGTCCTGACCCTGATGCAGCAGGGCCGGCGCTCGCCGGTCGCGAACGACCTCAAGCTCTCGCCTTTCTGGGAGGGCGCGATTTTGCATTTCCACTGGAAGATCGTCGACGCCCTGACGTCGGGTCGTGACGTGACGTGCGAGTCGCGCTGACCGGAGGCCGCGGCCGGCTCGGCCGCTACGTCGCGGCGGAGCTCGCCCGGCGGCACGAGGTCCGCATCGTCGATCGCGCGGCGTCCGATGCCGCGGAGCCCGCGGCCTACCCACCGGTTGATGTGCGCGACCTCGACGCGCTCGCGGCGGCGTTCCAGGGGCACGAGGTCGTCGTGCATCTCGCCGGCATCGACCAGTCGCTCGCGAGCGCGCCCGCGGCGGTGTTCGAGACCAACGTGCGCGGCACCTGGAACGCCTTCGAGGCGGCGGAGCAGGCCGGGGTGCGCCGGGTCGTGCTCTGCTCCAGCACCTCCGCCGTCGGCCTAGACCACACGAATCCGCACCTGCCGCCGGTCTATCTGCCGGTTGACGAAACGCATCCGACGCGGCCGAGCAGCACCTACGGCATGAGCAAGCGCATCGGCGAGGAGATCGCCGCGGCTTTCGCGCGTCGCCGGGGCGGGCTCGAGGTGCTGGTGCTGCGGCCGAGCTACGTGGCGTTTCCGGAGATGCTGGCCTTCATGGCGGGTGCCACGGGCACGCAGAGCGAGCGCGAGGCCGAGCCGGTGCCGCTGCTCCGCTCCTATGTCGCGCCGGAGGACGCGGCCCGCGCCTTCGCGCTCGCCGCCGAATGCCTCTACGGCGGCATCGAGACCTTGTTCGTCACCGCCGCGGACACATTCACGGACGAGCCCACGCTCGATCACCTGCGCAAGACCTACGGCACTCTGCCCCCGATCCGCCGGCCGGAGCTCTACGAGCGGAACCCGCGAGCCAGCGTCCTCGACAACACCCGAGCCCGCCGCGTCCTCGGCTGGGAGCCCAGCACCTCGTGGCAGGAACTCAGGCGGAAAGCCTAGCGGGCAAGTTGCATCGATACCCAGGGTCCTCCGACTCTCGATGTCGGACATGGGCAGAGGAGTGTTGTTTCAGCAGCGCGCCTAGCTGTGTTGAGACATGCCTAGCGAAAAACCGTTCCAAATACGAATCCAAGAATCATTCCGAGTAATGTCCCGGTCAGCTCCGTAGAGAGTCGACCGTAAAAAGCCACGCCGACGAACGCAGGAATGCCTGTGACTGCTACCAACAACCTCAATCCGTCGGCAAGTGAAAGCGGCAATGCGATCCGGTGGAGGGATAGGTATCCGCCGGCTAAGAGCAAGAGTGCGACGAACGTCCATGCCGCGATCGAATAATATGGCTCATTACGGCATCGGATTGGGCGACTGAGACATTGGATCACCCTGGCTAAGGTTTGCGAGGGATCATAGCCCCTTGTTGGCTCGGGAGCGACTGATCGAGTTTCGAGGTCCCAATCGGACCAGAACCGGTTGCATGGGCAAGGTGCGTCCTTCGACACACACGCTGACGCGTGTGGCTCAGGATGAGGTGATAGGGAGAATGGCAGTGAGAAGAGTCCTCATCCTGAGCCGCCCGCGCGAGCGGGCGAGTCGAAGGACGCACCACCACTTGTCCAAGCGTTTCGCGTAGTGTGCTATGTCTGTCTCATGGCGGGGACACGCGGAAAATCATGACGCGAACATTGGATAAGCCGACGGGGACGCGCGCGGGCGTAGGTGCGAGCGTGCCGCGCAAGGAGGACGACCGGTATCTCCGGGGCCGCGGCGAGTTCATCGCGGACATCCGGATGCCCGGCATGAAGGAGGTCTGCTTCCTGCGCAGTCCGGTGGCGCATGCGCGCATCCGCTCGATCCGGAAGCCCAAGGGTGCGGCGGACTGGGTGTTCACGGCCGCGGACCTCGTGGGCGTCCGCCCGATCGTGGCGAACTCGCGGCTGCCCGGCTTCAAGCCATCGGAGCAGCCCGTGCTCGCCGCGGACAAGGTCCGCTACGTCGGCGAGCCCATCGCGGCCTGCGTTGCCGATACTCGCGCCGCCGCCGAGGACCTCGCAGCCGAGGTGGAGGTCGATTTCGAGGAGCTTCCGGCGATCTCCGACATGCTGCAGGCGCGCGAGCCCGGCGCTGCGCTGCTGCACGACCACTGGGGCGACAACGTCTTCCTCGAGACCGTCGTTGATGCCGATCTGGGGCCGATCCGGAAGAGCGCCGCGATCACGGTGAAGCGCCGCTTCCGCACCGCCCGCCAGTGCATGTCGCCGATCGAGGGTCGCGGCGCGCTCGCGGTCTGGGATCGGCGGCTTGAGCAGCTCCTCGTCTACACGGCAACGCAGATCCCGCACATCGTGCGCACCGGTCTCGCCGATTGCCTCGGTCTCGATCACGGCCAGGTCCGGGTGGTGCCGCCCGATGTCGGTGGCGGCTTCGGCTACAAGGGCCTGCTGCTCACCGAGGAGGTCTGCGCCTCGTTCCTGGCGCGCAAGCTGGGATATCCCATCCGCTGGATCGAGGACCGGCGCGAGCAGCTGACCGCGAACGCCAATTGCCGCGAGCATTACTACGACGTGACCGCCTACGCCGACGCCGAGGGCCGGCTCCTCGCGCTCGAGGCCGAGGCGACCGTCGATGCCGGCGCCTATTCCGCCTATCCCTTCTCGGCCTGCCTCGAGGCGGCACAGGTCGCGAGCATCCTGCCGGGTCCCTACGACTTCGAGGCCTACCGGTGCCGCACCTGGTCCGCCGCCACCAACAAGCCGCCGATCCTTCCTTTCCGGGGTGTGGCTCGCGCGGGCGTCTGCTTCGTGATGGAGCTGATGATGGATGCGATCGCGCGCGCGGCGAAGCGCGAGCCGCACGAGGTCCGGCTCAAGGCGCTCATTCCGCCGGAGAAGATGCCGTTCGACAACATCACCAAGAAACACTTCGACAGCGGCGATTATCCGGAATGCCTGCGCCGCGCGGTCAAGGCGATCGATCTGCCCGCGGTGCGCGCGCGCCAGGCCAAGGGCGAGACCGACGGCACACGCATCGGCGTCGGCCTCGCCATCTTCTGCGAGCAGGCGGCGCACGGCACCTCCGTCTATTCCGGCTGGGGCATTCCGATGGTGCCGGGCTTCGAGCAGGCGGAGGCGCGGCTCACGCCCGACGGCGGTCTCGAGCTCCGCGTCGGCATCCAGTCGCACGGCCAGGGGCTCGAGACCACGCTCGCGCAAGTCGCCCACGAGGTGCTTGGCATCGATCTCGACAAGATCAAGGTCGTGCACGGCGACACCGCCATGACGCCCTACAGCACGGGGACCTGGGGCTCGCGCTGCATGGTGATGGCGGGCGGCGCAGTCGCCACCGCCTGCCGAGAGCTCGCCCAGCGCCTCGCGAAGATCGGCGCGCATCTGCTCCAGACCACGCCGGAGCAGGTCGAAGTGCGCGACGCCAAGGTGATCGGGCCCAAGGGCTCCGTGGAGATCGCGGAGATCGGCAAGACCTGGTACCTGCGGCCGCAGGACCTGCCCGACGCCGTGGCTCCCGGCGGTCTCGACGTCACCGCCGGCTACAAGGCCGTGCGCGACAGCGGCACCTTCAGCTATGCGGCCCATGCCGCCGTGGTCTCGGTCGATCTCGAGCTCGGCACGGTGCGGATCCTCGATTACGTGGTGGTCGAGGACGGCGGCGTGCTGGTCAATCCCATGATCGTCGATGGCCAGGTGTTCGGCGGCACCGCCCAGGGCATCGGCACCGCGCTCTACGAGGAGATGCCCTACGACGCCCACGGCCAGCCCCTGGCCTCGACGCTCGCGGACTACATGCTGCCGGGCGCCACCGAGGTGCCGGCGATCCGGGTCGAGCACATGGAGACGCCCTCGCCCTACACCAGCTTCGGCCAGAAGGGCATCGGCGAGGGCGGCGCCATCGGGCCGCCCGCGGCGATCGCCAACGCGGTCAACGACGCGCTGGCGCCGCTCGGCGCGGAGCTTACGGAGCTGCCGATCACGCCGAAGCGCATCCTCGCGGCGCTGGAGGCGGCTCGGTCGCAATGAAGCCGTTTCCCTTCGATTATGCGCGGCCGAAGGACTTGCGCGAGGCCGGCGCGTTGCTGGCCAAAGGGGGCGAGGGCGTCCGCGTGCTCGCCGGCGGGCAATCGCTGGGGCCAATGCTGAATTTCCGGCTCGCGCGGCCCTCGATGCTGATCGCGATCCACCACTTGGCGGAGTTACGCGCGGTGCAGGAGAGCGTCGATGCCGTGACCCTCGGCGCCTGCGTCACCCACGCCGCCATCGCCGATGGCCGCACGCCCGATGTCGGCCGGCGCGTCCTTGCGGGCATCGCGGAGGGCATCGCCTATCGCGCCGTGCGAAACCGCGGCACCATCGGCGGCAGCCTCGCGCACGCCGATCCCGCTGCGGACTGGCTCTGCACGCTGACCGCGCTCGGTGCCTCGGTGCTGACGTGGCGCGCCGGCGGTGGGCGCAGCATTCCGCTCGCGGGATTCGTGCCCGCGCCCTTCCGGACCGCGCTGGAGCCCGGCGAGATCGTGCAGGCCGTGCGCATCCCGCGCCCGTCGGAGGGCGCGCGCTGGGGCTACTACAAGGCCTGCCGCAAACCCGGCGAGTTCGCGTTTGCCATGGCGGCGGTGCTGGTGGATGCCGCGCGCGGAATTCGGCGCGCCGTGATCGGCGCGGTCGGCGGCCCGCCCGTGGTGCTCGAGGGCGAGCGCGCGGTGCCGGACGCGGTGGAGGCCGCGCTCGCGGGCAGCGGCCTCGACGCCCTCGAGCGGCGCCAGCAGGCGGTCGCCCTCAAGCGCGCGCTGGCGCGGGCGGCGACCTGATGCGTCTCTCTCTCACGGTCAATGGCTCGGAGGTCGCCGCGGAGGTGGAGCCGCGCACCAGCCTCGCGGACTTCCTGCGCGAGAGCCGGCTGCTCACGGGGACCCATATCGGCTGCGAGCACGGCATCTGCGGCGCCTGCACACTGCTGCTCGACGGCGAGCCCGTGCGGTCGTGCATCACCTTCGCCGTGGAGTGCGAAGGCCGGGACGTCCGCAGCATCGAAGGCCTCAACGACGATCCCGTCGCCGTCGCCTTGCGTGCGGCCTTCAGCGCCGAGCATGCGCTGCAGTGCGGCTACTGCACGCCGGGCATGCTGGTGACCGCTCGCGACATCGTGCTGCGGATTCCCGACGCCGACGAGGAGCGCATCCGCCTGGAGCTCTCGGGCAACCTCTGCCGATGCACGGGCTATGTCGGCATCGTCCGGGCGATCCGGCGCGTGCTCGAGGATCCGCCGGAAGCGGAGCGCCCGGCGCGCGCCAAGTTGCCGGCGGGCCGGTTCGCCGTCGCTGCGGAGACCGCGAGCCCGACTTCGGCCGCGCCGGTGCCGCAAGCCGTGGCGCCCGGCGATCGGCTGACACAACGCATCCGCCTCGGTCTTCCCCGTGATGCAGTCTGGCGTGCGGTGCAAGATCCCGCGCTGGTCGCGGGTTGCGTGCCGGGCGCGCACATCCTCTCGCAGGAAGGGGGCCGCATCCGCGGCGAGATCCTGGCCTCGCTCGGGCCGATCCGTGCGCGCTTCGCCGGCGAGGCCGTGGTGACCTATGACGACGCCCGGTACGCCGGCCGCCTCACCGGCGAGGGCCGCGACGCCGCGACGGGCACGCGCTTGAGCGGTGACGCGACGTTCCGGGTGACCGAGGACGGGCCCGGCGTCAGCGTGATCGAGCTCGAGATCGCCTATGCGCTCCGCGGCGCCCTGGCGCAGTTCGGCCGCGGTCCCATCGTGCAGGTCTTCGCGCGCGAGCTCGCGGAGACCACCGGCCGAAACCTGGAGACCACGCTGCGCGGCGAGGCCGCCCCGCTGCAGCCGCCGCGTCTCAGCATGGGCGCGCTCGCGATGCGCGCGGTATGGCGCTGGATCCGAGACCTGCTCACGCGCCGGACGTCCTAGCGCCCTTCAGCCTGTGCGTACGCGGGCTCAGGGGTGGCTCTGCTGCCACTGCTTCATGAACGCGATCTCCTTCTCCTGCGCGGCGATGATGTCCTCGGCGAGCTTCCGGAGCTCGGGATCGGTGCCGTACTTCAGCTCCACATGCGCCATGTCGATCGCGCCCTGGTGATGCGGGATCATGCCCTGTACGAAGTCGCGGTCGGCGTTGCCGGTGAGCTTCGCGCTCATCGCGCGATGCATCTTCATGTTTGCGTCGGTGAATTCCTTGATCTCGGGGCTCGAGGTCTTCGCCTGACCCATGCCCATCCCGGGCATCTTCTGCATCGACTGCTGTGCCTGAGCCGGGAATGACCCTATCAAGATCGACAAGCCGATCGACATGACGGCGAGAAGCCTCCGGTTGACCTGAGTCACGCGCGTTTCTCCTGGGATGATGGCGAGCGCCGCCGCCCTCATTTGTATTCGGCGGAGCGACCTGTCAACGCGTCCACGGAGTCCGAAATGCCGCACCGTTGGCAAACCGCGCAAGCGGCCGGCATCCCGACCGCGCGCGCCCGCGGACTGGTCTTTAGGCTCGGAGAGAGGACGACGGCGTGCCGTTCGGCTCAGCGCTTCGAGGCGCTGTCGAGGATGTGCTGTGGCGTGCTGGAGACGATCTGCGCGTAATTCGGCACGAACCTGCCGCCCTCGATCAGTCCGACGAAGGCAGGCTTGATCTCCTCGGCGAGAACCTTGCGGATCTTGGCGTGCACCTCGATGTCCGACCATTCGCCCACGAGATAGAAGTGATCGGGGTCCTTCACGTCCCGGCAGAGCACGCCGTCCTTCACCTGCGCCGGCGACTTGTGCATGGGATTCTCGTCGGAGTAGTCGAAGGCATCGAAGAGCTTGATGAACTCGTCGCCTTTCCCCGGCTTCACCCGGAAATCATAAATATGAAAGTAGTTGCCGCTCTTGGCCAGGGGTTCGAGCGCCATTCGATGCTCCCTCGAGGTCGAGTCGTCGAAACGATAGCGCACCGGGCGACCGAGAGAAAGACAATGCCTTTGCTGCGCCGGACGGCGGGCCGCGTTATATTATATAAGAGTGGCCGGGACGCTTCCGTCGCCGGTTGAGCAGAAGAAGGGGGAATGACATGTCCACGCTCTCGCGGCGTTCCGCTGGCAAGCTGATTGCGGCCGGCGCCGTCACATTGCCGGCGCTCGCTGTGTCGCAGTCCGCCGCGGCCTTCGAGCCCAACATGCAAAATGCGCTGCAGGCGTTGGAGAGCGCACATGATTGGCTGCAGCGGGCGACGCCGAACAAGGGAGGACACCGCGAGCGTGCGCTTCGCTTTGTCGAGCAGGCCATCAACGAGGTGCGCAACGGCATCGCCTTTTCGGGCGGCTGAGTCGGTCGATTGCATTCGCCGGATCGTGGCGCCGGACCGATGTTCGATGTGGAGCAATTCGTCGCGGATTGCCGTGCGGCGCTCGCCGAGGACTCCAGCCACAAGGCGGTGCGCGAGGTGGTGGCGCGCGCGGTCGCCGATCCGGCGGCAGTGATGAGGGCCTTGGGCGAGCCCAAGCGCGCGGGCATGACGCCGCTCTACCGGTCGGGAGACCTCACCATCGTCGACTTTCATTGGGGTCCGAACATGACGCTGATGCCCCACGATCACCGGATGTGGGGCGTGATCGGCGTCTACACGGGGCGCGAGGACAACATTTTCTGGCGCCGGATCGCGGTCGAGGAGGGAACGCGGGTCGAGGCCGCGGGCGCCAAGACGATCTGCGCCAAGGACACCGAGCCGCTCGGGCGCGACATCGTCCACTCCGTGACGAATCCGCTGCCGCGGATCACCGGTGCCCTCCAGGTCTATGGCGGCGACTTCTTCGGCACGGCGCGCAGCGAATGGGACCCGGAGACTCTTCGCGAGCGGCCCTTCGATCTGGAGCGGGCCAAGCGCCTTTTCGAGGAGACCAACACCCGCTGGGGCCTCGGCTGAGCAGGCGCGGGCCATTTGGAGGCCAGGCCGCCGATCGAGAACACTTTTTCAGGCTTTGACAACCCGCGCAATTCGAAGGAACCGACAGGGATAAGACGGCCGGGATAGATTCGCGCGAAGCGCTCCGACGTCAACAGGCTGTACCCCGTCACCTTGGTCATCGTTTCGAGTCGGGCCGCCAAGTTCACAGCTGGGCCGACTGCGGTGAAGTCAAGTCGATCCGACGCGCCGACATTGCCGTAAAACACTTTCCCGGAGTGCAGCGCCACACCCATCGCAATCGGGCTCTCGCCCTGGCGTGCGCGACGGGCATTGACCCCGTCGAGCGAGGCGAGCGCCGAGCGTGCAACCTCGACGGCGCATTCGCTCGCGTGCCCTTCGCCACCGCACGTCGCAATCGAGAAGATCGCGATCAAACCATCGCCCAGAAACTTAAGGACTTCGCCTCCATAGGCATGAATCGGTCTAACGAGATTCTCGAAGAATTCGTTCAGGAGCGCTATGACCGCTGCGCCGGGAAGCTGGTCCGAGAGACGCGTGAAATTGCGCATGTCGGCAACGAGAATTATTGCGTCGATCGACTCTCCCGTGCCGCGACGAATCTGTCCCTCGAGCACGCGCCGCGCTGCCTGGCGGCCGATATAGGCATCGAGGAGGTTGGCGGTTATTTCACGCGTAGCAAAGGTCTCCAGCACCGCTCGAAGCGCGGGCAGCAGCCTTGTCAGCCGCGCGACCTGCGTCCCCGCGAAGCCCCCGGGCGTTTTGGTCGCGAAGGTAACCGCGTTGTGGCGGCCGTTCGAGAATGTCAACGGCAATACGAGATAATCGGTCACGCCGTCGGCGCGCAGTTCCTTCAGCAGCGGGGACAGCCGTCGAATCCGCGATTGATTGAACCGATAGCGCGCCGGCCGGCCGTGCTCCAGCACGCTCCGCACGGGGCTCTCAAGGAACGCGCTCGTCCGCTCTATCCCGTGTCTGGCAACGATCTCCTCCATGGTAGAGCGATCGCACCACCACCGGTACGCGATACCGCGGAGCTGCGGATGGAGCGTGCCAACATGCAGCGTCGCGCGCCAGAGGTGCAGGCCAGCTCGGACGAGCCGCCAGCACAATTCGTCGAGAAAGCGTGCTCGTTGGACGATGCAACGGCCGTCACCCAGAATCCAGTCGGCGACGTCGCCGCGTCCGGCGGCGCGTCGGAAGGTCGCGCGATTACTGATGGACAAGTGACGGATGACCATGACCTCATCAGGCGTGGCACCGCTCGCGCTATGTGGGATGGCGATACCTGCCAAGGATCGCGATGCGGGCTTCGGCATCTGTCTGGCCATGCGCTCACTATTCTTGAAATGCGCCGGCTGCGGCGAGGCATTTCTCGGGTAGCGCGCTCAAGAAGCGCTGGGCGTCTTCGGAAACTTCGTCAGCGGAACAGGGCTTTTGCTTGTCACGCAAATCGTGTCTTCGGCACGGACGCCGAAACTCTTCTGGTAGATGCCGCAGTTCCCGATGGCGAGCGCCATGCCCGCCTCGACGGTCTCGATCTTTTCCTCGCCGTGAACGACCGCATGGCCGCCGGGAATTGGCGCCTCCTCATGCTCCATCCCCACGCCATGGAAGACAGGCCGCAGAAAGCTATCTCCGTATCCATGCCTCTTGAGCACAGCGGTCATCGCTTCGTCGATTCCCAAGAGCGGCGCGCCCGGAGTCGCGGCTGCTATGCCTGCTTCTTGTGCCTCGATATAGGTGTCGAGGGCTTTCGCCGCGTCGGCCCCGGCCCTTCCCACGAAAAATGTTCGGCACAGGTCGACGGTATATCCGCGGGCGATCGGCGCAACATGGATTTGGACCACGTCGCCATCCTCGATGACCTTGAGCGACGCGGAGCCATGGGCCATTGCGGAACGCGAGCCCGAGGCGACGTAAAGCGCTGATGCCCATCCTTCCGCTCCCGCCTGCCGCATGGCGTACTCGGCTTCGCCGGCGATATCGATTTCCCGCACACTTGCGCGGAGCGTCTTTTTTGCTGCCGCCATTCCGATGTCGGCCAACCGAGCCGCTTCGCGCATACGCTCGATTTCGGCGGGCTCCTTGATCATTCGCAGACGCGACAGCACGGGGGCGGCGGCGACGATCCGCGCCTTTGGCAGGATGTGAGCCTTGAACACCTCGAACAGCGCCGCATCGAAGAAATTCTTCTCAAGCCCGATCGTCGCCTCCGCCAGTCCGAGCTCCCGGACGACGTCCCGGAATCCGTGGAACATGTCCTCTTCGTTCTTGAATTGTCGGATATCCGTGGCGGCCGATGCCGCGCGCACGTCCGGATAATCGCACGTCGGGACGGAAACCACGCAGTCGAGAGAACCAGTGAATAGGGCAAGGGCGCAGGGCCGGCCGTCGCCCGTGAAATAGGCGAGGTTGGCCGGCTTCATGAGAAAGAGCGCGTCGATGTCGCGCTCTTTCATCAGGCGCGCGGCACGCGCCCACCTGGGCTCAAAGTCGACATCTTGCACGTGTCTCATGGCATTCGTGCGTGTGGCGAGGGCCCGCTCCTCGGGTTCGGCTGGCTCGGTTCGGCTGTCAGTCCGTGTCCTTGTAATGGCCTTCCACCGGCCGCTCGGCGGCCTGGTGGAGATTCTCGACGTAATGGATGAAGGCGACGTAGGCCTCGACGAAAGCGCGCCCTGCCGCCACATCATCGGGGGCGAAAGCCTTCTTCTCGATCACCTCTTGGAAACGTTTGCGCAGGCCCTCTCGGAGCTCGTCGGCGAGCAGCCGGTCGAGCGCTTCCGCGGAGCCTGTCTCGATTGCATTGTCCGCTGCCGGAATGGCCGGGCCGAGATCGCGTCCCGCCGGCTTCAGGCCTGTGAAGGGCGCGCCCTCGCCGGCGCGGTGAATGCGCACGAGCGTCTCGAAGAAGTATCGATCCGCCAGAGCCTCTGCCTGTGGGCCCAGCTTCCGGACCGCCAGTGTTTCAGCAAAGGCTCTTGCAATATCGCCCTCATCTTCGGCCCGGACCCAGATGAGCACCCGCTTTAGGTCGCCGGTTTGCAAGGCCTGCTGCGCTGCGGCCACCACTGGCCCATCGAGCCCATCACAATGAGCGTGCGCCGGCGTGACGGCAACGGCGCCGATGATCGCCAGTGCAAGGCTCGCCGCCAATCCCTTAATGGCGCAACGCTCGCTGCCCGCCGATCGAGGAGACATGGCGCTGTTCCCGTGAAGTCCAGACGCAATCTTGCGTGACACGGGAAAAGTCTGGCGGCATTCGTCGCCAAGAGCCTTGATCTGAGTCAATGAATGGGCGGCTGGCGCAAACGCCGGCGCCGAAAGCGAAATTGCGGACATCGCGGAAGAGACGTAAGGTTCGGAGGCCTAGGAGACCCCCGCATGCCCGACAGCACCGCCCGGCCCAACGCCGATCCAGCCTTCCCCTTCGCCTGGCCCGCGGAGGGGCTCACGCGGATTCCGGACTGGGTCTATACGAGCCCGGAAGTCTACGAGCGCGAGGTCGAGCGCATCTTCCACGGACCCAGCTGGAATTTCGTGGCACTCGAGGCGGAGCTGCCGGAGCCCGGGTGCTTCCGGCGCTCCTTCGTCGGCCCCACGCCGGTGGTGGTGGCGCGTGACGCCCAAGGCGCGATCCACGTCTTCGAGAACCGCTGCGCCCATCGCGGTGCCGAGCTCTGCCGGCCGCAGGGCGGCAAGGCGACAGAGTTCATCTGCCCCTATCACCAGTGGACCTACGACCTCGCGGGCAATCTGACCGCGGTGCCGTTCCGCCGCGGCGTGAAGGGCGAGGGCGGCATGCCTAAGGACTTTCGCCTCGAGGACCACGGGCTCAAGAAGCTCAAGGTGGCGACGCGGCGCGGCGTGGTGTTCGCGTCCTTCGATCCGACCGTGCCGAGCCTCGAGGACTATCTGGGCGAGGAGATGCTGCGCGATTTCGATGCGACCTTCGACGGGCGCAAGCTCAAGATCCTCGGCTACTACCGGAACACGGTGCCCGCCAACTGGAAGATGTATCACGAGAACCTGAAGGACCCCTACCACGCGACCTTGTTGCACACCTTCCTCGTGAGCTTTGGCCTGCTGGTCGCCGGCAACAAATCGGCGATGATCGTCGATCCCAGCGGCCGGCACGGCACCATGGCCTCGGCGCGCCCGCCGGAGATGCCGAAGCTTGACCAGGAGACCAAGACGCAGATGCGTGCCTTCTCGGACGAGCTGCGGCTCGCCGAACCCAAGTTCCTCGACTACGTGCGCGAGTTCGACAGTCCCTGGTCCGTCACCATGCAGACGATCTGGCCGAACTTCATCGTCCAGCGCGAACTCAATACGCTGGGCGTGCGCCAGATCGTGCCGCGCGGGCCCAACGAGTTCCTGATGAACTGGACCATGTTCGGCTACGAGGGCGACAGCGAGGAGATGACGCGTCACCGGCTGCGCCAGGGCAATCTCATGGGACCCTCGGGCTTCCTCGGCATCGAGGACAACGAGGCGATGCGCTTCGTCCAGCAGGGCATGATTTGCTCGGAATCCGACGGGTCCCTGATCGCCCTCGGCGGCACCGAGGAGGGCACGGCGAACCACCTGATCACGGAGGCGGCGATCCGCTCGCTCTATCGCCATTACCGAGACGTCATGGGCCTCTGAGATGGACAGCGGACCCGCGCCCGCGAGCCTCCGCGAGCTCCGGCTCGAGATCGAGGAGTTCAACGCGGACTATGCGGCCGTGCTCGACGCCGGCCGCATGCAGGACTGGCCGCAATTCTTCATTGAGGACGCGATCTATCGCATCACCGGCCGGGAGAACGCCGACGCGGGCCTACCCGTCGGTCTTGTCTACTGCGAGGGCATGGGCATGATCCGTGACCGCGCGCTCGCGATCTCCCGGACGACCATGTTCGCGCCGCGCTACCTGCTGCACCAGGTGACGAACACGCGCGTGCTTGCGGTCGACGCGGCGGGCGAGATCGAGGCCGAGTCGAACTATGCGCTCTTCGAGACGCTGGTCGACGGCAAGACCACGCTTCAGCAGGTCGGCCGCTACCACGATCGATTCGTGCGCCGCGACGGCCGCCTCAAGCTCAAGGCTCGTCACTGCGTCTATGATTCCCTCATCATCGACACCGCGCTGATCTATCCGGTGTAGCGTCAGCGGCGACCGAACAATCCCTTCAGCCGATTCCAGATCACGGACCAGATCAATTCGAGGGCATTGAGCGGGCGCGGCGCCTCGGCCGCCTGCGCCTCGCCGCCGGCGAGCGCGCGATTGAGGTTCGCCGCGAACTCCGCGACCACCCGGGAGGCGAAGTCGCGGGCGAGGTTGGAGCGCGAGAACTGCGCCAGCGGGCCCTGAAGGTCGTATTGCACGCTCACCGCGACCTGCGTCTGCCGCCCTCCGGACTCGGGCGTCAGGCGATAGGCGAGCTCGCCCCGCGTGCGCGAGCGGGAGTTGCTGTCGGTGCCGGCGCCCTTGGCGATGCCGGTCATCCCGGCGTCGTCGCGCTGGACCGTCGCCGAGCCTGCAAAGCTTGCGGCCATTGGCCCGAGCTTGACGCGCAGCCGGCCCTTGACCGAGCGCGTGTCGTGCTCGGTGAGCTCCGCACCCGGCAGGCACGCCGCGACCCTCGGAAAATCGGCGAGCGCCTGCCACACCGTGCCGGGCGGCGCGGCAATGACGAAGGTCTCATCGATCCTCGTCCAGCCTTCGCGCGCACCCTCACCCTCCCGTCGCTGCGCGACGGGTCCCTCCCTCTCCCGCTCGAGGGCGGGAGAGGGGCTCTTGCGCCCCTCTCCCGTGGAGCGGGAGAGGGAGGGGCCCAGCGCAGGGCGCTGGGAGGGTGAGGGTGCCGCGGGCGCCGTTTGCCGTTCCGCCACGCTCGTCACCGCCTTCACGATCCCGACATAGCCGGTGCAGCGGCAGAGATTGCCGGAAAGCTCCGTCCGGATCCGCCGCTCGTCGGCACCCGGCAGCCGCTGCACGATGTCGCGCGAGGAGATCAGCATGCCCGCGGTGCAGAATCCGCATTGCAGGCCGTGCTCCCGAGAGAAGGCCTCGCGCAGCTCCGTCATGAGGGCGTCGTCCTCGAAGCCCTCGATGGTGCGGACCTCGAGCCCGTCGCAGGCGACCGCGTAGGTGATGCAGGAGCGCGCGGGCGCGCCGTCGATCAGCACCGTGCAGGCGCCGCAGATCCCATGCTCGCACCCGAGATGCGTGCCGGTGAGGCGCAGCTGGTCGCGGAGGAAATCGGCGAGATGGGTCCGCGGCTCGACCTCGGCCGAGACGGCGCGGCCATTCACCGTGAGCGAGATCGCGGTCATGGTGCGAAGGCCCGCTCGAGCGCGCGCAGCAAGGCGCCCGCATGCATGCGTCGCTCGATGGGGTCCAGGTCGGCGACGCCGGCCACGGCCTCGGCTGCTGCATCGCGGCTCGGTCCGGTCAGATCGCCTTCGGAGATGCGGCGCGCCAGCGCGGGCAACGGCCGCGGAGGGCCGGGGAGCGCGCCCAGGAAGACGCGGGTGGCGTCGCGTTCGGGATCGATCACCGCGGCGGCGCTCGCCTCGGGAAATTCGCCGGTCTTGCGGCAGAACTTGAAATAGCCGAACCGGGCAGCGGCCGAGAGCTTGGGCACGAGCACCGCCGTGAGGATCTCGTCGTCCGCGATCTCGGTGGTGAAGGCCGCCTTCATCAGCCCCGCGGCCGGAACCCTCCGCTCGCCGTCGGGGCCGCGGAGCACCACCTCGGCGCCGAGCGCCGCCAGCGCCAGCGGCCAGTCGGCGGCGGGGTCGGCATGGGCGAGGCTGCCGCCGATGGTGCCGCGGTTGCGCACGGCGCGATAAGCGATCCCGCCGGCGACCTCGATCAGCATCTCGCCGCCCTTGAGCGCGCCGTTGGCATCCTCGATCTCCGAATGGGTCACGGCAGCGCCGATGCGCCAGGCGTCGCCGGTGTCCTCGATCCCCCGCAATTCCTCGAGGCGCGAGATGTCGACCAGCAGACCGGGCCGCGCGAGCCGGAGGTTGAGCATCGGCCCCAGCGACTGGCCGCCCGCGAGCGCCTTGGCGCTGCCTTTGGCTTGCTGGAGCAGCCCGATCGCCTCGCCGGTGTCGTGCGGGCGCGCGTAGTCGAATGCCGCCGCCTTCATGGGGACACCGCTTTCCTGGCACCGGCGAGCGCCGTGAGCAGCCGCCGCGGCGTCAGCGGCGTCTCCGTCACCTCGACGCCGAGGTGGCGGATCGCGTCGTTGACGGCGTTGAAGATCGCGGCCGGCGGTGCGATGGCGCCGCCCTCGCCCATGCCCTTGATGCCATAGGCCGTGTAGGGCGAGGGGGTCTCCAGGTGGAAGATGCGCATCGCCGGAATTTCCGTGGCTCCCGGCAGCAGGTAATCCGCAAAAGTGGAGGCCAGCGGCTGGCCGTTGGCGTCGTAAGGGCTCTCCTCGTAGAGCGCGGTGCCGATCCCCTGCGCGGCGCCGCCGAGCATCTGGCCGTCCGCCACCATCGGGTTCACCAGGGTCCCGCAGTCCTCGACGATGACGTAGTCGAGGATCTCGACGTGGCCGAGCTCGGGATCGACCGCGACCACGGCGGCGTGCGAGGCATAGCTGAAGGCGCCGGTGTCGACCTTGGGCCGGTAGGCCATGGTCGCCTCGAGCCCGCCGAGGTCGACATCGGGCGGCAGCCGATAGGGCCGGCGGTACCAGGCGTCCGCGATATCGGCGAGCGTCACCGAGGCCTGCGGCCCCACGACCTTGCCGTTCTCGAGGCGTGCCGTGCTGGTGGCGCACTGCATGAGGTGCGCCCCGATCGCGACGATGCGCGGCACGATCGTCTCGCAGGCGAGCGCGACCGCGCCGCCCGCCATCACCATGCTGCGGGAGGCGTATGTGCCGGTGGAGTAGGGCGTGAGGCCGGTGTCGCCGAGCACCACATGCACCTTGGCGACGTCGATGCCGAGCACCTCGTGCGCGACCTGCGCCAGCGTGGTCTCCATGCCTTGCCCGTGGGAATGCACGCCCGCCCGCACCTCGAGCCCTCCCGCGGGCGTCACGCGCACCGTCGCCTGGTCGTAACCCGGCACCAGCGACAGGCCCCAGGCCGCGAACACGCTGGTGCCGTGCGCGGACTGCTCGCAGTAGCTCGCGAAGCCCACGCCGATGAGCCTGCCGTCGGGCTCGCCCCGGCGCTGCCGCTCGCGCCAGCGGTCGAGATCGATCTTCTCGCGCACCATCGTCAGGGCCTTGCGGTAGTCGCCGCTGTCGTAGTGCTTCTTCGCGACGTTGTCGTAGGGCATCGATTCCGCCGCGACGAGGTTGTCGCGCCGGACCTCCCAGGGCTCGCGGCCGACCTCGCGGGCGATCGCGTCCATCACCAGCTCCATGGCGAAGCAGACGCCGGTGCGCGCGACGCCGCGATAGGGCATGAAGCCCGGCTTGTTGGTGGCGACGCAGTGGGTCTTGCAGCGATAGCCGCGGAAGTCGTAAGGCCCCGGCAGGTTGCCGGTGGCCTGGCCGGTCTCGAGGCCCACGGTGTAGGGCCACATCGAGTAGGCGCCGCCGTCGATGGTGATCTCGGCGTCGAGCGCCAGCAGCCGGCCGGTGCGGTCGGCGTAGGCGGTCATGCGGTAGTGGTGCTGACGCGCGACCGCGCCCGCGATCAGATGCTCGCGCCGGTCCTCGATGTAGCGGAACGGCCGCTTGAACTTGAGCGCGAGCCAGGCGACGCAGATCTCCTCGGGCTGCAGGATGCATTTGTAGCCGAAGGCGCCGCCGACGTCGGGTGAGATCACGCGGATGCGGGCATCGTCGATGCCCAGCGTCTCCGCGAGGCCGATCCGGATCATGTGCGGCGTCTGGGTCGAGGAGTAGACGATCAGCTGGTCCGCACGCTCGTCCCAGAGCGCCAGCACGGCCTTGCCCTCCATCGGCACCATGGCCTGGCGCGAGAGCGCGACCTCGCGTCTCACCACCACGGGCGCGCCCTGCGCCTTGGCGTCGAAGCCGCTCTCGTAATTCATGGTGATGAAGAGGTTGTCGGGCCACTCCTCGTGGAGGCGCACGCCGGTCTCCGCCCGCGCCTTGTGCGCGTCGGCGAGCGGCGGAAGATCCTCGATCTCGAGGTCGATCTGCTCGGCGATGTCCTCGGCTTGTGCGCGCGTCGGCGCGATCGTCATCGCGATGGGATCGCCGACGAAGCGGACCTTCTCGTGCGCCAGCGGGTGCTGCGAGGAGACGCGATAGCCCGGCAAGGTCGAGGTCGCGACGATCGGCTTCACGCCGTCGAGGTCGGCCCAGGTGAAGACCGCGTGCTCCAGCCCTTGCGGCTTGCCGATCCGGGCGAGCCGCCCGTGGGCGACGGGGCTGCGCAGGAAGGCGACTTCCTGCTGGCCGGCCAGGATCATGTCGGAGACGTAGTTGCCGCGCCCGTGCAGGAAGCGTGCATCCTCCTTGCGCGCGACCCGGGCGCCGATGCCTTGGGGTTTCATGCTACCTCTAGGCGCGCAGCCGCTCGTTCTTCGGATCGAACGGCGATTCCGCGATGACGGTGGCGCGGTGGCGCTTGCCGAGGATCGAGACCTCGAACTCGGTTCCGCCGGCTGCAAGAGGGGGCGGCACCATGGCGAGCGCGAGGGACTTGCCCACGCGCCAGCCGAAGCCGCCCGACGTGCAGCGGCCTACCAGCTCGCTGCCGCGATAGACCGGCTCCGAGCCGCGGGCGTCCGCGTCGGTGACGCCGTGTACCTCCATCGTCACCAGCTGGTTCTTGAAGCCGCGCCGCTGCCACTCCAGCAGTCCTTCTCGTCCCACGAAATTGCGGTTGTCGAGTTGCACGAAGCGCTGCAGCCCGGATTCCAGCGCGGCGTATTCGATCGAGAGTTCGCGCGGAATGAGCCGGTAGGATTTCTCCAGGCGGAGCGAATCCATTGCGCGGATGCCGAAGGGCTTGAGGTCGAGGTCGCGGCCCGCTTCCACCAGACGGTCGAAGATGTAGTTCTGCATCTCGATGGGGTGATGCAGCTCCCAGCCGAGCTCGCCCACGAAGTTGACGCGGAGCGCGCGCGTCGGTGCCGCGCCCACGCTGATCCATTTCCCGCTGAGCCAGGGAAACGCGGCGGTCGAGAGATCCGTGTCGGTAAGCTTCTGCAGGAGGTCGCGCGAGCGCGGTCCCGCGAGCACCAGCACGCCGTACATCTGCGTCACGCGCTGGAGTTTGACGCTGCCGTCGCCGGGCAGGAGCTTCGTCAGATAATCGAAGTCGTGGCGCTCGAGCGCGCCGGCGGAGACCAGATAGAACTGCTCGGGTCCCTCGCGGAACACCGTGAACTCCGAGCGCACCCCGCCGAGCTTCGTCAGCAGATAGCTGAGCGCGATCCGCCCGTCCTTCCGGGGCACGCGGTTCGAGAGCAGGTGATCGAGCCAGGCCTCGGCGCCCGGTCCCGAGACCTCGAACTTGGAAAAGGCGGTCATGTCCAGGAGTCCGACCTTCTCGTGCACGTGCCGGCACTCGCGGCCCACGTGCTCGAAATAGTTGGAGCGGCGGAAGCTCCACTTCTCCCGCGGCCGCTCGCCCTTGGGCGCCGGCGCGTGATTTTCGTTGAGGAGCACCTCGGGCCTTGCGAGCTCTGCCGCGCTCAAGCCATAGCCCGCGGGGGCGAACCAGTTGGGCCGTTCCCAGCCGTAGACGCTGCCGAACACGGCGCCCAGCGCTTTCATCCGCCCGTAGCAGGGCGACTGCTTCAACGGCCGCGCCGCCGGCCGCTCCTCGTCGGGATAGTGCACCGTGAAGACCTTGGCGTAAGCCTCCTCGTTCTTCTCCTTGAGGTATCCGCGCGACGCGTAGGGACCGAAGCGCCGGGGATCGACGCCCATCATGTCGATGCTGGGCTCGCCCTCGACGATCCACTCGGCGAGCTGCCAGCCCGCGCCGCCGGCGGCGGTCACACCGAAGCTGTGGCCTTCGTTCAACCAGAAATTCCTGACGCCCCAGGCAGGTCCGATGGCCGGGCTGCCGTCGGGCGTATAGGCGATGGCGCCGTTGTAGACCTTCTTGATGCCGACTTCGCCGAAGGCGGGCACGCGCTTGATCGCGGCGTCGATGTATGGCGCGAGTCGATCCAGGTCCTCGGGGAAGAGCTCGTACTCGGAATCGTCTGCAGGTCCGTCGAGATAGCAGGCGGGCGCGCCCACCTCGTAAGGCCCTAGCAGAAGGCCCATGTTCTCCTCGCGCATGTAATAAGACGCATCGGACTCGCGGAGCACGCCCATCTCGGGCAGGCCCTTGCGATGGCGCTCCTGGATCGCAGGGTGCGGCTCGGTCACGATGTACTGGTGCTGCACCGGCAGCACGGGCACGTCGATGCCGACCATCGCGCCGGTCTTGCGGGCGAAATTGCCGGTGGCGGAGACCACGTGCTCGCAGACGATGTTTCCCTTGTCGGTCTCGACCAGCCATTCGCCGCTGGGCCGACGGGTGATCGCGGTAACCGTGGTGTTGCGATTGATCTCTGCGCCGCCGGCGCGCGCGCCTTTGGCGAGCGCCTGCGTCAGATCGGCGGGCTGGATGTAGCCGTCCTCGGGATGCTGGATCGCGCCAAGGATGCCCGCGGGCTCGTAGAGCGGCCAGATCTCCTTGACCTGCTCCGCCGTCAGGAACCGGACGTTGACGCCGATGGTCGCGGCGACGCCGGCGTAATACCGGTACTCGTCCATGCGGTCGGCGGTGCAGGCGAGGCGGATGTTCGAGACCTTCTTGAATCCGACATGCTGGCCGGTCTCGCGCTCGAGGCTCTGGTAGAGCCTTACCGAGTACTTGTGGATCTGGCCCACGGAGTAGCTGACGTTGAAGAGCGGCAGCAGGCCCGCGGCATGCCAGGTCGAGCCCGAGGTGAGCTCCTTCCGCTCGACCAGGACCACGTCCGCCCAACCCTTTTTCGTCAAGTGGTAGAGCGTGCTGACGCCCACCACGCCGCCGCCGATCACCACCACGCGCGCCTGTGTCTTCATCGCTTCCGTCCAATGCGCCAGCACTTCGTCGCGCGCAGTGTTCCACTCCGGAGCGCGTCTGACCAGCCCCGGCGACGGTCCTCGGGAAGTGTCCTGCCGGTGGCCTGCGCTACTTGATTTTGCCGCGCGCCGCGACGCGCCAGACTGCCTCGATCCGGCCGTTGCGGACCGCGGCGATCTCCTCGTGCAGGTGCACGGTGGTGTCGTGGTAGCCCACGACGAACTCGATCTTGTCGCCGATGCGCGGCGTCCCGCTCGGCTGCTCGAGCTCGATCTTGGCGTGCTCGGCGGAGAGGCGCAGGGCGGCGATCGGCGGGAGCCCCAGCGGCTCCGGCATGGCGGCATCTCCCGGCATGGTCTTCCGGCCGGCGTCGAGCACGATGCGGGTAGGCGTCGGCCGGCTGATCACGGTCGCGAGCACCGTGAGCGCGAAGGGGAAGTCCATGTGATAGTGCTCGCGGTAGTGCCGGTCGCTGAAGATCGCGCCGCCGATCTGCACCTCGGTGACCCCCGGCTGCTGGATGCAATAGGGGAAAGTGCCCGTGCCGCCGCAGCTTACGACCTCGATGCCGTGGCCGGCCTCCCGGCAGGCGCGCGCGGTCGCCGTGAGCTTGCCGACGGCCTCCTTGACCGTCCGCTCTTTCTCCGCGGGGTCGGCGAGAGTGACCGCATGGCTCTCCCAGCCGAAGAGGCCGACGAGCCTGAGGCCGGGCCGCTTGGCGATCTCCGCGGCGAGCGCGAGCACGGGAGCGCCGGGCTCTACGCCTGCACGGTTCATGCCCGTGTTGACCTCGATCGCGGTCTTGAGCGTCTTTCCCTGCGCCCGCGCGGCTTCGGCGAGTTCGACGGCGCTCGCGACACTGTCGACGCCGACGATGGGATCGGCGGGGCCGACGAGGTCGATCAGCCGGCGCACCTTGGGCGCTCCCACCACCTCGTTGGCGATGAGCATGCTGTGGATCCCCGCGGCCGCCATCACCTCGGCCTCGCTGACCTTGGCGCAGGTGATGCCGATGGCGCCGGCCGCGAGCTCGCGCCGCGCGATCTCCGGAGTCTTGTGCCCTTTCATGTGCGGCCGCCAGCCGACGCCATGGGCGCGGCAGGTGTCGGCGACGCGCTTGATGTTGGCGTCCAACACGTCGAGGTCGACCAGGAGCGCCGGCGTATCGAGCGCGGACTTGGGCTGTCCAACCAGGGGATGGGCGTCGCTCATAATCGTCTCCTACTGCCGGACCGTGGGACCATGAATGCCGGCCGCCCAATAGGCGTGCTCGACGAGCCGCAGCGTCTCGAGGTTGTCCGCGGGGTCCGTCTCGAAGGGCGCTCCGGTCGCGAGGCAGTCGACGAAATGGGCAATCACGCCGTCGAAGCTCGCCTGATAGCCGGCGTCGTGATCGTAGCTCTGGTGGCGCGGCTTGGGGCCGAGCAGGTGGAGGTCGGTGGCGGCCAGCGTGACGCTCGCCGTGCGGCCGATCAGATCCAGCCGGTCGCCGGTCCGCGAGGGAAAGCCAGGCGCCGCCATGGTGCCCATGACCGTCACCGGCACGCCCGCCGCCGTCTCCATCAGGATCGTGGCGAGCGATTCGCCCTTGATCTCCGGCACCGTGCGCGCGGCCCGCGCGCTCACCACGCGGAGCGGACCAACGAGCCAGCGCACGGTGTCGATGTGATGGATCAGCGTCTCCGCGATCAACATGCGCGGCTCCTCGGCCATGAAGGGCTGGCGCACCAGCGCCGGCCGCTTGCCGTTCGCGTCCGGCAGCAGGCCCGAGGAGAGGAGCGCCATCTCGCAGGCGGTGATGTCGCCGATCTCGCCGGCCTCGATCCATTTCTTGATCTCGCGGTACCAGGGCCGGAAGCGCCAGTTCTCGTGCACCATCAGCCGGATCTTGCCGGCGACCTTGCGGGCGAGCGTTTCCGATTCGCTGAGCGTCGGCGTCATCGGCTTCTGGCAGAGCACGTCGATGCCGCGCGCGGCGGCGGCCTCGACCCAGAAGGCGTGCGTCTCGCGCGGCGAGGCCACGTCGAGCGCGTCCAGCTTCTCCTGATCGAGCATCGCCTCCGGCCGGTCGTAGACCTTGGGGATGCCGAACTCGCGCGCCCGCGCCTCGGCGCGCTGGCGGTCGAGGTCGTAGACCGCCACGACCTTGGCGCGGCCGGCGCCGGCGTTCCGCCAGCCGATCAGATGGTAGTGACTGATCATGCCGGCGCCGGCGAGCGCCACGCGGATCGGTGTCGAGCGACGGGCCATCGTTCTATCCTCCGAAGCCAAAGAGACGGACCGGGTTCCGCCAGAGCACGCGGTCGAGATCGGAGCCGGCGAGCCACTGCTCGACGGCCTCGAGGGCGGACGCGTAAGTCATGGGCCGATCCATGTTGATGAAGGGCCAATCGGAGCCCCAGACGCAGTTCTCGACGCCGAAGGCTTCGATCACCGCACGCGCGAATGGCTTCACGTCGTCGTAGCCGGGATCGCGGGAGATCCGGAATGGCGCCGAGAGCTTGACGGCCGCGTTCCCCTTGCGGCCGAGGCGCAGCATCGCCTGAAACCCTGGCTGATCGAGGCCGGCCGAGAGATCCCGCACGCCGAAATGATCGATCAGGACCTTGATGCCGCTCTTACGGAGGATCGGCGCGATCTCCGGCCATTGGGCGTCGTCGGCGAAGACCTGGGCGTACCAGTTGAGGGACTTCAGGCGGGCAAGGAAGCCCATCGCCTCGGGCCGCGTGAGCCCGTCGCGCTCGTAGGTAGGAAGGTTGAAGCGCACGCCTACGACGCCGCGGTGCGCCAGCTCCTCCAGCCTGCGCTCCGGCGTCAGCGGATCGAGAACCGCGATGCCCTTGAAGCGCCCGGGATAGCTTGCGATGGCGTCGAGCATCGCCGCATTGTCGGTGCCATAGCCGCTCGGTTGCACCAGAAGCGCGTGCCCGACGCGGTGACCGTCGAGCACGCCGCAGTAGGTTTCCTTCGGGCCGTTCTCATGCGGCCGCGGCTTGTAGCCGGGCCCGTCGGCGAGCGGAAACCGGGCGGTGTCGATGACATGGGCGTGGCAGTCGATCGCGCGCGCGGGCGGCATGCGGCTCAGGATCTCCGACGGGGAATGGCTCGGGTGGACGCGGCATCGAACAGATGGATTCGCGACGTGTCGAGCGCGATCGTGGTCCGGTCGCCCGGAGCGAGTTTGGTCTGCCGCCCGACCCGGGCGATGAATTCCTGCGCGTCGTCGGCGCTCGCGAGCACCAGCAGGGTCTCGGCTCCCAAGGGCTCGACGGCAATGACACGCACGGCGATCTCGGCCATGGGACCGAGGCCCGGAGGCGCCGGCAGCTCGTAGAGATCCTCGGGCCGAACCCCCAGGATCACGGAGTTGGCTCCGCCCGACTCGAACCGCCCGTCGATCGCGATCGCCGTGCCCGCGACGCGGCAGCGGAGCCCGCCGTCCGCGCCCTCGAGCTCGGTCTTCATCAGGTTCATCGGGGGATTGCCGAGGAAGCGTGCGACGAACGTGTTGGCGGGATGCCCATAGACCTCGAGCGGCCGGCCCACCTGGATCACCTCGCCCCTGTCCATGATGCAGATGCGATGACCCATGGTCATCGCCTCCACCTGGTCGTGCGTCACGTAGATGGTGGTGATGCCGATCTCGCTCTGTTGCTTGATGAGTTCGTTGCGCGTGCTGACGCGAAGCGCCGCATCCAGGTTGGAGAGCGGCTCGTCGAACAGGAACACCTTTGGATCCCGCACGATAGCGCGGCCGAGCGCCACACGCTGGCGCTGGCCGCCCGAAAGCGCGTGCGGCTTGCGGGCAAGGAAGGACGTGAGGCCGAGCCGTTCGGCCGCACCCTTGACGCGGCGCTCGATCTCCGCGGCCGGCACGCTCCGCCGGCGCAGGCCGAAGGCCAGGTTCTGGTAGACAGTCATATGCGGATAGAGCGCGTAGGACTGGAACACCATGGCGATGTCCCGGTCGCGCGCAGGGACCTGGTTCACCACGCGGCCGTCGATGGAGACCGTGCCCGAAGTGATGGGCTCGAGGCCCGCGATCATCCGCAGCACCGAGGACTTGCCGCAGCCGGAAGGGCCCAGCAGCACCATGAACTCGCCGTCGGCCACGGTCAGGCTCACGTCGCGCACGGCAGGCTCCGCGCCGCCGTCGTAGCGCTTGGTCAGCTTGTCGATCGCGACGATGGCCATCGGAAGCCCCTAGCGGACCGCGCCGGCGGTCATCCCCTTGATCATGGTCTCGGAGAAGAACCCGTAAAGCAGGATGATCGGCGCGATGGTGATCATGAGCCCGGTCGCCAGCATGCCGACGTCGAGCTGGTGGCTCCCCATGAAATGCATGATGCCCAGCGGCAACGTGCGCTTGTCGTCGTCGGTCAAGAGCACCACCGCGTAGAGGAACTCGTTCCAGAGGATGATGAAGTTGAGCGTCACGGTGGTGAAGATCGCGGGCACGCCGATCGGCAAGGTGATGCGCCAGAAGATCTCGAAGTCCGAGTAGCCGTCCATCCGCGCGGCGTCGAACAAGTCCTGCGGGATCTGCGCGAAAAATCCCTCGAGGATATAGACGGTGATCGCGAGATGGCCCGCCACATAGACCACGATCAATCCGGTGAGCGTGTTGTAGAGCCCGTATTCCAGCAGGATCTGGAACAGCGAGAGGATCATCAGCTGCGGCGGCAGGATCAGGCCCGAGAGGATCGCGAAGCGGACGAGGCGGCTGCCGCGGAAACGGTAACGGGCGAGTGCGTGCGCCACCATCGCGCCCAGCACGGTGATCAGAACGACCGCGGTCGTCACCACGATCACGCTGTTCCAGAAATAGGTGCCGTAGTTCGATTTGGTCCAGGCTTCCGCGAACTTCTCCCAGTGCAGCCGGCTCGGAAATGCGTAGGGCGCGGCGAAGATTTCCGGCGTCGTGCGCAAGGACATGGCGGCGACCCAGAGGAAGGGACCGCCGGAGACCACGGTGTAAAACACGAGGAACAGCAGGAGCGGGCTGCGCCGCACATAGGAGAGCCAGGAGCTGCGGGTCGTTCCCACGGCTAGAATTCCAGCTTGTCGCGCTGGCGGAACACTCGCGTCATCAGCACGACGAAGATCATGATGATGAAGAACCAGAGCACCGCGATCGCGCTGGGATAGCCGAGGTCGAACGTGTTCCAGTCGAAGGCCCGCTTGTAGACGTAGGTCGAGACCGTCTCGGTCGACCAGAGCGGCCCGCCCCCCGTCATGATCCAGACAAGGTCGAAGATCATCATCTTGCCGATAAAGGACAGCACCGTCAGGTTCACGATGGTCGGCCGGAGCATCGGCACGATGATGTAGACGAGCTTCGCGAGCCAGCCGCAGTTGTCGAGCTCGGCGGCGCCCAGGACCTCCGCCGGCAGCGCCGAGAGAGCCGCCAGGAAGATGATCATGTTGAAGCCGAGCCACTTCCAGATGTGCGTCGCCATCACCGAGCCGAGCGCGGTGTGCGGATCGCCGAGCCAGGATTGCTCGAAGGCGCCGAGGCCGAGCCAGCGCAGCAGGCTGTTCGCGAGCCCCCAGTCGTAGTCGTAGATCCAGACCCAGATCACGCCGACCACCACATAGGACATCAACACCGGCGTGAACCAGACGACGCGTAGCAGCTTGGCGAACGGCGGGCGCGAGTAGAGGCAGAGCGCCAGCAGCAGTCCGCCGAGCACGTCCGCCACGGTCGCGATCACCGCGAAGACCGCGGTGTTGCCCACGGCCTTCCAGAACACCAGGTCTGTGCTCAGGAGCTCGCGGAAATTCGCGAGCCCTACGAACTCCTGCACGCCCTGCGGCTTGATGGAGTGGATGCTGTTGTAGAAGGTGCGCAGCACCGGATAGACCATGAACGCGGCATAAAGCACGAGCGCCGGCGCCAGGAACACGGCGAGAGTCGCCGGCGCCGCGCGGCGCGCGTCAGGTTCGCTTGGGCGGCGCAACCTAATCAATGAATTTGCGACAGTCCCCCACCCTCCCGTCGCTCACGCGACGGATCCCTCCCTCTCCTGCGTCTGAGGCGGGAAAGGGAGGAGCGCGGCGCGAAGCGGTGGGAGGGTGAGGGTCGTATGTCACTCTCGGACGCGCGGAGCTCAGCTTCCCTTGTAGCAGGCGGCGTTCATCTGCTTGACGGTGTCGTCGACCGAGAGCAGCCCGCCCGGGAAACCCGCGTTCAAGACCTGCGCGAAGGCGTCCTTGCAGGCGCCTTGCACCATATCGCGGGGGCCGCCGATGAAGTAGTCGGTGCCCTTCTGCCGCTCCATCAGCTCTTTGAAATAGGCGGCGTAGGGACCGCTGAACTCCTTCACGTCGACGTCCACCGCCGATTGCAGGTAGACCGTCTCGATCCAGCGCTTGCCCATCGCCGGCGTCGACATCGCGTTTAGAAACTCGGCCGCGAGCTGCTTCTGCTTGCTCGCGGCGTTGATGGCGAAGCTCGCGCCGATCGCCGAGGTCTTGCACTGGTTGCAGGCGCCACCGTCCATCGCCGGGAACTGCATCACGCCCAATGGGAAGTCCTTGGGCTGGCCGCCCTTGTCCTCCGGAACGAAGGCTCGGCCCGTGTACCAGCTTCCCATCGGCAGCATCAGCGCGCCGGGCTTGCTGTAGAAGTAGTAGTGGGATTCGCCGAGCTTCAAGGTCATGAAGTTCTTGGGATAGGCCCCGGCGTCCACCAGCTCCTTGGTCCATTTCAGGACCTCGACCACGCGCGGGTCGGCGAAGGAGAGCTTGCCCGTGAAGAGATTGCGATAGTCGTCCTTGCCGAGCTTGCGGAGCAGTCCCTCGCCGACGATGTAGGCGCCGGGGAATGGCCGGTCGCCCACGCCCTGCGCGATCGGCGTGATACCGGCTGCCTTCGCCTTCTTCACGAGATCCAGGAACTGCGCCTGGGTGAACTGCGCGTTCGCCGGCAACTCCACGCCGAGCTTCTTCAAGATGTCCTTGTTGTAGTAGATCTCGTTCGTATAGGCCTCCTGCGGCAGGCCGTAGGTCTTGCCGTCATGCACCCACACCTGCCGCGCCCAGGGCTGGATGGTCTTCCAATTCACGAGATCGTCGAGCGGCGCCAGGTAGCCCGCGGTCACGTACTCCGTCCAATCGGGCTCGACGTAGAACACGTCCGGGCCCTGGCCTGCGGGCAACGCGGTCTTGAGCGCTGCGAGCAGCGGGTTCTTCTCGTACCAGGTGATCTTCACGGTTACGCCGGGATGCGCCTTCTCGAGGTCGCGCGCGGCTTGCTCGCGCAGCGCCACCTTGGCGTCCTCGTCGGCCTCGTGGCTCCAGACGTTGAGGGTGACGTTCTCGGCGCGCGCGGTTCCCGGCATTGCGCCGAGGCTTGCCGCGAGCGCCAGCGCCGCCGTCAGCACGCAGCGCCGTGCAAATCGATTCGTCATTTCCGGGTCTCCCTGTCCCGATCGGGCCCGCGCCCGATCGACGCCCACACTAGGGCGGTGAGCCGATTGGAACAAATTGAAATGAACCGGCTTGATAGATAGGCTTTGCCTATCAATGCGCGCCACATTGGGCCAGATCGAGGCGTTCTATTGGATCGAGCGGCTCGGCGGGTTCCGGGCCGCCGCGGCGCAGCTCAACCTTACGCAACCCACGGTCAGTCTGCGCATCAAGGGCCTCGAGGAGGCGCTCGGCGTCGCGCTCTTCGAACGCGACGGTCGCCGGGCGCGGCTCACGGAGGAGGGCCGGGCCCTGCTGCCGCTGGCTCGGCGCCTCATGGACCTCGCGGGCCAGATGACGGCGCAGCATGCGGCGAGAGATCCGCTGCTCGGCCGGCTTCGTCTGGGTGCGCCCGCGAGCTTTGCGCTGAGCTCCATGGCCCAGCTCCTGGGCGAGCTCCGAAAGCGCTATCCCGAGCTCACCGTGGCGCTCACCATCGACAATAGCGTCGTGCTCTGCCGGCGTCTCAACGCCCGCGAGCTCGACGTCGCATTCGTGGTCGAGCCGGAGGTCGAGCCCTATGTCCGGCTGGAGCCGCTGGGCACCATGACCCATGCCTGGGTCGCGAGCCCGAGGCTCGGGCTCGGCGGCACGCCCGTGGAGCCGCGGGATCTCCTGCGCTTCCACGTGTTCACGCATCCGGAGCCTTCGAGCCTGATGATGCTGGTCCGTAACTGGTTCGGCTCGGCGGGGCTCGAGCCGCAGCAGCTCAGCACCTGCAACGATCTCTCCGTGATCATCCGGCTCACGGTTGCGGGCGAGGGCGTGAGCCTGCTGCCGCCGGCGATCCTGGGGGCCGAGCTCCGCTCGGGCGGTCTCGCCCTGCTCAAGGCCACGCCGCGCCTCGAGCGGCCGCACCTCTACGCGGCCTATCAGGTCGACAAGGCCGGACGCAGCGTCACGACGGTATTGGAAACCGCCCGCCGCGTCACGACGCGGTCAGGCCTCGTGGTCTAGGCTTAAGGAAAAGTGACGCGAACTTGAGAAAAAAGTGAACGGGGTCAAGGCGACTCCGCGCGCAAGTCCTGCTATGCTGCACCGAGTGGTTGCGCTCTCGCGCCGTGAGGGGGAGGAACGATGGCAATGTCCAGGAATTTGCTTTCGGCCACGTCGGCGCTCGCGCTCATCGTGGGCCTGGGCGGTCCCTCTTGGGCCTGTCCCGTCCTCACCGGAACCATCAGCGGCTTCACCAACACCGGGACCGTCGACTGCTTCAACTTCAACAACGCGACCGTGACCAGCGGAGTGAGCAACAGCTCCACCGGCGTCATCGGCTCGCCGGCCTCGCCGCAACCGGGATCGGTCAATCTCAACAACACCACCATCAACGGCTCCCTGCAGAACAGCGGTCGGATTTCCGCGAGCGGCGGCACGCCGGCGGGCATCAACGTGACCGGCGGCTCGGTGGTCACCAACGGAATCATCAACAACAAGACCGGAACGATCGGCGTCAACGCGAGCGGCAGCAGCGCCTTCGGCATCCACGTGAACCAGTCCTCCTTCTCCGGCAACATCACGAACAACGGCGTGATCTCGGTAACCAACTCCTCGGGGAGCGCGGTCGGCATCGCGGTCGGCGGCACCGGCGGCAGTGGCCCCGCACCGATCAAACCCACGTCGCTCAACACGTCGGCCAGTTCCCCCACCGGCGGCGTCACGACGCTCAGCCCGAAGAACCGGCACAAGCATTAGGGTCGCCGAGTTGCCTCGCGCGTAACCCGTCTGCTGAGGCACTCGGCCGCCGCGCGAAGCCCATGCGCGCCGCCTTGCCCGGGCATCGAGGCCGGAGGATCTGATGCGCATCCTCCTGGTCAATCACGAGTTCACCACCAGCGGCGCGAGCGTCAATCTTCTGGCCATCGCCGACCATCTGGTGCGCTCTGGTCACGATTGCTCGGTGGTCCCCTCCCGGCCGAGCACTGGACCGATCGAGGCCGAGTACCGCCGGCGCGGCATTCCGATCCTGCAGCAGGTGTCGTTCCCGACCTTCGCCGTGGCGATCTGCAACACGCTCCAAACGGGATTTGTCCTCAGTATGGCTGCGCCCCATACCCGCACCGTCTGGTGGATCCGCGAGGCCGAGTCCGGACTGGAGTACATCTTGCAGCGTCCGGCGATCGTGCGCGCATTTCGGGACGCGCGGATCATCGTGCTCCAGCACGAGCACCATCGCGACAACGTGTATCGCTCGTTCCTCTATAGACGGCCGCCCGAGACGGTTCTCATCGTCCCCAACGGCTTTCGCATTCCGCGCGACGGCCCCGTCGCCCCGAAGACACGACCAATCCGCGTGATCGCGGTCGGGTCCATCTACGAGCTCAAGCGCCAAGGAGATCTGATTCGCGCCGTCCATAGCTTGGGTCGGCCGGACATCGAGTGCGTGATCATCGGCCGGATGCATGAGCTCGGCGAGGAGGAGCGGCGCATCGCCGCGGCGGCGCCGGACCAGTTCAGATTGCTGGGCGAGCTGCCGCGCGAGGAGGTTCTCGCCTGGATGCGATCGGCGGAGATCTGTTGCCTGCCCTCGCGGAGCGAGTCGCAATCGAACATTCTCTTCGAGGCGGCGCTGACCGGAAGCTCGCTCGTCGCGAGCGATCTGCCCACCCATCGCGGCATCTGGCGCGACGGCGAGAACGCGCTCCTGCACAGGGTCGGCGACGTCGGCGCGCTGGCCCGCGCCATTTCGCGCCTGGCGACCGACCCCGAATTGCGCCGGCGTCTCGCCGCCGCCGCGGCCGCGACCGCCTCCGAGTTCACGGAGGAGCGGCTCTTCGCCAATGTCGACAGGGTGCTCGCCGCCGCCTGCGCTTGAGCCGGCCTATCGCGCGGCGCCCGGACCGGCATTCCGGTGGAGCCGCATCCGTCTCTCTTGCCGCCGTCGGATGAATGTTTCGTTCAGCTTCGCCGCGTTCCAGCGGAACACGCGGCGTTTGCCGTCGATCAGGACCGACCCGCCGACGAACGACAGAGTGTGAATCCCGTCGGGGTAGGGTCCGTCAGGGTCCGGCTCGATCCGGCCGATCGTCTCCTCGCGGAAGCTGGTGGGCGTGAGCTCGAGGATCCGATTGAGCGTGATGGCGCAGCCGTAGGATCGCGAGCAGTCCTGCGCGGGCCTGATCAGGGACTCGCCGACCCGGAACGGCATCCCCGCGGGACGCGCGCTGGTGATGTCGCATTTGATGGGATTGAGCGCGTGCGCCGTCCAGGGTCCATCGACCGCGCGGGCGAACCACGCGTAGAGCCGGAGCTGGGAATCCCGGTCGGCGCGCGTGCCGAACAGCCAATGGTGCCCGCCGAAGCGGAAGATGGTGCCGTCGCTCAGCGGGACGTCGTCGAGCAGCGTCGCGACATGGATGAAGCGAAGTGGCTCCGTCTCGATCCTGAACAGGAGCGTGCGTCCGGTCTCGTTCACCTCGGGCAGGCAGAGCAGCATCCCCGGAACCGGCACCAGGAAAGGATAGGAGGTATGGACGGGAAGATCGGCGAGCACCTCGAAACTCGCCGCCGGCGGAGTCCCCTTCAAGCGGGCCACCTCGAGCGTGCCCTTTCCCGTGCGATAGTCGAAGCGCTCGTGCGCGATCCGCATGTCGCCGGCGGCATCCAGCCAGCCGAAGGGGTCCGCCCGGAAGGTGAGGTCTGGGGCTCCAGGGAGCCACGTCACTCGGTCGATTCTGCCGCCGCTCGCCAGGGCTTCCGGCGAGGGCCGGGGCGCGATCCCGATATTCCAGATATCGATCGTGTGGCGCTCGCGGAACGCGCGTGCTTTGCCGCGCAGCCAGGCGGCGGCGAAGGCGGCCGGCCCGGTGGATGCCGCGGGCGGTCTCGTCGGCGCCGCAGGCGGAGCCTGTCCGGCAAGGAGCTTCCGGCATGCGAGCTCGTACCAGTCCGTGACATTGAGCAGGATGGCATCGAGCGTCTCCGCGAAGCCGGCCCTGCGCCGCAGGCGGCCCGTGTGGAGCGTGCGCTCGGCGCCGCCTGCATCGCGCGACACGAGCGCGACATCGATGGCCGGCGATGTCTCGCAGAACGCCGCCACCGCGCTCTGCTGGAAGCTCGACGTCGCGCCCGCGCCGAGCCGCAGGATCCAGCAACCGAGCCGTGGCGTCGCCGGAGGCGGCGCGCCCGCGCCGCGGAAGTCGATGAGGAAATCAAGCTTGGCGCGGCCGGCAGCGTCGGTCTGCCAGTCGCGGATGGAAAGGACGGGGAGACCGAGCGTCTGCTCCCCTCCGACCATCGGCGCCAGGGAATTGGCCCGCCGCTCGGCGTGCCGCCGGCACAGCCGCTCGAATGCCGAGCCAGGGAAACCGTCTCCCGCGGCGAAGATCGCGACCGGCGTCGCGAGCCCGGAGCGCCACAACGCGGCCAGCGCCCGGATCTCCCAGAGCAGGGGATAGGGACCACGGGTGAGCGCGGCGCAGCGGAGGACCTGGGTGCTCATGCGCTCGGGACGACCGCCATCCTCTCCGCAGTGTGCATCACCGGCGGCGGGACGTACCGCCCAAAATCGCGTCGCCGTGTCCGGGGTCGCGATTCCGCTTTTTCTCGGTCCACTCTAGGATCGCGAGCGTGCGCTCTGGTGTCGGGTGCGGATGACTCTCGATCGGATCTTCATCGTCCATCACGGGCTGGTGGATCGGCACGCCCATTACTTCGGCGAGGCGCTCGGCTGGCTCGACGCCTGCCGCGCGCGAGGCATCAAGCCCCACCTCTACGTGAACGCGAAAGCGCTGCCATCGATCGTCGAGCGCCTCGGCGCACGCCCGGTTTTCCCCTACGCGCCCGACGCCAACGTCGAGGCCGATCCGCGCTGCCGCCAGCTTTCGGACTATCTGCTCCTGGGGAACGGATTTGCCAGGGCGTGCCGGGCGCTGGAGTCCGACGGCGTCGGCGCCAACGACCTGGTGGTGGTTCCCTTTGCCTCGGAGCGCGACGTGTTCGGCGCCGCCATCTGGCTCGAGCAGTTGCCAGCGGCGGCGCGCCCGGTGCTCGCCTTCACCTTCATGGTGCCGGACTTCCGCTGGCAGGTATCGGAGGACCGGTCGAAGCTCATGGGCGACATCTCCTATTACGCCTATGCCGGCAAGCGGATCCTCGGCGTGCTGCCGGCGCGGCGGCTGTTGCTGAACGGCATCGACAAGCGGTTCCGGAAGACCGTTGCGGCGGCCATGCAGCACCCCTGCGGGTGGGTCCCGCTCGGCACCTATTTCCCCGACGAGGCCGAGCTCTCGGCGCCCGACGACGAGCCCGAGTTCCCGCACGTCCATGTCGGCGTCGCCGGCGAGTTTCGGCCGGAGAAGGGCAGCGACCTTGTGCCCGAGGTGCTGTTGCGGTTTGCCAAGCTGCGGCCGGGCCGCGCCGTCGCCCTCCAGGTCGCCGACGAGACGCAGGCGATGGAGATGGACGACCACTTCCGCCGCAGCGCCATCGACTCGCCCTTTTTCCTTTATGCGGGCTGGGCGGATCACCGCGCCTATCTGCGGCGCTTGCTGCGCACGGATATCCTGCTGCTGCCCTACCACTGGCACCGCTACGCGATCCGGCCTTCGGGCGTGTTCTCGGAAGCGGTGGGCTATGGGATCGTCCCGGTCGTGCCGGACCGGACCTGGGCTGCCGATCAGCTGGCCTCGGGCTGGGGCGCCGGCACCACCTTCGCTGAGTTCTCGGCCGACGCCATGATCGAGGCGCTGGTCAAGGCGAGCGACGACATCTCCGTCCTGAAGGCGAAGGCGACCTTCACGAAGCAGGCCTGGCGAGACGCCCATTCGACCGCGGCGCTACTGGATCGGCTGCTGGAGCAGGCGAGGTGGGCGTTGACGGCATCGCCCTGAGCGAGGCGCCGCGGTCGGCCCTCTATATCTCGGAATGCGTGATGATCCAGTCAGGGCCGAACGCGGCGGTTTCCCGCAGCGCGGCCTTGCCCTGCTCCCGCTCGAGGGCCTTTATCCAGGCCAGGCGAATGCGGTGATTCTCGTCGTGGCTATTAGTCACGTAATAGGCGGTCGGCTCGCCCGTCGCGCCCACCGCCTTCGATCTCCGGAGCGCCTCGAAGACCGTGCGGTCCGCCGTCGGCGTCCGCGGGCGCAAAGGCACGGTCCAGAGCCCCGGCACCTGCGGGCATCTCACCTTGTCGATCATCAGGCAGTTGGGGTCGACGAAACCGCCGAACCTGTCCCGAAACACGCCTTCTCCAGGGCCCACGGATTCCCAGCGGTCGACGGCGAGCGGCTGGTTGGTCTCGGGATCCACGAACCAGCGCAGGGTGAAGGCCCAATCCTGTCCCTGGATCGCGCGGAGCAGACGGGCGATATGCGTCTCGCCGATCCAGTTGTCGTCGTCGAGGTAGCTCACGTATCGGCTGTTGGCCGCGTAGGTGAGGATCGTGCGCAAGGCTCCGCCGTCGATGGTTCCGTAGATGCCGCCGTGGCGGATCGAGGTGGAATAGCCGAGATGCAGGACCGTGACCGCGTGCTGCGCCGGCCGGGTATCGAGAATGTCGTCGATCACGCCCTCCTTGCCGCGGACGGCGTCGATGCCGATGAGCGTGTGGATCCGCTGGACGCCGATCTGATGGAACACCGAGTGGACGGCGCGCAGCAGGGACGGCCGGCAGGTCGTGGGAATGACGACCGCGGCGTCAAACGGCTTCTGGATGGGGTTGCTGTAGTGAAAATATGTGACGGGCTGCACCATGGTGCCGTGCGTCGCTCGACCGGAAGGCGCAATCTAGCACAGCCCGCCGCCAGTGCAGGGGGCCGCGCGACGGGCTCGCCTTCGGCGCGCACGACCTTGACGGCGAGACGAATCCGAGGGCCTTCCTCTCCGCAGCCAATCGTCCGTCGCCGACAGGCCTGGAATGAGCACCGATAGACCGATCGTATTCCGCTGGGCTGCGTCGAGCTTCTTCGGCTGGGGCATCTACGGCCTCAATCTCATGCTGCATTGGCCGACGCCCGCGCTCACCGCCCAGCCGATCGATCGGATCGTGTTGCCGCGCGCGGACCAGCAGCGCCGGGCCGACGCGCTGCTTCAGGCCTCCGCGCAATTCCACGCGCGGCTCGCCGGGCTCGCCAATCGCGCGGTCGTGGTGGAGATGCCGGTGCTCGTCTCCTTCGGAAACCGGCTGGAGCGCTACTTCGCCATTCACAACGTCGATCTCTTCGGCAAGCCCAGCATCGGTGTCGCCTTTCTCGAGGACGCCGCGATCGATTCCACCAACGTGGTCGGCGCCAATCAGCTCGCGCTGATGGTGGCGGGCTCCAACTGGAACGCGGAGCTGCTGAAGGGGGCGGGCGTCAAGAACGTCACGACCGTTCTCCAGGGCGTCGATACCGAGCTCTTCCATCCCCGGGCGGCGACCGGGCGCTTCGCGGGCCGGTTCGTGGTGTTCTCGGGCGGCCAGACGTCCTACCGCAAGGCGCAGGACCTCGTGCTGGCGGCGTTTCGCGCCTTCGTTCAGCGCCACCCGGATGCCCTGCTGATCACCGCCTGGCACTCGCCTTGGCCCGATCGGGCGCGCAGCTTCCAGGTTGGCGGCGCCGTGTCGCCCCCGCCGGTGCGCGCGGACGGCAGCCTCGATCCGGCCGCCTGGGCGCATGACGCGGGCATAGCCGCGGAGAATTTTCTCGATCTCGGCAGAAGGCCGAACAGCGAGCTGCCGCCCGTCCTGTCGGAGGCGAGCGTGGCGCTGTTTCCGAACCGCGCGGAGGGCGGGACGAACCTGATCGCCATGGAATGCCTGGCATCGGGAGTGCCCACCATCCTCTCCGCCAACACCGGCCATCTCGACCTCATCGAGAGAACCGGAACCTTTGCCGCGCGGCGGCAGCGACCCGTCACGGTCCTGCCGCCGGACTCCGGCTCCGTGGCCGGCTGGGGCGAAAGCGACGTCGAGGAACTCGTCGAGCTCCTGGAGCAGGTCTACACCGCGCCGGGAGCCTCGGCGGCGCGCGCGGCGGCGGCCGCGCGAGCGATGCGCGCGCTCTCCTGGGAGCGCCAGATCGGCCAGCTCTACGCGGCCGTGAAGCCGCTCCTCTGAACGGCAGCGCCGGGGATCCGCGATCGGATCTTCAACCGGCGCGCCCTTGCTGCTCGCCGAGATTGAAGCGAAACGCGAGCCGGACCACCTCGATGTCCAGGGGCAGGAGCTCCTGGGCCTTCTCGATCGCCGCGCGCGCCTCGTCGCGGCGGCCGCCGTCGAGCAGCGTGCTCGCCAGATAGGTGTAGGTCTTGCCGTTCTCCGGGTCGATCTCGAGCGAGCGGCCGAAGACGCCGGCCGCCTCCGCGCTCTTTCCCTGGAGCGCGAGCGCAAGGCCGAGATTGTTCAGGAGCCCCACGTCATGGGGCCGGAGCGCCAGGCCAGTGCGGGACACCGTTTCCGACTCGGCAAAGCGTTGCTGCTCCCGCAGAGTCGTCCCCAGGTTGTAGTACGCCGAGGTTGCGTCGGGCTTGAGCTCGATCGCCTTGGTGTAGGCCTCGACCGCCTCGCCAAGCTTACCTTGCGCACGCAGTGCGTTGCCGAGATTGCTATGCGCCTCGGCGAGCCTGGGCATGAGCCGAATCGCCTCGCGGTAGCAGGTTTCCGCATCGCGGTACTCGCGCCGGTCGTAGTGCGCGATGCCCAGGTTGTTCCAGGCTTGAGGGTGGCCAGGGCCGAGCTCGGTCGCCCGGTGTCCGGCTTCCACGGCTTCCTCAAGCCGACCGTTCTGTCGGCAGAGTTCGCCCAGATTGGCGAAGTAGAGGGGGTGGCTGGCATCGGCGGCTGCCGCGCGCTTCATCAAATCGATGGCGGCCGCGGAGTTGCCGGCATCGTGGGCGATGAGGCCGAGAATGTGCAGGGCCACCGGCTGGTTGGGCGCCGCTTGCAGCACTTTCCGGCAGACGTCCTCCGCCGCCAGCAAATGGCCCGCCTGCCGATAGCGCTCGGCCTGGGCAAGGATCTCGTCGGCGGTGGCTCGTCTCTCGGACACGATGGATACCGACTGTACGCGAGTCGCGCTGGGGAATCACCAGCGACGGGCCGAAGGATGCGAAAGTCTCCGGGGGGGGGCGGGCAATTGACCCGAAATACTGAGCCTGGAATGACCCTAATGGGGAAGATCTTCCTTGCGCTGTGGAGACTCTCAGAGTGGAATTAGAGCGCGCTCCAACTCATCTCAACCCACCGCCGCCTGGCTAAAGCGCTCTCGGGAAGCCGCCGCCTGAAGGTCGAATGATTTGTGTGGCCCGGATGCAACACTCGTCCGCATTAAGCATGGTAACCGATTTTGTGTATTGGGCAATTTGCCCTGCACGTGTTACTGCTGCAACCCTCAGTAGGGTGCTCTCCTGCCTGTGCACGGCGTATCGCCGCGTCGGGCGTGGGGGGCGAAGCATATGATGCGGTTCGTCGCGGCGCTGCCGGGGCGTGGACGCTCGCGTCGCTTGCTCTATTCTTCGCCGGCCGAAACAGGCCCGGCTCGTTGGGGGAGTGATCATGGATCGGAACACGATCAAGACGCTGCTGATGACGACTTCGGTGGTGGCGATCATTGCCGGCACCGGCCAGGAGGCCGTCGCAGCGGTCTGCGACATCGACATCAGCGGCGCGACGACGACGTTCCCCGCGATGACGACGAACGTCAACTGCATCTCGATCACGAACTCAGCAATCACCAACGACGTGACCATCACGCCGCCCAACACGGTGGGCGGCGTGCTCAGTGGCGCGCAGGTCTTCATCAACAACTCGATCCTCGATCTCAGCCTCACCAACAACAGCACGATCATCGGCAACGTCGGTTCGTTCGACATCGGAATCCAGGTCGCCGGCACTTCCCTGGTGGGGAACGGGATCACGAATGGCTCGACCGGGGTCATCAGGATCGACGCCGAAAACACGTTGGGCGCTTCCCCGCGGAGCGCGACCGGCATCGGCATCTATGTGAACTCGTCCAAGTTCACCGGCAATGTCGCGAACAATGGCACGATCGACGTGGTTGTCTTGGCGGATCCCGCGCCGACGGCGAGTGCCCACGGGACAGGCATCGGCGTGCTGTCGACGTCTTTCGTCGGCAACGTCATCAACACATTCTCGCTGAGTGTGCTATCGACTGCGATCGCGGGCTCGAGCAGCAGCGCGTCGGCGACGTCGCGTGCGCGCGGCATCTCGGTCAGCTCTCCGAGCTTCAGCACCGGGACCCTCGCCGGCTCCGGCGCCACGGCATTCTCGGCTTTCGTCCAGGGCAACATCAGCAATTCCGGCGTGCTCAGCGCGACGGCGTTCTCCACGGCCATCGCCACTGGCGCCGGCGCGGGTACGGGGGCGGCAACGTCGGTGGCCGAGGGGATCTTCGTCGTCGGCAACCGGTTCACCGGCAACCTCCTCAATACGTCGGGCGTGCTGTCGGCGACGCTTGCCGACACGTTCATCGGCAACATCACCAACACGAGCGAGATATTCGCGAACGCAACGGCGTTCTCGACCAAGCTCGCGAGCGGGGGCCTCAATCAGGCGAACGCGGTCGCCGATGCCTACGGGATCCGGCTGGTGGGCGACCAGTTCACGGGGAACCTGACCAGCGGCGGTTTGGCGCTCACGGGCATCTCGAGCACGGTGAGTGCGGCCTTCACGGCGAACATCACCAACTCCGACCTGATCGACGCCGAGGCACTGGTCAGAGCGTCGGCCGACGCGACCTCCGGCACGGCGACGGCCAACGTGATCTCGCACGTGGCCGGCATCGACGTGGTGGGCGTGATCGCCACCGGCAACGTCTCGCTGACCTCGCTCGGCAACATCACGAACGTCTACAGCGGCGCCTTCACCGGCAACATCAGCAATCGCGGCGTCATCTTCGCGAACGGGTCGGTGTTCGGGATTTCCGAGAACGGCGGCGCCGGCGGCACCACCTCCATGGTCTCGCTGACCCAGTCCGGGGCCGGCATCTCCGTGACGGGCGTCGACTTCTCCGGCAACGTCGCGAACACGGGCGGCGGCACCATCAACAACACGCTGAACTTCGCGTTCCTGGGCAACGTCTCGAACAGCGGCACGATCGACGCGTTCGGTACGAGCGTCGGATCGGCGTACGCCGAGGCCGGACAGCTCGCGTCCGCCACCGTCGAGAGCAACAACGCCGGCATCTCGGTGATCGGCGGCGTGTTCACCGGCAACGTGGTCGCCACCGGTTTCGTGGACAGCCTGTTGAACGACACCTTCACCGGCAACATCACCAACGCGCTCTCAGGGTTGATCAGCGTCGCGAGCACGGCCTCGGGCACGGCCTCGCTCAGCGTGACCGGCGGCACCGGCACCGCGATCACGACGGTGAAAGCGGCGGCCTCGGGCATCCGGCTCATCGGCGGCAGCTTCGCGGGCACCTCGACGGGCGGCAATGCCTTCACCGGCAGCAACGTCTTCTTCAACGGCAACGTCATCAACAACGGCCGGATCTTCGCCTCGGCGACGGCGTTCGGGCAGGCGTCGCTCGGCAGCACGACCGGGCTCGTGCAGATGGATGTACAGGCTGAGGCGCACGGCATCGCGGTGCTCGGCGCGGTCTTCAGCGGCAACGCGCAAAGGGTCGGCAGCCTCGCGGGCAACATCGCGAACACCGGGTTCATCAGCGCCCATGCCACGGCGTTCGGCACGTTCCCGAGCGCGCCCACGGTGTCGAGCTCCGACGCGGACCTGAAGGCGAGCGCGCAGGGCATCCTGGCCGTACTCAGCCGCATCACCGGCAACGTCAGCAACACCGGCACGATCGACACCTTCGCGCGCGCGCTCTTCGACAGCGACTCCACGCAGATCAGCAGCACCACGACCGCGATCGCCGACGGCATCCACGTCAGTGCGGATTTCATGACGGGGAACATCGGCAACGGCGGCCTCATCCATTCGCTGGCGACCTCGTTCAACGGCGGGCAGACCGGCCTCGCGCTGGCGACGGCGAACGGCATTTATGCCAACTTTATCTCGTTCACCGGGAACATCAGCAACACCGGCCAGCTGTGGTCGGTGGCGATCGCGTCGGATACGACGACCGGCGGCAGCGCGGGCGCGCTGGCGGCGGGTATCTCGCTGATCAACGACTGGGACTATTCCGGCACGGTCAGCAGCGGCCCGGGCTCGTCGATCTTCGCGTCGGCGGTGTCGACGGCCTTCTCGGTGGCGAACGCGGCGGCGACCGGCATCGCGGTGGACGCCTCGCGGATGTTCGGCGACGTCGTGAACAACGGCAACATCGTCGTCAGCGCCTTCGCGGGCGCGCTCGACAGCGCCACCAACACGGGGGTCGCGCTGGCGGCCGGCATCCACGTTGGCGATCCCGGCGGGCCGTTCCAGTACGTGTTCGAGGGCAACGTCACCAACACCGGCCTCATCGACGTGATGTCGACGGCGTCCGGGGCGAACTTCGCGCAGGCGAACGCCTTCGGCGTGCAGATTTCCAATTCGACGTTGAGCGGGCAACTCCGCGGCGTCTCGTTCGTCTCGGGGAACGTGACCAACTCCGGCACCATCTCGGCGCAGGGCTTTGCTCTGTCGGATCACACGGCCTATGCGCTGGCGGCCGGCGTGCTGGTGGCCGCGTCGACCTTCGTGGGCAATGCCAGCAACAGCGGCAAGATCTCGGCGCTGGCCCAGGGGCAGGTGTTCAGCAGTTTGACCGCCTTCCCGACCGCGGCGGCGCTGGCCACCGGCCTTGACTTCACGGGCGGCACCGGATCTTTCAGCGCTTTCATGTCCACTTTCGTGGGCAACGTGACGAACGCGAGCACCGGCGTGATCAGCGCGCAGGCGCAGGCGTCGGCCATCGGGGACGAGACCGCCAGACTCCTCGCGCGCGCCGTTGGCATCGACATCAACGGCAATTCGCAGTTCCTCGATTTCGGTCCTACCCGCTTCGTCGTTGCCGGCGTCTCGTCGCTGTCGGGCAACGTCACGAACGATGGCATCATCACCGCCGGCGCGGCGGCGATCGGCGGAACGTCGGCGCTTGCCGAGGCGGTCGGCATCAACGTGCTGTTCAGCAGCTTCCTCGGCAACGTGGCGAACGGCGGCACGATCACGGCGGTGGCCAGCGTGCAGCCGAGCCTGGGCTTCGGCGACTCGACCGCCCTTGCGGTCGCGAGGGGCATCAACCTCGCCGGCGACACCAGCTCGGGATTCGCCTTCTTTGCCACGACCTTCAGCGGAAACGTCAGCAACACGGGGCAGGTGATCGCGAGCGCGAGCGCGAATGTTCTCAACATAGGTGAAGCCAACGCCGGGGCAGTCGCCTCGGGCATCTCGCTGTTCAGCTCGACCGTCACCGGGAACGTCACCAACAGCAGCACCGGGTTCATCCAGGCGAGCGCCGTGGCCAATCCGACGGCGCAGTTCGTTGCGTTCGGCTCGGCCTTCGCGGCCGGCATCGACGTGCACGCCGACACCTTCGTGGGCGGCGTGAGCAATGCCGGCACGATCCTCGCCAACGCCACGGCGATCTCCCTCACGAACGGGATCAACCCGCCAGGCAGCACGGCGTTCGCGGAGGCGATCGGCATCAACATCGACGCTCAGACGTTCCTGGGCAACATCACGAACACCGGGTTCATCGGGGCGAGCGCCCGGGCGGCTGCGCAGTCGGCGGTGGGTACGGCCTTCGCGTCCGACGCCGCCTTCGGCATCGCGCTGTTCAGCACGATCGCGATCGGCACGGTCGCCAACAGCGGGACGCTGGTGAGCGTGTCGACCTTCGTGGGCAACATCAAGAACGCCGGGACGATCATGGCGTTCTCGAGCGCCAGCGCCACGGCCGGCGGAACTTTCGCGAACGCGCTCGATCCGGCGACGGGCATCCTGATCGACGCCAGCACCTTCACCGGCGCGGTCGTGAACAACGGGCTGATCGTGACCGGCGCCACGGCGACGGCCCAAGCCCTGAACGAGACGCAGGCCTACGCGCTCTCGGCGGGCATCGGGATCAACGATCCGTTCTTCCGCGGCGGGTTCACTTTCGCCATCAGCACCTTCACGGGCGACGTCAGCAACGCGGGCACGATCCTGGCGAGCGCCACGGCCTCGATCCTGCCGGGCTTCGGGGACGGCACGGTCTCTGCGGGCGCCACGGGCATCCGGGCCTTTGCCGACACCTTCCTGGGCGGGATCAGCAACACGGGCTTCATCCAGGCGAACGCCAGCGCGAACAGCGAGCTCACCTTCCGGGCCTTCGGCTCGCATGTGCCGGCGTTCGCAGCGGGCATCCACGTGGGCGGCGTGACGAGCGACCTGGCGAACTTCGCGCTGATCTCGACCTTCGTGGGCGACATCGCGAATACCGGGACGATCATGGCGCTGGCGACGGCCACGAACGTGGTCGGGTTCCGCTTCGCCGATAACAAGAGCGACCGCCTGTCGAGCGCCTACGCCGCCGGCATCCAGGTGGACACTTTCTCGGGGATGACCGGGAACATCACGAACAGCAGCAAAGGCGTGATCGCCGCGGGCGCGTTCGCGAGCTCCCAGGCACTGTCGTTCGCCACGGCGACGGGCATCTACGTCGACACGCCCGGCAGCTTCGTCGGCAGCATCAAGAACGACGGCACGATCATCGCGCAGGCGGTGGCAAATGCCGGCTCGTCTATCGACAGCTTCGCCGAGGCGAACGCGGCCGGCATCAGCGACATTGCGAGCACGTTCATCGGCAACATCAACAACACCGGCTTCATCTCGGCGAGCGCCAGCGTGGGCACCGGCGTCCCGGTAACGCTCTTCGGCAGCGCGTTCGCCACCGGCATTCACGCGAATTCCCTGACCTTCCTGGGCGATATCGCGAATACGGGGACGATCTCGGCCTACGCCACCAGCGGAGCTGCCCTCGAGTCGGGCATCTTTGCTGTCGGCATCAACAACTTCGCGAGCACATTCATCGGGAACGTCAGCAACACCGCGCCGGGCGTGATCGTGGCGGTGGCCGTCAATCCGTTCGGGTTCGGCGACGCGACCGGCATCAGAATAGAGAACGATACGTTCCTCGGCGCGGTGAACAACACCGGCACGGTGATGGCGACTGGGATCGGCGACGTCCGGGCAACCGGCCTGCGTATCGAGGGCGACACCTTCATCGGCAACGTGAACAACACCGGTGCGGGGCTGATCTTCGCGAAGAGCTCGGTCTTCGCCGTCGGCGTCGCGGTCGGCGGGTCCACCTTCGTCGGCAACATCAACAACAGCGCGCTGATCATGGCGAGCGGGGATGCCACCGGCATCTACTCGTTCCCCGGAACGTTCATCGGCGCGATCAACAACACCGGCACGATCATCGGGACCGGCGGCACGCATGACCGCGGCATCCGGGTGGTGGGCGCGTCGATCTCCGGCGGGATCAACAACAGCGGGACGATCCAGGGCGGCTTCGCCTCGGTGGATCTCACTGGGGAGACCGCCACGCCGACGACCGGCACCACGATCAACAACCAGAGCCACGGCCTGCTGCAGGGCGACGTGCTGCTGTCCAGCAACGCGGACACGCTGAACGTGTTCGGCGGCAGCACGGTGAAGGGCAACATCACGGGGATCCTGGCCAGCGGCACGTTCGGCAACAACGACCTCGTGAACTTCGACCTGAACCACGACGGGTTCGGCGGGAACGTGGTGAATGGGTTCACGGTCTACCAGTACAAGATCACCGACGTGAACACGGTGGACCTGACCAGTGGCACGCTGATCCTGGACGACCAGGAGGTGGTGGGCACCGTGACCCTCGGCCCGGGCAACATCGACCCGGTGGGCACGTTCAACCAGAGCCCGGGCTCGACCCTGGGCTTGGCGGTGGACGTCGGCCATCTGAAGGCTCCACCAGCTGGGGCGACCATCACGGTGACGAGCGGCGTCGGCTCGGTGAGCGCCAACACGGTGATCATCGGGACGGGCGCGGTGTTCAAGGCCTTCGAGGAGCCGGATTTCTACGCCAACCTGAACATCTACCCGAACGTGGTGGTGGGTCTGACCTCGATGTTCGGGAACTACGACCAGACGAACGTGCTCTCGAACTCGCCGCTGCTGGCGGCGTCCATGATCGAGAATGGCAGCTCGTCGGGCGGGCCCGGGCAGGACACGCTGGTGCTCACGCGGCAGAAGTTCAACAAGCCGCTGGGCGTGGGCCTGACGCCGAACGAGGCGGCGGCCGGCGGCGGGCTGGAAGGTCTCTACAAGACCGGCAACAGCACGGCGCTGGCGGTGATCCCGCCGCTGTTCGGGCTGAACGGCCCGCAGTATGCGCTGGCACTGAAGTCGCTCGACGGCGAGACGATCCTGGAGCGTCCGGACCTGTGGCAGACGGTGTTGGACTCGATCCTGCACCGGCTGACGGAGGGCGAGGCGTTCAATGGCGCGGGCGTGCAGGGCGCCATGGTGAACCACGGCCCGATCCAGGTGGCCTCGGCGGGCGAGAGCGACGGCGGCCTGCAGCTGGCGCAGACCAACATATCCCCCATGGGCGTGGTGCGTCCGTGGAGCGTGTGGGTGCGGGGCTATGGCGTGTTCGGCAACGGACCCGCGACCATCAACGCGACGTCGTTCGACGAGACCCGCTACGGCGCTTTGGGCGGCCTCGACTATCGCCTGAGCGACAACCTGCTGATCGGCGGCATCTTCAACTACTCGCACGGCGAGGTAAGCCTGGATGCGCCGACGCCTGCCAAGAACAAGCAGGACGCCTACCAGTTCGCGGCCTACGGCAAGTACCAGCAAGGCCCGTGGTACGTGAATGCGGTGGCGGGCGGCGGGTTCACCGACAACTCGGAGTCGCGCCAGGTGCTGATCCCGGCTCCGGCGACGGTGAACGGCAGCTACAACGGCGAGACCTTCTCGGCCTATGCGGAGACCGGGTGGAACCTGTACCCGACCAGCAACACGGTGCTCTCGCCGTTGGTGGGGTTGGGCTACAACTGGCTGCGCTACGACGGGTTCCATGAGTCGGGCTCGCCGGCGGCGCTGAACGTGAACGCGGCCACGACGGACAATCTCTACACGGCCTTGGGGGCGCGTGCGCAGGCGGCCTTCAACATCGGGACCGGCGCGCCGCTGGTGCCGGAGATCCGGGTGGTCTGGCAGCACGAGTTCCTGGACGCCAACCAGGAGATGAACGCCTCGTTCGGCGGCGGGACCCTGTTCAACGTCCAAGGCTCGAAGTTCTCGCGCGAGAGCGTGATCGCGGGCATCGGCGTGTCGAACAACGTAAGCCCGGACCTGAAGGTGTTCCTCGACTACGACGCGAAGCTGCAGGGCGGCTACAGCGCGCACGCGGTCTCTGCGGGCCTGAAGTGGGCGTTCGGCGGAGCGGCGCCGCCGCCACCGCCCGCGGCCCCGCCACCGGTGCCGGCGGCCCAGCCCGCGCCGCCGCCGCCCGCCCAGGCGCAGGTGTTCGTGGTCTACTTCGACTTCGACAAGGCGACCTTGACGCCGGAGGCGGTGGGGATCATCCGGCAGGCGGCGGACGCCTACAAGCGGACGGGCGCGGTCACCATCAAGGTCGACGGCTACACCGACCTCGCGGGTACGCAGAAGTACAACATCGGCCTCAGCAAGCGCCGCGCGGACGCGGTGCGAGCAGAGCTGGTGAAGGATGGCGTGCCCAACAACTCGGTGGCCGAGGCCTGGCACGGCAAGGAGAACCCCGCCGTGCCCACCCCGGACGGCGTGCGCGAGCCTAGAAACCGCCGCGCGACCATCGCCCTGCCCTAACCAGGCTAGGGGCAACTAAAGAGACGGCCGGAGGCACCCCCTCCGGCCGCTTTCTTTTCCAAGACAGGATGCGAGGCCCTCGCCGGCCGCGGCGCGGTGCGCGGGGAGCGCCATTCCGCCCCTTTCCTTGCGCGGCGGCTCCGGGACTGCCAAGGTTCCGAGGGCGGCGAGTGAGGCCACACCCCCTCATGTACAGCAACAAGTCGGGCGAGCACGAAGTCGGCTATTTCGAGTCGCTCTATTCCGCTCAGTGGGATTGCGCGCCGCCATCGGCGATCCACTTACGCTACCTCGTGCTGGCTCAAGAGCGCACCGGCAGCGAGCTGCTTTGCGCCCATCTCCGCCAGGTCGGCATGGGCGTGCCGCTCGAGTATTTCCACCCGGCGCGCCTCCCGGCGCTCGCGGGGCGCCTCCGCTGCGTTGAGCCCGGCGGCCTGAGGCTCGCGCGCTACCGCGCCGAACTCGAACGGCATCGGACCACCGAGAACGGCGTCTTCGGCGCCAAGGTGGTCATGCCTCAGCTCGCGCTGATGGCCGATACCGCCGGCATCCCCGCCGACAAATTCGTGGCGAGCTTCGACAAGGTGATCCTGATGCGCCGCCGCGATACGCTGCGCCAGGCCATCTCGCTCATGCGCGCGATGTCGACGGGGCAGTGGCACGTCATTCCCGGCGACGAGCAGAAGCAGCTGAGGACCGCGGATCCCCGATTGTCGTTTGCCCGGATCACCTATTGCTGGGCGCGGATCCTCGGCGAGGAGCGGGACATGGCGCGGCTGGAGGCGACGCTCCGTCCCGGCGCGGCTCGCACTATATGGTACGAGGAGCTGACCGAGCCCCGCACGATGGGCGATGTCGTCGCCTGGCTCTGCGCGGGCACGCCGGCGCGCGCGCGGCTTGCGGCGTCCGATCATCCGCTGCCTGTGAAGGGCGACAGCCGGGAAGCCGAGGCGATCGTGAGCGCCTATCTCGGTTACATCTCGGTGGAACCGCCCTGAAGAGTCGATCTCGGCGGCGGGCCGCCTACACCGAGACCGGCTCCGGTTCGATCGGCAATTCCCGGATCAGCGGCTCGAGCAAGTCCTTGTAGGCGAGCCAGCGTCCGACCGAGCTCTTGAAGACGGGCCTGCGGACCTGGCTTGCGCTTGCCGTGCGGACCGGCCGCTTCGTCTCGTGGAAGGCGAGACAGGCATCATTCCACTCGAGTCCGCAGAACTCGACGATACGCCGCGCCCAGGGCTCGAAGTCCTCCACCAGCGCCTCGTAGGGCACCTCGAGCATGGCGTCCTTCGGCAGCACGCGCCGCCAGTGCGCCATCAGCTCGTCGTACATGCGGTAGTAGCGGCCAAGCTCGCCGAGGTCGTAGCTGAAGTTCTGCGCACCCGTGAACAGCTTCGTGAAGCAGGAGACGCAGGTGTCGATGGGATTGCGGCGGGTGTGAATGATACGCGCATTCGGCATCGCCAGATGGATGAGGCCGACGTAGAAGAAGCTCGATGGCATCTTGTTGGTGACACGCTCCGCGGTGGTCGAGTAGGCGGCAAGCCGCTTGACATACTGCGAGCCGAACCGGCGCAAGTGATCCGGGTCGAAGGCCAGCATGAACTCCGGGTAGGGCGCCGGCTCCACCCCGTCGGCCTTGACGCTGCGCACGACGGCGTCGAGATCCTTGATCTCGCCCGCTCCGAATACCTTGGGGTGGCTCGCAAGAACCTGCTCGACGAGCGTCGTTCCCGAGCGGGGCATCCCGAGGATGAATATCGGGAGCCGTGAGGGATCGCCGCGGCCCGCCAGGCGCGTGATGAGCTCGGGTGCGAAGACCGTGCGGATGCGGCCGCAGAACGCCGCGGTGCCGGCCTCGTCGTAGTCGATCTTCCTGCGCTTCAGAGCGTTTCCCGCAAGCAGGTGCCGGAAGGAATCGCCGTGCCGGTCCATGTCCGCGTAGGCCTTGCCGAGCGCGAAGTGGACCTGCATCTGCTCGTCCTCCGACAGGCTGCCGAGATCGGCCGCGAGAGATTCGAGCGTTCGCAAGTACGGATCGTCGGCGGTGAACTTCCTGCCGTCCGCGAAGTTGAGCAGGACGCTAGTCGCCTTCGGATCGATCTCGAGCGCCTTCAGATAGGCCGCCTTGGCCTCGTCGAACAGTCCGAGCTCCTTCAGGGCATTCCCCATATTGTTGTAGGCGTCGGTGAGGTCGGGCTTGAGCGACACCGCCTTCTCGAAGCTCGCGATCGCCGCGTCGGCCTGCCCCTGCTCGAGCAGGATCTGTCCCATGATGTTGTGGCTGTCGGGGTCGTCGGGCTTGAGGCTGAGCGCCCGCTCGGCGGCGGCGCGCGCCTCGTCGTACAACTCCTTCTCGTGGTAGGCGCTGGCAAAATACGTGAAGGTGTTGTGATTGCGCGGATCCACCGCAATCGACTGCTGCAGCAGCGCGAGAGCCTCGTCCGGCCGGTCGAGGTCGAGGAGCGCGAGCGCCAGATTGTTCAGGATCGAGGGATCGCGCGGCTTCAGCGCCAGCGCCCTCCGATAGGGCTCCTCCGACTCCTTGGGCTTCTTCTGGTCGCGGATGGCCGTACCCAGATTGTTGTAGGCGTCGGCATAGTCCGGCTTCAGCTGCAGCGCCCGGTGATAGGCGGAGATGGCCTCGGGAAATTTCCGCTGTGCTCGGAGGGCGTTCCCCAAATTGTTGTGCGCCTCCGGGAACCCCGGATCGACCGCCAGTGCGCGCCGGTAGCAGGCAATCGCCTGATCGAGGTCGCCGCGGTCGTAATAGGCGATGCCGAGATTGTTGAGCCCTTGAGTGAAATTGGGCAACAGCGCCACCGCCCGCAAGCCGGCGGCAATCGCCTCATCCGGGCGCCCCGCGAGGCGCAACATCTCGGCCAGGTTCGAATGATAGAGCGGCACGGCGGGATTGGCCGCGACCGCGCGCCTCAGCACGTCGATCGCTGCGGCCGCCTGTCCCGCCTGGTGCAGCGTGACGCCGAGCAGGTGCAGCGCGTCGCCGTTCTGCGGCTGCGCCCGCAGGATCTGCTGGCAGATGCTCTGAGCCACGGCGAGACGTCCGGCGGCGCGATTCTGCTCCGCGAGCGCCAGCGCCTGGGGAATCGACATGGCCTGCGGCTGGCCCGCCGGCGGCGACTGCGAGCCGATATCCGCGCTCATCGACGGTGATCCATCGATCAGGTCACCGGGCGCCCTGCCGAGCCGGCACTAGGCGATCGCGGTCGGCGCGGGCTGCCGCCAGCTCCTGAGCCACGCGCGTCATCACCGGCGCCCAGGCGAACCGCAGGGGCTGGCGAAAGAGCCGCATGGTCGGATACCAGGGACTGTCCTCGCGATCCCGGAGCCAGCGCCAGTCGGGAACCCATGGCAGCAGCAGCCAGGTCGGCTTCGCGAGCGCTCCCGCAAGATGCACGACCGAGGTATCGACGGAGATCACGAGGTCGAGGTGCTCGATCGCGGCGGCCGTCTCGGCGTACTCCGTGAGGAAAGGCGACACGTCGTCGACGTTGCGCACGCCCGCCGCCGCGAGCTGCCGGACCTCGTCTCCGACCTGAAGGCCGAAGAAGCGGACGCCTTCGACGCCGAGGATCGGTGCCCAGCTCGACAGCGGGATCGAGCGGTTCATGTCGTTGACGTGCAGCTTGCTGCCGGCCCAGACGATGCCGACCTTGAGCTCGCCCGGCGCCGCCTCGATGCGCGATGCCCAGCGGCTCACGGCGGCTTCGGGAGCGCGGAGGTAGGGCACGTTCGCCGGGATGGTGTCGAGACGGGTCTCCAGCCGGTGCGGCAGGCTGAGAAGGGCGCAATGACAGTCGTAGGCGGGCAGAGGGGCCTTGTTGTCGCTCGATACCTGCAACCACGGCATGCTCTCGGCCATCAGGCTCTTGAGCGGTGCCGGGATGCGTAGAATCACGGTCGCCCCGCGCTCCTGCAGCAGCGGCAGGTAGCGGCTGAACTGCAGCGCGTCACCGAAGCCCTGCTCCGAGTAGACCAGGATCCGCCGGCCCGCGAGGCTCTCGCCGCCCCAGACGGCGCCGGGCAGCACGGGCGTCGCACCCTCGGACGAGCGCGACCGCCATTCGTACTCGTACCAGCCATCTGCGAAATTGCCGTTCATCAGATAGAGCAAGCCCACGCCCGAGTGCGCATTGGCATGCATGGGCTGCATGGCGATCGCTCTCTGGTAGGCGGCAATGGCGTCGTCGTACCGGCCGATCAGATGGAGCGCCGAGGCCTGGTTTGCGATGGCGTCGACATAGCCCGGCTTGAGCTTGAGCGCGCGGTCGAAGCAGGCGATCGACTCCTCGAGCTTGTGGAGCGCGCGATAGGCGTTGCCGAGATTGTTGTGGGCTTCGGCGAAGCCGGGGTCGCGGGCGAGCGCCCGGCGATAGCAGTCCGCCGCCGCCTCGTATTCCCGGCGGTCGTAATGCGCGATGCCGAGATTGTTGAGCCCATGCGCATAGCCGGGATGCAGCTCGACGGCGCGTCGGCCCGCCGCCACGGCCTCGTCGAACCGGCCCGCGAGCCGCAGCATCTCGCCGAGGTTCGAGTGATAGAGCGGCACGGCGGGATTGGCCGCGACCGCGCGTTGCAGCATTTGAATTGCCTCGGCCGGCTGGCCGCCCTGATGCAGTACGATCCCCAGCAGGTGCAGCGCGTCGGCGTTGCGGGGCTGAGCGGCCACCACCTGCTGGCAAAGGTCCTTGGCTTTCGCGAGCTGTCCCTGTTGGCGCAGCTGCTCGGCCTGCTGCAGCACCTGGGGCACCGTCGTCCAATGCCGCGTCGCCTTCGGCTCCGCCTGCATGCTCATGCGGGCACCTCGGTGCGGAGGGTCGGTGGCGGCCCGGTCACGTCCTGCCGGGCGTGTACCGGGCTTCCGGCGCGCTGCAGGGCCGCGAGCTCTTGCGCCACGCGCTCGATCGTCGAGGCCCAATCTCCGCGCGAGGGCTGACGGAACAGCCGCAGGCTCGGGTACCAGGGCGTATCCTCGCGGTCCATCAGCCAGCGCCAATCGGGCACCCACGGCAGCAGGACCCAGGCGGGTTTCGAGAGCGCGCCCGCCAGATGCGCCGCCGATGAATCGATGGTGATCACGAGATCGAGGCTTTCGATGATGGCCGCGGTGTCTGCGAAATCGCCGATCTCGGTGGAGAGATCGAGCGCGCCGAGCCCGCCCGGAAACTCCGCGCGGTCGCTCGCGGGAATATCCTTCTGGAGCGCCACCAGCGCCACGCCGGGAACGCGGGTCAGCGGCTGCAGCTGTGACCAGCGTAGCGTGCGCATGCGATCGTTCGGGTGCGACGGCCGGCCCGCCCAGGCAATGCCGACCTTGAGCGGACCGTCGCCGACGGCCGATCGGATCCGCGCCGACCAGCGCGCCACCTTGGCAGGGTCCGCACTCAGATAGGGCGTCGGCGCGGGGATCGTGTTGACCTCGGTGCCGAACACGCCGGGTAGGCTCGATAGCGGACAGAACGCGCTGAAACCCGGAATGTCCTCCCAGCGCACGAACGAGCTGTGGATGCCGGGCACCTGCGAGATGAGCGGCAGCAGCTCCTGGCAGCACCCGAGCACCACCTCGCCCACGCGCTCTTTGACCCAGGGTATGTACCGGGCGAACTGGATGGTGTCGCCATAGCCCTGATCCCCGATCAGCAGGATGCGGCCGCGGGGCAGGCGCATCCCGTTCCACTGCGGCGCGTTGATCTTGGGCAGCGAATCGCGCGTGTGATCGAGCCGGAAGCGCCATTCGTACTCGATCCAGCCGGCCTTGAACTCGCCGTTCCGGAGCAGCAGATGACCGAGCTCGAGGCGCGCCGGCGCAAAGTTCGGATCGAGCGCCAGCGCGTGGAGCAGCGAGTTCGTGGCTTCCTCGAAGGCGCGCGCCTCCACCTGGGCCATCCCGAGATTGAAGGCGGCGCGGGCGCTGTGGCCCACCCGGCGCATCGCTTCCATGCCGGCCGCGAGCGCGGCATTCAGGCGGCCCTGGACGCGGTAGACCTGGCAAAGAAACCCGAAGATCTCGGGCGATGCCGTCGGCGATCCCGCAGCGCGCTCAAGAAAGACGGCGGCTCGCGCGATGTCACCCCGCTGCGACGCGATGTTCGCGAGAGCGTGCAGAATCTCGGGCTGATCGGGCGCCAAGGACAGCGCCTGCCGGAAGAGCGTTTCCGCCTGGTCGAGCTGTCCCGCGGCAAGGACTTGGCGGGCGCGCTCGACTGTCTCGGCTAAAGCGGCCTGTCCGCCCAGCGCGGCGAGGGGTTCAGGCATGCCTCTCCCACTGCCTTCCATCAAGAACCAACGCTGCCCGTCGCCTGCGCGTCATCCACCGCCCTCCGGGCGGCGTACCCTAGGGCGAATGGCGGAGCCCCGACAAGGCTTGTTGATGGATCCAAATATTTATTCACATTCAACAAGTTAGGTCCAAGCCCGAGGTCGGCCGAGCCTCCCGCTACTGGAGCTTCCGCAGGTCGCCCGCGTACTCATACCGCCCCACGTGATTCAAGAGCACCTTCATGTGAGCAAAGATCTTTCCGCCGAGACGCGCCCAGCGCCGGCAGAAGGTCCAGTCCTCGCTGAGGTAGTGTCCGCGCTCGTCGATCTCGCAATCGAAGAGCGCGTACATGTGCGGCTCGAATTGCTTGCCGAAATCGGTGTCGTCCACGTACTTGGTCTCGGGGTAGGCGGCGATCATCCGCTCGATCACGTGGCGCTTCATGAGCAGGAAGCCGGTTCCGATCGTATCGACCTCGTGGAGGTCCCCGGTGGATTGGCCCGGTCGCGCGTTCACCACGTAGGATATCGGCAGCCGCTTCAGCGGGTAGAGTCCGCCGATCACATCCTTGTCGGCTGCGAGCATGCTCAGGATGCCGTCAGGCTCGAAACGGATGTCGGCGTCGATGAACATGAAATGCGTGGCGTGCGGGTTCGCCAGCATCTTGGCCATCAGGTTGTTGCGCGCCCGCGTGACCAGGCTGTCGTTCGGCTGGGTGTCCATCGCCCATTTGAGGCCGACCCGCTCGGCGGCGATCACGAACCGCACGAAGCTGGTGAAGAAGGCCTCGGTCAACTGCCCTCCGTAGCAGGGCAGGCCGAAATGCACAAAGTACTTGCTGAAATCGACGCTCATGATGCCTGAATCTCGATGGTGCTCCCCGGGGCGGCGCACCCGGCGCCTTGCGCGACAATAGCATGAGCGTGGGCCCGCCCGCGGCGGTTTTACCCGCTAGCCTGGCCTGGCCGATCCGTCGCCAGCCGCGGGCGGCTTTCGGGCGGCGGCGTTCTCGCGCAAGTACTTCATGCGCTCGGCATGGTTCCGGTCGTGGGTATGCATGGCGTAGAAGACGCTGGGCTCGCCCGTGGAGATCCACCGCCGGTGCCTCAGCGCGTCGAAGACAGATCGGTCGCTCGACCAGTTGGTGCCGCGGAACGGAAACTGTGCGGACCAGCAGCGGAGCACGGGCTCGCAATTCACTTTGTCGATCATCAGGCAATTCGGATCCACCCAACCCCCGAGCCCGGCTGTGTAGACGCCCTGTCCGGGGCCGACCGACTCGAAGGTGTCGATGCCGACGGGGCGCCGGCTCGTCTCGTCGACGAACCAGCGCAGACTGAACGCCCAATCGTGGCCGGGTATCATGGAAAGCAGGCTCTGGATGTGATGATCGGCGAACCAGTTGTCGTCGTCGAGGTAGGCGACGTAGCGGCTGTTCGCCATATAGCTCAGGATGGCGCGCATCGTGCCGCCGAGTCCGTCCAGATGCACGCCGCCGTTCCGCATCGAGGTGGAATAGCCGGGGTCGAGCAGCGTTACCGCATGGCGCTCGGGGCGCTCCGCCAAGATCTCGTCGAGGATTCGAGGGTCGCCTATCGCCCGATCGATGCCGATCAGGATCTGCAGCCGGCCCGGAAAGGATTGCCGGAATATCGACTGCACCGCAGCCTTGAGGGTCGGTCGCAGCACGGTCGGGATGACCACTGCCGCGTCGAACGGCTGCTGCACGGAGCCCAAGTCCCGATGAAAGGTGCAAACGAGTCGCATGGGGTGTCTGCGCCTGCCGATTCCCGCCAAACTAGCCCAGGCGCGGGCGCGAGACGAGGCCGATCTCCCAAGCTCCGCGCGCCGATTGTAGCTGTGTGATCGGCATCGTAAGATTGAGTTCATGGCACAGGAGGCGGCGGTAAAAGCGCAAGCGGGGGCGGTGCCTCGTACGATCGAGGAAGCCTTCCGCGGGGCGGTCGCGCACCATCGCGCCGGCAATCGGGCCGAAGCTGACCGGATCTGTCGCGATATCATCGCCCGCATGCCCAATCATGCGGCGGCGCTCCATCTCGCCGGACTGATCGCGTATGAGACCGGAAGCAGCGCGGCCTCGGTCGAATTCATGCGTCGGGCGATCGCGGCCGATGAGCGCGTCGCGCTCTACCACGCCACGCTGGGCGATGCGTATCTTGCGCTGGGCGATCTCGCTCGGGCGGAGGCGTCTTACCGCCGCGCCGTGGAACTCGATCCGCGCAGCTTCTCCAGCCACAATTCGCTCGGTCTGGTGTATCGCGCCCAGAAGCGGCTCGAGGCGTCGGCAGCTGCGTTTCGCGAGGCTCTCCTGGTCCGTCCCGACTTCGCGGTGATCTGGTGCAATCTCGGCGACGTGCTCTTCGCTATGGGTCTCGTCGACGATGCCGTTGAGTGCCTGCGTCGCGCGCTCGCGATCGCGCCGGAGCTGCCGAGAGCCCACAACGATCTCGGTTGCCTTTATGCGCGCTGCGGCGATCACGCGGAGGCAGAGGCCTGCTTCACCAGGGCGGTCGCCTTGGACCCGGACTTCGCGGTGGCCTGGCGCAATCTCGGCGACGCGCTCGCCGCGCTTGGCCGCAAGGGCGAGGCCGAGGCTCATTACCGGCGGAGCCGGGAGCTCGATCCCGGGGCGAGCGCGGGAAGGCCTTCGTGAGCGGACGTTCATCCGCGGTGAGGTCGGCGTGATCACTCCCATCCGAACGACCGGATCGGGATTGCCGGTCGTCATGGTGCACGGCCTCTTCGGCGTGATGCCAATGGGGCGCCGGATGCAGGAGGTGCTCGGCCCCGAGCATCCGTTCTTCAGCATTCACGCCCGCGCTCACTTCGGCGAGCCGCACGAGAGCGTCGAGGCCATGGCGCAGGATTACCTCGCGGAGTTCCGCGCCTATCGCCCGCACGGTCCTTATGTTATCGGCGGTATGTGCGCGGGGGCGCTCATCGCCCTCGAGATGGCGCGCAGGCTGCGCGCCGAGGGTGAGCACGTCACATCGGTGGTCATGCTGGAGCCGAATCCGGTGCTGAATCTGAACCCGCCCCAGCGGCAACTGGACCCGTCCCTGGAGAAGGCCGCGGCGGAGCAGATCAGTCAGGCGGCCAAGGCGTGGTACTCGCTGTTCATTCCGAGGTTCGAGCATGTTCCGCTCGATTTGAGCGATCCCGTCCGCCTGGAGCAGGCGAGCCAAGCAAGCGCCAAACTGGTGGCTACTTACGAGCGATATCGCGTTCAGCCCTATACCGGCCGGGTCGACATCATTGCGAGCGACCCGTTCGCGAAGCTGATCACCAATGCGGGCCTCCCCTGGCGGAAGGAGATTTTGTTGGGGCACTGGGCCATCCACAGGATCGCCTGCACGCACGACGAGGCGTTCGTTCAGGCATCGCCGGCGCTGTTGGCGACCATGGGTAGAGTGATCCGTGAGCTCAATCAAACGGCTGAGCTCGCGCGCGCCTGAGGGCGGAAAAGGCCCTCCTCGGCTTGCCTCGAAAGGGTCTGGCCTCCGTCGTTGCCACCCCCCTTTCGGCTTCACTTTGGCGCCGCCTCCGTTTAAGTTTCGCCGTCGATTCAGGCTGTCGCTCCCATGGGGGACGACAGATAAGCGGGGATGGGAGTTGGTTCTTTGGCATCGGACCTCGGGCTGTTGCGGAGGGAGGATTTCGGGCTCGCCGCGGCCTATGTGGAGCCGCGCACGTCCACCGAGACGGGCATCGCCACGATGTGGCGGCAGGCCATGGGCATCGATAAGGTGGGTGTCAACGACAGTTTCTTCGAGCTCGGCGGGAAGTCCTTCGCCGCGGCCGTGATCTTCAGCGAGATCCAGCGGCGCTTTGGCGTGCAGTTGCCGATCACCATCCTCACGGAGCTCCAGACGGTCGCGCAGCTCGCCCAGAAGGTCGACGAGCTTGCGGGATGAGCAGATGCGTCCGACCGCCGCGGTAGCTCGGCATCTCCGCGGCGCCTGAGCCGGCCGCCGGCGGTCGTCGCCGCGCCGACAATCCACGATGGGGGGCATGGACCGCACCCACGGCACTCTCGGAAAGGACGCGCGGTGCTAGCGCGCGCTTTCTCCTGCCTGGTGTATTCGCCAGGCGAGCTGTCGTCACCGCGCCCGGCGATCGCCGCGGCGCGTGCTGGCGGCATTGGAGTCCTTGACGCGACCCGCTGCACGCCCGACGAGCTGCCGTCACTCGAGGCCAACCTCGGCGCGCTCATCGCGCATGCCCCGCCGGAGTCGATCATCGGCCTGCGGCTCGGCGTGGCCCAACTGCGGCGCTTCAAGCCGTTGCTCGCGGCGCTCGCGCCGCGTGCGCACGTCCTGGTGCTGCAGGGCAGGCCTGTGGCCGTATCCGCGCTCGACAGCGCCGGCCGCAAGCGCACGCTCCTCGCGGAAGTCGACTCCGTCGCGGCCGCCGTCGCGTGGCAGGCGGCGGCGCCCGGCATCGACGGCTTCGTCGCGAACGGCGGCGAGGCGGCCGGCTGGAGCAGCGGTTCCGGCGGTTTCGTCCTCGTGCAGACCCTGCTGGCCGCGAACGTCGGACCCGTTTATCTGCGCGGCGGCATCGGCGAGCACGGTGCGGCGGCATGCCGGGTCGCGGGTTGCGCCGGCGTCGTGCTGGACGACCAGGTCCTGCTCATGCCGGAGCTCGATCTGCCGCCGGATTGGCGCGCGCATCTCGAGCGGGCCGAAGCGCACGACGCCCTGCTGCTCGGCGAGCATCTCGATCTCCGCTGCCGCGTGCTGGCTCTGCCGGCCTTCGCGCAGGCTAAGGAACTGGCGGTGCGCGAGACCGCGCTCGAGATCGAGGACTCACCACTTTCGAAGCGTCAGAGGAGCTGGCGCGCTGCTGTGGAGGCGGTGCTGCGGTTCGGTCCGCCAGAGAGCTGCGCGTGGCCCATCGGCCAGGCGATCGGCCTCGCCGCGGCCTATCGCGCGCGCTATCGAACCACGAGCCGGCTGGTCCAGGCGGTCTTGAGGGTGTCCGAGGCGAGCATCGCCCTCGCGCGCAAGCTGAATCCGCTCGCCGAGGGCGGGGACCTCGCCAGGGCGCACGGGACGCCGTACCCGATCGTCCAGGGACCGATGACGCGGGTGAGCGATACCGCTGCTTTCGCTGCGGCTGTGGCTCGTGCGGGCGCGCTCCCCATGCTTGCTCTCGGCGTCATGCCCGGCGCGCAGTCCGCGGCGCTCCTGGCGGATACGCGGGCGCAGCTTGGCGAGCGTCCCTGGGGTGCGGGCATCCTGGGCTTCATGGATCCGGAGGTGCGCAAGGCGCAGCTCGAGGCCGTGCGCGCGGTCAAGCCGCGCTTCGCGGTGGTCGCGGGCGGTCGGGCGGACATTGCGGAGGAGCTCGAGGCTGCGGGAATCGCGACCTACCTGCACGTGCCCTCGGTAACGCTGCTGCGGAGCGTGATCCGCCGAGGCCTCCGGCGCTTCGTGTTCGAAGGCCGCGAATGCGGCGGTCATGTGGGTCCGTTGGGCTCGGCGGCGCTGTGGGAGGCCATGGTGCAGGCGCTCCTCGCGGAGGTCACCGACAAGACCGCGGCCGAGTATCACTTGCTCTTTGCGGGCGGAATCCACGACGGCCGCTCCGCCGCCATGGTGGCGGCGCTCGCGGCGCCGCTCGCGGCGCTGGGCGTCAAGATCGGCGTGCTCATGGGCACGGCCTATCTCTTTACCGCCGAGTGCGTGGAGACCGGCGCAGTCGGGCCGGTCTTCCAGCAGGAGGCGCTGACGTGCGAGCGGACCGTCCTCGTGGAGAGCGCGCCCGGCCATTCGAACCGCTGCGTCGACACCGCCTTCTGCCGCGATTTCGGCACGCGCCGCCGCGAGCTGTTGCGACGGCACGCCGGCATCGACGAGCAGCGCGACGAGCTCGACGATCTCTTGCTGGGACGCCTGCGCATGGCGTCGAAGGGACTCTGGCGTGAGGACGGCGGTGCGCTGGTCAAGATCGATGCCGCGCGCCAGGAGCGCGAAGGCATGTTCATGATCGGCGAGGCCGCGATCCTGCGGAACCGCCGCACCACCCTCGCGGAGTTGCATCGCGAGGTGAGCCGCGGTGCCGAGGATTGGCTCGCGCGCGCCACCTCGACGGCGGTCCGAGCCGAAACGCGAGCTCCGGCGCCGCTCGACGTCGCGATCGTCGGCATCGCGCTGGCGCTGCCGGGTGCGCCGTCGACGGAGGCCTTCTGGAACTTCCTCCAGCGCAAGACCGCGGCGATTTCCGAAATCCCGGCGCGCCGCTGGGACTGGCGGCCCTATTTCGACGCGGAGGGCAAGGCGCAGGACGGGATGATTTCCCGCTGGGGCGGCTTCATCGCGCCGCTGCGATTCGACCCGATGGCATTCGGGATACCCCCGAACTCGCTGCCGCACATTTCGGTGGCCCAGCCGATCGCGCTCGAGCTCACGCGGCGCGCCATCGCCGATGCGGGCTACGAGCCCGCCGATCTCGACTGCGAGAACACGGCGGTGATCTTCGGCGCCGCCGATGCCGAGGGCATGTCCGGCAAGTTGCTGACGTTCCGCGCGATGGCGCCGGCGCTGCTGGGCGGCTTGCCCGACCATCTTGCCGGCGAGCTGGTGGACTGGTCCGAGGACAGCCTCGCGGGCCACATCACGAATGTGATCGCCGGCAGGGTCGCCAACCGCTTCGACTTCGGCGGCGTCAACCTTACCGTCGACGCGGCTTGCGCCTCCTCGCTCGCTGCCATCGACGCGGCCTGCCGGCAGCTCGCCGACGGCCAGGCCAATATGGTCATCAGCGGCGGCGTCGAGGTCTGGCAATCGCCCCAGGAGCTCATTGCCTTCAGCAAGACCGGCGCGCTCTCGCCGCGTGGACAATCGCGGCCCTTCGATGCTGGCGCCGACGGCATTGTGATCAGCGAGGGCGCCGTCGTGCTGGTCCTCAAGCGCCTGGCCGATGCCCAGCGCGACGGCGACAGGATCTACGCGGTGATTCGCTCGATCGCGGGCTCGAGCGACGGCAAGGCGCTCGGCATGACGGCGCCGCGCCCGATCGGACAGCTGCGGGCCATGCGCCGCGCCTATGAGCGGGCGGGCTTCTCCCCGGCGACGCTCGGTTTCTACGAGGCCCATGCGACAGGCACGGCGGTCGGCGATCGCGCCGAGCTCAGCTCCGCGACCATGCTTCTGAAGCAGGCGGGCATGCCGGCGCGGAGCTGTGCGGTGGGCTCGGTGAAAGCGCATATCGGCCACACCGGCTCGACCGCGGGCTCCGCGAGCCTGGTGAAGGCGGCGCTCGCCCTTTATCACCGCACCCTGCCGCCGCATATCGGTGCCGAGAAGCCATCGGAGATCCTGGCCGAGCCCGACTGTCCGCTCTTCTTGTTGGAGGAGACCCGGCCGTGGTTCCGGCGCGGCGATACGCCACGGCGGGCGGCCGTGAGCGCGTTCGGCTTCGGCGGCACCAATTTCCACGCGGTGCTGGAAGAGTACCGGGATCCCCTGGGTGATCGAGTGGTCGGCGGCAAGACCTGGCCGCTGGAGCTGATCGCGATCTCGGGGCGGGACCGTGCCGAGCTGATCGCCGCCGCCAGGCGGCTGGAGCAGCTGGTCGACCGCAGCGCGCCCCCTAGCCTCGCGGAGGTGGCTTACGCCTGCGCCCGGGCCTACGGTCCACGCGCGCCGGGAAATCATGTCGCGACGATCGTCTCGAAGGACGTCGCGGATTGCCGCTTCGCCCTGGCGCGGCTCGGCCGCGTGCTCGCTGGCGCCGAGCCTGACCCCGGCGATGCCCGCATCCGGCACGGGGTGATCCCGGACCAGCCTCCGAGCCTCGCGCTGATTTTTCCGGGCCAAGGCTCGCCGTATCCCAACATGGCGCGGGAAGCTGCGGTGCATGTTCCGGAGCTGCGCGACGCCCTGGAGCTCGCCGACCGCGTGCTTGCCGACCAGCTCGGCGACGCGCTCAGCAGCCTGGTCTATCCGCCGCGACCGCTGTCGCCCGCCGAGCGAGAGGCGCAGCAGGCGCGCTTGCGCGATACCGCGATCGCGCAGCCCGCGATCGGTGCGCTCTCGCTGGGGTTTCTGGCGCTGTTGCGCCGTCTCGGCATCAAGCCCGCTATGCTGGCTGGGCACAGCTACGGCGAATGGGTCGCGCTCCATGCCGCCGGCGTCTTCGGTGCGGAGGAGCTGCTGCGGCATTCCGCGCGTCGCGGCCGGCTCATGGGATCCATCCACGATGCCGGGGCCATGGCGGCGGTCATGGCGCCGCGCGACGTCGTCGAGCGTCAGCTGCCGTCCGATGGCCGAACGGTGGTGGCGAACCACAATGCGCCGTCGCAGACCGTGATCTCGGGCCCCACTGAGGCAATCGAGGCGATGATCGCTGCCTTCACGCGCGACGGCGTGCGGGCCATACGACTGCCCGTCGCCGGAGCCTTCCATTCGCCGCTCATGGCGGGCGTGCAGGCGGAGCTCAGCGACTATATCGCGGGGCTTTCGTTCGGGGAGCCGGCGCTGCCGGTCTACGGCAATGCCGACGGCCGGCCTTACGACCGGGCGAGCGTCGCCGCGCGGCTCAAGTCGCATCTTCTGAGCCCGGTCGAGTTTTGCGCCCAGGTGCAGGCGATGCATGCCGCGGGCGCTCGGGTCTTCCTGGAGGTCGGTCCGGGCTCGGTCCTCGCCAACCTCGTCAACGAGATCCTGCCAGGTGACCAGCGGCAGGCGCTAGCGCTCGACGGATCCGGCGGCAGCCTGTTGGCACTCTTGCAGAGCCTGGGCGCACTTTGGCGCGCCGGGATCGACTTCGATCTGCCGCGGCTCTTCGATGGTCGGGTCGATCCCGCGACCGATCTGAGCCGACTCGCCGCGCCCCATCCGGCGGCGAGCGGCGCCTGGCTCGTCGACGGACAGGCGGCCTGGCGCGCGGATGGGCCCGAGCCGCAGCCGCCGCCGCGCGCCGCAGGGCCGATGGTCGTCGCGGCGCCGCAGGCGGAGACCCTGCAGCCCGCCGCCTCCGGGACGCTCGAGGCCTACGCGGCCTACCAGGAGACGATGCGGCAGTTCATCGCGACTCAGGAGCGCGTACTCATGCAGCTCCTGGGCCGCTCGGGGACGGCGCCTGCGCTCGAGGCGCCGCCTGCCGCTACGGCGCCAATCGGTGAGGTCCCCCTGCCGCCACCCGAGCCGCCGCGGTCGAAGCCAGCGATAGCGCTGCCGATCGCCGCGCAGCCAGTCCCGTCGAGCGCTCCGCCGGCCGATGAGCGCTGGGACCGAGCCAAGATCGCGGCGGTGATCGTCGAGCTCGCCGCGGCGCGCACCGGCTATCCCGCCGAGATGCTCGGCCTCAACCAGGACGTCGAGGCCGAGCTGGGCATAGGGTCGATCAAGCGCCTCGAGCTCCTGGAGGGGCTCGGCCTGCGCCTGCCGGCGGAGCTGGCCGAGCGCCTGAAGACCGCCATGGACCGGATCTCACGCCTCAAGACCTTCGCGGAATGGGCGGACATTCTCAGTGAATCCTCCGGCGACAAGCCGGCGCGAGCGGCGCCGCCCGCTCAGGCGGCATCCCCGCCGGCGGCGTCGAGCGCTACGAACGGCGAGCGGCCTGCGCCAGCCCGAGATTGCCCGCGCTTCGTGATGCGGCCGGAGCGCAAGCCGCTCGACGCCGACCCCCCGCCGCGCGGAATGGGGCCGTTCCTCATCACCGAGGACTCCCTCGGTGTCGCCGCAGAAGTCGCGCGCCTCTTGCGCGGCCACGGTATCGGCTCCGCGATTCTGCCGCGGAGAGCGATGACGGCCGATGCGCTCGGTCCCGCAGTGAAGAAGGCGCGCGGCCTCAGCGGAGCATTCCGTGGCGTGCTGCATCTCGCAGGCCTCGAGGCCGTGGCCATGCCGCCCGGCATAGACGGCTGGCGTGCCGCCTCCGAGCGCCAGGCGAAGAGCCTGCTGCGCCTGATGCGGCTGCTGGCCGACGACCTCGGCAACGGGCAACCCGCCTGGGCCATCTCGGCCTCGCTCCTCGGTGGGTATTTCGGCCGCGACAAGACCGGGCCGGCCGGATTGCCGACGGCTGGCGCCGCATTGGGCGTGCTGCGGAGCCTCGAGCTCGAATGGACCATGCTCCACGGCAAGGCGATCGATTTCGACAGGTGCGCGGCCTCCGAGATCGCGGCGAGCCTGGTGCGCGAGCTCGGCGCCATGACCAACGGCGCCGAAGTCGGCTATCCCAGGGGTGAGCGCCTGGTCTACTCGCCGAGCCTGGCGCCGCTCGGATCGACCGCCGCCGAGCCTCTGGCGCTGCCGGAGAACGCGGTCGTGTTGGCGACGGGCGGCGCACGAGGGATCACGGCCGAGCTTCTCCGCAGCGTGGTACGGCCCGGGATGACCGTGGTCCTTGTCGGGCGCTCGCCGCTGGAAACGGACGCGGCCATGTCCGAGATGGAATCCGCCGATCCGGCGGCGCTGCGCCGCACGCTGATCGAGCGCGACCGCGTCGACGGCGCGCAGCGCCGCCCTGCCGAGATCGAGCAGGCGGTCGCTGCGGCCATGCGCCGGAGCGAGGTGGCGCGCAGCATCGCCAAACTGAGCGGCATGGGGGTGATCCCCGAATACCATGCGCTCGACGTGAGTGACGCGCCTCGCTTCTCGGCGCTGATCGCGGATGTCTACGCGCGCCACGGCCGGATCGACCTGGTGCTGCACGGCGCCGGCGTGATCGAGGACAAGCATCTCGTCGACAAATCCGACGCCTCGATTGATCGCGTGTTCGACGCCAAGGCGGACTCCGCCTTCACGCTTTACCGCTCGCTCGATCCCGCGACGCTCAAGGGCATCGTGTTCTTCGCGTCGCTGGCCGGACGGCTCGGCAATCGCGGGCAGGCGGACTATGCCGCCGCGAACGAGGTGCTGAACCGCCTCGCCTGGCGCATGGCCGCGGAATGGCCGCGGGTTCGTGTCCTCTCGATCAACTGGGGCCCGTGGGCCCGGATCGGCATGGCGGTCGAGGCGCTCAACGTGGTGAGCCGCCGTCTGCTCCCGATCGAGCCGGAGGCGGGCCGCGCGTTCTTCCTGGGCGAGCTTGCACGCGGAGCGTCGGGCGAGGTCGAGATTCTCGCGGGCGACGTTGCCGGAGGCGAGCGGGAGCGGGCGGCTTCCTACGAGGCGGCGAGCGGCGCCGCGGGCGTCGCGGAGCTCGTCGAGGCCGCCGGCGATTCCTGATGGCGGTGCGGTCCGCGGGCGTGCTCGCCCCGAAAGTCCCGCTTGCCGTGCTCGACGTCCATATCAGCACGTCCACAGTGCCGAGCGCCGAGGCCTTCTGGCTCAGCGAGCTCGGCTATTCGATCCCGCCACCTCGATCTTCCGACATCGGCCGCGAGCGCCAGCGCCTCTTTGACCGCTGGGGCGACGCGCGAGCCGGAATCGCGATCTGCCATGCGCCCGGGGGTGAGGCGGCTCAGATCTCGGTGGATAAGAGACGATTCGGCGCGACTTGGATTGGAGGCGGGCAAGCCGAGGACGCTCTCGCGGCGCTGACCTGGGTGCTGGACGGGTTCGCGGCGGAGCGGTTTGTGCGCGCGGTCGTAGGTGCGGTGGCACCGGATGGCTCGGAGACCTGGCTGGCGCTCCAGCCCTTCGACGCCGCGAAGGCGGAGGGCCTGTCGGTGCACGCGCTCTGGAGAGAGCGCGTTCCGGTCGAGGCAGCGCGGCTCGTGACGCTCGCGGGCGGGGGTGACGCGGAGGCCACAGCACTCGTCACGGCGGCACTCCCGGCCGGACCCGCGGCCGCGCCCATGCGGACGCTCTGGGCAGTGCCGGACTCCGAGCCGGCCCGCGCGAACGCTGTGCTGACGGCCTGTGCCGGCGCGGTGCTGGCGCTTGCGTATCGGACTTTGCCGCCCTCGCGCGGGCGAGGCGACGGGCACGGCCCGCGCGAGCGCGGATTCGGCCGCTTTTCCCGGGCGCGCCCCTGGCTTCGGGAGCCCGGTCCGGAGCGCCGCACGGCGCTGGCGCTCGTGTCGGCGGGCGGGGACCGGCAGGTCCTCGCGTTCAGCGACGCAGAAGGCGTTGCTCCCGATCCCCGGAGCCTGCCGGCGCCGGCGCGCCTCTTCGTCGTTTCGGCGTCGAGCGAAGCTGCACTCCTTGCCGAGATCGAGGCGCTGGGGCAGCGGGTCCCGGATGAATCGTCGGGCAGCGCGGCCCTCGCGGACGAGCTGTGGTTACGGCCGCGCCACCGTCATCGCTGCGCCATCGTCGCGTCCGGGGCTGCGGACCTCGCACGAAAGCTCGCGACGGCGGCGGCGCGGCTGAAAGGAGCGGCCGCGCCTTCGCCGCGCGATCGCATACTGATCGGCGCATCGGAGCACGCGGGCGCGCCCATCGCATTCGTGATCCCCGGCCAGGGCACGCAGTATCCGGGTCTGCTCCGCGAGCTCGCCCTGCTCTCGTCGCCGGTGCGCAGCGCATTCGAGCGGCTGGCGGACGCATTCGCGGAGCGGAAGCTCTCTCTGCCGCCGCTGCTGCATCCCGCGCAGGACGTGATTGGCACCGAGGTCGGCAAGGAGGTCGAGGAGTTCTGGCGCGAGGTCGGCGGCGGCGGATTGGTGGGTTCGGTTGCGAGCCAAGTCTTCCAGGAATTCCTCAGGGACCACGGCGTCCGTCCCGCGATCCTGCTGGGGCACAGCATGGGCGAGACCACGGCGCTGGCGCTCGCCGAGGCACTGGGTCCGAAGCCTCCCGATCACATGGCGGCGATGGCCCGCTCCTTCGCGGGGCTGCGGTCTGCGCTCCTCGGCATGGGCCGCAGCCTGTTCGACACAGGCCTCGCCGTAAGCGGCGCCGCGCGCGCCGCCATCGAGCGCGCGCTTGCAGCGCAGAGTGGCCGGGTGTTCCTCGCGCTCGACAATTGCCCACACCAGGTGGTGCTGCTCGGGGAGCCGCCCGCGCTTCAGGCGGTCTCGACGGAGCTGCGCGCCGGAGGAGCCGCTTGTCTCGAGGTCTGGCTCGGCGCTCCCTTCCACACGCCGCTGCTCGAGGCGGGTATGCCGAGCATGGCGGCGTTCTACGATCGCCTGGGCATCCGCGCGCCGAGCCTTCCCGTGTGGAGCGGTGCCGCCAAGGCGCCGTTTCCCGCGGATCCCACGCAGGTCCGGTCGCTGCTGCTGCGGCAATGGACCGATACCGTGCGTTTCGCCGACTCGGTGCGCGCGCTCCATCGGCGCGGCATCAGGGTCTTCATCGAGGTCGGTCCCGGCGACACGCTCACGGGGTTCGTCGGCGATACCTTGAGCGGACTCGATCACCTCGCGCTCGCCTGCGACTCGCAGTGGTTCGGTGGGCTCGAGCATCTGCTCGCCGTGCTGGGTCGGTTGTTCGTCGCGGGGATCGAGGTGAGACCGCCTGCGCGAGCGGAACTCGCGGCGGCGTCCGCGCAGGGATCGGCCGAGAGCGCCGCCGCTGCGGTGATCCGCGAGCAGCATGCCGCGCTACTGCGGGAGGCGGCGGCCAGCGAGGCGCGCGTGCTCGAAAGGCTGGGCTCGCGGCCGGTCTCCCTGCCGTACGCAACCGCGCGCGAGCTGCCGCCCCTTGGCGCTTTGGGCTCGGTGCGTCCTCAGGACGGCGGCGACGGCACGATCGTCTTGGAGCGCCGGGTCGACCTCGAGAGCGATCCCTATCTCCGGGATCACGTGTTCGGCCGGATCAAGGCGCCTTACGCGGAGACGCTCACCGCCTTGCCGGTGGTGCCGCTGGTCATGACCCTGGAGACGCTGGGCGCCGCTGCGCTGGCTGCCGCGGGCCGCGCTGCCGGCGGTGCGGTCGTGACGAGCATCGATCGGCTGCGGCTTCACCGGTGGCTGGCGCTTGATCGCGGCTATCTCGACCTGCGCGCGGTCGCGCGGCTAGAGCTCAGGCCCGGGCGGCCAATTCCGACCGTGCATGTCTCGCTTTTCGAGTTCCACCCGGCCGCGCCGGCGGGCCGGTGGTCAGCGGCCGAGGCGACCGTGGAGCTCGACGCGGCCTATGCGCCGCCGCCGCAAGGCCTGCGACTCGTCGGTCGCGACTTCGAGCCGAAGATTTCGGCGGAGCGGTTCCTGCAGAACTCGATCTTCCAAGGGCCGGCATTCCGCGCCTTCCATCGCCTGCTGAGGCTCACCGACGAGGGGATCGAGGCGGAGATCGTCGTTCCGCCGCGCGACCGGCTGTTCGGCGATCAGGTGAGGCCGAGGCTCGCAACCGGCGCCAATCTCATCGATGCCGCGGGCCAGGTCGTGGCTCGCTGGATCGACGAGCGCTGGACCGGCTGGTACGGCGCCTTTCCCTTCTACGCAGAGAGCTACGAGCAGTTTGCGGCGCTGCCGCCGGCGGGCGAGCGGCTGCGCTGCGTCGCGTTCATCAAGGACCATGGCGACGTGGCGGCTGCCGACGTGGAGTTCCAGCGCGCGGACGGCGCGGTGCTCTACCGCTACCGCGATCTCCGCCATCGCCGATTCGACCTGACCGCGGACCTGATGGCCTGCATCCGGACCTACGACGTCGAATATTGGCTGACTGAGCCGCTCGTCGTCGGCCGGAGCCCGGTGGCGCGGCTCCTCGACGGCGAGCGCCACGACCTAGTACGACCGGACCGCGGGATCTTCCTGCAGTCGGTGGCGCACGGCGTGCTCACCGCGCGAGAGCGCGAGACCTGGGTCGCCTTGCCTCAGGGCAGCCCGCGGCGCGCTCAATGGCTCATGGGCCGCATCGCGGCCAAGGACGCGGTGCGGCAGTGGGCGAGCGAGCGCCACGGCGTCTCTCTGAGTCCGCTCGATGTCGAGGTGACCTCCGACGACCTCGGCAAGCCCGAGGTGCGGCTCCTCGGGAACTCGCCGCAGCTGTCCCTGCCGGAGCTCTCGATCAGCCACGGCGGCAACCTGGCCATCGCGGTCGTCGCCGAAGATGCGGCGATCGGCGTCGACATCGAGGAGCAGCGCGCGGACGGACCGCGCCGCGTGCCGGACCTCGCCTTCGCCGAGGGTGAGCTCGCGGCGGCGGAGCGCGCGAGCATGCCGCCGATCGCGCTCTGGTGCGCCAAGGAGGCTGCGGCGAAGGCGCTCGGGGTGGGCCTGTTGGGCGAGCCCCGGCGCTGGCGCGTGCGCGACCTGGCGCCCGACGGGCGGAGCGCACTGGTGGGCATCGAGGGGTTCCTGGTGCCGGTCACCCTGCATGTCGGCGAGCGCGCGGTCGTGGCGTTGGCGCAGGTCCGGCGCGAGACCGCGGCCGAGGCACGCGCCACCCTGCGCGCCGCCGGCGCGAAGGCGAAGGCCGGGGCCTGATCGCGGGGTTGCCCGGGGCTGCCGGCTCGGCGATCATGGCGGGCCCTCGCCCCATCGAAGGAAGCGCCATGAGCACTCTTGCGGCACTCAAGGTCACGCCGATTCGTGCAGCGGTCTCGCCGGCGGAATGGCAGGCGCGCGTCGACCTCGCGGCGTGCTTCCGGCTCATCGACCTCTACGGCATGTCCGACATGATCTACACCCACGCGACCGCCCGGGTGCCCGGCGAACCCGATCATTTCCTGATCAATCCGCACGGCATGCTGTTCCGGGAGATCACCGCCTCCTGCCTCCTCAAGGTGCATCTCGACGGCCGCGTGGTGCTCAAGTCGGAGCTCGATTACGGGCTTCAGATGGCGGGCTACGTGATCCACAGTGCGATTTATCTGGCGCGCGCCGACGTGAACTCGGTGATTCACACCCACACGACCGCGGGCATGGCCGTGTCGTCGCTTAAATGCGGACTGCTGCCGCTGACCCAGACCGCCATGCGCTTCTACAAGCGGCTTGCCTATCACGACTTTACCGGGCCCGAGCGCGATCCCGGCGAGCGCGCGAAGCTCGCGGCCGATCTCGGCCGGCAGGACGTGATGATCCTGCGCAACCACGGCCTGCTCTCGGTCGGCCCCAGCGTTCCCGAGGCCTTCAACCGCATCTACGGGCTCGAGCGCTCCTGCCAGGCGCAGGCGGTTGCGATGGCCTGCAACGCCGAGCTCAACCTGCTGTCACCCGAGGTGATCGACCACGCAACCCACATGTACAGCTCCGAGGTCGTGCGTCCTTACGGGCTCCTCGAGTGGCCGGCGTTGCTGAGGCAGCTCGACGACCGCGACGACTCCTATCGGAACTAAGCGCCCGCCCGGGATCCCCTTCGCCGGTGGCCGGCGTGTGAGGCCGGTTTCTTGGCACGTCCGGCCTCGCGTGGCAGGATAACCGGAGGGGGTGGCGCGAGGCGGCGCCGCCGAACAATCGCCGCTCGCATCGACGCCGGCGGCATCGGGAGGCGGCATGGCTCGAGAAAGCACGATCGACGTCTCGCGGCTCATCGACGAGCGCAAGATGAACGCGTTCAACGCCCAGCTCGTGATCCTGTCGTTCTTCGTGGCGCTGCTCGACGGCTACGACATCATCGCCGCCGCCGTCGCCCTGCCCAGCCTCAAGAGCGCCTGGAACATCACGGATATGCGCCCGGTCGGCTGGATGCTGAGCGCGAGCCTGGTCGGCATCCTGTTCGGCGCGCCGCTCTTCGGTTACATCGGCGACCGGTTCGGCCGCAAGAAGGCCATCATCGGGTCGTGCCTCGTCTTCGGTGTCTTCACGCTCGCCGCGGTGCGAGCGGGCTCCATCGGCGACCTGATAAACCTGCGCTTCTTCGCGGGCATCGGCATCGGCGGCATCTTCCCCAACATCATTGCGCTCAACGCCGAGTTCGCGCCGAAGCGTGTGCGCGCCACCATGATCATCTTGATGTTCACCGGCGTCACGTTCGGCGGCGTGCTGCCGGGTCTGGTCTCGGTGTGGCTGGTGCCGAGCTACGGCTGGCAGGTGCTGTTCGCGCTCGGCGGCGTGCTGCCGATCCTCATCTGCATCGTAGTGCAGCTCTGGCTGCCGGAGTCGATCAAGTTCCTGGTGCTGCGGGCGCATGACCGCGAGCAGGTAACGGCGCTGGCGCGGCGCCTGGCACCCGAGCTCGAGATCGCTCCGAACGCCCAATTCGTGATTCGAGAGGAGAAGGTATTCGCGGGGTTTCCGCTGCCCCAACTCTTTGCGGGTGGCCTCAAGTATCTGACGCCGCTGCTCTGGATACTATTTATCTGCAACCAGATGGCGTTCTATTTCTCGAATAGCTGGATGCCGACGGTGCTCGGCAGCGCCAGCGTGTCGCCGGCGACCGCACAGATCGCAACGTCGCTGTTCCAGCTTGGCGGCACGGTCGGCGGCCTGCTCCTGAGCCTGCCGCTCAACAAACAGGGCCTGATGCCGGTCGCGCTGCTGTTCGCGGCGTCCCTGCCGATCGTCGGATCGATCGGTTTCGCCACGGGCTCGATGCCGATCTTGCTCCTGATCGTGTTCTTGGCAGGGTTCTGTTTGCTCGGTCTGCAATTCGGGCTCAACGCCACCTCGGCGATCCTCTATCCGACCGCGATCCGTTCCAACGGGTCCGGCTGGGCGTTCGGCGTCGGCCGCTTCGGCTCCATCTCGGGACCCGTCATCGGCGGCTATCTCATCGCGATGCAGCTTCCGCTGCACCAGATCTTCCTGCTGCTGCTGATCCCCTTGGGCATCGGCACCATCGCCAGCGTCATGATGGCCCGGCTCTACCGGGCGCAGGCGCAGCCGCAGGCCCTGACACCCCAGCTAGCTTCCGGCGCGGATTGAGCCCGAGAGCAGCCTAGGCCCATGCGTGCCGAGGCGCTCTTCGACGTCCGCGGCCGCGTCACCGTGGTGACGGGAGCCGCGAGCGGGCTTGGTCTCGCCATGGCCGAGGTGATGGCCGAGAACGGCGCCAACGTAACGATGCTCGACGTGGACAAAGTCGGGCTCGAAGCGGCGGCGGCGCGGCTTGCGGCCGCGGGCCATGCTGTCGAGGGGATCGTCCTCGACGTCGGCGATATTGCGCAGCTGCAGGCGGCGATCCGCGGTACCGCGGAGAAGCACAGCCGGCTCGACGTCGCCTTCGCCAACGCCGGCATCAGCGCGGGCCGGAGCTTCGAGTTCCCGGAGGGCGAGATCGACGCCGTCGACATGCAGAGATGGCAGCAGGTGCTGCAGATCAACCTGACCAGCGTCTTCGTCACGCTACGCGCCGCGGCGGAGCGCATGAAGGCGCAGCGCAGCGGCAGGATCGTCGTGACCTCGTCGATTGCGGGGATCCGCGGGGAGCGGATGGTGGGCTACGCCTACGCTGCTACCAAGGCTGCTGTGAACAACCTCGTGCGCCAGGCGGCGCTCGAGCTCGCGCCCTACGACGTCACGGTCAACGCCATCGCTCCCGGTCCCTTCCTTACCAACATCGGCGGCGGCCGCCTGCACCGGGAGCCGGAGTTCGTCCGGAAGTTCGCGGAGCTCGTGCCGATGAAGCGCATCGCCCGGCCCGATGAGCTCAAGGGCCTCGCGCTCCTGCTGGCCTCGCCGGCTTCGAGCTACATCACTGGCGCCGTGATCCCGATCGACGGCGGCGCCACCGCCGGCTAAGTCGGCCCTGCCCACGATAATGGGCAATTGCCCATAAAAGTTGACCGAACCCCGATCAGGAGGGAAGTGGCTTAGCTTATCGAACTCCCTCCGTTCTCGAATGATGGCTTGATCAAGCCATTTTGTCATCGTGGGATTTCACCTACCAAATTGCCCACTTTATCTGTGGGACGTGCAGGTGTTGACGTCTCCTTGCGTCCAGTGCTCGACTTTCGCTCAATCTCAATCGCCGAGCGGGCAGATGTCATGGATCCCGAGATCCTTCTGCGCGAGATCGCCGAGTACTGTCGACGGGCCGATCTTGCGGAATCCACTTTCGGCCGGCTTGCGATCAACGACGGCAAGCTGGTGCGCCGGTTGCGCGCCGGCGGGCGCATCACCACCGACACCTTCGATCGGATCCGGGCCTTCATGGCGAGTGGCCGGGCGCAGGCCGGGAATGGCGGCGTGCTGATCGCAGAGCGTCCGGACGACAGCGCCGCGGTTCCGGCGGTACCCCGGAGTATCGCGCCGGCCACGCCGTCCGTCGCCAGCAGCGATGCCTTCGGCTCGCCCGGCGCGGTCAACGGCTTCCGCTTCTACGACAACCGGCAGAAATATCTGCTGTTCGTGAATACCTGCAGCGAGAAGTGGGTGGTGGCGCAGCGCGTGAGCCTGGAGCTCGCCAACGTGCATCCGCGGCCACCCGCCTTGCGCGTGTTCGACGCCGGCGTGGGCGACGGCACGGTGCTCGCCCGCGTGATGCGCGCGATGCACGACCGCTTCCCGACCATGCCGCACTACATCGTGGGCAAGGAGATCAGCCTCGAGGACGTGCGCCTCACGCTCGACAAGATGCCCGATCGCTTCTTCGAGCATCCCGCGACCGTGCTCGTGATGACCAATCTCTACTACTCCGAGGCGCCGTGGCTCGCGCCCAACTCGGTGACGGCCGCCACCAGCCTGGTCTGGCACGAGCTCGCGCTCACCGGGAACACCGCCCACCACTTCGAGGAGCAGATCATCGACCTGCAGCCGTTCCTGACCCAGCATTGGCGTGCGCGCGTCAGCCAGACCTCCGGCAATCCTGTCTACGAGCGGCCGGTCGTGCTGGTGATCTATCGCGACGATCACAAGTTCCTCTTGGACTCCGCGATGCCGCGGCGCGGCGTCACGCGTGCCGACTACGATTTGGTGATCGCCTCGCAGCCCTACCGCGCGCGTGCGCCTGCGGAGTTCAAGGTGCGCAAGGTGATCGCGCCGCTGGCGCGCAGCCTGGCGCCCGGCGGTCGGCTGCTCACCATCCATTCCTACGGGCGCGATCCGGGTCTCGAGATCGTGCAGGAGATCTGGCCGGGCGAGAACCCGTTCCAGACCGACCGGCACGAGCTCCTGAAGATCGCCAAGGTGGAGCTCGGCAGCGCCGGGCGCGACCTCAACTTCAACGCCTATTCCGACAACCGCTCGATCTTCCGCTACGACATGCACACGCTGCCCAGCGAGATCAGCGACACCATCGGCACCTCGACGTTGTTCGCGGCCTGGAACGCCGCGATCTACGTGGCGCAGATCGAGGACCAGCGGCTCGCAGAGGTGATCAGCGACCGTCGCTATCTCGATGCCACGCGCACCGTCCTGCAGAGGCACGGCGGTCTCTGGTTCTTCGACGAATCCTACGTGATCTCGCGCAAGCGGGATTGAGTGGCAGCCGTGCGTGGGAGACCGCGCTAGCGCGGCCCTCGAATGATCCGGTATATCTCGGGTCTTCAAGCCGAGGAGGCCGAGGATGACCGCACCCGCCGCTCAAAGCGCCGCGCCGATTTCCACCGACGCGGAGCTGCAGCCCTGGCAATGGCCGGAGGCGCGCTGGCGCGGCGCCGTCGAGCACGTGCGGGCGGGGCGCCCGCTGCGGCCGAGCCTTTGGAAAAGCGGTGCGCGTTGCGCCGTGGCGCTCTCCTTCGATAGCGACCACGAGAGCGGCGAGCTGCGCGAGGGCGGCACGTCGCCCGGCCGGTTCTCTCAGGGTCAGTACGGCGCCCGCGTTGCCGTGCCACGCATCCTCAAGCTGCTCGGCAAGTACCGCGTGCCCGCGAGCTTCTACGTGCCGGCCGTGATCGCCCAGCTCTACCCCGAGGAGCAGCGGCGCGTCGTGGCGGAGGGGCACGAGATCGGCATCCACGGCTGGATCCACGAGCGCAACAGCACCTTGCCGCCCGCCGCCGAGCGCGATCTCCAGATGCGCTCCTGCGACATGCTCGAGCGGATTTCGGGCGTGCGCCCGGTCGGTATCCGCACGCCTTCCTGGGACTTCAGCCCGCACACGCTGGCGATCACGCGTGACATGGGTCTGCTCTACGATTCCTCGCTGATGGCCGACGACGACTGCTACGAACTCCTGCTCGACAACGAGCCGACCGGCGTGATCGAGCTGCCGGTCGAGTGGATCCGCGACGATGCCGTCTACTTCAACATGAACCGGTATCAGTCGCTGCGGCCTTACACGCCGCCCTCGGCCGTGCTCGAGATCTTCCGCCGGGAGTTCGACGCGGCTTATGCCGAAGGCGGCCTGTTCCAGCTCACCATGCACCCGCACATCTCGGGTCACCGCTCGCGGATCTGGATTCTGGAGGAGCTCATCCGGCACATCTCCAGCCACTCCGGCGTCTGGTTCTCGACCCACGCGGAGATCGCGCGCTACGCGCGGGATCACGCTGCCTGAGAGCGCTCCGCCTCACCGGTCGGCGGCACTCCGCGATTCCACGGGCTGCGGCCGGTCGAGCGCGCGGATGCGAAACATCGAAACCGCGGGGATTGCCAGCGTTGCCAGCAGCACCAGCATGAAGAACGCGAGGTAATAGGCGTGGAATCCGCTGGCGGCGCGGGCCGGCACCAGGCCCGCCACCACGGCGGTGACGCCGGCCACTCCGAGCGCGCCGCCAAGCTGGCGGGCGAGGTTGTAAAGCCCCGCTGCATCCGTCCTCGATTCCGGTGCGATGGTTAGAAAGGTCAGCACGCTCAGCGGCGTGATGAGGCAGCCTGCGCCGACACCGAGGATGAGGCTCGCGGCGACCAGCCACGCCAAGCCGCTTCCCGGCCCGGTCGCTGCGAACATCGCGAGCGCCGCCATGGTGACCACGAGGCCGAGCAGCACGAAAGGCCGGGGGTCGGCGGTCCTCACGAGCCGGCCCGCCGCGAGCATGGCAGCCATCGTGGCGATCCCTCTGGGCGCCATCAGCATGCCCGCCATCATGGAGTCGTAGCCGAGCGGACCCTGGATGAGCGAGGGCACCAGCGTGATGGTGGCGAAGAAGATCGCGCCAACCACGATGTTGATCAGCACGGCGCCCGCGAAGTTGCGGTCGTGGAACAATCGGATGTCGACCACGGGCTGCGGCGCGCGCTCGAAATGCCGCAGCAGCAGCACGCCGCCAGCGATCGTCACGGAGGCCGCTACGAGCCATTCCCAGCCGAGCCGCGTCCGGAGCACCGCTCCGTTCTGCAGCAGGAGTTCGAACGAGGTGACCGTCAGCACCAGGAGCGCGATCCCCACGAAGTCGATCCGGCTGCTGGCCTCGCTCGCACCTTTCGGCGCGGCACCGAGCGCGCCGCGTACGCCCAAGAGAGCCAGGCCGCAAATCGGCACGTTCACATAGAAGATCCAGGGCCACGAGGCGTACTCGGTGAGCGCGCCGCCCAGGAGCGGCCCGATGATGGGGCCGAGGACGATGGTGCTGCCCCAGCGCGCGAGAATTGCGGAATGCTGACTTTTGGGATGCAGATCCAGCAGCAGCGCCTGGGTGAGCGGCAGGATGACGCCGGCCGATGCGCCTTGGGCCGCGCGCGCGGCGACCAGGGCCGCGATGCTCGGCGAGAGCGCGCACAGGACCGACGCCACGGCGAAGCCGGTGACCGCCGCCACGAACAGCGGCTCCCTCCCGAAGCGAAGCCGCAACCAGCCCGCGATAGGCATGGTGGCGGACGCCGCGACCAGATAGGTCGTAACCACCCAGCCCGCGGCCGCGGTATCCACGGCGAGCGTGCGCTCAATGCTGGGGAGCGCCACATTGACGATGGTGGCGTCGAAGGCCTGCATCAGCGTCGCCAGCAAAAGCGACACGACCACGCGCAAGGACGGTGGCGCCGGCTCGGTGACGATGCTGCTCACGGAGACTCCAAGGGTGTGGCGCTCAAGTGAGGTCCAGGTCGGGTCATGTCCACGATTTGTTGATCGTTGAGCACTGAATTTCCATCGGATTTTATTCGAATGGGCAAACTGCCGCAAACCAGCGCGTTTCGGTCCGGAGTTAAGGTTTCGTTCACAGTGATCCCGCCAAAGTGCGGCGTGCCCAGCGGGTAGGCAGGTGAGTGTGGTGGGATCGCTGCAGAACGAGACGTTCCTGGTTTCGCCAGAAGGGCGCTGGCTTCCCGAGGGCAGCCAGGAATTCCTGCGCGAGGTCGGGGATCTCGACCCCGACTACGATGCTGCGATGTTCGCCGTGAAGAACCTCGGGTTTATCAAGGTCGAGCTCATCAGCGATCTGGTGGTGAGCATCAGCGTGCATCCCCGCAACGTCGATCTGAACAGCCTCATCGCAGTCAATCACGTCCTGTCGAAATCCGAGGCTCGCGCCTTCTGCATCCGCTATCTGACCACGCGCTGGGAGCGTGAGGTCCTGCCGAACGCCGAACGCGCCTTCGAGCGGCTGCACGACCTCTACTCTCTCGCGCATCTGGAGGACCACCGCTCCAGCGAGCGCTTCTCGGCCACGCGCCAGGACCACGAGCGGCTCCTGAACAACAGCGAGCATCGGCTGCGCCCGATCCTGCAGAAATGGCGCATGGCCTTCGGCCAGTTCGACGACACGGTGCTGCCGTTCATGGCGCGCCACGGATTCCTGCGCCGGACGGTCGTGGTCGGCGTGCAACCGGACGATCCCGAGCCGGTCTTCCGCTACGTGGGCGACGCCTTCGATTGGCTGGGCGACCGCGATTTCCCCTACCGCGCGATCGGCGAGAAGGTCGCCAATCAGCCCGACCGCGAGTACGGGCAGTGGGTCGCCGAGGACTACCGCCAAACCGCGCTCCGTAAACTGCCGCAATTGGACCGGGTGAATGCCGCCCTGCGCGGACGCGAGGGCCGGACCGTCTACGACCGGCTCCTGCTGCCCTGGACGACCAGGTCACCGGAAATCCTCGTCACCGTGTCCTCTCTGGTGACCGAAGGTCCAACGGCTCTGGTGCCTGCGGGCACCACCACGGGGCCGGTCGATATGGCGGCCATGCCGTCGGTCAAGAAAGTCGCCAAGTCCTCGTAGGCCTCGTCCCGAGAGATGTAAACCAGCACAACCTCGAGGTTTCCGAGCTGGTGGCCCGGGAAGAACAGACTGCGGCTCTCGTGCTTGTAGCCGTAGCCGGTCGCCACGCCCTTGTCGACGAGCGCCGGCTTCACCAGCGAGATCCCCCAGTCGATCGGCCAGCGCGCGGCGGCATAGGCGCGGCCGATCCGCGGCATCAGCTTCGAGAGGCCCAGGCCGCGGAAGTCCGGCCGCACCCAGACGGCACCGCCGAAGAACACCACGCCGGTGATTTTCGCCGCGTCCGCCGCCTTGACGATGCACGGACCGGTGTCGTCGGTGCGCCCGCCGTAGAACATGTCATGGGCTTCCTCGACGAGCGTTGTGTCCGGCCAGTAGTAGACGCGTCCGGCCTGGGTCACGACGATCTCGCCGTCGTCCGTCTCGCCGGAAATCCAATAGGCATTCTCCGCCGAGAGCCCGCCATGCGCGGGCTGGAAGATGTCGACCAGCGGATACCAATTGCCGCGCGCCACCTCGAACTCGTTCAGGGTCAGGAAATTCTCGAAGTCGTGCCGCAACCGGAGGCGGATGCCCATCGCTCGCGCGAGCTTGTCGCCTTCGAGGACGAAGCGCGCCAGCAGATCACGCGGACCATGCTTGATGGTGAGCGCATCAGGCAGCCGCAGGTCGTTGGGCGGCGTGATATTCGGATAGTTTCGTATCATGACTCCCCCCTGCGCCGCCCGGGCGATCGACCCCTGATCGATCCCGGCGCCGGGCGACCGCGTTCCGTAAGCATGTTCGAAGTGTGCGTCGTTCGACAAGATCAATTCTCCCTAGCTGCGGTGGTTCTGCATCCAAAAGCTCATCAGGTCGGCGGAAGATCCGGAATTTGCCGGGAGTTTGCGTCCTCGGGCGAGAGAATCCAGAGGGATCTTGCTCGCACTACTTGTGCCGATACTCAATCACGTTAACGACTTATTAAGGTTAGTATCCGTTAACCATTTCTACCCCGCATTGACGTACGTCAACATTCCGGGAGTAGGCTCAGGATTCGCGCGGGATTTTATGGACCGACGATGAGCAAGGCCTTCACCAAAGAAAGCGACACACCCGAGGAACTGCCGGATGAGGCCGACCTGCTGCCGGCTGGGGTCAAGAACTACGTCACGCCACGGGGCTTGCGGTTGCTGCAGGACGAGCTTCGGGAGCTGGTGCGTGTCGAGCGCCCCAAGATGGTCGAGACCGTCGCCTGGGCAGCCGGCAACGGCGACCGCTCGGAAAACGGCGACTACATCTACGGCAAGCGCCGGCTGCGCGAGATCGATCGCCGGATCCGGTTTCTCACCAAGCGCATCGAGTCCGCCGAGGTCGTGAGTCCCGAGCGGCAGAAGAACCGGGACCAGGTGTTCTTCGGGGCGACCGTCACCTATGCGAACGGGCGCGGCGATGAGCACACCGTCACCATCGTGGGCATCGACGAGGCCGATCTCGCGGAGGGCCGCGTGAGCTGGATCTCGCCGATTGCGCGAGCGCTCCTCAAGGCGCGCGAGGGCGATGTCGTCGAGCTCAGGACGCCCTCGGGCGCCGACAGCATCGAGGTGCTGGAGATCCGGTACGGGACAATCGAGCCCTGACGCGCGAAGCGCGGTGAGCTATTGACCCGCGCAGGGTGTCCGGCGCTTCAATTCTTCGCGGGCTCACGGGCTCATAAGGGGGCGACCATGCGTCGAGTCTTGATTGCGCTGCTTGTGGCGACCGCCACGGTCGGTTTCGCGGGCTCGGCGCACGCGCAGGGCGTCGACGCCGCCTCGGGCGACTATTGCGAGCCCGCGCCGCAGACGAAGCTCATCTACACGAGCCGTGCATATCTGATCCTGCCGAAGCCGGCGGATGCGGATCCGATGTCCTACGCCTATTCGATCATCGGAACGGAGCGGCGCGTCCTGCGCGTGGGCCAGTTCCTGTTCGACGACGGCGGCGACCGCTGGGCGTTCGAATCGAACCCCGACGGCCTCGCGCGGTTCTGGCCCCTGAGGCCGCGCACGCATTTCGACATCACGCGGATCAACCGCTTCACGCGGGGCAAGGCGTTGGTCTCCTTCGTGGTGGAGGGGACGGAAATGATCGGTGCCGCCGGCCGCAGCTACCGGAGCTGGCGGATCCGCCGGACCGACCGCGAGGAGGGCAGCTCGACGACGACGCAGCTCCTCTGGTACTCGGCCGACCTCTGCACGCTCGCGGCCTTCACCGACTCTCAACAGCGCACGATCACGCTGCTGCGCGTCCTGAAGCCGGGCGACCGCGACTACAGCCGCCCGATCGCCCGCCGCAGCGGCAGGATGGTGTTCGCAGATACCGGCGAAATCATCAAGTAGCGCCCGTGTCCCGACCCGGGAATTCGCCAGCGAATTTCTGGAATAATCGGGCACCAATTTATCGAAGCCAGTGTGATTCGGATTCCGAAGTTACGAGATGAACTTCGGAATCATCGCACCGGGCGCGCTACATGATACCGGTCTTCTCGAAGACGCTCGCGGTGGATTCGCCGGCGTTGATCATGCGGCGGACGCGATCCTCGCCCTCGACCTTGGCGAGCGCGAGCCGCACGATGTCGGCGACGTGGTCGCGCGGCACGGCCAGCACGCCGTCGACGTCCCCGACGATCAGGTCGCCGGGTCGCACCTGCACGCCGTTCTCGAACTCGATCGCACAGCGGAAATCGATCACGCGCCCGCGCAGCCGCTGATCTTGGGCGTAAGACCCTTCGGAGAAGACGGGGAAGCCCAGCTGGAGGATTTCGCGGGTGTCGCGATGGTAGCCGCCGAGCACCGCACCTCGGGCACCAAGATGCCGCGCTCGCGTGCTCATGAGCCCGCCCCAGAGCGCATAGCGAGGCGAGGCACCTGCGCAGACGTAGACTTCGCCGGGCTTGAGGTCGTCGAGCGCGCGGAACATCAGTCCGAAGCCGTCGGTTCGGCCCGTATGCGCGACCGCGTCTCCGACGCAGTCCGCCTCTAGCACCGGCATCGCGCGGCCGACCACCGTAGTGTCCGCGGATATCCCGCGAATTGCCGGCGGCAGGAACTGGCGGGTGAGGCCCTGCGTGTCCATGACGTCGCCGATCACGGCCGTGAACAATCGTGACCGAACGGTCTCGAAGAGCGCTCTATCGTCGTTCATGGGTGCCTCCCGAAGCACGGATTACCGTAAGCGCAGGATTGCGCGGCGTTTGCAACACCGTTAACCGATTCGCAGACCTTGTCGATTCAGAATGCATGGAATACTGCGACCACCGCTTGGTGCCTGGCGGCGCCGCGCCGGTCGCGAGGGAAATCGGCTATGGGCAAACACAGGGCGCTGTTACGCATCGGCGGCCAGGTGCTCCGGGATGCGAAGGAGCAGGCCACCATCGAATTGGACTGGCGGATCACGGGCAAGCCCAAAACGCGCGTGCCGCCGAAGCACTACAAGTACACCGAAGAACTCGCACATCTGCAGTTCGAGCTGATCAAGCTGCAGGAATGGGTGCGCATGCACGGTCTCAAGGTGCTGGTGATCTTCGAGGGCCGCGACGCCGCCGGAAAGGGCGGCGTGATCAAGCGCATCGTGGCCCCGCTCAATCCTCGCGTCTGCCGCGTCGTGGCGCTGCCCAAGCCCAGCGACCGCGAGCGCGGCGAGTGGTATTTCCAGCGCTATGTCGCGAACCTGCCCGCCAAGGGCGAGATCGTGCTGTTCGACCGCAGCTGGTACAACCGCGCCGGCGTCGAGCACGTGATGGGCTTCTGCACCAAGGAGGAATACGAGGAATTCCTGCGTGCCTGCCCGCTCTTCGAGGAGATGCTGATCCGATCCGGCATCCACCTCGTCAAGTACTGGTTCTCGGTCAGCGACGAGCGTCAGGAAGAGCGCTTCATGGAGCGCATGCGCAATCCCTTCAAGCGCTGGAAGCTGAGCCCGATGGACCTGGAGGCGCGCAAGTATTGGGTCGAGTTCTCGAAGGCGAAAGACAAGATGTTCGCTCACACCGACACCAAGATAAGCCCCTGGTACGTCGTGGACGCCGACAACAAGAAGCGGGCGCGCCTCAACTGCATCCGGCATCTGCTCCAGCAGATCCCGTACAAGGATATGACGCCGATCGAGTTTCCGCTGCCGCCGCGCCAGCCAAAGACGAAGTACAAGCGGCCGCGCAAGTCGCTCCAGAGGTTCGTGCCGAGCGCCTACTGATCGCGGCTCCGCGTGTGCCGGCACGCGGTGACAAACATCACGGTCGGTGGCACCATCGGGGCAACCTAGCCCTCAGGAGTCATCGACACATGACGACCGACGCGGAATGGCGCCAGAAGCTGACGCCCGAGCAGTTCCGGGTGCTCCGGCAGCACGGCACCGAGCGGCCCTTCACCAGTCCGCTCAACGATGAGCACCGCAAGGGCGTGTTCGTCTGCGCGGCCTGCACGCAGGAGCTCTACCGCTCCGAGGCCAAGTTCGACAGCGGCACCGGCTGGCCGAGTTTCTTCGCGCCCATCGAGGGTGCGATCGCGACCTCGCGCGACTTCAAGCTGATCTACCCGCGGACCGAGGTGCATTGCAGCCGCTGCGGCGGGCACCTTGGCCACGTCTTCGATGACGGACCCGAGCCCACGGGCAAGCGCTACTGCATGAACGGCGTTGCCATGCAGTTCAAGCCCGACGAATAGCCGCGCGATCCACCATGGGGAGACGCAACATCGCGGTCGTGGGTGCCGGCATCGTCGGCATGAGCGCGGCGCTCTACCTGCAGCGCGACGGCCACAAGGTCAGCGTGATCGACGCGCGAGCGCCGGGCACGCTCACCTCTTACGGCAATGCCGGCGGAATCGTGACGGGCGCGGTGACGCCGACCAGCACCCCGGATCTCTGGAAGGAGATCCCGACCATGCTGTTCGACCGCACGAGCCCGATCCGCCTGCGCTGGCGTTATCTGCCGCGGCTATCGCCATGGCTCGTGCGCTTTCTTCTGGCGGGGCGGCGGGGGCAGGTGAACAAGAGCGCGTCGGCGCTCGCGCCGATCCTCGAGCGGGCCAATGATGCCCACCGGGAGCTTGCGGCGCTCGCGGGCGTCCACGACGTGCTGCGGCCGGTCGGCTGGCTCAAGGTCTACGAGACCGAGAAGGGCTTCGCCGGAAGCGGGCTCGAGCGCGAGCTCATGAGCCGGCACGGCATCAAGTTCGAGGTGCTGAACGCCGACGAGCTGCGCCAGCTGGAGCCGAGCCTGGCGCCGCGCTTCGTCAAGGCGCTGTTCCAGCCCGACAGCGGCTTCGCGAGCTATCCCTGGAAGCTGGTCGACGGCTACGGCCGGTTCTTCGCCGAGGCCGGCGGCGAGTTCCTGCACGAGAACGTGCGACGGCTGGAGCCGCGCGAGGGGGGCGGGGTGCGCGTGCGCTCCGAGCGGGGCATCCGTGACTTCGACGCGGTGGTGGTGGCGGCGGGCGCCTGGTCGGGGAGGCTGGCGCGGCAGATCGGCGACCGCGTCTCGCTCGACGCCGAGCGCGGCTACCACCTGAACCTCGATCCCGGCGGCGCCGGTGAACTCCGGCGTCCAGTGGTGTTTCCCGAGCGCGTCTTCGCGATGGCGCCCATGCAGGACGGCATCCGCATCAACAGCGGGATCGAGCTCGCGAGTCTCGAGGCGCCGCCGGATTTCTCGCGCATCTACAAGATCCTGCCGCATGCGCGTACGGCCCTGCCGGGTCTCAGCGACCGGGTCAACCGCGAATGGATGGGCTACCGGCCCTCGACGCCCGATTCCGTGCCGGTGATTGGTGCGTCGCTGCGCTGTCCCTCGATCGTCTACGCTTTCGGGCACGGCCATCTCGGCCTGACGCTCGGTCCGATCACCGGCCGACTGGTAGCGTCGATCGTCTCGGGTCGGTCCGCCGGCATCGATCTCGCGCCCTACCGGCCGGACCGGTTCTGAGCGCGGCGGCTTGGCGCGTGGATGCGCACGACCTAGGATGCGCACCATCCCGACAGGTTGAAGGAGACGGGCCGATGTTGCTGCCCGGCGAGCGTGTGGTGATGGTATCCGGAGCGAACCGCGGGATCGGCGCCGCGGTCGCTCGCCGTCTTGCGGCGGGCGGGTTCCGCCTGAGCCTCGGCGTGCGCAACGGCAGGACGCCGTCGGTGCCGCCGTCGGAGCGCTGCCTCGTCGCGCGCTACGAGGGACGCGATCGCGAGTCCCCGAAGGCCTGGGTCGATGCGACTTTGGAGCAGTTCGGGCGGATCGACGCGCTCGTGAACAATGCGGGCATCTCGCGGCTCTCGTCGCTGGAAGAGGAGAGCGAGGATGCCCTCGACGAGATGTGGCTGGTGAACGTCAAAGCGCCGATGCGCCTGATCCGCGCGGCGCTGCCCCACCTCAGAAAATCGGGCGCCGGGCGGGTCGTCAACGTCGCCTCGCTCTCCGGCAAGCGCGTGAAGAACGACAACGTGGGCTACGCCATGACCAAGTTCGCACTGATGGCGCTCACGCACTCCGTGCGCCGGCTCGGCTGGCAGCACGGTATCCGCGCGACCGCGATTTGCCCGAGCTTCGTCGCCACCGACATGACCGCCGACGTGACGGACGTGGGCCGCGCGGAGATGATCCCGCCCGAGGACGTTGCCGAGCTGGTGGCAACGGTCCTCTGCCTGCCGAACAACGCGGCCGTGGCGGAGCTCCTGGTCAACATGCGCTACGAGGAGATGGTCTAGCTTTGAACTGCGACGGACCATCGGTATCATCTGGACCGCCGCGGTAGCGCGGCCGAAGGGAAGGGAGGATTGGCGAGATGAAGCACGGATTTATCCTAACGGCCGGCGCCATCATAGGCGGCGCGTGGCTTGCGGCCGCGCCGGCGCAGGCGGAGACGGTCCTGAACATTGGAATGCAGGCGCAGGACATGCAGGCGCTTGATCCGCACAAGGCGTCCACCACGCCTGACAAGGCGATCGTCGGCTGGATGTTCAACGGCCTCGTCCGCTTCAAGCCGGGCTCGATGAATCCCGACACGATCGAGCCAGATCTCGCGGAGAGGTGGGACACCTCGTCCGATCTCAACACTTGGACGTTCCACCTCCGCCACGGCGTCCAGTGCAACAACGGCTACGGCGAGCTCACCTCCGACGACGTGGTGTTCTCGCTGAAGCGCGCGGCGGACTCGAAAACCTCCGCCTATTCGTCGGACTTCGCTGGGGTCGATTCCTTCGAGGCGCCCGATGCCTACACGGTGCGAATCAAGTTCAAGCAGCGCCCGCCGAACGTGCTCGGCCTGCTCACCGCCTATCAGAGCGGCAACATCGTCTGCAAGAAGGCGGTGGAGAAGCTCGGCGACGATTTTCGGACCAAAGCCGTCGGCACTGGCCCCTTCGCCTATGCCGAGTACACGCCCAACCAGTCCGTGGTGCTCACCGCCAACAAGAACTATTTCCGCGGCGCGCCCAAGATCGACAAGATCGTCTATAAGTACATTCCCTCCGATGCCACGCGCGACCTCGCCTATCAGTCCGGCGAAATCGACTTGATATACGGCCGCCAGGACCAGACCTGGGCCGAGCGCATGCAGAAGGAGCCGCACACCGTCGTCGACGTGTTCGGGCCGGGCGAGCTCTCCGACGTCAATCTGAACATCACCAAGCCGCCGCTCGACGACCTCCGCGTGCGCCAGGCGATCGCCTACGCCGTCAACCGCAAGGAGCTGGTGAAGTTCAAGGGCGAGCTCACCGCACGCGAGGCGGTCTCGATCATCCCGCACGACTATCTCGGCACCGACGAGAACGCGCCGCTCTATCCCTATGATCCCGAGAAGGCGAAGCAGCTGCTGAAGGACGCGGGCCACGCCGACGGGATCGCCATCAAGGCGATCCAGACGCAGCTCTCGACCATGCTCAACACCATGCAGATCGTGCAGGCGCAGCTGAAGAAGGTCGGCATCGACCTGCAGCTCGAGGTCGTGGATCACCCGACCTTCCACGCCCAGATCCGCAAGGATCTGAGCCAGGTCGTGATGTACTCGGCGGCGAGGCTGCCGGTCGCCGACGTCTACCTCACGCAGTTCTTCCACTCGCGCAGCATCGTCGGCACGCCAACGGCGGTCACCAACTTCTCGCACTGCGACATGGCGGACAAGGAGATCGACGCTGCGCGTGGCGAGACGGATTCCGTCAAGCAGAAGGCGCTCTGGAAGGAGGCGCAGGACAAGCTCGTGCAACAGGTCTGCGCGGTGCCGCTCTACGAGCAGCTCCAGGTCTGGGCGCACCGGGACAAGCTCAATTTCGGCTACAAGCTCGATGCCTCGCTGACTCTCGGACCCCTCATCAACGAACTCACGACGCTTCAGCAATAGGCGTGGAGAGCTTGGCTCGGCCTGACCCCTCTCCGCCCCTTGGGGGCGGAGAGGGATGGCAAGAGGTCTGCTCCAACGGGTCATCAGCGTGCTGACCTACATCGCCAAGCGGCTCCTGGTCGCCGTACCGACGCTGCTGGCGGTGCTGACGGTGGTGTTCTTCTTCGTGCGCATCGCGCCGGGCGATCCCGCGCAGATCATCCTGGGCGACCAGGCGAGCCAACAGGCGCTCGCCGCCATGCGCCACCAGCTCGGTCTCGATCAGCCGATGGTCACGCAATACGTCGAATTCCTCGGCCAGGTGCTGCAGGGCGATCTCGGCGCGTCGCTGGTGACGCGCCAGCGCGTCTGGAGCGAGGTCGCGGGCGTGCTGCCCTACACGATCGACTTGACCCTGACCGCGCTCGCGATCGGCGTCGCGCTGGGCCTGCCGCTCGGCATCGTCGCCGCGCGGCATCGCAACGGCGTGCTCGATTACCTCGCGCGGTTCTTTTCGCTGACGGGCCTCTCCTTTCCCGCTTTCGTCTCGGCGATCCTGCTGCTCCTTGCCTTCGCGATCCAGCTGCGCTGGTTCCCGGTGATCTCCGAGACGCGCTCGGGTGATCCAGCCGACCAGCTGCGGGCGCTGGCTCTGCCGGCGGTCAACCTCGGCCTCATCATGGTGGCCTATGTCATGCGGGTTGCGCGCTCGAGCATGCTGGGGGTGCTCGGCGAGGATTACATCCGCACCGCCCGCGCCAAGGGCGTGCCGGCGCGCGTGGTGATCTGGCGTCACGCGCTCCGCAACGCGCTCATCCCCGTGGTGACCGTGGTCGGTCTCTACCTCGGAGTGCTGATCGGCAACTCCGTGCTGACGGAGATCGTGTTCAACCGGCCGGGCCTCGGCAAGCTCATCATCAATGCGCTCAACCAGCGCGACTACACTCTGCTCGAGGGCATGATGGTGATCTACGCCTTCTTCATCGTGATCGCGAACCTGCTCACGGACCTGACCTATGGTCTTATCGATCCCCGGGTGAAGCACCCGTGAGCGCGACGGCGACGCTCCTCGAGCGCGGCGCCTGGTCGCGGCTTGGCGCCAACATCCTCCGCCACAAGATGGCGTCGCTGGGGGCCGGGCTGGTGATCCTGGTGGCGCTGAGCGCGGTCTTCGCGCCTTGGCTCTCGCCCCATGACCCCCTCGAGCAGGACGTGTTGCTCCGGCTGGCGGCGCCCTCGGCGGACTTCCCGCTCGGCAACGACGATTTCGGCCGCGACATCCTCTCGCGCATTCTCTGGGGCGGCCGCGTCTCGCTGGTGGTCGGCACGTCGGCCGTGCTGCTGGCGATCGTGATCGGCGGCGCGCTCGGCATGCTCGCGGGCTATATCGGCGGCATCTTCGACCGCGTGGTCATGGCGGCGATGGACGTGCTGCTGAGCTTTCCGGCGCTGGTCATGGGTCTCCTGGTGGTGGCGATGCTGGGCCCGACCGTCGGCAACCTCATTCTCGCGATCACGCTGACCGCGATTGCGCCCTTCGCGCGCATCGCCCGCGCGCCGACGCTCATCGTCAAGGAGCGCGATTTCGTCGAGGCCGGCCGCGCGCTCGGCTTCTCGAACCTGCGCATCATGGCGGTGCATATCCTGCCGAACATCATCGACGAGATCCTGGTGATGGCCTCGCTCTGGCTCGCGACCGCGATCCGCACCGAGGCGTCGCTGAGCTTCATCGGCCTCGGGGTCCGCCCGCCGACGGCCACCTGGGGCGGCATGATCCGCGAGGGCTTCGAGAACATCCTGGACTCCCCGTGGCTCGCGATCTTTCCGAGCCTCGCCATTCTCGTGATCATGCTGGGCCTCAACATGCTCGGCGACGGACTGCGCGACGCCACGGATCCGAGGCTCCGTCATGAGTGAGCGGAGCACAGAGCCCGTCCTCGTCGTCGAGAATCTCACCACCGAGTTCCGCATCGGCGGCACGTGGTATCCGGCGGTGCGCCGCGTGGGCTTCACGCTGGGCCGGAACGAGACCTTGGCGCTCGTGGGCGAATCCGGCTGCGGCAAGAGCATCACTGCGCTCTCGATCATCGGGCTGGTGCCGAAGGCGAACGGCCGCGTCGCCGCGGGCCGCGTGCTGCTCGCCGGCCGCGACCTCCTGAGCCTCGACGAGCGCGAGATGGAGAAGATCCGGGGCAACCGGATCTCCATGATCTTCCAGGAGCCGATGACCTCGCTCAATCCGGTGCTCCCCGTGGGATTCCAGGTGGCCGAGGCGCTGCGCTACCACACGGACCTGTCGCCGAAGGCCGCGCGTGCCCGCGCGCTCGCGCTGCTGGAGCACGTGAAGATCCCGTCGGCGGCGCGGCGCTTCAACGACTATCCGCATCAGTTCAGCGGCGGCATGCGCCAGCGCGTGATGATTGCGGTGGCGCTCGCCTGCGGGCCCGAGGTGCTGCTGGCGGACGAGCCAACCACCGCGCTCGATGTCACCATCCAGGCCCAGGTCCTGGCGCTGCTCGCCGAGCTCAAGGCGAGCGACGGCATGGCCATGATCTTCATCACGCACAATCTGGGCGTGGTCGCCTCGATCGCGGATCGGGTCGCCGTCATGTACGCCGGCGACATCGTCGAGCTCGCGCCGGTCGACGAGCTCTTTGCGCATCCGACGCATCCCTATACCGAGGCGCTCCTGCGCTCGATCCCGCGGGTCGACCGGGACGCGTTCGACCTCAAGCCGATCCCCGGCCAAGTGCCGCCGATCACCGCGATGCCCGCGGGCTGCCGCTATGCCGACCGCTGCCCGCTCAGGATCGAGCGTTGCTCGGTGGAGGTGCCTCCGCTGGCGCCGGTGCCGGGCTTGCGCGGCCACCAGGCGCGCTGCTGGGTGCGCGCGGGGGCGGGCGCCGGTGCGGAGGCGGCATGACCGGGACGCTTCTCGAGGTCGAGCGCCTCAGCAAGACGTTCCAGGTCCGGCGCGGCTTCCTCGGCGGCGCCACTGGCACGGTGCACGCGCTCAGCAACGTCTCCTTTTCGGTCGGGGTTGGCGAGACCTTCGGCCTGGTGGGTGAATCCGGCTGCGGCAAGTCGACCGCGGGCCGCTCGATCCTGCGGCTCGTCGAGCCCGACGCGGGCCGCGTGCGGTTCAAGGGCGAGGACGTGCTGACGGCGCGCGCGGCGCAGCTCCGGCGGCTCCGCCGCGAGATGCAGATCGTGTTCCAGGATCCCTACTCCTCGCTCAACCCGCGCCGAACCATCGGGCAGACGCTGGCGGAGCCCATGGCCGTGCACGGTCTCGGCGGTGCCGGCGAGATCGCCGAGACCGTGCGCGCGGTGCTGGCCGAGGTGGGCATGCCCAGCGATGCCGCGGCGAAATACCCGCACGAGTTCAGCGGCGGCCAGCGCCAGCGCATCGGCATTGCCCGCGCACTGGTGCTGCAGCCCGAGCTCATCGTCGCGGATGAGCCGGTCTCCGCCCTCGACGTCTCGATCCAGGCGCAGATCCTGGTGCTGCTGCGCGGGCTCCAGGAGCATCGCAAGCTCAGCTTCATCTTCATCTCCCACGACTTGGGCGTGGTCCGGCACTTCTGCCGCCGGGTCGCGGTCATGTACTTGGGCCGCATCGTCGAGACGGGGCCGGTGCCCGCGATCTTCGACGAGCCGCTCCACCCCTATACGCAGGCGCTCCGCAGCGCCTCTCCGGTGCCGGACCCCAAGGCCAGGGTCGCGATGGCGAAGCTCGAGGGCGAGGTGGCTTCGGCCTTGGCGCCGCCCGCGGGCTGTCACTTCCATCCGCGCTGCCCGCACGCGATGGAGATCTGCAAGCGGGTCTATCCCGCCTGGACACACGTCGGCAAGGATCGCGGCGTCGCCTGCCATCTCTTCCCGGCGCCGGCCGCGGCGAGCGCGCTGACGCCGTGACCTCGCTCTTCGCCGAAATTGCGCTGCTGCCGACCGGCTGGGACAGGAGGGTGCGCCTGACGATCGACGGCGGCGGCACCATCACCGCGGTCGAGACGGGCGCGGCGCCCGGCGACGCCGAGCCGCTCGCGGGCCCGATCCTGCCGGGCATGCCCAATCTGCATTCGCACGCTTTTCAGCGCGCCATGGCAGGGCTGACGGAGCGTGCAAGCCCGGCCGGTGACGATTTCTGGAGCTGGCGCGAGGCCATGTACCGCTTCCTCGCGGTACTCGAGCCCGAGGACGTGCGCGCGATCGCGGCGCAGCTCTATCTGGACATGCTCAAGGCCGGCTACACCGGCGTCGCCGAGTTCCATTACCTTCACCATGGCCGCGGCGGCCGGCCCTATGCAGACCGCGCGGCCATGAGCGAGGCGGTGATCTCTGCCGCGAAAGAGACGGGTATCGCGATCACGCTGCTACCGGCGCTGTTCCAGTCGAGCGGCTTCGGCGGCACTGCGCCGACCGAGGGTCAGCGCCGGTTCGTCAATGGCGTCGATGATATGGTCGCGCTCATTCAGGAAATGCGACGCCGCCACGCCGGCAATCCCGAGGTGCGCGTCGGCCTCGCCCATCATTCGCTCCGTGCGGTGCCGCCCGACGCGCTCGCAGTCGCGACTGCGGCGCTTCGCGCGATCGACGCTGCCGGACCCATCCACATCCACGTCGCTGAGCAGACGCGCGAGGTCGACCAGTGCCTCGCCTGGTCGGGCGCGCGTCCGGTGCAGTGGCTCCTCGACCACGCGCCGGTCGACGCCAGCTGGTGCCTGGTGCACGCGACTCATATGGACGACACCGAGACCCGGCGGCTCGCGGCGACCGGCGCCACTGCGGGCCTCTGCCCCACCACCGAGGCCAATCTCGGCGACGGCTTCTTCCCGCTGCTGCCCTATCTCGAGGCGTCGGGTCGCTGGGGTGTCGGCTCGGATAGCCATGTCTCGCTAAGCCCGATCGAGGAGCTGCGCTGGCTTGAGTACGGCCAGCGCCTCCGCGAGCGGTGTCGCACCCTCGCGCCGTTGGGCAAGGCTCAATCGACCGGCCTCGTTCTATGGCAGGCCGCGGTTGCCGGCGGTGCCCAGGCCCTCGGCCGCCGTACCGGCGCGCTCGCGCCCGGCCACCGCGCAGACCTGCTGGTGCTCGATCACGATACGCCCTCGCTCTACCGCCGCGAGGGCGACTCGCTCATCGATTCCTTCATCTTCGCCAGCGAGACCGCGGCGGTGCGCGACGTCATGGTTGGCGGGCGCTGGGCGATCCGCGAGCGCCACCACGCCGCCGAGGACCGCATCGCCGCGGCGTTCCGCCGAACGGTCGATCGCCTCAGTGGAGCCTAGCCAGTGCTTTCCAGTGCCACCTCGCTGGCCCCTCCCTCTCGCGCAGGTGCGGTCGCGCTTGTCATGCTGTGATCGATAGCGGAGTATTCCGGGGCGCGGATCACGCGCCGAATGAGGGCTCTCCCATGAGCAATAACGTGTTCACCTTTTTGATCATCGCCGCCGCACTCGTCGGGCTGGCGTATCTGGCGCAGTCGCTGGTTAGTCCGTTTCGATGATGCGCCGTCGAGCCTAGTCTAGGCTCGCCCGGCCGCCCTATCGCCTCCGCCGCTAGCCGCACGTAGCCCAGAGAAAGGGCGCCATGCGCCCCATGTCGAGCGCGACGCCGAAGCCGGGGGAGAATAGCCCCTCTCCCGCGCTGGAGCGGGAGCAGGAGGGACCGATTGCGAAGCGATGGGAGGGTACGGGTGTCGTTGGAGTGCGCTCATCCCAAGCTCGCCAGCAGTTCCGCCGCGTCCTTGAGGTCCGGCGTGTCGAGGCCCTCGGTGAACCAGCCGTGAACCGGCGCCAGCAGGTCGCGCGCCTCGCCAGGTCGGCCATCGTGCTGGAGCAGCCGGGCAAGGCTGGTCGCGGCCCTTAATTCCATCGATTTCGCCCGCTGGTCCCGGGCGATTGCGACGCTCTCGCGCAGACACGTCTCGGCGGCACCATCGCCCTGGGTCTTGAGTGCCTCGCCCTTTGCCCGGAGAATACCGATGCGCCAAAGCGGCTGTTCGCGCTGGATGGCTTCGCGATCGGCGGCTTCCAGACGCTGCATCGCCTCGGTCGGCTGGCCCGCGAGCAACTCCGCTTCGGCCAACACCGTGGTGAACAGCAGGACGCTCATCCGCGCCGTCCCGTTGTATCGCGCCACGGCCTGCCGCATGTCGGGCAAAGCGCCATCGCCCTTTCCGAGCTTCGCCAATGCCCAGCCTTGAAAGATGAGTCCGATCGCCTCGTAGAGCGCCAAACGATGCTCGCGCCCCAGCGCGATCATGCGCTCGCCGGTCTCGAGCGTCTTCGCGACATCCTGGCGGAAGTAATGCACCGTTCCGACGAACCACATCGCGTGCCCGACACTTGGCTCGTGCGACAGCATGCCCGCAAACTCGGCAGCGGTACCCGCTTCCTGCAACGCTCGATCCGGATAACCCAGCAGCCACGACGTCATCGCGCTCTGGCCGTAGCCGCAAACCGCGGGATCGTGGCCGCCGTAGATCAGTGCATGTCCGCGGTGCCGCTCAAGGTCGTAGAGCGGCAGGCCTTTGCGCATATGTTCATGGCTTGCGATGAGTTTGCCGTGACCCATTGGCCCGACAGTCGCCCAGGCGGAGTGATACGCTTGCAGGAGAAGATCGGGATCGCCGATACGCTCGGCCACACGGGTGAGCTCATCGGCCAAGGAGGATTGCTCATATCGTGCCCCGCGCGCGTCCGGCGCGTTGCCGAGCGACGCCCAGCACCCCCAGACGGCGGCAAAGCGCGCGCGATCGTCGCCCAACGACTCCGCGAGAGTGCGGGCTCGCTGGTAAACGCTGCGCGCCTGGAATGCGCCGAAGCCGTGGACGGACATCAGCGCGGGACCGAGCGCCAGTTGCAGCGCCAGCTCGTGGCGATTGCGCTCGGGCGTCTCGGGCAGCCCCTTGAGGCCGTCGATGCCGCGCGAGAGGTGCGCCACCGCCTCGACATTGGCCGAGCGTTGCGCGGCGCGCCGGCCGGCCTCAAGCCACCAGGGTGCGGCGGCCTCGGGCTCGCCAGCCTCGGCGAGATGGTGCGCGAGCACCTCCGGTGCCCGCTCGGCAATCTCCGGCGCGCGCTCGCGCACCGCCGTGGCGATGCGAGCGTGGAGAGCTTGGCGCGGGCCGCGCAGCAGGCTGCCATAGGCCGTGTCCTGCACCAGCGCATGCTTGAACTGGTACTCGGCCGTCGGCGGAACGCCGCGCTGGAACACCAGGCCCGCGGTGACCAGGCGGCCAAGCGCCTCCTGAGTCTCGCCGCTGCCGCGCGCCGCCACGGCCATGAGCAGGTCATGGGAGAAGTCGCGGCCGATCGCGGCACCGACTTGCGCCACTTCGCGGGCAACGGGCCCCAGCCGGTCGAGCCGCGCCATCAGCGATGCCTGCAAAGTCGGCGGCACCTGCAGCCGGGCGCCGGGGAACGCCGCGATGGTGCCGCGGGCCGCGTCTGCGCTGGCGGCCTCGAGGACGACCTTCGTCATCTCCTCGAGGAAGAGCGGCACTCCGTCGGTTCGCTCGACGATCTCGTCGATGATGTCTGCAGGGAGCGTGGCCGTGTTGGCGAGCAGCTCGCGCACCAATGCCGCCCCCTCGCGCCGGCCGAGCCGCGACAAGGCCATGACGGTGACATGGGACAGCCCCGCCCAGGGCGGCTGGAACTCCGGACGGAAGGTCGCGATCAGCAGGACCGGCAGCCTCTCGGCGAGTGCGATGGTGCGGTCGAGCAGCTCGCGCGTGGTGGGGTCGATCCAATGGATGTCCTCGAACACCATCAGCACCGGCTGCCGGCGGGCCAGACTCTCGAGCAGGCGCAACAGCGCGGCGAAGGTCAGCTCCTTCTTGCGCTGCGGCGGCAAGTCTCGTTGCGGCGTCGCCGACGCTTCGGGCAGGGAAAGCAGCTCCGAGATGAGTGGCAGGTCGTCCCGGCCAGCGGCGTCGCCGCCCAGCAAGGTCAGAAGCTTCTCGCGCTTGGCCGCGGGTGAGTCGCTGCGCGCGAAGCCCGCCGCGCGCTCGAGATGGGCGACCACGGGATAGAGGGCGCTGTCCTGGTGGTGCGGCGAGCAGAAGTACCGGAGCCGCGTCGGTGCTTCCTCGGCGATGCGCTCGGCGAGCGTCTCGACCACTCGCGATTTTCCGATGCCGGGCTCGGCCGACAGCAGCACCGCGCGTCCTTCGCCGGTTTTGGCCTGGCTCCAGCGCCGCAGCAGCAGCTCGAGCTCTTCCTCGCGGCCCACGAGCGGCGTCTCGCCGGCGCGGAAGGCGGCAAAGCGACTCTCGACCCCGCTCTCGCCGGCGACGCGCCACGCCCGCTGCGGCTCTGCGAAGCCCTTCAGGTTCTGGGGCCCGAGATCATTGAGCTCGAAGAGCCCGCCCACCTGACGCCGCGTCGCGTCGGCGATGATCACCGCATTGGGCTCGGCCAGCGCTTGAAGCCGCGCCGCGAGGTTCGGCGTCTCGCCTACCACCGCCTGCTCCTGCGCGGCGCCCGAGCCCAGAAGGTCGCCGACCACCACCAGGCCGGTGGCGATCCCGATGCGCACCTGGAGCGCCGCAGACCGGGAGAGCCGTAGCCGCGTCACCGCGTCGGCGATGGCGAGTGCCGCACGCACCGAGCGCTCGGCGTCGTCCTCATGCGCCTGCGGATAGCCGAAATAGGCGAGCACGCCGTCGCCCATGTACTTCGCAACGAAGCCGGCGTGGCGGGTCACGACCTCGCTGACCGCGCGGTGATAGGCCGAGATGATCTCGCGGAGATCTTCGGGGTCGAGCCGGGCTGCGAGCTCCGTCGAACCCACGAGGTCGCAGAACAACACGGTCAGCTGGCGGCGCTCGGCCGAGGTGGTCGCCGCCGAGGCTGACGGGGCCAGCGTCTTCTTGGTCGCTGTCTCCGGAGACGCGACACCCTTGCGCAGGGCTTCGATGGCGGCCAGCAGCTTGCGGCGGTGACCGATCGAGGTGACGCCGAGGCCCGTCAGATCCTCGGCCGTCAACTCCGGAAGAACCGAGCTGTCGATATGATTGTCGCGGAATGCCGGTGCGTATTGCTCGAGGCCGAGACCATGCAGCCACGCGCCCACATCAGCTGCCTGGAAATCCGACAATCGTCCGCCCCGCGCCCTATGGTCCTCAGTCTAATTCAGGCGATGGTCGAGGCCAACCGGCGCCGTCACTTGCACTCCGCCCAGAGAAAGGGCGCCATGCGCCCCATGTCGAGCGTGACGCCGAAGCCGGGACGGTCGGGGATGGCGAGGTGGCCGTCCTTGATCTCGAGCTCCGGGGCGCGGTCGACCAGGGCGAAATGCTCGGGGACGCGGTAGGGGTAGATCTCCTGGATCATCAGGTTCGTGAGGGTCGCGTCGAGCTGCAGCGTGGCCGCGGTGGCGATCGGTCCCGCGCAGAGGTGCGGCGCCACACGGAGGTTCCAGGCTTCGGCCATGGCGGCGATGCGCTTGACCTCCAGGAGGCCGCCGGTGTTGCCGACATCGGGCTGCAGGATGTGCGCGGCGCGGAGCTCCAGGAGGCGGCGAAAGTCGTAGCGGGTGTAGAGCCGCTCGCCGGCGGCGATCGGAATGCGCAGCGCCGTCGTGACCTCTCGGATGCCCTCGGGATCGAAAGGATCGACGGGCTCCTCGAGCCAGAGCAGGTCGAACTCCTCGAGCCGCCGGCCGAGCCCGATGATCGCATCGGTGGTGAGCTCGCCGCTCATGTCCACCATGAGCTCGACCTCGGGGCCGATCGCCTTGCGGACGGCGGCGACGCGGGCGACCGCGAGATCGGCGGCTTCGCGGCTGATCGTGCGCCGCGAGACGTGCCGAATCATGCCGTGGGCGTTGTCGGCGACCGGATTCGCGAGCGGATAGAGCTTGAGCGCGGTGTAACCGTCGCGGAGCGGCCGCTCGGTCGCCGCGGCGAACTCGCCGGGCGTGGAGGCGCGGAAGGACCAGCCATTGGCGTAGAGGCGAACGCGCTCGCGCAGCTTGCCGCCGAGGAGCTCGTGGACCGGCAGCTTCAGCGCCTTCGCCTTGATGTCCCAGAGCGCCATCTCGATGGCGCTGATCCCCGCGAACACGATCGGCCCGCCGCGCTTCGCCCAGAAGCTGTGGTCGTACATGTCGCTCCAGATCGCCTCGATCCGGAACGGATTCTGACCCCGCACGATGTGCTCGAAGAGGTCCTTGATCATGCCGGCGGCCGCGGTCTCGCCGACCCCATAGGCAATGGCGGCCTCGCCGAGGCCGGTGATGCCTTCATCGGTCCGGAGTTCCACGATGACGGGATGCCGTCCGTCGATGCGCGCGATGTAGATGCCGGCGGAGGCGAGTTTCATGCGTGGTTTACCCTAGAAAAAATATTGATGGCGTCGGCCTCAAGGCCTATTAGCATGCACCGGTCCTGATCCGCACTGAAGAGGCGGCAGGGGATTCGGTCTCGGGGCATGTCTCTCGCCTACTCAGCTCTCTCGCTCGCCCGGCACGCGCTGACCGGGCATCGGCACTGGCCGCGGGCCTGGCGCGATCCCGCGCCGAAGCCGCGCTATTCCGTAATCATCATCGGCGGCGGTGGGCATGGACTTGCGAGCGCCTACTACCTCGCCAAGGAGCATGGCATCACCGACGTCGCCGTGCTGGAGAAGGGCTGGCTCGGCGGCGGCAACACCGGGCGCAACACCACCATCATCCGTTCCAACTACCTGCTGGAGCCCAACGCGCATTTCTACGAGTTCTCGCTGAAGCTCTGGGAGGGCTTGAGCCGCGACCTCAACTACAACGCCATGGTGAGCCAGCGTGGCGTGCTCAACTTGGCGCATTCCGACGCGCAGCTGGACAATTTCGCCTACCGCGGCAATGCCATGCGCTTGAACGGCATCGACGCGGAACTGCTTGACCGGGCCGCGGTGCAGCGCATGGTCCCGATGCTCGACTACTCCGACCACGTGCGCTTCCCGATCTATGGCGGGCTGCTGCAGCGGCGCGGCGGCAACGCGCGGCACGACGCGGTCGCCTGGGGATTCGCCCGCGCGGCGGACCGGCGTGGAGTCGACATCATTCAGAACTGCGAGGTGACGGGGATCCGCGTCGAGGGCGGCCGCGTGCGCGGCGTCGAGACCACGCGGGGCTACATCGCCGCCGACAAGGTCGGCATGGCGGTCGCGGGACACTCGAGCCACGTCGCCCGCATGGCGGGGCTCAGGCTCCCCATCGAGAGCCATGTGCTGCAGGCTTTCGTCTCGGAGCCGCTCAAGCCCTGCCTCGACACCGTCGTCACCTTCGGAGTCGGCCACTTCTACGTAAGCCAGTCCGACAAGGGCGAGCTGGTGATGGGCGGCGATATCGACATGTACAACAGCTACGCCCAGCGCGGGAACCTGCCGATGGTCGAGCACACGCTCGCCGCGGGCCTCGCGGTGCTCCCGATGATGAGCCGGCTCCGCATGATGCGCCTCTGGGGCGGGGTCATGGACATGACCATGGACGGCAGCCCCATCATCGGCAAGACGCCGATCGAGGGCTTCTACATCAACGGCGGCTGGTGCTACGGCGGCTTCAAGGCGACCCCCGCCTCGGGCTTCGTCTTCGCGCATACCATCGCGCAGGACCGGCCGCACAAGCTCAACGAGGACTTCACCCTCGACCGCTTCGCGCGCGGCGCCGTCATCGACGAGCGCGGCGCCGGCCCCACGCCCAATGCGCACTAGGGAGCGCCGCGCATGTTCCTGATCGAGTGCCCCTGGTGCGGGCCGCGCGACCATATCGAGTTCACCTACTCGGGCGATGCCACGGTGCGGCGGCCGGCGCCGGATGCCGGCGAGGCGGCCTTCGTGGACTACGTCTATCTCCGCGACAACCCGCGCGGACCGCACCGCGAGCTCTGGCACCACACCGGCGGCTGCCGGCGCTTCGTCGAGGTCGAGCGCAACGTGCTCACCCACGAGATCCTCGGCACCTCGGCGCCCCGCGCAGGGGAACGTAAGTGACCGAGCGCTTCCGGCTCCCTTCGGGCGGGACCGCGCTCGATCGGGCACGGCCGGTTTCCTTCAGCTTCGACGGCAAACGCATGAGCGGACTCGCGGGCGATACGCTCGCCTCGGCGCTGCTCGCGAACGGCGTCCGGCTCGTCGGCCGGAGCTTCAAGTACCACCGGCCCCGCGGCATCTTCTCCGCGGGACCCGAGGAGCCGAACGCGCTGGTGGGCCTCCGCCGCGGCGACCGGCACGAGCCCAACACCCGCGCCACCATGGTCGAGCTCTACGATGGCCTCGAGGCCGAGAGCCAGAACCGCTGGCCCTCGCTGCGCTTCGACGTCATGGGCCTCAACGACAAGCTGTCGCCGCTCCTGCCCGCCGGCTTCTATTACAAGACCTTCATGTGGCCGCCGCGCGGCTGGATGACCTACGAGCATTACATCCGCCGCGCTGCCGGCCTGGGCACCGCACCTGCCGCGCGCGATCCCGACCGCTACGACCACCAGAGCGCGCATTGCGACGTGCTGGTGGTGGGCGGCGGTCCCGCCGGCCTGATGGCGGCGCTTGCCGCCGCGCGCGCGGGCGCGCGGGTCATCCTCTGCGACGAGCGCGCGGCGCCCGGCGGCTCGCTCCTGCGCGAGGCCCGGCGGATCGGCGAGGAGACGGGCGCCGCCTGGGCGCAGCGCGTCGTGCAAGAGCTCTCGGCTCTCCCGAACCTGCGCCTGCTTCCGCGCACCACCGCCTTCGGCATCTTCGACGACAACATGGTGGCGCTCATCGAGCGCGTCGCCGATCACGTGCCGGTGCCGCCGGAGCACGTGCCGCGGCAGCGCCGCTGGTCCGTGCGCGCGCGGCAGATCGTGCTGGCGACCGGCGCCATCGAGCGGCCGCTGGTGTTCGCCGGCAACGACCGGCCGGGCGTGATGCTGGCCTCGGCCGCGCGCGCCTACGTCCATCAGTACGGCGTCCGCCCCGGCAACCGCGCGGTGGTGTTCGCCAACAACGACGCGGGCTACCGCACGGCGGCCGATCTGGCCGCGGCAGGCGTCGCGGTGGCGGCGGTGGTGGACAGCCGGATCGGCGACGCCGGGGCGCGCGCCAGCCAGCTCGCCGGGATTCCCGTGCTCTCGGGCCACGCGGTGGTCTCGACCTATGGCCGCCTCGGTCTCGGCGCCGTCGACGTGGCGCCGCTCGCCGAGGGCTCCGCGGTACGCCGCATCGATTGCGATCTGCTGGCCGTCTCCGGTGGCCTCACGCCCACGGTCCATCTCCATTGCCACGCCGGAGGCAAGCTCGCTTGGGACGAGGCGAAGCTCTGCTTCCTGCCGGGAGCCGTGCGGGCGACCGTCCGCTCCATCGGCGCGGCAGCGGGGGCTTTCGGCCTCGGTGCCTGTCTTGCCGAAGGCGCGCGCATCGGCGGCGAGGCCGCGGCGGCGGCCGGATTCACGCGCTCGAGCGGCACGGCACCGCCGAGCGTCAGCGACGAGCCCGTCCGCCCGCCCCAGGCGCTCTGGGTCGTCCCCACCTGGGCCGGCCGCGGCGGCAAGCGCTTCGTCGATATCCAGGACGACGTCACCGTGGAGGACGTCGGCCTTGCCGCGCGCGAGGGCTACGTCTCGGTCGAGCACCTCAAGCGGTATACCACGCTCGGCATGGGCACCGACCAGGGCAAGACCGCGAACGTCAACGGCTTGGCGCTCCTGGCGCAGCTGCGCGGCGACGCCATCCCGGCGGTCGGCACCACGACGTTCCGGCCGCCCTATACGCCCGTCACCATCGGTGCGCTCGCGGGGCGCGAGATCGGTCTGCACTTCATGCCGATCCGGCGCACGGCGATGCACGACTGGCACGTCGCCAACGGGGCCGTCATGATCGAGACCGGCCTCTGGATACGGCCCCGGTGCTATGTCCGTTCCGGCGAGACTCCGGCGCAGGCCGTGGCGCGAGAGGCCGCGCATGTCCGCAACGCCGTCGGCCTGGTCGATGTCTCGACCCTCGGCAAGATCGACGTGCAGGGTCCCGATGCCACCGAGTTCCTGCAGCGGGTCTACGCCAACGCGTGGGCGAACCTGCCGGTCGGCAAGGCGCGCTACGGCATCATGCTGCGCGAGGATGGCATCGTGTTCGACGACGGCACCACCAGCCGGATCGCCGACAACCGGTATTTCATGACCACCACCACCGCGAACGCGGCGGCGGTGCTGACGCATCTCGAGTATCTCTTGCAGATCGTGTGGCCGGACCTGCGCGTGCAGGTCACCTCGGAGACCGAGCAGTGGGCCGCGATGGCGATTGCCGGGCCGCGCGCCCGCACGGTGCTCGCGCGCGTCGTCGAGGGCCTCGACGTCTCGGACGCGAGCCTCCCCTTCATGGGCGTGCGGGATGCGCATATTTCCGGCGCGCCCGTGCGCATTTTCCGTATCAGCTTCTCGGGCGAGCTCGCCTACGAGATCAACACGCCCGCCGATTACGGCCGGGGACTCTGGGAGGCTCTGCTCGCCGCCGGCACCGGCGAGGACATCATTCCCTACGGCCTCGAAGCCATGGGCATCCTGCGCATCGAGAAGGGTCACGTCGCCGGACCGGAGCTCAACGGCCGCACCACCGCCGAGGATCTCGGCCTCGGCCGCCTGGTCTCCGAGAAGAAGCTGGACTTCATCGGCAAGCATCTGCGGGCGCGGCCGGCGCTCAAGGAGCCGACGAGACAGCGGCTCGTGGGCCTGGTGCCGGTCGACGGCGCCTCGAAGCTCAAGCCTGGCGCCCAGATTGTCGCGGAGCCGACGCCCACGCTGCCGGGGAAGAGCCTCGGCCACATCACCTCCACCGCTCACAGCTCGGTGCTCGGCCACTCGGTCGCGCTGGCGCTGGTGAGCGGCGGTCTCGAGCGCAAGGGCGAGACGCTCTACGCCGCCTATTTCCTGGAGAACGGCACCACCGTGCCGGTGCGCGTGGTCGATCCGGTCTTCGTCGATCCCGAAGGAAAGCGTCTCCATGGCTGAGCGCCGCTCCGCCCTGGCCGAGGTCCTGAAGCCCGGCATCCGCGGCGCCGCAGCCCAAACGGGACCCGGCGTCGAGATCCGCGAGCTTCGGCCGCTGGCGGTCGTTCAGGTGGCGGCGTTCGACGCGCCGCGCGCGGCCGAGGCCGTGAGCGCCGCGATCGGCGTGGCAGCGCCGCTCGGCCGCGGCGGCGTCGCCACGTCCGGCGACTCGACCGTGCTCTGGACCGGCCCCGGACGCTGGCTCGTGGTCGAGCCCGAGTCGCGGGACTTGGCATCCCTGCTCGCGCATCATTGTCCCGGCGACGTCGCGGCAGTCACCGACCTCGGTCACGCCCGTACGGCGCTTCGAGTCGAGGGGCCCCGGACGCGGGTTTTATTGGCGAAGCTCTGCACGCTCGACTTCGATCCCGCCGCCTTTCCTCCGGACAGCTGTGCCCAGAGCCAGTTGGGCCAGATCGGCGCCCTGCTATATTGCCGAGCAGAGGATGCGTTCGACCTTTTCGTGTTTCGCGGCTTTGCCGTCTCCGCCTGGGAGATGATTACCGATGCCGCACTGGAGTTCGGCTACCGCGTAAGCTGACAGGCCTTCGGAGGAGGGGCCCGATGAGCGCGCCATGACGGCGGAGTTCGATGTGGCCGTGATTGGCGGCGGACTCGTGGGCGCGGCGCTGGCCTGGGGAATGGCGCGCGCCCATCAGCGGGTCGTGGTGCTCGACGAGGGGGACGTCGCCCACCGCGCCTCGCGCGCCAATTTCGCGCTGGTCTGGGTCCAGAGCAAAGGCCTGGGCATGCCGGAGTACGCGGCCTGGACCAAGCGGTCGTCCGATGCCTGGGAGCGCCTCGCCCAGGAGCTCAAGACGTCAACAGGCGTCGACGTGGCGTTCTCGCGCCCGGGCGGATTCACTCTGGCGCTCTCGGATGCCGAGCTCGAGGCGCGCGCGCGCCTGCTGCAGCGCCTGCACAATCAGCCGAACATGGTGCGCTATCCCTACGAGATGCTTGACCGCGAGGCGCTTCGAGCGCGGCTGCCGCAGATCGGTCCGGAGGTCGCGGGTGCGAGCTACTGCCCGCTCGACGGCCAGTGCAACTCGCTGCGCCTGCTTTACGCTTTCCACACCGGCATGGGACGGCTCGGCGCCGAGTACCGGCCGAGCCACGTGGTGCACGCGATCGATTACCACGACGGCGTCTTCGTGCTGCGCAACTCGAATGCTGCGGTCCGTGCGGAGAAGGTGGTGCTCGCGGCAGGCATCGGCAATGCGCGGCTCGCTCCCATGGTGGGGCTCAAGGCGCCGGTGCGTCCGCAGCGCGGTCAGCTCGTGGTGACCGAGCGGGTCGAGCGCTTTCTCGATCACCCGCTGGTCACGATTCGTCAGACCGATGAGGGCACCGTGATGCTCGGCGACTCCCAGGAGGAAGCCGGGTTCGACGACAGCGTCGGGCTGGGCGTCACCTCCGCGATTGCGAGCCGGGCCATTCGCATGTTCCCGCTCCTGAGGTCGCTCAACGTAGTGCGCACCTGGGCGGGTCTCCGGGTGATGACCCAGGACGGCTTCCCGATCTACGACGAGTCCTCGAGCCGTCCGGGCGCCTTCCTCGCGACGTGCCATAGCGGCGTAACGCTCGCCGCGGCGCACGCGCTGATCGTCGCACCCATGATCGCCGCCGGCAGCCTGTCCTCCGATCTCGACGTGTTCAGCGCACGGAGGTTCGATGTTCAGACGGCTGCCTGACGCGTCGGTTGCGGCCGTCGCCATCGCCGTCGATGGGCTTCCCGTCTCGGCGCGCGCCGGCGACACGGTCGCGGCGGCCTTGCTGGCGGCGGGCTTCTCGGCCTTCCGCACCACCGGCGTCTCCGGCGCGTCGCGCGGACCCTATTGCATGATGGGCGTCTGCTTCGAGTGCCTGGTGACGATCGACGGCGTCGCCAGCCGGCAGGCCTGCATGGTCCCGGTGCGGGACGGCATGCGAATCGAGACCCAGCGCGGGCGGCGCGCGATCACGACGTGAGCCGGCCGCCGCTCAGAGACCGCTACGACCTTGCGGTGATCGGCGCCGGGCCCGCCGGGATGGCGGCCGCCATCAAGGCGGCCGAGCTCGGCCTCGACACGGTGGTACTCGACGAGCAGGCGACGCCCGGAGGGCAGATCTACCGCGCGATCGGCGAGACGCCGCTGCGCGATCCTGCGGTCCTGGGCGAGGCCTATTGGCGAGGCGCCGCGCTGCTGGAAACCTTTCACGGGACCGCCGCGGATTACGTTTCCGAGGCGAGCGTGTGGTCGGTCTCGCGCGACGGCGAAATCGGAGTCTCCGTCGGCGGGGCCGTCCACATGCTCCGTGCGAAGCGGGTCATCGTGGCGACCGGCGCGCTTGAGCGGCCGTTCCCGATTCAGGGCTGGACGCTGCCGGGCGTGATGACCGCGGGCGCTGCGCAAATCCTGCTGAAGTCGGCGGCGATGGTGGGATCGGGCCGCGTGGTGCTCGCGGGAACCGGTCCGCTCCTCTGGCTGATTGCCGCGCAATACCTCCGAGCGGGCGGCGCGTTCGCGGCCATCCTGGAGACCACGCCCTGGCGCAATCTCGGCCGTGCGCTGCCGTTTCTGCCGGGCTTCCTGCGCTCGACCTATCTGCGGGAAGGGCTCGACCTGATCGCGGAAGTTCGCCGCCGCGCGCCGCTGGTGCGTTCGGTGATCGCGCTGCGCGCCGGCGGCACCGACCGGCTGCGCGATGTGACGTATCGCACCGGAGGCGGTCTCGAGGTCACGATCCGCGCGGATACGCTGCTGCTGCATCAGGGCGTGGTGCCCAACGTGAACCTGGCGCTCGCCATCGGCTGCAGGCACGTCTGGAACGAGACGCAGCTGTGCTTCGTGCCGCTGCTGGACGCCTGGGGCCAGAGCTCGGTCGAGACGGTGGCGATCGCCGGAGACGGCGGCGGCATCTCGGGCGCGGTGGCGGCGGAGCGGCGCGGAAACCTGGTGGCGCTCGACGCGGCCCACCGCCTCGGCCGGATCGATGCGTCGGAGCGGGACCGGCAGGCGGCACCGCACGTTGAGGCGCTCCGCGAGACGCAGCTCGGGCGCGGGTTCCTCGACCGGCTGTTCCGGCCGCTGCGGCGGTTCCGCTTGCCGCGCGGCCAGACCCTGGTCTGCCGATGCGAGGAGGTCACGGCGCGGCAGGTGCGCGACGCCGCCGCACTCGAGCGCATCGGCCCCAACCAGCTGAAGGCCTATCTCCGCTGCGGCATGGGTCCCTGCCAGGGTCGGCTCTGCGGTCTCACCGTGACGGAGATGCTGGCGGACGCCCAGGGCGTCTCGCCCGACGAGATCGGCTACTACCGACTGCGCCCGCCGGTGAAGCCGATCACCGTCGGCGACCTCGCGGGATTGCCCAGGACGGAGACCGACGTCGCCGCGGTGGAGCGGAGCTGAGAGCCCTCGTTGCCCGAGGCTCCCGCGCGGCCTTAGACTCCCGGAATGAGCCTCTACTACCTCCAGAAGGCGCTCTATCAGCTCAATCGAGACCCCGAGCTGCAGCGGCGCTTCGAGGCGGATGCGGAAGCGGCGCTTGGTTCCTATGAGCTGACGCCCGAGGAGCGCGAGGCGATCCGCAGGCCCGACATCGGCCTGCTTTATGTGCTTGGCGTCAACGGGCAGATCCTCATGCACTACGCCGCCTATCGCGGCTTCGAGTGGAACGCCTATCTCGAGGCGATGCGCGAGGGCGTGCGGCAGCACGGGCCGGTGCGAGCCGGCATCTACGCGCTGGTCGAGGACTAGCGGCGGTGCCGTGGGTCTTCGCGGGCGTCTGCAGCCACGCGCCGGGCATCACCGGCCGCGCGGAGCGCGCCGATCCCGTGCAGCGCGGCACGTTCCTTGCGGCGATGGAGCGCCTGCGCCGCGCGATCGAGGCGGCCCGGCCCGACGCGCTCATGGTGGTGGCCGCCGAGCATTTTGCGAACTTCTTCATGAACAACATGCCCGCCTTCGCGGTCGGCATGGCCGAGCACTACGAGGGCCCCGTCGAGGACCCGGCGTGGCTCCGCATCGATCGGCGCCGGGTGCCGGGCAACCGCGCGCTCTCCGAGCGGCTGATCGGTCGGGTACTCAACGAGGTGGATGTCGCCTATGCCGAGGAATGGCTGTTCGATCACGGCATCATGGTGCCCTTGCACTTCCTGACGCCGCGCTACGACCTGCCGGTGATCCCCGCGAACATCAATTGCCAGGGGCCGCTGCTGACGCCGCTGCACCGCGCCTATGCCTTCGGCCGCGCGCTCCGCCGTGCCTGCGACGACGTGCCGGAGCGGATCGCGCTCATCGGCACCGGCGGCATCTCCCATTGGCCGGCGACGCCCAACTCAGGCAAGATCAACGAGACCTGGGACCGCGAGTTCCTCGACCGCTGGACCGCCAATCGTCGCGACGCGCTCGTCGCCTACACGGACGCCGAGACGTACCGCGAGGGCGGGCAGGGCGGCTTCGAGATCCGCACCTTCGTCGCGGTCGCCGGCGCCGCCGAGGGCTCGGCGGGCGAGATCTGGTGCTACGTGCCGATTCCGATCTTCGCCGTCGGGTGCACGGTGGGCGTGATGAGGCTCGTGCATTGATGCTCGAGCCTTGGCTCTTCCCGATTGCGCCGGGCTAGAACGAGAGCCCGTAGATCCCCTCGATCCGCCGGCGGATGGCGAGCCATTGGGCACGGCCAACCGTGACCGGCGCGCGGGCGCCGAGGCCGCGCGCCCAGATGGCCTTGATCGGCAGAGTTTTCGCCGCCTCGAGGTCGACGCTTCCCGGCGGCGAGGCCAGATCGACGACCAGCGTCCCGGGCCTCATGCTGTGCAGCAATTCGGCGTCCACGATTCTGACCGGCACGGCAGAGACCAGGATGTCCAGGCACGGCGCAATGGTCGGCAGGCTTTCGAAGCCGCAGGCGTCGAAGCCTTGGATCGCCGCCTCGGCGCGCTGCACGGGATCTCGGGCGATGGCGTGCACGCGGGCGCCGAGCTTGTGGAGGGTGATGGCCAGCAGGCGGCCGAGCGTGCCCTGGCCCAGCACGGCGATCTCCGCATCATGCAGGGAATGCCTCGTGTTGCCGATGAGTGTCGCGAGCACGCCTTCGACCACGCTGGGGGCACGCAGCAGCCGCGATTCCTGGTCGTGTTCGTAGGCGTGGATCGTGAGCGATCGCTGCGCCGCCTCGCGCGTCAGCGCCGCGTCTGCGCTGCCGCAGACGATATGCCCGCCGTTCGCCATGCCCGCGAGCAGCGGCGCATCGATGCGGAGGGGAGCGGTGAGGCTCGGCGCGTAGAGCGAGCCGTTCTTGATCCCGGCGATGGGGAACAGCGCGACGTCGGCGCCGGCGGTCGCGCCGGGCGCCGAGTTCGTCTTGGAGACCCCGGGTATGCCGGCCTCAGGCCACGGAAAGCCGAAAGCGCGCACGGCGGCGCCGGTCTCGGCGGCGAGGCGGGCGATCTCCGCCTCGCGGGCGTCACCGCCGACGATCGCGATGGTGAGCTCGCGCCAGTGCCGGATCGGCGCCATCGGTTCTCTAGTCCGAGAACCGCGGAATGACTTTCTTGCCGATGATGTCGATTGAGCGCATCACCTGCTCGTGGGTGAGATGGCCCGCCTGAAGCATGAAGATGAACTGGTCGACACCGGCCGCGGCCCATTTCTCGACCTGCCGGCAGACCGTGTCGGCGTTGCCGCCGATCGCCATGGCATCCTCGATGAGCTCGTCATCGCTGCGCTTGGCGATCTTCTCGGCGACCTGCTTCCCGCCTTCCTTGGTGGATCCGAACCGGTATTTGTTCACCTCGGCGTCATTGTCGCCGTAGTACCAGCGCGCCGCGGCGCAGACGAGCTCGCGGCCGCGCCGGTCGTCCTCGTCGAGGCAGGCGATGGCGTAGGCGCCGACGTGCTCGTTGGCGAATCTGCCGACGTATTTAAAGCGGTCGCCGCTGCGAATCGCGCGGCGATAGGCGTCGATCGCGGGCCTGGTCTCCGCCGGCGTGTTTCGGGTGACGCCGATCACGCCCACGCCCTGGAGCCCCGCGTATTCATAAGTCTCAAAGTTCGAGGCGGCGACCCAGAGCGGCGGGTGCGGCTGCTGGATCGGACGCGGCACGACATGCCGCGCGGGCAGGTCGAAGTGCTTGCCCTTGTAGCCGGGGAATCGCTCGTGCTCGAACATGGAGAGCACGGCCTCCATCGCCTCGCGCCCGACCTCGCGCCCGAGCTTGGGATCGAAGCCGAGGCCCTCGACGACATAGCTCGAGGTGCCGCGTCCCGCGCCGAACTCGACCCGGCCGTTGCTGAGGATGTCGACGGTCGCGACCCGCTCGGCGACGTAGAAGGGATTGTGGCAGGGCATCAGGATCACGGCGAACCCGAGGCGCAGCGTCCTGGTGCGCTGGCTCAAGGCCGCGAGCACGAGATCCGGCGCGGAGCAGTGGCCGATCTCGGAATAGAAATGCTGCTCGGTGATCCAAAAATAGCGGAAGCCCGCCTGCTCGGCGGCGGCGCCCTGGTCGATCGCGTGCCAGAAGGCCTCGCGCTCCGAGGTCTCGTGCCACGGGCGCGGCATCTGCAATTGCGTCATCAGGCCGAAATTCATGGCTAAATCCTAGGTCCGCCGCGTTCTTGCGTCCAAGGCATAAGGTGTATAGGTGTTATAAACAGATCGTCTGGATATCGTGGAGCACTCTTGGAAACCCGCGCTCTCCGCTATTTCCAGACCGTCGCGGAGTTCGGCAGCTATAGCCGCGGCTCCGAGTTCCTGCGCATCTCGCTGCCGGCGGTGAGCCGCCAGATCCGCAGGCTCGATGAGGAGGAGCTCGGCCACGCGCTCCTCAAGCGGCACGGCCATGGAGTCAGCCTGACGGACGCCGGACGCATCCTGCTGGGGCGAAGCCAGGTGGCGCTGCGCCAGCTCGAGCAGACCAAGGCTGAGATCCAGGGGGCAGCACGACAAGTCCGTCCGGCGTGATCTCCTTCGCAGTGCCTCCGGCCGCCGACTATTCCCGGTCGTCCGCTCTGGTCGCGCGCGCTGGCGCGGAGTTCCCGAACGTGCTCCTGAAGGTGATCGGCGACTTCAGCGGCTACATCCACGAGTGGCTGGTGCGATGATCGCGGAGAGGACTGGTCAGCCGCCGAGAAAATCCTTGGTCCAGCGGGCGTAGTCGGCCTCGCGGGTGACGCGCTTCATCAGCTCGTCCGATGGCAATCCCGTGAGCTTGCCGGCCGGAATACCCGCGCGGAGCGCGCGCAGGGTCTCGTGGACCGCGTTCACGGCGGCGAGGAAGGGTTGGTGGCCCTGGAGGCAGATGCGCACGCCGCGGGAGCCGAGATAGTCGAGGTCCATGATCTCCGGGCCGGGGCTGCCGAGAATGAGCGGGCGCTTCACCGCCGCGGCGATGGGATCGAGCTGCGCCTTCGTCTTGATGCCGAGCACGAATAGTGCGTCGACGCCAGCGGCCTCGTAGGCGCGGCAGCGCGCGACCGCATCTTCGACGCCGTTCACCGGCACGGCGCCGGTGCGGCCGACCACGATGAGAGTCGGATCCTGGCGGCCCGCGAGCGCCGCCTTGAGCTTGCCGACGGCCTCGTCGATCGGGATCAGCTGAGCGGCGCCACGTTTGCCGAAGGGGCGCGGCAGCACCGTGTCCTCGATCGTGAGGGCCGCGACGCCGGCATTCTCGAGCTCCTCGACCGTGCGCTTGGCGTTGAGCGCGTTGCCGTAGCCGTGATCGGCGTCGACCAGCAGCGGCAGGCTGCCGGCGCGGCAGATGCGGGTGGCCTGCTCGGCGAACTCGGTGAGCGTGAGCACGATCAGGTCGGGCGCGCCCAGCACCGCAAGCGAGGCGACCGAGCCCGCGAACATGCCGACTTCGAATCCCAGATCCTCCGCGATGCGGGCGGAGATCGGATCGAACACCGAACCGGGATGCACGCAGCGCGTGCCCGAGAGGAGTGCGCGAAACCGCTCGCGCCGAGGTGTCCAGTTCATGGGAATTCAGTCCAGGAGTTCGCGGAGGACGCGGGAGGTGGCGGTGACCGCCAGCAGAATGGGCGCCGAGATCGAACGGTGCGCGATCGCCTTGGTGGTGGGCGTGTAGCTCATGCAATCCATGGCGACGAGGTCAGGTTTCTTGGCGGCGAGACGCTGCGCAGCGTCGGCAGCCGCTGCGGCATCGGCGCTCGGCCGAAGCACCTCCACCACTACCTCGACGCCGGGCCGCGCGCGCTGCTCGCTCAGGACCCGCGCCTGCTCCGGGATCGGGATCATGAGGCCGAGGCGTCCGCGGGGCAGCAGGGCCGCCGCAAGCCCGTTCAGCACGCGCGAGGGAAACAGTACGCCGGCGTCACCCGCCATGGGCGGGAACTCGCCGGTGCAGTTGAAGACGATCGCGTCCGCGCCGTCTCGCCGGAGAGCCGCGAACGTCGCGGGCGCGCGCTCGGCGACCGCGCGCTTGGAGATATTCACCTCGCGGCCGCTCGGCAGCGGCGTATAGAGCGCGTCGGCAGCGCTCACAGGCGCACGGGCGTCGATCTCCGCCTCGGTCAGGCCGTCGAAGCAACCGCGCAGCACGATCCTCGTCTCCGATGGGACGGCGGCGGCGTAGAGCGCCGCAATCTCCGGCCGCGGCGCCTGGCCGATCACCACAATCCCAAGGGTGCGCGCCAACTCAGCCCTCCGGCGGCGGCACCGCGCCGGTCCGCTCGGTGATGAGCTTGTAGTGCTCGACCCTGCGGTGCTTGGCGAAGTTGAAGATGGTCTCCTTTATGTAATTACCGAAGTCGAGGTCGCAGCTGGCGGTGATGACCTCGTCGGCCTCGGTGATCGCTTGCGTGACGATCTCGCCCGAGGGCGCGATGATGCAGGATCCGCCGATCATGCCGAAACCGTCCTCTTTGCCGGCTTTCGCGGCCGCCAGCACCCAGGTGCCGTTCTGGTAGGCGTTCGCCTGCATGGTCACGAGGTGGTGGAACATGCGGAGATGCACGGGCTCGTCGTGATGGATGTTCTCGATCGGCGTGTTGTAGCCGAGTGCCACCAGCTCGACGCCTTGCAGACCCATCACGCGGAAGGTCTCGGGCCAGCGGCGGTCATTGCAGATGCACATCCCGAAGATGCCACCCATCGTGCGCCAGACCTTGAAGCCCTCGTTGCCGACCTCGAAGTAGCGCTTTTCCAGGTGCTGGAACGGCGCCTTCGGCAGATGCTCGGAATGGCCGGGCAGGTGGATCTTGCGGTAGCGGCCGACGATCTTGCCCTTGGGATCGACCAGAATCGACGTGTTGAAGCGCCGCGTACGGCCGCCTTCCTCTGTGAGCTCGGCATAGCCGAGATAGAAGCCGACGCCCAGCTCCTGCGCCTTGTCGAACAGCACCCGGGTTTCCGGACCCGGCATCTCCCGCTCGAAGAAGCGGTCGATCTCGGCCTGGTCGGTCATCCAGTAGCGCGGGAAAAACGTGGTGAGGGCGAGCTCCGGAAACACCACGAAGCGGGCGCCGGCGGCATGCGCCTCGCGCAACATCTCCAGTAGGCGGCGCACCACCGAGCGGCGATCGTCGGCAAGATGAATGGGCCCGAGTTGGGCGACGGCGGCTCTGAGGTTTCGAGACATGGGGGCACTCCTCCGGGATCGATCGAGGCCATAGCAGCATTGACGAACCGCGCCGGCAAGCCTTGCGCGAGACCTTGCCCGCGCTAGAGTAACCCAAACAGTGGAGGAGGGTCTCATGAAGAGCCAGTCGAGACGACGCCGGAACGGCCTGACGCGGCGAGCCTTGATCGGAGCGGGCGCCGGGACGGCGGGCCTCCTCGCCATGCCGGCGATCCTCCGCCTGAGCGCGCGCAGCGCCCATGCCGCCGATGCCAAGTCGATCCTCAAGGTGGCGCCGGAGGTGGACCTCAAGGTGCTCGATCCCATCTGGACCACCGCCACCATCAGTTCGACCTACGGCTATCTCGTCTACGACACGCTGTTCTCGGTCAACATGAAGCTTGAGCCGAAGCCGCAGATGGTCGAGCGCTACGACGCCAGCGACGACGGGCTCACGCACAGCTTCATGCTGCGAGACGGCCTCAAGTGGCACGACGGCACGGCCGTCACCGCGAAGGATTGCGTCGCCTCGATTCGCCGCTGGGCCGCGCGCTTCGGCGAGGCCAAGATCATGATGGAGCGCGCCGCGAGCCTCGACGCGAGCGACGACAAGACCTTCGTGCTGAAGCTCAAGGAGCCCTTCGGGCCGGTTCTGCAGACGCTCGCCAATCCGATCCAGGTCGCCTTCATGATGCCGCAGAAGGTGGCGGAGACCGATCCGTTCACCCAGATCACCACGAAGATCGGCTCCGGTCCCTTCATCTTCGTCGAGGAGGAGTGGCAGCCGGGCGCCCGCGTGGTATTCCGCAAGAATCCCGACTACAAGCCGCGCTCAGAGCCCTGCGACGGCTACACCGGCGGGAAGGTGGTCCATGTCGAGCGTGTGGAATGGACGGTGATCCCCGATCCCGCCGTGCAAACTGCGGCGCTTACCACCGGGGAGCTCGACTACCTCACCAATCCCGTCGCTGACCAGGTGCGGCAGATGCGGAGCGATCCGAACATCACCATCGGCATCCTCGATCCGCTGGGCTGGCAGTTCCACATCCGCATGAACTCGCTGAACCCGCCCTTCAACAACGCGAAGTGCCGTCAGGCCGTGCAGACGCTGGTGGAGAGCCGGCAGGAGGCCTATCTCACCGCCACCGGCCAGACCGGTGACCTCGGCAAGGTGTGCCTTGCTCCCTTCGTCTGCGGCTCGCCCAACGAGCTCATGGTCGGTACGGAGAAATTCCAGAAATACGATCCCGAGAAGATCAAGGCCCTCTTCAAGGAGGGTGGCTACAACGGCGAGCCCATCGTGCTGATGGACCCGACGGATCAGCAGAACCTGCACTTCCTGGCGCTGGTGCTGAACGAGCACTTGAGGGAGATCGGGATCAACGTCGATCTGCAATCGATGGACTGGGCGACGCTGGTGGGCCGCCGCTCGATCAAGGCGCCGCCGTCCCAGGACCGCGGCGGCTGGAACATCTTCCCGACGGCGTGGCCGAGCAGCGCAATGATGGACCCGATCATCAACGCACCCATCGATTCCAGCTGCGACGGCAAGAACTGGTTCGGCTGGCCCTGCGACGAGAAGATGCAGAAGCTGCGCCTCGACTATCTCGCGGCGCGCAGCGCCGACGACCGCAGGAAGGTGATGGAGCAGATCCAGGCCGAGTTCTTCGAGTCGGCGCCCTACGCTTACGCCGGCCAGTACTTCCCGCCCATCGCCTACCGCAAGGACCGGCTCCGGGGCGTCATCGGCATGGTGAGCCCGGTATTCTGGAACCTGGAGAAGTTCGCGGCGTAAGGGCCCGCGCGGGCCTCACCCTCCCATCGCGAGCGCGATGGGTCCCTCCTTCTCTCACAAGAGGAGAGGGGGAGACAGCGACCGCAGGGAGTCCCGTCCCTCCTTGTGGGAGCGGGCAGGGGTGAGGGGTGGCGGCAATTACTCCGCCGGGGCCACGTGCTTGCGCACCTCCTCCTCGACATGCCGCCAGATCTCCGCCTTCAGGGTCGCGAATTCCGGCGACAGCTGGATCGAGACGTGGCGCGGGCGCGGCAGCGTATTGGCGACGGTCGCTTTCACCCGGCCGGGGCGCGCCGACATCACGACGATGCGGTCGGCCAGGATCAGCGCCTCGTCGATGTTGTGGGTGATGAAGACCGTAGTCTTGCGCTGGCTCTCGTGGATTTGCAGCAGCTCCTCCTGCATGACCTGGCGCGTAAGCGCGTCGAGTGCGGCGAAGGGTTCGTCCATCAGGAGCACCTCGGGGTCGGCCGCCAGCACGCGCGCAAGCGTCACGCGCTGCTGCATGCCGCCGGAGAGCTCCGTTGGATAGCGATCCTCGAATCCCTTGAGCTTCACCAGCTCGATGAAGCGATCGGCGATCCGGCGCCGCTCCGACGCGGGAATTCCCTTCATCTTCGGGCCGAACTCCACATTGCCTCGTACGGTCTTCCAGGGAAACAGCGCGTAGGACTGAAACACCATGCCGCAGCGCGGCTCTATGCGCGTGATCGGCTCGCCGCGCAGCCGCACTTGGCCCGCGGTCGGCTGGAGAAACCCCGCGAACATGTTGAGCAAGGTCGACTTGCCGCAGCCCGACGCGCCGATCAGGCACAGGAACTCGCCCTCCTCGATCTCGATCGAGAGGTCGTGCACCGCCACCAGCCCCTGGCCGCTGCCCGGCAGGAACTCCTTGGTGACGCGGTTCGCACTGAGGATGCCCATCATCCGCGCCGGTGTCGTTCCCAGGGCAGGAGCGCGCGCTCGATGCGCTCGGCGACCAAGTCCGCCAGCAGCACGGTGACCGAGATCCCGACCATGCCCACGAGCACCAGAGCGAGATTTCCCCAGTCCTTGCCGTACCAGATGATGGCGCCGAGACCGGTCTGCGCCGCCACCATCTCGGCGGAGATCACGCAGGACCATGAGATTGCCAGCGTCACCTTGAGGCCCGAGAGAATGCCGGGAAGTGCGCCCGGCAGGATCACCTCGCGCATCACCGCGATGTCGGAGGCGCCCAGGTTGCGCGCGGCCCGGATCAGCAGCGGATCGACCCGCTTCGTGCTCTCGAGCGTATAGAGCAGGATGTAGATCCAGGAGCCCATGAAGACGATCGCGGTCTTCTGGGACTCGCCGATGCCCAGCCAGAGGATGCTGAGGGGTATCCAGGTGATCGACGGCAGCGGCCGCAGCAGCGATACGAACGGATCCATCAGCGCCTTCGCCGGCCACCACACACCCATGACGATGCCAAGCGGCACCGCGACGAGGGCCGCGAGCGCGAAGCCCAGGAAGACTCGGCGCGAGGAGGCGATGATCGCCTGCCAGAGCTCACCGGTCCCGACAAGCTTGCCCGCTTCGGTCGCGACCGCGCGGGGCGAGGGCAGGAATATCGTGGAGATCCAGCCGTACTCGGTTGCCGCGCCCCAGAGCGCCAGGAACGCGCAGACGGAGAGAATCTGCAGCAGGAGGCTCAGGCGGAGGCGGAGCCACCCGGTGCGATCACGGTGCGGCGCCGTGCTTACGGTTTGGGACTCGGTCTCGCCGCTCGCAGGGACGCTCAACGGCCGGCACGTCGATCGTGCGTCCTTGGACTCGTGCGCTTACGCACAGGGCTCAGGATGGGAAGAATTGTTAATTGCATTCCCGATGGTCCTCATCCCGAGCCGCCGCGCAGCGGCGAGTCGAAGGACGCAACACCGTCAAGGCTTCGGCAGGAAGCTCACGTTCTCCCATTTCGCGACATCGGGCTGCTGCGGGATCTTCTTGGTTTCGTAGAGCCAGTTGGCGAGCTCCTGCATCTGCTGGGTGTGGAGCTTCATGTGCTCCGGCCAGCCCTCGAGGCCGAAATACTGGAAGCTCTTCATGCTCGCGAGCGTGTCCTCGGGCGACATCTTGAAGTAGTGCGCGACCGTCTTGGCGGCCTCCTCGGGGTTCTTCCTGGCGAAGTCGGCGCCCTTGAACATCGCCGACGCCAGCTTCGCCGCGAGCGCGGGCTGCTCGTCCACCAGCTTCTTCGAGATGATCACGATGTCAGGCGAGGCCATGGTGCCGAATTTCTTGTAGGTGTCGGTGTCCTTGTCGGTGCCCAAGAGCTTGCCGTCAGGCACGGCCTTCTTGAGTCCGTCGAGCAGCGGCTGCCAAACGCAGGCGGCGTCGACGTCGCCCTTGGAGAGCGCGCCTGCCATCTCGTTCGGCGGCAGGTTCAGGTAATCGATGTCCTTGACGCTCATGGAGGCTGCGCGCAGCAGGCCGTTGAGCGTGATCTCGGCCGACGTGTTCGCGGCCACCTTCTTGCCCTTGAGGTCCGCGAGGGAGGCAAAGCCGGGCCGCGCCCAGCAGCCCTCGTTGCCGGGGGAGTCGTCGACGTTGGCAAAGAAGTAGAAGGACTGGTTGCCCTTCGCCATCTCGTTGATGGCGGCGATGCGGCCGAGGTTGCTGAATGCGACCGAGCCCGCGGTCAGCGCCATGATGCGGTCGCCGGAGTTCAGGATGACCTGGATGGTGACGTCGATGCCCTCGTCCTTGAAATAGCCCTTATCCACGGCGACCATGATCGGCACCTGGCCGAACCAGGTGACGGAACCCGCGAAGTCGAGTTTCACGGGATCGGCGGCGCGCACGGGAGCGGCGCCGCTGGCGAGCGCCAGCATCGCGAGAACGAGACTCAGTCTCCGCATCGAACCCTCCCCTGCGTATTCACGCGCCGCTTCGAGTTGCCGCGCTCGCAAAAACGCTAAGATCGACATGCGCCGCGAGTCAAGGCCGCGCGGACCGGCACTCGATGAACCGGTTATGACGCCCATGACCTTTATGCCTTAGACGTAGAGGCGCGGAGTGCCGTACGCTTTCGACGCGGCGAGCGGCGCCCCGGAGGTCGGTGATGGCGGATAGGCTGGAATTGCCAGCGAGCGCATTTTGGAGCTTCACGCTCGGAGTCTATCAGAAGGAGGGCGTGTCGCCCGCCTGCATCGCGCTGCAGGACCGGCTAGGCCTCGATGTGAATTTTCTCCTGCTCTGTCTCTATGCGGGCTCTCGCGGCCGCGCGCTCGACGCCGAAGACTTTGCGCGCATCGAGGAGCGCGCGGCGCCCTGGCGCAAGAACGTGATCCATCCGCTGCGCGCGGTGCGCCGCTGGCTCAAGGATCAGCAACTGCTGGAGAAGGCGCCGAGCGACCAGCTCCGCCGCGGCGTGCTGAGCCATGAGATTGAGTCGGAGGGCGTGCAGCAGCGGCTGATGGAGGCGGCCGTGACGATTGCCCAGGGTGCGCCGAGCGCAGGGGTCGCCGCGGACAACCTGAAGACCTATCTCGCGTGGTCGAAGGTCAGGGCCGGCGATCCCGATCGACGCGATCTCGCCATTCTGCTGTCGCAGGTCTTTCCGCCCTTGAGCCGCGACGCTGCGAAAGCCCTGATGTAACGGAGCCCAATCCATGTCGAAGCACGATTTCCCCGCCGAGGAGTTCGCGGACCGCCTCGCCCGCACGCGCAAGGCCATCGCGGACGCCAATCTCGATTGGCTGATCGCGATCCATCCGGTCTCGATCCACTGGCTGATCGGCGCCGACGGCAAGAGCTATCAGGCCTTCCAGTGCCTGCCGGTCTCGGCGAGACCCGGTCCGCTCGTGATGTTCACGCGGGAATCCGAGCGCAACGAGTTCGAGGCGGACACGCTCGCCGACGAGGTCGTGGGTTGGGGCGGCAGCGAACCAGCAGATCCCGTCGAGGTCTTCGCGAAGCTGGTCGACCGGCTCGGCCTCCGCCGCGCGCGCGTCGGCCTCGAGGTGCCCGCCTATTACCTGCATCCGTATCACTACGTTCGTCTGAAGGACTTGCTGGGCGATGCGCTGGTCGCCGAGCCCACCAATCTCATCAACAACCTCAAGATGGTGAAATCGCCGCGTGAGTTGGCGCTGGTGCGGAAGGCCGGCGAGATCGCCGACATCGGCATGGACGCCTGCGTCGCCGCCTTCCGCGAGGGCCGCACCGAGCACGAGGTCGCGGGCGCGATCTACCAGGCGATGATGGCGGCCGGCAGCGGGCTTGCCGGCAGCACGCTCAATTTCGTCTCGGGTGAGCGGCTGGGCTTCAGTCACGGCGCTCCGACGCTGCGGAAAATCCGCCGCGGCGACGGCGGCAACGTCGAGTTCGGCGCCGCCTACAAGCGCTACACCAAGACCATGGGGCGGCAGCTGAGCCTTGGGCCACCGCCGGCGCGCATCAAGGAGATCTACGGCATCGTCCGCGCCGCTGGCGACGCCATGATTGCGGAGATCAAGGCGGGCGTGCCCGCGATCAGGCCGCACGAGGCCGCCAAGCGCATCATCGCCGAAGCGGGCTACGACCGCGGACGCATCCACACCTCCGGCTACGGCATCGCACCGGGCTTCCCTCCGGCCTGGGGCGAGCCGGTCAACATGTTCGGCGGCAGCAAGGACGTACTCCAGGCCGGCATGGTGGTCTCGATCGAGCCGCCGATCTTCATCGGTGAGGAGAAGATCGGTGTCCGCATCATCGACAACGTGATCGTCACGGAAACCGGCTGCGAGCGGCTGACGCGGTACTCGCGCGACTTGATCGTCGTGGGGTAGCCGCTAGAGCCACGCCGGATCGACCTCGACGTCGAGCAGGAATTTTCCGACCGTCTCGAAATGCGAGCGGCGGGCCTGGAGCTGCTGGGAAACGGCGTGCAGGTCGCGGAAGCGGCGCTCGAACGGATGCTTCTCGAAGATGGCCGTGGCACCGGCGGCGTAATAGGCGAAATCGCCGACGGCAACGGCTTCCTTGATCGTCTGCGACGCCGCGAGCCGGATGGCCATGCGCTCACCGATGGCGAGAGTGTTCGAGCGCTGAACCGACGCCCAGACCTCGCCGAGCGTGCCCCGGAGGTACATGCGGGCGGCGCGCAGCCGCGCCTCCGCCTCCGCGACCTCGGTCTGCGTGACGGCGCTCAAGCGCAGGGTGTGCTTGTAGCCGCGCGGGGTCTTCTCCATGGCGAGCGTCACGAACGCGTCCAACAATGCGCGCGCGACGCCGAGCGCCAGGCTCGCAAAGCCGCAGGAATACAGCGAATTTGTCGGCAGCACGTAAAGCGGGCCCGGATATCGCCGATACGCCGGATCGTCCCGGCCCACCGCGTGCGCCTCCGGCACGAACAAGTCGCTCACCGCATAGGCATCGCTTCCGGTGCCGCGGAGCCCCATGACATGCCAGATGTCGGTCATGGGCGCGGCCGAGGCCGGGAACAGCACGGTGCGAATGACCGGCGCGCCCGTCTCGGTGCGGCGCTGCGTGCCATCGAGCTCGTAGATGGGAACGTGGGCGCCCATCCAGGTCGCGTGACGGCCGCCGCTGGCGAAGGCAAAATTTCCAGTCACGCGATAACCGCCCTCGCTCGCGACCGCGCGGCCGGCGGGTCCCGCACCCCAAGCAAGCACCGCCTTGGGGTTACGGCCAAAGATCTCCATGGCCGCGTCTGCCGGCAGGTAGGCCGCAATCATCGCGCAGACCGAGGTCTGGCAGAGCGACCAGGCCGTGCTGGCGTCCGCCTTCGCGATCTCCTCGATCGCGGCGGCGAAGGTCAGCGGGTCGGTCTCGAGACCGTTGAAGGGCCGCGGCAAGAGCATGCGGAAGAGCCCGGCCTCGAGCATCGCATCGACGAGCGGTGCCGCGATGCGGCGACCGCGCTCGGTCTCGTCCGCGTGGGCGACGATCATCGGCAGCAGCGCGCGCACGCGCTCGGGAATAGCGAGCGTGGTCTCGGCCGCGCTCGCGCCTCCGTTCTCCCGCGGCGGTGTCATGCGGCCCTCGCAGACCCTTCAGGCATCGTGCGGCAGCGACCAGCTCCAGGCGTCGCGACCCGGCGCGTAATCACGGTTGGTCTGGGCAGGATCGCGATTGACCAGCGGCCGCGCATAGAGCGGATGCTGCATGCTGCGGATCTCGTGCTCGATGGTGAAGAGGTGCTCGCCGTTCTTGGGATCGACGATGTCCTTGAAGCGGTACTGATGCTGGTCGCTCTCCTCGGTGATGAGGCCCCGCTCGAGCAGGCGGCGATGGGGCCCCGAGAAATCCGCGATATAGACCTGGATGTGGTGTCCGTCGTAGTCGGGAAGCGGCCGGTCGGTCTCCCGGAAGATCAGGCTCTGCTGGGCGCCTACCGAGGCGCGCGCGTGTCGCCCATGCTCGTCTTCGCCCACCTCGGCCATGGTGCCCATGATCTCCCGGTAGAAGCGCGCGATGCCCTCGGCGGTGCCACCGCCGACGTCGAACTCGACATAAGGCATGCCCAGCGTGATCCGGCCGAAGCGCGGCTCAGGCTCATGACAGCGAAGGTGGTTGCCCCAGGGGCTGGTCACGTCGACGAAAGAGTTGTGCTCGCGCACCTCGAATTTCGTACCTTCGAGTGACCGGCGGACCCGCGCGAGCCGCTTGAGCAGCGCCTCGCGGCTCGGCAGCACGATCCCCACCCGTCCGCGCAGCACCTGCGCCGCGCCGGTCGGCAGATGGAACTGGCTGCGACCGACGTTGATCCACATGTTGTCGGTGCCGGTCATCAGATAGGGGTCGCGCGTGAGTCCGAGGCCGGTCACGTAGAAGAGCGTTGCGACCTGCTGATCGGGGATCAGCACATTGACGTGCTCGAGGGCCACGACGTTGCCGAGATCCTCGGCCGCGCGATCGTACTGCTGCTGCATGGGCCGTCTCCGGGCCATTCGGAAGGTCCGCGAATCCGATCACCAAACCACTGCTTTGTCACGCGATTCCGCAGCGGCACACCGCCGGGCTGGCGCGTGCCCGGGATTGGGCTTATCGTTGACGCAGCCGAACCCTCGAACGAGCTGCCCATGAGCGCCCCGTCCGTGTTCCGGTTCCTCGCGGTTCTGATGTTTGCCTTGATGATGAGCGCACCGGCCCATGCACGCGTCTTCGTGAGCCTGGGGTTCCCGTTCTTCCCGTTCTATTGGGGACCCGCCTACTATTATCCGCCCGTCTATTACTATCCGCCGGCCTACTACTATCCGCCGCAGCAAAGCTATTATCCGGCGCCGCAGAGCGCCCCCGGCGCCTACGCGCAGAATGCGCCCGAGACCGCACCGCCCAATACGGTCTCGCCATCCGGATCCAAGAACTGCCGGACCTACCACGGCGATGCCACCATCGACAGTTCTGGCCGTCCGTTTTATGGCCGCGCGTGCTTGGAGAGCGACGGGCGCTGGCACGTAGTCCAGTAGCGGGCGCGTCGCCAACGCACTCGGAATCCTCAATCGATCGGGCGGTGCGGCCGCAGACGCGCGGCTACAGCGAGGACCATGCCAGCGCCCAGCACGATCGGAAGAAATCCCGTCACGGGGATGCCGGTCGCATCCCAGGCGACGCCCCCCAGGAGTGGCACCAGGAACGCCGTCAGGTAGCCGATCGCGAACATACCCGCGGAGAGCCGGTGCACGTCCGCGGGGTCGGTCAGCATCGGCGGCAGTGCCAGTGTCAGGATCAGACCAAAGGCGGCGGCGAAGCCCAGGAGGGCCGCTCCCGCGATCTCCACCCAGGGCTGCGGCAGGAGCAGCATTGCCAGTCCCACGAGCGTGAACAGCGTGAGCGCGACGAGTGGCCCCTTCTTGCCCGTCACCCGTTCCGGAAATCCCAGAACCACGAGGGAGGCCGGGAGCTGACCGACATTGAGCGCGGTAAGGCACGGCACGATCAGGTGGTCGGCGCCGGTCACCCGCAGGTATTCGGGAATGAAGGTATTGGCTGCGAAATAGATGCAAGAGCCCCCGCCGAGGATCAGACCCACTTGCCAGGTCTGCGGATCGCGCCAATCCGGCCACCACAGCGGCGCGGCGGCCCCGGTAGTCGGCCGCTGATTCGGCGTGGCGACGGCGACCCATGCCGCGGTCGCCAGCACCGGAACCGCCCAGACGGCGAAACTCGCGCCCCACCTGCCGCCAACGAGCGGCACGATCACGGGCAGGGTCAGCCAGACACCCAAGACCTCGCCGATCAGCAAGCCGTTGGTATAGACCGCCGTCGCGAGGCCGGGTTTCGTCTCGAACCAGTCGCTCACCAGCGACGGCAGCGCCGGCTGCATGATCGAGACTCCCGCGCCCATGATGAAGGTCATGGCGAACAGCATCGCCGTCGAGGGCCCGAGGCCGCGGCCCGCCGACCCCAGCGCCGTCAGGACGAGGCCCGTCAGCAGCGCCCGCCGCGCGCCGATACGGGCGATCAGCAGCGAGCCCGGAATTGCCACGATCGCGAACAGCAGGACCGGCAGGTTCATCAGCGCTGCCACCAGCTTCTCGCTCAGATCCAGGTCGCGGTGGATCAGCGGCAGCACCGGCGGCAGCGCCAGGATGGTCAACCGAAGATCAATGCCGGCGAGCCAAAGCAGCACGAAGCGGGTCAGCGACCGCGGAGTTGGAGACGGCGTCACTCCGCGTCCGCCTGTTTCATCGGGTGTGCCGCGGCGAAGGCGGGGATCGCCATGCAGGTGTCGTAGATGCGCTTGCAATTGGGATAAGGCGCCAGGTCGCATTTGAAGTTCATGGCAGGGAAGACCTGGGTCGCGAGGCAGATGTCGGCGATGGTCGGGCTGTCGCCGTGGCAGAAGCGGCCTTTCGGGCCGTGACCGACGACGAGCGACTCCATCGCCTGTAGGCCGAGGCCGAGCCAGTGCTGGATCCACGCGAGCTTCTGCGCCTCGCTCACGTTCAGGACCTTGGCCAGATAGTTGCGGATGCGCGGCACGATGAGCGGGTGGGAATCCGCGACGTTGACCAGCGCGAAGGCGCGCACCCAGGCACGCGCCAGCGGTTCCTTGGGGAGAAGCGGCGGCTCCGGATGTGTCTCCTCGAGGTACTCCAGAATCGCCAACGACTGTGTCACTTTGGTCGGTCCGTCGATCAGGGTCGGCACCATCATCTGCGGATTGAGAGCCTTGTAGTCCGCGGCATATTGCTGGCCTTTCTCGAGGTGGCGATACTCGCTCTCGTAGGGTAGGCCCTTGATGTTGAGCGCGATGCGCACGCGGAAGGTCGCCTGCGAGCGGAAGTAGGAATAGAGCTTGATCATGGCAGGCGTTTTCCTCCTCCTCTCGAGCGGCGGGCGCTCGTCGTTGTTGACGCTACTCTCGCATCGCCGCGTCGAGCGGGTCTACTCCGGCCAGCGGGGCTCGTGAGTCCCGAGCGGTGCCGAGGGACGCTCCCAGCGGGTTGGAGTGACGGAAAACGCCGCCGCATGCCGGACAGCGGTGAGCCGGCCGAAGCCAGACGCGGAGTCCTCCAGCCGATCCCGGACATCCGGCAGATCGGGCTCCGGACACGCGAGGCCGCCGGTGACGCGGCCAAGCTCGCGGAGCCAGCGGCCTGTCTGCGCGAGTGAGGTGCGCACGTGCCAGGTGCCGCCCTCCTGCGCTCGGCGGGCGAGCGCTGTCATGGCGCCGAAAGCCATGAGATAGCCCGAGGCATGATCGAGGGCTTGCGCGGGGAGCGGCTTCGGTTCGCCAAGCCCCGCGGCCTCCGCCTCGGCGGCGTTGAAGCCGGTCGCGGTCTGCACCAGCGAGTCGAAGCCGCGCCGTTCCGCCCATGGGCCTTCATGCCCGTAGGCGGAGAGCGAGACATAGACGATCCCTGGGCGGAGCCGCGCGACCTCGCCGGGGCCGAAGCCGAGAGCCGCGAGCGCGCCGGGCCGATAGCCTTGCACGAAGACGTCGGCACCTCGGATGAGCTCGCGAAGCCGCGCGCGTGCCGTCTCATCGCGCAGATCGAGCCGAGCCGAGAGCTTGCCGCGGCCGGTGTCGATCGCGAGCGGCAGCATGGAGGGCAGATGCGCGGCGGTGACGAGCAGCACGTCCGCCCCATGGGCCGCGAGGCACCGGCCGCACACGGGTCCCGCGATCACGCGGGTCAGGTCGAGCACGCGGACTCCGCCGAGCGGCCGCTCCGACGGCCGCAGGATCTCGACCGGCGCCTCGCCAATCCTCTCGAGCGATAGCACCGGCAGCTGAGCCACCGCCCGGCCTTGCGGATGCGCATCCCAGTCCTCGAATCGGCGCATCGCGGCGACGACGAGGCCCGCCTCGGTCGCCGCCGCTTCGAATTTCTCGGCGCGCCAGCCTTGGAGAGCGCGGCCGACGGCGGCGCGGTCGTGCTCGCAGCGGAGCAGCTGCAGGACCCCGTCGCGGTGGTGTGGAAAATTGGTATGGAGCCGGACCCAGCGCCCGTCACCGCACCGGTAGGCGCCGGCGATCTTGTCCCAGAGCTCCGGCGCCGGCTCGCCGTCCACCCGGAGATAGCGTTCGCTGCGGAACTCGAGCGCGGCGTCGCGCAAGGGGACGCGGATGCGCTGGCGATCGCCGGTCCTTAGCCGCCAGAGCTCGGTCGCGGCCAGCGCCGCCGCCGCGATGCTCGCCTGCGCCGCCGTGCCGACCGCAAAGGAGGACGGCAGCACGGGCTCCTCGCCGGGGAGATCGACGTCGGCCAGCGCCGCCGGGTCGCGGCCGACCGAGCGCCAGAGCGAGGCCAGCGCGTTGAAGCTCCGAACGGGCACCCTTCCGTTCCGTTTCTGCCTATTGAGACATGGCATCCTAGCGGGCGGCATCGGGGCTTTCGACGGCGATTTCGGCGGAGCTGCCCGGCGCTCCCTCCGCATTGACGCGGCACGCCCGGCCCTGCACTTTTCGGACCGCAGCATCCCTTCGCAATCCCATGACGAGGCCTCGCGCATGACCACCAATCGCAAGAAACTCTTATTGCCGGATTCCATGGGACAGGTCGGCTGGGACCTGCTGAAGGACCGCGACGACATCGAAGGCGTGAAGTTCTCGAACACCATCGGACCGGAGGAGTTCCGCAAGCTGCTGCACGACGCGAGCGGGGCCGCGCTCGGCGTGACTCCGTTCCGCGATCCCGAGCTCGACGCGGCGCCCCGCATCCGGGTGGTGGCGCGGATCGGTGTCGGCTACGACGCGGTCGACGTGCCCGCGCTCACGCGCCGGAAAATCCCGCTGATGGTGGCCGGCACAGCCAACTCGGTGTCGGTGGCCGAGAAGGCGATGCACATGATGCTGTCGCTCGCCAAGCGCGGGCCTCTCATGAACTCCTTCGTGCGCGACGGCCGCTGGTGGGACAAGCTCAAGAACCTGCCGATGGAGATGTTCGAGAAGACGGTGCTGATCATCGGCTTCGGCCGCATCGGCACGCGCACCGCCAAGCGCTGCCTCGGCATGGAGATGACCGTCCTGGTCTACGACCCCTACGTCGCCGCGGAGAAGATCCGCGCGGCCGGCTGCGAGCCCGTGAGCGATCTCGATGCGGCGGTGGCGCGCGCGGATTTCGTGACCATCCACTGCCCGAAGACGCCGGAGACGGTCGCCATGTTCAATGCGGCGCGGCTCGCGCGCATGAAGCCCACGGCCTATCTGGTCAACACCGCGCGCGGCGGCATCATCGACGAGCGCGCGCTACTGGCGGCGCTCACCGGGGGCAAGCTCGCCGGTGCTGGCCTCGACGTCTTCGAGAAGGAGCCGACGCCGCTCGACCATCCGCTGCTCAAGCTGCCGAACGTGCTGGTGTCGCCGCACGTCGCGGGCGTCACCCGCGAATCCGTCGACCGCATGGCGATGACGGCGGTGCGCAATCTCCTGAGCGTGCTCGACGGCACGCCCAACCGCGAGAACGCGATCAATCCCGAGGTGTTCGACTGAGCGGCGCAGGGCTCAATAGGGCGAGGCGGGCTTGGCGCCCGCGGTGGCAGCGGCGGGCGCGCCCTCGCGCATCTCCCGGATGACCTGCTGGCCCGCCATGGTGAGGAGGCGCGCATCGCCCAGCAAGGTCACGAACTGGAAGCCCATGGCCACCGCCCGCTTGGCGTAGGCGCTGCTGCCGGTATGGAGGCCGGCGTGGACCTTGTGCCGCTTGCAGCCGTCGACGATTTTCTTGAGCGCCGAGAGCATGAACTCGTCGCCCTTGTCGAGGCCGGGCGCGTAGCCCAGCGAGATCGAAAGATCGGACGGGCCCACGTAGATGCCGTCGAGGCCGGGCGTCGAGAGCACGGCGTCGAGGTTCTCGAGCGCCTCTTTGGTCTCGATCATGGCGATTGCGAGTACGGTGTCGTTCGCCCTTGCGTGGTAGTCGGGCCCGCCGTAGAGCGTCGCGCGGATCGGCCCGGAGCTGCGGTAGCCCTGCGGCGCGTATCGGCAGGCGCCGACGAAGGCTTCGCATTCCGCGCGCGTGTTCACCATCGGGCAGATGATGCCGTAGGCGCCCGCGTCGAGCGCCTTCATGATGTCCGCGGGATTATTCCAGGGCACGCGCACCATCGGCGTCACCGCCGTGGTTGAAATTCCTTGCAGCATCGAGACCATGGCTTCGTAGCCGACCACGCCGTGCTGCATGTCCACGACCAGGGAGTCCCAGCCCATATGCGCCATGACCTCGGCCGCGAAGCCGCTCGGGATGCCGCACCAGCCGTTGATAACGGTCCCGCCGGCTTGCCAGATCTCGCGTACTCGATTAGGCCGCATGACATGGTCCTTCCCTGTGTGAGGCGGTCCACATCCCGCCGCCGGGCGGCATCGAAGTCAAGAGCGGCGCGCGCCATGACGGAGGTGCGATGATGCCGCCGACCGTGGCGGAGATGCTGGCGGAGCGCATCGCCGCGGTCGACCCCGCGGACCTGCCGCTGGCCGTCCGCGCGCTCGCGGCAAATCTCGTCCTCGACGTGGTCGGGCTCTGCGTCGCCGCCCGTCATGCCGGCTACGTCCGGGCGGTTGCGGGCTCCGGCCTGACGCCGGGCCGCACGACCGCCGTCGGTCATGTCTCGACCCTCGATGCCGTCGGCAGCGCGCTCCTCAACGGCACCGCGGCGCATGGCGAGGATTTCGACGACACGTTCGAGGGCGGGCCCGTGCACGCGGGTGCTGTGGTCGTGCCGGCGGTCCTGGCGGTCGCGGAGGAGTCCGGCGCCGCGGGTCCGTCCGTGCTGAGAGGGATCGCCGTCGGCGCCGAGACGATCTGCAGGCTGAGCCTGGTCGCGCCCACGCGCATCCACGAGGCGGGCTTTCACCCGACCGCCGTGCTCGGCGCGATGGCGGCCGCTGCAGCGGCGAGCGCGACGCTCGACCTCGACCCGTCGCACATCGCCCGCGCGCTCGGCGTCGCCGGCAGCATGGCGAGCGGCATCATCGAGTACCTCGCAGACGGCTCCTGGACCAAGCGCCTGCACGCGGGCTGGGCCGCGCAATCGGGCATCCGGGCGGCGGCGTTGGCACGCGCGGGCTTCATCGGGCCGCTCAGCGTCTTCGAGGGAACGCACGGCCTCTTCCATGGCTTTGCCCGGGACGCCGCCGGAGACTATGCGGAGCTCACCGGCGATTTCGGCCGGCGATGGACGATCGAGACGCTGGCTTTCAAGCCATATGCCTGCGGCACCATGGCGCAACCCTACGTCGACTGCGCGATCCGGCTCGTCCGGCGCGGCATCGCTGCCGAGGACATCGGCGAGATCGTGTGCGAGGTGGCGGAAGGAACCGTGCACCGGCTCTGGGAGCCGCTCTCCCAGAAACAGGCGCCGCCCAACGCCTATGCCGCGAAGTTCAGCACGCCCTTCTGCATCGCAGCCGGGTTCGTCCTGGGCGACGCGGGCCTTGCCGCCTTCACCGAGGCCACGGTTGCCGATCGCCGTCTGCGGTCGCTCGCCTCGAAGGTGCGCTACGTGGTCGATCCCGCGAACCCCTATCCGCGAACCTTCACCGGCCACATCCGGGTCAAGCTGAGGACCGGAGAGACCGTGGAGGAGCGTCAGCCGCACCTGCGAGGCGGCGCTGCCGAGCCGCTCTCCGCCGCTGCGCTCGAGCAGAAGTTCCACGCCAATACCGCATTCGGCGGCTGGTCGAGGGAGCGGAGCCGTGCGGCGCACGAGCTGATCGGGCGCCTGTTCGACGGCGTCGTCGTCGACCTGTCGGCGCTTCGCGGCTGAGCATCTCGCGGGATGCGCGGCCAAGATCCGGATTGCGGCGCCGGCGCGCCGGTGGAGGATTCGCGGCCATGACCACTCTCGCGCGCCGCATCGCCCGTTTCGATTGGCGGGAGATCGAGACCTCGCTCGATCTGCAGGGATATGCCACGCTGCCCGGACTCGTCACGCCGCAGCAGTGTCAGGCGCTCGCCGCGCTCTACCGCGACGACGCGAATTTCCGCAGCCGCGTCGTCATGGAGCGCCACGCCTTCGGCGTCGGCGAGTACAAATATCTCCGCTATCGGCTGCCGCCGCTCGTGGAGGAGCTGCGCCAGACGTGCTATCAGCGGCTTGTGCCGGTGGCCAACCGCTGGCGCCGCCTGCTACGGGAAGGCGGTACGCTCCCACAGGACCTCGACGCCTATCTCCGCGAATGCCGCTCCGCCGGCCAGACGCAGCCCACGCCGCTGATCCTCAAATACGAGGCGGGCGGCTACAACTGCCTGCACCAGGACCTCTACGGCGAGCAGGTGTTTCCGCTCCAGATGACCGTACTCCTGAGCGCCTCCGGCCGCGATTTCACCGGCGGTGAGTTCCTGCTGGTGGAGCAGCGGCCGCGTGCGCAGTCGAAGGCCGAAGTGGTACCGCTCGCTCAAGGGGACGCCGTCGTCTTTGCGGTGCGCCATCGGCCTGCGCAAGGCAAGCGCGGTCCCTATCGCGTGACGCTGCGCCACGGCGTGAGTCGGATCGCGGCCGGCGAGCGATATACGCTCGGCGTGATCTTTCACGACGCTCGATAGGGGGCGACGGGGCATTTTTCTCTCTCCCGTGGAGCCGACGCGGTCTTCGGCGGTATGACTTGCGGGCCATCGAGGGGGATTTCATGGGAAGGGAGCGCGGATTGCGGGCGTGCGCGGCGGCGGCGCTGCTGGCCGGGACGTGCTGCGCCGCGGCTCAGGGAGCCCCCGACAGCGATGGCCAATCCACCAAGAACCCACACCCCGGCGGCCTCTGGGAGTGCGGCGTACTCGCCGGCGATTGGGGCGGGGAGCGGGACGAATGGGAGAAGAACCTCGGGCTGAAGCTCGGCGCCAGTTACCTCGGCGAGGCGCTGGGCAATGCCACCGGCGGCGAGCGGCGGGGCGTGGTCTACGAGGATCAGCTGGAGCTGTCTTTGACTCTCGATCTCGAGAAGGTGATGGGATGGGGCGACGCAACGTTCCACGTCGATGCCTACCAGATCCACGGCCGCGGCCTCTCGGCGAACAAACTCGGCAACAACCTGTTGACGGCCAGCGGCATCGAGGCGGACCGGTCGACCCGGCTGTTCAACCTGTGGCTCGAGCAGCAGCTCTGGGGCGGCGCGGTCGCGGTGCGGATCGGCCAGTTCTCGGCCGACGACGAGTTCATCGTGAGCGACTACGCCAGCATCTTTATCAACGCGAGCTTCGGCTGGCCCGCGGTCACCGCGATCGACCTGCCGAGCGGCGGTCCCGCCTTTCCCCTATCGACCCCGGGCATCCGCATCAAGGTACAGCCGCCGGGGCCGATCTCGGTGACGGCCGCAGTGTTCAACGGCGATCCCGCCGGACTCGGGCGCGGCGACCCGCAATCTCGCGACTCCAGCGGCACCGCGTTCCGGTTCAACGACAACGTCTTCGCCATCGCCGAGGCGGCGTACACGATCAAGGCGGAGAAGGGCATGCCCGGGTTGCCCAGCACCTACAAGATCGGGGGCTGGTATCACTCGGGGCGCTTCGACGATCAGCGCTTCGACAGCGCGGGCCTATCTCTCGCCAGTCCCGCGAGCTCTGGAATACCGGTACAGCATCGCGGCAATTACGGGATCTACGCGATCGCCGATCAGATGCTCTGGCCCACGTCGGAGGACAAGGAGCAGGGGCTCGGCATGTTCCTGCGCCTCTCCGGCAGCCCGTCGGATCGGAACGAGGTCGATCTCTATGCCGACGGTGGGCTCGACTACAAAGGGCCGCTGCCGGGCCGGAAGGACGACGTGCTCGGACTCGGCATCGCCTACGCGCGGGTGAGCGACGCCGCGAGAGGCCTCGACCGGGACAGCAACATCTTCAACGGCACGAGCCACCCGGTGCGCGATTACGAGATGGCGCTCGAGGTCACCTACAGCGCCGAGGTGACACCTTGGTGGATGGTGCAGCCGGACCTGCAGTTCATTTTCCATCCAGACGGCCATTTGGCCGATCCGACCGATCCCACCGGCAGGCGTGCGGTCCGCGACGCGCTGGTCATCGGACTCCGTAGCAAGATCGCGTTCTGAGCGGAAGAGTGCGGCTAGACTAAGTCCTGCCCGGCGACGGCCGGCGCGCAGCCTTTGCGAGCATCGTGCGGAAGGCGTCGAACACCTTCAGCATCTGCGGCCGCTTGTAGGGGAAGAGATCCGGCGGATCCATGGAATGGACGATCATCGCGACGTCGGCTTCGAAGATCAGCAGCTTGCCGTCCGGGGTCTCGCCGCAGTCGATGCCGAAATACTCGAGCCCGACGCGCTCCGCGAGCGCCGCGATGGCGCTGGCGTGGCGGCGAGCGAAGTCTCCGTCGAACTCCGCCATGAAGCGCGCCTCCTCGGCCCGCTTGGCGGCGCTCTCGCGCATGCCCGCGTTGAGGTAATGAATCATCCAGTGGGTCGAGATACCCATGTGGCAGGCGAACGGGCGGCCGTCGATCAGGGCCACCCGATATTTCCGGAACAGTCCGTCCGCGCCGCGGTAGTCGATAAAGCGCGCCACGTAGAACTCGTCCGCGGAGTGCTCCTTCAGGTAGCCCGCGATGTCGGCGGGCGTGTCCAGCTTCATCAAGCCTTGACCCGCATGAGAATCGGTCGGCCGGGCTATGATCGGAAATGGGATATCGGTGCCGTCGAGCCGCGCCAAGCCCTGACGATCGAGCCGAAGCGTGCGAGGGATCGCGATGCCCGGAACCTCCTTCAGCAGCTCCCAGGTGCCTTCACGAGAAAGGTGCGCGATACGCTCGGGTGCATTGAGCACCGGCCGCGGCCAGCGCCGCATCGCAGGCTCGAGCGCGCGCAGCAGCGTCTGGTTCTCGTCCGACTCGCCGACGGCGACGAAGGCGAGATCGTGCTCCGGCACGCCCTCCGGCAGCGGAGCGCCCGGCACGACGTAGGCCATGTCGAGGCGGACGTTGGAGCCCTCCAGGAGGAATTCGAGCGGCGTGTTCGCCATGAAATCGCCGGGCGCCATGAAGGCGAGGAGGCGCAGCTCGCCCGGTCCCGGCTTCGCCGCGGGCCGGCGATAGACGCGCTGCCGCTCGAGCGCGCGCGTCTGCAGATCGAGCGCGTCGGCGCGGTTGCCGAAGAGGTGCTCGATGGTGGCAAGGTCCATCAGCACAGCGGCGTTGTCGGGCTCCACGATCATGCGGCGGATCAGCTCGGAGCTCAGAGGCGTCAGGTCGTCGCCGTCGAAGGCGCGCTTGGCGAGAGCCGCAAGACCGATGGGTTCCGGCGGTCCACTCGTGTCCACGATGGCCGAGGCGGCGGCACTCACGACGGGATCCCGAGCCATGCCGCCTTGTCGAGAACGGCGCGCAGCCGTATCGGTTCGGACCGCGCGCGAAGTCGACGAGGGTTCGGGCGTCGCCGCCCTCGGTCAGAATCGGCGCCGGGGGCGGGCGCCACGTTTGTGGCCTCGCCGCCCGACGGCATCTCGAGGCTCGGTGCGGTCCGTGCGGCTGCGATCATTCGGGCGAAAACTTTGGGGCTCGGCTCTCGACGGCGACCACGATGATCGCGATGGGTCCGATCCTAGGCGGCAGGAATTTAAGGAGAAATTAATCACGCCGGCACGGGCCGGTCGCGCCGGGCCCGTCGGGCTCGACCCTTCAATCTCGGCGAGATTCGGGTGCGGACCCGCGACACCTCGCGGGTGCAATCGGCGGCCGGCCGATCAAGAGTGCCGAGCCTCAGGCCGCAACGAATCGAACCGAGAGAGGTCGATGCGCCAGTGCCCATTGATCAGAGCCGGCACATCGTTGCGGTCGGGCTGCTCTTCCGTCAGACTCAGCCGCAACCGGCCGCTTTGAGCCAGAGGGAGGGAGGACGCATGAGACAGCTTGGAACCTTGCTTTGCGCTGGGATCGCCGCGCTCGCGATCGGGTATGCGGCGCCGGCGGTGGCCGATACGGTCAAGGTCGGGCTCATCCTGCCCTACTCCGGTCCGTTCGCCAGCCTCGCGTCCATCATGGACGACGGCATCAAGCTCTGGATGAAGCAGAACGGGGATACGGTTGGGTCGACCAAGATCGAGCTGATCCGGCGCGACACCACCGGCCCCAATCCCGATATCGCTAAACGCCTGGCGCAGGAGCTGATCACGCGGGACGGCGTCAAGATCCTGACCGGCTTCGTCTTCACGCCGAACGCGCTGGCGGTGGCACCGCTCATCACCGAGGCCAAAGTGCCCACCGTGATCATGAACGCTGCGACCGCCGTCATCACGACCAAGTCGCCCTATTTCGCGCGGGTCTCGCTCACGCTGCCGCAGACGACGGAGATCTTCGGCCGCTGGGCCGCTACCAAGGGCGGTCTCAAGCGCGTCTTCACTTCAGTCTCCGACTACGGTCCCGGCATCGACGCCGAGGACTCCTTCACCCGCGGCTTCACCGAGGCGGGCGGCACCGTGGTCGACAAGCTGCGCATCCCGCTCGCCAATCCCGACGTGGTGCCGTTCCTGCAGCGCGTGCTCGACGCCAAGCCCGACGGGCTCTACGCCTTCATCCCCGGTGGCACGCAGCCGCCCGCCTTCGTAAAGGCCTTCAACGAGGTCGGCCTCGCCAAGGCCGGCATCAAGCTGATGCCGAGCGAGGAGGCGACCGACGAGGCGACGCTGCAAGACCTCGGCGACCTCGCCGTCGGCCTGGTCACCGCCATGCACTACACGGCCCAGCATCAAACGCCTGCCAACAAGGCTTTCGTGAGCGCATGGCACGCCGCTTACGGCGAGAACAAGGACCCCGATTTCTTCGCGGTCGGCGCCTGGGACGGCATGGCGCTCATCTACGACATCGTCAAGAAGCTCGACGGGCACATCGACGGCGACAAGGCGATGGAGATCGTCAAGGGCTGGAAGTACGAGAGCCCCCGCGGCCCCATCAGCATCGATCCCGAGACCCGCGACATTGTGCAGAACGTCTACATCTGCAAGGTGGAGAAGGTGAACGGGCGGCTCGCCAACGTGCCGTTCGAGACCTACGAGGCGGTGAAGGATCCGTGGAAGCAGCGGAACAAGTAGCCCCGCTTGCTTAGTCAGTGCGCGTCCTTCGACTCACGTCCCTTCGGGACTGGCTTAGGATGAGGTCTTTCTCATTGCCACAAATGATTTCGCCTCATCCTGAGCTGCGCCCGACGGGCGCGAGTCGAAGGACGCAGTAAGCCCGTGCAATCGGAAACCGCTCAGCCCCGCACCAGCGTGACACCGCGCTCGGCGAAGCCGAGGGCGACCTTGGCGCCGATCTCCCGCAATTCGGGCGCCGCACGCTCGATCACGAAGAGATCGCCGAGCGCGGTCTTGACCGTGTACTCCATGTGGGTCCCGAGATAGGCGGCTTTCGCGATGGTGCCGGCGAGGCCTGCGTCCGCACGGAACAGCAGTGATTCCGGGCGGACCGCAATCTTTGCCGGTCCGGCGCCCACACCGCGCCGCCGCACTCGCAGGATCATCGGCCCGATCGACACTTCCGCGTGCTCGTCGTCGATCGGCCGCACCTCCACGTCGATCAGGTTGGCGTCGCCGATGAAATCCGCCACGAACAGGCTCGCGGGCTCCTCGTAGAGCTCGCGGGGGCGTCCGGATTGTGCGACCACCGCGTGGTCCATGACGATGACGCGGTCGGAGACGGCCAGCGCCTCCTGCTGGTCGTGAGTGACGTAGACCACCGTAAGGCCCAGGCGCTGCTGCAACTCGCGGATGTCCTCGCGCACGCGGCGGCGCAGCTTGGCGTCGAGGTTCGAGAGCGGCTCGTCGAAGAGCAGCACCCGTGGCTCCAGCACCAGCGCGCGGGCGACCGCGACCCGTTGCTGCTGTCCGCCTGAGAGCTCCGCGGGGAGGCGAGCGCCGAAGTCCTTGAGTCCAACCAGCGCGAGCTTCTCCTGAGCCAGCGCCTCGGCCTGGCGGCGCCCGGCGCCGCGCACGCTCGGTCCGTAGGCGACGTTCTCCAGAACGGTCATGTGCGGAAAGAGCGCATAGGACTGGAACACCATGCTGACGTCGCGATCCGCGGCGGAGAGCACGGTCACGTCGGTGCCGCCGATCAGGATTTGACCGGACGTCGGCGTCTCGAGTCCCGCGATCAGGCGCAGCGTCGTCGTCTTGCCGCAGCCGGAGGGACCGAGCAGGGTCACCAGAGTTCCCGCCGCGATCGTGAAGGAGACGTCGTTCACTGCCGTGACGGTCCCGTACCGCTTCACGATATGGCGAAGCTCGACCGAGGCGGCGCCGCGTTGTGCCGTCGCCATCAGCCGGCTCCTTCGATCGCGAGCTCGCCCGAGGGCAGCGCGCGCCGGCCGAGACGGCGCTCACCGACGGCAAGCTGGATGAGCGCGATCGCCGCCAGCATGATCGCGATCAGCGCCGACGAGTAGGCGATGGCAAGGCCGAACTCGCCCGCCTCGGCGCGGCCCACGATATAGGCCGTGGCCATATTGTGCTGCGCGCTCACCAGGAAGATGACCGCGCTCACCGCGGTCATGGCGCGGACGAAGCTGTAGACCAGCGCCGTCACCATCGCGGGCTTGAGCAGCGGCAGCACCACGCGGCGAAGCGTGGTGCCCGTCCGCGCGCCCATGATGAGCGAGGCCTCGTCGAGGCTCCGGTCGATCTGCGCCAGCGTCGCCATGCCCGCGCGCACGCCCACCGGCATGTTCCGGAACACGAAGCAGATCACCAGGATGAGCGCCGTGCCCGTGAGCTCCACCGGCGGTACGTTGAAGGCGAGGATGTAGCTCACGCCGACGACGGTGCCAGGGATCGCGAAGCTCAGCATGGTCCCGAACTCGAAGAGGCGCCGGCCAGCGAAGCGCTGGCGGGTCAGGAGGTAGGCCGTGACCAGGCCGATCGCGGCGGTGAGAGGTGCCGAGACCGCGGAGACGCCGAGCGTGGTCCAGAGCGAATCCCAGGCGGAGCCCGTGAGCAGCAGGCCGTGCGACCCCCATTCCGCGGAGAAGCCCGTGCGGTAATGCTCGAGCGTGAAGGTGTAATCCCGGCCGAGCGCGCGGACAAAGCCGCCGAGAAGGATCGTGGCGTAGATCGCGAGGGTAAGCGCGGTCCAGAGCATAGCGATCGCGCGACAGGTGCCGCGCACGCCGGCGGGCAAGGGGATCGGAATGCCGCTGTCGCCCTTGCCGGTGACAGTCGTGTAGACCCGGCGGCCAAGCCAGCGGTGCTGGGCGTAGAAGGCACCCAGCGTGAAGGCGAGCAGCACGATCGCGAGCACCGCGGCTTGACCCGGGTCGTGCGAGGCGCCCACCACCGCGAAGAACACCTTGGTCGACAGCACCTCGTAATTGCCGCCGAGCACCAGCGGATTACCGAAGTCCGCCATGCTCTCGACGAAGCCCAGCAGGAAGGCGTTGGCGACGCCCGGCCGGATCAGTGGCCACGTCACCCGGCGAAAGCTGGTCCAGCGCGAGGCGCCCAGCGTCTCCGATGCTTCCTCGAGGGAAGGCGCCACGCCCTGCACCACGCCGATCAGGACCATGAAGGCGATTGGAGAGAAGGCGAGGAGTTGCGCGAGCAAGACGCCGGGCAGGCCATAGATCCAGCGCGAGCGCGGGATGTCGAACACATCCGAAAGCAGCGCGGTCACCGCGCCCGCGCGGCCGAACAGCAGGATGATCGCGAGGCCGATCACGAAGGGCGGAGTGATGATCGGCAGGATCGTGAGGACGCGCAGCAGCCGCTTGTGCCGGAACCCGGTGCGCACCGTCAGCAGCGCGAAGGCAAGGCCGAGCGCCGTTGCACCAACGCCGACGAGGATCGCCAGGAAGATCGTGTTCCAGGCGACGCCGCAGCTGACGCCGCCCGTGATGCAGCCGGCTCCCCATATCGAGCTGCTGAGGAGCTTGTCGACGAAGAGGCCCGGCGCCCAGGAGCCCGCGTTGTCCTCGACGGCGCTCGCGAGCATGGTAAGGATCGGGAAGAACACGAAGAGCGCGATCAAACTGACCACGAGCGCGATCGCGCCGACGGTAAAGGTGTCGCCCCGGCAATAGCTGCGTGCCGCCAATCCGCGCGCGGCCAGCATCAGATAGGCGAGCCCGAGCGCTGCCCCGCCATAGCCGAGGCCGGGCTGCTTCGCATCCGCCGGCAGGAGCGCTGCGACCCAGCCCCAGGCGGGGCCGGAATGGATGATCGCAAAGCCCTCCAACATCAGAAGGGCGAGTCCGAGCCCAGCCCAAGGGGCGAACGATCGCTCGTCGCGGGCCAGGGCACAGCCGATCAGGCCAAGCCAGGGCAAGGCCGGTAACAGCAGCCAAGGCCGCCCAACAGTTAGAATCTGATAGAGCGCGGGACCGGTCGCGGCACTCGGATAAGCGCTGAGCCAGTCGGCGCTCAGAAGGCCATCGCCTTCGAGCCCGTACCACGGCAGGAACGCGATCGCGATCCCGCCGAGGCCGAGCCAGAAGACGGACGCGCGCGTCACGGGCGCGCCGAGTCTGCCGTTATTTCGGCAGCGACTTCACTTCCTTGTCCCACTTGGCCAGGAGCCGCGTGCGCTCTTCCGACGACCCGTATTTGGCGAAGTCGTAGTTGATCAGCTTGATCTCGCTGAACTTGGGCGCCTGCGGCGGCACCGGCGTCGCCTTGTTCGAGGGCACCTGGTAGGACTTCGCCTTGGCGGCGAGCGCCTGCGCGTCGGCAGTCAGCGCCCAGTCGTACCATTTCTTTGCCGCCTCCAGATTCTTCGTGCCCTTGATGATGGACTCGGCACCGATCTCGTAGCCCGTGCCCTCGCAGGGCGCCACCACTTTCACCGGCGCGCCCTGGACCGCGAAGGTCACCATGTCGTGCATGAAGGTGATGCCGATCATGGTCTCGCCTTGCGCCGCCGCCTGCGCCGGCGCGGCGCCCGACTTGGTGTACTGGTTGATGTTCTTGTGGAGCTTCTTCAAGTAGTCGAAGCCGGCGTCCTCGCCCATGATCTGCACCATGGTCGCGAGCATCGTCCACGATGTGCCGGACGAGTTCGGGTCCGCCACCTGCACCTCATCCTTGAAGCGGGGGTCGAGCAGGTCGGCCCAGCACTTGGGCTCGGGCCCGCCCTTCTTCTTCATGAGGTCGGTGTTGTAGCCGAAGCCGAGTGCGCCCGAGTAAATGCCGACGGTGCGGTACTTCGAGGCCTCGGCATATTTCACCGCCCAGTCCTGCAATTGACCGAGCATCGGCGATTTGTATTCGAGGGTCAGGCCCTCCTCGGCCGCCTGCTGGTGTGGATCTCCGGTGCCGCCCCACCAGATGTCGCCCTTGGGATTGGCGGCCTCGGCCTTGATCTGGGCGTAGGTCTCGCCGGCGCTCTTGCGGGTCATGGCGACCTTGATTCCGGTGTCGCGCTCGAAGGCTGTAACCATCTCGCGGCACCATTCCTCCTGCACGCTGCAGTAGACCGTAAGCGTGCCTTCGGCCAAGGCGGGCGTCGCGCCGCCTGCCCAAAGCAGCAGCATCGACGCAGCGCCCGCGCCAAATGCCAACGCTCGCAATTGTCGTGTCATGATCGTTTCCCCCCGCGTGGTGTTTTTGGATTTGCCGGTTCCGCCTCGACGGCGGGCCGTGTCAGTTTCTGCAGCATAACCCTGAGTCCGGGCGTGCAGGCAAGGACGGCGTTGCCTCTGCGGAGCCCGTCTCCGGCCAGGAAATCGCTGGTCCAGCCGCCAGCTTCGCGCACCATGACCAGCCCCGCAAGCGTGTCCCAGGCGTTGATGTGCGCCTCGAAATAGCCGTCGTTGCGGCCGTCGGCGACGTAGGCAAGGCCGAGCGCCCCCGAGCCCGAGCGGTGAAAGCCACCGCCAGCGGCGAGAACTCGCCGCACGGTCCCGGTATAGACTTCGGGCGACCGCCGGGTTGACCAACCGAGCTCGATGGTGGCGCGGCGGATGTTGTTGGCGCCGCTCACCCGCATCGGCCGGCCGTTGACGGTTGCGCCGGCGCCGCGGCGCGCGGCGAAGAGCTCGTCGGCGATCGGATCGTAGATCACGCCGATAGCGGGCCGGCCCCTCTCGACGAATGCGATCGAGGTGCAGAAGTGCGGAATGCCGCGGGCGAAGTTGCTGGTGCCGTCGATCGGATCGATCACCCAGGTGCGCTGCCCATAGGTGCCGCCGCCCTCCTCGCCGACGAAGCGGTCGCCGGGAAAGGCGCGGTGGAGGCGATCGATGATGAGCTGCTCGACCTCGCCGTCGACGACGGTGAGGAAATCCTGCGGACCCTTGAACGAGATCTTGCCGGCGCTGCGCTCGCGGTAGTGTCGCCGCATGAGCAAGCCGGCCTCGTGGGCGACAGAGCAGGCCGCCAGGGTCCGCTGCTCGAGGTCGCGCTGGCTCATGTCCGAGGTCCGGTCGTCACTGGAAGATCTCGTTGAAGCGCGCCTTGACGTCGCCCTCTGATTTCTCGATCGCGGCATAGTCGACCGGCATCAGCGTGAGCGCCGCGAGGCTCGGGCTTCCCGTCGGCGCCGGCAGATCGGTGCGCGCGCCATAATATCCGTCGGCCGGGAACATCTTCTGCACAGTGTCGCCGATCATGAACTCGGCGAAGGCCTTGGCGGCATTGAGATGCGGCGTGCCCTTGACGATCGCGGTCGGCGAGGCAATCGCGAAGGCGCCCTCGGTCGGATAGATCGTGACGATGTCGTGGCCGGCGCGCCGGTCCTCGACCGCGTAGGAGTCCAGGCCCTCCGCCGCGATCAGCCGCTCGCCCCGCTTCAGCATGTCCTCGACCTGCTGGTGCCCCTGGACGATCAAAATGTCGTTCGCCTTGAGCTTCTCATAGAAGCCCCATCCGAGCTTCTGCGAGAGCGTCGCCACCGCGACCAGCTGCAGAGCGGTGAAGGAGGGGTCCGGCATTACCAGCTTGCCCTTGTACTTGGGATCGACGAGGTCGCTCCAGGTCTTCGGCCGGTCCGCCTCCGGCACCTTGTCGCCGCGCACGAACATGCCCAGCATGTTGAGGCGCTGGGCGACATAGGCGCCGTTCGAGTCCTTCGCGGCGTCCGGCACCTTGTCGAAATTCTTGGGCCTGAAGGCGACGAAGGCGCCCTTACGTGCGAGTGCCGCGGTCGCCGCGGGGTCCGACGTCGTGAGCACGTCGGCGCCGATGTTGCCGGCCTGCTGCTCCTGCAGGAAGCGCCGCATCACCGCCGAGCCGCCCGAGCGGAACAGCTCCACCTTGATGCCGGTCTCCTGCTCGAAGAGGCCCGCGATCTTCTGCGCGGCCTCGATCGGCGTCGAAGTGTACCAGCTGACCTTGCCCTCGCTCTTGGCGGCCGCCATGTCGACGGTGTCGGGCGTGAAGTCGGCGGCGCTCGCGCCGGTCACGGCCAACACCACCGTCAGCGAAAGAGCGCACACGCCTCGCGCGATCACGTCTCTCCGGGTCATCTCGGGCCTCCCTGTGCTCTTTTACCCTCAGCCACCGCGGTAGACTGGCGCTGGCTGGGTGAAGAACGAATACAGGATGTGATAGACGAGCTGGTAGTTCTTCTGCTGGAAGGACGCGTGCGCGATCCCCGGCATGACCGCGAACTGCTTGTCGGGGTTAGGGAGCCGCTCGAAGAAGGCGATCAAGTCCTTGAGGCTTGCGATGCCGTCGTACTCGCCGCGCATGACGATGGTGGGCGCGGTGATCTTCGCGGGGTCCACCACCGGTAGCTTCGAGCACATGTCGACATAGGTACCGGTGGGCATGGAGCTGTCGAGCGCGAGGATCGCGGCGGCGAAGGCTTCGACCACCTTGTCCTCGGCGGTGCCGGGATGGTCGCGGTTGAAGATGCTGTGCACGAAGGCGCGGTCGATCGGCCGCCGCGTCTTCGCGAGGAACTCCGGCAGCCGCTTCTTGCGCTCGGCGAGGGTCGGGCTGCCCTCGCCGGTCCACACGAAGGCGTCGAGCGCCAAGCGCCTCACCCGCTCCGGATGTCGCTCGGCGAAGAGCGCCGCGCGGAGCGCCCCCGAGGAGATGCCGTAGACTAGCAACGGCCCCGCGCCGCGCGCCTTCTCGATGTAGTCCGTCGCCGCGGCAAGGTCATCGGCGCCATTGGCGATGTCGAAATTGATCGGCCGCAATTTGTCCGAGCGGCCATAGCCCTCCATGTCGACGCACCAGGTGGAAAAACCGCGCCGCGCGAACCAGTCCATCACGGACGAATCCGGCCGACCCGGCACCGTCAGATCGAAGGTCGGCTGCGAGGCCATGGAGGAGCCGTGCACGAACAGGACCGTGCCGCGCGCAGATCTGGGCGCGCCCACATACTTCTCCCAGAGGAAGAGCCGCACATCGCCCTTCTTCGTCCAATGCTCCTCGCCCGTCACCTTGGCGTCGGCCTGCTCTGTCATGGTCGCTCCTTCCGCACTCTCTATTTCGTCCAATCGCGCGCGAGCGCGGCTTCGGCATCGCGAACGATGCCCGATACGATGTCACGAGCAGGCTCAATCCGATGCACCAAGTCCACGGCCTCGCCAGCGAAGACCACGGCCGTATCGACATCATTGGCCTCTGCCGCGCGGGCGTAGCGAGGCCCCTCGTTTGGAAGCGCTCGCTCGAGCTCCGCTTCTCGCCCGTGCCACTGTCGCGAGAAATCGTTCTGCAACGCCCGTCCCGTGTAGACCGTCGGCCAGTCGATCCGCCGCGCGATGTCGAAGATCCGCGTGCGAACCGTGTCGTCGCCCCGGGCGGCGAGAATCCGCGCCTTCGCCGGCGCCGATGTCAGAGCCTCGTTCGAGGCGAGAAAGCGAGTACCGACGAGAACACCATCCGCACCGAGCATCAGGGCGGCTGCGAGACCGCGGCCATCCGCGATCCCGCCGGCAGCCACGACCATCGCCTGTTCGTTGCGCTCGTGGACGGCGTCGACCACGGCCGGCACGAGGGCGAGCGTTGAGCGAGACGCGCCATGGCCGCCTGCCTCCGTGCCTTGGGCGACGATGACGTCGGCGCCGGCGCCAACGGCTTCGGCTGCTTGCGCAACGGTCTGGACCTGGCAGATCAAGACTGCACCGGCTCGTTTGATCGCGGGGGCGAATGGCCGAGGATCACCGAACGAGAGCATGACCGCCGCGGGCTTGTGATCCAGCGCCCGATCGAGGAGATGGCTGCGCTGGGCAAGCGACCAGGTGATGAACCCGCAACCCACGCGCGCGTTGCCCGCCAAGAGAAACTCCCGCTCCAGCCAATCCGGATTGCCGTAGCCCATGCCGATGAGGCCGAGGCCGCCGGCCTCGCTGACCGCCCGCGCGAGCGCGCCGCCGGATGCGGATCCCATGGGTGCCAGGATGACCGGATGCGCGATGCCCAGTTTCTCGGTCAGTCGGGTACGGATCGTCATTGTGGAGGTTCCTTCATTCACGCTGTCGATGAAGCCAGGGCCGAGTCACTCGGTCGACGGCTCGAGCTCCGCGCCCGTAGGGAACGCGCTCACTTGCTCCGCGTCGATGGCGATCTGAACCGCGCTGTCGATAGGGAAATCCGCGTGCGCGGGCGCCTGGACCCGGAGCCGGAGGCCACCCTCGAGCGTCACATAGTATTCGCTGAGGTTTCCGAGGTAACTGCGTTCCGCCACGCGCGCGGGAGCCGCGCCTTCAGCCGTGCCGTCGGGAGCGTTGATGCGGATGTTCTCGGGGCGGATTGCGAGGTCGACCCGGTCGCGGGTGCCGGTGCCCTGCGGCAGGGACACTCGGAGTCTGAGCGGCCCGGCCGCGACCACGCCCGTATCCCCGTGCGCCTCGAGCACGGTCGCCGGCAACAGGTTCACCAGCCCCATGAAATCCGCGACTACGCGGTTGGCGGGCCGCGCGTAGACCTCGCGCGGTGTGCCGTATTGCTGCAGCCGGCCCTTGTGAAGCACCGCGATGCGATCGGAAAGCGCCAGCGCCTCGCCCTGGTCGTGGGTCACGTAGACGAAGGTGATGTGCGTGCGGCGCTGCAGCGCCTTGAGCTCGAGCCGCATGCGCTCGCGGAGCTTCGCGTCGAGGTTCGAGAGCGGCTCGTCGAGGAGCAGCGTGTCGGGCTCGACCACTAGGCTGCGGGCAAGCGCCACGCGCTGCTGCTGGCCGCCGGAGAGCTCATTCGGGAACCGGCCCTCGAGGCCCGAGAGATGCACGAGGTCGAGGATGCGCTCGACCCTCTCGCGGGCCTCGTGCGCGCCCAGTTTGCGGACGCGCAAGCCGAACACGACGTTCTCGAACACGGTCTTGTGCGGCCAGACCGCGTAGTTCTGGAACACCATGCCCATGTTGCGCGCTTCCGGAGGCACCACGCCCTCGGGCGCTGAAAGCAGACGGTCGCGCACGCGGATCGAGCCGCTATCCGGCACCAGGTATCCCGCGATCAGCCGAAGCGTCGTGGTCTTGCCGCAGCCGGAGGGACCTAGCAGCGTCACGAACTCATTGTCGGGGATGTCGAGGCTGAGGTCGGTGAGCGCACCCTCGTCGTCATGTACGCCTCGGTAACGCTTGGAGAGACGCTCGATCCGGATGCCGGCCATCAGGCGATGGCTCCGACGCGGCCGCCGTCGCGCCCGGCGCCCAGACGGTGCGCGAGCCAGATCGCGGTGCCGATGATCGCAACATTGACGAGGGCCAGCGCAGCCACGGGCTCGATGTAGCCGTTCTCGTAGAGATTGTAGACCGCGACGGCGAGGGTGATGGAATTCGAGCTGAACAGCAGGATCGAGGCGCTCAGCTCCTGGATCGCCGGCACGAAGACCAGGATCCAGCCAGCCATCAGGCCGGGCCGTATCAACGGCAGCGTCACCTCGAGCCAGGTGGTGCCCCAGGACGCCCCGAGGATGCGCGCGCTTTCCTCGAGCGACGGATCGACCTGGCGGAGGGCGGAATTGGCCGCGCGCACGCCCAGGGGGATGTAGCGCGCAGTATAGGCCAGCAGCAGGATCGCGAGGGTGCCGTAGAGCGGCACCGGCATCTTGAGCCAGAACTGGATGAGCGCCACCGCCATCACGATGCCTGGGAGACCCAGCGGCACCAGCGAAACATAGTCGAGGAACCGCCGGCCCGGCAGCCGCGTCCGCAGGTCGATCCAGCCGATGAGAGCGCCCAGGAGAGCCGCGAGACTCGCCGAGAGCACCGCGAGAACCAGGCTGTTGAAGATCGCGCGGCGCGTCACGTCGTACTCGAGGAGGACGAAGCGGAAATTCGCCAGCGTGAGATTCTGCCAGAAGGCGAGGCCCCAGGATTTGCTGACGGAGACCGCGACCAACGCGCCGTAGGGCAGCAGGATCGCGACCAGGAAGACGACTGCGCAGAAGCCGAGCAGCGGCCAGCGCCAGCGGCCGAGATCGATGAGCTGCGGCCGCACGCCTTTGCCCGCAAGCGTCACGTAGGAGCGGCGCGCGAGATAGGCGCGCTGGAGGTAAAGCGCGGCCACTGTGATCGCCACCAGGATCAACGAGAGTGCCGAGGCAAGGCCGTACTGCGGCGGGAAATCGAAGAGCGCGTAGATCCGGGTCGGCAGGGTGAAGAGCCGCGCCGGCAATCCCACGATGGCCTGCGAGCCGAAGAGCGCGATCGCATTGACGAAAGCGACGAGCGCGCCGGAGAGGATCGACGGCGCCACCAGCGGTCCCGTGATCGAGAACGCCGTGCGCAGCTTGCCGGCACCGAGGATCTGAGCAGATTCCTCGAGCGAGGCATCGACGGCACCGAGCGCGCTCACGGCGAGCAGGTAGACGAAGGGGAAGGTGTGCGGCACTGTCACCAGCACGAGCCCCGCCATGGAGAACACATTGAATGTGAGCGCGGGCGTGCCCAGGACGTCGCGCAAAAAACTGTTGATCAGTCCCGCGTTCGGACTGAAGAGGTTGACGTAGGCGATCGCGATCAGAAACGGCGGCGAGATATAGGCGAGGCTCGCGGTGAGGCGCACGAAGCTCTTCGCCGGCAGGTTCGTTCGCGCGACGGCCCAGGCGAGCGGCACGCCGATGGCAATGCTGAGCAGGCCGACCCAGCCGCCCAGCACCAGCGAGTTCAGCAGCGCCTGCAGATAGAGCCGGTTGGACACTGCGCGCACGAAGTAACTGGCGGTGAGCGCGTCCTCGCCGGCGATGCTGCCCCAGAGCAGCGACAGCAGCGGCAGCACGATCAGCACGACGAGCGCAACGGTGGCGCCGCCGGTGACGACGTGCTCCAGCCGGAGCCGCGGCGCGCCCGGCGAGCCTTCGCGCGCCTCGGCTCGCGCCGTCGCCGGCGTCAAAGCCCGAGCCGCTTCATCATGGCTTCGGGGTAGCGGTCGCCCAGGGCCGCGTTGCGCGGAAAGGCGCGGTCGAGCGCCACCAATGTCTCGGGCTTGGGTGAAACGCCCGCCGCCGCGACGTTCTCCTCGAGCCAGCGCCGCTGCTTGGTGCCGGGAAGCGCCACGATAAAGGGGCGCTTGCTCAGGACCCACGCGAGGGCCAGCTGCGCGGGCGTACAGCGTTCCGCCGCGGCAAGCTCCTTGAGCGTCGCGAGCAGAGTCAGGTTGTGTCCGATGTTCTTCGCCTGAAAGCGCGGCATGGCCCGGCGACGATCGTTGGCACCGAGCTTCTCGACGTCGGTCACGGTACCCGTAAGGAAGCCGCGGCCCAAGGGACTGTAGGCGACGTAGCCGATGCCGAGCTCCCGGCAGGTCTCGAGCAGCTCGTCCTCCGGGTCCCGGGTCCAGAGCGAGTACTCGGTCTGGAGCGCCGCCATCGGATGCGCTGAGTGCGCGCGGCGCAGCGTCTTGGGCGCCGCCTCGGAGATGCCGAGATGGCGCACCTTGCCCTGCTGAACGAGCCGCGCCAGCGCGCCCACGGTGTCCTCGATCGGCACGGTGGTATCGACGCGGTGGATATAATAGAGGTCGATGCTATCGACCCCGAGCCGCTTCAGGCTGGCCTCGCAGCACTGCGCGACGTATTCCGGCCGGCCGTTGGCGCCGGGCGTGCCGTCCGGCAGGCGGATGTTGCCGAACTTGGTGGCGAGCACCACCTTGTCGCGCCGTCCCTTGATCGCGCGGCCGACCAGCATCTCGTTCGAACCGTTGCTGCCATAGGCGTCGGAGGTATCGATGAGATCGACCCCGAGCTCGACCGCGCGATGGATCGTGGCGATGGCCTCGGGCTCGCTCGCCTCGCCGTAGATCGGCGTCATGCTCATGCAGCCAAGGCCCATGGCTCCCACCTCAAGGTTTCCCAGACGGCGGCGCTTCATGTGAGGTCTCCCAGGAACGGTATCGGACCGCTCAGTCTTAGCACTTCCCCCGCGAGGCCGTCGCTGTCGCCGCGCGGCAGGGCAAGCGCGCGCGAAAAGCCCTTCTGGCCGACGCAGTCAGGCACTATTCTCGCCTCGCATTCCGCAGGAGGGGCATCACATGGATGCGATCGAGGCGCTGACGGGCCGGGTGTCTCCGGCTCAGCTGATCGAGCCGGGACCGAGCCCGGCGCAGCTGCAGACCCTCCTGACGGCGGCGGCGCGCGCACCCGACCACGGCCGGATGCAGCCCTGGCGCTTCGTGCTGATCGAGGGCGAGGCGCGCGCGCGGCTCGGCGAAGTGATGGTGCAGTCATTGAAGCGCCGCGAGCCCGATGCGCCCGAGGGTAAGCTCGAGGCCGAGCGCAAGAAGCCGCTGCGCGCGCCGCTGATCGTCGTGATCGCCGCCGCGGTTAAGGAGAACCCCAAAGTGCCTGACATCGAGCAGGTGGTGGCGGCGGGTGCCGCCGCGCAGAACATGCTGGTGGCAGCGCACGCGCTCGGTCTCGGCGGCTTCTGGCGCACGGGCGCCGCCGCCTACGATCCCGAGGTCAAGCGGGCGCTTGGCCTCGCCGCGCAGGATACGATCGTCGGGTTCATCTACCTCGGCAGCGTCGGCGTTGGCGGCAAACTCGTGCCGGCCGAGACCGCCGGGGTGACGCGGCGCTGGTAGTATCGATCACTGGGGATCGAGCAGCTTCGCGAGCGCTTTCTTGTCGATCTTCCCGGAGGCGTTCTTTGGCAGCGCGTCCATGAAGCGGATGTGCTGCGGCCGCTTGGCGGGCGCGAGATAGGTCCGGCAGTGGGCGACGACCGACGATAGTTCCAGCGGCCGGCGGCCTACGAGGAAGGCGATTACTTCCTCCTCGTTGCTGGACGCGCGGTGGCCGACGACCGCGCATTCGAGGACGTCCGGATGCTGCTGGAGGATGGCCTCGACCTCGGCCGGGTGGATCTTCGCGCCGCGGCGCACGATGAGCTCGGACGCCCGTCCGGTCAGGTGGATGAAGCTCCGGTCGTCGAGCGCGGCGATCTCGCCTGGATAGTACCAGCCGTCCCGGAAGCCGGTGTTGACGGGATGGCCGGGGATCGCCAGCGGCGTCGCGAGTGTCGGCCCGCGCACGCGGAGCTTTCCTGATTGACCCGGAGGCAGCGGCCGATCGCTGTCGTCGACGACCTGCACCTCCGCGAGCGAATGCGGCTGCCCCACGCTGGCGGCATGCGTGCCGATGTCCTCCGCGCGCAGCAGGGAAATGGCGTTGGTCTCCGCGGTGCCGTACATCTCGCAGAAATTCGGCGTGAGCTTGCTGAGCGCGGCACGTTTCTCCTCGGCGAACAGTGGCGCACCGGCGGAGGTAAGCCGCGCAAAGCCAGAGAGCAACGGCTCTTCACCGACAACCACGAGCAGTTCGCGCAGCAGGGAGGGGACGACGAAGGCGACCGTTGCCCGGCACGCGGCCGCCGCGCGAACGAAATCCGACCCGCTCACGAGCGTGCCACGGAGCAGAATGCAGTCGCCTCGAACCAGGTGTGACAGCAAGGCGAGCCGGCCGCCGCTGAAGTAAAGCGGCATGGTCGAGAGAAATCGCTGCCGGCCGCTCAACGCCATCAGTTCGATGAAGCCCGCGATGCCGCAGTAGAACTGCAAATGTGTGGCTATGCTGAATTTCGGCGCGCCGGTGCTGCCGGACGTGGCGGCGATGACGAAGGGCGCATGCCAGTCGCCGGGCAGGTCCGATAGCGGCTCGCGCTGGCTCACCGATCGGTGCCAGGCGGCGTCGACGGGGACCAGGGCGCAACCGATGTCGAGCGCGTTCTCCGCCTCGACGAGCGCGAGCTTAGCGGAGAGGGCCGTCGCAAGGTGGGATATCTCCGCCTGCGTGGCGCGCCAGTAGAGCGGCACGGCCACCGCGCCCAGGCGTGCGGTGGCGAGCAGCGCAACGACGTGCTCCCAGCTGTCCCTGAGGCAAAGTCCCACCCGGTCGCCCGCACCGATACCGAGCGACGCGAGGTGCGCGGCCGTCCGCAGGACGAGAGCGCTGAGCTCCGCGTAAGAGATCTCGCGCTCGCCATCGACCACCGCCGGGGCGTCGGGCCGGGTCGCCGCGTGGCTCAGGATGGGTCGGGTCAGATTCATCGGAACGGCTGCCGCGGCGATGGGCTCCCTAAGCTTCGAATGCGGAATCGAGGGCGAATTCCGTGAGACGAAGAACCTGGTCCAGGTGATCGTAGAAGAGCTCGTTGTGTCCGCACGGAACCACGTGAAAGCGGCCGGGCTTCGCCACGATCTTCTTCCAGGGTCCCTCCGGATGAAAATGGCCGAAGGCCCGGTCCGCCGAGATGATGAACTCCGTCGGACCCTCGAAAGGCGGTGGAACGTAGCGGCCGAATATCACGACCATCGCGATGCCGAGCTCGACGGCGTGACTGAACTTGGCGGGGACGCTCGCCTCGAAGGGCAGCTCCCCGAACCGGTGGACGAACTCGCGCAGGATCTGTTCGACATTCTTGTAGAGGTGCTGATGAAGGCGCGGATCCTCCTTGGGATTCAGCGTGCGATTCCCAGGGATCTGATAGAACGGTATCAGGGGAGGATCGACCAGAACCGCCGTGCCGACCTTCTCGCCCTGGAGCCTGAGGTTCCGCGCGAGCTCCATCGCGACGAGTCCGCCCGCGCAGATTCCGCCGACGATATAAGGTCCGCGAGGTCGCGCGGCGCGGATCTCGGTCAGGTAATCCCCGAGCAGATCCTCCATCCGCTCGGGTGGCGGTCGGGAACTGTCGATGCCGCGCGCATGCAGTGCATAGATGGGCCGGTCACGGTCGATAATGCGTCTCAGCGGCTGAACCAGCGGCATGACGCCGTGCAGGCCGTGCACGATGAAAAACGGCGGCTTGGATCCCTCGGCGCGAACGGGCTGAAGCATGGGCTCAGGGCTAACCGTGCCGGAGACCGGAGCACCGGACGAAGGCGGGCACCGACCCAGCCGCCGCTCAGGTCCGCTCGGCGAGCAAGGCGTCCACCTGAGGCGCCAGCTGCGCGATTGTCGGCGCGTTATCCAGCACCGTCATGGGCAGGTAGATCCCGAGTTTCGCCTCGATCTGGCTGAAGATGTTTGCCGCGACCAGGGAGTCGCCGCCGAGATCGAAGTAGCGGTCATCCATTCCGATGCGGTCGACGCTGAGCGCTTCGCGCCAGATCTGCGCGAGGATGCGCTCGGTAGGCGTGCGCGGCTCGACATAGGGTCGGGTCAACAGCGGCAGCTGCTCGCGCCGGATAATCAGAGGCTTCTCGGATCCCAACGACTCCACGTGCGCCCCCCAAAGCTTGCGTGGCCCAGGTGTCTAAATTCTCTGTCATCCGGCCGGGAATCGCAAACTTCAATCGACCTTGAGCCGTCGGCGGGTTGCCCACCGCCCGCGGCACGCCTTCGGCATCCTCGAACACCCCCGGGTGGAGCCGTCTCAGACCTGGCGGGAATGACGGTCGGCCCTCAATCGGCGGCCGCGGGTTTCGACGCCGGCACGTGCGTCGTCGATACCGTCAATAGGGACAGCAGCGTAACCCCCACCACCACGAGGAAGACCGCCCGCGGCTCGCCGCGGTCCATGAGCCAGCCGAAGCACAGGGGCCCCACCACGCCGCCGAGGTTGAACCCGGTGGTGACGAACCCGAACACTTTCCCGAAGGATCCGGCAGGCGTCACCGCGCGGACGATCATGTCGCGCGAGGGCTGGATGACGCCGCCGAGCAGGCCGGCGATCGCCATCAGCGCCATGAGCAGCGCCGATCCCAGCGGCACCGTGCCGATAACGAGGATCACCGTCGCACTGAGCGCGAAGCCGACGCCGGCCACCCTCGTGTGGTGGTGCGTGCGGTCGGCGATGATGCCTCCCAGCAGAACGCCAAGTGCGCTGAGGAACAAGTAGGCCGAGAGCGCGGTGTTGGCGACCCAAAGGGGCGTGTCGAAGAGCGCGACCAGCGCCACCACGGAGAAGTTCGAGATGCCGCCCCCGGCCAGCGCAAGCATCGTGAAGAAGGCGAGGTTCTTGAGGATCGCCGGCGTCATCAGGAGCCGCCAACCCGAGCCCGCGGGATGGTGCTGACGCGGCGCCGGTGCGGCGGGTGCCACTGCGAGCGCGCGCTGCTGCGCCAGCAGAACCAGGGCTACCGCCAGCCCGATCGCGGCAGCGACTAGAAGCGCGCCGTGCCAACCCCAGAACCGTGTGGAGACCAGCATCAGCGGCGGCGCCGCGGCGAAGCCGAGGAGACCGCTGAAGGTGTGGAGGGAGAATGCCTGACCGATCCGCCTCTGCGCGACGGCGTGCGAGAGGATCGCGTAATCCGAGGGGTGGTAGACCGTGTTGGCCAGGCCCGCGACGCCGAAGCAGATTACCAGCGCCGAATAGGAGGGAACGAGCGCCGCAGCCGCGATGGCTGCGGACCCCAGGAGTAGTCCAGCAATCAACAGGCGGCTCGCGCCCAGCCGATCCACCAGAAAGCCCGTGGGCGTCTGCAGGGCGGCCGACACCACGTTGTAGCTCGCCAGCACTGCGGCCAGCTCCTGGTAGCTGAGTCCGCTCTCGCTGTGGATCAGGGCGAAGACCGGCGGCAGCAGCAACCCGTAGAGGTGACTCACGAAATGCGCCGAGCTCACCAGCCCGATCACGCGCACGTCGCTTGCCCGCGGCCCCGCCGCAGGGATCTCGGTCGCGCTCACCATCGGAAACACCAACCTCGGGAATTATCCCGCCATTTGCGGCCACTGTCGCAAAAATGCCGACAGCGCCGCAATAGGGTGGAATGATTGACTTCGCGCGGTCGTTTCTCGATCATGAGCGCGCGCGATGCCGGGCTAATTTTAGTCAGTTCCTAACGTCGCTTAAGACGCGATTAAGGGGTTGCAGCGATAGTTTGCGCTTCGATGAGACGTGCGGCGCGAACGGGGACCGACTCCATCCGGCCTTGCGGGCGCGCCTTCGAGGAGGGTCGGGCCATGGGGCGTTCCCGCTTGGGTTCGAGGGCATGGGCAGCGCTCTCGGCAGCGGCATTGTTGCTGGGCGGCCTCGGAGCCGCCGGGCCCGCGAGTGCCGCCGGCTGCGTTCCCGGAAACACCAGCGATCCCTGGTACATCGGCTGTACCAGCGAGGCAACCTGGAATTACAGCATCAAGCAGATCAATGCCCAGGCGGCCTGGAACCGCGGCTTCACGGGCCAGGGCACCATCACCGCTGTCTTCGATTCCGGCATCGATGAGACCGACAACCAGTTCGTCGGTCGGATCGCGGGCCCCGGCTTCGACGCGACCACGAACGGTGGGCCGGTGACCACGGACGACATGTGGCACGGCACCTTCGTCTCGGGAATCATCGGCGCAGACCGCGACGGCATCGGCATGGTGGGCGCGGCCTACGGGACCCAGCTGCTGCCGGTTCGAATCGTCAACCCGGATGGAAGCATCACGCTGTCCGACGCCCAGCTCGCGGCCGGCATCAACTATGCCACCAACTTCATCCAGCACGCCTACGGTACGACGGGCCCAAAGGCATTCGTGTTCAACAACAGCTGGAATTCTTCGACGACGATCAACCAGCTTACGGCGTCTGCCATCGCCTCCTTCATGCCGCAGACGCTGGCTGCCTATAAAGCGGCGGTGGCCGCCGGCGGCATCATCGTGTTCGCTGCCGGCAACAGCAGCACAAGCCAACCCGGGTTCTACGCGGCCTTGCCCGCAGATTTCTCTTACCTGAAGCCGGGCTGGGTCGCCGCCGTCGCGACCGACTCCACGGGCCGGATCGCGAGCTACAGCGATCGCTGCGGCTCGGCCGCCGCCTGGTGCATCGCGGCGCCCGGCACCAACATCATCTCGGTCTATCAGGGCGGCTATGCCCAGGCGAGCGGAACGTCCTTCGCGGCGCCCGAGGTTTCCGCGGCTGCCGATATCCTGATCCAAGAGTACCCCTACCTCACGAACGCCCAGATCTTGCAGATACTGTTCCAGAGCGCCACCAAGACCGGGATCTACTCGAACAAGGCGATCTACGGCCAGGGTCTGCTGAATCTCGATGCCGCGACGAAGCCGCTCGGCACCGTCTCCATCCCCACGGGCTCGACCACTCGCGGCACTGCGGGCGGCATTTCCAACTCGGGAATCATCCTTGGCTCGGCGTTCGGCAGCGGCTTCTCCAACGCACTCTCGGGTCAGCGCGTGCTCGTGCTCGACAGCTTCGCGCGCGGCTACACCGTGAGCATGTCGGACGTCGTGCACAGCGGCGCCGATACCTTCTTCAATGCGGTCCGCACGCTCGACTCCTTCGGCGGGCGCGATCTCGAGGTCTTCCAGGACGGCACAACCACCGTCAGCTATGCGTTCGCGGTCCAGGAACAGACCGGCGGTGCCGAGGGTCACGTCGTTCCCGGCAAATTCTACATGACGAGCCAGGTGGACAGCGCCCATAGCTTGGCGCTCGGCTACAACATGAGCCCGACCCTCGCCTTCGGCGTCTACGGACAAGGGACGATCGGCCATGCCGATCTCTTGATGACCGACGCGGTAGCGATCCCCTATCTCGACTTCTCGGACAAGGCCTATAGCGTCGCCTACTCCAGCGATATCGCCGGCCTCGGCACGTTCAAGATCGGCGGCTTCGCAGGGCAGGCCAGGTCCTCGCCCTACGAGGATCCGAGCTATTTCGATCCGACGCACGACCCCAACATGAGCGGCGTCTACGGCACTGTCGCCGAGCTCGATGTACCCGTGGGCGAGCGCGTCAAGCTGGGATTCGACACCGGCGTGGTGGTCGAGCAAGGCACGCTGCTCGGCAGCGTCGCCAGCGGCGCCCTGTCCTTTGGTGCGAACACACCCACCTATTTCGCCGGGCTGACCGGCACCGCGAAGCTCGGCGCGGGGTATTCGCTGTTCGGCGGCATGCATTTCGGCCTGACCAATCCCTCCGGCGGCAGCAATACGCTGATCCAGAGCGCGACTTCGGTTGCGACCGAGAGCTTCAGTCTCGGGGTCGCCAAGGACCAGGTGTTCGGCAGCCGGGACCAGGCCGGCTTCGTCTTCAGCCAGCCGCTGCGCGCGGTGAGCGGCAGCGCGAGCCTCTCGGTGCCGGTGGCGCGGGACTACTTCGGCAACATCAGCTACACGTCGACCACGGCGTCGCTGGCCGCCAGTGGCCGCGAGCTCGATTTCCAGGGCTTCTACAAGACGCCCTTGGCCGACGGGACCTCGCTCAATCTCGGTGCGATGCTGCGCCTGCAGCCCGACAACGTGCGCTCGGCGGCGCCCGATGGCGTGGCCATGGCGCAATTCCGGATGAAGTTCTAGCCGACCAGGAGGCGGCGCGATTGCCCTCGAGGCTCAGCAGAAGCTAGCCTCGAGGGCATGGGCTTCTGTATCGTCTCCGCCTCCGATGCGCGCTACTTCGAGTGCCTTCAGGGATTGCTGGAGTCCCTGAGGCCGCTCGCGGCCCCGACTACGGTTATCGATCTCGGCCTGCGCGCGGAGCAGCGTGCTGGGCTCGATGCCTACGGCGTCTCGGTTCGCACGTTCTCCTATCCACTGGAATATCCGGCACGGCACCAGGTGGAGACGACGTTTCCCGGCTTCGGCGCCATGCTCTGCCGTCCGTACTTGAGCGACATCGTGTCCGGACATGACGTCATCCTCTGGCTTGACGCCGATACCTGGGCGCAGCATCCGCCGGCGGTGCTCGAGCTCGCCGAGGAGGCCGGCCGCCATGGCATGGCGGCAGTGCCCGAAGTCGACCGCGGATACTTCAAGTTCGTCGAGGGCGGCCACGTCTGGGACGTGGAGGCCGAGGGAATGCGCCGGCTGTTTGGCGCCGAGATCGGCGCGCGCATGCGGCACGTGCCGGTCGTAAACAGCGGCGTCTGGGCGGCGCGCACTCGATCGCCGCTCTGGGCCGCATGGCGGCGCCATCTTCAGGACGGGCTCGCGCGGATCGAGGTCATCGACGATGCGACCCGCACGGTCGAGCAGGGCGCCTTCAACGTGGCGCTCCGGCTGCAAGGCATTGCGCTCAGGCGCTTCCCGGTTACCTACAACTGGCTTGCCTGCCTTGCGCTTCCCGCGTGGCACCGGGAGAAGTCCCTGCTGGTCGATCCCAACCCGCCCCACGACACCATCCGGATCCTGCACATCTCCACGCATTTGATCGGCAAGGCGATGGTCCTGCCGGCCGTCGGCGCAGGTACCGACCGCGTCGGCCCGGTTATGCTGACCCGGGGGGCGATCGCGGGACTCGTACGGATCTAGTCGGGCTCGATCGGGCGGCGTTTCGCGAGGCGCCGCCTCATACCCTCGTAATTGTCGAGGCGATACTCGGGCGCTGCGCTTTCCGCCGCTTCATCCAGGCGCAGATCGCGGTAGTCGGTGATCGGGAAGCCCGCATCACCGAGAGCCGCTAGGCGCGCAGTGACGGCCTGTTTCTTGCGGACCTGGTGCGGTTGCACGGCGTCGAAGTCACGAAAGTCCATCTCGCCCACCAGCGTCAGCGCGCCCGACTCGGCGGCACGCCGCAGCAGAGCGGCGCCGCGCTGAGTGCGGGCTATGAAGCCGTTGAAGCCGGCGTCCTCGCCACTGGGTCCGCCGCCCGGCCAGACGTCAGAGATCGCGATGTCTGCGGTTTCGCCGAGCGCGTCGCCGCAAATCTTGCAACGGAACAGGATGCGCCACTTGTCCTCTTCGGCCCAGAGGTCGTTGTAGGTGACCTCGAAGGCGCGTCCGTCCCGGGTCTCGACGCGCGTGCGTCCGGGATTGCCGTAGCCGCGGTAGCGCAGCAGGCTCACCTCGCGCTCGCGAACGCCGAAACGCTCGATCAGATCCAGACTGAGACCGAAGGCCGAAGCCCCACCGCAGACGATGGCGAGCCGGTAGCGGACTAGGTCGTTCACGCGCGGATCGCCGCGCGAGAGGTTGTGGATCGCGCTGATGTCGCACGGTTTGCCGATCACCGCGAAGGGTCGGCCGCGGTCGAGCAATTGCATGAACTCCACCAGCGGCGCCGCGGGCCCGTAGCGCGAGCCCGCGCCTTCGAGGACTTCGGCCCTTGTCCTGCTCACATGCGCCTCCGATCGCATCGGCTGCGAGCGCGATGCGCGGATGTGGAGGATGAAATCCACCTCCCTCGAACCCAGGAGGTGAATCCCGAGCGTGCTGGTGCCCCCGCCGGCGGAGCATCGAAAGCGGACTTCCGGATCGGCCGCGTAGCCTTTGACCATCGCAAGCGCGGGCCCCCAGATCGTGTCCCAGCGGGTCGCGGGAGGCGTCCTGTCGCGCCGCCGACCCTCCACGCGCAGGCCGGGACAGACTTGATTGATCAGCGCAAGTTCTTTCTCGGCGAGCGAATGCCGTACCACCGGCATCTCTGCCCCCTGCGGGCTCATCTCGATCCGGATCGCGCCGGGCGCGATGCTGCGGCAGAGACCGCAGCCGATGCATAAGCCGGCGTCGACGATGGCCTCGATGGAAAGGAGCGATTCGGACGGCATGGGCCGGTCATTAGCTCCGCCGCGCCCGGAGATTGCAAGAGGCTGCCGCTCTCGTTGCCCACGGAATAGGCAGCGCGACAGCCGCCGCTGGTCGTTGACAGCTTTCCTGCTTTGTCAAACACTCGTCCCGCGCTCGGTCAGCGCCAACGCGCCGGCAAATCCGGCTTATTAGGGGAGGAGTCTATGACGACGTCACGCAGGTCGGTGCTCAAGTATTCGGCCGGTCTTGCCACGCTGGGTCTCCTCGGCAGGCCTGCCTACGCGGAGGTCGCGAGCCCCATCCGCATCGGCGTGCTCTACGATCTCTCCGGTCCCTTCGCGGCGGCGGGCTCGGTCGCGTCCTCCATCGGCGCGCAGATCGCCATCGATCTCACCAACGAGCGCGGCGGCGTCATGGGCAAGTACAAGGTCGAGCCCGTCAAGGCCGACTCCCAGAGCAAGGCGGACGTCGCCATCAACGAAGCGGACCGCCTGATCAACCAGGAGAAGCTCGACATCATTCTCGGCATCTATTCGAGCGCCCATGCGGTGCCGCTCGCCGAGAAGCTCGATCAGCAGAAGAAGATCCTCTGGATCACCACAGCGGTTTCCTCGGCCGTGTTCAAGGGCAAGAACCGGCAGTACACTTTCCGCACGAACGTGCACTCGGACCAGTACGGCGCAACCAGCGCCACCTTCGTCCATGATAACGCGAAGGCGAAGCTCGGCCTCGAGCCCAAGGACGTGAAGGTCGTGATCATCCACGAGGATGGTCCCTATGGCGTGGGCTGCGGTGACTCGGGTGCGGAGAATACCAAGAAGCTCGGCATGGACCTGGTGCTGAAAGAAGCGTATTCCGCGAGCGCGCCCGATCTCTCGTCGCTGGTGACCAAGGTGAAACGCGCGCGAGGTGACGCGATCCTGCACACGGGTTACAACCCCGACATCACGCTTTTCCTGCGGCAGGCTCGCGAGCAGGGACTGCGCTTCAAAGTGCTGATCGGGCACGGCGCCGGCTACAGCCAGCTCGACAAGCTGCGCGAGACCTTCAAGTCCGACATCGACTATTTCTGCAACGTCGATCCCGGCGCGGGCCAGCTGCTCAATCCGAGCGCATTGGGGCCCGGCGTCGCTGATCTCGTCAAGATCATGGTCGAGCGTTACGTGAAGGCCACGGGCTCAAAGGACGTGCCCCCGCATTGCTCGATGGGATTCGGATCGACCTGGACGATGCTGCAAACCGTGATGCCGGCCGCGATCCAGAAGTTCGGCGGCGTCGACGCCGAGGCGATCCGCAAGGCGGCGCTCGAGGTTGACATTCCCGCGGGCGGTACCGTGCAGGGCTTCGGGGTCAAGTTTGCGCAGCCTGGATCTCCGATGGCCGGCCAGAACGAACGCTCCGAGATGGCCTTGATGCAGTACTTCCCGACGGCGCCCGAGGAGCGCGTCGTCGGTCCCGCGAATTTCAAGACCGCGGATCCCGTGCTGCCGCTGCCGAGCTCGTCCCCCTACGCGATGAGCTGAGGTGCTGTCGGTATCGGGGCTGACGAAGCGCTTCGACGGGTTTCTGGCGGTCAGCCAGGTCTCTTTCGAGGTCCGTGAGGGTGAGATCCTCGGGCTCATTGGCCCGAACGGGTCCGGCAAGAGCACGACGTTCAACCTGATCTCGGGCTCGCTGAGGCCGAGTTCGGGATCGATCCGCTTCCGTGATCAGGAAATCGCCGGAGCGTCCGCCCATGCCGTCTGCCGGATGGGGATCGGACGCACGTTCCAGATTCCGCGGCCGTTCCGGAGGCTCTCGATCCTCGAGAACGTGTCGCTGGCTGCCTATTACGCCCAGGGCGGCGGAATCAGCGGGACCGAGGCCGAGCGGCGCGCCACGGAGGCGCTGCGGCTGGTGGGATTGCCGAGCGGCGCCGAGACCACGACGCACGGACTCGGCGCTGCCGCGCTCAAGAAGCTTGAGCTCGCTCGCGCTCTCGCGGGCAGTCCCAAGCTGCTGCTCGCGGACGAGAGCCTGGGCGGCCTCGACGCCACCGAGATGGAGCGCGCGGCGGCCATGCTGAAGGGCATTCGCGATCGCCTCGGCATCACCATCATATGGGTCGAGCACATCATGGGCGTGCTGATGCCGGTGGTCGACCGCGTGATCGTGCTGGATCACGGTGAGAAGATCTTCGAGGGCGCGCCGCAGGCGGCTGCACGCGATGCCCGCGTGATCGAGGTCTATCTCGGCAAGCCGAGGCACTGAGCGCCATGCTCGTGGTCTCCGGTCTCTCCGCCGATTACGGCTCGTTCCGCGCCCTTTTCGAGGTATCGCTTTCGGTCGAGGCTGGCGAGACCGTCGCGGTGATCGGCCCCAATGGCGCCGGCAAGACCACGCTGATGCGCGTGATCTCTGGCATGCTGCGACCGCACTCGGGCGAGCTCACCTTCGAAGGGCGGCCGATCGCAAGGCTCCCGGCCCATCGCATCGTCGAGCTCGGCATCGCTCACGTGCCCGAGAACCGGCGGCTCTTTCCACGCCTCACCGTGGAGGAAAATCTTAGCATGGGCGCCTATCTCCCGGCGGCGCGGACCTCGTTCGCCGAGCGCCTCGGCTGGGCCTACGATCATTTCCCGCGGCTCCGCGAGCGCCGGCATCAGATCGCGGGAACGCTGTCGGGCGGCGAGCAGCAGATGTGCGCGATCGCCCGCGCGCTCATGTCGAAGCCGCGTCTACTGCTGCTCGACGAACCCTCGGCGGGCTTGGCGCCGCTGGTGGTGCAGCAGGTGTTCGACCTCGTGCGCACGATCGCAGCGGAAGGCTATACCGTGCTCATCGTCGAGCAGAACGTGCAGCAGGTGCTCGAGCTCGTCGATCGCGCCTACCTGCTGGAAGTCGGCCGCATCGCGCTCGCGGGCTCGGCAGGCGAGCTCAAGCAGAGCGACGTTATTCGCCGCTCGTATCTGGGGCTCTGACGGACGCGGCGATGGACATCTACCTCCTCGAGGCCGTGTTGAACGGCGTCATGCTTGGCGGGCTGCTGGCGTTGCTGGCGCTCGGGCTCAACCTGATCTTCGGCGTCATCGACGTGGTGTGGATCTGCTACGCCGAACTGGTGATGGGCGGCATGTATGCGATCTACTGGCTGCACGCGATCTACGGGTGGCCGTTCCTGCTCGCATGTGCGGTCGCGATCGCGCTGGTGGCGCTCTTCGGCCTCGTCCTGCATCGCCTCATCATCGAGCCCATTCTGGGCTCTGCACCGATAAACCAGCTGCTCGCGACCGGCGGGATGCTGTTTTTCCTGCAGAGCTTCGCGACCCTGTTGTTCGGCACCGACTTCCGGAACGTCGGCATCCGCCTGCCGATCATCGAGCTCGGCGACATCGACTTGAGCTTCGCGCGCCTGCTCGCCTTCATCACCGCGATCGTGGGTGCGGGCGGGCTTTATCTCTTCCTCGCCCGCACGTACCTCGGCACCGCGATCCGCGCGATCGCACAGGACCGCGAGATCATGGGGCTCATGGGGGTAGATCCCCGGCGAATCTATCTCATCACCTCCGCGATTGGCGGCGGCCTTGCGGGCCTCGCGGCCTGCCTCCTGGTGCTGCAGTATGACGTGCATCCCTTCATCGGCCTCACCTTCGGCCCGATCACCTTCATGATCTGCGTGCTGGGTGGGCTCGGGAACATGTTCGGCGGCGTGATCGCAGCCTTCATCATGAGCCAGATCATCTCGATCGTCGGCTACTACTTCTCGGTCGAGCTCTCGTATGTCCTGGCCTTTGTTCTTTTCATCGTGCTGATCCTGATCCGTCCTCGGGGGATTCTCGCGCGATGACGGATCGGCGGATTGCGTCGGGCGTGGGGCTCGCGGTGCTGGCGGCGCTGCCCTTCCTGCTGCAGCCCTACTTCCTCCACATCGCGATCCAGGCGCTGTTGCTGGGCCTGATCTATACGGCCTGGGGCTTCATGGGCCGGTTCGGCCTGGTCTCGCTCGGGCATGGCGCCTTCATGGGCGTCGGCGCCTACACCTCGGCGCTGCTGTGGAACCTATATGGGGTCACGCCCTGGCTCGGCATCCCCGCGGGGATGATGCTCGCGGTGCTGCTGGCGCTCATCATCGGCTACCCTTGCTTCCACCTCAGGATCGTCGGCCATTATTTCGCCCTGGTGACGCTTGCCCTCGGGCAGGTGGTGGCGCTGCTGATCATCGCGGCGCGCGACGTCACCGGTGGATCGCTCGGCATGACGCCCCGGGCCGTCGGCACCTCCTTGCTTGCCTTTCAGTTCCAGGACCGCGTGCAGTTCTATTTCATCGCGCTCGCGCTCTGGCTCGCCGTGATGGGTGCGCGCGCCTGGGCAAGCCGCGGCATGCGACGCGCGGCGCTTGAGGCGATCGGCGAGGACGAGACCGCGGCCGAGGCCGCCGGCATCAACGTGCTCCGCGAGAAGCTCTGGGTGTTCGTGATCAGCGCCGCGGTGACCGCCGCCGGTGGCTCGATCTTCGCCCAGTACATCATGTACCTCAATCCCGAGACCGTTTCGGGGGTCGGCGTCTCGCTCCAGATCGTGTTCGCGGCGATCGCCGGCGGCATGTACAGCGCGCTCGGTCCCACCGTCGGTGCGCTGCTCACCCTGTCGCTGACCGAGGGTCTCCGGATATTCTTCGGCACCAGTTTTGTCGGCGCCGCCAATACGATCTACGGCATTCTGCTCATCCTCTTCATCATCTTCATGCCGCGCGGCATCCTGGGCGTGGTGGAAGCCTGGCTCGCGCGCGCCGCGCGGCCGCAACCCGCGCCCGCGGAATAGAGCCCGTGCGCCTCGGACTGATCGGCCTGGGTGCGATCGGCGGCGAGGTGGTCGCGGCGAGCGAGCGCGGAGAGCTCGGGGGCGTCGAGCTCGGTGCGGTGCTCGTGCGCCGGCCGCGGCCCGCGACGCCGGGCTCGTATGTGGTGACCGCCGACGCCGACACGTTCTTTCGCCGGCGTTTCGACGCAGTGCTGGAATGCGCGGGTCACCAAGCCGTGCGCGACCACGGGGTGCGGGTGCTCACGAGCGGCAGCGATCTCCTGGTGACCTCGGCGGGCGCGCTTACGGACGATGCGTTGCTGCAGTCGCTGCTCGAGGCCGCGGAGCGGGGCGGCGGCCGATTGATCGTGCCGTCCGCCGGGATCGGCGCCCTCGACATCCTCGCGGGCGCGGCCCAGGGCAGCCTCGACGAGGTCACGGTAACGGTTCGAAAGGATCCCTTGAGCTGGAAGGGCACCGAGGCGGAGGCTCGCGTCGACCTCGACCGCCTCGATAGTCCCGTCACTATCTACGACGGCCCGGTCCGGGAAGGCGCCCGGCGCTATCCGCAGAACGTCAATATCTCGGCGGCGGCGGCGCTCGCGGGGATCGGTCTCGACCGCACGCGGCTCGTGATCGTCGCGGATCCCGGCATCACGACGCACGTGGTCGAGATCGCGGCGCGCGGCCGCTTTGGCAGTTTCAGCTTCCGCGAGGACGTGATTCCGACCGAGAGCAATCCGAAGACCGGTCGCCTGGTCGCCATGGCCGTGATCAAGACCGTGCGGCAGCTCGCAAGCCGCTTCGTGGTGGGCGGCTGAGGGTCAGCAGACCGTCCGGTATCGCTCGATGCAGGTGCGGAGCACCTCGGCCATGGGGCGCTGCCACCAGTTGCGCTGGGAGAAGATCTCGACCTCGCACATTCCTTCGAAGCCGGCGGCCTCGACCCAGCTGCGGATACGCCGGAGGTCGATCACGCCGTCGCCCATCATGCCGCGGTCCAGCAGCAGGTCGGTCGTGGGTACCAGCCAATCGCTCACATGAAAGGCGAGGATGCGCTTGCCGGCGCGGGCGATCTCGCGCCCGAGATCAGGGTCCCACCACGTGTGATAGACGTCGACCACGACGCCGACGCCCTCTCCGAGCGCGTCGCAGAGATCGTTTGCCTGCGCCAGCGTGTTTATGACGGCGCGGTCCGCCGCATACATCGGGTGCAGGGGCTCGATCGCGAGCGGCAGTTTCGCGGCTCGCGCGTGAGGCAGCAGCGTCGCCAGCCCTTCCGTGAAGAGATTGCGAGCGTCCGCGATGTCGCGCGAGCCCGGGATGAGTCCGCCGCCGATCAGCACCAGGCAGCGCGCCTCGATGCCGGCGGCCTCGTCGACCGCGCGGCGGTTGTCGTCAAGGACGGCCTGTAATCCGGCTCGGCCTTGAGCCGTGAAGACGCCGGCACGGGATACGCCGCTCACGGTAAGGCCGTGATCTCCGATGAGTTTCGCCGCCGCCCCAATGCCGATGGCCTGAATCTGCTCCCGCCAGGGGCCGATGCCGGGAATGCCCGCGGCGGCCAATGCCGCCACGACCTCGGTCAGCGGGCGCTCTCGCCGGAGCGTCGCGGTGTTGATGGATAGGACGCGGTTGTCGCGCGAGAGGTCGCGCATCGATGCTACGCGTCGACGCCGTGGCTACGCAGCACAGCGCTCATGCGGCGCGCGGCATGGTCGGGGTCGATCAGCAGACCTGCCGCATCAGCCAGCCGGAACAACTCGGAGAGATGCAGCAGGGAGCGCGCGCTTTCCTGTCCGCCGATCATGACGAAGTGCTGCTGGTGGCCGTTGAGATAGGCCATGAACACGATGCCGGTCTTGTAGAAGCGGGTGGGCGCCTTGAAGATGTGGCGCGAGAGCGGCACCGTCGGAGCCAGCATGTCGTGGAACTCGTTGCGGCTGCCGCGCGCCAGCGCGGCGAGCGCGGCTGACGCTGCGGGCGCGATCGCGTCGAGGATGCCCAAGAGTGCGTCGCTGTAGCCGTGCTCGTCGCCCGCGATCAGTTCAGCAAAATTGAAATCGTCGCCGCTGTACATCTTGATGCCCTTGGGGAGGCGCCGGCGCATGGCGATCTCACGGTCCTTGTCGAGGAGCGAGATTTTTACGCCCTCGACCTTTGCGGCGTTGCGCGCGATCACGTCGAGCGCCACCTCGGTCGCGGCGTCCAGGTCCTTGTGGCCCCAATATCCCGTCAGCGCGGGATCGAACATGTCGCCGAGCCAATGGATGATCGCGGGCTCGCGAAGTTGCCGGAGGATCCGGTCGTAGACCCGGCTGTAGTCGTCGGGCGAGCGCGCGGAGGCCGCGAGCGCCCGGCTTGCCATCAGGATCACCCGCCCGCCGAACCTCTCGATGGCGCCGATCTGCTCCTCGTAGGCGCCGATGATCGCGTCGACCGCGTATTGGCCGGGCGGCAGGTGATCGGTGCCGGCGCCGGAGAAGACGACGGCACCGCCCTCGCTCTTGGCGGCCTCGATCGAGCGCCGGATCAGCTCCAGCGAAGTCTTCCAGTCGAGCCCCATGCCGCGCTGCGCCGTGTCCATGGCTTCGGCGACGCCGAATCCGAGCCGCCAGAGATGCCGCCGATAGGCCATGGTGGCGTCCCAATCCATGGGTGCGTCGAGCCAGGGATCGCAGTCCGCGAGCGGATCCGCCACTACATGCGCCGCGGCGATCGCCGTGCGGTTGAAGGGATTTGCAGGTTTCGTGGGCCAAGTCCGCGGCGCCCGCGTCGTATAGCTCTCGAGCCGGCGGTCGGGGGTCGGCAGCGTGAGCGTTGCCATCTCAGACCTCGAGCTCGGGAATGTCGATCCAGCGCCGCTCGGCCGAGCTCTGGAGCGCGAGCTCCGCGAGCTGCACGCCGCGCGCACCCGCGAGCAGATCCCAGGGGAAGGGCGCGTCCTCGTAGAGGTGGCGGATGAACTTCTCCCACTGGGCGCGGAAGCCGTTCGGATAAGCCTCGTTGTTCGGAACCTCCTGCCACTGCGCGAAGAAATCGTCCGTGCGCGGCTCGTCGGGGTTCCAGACGGGCTTCGGCGTGGCATTACGCGGCTGGATCACGCATCGCTGCAGGCCGGCCACCGCGGAACCATGGGTGCCGTCGACCTGGAAGGTCACGAGGTCGTCGCGGCGCACGCGCGTGGTCCACGCGCTGTTCATCTGCGCGATGATGCCGTTCTCGATCTCGAAGGTGGCGAAGCAGGCGTCGTCCGCGTCGGCTCGATAGCGCCGGCCTTGCTCGTCGATGCGCTCGGGGATGAAATTGGCGGCGCGGCAAGAGACCGCGCGCACGGGTCCGAAGAGCCCGTCGAGCACATAACGCCAATGGCAGAGCATGTCGAGCACGATGCCGCCGCCGTCGGCTTTGCGGTAATTCCAGGACGGCCGCTGCGCCGCCTGCCAATCACCCTCGAACACCCAATAGCCGAAGTCGCCCTTGACCGAGAGGATGCGGCCGAAGAAGCCGCTGTCGATGAGCCGGCGAAGCTTCACCAGCCCCGGCAGGAACAGCTTGTCCTGCACCACGCCGTGCTTGACCTTGGCGGCGCGCGCACGGCGCACGAGGTCGAGCGCGTCGGCGAGATTCGCGGCCGTCGGCTTCTCGCAATAGACGTGCTTCCCCGCCGCAATCGCGAGATCGAGGTTGTGCTTGCGCTGCCCGGTGGTGACCGCGTCGAAATAGACGGTGTCCTCGCGCGAGGCGAGCGCGCGGTCGAGGTCGGTGGTCGTGCGCGCGATGCCATGCGCGTTCCCCAGCGCCGTGATCTTCTCGGCATTGCGCCCGACCAGGATCGGATCGGGTATCACGCGGTCGCCGTTCGCGAGCTTGAGTCCGCCCTCCGCGCGGATCGCCAGCACCGAGCGTACGAGGTGCTGGATCGTCCCCATCCGCCCGGTGACGCCGTTCATGATGATGCCGAGCCGACGGTCGGTCATGGCTCTTTCCTCAGTCTGCTCTCAGCAGAATAAGTGGGTGACATCGCTTCGCCTAGGGGCTGGAAAATCATGTTGCGTCCTTCGACCCGGTCCCTTCGGGGCCGGCTCAGGATAAGGAGCGTTGTGCGTGCAGCAAATGATCCGCCTCATCCTGAGCCGCCCGCGTGAGCGGGCGAGTCGAAGGACGCACTCCTAGTCGAGCCAGTGTTCCTTTTTGGTCTGCGCGAGTGCGCGGTCCACCAGCTCCGGTGCAAGCCCCACGTATGTCGTGGGGTCGAGAATGGCCGTGAGATCGGTCGAGCCGGCCCCATCTCGCACTCGAGGATCGCGTGCGAGCGCCGCCTCGAGCGTAAGGCCCTGCTCCTGCGCCGCCATGGCGGCTTCGTACACCACCTCGTGCGCGGTCTGCTTCCCAAGCTTCTCGGCCAAGTAGAACATGACGCGCTCGGAGAGCAGCAGCCCGCCGAGCCGGTCCAGGTTCTCGCGCATGCGCTCGGGCTTTACCACGAGATGCTCGAGGATGGTGCGGCCGAGCGACAGCATGAGGCTGAGGCCCATGCAGATCTCCGGCAGCGCTTTCCATTCCATCTTCCAGATCGCGCTCTCGCGCTCGTGGGTCTGCACCAACACTTCCTGCATGATGGCGACGTCGTAGCGGAGCGTGCGGCCCACGGTGATCATGGTTTCGCAGATGCTGGGGTTCCGCTTATGCGGCATGGTGGAGGACCCGACCTTGCCCGGGTTGAACGGCTCCTCGACCTCGTCGACCTCGGTCGCCTGCAGGTGGAACACCTCGTTCGCGATCTTGGTGAGCGTGCCCGCGACCAGGCCGAGGATGCTCGCGTATTCCGCGAATCGATCGCGCGCGGGGTGCCAGGAGATGTCGGCTTGGCCGAGGCCGAGGCGCTTCATGACGCCCGCCTCGAGCTCGATCGCCCTGGGCCCGAAGGACGCCATCGTGCCCACGGCGCCGACGAGACATCCTACGAAAACGCGTTTCTCCGCCTCGGCGAGCCGCTCACGGTGGCGCGAGACTTCGCGCAGCCAGATCGCGCATTTGTGGCCGAAGGTGATCGGCAGTGCCTGTACGCCGTGGGTGCGGCCGGCCATGGGCGTGGCGCGGTGGCGTTCAGCGAGGCCGAAGAGCGCGCGTCCGACGGCCCGGAGATCGCGCAAGATGATGGCGTGCGCCTCCTTGAGCTGGAGCACCATGCCGGTGTCGAGGATGTCCTGCGTCGTGGGCCCGTAGTGCAGCCACTCACCGAGCTCGGGCTTGCAGAGCCTCTGCAACGCTCGGAGCGCCGGCACCAACGGGTGCTTCGCATCGATCATTGCACGGGCGATCTCCTCGAGGTCGACCTTCTCGACCTTGGCGTTCCGCATGATCTCGCCCGCGGCCTCCCGCGGCACGATGCCGAAGGCGGCCTGCTCAGAGGCGAGCGTCGCCTCGACGTCGTACCATTTCTGCACGCGGTTCTCGTCGGAGAACACCGCGCGCAGCTCTTCGGTGCTCCAGGAGTTGCGAAGCAGGATCGAATCGAAGACGCCTGATGGCATGGCGTGTGTCCCCTTGATGAGAGATGACGCGCAGTGGAGCAAAAATGCGGTCGCTCAAAAAGAGGGCAGTCGGGCAAGCCTTTGGCATCTGCGCTTGCTTGACGCAAGCGGTGATGTGCGATGTATGATCAAACGAACAACAACAAGCTTTCACAGGGAGGTATCGCCATGTCGGCAAGACTGACCCGCCGCACCTTCGGCGCCGCGGCGACACTCGCCATCGCCGCGCCCTTCATCGGCCGCGCTTCGGCCGATGAGCCGTTGCAGCTGCGCTGCTCGCTCGATACCGCGCCCTCGCATCCCCGCAACTTCGCCTTCCGCGATTTCCTTGGGAAATTGGAACAGGCGTCTGGCGGCAGGATTGCAACCAAGCTCTTCGAGGCGGGCTCGCTGTTTCCCGACCTCCAGGTCACGAAGGCGCTGGTCCAAGGCCAGGTCGAGATGGCCTGTCCGGGAACCTGGACGCTCACCGGCCTTGTGCCGGACGCGGACTTCGCGGGTCTGCCGGCCTTCTACGGCAGGACCATAGAGACCGTGCACAAGGCGACTGACGGCGGCGGCGGCAAATACGTCAACGAGCAGCTCTCGAGCAAGCTCAATGTGGACGTACTCGGCCCCTGGCTCGACCTCGGCTACAATAACTGGTTCTCGACCAAGAAGCCGATCAAGGCGCTGGCCGATCTCAACGGCATCAAGATCCGCAGCCCCGGCGGCGTGCTCAACTCTTGGCGCATCCGCTATTTCGGCGGCATCGCCAATGTGACGGCTTGGCCCGACGTGCCGCTCGCGATGTCGCAGGGAACCTTCGACGCGCTCATCAGCACGAACGAGAGCACGAACAGCTCGAAGCTCTATGACTCGGGCATGCGCTACTCGCTGCAAGACCAGCAGGCGGCGGCCTTCTACATCCCGCTGATCAGCAAGGATTTCCTCGGCAAGGTCGGCCCCGATCTCAAGGCGACCATGACCAAGCTCTGGGCTGACAACATCGCGAGCTATCGCGCCAACTCTGCCAGGGCTCAGGCCAACGCCAAGGGCGAGCTGGAGAAGCAGGGCGTCACCTTCACCGACGTGCCGCAGGCCGAGCTCGACGACGTCCGCGCGAAGATGGCGAAGGACCTCGACAAGGTGGCCGAGGACGCGAAGATGTCGACGAAGCTGATCCAGTTGGTCATGGCGGATGTCGGCGCCTGAGGCGGCGCCTCGACGGAGCGGAATCGAACGAGCCTTCGCCATCTGGGACCGGGTCGAGCGGCTCCTGGTGGGACTGCTCGGCGCCGCGGCTCTGATCATCGCCGTCGTCCAGGTCTTCGGTCGCTACGTGGACCCGTCCGGCGCCATCAACTGGGCCGAGGAGGTGATCGTCTACGTCGCCGTTTGGGCCGTGATGCTGATCTCGAGTCAGCTGGTTCGTCGCGACGGTCATGTGCGGCCTGACCTCGTGCTGCGGCTGCTCAAGCCGCAGGCGCAGCGCTGGGTCGAGATGTTCAATTGCCTGGTCGCGATCGTCTTCACAACGGGGATGGTCTGGTACGGCTGGCGCGTCGTGGGCACCGCGCTCCTGCTCGACCAGCGCAGCTCGTCGGACCTGCAATTTCCCATGTGGATCTACTACGCGGCGCTGCCAGGCGGCGGCGCGCTCATGCTGGTACGCTACATCATCCGGCTCATCCGCTACGCCTTCCTGTTCGATCCCAAGACCATGACGGTCGGCCACGCCATCGCGCATGAGGCGCCGGCCGCTCTCGCCCTGTCCACGACCACGAAATAGACCGAGATCCCGCGGGCCATGTGGACGCTCGGCTTCCTCCTGCTGTTCTTCGGGCTGCTCGCCATGGGCATGCCGATCTTTTTGGTGCTCGGCACCTGCGCCGCCGTCCTCTATTTCGTGTCGGGTCAGCCGCTGATCGGTCTCGCGCAGAACATGATCGATCAGTTGAACTCCACTACGCTGATGTCGCTGCCGCTCTTTGTGATGGCTGCGGCGTTCATGCGCCGCGGCGGCGTAGCGCAGGCGCTGGTCGACGTGTCCGTCGCCTGGCTCGGCGGCATCAAGGGCTCGCTTGGGCTCGTGGCCGTTGTGTCCTGTGCGCTCTTCGCGGCAATCTCGGGCTCGTCGGTGGCGACCGCGCTCGCCATGGGGACGATCTTGCTGCCGGCGATGCTGGAGCGCGGCTATCCGCGCTCGTTCTCGCTGGGTGTGCTCGGCGCCTCTGGCACGATCGGCGTGGTCATCCCGCCGTCGCTCGCGCTGATCCTCTACGGCATCGTGACGGAGCAGTCGGTGCCGCGGCTTTTCCTCGCGGGCATCCTGCCGGGAATGCTGCAGGCCGGTGCGTTCTTCCTCTGGGTGCTCTACTACGCGCGGCGCAAGGATTTCCCCGCCGAGCCGACGATGCCGGTTGGCCGGCGGCTGGCCGTGACTTGGCGCGCCCTGCCGGCGATGCTGGTGCCCGCTGTGGTGCTCGGCGGCATCTACGGCGGTATCGTCACCGTCACCGAGGCGGCGGCGCTTTCCGCCGTTACCGCGCTCCTCGTCAGCGTCATCGTCTATCGCGGATTCCACTGGACCCAGATCCTCGACGTGATCGCCGAGGCGCTCTCGAGCGCCGGCGTTCTCATGCTGATCATCGCGACCGCTCTGGTCTTCGGCCACTGGATGACCGGGTCCGGCGTTCCCGCGAAGCTCGTGCAGTTTGCGGTGAAGCAGGGCTTCAGTACCTGGGAGTTCCTGCTGGCGATCAACATCCTGTTGCTGATCATCGGCTGCTTCCTCGAGGTGGTCGGCACCCTCCTGCTGGTGATGCCGATCCTGGCGCCGGTGCTCGTGCCGCTCGGCGTCGATCCCGTCCACTTCGGCATCATCTTTACTCACAACATGGAGGTGGGGCTGGTGCACCCGCCGGTGGGCCTTAATCTCTATGTGCTCTCCACCATCTCCGATGCGCCCATCGGCGAGGTGGTCCGCGGCATCCTGCCGTTTCTGATCCTTCTGTTGGTCGTGCTCGGCCTCATCACCTATGTGCCCGTGATGACCCTGTGGCTGCCCGACGCAGTGTTCGGGCGCTAGCGCGGCTTCGGCGCAAGTTCGGGCCGAGGTCCGTCGACCAGCTTGTAGCGCTCCAGGATCTCGGCACGGATCCTGCCACGCGGAACTTTGCCCTGGGGGTTGCGCGGCAGGCTCTCGAAGCGGAGATAAGCGCGAGGCTGCTTGTACTTGGCGAGGGTCTCGGCTGCGGCGCGGGCGCAGACTTCCCAATCAAGCGGTGCGTCCTCCGCCACGGCGACGATGATCTCCCCCCAATACTCTGAGGGCAGAGTCGTGACGGCGACCGTTGTCGCAGTGCCTGCGAGCGCGCGCTCGATCTCTTCGGGATGAATCTTATAGCCCCCGGATTTGATGACGTCGGCGGTGCGGCCGACAAGGTGCAGCCGGCCCAGCACATCGATCCGGCCGAGATCGCCGGTCGCATGATAGCCGTCGGGCGGAAGGGCGTGAAAGCCCCCCTCGTCGATGTGGCCCGCAAGCATGTGGCGCGCGCGCAGATGCACCTCGCCGATCTCCCCGGCACCGCAGCGGCTGCCGTCGTCGCGCCGCACCTCTACCTCGACGCCGGGCCCGGGCCAGCCGACGCAGGCGCCCTCTCCGATGACTTCCTCGCGGTAGTAGCGGTCGCAGGCATCGGGCGGCAGCACGGTGATGGGGTTCACCACCTCGGACTTGCCGTAGGTCACGCGTACGACGGGTCCGAAAATCGCGCGCGCTTTCTCATAAAGCGACGGCGTCAGGATGGAAGTGCCGCAGAAGACGAGCCGCACCCGCGGAAATACCCGGCCCTCGAAGGCGCCCACGAGCTTCGCCAGCACGGTCGGCGGCGCAAACACGTGATCGACGCCCGCCTCGAGGGCCGCTTCGACCTTCGGCAGGTCGACACCGTCGAGCAGCACGACGCTTGCGCCATATTCGAGGAAGGCAAAGCTGATGAGCGCGGCGCCGTGGGTGAAAGGCGTCATCAAGAGCGCCCGCGTGCCCGGCGCCGGCGCGTAGGGCAGGGTCGCCCGCTGCAGCAGATTGGCGATCCAGCGGGCCTCGTGCGTGTGCACGATCGCCTTGGGCCGCCCGGTCGTGCCGGAGGTGAAGATGATGCGACCCCAGGCTTGTGCCGGTACCGGCGGTAGGCGGGCGAGATCGCCGGGCTCGGTCGGAATATCCTCGACCGCGATCGCATCGCGGCCGAGCGATCGGAAGAACGGCGCCGCAGCGGCGCTGGTGATCACGCGCCGTACTCCGGCGAGGCGCACGCAATATCGGCGCTCGTCTTCGGTGAGGGCGGGGTTGAGCGGCGTCTCCGCCGCGCCTGTCATCTTGATCGCGTAGCTCGCCCAGACCGCGGGAATGCCGTTCCGCAGAAATGTCGCGACGGGCTCGCCCGGCTTGACGCCGGTCGCGAGCAGCACTTCAGCCAGGCGCGCCGCTCGGTCCGCCAGCGCGCGGTGCATGATCTCGCGCTCGCCGTCGGTGACCGCAACCCGGTCGCCGAAATGGTCCGCCTGGGTCTTGAGCCCCCCTGCCCACGGAATCAGCGTCGTCAATGGGCGCCGAGCTCGCGAAGATTGCCGTGGCGTTCCAGCGACTGCAGTCCATCGAACAGGGCCCGCGCGCCATTCTCCTGCAGCGTGGTTTCCGCGCAGTCCCGGAACTTGATCCAGAGTTCGTCACCTCGAAGCGGCAGCGACCAGTGTCCGCGCGCGTAGCGCAGCTCCGGGCTGACGATGCGCTTGCCGTCGGCGAGCGTCACGTCGATCTTGTCGAAGGCCGCAAAGATCGGATCGTCCTCCGCCACCGTGTCGGTGGTGGCGATCGTGACCTTGCCCATGGCGCTCTGCACGTCGGTGCGCCGCACGAACCCGTCCGTGAGTTCGGACAGGCCCGCGCGACCGGCCGTCAGCGCCGAGGCCATCGCAAATTCCATGCTGAATTTCGCCTCGAGCCCGGTCTGCGGCCGGTGATTGCGCAGCATGGTGGCCTGCGTCTTGCCGGTGGTGACCGCGATTTCCTTGACTGTAGCCGGCGTCAACTTGTGCTCGCGTACCAAATCGAGCATGCCGTCGAGCGCGCGGTGGACGCCGTAGCACATCGGGTACTTCTTGACGTTGAGGCCCTTCTCCGTGATCCGCCAGGATTTGCCGAGCGTCTCGAGCGGTGTCTCGGTATCGACGCGGCCCTGAGGCGAGAGCGCACGCAGGAGTCCAACCGGATGCTCGAGCGCATCCGCCGACGCTGTCATGCCCGCCGCCGCCAAGCGAGCCGCCGTGACCCCGGACTGTGCCGCGCGGCCGGCCTGGAACGGCTTGGTCATGGTGCCGAAGTTGGCGACAACGCCCGCCGACATGGAGGCGGCGATGGCGATCGCCATGGTCGCCGTCTCGGCATCGAGCCGACGCAGGTTCGCGATCGCCGCTGCAGCAGCCACCGGGCCCATGACCGCGGTCGGATGCCAGCCCTTCCGGTGATAGGGATCGGGGTCGCGCTCGATGAGATGCGCCCAGGTCTCGTAGCCAGCGACATAGGCTGTCACCGCCGCACGCCCGTCGGCTCCCAGCGCCTCCGCCTCGGCCAGCACTGCCGGTACCAGGATCACGCTGGGATGCCCGCCGATCGCGACGTCGTCATAGTCGAGCGCGTGACCTGCAGTGCCGTTGGCGAGAGCCGCCTCGGGCGCGCTCGCACGCTCGGCACTGAAGGCAAGGCGCGCCTCGCCGTTGCTGCCGCGTGTGCCCAGGCTCTCCCGCGCAATCCGCGCCACGGGCTCCGAGGCGCCCGCCAGGATGGTGGCGGCGCAATCGGTGAAGCCCAAGCGGACGACATCGACCGCAGCCTGCGGCAGTTGCTCGAACCGCAGGGCGGAAACGAACTCGCCGAGCGAGCGGGTCAGAAGAGCCGGCATGGTGCTACCTTCTGGAGGATAGGGTCGGGGATGCTAGGTTCCGAATCTCTGCAGCGTCAAGGCGCGCATTGACGGCGCATTGACCGCCTCCAAGACTTGGGACTAGCGTCTCGGCCATCTTAGGAAAGGCCGGTTTTCCAATGGCTAATCTTGCTCCGGTTACCGGCGACTGCGTGTGGCTCGGCAAGGAGATGGCGTGCTCGACGCGTTGGGTGCGCAACCTCGGGCCCGCGGACATCGCCGAGATCGATGCTGCGCTCGAGCGTGTCGAGCGCCGCGGACTCCCCTGGCAACAGATTCGCAAAGCGGATTTTCCATTGCCCAACCTTGCGGGCCTGCTCTCGGATATCGCTGACGAGCTCGAAAATGGCAGCGGAATGATGAAGCTGCGCGGCTTGCCGGTCGCGCGGTATAGCGAACACCAGCTGCGGAAACTCTATTTCGGCCTTGGGTCGAACGTCGGTACGCCGGTATTCCAGAACCGGACTGGCGAGCTCATGCGCTTGATCCGCGACGAGGGTGCCGATGTCGGCAAGAAATATGGCCAGATCGAGCGCGTGCGCATGGCGGACGGTAAGCCGTTCCTGTCCTCCTACGCGCGTACGCTCAGCAGCGGCGCGCTCCGCTTTCACACGGACCGCACCGACGTGGTGGCCCTGCTCTGCGTGCGCCAGGCCGTAAAGGGCGGTGTCAGCACGATCTGCAGCTCGGTTTCCGTGATGAACGAGATGCTGAAGCGCCGGCCCGATCTCTGTGCGCTGCTGTTCGAGCCGTACTATCGGAGCCGCCATGGCGAGGAATCCGAGACCGCCGAAGACGTCTACGCGCTGCCGGTGTTCGGCGTGCGCGACGGGCGGTTCACCAGCCATTTCTCGCTGACCTACATCGAGGCGGCGCAGACCGTGCCCGGCGTGCCGAAGATGAGCGCCGCCCAAAAAGAGGCGCTCGACATGCTGCTGGCGCTCGCCAAGGAGCTCTCTTTCGAGATGACGCTCGAGCCCGGCGACATCCAGTTCCTCAATTCGCACGTCACCTATCACGGCCGTACGCCCTTCGAGGACGATGCGTCCACGGGGCACGACCGCCTTCTCATGCGTCTCTGGCTCGCCATGCCCAACAGCCGCGCTCTGCCCAAAGGCCAAGAGGTGCTCTGGCGGAATATCGAGGCTGGCGCCCTCCGGGGCGGTATCGCGCAGGCTGCGACGCAAGCGCACTAGGCTCGCCGGTTCATTGACCCTGCTCCGCGACGCGGTCTAGCGTAGGCCGACTTGCAGGGAGGACTCAGGATGAGCGCGGCATCGCCGCTTCGGGACATCGTGGTGGTGGAGCTCGGCCACAACGTGGCCGCGCCGTTCGCCGGCGAGATCCTCGGCGATCTCGGCGCCACCGTGATTAAGGTCGAGAAGCAGGATGGCGACGATGCCCGCAAATGGGCGCCCCCCTATTGGCACGGCCACTCCGCGCTGTTTCAGAGCCTCAACCGCAACAAGCTCTCGGTGGTCGTCGACCTTCGGGATGCCGCGGACCGCGGCCGGCTCGAGGGGTTGATTCTCGAGCGCGCGGACGTGGTGATCCAGAATCTGCGGCCGGGAACCGCCGCGGAACTCGGTCTCGATGCCGCAACGCTGCGCAAGAGGAAGCCGCGGCTGGTCTACTGTACGATCGGCGCCTTCGGCGCCAAGGGCCCGCTCAAGGACAAGCCCGGCTACGATCCGCTGCTGCAAGCTTTCGGCGGCTTCATGAGCGTCACCGGCGAGCCGGGCCGGCCGCCGGTGCGCGCGGGCAGCTCGATCATGGACATCGGCTCCGGCATGTGGTCCGTGATCGGCATCCTGGGTGCGCTCATGGGCCGGGCCGCCACGGGCGAGGGCGCCACCATCGAGACGTCACTCTACGAGACCGCGCTCGCCTGGATGTGCTACCACGTCGCCAATTACCAGGCCTCGGGCGAGGTACCGACGCCGCAGGGCTCAGGTGCGGCGATGATCGTGCCCTATCGCGGCTACGAGACCCGCGACGGCTTCGTGATGATCGGCGCCGGCAGCGACAAGCTCTTCCAGCTGCTCTCGCGCGCACTCGGCCGGCCCGAATGGGCAGAGGATCCGCGCTTCCTGCACAATCCCGATCGCGTCAGGCACAAGGACGTGCTCAACGGTCTGATCCAGGACATCGCAAGCACCAAGACCACTGCGGAGCTGGTGGCGGCGCTCGAGGCCGCGGGCGTGCCCTGTGCGCCGTTGCAGCGCATTGACCAGGTGGTGGCCCATCCGCAGACGGCGGCGCTCGGCATGCTGCAGCGGAGCCCCGATGGCTCGATCACGCTCCTGGGTCTGCCGCTCTCCTTCAACGGTCATCGGCCGGAGTTTCGGCGCATGCCGCCGACCCTCGGCCAGCACACCGAGGAGGTGCTCGGTGCTTACGGGCCGGCGCCGCGGAAGGAGCGGCGCTGATGCTGAAATCCTACGAGACCCTCCGCACGGCGATCGCGGCATCGCATGTGCTCCTGGTGACGCTCAACCGGCCGGAGGTCGCCAATGCGCTCAATACGCAGATGGGCCGCGACCTCCTCGATCTCTGGACAAGCCTGATCGCCGAACCGGGCGATCTTCGCTGCGTCGTGCTGACGGGATCGGGCGACCGCGCCTTCTGCGCCGGCGGCGATCTGAAAGAGCGCAACGGCATGACCCAGGAGCAGTGGGTGGCCCAGCACGAGATCTTCGAGCGGCAGTATTGGGCGCTGCTCGATTGCCCGCTTCCCGTGATCGCGGCGCTCAACGGCCATGCCTATGCGGGCGGCCTCGAGATGGCGCTCGCCTGCGACTTCGCCTACGCGGTCAAGACTGCGCGGTTTGCGCTGACGGAGGTGACGCTCGGCATCATGCCCGGTGCCGGCGGCACGCAGCTCCTGCCGCGCGCCGTGGGCGAGCGTCGCGCCAAGGAGATCATCCTTACCGGCAAGCCCTTCGGCGCCCAGGAAGCGCTCGAATGGGGCATCCTCAATAAGCTCTGCGAGGCGGACACTCTGATGCCCGAGGTGCTCGCCACCGCCACCACCATCGCCGCCAATGCGCCGATCTCCGTGCGGCAGGCGAAGAAATCCATGGTCTACGGCATGCAGATGGACCTGCGCACGGCCTTCCGCTTCGAGATCGAGGCGTACAACCGCATGGTTGGCACCGAGGACCGCCAGGAAGGCATCCGCGCCTTCAACGAGAAGCGCAAGCCGCAGTTCCGCGGAAGATGAACCTATGTCCGACCGAGCGAAGGAGATGCCCATGAGCGACCCCATCGACGTCCATGTCTGCGAGGTCGGCATGCGCGACGGCTTGCAGAACGTCAGCGTGTTCATGCCGACGGCCGAGAAGCTTGCCTGGCTCGAGGCCGAGGCGGCCGCGGGCATGCCGGAGATGGAGGTCTGCTCCTTCGTGCCGCCGAAGCTGATCCCGCAATTCGTCGACGCCGCCGAGATCTGCAGGCGTGCGCTCGAGATACGCGGCCTCACGGTGTCGGCGCTGATCCCCAACCTCAAGGGCGCAGAGCGCGGCATCGCCGCGGGCGTGCACAAGCTCAACTACGTGATATCGGTCAGCGAATCCCACAATCAGCGCAACGTGCGCCGCTCGCGCGCGGAGTCCGTGGCGGATTTCAAACGCATCGTCGAACTCGTGCGGAGCGTCGATGCCGCGAAGCGGCCGAAGCTCGCGGTCGGCCTCTCGACCGCGCTCGGCTGCACCATCGAGGGCCAAGTGCCGGAGACCGAGGTGGTGCGCTACGCCGAGATCATGGCCGAAGCGGGCGCCGACGAGCTCGCGGTGCCCGATACGGTCGGCTATGCCACGCCCGCGCAGGTGCGGCGCGTCTTCAAGGCGGTGATGTCGGCGGTGAAGCATCTGCCGATCACCGCGCATTTCCACGACACCCGCGGCCAGGGCATCGCCAATGCGCTGGCCGCGCTCGACGTCGGCGTCCGGCATTTCGACGCCTGCCTCGCGGGCCTCGGCGGCTGCCCCTATGCGCCCGGCGCCAGCGGCAACATCGTGATGGAGGATCTGGTTTTCATGCTGGAGGGCATGGGACTCCGGACCGGCGTCGATCTCGAGCGGCTGATCGCGGTGCGTGCGATCCTGGAGCGTGCCCTGCCGGGGGTGCCGCTCCACGGCGGCGTCGGCAAGGCGGGTTTGCCCAAGGGCTTTCGTTCTGCGACCGCGCCCAAGGCACAGGCGGCGGACTGAGACATCCATGAGCCCGGATACGCGCGCAGCCGCGGGCGACAATGAACTCGTCCATTTCGCCATCGGCGAGGATTTCCCGGAGATCCGCCATGCCGTCCGAAAGATCTGCGAGAGTTTTCCCGGCGCGTATTGGCGCGACCTAGAGGCGCGCGAGGCCTATCCCACGGACTTCGTGAAGGCGCTGACCGAGGCAGGCTTCCTCGGTGCGCTCATTCCCGAGGAGTACGGCGGCTCGGGCCTGCCGCTCCGCGCGGCCTCCGTGGTGCTGGAGGAGATTCATGCCTCCGGGTGCAACGCCGGTGCTTGCCACGCTCAGATGTACATCATGGGCACGCTGCTCCGACACGGCAACGCCGAGCAGAAGCGCAAGTACCTGCCGGAGATCGCGGCGGGCCGGCTACGCTTGCAGGCGTTCGGCGTGACCGAGCCCACGACCGGCACCGACACGACGAAGCTCAAGACCCGCGCGGAGAAGAAGGGAAACGACCGTTACGTCGTGCGCGGGCAAAAAGTCTGGACCTCGCGGGCTCTCCACTCCGACCTGATGCTCCTGCTCGCACGCACAACGCCGGTGGAGCAGGTAAAGCGGCGGAGCGACGGGCTTTCGGTGTTCCTGGTGGACATCCGCGCCTCGCTCGGCAAGGGGCTCGAGATCAAGCCGCTCAAGGCGATGATCAACCACAACACCACCGAGGTGTTCTTCGACGATCTGGAGGTGCCCGCCGAGAACTTGATCGGCGAGGAGGGACGGGGTTTCCGCTACATCCTCGACGGCATGAATGCCGAGCGCGTGCTGATCGCGTCCGAGGGCGTGGGCGACGCGCGCTGGTTCATCAAGACGGCCTCGCACTACGCGACGACAAGGGTCGTCTTCGACCGCCCGATCGGCCAGAACCAGGGCGTGCAGTTCCCGATCGCGCGCGCCTATGCCGAGACCGAGGCCGCCGACCTCATGGTGCGCAAGGCCGCGGCGCTCTTCCATGCCGGCAAGCCCTGCGGCGCCGAGGCCAACATGGCGAAGCTGCTGGCCTCCGAGGCCTCCTGGCATGCGGGCGAAGCCGCGATGCAGACCCACGGCGGCTTCGCCTTCGCCAAGGAATACGACGTCGAGCGCAAGTGGCGAGAGACGCGCCTGATGCAGATCGCGCCGATCTCGACCAACCTCATCCTCGCCTACATCGGCGAGCACGTGCTGGGGATGCCGCGGTCGTATTAGCGAAGGAATTCACCACAGAGGCGGTGAGATAGTGAGGAGAAGGATTGGGCGCTTTGCGTCCAAAAGCGGTTCTCACCGCCTCACTACCTCTGTGGTGAACCGTCCCGAGGTCAGAACTGATACCGCCGCAACCCACCATCCACCGGAATCACAGTGCCCGTGATGTAGCCCGCGATCGGCGAGCAGAGGAAGACCGCCATCACCGCGAGCTCCTCGGGCTCGCCGTAGCGGCCGACCGGGATCTCGGCGCGCGAGAAGCGATCGCGCTCTTCCGGTGGATAGTTGCGGCGGATCTGCTCGCTCATGATGCGGCCGGGCGCGATCGAATTGACGGTGATGCCGAGCCCGCCCACGTCGCGCGACAGGCCCTTGGCCCAGGCATGGACGGCCGCTTTGGCTGAGAAGGCGGCATTGATGCGATCGGGCTCCGACTTGCCGGTGATGTTGACGATGCGGCCCCATTTCCGCTCCATCATGCCCGGAAGGATGGCCGTGGTGAGCTGGCGCAGCCGCGTGAAGTTGAGTGTCATCGCCTCGTCCCAGCGGTCCTCGCCGGCGTCCACCGGGAGCGGCCGGCTGCCGCCCGCGGAATTGACGAGGATCTCGACCTTGCCGAGCGCCACGATCGCCTGATCGCGGATGCGCTGGGCGGCGTCGGGCGCCATCACGTCCTGGACGATCAGCGCCGGCGCCGGGTTCTGCGCGCGGGCGATCTCCCCCGCGAGCTCCTCCAGCAGCGCCTTGCGCCGGGCGACCGCCGCGACCTTGACGCCCTCGGCGGCCAACAGGCGTGCAATGGCGCGGCCGATCCCCATGCTGGCGCCGGTCACCAACGCGGTGCGCCCCTTGAGTTGCAGATCCATCGACACTCTCCCTTCGCGCATCCGAGCCATGCCGACATGCGCTTTGCCAAGCATGCCGCGCCCCCCTATAGAAGCAAGGTCGCCGGGGCAAGCGGCTCCGGCGGCGAACGTTCTCGGGGCGGGGTGAAAGTCCCCACCGGCGGTGATGGCGAGCGATCGCCTGAGCCCGCGAGCGCCCGGCGGAGCGATCCGGCGGGGTCAGCAGAGTCGGTGCAATTCCGACGCCGACGGTCACAGTCCGGATGAAAGAGAGCGGGATGAGCTCGGTCGAGCTCGGCGCGTGGCGCCGAGGCGGCCGAGGCCCGTGCGCCCTGATTCTGGTCCTAACTTAGGGAGCGACCCATGAATCAGAGCTATCGAGAGACCATTCAAACGCATGAGAGCCAGACGAGCGGCGGCGATCGGATCGCCTTCGTGCAATCGTGCTGGCACAAGGACATCGTCGACCGCTGCCGCGAGGGCTTCGTGCCGGAGCTCGCGCGGCTCGGCCTCACGAAGGACCGCATCGACTTTTTCGAGGTGCCCGGCGCCTTCGAGATTCCGCTGCAGGCGCAGCTCCTCGCCAAGACCGGCCGCTATGCCGCGATCGTGGCGGCGGGTTTCGTGGTGGACGGCGGCATCTATCGCCACGAATTCGTGGCGGACGCGGTGATTTCCGCGCTGATGCGGGTGCAGCTCGATACCGAGGTGCCCGTCATCTCCGCCGTGCTGACGCCGCAGCGCTTCCACGAGCACGCCGAACATCAAAACTTCTTCCTCGACCATTTCGTGGTGAAGGGTGCGGAGGCCGCGCGGGCGTGTGCGCGGACGATCGAGAACATGCGGTTGGTCGGCCGAGCTGCCGTAGCCTAGGAGGCTGCACGTTTGACCCCCGCGAAATTGCCGTGCCAAAGTCGGCACGGCAATCAGCGGGAGATTTTCGATGGGCTGCCTCGACGGCAAGGTCGTGATCGTCACGGGCGCGGGGCGCGGGATCGGGCGGGAGATCGCGCTGCTCGCCGCGCGCTCGGGCGGCAAGGTGGTGGTCAACGATCTCGGCGGCGGCGCCGACGGCTCCGGTGCCGACGCTGGGCCCGCGCGCGACGTGGCCGACGAGATTGTCGCGGCCGGCGGCGCCGCGGTCGCGAATTCCGCAAGCGTTGGAGATCCCGCCGGCGCCGACAGCATCGTCAGGACCGCGCTCGATGCCTTCGGCCGCGTCGATGCCGTCGTCAACAACGCGGGCATCCTGCGCGACCGCATCTTCCACCGCATGAGCGTCGCCGATTTCGAGCAGGTCATCCAGGTGCACCTGATGGGGAGTTTTTACGTCTCGAAGGCGGCGGCCCTGCACTTCCGCGAGCAGCAGAGCGGCGCCTTCGTCCACTTCACCTCGACCTCGGGCCTGATCGGCAACTTCGGCCAGGCGAACTACGCGGCGGCCAAGATGGGGATCGTCGGGCTCTCGAAATCGATCGCCCTCGACATGGCGCGGTTCAACGTGCGTTCGAACTGCATTTCGCCCTTCGCCTGGAGCCGACTGATCGGGACCATCCCGACGGAGACGCCGGAGGAGAAGGCGCGCGTCGAGCGGCTCAAGACCATGACCGCGGACAAGATCGCGCCACTCGCGATATTCCTCCTGAGCGACCTTGCCAAGGACGTGACCGGCCAGATCCTCGCCGTGCGCAAGAACGAAGTGTTCCTGATGAGCCAGCCGCGGCCCATCCGCTCCGCCCACCGCGACGGCGGCTGGACGCCCGAGGCGCTCGCGGAGACGATGCTGCCGGCGTTCCGGCCGTCTTTCTATCCGCTCGACCGCTCGGCCGACATCTTCAACTGGGATCCGCTTTGAGAGCGCCGGTCCCGCTCGATCACCCCGAAAATCCGGAGAACCGCACATGAGCAAGGCTCCCTTCGATCACCAGGCGATCCGCAGCGTCGTCGGCGAGTACCGCGATCCCAAGCAGACCATCGAGGAGCGGAGCAAGATCTATCGGGAGCTCCTGGGCTACGTGCCGCCGCGCATCCAGTCGCGTTTCGCGGTCACCGGCGCGGTCGACCCGAAGATCCTCGACATGCAGGAGGAGATCCGCGCCCACGCGATGTATCCCAAATGCTTCGACGTGAAGACGTCGCAGCTCATCCTGTTTGCGGCCTTGCTGATGGATTTGAGCGATGCGGCGCGCATCCACGCAACAGCCGCGCGCCGCGCGGGCGCCTCCTTCGAAGAGCTGCAGGCGGTGATCAATCTTGTATTCTTGTTCCGTGGATTGCCCGCGGCCAACCGCGGCGCCGAGATCCTGGTCGCGCTGGCCGAGGCCGAGCACGCGGCGAAGACCGTCAAGAAAGCGTAATGAATCCGCAAAAAGAAAAGCGCGGAGCCGTTGGGGCGGCTCCGCGCGAAATCTAGCCGGTTTGTCGACTAGCCCGCCTTGAGGTTCGTAGCGGCCTGCTTGCCGCGCTCGATCGTGACTTCGTAGCTGATGCGCTGACCCTCGGTGAGGGTGCCCAAGCCAGCGCGCTCGACGGCGCTGATGTGGACGAATACGTCACGCCCGCCGTCGCTCGGCTGAATGAAGCCGAAGCCCTTGACGGGGTTGAACCACTTGACGGTACCGGTAGCCATGTAAGCCTCCTTGGCAGTAGCGGAAGTACGCGCGCGACCGGACGCAATCAATCGTCCGGTCTCGAACAACCTGGATTTGGGGGTGACTTGAAGCGGAGGCCCGCAAGCGGGCGACGCTGGCAAGCTCGCGCCAAAACGTCGATTGCGGGGTCATGAGGCTGGATGCGCCCCGCAAAGTCAAGCGTCATTTCCTCGATTGCTCGCCATTGCCCGTGAGAATCCACGGTCTAGCGCGGTCCACCCAGCAGGCCGTGGAACGCGAATCCCGCGAAGGACGGCCAGGCGCCGAGCGCCCTACCGAGAGGTCCGAGAGCTTCGCGCAGCTCAGGGCCCTGGCCGGCGAAGCTTCGGCTGGTCGCCGGCACCGGTACGACCTCTTCCTGCTGGAAGGCCAAGCCGGGCAGCCCGCTTGCGGGCTCCTTGAACAGCACCAGCGCGTTGCCGTCTCCGACCGTGATGAGCCAAAGCTCGCCGCTCTCCGCCCGCAGGAAGCGTCCGCGCTCGCCGTCATCGAGCGGTACGGCCTCGAGCGCCACCTCCACCGGACGCCCGCGCCGCGTACCCCAGGAGAGGAAGCGCGCGACCGACCGGCGAATGTCGGTAGGGTCCGTCTTGTCCGCGATCACGGTCATGCCGTCGAGCGTGCTCGCCCAACGCTCGGCAACGGATGAGTCGGTCGGGAACCACCATGGCACGGCGGCCGAGAGCGGCATCCCAAGCGCCGGCTTGAGCACTTGCAGCCGGTCGAGAAACGCCTGCGCCTCGGCCGCGGGATCCGCGACGTAGCGCCAGAGGCGATCGGGCGCGTATTCGACCACGGTGCCCTTGATCTGCGCCTCGCCGGAGACTCCGGCGTTGTAGTCGGCGAGTGCTGCACCGGCCGCCGCCAGCGGGACGCGCTCGCCGTCCGCACCGGTGGAGTCGGAAAGCAGCGCCCAGACTTCGATTCCACGGCTCGTCGCCTCGGCGACAAACCCAGCGAGCGCCTGTGGATCGGCTACGCCGCTCACGGCAAGCGGCACGCGCACGTAGAGCTTGGTCATGCTCCAACGTTGCGCACGCGTGAACACGTCCGCCGCGTTCTCTTGCCAGCGCCGCGCGTCGCGTACCCAGCCCGCGCGACTTGCCGGCACCTTCGTGTTGGCCTCGAGCACGATTTCGCTGAGAGCGAGATGACCGCCTGCCGCGGGACACAGCACCTCGATGTCGATCGGCGTATCGGCAGGCAGATCGGCGGGCAAGGGCACATGGGCCTCGGTTGCGCTCTCGGCCTCGCGCAGTTTTGAGAGGGGCCGCGGTTGGCGCGGCGTCGATGCGCCAGCGATCGTCACCACGAGGTGGAAATTCTGGTCGGAGCTGTGGACGACCCGCAGGGACATCCCGGGAATCGGCGGCATGCGCGCGGTCGAGAAGGATAGGCCCGCGGCCTCGCTGCCGGGCGCGCAATCCAAAACCGTGTCGTCGCCGCTGGTATCGAGGGTCGTGCGGCCGAGTGGCCCAAGCGCACCCACGCTCGAGACGGCCCTGATGTCGACGCCGGGTACGAGATAAGGCGCCAAGGCCGGCCGCGCCGGAGGCTCCGTAATGACCTCCCGCACCTCGAAACCGGATTTCCCCGTGGCTCCGGAGACGGTCAGCACTTCGGGCTCGGAGGAGTTCGCGGCGCGGCGAGGGGCCGGCAGCACCGCCAGCACGCTCTCAGCCTCCGTCGGCAAGGCCCGGCCGACGCAACCGGGCTCGGTGGGAGCGATCGCCGTAATGGCAAAGCGCTCATCCGAGGATCCCGCGGCGGGGCACCGTACTACGTAGCTTCCTGCTTGCGCGGCGTCGAGGAGTGCGACGCATAGGAGAGCCGCCGCGAGCAACGAGAGCCTCGAGGCGGCGGAGCCGGGGCGCATCGGGCCGCCGGCGATTCAGTCTGCCGCGATCGCGACGGCGGCGCCGGCCATAAGCGCGGCGCTGGTCCGGTTCGCGAGGCGGACCGCGCGGCGGCTCTGCAGGAATCGTCGTGCGCGCGCAGCGGCAAGCGCCCAGCCGAGGTCTGTGGCCATCAGCACGGCGAGCATGGTGAGCGTCAGCTCGGCCCAGGAAACGACCGTCAAGCCGCCGAGGTCGACGAGGTTCGGAACGACCGCCAGGTAGAACACCATGATCTTCGGATTCCCCAGCGTGATCGCCATGCCCGCCGCGAACATCCGCCACGGCTTCTGCCCGGCGGGAAGCTCTCGGCCCCTGGTGTCCGGCTGCGTCCGCCACATCTTCCACGCGAGCCAGAGGAGGTAGACGACGCCGATCAACTTGATGCCCATGAACAGGGCGGTAAAGGCGTGGGCCACGACGGTGAGCCCCAGGATCGAAAGCGTGAGCCAAATCGCCTCGCCGATCCACATGGCCACCAGAAACGGCAGTACGTCGCGGGCTCCGCTGGTAAGCACGCGGGCTACCAGCGCGGTAATGCTCGGACCGGGCGAGCCCGCGGCCACCATCAGCGCCAATGCGAATCCCATCAATGCGGCAACGGTCATGATGTCATCCTGCTTCGTGGACTATATCGCTGCGAAGCAAGATTGGCCACGGGAGGGACTGTCGACCAGCCGCGCGGGCGTTGCACAGCGCAAAACTTCGGTGGAAGGTGACCCGATGATGGCGGTGCCCTTGCCGGCCGAGCTTTACCTGCAACCGGAGGCTTTTCAGCGGGAGCGACGCAACGTTTTCGGCATTGCCTGGCTGCTGCTTGCGCGCGCGAATGCGTTGCGAACGCCCGGCGACTACGTCGCGCACAGCCTGGGCGGCTGGCCGGTCTTTGCCATGGCCGATTGGAGCGGCGCGCCGAGGGCGTTCCGCAACGTCTGTCGGCATCAGAAGCTGCCGCTCTTCGACGCCGGCGTGGGTCACTGCGAGCAGATCCGGTGCCGTTATCACGGCTGGACCTACGATACCGCGGGCCGCTTCGTCTCGGCCCCGCCGCAGGCGGCGCCGACAGACGGGTTCGCCCGCGATCTTGAGCCGGTGGTCTCCGAGCAGTTTCAGGGGCTCCTGTTCGTCCATCTCGACGACAGGCCGGAGCCGCTGGCGCGGTCGATCACGGGCCTCGCGCCCGCGCTCGCCGAGGTCGGACTCGGGAGCCTCGCGTTCCGATCGGAGACCACGACCGATGTCGATGCCAACTGGAAGCTGGTGATGGAGCATGCGCTCGCGCTGGAAGCCTCCGGCGTCACCCGCAGGGTGGAGTGGCCCTGCACCGTCCTCGATGTGAGTGCCCACGGGGCCGTCGTGCACCAGGTCGTCGCCCGCAGCTTCCACCGCACGCGCATCCATCATCACAGCTACGGGACCGTCCTATTCGGCGACGAGGCGATGGCTCAATGGAAGTCCGGCGCCCGATCGCTGCAGTCGGCCCTGGAGGCGGGTGCCGCACCGGCGCTGCCGGAGTCGCCGGCGCTCGAGCGGTTCCGCGGCCTCGTGCGCGCCGCGCACGAGCAGGGCACGTCTCTCTGACCACCGGGAGACAAGAGCGTCCGCGGTCGTTATCCTGGCTCTAATGAGCAAGAGATCAATAGGGGAGTGAACCGCCATGAGACGTTGTCTATTCGGCATGCTCGCCGTTCTTGCGGTCGTCGCGCCAAACCCGACCGCGCTCGCGAAAGAGCAAAAGATCGGCGATCCCCCCGAGGCTCGCGACATGCGCCTCGTCGGCTACAGCGACCTCCAGGCGCGCAGCGCCTATCAGCCGACCATCCACCTGCAGAATGGCCGATGGATCGCGTACGTCGGCCATCACGGCGGCATCCCGAAGGATGAGAAACCGCTCAACCCGCTCACCGGGCAGCACGAGTCCAATGGCACGTCGCTGATCGACGTGACGGACCCGCACCACCCCAAGTACCTCGCGCATATTCCCGGTGACGAGGGCGAATACGAGGCGGGCGGCGCGCAGATGGTGCGCGTCTGCGACGGCAAGACATTGCCGAAAGGCGATCCCGCGAAGACCTACATGCTCCGCACCTTCGGGAACTCGGCTCACGAAATCTGGGACACCAGCGATCCCGCCAAGCCCGCCCTCGTCACGCGGATCGACGGGATCAAGGGGACGCACAAGAACTGGTGGGAATGCGACACCGGCATCGCCTATCTGGTCTCGGGCGTGCCGGGATGGCGGACGACTCGGATGACGCAGGTGTACGACCTCAGCGATCCCGCACACCCGCAGTTCATCCGGAACTTCGGGCTGCCGCGGCAGCAGCCGGGCGCGGCCGGCGACGTGCCAACGTCGCTCCACGGCATGATCTCCACGGGTCCCCAGGGCAACCGGGTCTATTTCGGTTACGGCACGAACGGCGGCGGTATGCTGCAGATCGTCGATCGCGATAAATTGATCAATGGTCCGAAGGATCCAACGCCCGAGAACCTGCTGGCACCCCAGGTGTCCCTGCTGCAGCTCTCGAGCCTCGTGGGCGCCCACACGACGTTTCCGGTCCTGGGCGTCAAGATGGACGAATTCAGCCACGACAAGACCGGCTCCGTCAGGGATTTCGTCGTCATCACGGACGAGCAGATCGCCAACGAGTGCGGCGAGGCGCGGCAGATGGTGTGGTTCGTCGATATCACCGTCGAGACGCGGCCGCAGGTCGTCTCGAACTTCTACGTGCCGGAAGCGAGCGGGGACTACTGCAGTCGTGGCGGCCGCTTCGGCACGCACTCATCGAACGAAAACATGACGCCGATCTACTACAAGAAGATCATGTTCTTCTCCCACTTCAATGCGGGCGTTCGCGCGGTCGATATCCACAATCCCTTCCGGCCGCGGGAGATCGGCTATTTCATCCCGGCGATCACCAAGAACACGGATCCTCGATGCATCAAGGTGAACGGGCAGGATCGCTGCAAGGTCGCGATCCAGACCAACAACGTTGAGGTCGACGACCGCGGCTATATCTACATCGTGGATCGCGCCAACACGGGCATGCACATCCTCGAGCTCACGGGCGAGGCACGCAAGATCGCAGGCCTGCCGCCCGTGAAATGAAGGATTGAGAGGCGTGCGTCCGGGCCCGTCTCCGGCTGCATCGCGTCCGGTCAAGCGCTGACCACGCGAAGGTGCGGGGCGTCGCTCTCCATCAAGCTGCGATAGACCTCGAGATACTCCTGCACCATGCGGCGGGCGGTGAAGCGCTCCTCGAACCGCTCGCGCACGCGCTCGCGCGAAAGCTCGCCGATGCGCGCGACCGCCGCGACGGCGCCCGTCTCGTCCTTCACGACGTAGCCGGTGAGGCCGTCGTCGACCACTTCCGGCACCGACCCTGCGTGGAAGCCGATCACCGGCGTCCCGCAGGCCATCGCCTCGATCATCACGAGGCCGAAGGGCTCGGGCCAATCGATCGGGAGCAGGAGTGCGATCGCGCCGCTCAGGAATCCCGGTTTCTCTCGGTCGCTGATCTCGCCGATGTACTCGATCCGCGGCTCGTCGAGCAGGGGCTTGATCTCGGTCGTGTAGTAGTCCCGGTCGACCGGGTCGATCTTGGCCGCGATCCTGAGCGGCAGGCCGCAGCGGCGGGCGATCCGGATCGCGCGGTCGAGCGCTTTCTCGGGCGCGATGCGGCCGAGGAACGCAAGATAGCCCGGCTTCACGGGCTGTGGCGTGAGCAGGCGCTCCGGCAGTCCGTGATAGACGGTCCGCACCCAATTCCCGTGCGGCGCCGGCCGCCGCTGTGCGTCGGAGATCGAGACCAGGGGCGCCGTCGGGAAGGTATGGAACAGGGGCTGATGCTCCGGGAGGTCGAGCCGTCCATGCCAAGTGGTCACGAAGGGGGTCGGCTGCCGGAGAAAGAGAGAAAACGGATAGTAGTCCAGGTGGAAGTGCAGGAAATCGAAATCGCCCGCCTGTTGACGGATCTTTTCCAGCATGAGCAGGTGAAGTGCGTTGGGATCGCGGACCGAGCCGTCGAGCCTGAGCGCCTTCGGCCAGAACGCCTCGAGCTTCGCCGAGGTCACGGAGTCGCCGCTCGCGAACAACGTCACCTCGTGGCCCATTTCGACCAGCTCTTCGGTGATCCAGGAAACCACGCGCTCGGTACCGCCATAGAGTCTCGGCGGAACCGCCTCCGTCAGCGGCGCGACTTGTGCAATTCGCATGAAAGATCCTTTCGGCGCGGATGAAACAGAAAGATAGGTCTCGATGTGCGGGCGCAACCCCAGTTTCACACCGAGAACGAGAGCGTTGACTTGAAAGTCTGTGATGCGCCGCTTTTGACACAAGAAGTTGAGCCCGAGACCTCGCAGGCGAGACCAAGGGGCGTCGTTATGTCCCATCGGTTCTAAAAATGAACCCACGACATCGTGGCCGAGACTGCGAAGCTAGATGTCGGGCCTGCACAACCCGTCCGGCCTGCAGAACCCGTCCGGCTCGCCTGCGCCGCTGCGTTTGGAGTACGTGCGCCGGACTCAAAGTCTGAATCGATCGGGATGAGTGATCTCTGCGCCTACGCAAGCCGGCCCTTCGCCTTCGTCGCGCGCTACATTCGGCATCGCATGCTCGCGCATGCGGCGATCGCCGCGTCGGTCCTGGGTGCGGTCGGCTGCTCGGTCTCCACGCAATACGGCGTGAAGTTCCTGGTGGATACCTTGGCTCAGGGCCCGGCGGTTGCGCGCGCGTGGCTCGCCTTCGGCGTCCTCGTCGCGTTGATGGCCGCGGATCAATTGCTCTGGCGCTTGGCGAGCTGGATCGCGAGCCACACGTTTGTCGCGGTCACGGGCGATCTCCGCAACGATCTTTTCCGGCACGTCACCGGCCACCCGCTGCAATATTTCTCGGAGCGGCTTCCGGGCATGCTGACGAGCCGCATCACCGCCACGTCGAACGCGGTCTTCACCATCGAGAGCATGTTCGTCTGGAATGTGCTGCCGCCCTGCGTGGCGACGGTCGGCGCGACGGCCTTCCTGTTTGCGGTGAGCGCGCCCATGGCTGCGGGTCTCGCCTGTGTGGCTGGCGCCCTGGTCGTGGCGCTGTTCCGGCTCGCTGCCGCCGGCAAGCCTTTGCATCACGGCTTCGCCGAGCGCGCGGCGCTGGTCGATGGCGAGATGGCGGACATCGTCGGCAACATGCCGACTGTCCGGGCGTTCGGGGGACTCCGGCGCGAGCATCGGCGGTTCGAGTCGACCGTCGGCCAGGAGATGGCGGCGCGCCGCCGCAGCCTGCAGTACCTCGAGAAGATTCGTCTCTTGCATGCGGGCGTGACGGCGGTCCTGATGGTCGCGCTTCTGGCTTGGGCGATCATGCTGTGGCAAAGGGGCGCCGCGAGCACGGGGCAGGTGGTCCTGGTCTGCACGCTGGGATTCGGCATTCTGCACGCGACCCGCGACCTCGCGGTGGCGCTCGTGGACGTCACGCAGCATCTGGCCCGGCTGTCCGAGGCCGTGGCGACCCTTCTGGTGCCCCATGAACTGCGCGACCATGAGCAGGCGACCGCCTTGACCCGGCGGCGCGGGCACGTGGCGTTCGACAATGTCTCGTTCCATTACTCCGATGGGCGCAAGGTCTTCGAGCGATTCTCCCTGGACATCGCCGCCGGCGAACGCGTGGGGTTGGTGGGCGAGTCCGGCGCTGGGAAATCCACTTTGCTGGCCCTGCTGCAGCGCTTCCACGATCCGCAGGGCGGCCGGATCCTGATCGACGGTCACGATGTCGCGCTGATCACGCAGGAGAGTCTGCCGGACGCCATCGCAGTGGTGCCGCAGGACATCTCGATGCTGCACCGCTCGATCCTCGAGAACATCCGTTACGGCCGTCCCGAGGCGTCGGACCAGGAGGTCATGGCCGCGGCCTCTGCCGCGCATTGCCTCGATTTCATCGACAAGCTGCCGCAGGGGATGGCGACCGTCGTAGGCGACCGCGGCGTACGATTCTCCGGCGGTCAGCGGCAGCGCATTGCGATCGCGCGCGCGCTCCTCAAGGATGCGCCGATCCTGCTCCTCGACGAGGCTACCTCGGCGCTCGACAGCGAGTCGGAGGAAACTATCATCCGCGAGGCGCTCGACCGCTTGATGCGCGGGCGGACGGTGATCGCGGTGGCGCACAGGCTCTCGACGCTCGGCGGCTTCGATCGCATCGTGGTGCTACGCGAGGGCAGGATCGTGCAGGATGGGCCGCCCGGCGACCTCATGGTGATCGACGGGCCGTACCGTCGCCTTGTCCAGCGCGAGATGACCCGGCTCGCGAGCCAGGCGGCGTAGCGGGCGGTGTCTACGCCTTCTCCGGCTCCAAACCGTCGCTCAGCCTGGCGTTCTCGGACACGAGCTTGAGCCCCGCCGCCTTGGCCTCGAGCTCGATCAAGGCCGCGAAATCACAGTCGGTATAGCCGTTGCCGACCAGGCTCTGCACGATCTCGCGGGTAAGCGCGGCGAGGGGCATGGGCACGCCCTCCGCCCGCGCGGCCTCGAGGCCAAGGTCGAGGTCCTTGCGCAGCAGCGGCGGCGTGAAGGTCGCGGCGAAATCCAGGTTCACGTAGGCCGGCGTCTTGTAGCGGGAGAAGACCGATCCCATGACGCTGTCATTGATGAAGCTCAGGAACGATGCGCGCGATACGCCGTTCTTCTCGGCGAGAACGGTGATCTCCGAGAGCGCTTGCGCCACGATCCCGAGGTAGACGTTGTGGCATATCTTCACGATCCGGGCCTTCTCGCCATCGCCCACATAGGAGACGCCGCGGCCGAAAAGCTTCAAGAAGGGCGCCGCGCGGTCATAGGCCTCGCGTGGTCCGGAGACGACCACGCTGAGCTTGCCGGAGCGGACCACTTTGGGATTGCCGCTGACCGGCGCAGCCAGAAAGCTGCAGCCGCGCCGCGCCAATAGCTCGCGCGCCTCCGCCGATGCCGCTTCCGAGACCGTCGAGCTGTCGATCACCACGCGAGGCGCCTTGCCCGGCTGCGACAGCAAGCCCCTGGGGCTGGAGATGACGTCGATCAAATCCTTGGATTCCGCGACGATCACGAATACGAGATCGAAATCCGCGAGATCGCCGAGCGAGTCCACGACAGTGGCACCCAGGCTTGCGAGCGGCTCGGCCTTGGCGCGCGTCCGGTTATAGACCGAGAGCTTGATGCCGGCCTTGAGGAGTCGCTCCGCGAGCGCGAAACCCATGCGCCCCGCGCCGACCCATCCGATGCGCTCATCCGCCATGTTGAACCTCATGCCAGCTGTGGGTTCGATGTCGAGGTGCATCCTAGTGGAGGGCCGGCGGCCGGCTCAACGGTCCCTGCCGCGCCCTGCCGCCCAGCCTCTGCTAGACTGAGCCTCCGCCGCTGGCCGCGGCAGGGAGATGCGCTCATGGCGCCACGGACTCAACTCTTGACGGCGACGCACGAGGTCTTCAATCAGCCGCCTCCGCTGGTCGACTACAATCTCTTCGGGAGCGACCGGGTTCTGGTCGAGGCCGCGGAGCGGTACGGTGCCGGAGATCATGCGGGCGAGCTGACCAAGCTGGGCGCACGCCTGGGCGCGCGCGAGAGCATCGAAGCGGGCTTCGCCGCCAACGCCAATCCGCCGCGTCTGCTGAGCTTCGACCGCTACGGCAATCGCCGCGACGAGGTCGAGTTTCATCCGGCCTATCACGCGATGCTCGGCCTCGCAGTCGAGCACGGCCTGCACTCTTCGCCCTGGGCCGATCCGAAGCCGGGCGCGCACGTCGCACGCGCCGCCGGGACTTACATGCTGACCCAGGTCGAAAGCGGCGTTTACTGCCCGATCGCCATGACCTACGGCAGCGTCCCCACGCTGCAGCGCGAGCCAGGGATTGCGGGCGAATGGCTGCCCCGGGTGTTCTCGCGCGTCTATGATCGGCGGTTCGTGCCCGCGGCACAGAAAACGGGTGCGCTCCTCGGCATGGGCATGACGGAGAAGCAGGGTGGCTCCGACCTGCGCGCCAATACAACGCGCGCCGAGCCCGAGGGCACCAGTGGTCCGGGCGCCGCCTATCGCCTCACGGGCCACAAGTGGTTCCTTTCGGCGCCGATGTGCGATGCCTTCCTGATGCTGGCCCAGGCGCCCGCAGGTCCGAGCTGCTTCCTGGTGCCGCGCTGGACGCCCGACGGCGCGCTCAACGGCCTTCGTTTGCAGCGCCTGAAGGACAAGCTCGGCAACCGTTCGAATGCCTCCTCCGAGGTCGAGCTGGCGGCAGCGTGGGGGCTGCTCGTGGGCGAGGAAGGGCGGGGCATTCCGATCATTATCGAGATGGGCAATCTCACCCGACTCGACTGCGCCGTCGGCTCGGCGGGCCTGATGCGCCAAGCCGTCGTGCAGGCGATCCACCACGCGCGGCACCGCACGGCATTCCAGAAGCGGCTGGTCGACCAACCTCTGATGACGAACGTGCTGGCGGACATCGCGCTCGAGTCGGAGGCGGCGACGGTGCTCGTTCTTCGGCTGGCGAGCGCATACGACCGAGCGGACGAGGCAGCATTGCGCCGGCTGCTGACGCCCGTGACCAAATACTGGATCTGCAAGCGCGCGCCCGCACTGGCCCTGGAGGCGATGGAGGTGCTGGGTGGCAACGGCTACGTCGAGGAGAGCATCATGCCGCGGATCTACCGCGAGATGCCCGTGAACTCCGTCTGGGAGGGCTCGGCGAACGTGATCTGCCTCGACGTCCGGCGCGCGATGGAGCGGTCGCCGGAGGCGATCGACGCGTTCCTCGCGGAGCTTCGGCTTGCGCAGGGCGCGAGCGCACGGCTCGATCGGTTCGTGACCTTGCTCGAAGCGGAGATCGTGGCCTCGCGGCGAGCGGAAGAGGGCTTGGCCCGCCGCCTCGTGGGGCGCATGGCGGTCGGTCTGCAGGCGGCCCTGCTGGTACGGTACGCTCCCGCCGAGGTGTCCGATGCGTTTTGCGCCGACCGGCTCGAGAACGAGCCGGGCGGTGCCTTCGGCGCGCTGCCGCCGGGCGTGAGCCGGTCCGCGATCGTGGACAGAGCCGCCCTCGCATGAGCGACACGGAGCCGGCGCCAGCCTCCGGTGATCGCCCCCCCGCGCGCGGCGCAAGCGCGGTCGCCGCGCGGTCCATCAGGTTGCCAGAGACGATCTTCCGCTATGTGCTCGACACCAGCGCCTATCATCAGCTGCTGCTGTTCCTGCTCACCGTTGCGGTGTTCCTGATCGAGCTGGTGCCGCTCGAGCTGCAGCGGCGGATCATCAACGATCTCGTGAAGAACCGGAGCTACAGCTACGTGATCACGCTCTGCGCGATCTATGCCGGGGTCGTGATGGTGCACGGCAGCACGAAGCTCGCGCTCAACATCTACCGCAACTGGGTGGGCGAGCGGACCGTCCGCGATCTGCGTCGGCGCATCCGCGATCTCATAGGGCTGTCGTCGGTCGCTGAGATCGACCCGGAGGCGCAGGGCGTCGAGATTTCCATGATCGTGGCGGAGGTCGAACCGGTCGGCGCCTTCGTCGGCAGCAGCGTCTCGGAGCCGCTTCTGCAGAGCGGGGTGATGCTCTCGGTGCTGGCCTACCTGATCCATCTCGACGTCTGGATGGCGCTGATCGCGGTCGCGATCTTCGTGCCGCAGCTGATTTTCGTACCCTTGATGCAGAAAGCGATCATCGAGCGCACGGCGACGCGGGTCCAAGTGCTGCGCGGGCTCAGCATCAGCATCGTTGAGGCGCCGAAGCGCGTGGGCGGCGAGCGGATCGAGGAGGGGCCCATCCAGCGGGTCTTCGAGCTCGACATGGGAATATTCAAGCTGAAGTTCACCATGAATTTCCTGATGAACTTCTGCAATCACCTGCAGCGCATCGCCGCGCTGCTGCTCGGCGGCTGGTATGTGCTCACAAACCAGCTCGAAGTGGGGGGCGTGGTGGCCTTCATCTCGGGCGTCGAGAAGCTCAACGATCCCTGGGGTGACCTCGTCAACTATTTCCGAGACTTCAGCGTCGCTCATGTGAAGTACCGCCTGGTCTCCACTGCCGTGGATGATCTGATGGAGAGCCAGGCGGTCGCGAGCGAGGAGACGCAGGCGACCGAGGAGCCGGCGCCGCTTCGCCGGCTGCCGCAGTGAGGGCGCTTACCGGTTGAGCCAACGCCGCGCGAAGCCGAGCAGGCCCTGCGGCATGAAGATCACCATGGCGATGAAGATGATCCCGATCGGGATCAGGTAGTACTCGGTCAAGAAGCGCGAGAGCGCCTCGTGCAGGAGAAGGTAGAAGGCGGCGCCGACGATCGGTCCGACCAGCGTGCCGATGCCGCCCATCACGTTGTAGATCACCGCCTGCCCCGAGGTGAGGAAGAACACGAAATCCGGCGCGGCGAAGGCCTTCTGCACCGCGTAGAGCGCGCCCGACAAGCCCGCGAACAGCCCCGACAGCATCACCGCCGCGATCTTGTAGCGCTGCACGGGATAGCCGATGGCGCGCGTGCGCGCCTCGTTCTCACGGATCGACTGCAGCACCATCCCGAAGGGTGACTGGGTGATCCGCCGGAGCAGCACGTAGGACCCCGCGACGACCGCGAGCACGAACCAATAGAGCGTGAGCGTGGTGAACGGCGTCGAGAACAATCCGGGGATCGCAAGCGGGGGTTTCCGGAAGGTCAGTCCGTTCTCTCCGCCGGTCATTTCCGTCCACGTGAAGATGATGACGTAGAAGATCTGCGAGAAGATCAGCGTCGTGATGGCGAAATAGATGTCGCGCAGACGGGTCGAGAAATAGGCGACGAAGAGCGCGACCGCTCCGGCACCCACGAGGCCGTAGAGCAGCGCGAGCCACAGGCTCGGCGGCTTGACCGTGAGCAAGGCTGCGGCCGCGCCGTAGACGCCCAGGCCGAAGAACGCCGAATGCCCGAACGACACCATGCCGGTGTAGCCGATCAGGATGTCCGACGACATCGCGAGCAGGCCCCAGATCAGGATCTCCGTGATGAAGCGCCGCCAGTACTCGGGCAGCACGAATGGCGCGAGCGCGAGCAAGACCAGCACGGCGGCGAAGCCCGTCCAGTAGAGGACCGTCTGGCGCTCTCTCATTTCGGCGTCGGCACGAAGAGGCCCGTCGGCCGGAACAGCAGGGTCAGGATCAGCACCACGAAAGAGACGATCGCGGCTTGCGCGGGGCTGACCCAGATCGAGGCATATGCCTCGAGCAGGCTGATGAAGATCGCCGCCGCGACCGAGCCCGCGAGGCTCCCCATGCCGCCCACCACGACGACGATGAAGGCGCGCAGGATCCAGTCGAGCCCCATCGCATGGTTCACCCCCACCAGCGGCCCGAACAGCACGCCGCTCGCCGCCGCCATGCCCGCACCGATCGCGAACACGCCGGTGTAGACCCAGGGGACCGGGATTCCCATGGCCTGCGCCATCGCGCGGTCCTGCATGGTGGCGCGAATCCAGATGCCGTACTTGCCGAACTTCAAGAACAGCCAGAGCGCGCCGATGATCGTGGCGGAAAGCAGCGCAATCACCAGCCGGTAGACCGGGTACTCGAGATAGAGCAGCGGGAAATGGCCGGTGAAAGGCTCCTGGATCTTGCGCGCCACCGGCCCGAACTGCCAGAGCGCGTAGTTCTGCAGCACCAGCGAGATCCCGAAGGTCGTGAGGATCGTGGTGAGAGGATCGCGGCCGATCAACGGCCGGAGCGTGACGATCTGCAGCGCCGCGCCGAGCAGCGCCACCATGAGCGTCGCGACCACGAGCGCAACCCAGAAGCTCCCGGTCGCGGTCAGCACCACCACGCCGAAATAGGCGCCGAGCATGAAGAGCTCGCCGTGGGCGAAGTTGACGACGTCCATGATGCCGAAGATCAGGGTCAGACCCGACGCCACCAGCGCCAGGATCATGCCCGTGACGACGCCGTTCACGGTCTGGATCAGGATGAGGTCGAGCGGAATGGCCACGTGCCTATACTCCCAGGTACCGGCGGACCACGGCGTCGCTGGCGCTGAGCTCGGCGGCGACGGCTTGGTGCCGCACCGCGCCTTTCTCCATGAAATAGACGCGCTGGCTCGCGGCCAGCGTCAGCGGCACGTTCTGCTCCACCAGCAGGATGGCGACGCGCTCGCGCCGCAGCACGTCGATGATCTCGCTGATCTGCGCGACCATCCTCGGCATGAGCCCCTCCGTGGGCTCGTCCAGCAAGATGATCTTGGGCTCGAGCATCATGGCGCGGGCGATCGCGAGCATCTGCTGCTCGCCCCCGGAGAGCGTGCCGCCGGGCTGATCGCGCCGTTCCTTGAGCAAGGGGAAATAGTCGTAGACCTTCCGCAGGAGCTCCTGCTTGTGGGCCTCGGTGACGCCGGCTCGGTCGAGCCCCGTGCGCAGGTTCTCCATCACCGTCAGCGCGCGGAAGATCCGCCGGTCCTCGGGCACGTAGCCCACGCCGAGCCGCGCGAGGCGGTGCGGTGGCAGGCCGTGGACGGGCCGGCCCTCGAGCAGGACCCGGCCCTGGCTGGGCCGCACCAGGCCCATGATGGTCTTGAGCGTCGTGCTCTTGCCGACGCCGTTGCGGCCGAGCAGCCCCACGACCTCGCCACGGTCCACCCTGAGCGAGATGCCGTCGAGGATGTGGCTCTTGCCATAATAGGTATGGACAGCGTCGACCTCGACGAGCACGTCGCTGTCGGCGCCGGGCGCGCTCATGTCTTGAGGTAGACCTCCTGTACCCGGGGGTTGTGCTGAATCTCGGCGGGCGATCCTTCCGCGAGGACTGCGCCGTAATGCAGCACGGTGATGCGCTGCGCGAGCTCCATGACCACTTCCATGTCGTGCTCGACGATCAGGATGGTGAGCTGCTTCGATATCCGGCGGATGAGATCGACGGTGTCGCGCGTCTCCGCGGCGCTCATGCCCGCCGTCGGCTCGTCGAGACAGAGGAGCCGCGGCTCCGTCGCCAGCGCGATGGCGATCTCGAGCGTGCGCTGCTCGCCGTGCGACAGGCTCGACGCCAGCTCGCCGGCCTTGCCGAGCAGCCCCACGGCCTCGAGCGTCGCCTCGGCCTTCTCGACGATGTCGCGGAGCGCCCGGTGATGCGTCAGCATGCGCCAGCCGTGCCGGCGCGACTGTGCGGCGATCCGGACGTTCTCCAGCACCGTCGCGCTCGGCAGGATGTTCGTGATCTGGTACGACCGGGCGATACCTTGCTGGGAGATCCGGTCCGGCGGCAGCCCCGCGATGTCGACGCCATCGAGCAGGATGCGGCCGGAGCTCGGCCTGAGCACGCCGGTGAGGCAGTTGAAGAATGTGCTCTTGCCGGCGCCGTTGGGCCCGATTACCGCGCGGATCTCGTCGCGCGCGACCTCAAGGGTGACGCCGTTGAGCGCGCTCAAGCCGCCGAACCGGATGCTCAGATCCTCGGTGCGGAGCAGCGGTGCGGTCGCGGCGGCTTCTGCGAGAGCAGCCGGCGCGGTCACGGCGCCGTCCACTCAGGCGAAGGTGCAGGCCGGTACGGTAACGGTCTTCTCCTTGGGCACCACTTCGAGGATCCGGTGCTTGCCGTCATGGATATCGAAGATGAACTCCCGCAGGAATGCCTGATGGTCCTCCTTGCGGAGCGTCTTGTCGCCCTGCGGGAAGTCGTCGCCTTCCTTCATTTCGAGCCCCTCGAGCGCCGCGATCAGCTTCGGCGTATCGTCGCGGCCCTGGAATCCGGATTTCTCGATCGCCAACTTGAGCGCATTCATCGCCTCGAAGTTCGACTGGACGTACCGGTCGGGCAGGGGACCGGATGGATCGATCTGCTTGAGCCGCGCCACCGCGTCGTCGAAGAATTTCTTGTGCGCTTCCGTGTTGAGGGGCGCATCGAGCACCGGGACATACCGGTTGATGCCGACGAAGCCCTCGATCTTCTTGCCGAGCGCGGGAAGGTTGACCGACTCGGCGATCGCGCCGTCGCCCGCCCACTTGTATTTCTTGGTGAGGCCGAGGTCATAAGCCTGGTTGCCGATGGTGACGCCGTCCTGCCCGAAGAAGATGCCGAGCAGCCCGTCGAACTCTCCGCTGATCTTCGACAGGAACGGCGTCATGTCGGCGGTGCCGAGCGGGATGCCGGTCGTCCCGACGATCTCGCCGCCGACCTTCTTGATCTCGGCCGCGTAGGCGTCGCGCGTCGACTGGCCCCAGGCGTAGTCGGCAAAGGCGATGTGCCATTTCTTGCCGAGCTTGCCGACCAGATAGGGCGCGAAGGCCACCGCCTGCGCGGGCGCGTAATCGAAGGTGCGGAAGCTGTAGCGGTTGCACTTGCTGGTGGTCAGCGTGGTGTCGAGGCATACGCTGATCATGTTCACGATCTTCGCCTCCTCGTAGACCGGCATGCAGGCGATGCAGATGTTGGACAGGAAACCGCCCACCTGGGCATCGATATTGTCCTCGACCACCATCTTCTCGACCTTGCGCCGTGCCACGTCGGGTTTGGACTCGTCGTCGGCGATCACGAGCTCGATCGGGCGGCCCTTGATGCCGCCGGCCTTGTTGATGCGGTCGACCGCCATCTGGATGCCGACCAGGGCGGTCTTGCCGCCCGCGGCGCCGGCGCCCGAGAGCGGCTGCAGCGTGCCGATCTTGTAGGGCTTGGCGGCGCCCAAGGCGGCGCGCCAGGGGCTCGGCGCCAGCAGCGAGGCGCCGATCATGCCGGCACCCGCCGAGCCCCATCCGAGCAGGCGCCGACGCGTCACGCTGCGACGCGGCCGAGCATTCAGCTTTTCCGTCATGGTGAAATCCCTCCCTATGCCGCATCGTTTGTTGTGCGGTCTGGTCTCTACGGTAAAGAAACCGAGACAAGAAGCAAGCCGCCCTCCAGAGGGGCCCCCGATGATCATCTGCTCAATGGCTGCCGCTGCCCATCAAATGGGCAGTTGCAGGCCTCCCGCATCTGGCTCAGCATGACGCAAATCTTGAGGTGTGAGCCATGGCACGCCACGGAAGCTACGGCCCGCGCGGCGTCATTCCCGCGGTCCTGCTGCCCTTCGACACCGACCTTGCGATCGACGAGGCCGCCTTTCGCAGGCACCTGCACGACGTCGCGGCGGTCGAAGGCCTCTCGGCAATCACCGTCAACGCACACTCGACCGAGGTCGCCTCCTGCAGCTTCGAGGAGCAGCGCCGCGTGCTCGAGATCGCCCAGGACGAGATCGGCGATCGCCTGCCGCTGGTGAACGGCATCTGGGCGGACGGCAGCCTCGAGGCCGCTCGCATTGCGCGCATGGCGGATCAGGGCGGTGCCTCGGCGCTCCTGGTGTTCCCGCCCGCGCCCTTCACGCTCGGCCAGTCGCCCGGTATGGCGCTCGAGCACTTCAAGCGGATCGCCGACGCGACCGACCTGCCGCTCATCGTGTTCCAGTACCCGCTGGCGACCGGCCAGGGCTATTCCAAGGAGACGCTGCTCAAGCTCTGCGCGGAGGTTCCGACCATCCGTGCCATCAAGGACTGGATCGGCAATCCCCAGCACCACGAGTGGCACGTCCGCACGCTGCAGAGCCTGCCGCGGCGCGTGAGCGTGCTCACCACCCATAGCGCCTGGCTCCTATCCTCGCTGGTGCTCGGCTGCGACGGTCTGCTGTCCGGCAGCGGCAGCGTCATTGCGGACCTGCAATCGGCGCTGTTTCAGGCGGTGCAACGGAACGACCTCGCGGAGGCGCGTCGGATCAACGACCGCATCGAGCCGCTCGCCCGCGTCTTCTACAGCGATCCCTGGGTCGACATGCACAACCGGATGAAGGAGGCGCTGGTTCTCTTGGGCCGCCAACCGCGTGCGGTCGTCCGGCCGCCCCTGGTCAAGCTCGACGGTGCCGAGATCACGCGCATCCGCCAGGCGCTGACCGAGTCGGGGTTGCTCGAACGGAAATCAGGCCGTCACGCGGCTTAGGCGCGCACCTCCTGGCGCTGGAACACGACGTAGGTCGCGACGAAGAGCGCGATCACGCCGGCCGCCAGGCCCGTGATCTGCGGCCAGACCAGCAGAAGGCTCTGGCCGAGCGGCAGGGGCGAACCCATCACGGCACCCTCGAGCTGCTCCAGGAACACGGGCCCCAGCGCGCGAGTCGCCGGATGAAGTAGCGCGAGCACGGACTCCGCGAAGAGCGTGTTCGGCGAGATCCGCTCCAGCATCTGCTGGATCTGAAGCTGCTCCAGGCTGGGCGTGCCGAGGAGGATGCTGGCCTCGGACGCAAACAGCGAGTCCGTCAGGAACCGGACGATGATGGGCCAGAGCACGCTGAAGAACAGCCATGCGCCGAGCGCGAGAAGCGCCGCGGTCGCCGCAGACCGGAACACGACCGAGCAGAAGAGCGCCAGCGCCAGCCAGATGCCGCCGTAGACGATCGCGATGAGCAGGAAGGCGACGCCGCGGAGAATCTCCTCACCGCTCGGCGGAACGCCCAGCAGCAGGAGCCCGAGCCCGATGATGAGGAGCCACATGGTCACCAGCGCGATCGCGAGGGTGGCCAAGCCCGCCAGGAATTTCGCGAGTAGCAGCGCGTCGCGATAGATCGGCTGGGCCAACACCCGGCTCAAGGTGCGCCGGTTGAACTCGCCGTTGATGCTGTCGAAGCAGAGCCCGATGGCCATGAGCGGGATCAGGAAACCCAGCACCTCTATGAAGGAGGGCAGAGGGGCGCGCGCATTCGTGAAGAGCCGCAGGAACAGGAACGGATCCTGCGCCGTGGTGGTGCGCAAATCCTGTATGGCGACATAGACCGCGCCGATGCCGGTCAGCAGCACCAGCCATTCGAGGATCAGCATCCGGGCGCTGCCCAGGTGGTCGGCGAGCTCCTTGAGGAAGACGGTGCCGCATCCCGTCCAGGGCGAGCCGCTACGCCGTGCCATGGGGACCCTCGAAATAGCGGCGGTAGATCGCGTCGAGGCCCGGCTCGATCCGCTCCAGCCGCTTGAGCGATGCTCCGGCGCTCACGATCAGGGTGGCGAGGTCCGCGCCCACGTCCCGGCTCGCGACCACGTGGTACCGACCTGCGCCATCCACGCGCACGCTTCGCACGCCGCTGATGCTGCCGATGATCGGCTCCATGTTGTCGTCGCCGCCGACCTCGATGTCGAAGGTATGGCCGCCGCCAAGCACGCGCTCGGCGAGCTCCGGCACCGTGCCGATCAGCACGATCTTGCCCTGGTGGAAGAGCGCGACGCGGTCGCACACCGCTTGCACGCGGTCGAGCAGATGGGACGAGATCAAGACGGCGACGCCGTCGGCCTTGAGGCCGCGGATCATGTCCAGGAGCTCGAAGGTCGCCTGCGGATCGAGGCCGGAGGTCGGCTCGTCGAGTATGGCGACCGCGGACTTCTTCATCGCGATCTCCGCAAGGCCGAGCCGCTGCCGCATGCCCCGCGAGAAGGTCGCGACCCTCTGGTCGGCGACGGTCTCGAGCGAGACCCGCCGCAGTGCCGCCTCAAGGCGCGGCTCGATCTCGCGCCGCTCGAGTCCGGCGAGCTTGCCCGTGTAGCGCAGGTTCTCGCGCGCGGTGAGGTTGTCGTAGAAGCCGACCGCATCCGGCAGGTAGCCGACCCGCCGCTTGACCTCCAGCGGATCGCGCACCGGATCGAAGCCGTGCACGCGAATCTCGCCGCCGCTCACGTCCGTGAGGCCCAGGAGCATCAGGATCGTGGTGGTCTTGCCGGCGCCGTTCGGCCCCAGCAGGCCGAAGATCTCGCCGGCACGGACGTCGAGATCGATGCCGTCGACGGCGAGGGTACGGCCGTACCGCTTCTTGAGACCGCGTGCCGCGATCACGCTCGCGGTCATCGCCGGCCGAACCTGGCCACAGCTCCGACCGCCACCAGCAGCGCCGCCGCGATGATGCCGGCGCCCACGATGCCCCAGAGCGTCGAGGTCGAGACCGTGATGCGGAAGTCGGCCGAGCTCGAATTGCCCTCGGTCCCCGCCCGCATCGTGGTCATGTAGTCGCCCGCGAGCGCCTTCGCGGACGGCGTCAGCAGCGCCTGAACCACCTGCTTGGCCTTGGGTGCGAGGGCATCGATCTTGCTGGGCTGGAACTCCACCTTCCAATCCGAGGGTGGCGAACCCGAGAGCTCGACGTCCCGCGCGGGCGCGGTGCCGTCGTTGCTGACGGTCAGCGAGATCGGTGTAGCCTTGCCGGCCTCGGCCTGCGCCGAGAGCCGGCCGTCCTGGCCCGTGAGGTGCAGCTGCGGCTGACCCGCAATCTGCATGGTCATGCCGGTCTCGGCGGCGACGTCGCCCGTGGACGCCCGAACCTTCACGGGATAGCTGCCTTCGGTGACGTCGCTCGGCGTCTGCACCTTGACCTTGAGATCCTTGCTCTGGCCCGCGGGGATCGGGATCGACGTGATCTCCTGCGAGCCGTAGGACTCCGTGAAGGAGGTCTGGAACCCCGGCGGCGCCGAGGCCGCGAGGTTCACCACCGCGTCCTTGTCGCCATCGTTCGTAACCGTGAAGTCGTAGTCGAAGCTGCTGTGCGGCGTGCCGCGGATCGAGGGCAACTTCGACTTGATGGTGAGCTTGGCCGGCAGGTCCTGGGCGACCGTCACGTCGAGTGGCAGCTGCGTGCTTGCATTGGTCCCGGAGGCGATCAGCATCAGCCGATGCGTACCCGCGCCGGCGCCGGCGGGTATCTCCAGCTTCAGCTCGATCGGCACGTTGTCGTTGCTGGCGGGCATGGCGGCCGCGATCGGCGCGCCGCCGCCCAATACCGTCGCCTTCCAGTCAGCCGGCACGTCGCTGATCTTGAGCGTGACCGATTCCGGCGGCAGGTTGTAGTTCTGGACCTTGAGCTTGATCGTGGTCGTGTCGCCCGCGCGCACCGTGGTCGCGGGATAGTCCGTGGTGATCCAAAGGCCCTTGACGTCGCTCGGCGCGGCCACCGCGGCAGGCGCGGCGAGCGCGATCGCCGACAAGACACCGAGTGCCGGAAACAGGTAGCGCATGGGTCACTCCTTGGCCGCTACCCCCTCGGAATGTGCGTACCCCAGGTGACTCGCTTTTTTAGCGAGCGCGCGCTGCAGTGGAACTTAAAAGTTTTTAATCGACCGCAGCAAACGTTCGGCTACCGGAACGCCGGCATCACGTCCTTGGCGAACCAGCGGAGCTGCTCCTTGAACTCCTTGGGCGGGATGCCCTCTGCCCAATGGATCATGAAGTGCTCGAGGCCCGGATACTTCGCCTCGATGGACTTGATGCCCTCGATCACCTGCCTGGGCGGGCCGCAGAACCAGGCTTTCTGCTGGATGCCGTCCTTGAGGTTGGGCGTGCGCGCGGGCGCGCCCGGTGTGCCCCAGGTGCGGCCCTGCTCGTCGGCGTAGCGCACAAATCCGAAGGGCGCGAACCATTTGTAGCGCTCGTCGTGCGCGGGCTCGACGCGCCGGATGGCTTCCTCCTGCGTGTCCGCGAGATACATTCCGGCACCCCAGATCACGTCTTCGCCGAGCTGCTTCTGCCGGCCATGGCGGTGGCAGGCGTCGTGATAGGCGCGGATGACGTCGTCGAGGATCTTCTCGCCGTTCAAGGTCACCATCGCCTTGAGGCCGTAGCGCGCCATCATGTCGATGGTCTTGCCGCTGGCGATCGGCATCCAGATCTCGACCGGCAGGTGCTTCGGCCGCGGGATGACGGTGATGTCCTTGAGCTCGTAGCCGCGGTATTGCACCGGCGGCGGACATTCGAAGTATTTGCCCTTGTGGTGGAAGGACTCCTCGTTGAAGCATTTGAGCAGGAGCTGGAGCCCCTCCTCGAAGTATTCGCGGTTGGCGTTCGCTTCGATCAGCGGCGCGCCGAAGGTCTCGACCTCGCGCGTGTGATAGCCGCGCCCCACGCCCATGATGACGCGGCCGTCGGTCACGATGTCGGCCATCGCGTAGTCTTCGGCGAGCCGGATCGGGTGCCACATCGGCAGCACGTTGAAGGCGCAGCCGAACTTGAGCCTCTTGGTCTGGGTCGCGAGCCAGAGGCCGAGCTGGATCAGGTTCGGCAGCACCTCGTAGCCCTCGCGCTGGAAGTGATGCTCCGCAGTCCAGAGCGCGTGGAATCCCAGCTCGTCCATGGTCTGCGCGATATCCCGCGCGGTCCAGAACGCCTCCTGGAACCGCTTCGTCGTGTAGCGGCGCTCGTTGGCGGGCGTGCCGTTGAGCCCGATGTTGTCGAGCTCGATCTGGCCGACGTAGAGGACGTGGAATTTCTTGATCATGGCCCGTGCTCCTAGTACGCGTTCGCGACGAACAGCTCCTCCGCCGGGAAGAGCGTGATCACCTTGCAGCCCCTGTCGGTCACCACGACTTCCTCCTCGATGCGCGCGGCCGAGAAGCCGTCGGTCGCGGGGCAATAGGTCTCGAGCGCAAATACCATGCCCTCCTTGAGCTCGAGCGGGTGCTCGAGCGAGACCAGCCGGCTGATGATGGGCCGCTCGTGGAGCGCCATGCCCAGACCGTGGCCGAACTGGAGCCCGAAGGCCTCCATCTCGTCGGTGAAGCCGAATTCGGTCGCCTTGGGCCAGAGCTTCGCCACCTTGTCGGTGGTGACGCCGGGGCGGATGGTCTCGATGGCGGCATCGATCCACTGTCGGGCGCGCTTGTAGGCGTCACGCTGGGGATCGGTGGCGCGGCCGACGTTGAGCGTGCGGTAGTAGCAGGTGCGGTAGCCCATGAAGGCCTGGATGATGTCGAAGAAGGCCTGGTCGCCCGGCCGCAGCACGCGGTCGGTGAAGTTGTGGGGATGCGGGCTGCATCGCTCGCCCGAGACCGCGTTGATCGCCTCGACGTCATCGGAGCCCAATTCGTAGAGCCGCTTGTTGGCGAGCGCCACGATGTCGCTCTCGCGCACGCCCGGCTTCAGGTGCTCGGCGATGGTCTGGTAGGTGCCGTCGACCATGCTCGCGGCCATGTTGAGCAGCATGATCTCGTCGAGGCTCTTGATCTCGCGCGCGTCCAGCATGACCTGCTGGCAGTCGCGCACCTCGATGCCCTGGCGCTTCAGCTCGAACAGCACCGGCGGCTCCACGATGTCGACGCCGACGGGCATGTTCGCGACGCCGTTCTCCCTAAGCAGCGCCTTGATCTCCTTGACCGCATTCTCGATGAGGCCGTGGTCCGGCGGCACCGTGCCGCGCAGCCCCAGCATGCCCGCGCGGCAATGATCCTGCGGCAGCCACGGCGCGTGGAGCCGGTGATGCTTCGCCGCCGAGCCGAAGTCCCAGACATAGGGCTCGGCGCCGCCGCAGAGCAGCGCATAGCGGGTCATCTTGTCCCGCGACCACTCGCCGATCGCGGTGCTGCTGATGTAACGGATGTTGTTGTTGTCGAAGCAGAGGAGCGCGCCGAGGCCCGAGCGCGCCAACGCCCCGCGGACGCGCGCCAGGCGGTAATCGTGCAAGCGCCGAAAATTGACGCGCTCCTCGAAGTCGACCGCGCCGTGGCCGGGTGCGGCGAGCGGCCGCTTCCAGTCGTATGTGGGCTGGATCATCTCCGCTTTGACGATCTTTGGCTCGCGGTCGTTCTTGGGCATGGCCTCTTCCTGCGTACTCGGAGATAGAAGCGATGATGGGGCGCCAGCAAGGCAGGGGTCAAATCCGTTGCCACACGGCGGTCGCAGTTGAATACCCCTCCCCGGCGGGCAGAGGGGAAATTGTCGGCACGTGCGATAATCCCGTGCTGGACCGCTGGCTCGTGCCCGGCGCTTGCGATAGGGTCCGCGGCACGGGAAGTTTCGGTCGATCGGGGACCATGATCACTGCTGTCGTGATGGGCGTGTCGGGCTCCGGCAAGACCACCATCGGCCGTGCGCTCGCTCGGGAGCTCGGAGCGGAGTTTCTCGAGGGCGACACGTTCCATCCCGCAGCCAACATCGCCAAGATGAGCCGCGGCGAGCCTTTGACGGACGCCGACCGCTGGCCCTGGCTCGACCGGCTCGCCGAGGAGCTCGCCCGGGCCAGGACGGAGGGGCGGAAGGTCGTTCTCGCCTGCTCGGCCCTCAAGCGGATTTATCGAGACCGCTTGCGTCGCGGCGCGCCGGCCTTGAGCCTGATCTATCTCAAGGGCGGCATGGCCCTGATCCGCCGGCGCCTCGAGGCTCGCAAAGGGCATTTCATGCCGCCGGGGCTGCTACAGAGCCAATTCGCGGCGCTCGAAGAGCCCGGCCCCGACGAGTCGCCGACCGTCATCGATGTGACACCGCCGATGGATATACTAATAGGCCAACTCCCACGACTCGCAGAGGCATCTCCCTCGTCAGCGCCGCTGCCGCCGTACTAAGATTGTCGGGCACCGCTACCCCAGGAGACAGCCCCATGGCCCGCCGCACGCAGCCGCCGTTCAGAGCCGACCACGTCGGGAGCCTGCTCCGTCCGCAACGGCTCCTGGACGCCCGCGAGAAGAAGAAGCGGCGCGAGATCGACGCCGCAACGCTTCGCAAGGTCGAGGACGAGTGCATCCGCGATGTGGTGAAGCTGCAGGAGGACGTCGGCCTCCAGTGCGCCACCGACGGCGAGTTCCGCCGCACCTTCTGGCACCTCGATTTCCTCGAGCAGTTCACCAACGTCACCGTGGTGCCGCCGAGCGTGAAGGCGAGCTTCCACACCGAGGAGGGCGACCTCGAGTTCATGCCGCCGGGCATCCGGGTCGACGGCAAGCTCGGCCATCCCAAGGGGATCATGACCGAGGACTATGCCTTCCTGAAGACGGCGGTGAAGACCGCGGTGCCCAAGGTCTGCATTCCCTCGCCGAGTACCGTGCATTTCCGTGGGGGCCGGAAGGCGATCAGCGAGAAGGCCTATCCCGACATGGCCCAGTTCTATGCGGACCTGGGCCGGGTCTACAGCGAGGAGGTGACGGCGCTGGCGAAGCGCGGCCTCACCTACCTGCAGCTCGACGAGGTGAACTTCGCCTATCTCTGCGATCCCAAGCTCCGTGAGCAGGTGCGCGGCATCGGCGAGGATCCCGAGCAGCTGCCGCACACCTACGCACGCCTGATCAACAGCGCGATCGCGAGCCGGCCGAAGAACATGACCATCACCATGCATCTCTGCCGCGGCAATTTCAAAAGCGGCTGGGTCGCCGAGGGCGGCTATGACCCGGTGGCCGAGGTGCTCTTCAACGAGATCGAGGTCGACGGCTATTTCCTCGAATATGATACGCCGCGGGCCGGCAGCTTCGCGCCGCTCCGCTTCGTGCCCAAGGGCAAGATGGTCGTGCTGGGTCTGGTCACCTCCAAGAAGGGCCAGCTCGAGAGCGTGGACGAGCTCAAGCGGCGTATCGACGAGGCCGCGAAATACGTGCCGCTCGATCAGCTGGCGCTCAGCCCGCAATGCGGTTTCTCCTCCACCGTCGAGGGTAACCGCATCACCGTCGAGGAGGAGATCCACAAGCTCGAGCGCATCGTCCAGGTCGCACGTGAGGTCTGGGGCTGAAATCGGCGGCTGGCGGAACTCCGGTGGAACTGCAGGTGTTATGAGGTGAAAGCGAGCGCATCATGATCTCTGCCACTGCCATCCGGGCGGGACGAGCGGGAGCCATGGTCTGCGCGACGATGGTCATGCTCGGGTTGCTCGCGCCCCTTTCCCTGGCGCAAGCGGCGCCGGGCGCGAGCGAGATCCGGGACGCCCTCGAGGACAACGCGAGGCCGCTCGAGAGCGCCGGGATCAAGCTCGACCGGGACATGCTCACGGTGGCTTACCGCGCCCGGGATTTCGAGCCGGTCTGGGGCAGTCAGAAACTCGCGGACGATTTGGAGGCGGCACTGGAAGCGGCCGGCCGCGACGGGCTCGATCCCGAGACCTTCGATCTCACGATGATGAAATCGGCGCTCGCCGCATCGTCGCTGACCCCGGTCGACCGGGAACTCCTGCTCAGCGATCGGTTCCTGGCCTATGCCCAGGTGTTGGCCCAAGGACGGGTCCCGCCGTCCGCCATAGAGGATGACTGGCTTCTGCCGCGGCCCAATTTCGAACCTGCTGCGGCACTTGGGAATTTGGCGACCTCCGGCGACGTGAGCGCTGTGCTCGCGGCCTTGGCGCCCTCCGCGCCCGACTACGACCGCCTCCGCCAGGCACTCCAGCACTATGAGCTGCTGGCTGCAGCGGGCGGCTGGCAGCCGATCGTCACCGACAAGAAGATCGAGCCGGGCGAGAAAGGCGAGCTCGTGAAGGCGTTGCGGGCGCGCCTCGCCATGGAGGGCGAGCTCGATCCCGCCGAGGCTCGAGGCGACACTTACGATCCCGGCGCCGTCGCTGCGATGAAGCGCTTTCAAATCCGACACGGGCTCGATCCCGACGGCCGGGTCGGCGTCGGCACCTTGGCCGCTCTGAATGTCAGCGCCGCCGATCGCGTGCAGCAGATCAAGCTGGCGCTCGAGCGCTGGCGCGAGATGCCGCACACGTTCCCGGCGTCTCGCATCCAGGTCAACGCGGCATCGGCCGTGCTGACGCTCTATCGTGACGGCGAGCCGGAGCTCACGAGCCGTGTCGTGGTCGGCGACGTGGAGCATCCGACGCCGGTGCTCTCGGCGCGGATCGTTTCGGCCTTGTTCAATCCGCCCTGGAATGTGCCGGCCTCGATCACGAAGAAGGAGATAGCGCCCAAGCTGAAGCAAGATCCCGACTACCTCGCGCGGAATCACTACGTTTACGTCGGCAGCCGGCTGCAGCAGACACCGGGGCCATGGAACGCGCTGGGCGGCGTCAAATTCGAGTTGCCGAACCCGCTCGACGTCTACTTGCATGACACGCCTGCAAAACCGCTGTTCGCGAAGGCCGCCCGCGCGGCGAGCCACGGTTGCGTGCGCGTCCAGCAAGCTCGGTCGCTCGCCTCGGATCTTCTGGGCGAGAGCTGGCCTGCGGAGGCGGTGGATCAGGCGATCAAGGACGGCGAGACCAAGCGGGTCTATCTGAAAACGACGATGCCGGTATATCTGCTCTATCTGACCGCGTTCGTCGACGACGACGGCACCGTCGAGTTCCGCGATGACATCTATGGCCGCGATCAGCACCTTGCGGAGGCGCTGGCCGACCGCGATATCAGACGGCGCATCGCCACCGCCCGCAACACCGGCTGACCGCATACAAGCAGCGGCCGCTCACTCCACGCTTTCGTCGCACGGTACCGTAAAGCGGAAGATCGTGCCGCCGCCGGGATTGGGCTCCGCCCAGATCCGGCCGCGGTGCGCCTCGACGATGGATTGGCAGATGGAGAGGCCGACGCCCATCCCCTGCGACTTCGTGGAGACGAAGGGCTTGAAGAGCCGCTCCGCCACTTCCGGCGCGAGCCCTGGTCCGGTGTCGGCGATCTCGACGACGATCGCCGAGCCATCGTGCGGACGCGTCGACACCACGAGCTCGCGCCGTTCGCTCTCCGCCATCGCTTCGACCGCGTTGCGCAAGAGGTTCACCAGAACCTGCTGGATCTGGATCCGGTTGATCACGGCGACACGGGCCGTGGGGTCGAGGTCAAGCGAGAGCCTGACGTTCTGGTGGCGGGTGCCGATCATGGCGAGCGCCGTCGCCTCCTGGATCACCTCGCTCAGCACTTCCGCGCGGCGCTGCGTCTCGCCCTTGGCGACGAAGGAGCGCAGTTGGCGGATGATCTCGCCGGCGCGGCTGGCCTGCTCGACCGCCTTGTCGAGGATTTCCCGCACCTTTTCCGGGGCGACGGAATCGCTTCTTCCGAGCAAGTGCCGGGCTGCTCCGAGATAGTTCAGGATCGCCGCCAGCGGCTGATTGATCTCGTGGGCGAGCGCCGAGCCCATCTGCCCCATGGCGCTGTAGCGGGAGACGTGCAGCAGCTCTGACTGCAGCTCCTGCAGCCGGGCCTCCGAAGCGCGCTGCTCGGTCACGTCCCGGATGAAGCCGTTGAAGACGTAACCGCCGTGACGCCGCAGCGCCGTCACCGCGAGCTCCACCTTGATCTCGCTCCCGTCGCGCCGGCGCGCGGTCATTTCGCGCCGCTTGCCGAGGAGTGCGCCGCTACTTTGGCCCGTGCGCAGAAACCGCGCGATCCCCGCAGCATGGGCCTCCCGGAGGCCGGGCGGAACGATCAGCTCCGTGAGCACCTTGCCGATCGCCTCCGTCCGCGGCCAGCCGAAGGTGACCTCGGCCTGCGGATTCCATTCGAGGATATGACCCTTTTCGTCCATCTGGACGAAGGCGTCTAGGGCGGTGTCGATCATGCCGCGCGCCATCTGCTCGCTGTCGCGCAGCGTGGCGGTCCGTTCGGCAACCTCGCGCTCCAGGGTCTCGTTCACGCTGCGAAGCCGCGCCACCATATCGCGCCAGCCGCGGTTCATCATCTCGAAGGGCGCGACCGCCTGCGACAGGAACTCGTCCGTCTTCTCGAAGCGCCGTCGCAGCTCGGCGCCGCGCGACGACTTCAGCAGCGGCGGCACCACCGCCTGATGAACCGCCATCACGTCGAGCAGGCTATGCCCCTCCTCGAGCGCCGACCGGCCGATGTCGAGAGGCTCCTCCTCGCTGCCGCCCTCGAGGTGGGCCGCCAGCGACCGGCGATAGCGATTCTCGAAACTCGAGCGCGGAGCCATCAGGCCGCCCTTGCCGAAGCCGATCCGTGCCACCGGCCTGCCAGGACCAGCGCGTCGTCGGTGGTGCGGCCATGGCTGGCGAGCACGCGGTCGGCAATCTCCTGAACTGGAGCTCCCGGGCGCAGATCCTCGGCGAATCCCTCGCGAATGCCGTCGGTGGCAAGGACGACGAGATCGCCCGGACTCAAGGTAAGCGTCGTGGCGCGCAGTGGCGGCAGGCGATGCCCCACGATGCCGCCTCTCATCAGGATGGATTCGCGTCGGGGGGCGCCGGGGCGGATGAGCACGCCCTCGACATTGCCGACGGCGAGCCAAGTCATCGCCTCGACGCGCGCGTCGAGCTGCGCGAGGCTCATGACCACGCCGCGCGACCGGTTGAGTACCGCATGACAGCGCTCGACGAGCGCAGTAACCGGGCGGTCGGGCTCGGTTTTGAGCGTGTCGACGGCGAGGCGCGACGCGAATGCCGCCTCGCGCCCGTGGCCGAGACCGTCCACCACCGCCACCAGCACTCCGTGCTTGACTTCCGCCACCAGATGCAGGTCGCCCGATATCTCCGCGTCGCCATGCGACCGAGCCGCCACGGCATAATCGAACAGCAATGGCTTGCCCTGCGGCATCGCTCGGCTCACCGCTCCCATTTCGTCATGGTCACGGTGGTGCCCTTGCCGACCGTGGAGACGACGTCGAACTCGTCCATGAGCCGCTTGGAGCCCGGCAGCCCCAGCCCCAGGCTCGAGGACGTGGAGTAGCCGTCCTCCATGGCGCGAGCAATGTCGGGGATGCCCGGTCCCTCGTCCTGAGCCACCACCCGGATGCCGCGGCGGCGCCCGCGGGTCACGATACCGAGCACGATCTGCCCGTGCTTGGCATAGGTCACGATGTTGCGCGCCACCTCGGAGATCGCGGTTGCGATCAGCGTAAGGTCGCTCGCCGAGAAATTCAGAGGTTTTGCAAGTTCGCGCGCCTTCTGGCGCGCGATCAGCACGTCGGCATCTGCTCGGATCTGCACGACCAGCTCAGCGGCCATGGTCGTCGATCCTGAGCTCCTTCAAGAGAGCGAGACCCTCTTCGAGATCAAGAGCCGTATTGATCCCCTCGAGGGTGAGGCCGAGCTGGACCATGGAAAAGGCGACTTCCGGCTGGATGCCCACGATGATGGCCGTGGCGCCAAGCAGCTTGATCATCTGCGCGATCCCGCGCAGCGTGCGGGCGGCAAACGAATCCATGACGTCGAGCATGGTCACGTCGACGATGACGCCTGTCGCGCGATAGCGCCGCACGTCTGCCACCAGCTCGTCGCGCATCTGCGCGAGATCGGCGTCGGTCATCGACCCTTGGACCGACGCGATCAGAACACTTCCCTGCTTGAGGATGGACGCGCGCATGGCCTGGTGCCCCGTCCTCGCTTCAACCGGCCGCCATCTCGCCGGAGCGGGACCGGGTCACGACGTAGCCGAGCAGCTGCTCGGCACGCTCGATGCCGCTTTGCAGGTCGCCGACCGTAAGGATGCGGCCGAGATCGATCCCGAGCGTCACCATCGTCTGCGCGACCTCCGGAGAGATCCCGGCGATGATCACGCGTGCTCCCATAAGCCGGGCGGCCTCGACCGTCTGCACGATGTGATTGGCGACCCTGGAATCCACGGATTGCACCCCGGTGATGTCGATCACCACCATCTTGGCGCGGTTGCTGCGGATCGAGCCCAGGAGCTGCTCCGTCAATTGCCGCGCCCGCTGGGAATCGATGATGCCGATGATCGGCACGATCAGCATGCCCTCGCGGAAAGGCAGCACCGGCGTGGGCAGTTCCTGGATCGCCTCCTGCTGCGCCCGGATGGTGCGCTCGCTCGAGGCGATGTAGGTGTCGATCGCAAGCCCCATGTCCAGGAAAGTGAGCTTCAGCAGAGAGAGGAATGTCGCCCAGGCATCGCCGGGCTTCTTCCGGAAGGCGTCCGTCAGCTTCGCCGCCACCGCGCGCAGGTAGTAATTGTACATGCCGAGGTAGGACTTGATCGGGAGCCGGATGCGCTCGTGGATCGCGCCGATCCTGAGCCGATCCTGAGCGTAGGCGAGGTCGTAGTTCCCCTGCGTCAGCCGGAGGAAATACTCCTTCTGCATGTTTTTGACCCGCTGCAGCACCTGGGGATCCTTGAAGAAGGAGCGCGTATCCTCGAATGACAGCAGGTGCCGGTAAAAATCATCGATCACCGCGCCTGCGTAGCGTCGGGCGAGATCGTTTATGCCGGCCAGCCTCGCGACATCCTCGTCACCGAACTCGAGGAACCGTTTGCGCTGAGCGAGCTCCTGCACGCCGATCTCGGCGCTGTCGGTGAACCGCTCCACGTCCTTGCTCTCGACCGCCCTATCCTGCTTGGCCATGTGATTCCCCCTCTCCTTGCAACGCCCTTTGGGAACGCCTTCGGCTCGGCGGGGCCGCTCAGCTCCACCGCATCTGTCGCTGCGAGTGTCGTTGGCGAAATTACCGGGTGCGCGCAAGCTTCCGCGCGCGTTTCACTGACACCACCCTCCAAATCAGCCTGCAAAAAATTTTAGAATATGGCAAGGGCCAGACACCTCGTTGCAGCTGAAGGGCGTTCACCAGATCCTTGAGATTACCAAGAGATTGCTAACCGACCCTTGCGCGGCGCGGGAGAATCCCTTGGGCGCGTAAGGATTTGTTTCACTATTTCTGCCCAGGGTGCTAAAGAGCGTGAGGTCGGGCGGTTGCGGGGTTGGGGCATAACGTATGGTGCCGGGAGCTTGGGGAAAGAATCGCCGTCGATTCCTGAAGCTTGGCTTGGCCGGGATCGCCGCAGCCGCGGTGTGGCCGGCGGAAGCAAGGATCATCGATCGTCGGCGCCTATCGTTCGAGAATCTGCATACGGGCGAGCGCCTCGACACCGTTTACTGGGTTAACGGCGCTTACCAGCCGGGCGCGCTGCACGCGATCAACGTGCTCCTGCGGGACTTCCGAAACGGCCAAGTCTATCCGATCGACCGGAAGCTGCTGGATCTGCTGGTTTCCCTCCGCACGCGGCTGCGCTCGTCGGCGCCCATCCAGGTGATCTCCGGATACCGGTCGCCCGAGACCAATGCGATGCTGGCGAGCTACAGCGACGGGGTCGCCGCCGGCTCGCTTCACATGTCCGGAATGGCGATCGACATCCGGCTGCCGGACCGCTCGCTGCGTCAGCTCCATCGCGTGGCGCTCGACATGGGCCAAGGCGGTGTCGGCTACTATCCCCGGTCGGATTTCGTTCACGTCGACACCGGACGCGTGCGCCGCTGGGGCTGAGCCCGGGCGCCGCTGGCTCTTCCGACAGGCTTGGTTAAACTCCCGGCTCGAGAGCCCGCAAGGGCCGGAGCTGGGGAGCGAGACATGACGGCATCCCGCGCCGAGGCGACACGGGCGCGCTGGCTCGAGGTCCTCGCCAAGCACAGGCGGGAGGGTGGAACCCCTGACGCTCGCGGCATGTGGTGCCCTGCCCTGGATGGGGCCTCGCGCGACGAGATCCGTGCGATCCAGAACGCCAAGCTCGCGGCGCTGACGCCCTTCCTCTACGAGAACAGCGAGTTCTATCGCCGGCGCTTCGACCGGCTGGGGCTGACGCCGACCGATATTCGAGAGGTGGACGACCTGCCGAAATGGCCGGTGGTGGACAAGCGAGAGATGATGGAGGACGCGCTCGCGCATCCGCCCTACGGCACCTACAGCACCATGACAGAGGCGGTCTGGGCCGAGCGCGGCTGGATGATGTTCTCCTCCTCCGGTTCGACGGGCGCGCCGCGGGTGTTCCGGTATTCGCAGATCGATCGTGGCCTCTGGGCCTGGGCAAACGCGCGGGCGCTCGCCGCCATGGGGATCGGCAAGGGCGACACCGTCTTCCTCATCACGGGCTTCGGGCCGCACGTCTTCGCCTGGGGCGTCGAAGCCGCGCTCACGGAGATGGGCGTGCCGATCATTCCCGGCGGCGGCATGGATGCACGTGGTCGGGCGAACGTCGTGACGCGGTTCCGGCCGAGCGTGCTGGTCTGCACGCCCTCCTACATGCTTCACCTCGCCCGGGTCCTGCAGGAGATGGGCCACGACCCCGCGCGCCAGGGCGTGCGCACGCTCTTCGTGGGCGGGGAGCCCGCCATGGGGATCGACGAGACGCGCCAGCGCATCCAGTCTGTCTGGAACGCGCGGCTGGTGGAATTCTACGGCTGCACCGAGGCCTCACCCCACGTCGGCGGCTTCACCTGCCCGATGGCGCAGACCCCGGGCCGGCCGGTTGCGACGCACCTTCTGGAGGACGTCCAGGTCTGGGAAACCGTCGATCCCGAGCGCCAGGCGCCTGTCGCCGACGGCGAGCGCGGCCTCACGGTCTGCACCTCGCTGAATTCCGAGAGTTCGCCGCAGCTGCGGTTTCTGGTGGGCGACTACACCGTGCTCGACCGCGCGCCCTGCGCCTGCGGCCGCAACCATATGCGGGCGATCGGCGCCTTCGTCGGCCGCGCCGACGACCTGATCAACCTCCGCGGCATCAAGATGTTCCCGGCTGAGATCGAGGAGATCGTGCGCGGCATACCCGAGACCGGGGATGAGTTCGAGATCGTGCTGGCGACCTCGCGCGAGGGCCTCGATGTCATGACGGTGCGGATCGAGCATCCCGACCATGCCGCGCCGGACGCCCTGCGCAGGCGTCTCCAGGACGACATCCGCACGCGCTGCGAGGTGCGCGTCGAGACCGACGTGCTGGCGCCCGGCACGCTGCCGAAGACCGAGTTCAAGGCGAAGCGCGTCAAGGATCTCCGGCGCAAGCCGTAAGGGACCGTGCATGGCATCTCGCGCCTATCCGTTCTTCCACGCCGACCACGTCGGCAGCCTGCTCCGGCCACGTGCGCTGACACTGGCCTTCCGGCGTCTCGCCGCCGGCGAGATGGGACGCGAGGAGTTCCGGGCGCTCCAGGACTCCATGATCGAGGGCATCGTCGACATGCAGGCCGAGGTGGGCCTCTCCGTCGCCACCGACGGCGAATTCCGGCGGGCCTCCTACTGGTCGCATTTCGTCGAGGCGGTCGAGGGGCTCACGGTCAAGGACTCGCTCTTCTCGTTTCACGACGAGCACGGCCACGAGCAGCACTTCACGGCGCCGCATGTGAGCGGCAAGGTGAGGCGGACGAGACCCATCTCGACCACGGAGTTCGCGTTCCTGGCTCCACACGCGAAGGCGCGCGGGCTCACGCCGAAAGTGACCTTGCCGTCACCGCCCACCATGCATTTCTGGCGCGGCCGTGCGGCGATCGATCCCGCGGCCTACGAGAGCGCCGAAACGTTCTTCGCCGATCTCGCCCGGGTCTACCGCGAGGAGATCGCGGCGCTCGCCCATCTCGGCTGCACCTACGTCCAGCTCGACGAGGTGCCGCTCGCCATGCTGTGCGACCCCGCCGTGCGCGAGCGGCTGACGGCCGCGGGCGAGAACCCCGACGCCTCGATCGGCCTCTATATCCGGGCCCTCAACGATGCGCTCCGGGACAGGCCCGCCGGCATGACCGCCGCGATGCACATGTGCCGGGGCAACTACAGGGGACAGTGGCTCTCCGAAGGCGGTTACGAGTCCGTCGCCGAGCGGGTCTTCTCCGAGGTCGCCGTCGACAGCTTCCTCCTGGAATACGATACGCCGCGCGCCGGCGATTTCGGGCCGCTCCGCTTCCTCGGGCGCGACAAACGGGCGGTGCTGGGCCTTGTCTCGACCAAGACGCCGAAGCTCGAGACCATCGGCTCGCTCTGCCGGCGTATCGAGGAGGCCGCCAAGCTGGTGCCCCTCGACCGCCTGGCGATCAGTCCGCAGTGCGGCTTCGCCAGCACGGTCGCAGGCAATCCCCTGACGCCCGACGACCAGCGCCGCAAGCTCGTGCTCGTGGTCGAGACCGCGCGGCGCGTCTGGGGTTAGCGCCCCGGCTCCCTCGATATCGGCCAGCGACTGCCCGACGGCCCGCCTCAGTGTGACATCAGCACCGGCACGGTCATGTGGCGCAGCACCTCGCGCGTGGCGCCGCCCAGGATCAGCTCCCGCATGCGGGAATGGCCGTAGCAGCCCATGACGATGAGGTCCGCGCCCAGATCCGCCGCGCGCGAGAGCAGGGTGTTTCCGACGTCGATGTCGTCGGCGACGGTCGAGGCGGCCTCGGCCTTGACCCCGTGCCGCGCCAGGTGGAGCGCGATATCGGCGCCGGGAAGGTCGTTGGCCTCCTCGCCACGCCGTGGATTGATCGAGAGAACGGTGACGTGGCCCGCGCGCTCCAGGACCGGCAGCGCGTCGTTGAGCGCCCGCGCGGACTCCCGCGTCCGGCTCCAGGCCAGCAGTACGCGGCGGCCCACGCCGTCGAAGCGCCCCGCATAGGGCACGATGAGCACGGGCCGGCCGCTGGCAAGCGCGAGCTGCTCCGGAAGCCGGGCCCAGCCGCCGGGCGGCGGGTTGCCCGGGTCGATCTGGCCGGTGATCACGAGGTCGGCGTAATGCGCGTGGAGCACGCCGACCTCCGCCGGGTCGCCCTCGGCGACCCGCCATTCATGCGAGATGCCGGCGCGCGAGCAGGCGGCTCGGAACGTGGCTTCGACCTTCGAGGACGCCGCCCGGGCGGTCTGGCGATGCTTTTCCTCGATCTCCTGGATCACGTCCACCGCCATGAAGCCCGAGCCCGGCGCGAAATAGGCCGAGAGATCCAGGGGCTCGATGACGAAAAGCCCGGTGAGGTGCGCGCCGTGGCCGCGGGCCAGCTCGGCCGAGAAGCCGATGCCGGCCTCGGTCGCGGTCACGCCAGCAAGGGTTACCAGAATGTCTTTGAGTGCCATGGCCTTCTCCGTCCGGCGGATGCGGCCTCGCCCGCAGGGCGGGGCTGCGGCTCATCCTAGCAGCAATGGCGGGAGAGGACGAAGCGCGGGTGTTCGGCCGCTACATCATGCCGCCGCCGCCGTCGCCGCCGCGCTCCGGCGCGTCGTGGTGAGCCGGCGGGGCGCTGCCGGCGGGACCGGGACCGGCGCAGGCCGCCAGGGCGAGAATCATCGCGATCATTGCGGCAATCAGGGAACCCCGTGCTCTCATGGCGACGCAGCATGCGCATGAAGCGCCCGGAAATTCGCCTCAATTCCCGGTGAGGGTCCACGCGCCTGCCATTCCGGCGCTAGCCGGGGTATCGTGCGGGCTCCGGGGGAACGGGCCATCTAGCCGCTCATGAACGATGCTCAGACCGCGAAAGCGCCAGTCGCCGCCGCGCGGCCGGATGCAGAAGAGCGGCCTTTTGCGGCCATCGGCCTCGTCCTCCTCTCGCTGATCGCATTCAGCGCGCTCGATGCCTGCTCCAAGGTGCTGGTCGCCGACTACTCGCCGGTGTTGATCACGTGGGGGCGCTACGCCGCCAACCTCGTGCTGCTTCTGCCCTTCATGCTGCGTGCCCGCGCGCATCCCTTTGCCACGCACGGGCTCAGCTTGCAGATCGGGCGCGGTCTTGCCATGGGCGGGTCCTCCGTCCTGTTCATCGCGGGTCTGGCGACGATGGCCATGCCGGACGCCACGGCGGTCGCCTTCGCCGCGCCGCTGATCGTCACCGCCCTCTCGATCCCGTTCCTGGGCGAGCGTGTCGGCATCCGCCGGTGGTCGGCGGTCGGCGTCGGCCTCGTCGGCGTGATGATCATCGTGCAGCCCGGAAGCTCGACCTTTCATCCGGCCTCGCTCTTTCCGCTCGCGTCGGCCACCTGTTGGGCAGCCGGCCTGGTGATTACCCGGCGCATCAAGACCACCGACGCCACGCTCACCACGCTGCTCTATACGACCATCGTCGCTTTCCTGATCGCGACGGTGTTCCTGCCGTGGGTCTGGCAGCCGCTGTCGCTGCGCGCGCTGGCACTCATCGTACTCATGGGCGTGCTGAGCTCGGCCGGTCAGTACTTCCTGCTGCTCGGCTACCAGCGGGGACCGGCTTCGCTGCTGGCGCCCTTCTCCTACATGCAGATCATCACCTCGACGTTCTGGGGCGTGGTGCTTTTCGGCACCTGGCCTGGCCCCGCGACCTTGATCGGCGCGCTGATCGTCGTGGCGAGCGGCCTCTATGTGCTGCATCGCGAGCGCGTGCGTCGTGGGGAACCCAGGTGATCGTCGATCTCCTCGTCGTCGGTGGCGGCATCAACGGCGCGGGGATAGCGCGCGACGCCGCGGGCCGCGGACTGTCCGTGGCGCTGATCGAGCGCGGCGACCTCGCGGGCGCGACCTCATCGGCCTCGAGCAAGCTGATCCATGGTGGCTTGCGCTATCTCGAGCTCGGCGAGTTCCGGCTGGTGCGCGAGGCGCTGATCGAGCGCGAGGTGCTGATGCGAATGGCGCCGCATCTCATCCATCCCGCCGAGTTCGTGCTGCCGCACGACCGTACCCTGAGGCCGCGCTGGATGCTGCGGCTCGGCCTCTGGCTCTACGACCATCTGGGCGGCCGCGAGCTGCTTCCCGCGAGCCGGCAGATCGATCCACGCCGAGATCCCATGGGCACTCCGCTCCGGCCCGGCGTCGCTGCCGCCTTCGTCTACGCCGATTGCCAGGCGGACGACGCGCGGCTGGTGATCGCCAATGTCCGCGATGCGGTCCGGCGCGGTGCCCGCGTCATGCGCGGCACGGAGCTGGTCGCGGCTCGGCGCGCTGGCGAGCGGTGGCGCGCCGAGCTGCGGGGCCCGAACGGCGTCCGATCGGAGGTCGAGGCGAGGGCGATCGTGAACGCGGGCGGTCCCTGGGCGATGGAGATTGCGCGGCGCACAGGCGTCGCACACGGAAAGGCGGCGCTGCGCCTCGTCAAGGGCAGCCACGTCGTGGTGCCGCGGCTCTACAACGGCGCGCAGGCCTATATTCTCCAGAACACCGATCGACGCATCGTGTTCGTGCTGCCGTTCGAGCGCGACTTCACCCTGATCGGCACGACCGAGACACCCTTCGATGGCGACGCCAGGACCGTCGCCTGCACGGACGAGGAGGCCGAATATCTGTGCCGCGCCGTGAGCCGCTGGTTCGCGCGGGCCGTGTCGCCGAGCGCGATCGTCTGGCGCTACGCGGGCGTGCGACCGCTCTACGAGGATCATGCGAAGAGCGCCTCGGCGGTGACGCGCGACTACGTGCTGCTGCGCGACGGTGCATCCGGAGAAGCGCCGATGGTCTCGGTGCTCGGCGGCAAGATCACCACCTACCGCCGCCTCGCCGAGCATGCGCTCGAGCGGCTGGCGCTACCGGGCACGGGGCGCGCGTGGACGGCGGGTGCGGCGCTGCCGGGCGGCTCGCTTGACGGCGGCACCGTCGAGACTGCTGCGGCCGCGCTCCGCGCGGCCTATCCGTGGCTCGACGCCGCGGTCGCGTACCGGCTCACCCGTTGCTACGGCGGCGAGGCCCGTTCGGTGCTGGGCGATGCGCGGCGAGCCGAGGATCTCGGGGACGCCTTCGGCGCAGGCCTCACGGTCCGCGAGGTCGACTGGCTCCGCCGAGAGGAGTGGGCGCTGAGCGCCGACGATATCCTTTGGCGCCGCACGAAGCTCGGGCTTCGCATGACCGCCGCCGAGCGCGCGCGGCTGGAGGCGCACCTAGCGCGAAGCGCGGGGTGACGAATTCTTGATCGCGCGGATGGCGCCCTGCCGTGCAATAAACGTCGTTGCGCTCCGGCCTCGAGCGCCCGCTAATTTCGTCCGCAAGGCGTCAACTCGAAGGGGTATGAGCGATGAGCGACATCAAAGTCCTTGGCATCTGCGGCAGCCTGCGCAAGGGGTCCTTCAACATGATGGCGCTCCGCGTGGCGCAGGGATTGGCGCCCGCGGGCATGAAGATCGATATCGCCGATATCGGCGCGTTCCCGCCCTACAACGAGGATGTCAAAGCCCAGGGTTTTCCGCCGGCGGTGCAGACCTTCCGCGACCAGATCGCCGCCGCCGATGCGCTCCTGATCGCGACGCCCGAGTACAACTACTCCGTCTCCGGCGTGCTCAAGAACGCGATCGACTGGGGCTCGCGGCCGCCGAACCAGCCGTTCGACGGCAAGCCGATCGCCATCATGGGCGCGAGCGGCGGCGTGCTGGGCACGGCACGGGCGCAGTATCACCTGCGACAGATCTGCGTCTTCCTCAACATGTTCCCGGTCAACAAGCCCGAGGTCATGATCCCGCAGGCGCAGAACCGCTTCGACGCCCAAGGCAATCTCACCGACGAGGTGGCGAAGGGCTTGATCAAGCAGCTCCTGGAATCACTGCAGGCGTGGGCGCTGCGCCTCAAGGCGAGGACCTGACGCCGCTTACGGCACCAGCACCGCGGCGCCTTCGATCTGGCCGCGGCGCAGGCGCTCGAGCGCCTCGTTCGCCTGCTCCAGCGGGAACGCCGTGGTGTGCGTCTTCAGGGGAATCGCTGCGGCGAGGGCCAGCAGCTCCTCGCCGTCGCGGCGCGTGAGGTTAGCCACCGAGCGCACGACCCGTTCCTCCCACAGGAGCCGGTAGGGGAAGGCGGGAATGTCGCTCATGTGGATACCGCCGCACACGACGGTGCCGCCTTTCTCGGTCGCCGCGAGGGCCGCCGGCACCAGGGAGCCCACGGGCGCGAAGATCAGAGCTGCGTCGAGCGGCACCGGCGGCAGCTCGTCGGAGCCGCCGGCCCATTCGGCGCCGAGGCTGCGGGCGAAGCCTTGGCCCTCGCCGTCGCCGGGTTTCGTGAAGGCGAAGAGCCGGCGCCCCTGGTGCACGATCACCTGCGCCACGATGTGAGCCGCGGCGCCGAATCCGTAGATGCCGACACGATCGGCATCGCCCGCCAGGGTGAGCGTGCGGTAGCCGATCAGCCCGGCGCAGAGCAGCGGCGCCGCCGCGACATCGTCGAAGCCCGACGGGATCGGAAAGCAGTAGCGCGCGTCGGCGACGGTGTATTCGGCATATCCGCCGTCGATCTGGTAGCCCGTGAACTGCGGCGTGTTGCAGAGGTTCTCGCGGCCGGAGCGGCAGAATTCACAGCAGCCACAGGTCCGGCCCAGCCACGGCACGCCCACGCGCTGGCCGATGTCGAATTCCCGCACGCTCGGCCCGACGCCCGCGACGGTGCCGACGATCTCGTGGCCGGGGATGAGAGGCAGGCGCGGCTCGCCGAGCTCGCCGTCGAGGATGTGCAGGTCCGTGCGGCAGACGCCGCAGGCGCTGATGCGGATGAGAACCTGGTCGGGACCGGGTTTCGGCGACGGCCGATCCGTGAGTCGCAGCGGATGCCGAGGCGCCTCCAGCAACATCGCGCGCATTTCAGATGATCTCCTGGACTGCACAGAAAACTAGAGATGACGGCGGCGCTTTGCCGGCGCGCTCGTCCTTTAGGGTCAAATATGTCAGAAATATTTCAGTCGCTCGCGCACTCTCTCTGGTAGAATGCTCCTGTATTCACGATTTCGTGATTGCTCAGGCACCATTAGTCACACGCTTTGGTCTGCCATCTCACTCCGAACCTTCCGCTCGCGACGTCGCGGTCTCGAAACGGCGCGCAAGTCAGGCAATGCAATGATCGTTCCTCGTAAAGACCGCGAAGCGCACCCGATCGACATCTACGTCGGCGGGCGCATGCGATTGAGGCGAATTCAGCTCGGCCTCAGCCAGGGCGCGCTCGCGACCAAGATCGGCGTCTCGTTCCAGGCCGTGCAGAAATACGAGTCCGGCGACATCCGGACCTCGGCGAGCCGGCTCTACGAGGTGGCCCAGGTGCTGGAAGTGTCGCCCGCATTCTTCTTCGAGGGCTATCCCGACGGGATCGTCGCCAAGAACATCGCGCAAGACGCGACACCCGCGGCCAAGGAAACCTTCGACCAGCGCGAGGTGATGTCGCTGATCCGCGGCTACTACGGCATCCGCGACCCGCAGCTTCAGGCCGACATCCTCCGGCTCATCTCGAAGCTCGGCGGCCGCTCGGGGGACGAGACGGCGGCCTGATCCCTGGTTCTTGCCAGGATCGGCGCGAGCGCACTAAGACTAGTGCCATGCCGACGAAGAAGAACCCGCTCAATCTCAACGCGCTTCAACTCAAGACGCTGACGCTCTTGCAGGAGCTCGCGCGCTCGCAGGCCCATGCGGAGAAGCTGCCCGACGGGACGGTCCGGGTGAGCGATCTGCCCTATCCCCACGGCGACCATTTTCATGTCGGCGCCGCCATCGTGATGGCGCGCGACGCGAACGGGTTGTCAAATCCCGCGGCGTGGGTCGCGCTCGAGCGCAAGGGCCTGATCAAATCGGAGTTCCCCGCGGCCGCGGTTCTGACGCATGCAGGCCTTGCCTACGACACCGGTCTCGCCGACACGATCCTGCATCGCAGCGGCCACTGAGACCCGCTACCAGGCGAGGTGCGCCATCGCGTAGGCGGGCCGGTATCCGCTTTCGGAGACCGCGGCGGCGAGACGCACGGGGTCCGGCAATACGCCCGGAGCGACGCCGAGTTCCTCGCCGTGAATCCCGCCCAGGATAAGCAGGCTCGCGATGCGCACGGCAGTTGCGCCCGCGATATCGGTGCGCAAGCTGTCGCCGATCGCGAGGATGCGCTGCCGATCGGCGACGCCAAGCAACCGGAAGCAGGTATCGTAGATCGACGGGAAGGGCTTGCCGTGCCAACGCACGCGACCGCCGATCTCCTCGTAACGCTGGGCGAGCGCGCCTGCGCAGATCACGCGGCTGCCCCGATGCATCACCACCAAATCGGGATTGGCGCAGATCATAGGGAGATCCCGCTCCCGCCCACCCTGCAGGACGGCCTCGTAGTTCTCGACGGTCTCGTTCCAGCCCCAAGGCCCCGTATTGAGGATGAACTCGGCCTCGGCCACGGATTCGACGCGCTTCAAGCCGAGATCAGCCAGCATGTTGTCGTCGCGCGGCGGTCCGATGTGGTAGCAGACGCGCCCGAGCGCCGCGTAGAAGGCATCGTCCCGCTTCTTAAGATGTTGCCAGACCTCCTCGCCGGAGGAGAGCAGGTGGTCGTAGAGCGTGCGAGGAATGCCGATCTCGGCGACGCGCTCCTCGACTAGGTGCGCCCGCCGCGGCGCGTTTGACAGGATGACTACGCGCTTCCCGGCGGCTTTGAGATGCGTCAAGCAGTCGATCACGCCGGGGAACGGCGCCTGCCCGTCGTGCAGCACGCCCCAGAGGTCGAGGATATAGCCGTCATATCGCTCGGCGATCTCGCTGATGCCTGTGAGAAACGGGATCTCGGATATGGCCATTGCGGGGTGGGGGCTCTCAGCTCGTGAGCGGCGCGTCGGCGCCGACGGCGTCAGCTATATTGGCAAATCCGTCGCGCACGAGGAGCGCCGCGAGGTCGCGCTTGATGCGCCGGACCAATCCGGGTCCTTCGTAGACCAGTGCGGTGTAGAGCTGGACGAGGCTCGCGCCGGCGCGAATCTTCGCATAGGCGTCCGCGCCGCTCGAGACGCCGCCGACGCCGATCAGCGGGATGTCGCCGCGAGTGCGCCGCCACATCTCCGCGAGGAGCGCGGTCGAGGGGGCGAACAAGGGTTTGCCGCTGAGGCCTCCGGATTCACGCGCATGGCGGCTCTTGAGATCCGCCGGCCGCGCCACCGTCGTGTTCGAGATAATCATGCCGTCGATGGCGGTCTCGAGCGCAGCCTCGGCGATCTCCGCGCGCTCGCCCGCCGAGAGATCGGGGGCGATCTTGAGCAGCAGCGGCGGTGGATCGGAGGCTGCGGCGGCGGCACGCGCGGACTTGAGCGCGGAGATCAATGTCAGAAGACTTTCCTTCCTCTGAAGGTCGCGCAATCCCGGCGTGTTCGGCGAGGAGACATTGACGACGAGGTAATCAGCGACTGCGCCGAGCGCGTACACACCCGCAACATAGTCTGCGATCGCGTCGGCGCTGTCCTTGTTCTTGCCGAGGTTGGCGCCGACCAGTCCCGCTTGTCCGCGCCGGCGCACGAGCCGCGCCCGCACGGCGTCGAGCCCCTCGTTGTTGAAGCCGAGCCGGTTGACGAGTGCGCGGTCCTCGACGAGGCGGAAGAGGCGCGGCTTCGGATTTCCCCGCTGCGGGCGCGGCGTCACGGTGCCGGTCTCGACGAACCCGAACCCGAACCGCAGCATCGCGTCGGGCACTTCGGCGTTCTTGTCGTAGCCGGCGGCGAGGCCGATCGGATTGGGGAATTGCCAGCCCCAGAGCGCGATCCCGAGGCTTGGCGGGTCGGGCTCGGGAGGCGCCGGCGCGATGCCGGCACGCAGTGCCGAGATGCTCGCGCGATGGGCGGCTTCAGGCGGAAGCAGCCGCAACAGGGGCGTTGCGAGGTCGAACAGCGCGATCACGGCGTCGCGTTTTTGGAAATCTTTGGAAACAGGTGCGCGCCGTCCGGCCCGAGCGGCAACGGCTGCACGGCGACGACGGCTTGGAGCGGGAGCGCGCCGTAAAGATGCGGAAAGAGCGCGCCACCGCGCGACGGCTCCCACTTGAGAGCAGGCCCGAGCTTCGCCGCTTCGACCGTCACCAGGACAAGATCTGATTGTCCGGCGCGATGTTTGCGCGCGCTCTCCCGGATCTGCTCCGCCGTCGAGAAATGGATGAAGCCGTCGGCTGCATCCTGGGAAGAGCCGGGGTAGGAGCCCGTCGCCTCGGCCGCAGTCCATTCCGCGCGGCGGCACATGTGGTAAATCAGCCGTCGTCTCATCGCGCGGAACGCTATCGCAGCCCTGCGGGGATCGCCAGCCTGCTGCGCACGCGAGTCCTTTGCTCCCGTGGAGTCGGCGGTTTATGCTGATTTGCGGGAACCGGCGCTGGCTGAGGAAAAGCTCATGAAATCGTTTACCTACATCGACGGCACCTGGTACGAGGGCAATCCGCCATTGCTCGGCGCGATGAGCCACGCGACGTGGCTCTCCTCGATCATCTTCGACGGCGCGCGCACCTTCGAGGGCGTATCGCCCGATCTCGACCGCCACTGCGAGCGCGCGATCAACTCGGCGCGCACCATGGGGCTTCGGCCCATGCTGAGCGCAGGCGAAGTCGAAGAGCTCGCGCGCGACGGCATCCGCAAACACGCGAAGAACGCCGAGCTCTACATCCGCCCGATGTTCTTCGCGGAGTCCGGCTGGATCTATCCCGATCCCGACAGCACGCGCTTCGCGCTCTCCGTCTATGAATCGCCGATGCCGAAGCCGACGGGCTTCTCGGTCTGCCTCTCGCCCTTCCGCCGCCCAGCGCCCGACCAGGCGCCGACCGATGCCAAGGCGTCATGCCTCTATCCGAATTCCGGCCGCGCGCTGCGCGACGCCGAGAAACGCGGCTTCAACAACTGTGTCGTGCTGGACCCGCTGGGCAATGTGGCGGAGCTCGCCACGGCCAACATCATGATGGTGAAGGACGGCGTGGTGCACACGCCCGCCGCGAATGGCACCTTTCTCGCTGGCATCACCCGCCGCCGCGTGATCCAGCTCCTGCGCGACGCCGGCAAGGACGTGCGCGAGCGCAGCATCACCTACGCCGAGCTGCAGGAGGCCGACGAGCTATTCTCCGTCGGGAACTACGGCAAGGTACAGCCGATCACTCGGATCGAGCAGCGGCACCTGCAGCCCGGTCCCGCCTACGCCCGCGCGCGCGAGCTCTACTGGGACTTTGCCCACAGCACCTGACCTCGCTCGTCCGAAGACTCCGGTACAGCGGCCGGCGGCGCCGGCGCTCGCCGTAGGCTACGCACGCGCCGCTTGGCTGACACCCGAGGGCGAGATCGAGCGCCTCGATCCCGTCGAGGCCGCGCGCCGTGCCCGCAAGACGCCGCCGATCTTGTGTCATGGCCGGGCCGTTGCCCGCCGGCTCGGCATCGACGCATTCGCGGCGCTCGATCTGTTGGAGCTCTACGCCCTGGTGCGGCCGGCGCGTGCGCTCGTGCCGACGGCACGGGGACTCGCCGCCGCGTTGAGCCTGCCGTCGCCGCACTCGCTCGAGGACGAGGCGCTTGCGCTGATGCGCGCGACGGATGCGCTGCTGGCGGAGCTTTCCGCGACGGGCGACGGCGAGGTCAAGTCGGTGACACAGCAGATGGCCGCCGCGGGCTGGCTCTGGGGTCCCGCGGCATCGGCGGCGCTCGAGCAGGTAGCCATCGATCAGCCGGCCGGCCTTGCGGCCTGGCGGCGGCTCGGCGAATGGGTGGAGCATGCGCCCGAGCCGCCCGCGGGTCACGAGCCCGTCGAGGAGGCGGAGGCGCGCCGTCGGCTCGCGGAGCTCCTGGGGTCGGACTCCGAGCCGCGGCCACAGCAGGCAGACTACGCCGCAGCCGCGACCGGCGCCTTCCGTCCGCGCGAGGTGAAGGACGAGCCCATGGCGGTGCTGGCGGAGGCCGGTACCGGCGTCGGCAAGACGCTCGGCTACATCGCGCCCGCAAGCCTCTGGGCCGAGAAGAACCAGGGTGCGGTCTGGATCTCGACATTCACCCGCAACCTGCAGCACCAGATCGACACCGAGCTCGACCGGCTTTATCCCGAGCACACGGAGAAGGCCCGCCGCGTCGTGCTGCGGAAGGGCCGCGAGAATTATCTTTGCCTCCTGAACTACGAGGAGGCGGTGGGCGCCCTGCCGGCGCGGCCGGCGACCGCGATCGGCGTCGGGCTGATGGCTCGGTGGATCCAGGCGACCCGCGACGGCAGCCTGGTCGGCGGCGATTTCCCGGGCTGGCTCCCGGACCTGCTGGGCCGCGGCCGGACGCTCGGCCTCGCCGACCGGCGTGGCGAGTGCATCCATTCGGCCTGCCCGCACTATCACAAGTGCTTCATCGAGAAGAGCGTGCGCCGCGCCCGCCGCGCGCGGCTCGTCGTCGCGAACCATGCGCTGGTCATGGTGCAGGCGGCCTGGGGCGGGCTCGACGACAGCAACGTGCCGACGCGCTATGTCTTCGACGAGGGCCATCACGTCTTCGAGGCCGCCGACAACGCGTTCTCGCTGGCGCTCACGGGGCGCGAGGCGGTGGAGCTACGCCGCTGGGTGTTGGGGGTCGAAGGCGGGCGAGGGCGGGCGCGCGGCTTGCGTCGTCGGCTCGAGGAGCTGATCGCGGGCGACGATGCGGCCGAGCGCGCGCTTACGGAGTCGCAGGCCGCGGCACGCGCGCTCCCGGGCGAGAGCTGGCTCCAGCGGCTGCAGCAGGGCGCGCCCTATGGCGAGACCGAGCTCCTGCTCGCGCACATGCGCCGGCAAGTGCTGGCGCGCGCCGAGGCGGCGGACAATGCCTATTCGCTCGAGACCGAGGCGCGGCCGCCGGTCGAGGGATTGCTCGCGGCCGCGGCGGCTTTGAGCGTCGCGCTCCGCCGGCTGGTCGAGCCGCTCGATGCTCTCGCAAAGCAGCTCGGCAAGCGGCTCGATGACGAGGCTGCGGAGCTCGATACCGCAGTGCGCACACGCATCGATGCGGCTCAGCGGAGCCTGCGCCGCCGCATCGACGGCGAACTCGCGGGCTGGCTTGCGATGCTGAAAGATCTCGGCGGCGAGCCCGCGGCCCCGCTGGTGGACTGGTTCGCGGTTGACCGCATCGACGGTCACGAGATCGACGTCGGCATGCACCGGCACTGGATCGATCCGACCCGGCCCTTCGTCGAGACCGTCGCCAAGCCAGCCCAGGGACTGTTGATCACTTCGGCGACTCTGACGGACGGCACCGGCGACCCCGAGGCGGACTGGGCGGCGGCGGAGATGCTGACCGGCTCGCGGCACCTGCAGCGGCCAGCCTTGCGCGCCCGAGTCCCGTCGCCCTTCGACTATGGTGCTCAGACCCGTGTCTTCGTGGCGACGGACGTGAAGCGCGAGAATGTCGACCAGGTCGCCGCCGCCTACCGCGAGCTGTTCCTGGCGGCGGGTGGTGGCGCGCTCGGTCTCTTCACGGCGATCTCGCGCCTCAAAGCGGTCTATGCGCGGATCGCCGGCGCGCTCGAGTCCGAGGGCCTGCCGCTCCTCGCGCAGCACATCGACGCCATGGACACCGCGACGCTTGTGGACATCTTCCGCGCCGAGGAGGACGCGTGCCTGCTCGGCACCGACGCGGTGCGCGACGGCGTCGACGTGCCCGGCCGCTCGCTCAGGCTCATCGTGTTCGATCGCGTGCCGTGGCCGCGGCCCGATATCCTGCACAAGGCACGCCGGCAGGAATTCGGCGGCGCACGCTACGACGATCGGATCACGCGGCTTCGGCTGCGCCAGGCCTTCGGCCGCCTGGTTCGGCGAGCCGGCGACACCGGCGTGTTCGTGCTACTCGACTCGCGTTTGCCGTCGAGGCTACTCGGCGCCTTCCCCGAGGGCGTTGCGGTCGACCGGATTGGGCTCAAGGATGCCGTCGAGCGGACGCGGGCATTCCTGAAACATCCGGTGACGCCCAATTGACGCGGCTCCGCCCCTGGGCAGCCGGGTCGCGAACGCGGTAATGTTAGTCCACGTGCGCGAGCATTCCCGATGCGAGCGCGTGATAACACCGTGAGAAGAGGTGGCACATGCTCGATCACCATTCGGCGCTGATTTACACGATGGTCCTGGCCTCGGCGGTCGACCGTGGCGTCACTGACGCGGAGATGCGTATGATCGGCGACATCGTGACGCATTTGCCGATCTTCGCCGGCTACGACAGCAAGCAACTGCCGAAGACGCTCTCAGCCTGCTCGGACCTGCTGCAGAAGGAGAACGGTCTGGATCTCGCGCTCAAGGACATCAAGGCGGCGCTGCCGCCGCGCCTGCGCGAGACCGCTTACGCGCTCGCCTGCGACATCGTGGCGAGCGACGGGGAGGCCTCGCAGGAAGAGTTGCGATTCCTCGAGCTCCTGCGTGACCGGCTGCCGATCGAGCGGCTGATCGCCGCCGCCATCGAGCGCGGCGCCCGGGCGCGATTCATGACGGTCTGAACCCCTACGACAGCAGTTGCTGGTCCTGCAGCCCCTTCTGGATTGCACCGATCGCGGTATCGCGGAGCTTTCCCCGCAGATACATCCGCCAGCCGATCGAGAGATAGACGGATGTCGCAATCCGTTTGAGCCAACTGTCGGGCTGAGCCGCGGCCTTTGCTAGCGAATAGAGGGCGTCCAGCCGCTCAGTCACGGCATCCTCGAGGCCGGTCGGGAACGCGTCTAGCCTGGGCCAATCGGGCACGACGGGCGGATCGTCGCGCAGCCGCTTCATGAGCGGGATGAGCGGCAGATAATCCGTGCCGTTCTCGTTGAAGGCGTACTCGGAGCGCTGAGGGTCACTCCAGGAGTCGAAGATTGGGTTGTTCGCGTCCTTCGGTAGAGCCAGATGCCGTTTCAGGAAATCATGCGCGTTGCGCCGTCCGAGTGCGTAGTCGTGCTGGAGGAAGCGCGAGTCTACGAAGCCCAAGAAGCCGCCCAATCCGCCCGACGCGATAGCGCGCGCGCCGGTCATGGGCTTGCCATCGGGACCGAGCCGGCCCACCGGAGCGATCAGATAGCGGCTGTATACGGTCTCATCATGCGCCAGCGCGATGTCGACCGGCTTGTAGCGGGCCTGATAGACCAAACCCATGATGAACGGCAGCGCGAGACCCGCAAGCGACGGCGGGGCATGGGGTCCGAGTGTCTCGGGATCGCTGAAGGGGTCGATGAGGATCACGGCCCGGTTCGCTTGGGTCGGGTTGCGCACGTTACGGCCATCGAGACCCGCTATGGACATACGCACCATGTCGAGCGGCTCGTTGTTCGTCGTGCCGCCGTCGACATTGACGAAATTGCTGACGTCGGGATCTGGCTCTTCGGTGGTTAAGGTCTGCCACTTGGGTATGAGCTGCAGGACCTTGGCCGGACCCCCGGCATCGTCCGGGACGGCAACGGCGCGATAGCCGGCGATGTTGAGCTTGCGCGCCAGTGGGCGCGAGCGGAAAGCCAATGGGAACGCGCTCGTCGCCAAAGACGCCTTGCGGAGCTCGTCCCAATTGAGATCAGATTCGGCCGCGAGCGCAAATTCGTCCGGGCGGCTCGTGGGACAGTTCCTGACGTCGCTGTCGACGGTCAGCGCGAAGCGGACGTAGTCAGCATGCGCGACGAGCTCGTGAGTCAATCCGCTCGCGCCGCTCATCGAGATCGAATAAGGCAAGCCCGTGACATTCCCAACCATCATGATGTGACGCAACGGATCGGTGAAGTACGTGCGGCGGCCGGGCGAAGTGCCGCTCCCGAGGTCCCTTCCCTTGAAGTCGATCGACGTCTGCGCCTGCGTGTCGATGGAGGAGCAGTTGAATATCGATGCCAGGCCCGCAACATCGCCGTCTGGGCGGGTCGACAGCAGCTTCATGAGGTCGACGCCAGCGGTCCAGGACGAGAAGAACGGATTCCTCGTGCTCGCTCCGTGGTCGAACTCCCAGCCGGCCGCGCGCAGCAGGATCGCGCCGTTGATCCCGCCGCCCGACGTGCCCGCGAGAGTGCTGATGACCACCTTGTGCGGCGGCGCCAGGGGATCGCCCTTCTCCCGGTCCGCGGTCCACGCGTCGAGCGCCTCGATGAGGTAGTCGAGGACGCCGCCCGTATAGGCGCCCGCGGACACCGTACCGCCGAGACAGAGGCCGATCTCGAAGACATCGGACCCAAGCGCCTTGCGATGCGCCGGAAACAGCTTTTGCAGATCGTCGTCCGGGAGCGGAGGAGGGAACGTCATGACGATACTTTTCCGTTCGTCGATGCCTCGGCCGCCCGAGCCGGTTTAGGACCTGTGTTGCGCAGGCCGAGCAGGTCTTTGAGGGTATCGAACCAGAAGGGCGCGCCGAGAGAGACGGCGAGTCCAGTGATGATCCAGCCGACAATTCTCCAAATGTCGGATCGCAGCGGGTGAGTGATGCGTGTCCAGGCCGTCTCCAACGTGGCATCTTTGCCCCAACCGACCGGGAGCGCCTCCATTTCGTCTTTGGCGGCCTGCATCTGCGCCCGAATGTCGTCGGCCGTCGCGTCTTGATGGGTGTCGATATAGCGCTGGGCGGCGGCGCCCGCGGCTTGGCGCGCCGCGGGGTCGGTCCACAGCGTCTTGGCCAGCGTGATCGAGTCCACGTTGAAGGCGATCGCGACGGCGATGCCGAAGCTCAGCGTGAAATACTGCGAGAACCGTTTGTAGGCGCCGCTGAGCCGGTCCATCGCGTCGTCGAACCAGATTTCGATGCCGCTTCGGAGCGCGTCGAGATCGCCGGCCGCGTGGGTCACAAGAGCGGTCAGGCTCTCCCGCGCCGTGCCGGGCGGCAGTTTTGCGATCGTGTTCTCGACCTGGCTGAAGAGCGGCGCCTGGCTGCCGTCCTTGAGCGCCTCGAGCAGCGCCAACGAGAAATTGCGCGCGGGGACATAGGACGGCAGCTTCTTCGGCGACAGATCCTCGATGAGGCCGTGCCCCACGACCTTGTTGAAAAGATCCGTGACCGGCTTGCCATTGGAATCGGCGAGCAGGCGGCCGATCCCCTTGCGCAGGTCCTTGGCGCGCTTGCTGAGCCAAGTGGCGACGAGCTCCTGTGCGCCAGAGGCGAGGACGCCGAGCAGCAGGTAGGTGAACGAAAGTCCGATGACGACATCGAGTGCCGCGCCGAGGGACATGGTTCAACTCCCAGCGAGAGGAGGTTGAGCGAGCAGGTTTAGGAGCACGCGGATCTGATAGTGGAAAGAGTTGTTGCCGCTGCCGTTGTATCGGCGCACGGCATAGGGCCAGTCGCAGGGAAAATCCGCTCGGTCGGGAACGCCGGCATAGTTTGCGGAAGGGTAGTACTGGCTCGGTTGATAGCTAATCGATGCACCCGCGTAGACGGGAGTGCCACGGACGATGTTCACCTTGCGCGCCGCCACGGCACAGTTGCGGCAATTCCTGAGATATCGCTGGTCGCTCGGCGGATACTTGCACACGCGAAGCGGAAGCTGCGGGTGCTCGGCGGTCCGGTCGTCGGCCCTGCTGGCAGGTCCGGCGACGAAGTGATCGAACTTGTCGCGCAGCTCGGCGTAAGCCTTCTGCACGTTGCGCAGGGGATCGACGATCGCGTCCTGTAGCTCTTGGGGACGCGGCGGATGGTGAAAGATGGTGTACTGCCCGATGCCGTAACCGCGCGAGGTGATGTGATCGGCGCTCGCCTCGTCATTTCGATCGAGACCGACGATGACGAAGGTGTCGCTGTCGCCGGCCCGCGGTACATTGAAATGCCGCCCGCTGCTCTCCTGCACCACCATCGCCGCGATGAACGGGGACGGTGCCGTCGTGCTCGACGCTGTCGTGATTGCGGCCAGCGCCGCCTTGTTCTCCGCCACGGGATCGTCGGAGCTTGGCAGTTGCGGCACGCGTGCATCGCCGAGCATCGCTTCGATGCATCCCGCGAGCGCCGCGTCGACCACGCCGTCGATGTCCCCGACGACTTGGCCGCCCTGGCCGTCGTCGTTGAACGACATCACCGACACTGGCGCGCGCCCATCGTCCCCGGTCGATTCGCCGTCATTGTGCAGAAGGTCGTACTGCAGGGCCTGCACGGCGCGGGTCGTGCCACTACCGAAAGCGCCATCGATGCCCGAGCGGAGATACCCCAGCGCCCGCAGGTCGCGCTGCAGCGCGCGGACCAGCGCGGGGTCGTTGGGGAGACCCGACGCGAGAGACAATCCAGGCTGCTTGTATGGCACGGACATCGCGCCCCCCTTTCTGGACGGCGATCCTGCCATGCAACAAAATATACCGGCGCCCCTGGTACGACAACGCAATATTGCGCGCAAACGGGGCTTCTATTTTATTTCGATTGACCGGAGTGAAGCTCGCCGCGGCGGACCCGCGAGCGGAGCAGCGCAAAGAAAAAGGGCCGCGGCATGCCGCGGCCCTCGAGTGTCCTGCGTAAGCGTTGTTTTAGAAGTCCATGCCGCCCATGCCGCCGTGGTCGTGGCCGCCGGGCATCGGGGGTGCCTTCTTCTCTGGCCGCTCCGCCACCATCGCCTCGGTGGTGATAAGGAGGCCCGCCACCGAGGAGGCGTCCTGAAGCGCCAGGCGCACGACCTTGGTGGGGTCGATGATGCCGGCCTTCACGAGGTTCACGTACTCGCCGCTCTGAGCGTCGAAGCCATGGTTGGGGTCCGTGCTCTCGAGGAGCTTGCCGACCACCACGGAGCCGTCGGCGCCGGCGTTCTCGGCGATCTGGCGCGCAGGCATCTGAATCGCCTTGCGGACGATGTCGATGCCGACGCGCTGGTCGTCGTTCTCGGCCTTGATCTTGGCAAGCGCCTTGGTGGCGTAGAGCAGCGCGGTGCCGCCGCCGCCGACGATGCCCTCCTCGACCGCCGCGCGGGTCGCGTGCATGGCGTCGTCAACCCGGTCCTTGCGCTCCTTCACCTCGACCTCGGTCGCGCCGCCGACCCGGATCACCGCCACGCCGCCCGCGAGCTTCGCCAGCCGCTCCTGCAGCTTCTCGCGGTCGTAGTCGGAGGTGGTCTCCTCGATCTGCGCCTTGATCTGGCCGATCCGGCCCTCGATGTCCTTCTTCTTGCCGGCGCCGTCGATGATCGTGGTGTTCTCCTTCTCGATCCGCACCCGGCGCGCCTTGCCGAGCATGTCGAGCGTCACCGTCTCGAGCTTGATGCCGAGGTCCTCGGAGATCAGCTGGCCGCCGGTGAGGGTCGCGATGTCCTCGAGCATCGCCTTGCGGCGATCGCCGAAGCCCGGCGCCTTCACTGCCGCGACCTTGAGGCCGCCGCGGAGCTTGTTGACGACGAGTGTCGCGAGCGCCTCGCCCTCGACTTCCTCGGCAATGATGAGGAGCGGCTTGCCCGACTGCACCACCGCTTCGAGGAGCGGCAGCATGGGCTGCAGACCGGAGAGCTTCTTCTCGTGGAGCAGGATGAACGGGCTCTCGAGCTCGGCCACCATCTTCTCGGCGTTGGTGATGAAGTAGGGGGAGATGTAGCCGCGGTCGAACTGCATGCCTTCGACCACGTCGAGCTCGGTCTCGAGGCTCTTCGCCTCCTCGACCGTGATCACGCCCTCGTTGCCGACCTTCTGCATCGCCTTGGCGATCATCTCGCCGATCTCTTTGTCGCCATTCGCCGAAATGGTGCCGACCTGGGCGATCTCCTCGTTGGTCGAGACCTTCTTGGAGCGCTTCTTGACGTCCTCGACCACCGCCTCGACGGCGATATCGATGCCGCGCTTCAGGTCCATCGGGTTCATGCCGGCGGCCACCGCCTTGGCGCCCTCGCGCACGATCGCCTGCGCCAGCACGGTCGCCGTCGTCGTGCCGTCGCCCGCCTGGTCGCTGGTCTTCGAGGCGACCTCGCGGACCATCTGGGCGCCCATGTTCTCGAACTTGTCGGCGAGCTCGATCTCCTTGGCGACGGTGACGCCGTCCTTGGTGATCCGGGGCGCGCCGAACGACTTGTCGAGCACGACGTTGCGGCCCTTGGGGCCCAGCGTCACCTTGACGGCGTTGGCCAGAATATCGACGCCGCGGAGCATCCGCTCGCGCGCGTCGCCGCTGAAACGAACTTCTTTTGCAGCCATGTGATGATTTCCCTGGGTTTGCTTTTAGGCGGCTTTCCGCTTGGACGCGCTGCCCTCGATGATGCCGAGGATGTCGGATTCCTTCATGATGATGAGCTCCTCACCATCGATCTTGACCTCGCTGCCCGACCACTTGCCGAACAGGATGCGGTCGCCGGCCTTGACGTCGAGGGGATGCAGCTTGCCGTCCTCCCCGCGGGCGCCGGGCCCGACCGCGATCACCTCGCCCTCCATGGGCTTTTCCTTCGCTGTGTCGGGAATGATGATCCCGCCGGCCGTCTTCTCCTCCTGCTCGACGCGGCGGACCAGGACGCGGTCCTGCAATGGCCTGAACTTCATAGAGAAACTCCTCCTCGTCGGTTTTTAGAAACGCCCCTGCCGGACGAGCGCGATTGGCACTCTCCCGGAGTGAGTGCCAGGCACATAAGGATCAGTCGATATTCTGTCAAGGGAGGGATGCATATTTGGCAGCACTCCGTGGGTTGAGCTGCTAGTGATCTGATATAATTAGGTTTTTCTTGATAATTTCGCGCGTATCATGAACATGGTTAAGCCCAGAAGGGTTTGATCCCAGACGAGGGGAAGCGCCGAGAACGTCGAGGTCCCGCGATGTCGAACATGAACCTCTACTGCCAGCTCCACGGATACCGCCTAACCACGGCGGAGATCCTCTACCACCTGCCGGATCACCCCACCCTGCTGCAGAGCTTCCTCTGGCAGCAGCTCGATATAGCGCCGGAGTTTCCGGTGCTCCGGAAATTCCTGGATTTCTGGACCCGCAACATCGAGGGCAAGCTCCACTCGGTGAAGGTGGCGCAGGCACCCCTGGTCTCGCCGGGGCGGCTGCGCCACGCGCAGATCTCGCTGAGCCTGCACTGACGCTTCTCTGCGTCGGCTTGGCCCTTGCCAAGCCGACGCGGGCGCGCGCAGTGTCGCGCCGCTCCATGACCTCAATCGCGCCGTCATCGCCGTTGGCATCCGCTCGCGCCTCCGCCGGGCACGGCGATCCCGCCATCGCTCTGTGGCTTTTCGGCTGCGCCGCGATGATCTTTCTGATGGTGGTGATCGGCGGTGTCACGCGGCTCACGGAGTCGGGCCTCTCGATCACGGAGTGGCAGCCGGTATCGGGCGTGATCCCGCCCTTGAGCGATGTCGACTGGGCGCGGGAGTTCGAACATTACAAGGCGATCCCGCAATACCAGGCGATCCATGCGGGCATGACGCTCGCGGAGTTCAAGGCGATCTTCTTCTGGGAATACCTGCATCGGCTTTGGGGCCGGTTGATCGGCGTCGCCTTCGCGGTTCCGTTCATGTGGTTCCTGTGGACGCGCCGGCTCTCCTGGGCGCTCGCGCCCAGGCTCGCGGTGCTCTTCGTGCTGGGCGGTCTCCAGGGCGCCCTCGGCTGGTACATGGTGAAGAGCGGTCTCGCCGAGCGCATCGAGGTGAGTCAATACCGGCTGGTCGCGCATCTGCTGGCAGCGGTGGCGCTCTACCTCGCCATTCTCTGGGTCGCACTCGATCTCTGGACCCTCACCCTCCCGGAGCTTCGCTCCGGGTCCCTCCCTCTCCCGCCCAAGCGCGGGAGAGGGGCTATCTCCACGAACCCCTCGCCCACGAAGTGGGAGAGGGAGGGACCCATCGGCGAAAGCCGATGGGAGGGTGAGGGTGTCGCGCCTGCGACTCTCCGCCGAGCGCTGACCGCGCTCCTCGCCCTCACCCTCGTCACCCTCGCCGCCGGCGGTTTCGTGGCCGGACTGCGCGCGGGCTACGTCTACAACACCTTTCCGCTCATGAACGGCTACATCGTTCCGCCGGATTACGCGACGACCGCGCCGTGGTACCTCGATCCCTTCGAGAGCATCGCTGCCGCGCAGTTCGATCATCGCCTGCTCGCGGAGTTAACGTGGTTCTGCGCCATCGTCCTTTGGCTCTGGTCGCTGCGGCTCGATCTCGCCCGGAAGGTGCGCGCCGCCATGCATGCGCTTGCAGCGCTGGCAACGCTGCAGCTCGGCCTGGGCATTGCCACCTTGCTGCTGGTGGTGCCGGTTCCGCTGGCGGTCGCGCACCAGGCGGGAGCGTTGTTGCTGGTCACGGCCATCCTGGTGGCGCGTCACGCGGCTCGGGGCCCTAAAATGGACGGGCTGTCGGCCGCGGCGGTATAGTCCCGGCGATCGAGAGGCACTGGCGATGGCCGATTTTCCGAAGCGATCACTGACGGACTGGCAGGCGCTCGCGGCCAAGGAGCTCGGCGGCAAGCCTGCGGAGTCCCTCACTTGGCAGACGCCCGAGGGCATCGCGATCAAGCCGCTCTACACGGCCTCCGACCTCGAGCGGCTCGAGCACGTCGAGAGCCTGCCGGGCTTCGCGCCCTATCTGCGCGGCGTGCGCGCCACCATGTACGCCAACCGGCCCTGGACCATCCGGCAATACGCCGGCTTCTCGACTGCGGAGGACTCCAACAAGTTCTACCGCGAGAACCTGAAGGCGGGCCAGATGGGCCTCTCCGTCGCCTTCGACCTCGCGACGCACCGCGGCTACGACAGCGATCATCCGCGCGTCGTCGGCGACGTCGGCAAGGCCGGCGTCGCCATCGACAGCGTCGAAGACATGAAGATCCTGTTCGACGGCATCCCGCTCGACAAGATGACGGTCAGCATGACCATGAACGGCGCGGTGCTGCCGGTGCTGGCGGGGTTCATCGTGGCGGCGGAAGAGCAGGGCGTGCCAGCCGAGAAACTCCAGGGGACGATCCAGAATGACATCCTCAAGGAGTTCATGGTCCGCAACACCTACATCTATCCGCCCGGGCCCTCCATGCGGATCGTCGCCGATATCATCGAGTACACGGCCAAGCACATGCCGAAGTTCAATTCTATCTCGATATCCGGCTATCACATGCAGGAGGCGGGCGCGACCTGCGTGCAGGAGCTCGCCTTCACCATCGCGGACGGCCTCGACTACGTGCGCGCGGCGCTCGCACGCGGTCTCGACATTGACGCCTTCGCGCCGCGGCTCTCGTTCTTCTTCTGCATGGGCATGAACTTCTTCATGGAGATCGCGAAGCTCCGCGCCGCGCGGCTCCTCTGGGCGAAGCTCATGAGCCGGTTCAATCCGAAGAATCCCGCGAGCCTGCAGCTCCGCACGCACGTGCAGACTTCGGGCGTCAGCCTCACCGAGCAGGACCCCTACAACAACATCATCCGCACCACCATCGAGGCGCTGGCGGCGGTGCTGGGCGGCACGCAATCGCTGCATACGAACTCCTTCGACGAGGCGCTGGCCCTGCCGACGCCCTTCTCGGCGCAGATCGCGCGCAACACGCAGCTCATCCTCGCGGAGGAGGCGGGCGTCACCCACGTGGTCGATCCGCTCGGCGGCAGCTACTACGTCGAGAGCCTCACACAGTCGGTCGCGTCGGCGGCCATGGACCTGATCGACGAAGTGGAAAAGCTCGGCGGCATGACCAAGGCGGTGGAGCAGGGGTTGCCGAAGCTCCGTATCGAGGAGGCGGCCGCGAGGCGCCAGGCGCGGCTCGATCGCGGCGAGGAAGTGATCGTCGGCGTGAACAAGTACAAGTCCGCCGGCAGTCCGCCGGTGCAACTTCTCGATATCGACAACACCAGGGTTCGCGAGCAGCAGATCGCGCGTCTCGCGCAAGTGCGGGCGAAGCGCGACCAGGACCGCGTGCGCCGGAGCCTAGAAGCGCTGACGCAAGCCGCGGGGAGCGGGCAGGGCAATCTGCTGGCGCTCGCGGTCGAGGCGTCGCGGGCGCGGGCGACGGTGGGCGAGATCTCGGACGCGCTCGAGAAGGTGTTCACGCGCCATCGCGCGACCGTCCGCTCGGTCTCCGGCGTCTACGGCGGGCTCTACCAGGGCGACGACGGCTTCAGGCGCATCCAGCGCGAGGTCGAGAGCTTCGCCCGCGCCGAGGGCCGGCGTCCGCGCATGCTGGTGGTGAAGCTGGGGCAAGACGGCCACGACCGCGGCGCCAAGGTCATCGCCACCGCCTTCGCCGACATCGGCTTCGACGTCGACGTGGGCCCGCTGTTCCAGACGCCCGAGGAAGCTGCGCGCCAGGCGGTAGAGAACGATGTCCACGTGGTCGGCGTCTCGACCCAGGCCGCCGGCCACAAGACGCTGGTGCCGGCGCTGCTTGCAGCGCTCCGCCAGGAAGGCGGCGAGGACATCCTGGTGATCTGCGGCGGCGTGATCCCCCCGCAGGACTACGAGTTTCTGATGCGCGCCGGCGTCTCCGCGGTCTACGGTCCCGGCACCAACATTCCGCTCGCCGCCGGCGAGATCCTGAAGCTCATCGCCAAGCGACGGATGGCGGCTTGAGGACCGTCCAGCCGGGCGGCGGCGCGAGGAAGCGGGTCATCTGGTGCTCGTCGAGGTACCGGTCGCCGTGCTTGAGGGCGCAGGGATCTAGACCGTAGATCTCGAAGCCGTGCGGTTCGTAGAGGCGAAGGGCGGGCTCGTTCGTCGTCACCACCGAGAGCTCGACCAGGATCGCGCGGTTCCTGGCTCACTCGATGACGGCCTCGACCAACGCGGAAGCGAGGCCGCTCCCCGCGCCGGCGCCTGGACGTACATGCCCGTGAGCATTCTCTTGTGCCGCTCGGCGACGAAGGTCGGGATCGACAGCACGACTCATTGAGATTGGTCCCGTAGCGGTCGGATGGGCTCACTGCGCCCTTCGACACGCACCCTTCGGGTGCGCGCTCAGGGTGAGGTGAATTCTTTAATGCCATTCACCACGTCTCCTCTTCCTGAGCGCACTCGCGTCAGCGAGCGTGTCGAAGGCTGCATCGCTGCCGATGCAGAGGCGACGGGTCGAGCGTGACTCTCCACTGACAACATGTGGATGGCCGGGGGACAAGCCCGGCCACGACGAGAATGGGGGTGATGCCCGAGCCGACATAGCAGTGTCCCGCCACCCACCCTGTTAACCCGCGTCTATCCGCGCTATCTATGCAGCAATGGCCGTCCTGTTCTTCATCGTCTTCATCGATCTCCTGGGCTTCGGGATCATCATCCCGCAGCTGCCGTTCTACGGTGTGCAGTTCGGCGCGAGTCCGGCGGCGGTGACGCTGCTGATGGCCTGCTACTCGCTCGCGCAGTTCGTCATGTCTCCGGTTCTGGGCCGGCTCAGCGACCGGATCGGCCGGCGGCCGGTGCTGCTGGTGAGCATGGCCTGCTCGTGCCTGGCCTATCTCTGGCTCGGCTTCGCCGGCGCGCTCTGGATGCTGTTCGGAGCGCGGCTCCTCGCGGGGGCGGGCGCGGGCAACATCGCGGCGGCGCAGGCCTACATCACCGACGTCACCAGCCCCGAGACGCGCGCCAAGGGCATGGGCATGATCGGCGCCGCCTTCGGCCTGGGCTTCACGATCGGCCCGTGGCTAGGCGGCGTGGTTGCCGGCACCGAACCCACGCCGGCGGACCTTCAGAGACCGGCTTTTCTCGCGGCGGTGCTCTCGGCGCTCGCCTTCGTGCTGGTGGTCGCGATCCTGAAAGAGAGCCTGCCCGCGGGCGGCGCGCCCACGCGCGCGAACCGCTGGGAGCTCGCGCGCAGCAGCCTGCAACGGCCGATGTTGCGATTGCTGATCCTCCTGTTCTTCGCGATCACGGCCGCCTTCGCAGGCATGGAGACCACCTTCGCGCTCTGGACCAAGGAAGCCTTCGGGTGGGGCCCAGAGCAGGTCGGCTGGCTCTTCTTTTTCGTGGGCTGCGTGCTGATCGTGGTGCAGGGGGCGCTGATCGGGCCGCTGTCACGGCGGCTCGGCGAGGCGCGGCTCGTCCTCATCGGCTCCGCGGCAATCGCCCTCGGCCTCGGCGCCGTCACGGTCTCCGCCCATCTCCCCATGCTGATGGTCGCGAGCGCGTGCCTCGCGCTGGGCATGGGACTGCTCAATCCCTCGATCACGTCGCTGATCTCGCGGCAAGCGGCCGTGGACGAGCGCGGCGGCATCATGGGGGTGGCGCAATCCGGCGCCAGCCTCGCCCGCGTGGCGGGACCGGCGGTCGCAGGGCCGCTCTTCGAGCTGCTCGGCCGCAACGCGCCCTACTATGCCGGCGCGCTGGTGATGCTCGGCGTGCTCGGCTTCGCGCTGCGCCTGCCGCGCGATCGTGCCGTGCCCGCCGTCCAGCCGGAGCGCGCGTCGTGAGCGGCCGCGACATGCGCCGCGGCAACTCCATGCCGGGTCCGGCGAGCGGCGACACCGCGGCCGAGCTGCGCTCGCTCGCCCGGCTGTTTCCGTACCTCTGGCCGAGGAATGCGCCGGAGCTGCGCCTCCGCGTCGTGCTCGCCCTCGTGTTCCTGGCGCTCGCCAAGCTGATCAATGTCGGCGTGCCCGTGCTCTACAAGCGCGCGGTCGATGCGCTGACGCCCGGCGTGGCGGCGGCGGTCGTCGTGCCGGTGATGCTGGTGGTCGCCTACGGCGTCGCGCGCGTGCTGGCTCAGGTGTTCGGCGAGCTTCGCGACGCCGTCTTCGCCAAGGTCGGCCAGCGCGCGGTGCGGCAGATCGCGCTCCGCACGTTCCGGCACCTGCACGCGCTTTCGCTGCGTTTTCATCTGGAGCGTCAGACCGGCGGGCTCTCGCGCGCGATCGAGCGCGGCGTCCGCGGCATGGACTTCCTGCTCTCCTACATGCTGTTCAGCGCGATCCCGACCGTGCTGGAGATCGCCCTGGTGGCCGGCATCCTCTGGTACAACTTCGACTGGACCTTCGCGGCGGTGACGCTGGTCACCGTCGTGCTCTACGTGATCTTCACTTTCGCGATCACCGACTGGCGCGTGCGCTTCCGCCGCGAGATGAACGACCGCGACAGCGAGGCCAACACCAAGGCGATCGACAGCCTGCTCAATTTCGAGACGGTCAAGTATTTCGCCAACGAGGAGCACGAGGCCGGCCGCTTCGACTTGGCGCTACAGGCCTACGAGAAGGCGGCCGTGAAGAGCCAGACCACGCTCGCCCTCCTCAACGTGGGCCAGGGCATCATCATCGCCATCGGGCTCGTTGCCGTGATGCTGCTCGCGGCCTCGGGCGTTGCCGCCGGGCACCTCACCGTCGGCGCCTTCGTGATGGTGAACGCCTACCTCGTCCAGCTCTACATGCCCCTCAATTTCCTGGGCGTGGTCTACCGCAACATCAAACAGTCGCTGATCGACCTCGAATCGATGTTCCGGCTCCTGGATGTGAACGCGGAGGTGACGGACCGGCCGGGCGCCGAGCCGCTCGTGATGAGCCGTGGCGAGATCGTGTTCGATCATGTGTCCTTTCGTTACGACGAGCGGCGACCGATCCTCGAGGACGTGTCGTTCCGCGTGCCGCCTGGCGGCACGGTTGCCATCGTGGGCTCGAGCGGCGCCGGCAAATCCACGATCTCGCGCCTGCTGTTCCGCTTCTACGACGTGGATGAGGGGCGCATCCTGATCGACGGCCAGGACATACGCGACGTCACGCAGGAGAGTCTCCGCCGCGCCATCGGCGTGGTGCCGCAGGACACGGTGCTGTTCAACGACAGCATCCGATACAACATCGCCTACGGACGCCCCGGCGCCGACACCTCGGCGATCGAGGAGGCGGCGCGGCTTGCGCATATCCACGAGTTCGTCGCAAAGCTGCCGGACGGCTACAAGACCCAGGTGGGCGAGCGCGGCCTCAAGCTCTCGGGCGGCGAGAAGCAGCGCGTCGCCATCGCGCGCGTCGTCCTGAAGGCGCCGAGCATCCTGGTGTTTGACGAGGCAACCTCGGCGCTCGACACCAAGACCGAGCGCGAGATTCAGAAGAACCTGGAGGAGGTCTCGCACGATCGCACCACGCTGATGATCGCGCACCGGCTCTCGACGGTGATCCATGCCGACGAGATCCTGGTGCTGGAGCAAGGCCGCGTGGTCGAGCGCGGCAATCACGCGGCGCTGCTGGCGAAGGGCGGCCTCTACGCCGCCATGTGGGCGCGCCAGCAGGAGGCGGCCCGCGCCGCCGAGCTCGCGGATGTCGCGGACTGAGGCATGACCGAGCCCGGTCGCAAGCACATCAGCCTCGCGCTGCAGGGCGGCGGCGCGCACGGCGCCTTTACGTGGGGCGTGCTCGACCGCATTCTCGAGGACGACCGCCTGCACATTGACGGCGTCAGCGGCACCAGCGCCGGCGCCATGAACGGTGCGGTGATGGTGTCGGGCCACGTCGCCGGCGGTAATGTGGGCGCGCGGAGTGCGCTCGACCGGTTCTGGGAGTCGGTGAGCGTGCTGGGGATCATGAGCCCGATCCATGCCACCTGGCTCGACCGCGCCACCGGCAATTGGGACCTCGACGACAGTCCGGCCTCGATCTGGCTCGACACGCTGTCGCGCCTGGTCTCGCCCTATCAGACCAATCCGCTCAACGTCTCGCCGCTGGGCGATCTGCTGGCGAAGCTCGTGGATTTCGAGAGTCTGCGCAGGGACGACGGCATCCGGCTCTTCGTCTCCGCGACCAGCGTCAACAGCGGCAAGATCCGCGTGTTCGAGCGCAAGGAGCTGACGCTCGATAAGCTGCTTGCCTCGGCGGCGCTGCCCACCGTCTTTCAGGCCGTGGAGATCGACGGCGAGGCCTATTGGGACGGCGGATACATGGGCAATCCCGCGGTCTTCCCGCTGATCTACAACTGCAGCGCCCGCGACGTCGTTATCGTGCAGGTGAATCCGCTGACCCGCGAGGGCGTGCCGAAGACCGCGGGCGAGATCATGAATCGCCTGAACGAGATCACGTTCAACGCCTCGCTCATGCGGGAGATGCGCGCGATCGCCTTCGTGCTCAAGCTGCTCGACGAGGTGCCGGGTGATGTACCCTTGGTGCGAGGCCTCAAACGGATGCACATTCACATGATCGAGGACGAACCCGCGATGGAGTCGCTGGGCGTCGCGAGCAAGCTCAACACCGACATGGATTTTCTCCTCTACTTGAAGGGCCTCGGCCGCGACACCGCGGAGCGCTGGCTGCAGAAGAATTTCGACGCGCTTGGCCACCGCTCGACGGTCGATATCCGGGCGAAATTCCTCTGAGGCGGGCAGTCCGCCGATTCTCGGCAAGTCCCGCTGCGCCGGAGATTTCTCGGACCGCGGCAAGAGCCTGTAAGACTTCCTCGCGAGCTTTTAGCGAGTTTCCCTTGCGATCTTTCCGCTGAGTCCTTTGGATCTGCTCCCGAATTAACTCAGTTTTAAAGCTGAATCCTTTACCTTCCCTTTGTTGGACGGGGATGCCAGGGGGCGGTCGATGGCCGGGTTCAGCCCTTATGATCCCTGCGACCGGGGTCGGCCGACAGCATTAGTCCTTCATCCGAATGTGTGACACATGACGACCCTACGGAACTGGTTTGGCTGGCAATCGCCCGGCACGGCCGCGAATTCCTCCGGCTCCGGCGCCACGTCGGGGGCGACGACCGGATCGATCGCCGGCACCGTTTATCCGAGCGCGCCGCCCAATCTTCCGGTCAGCGCGACGCCCAACTACTCGCTCTCGACCTCCACGCCCGGCGCGACGCTCGCCGGCAAGGCGGGAAGGCGCAATCAGCTGACGGCGAACGCCGCGAACGTGACGCTGGTCGGCGGCACCGGCGCAGACACCTTCATCGTCAGCGGCATGTCCGACATTGTGATCGGGCGAGGCGGCATCGATACCGTCGAAAGCACGGTGAGCTACACGCTGCCGGCCGCCATCGACAACCTCTACCTCCTGGGCAGCGGCAATGCGACCGCGACCGGCAATTCCGGCAGCAACATCGTCTCGGGCAACGCAGGCACGGACGTTCTGGTCTCCGGCGGCGGCAACGACATCCTGAAGGCGGGTACGGGGTCCGATACCTTCGTCGTCGCCAAGCAGGCGAACGCCACGACCTGGATCGAGGGGTTCAAGGCCTCGGGCACCGTCACCGACAAGATCGATCTCACCGCCTACGGCTTTCAGAGCTTCGCCGCGGTGCAGGCCGCGATGGTTCAGTCGGGCTCGAACGTCGCGATCAAGCTGGGCAACGGTCAGCTCCTGATGCTGCAAGGCGAGACTGTCTCCAGCATCACGGCCGCCGATATCATCGGGCTGCCGTCGTCGCCACCCCCGCCACCGCCACCGCCTCCTCCGCCGCCGTCATCGAGCCCGACGCCGGCGCCGGCGCCGAGCGCCGTCAGCATGCCGCCGGCACCCTCGGCACCTCCGAGCCTGCCCGTGAGCGGCACGCCCAACAACTGGCTCTCGACCTACACCAAAGGCGCGACGCTCACCGGTGACCCCACGAAGAACAATCAGCTGAGCGCCAATGCCCTTCAAGACACGCTCATCGGCGGGCCGGGCAACGACATCTTCATCGCCTATGCGCCCGACACCGTGATCCAGGGCGGCGGCGGTACCGATACGGTCGAGACCTGGGGCAGCGGCTATACCCTGCCGGCCGGCGTCGCAAATCTGACGCTCGAGGGCAGCGGCAATGCCTACGCGACCGGCAATTCCGGCAACAACATAATTACCGGCAACGCCGGAACCAATACTCTCACAACCGCCGGCGGCAACGACATCCTGATCGCCGGCACCGGCGCCGACACTTACGTCATCACGAAGGACACCGGCACCACGACCTGGGTCGAGGGCTTCAAGACCTCGGGCACCGCCACGGACAAGCTCGATCTGAGTCAGTTCGCCTTCACCAGCTTCGCTGCGGCTCGGTCGGCGATGGCGCAGGTCGGCTCGAACGTGGAGATCAGCCTCGGCGCCGGCCAGATCGTGATGCTGCAGAACGTGGCGCTCTCGAGCCTCAATGCCGGAAACGTGCTCACTACCTTCACGCCCGCGGGCCTGCACCTCACCTTCGACGACGAGTTCAACTCGCTCAGCCTCAACATGGGCACGGCGTCGACGGCGGGCGGCACCTGGACCACCTATTACAGCGGGTTCGGCGTGCGCAGCCTGACCGGCAACCACGAGCAGGAGATCTACGTCGATCCCAGCTACGCCGGCACGTCCGGCTCGCCGCTCGGGCTCAATCCGATCTCCGATCAGAACGGCATCCTCACCATCTCGGCCGCGCCCGCGCCTGCGGCCGATCTGCCCTACCTGAGCGGCTACCAGTACACGTCCGGCACGATCAACACCGAGAACTCCTTCTCCCAGACCTACGGCTACTTCGAGATGCGGGCGGAGCTGCCGGCGGGCGGGCAGGGGCTATGGCCGGCTTTCTGGCTCCTCAAGAACAACAACACCTGGCCGCCTGAGATCGACGTGCTCGAGCAGGTGAGCAGTCCCAAGTCCAACATCTTCAGCACCGTCATCGATTCGACCAGCGGCAACTCGCAGGGCAGCGTCAACGTCGGCGACACCAGCACGGGGTTCCACACCTACGGCGTGCTGTGGACGCCGCAGACCATCACCTTCTACTTCGACGGCCGGGAGCTGTTCTCGACGCCGACCCCGCCCGACATGAACTCGCCCATGTACATGCTGATCGACCTCGCGGTCGGCGGCAGCTGGGCGGGATCCCCGAGCGCCGCGACCAACTGGGCGCTCGCCAACATGAAGATCGACTACGTCCGCGCCTACAGCCTGACGCCGACCGCGAGTTCCGGTGCGCCCACGGTGACGCTGAGCAATGCAACCGATCCCACCAACCTCGCCTCGAGCTTTGCTGTGCCGACGCTCTCGCCCGGCACCTCCGCCACCTACACCGCGGGCCAGCTCAACATCTCCGGCGTCGCGCCGTCCACGACCGTGACCGCGACTACGGACGCGAACGACGCGCTCGCCGTGACGAACAATGGCGCGTGGGGCGCAATCAACAACGTGATCGTCAACTCGACCGTCAACGCCGATGTCACCGTCAATAATTTCGTCGACGCGCAGATACATCTGGGCAACGGCGATTCGATCGTCACCGTGAACGACGTCATGCGCGGCACCATCAGCGTCGGCAACGGTGACGACGTGATCAGCGTCACTGCGGAAAGCAACGCCACTACCAACAACGTCACCACAATCACGGCGGGCGACGGCAAGGACCAGATCACCTTCCTCGGCGCCGCGAATGCGACGGCATCGATCAGCGCGGGAAACCTGGGCAATACCGTCACGATCGATGGACAAGCCTCGGCCACCGTGAAGTCCGGCACCGGAAACGACGACTTCGTCGACAAGTCCACCGGCAACGTGACTCTCACGGGCGGCGGAGGCAGCGACGTCTTCGAGTTCTTGGCGGGAGCCCATGCCACGATCACCGACTTCGGCGCCGGGCAGGACAGCATCCTGCTGCACGGCCTGACCGCGAGTCAGATCTCCGTCACCTCGTCCTCGGGCAACACGTTCATCGCGCTCGGCAACGGCTCGCAGATCGAGCTGGCGGGCGTCGCGCTCACCGCGAGCCAGCTCCACATGATCTATGCGTGATGCGCGCCGGCCTCTTGCGGCGGCTCCTCAGGTGCTGACGGCAAACCGAGCCGCCCGATGCCCGGCAGCTTGACGCCGGGCGAGGCGACATCGAGCCCAAAGGTGAGGCCGAGCAGGTTGAGTTCGAACCCTTCCCGCCGGGCGGCCAGCAGTCCCGCGAGACCGAAGAGCGAGAGCTGATATCCGGTGCCGCTCGGTGCCACCGCGAACAGCGAGCCGTTCGGCAGGTAGTCCTTGCCGATCGCGTTCGGCGGCAGGTCCAGCCGGAGCTCCGGAACCGAGCGGCCGATGAAGGCGGTAAAAGTGTTGCTGTTGGGACCGGGCCAAAGCCGGTAGGTGTGCGGATAGGGATAGGCGGCGACCGCCGCACTAATCTCCTCGATCAGCTGATCGACGCCGGGACCGCGCCGGTCCAGCACCACCTCGGGCGTGGCGCCGAACCAGTAATTGTCCGGGCCGGTGCGGTCGACCCGCACGGCTGGTGCCCCCTCGGAGACGCCGAACCCAATCACCTCATAGCGGGTGAACCTCGGCGCGTCGGTTGGCTTGACCGCGATCCAGGTATGCATGGCGAAGATCCCGCGCCAGGCGACCGCGCGCGCCGCGTAGATCTGCACCACCGCCTCGCGCGTCGTCGCCGGATCGGGCGCGAGGCCCGTCGGATCGCGCCGCGCCTCGTACCATGGGACTCCGTTCACGCGACCGAACACGCAGGCACTCGCAAGAAGGGGCAGACCGACCAGCAGAAACGCGATCAGGCCGAGTCGGCGCCGGACTCGGCCTTTCACCGGAGGCCGCACGGCGGGGCGGCTCGTCGTTGCTCCTTCCGTGGGCACGGCGCGGAGCATACACGATGGATCGCGTCTTGCCGCCCGCAATGAGATTAGCGCGAATTTGATCCAATGACGCTGGCGACTCGCGATCGGCTGTGACTCAATTGAGGCAGAGGGGTCCGACATGATGGCGAGCGTCAGATTGGGACAGCTCTGGGAGGTCTTCTCCATCAGAGAGGGCCGGTGGTGCCCGAGCACCGTGACCGACATCGACGACAATTACGTCACACTGCGGTCGCAGGACTGGCAATGGCATCGCTGCCACGTCGCCGACATGGAGCACGGCGAGCGATACCGGCTGATCGCGGATCTCATCGAAGTCAGGTAAAGCCCCAGCCCCGATCTACCGATCGGCCGCCTGCCGTGTTAGGCATGGCGGTATGGGGGAGAGAGCCATCGATGTCGCCGAGCTCGCCGCCGCGGTGCGCCGCGGCGACCGCCGGGCACTCGCCCGCGCGATCACGGTCGCGGAGTCGACCCGCGAGGATCATCGCGGAGCCGCCGAGCGGCTGCTGGCGGCCGTGGGTACCGGCGCCGGTGAGCATTCCGTGCGGCTCGGAATTTCCGGCGCGCCGGGGGTTGGCAAGTCCAGCTTCATCGAGGCCTTCGGCCTTGCGGTGATCGAGCGCGGGCACAAGGTGGCCGTGCTCGCGGTGGATCCCTCCTCGAAGCGCGGCGGCGGCTCCTTGCTCGGCGACAAGACGCGGATGGCGGAGCTCGCGCGTGAGCCCCGCGCCTTCATCCGGCCTTCGCCAGCGGGCACCACGCTGGGCGGCGTCGCCCGGCGCACGCGAGAGGCGATCCTGCTGGCGGAAGCCGCGGGCTTCGACGTCGTGATCGTCGAGACCGTGGGCGTCGGGCAGTCCGAGACCGCCGTCGCCGACATGGTCGACATGTTCATGCTGCTGCTGGCGCCCGGCGCCGGCGACGAGCTGCAGGGGCTCAAGAAAGGCATCGTGGAGCTCGCGGACCTTATTCTGGTCAACAAGGCCGACGGCGATCTGAAGCCGGCGGCGCTCCGGGCCGTCGCCGAATATCGCCACGCGCTGCATCTGCTGCGGCCCGGCTCACCTCACTGGGCGACGGAGGTGCGCGCGCTTTCGGCGCTCACCGGCGAGGGCGTCGGCGAGGTCTGGGATCTGGTCGAGCGCCACCGTGCCGCCATGACGGCCTCGGGCGAACGGGCTCAACGCCGGGCCGCTCAGGCCCGGGCGGCACTGTGGCGCGAGATCGGCGAGGGATTGATCGAGGCTTTCAAAGCCGACCGCAAGATCGCAGCCGAGCTCGAGCGGGTCGAGGCGCGCGTGACCTCGGGCGAGGAGGACGCGCTCAGCGCCGCGCGCCACCTGCTCGACGCTTTTCTGAAGCCGAGGCCCTGACGCCGCGGGTCTCCGAGAAATGATCGCGGGCACAGGCGAGGAGCGCCTGCGCCGCGCGGCTCGGCCGCGCCTGAGCCGGTCGCGCCAGCGCCACCCGCAGCGCCGGACAGTCCTCGGCAAGCGGACGGCAGGCGAGCGGCATGCCGTCGTAGGCGCGGTCCCCCTCGGGCTGGATGTTGAGCAGCGCCACGCCGTGGCCGTTCGCGACGAGGCCGCGCACCATCTCAAGCGAGGGCGTCGTGTAATGCACCTGCGGCTCGAGGCCGTAGGCGAGGAATACGGCGCGGAAATACTCTCGGCTGTACGGGAGATCCAACAGGACGAACGGCTCCTTCGCGAGTGTGCGGAGCGACACGCGCGCCCGCTTGGCAAGCGGATGCGCCGCAGGCAGCAGCGCATAGGGCCTGTGCGCGGCCAGATGTTCGCAGACGAGGTCGGATCCGAGCGCGAGATCGTAGACGAGCGCGAGCTCGATCCCACCCGTCGCGAGGCCGCGCTGGAGCGCCTCGATGTCGCCCTCGTGCAGCTGAAGGATCACGTCCGGATGGAGCGCGCGAAACCGGCGGAGCAGGCCCGGCAGGTAGTAGGGCGCGAAGGTCACGAAGTAGCCGAGGTTGAGTTCACCCTTGAGGCGCGCGCCGCCGCTGCGGAGCGCGGAGCCGAGTTCCTCCGCCTGGGCCAGCAGCTCGCGCGCCTCGGCGAGGAAATGCCGGCCGTCGGGCGTCAGCGACAGCCCGCGCGCGTGGTGGCGCAGGAAGAGCTGCGCGCCGAGCGCGCGCTCGAGATGGCCGATTGCGGTGGAGATCGAGGGCTGCGAGACGTTGAGCGCGCGCGCGGCCTCGGTCACGTTTGTGCGCTCCGCGGCGGCGACGAAGTACGCAAGCTGCTTCAGCGTATAGCGAATCAATTTTCCCTATCCCGATCCTCAAATAATTATATTTTGCCGATTCAAGGGAGCAAGCGAGACTGACCCGCAGGCGCTGGCTCACAATGCTGGCGTTCCAGCCTGACGAGATTCGGAAGAGGAGGGATCGTGGCGCATCAACGCATCCGCAAGTTCAACACCAACGACTATTATCCCGATCAGAAGCTCGACAACGACTTCTGCATGGCCGTGCGTGCGGGGAATCACGTGTTCCTGCGCGGCCAGACCGCCATGACCTTCGACGGCAAGATCGTCGGAATTGGCGACGCCGCGGCCCAGGCCGAGCACGCCATGTCCTGCGTCAAGATCCTGCTGGAGGAGGCCGGCGCCAAGCTCGAGCACATCTGCAAGATCCACATCTACGTGATTGACCGCGCCTATCGCGAGCCGGTCTATCGCGTGGTGGGCAAATGGCTCAAGGGCGTGTTTCCCTGCTCGACCGGCCTGATCGTCAGTGCGCTGGCCCGGCCCGAGCTCCTGATGGAGATCGACGTCGACGCGGTGATTCCTGAGGGCGAGGGGTGATATAGAGAAGCATTCCTCGGAGCGGCGGCGGGCGGAGGCCGATAGCAAATGACGTTTTCCATCGTGGGGCGGTGCGCGCGAACGGGCATGGTGGGGATGGCGATCTCGACCTCGAGCATCGCCGTCACCGGGCGCTGCGTCTGGGTGCGCGGCAAGGTGGGCGCGGTCGCGACCCAGAACATCACCGATCCTGCGCTGGGCTCGCGCATTCTCGACCTGATGGCGGCGGGCACGGGGGCCCAGCGGGCGGTACAGCAGGTTGCGGCCGAGACAGAGTACCGGGACTGGCGGCAGCTCTCGGCGATCGACATCAGCGGCGGCACGGGGCATTACACCGGAGCGAAGGCCTCGCCGGTCGCCGCTGCCAAGGTCGGCCTCGACTGCGTCGCCGCCGGCAACATCCTCGCCAACGGCGGCGTGCCCGAGGCCATGGTGCGCTGCTTCGAGACCGAGACTGGCGTGCACCTCGCGGAGCGTCTGCTGCTCGCGCTCGAGGAAGGCCTGGTGGCCGGGGGCGAGCACGGGCCGGTGCACTCCGCGGGTCTCATGGTCGCGGACCAGCAGGCGTGGCCCATCGTGAACCTGCGCATCGACTGGGCGGACGAATCGCCGATCACGCAGCTGCGTGCGGTCTGGGAAGCCTACGAGCCGCAGATGCAGGATTACCTGACCCGCGCCCTCGACCCTCCGCGCGCGCCCGGCACGCCGCCCTAGGTCAGCGCTTCTTCCGGCGTGCGACGGAGTCGGCGACCACGCAGAGTATCTCGTACATCAGCGTGGCGCCCACCAGCGCGGTGTTGCCGCTGGGGTCGAAGGGCGGCGCCACCTCGACCACGTCGCCGCCCACGAGATTGAGTCCCGCGAGCCGGCGCAGCATGATCTGCGCCTCCACCATGGTGATGCCGCCGCATTCGGGCGTGCCGGTGCCCGGCGCGAAGACGGGATCGAGCCCGTCCACGTCGAAGCTGATGTAGGTCGGGCCGTCGCCCACGATGCTGCGGGCCTCCTCGATCACGGATTTGGGCCCGCGGTCGTAGAATTCCTCCATGTAGACGACGCGCATGCCGCTGTCGTGGCTGAACTTCCAGATGTTCGGATCGTTGACGCCGCCGCGGATCCCGATCTGGATCGTGCGCTTGGGATCGAGCAGGCCTTCCTCGACCGCACGGCGGAAGGGTGCCCCGTGGTGGAACTTGGAGCCGAGGTAATCGTCGCCGGTGTCGCAGTGCGCATCGAAATGCACCATGCCGACCGGCCGGTCCTTGGCGATCCCGCGCATCACCGCGAGCGTGACGGAATGGTCGCCGCCGGCGGAGACCGGCACTACGCCCGCGGCGTGGAGCGTCTTGTAGAATGCGGCGATCTCGTTGAGCGCGCCGGTGAGCTCGTAGGGTTTCTCCACCCAGGCGTCGCCGACGTCGCCGACCCGGCAGAGCGCATAGGGGTCGATCCCGCTCGCCTGGTTCACCTTGCGCATCAGACTAGACTGGTTGCGGATCTCGCGGGGACCATGCCGCGCGCCCGGCCGGTTGGTGACGCCGCCGTCGAAAGGAATGCCCGCAAGCCCGATGTCGACTTTCGAAAGATCTTCGACGAAGGGCGTGCGCATGAAGGTCGCGATTCCGAGATATCTCGGCCGCACCATCGGGTCCGCGAACTCGGGATAGGCAAAGTCTCGCTTCATTGTCGTCACCGTGTGAATGAGGCTTCGGCGCATCTTTTAGCATGCCTTGGCGCCCTGGCGCCTTGGTGGTTAAAAGTTGAACCAGCAGGGCGCCCGAGGCCAAGAGGAAGGACCGAAGCTCGCATGACCACCGACCCGAGATTCGCCAATCAGCGCGCGGTGCGCGCGCCCCGCGGAAGCGCGATCTCCGCCAAGAGCTGGCTCACCGAGGCGCCGCTGCGCATGATCATGAACAACCTCGACGCCGAGGTGGCGGAGAAGCCGCAGGAGCTCGTGGTCTACGGCGGCATCGGCCGGGCCGCGCGCGACTGGGCGAGCTTCGACCGTATTTGTGCGGGGCTCCGCCAGCTCGAGGCCGACGAGACCCTGCTGGTGCAATCGGGCAAGCCCGTCGGCGTCTTCCGCACGCACCTCAACGCCCCACGCGTGCTGATCGCGAATTCCAACCTGGTGCCGGCCTGGGCCAACTGGGACCACTTCAACGAGCTCGACCGCAAGGGGCTCATGATGTACGGCCAGATGACCGCGGGCTCCTGGATCTACATCGGGAGCCAGGGTATCGTGCAGGGCACCTACGAGACCTTCGCCGAGGCGGGCCGCCAGCACTACGGCGGCAACCTCGCGGGGAAATGGATATTGACCGCAGGGCTCGGCGGCATGGGCGGCGCACAGCCGCTCGCGGCCACCATGGCCGGCGCCTCGCTGCTCGCGATCGAGTGCCAGCCCTCGCGGATCGAGATGCGGCTGCGCACCAAATATCTCGACCGCCAGGCACAGAGCCTCGACGAGGCGCTCGCGATGATCGAGCGGGCGAACGGGGAGCGAAAGCCGGTCTCGATCGGCCTGCTCGGGAATGCCGCAGAGGTCTATCCGGAGCTGGTCAAGCGAGGCACGCATCCCGATCTGGTCACCGACCAGACCTCGGCCCACGATCCCGTCAACGGCTATCTGCCCGCGGGCTGGAGCATTGCGGAGTGGGAGTCGCGGCGCGCGAGCGACCCCAAGGGCACCGCCGCGGCGGCCAAGCAATCGATGGCGGTGCAAGTGCGCGCCATGCTCGCCTTCCACCAGGCGGGCATTCCCACTGTCGACTACGGGAACAACATCCGGCAGATGGCGCGCGACGTCGGCGTCGAGCACGCCTTCGACTTCCCGGGCTTCGTTCCCGCCTATATCCGGCCGCTGTTCTGCCGCGGCGTCGGGCCGTTCCGGTGGGTCGCGCTCTCGGGCGATCCCGAGGACATCTACAAGACCGACGCCAAGGTGAAGGAGCTGATGCCGAGCGACCGGCACCTCCACCACTGGCTCGACATGGCGCGCGAGAGGATCTCGTTCCAGGGCCTGCCCGCGCGGATCTGCTGGATCGGCCTCGGCGACCGGCACCGCGTCGGTCTCGCCTTCAACGAGATGGTGGCGAAGGGCGAGCTCAAGGCGCCGGTCGTGATCGGCCGCGATCACCTCGACTCGGGCTCGGTCGCGAGCCCCAACCGCGAGACCGAGGCGATGAAGGACGGCTCCGACGCGGTCTCAGACTGGCCGCTCTTGAACGCGCTCCTGAATTGCGCATCGGGCGCCACCTGGGTCTCGATCCACCACGGCGGCGGCGTCGGCATGGGCTATTCGCAGCACGCGGGCATGGTGATCGTGTGCGACGGCACGCCCGCGGCCGCCCGCCGCATCGAGCGCGTGCTCTGGAACGACCCCGCCTCCGGCGTCATGCGCCACGCCGACGCCGGCTACGAGAGCGCCATCGCCTGCGCGCGGGAATTCGGGCTCAAGCTTCCGTCGGTGGGCTAGGTTCGATGCACACCAGACACGCGTTGGCGCCCATTGGCCAAGCGTGGGTGGGATGATAGGTCATTTCGGAGAGATATCGTCCCCACGAGGAAGGCCGCGACCATGATCACCTTCCGCGACCGGAATGCGCGCGGGCGGACGCGCACCGGGTGGCTCGACAGCCGGCACAGCTTCTCGTTCGGCGGATATCACGATCCCGCGCACATGGGGTTCCGAGCGCTCCGGGTCATCAACGAGGACCGCGTTGTGCCGGGCGCGGGGTTTCCGACCCACGGCCATCGCGACATGGAGATCGTCTCCTACGTGCTCGAGGGCGGGCTCAGCCACAAGGACAGCCTCGGCACCGGCTCCGTGATCGCGCCCGGCGAGGTGCAGCGGATGAGCGCGGGCACCGGCATCCTGCACAGCGAGTACAACGCCTCCGCCGAGGCGCCCGTGCATTTCCTGCAGATCTGGATCCTGCCGGACCGCGCGGGCGTGCCGCCCGGCTACGCGCAGAGGCCGCTCGGCCTCGATGCCGCGCGCGGCAGGCTGGTGCTCGCCGCCGGGCCCGAGGGCGCGGGCGCCGCGGTCGGCATTCATCGGGACGCGCTCATGTACGTGGCGAAGCTCGACGAGGGCGCCACCGTGTCGCACGAGCTCCGCTCCGGGCGCGGCGCTTGGCTCCAGGTCGCGCGCGGCGTGGTGGCGCTCAACGGCGCCGAGATGCGCGAGGGCGACGGCGCCGCGGTCGAGGCCGAGCCTCGCCTTGCCGTCGAGGCAACGACATCGGCGGAGATCCTGCTGTTCGACCTCGACTGAGGGAGGAACCGGGGCTCGCATCTGCCATTACGGGTTTTGGCGGCGCTGAGCTTCAGATTCGGCGGAGCTCGATGACGTAGAGGTCCGCCGCGGCGGCGGGCGCGATTTCGGCCGCCTCGGCGCGATCCAGCAGAACCGTGTCGCCGTCAGCCAGCGCGTGCGACGCGCCCTCCGCTCGCGCAGTTGCCCGCGTGCCTCGAACGAGGGCGAGCAGGAGCTTGCCGCCGCAGGCCAAGCGGATCGGTGCTGCCGCGCGCCGTCGGGTGAGGCGGTGGCGATGGCTCTCTCGCCGGGTCATGACGTTGAGATCCAGGATCGCGCCGCCGATGAGCTGGGCCTCCGCGGCGTCGTCACCCGAGAAGGTGAAGGGCGGCGTCTCACGGGTGAGCGAGACCGGCTCGCGGCCGCGGAGCGCCAGGCGAATGCCGGCACCGTCCAGCACCGCGAGCGTGCGGTCGATGCCGGGGAAGGAAGAGAAAGGTCCGCTTGCGGCCACATGCGCCATGCTGACTCGCCACTCGAAGGCGTCGAGCGACGCGCCCGGCGGCGAGACTGCGATCTCCACGGTCTCGCCGCCGCCGTTCTTCCAGGGCATCCGGCGATAGTCGCCGGCGCGGATGATCCTCACGGTCACGGGTCCACATTCCCCCGTGCATGTGGCAAGCTCACCGCCGCCGGGTCAAGCCCACGGAGGAAGCCCCTGATGGAGCGCCGTCACGTCTGGCCGGAAGGTCATTGGGCCTGGCCGATCGAGGTCACCCACAAGCACGGGCTGCGCTCCGGCCAGATGGTCTGGATCGGCGGCCAGGTCGATTTGACGCCGACCGGCGAGGTCCGCCACAAGGGCGCGCTCTGGCAGCAAATCCCCGTCGTGATCGCGCATCTCCGTCGCGTGCTCGAGGGCCTCGACTGCGAACTCGCGGATCTCGTGAAGCTGCTCTGCTTCTACGTGAACGACGGATCGGTCGCCGAGACCAGGTTCCTGGAGGCCGTGGCGGCGGAGCTGCCCGAGGGCGCGCGGCCTGCGGTCACCGCGGTGCCCGTGCCGTATCTCGCCTATCCCGGCATGATGGTGGAGATCGAGGCCTACGGCATGCGCGGCGAGGACGGCCGGCCGCTGCCGCGCCAATACGCCTTGGCGCCCGCGCTCTCGCCGCTGCCGCAACGATTCGCGTCCGCGCTCCGCTGCGGCAAGATGATCTTCGTGAGCGGGCAGTCGCCGATCGACGGCAAGGGCGAGGTCTACCGGCCCGGCGACATCGTCGGACAGACGAACCAAGTGATGACCCAGGTCGGCGCCGCGCTCGCCGAGTTCGGCGCCGGCTTCGACGACGTCGTGAAGGTGAACCGGTGGTATGCGGGCCGCGGCACGGTCGCGGATTTCGAGCCCGCGGCGCTCGCCTGCGCCCGGCACTTCAGCGAGCCGGGGCCCGCCGCCACCGGCGTTCCCATCCCGCGCCACGCGCGGCCGGGCCAGGAGATCAAGATCGAGGCGGTGGCGATGCTGGGCGAGGATGGGCGGCATCTGCCGCGCCGGCATTCCTGGCCCGACGGGCTCTGGGACTGGCACGTGCATCTGCCTTACAAGCACGGCCTCAGATGCGAGGAGATGATCTTCCTGGGTGGCCAAGTGGCGCTCGACCGGCAGGGCCGGGCGGTGCGGCCGGGCGAGCTCACCGCGCAGACGCGGGTCGCCATGACCCACATCGGCACGATCCTGCGCGACCTCGGCGCGGACTACCGCGACGTTTGCAAGGTGACGACGGTCTATACCGCGAGCTCGTCGGCCGACGAGTTGCACGACAACCTCTCGATCCGCTCGTCCTTCTTCGCCGATCCCGGTCCCGCCACCACGGGCATCCCGCTGCCGAGCCTCGCCTATCCCGGCATGATGATCGAGATCGACGTGTTCGCGATGGTGGAGCCCGACCGCCGCTGAGCGCGGGGCGCTCAGTAGTAGATGCGCCAGCCCTTGGCCTGGTAGTCCGCAGCGCACTCCTTCGCGGGGTGCAGCTCGATCAGGTAGGAGACTTGCGCGGTCTTGCAGTCGTGGAACTCAGCTGTCGCCGGGTTCCACATCGCGATGACGGGAGGTGACGCACACGCGGCCGGCAGCGCGCCGACCGCGGCAAGCAGTGCTAATCGCAGGAGCATGACCAGTCTCCCTCAAGGCGGCCACCGCGGAGGCGCGGTGGCCTCAGTGGGAACGGTGAGCGCCGTCCTTGTGGAACTCCCAAACCAGATACTGCGCCGGTGCCGTGCCGATGTTTCGCATGTCGTGCGGCGCACCCGCCGGCATGAAGCTCACTGCGGGCGCCTTGAGAACGTGGCCGAGGATCGCGATCTCGCCCTCGAGCAGGAAGATCGCGCCGTCGTGGTCGTCGCGGTGGACGTCATAGCCGCCGCCGGGCTGGATCCGCGTTGCGTGCGCGTGCAGCTTGCCGAGGAACGCGGTCGGGCCTTCCAGTAAGCGGACCATCGCGACGGATTTCGACGGTGCCTCGCTCCGCAGCCACGCGGCCTGCAGGAGACACGGCATCAGCGGTTTCTCGGCGCCGCCGGCCGCGGACGTCCACCGGAGCATGGCGTAGGTGACCGGATCAGCGCCCGCATTGTGGATCGTGTGGTGCTGGAACGACGGGTAGTAGATGGCGGTACCCGCCGGTGCCGGAAAGATCTCGACCAAGTCGCTTCGCTCCGGGGTCGGCACCACCAGCTCGGCGGACCCGCTCATCACCACCAGGATCTCCTCCTCGCGGTGGGCGTGAGGCGGATGCGGCACGCCGCCGGGCTTGAGGACGGAATAGTGGAACTCCAGGTCGTCCACGACGGGGGTCCGGCCGTGGAAGCATTCCATGAGCGCGACCGAGGCGCCCTCCTTGATGCGCAAGGTGGTGTCGATGAGGTAGGCGATCGGCCCCAGGTTCGGCAGCGCGGTGCCGAGGGGCGCCTCAGTGGCCGTCGATCGCTCGCTCAACCCTGCCTCGTCGCAATGGACGCAATGACGCGTCCGGACACGATATCGACGCGGTCCCGCCTGGGCAAATCAAGCCCATGGCTTCACAATCGGCCGCGCCGCCGCTCGAAACTCCCTGGGGGTCCCGTGCCCGTCACGCTCGACGATATCCGACGCTTCGCCGTCGCCCGCAGCCTCGCTTCCCCCACGAGCCTGAAGCGCGCGCTCCATGGCCTCGGCTTCGTGCAGGCGGACCCGATCCGCGCGCCCGCGCGCGCCCAGGACCTGACGCTGCGCCACCGCGTCAAGGGCTACCGCGCGGGAGACCTCGAGCTCCGCTATTCCGAGCTCGGCGTCGAGGAGGATTTCTTCATCAACTACGGCTTCGTGACCGCAGAGCTGCAGGCGCTCATGCATCCGCGTCCCGCCACCAACGGCCGCCGGCCGTGGTCCGCCGCGCGCCGACGCAAGGCCGAGCTGCTGTTGGAGTTCGTGCGCGAGCGCGGCGCGGTGCATCCGCGTGAGGTCGACGCGCATTTCGACCACGGGCGCGTCACCAACTATTGGGGCGGCTCGTCGAGCGCCACCACGCACCTGCTCGATGCCATGCACTACCGCGGCCTGCTGCGGGTGGCGCGCCGCGAGGGCGGCATCCGCATCTACGCCGAGCACCGGCACGGGCCGGCGCCTGCGGACGTCGCGGAGCGTCAGGCGCGGCTCGACCGGCTGATCGACGTCGCAGTCTCCCTCTATGCGCCGCTCCCCGCGCGGAGCCTCTCGACGCTGGTGCGCGGATTGCGCTCGGCGGTGCCGCAATGGCGGCGCGAGCTCGGCGCGGCGCTCGCGCGCGCGAAGCAGCGGCTTGCCCACGCCGCGGTCGACGGTGTCGACTGGTACTGGCCCGCGGGCGAGAAGCCCGCGCACGCCGAGCTCGACGACGCCGTGCGCCTGCTCGCGCCCTTCGATCCGATCGTGCGCGACCGCGACCGATTCGAGCGGCTCTGGGGCTGGGTCTACCGATTCGAGGCCTATACGCCGGCACCCAAGCGCAAGCTCGGCTATTACGCCCTGCCGCTGCTCTGGCGCGGCCATGCGATCGGCTGGGGCAATCTTGCGGCGAGGGGCGGCGCGCTGGTGCCGGAGCTCGGCTACGTCGCGGGCAATCCGCCGCAAGATCCCGCCTTCAAGCGCGAGCTCGAGGCGGAGATCGAGCGCATGCGAGCGTTCCTCGGCTTCGATGGTCAAAGCCAGCGGCGGACGCGGGATTTGTAGTCGAGATAGACGCTGCCGAACTTGCCCTCGAGATAGGCTTCCTCGCGGGCGATCACGCCGTAGCGGATCACCAGATAGAGCGGCACCGCCATCGCGAGTATCCAGAGGCTGTCGAAGCCGATCGCGAGGCCGATCTGGCCAATGAGCATCCCAAGGTAGATCGGGTTGCGCGTGAAGCCGAAAGGGCCGGTCGAGACGATGGCGGTGGTCGGCTTGTAGGGCTCGACCCGCGTGCCCGCCCTGCGAAAGGCGATGACAGCCGAGATCCCGAGCACGAACCCGACCACGAATACGACGCCGCCGATCCAGACGCGCGGCATCCCAGCGGGCAAGAAGGGCAGGGGATATAGCCAATCGAGGCCGAGCCCGATCAGGAATGCGAGCGCCCAGGCTAGGGGCGGCGGGATAACGACGCTGGCGTGGTCCTTGGCATCGTGCATGAGTGTGCCTCCTTCCGAGGCCGCTGGTTTACGCCTTGCCGCGCACCCGCTCAGTGATCGCGGTCACAGCCGCGTGGGCCGAGAGCACGGCTCCCTCCTGCCACGCCGTGACGTAGCTCAAGTGTTCGCCCGCGAGGTGGAAAGGGCCGTCGGGCCGGCACAGGGTCTCGTAGGCGGCCTTGCGGGTCTCGGCTGTCCAGTCGACCCAGGCGCCGAGGTTCTCCGGCACCTTGTGCCAGGCGACGGAGATTCCGCTTGCAAGATCGTCGGCGTAGCGCGCGTGCAGCCGGCCACCGTCCTGCGCCGCGAGTGTCAGGCGCTCCGCCGGCGCGAGCGCGCCCACCCGCTCGGCGATGTCGTCGCTCCAGATGTAGGCGCCGAGCAACACGCCCTTCCGGCCGTTGAACCCGGTGGAGGGATACCAGACCTGGGTGATGTCGTGCTCGGTCCAGGAGATGCCGCCGTAGATCCGGTCGTCCTGCTCCCAGAAGCGGCGGTTCGCCTGGAAGGCGATCTTCACCACCTTGGCGTAGTTGGGCGCCTTGATCGCGGCGCGGACTTCCGGCGAGAAATCCGCGGGAATGCGGGCGAGCACGGGAAGCGGGAGGGTGCAGACGCAATAGTCGGCGGCGAGGGAGCGCGCGGCCCCGCTCCGGCGGTCGCGGTAGACGATGCGCACGCCCTCGTCCTCGCGGCGGATCTCGCGGACTTCGGCGCGATAACGGATCCGGCCGCGCAGGCGGCGCTCGAAAGCAGCGGCGATGCGGTCCATGCCGCCCACGGGCTGCAGCATGGTCGGCGCGAAGTCGATGAGCTCCCCCCAGTTGAGCTGGAAATAGGCGAAGACCGGCTTCAACAGATCCCCGCGGTCGAGCGGCGGCAGGGTCGTGCCCGGCCGCGCGCCGGCGCCGGGCCACTCGCTGTAGCCGAGCCGGCTCGAGCCCGTGAAGCGATAGTCGCCATCGAGGGCTCCGAAGCTGCGCAGCATCCGCAGGAAGCGCTCCTGATCCTCCGGAGACAGCGACTCGTCGAGGGCGTGCCGGCTCACGGCCTTCGCAAGCAGCTCCGCAATATAGCCGCGTGAGGCGCCGATGAACTCGCGCGCCCGCACCGGGCGGCCGCCGAACGCCTTGTCGCTCTGGAGGAAGGCGTTGCGGTTGTCGTTCACCATCGGCTGCAGCGGCACGCCGAGCTCGCGGCAGTAGCCGAGCAGCGCCTGGTGATGCTGCGGAATGCGCGCGGGCCCCATATTGGCGTAGAGCTCGGCGTCCGCGTCGAAGCGGCACCGCTGCCGGCTATCGATCTCGCCGACGAGATCGCCGCGACGCAGCGTCCAGCTCCGTCCGCCCGCGCGGTTCCGCGTCTCGAGGATGGTGCAGTCGAAGCCGGCGCGCCCGAGCTCGAAGGCCGCAGTCAGACCCGCAATACCCGCACCCAGGATCGCCACGCGGCGCCCGGCGCCGAGCTTGCGCGGCAGGCGCGGTGGTCCCGCATAGGCTTCCGGCACCCTGAGCAGGCCCATCGCTGCCATGGTCTGGTAGAGCGCCGCCGAGCCGCCAGCGCGCCCCACGAGGTTCAGAAATCCCCGCCGCGAAAGCCGCGAGGGGGTCGTGGTCATGGTCGCGGCGGGCTTAGCCGGACTTGTCGAGGGTGATCGGCCGGTCGCCCTTGCACTCCTTGGAGTTGTAGGAGCCAGCGAAATGAGTGCCGTTGAACTTGCCCGTGAACGGGTAGGCCGCCCATTTGCCCGTTACCGTGCCGTCGGGCGCTACGGTTCCCGTGATGTTGAACGTGAACGTTTTCTCCATGAACTTGCCAGTCAGCTTGCCGTCGGCGACGGTGACGGTCGCGTCCGTATTCGGGCAGCCCATCCGCCCCATTGCGGGCGATCCGCCCTTGTATTGGCCGTCGAATGGCCCTGCGGCTTGAACTGAGGCGAGAGGCACCACGACCGCAAGCGCCGCGGCGAAAACGATGGGTTTCATGACGCCCCCTTGCGTGAATGCGCGGCGCGAAGTTAACGCACCTCGGCAATCCCCGCAATTTCCTCCGTCTTCACGATGACTTGACGGCCTGTCGTGTCTGGCCTAGAAAGCGCCCTCCGCTCGGGCCGCCCGGGCGTCTTTCGTTACATCAAGGTGCTGCCATGGCGAGACGGTGCGCGATCACGGGCCGAGGCGTTCAAGTCGGCCACAATGTGAGCCACGCCAACAACAAGACCAAGCGCCGGTTCCTGCCGAACCTGCAGACCATCTCGCTGCTGTCCGATGCGCTGGGCGGCGCCGTGCGCCTCCGGCTCACGGCCCACGGCATTCGGACCGTCGAGGCGAACGGCGGCATCGACGCCTATCTCCTCGGCACGCCCGACCGCAAGCTTCCGGCGGAGGCACGGCGCCTCAAGCGCCGGATCGAGCGCGCGGCGGAGCGCAAGAAGGCCGCCTAACCTTCGAGCGCCACCGCTCGAAGCATCTCCAGGAACATCTCCAGACTCTCGCCGGCGCTGCCCGTCGTCGCGATGCGAGTGACATCCGGTCCCTCGACCGTGATGGAGTCCGCACGCTGAATCCGCTGAGCGATCTCCTCGTCGGTCTCGCGGCCGCGCGCGGCGAGTCGCTCGGCCAGCACCTCCGGCGGTGCCCACACCTCGACGATCCGGACCGGCTGGAAACGCTGACGCGCCTCGGGGATCACCGAGCGTGAGACATTCACGATGACGTGCCGGCCGTGGCCGAGCACGGCTTCAATGGCGATCGGGATGCCGTAGCTGAAGCCGTGGGCGCGCCAGGCGAGGGCGAAGGCTCCCGCCGCCATCGCAGCCGCGAAGGCGCCGGGCGCCATGGTGTCGCTGTCCTCGCCGCCCGCCGCTTGGGAGCGCGTGATGGCGCGGCGCGGAAATACGAAGCGGTTGTCGCCCTTTAGCGCGGCGCGTGCGCCCTTGATCAGCGTATCCTTTCCGGCGCCGCTCGGGCCGACCAGCAGGACGAGAGTGCCGCGTGCCGCCATGTGTGCGGGCTCAGAGAGCGAGACCGATCCGGGCGCCCGCGTGGCTCACCACCGAGGTCGCGAGGTCGATGCTCATGAGGTCCTCGCCGACCAGCAAAGGACCCCGATAGTCCCGTCGCACGTCGGCGAGAACACCGTCCTTGTCGAATCGGGTGGGCACGAAGTGGTTGAGCATGAGACATCGAACCCCTGCCTCGGCGGCGATCCGGCCGATGTCGGTCGAGGCCGTGTGATAGCGCGCGATGTTGGCGAGGCCGGCCTCGCTGCGGCGGCCGGGTTCCGGCCGCATGATCCCGTGGATGAAACACTCGTGCACCAGAAGATCGGCGCCGCACGCGGCCGCGATCAGCGCGGGGCAGGGTGCGGTATCGCCGCTGAAGACCGCGCGCCGTCCGCCGCCTTCGACCGCGAACCCATAGGCGTCTTTGACCGGGAAATGGTCGACCGGGACCGCGCGCACGCGAAGATCATCGAGGCGCAGGACATCGCCGCCGTGTTCGGCGATCTCGGTGACCTCGACCTCGAGGGCCGCCGTCGACGGGCGGATCTCGTGGGCGATGCGCTGCTCGAGCTCCGGGCGCCAGAGCGCCATCATCCCCTCGACGAACCGTCGGGTTCCCTTGGGACCGTAGATCCGCTGCGGCCGATCGCGGCCCTGGTGCCAACTCGAGATCACCAGCTGAAAGAGATCGACGATGTGATCGGAGTGGAGATGCGTGAGCAGCACTGCGTCGAGATCGGCGCCGCCGCTGCCGGCCGAGACCAGCCGCTGGGTTGCGCCCGAGCCCACGTCGATCAGGATCCGCCGGCTCCCGACCTCGACGAGGCTCGCCGGCCCCAGCCGGTCGGGGTCGCATTGCGGGCAGCCGGTGCCGAGCAGGGTGACCTTCATCGCGCCCTACCCGAGCCGGCGCCGCCTCAGTCGAGCGCGGGCCGCGGCGCCGGATAGGTGCGCTCGAAGGCGCGCGCCGCGCGCAGCACCAGCGCATCCTCGTAGAGCCGGCCCACGATCTGCAGGCCGATCGGCAGTCCCGCAGTGGTGAGGCCGCAGGGCACACTCGAGGCCGGCTGCCGGGTCAGATTGAAGGGATAGCTGAAGGGTGTCCAGTCGATCCATTCCTTTTCGCGGACGGGATCGCTGAGATCGGTGCCGACCCGGAGCGCCGGCACGGCGACGCTGGGCGTGATCAGGAGGTCGTAGCGCCGATGGAACAGCTTCATCTGGCGGCCGAGGTCCGTGCGCGCGACGTCGGCCGTGAGGAAATCCGTCGCCGACAGCTTCTCGCCGCGCTCGACGTGGACGAGCAGTCCGGGGTCCAGGCGCTTCCGCTGGTCGGGCGTCAGGTGGCCGAGCGCCTTGGCCGCGCCCGAGTACCAGAGCGTGAGCCAGGCCGCGCGCGGATCGCCGAAGCCGGGATCGGCGGTCTCGACCTCCGCACCGAGCTCGGAGAAGGTCTTCGCTGCGCGCTCGACGGCGGCCGCGATCTCCGGATGCACGTTGTTGGCGAAGCCGAGGCGCGGGCTGTAGGCGATGCGCAGACCTTTGACGCCTTCCTCGAGCCCGGCACGGTAATCGGCGCCGTCTCGCGGCAGGGCGTAGGGGTCGCGATCGTCGGCGCCGCAGAGCACGGTGAGCAGCAGCGCGCAATCCTGCACGGTGCGCGCCATCGGCCCGGTGTGCGCCAGCATGCCGAACGGGCTCGGGGGATAGGCGGGGACCCGGCCGAACGTGGGCTTGTGGCCGGGAATGCCGCTGAAGCTGCAGGGGATGCGGATCGAGCCGCCGCCGTCGGTCCCGAGACCCATGGGGCCGAGCCCGGCCGCGATCGCTGCGGCCGCGCCTGAGCTGCTGCCGCCGGGCGTGTGGTCGAGGTTCCAGGGATTGCGCGTGATGCCGCTGAGCGGGCTGTCGCCCAACGCCTTCCAACCGAACTCCGGCATGGTGGTCTTGCCGAGGATGACCGCGCCGGTCTCCCTGAGCCGCGCCACCGGCGGCGCATCCTCCTCCCAGGGCTGGTTGGGATCGGTGAGGGTCGAGCCACGGAGCGTCGGCCAGCCGCGGGTCAGAAACAGGTCCTTGATGGTGACGGGCACGCCGTCGAGCAGGCCCATCGGCGCACCCTTCTGCCAACGCGCCTCCGAGGCGCGCGCGGATTTGAGCGCACCCTCGGGATCGCGCAGGGTGAAGGCATTGAGCTTGGGCTCGAGCCGCTCGAGCCGCCGCAAGGTCGCCTGGGTCACGTCGACCGGCGACAGGCTCTTCTTGGCGAAGCCGTCGATCAATTGTGTGGCGGACAGGAAAGCAAGCTCGCGATCGGCGGACGGACTCGTCAAGGCACTCTCCTCTGAGGGCGCGCGGGTCTAGGGAGTCGCTACTATCCGGCAAAAACCGCGGCCGAGCAATTGCAGGACCGGTGGCACCGGGGGTGGTGCGGGGCCTAGCGAATGGCGTAAGGTGCGAGCCGCAAGGGCCCTAAGGCCCACAGGCGGGAGGCATTTTGATGGGACGTGTCCGTAGGCTCGTTTGGCGCGGCATGCTGGCGGCTGTGCTGACGGCGATGCTGGCGCCGGCCGGCGCTCAGGCGCAATCCTCCGGCCAGACGCTCAGGTTCATCCCAGAGGCGGATCTCAAGAGCCTCGATCCCATCTGGACCACCGCCTACATCACGCGCAACTACGGCTACATGGTCTACGACACGCTGTTTGCGCTCGATGAGCACTTCCAGGTGCAACCGCAGATGGCCGAGAAGATGACGGTGAACGACGACAAGCTCGTCTACACCATCACGCTGCGCGACGGCCTCAAGTGGCACGACGGCACGCCGGTGCGGCCGGAAGACTGCATCGCCTCGCTCGAGCGCTGGATGAAGCGGGACGTTCTGGGCCAGACGCTGCCGCCCTTGATCGGCGAGATGAAGGCGATCGACGACCGCACCTTCTCGGTCACGCTGAAGAAGCCGTTTCCGCTGTTCCTGGAAGCGATCGGCAAGCTTTCCAGCAACGTGCCCTTCATGATGCCGGAGCGCGTCGCCAAAACCGACGCCAACACGCAGATTACGGAATCGATCGGGTCGGGCCCGTTCAAGTTCGTAGCCTCGGAATGGGTGCCCGGTGCCAAGGCGGTGTTTGTGAAAAACCCCGACTATGTGCCGCGCAAGGAGCCGCCGAGCTGGGCCGCTGGCGGCAAGGTGGTGAAGGTCGATCGGGTCGAGTGGCTCTACATCCCCGATCCGCAGACGGCGGCCAACGCGCTCAACGCCGGCGAGGTCGACTGGTGGCAACAGCTTCCGCAGGACTTGGTGCCGCTGCTCGCCAAGAACAAGGACGTAACCGTGGCCAACGTCGATCCGCTCGGCAGCATCGGCGTGCTGCGGTTCAATCACGAGCAACCGCCCTTCGACAACCCCAAGATGCGCCAGGCGGTCGAGTGGGTGATCGACCAGAAGGAGGTCATGACCGCTCTGGCCGGCGACCAGAAGTACTGGAAGACCTGCTATTCCTACTTTCCCTGCGGCACGCCGCTTGCCAACGATGCCGCGAATGCGCCGCTCGCGGGCAAGCGCGACATCGACAAGGCGAAGGCGCTGGTCAAGGAAGCGGGCTACGACGGCCGCACCGTCGTGGTGATGACCGCGACCGATCAGCCGATCGTCAACTCCCAGGCGCTGGTGACGATGGAGGCGCTGCAGAAGATCGGCATCAAGGCCGAGCTTGCCGCCATGGACTGGGGCACGCTGATCACGCGCCGCGCCTCGCACGAGCCGATCGACAAGGGCGGCTGGAACATCTTCTTCACCTGGTTCGTCGCGCCCGACATGGCGAACCCCGCGCTCAACGCTGCGCTACGCGGTAATGGCGCCAAGGCGTGGTTCGGCTGGCCGACCGATCCCAAGGTCGAGGCGCTCCGCGACCAGTGGTTCGAGGCGCCGGACCTCGCCGCGCAGAAGCAGATCGCCGAGCAGATCCAGACCGAGGCCTTCGAGACGGTGCCCTACGTGCCGACCGGCATGTTCCAGATCCCCACGGCCTTCCGGCGCAACCTCAAGGGCGTGATCGTGGCGCCGGTGGTCTTCCTGTGGAACGTGGAGAAATCGTAAGCGTCGCGGAGGCTCGTCGCGCGTGCTCGCCTATATCGTCCGGCGCCTGATCGCGACCATTCCGGTGATGGCGGTGGTCGCCATCTTCGTTTTCTCGCTGCTTTACATCGCGCCCGGCGATCCCGCGGCGATCATCGCAGGCGACCTCGCAACCACGCAGGATATCGCCCGCATCCATCACCAGCTCGGCCTCGACGAGCCGTTCCTGGTGCGCTTCGGCAAATGGGCGTGGGACGTGCTGCACGGCGACCTCGGGATTTCTATCGCAACCAACCTGCCGGTCTCGCGACTGATCCAGCAGCGTCTGGAGCCGACCGCCGCGCTCACCGTCAGCACGCTCATCGTCTCGCTGACTCTGGCGATGCCGGTCGGCGTGCTCGCCGCCTGGCGCGCCGGGACCTGGATCGACCGCGCCGTCATGGGATTCGCGGTGCTCGGCTTCTCGATCCCGTCCTTCGTTCTCGCCTATATCCTGATCCTGATCTTCGCCGTCGAGCTCGATTGGCTGCCGGTGCAAGGCTACGCGAGCATCACCGGAGGCCTCGGGCCGTTCCTGCAGCATCTGGTGCTGCCCTCGACGGCGCTCGGCCTGATCTATGCGGCACTGATCGCGCGCATCACCCGCGCCAGCATGCTGGAGGTGCTGAGCCAGGACTACATCCGGACCGCGCACGCCAAGGGCCTGTCGAGCCGCAACGTCCTGATCGGCCACGCGCTCAAGAATGCCGCGGTGCCGATCGCCACCATCATCGGCATCGGCATCGCCCTGCTGATCGGTGGCGTGATCGTCACCGAGACGGTCTTCGCGATCCCGGGGATCGGTCGCCTCACCGTGGATGCGATCTCGCGGCGCGACTATCCCACCATCCAGGGCGTGATCCTGCTGTTCTCGGCGGCCTACGTGATTGTCAACCTGCTGGTGGATCTGAGCTACACCGTGCTCGATCCGCGCGTCCGGTACTGAGGCCGATGACCGCCGCTCCGCTCGAGCTCGAGGCGATCCCCGCGCAGCGGCGCGAGCGTGGCCGCTTCCGGGAGCTGGTTCGGCGCCATCCCACCGTCGCGATCGGCCTGGCCATCTTGGCGATGATGGTGTTGGTGGCCGTGCTTGCGCCCTATCTCGCCACCGTCGATCCGCAGGCGCTCTCTCCGGTGCATCGCCTGCGCTTTCCGTCGCAGGCCAACTGGTTTGGCACGGACAACCTCGGTCGCGACGTCTACAGCCGCGTGATCTACGGCGCGCGCGTATCGCTCTGGGTCGGGTTCTGGGTGGCGTTCTTCAGCACCGCGATCGGCCTGGCGATCGGTCTCGTCACTGGCTTCAGCCGGCCGGTCGATGCGGTGGTCATGCGGATCATGGATGGCCTCATGTCGATCCCGCCGGTGCTGCTGGCGATCGCGCTGATGGCCCTCACCCGCGCCAGCACCGGGAACGTGATCCTCTCGATCACGATATCGCAGGTGCCGCAGGTCACGCGGTTGGTGCGCGGCGTGGTGCTGAGCCTGCGCGAGCAGCCCTTCGTCGAGGCGGCGATCGCGGTCGGCACCGGCTTCTTCAAGACGCTCGGCCGTCACATCCTGCCGAACACGATCGCGCCGCTGCTGGTGCAGGGCACCTATATCTGCGCCTCCGCGATGATCACGGAGGCGATCCTGAGCTTCATCGGCGCGGGCACGCCGCCGAACATTCCGAGCTGGGGCAACATCATGGCGGAGGGCCGGAGCCTCTTCCAGGTCGCATACTACGTCGTGCTGTTCCCGGCCGCTTTTCTGTCGATCACCGTGCTCGCGGTCAATCTCGTGGGCGACGGGCTGCGCGACGCGCTCGATCCGCGGCTCGCGCGGCGCATGTGAGGCGGGTCCCGTGAGCGTCGCTGCCGAGGTCCCCGCACTGAGCCCGCTGCCGGCCGCCGCGGCGCCGCTCCTCGAGATCGAGGATCTGCGCACCTATTTCTTCACGCGCGACGGCATCGTGCGCGCGGTCGACGGAGTCTCGCTCGGCATCAACCGCGGCGAGACCCTCGGAGTGGTGGGGGAGTCCGGCTGCGGCAAGAGCGTCACCTCGCTCTCGATCCTGCGCCTCGTGCCGGACCCGCCCGGCCGCATCGTTTCGGGCGCGATCCGCTTCGAGGGCGTCGACCTGCTGAAGCTTCCCGAAACGGCAATGCGGGAGATCCGCGGCAACGAGATCTCCATGATCTTCCAGGAGCCGATGACCTCGCTCAATCCGGTGCTGACGGTGTCGCGCCAGATCAGCGAGACGCTGATGCTGCACCAGGGCCTCGACGCCAGAGCGGCGGCGGCGCGGGCGGTGGAGATGCTGCGCCTCGTGCGGATTCCCGACCCCGAGCGGCGGACCCGGCAATATCCGCACGAGATGTCCGGCGGCATGCGCCAGCGCGTCATGATCGCCATGGCGCTCGCCTGCAATCCGAAGCTCTTGATCGCGGACGAGCCGACCACCGCGCTCGACGTCACCATCCAGGCGCAGATCCTGGATCTCATGCGCGAGCTCAAGCAGGAGATGGACGCCGCCATCATCCTGATCACGCACGATCTCGGCGTGGTGGCGGAGATGGCGCAGCGCGTGATCGTCATGTACGCGGGGCGCAAGGTGGAGGAGGCGCCTGTCAAGGAACTGTTCCACCGGCCGCGCCACCCCTACACCGTCGGATTGCTCAACTCCATCCCGCACCTGGGTGCGAGCCGCGGCCGCGGCGAGGCGCCGCGGCTCGCGGAGATTCCAGGTCTGGTGCCGTCGCTTCGGGAGGAGATCATCGGCTGCGCCTTCGCGCCGCGCTGCCCGCTCGCGACCGAGCGCTGCCGGCGCGAGGCGCCGCCGCTCGAGGTCAAAGCGCCCGGCCACATCGCCGCCTGCTTCGAGTCCGATCGGGTGGCGAGATCATGACCGCTCCGGCCGCCACGCCGCTCCTCGAGGTCGAGGGCCTCAAGAAGCACTTCCCGGTGCAGAGGGGATTCCTCTCGCGTACGGTGGGCCAGGTCTATGCCGTCGATGGCATCAGCTTCACGATCGCGGAGGGCGAGACCCTCGGCCTCGTCGGTGAGTCCGGCTGCGGCAAGTCGACCGCGGGCAAGACCATTCTGAAGCTGCTCGAGCCGACGGCGGGCACGGTCAAACTCAGAGGCAAGCGCATCGACAATCTGAGCCGGGCCGAGATGCGGCCGTACCGGCGCGAGCTGCAAGTGGTGTTTCAGGACCCCTACTCGTCACTCAATCCCCGGCTCTCGGTCGGCAGCATCGTGGCCGAGCCGCTGGTCAACTACGGCGTCAGCAGCGGTGCGGAACTCCGGGAGCGGGTGGTCGCGCTGTTCGCCAAGGTAGGGTTGCGCGAGGACGCGCTGCAACGCTTCCCGCACGAGTTCTCCGGTGGCCAGCGCCAGCGCATCGGCATCGCGCGGGCGCTCGCGCTCAATCCGAGCCTGATCGTCTGCGACGAGCCGGTCTCGGCGCTCGACGTCTCGGTCCAGGCACAGGTGATCAATCTGCTGCGCGATCTGCAGCAGGAGTTCAAGCTCTCCTATCTCTTCGTCGCCCATGATCTCGCGGTAGTCGAGCACATCAGCCACCGCATCGCCGTCATGTACCTCGGCAAGATCGTGGAGATCACCGACCGCGATGCGCTGTTCACGGAGCCGCTGCACCCCTATACCGAGGCGCTGCTCTCGGCGGTACCGCTTCCCGACCCGGAGGCTAAGCGCCAGCGGGTCATCCTGCAGGGCGACGTGCCGAGCCCGATCAATCCGCCCTTGGGCTGCCGGTTCCACACGCGGTGTCCCTACGTGATGGCGCGCTGCCGCATGGAGGAGCCCCTGATGCGCGAGGCGAGGCCGGGTCACCACGTCGCCTGCCACCTGCGAGACGTCGATGCGCCGGCCGCCACGGCGGCCCCGACGGACGGCAATCGAGCAGCACCGCCATGACCGACCGCGGACCCAACGAACCGCTGATCGGCATTCCCGGCTCCCGCGCCCGTCTCGACACGCCCGCGCTGGTACTCGACCTGGACCTGATGGAGCGGAACATCGCGACCATGGCGGCGCATGCGCGCGCGGTGGGCGTGGCGCTCCGGCCGCACGCCAAGACGCACAAATCGATCCGCATCGCCGAACTGCAGGTCGCGGCGGGCGCGCTCGGCGTCTGCTGTGCCACCATGGGCGAGGCGGAGATCATGGTGCGGGCGCAGATCCCCGGCGTGCACATCACCTCGCCGCAGGTGACGCCCTCCAAGATCGCGCGGCTGATCGAGCTCAACGCCGACAACCATCACGGTCTCTCGGTCGTGGTGGAGAATCCTCGGAACCTCGCGGAGATCGAGTCCGCGGCGCGGGCGGCGGGAAAGCCGCTCGACGTCATCGTTGATTTCTTCGCCAATCACGGCCGCACCGGCGCCGCCACGGAGGCGGATGCGGTGGCGCTGGCGCAGGCGGTGGCGCAGTCGGGCATTCTGCGCTTCCGCGGCATCCAGTCCTACATGGGGAATGTGCAGCACGTGGCAGTGCGCGCCGAGCGCCGCCGGCGCACGCTCGAGATGCTGCGGCGGGTAGCCGCCATCGTGCAGCAGCTCGAATCCCAGGGCATCAAGGCGCCATTGGTCACCGGAGCCGGCACCGGGACCTACGACCTCGATCCCGAGGCGCGTGTCTTCACGGAGCTCCAGGTCGGCTCCTACGTTTTCATGGACGTCGACTACAACCGCGCGCTGAAGGAGGACCGCAACGAGCTGCCCTTCGCCACCTCGCTCTTCGTGCAGACTGCGGTGGTCAGCACCAACGCGCCGGACTGGGTCACCTGCGACGCCGGGCTCAAATGCTTCGCGACGGAGGGGCCGAAGCCCGAGATCGCCCGCGGTGCGCCGCCGGGCTCGACCTATACTTGGTTCGGCGACGAGCACGGCAAGCTGATCCTGCCGCCGGGGGCGCCCCGACCGGAGATCGGCCACAAGATCGAGTGCGTGACGCCGCACGACGATCCCACCGTCAATCTCCACGATTTCTATCACGTCGTGCGCGGCGAGACGCTGGTCGACATCTGGCCGGTGGACGCCCGCGGCAAGCACTAGGCGCCGGCGTGCCCGAGTTCGACGACGCATTCCGCGCGCGGCTCGTCGAGCTCCTGACCTGGCGGCGCGACGTGCGCCGGTTTCGCGGCGAGGCGCTCCCCGGGGGACTGCTCGAGCACCTCCTGGAGGTCGCGGCGCTCGCGCCCTCGGTGGGATTGAGCCAGCCTTGGCGCTTCGTGCTGGTGGAGGATGCGCGCCGGCGCGCGGAGGTGCGGGCCAATTTCGAGCGTGCCAACGCGGCGGCGCTCGCTGCCTACGAGGGCGAGGCGGCGCAGGTGTATGCCCAGCTCAAGCTCGCCGGGCTCGACGAGGCACCGGTTCAGCTCGCAGTCTTTGCCGATCCCGGCACCGCGCAAGGACACGGGCTCGGCCGCCGCACCATGCCGGAGATGATCGAGTATTCCGCCGTGACCGCGATCCACACCCTCTGGCTCGCCGCCCGCGCTTACGGCGTGGGCCTGGGCTGGGTCTCCATCCTGGATCCCGCGGCGGTGGCGCGCAGCCTCGACCTGCCGCCGGAGTGGTCGCTGGTAGGTTATCTCTGCATCGGATATCCGAAAGAGGCCGACGACACGCCGGCCTTGGAGCGCGCCGGGTGGGAGCGTCGGCGCGCGTCTGCGAGCTTCCTGCTGCGGAGGTAGCTTGCCTCAGTGGCCGCCGATCAGGAACGCTGCGGCGACAGTGAGGGCGGCGAGCGCGGTCAGGGATATGACCGAGGGCAGGGCGACCCGGGCGCCCGCGAAAGCCGCGGCGTAGGAGGCCTTCAGCAGATTGTTCGAGGCGGTGGACACGAGGATCGCCGCGGCGGCCACGCTCGCCGAGAGGTCCGCGACACCGCCCTGGGCCAAGTTCAGCACGAAGGGATCGATGTCGGCGACGCCGACCACCGCCGCCAGCACGAAGATGCCGGACCTGCCGAATTCCGAGCCGACCCAGGTCGAAACCAGCGTGATGACCAGGAACAACGCCGCGAAGATCGCAGCAGTGCCGAGCTCGAGGGGGTTGCGCTGCTGCGTCGGTGCGCGGTCCCCGGGCGCCTTTCGCGTCGGCGTTCCGGAGCGGTGCTGGACCGCACCAATGACGAGGCCGGTAACTCCAAGACCGATCAGCGGGGGCGCCAGCTCCTTGGCGAGCGCGAGGTTGAACACCGAGACGATCACCAACACGCGCAGATACATGACGGCGGTCGCGAGCGTGATGCCGGCGCGCGCCTGCGGAACCAGGCCGGGATCGGTCCGCGCGCGCCGGGCCAGCACGACGGTCGTGGCGGTCGAGGAATAAAGGCCGCCCAGCAGCGCCATCCAGATGTCGCCCGCGGACGGCGCCAGCACGCGCTGCACGAGGTAGCTCGCGTAGGAGACGCTGCAGACCGCGAGGAGCGCGAGCCACGCCTGATGCGGCGTGATGTGTGTGAGGGTGGTGACGGGCTCGTCGGGCAGCAGCGGCAGCACGAGCCCGGTCAGGATCAGGAATTGGCCGGCAGTGACGATCTCCGACATCTCGACCTTGCGGGCGAGATCGTGCAGTCGCTCGCGTCCCGTGAAGAACAGCACCGAGGCAACCGTCACGCCGACGGCCATCCAGGGCGGGAAGGCCAGCGCAACGGCGCCGAGCAGATAGGCCTGCACGTTGCAGAGCGGCACCATGAGCCCGGCGTTGGGCTCTTCCTTGGCCTCGCGCACGCGCACGCGCTCGCGATAGAAGGCAAAGAGCCACGCTCCCAGCACCAGGAGGCCCGCGGTGAAAGGCACCAGGCGCTGCGCGTCCAGGAGATAGAGGACGCCGCCGCCGATGGCGAGCAGCGGGAACGTCCGGATGCCGCCCGGCCGTTCCTCGCCGCTCCGGCGGTAGAACTCCTCGAAGGCGAGGCCGAAAAAGAAGCTGAGGCCCAAGAGCAAGGCCAAGTGTGTCCAGGACGGAACGGACGGCATTGCCCAGGCTGCCCTTTCGCCTTCGAGCGGCTTCAGGCTTTGGCCGCGATCGCCTCGATCTCGACGAGCCAGCCGGGCTGGGCCAAACGGCGCGCGATGACCAATGTCGACGCAGGTCGATGGTTGCCCATCTGCTGGCCTCGCGCCTTGCGGAATCCGTCGAGGTCCTCCTCGTCGATCAGGTAGGTGGTCATCTTCACCACGTCCGTGAAGCTCATCCCCGCCGAGGCCAGGATCGCCTTCAGGTTCTCGAAGGCCTGCTTGGTCTGGGCCTCGATGCCCTCGAGCGGCTTGCCGTCCCTGCCGGCGCCGACCTGGCCCGAGATATAGAGCCAGCGTGCATTCGGCGGCACCTCGATGCCGTGGCTGTAGTTCGGGGCCGCATGCACCGTGGACGGATTATGGGTCTTCATTGGGGAGACTCCGGTTGTGTCGTCGTATCGGGCGAGGATAGCGCAATGTCGGCGCCGAGGAATGCCCGTTCCAATGCCGCGTTGCGGCGAAGCTCCGCGGCCGGACCCTGGGCGACGATGCGCCCCTGGGTCAGCGCATAGGCGCGGCCAGCAACCTCGAGGGCTCGGGCTATGTTCTGCTCTGCGAGCAGGACCCCGATACCTTCCGCCGCGAGGGCGCGGAGCTGAGACAGGAGCGCGTCCACCAGCATCGGCGCCAGACCCAGGGACGGCTCATCCAGCAGCAGCACCTTCGGCATGCCCATGAGAGCGCGTCCGATCGCCAGCATCTGCTGCTGTCCACCCGAGAGCTGCCAGGCCGGCGTGGCGAGACGCGGCTCGAGATCGGGAAACATATCCAGGATGCGAGCCAGCTGCTCCGCGGCGCGGCGGCGGCCGGAGCGGGCGCCCACCAGGAGCGTGTCGCGCACGGACATGCCCGGGAAGAGGCGCCGGCCCTCCGGCACGTAGCCGAGCCCGAGCCGGGCACGCGCGGCGGGCGAGCACGCACCGATCTCGACGCCGGCGAGCCGGATCGCGCCCGAGCTCGGAGTCAGGCCCATGACCGCCCTGATCAGGGTCGACTTGCCGGCGCCATTGGCGCCCAGCAGAGCCACCACCTCGCCGGCGCGCAGGGAGAGCGAGATGCGTTCGAGACCGGCGCCCGTGCCTGGCGCGGTGCTAAGCTCGTTGAGTTCCAGCAGGTCCGCGCTCATGCGGAGAAGCGCTCCCGGCCCAGATAAGCCGCGATCACGCGGGGATCCTGCACGACATCCTTGGGCTTGCCCTTGCTGATGACGCGGCCCCGGTCCAGCACGACCAGCCGGTGCGCGGTCGGCAGCAGGAACGGCATGTTGTGCTCGATCACCAGGACGCCGATGCCGCGCGCCGCGATCTCGCGGATGCGCTGGGCGAGCTCCGCCTGCTCCCGCGCGCCGAGGCCGGCGGCGGGCTCGTCGAGGACGACGAGCCCGGGATCGAGCGCGAGCGCGCGCGCGAGCTCGAGGCGCCAGGCGAGGCTCGGCGGCAGCGAGGCGCAGGGCCGCAGCGCCTCACCCGCAAGGCCGACGCCTCCCAACAGTTCCAGCGCCTCTGCCTCGAGGTGTCGGCGCCGATAGCCGGCATCGGCGCCCCGCAGGCTTGCGAGAAAGCCAATTCTGCCGGCAGTCGTGGTGCGCGCGAGCGCTACCAGCTCGAGCCCGCTCAAGCGGGGCGGCAGCACCGGCGTCTGGAAGCCACGGGAAATTCCCTCGCGCGCGATCCGATCGGCGCCGAGGCCGCGCAGGCCACGTGAGCCCAGCCGCATTACGCCCTCGTCGGGTTCGACGAAGCCGCCAAGCAGATTCGCAAGCGTGGTCTTGCCGGATCCGTTGGGCCCGATCAGTCCCACGATCTCGCCCGGCTCCACCGCGAGGTCCACCCGGTCGAGGGCGACGATGCCGCCGAAGCGCTTGACGAGGCCGCGCACCTCGAGTGCCGCCGGCCGCGAACGCCGCGGTGCCAGAGCCAAGGGCCGTTGCGGCGTCGGCGGCCGCGCCCGGCGGCGCACCGCATGCTCGATCGCGCCCGCGATACCCTCGGGTGCCGCAATGATCGTCGCGAGCAATGCGGCGCCATAGGCGAGCGGCGCATAGCCTTCGAGGAAGCGGAGCCACTCCGGCAGATAGGTCAGCAGCAGCGCCCCCAGGAGCGCGCCGGCAATGCGCGTGCTGCCGCCGATCACCGTCATCGCGAGACAGGTCACCATGAGCGAGAACTCCAGCGTCTCCGACGACACCACGCCCAGCGTGTGCGCCTGCAGTGCGCCGGCAGCGCCGGCATAACCCGCGCTCAGCAGGAAGGCGGAGAAGCGGAGCCAGCCGGCGCGGAGCCCGAGCGCCGCGGCCGCGATCGCGTCGCTTCGCAGCACCGCATAGGCAGCGCCCGTGAGACCGTGGGTCAGGCGCCAGGAGAGACAGGCGCCGACTGCGACGAGGCTCCAGACCGTCGCGGCAAGGGGCAGGCCGCGGGGCACCGTCTCGCCGAGGACGGCAATCCCTGGCACGCCCGTGAGACCGATGGCGCCCCCGGTCCACTCGCCGGCGTTCAGAACCAGGAGCAGCGCGACCTGAGCGAGACCCAAAGTCGCGAGCGCGAAGTAATGCGAGGCGAGGCGAAGCGCCGGTACCGCGACCGCCGCCGCAACCGCGAGCGGCACCAGGACCGAGACCGAAAAGCTCGCGGCAAAATCCCAATGGTAGCGCGTGCCCAGGATCGCCGTCGCGTATGCGCCCAGGCCGAAGAACGCGCCTTGCGCCAGGGAGAGCAGGCCCGCGTGGCCGAAGATGAACTGGTAGCCGAGCACGAGGAGCACCTGGCAGCCCGCAAGGGTCAGCACGCGGAGCCCATAAGGCGAGGCGAGGGTGGCCGCATAGAGGGCGAGCCCCGCGATCAGCAGGCCGCAGAGCGCCGCATCGCCAAAGCCGCGCCTCGGCGCCGCCGGTGGTTCGGCGGTCGTCATGCCCGCCGCCCTGCCGCCTCGCCGAACAGGCCCTGCGGCCGCAGCAGCAGGATCGCCAGCAGCGCCGCGTAGAGGAGGGCGCTCGCCGCGGTATAGGAGACCGCTGCGGCCACGACGGTCTCGAACAGCCCCACGAGAAGCGCGCCGAGCACCGCGCCTCGGAGCGAGCCCCAGCCGCCGATCACCACGGCGATGTAGGCCTTGAGGATGAGCGCGCCGCCCGAGCTCGGAGTCACGAAGAACTGGTTGGCCAGCAACGCGCCCGCGGCACCCGCAAGCGCCGCTGCGAGCGCGAAGCTCAGGGCGATCATCGCGTTCACGCGGATGCCCAGGGCCGCCGCCATCTCGCGGTCCTGGGCGGTCGCCCTGAGGTTTCGACCGAGGCGCGTGCACGCGAGCAGCCAACCTTGCGTCGCCACCAGCAGGGTTGCGACCGCGATTATGGCGAGCGCCTGGCCCGAGAGCGCGAGCGAGCCCCAGCGGAGCGGCTCGCCTGCCCAGATCGGGGGTGCCGTCCGCGGCTCGGGCCCGAAGAGCGCGAGCGTGGCGTTCTGCAGCACGAGACCCAGGGCGATCGTGCTCACGAACACCGCGGTCGGCGGCCGCCGCATCAGCGGGAAATAGGCGAGAGCCGCGACTGCGAGTCCGAGGAGCGCCATCGCGCCCACGGCCATCGGCAGCAGCGCGAGACCCGGGAGCGGCAGAGCCGACGCCAGGATCGCCGCCGCATAGCCGCCGGCCATCACGAGGTCGCCCTGGGCGAAATTGACCGCGCCGGTCGCGTTCAGCACCAGCACGAAGCCGAGCGCGACCAGCGCGTAGGCGGCACCCAGCGCCAAGCCATTGAGGCCAAGCTGCAGAATCGTGACCATCGTCCCAACCCTCGCGCGAAAAGGCGCGAGGGGCAACGGGGCTAACCCCGAGGGCCGTCCGCGATCACGACCAAAGGTGCGGGCGCGAGAAGCTGCACTACCTCAATCCGGTCCCGATCCGCGAGATCGGGGACCGCTGGAGCGAGAAGCTCGAGCGAGCGCGCCTGGTCGCGCTCGCGCCCGCTGCGCGTCCCCATCGCCGTGTGGGCTCGACCGCGTCTATACTCGGCGAGGCGGAGGCGCAATAGCCGGCCAGCGAGCGGAGGGGAACATGGCGCGATCGATCGGTATTGGAATCCTGGCGGCGGGGTTGGCGCTGGGCGCGAGCCTCGCGGACGCGAGCACGCTCAAGATCGCGCTCAACGAGGATCCCGACGCGCTCGACCCGGCGAGCGGCATCAGCTTCGTCGGCCGGGTCGTATTTTCGAGCCTCTGCGACAAGCTGGTCGACCTGGATACCAAGGCCAACTACGTGCCGCAGCTCGCGACCGAGTGGACGTGGTCCTCGGACAATCTCACGCTCACCATGAAGCTGCGGTCGGGCGTGAAGTTCCATGACGGGGAACCGTTCGACGCCGAGGCCGTCAAATACAACATCGAGCGTTATCAGACCGCGGAGTTCTCCAAGCGCAAAGCCGAGGTGAAGTCGATCAAGAGCGTCGAGGTCGTGGATCCCACGACCGTGCGCCTCCACCTCTCCGAGCCCTATGCGCCCTTGATCGGCGTACTCTCCGACCGCGCGGGCATGATGGTGTCGCCGAAGGCCGCGCGCGCCGCCGCCGACAAGTATTCCGCCAATCCCGTCTGCTCCGGCCCCTACAAATTCAAGGAGCGCGTGGCGCAGGAGAAGATCGTCCTGGAGAAGTTCGCCGACTACTGGAACAAGGACGCAATCCACATTGACGAGATCGTATTCTCCGCCGTGCCCGACAGCGCGGTGCGGCTCGCGAACCTGAAGGCGGGCGGCTTCGATATGATCGAGCGCGTGGCGCCGACCGACGCGCCGGCGATCCGCAGCGACGCCAATCTCAAGCTCTTCGAGAGCCCGTCCCTCGGCTATTACAGCCTCTTGATCAACACAGCGAACGGCCCGGCGGCCAAAACGCCGCTCGGCGAGAATCCGAAGGTGCGCGAAGCCTTCGAGGCCGCGATCGACCGCAAGGTGCTGAACCAGGTCGTCTTCGCAGGGGAGTACGTTCCCAACAATCAGCCGATCCTCCCGGGGACGGCCTATTACGACGTCGATCATCCCGTACCGGCGCGCGACGTCGAGAAGGCGAAGCGCCTCCTCAGGGAGGCCGGCGCCGAGCATATGTCGTTCACGCTCACCGCTGCCAACAGCCCGCTTGAACTGCAGGTGGCGCAGGTGCTGCAGTCCATGGCCGCCGAGGCCGGCTTCGACGTGAAGATCCAGGCGATGGAGGCGAACACGCTCACGGCGGCCGGCGCCAAGGGCGACTACCAGGCCGTGCTGGTGATCTGGAGCGGCCGGCCCGATCCCGACGGCAACATCTCCATCTGGCTGCAGTGTGACGGTTTCATCAATTGGGGCAAGTACTGCAGCAAGCCCCTCGATGAGGCCCTCGCGAAGGCGCGCCAAACCACCAACCCCGCGGACCGGCTCGCGCATTACAAAGAGGCGGCGGACATCTATCTCGCCGACCGGCCGCAGCTCTTCCTCTACAACATCAAATGGATTTGGGGCACCACTGTCAGGCTCGCCGGCTTCGTGCCGAGCCCCGACGGGCTCATTCGGCCGCAAGGGATGACGCTGAAGCCCTGAGTCTCCATCGCCCGGGGTTGCGGCCGACGGGGCGGCGCGCCTATTACTGAGGCGCAAGATCCCGCTCGGAGCCCTGACATGACCGCGCCTTCCTCGAGCGCCACTGCGGCGCTGCTGCCCGCTCTCAAGTTCGACCGCGACGGTCTCGTCGCTGCTGTGGCGCAGCAGCACGACAGCGGTGAGGTGCTGATGGTCGCCTGGATGAGCCGCCAGGCGGTGGAGGAAACACTGGCCACCGGCTGCGTCACCTATTTCTCGCGGTCGCGCGGCGCGCTCTGGCGCAAGGGTGAAACGTCCGGCCAGACGCAGCGGCTGGTCGAGCTTCGGGTCGATTGCGACGGCGACACGCTGCTGCTCCTTGTCGATCAGACCGGTGCCGCCTGTCATACGGGAACGCGAAGCTGCTTCTTCCGCGCGGTGCGCGGGGGTGCGCTCGAGCGCATCGCCGAGCCGATCGTCGATCCCAAGTCGCTCTACGGCGCGGAGGCCTGACATGGCCCGGCGTTTCGTCATCGCCATGATGAAGCACGAGACGAATACTTTCTCGCCGATCCGGACGGACTGGAAGCGGTTCGAGGAGTGGGGTGCCTATTTCGGCGACGATGCCCGCCGCGCTTACGAGGGTACCGCGATGCCCTTCGGTGCCTATCTCAAGCTGGCGCGCGAGGCCGGCGCCGAGGTGATCACGCCCGTCGCCGCCGAGGCGATGCCGAGCGGTCCGGTCGAGAAGGCCGCTTACGAGACGATGGTGACGCCGATCCTGGAGGCCGTGCGCCGCGGCTGCGACGCGGCCTTTCTCGACCTCCATGGCGCCATGGTGGCGGAGACCACGCCCGACGGCGAAGGCACGCTGCTCCGTGAGATCCGCGCCATCGCGCCCGACCTGCCGATCGCCGTGACCTGCGATCTCCACGCCAATCTCACGGACGCCATGGTACGGAACTGCACTGCGCTCATCGGATACAAGACCTATCCGCACGTGGACATGGAAGCGGTGGGTGAGCAGATCGGCCGCATCCTGCTGCGCGCGCTCGCGGGCGAGATCCGGCCGGTGATGGGCTGGGACCGCCGGCCTCTGCTGGCGCAGACGCTTCGCATGGGGACCGACGACGAGCCCTTCAAGACGCTGATTCGGATCGCGCGCGAGGAAGAGGCAAAGGGCATGCTGGCGGCGACCGTGTTCGGTGGCTTCCCGCTCGCGGATTTCGCGGATGCCGGCATGTCGGCGATCTGCGTCGCCAATGGGAATCGTGAAGCAGCCAGCGCCGCAGCGCGACGCCTCATGGATTTCGCCTGGGCCGAGCGGCAGGAGTTGCTCTATCGGTCGGAGCCGCTCGGGCAAGCGGTGGCGCGCGCAAAGGCCATCGAGGACGGACCCGTCTTGCTGCTCGACCACGCGGACAACGTCGGCTCCGGCGGCACCGAGGACGTGATGACGGTGATCGCGGAGGTGCTGCGCCAGGGCCTCGAGGACGTGGCGGTGGCCGCTGTCTGGGATCCGGCCGCGGTGCAGCAGATGGCGAAGGCGGGCATCGGCGCGAAGATCACGCTCAAGCTCGGCGGACGCACCGACATGCCCTCGGTCAAGCTCAAGGGCGAGCCGCTGGAGGTCACCGGCCGCGTGCGCACGCTCACCGACGGTGAATGGATCGTGCGCGGACCCATGTATACCGGCGTCACCGTCAAGATGGGGCCGACGGCCGTGCTCGACACCGGCAAGATGCAGATCGTCGTCGTCTCCCGGCATCACGAGCCCTGGGACGCCGGCGTCTTCACCAGCGTCGGCATCGATCCACGCACGAAGCGCTACCTGCTGCTGAAGTCGCGCATCCATTATCGCGCTGGCTTCGCGCCGCTCGGTCGCGCCACGGTCACGCTCGACGGCGAGGGCGTCACCACCTCGGACAATGCGCGGCTCGAGTACGCCCATGTGCGGCGGCCGATCTTCCCGCTCGACCGCCTGAACGCGCCGCCGGAGCGCGCGGGGTGATCGATGCGCGAGGCGCGACACGCTACCGCAGGGTTCGCGTCCGGGGATGTCGCGCTACCGACCGCGTACTAGATAGAGCCGCGTGAGACCCGTGTGCATGTTGCGACGGGCATTTCGCTTGGAAATAAACATGTCCATGCCGCGTTATAGAGCCGGAGGTTCGTCGGGGGGTTCCGTGGCCGCTCGCCTCTGGAGGCTCGACGATGCGCGTCAAAACCCCGCTTTCGCTCCTGACCGTGATCGGTCTGGGGCTGGCTCTCTCCGCCTGCTATGTGGCGCCCGGGCCGGACTACGGCTATTACGCTCCCGGCTACTCGTCCGGCTACTACGCGCCCAGCTATTACTCATCCGGCTATTACGTGTCGGGGTATTACGGCCCGGCCTATTACGGCCCGTCGGTCGGCGTCTACTACGGCGGCAGGTGGGGCGGTGGCTGGCACGACTGGGACCGCGACCGTCGCGCGCGCTGAGCGTCGTTGATCCCGCGCGCATCGCGCGCGGGGGACTCGCGTGGGATCTTGGCGCCCAATGAGCTCAGTGTGGTTGCGGCGTCGCGATCTCTTGATTGCAACCGGTCTCACGATTCTCTTGCCGGGGAGCCTCGGCGCCGCGACGGTCGCGACCGTGCGCCCGTCATTTCCGCGGCGTCTCAAGCTCAAGAACGTGCATACCGGCGAGACCTTCGACGGTCCCTACCGCGATACGACGGGGCCGATCCCCGACGCCATCACGGACCTCGCCCACTTCCTGCGTGACTTCCACGTGAACAAGGTGGGGCCGCTCGACGTCGGTACGCTCGATTTTCTGGCGGACGTGATGGACGCCGTCGGCGAGACCAGCGCGTCCGTGCTCTCAGCCTATCGAACGCCCGAGACTAACGCGCGGCTCCGCGCGACGATGTTCGGCGTCGCCGAGAAAAGCCAGCACCTTTACGGCCGGGCGATCGACGTCTCTTTCGATCGTCGCCTGCCTGATGCCGAGACAGTGGCGCGCCGGATGGCGCGAGGCGGGGTCGGTTGGTATCCGCGCTCGCATTTCGTGCATCTCGATACCGGGCCGCCGCGGAGCTGGGAGATGGATGGCAGCGGCCTCGACCGCGTGCTCTCGGCGAGCGCGCGAGGCGGCATGCGTGCGCCGCGGCCGCGCGGAGAGCTCAGCGTCGCCGACCGGCTCGCGCGGCACCGCGCGCTCGCCCGCAGCGAATTCCTGCAGCGTCATCGCGGACAGTAGAGACTGCGCTGCACCTGCTCCAGCACGACCGGATCGAAGACCGTATCCGCGCAGCTGGCGTTGTAGCTCTCGACCGCGCTGTTGTAGCGCTCGACGATCGCGTTGTAGGCGGGCGTCGCCTGGTCCTGGAAGGTCCGCTGGGCCGCGTCACGCTGGTCCAGCAGCCGCTGGAACGACTCGATCTGCTCGCGGTCGTGGACGTCCATCCGCGCCCGCGTCGCCTCGACCTGGTCCTCGAGCACCGCGTAGCGCTGGCGCGCGTCCTCGTAGCGCCGGAACTCGCGGTCGAGCTCCGCCTTCAACTCGTCGACTGCACGGTTCTGGCAAAGGCAATGCGAGATCTCCTGCGGGGAGCGCAGCAGGACCTGCTGTGCATTGGCTTGCCCCACGAGGCTTGCGGCGGTCACGAGCGCAAGGGCCGCGAGCCGCCATGTGCTTGAATTCACTGTTGTCATAAGTGGCCTTCCGGGCGGTCTTCCTGGCGCAAGCCTAGCCGGTTGTTGCTCCGAAAGGAACCGCAGCAGGGCCTACCCCTGAAGTATCAGGGAGAGACAAAACCGTGACCGCGCCCCTTGCCGCAAATCCGCCCAAGTAGCGCCCACGCTGCTCCCAAATCCTCATGCAACTTTCAACATGCCCGCTGCTTCCATGGGCATGCCGGATACTGAGCTGGAGGAGGGAATTACGATGTTGAGCACCCGCAAGAAATTGGCTCACTCGGCCGCTGTCTCGGTCGCGGTCGTGTTGGCGGCCTGTTCAGTACCCAACACCTCCGCCAGCAGCGATGTAGGGGCGGTGGCGGCGCGTCAGTTCAACCTCTACTTCGATGTCGACGGCACTGGGCTAACGCCTGAGGCCCGGAAGATCGTCGCCCAAGCCGTTGCCGAGGCCGATCCGGACGCCAATCTCACGGTCAGCGCACCGCAGAGCAAGCTCGCCAGGCGTCGGTCCGAGGCGGTGCGTGACGCGCTGGTCGCCGGCGGCATCTCGCCCGATCGGATTGGCGAGGGACGGTTCCCGCATGACCCGCCTGCGCCCGGCGTTCTCGATCCGCGCGCGCGGATGGTGCAGATCACCGTCCAATAACGAGCTTGATTTCGAGGCGGTGTCGCTTCTGCGGCACCGTCGATCTTTCAACGGCCGGCCGGCGCAACGACCCCGCCGAAGAATTCCAGCTGCCAGCGCATCGCCTCCTCGCTCAGCGGATAGCCGCCGCCTCGCCCGTGCAGCACGGCGCTCGGCGCGATCTGGCCGAGGTGGATCTGCATCTTGACCGCTGCGGACATGCCGAGCCCGCAATGCCAAGCGAGCGCAGTGATCCCCTTCGGGCTGTGCGCGGTGAGCACCCGGTCGACCACCTCGAGCGGCAGATCGCCCAGCGTCGCCAGTGCCGCGCGCACGAAGCTGCGGTCGGTGTCAAGGGCAGAGATGACGGTCGCCTCATCGAGCGCGCCGGCGGCCTTGAGCGCGCGCGCGCGCGACAGCGCCTCCGAGATGGCGGTATGCTTCGGCTGCCGCGCGGGCTTGGGTGGCTCGGACACCTCCGGCTCCGGCGCCGCATCGATGCGCTCGAGTACCGCCGCCTTGACCTCGCGCGCGGTCTCCGGGTCGAGATCGCGCCGCTCGGCCAGGACCTTCAGCAGGCTTTGCGCCACGAACCGGGCGAGCTTCCGGGCAGCGCTGACGGGAAGCCAAGGCCGCGCCACCAGCGGCCGGTGCCAGTCCGCGACCCCCGGCGCGCGCTCGACCAGGCGGTCGAGTGTCTCCTCGCGGATCTGCGCGCTGGGGTTCTCGAGGAGCGCGGTGATCGCGGCCTCGTCCGTGCTCTCGCCGATCGCATCGGCGACCGGCGCCCGCACCTCCGCGCGGCGCGCGATGGCCGTGAGCGCGCCTGCAACCGGCGCGCAGCGGATGATCTCCAGCAGGTCTTCATCGCTCAGCACCGGTGAGAATTGCAGCACCGGCCCCGCCACTACGATCTCGCTATCGCGTGCCAGCATACGGATTACGTGCGGCGGCGCGTTCGCGACATCTTTCAGCACCGCGGCGATCACCTCGCGCACGCGGGTCACCTGGTCGCGCACCAGGATCTCCAGGACCTCGCAGGTGGCGTCGCGGAGCCGATCGTGCTGCTCGTCGCTCAGCGTCGGCGTCAATCGGGCGATCTTCTGGGCGAGATCGACGCGCACGCGCTCGGCGCGGTCCCGCGCCAGGATCAGGTCCGCCTGCACGGGGGTGGCATCGTTCGCGGCGACGCTCGCGCGCACCTCCTCGTCGCTGTCGGATGTCAGGTAGTAGAGTATCTCCGGACGCGCCGCGGAATGCCGCGCGACGGCTCGGCGATCGGCTGCCTTCGGACTGGCGGCGAGGCGCTTCGCCTCCTCGTAGGCGAGCGAAGTTTCGCCGCTGCGCACGCTGCGGATGACGCGCTGCAGGAGCTCTCTCATGCCGAGAAGGCTCCTTCGCGCCGCGCCGGGGCGGGCGCCGCCGCGTAGCGGAGCTGCCCGCGGCCCGCCTGCTTTGCTGCGTACATGGCGCGGTCGGCTCGGGCGACCAGGGCCTCGGGCTCCTCGCCGCTCTCCGGCAGGTAGAGCGCCAGGCCCATGGAGACCGAGAGCGGGTGCCCGGTGTCGCCCGTGGCCGTCGTAAGCGCCCGGAAGGCGTCGAGTATGGCGCGGGCTCGCGTGTCGGCGACATCGGGGCTGATGCCGTCGATCCACACCACGAACTCGTCGCCGCCCAGCCGGGCGGTCACGTCGTCACCCCGCGTGTTGTCGCGAAGGATGCGGGCGAAGCCGCGCAGGGCCTCGTCGCCCGCGCCATGGCCCGCGTGATCGTTCAGCGCCTTGAAATTGTCGAGGTCGAGATAGAGCAAGGCGCCTGGACGCCGTTGCGCATCGGGGGTGGCGAGGCGGCGCTCCAGCTCCTCGAAGCAGGCCCGGCGGTTGAGCAGGCCGGTGAGCTCGTCGGTCCGCGACAGCTGCACGATCCGCTCTTGGTGCACGACTTGCGCGATCGCGATGCCGAGCTGGTCCGCGACATCCGCGATCACCGCGCGGTCCGCGTCGGAAAATGCGCCGTCGCCGGCGCGGCGCCAGAGGATCAGAGCACCGTTCGAGGCGCCGCGGTACCGGGTCGCCATGCCCTCACAGAGGTGATCGCCCATCTTGAACTCGAGGTCGATGGCGTCCATGAGCCGGCTCTCGATGGCCGCCAGCAAGTTCGGTGAGGCCGTCTCGCCCCAACCTACTGCGTCGACGGCGGTGCCGTCCGGCAGCCGGCGAAGAACCAGGCCGCCCGAGGCGCCGGCTGCCAGGCCTGCGGCGCTCACCGCGGCCGAGAGGGCCTTTCGCGGATCGATCTCGTCGCGCATGGTACGGACCAGGTGCGCCATCAACCGGTCGCGCAGCCGTGCGCGGGCGAGCGCCTCGTCGCGCGCCCGGTCGGCGGTGAGGTCGCGACACACGCCGCGCGCCCCCTTGTGATGGCCCTCGCGGGCGAGGACGGGAACGGCGGCGACGCCGAGGCACGCGGCACCGCCGTCGGCGCGCTTGAACCAGAGGTCCATGTCCGCGACGACCTTCCCGGTGTGGAACACCTCGGTCTGGTTCTGCGTCGCGTCGATCAGGAATTCCGACGCCCGCCGTCCCAGGAGCTCGGCTGCGGTCCAGCCGAGCGCGCCGTGCGGCGAGACGAAAGTGAAGATGCCGTCGGTGTTGGTCTCCCAGGCGAAGTCGCTGGAGATCTCCACGAGCGCCTTGAAGCGCTGCCGGCTCTCGATCAGCGCCTCGCGCAGATTGGTCTCGAGCCCTTGATCGCGCACCAGCACCAGCGCCGAGCCCTGGTCGGCGAGCGGCAGCACGATCGCTTCCAGCACGCGCTCGAGCGTCAAGGCCTCGACGGCGGCAAAGCCGCGCTGCACGACTGCAGCAATTTGTACCGTCGCGTGCTCCCATCGTTCGGTGGCGGTATCGGCCAGCAGAGCCTCGCCGCGCGAATTCAGGCCCATGCCGACCCCGTGCCTGCCGACCAGAATCGCGGCGCCCGGGAAGGTCGAGAAGGATGTGTCCCGGACGGCGATCGCGTCGCAACCCTCTGTTGCGAACCTTATTTTCGCACCCTGGACGTCCAAGCTGTCGCTCCGCCTCAGTGAAACCTGCAGCTTACGCAGAAGGCATTAGGAAAAGCTTTAGGGTGGCGCCCGGGATCGGCTGCGCCGCTGCCCGGTGAGCGCGCTGGCGGGCAGCCTCTAAGGCCTTGGATGGAACCGAATTCTTGGCGGCACCTGACCGCAATACTGCGGCAGTGTGCTGTGCCGGGGCGTCAGTCCAGGAAGAGGTCGGTCTGTAGCGGCTTCGCGGGATCGACGGCGTAGCGCGCGAGGTCGGTGATGCCGGCGCGAACGAGCACGTCCTCGTCGATGAAAAAATTGCCGGTGAGGGCACGGGCGGGCTGGGTCAGGATCCAGTGCGCGGCGTCGGCGAGAATCTCGGGCTTGCGGCCGTGGCCGGGGTCGACGCCCGGGATCATCTGCAAAGCCGCGGTCGCGATGACGGTGCGCGGCCAGAGCGCGTTCACGGCGATCCCCGCGCCGCGGAACTCCTCGGCCATGCCGAGCACACAGAGGCTCATGCCGTATTTCGCGATGGTGTAGGCGACGTGCGGCGCGAACCAGCGCGGGCTCAGGTTGAGCGGCGGCGAAAGCGTCAGGATGTGCGGATTGGCCGCGCGCTTGAGGTGCGGCAGGCACGCCTGCGAGCAGAGGAAAGTGCCGCGGGTGTTGATCTCCATCATGAGGTCGAAACGCTTGATCGGCGTCTCCAGCGTGCCTGTGAGGCTGATCGCGCTTGCGTTGTTGACGAGAACGTCGATGCCGCCGAAGCGCTTCACCGCGGTCTCGACGGCCGCCCGTACCTGATCCTCGAAGCGGATGTCGGTAGCCATGGCGAGGGCCTGGCCGCCGGCGGCTTCGATCTCCCTCGCGGCCGTGAAAATGGTGCCCGGCAGCTTCGGATGCGCCTCGGTCGTCTTGGCCGCAATCACTATATTTGCGCCGTCCCGCGCGGCCCTGAGCCCGATTGCAAGCCCGATACCCCGGGAGGCGCCAGTGATGAAGAGCGTCTTTCCCTTGAGGTCCGCCATCGTTCTTCTCCCGACGTTCGGCAGAAGCTACCGCAAACCGCGGGTGAACCACAGAGGCGGTGAAGCGGTGAGATTTGCTTGTGACACGAAGCTCCAGTCACTTCCTCATTGCCTCACCGTCTCTGTGGTGAACCGGTCTTTGAGACCTTCCTCTGCGCGCTCCGCGCCCAGGCCCTTTCTTTTTTCCATCACCGTCCCTGGAACTTAGGTGGGCGCTTGGCGATGAAGGCGGCAACGCCCTCGGCGAAGTCCTCGGTGCCGGTGCAGCGGGCGAAGCTCTCGGCCTCGGCCTGAAGCTGCGTCTCGATCGACGAGCCGATCGATTGCTGGAGGAGCCATTTGGTGCCGGCATAGGCTTGCGCGGGTCCGCTCGCAAGCCGCCGGGCGAGCTCGGTCGTGCGCTCGGCGAGCTCGCTCGACGGCACCACCCAGTTGACGAGGCCCCAGGCGAGCGCGGTCTTGGCGTCGAAGCGGTCGCCGAGCAGCGCCACTTCCATCGCGCGCTTCATGCCGAGCGTGCGCGGCAGGAAGAAGGTCGAGCCGCCGTCGGGGCTGGTGCCCAGGTGGCAATAGGCGAGGGTGTAGAAACTGTCCTCGGCGGCGATCGCGAGATCGCAGGCCATGAGGAAGCTCATGCCGATCCCGGCGACAGGCCCATGCACGCTCGCGATCAGCGGCTGGCGCAGCCGGCGCAGCTGAAGGATCAGCGGGTGCACGTGGTGGATGAACTTCTCGAACCGGCGGCTGCGCTCGGGCGGTGGCAGCGGCGTGAGCTCCGTGAAGAACTTGATGTCGCCGCCGGCCATGAAGCCGCCGCCCGAGCCCCTCAGCACCACCACGCGGATCGCCGGATCCCCCTCGACGCGGTCGATCGCAGCCTCGAGCGCCTCGCGCATGCCGCCGTCGAGCGCATTCATGACCTTGGGGCGGTTGAAGGTGATCGTACCGATGCCGCCGTCGCTCTCGTAGAGCACGCTCTCATTCATAGATGTCCTCCGCTCTCGCCCGCTGGACCGGGAGCGAGTATAGCGCCGCCGCCCTTGCAGGCGAGGCGGCGCACCATTACCTCAACCTCCGGAGCGCAATGGAGGCGGTCATGAGGTTTCGGACCTTGCCCTTGGTCGCGTCGCTGCTGCTCGCGGGCTGCGTGAGCCAGGGCACCGTCGAGCGGAGCCAGCTCAACGAATTGGCCGTCGGGCGCACGACCAGCGCCGAGATCGAGGGCTCTTGGGGCCCACCGCTCCTCGACGCGGCCATGCCGGACGGCCGGCACGTCCTCACCTACCGCTATTTGCACCTGCAGACGGGCCCGGTCGCGAGCTTCGTGCCCGGATTTGGCCCGATCGGCAGCACGACCGACACGGTGACCGGCCGGGTGATGCTCACCTTCGATCCCAAGGGTGTGCTGCTTTCCTACACCATGGAAGGGGCGGGCTAAGTCCGCTTGGCGCTCGCGCGAGTCTTCAATTCGTGATCGGGCTGACAGAGTAGTTAATTGCAGGGCGAATGGAACAGCCGATGATTCGCGCGGACGGCAACAACGATCGAGGCATGCACATGAGAAAACCACTTGCTTGGGCTTTGGTGATTGCAACGGCGGTGGCGCTCCCCGCCTGCGCCGGCGGAGGCGAGCCGCCGGGGACGCGCTTTGCGCAGGTATCGTCGCAAATTCCGCCGGTGCCGGCCGACCGGGCGCGGTTCTATTTCTATCGGGACTACTCGCTCTATGACAGCCTGCAGCGGCCGACCATCACCCTTAACAACCAGCCGGTGGCGGTGGCGGAAATCGGCGGCGTCTCCTATCGCGACATGCCGCCGGGGACCTATACGATCTCGGTGCCCTATTCCGCGATCTATCCCTGGAAGGACAAGACCGTGACCGTCGGTCCGGGCCAGACGGTTTACGTGAAGATCCAGAGCGAGCCGTATGAGCCGAACGTCACGCTGCTCGACTACCAGCCCGACATCTTCGTGGTGGTGCTTGTCGACCCCGCGCAGGCTCAGCAAGAGATCGCGGAGAAGCGGTACTTTCCCTGAAGGCCTGACCGCGCCGCGCATCTGAGAGGCGTGAACGCCGCTCCGATCACCCCGTTTTGCGGCCCTCGCGCCCGCCTCGCCGCCCCGATTGATCCAGATCAACGCCTTTCGGCCTCCGGCGGCGAGGTGGCGGACTTAAGACTTAGCTCATGAAACGTGCGTATTTTGGCGGCAGTGCGGGCGCGCGACTGCGGCCATTGGATGTGTTGGGAATGTCGACGACACTTGGAGCCTCTCTTGAAGAACGTGCGATAGAGCCCGAGTTCGCGCGCCTGCTCTACGGATCGCGCGTGCCGTCGCTCGCGTGCATCGCGGCGGGCCTCGCCACTTGTGGGCTGCTCTGGTCATACCTGCCGCAATCGATGGTCCTCCTCTGGGGCGCGACCATCGTCCTCGTGCACGGTCTGCGGCTATGGACGCAGCGGGCGGGCTTCCCGGCGTCCGGCGACGCGTCTCTCGCCGCTCGGTGGCTCCGGCGCTACGCCTGGACTGCGCTGCCGATCGGCCTCGCCTGGGGCGCGCTCGGTGTGCCGATCGCACTCGGACTTACGGGTACGCCGTTTTTCGCGATCTGCACCGTGGCGATCGGAATGATGGCCGGGGCCACCGTCATCAACTACCCCTATGTGCCCAGCGTTGCGGCGATCGTCTGGCCGATCGGGCTGGGCACCGCCCTGACCTTGGGCTCGGGTGCGGATCTCGAGCATCTGGCGCTGGCGGCCTTCTTCCTCGTGAGCACGGCATCGGCGACCTACTTCGCGGTCCGGATGCATTCGACGCTCACGGAGACGCTGCTGTCGCGCCACGATCGGGCGCAGCTTGCGGCGGACCTCGCCGCGCGCAACTCGGAGCTCGCCGAGGCGAACCAGCAGCTCGGCTCGGTGAACGCGCGGCTGCAGGCGACGCAGGCGCTCGCGGAGTCCGCCAACAAGGCCAAGTCCGAGTTCCTCAGCAACATGAGCCACGAGCTCCGCACGCCGCTCAACGCGATCATTGGCTTCGCGGAGATCATCAAGGACCAGTCGTTCGGCCCCGTCGGTCAGCCGCGCTACAGCGAATACGCCAACGACATCTACGAGAGCGGCCGATCGCTGTTGCGGCTCATCAACGATATTCTGGATATCAGCAAGGTCGAGGCCGGCCGGATGGATCTGCAGAGGAGCTTCGTCGACGTGGCGGACTCCCTGCGCCGGTGCCTGCGCATGGTGCGGGACCGGGCGGCCAAGGCGCATGTGGCGCTCGAGACCTCGTTCGACCCCAACCTGCCGCTGCTCTTCGCGGACGAGGGCCGGCTTCGGCAGATCGGGCTCAACTTGCTCTCCAACGCCGTGAAGTTCACCCCCGCCGGCGGCAAGGTCACGGTCTCGACCAGCGTCGATCCGAGCGGCGCCATCGCGATCGCCGTGTCCGACAGCGGCATCGGAATGAGCGCCGCGGACATCAAGATCGCGCTCGAGCGGTTCGGGCAGGCAGCTTCGTCGCTTTCGCGGCCCTACGAGGGCACCGGTCTCGGCTTGCCGCTCACGAAGGCTCTGATGGATCTGCACGGCGGTAGTCTCGACATCGCAAGCACACCCGGCAAGGGCACCACGGTCACCGTCCGGTTTCCGCCGCAGCAATTTCCCGAGTCGAGAGCCCATGTGGCGGCGTGAGCGTTTGAGCCATGGCGCCGCCTGATTCCGCGGGCCGAAAGCGGGCGAGGCCGGCCGATCTCCGCGAGATGCTGCGCCTCCACGAGCAGTTCCTCGCCTGCGCAGCCGGCGGCGCGCGGGCCCAGCTCGGTTTCCACGACCTAAGCGACGCCGACCTCAGCCACCGGAATCTCTCCGAGGCGGAGCTGAGCGGGGCGCTCCTGCGCGGCGCCCTGCTGGTCGATGCGCGCCTCCGAAAGGCGGTGCTGTTCGCAGCCGATCTGCGGTTTGCGAACCTGACGGGCGCCGATCTCAGCGAGGCGGACCTGCGCGGCGCCTGTCTCCGCGGCGCCATGCTCGATCGGGCGAGCCTGGTGAGCGCGGATCTGCGTGAGGCGACGCTATCGCGCAACGACCGGCGCCTCGCCCTCATTTCGGACAACCCAACGACGACCTGGTCGGACTTGAACGCGGTGCAGGCGCGCGGTGCGGATCTCTCGGGCGCGAGGCTCAACGGCGCCTTCGTGATCCGCTCTGACCTCAGCGATGCGATCCTGCGCGGCGTCGACTTGCGGGGCGCCAATCTGCACAGCGCCGTGCTGACCGGCGCCAACCTCGAGTGCGCCAATCTCGCGGGCGCGAAGCTCGCGGGCGCGGACCTGCGCGCGGTGAATCTGACAGGCGCCGATGTGCGCGGCGCCGACTTCGCCGGCGCCGACCTGACCGACGCGATTGTCGAGCCGGACGTGCTGGCCCGCCACGAGCTCAAGCAGGCGGTCAAGGTCGAGCGGCGGGCGCCATCACCCGCCAGCATCGCCCAGGCGATGTCCGCGCACCAGCAATGGCTCGACAGCGGGGGTGCGCGCGGGACCCAGGCGGTGCTCACGCGCCTGGATTTGAGCGGGTTCCAGCTCGAGGGTGCGTGCCTCAGCCTTGCGGTGTTGTCGGGTGCGAAATTGCAGGGCGCCCGGCTCGGGCGCGCGATGCTCTCGATGTGCGATCTCTCCGCCGCCGATCTCCGCGGTGCCGCGCTCGCCGGGGCGGATTTTCGCGGCGCCCGGCTTCGGCGCGCTCATTGCGAGGATGCCGATCTTCGCGGCGCGCGGCTCGGGTCGTTGCTCGACGTGGGCGAAGCCCACTGCGATATCGCTACGGACCTGCACTACGCGAAATTCGCCCGGGCCAATCTCGGCCGCGCCGATCTCCGCGGCGCCAATCTGACCGGTGCCGATTTCTCCGGCTGCACGCTCACGGGCGCGAATTTCTCCGGCGCCTGCGCCGATGACGCGAATTTCTCCGGCGCCAATCTCGATGGCGTGGTGCTCGCGGGCGCGAGCCTGACCCGCGCCCGCGGCCTTTCCGCGAGCTAGGGCGTGGCCCACTCCCGGCGCAGGGCGCGGTCGATCCAGGCGAAGCGCGCCGACAGCACGCCGAGCGAAGCGAAGCTCGCAAAGGCGATGGCGAGCAGGAGGCCGGTCACGCCATGCTCGAGGCCGAACGCGAGCGTCCAGCCGAGCGGCACCATGAGAATCGCGTAAGAGATCATGTGGAGCGCCGTCGGGAACCAGGCGTCGTGGCAGGCGCGCAGCAGCTGCGCGGCGACCCGCTGGCCGCCGTCGCCGATCATGGTGACCGCGATGATCAGGATGAGCGGCACCGCCGTCGCCACCACCGCGGGGTCGGTCGAATAGAGCCCCGCGATCCCCGCGGGCGCCAGCAGCAGCGGGATGCCGGCGAGCAGCATGACGGCCGTATTGACCGCGAGGCCGAGCCAGCCGCAGAAGGTGACGCCCCGCGCGCTCTGCCGCCCATAGGCACGACCGATCAGGACCGCCGAGGCGGCGCTGATGCCGAGCGCGAAGGTGAAGATGATGCCGAGCAGGCTCAGGGCGATGGCGTAGGCGCCGACCGACGACGTTCCGAGCCGCGCAGAGAAGATGTTCATGGTGGCGAAGGCGCTGGACTCGATGCCGAGGCTCAGGGCGTCGGCGTAGCCGATGCGGCGCTGAGTAGCCCCGCTGCGCCAACTGCCGATGTCCCGCCGGCGGGTGCCGAAGCGCTGGGCGTCGCGGAAGGCGAGCGCGTAGATGACGAGGCCCGCCGCCAGCAGGACGCGAACGGCAAGATTTGCGGTCGCCGTGCCTTCCGCGCCGAGCGCCGGCAATCCCCAGTGGCCGAACACGAGCGCCCAGCAGAGCAGCGCATTGGCGGCGGCGCCGAGGCCGATCGCGATCATGCCGGGATGCGGCCGGCCGATTGCTTCCAAAAAGAAAGAGGTCGAGATGAATAGGAGCTGCGGCGGCAGCGACCAGCCGAGGATGAGGGCGACGCGGCCGGTGCTCGCTGCGAACTCGTGCGCTGAGCCCATGGCCACGAGGAGCACGGGCGCCAAGCCCGCGAAGAGCGCGCCGAGGACGCCGAGGCCCAGCGCGTAATAGAGCGAGCGCCGCCAGGCGCGGCCGCATTCGAGGAAGTCCTCGCGGCCGAAGGCCACGGCGACGGTGACCAGCGTGCCCGTCAGCAGGCCGAAGCCGATCATTTGCAGCGCGTTGATTACGGAAAACGCGACGCTCTGGCGCGCGAGCTCTCCGGGTCCCGCATGGCCGATGATCACGAGGTTGGTCACGTTGAGGACGGTGTTGCCGGCGCGCGCGAGCACCACCGGCCCGGCGAGCCGGAGCAGCGCCGCGAACTCGCTTGCTCGCGACGGCTCGGGCGTCGAGATTTTGGAAAGATCGCGCGGACTCACGGGCGGCACTCTAATCGATCCCGCTTGCGCGGCGCAGCGTCCACCGATCGCTCGAAGTTTAGCGAATTCGGTGGGCTCTGTGAGGCGCCTCACATGGCGGCACGAGGCCGCGCCTCTACCTTGTCCCTCGTAGTCCAAGCAATGCCAGCAACCCCTTCGGAAAGGAGACACGCATGGCCATTCAGGAAGTCTGGTGCAACTCCGGCTGGGCCTACGACGACGGCTCGGACGGGTACTCGTTCTCGGGCGCGGTGAACCTGCCGCACGAGATGCCCTTCGCCTTCGCGCAGGTGACGCTGACGCGCTCGGCCTATTTCGACACGCCCGGCTGGAACCAGGTCTACATCACCGGCTACACCGCGAACGGCAACCCGGTGCCGGTGACCGACGGCTCGGTCGTGCTCGGCATCAGCAACGCCGACCGCTTCACCTTCGAGGGCGACACCCTCGAGGGCGCGGTGACGGCGGCCCTGACCGTGTTCTGCTTCGAGTAAGGAGGAGAGCCCACATGCAGAAGCCATCGAGCGCCGTCACGCAGCTCTGCGTCATCTACAAGCCCGTGAGCGGCAAGATCCTGCACATCCATTCGGAGACCTTCGGCGAGGGCATGAAGCTGCTTTCCGACGACGAGATGGAGCGGCGCGCCCGGCATCATGCCCACGCCCGCAAGCGCGACCTGAGCGAGGTCACGGCGCTCCACCTGCGCAATCCCAACTTCACCGGCTGGCCCAAGCGAGTCGATCCCAAGACCGGCAAGCTCGAGATGACGGAGCCGCGCTCCGCGACGAGGCGCGGCGGCTTCGGCCGCGGTTGAGCATCCCCGCGCCGTCATGGCTGGACTTGTTCCACGGCTGTCCGGTTCAGCGAAAATGGGTCGAGCTTCCATTCGAGGAAGACTCTAATGAGTCGTCATGCCCCGGCTTGTCCGGGGCATCCACGTGTTTTTGGGCGGCAAAAGAAAAACGTGGATGCGCGGGACAAGCCCGCGCATGACGGCGCGTGAGAGTCTTGGCCAACGGGAGGCGCAACCCGATTCGTCCAGCCGGACAGCGGTGGGGCAAGCTCCGGGGGATGACGATCGCGGACGGGTAAAGCGGTGCATGCCCCGGCCGCGATCAGCCGCCCTCGAGCTTCGGGATGAAGAAGATCTCCGAGCCGGGTTTCACGGTCTGGTAGTAGCCGACGTCCTCGTGGATCTCGCCGTCGATGGCGACGGTGGTCTCGTGCTCGAGGTGGTCGCCGAGCCCGGGATAGAGCCGGTCGAGCTCTTTGAGGACGCCGCGGAGGTTCTTGGCCTCGACCGAGAACTCCTGGACGCCCTTCGTGTAGCGCCGGCTCAAGCCGCCCGTGAGCACCACGCGCGCGGGTGCCACCATCGCGTTACCCCTTCCGATCAAGCGCCGCCAGCACCTTCCGCGGCGACATCGGCAGCTCCGTGAGGCGCTTGCCGGTCGCGCGGTGGATCGCGTTGGCGATCGCGGCCATGGGCGGGCAGATGTTCACTTCCGCGACGCCCTTGGCGCCGTAGGGGTGCGAGGGATTAGGCACCTCCACCATCACCGCCTCGATCATCGGCAGGTCGGACGCCACCGGGATGCGGTAGTCGAGGAAGCCCGGATTCTCCATCCGGCCCTTCTGGTCGTAGACGTATTCCTCGTTGAGCGCCCAGCCGATGCCCTGGACGACGCCGCCCTGGATCTGGCCCTCGCAATAGTCGTGATGGATGGCTCGGCCCACGTCCTGGGCCGCGACGAAGCGCAGCACCGTCACCTTGCCGGTCTCGGGGTCGACCTCGACGTCGCAGAATTGCGTCGCATAGCCCGGTGCCACCGCGCCGGGATTGACGCCCGCGGCGGCGCCGATCGGCCCGCCGGTCGCCGCCTTCTTCGCCGCGATCTCCTTGAGCGAGAGCGGCTTGAAGTCGCCGACGTTGGTGCTGGCGGGCTTGGCGTGCCCGTCCTCCCATTTGACGCCGTCGACGTCGACGTCCCAGATCATCGCCGCGCGCTTGCAGAGCTCGGCGATCACCTTCTTGGTGGCCTCGATCACTGCTATCCCCGTCGCGAAGGTGACACGCGAGCCGCCGGTGACGTGCGTGTAGCCGACCGATGCGGTGTCGGCCACGATCGGCCGCACTTGATCGTAGCTGATGCCCAGCGTCTCCGCGCACATGATCGCCATCGAGGCGCGCGATCCCCCGATGTCGGGGCTGCCGGTCGCGCAGACCACGGTGCCGTCGTCGTTCACGTGCACGGTCGCGCTCGACTCGCCGCCGCCGTTGAACCAGTAGCCGGAGGCGACGCCGCGGCCCTGGTTCTTCTTGAGCGGCGCCTTCCAGGCGGGGTGCTTGAGGAGCGCCTCGACCGTCTCCGCGTAGCCGTTGTGGGAGAGCTTCGGTCCATAGACCATCTGCGTCCCCGCGCGCGCCGCGTTCTTGTACCGCAGCTCCAGGGGGTCCATGCCGAGCTTCTGCGCCAGCATGTCGATCACGCTCTCGACCGCGAAGGCCGAGATCGGCGAGCCCGGCGCGCGATAAGCCGCGGACTTCGGCCGGTTGCAGACGACGTCGTAGCCGACGGTGCGCGCGTTCGGGATGTCGTAGGGCGCAAACGCGCACATGCAGGCGTTCATCACGGGCGAGCCCGGAAAGGCGCCGGCCTGGAACTTGAAGAGCCCGTCGGCGGCGACGATCCTGCCGTCGCGCTTGACGCCGATCTTCACGGTCATGGAGGAGCCGGAGGTCGGACCGGTCGCCTTGAACACCTCCTCGCGGCTCATCATCATCTTGACGGGATGACCGGACTTGCGCGCGAGCAGCGCCGCCACCGGTTCCAGGTAGATCACGGTCTTGCCGCCGAAACCGCCGCCGATCTCCGCACAATAGGCGCGGACGTCGCCCTGCTTGAGGCCCAGGAGCTTCGCCGTATAGGCGCGCACCACGAAGTGGCCCTGGCTCGAGCTCCAGATCTCGCACTGCTTGTCGGCGTCGAAGCGGACGACGCAGCCGTGCGGCTCGAGATAGGCCTGGTGCACCGGCGCTGTCTTGAAGGACATCTCCACGATCTCGTCGGCCTCGGCGAACCCTTTCGCGATGTCGCCGATCTTGAACTCGATGCGCTTCGATATGTTGGAGGGCTTGGGCGGCGGCTCGACGCCGCGGGTGATCATGTCGGGGAAGAGCAGGGGCGCGTCGGGCTTCATCGCCTCGTCGACGTCGATCACGTGCGGCAGCACCTCGTAGTCGACCTTGATGAGCGCCAGCGCCTCGTCGGCGATCGATTTGCTGACGGCCGCGACGGCCGCGACGGCGTGGCCCTCGTAGAGCGCCTTTTCCCGCGCCATGATATTGCGCGTCATGTGCCAGTAATTGACCGCGACCCGCTCCGGCCCCAGGTACTCGAAGGTCTGTTCCGGGAAGTCCGCGGAGGTCACCACCGCCTTGACGCCCGGCAGCGCCGCCGCCTTCGAGGTGTCGATCGAGCGGATGCGCGCATGGGCATGGGGCGAGCGCAGGATGCGCCCATGCAACATGCCGGGCATCACCAGGTCCGCGCCATATTGCGCCACACCCGTCACCTTCGGCACGCCATCCGGCCTGATCGGGCTCGTCCCGACCCACTTGAAGGGCTTCACCTTGTCCTTGGCGATGACGTCATCCATGGGGTTCCTCGCGGGCGGTGTTGGGGTCGGGATTATCGGCTGCTAAGGGTCGCGCGGGTAGCGGCGGAATGCAAGCCTGCGCACGCCAGGGCGCGGATCCGCTATTTCGTCGAAGCAATCGACGATGTCACATCCTTATGCGCGGCACTTCGCTGGCGACCGTCTCGTGTTTGAGGCATGCCCTCAGCCGGGGCGCCGCTCGCCGATCGACCTACTTCGCCTTCTCGCAATAGGCACAGATCTTGTTGCCGTCGGGATCGCGGACGTAGGCGACGTAGTTGCTGCCGTCGGCCGGACGGGGTCCGGGCTTGCCCTCGTCGGTGCCGCCGTTGGCGAGCGCGGCGGCATGGAACTCCTCGACCGCCCGCCGGGAGCTCGCCGCCAGGGAGATCATCGTTCCGTTGCCGAAGGTCGCCGGCTTCTTGTCGTAAGGTCTGGTCACGAAGAACTGCGCCTCCTCCGGCGCGCCCTTCGGGCCGTAGCCGAAGTAGCGGTCGCTGTCCCCCGTCCGCGCGAGACCGAGCGGCGCGAGGGCGGCGTCATAGAATTTTTGGGAGCGCTTCAGATCGTTGCTTCCAACCATCACGTAGGCGAGCATCTCGAGGGTCTCCAATCGAAGATCGGCGATGAGCGGATATGAGCGGTCAGACTGAACCGTGTCGGCTTTGCTTGCAAGACTACGGCCTAACCCGTCTTCGCTCCGTACCTGTACCGGAACGTGCAGCAGGACGCGCCCTCCATGATCGTCTGCTTGCGCTCGAGCGTGATGTTGGGGTCGTAGCCTTGACAGAACGTGCCGTCCCGGTTGCAGGAGAGGAGGTGGCCGATCTTGGCCAGGCCCATCTCCTTGTAGGTCTCGGCATAGCGGCAGCGCGTGATGTCGAAGTCGAATTTCTCGTCGCTGGCCTCCAGCACCTTCATCTCCAGCGCGCCGTCGGCGGTCCAGAGGTCGTAGAGCTTGATGAAGTCCGCCATGGAGGTCTTGCCGCCGGGCGCGCGCCTGGCGAACTCCTTGCCCTCGGCGATGGCGGCCTTGCGGATCGCGGCGTCGAGGATGGCCGACGCCTTCTCCTCGCCGATCGCGGCCACCATCTCGGCGTAGATCGGCCCGATCACCTGGGCCTGCAGGCGGCGCTTCGTCAGCGTCGGAATCTCGGTCATGGGCTGTCCTCGCGATGACGGCGTGAGCATAGTCCGATCGGTCAAGCCGCCCTAGGCCCGGCCCCTGTCCGGGGCTCACCCGCTGGACGCGGCATGGCACGGAGAGGAGCATCCGACCGCGCTTGACGGGGCGGGCGGTTGTTGCTCCCCTCTTGGGTAATCAATCTGGGAGGAAACCATGCCGAGAGTGCGCCATATCCTACCGCTTGTCGTGCTGGCGGCAGTCTTGGCTCATGCCGCGCCGTCGCCCGCCCAGACCATCGTCGATGAATGGTCGAGCGTCAAAGCGCCGCCGCCGCCCGAGCTCAAGCCGGTCACGGTCGATCCCAAGACCACGGCGCTCCTGGTGATGGATCTCGTCAAGCCGGCTTGCAACAACGAAAAACGGCCGCGCTGTATCGCCTCCATCCCCAGGATCGCGAAGCTCATCGAAGCGGCCCGCGGCAAAGGCATGATGCTGGTCTACACAACCTTTGGAACGGTCCCCATCACCGATACCCTTCCAGAGGTGGCGCCCAAGGGCAACGAGCCGGTGGTGGTGTCGTTCGTCGACAAATTCATCCTCGGCGACAAGGACACCGGCCTCGAGAAGATGCTGAAGGACAAGGGGATCACGACCGTCATCTCGGTCGGGACCGCCGCGAATGGCGCCGTGCTCTATACCTCGAGCGCCGCGGCGCTGCGCGGTTTCAACGTGATCGTGCCCGTGGACGGCATGTCGGGTGACGGCCAGAACACCTACATCGAGCAATACGTCGCGTACAACCTGACGAGCGCGCCGATCATTACACCCAAGATCACGCTGACCCGCATCGACATGATCAAGTTCTAGGGCCGGCGCGAAACCAACGGCGCCCGGCGGCACGCCATCGGGCCAAGGAGGAGGGAGCACAGCATGCAGCGATGGCGGAGGGTGGCGGCGGGTGCCGTGGTGCTGCTCGCGGCGGCGGGCTCGAGCCAGTCGTGGGCGGCTGACAAGGTGCGCGATGCGATCGAGCGCGGCAACCGGGCGTTCCTCGCGGCCTACGCCGCGCACGATTCGGCGAAGGTCGCGGCGCTCTATGCGCCCGACGGCGCGGCCTTCCCGCCTGGCGCCCCGCGCGCCGAGGGCCGCGAGGCCATCCGCAAGGTCTGGCAGGGCGCCATGGACGCCGGGCTCACCAACGTGACCGTGCGCACCGTCGACGTGCACGCGAGCGGCGGTCTCGCCGTCGAGACCGGCGAATATGCGCTCGACGCCCCCGGCAAGGACGGCAAGCTCGCGCACGCCGTCGGCAAATACGTCGTGGTCTGGAAGCGCAGCAAGGCCGGTGCGTGGCAGCTCTACCGCGACATCTGGAACGACTCGCCGGCGCCGTGAGGATCGAGGCGCCAGCGCCTCGCGGCCTGACCGGCCGCGGAAGGTGATGCGCACGGAGACAGGATCGGCGTCGGCCTGAGTCGGTGACGCCGGGATCAGCGCATCACGGTTGCGCCGTCCGGCACCGCCAAGGCCGCGCGTATGGCGCGCCCCATCGAGCGCAGAAGCCCGAGGAAGGCAAGGGTCCAGACGGCGAACGCCACGACGATGAACCCGTCGGATACCGCCACGAGGAAATCGAGGTGCTCGGCTCTCGCGAGCTGGAAGGTCGCCGTCGTGTACATCGCCAGCGGGAACGCCATGCCCCAGTAGCGCGGCTCATAGCGGATCGGATGGCGCTTCCAGAGGTGGCGCCAGCCCATCAGCATGACGAGCAGGGGGATCCACCAGGTGGCGATCACCCAGAACAGCAAGGTGAAGCCCTTGATGAAGGGCAGCAGCTCGCCGAGCAACGGCCAGTCCTGCGCGTGCAGCACGAGCATCGATCCCGCGAGGGTGGAGATCGCAACCGCGCCCATGTTGACCCAGTAGGTCGGCGTGAAGTGCTCCGCGGCCATCTTGACGAAGGTCAGGCGATAGAGAATCAAGGTGATGATCGCGATATAGAGCATGGCGCCGAGGAGATACGCCGCCAGCGCCGTGAAGAGCACGGCCGTTCGCCCATCGGCGAAGGACGGCGCCACCAGCGTCCCAAGGAGCGAGATTCCCTGCGTCGCCACCGCCGCGATCAGCCACGCGCCGCTGATGCCCGAGGCGAGCGCGGGCTTGCGCTCGCGGACGGTGACCGCGAAGAAGAAGCCATAGGTGACCACGGCCCAGAGGCCCAGCCCCAGGAACCAAAGGGCGCGCGCGGCCGCGATCTCGCCCACGACGACGACGAGCTGCGACCCGAGCACGCAGGTGCCCGCCACAGCCGTGAAGAAGCCGGGGCCGAGCGCGTGGTCGGCCATGTCCCGCGCGACGCGCGGAAAGAAGAGCACGAGCCGCAGCACCGCGAGACCCGCAAGCGTCGCGTAGGCGACCAGGTTGACGGCCAGCAGCGCGTCGGCGATCCAGCGAGATCCCAGAAGCTGGCTCGCGACCGAGAGCGTCCCGGTCGCCATGACCAGGGAGAAGTAGCCGGGAAAGAGATCGGCCGCGGCGCGAACCGGAAGTCCGCCGAGGCTGCGCCACCTTGCCGCCATCGCCCTCCCCGGAATCAGACCCCTTCCGCCTCGAGCGCCATCACGGGCTTCGCGCCCGCGCCGATCTGGGCGAAGAGCGCGGTGCTCTCCGGCAGGAGCTTCGCCATGAAGAAGCGGGCGGTCGCGACTTTCCCGCGATAGAACGCCGCGTCGTCCCCGGCGCCCTCGGCCTTGGGCAAGGCCACCTCGGCCATGCGGGCCCAGAGATATGCGTAGGCGGTGAGGCCGAAGAGGCGAAGGTAGTCGGTCGCGGCTGCGGCTGCTTCCTCGGGGTCGGCGAGGCCTTTCTGCGCGACGAGGGCCGAGGCCTGCTGCAGGCGGCCGAAGGCCTTGGCGAGCGGCAGGACGAACTCCGCGAGCTCCGGGTTCTCGAGCCGCGCGCGGACATAGGCGTCGACCGGATGAAAGAACCGCCGGAGCAGCCGGCCCATGTGCTGCGGGAGCTTGCGGCCCACGAGGTCGAGGGCCTGGATGCCGTTGGTGCCCTCGTAGATCTGCGTGATGCGGCAGTCGCGCGCCAACTGCTCCATGCCCCATTCGCGGATATAGCCGTGGCCACCCATCACCTGCATGCCGAGGTTGGCGCAGGCGAACCCGTTGTCGGTGAACATCGCCTTCACCACCGGCGTCATCAGCGAGACGAAATCCTCCGCGGCCTCGCGCTCGGCGGGGTCGGGGTGCTTATGCGATTTGTCGAGCGAGATCGCGACCCAGGCAGCGAGGGCGCGTGCCCCCTCGGTCCAGGCACGCATGGTGAAGAGCATGCGGCGCACGTCGGGATGCACGACGATGGGGTCGGCGGGCTTTTCCGGGAATTTGGCGCCCGCGACGGAGCGGCCCTGGAGCCGCTCGGCGGCATAGGCGCGCGCGGTCTGATAGGCGGCCTCGCCGATGCCCAGCCCCTGGATGCCGACGCCCAGCCGCGCCGCGTTCATCATCGTGAACATGGCGCGCATGCCCTTGTGCGGCTCGCCCACCAGATAGCCTTCGGCGCCGTCGAGGTTCATGACGCAGGTCGCCGACGCCTTGATGCCCATCTTGTGCTCGATCGAGCCGCAGCGCATGCCGTTGCGCGGGCCGAGCGCGCCGTCCTCCTTGACCAGGAACTTCGGCACCAGGAAGAGGCTGATGCCGCGCGTGCCCGGCGGTCCGCCCGGGATCTTCGCGAGCACCAGGTGCAGGATGTTGTCTGCGAGGTCGTGCTCGCCCGCTGAGATGAAGATCTTGGTGCCCGTGATCTTGTAGACGCCGTCGCGGCCGTCGCCCATCGGCTCGGCCTTGGTGCGGATGAGGCCTAGGTCCGTGCCGCAGTGCGGCTCGGTCAGGCACATGGTGCCGGTCCAGGTGCCGTCGGCGAGCCTCGGGAGGTATCGCTGCTTGAGCGCGTCGCTGCCGTGCTCGTTGAGCGCGTTGTAGGCGCCGTAGGAGAGGCCCGGATACATGCCGAAGGCGAGGTTCGCGGCGCAGATCATCTCCTCGACGAAGGTGTGGAGCGTGCGCGGCAGGCCTTGGCCGCCGTGCTCGGGCTCGCAGCCGAGCGCGGTCCAGCCGCCCTCCCGGAAAGTCCGATAGGCCTCCTTGAATCCCTTGGGCGTGCGCACCACGCCGTTCTCGAAGCTGCAGCCCTCCTCGTCGCCGCTGCGATTGATCGGCAGCAGCACCTCCTCGCAGAGCTTCGCTCCCTCCTCGAGGACGCTCTCGAAGAGATCGGGCGTCGCCTCCTCGTATCCCGGCAGCTTCGCAAGCTCACCGATGTCGAAGAGCTCGGTCAGCACGAAGCGGAAATCGCGGAGCGGGGCTTTGTAGGTGGTCATGGTTCCCTCTGGCTCTTAGCTATGCGCCGTAAGCCATAAGCTGATGCGAAGTGAGCTCAGAGCTGACAGCTTACGGCTAGTTCCTCAGAGGCTTGCCCGTCTCCAGCATGTGCTCGATGCGGGCGAGGGTGCGGGGGTCGCGAATGAGAGAGAGGAAGGCCTCGCGCTCGAGCGCCAGGAGCTTGTCCTCCGTGGTTTCATCGAGCATGTCCGTGTCGCCCCCGGTGAGCACGCGCGCGAGCTTCGTCGACACCACCATGTCGTAGTCGGTCGCCTTGCCCTGCAGGTGGAAGTCGCCGAGTGCGAGGCCCAGCGCCGCGGCGCCGGTCGGGCCCGGCAGGCTGATCGGTTGCGGCTTCGGCGGCTGGTAGTCCTTGACGAGCGCCAGCGCCTTCGCCTTGGCGTCGGCGAGCAGCCGGTCGCGGTTCATGGTGATGCCGTCGGCCGGGCGCAGCAGCAGGAGGTCCTGCGCCTCGGCCGCGGACTTAGAGACCTTGGCGAGAGCGATCGTCTCGAAGCTCGCGGCGACCGGCGGCATCGGCCCGCGTGCGCCCTTGAGGCTCGAGGCGTTGGCAAGCGCGTGACGGTAGAGCAGCTCCTTGCAGCCGCCCCAGCCCGGCACCAGGCCAACGCCGGTCTCGACCAGGCCGATGTAGCTCTCGGCATGGGCCTGCACCGCCGCCGAATGCAGCACGATCTCGCAGCCGCCGCCGAGCGCCATGCCCGCGGGCGCGGCGACGACGGGGAAGGGTGCGTACTTCATGGTTTTCAGGACCGTCTGGCCCTTGGTCTCGAGCTCCTCGATCATCGGCCAGAGTGCGAGGTTCGCGGCGAACAATCCGAGCCCGATGTTGGCGCCCACCGAGAAGTTCGTGCCCTCGTTGTAGATCACCAGCGCCTTCGCAGTGCGCTTTACGGTGTCGAGCGATTTCGCGAGCAGATCGACGACGTCGCCGTCGAGCGCGTTCATCTTGGTGTGGACCTCGAAGCAAAGCACGCCGTCGCCGATGTCCCAGAGGCTCGCCGAGCCGTTCTTCGCGAGCGGCTTCGACTTCCGCTTGATGTCTGCCAGCAGCAGCACGCCCGGCCTCCGCTCGACGCGGCGGTAGGCGCCGTCGGCGCCGAGATGCTCGAGCGCACCGTCGGTCACGCGATAGAAAGTGCGGCCCTTCGCCGTCTTGAGCAGCGGCGGCACCGGGATCTTCGCGGCCTCGAGGCCGGCGATCACGGTGTCGACGCCGATCCTGTCGATGAGCTCGAACGGACCCCATTTCCAGGCGTAGCCGAGCCGCATCGCCTCGTCGACGCCGACGATATCGTCGGAGATCTCCGGCACCAGCGCCGCGGCATAGGCGAGCGTGAGCGCCATGACGCGGCGCGCGAACTCGCCGCCGCGGTCGGCGTGCGCGAGGAGCGCCGCCAGGTTGCGCTTGCCCTCGCGGATGCTCTCGAGCTGCGGCTCCTCGCTTTTGCGGTACTGGCCGGTCTTGAGGTCGATCGCCTCCTTGGCGCGGCCGCCGTCCGGCGTCTTGGTGAGGCGGAAGAAGCCGCCCTTGCCTTTCCGGCCGGTCAGGCCCTCGGCGATCATTTTCTTGATCAGCTCGGGCTCCCGGAGGTTGCGGATGTAGAGGTCGTCCGGTGGGAGCGTGCGCCGCATGCTGGCGGCGACGTGCGGCATCAGGTCGATGCCGACCAGGTCGAAGAGGGCGAAGACGCCGGTCTTCGGGAACCCGAAGGGACGGCCCATGATGGCGTCGGCCTCCTCGACGGTGAGGCCCAGATCCATGGCGGCGTTCACCGCCGCCTGCATCCACATGCCGCCGATCCGGTTTGCGATGAAGCCCGGCGTGTCCTTGGCGTGCACCACGCCCTTGCCGAGCCGCACGTCGCAGAACTCCTCGAGCGTCTCGACAGCGTCGGTCCTGGTCTTGGGTCCGCGCACGACCTCGAGAAGACGCATGTAGCGCGGCGGGTTGAAGAAATGCGTGATGCAGAAATCGCGCTGGAAGCGCTCGGGCAGGCCCGCGACGAGGTCGCGGAGCGGAATTGTCGAGGTGTTGGAGGAGACGATCGACCCGGCTTTCCGATGCTGTTCGACCTTCTCGTAGATAGCGCGCTTGATCGCGAGGTCCTCGAGCACGACCTCGACGATCCAGTCGCACTCCGCGAGCAGCGGCAAATGGTCCTCGAGGTTTCCCGGCGTCACCAGCCGGGCGTTCCTCGGGTGCATGAATGCCGCCGGGCTGGCCTTGAGGAGCCGCGCGATCGCCGCTTCCGCCACCTGGTTCCGGTTCGTCGCACCCTTCGGCACGATGTCGAGCAGCACCACCTCGACGCCGGCATTCGCCACCTGCGCCGCAATCCCGCCGCCCATCACGCCCGAGCCGAGCACGGCGACTTTGCGGATTGCGCTCATAGGTGCCACTCCATGTTAGATTTCCCTCTGCGCTCCCGAGGGGCGAAGAGGGACTGCCAGTAGCGAGCCCCTCGTGCCCACCATGGCACCGCTCACACCGCCTCGAGGATCGTCGCGATGCCCTGGCCGCCGCCGATGCACTGGGTGGCAAGCGCGTAGCGCTTGCGCTCGCGCCTCAGGAGCTGCGCGGCCTTGCCGGTGATGCGGGCACCGGTGGCGCCGAGCGGATGGCCGAGTGCGATGGCGCCGCCGTCGAGGTTCACCTTCTCCTCGGGGATTCCGAGCTCGCGCATGCAGGCGATTGCCTGGGACGAAAACGCCTCGTTGAGCTCGACCACGTCCATGTCCTTGATCTTGAGCCCGGCGCGCGCCAGCGCCTTCTGGCTCGCGACGATCGGGCCGATGCCCATGATCTCCGGCGGGCAGCCCGCGACAGCGACCGACTTGAGCCGCGCGAGCGGCTCGAGTTTCTTGCGCTTGGCGTAATCCTCGGTGCAGACCAGCACTGCCGAGGCGCCGTCGGTGAGCGGCGACGACGTCCCTGCCGTGACCGTGCCGGCTTGGTCGAACGCCGGCGGTAGGCCCGCAAGCACTTCCTCGGAGGTGTCGGGCCGGATGCAGCCGTCCGTGTCGACCGCGCCGCTCTTCGCCTTGATCGCGACGATCTCGCCCGCGAGTTTGCCGGCGGCCTGCGCCGCCGCCGCCTTTCTGTGGCTCCGGACCGCGAAGGCCTCCTGGTCCTTGCGCGTCACCTGGTATTTGCGGGCGACATTCTCTGCGGTCTGTCCCATTGACATGTAGGCCGCGGGAAAATCCTTGACGAGGCCGGGGTGCGGGCTCGGGTTGAAGCCGCCCATGGGCACGCGGGTCATGGATTCGACGCCGGCGCAGATGAAAGCCTCGCCGGCGTCAAGCTGGATCGCACCGGCCGCCATGTGGACCGACTGCATGGAGGAGCCGCAGAACCGGTTCACCGTCGTGCCGGCCGCAGTGATCGGCAGATGGGCGAGGAAGCTGATGAGGCGCGCGACGTTGAGGCCTTGCTCGCCCTCGGGCATGGCGCAGCCCACGATCACGTCCTCGATGTCCGCGGGATCGATCCCGGTCCGCTCCACGAGCGCCGTGACTACCTGCGCGCAGAGCTCGTCCGGCCGCACCCGCGCGAGCGCGCCCTTCTTGGCGAAGTGGAACGGCGAGCGGACATAGCCCGCGATGACCACAGGTTTCACGTGGGATCTCCTTCCTGGCGCCCGCTGGGCGCCGTGTCCTTTACCCCATTGTCTTTTGACTGTGGGGCAAGTTGCGCAAATCCACAATCGCGGCTCAGTCGGCCGGCTTCTGTCCGCGCGTCCGGGCGGCCTCCTCCCGCTCGAGCGAGCGCTTCGACGGTTTGCCGATCAGCGTTCGCGGCAGGCTCTCGCGGAACTCGATCAACTTCGGCATCTCGATGGGCGATAGGCGCCCGCGCAGGAATTCCGTCAACGCCTCGGCGGTGAGGTGCTCGCCCTCCTTCAGCACCACGAAGGCTTTGACGGTCTGGCCGCGGTAGGGATCGGGTACACCGATCACGATGCACTCGCGCACCTGCGGATGCTGGAAGATCGCCTCCTCGACGAGGCGCGGGTAGATCTTGTAGCCGCCGGCGATGACCACGTCCTTGATGCGATCGACGAGGAACAGATAGCCGTCCTCGTCGAGATAGCCGATGTCGCCGGTGCGCAAGGCGCCGCCGCGCAGCACGTCCGCGGTCGCTTCCGGCTGTGCCCAATAGCCCAGCATCACCTGCGGTCCCCGCACGCACACTTCGCCGCGCTCGCCGAGCCCCAAGACCCGCCTCGGCCCCTCGGTCGAGACGATCTCCACCGAGGTGCCCGGGAGCGGCGGACCCACGGAACCCGGCTTATTGACGCCCTTCAGCGGATTGCACGCGACGACGGGCGAGGTCTCGCTGAGGCCATAGCCTTCGACGAGAACGCAGCCGGTCAGCGCCTCGAACCGCGTCTTCACCTCGACCGGCAGCGGCGCGCCGCCGGAAATGCAGGAGCGGATCGAGGTGAGATCGTAGCGGTCGAGGTGCTTGGCGTTGTTGATCGCGGTGAACAGCGTAGGCACGCCCGGGAAAGTCGTGGGGCGCTTGTGGTGGATGGTCTTCAGCAGCTCCTTCAAGTCGAAGCGTGGCAGCAGGATGATCTCGGCGCCCACGGCGACGGACAGGTTCATCACCACCGTCATGGCGAAGACATGGAAGAACGGCAGCACCGCGAGTGTGCGCTCGGCGCCCGGCTTGAAGTCGGGGAACCACGCCACGCATTGCCGGACGTTCGCCACCAGGTTCGCATGGCTCAGCATGGCGCCCTTGGGCGTGCCGGTGGTGCCGCCGGTGTATTGCAGCACCGCCACGTCGCGCAGCGTGTCCACCGCCGGCGGGTCGAAGCGCCCGTCGTTTGCCACGAGATCGGCGAAGGCGACATGCGCCTCGTCCGCGGGCGCGTTCGCGTGATCGCCCCGCTTCAGCGCGCGGTAGAGCATGTCCTTGGGAAACGGCAGGATCTCCGCCATCGGGCAGATCACCAGGGTCTTGAGCGGCTTGCCGTCGCGCAACGTCTCCAGGACATCGTAGGTGAGCTTGAGATCGAGCGTTACCACGATGCCGCAGCCGGAATCCCCGACGAGCTGCCGCACCTCGCGCTCGACGTAAAGCGGATTGATGTTCACGACCGTGCCGCCTGCACGCAGCACGGCATAGTAAGCGATCACGTAGTAGGGCGTGTTCGGCAGCATGAGGCCCACGCGCACGCCCGGCCGGACGCCGAGGGTCGCGAAGCCCTTGGCTGCGCGCCGCACGAGGTCGCCGACCTCGTGGTAGGTCCAGACTTTGCCGAGGAAATCGAGGCAGGGCCGCTCGGGGAAGCGCTCCACCGCCTCGTCGAGGAGGTGCGTCACCGGGTAGGCCGGAAAGCTCGCCTCCCAGACGATACCCGCCGGATAGCTCTTGAGCCACGGCCGGTCCGTCATTCCCGATGCCCTTCCGCTCCCTGCGAGAGGCGAAGGTTACCGGCTGGTGCCTCCGGCGAGCAACACTCGCGAGAGGGTGCCGCGGCTCAGAACTTGAATCGCGTCTGCAGCGAGATCAGGTCCACCATGTTTCTGAACTTGCCCGTGATCCGGTCCGACCCGGAGAGCGGCGTCGCCGGCGGAATCGTGCTGTTCACGCTGGAATTGAGGCTGGAGTCGCGCATGAAGATATGGGCGACGCCGAGATCGACCGAGAAGCCGTCGCTGAATTTGTAGCCGGCGCCGAAGGCCAGCCAGAAGCGGTCGGCGTCGGGCAGGCGCACCGTGATGAAGCCGCTCCTGACGGGCGTCTCGTCATAGGCGACGCCGGCGCGGAATGTCCAATGCTCGTCCAGGTTATAGGTGCCGCCGACCGACACGAACCACGTGTTCCGGAAATTCTCCGGCGTTGGCGGCGCCAGGTTCGTGTTGGCGAGCACGCCGTCGGTGCGCAGCACGCCCAGCGACTTGAACACGCTCCAATCCGTCCATTGCAGATCCATGGCGATGCGGAGCTGATCGGTGATCCTCTGCGTGATGCTGAGGTCCGCGCTGTCGGGTGTCACGATCGTGGCGCGTGCGCTCGAACTCCTGAGCGACGGGAAAACCGAAAGCGGCGGGACGATGCCGGTGAAATCCGCCGAGCCCTGGAGGTCGTGGCGCACCCGCGAGCGGTAGGTGAGCCCGACGTTCGTGCCGGGCAGCGGCTTCAGCAGCACGCCGGCATTGTACCCGAAGCCCCAGTCGCTGCCGGTGACGCGGAGCCGGCCGTCGGGAAAGGGCCCGAAGGGCAACGGCGGCGCATTCGCGATCGCGTTCTGATCGATCGCCTGGGTGAGGTCGGCATTCATGTATTGCGCCGAGACCCCGGCGCCCACCGAGAGCCACTGGTTGACCCGGTAGGCGACGTTTGGATTGAAGTCGAACGTCTCGAGGGCGGATCTGACGCCGAAGTAACGGCCGACCCAATCCTGAGGATAGACGGTCGAGAGGCCGAACGGCACCGTGATCGCCAAGCCGAACTTCAGGTCGTCGCTGAAGCTGTGCAGGACGTAGCCAGCCGGGACGAACGCCGCGCCGCCGGCGTTCCCGCTGCCCCGGCCGGAGATCGGAAACGTGCCGGGTGTGCTGAACGGCGGAGGCGGAAGCAGGCTGCAATGGCCGCAGGTCTCGGCCGCACCCCCCTCGAAACGCGAGGAGGGCAGGATCAGGCTCGCGTCGATCTGGGCGCGGTCGCCGGTGAACTCCGTCATGCCCGCGGGGTTGTTGAAGATGGTCGACAGGAACGTCGCCGACGAGGCATTGCCGGCGAAGGCGGTGCCAAGAGCCTCGGCGCTGTTCTCCCGAATCGCAAAACCGGAAGCCTGCGCCTCGCCCGCGCCCAGCGCACAAACAAGCGCCGCGCCCAGAATCGCAGCAACGCCGGATAGACGAATCATTTGGTCCGCTCCCCCCAGAGAGACGCAGTTTGCGGATCGCCTTTGCTCGGCGCGCCTCCCGCCGATGCGCGCCGCCGCCTCTTTTATTTCCGCCCAATCTACCCGGCAGCCGTCGAGGACGCCAATGAAATCCCGTGGTTACACGCCGTCTAGTGCGCGAGCACGACCGGGATGGTCGCCTCCATGATGATGTGGCGGGTGGCGCCGCCGAAGATCAGCTGCCGGAGCCGGCTCTGGGTGTAGGCGCCCTTGATGAGGAGGTCGGCGTTGAAAGCCTTCGCCTCCTCGAGGAAGGTCTGGCCCGGCGTTCGGCCCCGACCCTGGACATGCCGGGAGGTGACCGAGAGTCCGTGGAGCGCGAGCGAGCGCGCGAGCTCCTCGCCGGTCGGGCCCGGCGTCATGCCCTCCTCGACGCTCACCACCTCGATCTCGCGCGCGCTCTTGAGGAACGGCATCGCGAGGGCGACCGTGCGCGCGGTCTCGGTGCTGCCGTTCCAGGCGATCGAGACGCGCTCGCCTATGGTGGGGCCGGGCGAGGGCGGCGCCATCAGGACCGCGCGGCCGCTCTCGAACAGCACATCCTCGAGCGTCGCCTCCGCGAGCGACGCGAGCTTCGCCGGCCGCTCCACCACGATCAGGTCGAAGATGCGCCCGAAGCTGCCGGCGACCGCATTTTGCCGGCCGCTCTCCTCGCGCCACTCCGCGCTGAGCTCGCCGGGCGCCGCCGGACCCAGCGGCACGCCGTTCTCCCGCATGAAGGCCGAGAACAGCGAGCGCGCCGCCTCGCGCCGCTCCTGCCCCTCGCGCTCGAGCGTACGGTCCACCTCGGACGAGATGGAGAAGCCCATCTCGCCGCCGAACACCACGGCGTACTCCGTGGTCAATGTATTGAGGCCGACGATGCGGCCGCCGAAACGCTTGGCCACCATCAGCGCGGTCTGCAATAGAGGCCGCGCCGTTCCGTCTCCGACCACCGCCAGGATCGATTTCATGGGCTCGCTCCTCGGTGAATTGTTGTTGTCGAATCGTGAAGTCCCTGACTGCCGCGAAAGTATAGTGCGCGCCGCGCCAAGCCCCAAGCGGCACGCCGAGGTGGGCCGGCCCGCGGTTGACAGGGTGCGCGAGCGCCCTGTTAGCTCTCGCCGGCACTCTCCAAGGGCGACGCGCGAGACGGAGGAACGAGATGACGGACCCCATCGGGCTGAGGCGCGGCCTCACCCATTATGGCGACCCGGACTTCGCGCTCTACCTGCGGCGCTCCTTCGCGCGCTCCATGGGCTATTCGACATCACTCCTGGACCGGCCGGTGATCGGCATCGCCAACACCGCGAGCGGCTACAACAATTGTCATCGCTTGGTGCCGGACCTGGTCGAGGCCGTGAAGCGCGGCGTGCTCGCGGCGGGCGCCTTGCCTTTGGAATTTCCGACCACGTCGCTCGGCGAGCCCTTCCTCAATCCAACCAGCCTGATGTTCCGCAACCTCATGGCGATCGACACGGAGGAGATGATCCGCGCCCAGCCCATGGACGCGGTGGTGCTGGTGGGCGGCTGTGACAAAACTGTGCCGGCGCAGCTCATGGGCGCCATCTCCGCCGATGTGCCTGCGATCCAGCTGGTGACCGGGCCGATGATGACCGGCCGCCTCAAGGGCGAGCGGCTCGGCGCCTGCACGGACTGCCGGCGCTTCTGGGCGCGCTACCGGGCGGGCGAGGTGAGCCGCGCCCAGATCGACGAGATCGAGGGCGGCCTCGCCACCACCGCCGGGACCTGCGCGGTCATGGGCACCGCCAGCACAATGGCCTCGATCGTGGAGGCGCTCGGCATGATGCTGCCGGGCACCGCCGCGATTCCATCCGTGCACGCCGACCGCCTGCGCGCTGCCGAAGCGAGCGGCGCCGCCGCCGTGCGCCTGGCGCAGAGCAAGATCACGCCGCGCCGAGTCGTCACCGAGAAATCCGTCGAGAATGCGCTCCGGGTCCTGCTGGCGATCGGCGGCTCGACCAATGCGGTGCTGCATCTGACGGCGATCGCCGGCCGCGCCGGCATCGACGTCAGGCTCGATCGCCTCAACGCGCTCAGCGACTCGACGCCGGTGATCGTCGACTTGAAGCCGACCGGCCCGCACTACATGGAGGACCTGTTCGCGGCGGGCGGGATCGGCGCGGTGCTCCGCGAGCTCAAGCCGCTCCTGCACCTCGACGTTCTCACCGTCACCGGCGAGACCCTGGGGGAGCGCCTTGCGGCGGCCGATCCTTTTGTCGATCGCGCGGTGGTGCGCTCTCTCGAGGAGCCGCTGCAACCGAACGGCGGATTGGTCGCGCTATTCGGCTCGCTGGCGCCCAAGGGCGCGATCCTCAAGCGCGCCGCCGCCGATCCGAAGCTCTTCGAGAGCACGGGCCGGGCCGTGGTGTTCGACTCGCTCGACGATCTCGCCGCGCGGATCGACAGCCCCGATCTCGACGTGACGCCCGCAGATTTCCTGGTGTTGCAGAACGCCGGTCCCACCAGCGAATCCGGCATGCCCGAGGCGGGCTATCTGCCGATCCCCGGCAAGCTCGCCAAGAAGGGCGTCAAGGACATGGTGCGGATCTCCGATGCCCGCATGAGCGGCACGGCCTATGGCACCGTGGTGCTTCACGTGGCGCCCGACGCCGCCAGCGGCGGTCCGCTCGCCAAGGTGCGCACGGGCGACCGGATCAGGATCTCGGTCGCCGAGCGGCGGATCGATCTCCTGGTGGATCCCGCCGAGCTCGCCCGGCGGCCGTTCGCGCCGCCCGCCGCACCCGCCCGCGGCTACCGGCGGCTCTACCGCGAGCAGGTGCTGCAGGCGGACCAGGGCTGCGACTTCGATTTCCTGCGCGCCCGTCCGGGCCGCAGCTGATGAGAGGAGGTTTCGTGATTCCGCGCATACTGGCCGTTGCACTGACCGCCGCTGCCGCCATCGTTCCTCCCGCGGCCGCGGAGGATCTCCGCATCCCCGTGCTGGTGCCGCTCACCGGCGTGCTCTCCCTCGAGGGCACGAGCCAGCGCAACGGCGCGCTGCTCGCGATCGCGCATCCGCCCGCGGGCGTGACGGCTCATGCCGAGGTGGCCGATACCGGCCAGGCGCCGGAGCTCGCGGTGACCGCGCTCGAGAAGGCGCTCGATCCCGGAACGCCGGTCGCGGTGGTCGCCTCCATGTTCGGGCCGCAGATCCTGGCGATGCTGCCGATCGGCGCCGAGCGCAAGGTGCCGCTCATCACCATCTCGGGCTCGGTCGCGGTGACCGAGCAGAACAACCCCTACGTCTTCCGCTTCTTCCCGAGCGACGCCGTGGTGAAGGTGGCCCAGGCGCGCTACGTCGTCGAGACGCTCAAGAAGACACGCCCGGCGATCGTCTATCAGACCACGGCCTATGGGCAGGGCGGGGCCAAGGTGCTGGAAAGCGAGTTCAACCGCCTCGGCGCCAGACCGGTGTTCTCGGAGGGCGTCGACATCTCGGTGAAGGATCTCCTCCCCGTGCTCACGCGCGCCCGTAGCGCCGGCCCCGACGTGCTGGTGCTGCAGCTGCATGCGCCTGCGACGGCGCTCATCATCAGGCAGGCGGCGGGCATGGGCTTGGGCCTGCCGATCGTGTCGGGCTCCGCCGTCGGCCAGCCCGCGACCGCGGCGCTGCTCGAGCCCAAGGAGCTCGCGGGCGTCTGCGCCGAGAGCGCGTCCTCGCCGGTCTCCGGCGGCTCGCCGGCGCTCGAGCGGTTCGTCGCCGACTACCGTCAAACCTTCAAGACCGAGCCCGACGCCTACGCGCTCGCGCAGTACGACGGCACGGAGATGATGCTGGCGGCGGTCAAATCCGGCGCCGCCACGCCCGAGGCCATGCGCCAGGCGCTTTCGGCCGAGAGCTACGCCGGCCTCGCCATGACCTACCGCTCGGACGGCAAGGGCAACATGGCGCACTCCGCCGTGATCCTCTGCTACGACGGCACGAGCCGCGTGCCCAAGGTCGTGCAGACCTACGAGAACATCGACGCGTCGATGTAGGGCGCGCGCCTCGGCCTCAGCCGGTTTCTGTGCTCGCCGGTTCTGCGCTCGGCACCCGACGATCTGCGACTGCGTCGGGCGGTGAAGCGTGTCGTCGGTGAAGAGCCCGGCCGTTTAGGTGAAGTCGACTCTGACCCTGTTTTCCCCGTGGCATGCCGTGGGCATCGGGCATCCAATGCCGGTTAGAGTCCGGCTGAACGCTACACGCGTTATATAGAGAGTCAGTCACAGATTCTCGGCATTGACATTAACGTAAAAAGCGTTCATCCTCGAGCCGGTTCTCGGCATGGGCGGAAGCGATGACAGGCGATGCATGGCCAGGGACGGGAGACCGCGCGTGCGCTGCTCGGCGCGCGGGAGGATGGGGGGACGGCGGCGTGGCGCCGATGCCGAACATTAAAATTACAAAACGAACCCAAACTCGCGTGTGCCGTCTGAGGGATGAGCGGTTTGGCTTTCGGGAAATCACGCCGGATTTTTGGCGGGAGACGCCGAAAGCTCCGAAAAAAGTCCCGCGATTTCCCGAAAGGGAGCCGCGCCGGCGCGCGGTCCTTGCGCGGCTTCCCGGGCCGTCGGCCGTCGGCGCGAGGCTGCCGGCGCGCCGGGGCTCACCGCACCGCGCGGTTGATGCCGCCGTCCACCAGCACGTTCTGGCCGGTCATGTAGCTGGCGCCCTCGGACGCCAGGAAAACGCAGACGCTGCCGATCTCGCCGAAGCGCGCGGTACGGCCCATGGGGATGCTGCGCAGCGCCGCCTCGGTCATGGCGACGTTCTCGCAATAGCCGGGCATCACGTTGTTCATGCGCACGTTCTTGGCGGCGTACTTGTCGGCGAAGAGCTTGGTGAAGCCGTGGAGCGCCGCGCGCAGCACGCTCATCTGCGCATAGCCGGGGCGCGGTTCGGTGGCGTTCAGCGAGGAGATGTTGACGAAGGCGCCGCCGCCCTGCGCCGCCATGACCGGCGCCACCAGCCGCGCCATGCGCACGACCGAGAGCACGTACATGTCGAGCGCGCGGTGCCAGGTCTCGTCGGGGAAGTCCAGCGGGTCGGCGAAGGCCGCGGGGTCGAACACCGTTCCGGTGGTGACGCTCGGCGCGTTGCCGCTGCCGTGGCCGATGTTGTTGACGACGGCGTCGATGCGGCCGTAGTCGCGGCGCGTCGCCGCGACCAGCGCCTCGAGGTCCGCGGTCTCGAGCGCCGAGCCCTGCCGCCCGATGCCGCCGAGCTCGCGCGCGAGCCTGACGCTGCGCTCCGAGGGCGACATCAGCGAGACCTTGTATCCCGCCGCCGCGAAGCTGCGCGCGACGCCGGCGCCGATGCCTTGGCCCGCGCCCGTGATGATCGCGACCTTGATTCCCGCAGCCATATGCTTCCTCCGATCGGTTTCGCTCGCGACAATGGCGGCGCCGCCGCCGACCCGCAAGGGCATCTCCGAGCGTGGACGCGGCGGCGAAACGCCACTAGCATCGCGGAAAAATCGCTCATGGGGAGGTCGCGATGAAGGCCGCCGTGCTGCAGGCCCAGAACCAGCCGCTCACCGTCGAGGAGGTGGCGCTCAGGAAGCCCGGCAACCGAGAGGTGCTGCTGCGCACCGCCTTCGCGGGGCTCTGCCATAGCGATCTGCATTTCATCGAGGGTCTCTATCCCTACCCGCTGCCCTGCGTGCTCGGCCACGAGAGCTCGGCCGTGGTGGAGGAGGTGGGCGCCGACGTGACCTACGTGCAGCCCGGCGACCACGTCGTGACCTGCCTCTCGGTCTTCTGCGGCACCTGCCCGCAGTGCGTCACCGGCCACCCGAACCTCTGCGAGAACACCGACGTGAAGATGCTGCCGGGCGCGGCGCGGCGCCTCTCGTGGAAGGGCGAGGTCTTGCACCAGTTCATGAACCTCTCGTCCTTCGCCGATCATATGCTGGTGCACGAGAACGCCGTCGTGAAGATCGACCGCGAGGTGCCGCTCGACCGCGCGGCGCTGGTGGGCTGCGGCGTGATCACCGGCGTCGGCGCCGTGTTCAACGCGGCGAAGGTGGAGCCCGGCACCACCGTCGCCGTGATCGGCTGCGGCGGCGTCGGCCTCTCGAGCGTGAACGGCGCGGCGCTCGCGGGCGCGGAGCGCATCATCGCCGTCGATACGCTCGCCTCGAAACTCGAGCTCGCCCGCGCGCTCGGCGCGACCGACACCGTGAACGCCAGCAATCTCGATCCGGTCGGCCACGTCAAGGAGCTCACCGGCGGCGGCGTCCACTACGCCTTCGAGGCGCTCGGCACCAAGGCGACCGCCGAGCAGGCCTTCGCCATGCTGCGGCCCGGCGGCACCGCCACCATCATCGGCATGGTGCCTTACGGCGTGAAGATCGAGCTCCACGGCTTCGATTTCCTGCGCGACCGCAAGATCCAGGGGACGTCCATGGGCAGCAACCGGTTCCGGGTCGACATGCCGCGGCTGCTCTCCTTCTATCGCCAGGGCAAGCTCAAGCTCGACCATCTGATCTCCGGCCGCATCAAGCTCGCCGAGATCAACCGGGGCTTCGCCGCCTTGAAGTCCGGCGCGCCGGTGCGCCAGCTCATCGACTTCGCGGCTTGAGGCGCCCATGCGCGAGTGCGACTTCCTCATCGTAGGCGCCGGCATCGCGGGCGCGTCGGTCGGATATTTCCTGGCGCCCAAGCACAAGGTGATCGTGCTCGAGCGCGAGGACCAGCCCGGCTATCACACCACCGGCCGCTCGGTCGCGGTCTATACCGAGGCCTATGGGCCGCGGCCCGTGCGCGCGCTGGTGATCGCGGGCGGCCCGTTCTTCCACCGCCCGCCCTCGGGCTTCACGCAGGTGCCGCTCGGCCATCCTCACGGCTTCATGTTCATCGGCCGCGAGGACCAGCGGAGCGTGCTGGCGGCCGAGCTCGCGGCGGTGCGGCCGCTCTCGCCCACCATTCACGAGGTCTCGGCCGACGAGGCCGTGGCGCGCGTGCCCGTGCTGCGGCGCGACTATCTCGCGGGCGCCTTCCTCGATCCCAACTGCCTCTCGCTCGACGTCAACGCGATCCACCAGGGCTACCTGCGCGGGCTCAAGGCCGCGGGCGGCGAGGTCGTGACCTCCGCGGAGGCGGAGCGCTTCGAGCGGCGCGGCGGCAAGTGGCACGTCCGCACGCCCGCGGGCGATTTCGCGGCACCGGTGGTGATCGACGCCGCCGGCGCCTGGGCGGACGTGGTCGCCGAGCGGGTCGGCGCGCGCACCGTCGGCCTGGTGCCGAAGCGGCGCACGGTGATCGCCTTCGCCCCGCCCGCGGGCACGGAGACTGCGAATTGGCCCGTGGTGATCGACGCGCAGGAGCAGTTCTATTTCAAGGCGGATGCCGGGACGATCCTCGGCTCGCCAGGCGACGAGACGCCCTCGCCGCCGACCGACGCGCAGCCCGAGGAGATCGACATCGCCGTCACCGTCGAGCGGATCGAGCGCGCCACCACCATGCCGATCCGGCGGATCATCCGGAAATGGGCGGGCCTCCGGAGCTTCGTTGCCGACCGCGTGCCGGTCGCGGGCTATGCGCCGGATGTCGAGGGCTTCTTCTGGCTCGCGGGCCAGGGCGGCTACGGGATCGAGACCTCCGCGGGCCTCGGCCGGGCCGCAGCCGGGCTTGCCACCGGCGGCGGGCTCCCCGATGACATGAGGAAGCTCGGCGTCACCGAGGCGGAACTCGGACCACGGCGTCTCTGGAGCGCCTGAGCCACGCGTCTTGCGCCGATGCGGTTGCATCGGCCAATGTTTGATCCACGTCAATGGTGAGGGGCGTCCTCGCTGGCATTCTCCCCATCTCGACACTGATCCATCGATGAAAGGAGCGACCCGTGCGGCTCTCTCGCGTGGTGTTTCTGGCGCTGCTGGCGCCCGCGCTGCTGCTGTTGCCGGTCGCGGCCGTACCGTCCCAAGCGGCGGTCTCCATCGGCATTTCCGTAGGTTTCGCGCCGCCGCCGCTGCCCGTCTACGACCAGCCCCCGATCCCCGGCCCCGGCTACATCTGGATGCCCGGCTACTGGGCCTGGGGCCCGGCGGGCTACTACTGGGTGCCCGGCACCTGGGTGCTGCCGCCCGGAATCGGCCTCTATTGGACGCCGCCGTGGTGGGGCTGGAACGGCAGCGTCTACGTCTTCCACGCGGGATATTGGGGGCCGCGCGTCGGCTTTTACGGCGGGATCAACTATGGCTTCGGCTATTTCGGTACGGGCTACGTCGGCGGCTACTGGCGGCACGATCGGTTCTACTACAACCGCCGAGTCAACAACTTCGGCGGCCGGCACATCCCCTGGGTCTACGACAGACCGGTCAACCGGCCGGAGCACAATGGCGTCGGCTTCAACGGTGGTGTCGGCGGCATGCCGGGCGCACCGAACGCTCACGAGCAAGCCGTGGCGCGCGGGCGGCATTGGCAGCCGCCCCGGCCGCAGGTCGAGCATTTCGACAGCGCAAGGAAAGTCCCTGGGCTTCGCTCCACTACCAACCAGGGCCAACCGCCGTTCGTCGTGACACCGCGCGCGGGCCGTTTCAACGAGACTGGAGCGGTGATACGGAGCCCCCGGGTTCAGCCGCCGCCGCGCGCCGCGCAGCCACAGCAACGGCGCCAACAGAAGGGCCCGTAGCTCGTCGTCCCCCGAGGACCGGGAACGGCTTGATCGCCCGGCTGCGGGCTCGCGCGACAGCAGGACCGGAGTCGTGGTGTCGCGCGAATGACCACCGCTTGGCCGCACCGCGCTGGGCGCGCGTCCATTTCCTCGTCGGTCGGGAAACGGCCAAGCTCTCTCTTTTGGAAACCGAGCGCGCCATCAAGGGTGATCTCGAACACCCCGCCGCTCGATTTCACCAGCTCCCCCTGGGTGCCGGCCAATTCTTCAAATCTGGCTCTCGCGCGGAGCGCCCAAGGCGCAGTCTTCGATCCGGACTTTGAGGTGTCCTCGCGCGGAGCATGTCGCGAGTGAATCCTATCAATTTAACCGGGGCGCGGTCGAAACCCGTCTGGATCCGATCCTCGGCGCGATCCGCGAGGGTTTCCGATAGAGAGCATATTCCGCCGAAGTCGATGGCGGTTCGGCGCAGAAAATACGACCACCCAGCGAATTTAGAGCATGTTCCGATCCGATTTAATCGGAACATGCCCTCTAGGAGCGCCTTGCGCGCTTCGCGAGCCGCGCCTCGATATTACGGCGGCTGCGATCGAGCAGCTCGGAGGGCGCGATGCCCGTGACGGCGCAGAGGCGCGCCCAGTGGAAGGCGACGTCGCCGAGCTCGTAAGCGAGATGATCGCGGTCCAGCGTGCCGTCGCGGAGGCGCTTCCTCACGAGATCGGCCACCTCACCAGCGTCACCGACGAGCCCCAGGCCGAGCAGCGCCAGATGTTCTGCCGTGGCTTCGGGAGAAGTCTGTTCCGGCCCCACGCCCCGTGCCCATTCGACATAGTCGTCGATGTTCATGACACCTCCTAGCTAGCTCCGCCACCTCAGCACGCGGTCCTTGACCGGGTTCTCGAACGCGCGGCCTTCGGCACGGGCGCGGCGGTATTCGTTCTTGAGCCGGTAGTACCATTTCGCCTGCCGGTCGGCGTCGTCGATCAGCATGAGCGGCGGGTCGTATTTCAAGCCCTCCTGCTGCATCACCATGACGTCGCGGTCCTGGCGCAGGAAGGCGCGCACGAAGGGACGGAGCAGCGGCCTCAGGGGCGTGAGCCACGGGATCGACCAGTAGATCGCGTGATTGATCTCGCTCTCGTGGGGACCGATCGGCGTCACCGCGGTCAGGTTCACGACGCTGTGCTTGCCCACGCGGATGTGCTCGACGCGCACGCTCGGCAGCCGGAAGCTGATCTCGGTCTCGGGCTTGCCGCCCAGGAGCTTGTAAGCGTTCGAGTTCGAGCTCGGCGCATGGCGCAGCATGGTGAAGCCGAAGGGCGCGGCCGCGAAGGCTTTTGTTTTTTCGTGGATCGACGTCCGCGAGCGCCACCACCAGGCGCGATGCACGAAGGGACCGTGCGCCGGGTCCATCAAGCCGACCACTGCGTGATCGATCGGGCAGGGGAAGCGCATGCTCTTGAACATGCGGGGCGCTGCATGCGTGCCGAGCTCCGGCACTTCCGGGATCTCGGGCGCCGAGCCGGGATCTTCGCCCATATAGACCCAGATGTTCCCCTGCACTTCGCGCGTGGGATAGCGCTTTACGCGGATCTTCGAGGCGTCGAACTCCTGGCCCTCGGTCAGCGACGGGATCGCGGTGCAGCGCCCGGCGGGATCGAATCGCCACCCGTGGTAGCAGCATTCGACCTCCGCGCCGTCGAAGCGGCCGAAGCGCAGGGGAATGCCGCGGTGCGGGCAGATGTCGCGGAGCGCCCAGACATCGCCGTGGCGCGTGCGGCCGAGGATCAGTGGCTCGTCCAGCATGGTCTTCGCGTGCATCTGCCCGCGCGCTACCGCGCTGCCGGGCAACGCGAAATACCAGGCCTCGCGCAGCGGCGCGGCGGCATCGGCTTCAATGGCTCCCAAGGCTCTCCCCGCGGGATCGGCGCGGCCGGAGCTTACCCTCGTGCGCTTCGGGCGCGAAGACCCGCAGTTGACGCACCGCGGCTCTGCTCGCTAGCGTCCGCGCGCGCACCCGCGCCCAGGGAGTCTCTGATGGCCGAAGGCGACGTCCTGATCCGGCGCACCGCCCTCGAGGTGGTGGAGCTCTTGCGCAAGGGCGAGGTGACGCCCTTGGAGCTGATCGATGCGTCGCTCGCGCGCATCCGTGCGGTCGATCCGGCCGTCAACGCGCTTCCCACGATGTGCGTGGAGCACGCGCGCGACCACGCGCGGCGCATGGGGGGCAGCAAGGTCGAGCGGGGCGCGCCGGGCTGGCTCGGCGGCCTGCCCATCGCGATCAAGGACCTGATGAACGTCGCCGGCGTGCGCTCGACTTCGGGCTCGCCGATCTTCGCGGACTTCGTGCCGGAGACCTCGGACATCCAGGTCGAGACCCTGGAGCGGCGGGGCGGCATCGTGGTCGCGCGCTCCAACACCTCTGAGTTCGGCGCCGGCGCGAACACCTTCAACGAGGTGTTCGGCAAGACGCGCAATCCCTGGAACACCGCGCTTACCTGCGGCGGCTCGTCGGGCGGCTCGGCGGTGGCGCTCGCGACTGGCATGGTCTGGCTCGCGAACGGCAGCGACCTCGGCGGCAGCTTGCGCATTCCCGCTAGCTACTGCTCGGTCGTGGGCATGCGCCCGAGCCCCGGCTGGGTCGCGCACGGACCTGCACACAACGCCTTCGACACGCTCGCGGTGAGCGGTCCCATGGCGCGCAACGTTCCCGATCTGGCGCTGATGCTTGACGCCATGGCGGGGTTCGATCCCCGCGATCCGCTCTCTCGCCCGCCGCCGCGACGCTCCTTCCTCGAGCGCGCGCGCCGGCCGGGCAAGCCCAAGAAGGCGGGCTTCTCCGCCAATCTCGGCTTCCTGCCCGTCGACCCGGAAGTGCACGGGATTGCCGAGGCGGCGGCCCGAAAGCTCGGCGAGGCCGGTGCCGCGGTCGAGACCGCAGCGCCGGATTTCAGCGGTGCCCGCGATATCTTCCGCGTGCTGCGCGCGCAGCGCTACGTCACGTCTCTGGGACCGCTCTATGCCGAGCACCGCCCGCGGCTCAAGCCCGAGATCGTCGCCAATATCGAGGCCGGATTGCATCTCACGACGGAGGAGATCGGCCGCGCGATCCGCGAGCGCGAGGCGCTCTATCAACGCGTCGTCAAGTTCTTCGAGAGCTACGACCTCTTGATGACGCCCACCGTGATCGTTCCGCCGTTCGACGTCGACCAACGCTATGTCGAAGGCATCGACGAGCACCGCTTCGAGACCTATTGGGACTGGCTCGGGCTTACCTATGCGGTGACGCTTACCGGCTGTCCCGCGCTCTCGCTCCCCTGTGGCTTCACCCAGGGCGGCCTTCCCGTCGGGCTCCAGATGGTGGGACGGCCCTATGGGGACGGCGAGCTCCTGGGCTACGCCGCGCTCCTTGAGCAGGCTCTGGGGCTCGCGGGCAAGACGCCGATCGACCCGCAGCCACCCGCGCGGTAGCCCTGCCGGGGCATTTCCGCGTCCTTGTTGCCTCTGCGAATAAGTTGCGTTGCAAACGCCTTATTTACCATTGAAGGTTACGCTTTTCTTGCGATGCGCCGCGTCAGTGTCTAAGGTGCACTGCACAATCGTGGCCGACCAAACGCCGCGAGGGTAGGGGGGCTGGGTAAACTCGGCTGGGGTAAGAGAGATGGACGACACGCGTCGCCTTCCGATGCCGGACGGCGGATACCTTCTGGAGGACCTTTCGGTCGGCATGAGCGCGACTTTCGCGCGCACAGTGACCGAGGCCGACATCATCCTGTTCTCGGGCGTCTCCGGCGACGCCAATCCCGTGCACATGAACCAGAAATACGCCGAGAAGACCCGCTTCGGCGGCCGGATCATCCACGGCATGCTGACCGCGAGCTTCCTCTCGACGGTGATCGGCTCGAAGCTGCCGGGGCCGGGCTCGATCTATCTCAAGCAGAATCTGAATTTCCGTGCGCCGGTGCGCATCGGCGACACCATCGAGGCGCACGTGACCATCACCGACATCATCCGCGAGAAGGCGCGCGTCGCGCTCAAGACCGTAATTCAGGTCGGCGAGACCGTCGTGGTGGACGGCGACGCGCTCGTCCTGGTGCCGCAGCGCATTTAGGCGCTCGCTTCCCGACTACCGGTTTCGCGCCGCCCGCGATATCGTTCGGCGCATGCGCATCCTGCGTCACCCGGCCGTGCTCGAGCCCGCCGACCGCGGCTCGGTGGTGGCGATCGGCAATTTCGATGGTGTCCACAAGGGCCATCAGATCGTGATCGGCCGAGCCGCCGAGACCGCGCTGGGCTTGCGGGCGCCGCTTGCGGTACTCACCTTCGAGCCGCATCCCTACCACGTGTTCCATCCGGAGGCGCCGCCCTTTCGCCTGACGCCCTTCCGCGCCAAGGCGCGGGCGATCGAGGCGCTCGGCGTCGATCTGCTTTTCGTTCTGCCGTTCGATCTCGCGTTCTCCAAGGTGTCGGCCGAGGATTTCGCGCGCACGCTGATCGTCGAGAGCCTCAGCGCTCGCCACGCCGTGGTGGGCTACGATTTCCACTTCGGCCACCAGCGCGGCGGGACGCCCGAGGTGCTGCGAAGGCTCGGCGCGCGCCTCGGCTTCGGTGTCACCGTGGTTGCGCCGCTCGAGGCCGCCGGCGGCACGATCTATTCCTCGACCCGGATCCGCCAACAGCTCACCACGGGCCGAGCGCGCGAGGCGGCGCAGTTGCTCGGCCGTGCCTTCGAGATCGAGGGCCGCGTCGAGATGGGCGACCAGCGCGGTCGCACCATCGATTTCCCGACCGCGAACCTGCGGCTCGGCGATTATCTCAGGCCGGCGGGCGGCGTCTATGCGGTGCGGGTGGAGATCGAGGAGGACGAGCAGCCGCACCGCTGGCGCGACGGCGTCGCCAATCTCGGGACCCGCCCCACGGTGGGCGGCACCGACCTCCGCCTCGAAGTACATCTTTTCGATTTCGCGGGCGACCTCTACGGCAAGCACCTGCGGGTGGCGCTCGTCGAGCACCTGCGCCCCGAGCGCAAGTTCGCGGGTTTGCCCGAGCTCAAGGCTCAGATCGCCGCCGACGCCGCGCAGGCGCGGGCGATACTCGCTGCGGAAAAGGCCATCCGTTGACCCGAAATCGGGCTTTCCCTATGGTCCGCGCATGGCTCCGCTGACGCGTGTGCTCGATTCACGAATTATAGGCCCGGCCCTCTTCTGAGGGCCGGGACGAGCGTACGCCCCGATTGGACGCTCACCCGCGGGCGTCTCCACCCGATCTCCGAAGCTTGATGAGCCATGGCCACCGACTACCGATCGACCGTGTTCCTGCCGCAGACCGGCTTTCCCATGAAGGGCGAGCTGCCGAAGCGCGAGCCGCAGCTGCTCAAGCGCTGGCAGGACTTGAAACTCTATGAGCGCCAGCGCGCGGCCCTGAAGGGCCGTGAGAAGTTCATCCTGCACGACGGTCCGCCCTACGCGAACGGCAACCTGCACATCGGCCACGCCCTCAACAAGATCCTGAAGGACGTGGTGAACCGCGTGCAGCAGAAGCTCGGCAAGGATGCGGTCTACGTGCCGGGGTGGGATTGCCACGGTCTGCCAATCGAATGGAAGATCGAGGAGAAGTACCGCGCCGAGAAGAAGAGCAAGGATGACGTGCCGATCGCTCAGTTCCGACGGGAGTGCCGCGAGTTCGCGGAGCACTGGATCGGCGTCCAGCGCGAGGAATTCAAGCGGCTCGGCGTCGAGGGCGATTGGGACAACCCCTACCTCACCATGGCGCCCACGGCCGAGGCGCAGATCGTGCGCGAGATCGGCAAGTTCCTGATGAACGGCGGCCTCTATCACGGCGCCAAGCCCGTGATGTGGTCGGTGGTCGAGCAGACCGCGCTCGCCGACGCGGAAGTCGAGTATCACGACCACACCTCGACCACCGCCTGGGTGCGCTTCCCCGTGGCGACGTCGTCAAGCCCCGCTCTCGCAGGCGCCTCGGTGCTGATCTGGACCACGACACCCTGGACGCTCCCGGGCAACCGCGCCATCGCCTACGGGCCCGAGCTCGATTACGTGCTCCTGCGCGTGACCTCGGTGAGCGAGAAGAGCCATGCGCGCGTGGGCGAGACGCTGGTCGTCGCCAAGGCGTGCCGCGGCGCCGTCGAGCAAGTCGCGGGTTTTCAGAGCGAGGTCGTGGCCGAGCTCAGGGCGAGCGATCTCGAAGGCGTCGTCACTCGGCATCCGCTGCACGGCCAGGGCTACGATTTCGACGTGCGGCTCTTCCCCGGCGCCTTCGTCACGGACACCGACGGTACCGGCTTCGTCCACATCGCGCCGGGCCACGGCGTCGACGACTTCGAGCTGGGCCAGGTGAACGGCCTCGAGGTGCCGCAGACCGTGGCGGGAGACGGCACCTACTATCCGCATGTGCCGCTCTTCGCGGGCGCCGTGGTCTACAAGCCCAACGGCAAGCCCGGCGACGCCAACGAGAAGGTGCTGGCGGCGATCGATGCCGCGGGCGGCTTGCTCGCGCGCAGCAAGCTCGTCCACAGCTATCCGCATTCCTGGCGCTCAAAGGCACCGCTGATCTTCCGCAACACGCCGCAGTGGTTCATCAGCATGGAGACGAATGGGCTCCGGCAAAAGGCGCTTCAGGCGATCTCCGATACGCAGTGGGTGCCGCCCGCGGGCGAGAACCGCATCCGCTCGATGATCGAGAGCCGGCCCGACTGGTGCATCTCGCGCCAGCGCGCCTGGGGCGTGCCGATCGCCGTCTTCACCGACAAGGCGACGGGCGCGCCGCTTCGGGACCAGGCCGTGGTGGATCGGATCGCGGATGCCATGGAGCGCAACGGCTCCGACATCTGGTTCACCGCCGACCCGGCGACGTTCCTCGGCAACCGTTACGACCCCGCGAACTACGACAAGGTGACCGACATCGTCGAGGTCTGGTTCGAGTCCGGCTCGACCCACAGCTTTGTGCTGGAGAAGCGCGCCGATCTCAAGTGGCCCGCCTCGCTCTACCTCGAGGGCTCGGACCAGCATCGCGGTTGGTTCCACTCTTCGCTCCTCGAATCCTGCGGCACGCGCGGCCGCGCGCCTTATGACGCCGTGCTCACCCACGGATTCGTGCTCGACGAGCAAGGGCGCAAAATGTCGAAGTCGCTGGGGAACGTGGTCTCGCCGCAGGAAGTGGTGGAGAAGAGCGGCGCCGACATCCTCAGGCTCTGGGTGGTGGCCTCGGACTATTCCGAGGACCTCCGCATCGGGCCGGAGATCCTGAAGTATCAGGGCGACGTTTATCGCCGCCTCCGCAACACGCTGCGGTATCTGCTCGGCAACCTCGCGGGCTTCTCCGAGCGTGAGCGGGTCGATCCGGCGGAGATGCCGGAGCTCGAGCGCTGGGTATTGCATCGGCTCGCCGAAACCGATGCGCTCGTGCGCGAGACGTCCCAGAGCTACGCCTTCCACACCATGTTCACGGCGCTTCACAATCTCTGCGCGGTCGATCTCTCGGCCTTCTACTTCGACGTCCGCAAGGACGTGCTCTATTGCGACCGGCTGGACTCGCTCCGCCGGCGCGCGGCCCGCACGGTGCTTGACCGCGTCTTCGACAGCTTGGCCCGCTGGCTCGCGCCGGTGCTCTGCTTCACCGCGGAGGAGGCTTGGCTTGCCCGGCATGGTGAGGGGGCGGAGGTGAGCGTGCATCTCGAGCTCTATCCCGATCTGCCGGCGTCCTGGCGCGACGAGGCGCTCGGCGCCAAATGGGCGCGGCTGCGCGATCTCCGGCGCGTGGTCACCGGCGCGCTTGAGATCGAGCGGGCGCAGAAGCGCCTGGGGTCGAGTCTGCAGGGCGCGGCGCGGCTCTTTGTGCCGGAGGAGTATCGGGCGGCGCTCGCCGGCGTCGACCTGGCGGAGCTCTGCATCACCTCCGAGGGCACGGTCGCCTTCTCGGCGCCGCCGGCGGGGGCCTTCACGCTCCCGGACGTGTCGGGTGTCGGTGCGGTGATCGAGCTTGCCGCCGGCGAGAAGTGCCAGCGCTGCTGGCGGGTGTTGCCGGAGGTGGGTGCTCCCGATGGCCATGCCGAGCTCTGTCGCCGCTGCGCCGATGCCGTGGCGCATCTGACGCCCGCCGGACGCGCGTGACGCGCGGTCTCGGCCTCGCGCTCCTCGCGCTGACGGTGGTGCTCGACCAGCTCAGTAAGAGCTGGATCGTCGGCTATTTTGATGCGGCTGGCCGTGCGGCACCCGCGCTTCGTGTGCCGCAGCAGGTGGTCACGCCGTTCTTCAACCTCGTGTTGACCTGGAACCGCGGCATGAGCTTCGGCCTGTTCAACCGAGACTCTCCGTGGAACGCGGCCGCATTCTCGCTGGTCGCTGCCGTGATCGTGACGGCCCTGCTGATCTGGCTGTGGCGCACCGACGGCTCGCTGGTCGCCGCCGGCATCGGCATGGTGGCGGGCGGCGCGGTCGGCAACGTCATCGACCGGCTGCGTATCGGGGCGGTCACGGATTTCCTGGATTTCCACTGGGGCGATTGGCATTTCGCTACCTTCAATCTCGCGGATTCCGCGATAACGGTGGGGGTCGGCCTTCTCCTGTTAGATGCCTTGCTCAATCGGCGCGAAAAGCCTTATTAAGGAACGGCCTGGGGCGCGCCCGGGGTAAGGCAAGTAGGGGCATGGGTTTGAGGGGCATAGGGTTTGCCGCAGTGGCCGCGGTCGGCTTGGCCACAGCGCTCGGCGGTTGCACGGATTTCCGCCGGGCGTTCGGAATGGAAAAGGTCATCCCGGACGAATTTGCGGTCGTGTCTCGGGCGCCTCTGGCGATCCCGCCCGACTACTCGCTGCGCCCCCCGCAGCCGGGCGCGGCGCCCTCCCAGGAGGTCGCCCCGCAGGATCGGGCCAAAGAGGCGGTGTTCCGCGCTGGAACTCAGCAGGCCACGCTGCCGCCGGCGGCGACCGAGCGGAGCGCCGGCGAGGGTGCGTTCCTGGAGGCTGCGGGCGCGCCGAAAGCGGATCCCGAGATCCGCGCCCATGTGAGCGACGATGCCTCGCTCAGCCCCGAGAGCCAGCGGGGGTTCGTCGAGAAGCTGCTGTTCTGGCGGAAGTCGGGGCCGCCGCCCAGCAACGACGTGATCGATCCCAACAAGGAGGCCGAGCGCATCAAGCAGGCGCAGGCCGCCGGCGCGCCGGCGGCGCCCGACGTCCCCGGCGCCGCCCCCGAGACCGCGACGCAGCAGCCCGCGCCGACCATCGAGCGCAAGAAGAGCACGTCGATCTTCAACATCTTCTGACGTGGTGCGCGTTCCCCAGTGCGTCTCCTGCTCCCGCTGCTCGCCGCCTTCGCGCTGAGCTCAGCCGGGCCCGCGGCCGCGGGGCAATTCGACGCCGAGAGCTTCACGCTCTCGAACGGGCTCGAGGTCGTGGTGGTGCCGTTCCACCGCGCGCCCGCCGTCACCCAGATGCTCTGGTACAAGGCCGGCGCCTACGACGACCCACCCGGGAAATCCGGCATCGCGCATTTCCTCGAGCATCTGATGTTCCGCGGCACGAAGGAGACGCCGCCCGGCGAGTTCTCGCGCATCGTCTCGCAGAACGGCGGCAGCGAGAACGCCTCGACCTCGCCGGATTACACCGTCTATTACCAGACCGTTGCCGCCGATCGGCTGGAGCTGATGATGCGGCTCGAGGCGGAGCGCATGCACGATCTTCTGATCACCGAGGAACAGGTGACGCCCGAGCGCGAGGTGGTCATCGAGGAGCGCCGCACCCGCGTCGACAACGTGCCGGCGAGCCTGCTCGACGAGCAGCGAAACGCCGTGCTGTTCCTCAACAGCCACTACCGGTTGCCGCCGATCGGGTGGGTGCAAGAAATGCGCGGCCTCGGCGCCGACGATGCACGCAAGTTCTACGCCACCTGGTACGCCCCCAACAATGCGGTGCTGGTGATCGCGGGCGACGTCGATCCCGCGCGCGTGCGCACGCTCGCGGAGACGTACTACGGTCCGATCCCGCCGCATCCGGTGCCCGCGCACGCGGCGCTTGCGGAGCCGACTAAGGTGGCGGCGACCCGGCTCGAGATGACGAGCGGTCGCGTTGCGACGCCCGCGTGGAGCCTGAGCTATTTGGCGCCGAGCTACACCGAGGCGGGCGGCAAGCCGGCGGATGCTCTCACCGTGCTCGCGGAAATCCTGGGCGGCGGGGAGAGCGCCCGGCTCTACCGGACCCTCGTGATCGACAGGAAGCTCGCGGTCTCCGCGGGCGCGGGCTACGAGCCCTATCGGGCCGCCGGAAGCTTCAGTCTCTATGCCGAGCCCAAGAACGACGTGCCGGTCGCCGATGTCGAGGCGGCGGCTCTCGCCGTGGTGCAGAAGCTGCTCCAGGAGGGCGTGACCGCTGCCGAGGTCGATCGGGTGAAGCGTCGCCTGCAGGCGAGCGCCCTTTACAGCCGCGACAGCCTCTCCGGCGTCGCGCGGATCATCGGCGCGTCGCTGGTCAGCGGCCGAACCCTCGATGAGATTCAGGCCTGGCCCGAGCGCATCGGCGCCATCACGCCCGAGGATGTGATGGCGGCGGCGCGACAAGTGCTCAAGGAGAGTGAGGGCGTCACCACCGTGCTGCTGCCGGAGAAACGGTCATGAGACGCTGGATTCTTCGGGGCGGGCTCGCTTTGCTCCTCGCCATCGCGATGTCGGACGGAGCGGCCCGAGCGCGCGGGATCGTGCAGGTGACCTCTCCCGGCGGCATCACCGCTTGGCTGATCGAGGACCACAGCCTGCCGCTGGTCGCGGTGCAGTTCCAATTCGAGGGCGGCACGGCCCTCGATCCGCCGGGCAAGGCGGGTTGCGCCAATCTCGCGATGGATCTGCTCGACGAGGGCGCGGGCGAGCTCGACAGCCACGCCTACAAGAGCCGCCTCGAGGACCTCTCGGTGCGGCTCTATTTCGAGGCGTCCTACGATGCGGTCGGCGGCACCATGCGCACCCTCTCGGCCAATGCCGACGACGCCTTCGATCTCTTGCGCCTCGCCCTGACCAGTCCGCGTTTCGATGCCAGCGCCGTCGAGCGTGTAAAGAGCCAGGTGGCATCGGAGCTTCGGGATGACGCGGAAGCGCCTCGGGTGATCGCCGACCGCATCTGGTGGCACACCGCATTCCCCGACCACCCTTATGGCCGCCGGTCCTCGGGCAGCCTCGAATCCCTGGCCAAGCTCGAGACCGACGATCTCAGGCGCTTCGTCGCGGAGCGCTTCGGCCGGGACAAGCTGACCCTGGGCGTGGTCGGCGACATCACGCCGGAGCGGCTGCAGGCGCTGATCGATCGCACCTTCGGCGCCCTGCCGGCCCACGCGGCGCCGGCCACGGTCGCGGATACCTCGGCCTTCGATGAGGGCGCGCTGCTGGTCGTGAACATGCCGATCCCGCAGAGCGTGGTCACCTTCGGCGAGCGCGGCATCAAACGCGACGATCCCGACTGGTATGCGGCGCTGGTCATGAACGAGATCCTGGCCGGGAACGGCCTCACCTCGCGCCTCACAGCCGAGATCCGGGAAAAGCGGGGCCTCGCCTATGGCGTGAGCGCCGGCCTGAGCCCCTTGCGCCATGCGGGCATTCTTTACGGACGCGTCGCGACCCGCAACGACCGCGTGGGCGACGTGCTCGATATCCTGCGCGCGGAGTGGCGTCGCTTCCGCGATGACGGGCCGACCCAGGCGGAGCTCGATGCCGCCAAGACCTATCTCATCGGCGCCTTCCCCCTGAGTCTCGACACCACCTCCCGCCTTGCGAGCCTGCTCGTGAGCCTGCAGGTGCAAGGCCTCGGCATGAGCTACATGGAGGATCGCGCGGCTGCCCTCTCGGCGGTGACGGTCGCCGACGTGCGCCGGGTCGCCAAGCGTCTGCTCGACCCCGATCGGCTGCGGATCGTGGTCGTCGGCGCGCCCAAGGGGCTCGCGGGCGCGACTGAGGTCGCGGCCGACGGGGAGTAGCTCTCGGGCATTCTTGCGTCCGGGGGACCCGCCGCCTATCCTCGTCGCGGCCAATCGAGGACACGGCATGCGGCGCGCCGACATGGTGCATCTGGGGCTGATGTTGTCGGCCCTGGGGCTTGCCTATCTCCTGCCGTTCGAGCTGCTGCTGCTCGCCTATGCGGTGCTCGGTCCCGCGCATTACCTGACCGAGATCTCATGGCTGCACGACCGGAAATATTTCCTGGCCGCGCGACCGATCGCGGTGGTGCTGGCGGCGATCGCGGTGGCGGCGGTCTATGTTCCCGACGTCCTGGGCTCCGGTCTCTTGATCTGGATCGCCTTCGTGGCTGCCGCGCTGGCGATCGGCGGCGTCGGATGGACGCAACGTGCGATCCTCGCGGGAATCCTGTTCCTGGTCACCGCGGCGCTGGTCACGGGCCGCGACTTCATCGCGGTCTCGGCGGTTCTGCTGCCGACCCTGATCCACGTCTCCGTGTTCACGCTGGTCTTCATGATGCTCGGCGCCTATCGCTCCGGGAGCCGATGGCAAGTGGCGCTGGTGCTGGTCTATCTCGGCTCGGTGGCGCTCATCCTGGCGGTGCCGCCGGGCTCGATCCCGCGCAGCATGCCGATGGCGCAGCTCGGCTTCCAGTATTTCGGTGGCGTCGCGCCCGCGCTCGGCCAGGTGCTGCACCTCCCCGGCTTGACCTTCGACTCCCGCAGTACCGGCTTGCTCTCCTTCGTCTACACCTACCACTACCTCAACTGGTTCATTAAGGCGGACGTGATCGGCTGGCGCCGCATTTCGCCCGTGCGTCTCGGCGCGATCGTGGCGCTGAGCGCGGCGGCGACCGGGATCTACTTCTACGATTACGCCACGGGCTTCGCGGTGCTGCTGGCGCTGAGCCTGCTCCACGTGATCCTGGAATTCCCGCTCAATACGCTGAGCATCCGCCAACTTGCGGGCATCGCGGTGCAGGGCTTCGGCCGCCAGGCGCGCGCCGCTTCTTGACCGATCCCGAACGCACGGGCTGATCATGCTCTATCGCCAGGATATCTCCGGTTGTCTCCTGGAGCGCATCGGCGCCCTCGGCCTGGGCGCGGGCGAGCTCGGCGCCCTGCTTGAGCGCACGCGCCCGTCCCTCGACCGCCTGCGCGGGCAGCACGCGCGGAGGTCGGAGACTCTGCTCGTGATCGCCGAGCGGCGGGACGATCTGCGGGAACTGGCGCCGATCGCGGAGGAGTTCCGCGGGCTCGCGCACGTGATCGTGCTCGGAATCGGTGGGTCGAGCCTCGGAGGCCAGACGCTCTGCGCGCTGGCCGACCGTGGCTACGGACCCAGGCCCGGGTCGCCGCGCCTCCACTTCATGGAGAACATCGATCCCGCAAGCTTCTCGGCACTGTTCGCGGGCATCGACCTCGCACGCACCGGCGTGATCGTGATCTCGAAATCGGGCGATACTTTGGAGCCGCTCATGCAACTCGCGATCGTGCTGGAGGCACTCAGTGCGGTCGTGGGGTCGAAGACGGCCGCCGAGCGCGCCCTCGCGCTCACCGAGCCCAAGGACAACGCGCTCCGCCGCCTGGCAAAGCGCCACGCCATGCGTGTCATCGACTGCGATCCCGATATCGCCGGCCGCTTCTCGGTGCTCTCCAATGTCGGCGTGCTGCCGGCGTTGATCGCGGGTCTCGACGCCGAGGCCCTGCGGCGCGGCGCGGCGGCGGCGCTCTCGGAAACCCTGAGCGCGAAGACCGCGCGCGCAGCGCCGGCCGCCTTGGGCGCCGCCGTGAGCGTCGGTCTTGCCGAGCTGCACAATCTCCGCAGTACGGTGCTGATGCCCTACGCCGACGGTCTCGCCCTTTTCGGTCTCTGGTATCGGCAGCTCTGGGCCGAGAGCCTCGGCAAGAGCGGCAAGGGCACGACGCCGATCCGGGCGCTGGGCGCGGTCGATCAGCACAGCCAGCTGCAGCTCTATCTCGATGGTCCCGCCGACAAGATGTTCACCCTGGTGGTGCTGGACCAGGCGGGAAAGGGCGGTCGCGTGAGCGAGGAGTTCGCGGCAGGTCCCGAGTTCGCCTACCTCGCGGGTCGCACCATGGGCGATCTCCTCGAGGCCGAGCAGCGGGCGACCGCCGAGACGCTGATGCAGAAAGGCCGGCCGACTCGGGTGGTATGGCTCGAACGACTCGACGAGGAGCGGCTCGGCGCGCTCCTCATGCACTTCATGCTGGAGACCCTGATCGCCGCGGATCTCTTTGGGGTTCCAGCCTTCGGGCAGCCCGCGGTCGAGCAGGGCAAGCTGCTGGCGCGGCGATATCTTGGCGAAGGGCGGACGGACGGGGCAAAATCGCCGGCATGACCTTGCGACAGCTGCCGCCGGTTCTGGTCAACCGCATCGCCGCGGGCGAGGTGGTGGAGCGGCCGGCGGCGGCGGTGAAGGAGCTGGTGGAGAACGCACTCGACGCCGGCGCGAGCCGCATCGACGTGACGCTTCACGACGGCGGACAGAGTCTCATCGTGGTGAGCGACGACGGCGAGGGCATGGGCCCTGAGGAACTCGCCTTGGCGGTCGAGCGCCACTGCACCTCGAAGCTGCCGCACGACGATCTCCTGGACATCCGCTGGCTCGGCTTCCGCGGCGAGGCACTACCGGCCATCGGCGCGGTGAGCCGGCTCACGATCGCGAGCCGCAAGCGCGGCGCCGCCGAGGCGTGGTCGATCGCGGTGGACGCCGGCGCCAAGGGCGCCGTGAGACCCGCGGCACAGGCGCAGGGCACGCGCGTCGAGGTGCGCGATCTCTTCTACGCGACGCCGGCCAGGCTCAAATTTATGAAGACGCCGCGCGCGGAGCGCGACCAAGCGGTCGACGTGGTGGAGCGCCTCGCCATGGCGCATCCCGACGTCGCCTTCACGATAACCGTCGAGGAGAACCGCGAGATCCTGCGCCTACCGGCGCTCGGTACCGATCTCGGGGGACACGACCCGCATGCCGCGCGCCGCGAGCGGCTCGCGGCGGTCCTTGGCCTCAGCTTTGCCGACAATGCACTGACGATCGATGCCGAGCGCGAGGCCGTGCGGCTCACGGGGTTCGCGGGCCTGCCGACCCTCAATCGCGCCACCGCGCGGGATCAGTACCTATTCGTCAACTCGCGCCCGGTGCGCGACAAGCTGCTGCTCGGCGCCGTGCGCGGCGCCTACCAGGACTATCTCGCCCGCGACCGCCATCCTGTGGTCGTGCTGTTCCTGGACCTGCCGGGCAGCGAGGTGGACGTGAACGTGCACCCCGCCAAGGCCGAGGTGCGCTTCCGGGATTCGGCGCTGGTGCGCGGGCTCATCGTCGGCGCGCTCAAGCACGCGCTCGCCGCTGCGGGCCATCGCGCCGCCACCACGGTCGCGGAGACCGCGCTCTCGGCGCTGCGTCCCGTCGCCGCCTGGACCGGGAGCGGTGGCCCACTCTACGGCGCGCCGGCGGCCAGCTTGACGCGCGGCCTTGCCGAGACGGCCGCCGACTTCCAGGCCCCGCTCGGCGACGTCATCGCGGCGCTCGACCGGCCGGAGGCCCGCGCCGCGGAGGCGACGGCAGCCGCTGAGGACCTCATGCGCTATCCGCTGGGCGCCGCGCGCGCGCAGGTGCACGAGACCTACATCGTGGCCCAGACCGAGACCGGGATCGTGATCGTCGATCAGCACGCCGCCCACGAGCGCCTGGTCTACGAGCGTATGAAGGATGCGATGGCGGCGACCGGCGTTGCGCGCCAGCTCCTGCTCATCCCCGAGGTGGTCGAGCTCGAGGAGGCCGCGGTGGAGCGGCTCTCGGCGCGGGCCAAGGAACTCGCCGAGCTCGGCCTCGTGGTCGAGCCGTTTGGCGCCGGCGCCGTGGTCGTGCGCGAGGTGCCCGCGCTCCTCGGCGAGATCGACGTTCCCGGTCTGGTGCGCGACCTCGCCGATGAGCTGGCGGAGCTCGGCCAGGCCTTCTCCCTCAAGGAGAAGCTCGAGGAGTTCTGCGGCACGCTCGCCTGCCACGGCAGCGTGCGCGCCGGACGCCGCCTCACGCCGGCCGAGATGAACGCGCTGCTGCGCCAGATGGAGGCGACGCCCCACAGCGGCCAGTGCAATCACGGTCGGCCCACCTACGTCGAGCTCAAGCTCGTGGACATCGAGCGGTTGTTCGGCCGGCGATAGCCGGTCACTGGTCGGACTTGGAAATCTCCGGTGGGTAGGACGCCACCCAGCTCTGCAATGGCACGATCGGCGGGGGCTCGCCGACGTCCACCAGGGTCGGATCAATCGCGTACCGCGCGCCACCCGCCGTCGTAACCAAGGTCGCGGTGTTGCGGACATCGAAGTCCAGCACCGTGCCGGCATGCGCGAGCCCGCCGACGCGATGGAAGCGCAGCAGACCCTCATGCTCGAGGACGGTCAGATAGGTCCAGGTGTTGATGGACTCGTCGATGCAATCGTATTGGCTGGGATCGCCGGAATTGTACGCGCGTCGCTGATGTACGAGCGTGCCGATGCGGGCACCCACCAGTTGATCGAAGCGCGCTACCGCCAGCGAAATTCGGTGCCGTTCGACCGATGGTTCGCTCGGCGGATCGTGCCCTCCGCGCATGCTTTGCGATTCCTCCTGGCGGAGCGACACGCGCGCTGGCGCTTGGTTCGGGGCATCGAGCAACGCGCGCACGCTTTGCCATTCCTCCTCGCGCAGCGCCACGCGCGCCGAGTACTTGCAGCTATAGCCGTAGCACACATAGAAGCTGGACGGCGTGGCGTCCGCGTGAGCGTATTCGCGAAGATATTCGTTGTCGCCGTTCTCGCAGGCGGTGAGCGCAAGCAGGCACACCGAAAGAAACAGCTTGGTCGATCGACCCCAGATCGTCACGTGCGGGCACCGGGTACAAATCTGCGTCCGCCGGAAGCCTAGCCCGAGGGTCCTACGGCTTCAACCGTGCGCGCAGAAAGATAAGACGACCGGCGCCGTATCGTCGTTCCTCCAGGAGGTCGAAGCCGGACGGTGGCTCGAAATCGTCGCGCGCGGCAAGCTCCGCGACGATGAGCGCGCCGGGAGCAAGCCAGCCCGCCCCTCGCAGCGCCTCCAGCGCCGGGGCAGCTAGGCCGCTGCGATAGGGCGGATCGAGGAAGACCAAGTCATAAGGCCCGTCGGCGCGCGGCGGCGCCGTCGCGTCTCCCGCAAATATTCGCGTCCGGCTGGTCTCGCCGAGCGTCCGGATATTCGCCTCGAGCGCGTCCCGGGCCTGCCGATCCTCCTCGATGAAAGTCGCGAAGCGAGCGCCGCGCGACAGGGCCTCGAGTCCCAGGGCTCCCGTGCCAGCGAAGGCATCGAGCACGCGAGCCTCCGCCAGGTCCGGCGCGGCCGCAAGGCGACCATGGGCGAGAATATTGAAGAGCGCCTCGCGCGCCCGCTCGGAGGTCGGGCGCACGGCATCGCCCGGGGGTGCCGCGATGCGCCGGCCTCGATGCCTACCCGCGACGATCCGCATGGGCACGCATCTCCCGGACGCCCAGCTGCTCGCGCAGCACTCGGCGCGGAACCTCCTCGACGGCGCCGCGCGGCAGGTGACCGAGCTGGAAGGGTCCGTAGGCCACGCGGATGAGACGGGTCACGTCGAGCCCCAGGTGCGCGAGCACGCGGCGGATCTCGCGATTCTTGCCCTCCTGCAGCGAGACCGTGAGCCAGGCGTTGCTGCCCTGCATCCTCTCCAGCTCCGCTCGGATCGGCCCGTAGGAGACCCCTTCGAGGCTGAGCCCGCTCTCCAGCGATTTGAGCTTCGCGGCCTCCACGGTCCCGTGCACACGCACGCGATAGCGCCGGATCCAACCGCGCGACGGCAGCTCGAGCGTCCGCGCGAGGCCGCCGTCGTTGGTGAGCAACAGCAACCCCTCCGAAGTCAGGTCGAGGCGCCCGACCGACACCACGCGCGGCAGCTCCGGCGGTAGTCGCTGGAAGACGGTCGGCCGACCTTTCTCGTCGCGGTGCGTGGTCACCAAGCCCGAGGGCTTGTGGTGCCGCCAGAGCCGCGCGGAGTCCTGCTGCGGGATCGGCTTGCCGTCGACGCGAAGATCGCTCCCCGCGGTCGCCAGCACGGCTGGGCTGTCGAGCACGCGGCCATCGAGGCTGACGCGCCCCTCGGCGATCCAGCGCTCCGCATCGCGCCGCGAGCAGAGCCCGGCGCGCGCCAGGAGCTTGGCGACGCGCTCGCCTTTCTGCACCGTCGCTTCGATCATGGGGTCAGCGGGCGGCGGCGTCGATGAAGGCGGCGAATAGCCGCCGGTCGGCATCGCTGATGCCGTATTCGGGATGCCACTGCACACCGATGCAGAATCGGCGCCGAGGATCCTCGATGCCCTCGATGACGCCGTCGGGCGCGGTCGCGTCGACGACAAGGCCGGATCCCGGCGTCTTAACCGCCTGATGATGCGTGCTGTTGACCGGCGCCTCAGCCGAGCGCGCGATCTCGCGAAGACGGGTGCCCTCGGCAAAGCAGACAATATGCGCTGGCTCGTGGCGTGCGTGCTTCTGCTCGTGGACGAGCGCTTCCGGGACCTCGTCGGGGATATGCTGGATCAGGGTTCCCCCGAGTGCGACGTTGAGAAGCTGCTGCCCTCCGCAGATGCCGAGCACCGGCTTGTCGAGCGCGAGCGCCCGCCGGGTGACCTTGAGCTCAAACCGGGTGCGGCGGTCCTTGGTCTTCACGGTGGGGTGCCGCGTTTCCGCGCCGAATATCGCGGGATCGACGTCGAAGGCGCCGCCGGTGACGATGAGCCCGCCGATCACCTGGAGATAGGCGTCCACCTGCTCGACCTCGTGGGGGAGCAGCACAGGCAGTCCGCCTGCGCGCGCCACCGCGTCGCAGTAGTTCTCGCGGATCGCGTACCAGGGCAGCTTGGAATAGCCGCCCGGCGGCTCCGAATCGAGGGTGAGGCCGATGACTGGTTGTGCCATTGTGAGTCGAACCCGATGCGGGGCACTCTAGGCGCGGCCTCCTGTCGCCGCAACCGCCCGGTGCCCGTTTGACCGCCGCCCGCGCCGCCTCCTTCATGTCGCTCGCGCTTGCCGAGGCCGAGCGCGCGGGCGAACGCGGCGAGGTGCCGGTCGGCGCCGTCGTAGTCGAGGCGCTGAGCGGCACCGTGCTCGCGAGCGCAGGCAACCGCGTGGAAGAGCTCCGCGATCCGACCGCGCATGCGGAGATGCTCGCACTCCGTGCCGCCGCGGAGCGGCAGGGTGCTCCGCGCCTCAGCGAGTGCGATCTTTACGTGACGCTCGAGCCTTGCCCGATGTGCGCCACGGCCATCTCCTTCGCGCGGGTCCGCCGGCTCTACTTCGGAGCTTCGGATCCCAAGGGAGGCGGCGTCGAGCACGGCCCGCGCATGTTCGCTCAAGCCGTCTGCCATCACCGGCCCGAGGTCTACGGCGGCATCGACGAGAGGCGGGCAGCGGCGCTGCTCAAGCGGTTCTTCCAGGCGCGTCGCTGAGTCGCGAGCAAAGAGCGACGGACGGCCGAGTGCGTTCTCCACTCGTTAACCTCTCCGCCATACGATCTCGGCGTTGTCATACGGCCCCAAAGCCGAGAGACCCATGAGCGCGAGCGGAGCAGGATCGAGGCAGCCGCTGGGCACCGGCCCTGACGATGGGCTCGTGCGCAAAGTGCGCCGCATGCTGTGGGGCAGCGGCAAAGTGCCGGAGGCTCGCCCTGTCGCGCCCGCCCGCAGGAAGCTGGCCTGGAAACGGGCCGGCGGGGTGGAGTCCGACGAGCTGGAATTTCTGGACGAGATCCGCCGTCTCCTCGAGCGCACTCCGTCCCTGCACGCGAGCCGCGTCAACATCATCGGACTGAAGCGCGTAAAGGAGCGCTTCGGCGCCGCCTGGCAGCACGTCGCCGACCGCGCCGACCGGATCGCGCGCAACGTCATCGAGCGGCATCTGGATCCTGGCGATATCTACGCGACCTGGGGCGAGGACACTTACATCACGGTCTTCGCGCGGCTCGGCGAGCAGGAGGCGCGCGTCAAGTGCTACCTGATCGGCAATGAGATCGTGCGGACGCTCCTGGGCGAGGACGCCGCAGAGTTTCTTGAGGTCAAGGCGGCAGTGACCAGGGTCGACGGCAGTGTCGACCTGAAGGCCATCGGCTCCATGGACCAGATATTCGAGGGCGCCGAGGTCATCAGTCCGCTGTCGCCTCCGCCGGAGCCCGTGCCGCGATCGAAGCCGGAGCCGGGCGATCTCGGAGCCGACACCGGCCTCACCTTCGTGCCGATCGAGCATGAGCGGCGAACCGCGGCTGGGAATGAACCCGCGCGTGGCAGTGACGTGCTGCGGGAAATCGACTTCGTGTTCCGGCCCATGTGGGACCCGACCCGCAACGTCATCGCGACCTATCTCTGCGTTCCGCAAGTGCGGCTCTCGGACCTCAACGGCGCCGCCGGCGACGCGTCGTTGGCGGTAGCCGGAGATCCCGACGCAACCGCTCGGCTCGACGGCATCACCATTCGGCGCGTAAAGGGCGACCTCCAGGCCATGGCCTCCGACGGACGACGGCTGATCATCGCCATGCCCCTGCATTTCGAGACGTTGTGCTCCGCCGCCCAACGGCGACGCTGCGCCGCCGAGTTGGCCGCCATACCCGAGCCGATGAAGCAATACCTGGTCGTCGAGGTGATCGACGTGCCCACGGGCGTTCTCAAATCGCGCCTGATGGAGGTAATCGCGCCCCTGCGGCTGCATTGCCGCGCGGTCTCGCTTCAGGTCGGCATCGGCACGATCGATTTCACCCAGATCCGCGGCGCCGGCGTCTCGGCCGTCGGCGCCAACATTGCGGATGTCGCGAAGTCGGAATTCATCGTCATGCAGCAGCTGTCGCGCTTTCAGCGCGCCGCGGAAAAGGCCGAGGTGGTCACCTTCCTCCACGGCGCGCGGACCCGCAGCCTGGTCGCCGCGGCCGTGGGCGCCGGGTTCCACTACGTCGATGGCGATGCCGTTGCCGCGACCCTGGCGCGGCCCGAGCGCATCATGCCGTTCCAGCTGGCGGATCTCTATATGGCCCGCTGAGGCGAGAGCCATTGCAAGTCTTAATGCGTCGTGAACGAATTGCTAAGACATTGGCGATAAGCTCGGAAGAGTTACGGGAGTCCTTTGCCATGCAAGTGCTGGTCATCGACGACGATGTGGCGGTGCGGCAAACGATTGCGTTGCTGCTGGAAGATGCCGGCATCGAGGTGGTGCAGGCGGCGGACGGCAGGGAGGGCTTGCGCGCCTTCCAGCGCGCCCGACCCGACTTGATTGTGACCGACATCATCATGCCCGAGAAAGAGGGCATCCAGACCATTATCGACATCCGCAAGCAGGATCCGAAGCTTCCGATCATCGCCATCTCCGGCGGCGGTCGCATCGGCAATACGGATTTTCTGGAGATCGCGGCGCGGCTCGGTGCCTCGACGACGATCCCCAAGCCGTTCGATCCCGAAGTGCTCGTCGGCCTCGTCCAAAAGCTCGGCAAGGCGGCCTAGCACGCGGCTGCGCAGCGGCGTTATTTCCTGTCGAGCGCGCGCCAGCCGATGTCGCGCCGGCAAAATCCGTCGGGCCAGTCGATCCGGTCCACCGCCTCATAGGCGCGGTTGCGCGCCTCTGCGATGTCCTTTCCCAAGGCCACGACGTTGAGGACGCGCCCGCCGTCGGCGATGAGCCGGCCGCCCTGGCGCTTGGTGCCCGCATGGAAGAGGGTGATGCCGGGCATCTCGGCCGCCTTGCCGAGGCCGCGGATCTCCGTGCCTTTCAGCGGCGCGTCCGGATAGCCGCGCGCCGCCAGCACGACGCAGACGGCGGCCTCGTCGCGCCAGCGCAGGTCGAAGTCGCCGAGCACGCCGTCGCGCGCGGCGATCAGCGCCGGCAGAAGATCGCTCTTGAGCCGCGGCAGCAGCACCTGGCATTCGGGATCGCCGAAGCGGACATTGTACTCGATGAGCTTCGGCCCCTCCGCCGTCAGCATGAGGCCGGCATAGAGCACGCCCTTGAAGGGCCGGCCCTCCTTCGCCATGGCGGCGACTGTGGGCTCGATGATCTCGCGGCGGATTCTCTGCTCGATCTCCGGCGTGACGCAGGGGGCAGGCGAGTAGGCACCCATGCCGCCGGTGTTGGGCCCGGTGTCGCCGTCGCCAACCCGCTTGTGATCCTGCGCCGAGGCGAGCAGCAACGCGTGGCGTCCGTCCACCAGTGCAAAGACGCTCGCCTCCTCCCCCGCGAGGAACTCCTCCACCACGACTTCGGCGCCGGCCTTGCCGAAGCGGCCGCCGACGAGGGCCGCTTCGATCGCCGCCAGCGCCTCTTCTGCCGTCGTGGCGACCGTAACGCCCTTGCCGGCCGCGAGGCCGTCGGCCTTGACCACGATCGGGGCGCCGCGCGCGCGGACGTAGTCCTTCGCTGCCGGCGCGTCGGTGAACCGCCGGTAGGCCGCAGTCGGGATGCCGTATGTCGCGCAGAGATCCTTGGTGAAGCCTTTGGAACCCTCGAGCGCGGCCGCTGCGGCGCTCGGCCCGAAAGTGGCGATTCCCGCGGCCTCGAGCCGATCGGCGAGGCCTGCGACCAGCGGTGCCTCGGGTCCCACCACGACGAAATCGATGCGCTCGGTGCGCGCGAAGCCGAGCAGTTCCTCGACCTGCATCGCGCCGACCGGGACGCAGGTCGCGACCTCGGCGATGCCGGGATTCCCTGGCGCGCAGTAGAGCCGGTCGCAGAGCGGCGAAGCCGCGATCGCCCAGCAGAGCGCGTGCTCCCGCCCGCCCGATCCAATCACGAGTATCCGCATAGGCTGCCGCCCGGCCCCCGGTTTTCGCGTCTCCTCGCGTCTTGTATCATGATCGCGAATGACCGAAAGCACTCTCGTCGCGCCGGGAGGCGCCGACAAGGCGCGTCTCAACCTGCCGGAATACACCGTCTCCGAGCTGTCCGCCGCGGTGAAGCGGAGCCTGGAGCAGGGCTTCGCCTACGTGCGCGTGCGCGGCGAGATCAGCGGCTTCAAGCGCCACACCAGCGGCCATTGCTATCTCGCGCTCAAGGACGCGGAGGCCCAGCTCGACGCGGTGATCTGGCGCATGACCGCGCAGCGCATGAGCCTCAAGCCCGCGGACGGCATGGAGGTGGTGTGCACCGGCCGCATCACCACCTTCGCCAGCCGTTCCAAGTACCAGCTGGTGATCGAGAGCATGGAGCTGGCAGGCGAGGGCGCGCTCCTCAAGATGCTGGAGGACCGCCGCAAGCGGCTCGCGGCCGAGGGCCTGTTCGACGCCGCGCGGAAGCGGCCGCTGCCCTATCTGCCGGAGGTGATCGGCGTCGTGACCTCGCCCTCGGGCGCGGTGATCCGCGACATCCTGCATCGCCTCGCCGATCGCTTCCCGCGGCGGGTGCTGCTCTGGCCCGTGCCGGTGCAGGGAGAGGGCGCCGCCGAGCGGGTCGCCGCGGCGATCGAGGGCTTCAACCGGCTGCCGGAAGCAGGTCCCATCCCGCGGCCCGACCTGCTGATCGTGGCGCGCGGCGGCGGCAGCCTCGAGGACCTCATGCCTTTCAACGAGGAGATCGTGGTGCGGGCGGCCGCCGCCTCGAAGATCCCGCTGATCTCCGCGGTCGGACACGAGACCGACACCACGCTCATCGATCACGCGAGCGACCGCCGCGCGCCCACGCCGACCGCTGCCGCCGAGATGGCCGTGCCGGTCCGGCTCGAGCTGCTGGCGCAGATCGGCAACATCGGCGGGCGCATGGCCGGCGCCATGCTGCGGCTCCTCGACGAGCGGCGCCTCCGGGTGGTGGGGCTGGGCCGCGGCCTCCCCGATCCGCGCTCGCTCCTCGATGCCGCCGCGCAACGCCTCGACGACCGGGCCGAGCGGCTCGGCAACGGGATGCAGCAGTTCCTGCGCCTGAAGCGCGACCGGCTCGCCGCGCTCGGCGCTTTTGTGCGGCCGGAGGCACTCCGCCAGCAGCTGCGGCAGGCGGGCGAGCGCCTGACGGCGCTTCCCGAGCGGCTCAGCCACGCCATGCGCCGGTTCCTTGAGCGCGAGCAGCAGCGCCTCCATGCGCTCGGCGGCCGGCTCGAGAGCCATCAGCAGGCGATCCGCAACGTGCTCGCGCGCGGCTATGTCCTGGTCTGGGGGCCCGACGGCAAGGTGATCGTGTCGGCCGACGCGATCCCGCCGGGCGCCCGGCTCGGCCTGCAATTCCACGACGGCAAGGCCGAGGTGGTGGCGGAGGGCCCGCGCAAGCGCAAGCCGAAGGCGCCCGGCGACTCCTCTCAAGGCGAGCTGCTGTGAGGCGGCTTCTCCCGGCCGCGGCCTTGCTGCTGGCGCTTGCGGCGCCGGCCGCGGCCGACGACTCGATCACGCTCGCGGGCGTGTTGAGCCAGGGCGGGCTCGCGCGCGGCGAGGCGCCGCCGGGTACGAAGCTTGCCCTCGACGACCGTCCGATCCGCGTCGCGCCCGACGGGAAGTTCATCCTCGGATTCGGCCGCGACGCGGCATCGAAGATGAGTCTCGCTGCGACCTTTCCCGATGGCCGGACGATCACCCGGGAGATCTCGCTGGAGAAGCGCCAGTATCAGGTTCAGCGCATCGACAACCTGCCGCCGCAGATGGTGACGCCGGACCCCGCTCTGATGGCACGCATCAAGGCCGAGATCGACAAGATCCATGCTGTGCGCAAGACCGACAGCGATCAACTCGGCTTCGAGGCGACGCTCGAATGGCCGGTGACGGGTCCGATCAGTGGCGTCTACGGCAGCCAACGCGTCCTCAATGGCGAGCCGCGCGCGCCGCATCTCGGCGTCGACATCGCCGCGCCCATCGGCACGCCGATCCACGCCGACAGCGCCGGCACCGTGACCCTCGCCGAGCATGATCTCTATTTCACCGGCGGCACCCTCATCATCGACCACGGCTACGGGCTCTCCAGCATCTACCAGCACATGTCCCGCCTCGACGTGACCGTGGGTCAGCACGTCGAGCAGGGCGAGGTCGTCGGCGCCGTCGGCGCCACCGGCCGCGTCACCGGCCCCCACCTCCACTGGGGCATGAACTGGTACGACGTCGCCATCGACCCGCAGCTGCTCGCCGGACCGATGCCGAAGGAGTAATTCTCAGGATGCAGCCGATACAAGTGAGCAGCCTACTCATCGACAATCCACGAACGTATGCTAATTGGTGGACTTTCATTCCTGTCTTGCCGTCTAGCAGAGAGACGCTTGAGTACGAAATTCTGAAGCGGCAATGGGCAGATCACACGATGAACTGCCTGTCGAATAAGACAGGCTTGTGGAAACTATCGTCATCACGCGGGTTTTACGTTGAGCGACGTGAGGACCATATTACCACGGTACTCTTTCACATCTGGGCGTTATTTCCGGACACCAAATGGGTCGGCAGGCTCCTCGATCTTTGGCAGATATCTCACAGCCGCGTCACCAGAGCTCGCTGGAGTTACTCATGGGAGCAGAAGCGCGACAAGGCAAGTCGTCCCGATATCTGCGATATCGTGCTCTGTTATGAGGACGAAACGGGTCAGGGGGTTGTCGTGGTCGAGGCAAAGCGGCCGGGTGGGGCTCTCAGTGATAAGGACCTCAACGGTGGCCAACGATACCTCGAGCTTCCGTCGCTACGATCCTTCAGACGTCGTCGGTGCGTATTCTTAGTTGATGAGCACGACAAGTACTCGGCGATCTCGAAGCTGCCGTCGAATACGCCGGTAACCTCATGGCAAGCCATGGGAAGGCTCCAAACTGAACTGAGCGATGATTTGCCTATCTCAAGCGACCATCGGGCGCGGATCGGTACTTACATCGCCCGACACTATGCTGATCTCAGCCTCGGCTTCGACTCACTTGATCCGGAGGCCTTTGAAGCATCCGAATTCACCGGTACGCACGATCGGTATCGTCGGATTCAAGAGGGTCGCCTGCCGTCGTCCGTTGAGCGTTTTCTACTCGGCGCCGAGGTTTCATTCTGTGCCCGCACTGGCAGGATGCCGCAACCACCCTTTGCGTGGCTTGCCGAAGAGCCCTCGTTTGTGGATGTGGTGAAGCGTAGTCGTGGTTCGGGGCTCCTGCAGACCACTCAGGATCGCGAGAAAGCTCTTTGGCGATTGCCGTGAAGCCACCAAGCACGTGATCGCATCCGCATGACGGGGGATGTGCCGGCGTCAGGTCGCGCGTAGTTGTGCGGCCACTCACTCCGGCCATCGCCGGTGCAGCCAGAACCAGTGGTCGGGCCGCTCGCGGATCCAGCGCTCGAGGACCTGGTTGACCTGGGTCATCAATGCCAGCTCGTCGCGGCTGGCGTCGCCGGTGCGCCGATAGGAAAGCGGCGGCTCGGCGGTGATGCGGAAACGGGCGTGGGGCAGGCGGTCGACCCGCACGGGCACCACGGCGCAGTCGAAGTGGAGCGCGAACTTCGCGAGCGCGGGCGCCGTCATGGCGTCGCGACCGAAGAACGGCACCGGGATGCCGTCGTTCATCTTCTGGTCCACCAGCATGGCGATGTGCCGGCCCTGCTTCAGCGCCGCGAGCGCGCGGCGCGCCGCGACGGTGCCCTTGGGGACGAGCTCGCTGCCGACCACGCTCCGGGCGTAATTGATGATGCCGTCGACGATCGGGTTGTTGGCGGCCCGGTAGATCTCGGCGACACCGAGGCCCGCCTGGGTCACCGCCAGGGTTGCCACCTCCCAGTTCCCAAAATGGCCGGAAAAGAAGATCGCGCGCGCGCCGGGCGCGCCGTACCGGCGGATGTTCTCCGCGCCCACCATCTCGATCCGCCCACCCTCGTCGTAGACCCGGTATTCCCCGAGATGCGCGTATTCCGCGGCGACGCGACCCAGATTGTCCCACATGCCGCGGACGACGGCCTCGATGCGGGCGTCGTCGAGATCGGGAAGTGCGCGGCGCAGGTTCTGGCGCGCGCGCCGGCTGATGCCGAGGCGCGGTCCGACCGCGCGCGCGAGCGCACCCGCGATCGCCGAGACGCCGGCCACCGGCAGCAGCCGGCAGATACCGAAGAGCAGCCAGGCCGCACCGCCTTCGAGCGCGTGGAGGACGCGTCTACGCCGCGGGCGCCGGTCCACCACGGGCCACCTTGCGACTGAGAAGTCGGTCGAGGAGCGCCTCCGCTTGGCGCGCATCCTCCCATGAGACGAGCACGGGCACCGGCGTCACCCGGTCCCGCAGCTCCGGCGGAACCCGCACCCAGTCCTTCTCGGTGGTGAGCGCTTGGGCGCCGAGCCGAGCGGCTTCGGTGAGGATCGGTTCGAGCATGTCGGAGCTGTAGGGCTGGTGATCGGGGAATTCATGCCGCGCGGCGACTTCAGCGCCAAGCCGATCGAGCAGCTCGAAGAACTTGCGGGGGCGCCCGATGCCCGCAAACGCGACGACACGCGTCCCCTTGAAGTCCGAGGCGTTGGACGCTGCCGCCAGCTGCGCGCGCAGAACCGGTAGACCGCCGGCCACCCGTGCGAGACCGGCGTCGCCGGCGCCCATCACGACCACCGCTTCGGCGCGCGCCAATCCCGCCGCCGCGGGCTCGCGCAACGGACCCGCCGGCATCACGTGGCCGTTGCCGAGGCCGTAGGCGCCGTCGATCACGACGAGCTTGAGATCCTGGACGAGGCTCGGGTTCTGGAACCCGTCGTCCAGCACGAGCACGGTCGCGCCCGCGGCCACCGCCGCCCTGGCGCCGGCGGCGCGGTCGTGCGCGATCCAGGTCGGGGCTACGCGGGCTAAGAGCAGCGCCTCGTCGCCGACGTCGCCGTAGCCGTGGCGCGCCAGATCGACCTGGACCGGGCCCGCGAGCGCGCCGCCGTAGCCGCGGCTCAGCAGATGCGGGTGTTCGCCGCGCGCGACGAGGCGCTGCGTCAGATCGAGCGCGACCGGCGTCTTGCCGGCCCCGCCCACGACGAGATTGCCGACGCAGAGCACAGGCACCGGCGTGCGCCAGGGCGTTACCGCTGCCCGGCGCAGCTGGCCGAGCGAGCCATAGGCCCAGCCGAGGGGCGCCAGCAGCGTCGGGAGCACGCCGCCGCGATCCCAGAACTCAGGCGGAGAGCGCCGCATCAGGCTCCAGCCGGTCGAGCCAGGGCGACAAGCGATCGAGCACCGCGTCGAGCACGTGGCGCTGCCGCGCCGCGACCGTCGCAGCGGCCGCGGCACGACGGGTCTTCGTCGCGGCGTCGCCGATGAGCCGCTCCAGCGCCTGTGCGAGGGAGTCGGCGCCGGTCACCACCTCGCTGGCGCCGGCGGCGCGGAGCGCCTCGGCCATGGTGGCGGCGTTTGCCATGTCGGGGCCGTGCAGGATCGCGCAGTCGAGCAGCGCCGCTTCCAGCGGATTGTGGCCACCGACGCCGCCCATGGAGCCGCCGATGAAGGCGATGCCGGCGATCCGGTAGAAGAGACCGAGCTCGCCTAGTGTGTCCGCCAGGTAGACATCGGTCTCGGGCTCGATCGCCTCGCTTTTCGAGCGGCGGCTGACCCGGAGGTTACGGCGCCGCAGCAGCTCGACGATCTCCTCGCCGCGCGTAGGGTGGCGCGGAGCGATCACCGTCAGCAGGCCCCGAAAGCGCGCGCGCAACAATGTGTGCGCCGCCGCGGCCATCTCCTCCTCGCCCGCGTGGGTGCTGGCGGCAAGCCAGCGCGGACGCGCTCCGATCTCTGCCTGGAGCGCCGCCAAGGCGACGGCGTCGAGGGGCAGGGGCGCCGCCGCCGATTTGAGATCGCCCACGGTCAAGGCCCGCGGCGCGCCCAGCCGCGCGAAGCGCTCGGCTTGCACGGCGTCCTGGGTCAGGCAGAGGTCGAAGCCCCGGAGCAGGGGCTTGATCAGCGCCGGCACGCGGCTCCAGCGCCGGAAGGACGCCAGCGACATGCGGCCGTTCACCAGCAGCAGCGGAATGCCGCGCCGGCGCGTCTCGACGATCAGGTTCGGCCACAGCTCCGACTCGATCCAGATCGCGAGATCGGGCCTCCAGTGCGCGAGGAAGCGCCGAACGTAGACCGGCCGGTCGACCGGCACGTACTGGTGCCACGCATGGCCGGTGGGGAGCCGCGTCGCCAGCAGGTGCGCGGAGGTCACGGTCCCCGTGGTGACCAGCATGTTGAGTGCGGGACGCTCGCCCGCGAGGCGGTCGATCAGCGCCAGCGTCGAGACCGCCTCGCCGATGCTCGCGGCGTGGATCCACAGCAGCGGTCCCTTCGGGCGGACGCGGCTCGGCCAGCCCTCGCGCTCGGGAAACCGGACGGCGTCCTCCTTTCCCTGGCGCAGCCGGTGGCCGAGGTAGAGCCGCACCGCGGGTCCGAGCGCCACCGTGAGGCCGCGGTAGAGCGGGATCAGGCTCATGCTCGTCCGGCGGCGCGTGCCGCGCGGCGGCGCAGGTTCCACTCCCGCCGCGTGAGCGTGCCCGGCGCAATCGCCTCGTGACCGACGCGGCGGTCGGCTTCCGCGGTGATCGCGTTCATGCGTTCCTCGACCAGCGCGCGCCAAGTCTCCATCCCCGCCTCATCGAGCTCGGCGGGGACGTGGATGGGCTCGCCCCAGATGAAGATGCCGCGCCCGAAGGGAAGCGGCACATGGAACCGGTCCCAGCTGTCGAGGAGGCGGCGCCGGCTCGTGGCATAGGTGTAGGGCAGGATCGGCGCCCGCCCGAGCCGCGCAATCGCGATCACCCCGGGACTCGCGCGCATGGCGGGCCCGTTCGGCCCGTCGGGCGTGATCCCCACATACTCGCCGGCCTGCAGATATTGCACGAGCGTGCGCAACGCCCGGGAGCCGCCCTGGTTGGACGAGCCCTCGACAGTGTGGATATCGGTGTAACGGATCACGTCGGAGATCGCGCGGCCGTCTCCGTGACCCGAGATCAGCATATGGACGGGCGGCGGACGGTCGCGACGATTGGCGCGCACGAGCCGGCGCAGCTCCATGGGCAGCATCAGCATGCGCCCGTGCCAGAAAGCCGCGATGCAGGGCAGCCCCTGGGTTCCGAGCCTCACCGGATGCTCCTCACCGATCACGGTCCAGCGGGTCGTGACGTAGACGAAGCGCATGTAGAGGTAGACGAACCAGGACAGCGCTCGGCGCGTCGCCTCGGCGCGCATCAGCCGCTTGGCGAGGCCCATGGATCAGGACCCGAGAGCGTGTGCGCCCGCTTCCGCCGGTGCCGGCTGGTCGGCGAATTGCAGCGCATAGAGCCGCTGATAAGCACCGCCGCGCGCGAGCAACTGGGCGTGAGTCCCGGATTCGACGATCCGCCCGGCATCGATGACGTAGATGAGATCGGCGTCCACAACGGTCGAGAGACGGTGGGCGATCACCAGCGTGGTTCGGCCCCGCATCAGCGTCTTCAGCGCCGACTGCACCTGCCGCTCGGATTCCGTGTCGAGCGACGAGGTCGCCTCGTCGAGCAGCAGGATCGGCGCGTTCTTGAGCATGGCGCGTGCGATCGCCACGCGCTGGCGCTGGCCGCCGGAGAGCTTCACACCCTGCTCGCCCACGACCGTATCGTAGCCTTTCGGCAGCGCACGAATGAAATCGTCCGCCGCCGCTGCCTGCGCGGCCGCGGTGATCTCGGCTTCCGAGGCGCCGAAGCGGCCATAGGCGATGTTGGCGCGGACGGTGTCGTCGAACAGGCTCACCTCCTGGCTCACCAGCGCGATCGAAGCGCGGAGCGAGGCCAGCGTGACGCGCCGGACATCCGTGCCGTCGATCAGCACGCGGCCCGAGGTGGTGTCGTAAAAGCGCGGGATCAGGTTGAGGATCGTCGACTTGCCGGCGCCGGAGGCGCCGACCAGCGCCACGGTCTTGCCGGCCGGCACAACGAGTTCCGCGCCGTTGAGCGCGGGCCCGCCGTTCGGATAGGTGAAGCGCACCGCCTCGAAGCGGATCTCGCCGCCAGTCACCACCAGCGGCGGTGCGCCTGGGGCGTCGCAGATCTCGGGCTCGATATCGAGCACCGCGAAAATCCGCTCGGCAGCCGCGAGCCCTTCCTGGAGGTTCGCGGTCAGGTTGGCGAGTGTCTTCATGGGCTGATAGGCGAGCAGCAGGGCGGTGATGAAGGAGAAGAACGTGCCCGCCGTGCGCATGCCCTCGATCACCTGATAGCCGCCGTAGAGGATGACGCCCGCGACGGCGATGCCGCCCAGCGTCTCCATCACCGGCGAGGTCGCCGAGCGGATCCGTGCCGCCCGGTTCAGCAGCCGGTTGACGCTCTCGATCATCCGGTCGGCCCGCGCGGTCTCGTAGGCCTCCATGCCGTAGGCCTTGACGTGGCGCGCGCCCTGGAAGGTCTGGTCGAGCAGCGTGGTGAACTGGCCGATCTCGGCCTGCGTGTTCACGGTCGCGCGGCGCATCCGGCGTCCCACGCTCGCGATCGGCCGGACCGCCACCGGAAACAGCACGAAGGAGGCGAGCGCCAACGCCCAGTCCTGATAGAACATCACCGCCACCAGGAACACGACGGTGATGGCGTCCTTGCCGATGCCGACGAGGACGTTGGCGGAGGCATTGCGCAGCAGCCCGGCGTCGCTCACGAAGCGCGCGATCAGCGTCCCCGTGGGATTGGCGTGGAAGAAGGCCAGATCGGCGCCGATCAGGCGCCGGAACAGGGCGCGCTGGATGTCGGCGACCACGCGCTGGCCCACCCGGTACATCAGGATCGACTGGGCGTAGCTCGCGAAGCCCTTGATTGCGGCGATGCCGAGCACCGCGACCGCGACCGCCCAGAGGAGCGCGATCTGCCGCCCGACGAAGATCTTGTCGAGGAGCGGCTCCATGAGCCAGGCGTTCGCGGCCGTGGCGGCGGCCACGACACCCATGGCGATCAGCGCCAGCACGATTGGCGTCGCCTGCCGGCGCAGGAACTCCCGGCTCAGGCGCCGGATGAGCGGCATGGTGCGGTGGCTCAGCGGCTCGCGCTTGCGCGCAAGGCGCGGCGCCGTCACCGGCTCGGAGGCGCGCAGCGCGCGTGGATCAGCCTCGGCACTCACTTAATCTGGCACCCTGGTGACACCGTACGAGTCTACCACGAGTCAGGTGCCCGCCACGGTCATCGCTTCGATCCGGACGGTGGGCGCGTCGAAGCCGGTCCTGAACTCGAGGTCCGAGGCGGCGGTGAGGCCGAGGAACATGTCCTTGAGATTGCCGGCGATGGTGACCTCGCTCACGGGATAGGCCAATTGACCCTTCTCGATCCAGAATCCGGCGGCCCCGCGGCTGTAGTCGCCAGTGATGCCGTTGACGCCCATCCCCATGAGTTCCGTCACGTAGAACCCCCGGGCGATATCGGCCATCAAGGCTTGCGGGCTGAGCGGTCCCGGCTCGAGCCAGAGGTTTGTGGCCGACGGGCCCGGCGGCGAGCCGGCGCCGCGCGCCGCGTGCCCCGTGGTCTTGAGGCCGAGCTGCCGGGCGGAGGCGAGGTCGAGCAGCCAAGTCGTGAGCACGCCGTCCTCGACGATGGCGCGGCGCTGGTTGGCGATCCCCTCGCCGTCGAAGGGCTTGGAGCGCAGGCCGCGCCGGCGATGCGGGTCCTCGCGGACGGTGATTCCCTTGGCGAAGATCTGCCGGCCGAGCTTGTCCTTGAGGAAGCTGGTGCCGCGGGCGATGGCAGGGCCGCTGATGGCGCCCGTGAGGTGGCCCAGGAGGCCGCGGGCGACCCGCGGATCGAAGACCACCGGCACCTTCTGCGAGGCGACCTTGCGCGGCTTCAAGCGCTTCACTGCACGTTCGCCCGCGCGCTTCCCGACGGCGACGGCGTCCTCGAGGTCGGCGCCGTAGACGGCGCTGGCGAAATCGTAGTCGCGCTCCATCTCGGTGCCGCTACCCGCGATGACGGCGACGCTCACGCCCTGGCCCGAGCCCTCGTAGCTCCCGGTGAAGCCGTTCGAGGCTGCGAGCACGACCTTGGAGCGGCCCCAGCCCGCCTCTGCACCCTCGGAATTGGTGACGCCCGGCACGGAGCGCGCGGCATCTTCGGCCGCCATCGCGCGCTCGATCAGGATCTCCGTCGGCGGCTCCACGGGATCGCAGATGTCGAGCTCGGGAATGTCGCGGGCCAGCTCCTCCGGGGCGGCGATGCCGCAATAGGGGTCCTCCGGCACCACCCGCGCCATCGCGATCGCGCGCTCAGCGAGCTCTTCGAGCGCCGCGGGCGTCCGGTCGTTCGAGGACACGGTCGCCTGGCGCTTGCCGAAAAAGACGCGGAGCCCGAGGTCGTAGCCCTCGGAGCGCTCGAGCTTTTCCACCTTGCCGAGCCGACGCGCATGCGAGATCGAGGCACCCTCGAACAGGATGGCGTCCGCGGCATCGGCGCCGAGCCGCTTCGCCTTGGCGATCAGCGTAGTCAGGACATCGAGCGCATCGTCGCGATGAGCGGCCATCGGGGACTCCGGACGGGAGAGGGGCGCGGCCTCTTACCACGCCTCTCCCGATCTAGGAAGTCGCGTTCCCGATGGCTAAACTTGGAAATTCCTCAGACCGTCGGCGCTGGCGACGCCGATACGAGCTCCTCAACACATGCCTGTGGACGTCGATGCCGGGCAGGGCGACCCTCTCCCGGACTACTTGGACGCGGTCGGCGAGGCCCGTGCCAGGTCCGCGCTTTCGGACCGCCTTCGCAGCGACAACGCAGTGGCTTTTGGAAATCGATTTCCGCTTGCGTGGCCCGGTCGAGCGCTAGGAGTATGAGTGCCGAGGTTCCGGCAAAGCCGGCGTAGACGCGGAGGGAAGAATGCGAAAGCTGCTCTGGATGGTCGTGCTCGTCGTGCTCGGCGCGGGGCTCGCGATGGCCCAGGCCTCGACGCTCGACGACGTGAAGCAGCGCGGCAAGCTCGTCTGCGGCATCGCGCCCAACATCGCGGGCTTCGCCTTCACCGACGACAAGGGCGTGGTGCGCGGTTTCGACGTCGAGTTCTGCCGCGCGCTCGCCGCCGCCGTGCTGGGCGATCCCGACAAGATCGAGCTCAAGCCGTTCCAGCCGCGCGACGCCTTCCCGCAGCTGCAGAACGGTGCGGTCGACATCATCACGGGCCGGTTCACCTGGACCTATACCCGCGAGAACGGCACCGGGATGAGCTTCGTGATGATCTACAACTACGACGGCCAGGGCTTCATGGTCCGGAAGTCGTCGGGCATCAAGAGCGCCACCGAGCTCAACGGCGCCACCATCTGTATCGGCCAGGGCACCACCACCGAGCTCAACATCGCCGACTACTTCCGCGCGCACAAGATGACCTACCAGGTCGTGAGCTTCGCCGAGCTCGACGAGACGCGGGCCGCCTACGAGGCCGGCCGCTGCGACGCGTGGTCGAACGACCGCAACAGCCTCGCGGCGCGCGGTCTGCTGCTCAAGAACCGCGACGAGCACGTGATCCTGCCGGAGAGCATCTCCAAGGAGCCGATCGCGCCCATCGTCCGCAAAAGCGATCCGCAGTGGCTCGACATCGCGCGCTGGACCTTCAATGCGCTCATCACCGCGGAGGAGCTGGGCATCACCCAGGCAAACGTGGACGCGCAGAGGGAGAAGTCCGAGAACCCCGAGGTGAAGCGCCTTCTGGGCGTGATCGACAATCTCGGGTCCAAGGCCGGCCTCTCCGACGATTTCGCCTACAAGGCGATCAAGGCGGTCGGGAACTACGGCGAGATCTTCGATCGCTATATCGGACCCAAGACGCCGCTCGGCCTCGACCGCGGGCTCAATCGCCTCTGGAAGGATGGCGGCCTGCTCTACTCGCCGCCGTTCCGGTGAGAGCAGCCGGGGCTTCGGCCTCGGCGCCGAACATCTCAACCCGGCGTCGGCTTGCCTCCGGCCTGACGCAAGGGGCGGTCCTCGCGGCCGTCGCCGCGCTCCTGTGGCTCGCCGCGACCAACGCGGCCGAGAATCTCGGCCGCCTCGGCGTCGCCGGCGGCTTCGGCTTCCTCGCCCGGCCCGCGGGCTTCGCGATCTCGCAGCGGCTCATCGACTACAGCGAATCCTCGACCTATCTGCGCGCGCTCGAGGTCGCGGTGCTCAACACCCTCGTCCTGGCGCTGGTCGCGATCGTCGGCGCCACGATCCTCGGCTTCGCCCTCGGTCTCATGCGGCGGTCGTCGAACTGGCTGCTGGCCGCGCTCGCAGCGGGCTATGTCGAGCTGCTGCGCAACCTCCCGCTCCTGCTGCAGCTGTACTTCTGGTACTTCGCGGTGCTGCGCGCGCTGCCGGCGCCGCGCGCGAGCCTCTCGCTGCTGGGGGTCGTCTTCCTCAACGTGCGCGGCCTGATCCTGCCGCGCCCAATGGCGGCGGCGGGCAGCGGCGCCACTCTGGCGGCGCTGGCGGCCGGGATCGTGCTCGCAGCCGCCGCGGCGCTCTGGATCCGCTGGCGCCGCGCGCTCTCGGGTGAGGCGCCTGCGCCGAGGCTCCTGGTCGCGGCGCTGCTGGCCGTGCCGCCGGCCCTGGCCTGGGCCGCGGCGGGACCGCCGCTCGACTGGGAGCTGCCGGAGCTCCGCGGCTTCAATTTCGCGGGCGGTGTCGTGGTCCAGCCGGAGTTCGTCGCCATGGCGGTGGCGCTCTCGCTCTATTCCGCCGCCTACATCGCCGAGATCGTGCGCGCCGGCATCGACGCCGTCCCGCGCGGACAGGTCGAGGCGGCGCGCTCGCTTGGCCTCCGGTCCTCGGCCATCAACGCCAAGATCGTGGTGCCGCAGGCGCTCCGAGTGATCGTGCCGCCGCTCGGCAACGAGTACCTGCGTCTCTTCCGCAACACCACGCTCGCCGCCGCGATCGGCTATCCCGACCTGACGCTGATCTTCGCGGGCACCGCGGTCAATCAGACCGCGCAGCCCGTCGAGGTCATGCTGATCGTGTGCGTCAGCTATCTCGCCATCAACCTCGCGGTCTCCGCGGGCATCAATGCATACAACCGCCGCATCGCGCGGAGCTACCGGTGAGCGCGCCGGCACTCGGCTTCCGCGCGAGGAGCTTCCTCTGGAGCTGCGTCTCGACGCCGGCCAACGCCGCGCTGACCCTCGCGCTCGCGCTGCTCGCGGGATATTGGCTGCCGGGCCTGCTGCGTTGGGCGCTCGTCGACGCGCGCTGGGCGGGACACGCGGCGGCCTGCCGGGACGCATCGGGGGCGTGCTGGTCCTTCATCGCGCAGCGTTGGCCACTGATCCTCTATGGAAGCTATCCCGAGCCGGAGCGGTGGCGCGTCGACGTGCTGTTCGCGCTCGTGCTGGTCGCGGGCGCGTTGCTGCTGAGCCGGAGGGTCAGGCACAAGGGCCTGATCGGCTTCGTGCTCGTCGTTGCGGTGCCGCCCGCCACCGCGCTCCTGCTGTTGGGCGGCGCCGCGGGACTTCCGTTCGTGCCGACCGCTCGTTGGGGCGGGCTCATGCTGACGGTGGCGCTTGGCGGCGCGGCGCTCGCGGGCTCGTTCCCGGTGGGCCTCCTGCTGGCGCTCTGCCGGCGCTCCGACCTGCCGGTCGTGCGCGGCCTCGCGGTCGGGCTGATCGAGTTCCTGCGCGGCGTGCCGCTGGTGCCGCTGCTGTTCCTCGCCATGACCGTACTGCCGCTGCTCCTGCCGCCGGGCACCGATCCGCCGCCGCTGCTCCGGGTGGTGGTGGCGTTCATCCTGTTCAACGGCGCGGCCATGGCCGAGGTATTCCGCGGCGGCCTGCAGGCGATCCCCAGGGGGCAGTTCGAGGCGGCGCACAGCCTCGGCCTCTCCGGACCCAAGACCATGGCCCTGGTGATCCTGCCGCAGGCGATCGCCATCGTGACGCCGGGCCTGCTCAACGTCGCGGTGGCGATCGTCAAGGAGACCACGGTGATCCTGATCATCGGGCTCTACGACTTCTTCAACGAGATCGTCGCGGGGCTGGCGGATCCGCAGTGGCTCCAGGGCGGCAGCGCCGTGCTCACTACCGGATACTTCTTCGCGGGGTTGGTCTACTGGGGCGTCTGCTTCGGCCTTTCGCGCGTGAGTGCGGGCCTCGAGCTCGCAAAGGAGCGGCGCGGCTGAGGCGCTATTTCCAGATCGGCCGGCCCGAGCCCGGCAGGCCCAGGCTCGGCCATTTCTCGGTGACCGCCTTGATGACCTCGTCGGTCATGCGGATCTTGCGGCCCCACTCGCGCCTGGTCTCGGGCGGGAGCTTGGTGGTGGCGTCGAGGCCGATCTTGCCGCCGAGACCTGACTCCGGCGAGGCGAAGTCGAGATAGTCGATCGGCGTGTTCTCGACCACGGTGATATCGCGCGCGGGGTCCATGCGGGTCGCCGCCGCCCACATCACGTCCTTCCAGTCGCGCGCGTCGATGTCGTCGTCCACCACGATCACGAACTTGGTATAGACGAACTGCCGCAAGAACGACCACACGCCCATCATGATGCGCTTGGCGTGGCCCGCGTAGGCCTTTTTCATGGAAACCACGGCGATCCGGTAGGAGCAGCCCTCGGGCGGCAGCCAGAAATCGACGATCTCCGGGAATTGCTGCTGGAGGAGCGGGATGAACACCTCGTTGAGCGCCTGCCCCAGCACCGAGGGCTCGTCCGGCGGCCGGCCCGTGAAGGTCGTGAGGTAGATGGGATCCCGCCGCATGGTGATCGCGGAGATCTTGAACACCGGAAAGCGCTCGACCGAGTTGTAGTAGCCGGTGTGGTCGCCGTAGGGGCCCTCGTCCTCGTATTCGTCGAGGGACACGTGGCCCTCGAGCACGATCTCCGCCTCGGCCGGTACCTTGAGCGGCACGGTCTTGCAGTCGACGAGCTCGACCTTCTTGCCGCGCAGAAGCCCCGCGAACTGGTATTCCGATAGCGTGTCCGGCACCGGCGTCACCGCCGCGAGGATGGTGCCGGGATCGGCGCCGATCACCGCCGCGGCCGGCAGGGGCTCGCGCTTCGCCTCGCTCCAGCGCTGGTGATGCTGTGCGCCGCCCCGGTGCTTGAGCCAGCGCATGAGCGTGGTGTCGCGCCCGGTCACCTGCATGCGATAGATGCCGAGGTTGTAGTCGTCGGTGCGGCCATCGCCCGGACCCTTGGTGACCACCAGCGGCCAAGTGATGAGCGGCGCGGGCTCGCCGGGCCAGCACGTCTGGATCGGAAACCGCGCGAGGTCGATCTCTTGGCCGCGCAGCACGATTTCCTGGCAAGGCGCCGAGCCGACCGAGCGCGGCTTCATCGCCAGCACGGTCCTGAGCAGCGGCAGCATTTCGAGGGCCTCGCGCCAGCCGCCGGGCGGCTCCGGCTGCTTCAGGAAGGCCAGGGTCTCGCCGATCTCGCGGAGCTGGTGGGGCTCGCGGTCCATGCCCCAGGCGACGCGCTCCACCGTCCCGAAGAGGTTCACCAGCGCCGGCATGGCGTAGGTGCCGCCCGCGGGATGCGCCACCTGCTCGAAGAGCGCGGCGGGTCCACCTTCCGCGAGGAGCCGGGTCTGGATCTCCGTCATCTCGAGGACCGGTGACACCGGCGCGTTGACGCGCACGAGCCGCCCCGCCGATTCGAGGCGGGCGATGAAATCGCGCAGCGAGGCGTAGGGCATGGACGGGCGCGGGCCTTTTCCGACGTGTGCCTCACTCAATCTCGCGGCCAACCTCGCCGTCAAGCCGGGCGCACCCGGAATTATTGAGCGCCAGGCGCAGTGGAGCTACAATGCGCTGAGCCGGCAGTACTGGGGGGACACGCCATGGCCCTGAGCTGGGTCCAAGTCGTCGGCGCAACCAGAGGCCGGGAGGTCTTCGTCGGGAGCAATGACATCGATCCCGCAGGGCAGGTGTGCACGCCGTTCCAGGTGCAGACCGGACGGAACACGTTTCGGCTCCTGACGGACGACGGCGGCGAAGAGGCTCGAGTAGTCGCGACCGTCACGCTCCACGGCCGGGGCGCGCCCCAGGTGGTGGATTTCGGCGGGCCGGAGCGTTGCTCGGGTCAGGCGATCGCATCGTCCGACGCTGGGCCCGCGCCGTGAGGCCGCTTGCCGCCGCCGCGTGCGTCCTCGGCCTTTGCGTCCTCGGTGCCTGTGTCGCCACGCCCGTGACGCCGACGCAGCTCGGCGAGATCAATGACCGGGCGGGCTACCGCTACAACGTACTCGAGCAGCACGCGAGCAAGGTCCTCAAGGACACGGCGATCATCGTGACCTTCTCGGGCGGCGGCACGCGCGCCGCGGCGCTCGCCGACGGCGTGCTGCACGGCCTCGAGAAGACGACCATACCGGCGTCCGGCCGGTCCGTGCGGCTGGCCGACGAGATCGACGTCATCTCGTCGGTCTCCGGCGGCAGCGTCACCGCAGCCTATTTCGGCCTCAAGGGCACCGCGGGGCTGCCGGCCTTCGAGAGCGATTTCCTGCGCCAGGACGTCATGGGCCGGTTGATCGGCGGCGCCCTCATCAACCCCGAGACCCTCGTGCGGCCGCGCATCGACATCCTGCGCGACTACTTCAACAATCAGGTCTTCCATGGCGCGACCTATCGCGACCTCATCGACGCCGACGCGGTCGCCTCGGGTCGGCGGCCCTATGTCGTGCTGAACGCGACCGACATGGCGGCGGAAGCCGTGTTCTCCTTCACCCAGGAGCAGTTCGACCTGATCTGCGGCGACCTTGCCCAGCTCAAGCTCGGCGATGCCGTCGCGGCCTCGGCGGCCTTCCCGGTGGCGCTCTCCGCGCTCACGGTGCGGAACAACGCGCCCTGTCCCGCTCAGGACGCGGCGGCCCAGGCCGGACGAGCGGGCTGGGAGCGCGGCGGTCCGCAGCAGCTGCCGCGCCCGATCACGATCGACGACGAGCTCGGCGGCACCGATAGCGGCGGCGTGCTCTATCCCGCCGCCACCAACCTCGCGCGCTACCGCGCGGGACGGGTGGCGCTCGGCTATCTCAACCAGGATGCGTCGAATCCCAAGGACTACATCCAGCTTCTGGACGGCGGCGTCGCTGACAACGTCGGCTTGACGCGGACCCTGGAGATGCTGACCACCAACGACCACGTGCCGTCCTTCCTGAACGCGATCAACACCGACCGCTTGAAGCGCCTGCTGCTGGTCGTGGTGAATGCGCGGAGCGAGTCCTCGACCGGCATGGGCAAGAGCGCGAGCCCGCCCGGCCTCACCACCACGCTGCTCACGACGATCGGTACGCCGATCGATTCCGTGACGTTCCGGCTGATCGACTCGCTCGATTCCGTGCTGGCGGACGTGTCCACGGGACGCAAGCGCGTCGAGCTCGACGTCGCCGTGATCGACTTCGACTACATCGTCGACGACGCGTGCCGGCAGAAATTCCACGGCATCGCCACCAGCTGGACGCTGCCGAAGGAGCAGGTGGACGCACTCATCGATCTCGGTGAGACCATGATTCTGCAGTCCCCCAACTATCGTACGCTGGTCCAGAGCCTGGGCGGCCAGCCGCCGGCACCGGCGAAGACCGTGCCGCAGATCTGCGCCGAGCTGGTGCCGGCGCTTATGTGAGGGCGCGACCGGTTCTCGATTCCGCTCGCCAGGGAGGGCCGTGCTAGGCTTGCGCACCAGCGCCGCCGGGGCGGCGCCACGGGTCGTCCGAGGATTCGCGCCGCGCCATGTCCGAATTGGCCAATGCCAACCTGGTCTATCTGTTTCCGAGCCCGTTCCTGCACCATGTCTGGGCCAATAGCGAGGAACTCAACAAGGAGCTGCGGGAGCGCATCCTGGCCCATGAGAGGGCCCATCCGGGCATGGCGAAAACCAACGTCGGCGGCTGGCACTCCGCGACCGGGCGGCTCGAGTTTTGCGGCAAGGCGGGCGAGGTGCTGCTCCAGCGCATGTTCGAGGCCGCGAATTACGCGACCTACCGCATCATGGCGGACCTCGGCCGGCCGATGCCGGACTTCAAATGGACGCTCCAGGCCTGGGCGAATGTGAGCCGCGCCGGCGCCTTCAACAAGCCGCACACCCATGGCGGCGCGACCTGGTCCGGGACCTACTACGTCGATGCCGGCGATCCACCCCCGGAGGCCGAGGACGGCACGCCGCTCCTGCTGATGGACTCCGACCAGGGCCGGGCGAATACTTTCTTCCCGGGCCTTGTGCCCATGACCGCCTTCGTCAAGCCAGAGCCCGGCCTCATGGTGCTGTTCCCGAGCTACCTGCCGCACATGGTCTTCGTCCACCGGGGCAAGCGGCCCCGCATCTCCATCGCGTTCAACCTGCGAAAGGAGCCCTACCCATGATCGCCGTTGGAGCGCGCCACCGGACGCTGCTTGCGGCTCTCCTGCTGATGCTCGTATCGGTAGGCGCGGGAAGTGCGGGGGCGCAGACCATCGCGCTCGTTCCTGCCCCCTATACCGCGCTGCCACAGGGCTCGGGGCCGCAGCCGGCCGTGATCTATCTGAAGGTGCCGCGCCCCGCTGGGGCGCCGCAGCCGCTGGTCTGCGCGCCGCACACAAAGTGGCGCCCCGACTGCACGCCGTGGGTGGCGCGCTGAGACCGTGACCTCAGCCGAGGAGCCGCCACACCACACCCTCGCGGCTCGTGCGATCCTCGAGGTCGAGCGTAGTCGGCACGTCGTAGCACGCGATCTTCTCGAGCCCGCCTGCCGGCAGGTAGGCGCGGCCGGGATCGCCCAGCAGCACCAGGGTTCCGCGCCGTGCGAGACCGCGGAGCCACAGGGTCAGACGCTCGGCGAGCGGCCGCTCGTAGCACATGTCGCCGGCGAGCACGGCCTGCCACGGGATTTGCTCGCGGCCGATCACGTCCGCGCGCTCGATCGCGATCTCGACCGCGTTGATCTCGGCATTGAGCTTGATGGCGGCTGCGGCGAAGGGATCGATCTCGGCCGCGGTGGCATGAGCGCCCGCATGGGCGGCGGCGATGGCGACGAGTCCGGAGCCCGCGCCGAAGTCCAGGACGGCGCGGCCGCGTAGGAGCTCCGCGTGATCGAGGATGTACCGCGCGAGCGCTTGGCCGCCCGCCCAGGCGAAGGCCCAGTAGGGCGGCGGCAGCTGGCTTTGGGCGAGGGTAGCCTCGGTCGCGTGCCAGAGCGGCGTGATCTCGCTCGCGAGATGGAGCCGGATCTCCGGCACCAGGGGCGGCGCCGCGACGGCCGTGTTGGCGCGCACGAAGGCTGCGGGATCCGGGCGCTCACCCACCGGCGAGGCCGCGCGCGGCGATCGCGCCCAGCAGCAGCGCCCAGCCGACGACGCGGTTCGAGCGGAATTTCGCAAGGCAGTCCTCGGAGCTCGCGATATCGACCCTCGCCGCCTGCCACGCCATCTGCAGCGCTGCGACCGCCACGCCCGCGAAATAGGGCCAGGCGAGGCCGGCGCTCGCGCCGGATGCCGCCCAAAGTGACGCCGCGAGCCCGTAGAAGACGAAGAGCCACGGCCGCGTCCGGTCGCCGAGCGCCAGCGCCGAGGATTTGACGCCGATGCGGACGTCGTCCTCCTTGTCCTGATGCGCATAGATGGTGTCGTAGCCGAGCGTCCAGGCGATGCCGCCCAGGTAGAGCAGCACCGGCGCCCAATCGAGTTCGCCGCGCACCGCGGCCCAGCCGAGGAGCGCGCCCCAGTTGAAATTGAGTCCCAGGAAGAACTGCGGCCAATAGGTGATCCGCTTCATGAAGGGGTAGGTCGCGATGAGCCCGAGCACCGCGAGACCCATGACGATCGCGAACCGATTGAACGAGAGCAGCACCCCGGCGCCGATCGCGAGCAGCGCGACCATGAAGGCGACGGCCTGCCCGGGCGTCACTGCGCCGCTCGGCAGCGGCCGCGTGCGGGTCCGGGCCACCCGCGCGTCGAAGTCGCGATCGGCGAGGTCGTTGAGGGTGCAGCCGGCGCCGCGCATGGCGAGCGCGCCGATGCCGAACAGCGTCAGCAGCACCCAGTCCGGCCAGCGCTCCGCCGCCATCGCGATCGACCACCAGCCTGGAAATAGCAGCAGCCAGGTCCCGATGGGACGGTCGAGCCGCGCCAGCCGGATGTATGGCCGGAAACTCGGAGGCGCATACCGGTCCGCCCAATCGCCCGCGCGGATATCGCTCACGACGCGAGCCTCGAGCCTGAGCTAAGCTTGCGCATGCGTCGAGTGTGCCTCTTCGCTCGTAAAACGCCAGTGCGTCCTTCGACTCGGTCGCTGTCGCGGCCGGCTCGGGATGAGGACAAATGAGAGTGGCGGAAAGATTCGGCCTCATCCTGAGCCGCGCGCAGCGCGAGTCGAAGGACGCAGGGTGCTCAGCCCGAGATCGGTGCCATGGCCTTTGAGCCGCGCACGCGCCTCTACGTTACGGCCGATCTCGCGACCGGCGCCGGCGTCGCGCTCGATGCGTCTCAGGCGCACTACCTCAAGACCGTGCTCCGGCTTCCGCCGGGTGCGCCGGTCGCGCTGTTCAACGGGCGCGATGGCGAGTGGCGCGCGGCGATCGAGAGCTTCGGCAAAGAGTCCGGCACGGTCCGGGTCGAGCGGCAGACACGCGAGCAGCTGCGCGAGCCCGACCTCTGGCTTGCATTCGCGCCGGTGAAGCGCGCCCGCATCGATTTCCTGGTGGAGAAGGCGACCGAGCTTGGCGTGAGCGCGCTGCAGCCGCTGTTCACGGAGCGCACCCAGGTCGAGCGCATGAACCTCGACCGGCTCCGCGCCAATGTCCGCGAGGCTGCGGAGCAGACGGAGCGCCTGACGATCCCCGAGGTGCGTCCGCCCTTGCCGCTCGACCGCGCGCTCGCGCTCTGGCCCGCCGATCGCCGGCTCCTGCTCTGCGACGAGTCCGGCGCGTCGCCCGACATCGCCTCTGCGCTCCGTGCAGAGCAGCCCGGCGTTTGGGGCCTGCTCACGGGACCCGAGGGCGGATTCACAGAAAGGGAGCTTGACGCGCTCCGGAAACTTCCCTTTGTTTGCGCCGTCGGTCTGGGTCCTCGCGTGTTGCGCGCCGATACGGCGGCGCTCGCGGCCCTGGCCGTGTTCCAGGCGCTTCTGGGGGATTGGCGGCGAGGCGACGGAGCGAGGCGGCGCGGGTAGGGGGCCGGCGCCGCGGTGGTAGAATTGACATCGACGATGCGGAGAGTCGTTCGAGCTCATGTCCGGTCCCACTCAATCCACGGGCGCGCCGATCACCGACCGGCGCCAGCTGATCGAGTACCTCGAGGCCGGCTGCAAGCCGCCTGAGCGCTGGCGCATCGGCACGGAGCACGAGAAATTCGTGTTCCGGCGCTCCGACTTGAAGCGCGTGCCGTATGAGGGGCCGGACGGCATCCGCGCTCTCCTCCAGGGGCTCACGCGCTTCGGCTGGACGCCGGTGCTGGAGGGCGAGAATCCGATCGCGCTCGCCCAGGGTAACTGCGCGATCTCGCTGGAGCCCGGCGGACAGTTCGAGCTCTCGGGCGCGCCGCTCGAGACGCTGCACCAGACCTGCGGCGAAGTGCACGAGCATCTCCGACAGGTGAAGCAGGTCGCGGACGAGCTCAAGATCGGCCTGATCGGCCTAGGCTTCGATCCGAAATCGCGGCGCGAGGACGTGTCGTGGATGCCGAAGGGGCGCTACGCGATCATGCGCCGGTACATGCCCACCCGCGGCACGCTCGGCCTCGACATGATGCTGCGCACCTGTACCGTGCAGGTGAATCTCGACTTCCAGTCCGAGGCCGACATGGTCCGCAAGTTCCGTGTCGGCCTCGCGCTTCAGCCGGTGGCGGTGGCGCTCTTCGCCAACTCGCCCTTCGTCGAGGGCAAGCCCTCGGGTTATCTCAGCTTCCGCAGCCATGTCTGGACAGACACCGACCCCGACCGCGCGGGCATGCTCCCCTTCGTGTTCGAGCGCGGCTTCGGCTTCGAGCGCTACGTCGACTACATGCTCGACGTGCCCATGTACTTCGTCTACCGAGACGGCAAGTACATCGACGTCGCCGGCCAGTCCTTCCGCGATTTCATGGCGAAGAAGCTGCCGGGCTACCCGGGCGAGTTCCCGCGCATGAACGACTGGAGCGACCATCTCACCACTGCGTTTCCCGAGGTCAGGCTGAAGCGGATCATCGAGATGCGCGGCGCCGACGGCGGCCCGTGGGGCCGGCTCTGCGCGCTGCCCGCGCTCTGGGTCGGCCTAGTCTACGATAGCGGCGCACTTGATGCTTGCTGCCAGCTCATCAAGGACTGGACGGCCGAAGAGCGCGAGTTCCTCCGGACGGAGGTGCCGCGGACGGGCCTTGCGACGCGCTTTCGCGGCCGGCCGCTCCTGGCGCTCGCGAAGGAGGTCCTGGAAATCGCGAGCGCCGGCCTGCACGCCCGTGCGCGGCGCGACTCCAGCGGCGAGGACGAGACTGTCTACCTCGACGCGCTTCGCGAGATCGTCGCCGACGGCCGCACGCCCGCCGAGGCCCTGCTCGAGGCCTACGAGACCCGCTGGAACCACAGCGTCGATCCGGTCTACCGCGAGCAGGCGTATTAGGGTCCGCCGCGGCCTTTAAGCCCCTCATCGGCACGGCATTTCAAGCCCTGAAGTGGGCGGCATTACGCCCGCCCAGGGTTATCATTTGTTTACCAATAAGCGTCAGCATGGGCCCGCCTGGCGAGCGAGGGGTACGCCGGCCCTGGAGACGCGCCGATGCACATGAAAGTCCCATTCTATCGCCATGATCTCGACAAGAGTTGTGCCGATAGGGTGGCGGACGTGCTGGCGTCGCCGTTCCTGACCTCGGGCGGGGTGGCGAAGGCCGTCGAGGCGCAGCTCCGCACCTTCTTCGACGTGCCCCATGCGGTGCTGGTGAACAGCTGGACCAACGGCGCCGTCGCCGTGCTCCTCGCGCTCGGCATCGGTCCGGGCGACGAGGTCATCGTTCCCGCGATGACCTTCATCTCGAGCGCCAACGTGGCGGAGCTGGTCGGCGCGAAGCCGGTCTTCGTCGACGTCGAGCCGGATACCCTCATGCCGGCCCCGGAGACGATCCGCGCGGCGGTTACGCCGAGCACGCGCGCGGTCATCCCCGTCCACCTCTATGGCCAGATGTGCGACGTCGCGGCCCTGCGCACGGCGCTTGCGGATCGGCCGGACATCGCGATCGTCGAGGACTGCGCCCATGCTTTCGAGGCGAGCCTCGGCGGCGATCTGCCGGGCGCGCACTCCGACGCCGCGATCTTCTCCTTCTATGCCACCAAGAACGTCACCTGCGGCGAGGGCGGCGCCATCATCACCCGAGACGGGGAGCTCTTCGAGGCGGTCCTGCAGACGCGGCTCCACGGCATGTCCGCCGGCGCGATCGACCGCTTCGCCAAGAACAAGTATCGCCATTGGGACATGACGCGGCTGGGTACGAAGGCCAACTTGCCCGATCTCCTGGCGAGCCTGCTGCCACCGCAGATCGCGACCGTGCGCGATCGTCTGCCGCTCCGGGAGGAGCGCGCTCGGCGTTACGAGGAGGCGTTCTCCGGAAACGCCATCCGGTTGCCGCGAACCGCACCCGGCGCCGTCCACGCGCGGCATCTCTTTCCGATCCACGTGCCGCCGTCGGTGCGCGACCAGGCGCTTAGCGCGCTCAACGAGCGCGGCATCGGAACCACCGTCAACTACCGCTCGGTGCCCACACTGACCTACTACTGCGAGAAGTACGGCTACGCGGCCGACGACTTCCCCGTGAGCCACGAGTGGGGCGAAGGCACGATCACCCTACCGCTCTTTCCGTCGATGACCCGGGAGGAGCAGGACTACGTGATCGACGCGGTCCATGAGTGTGTCGTTCCGATGATCTGAGTGAGGGCGACGGGGATGAGAGACCACGTGAACGGTGCGAACGGCGCGAACGGACACGCAAGGAAGACGGTGCTGGTCACCGGTGCCGGTGGCTATATAGGCAGCGTGCTCTGCAAGCACCTGGTCGATCGCGGCTATGCCGTGGTCGCCTTCGACCGGTTCTTCTTCGGCGTCGATACGCTCCGCGATCTCGACGGTGCGCCTCACCTCCGCATCGTCAAGAAGGACATCCGCGACATCGAGGAGCGCGACCTAGCTGGCGTCTACGCGGTATGCGATCTTGCGGCGCTTTCCAACGATCCCACGGGCGAGCTCGATCCCGGCATCACCGACGGCATCAACTACGCGGGCCGGCTCCGCGTCGCCGAGACGGCGAAGCGGGCGGGGGTCGAGCGCTACGTGCTCTCGAGCTCCTGCTCTGTCTACGGCCACGGCGCCGGCGTGCAGATGGACGAAACCTCGAAGCCGGTGCCGCTCACGACCTATGCACGCGCCAATCTTCGCGCCGAGGCCGAGACGCTACCGCTGGCGGACGACCGGTTCTGCACCACGGCGCTACGCAACGCCACGGTGTTCGGCCTCTCGCCGCGCATGCGGTTCGACCTGGTCGTCAACCTGATGACCCTCCACGCGGTCGAGAAGGGGCGGATCACCATCATGGGCGGCGGCAAACAATGGCGCCCTCTGGTCCACATCGGCGACGTCGCGCGCGCCTTCCGCACCGTGATCGAGGCTCCCGAGGAGGCCGTGAGAGGCCAGGTCTTCAACGTCGGCAAGCAGAACGCCCAGGTGCTAAGCATCGCCTATATCATCCGCGAAACGCTGCCTTTCCCGCTGCAGATCGAGGTGGCGCCCGATGATCCGGACCGCCGCGACTACAACGTGTCGTTCGAGAAGGCCAGGCGGGTCCTCGGCTTCGAGGCCGAGCGCAGCATCGCCGAGGGCGCCCGTGAGATCTACGAGGCGCTGAAGATGGGTCTGGTGGAGAACGGCCCCAAGACCTCGACCGTTCGCTGGTACCGCAACGTGATCGAGGCCCAGAAGCTCGTGGAGAGCGTGGCGCTCAACGGGCGCCTGCTCTAGGCCGGAGCCGCCGCATCATGGCCAAGCTCAGCGTCGTCGCGCCGGTCTTTCGCGAGGCTGCGGTGTTGCCGGAGCTGTGCGCGCGCATTCGTGCGGCGGTCTCGGGGATCACCGAGGATTTCGAGATCGTGCTGGTGTCCGACGGCGGCAACGACGGTTCGTGGCGGGTGATCGCCGAGCTCTCGGCCGCCGACCGCCGCATCAAGGGCATCAAGTTCACCCGGAATTTCGGCCAACATCTAGCGATCTCCGCGGGCCTCGATGTCTGCGACGGCGATTGGGTCGTCGTCATGGATAGCGACCTGCAGGATCGCCCGGAGGTCATCCCCGAACTCTACGCCAAGGCTCAGCAGGGCTACGAGGTCGTGTTCGTCGCGCGCGTAAATCGGCCGGAATCGCGGCTCTATCAGCTCGCCGCGAGGGTGTTCCACCGGATCTTCCGGATCCTCGCGAACACGAGTTACGATCCGGCGCACGGCAACTTTTCCATCATCTCGCGGCGGGTCGTGGAACGCTATCGCTCCATGGGCGAGACCCTGCGTTTCTACGGCGGCATCCTCGATTGGCTCGGCTTCGAGCGCGCCTCGATCGAGGCGACCCATGGGGAGCGATTCGCCGGCCAGCCCGGCTACACGTTCAGGAAGCGCATCGCCCTCGCCACCCAGATCATCCTCGCGCACTCCGACCGGCCGCTCCACCTCTCGGTCGTCTTCGGGCTGATCATCTCGCTGTGGTCGGGCGGCACCGGTGCCTACATGATCCTCCGGTATCTCTTCGTGCGGCACTACTCGGTCGAAGGCTGGACCAGCCTCATGGTCTCGGTCTTCTTCATGGGCGGGATCATCCTGCTCGTGCTCGGCATCGTCGGCATCTACATTGGCAAGATCTTCAACGAGATCAAAGGCCGGCCGCTCTACGTGGTGGGCGACAGCGTGGGATTCGAGGCGTCGGCGAGCGAGCCGCCGGCCAATCTCGTGCCGCTGAGGCAGCGCGCCGGCGGCCGGTAGGCTCGCCGGAGGCAATTCCATGGTTGCAGTCTCTTCACCTAAGCCGCGCGGGCTCTGTCGGTGATCACCCAGTTCCGGCGATATGCGTTGACCGGTGTCGTCACGAACTTCGTGTTCTACGGCCACTGCCTCGGTATCAGCCGGCTTGGCATGCGTCCGGGACGCGCGATGTCCTTGCTCTATGGCGCGATCGTGACCGTGGCAGTCCTGCTGCTCCTGGCGCATGGGTATTGGTTCTTCCCCTCGCTGTGCGTGACCGATGCCTGCGCCCTTTAGTGTCGGCGTCTCCGAGGTCGACAGCGCCCGTTTCGGGCTCGTCTATGTCCGCGCGAACAACGTCGCAGCGGCCGACGTCTCCGGGCTTCTGGCCTATTGCCGGGAGCATGGCGCCGGCGTCTGTGTCGCGCGATGCGACGTTGGTGATTTCGCCGCCATGGAGGCGCTCGAGAACGAAGGTTTCCGGCTCAAGGACACGCTCGTGTACTACGAAGCGGCACTTGAGAGGACGGCCATCCCCGAGCCGCGCCTCGCGATCCCGATCCGGCCCGTGAAGCCAGGCGAGGCAGGTGCGGTCGGCGCGCTCGCCCGCGCGGCCTTTGCCGATTACTTCAGCCACTATCATGCCGATCTGCGCTTCGACCGGTCCGAGGTGGACGACGCCTTTGTCGATTGGGCTCGCCGCTCGGCAATGGACAAGAGCGTCGCCGATGAGGTCTTCGTCGCCGATGACGGCGGCATGCTCGCCGGCTTCGCCACGCTCCGATTCAATGATGCCGAGGAAGGCGAGGGCGTGCTCTTCGGCGTACATCCCGAGTATCAGGGCAAGGGCATTTACCGAGATTTCATGATCACAGGGATGCGCTGGTGCTTGGAGCACGACCGCAGCCGCATGATAGTCTCGACGCAGATCAACAATTACACGGTCCAACGCGCCTGGGTGCGGTTGGGGTTCCTCCACTACCGGTCCTTCTACACTCTCCACAAATGGTTCATGCGAGAGGCTAGGGCTTTGTGACGCGATAGAGCCGGAAGAAGCTCCCGCGCACAACGAGAGCCAGCGGCGGCAGGTCGAGTGGCGTTTCCTGGCCGAGGTCGAGCGAGAGCACGAAATCAAAATTACGGGGCCATTCGCCCCAATAGGGCATCTCACCCAGGAAATTGGGCCGGATGTCGAGCGCGCTCATCTGCTGGGGCGTCATGCTATTCGCGAGCAGCTCCGGCGATAGCGGCATGGTCTGGGTGTGGAAAAGCCCGGCGTTGCGCGAGGTCGGGCGGACCGGTGTCGCGCCGGTGAACAGGGAAGGAATGAAAGCGGCACGGTCGATGACCGCCAGCGCCGACATATGCGAGAAAGTCTCGTCCCATTCCCGGGCGAGGAACGCTGGTACGCCTGCGACCGCCCGCCCATCCCTCGGATCCTGGCCGACGATCAGCAGCCGCGCGCCGGTTGTGACGAACTGCGATGCCGATCGAAACTCCGCAAACTGCCGATCGGTATCGCGCCAGGTCTCCGATACCGCCCAAATCCGGAGGCCAAGCAGGAGGAATGGCGCGACCGCGAGCCACGCAGGGGCACGAAGCCGTGACCAGTCCGGCCTGATGCTGGCGATCAGGAAGAAGGGCAATGCGACCGGAAGCCGAATGTCCGAGAGCCAGCTGGAGCTGAGCCAAGTCGGCATCGCTGCGGAGGCCAGAGCCATGGCGACCAGCGGCAGGCGCATCTCGGGCGCAAGCTCGATGGCGCGTGCGACGATACCGATGATTATGAATCCCAGCGCGAGCACCAGGAGCAGCCGATCGAAGGGCGCTGCGGTCGGTCCGAAGGCGAAGGGGGCCTGCAGCGCATAGGCCTTGGCCGCGGCATCGCCGTAGCGCGTATAGCTTGCCACTTCGAAATTCGAGAGGCTCACGATCCAGAGAAGAAGGCCCGGAACGAATTGCAGGCCGTCGGCGCACAGCGAGAGCGCCGCGCGAAGCGAGCAGTCGCGCACCGCGATCCGGCGCCCCAGCTCGTAGGAGCCGACGGCGAGGCCGTAGAGACAGAACGCGAAGAGGTGCACGACCAGCAGCAGGCTCGCGACCCCTGCAAAGGCAACGATGCGCCAAGCGGGCTGCCAATACCGACTCGCAATCCAGCCGCTGAACGCCAGCAGAAACATCCCGATCCCGAACAGGCAATTCAGAAACCCCCAGAAGAGCGCTGCGTTGTATAGAAACAGCAGCGCCGAGAGCGGCCATAGGCCCGCGCGGCCATGCAATACGCGATGGAGTGTCGCCGTTCCCGCGAGTAGTGAGAGCATGGTCAGGGCGATGAAAGCCCGGCCGGCGACATCGAGCGGCATGATCTGTGTGAGCGCCGGGACCACGAGGTCCATGCCCAGGTTTGGCAGAAGGCGCCAATCCACCGCGTAATTGCTGGCAAGTTCCGGCACCGCGCCGTTCTGGGCGAGAATCCACATGCGGGCGAGGTGGTTCGGGTAGTCGACGAGCGGCGGGACGCTCGCCCAGAGGAGCGGCGAGAGCGTCAATGCCGTGAGCGCGAGATAGGCGGCAGCGACGCGGAGGGCTCCGCCCGCATGCGCGGCGCCCGCGGGCAAGGACTTGGATGCAGAAGTCGAGAGGCTGCTCATCGGAGGCGACAGGCCGGCTCGCATCGGGGCGGGAGGCGCCGTCCATGCTCGTCGATGGGCCTAAAGGGATCGTTAAGCATGCTCACGGCCCGCCGCCCTCGGCGGACCGCGTCACTCCAACCGCATCGCCATCCATTTCTCGGGATGCATCGCGCCCGCGGCGGGCGACATCCCGGAAAGGGACATCCAGCGCGAGCGGTGCCAGGCGGTGGAGGAGACCTCCACCCGGAGCGTGCCTCCCACGGGTGGGCTGGTGAGGCCGAGCGCTTCCCAGGGGATCAACGCCTCGGCCGCGATGCGCGGCTGGTCGGCGCCGAAGTAGAGCGCCTGGGCGCCCGGCACGGGCGGGCAGTCGGTTGCCGCGTGCTCCGCTGGCGTCCCCAGGCAGAGCTTCGGCGCCATGGGCGGATGATCCTTCGTCTTCGTATAGGGCGGGATGAAGTAATAGGTGAAGTGCTTCGGGCCCGCGCCCGCGTCCACGTTGAGCTCGACGCGGAAGGCCTCCTCGAGCGGGAACGCGCCCTGATAGGCGAGCAGGCCGATGTCGTAGTAGTCCTGGCCGATGGTGCCGAGGGCGAGGCCCTCCTTGCTCCAGCTCAGATAGGCCTCGCCGAACGCGACCTCGCCCGGGCTCGGCTTCAAGGGGGGCAGGAGCGAGGCGGGTTTCGGCCAGTCGATCAGCGAGGCGTGCGCGGGGTCAATCTCGGCGCGCGGGATCGGGAAGGGACGCTCGGACGACGGCGCCAGCGCCGCCGCTGTCGCGTGGGTGCGCGGAAGCTCCCGGTTCGCCGCCGCGAGCGCCGCGGTAAGCCGTTCGTAGGGCCGGTCGTTCACGTCCACGAGGCCGAAATCGTAGTCCTCGCCGTCGGCGCGGCCGCCGTTGGGATCGTCGTAGTACTGGAACCAGTCGAGGCCCAGCAGGTCCTTGAGGCGTGCGTAGTTGAGGGTCGCGGCGCCGGCGCCGGCGGCGCGCTCGGCCTGGGTCTGCACGGTCATCAGATGGCCGTTGTTGCGGTTGCCTGTGCGGTTCTCGCGCGCCGCGTAGAACCACTCGGAGACCATCACCGGCTTGCCGTGCGAGAGCTGGTGGAGGCCTGCGAAGTAGTAGGGCGCGATCCAGCCCTCGGGGCTGTCGGCGTTGTAGTTGGTCGAGATCACATCGACGTAACGGGCCTCGGCCTTGACCGCGACCGGGTCGTAGTAGATCGGCAGCCGGTCGCCGAGGAAGAGTGCGTCCGGGTCCGCCGCGCGCAGCGAGTCGCGGACCATGTGGTAGTAGAGATCGGCGATGGTGTAGGTCCATTGCCGAACCGCCCCGATGCCGTGCCCGCCCACGCGCAGCTGCGTGATGTCGCGCGCCCGCAGCAGGTCACGCCAGGAGTGCACGTTCGCGGGCGGCACGAAGTCCTCGACGAAGTGCCGCCAGTTGCCGGAATACCGCGCGCGCAGCATGCGCACCCACTGCTGCTTCGTGTAATTGAGCGCGGGCTCGCGGGCGTAATAATTGAAGAGCGCGCCGCCCCACCAGCCCACCTCGTTGTCGCTGAAATAGCCGATCCGGTAAGGGCTGCCGCGGTAGGGCGCGACCAGCTCGCGCGCCTTCTTCTTCATGAACCAGCCCATGTTGGGATGGAACGGGTCGAGCCAGTGGAAGCGCGAATTGCGCCCGAGCTCGAGGTTCACGACCTCGGGCATCTTCAGGAGATCGGAGGTCAGCGACCAGGCGCCTGCGGTGTTGAAGCCCCATTGCCGGATGCGCGCGGTCGCCGCGTCGATCCATTTCCGCATCCGGGGATCGACGGGGTCGTGGCTGTCAGGCCAGCGCGCGAGGCTCTCGTCGATGGCGCCGGGATGCATGACGTTGACGCCCAGCGAGAAGAACCGCTGGCCGCAGGGGGTCAGCAGCCAGGCGCGGTCGTCGGCGCGCGTCACGCGCCAGCGCGAGCTCGGCGCCTTGTCATAGTCCTCGCAGGCAAGCGCGATTGTCCCGCACGCGATCCAGATCGCCGCGGCGAGCGCGCCGCGGCGCCACCAGCTCCCAACAGCCGCCGTCACGCCGCCGTGCCGCCGACCGTCAGCTGATCCATGCGCAGCGTCGGCTGTCCCACCCCCACCGGCACGCTCTGCCCGTCCTTGCCGCAGGTGCCGATGCCGTTGTCGAGCCGCATGTCGTTGCCGATCATGGTGACCTTGGTGAGCGCCTGCGGCCCGTTGCCGATGAGCGTCGCCCCCTTGACCGCGGGCCCGACCTTGCCGTTCTCGATGATGTAGGCTTCGGCGGCCGAGAACACGAACTTGCCTGAGGTGATGTCGACCTGGCCGCCGCCGAAGTAGACGGCGTAGAGGCCCTTCTTGACCGAGCGGATGATCTCTTGCGGGTCCTTGTCGCCGGCGAGCATGTAGGTGTTGGTCATGCGCGGCATCGGCGCATGGCCGTAGCTCTGGCGCCGGCCGTTGCCGGTGGGCTTCAGGCCCATGAGCCGCGCGTTCATCCGGTCCTGCATGTAGCCCTTGAGGATGCCATCCTCGATCAGCACGTTGCGTTGCGAGGGTGTGCCCTCGTCGTCCACGGTGAGCGAGCCACGCCGGTCCGGCATGGTGCCGTCGTCGATCACGGTGACGCCCGGTGCCGCGACGCGTTGGCCGATCAATCCCGCGAAGGCCGAGGTCTTCTTTCGATTGAAGTCGCCTTCGAGCCCATGGCCCACGGCCTCGTGCAGCATGACGCCGGGCCAGCCGGGGCCCAGCACCACCGTCATCTCGCCCGCTGGCGCGGGCACGGCGCCGAGGTTCACCAGCGCTTGGCGCAACGCCTCGTCCACCTGCGCTTTCCAGTTCGTGGGATCGATGAAGCGCTGGTACTCCAGCCGGCCGCCGGCGCCGGAGCTGCCTTGTTCCATGCGGTCGCCCTCGCCGACCACCACGGCGACGTTGAGCCGAACCAGTGGGCGGATGTCGCCGACGCGGTGGCCGCCCGGCCGGATGATCGAGACCGCCTGCCAGCTGCCGGCGAGCGACGCCATCACCTGGCGGACCCGCGGGTCCTTCGCGCGCGCGTAGGCATCGATCTCCTGCAGGAGCTTGGTCTTGGTAGTGAACTCCACCAGCCCCAGCGGGTTCACGTCTGTGTAGAGGTTGCGGTTGGTGCCCGGGGGCGGCGCCGCAAAGACGCCGCCGCTGCCGCTCTTGATGGCGCGGACCGTCTCGCCGGCTCGCTTGATCGCATCCTCCGAGAGCTCCGAGGCATGGGCGTAGCCCGCGGTCTCGCCAGAGACTGCGCGCAGGCCGAAGCCCTGCGAGGTGTCGAAGCTTGCGCTCTTGATGCGGCTGTCGTCGAGCGACACGGCCTCGGACTGGCTGTACTCGAGATAGAGCTCGCCGTCGTCCATGCCGTGAAGGGCGTCGCCCACCAGCCGCTCGACGCGAGCGGGGTCCATGCCCGTGCGGCCGAAGAACAGGGAATCGATACGGGCGAGGTCGGTCATGTCTGAATTTTCCTGGCGAATTCCGCAGACTCGGCTGGCGAAGCTATCACGCCGCGGCGCCCAGTGTCATATGGGCTTAGGATGTCAGCGCTTCCAGGCCGTGGCGTGCAGGCCTGCCCGGCAGCTTGGCATGCGCGAGATCAAGGTCGTCTTTCTCGGCCGGGACCGAGACCGTCACCGGGTTGGGCGGCGACGGATAGGACTGGCTGAAGGTGAGTTTGAGCGTGTGGCTCGGTTCCGCCGCCTTTCCTTTGGCGGGCGGCACCGGGCCTTCGACGAGCGCGAGCGCGCGGTTCTCGTCGGAGTTGGAGCGGAGCTGCGCGGCGCGCTTGGGGTCGTCGCAGGTGAGCAGCGCCTCGCGGATCGCGCGCTCGGCCGAGGCGTAGGTGAGCACGCCCATCACATGGGGCTCGGTCAGGCGCTTGCCGCTGGCGTCGTCGGGCGGGGTCTCGAGGCCGGCGAAGCGCGGCGTGTCGAACTCGCGCGAGACCGTGAACTCAACCACCGGCGCGTAGGTGTCGAAGCAGGCCCTGCTCGATGTCGTAGACCGACCATCACTGCACCTCCTCGAGACCGCGGTCGAACACCAGGATGGACTGGTTCCTCACCTTGGCGCCCGCGGCCGCGACGGTGATGCCGTAGCTCGGCTTCTACGCGAGGTTGGCGGCGAGCGGCCAAGTCTCGACCGTGACGCCGCCCTTATGCCGATGCCGTCGAGCACTTCCTGGGTGCGCGTCACCGTGCGCAGCACCTGGAACGTGACGTTATTGATGCTGACAGTCTGCTGACCGTCCTTGCTCGCATAAGAGAAATCGGACGCGGATTGCGCGCCGACCGGCGTCGGCACGTGAGCGCTCGCGCCCGAGTCGAACACGAGAAAGAGCAGTGCGCCCGCGGCGCACAGGCCGGCGGTCCGCCATCGCTCGAATGACCTGGCGCCCATGCGCGTCCTGCCGTCGGCTGATTGATTGGGAGCCGCCGTCGTAGCCGCGGATGTCGCGAGCGGCGACTGTCGATCGCGAAGAATCCCGCCCGAACCGGCGGGCTTCGGAATTGCGGCGCCACGCCAGCGATTTATGCGGCATAAGGTCGCAATATAATGGGTCGCCTCCCGTCGTGCCGGGCGCTATTGAGAGGCAGGGAGCGCGGGGGCGCGGAGTTGTGAGGGGCTGCGGCTTTGGTGTAGGGTCCGCCCCATCAACGCCGAGGAACAACCGCAGTTCCGGATCAGCGTGGCGCCCTCCGGCGAAGCCGCGCGCGTTTCGGGCAATTTCCCGTGGACGCGGCGGGTCACTTTCAGAGACGAGAGGCTCGAGACAGCATGGGATTTGCAGCACGCGCGATCGCAAAGCGGGGGGCTTGGAGCGCGCTCGCCTCAGTGGCGCTCGGAGCGAGCACGGCCTTTGCGGAGCAGGCACGCGACTGGCAGCTGGGCATGCAGCCCGCCGCCTCGATCGTGCGTGAGCGCATCGATTTCCTCCACGACGGCATCCTGCTGCCGATCATCACGGCGATCTCGCTGTTCGTCCTCGGGCTCCTGCTCTGGGTGATGGTCCGCTACAACGCCAAGCGGAACCCCACGCCCTCCAAGATCTCGCATAACACCGCGCTCGAGATCGCCTGGACCGTCGTGCCGGTGCTGATCCTTCTGGTGATCGCGATCCCGTCCTTCAAGCTGCTCTATTTCATGGACAAGGCCGAACACGCCGACGTGACGCTGAAGGTGACGGGGCACCAGTGGTACTGGAGCTACGAGTATCCCGATCAGAACGGCGTAGCCTTCGACAGTCGGATCGTGACGGACAAGAACGGTGAGCCCGCGGGCAATCCGCGCCTGCTCCAGGTCGATTTCCCCGTCGTGCTGCCGGTGAACACGACGACCCGCATCCTGGTCGCCGGTACGGATGTGATCCACAGCTGGTTCATGCCGTCCTTCGGCGTGCAGGAATACGCCGTGGTCGGCCGCACCAACGAGAGCTGGGTCAAGATCGATCGCGAAGGGACCTTCTACGGCCAGTGCAACCAGATCTGCGGCGTGAACCATCCGTTCATGCCGATCGAGGTGAAGGCGGTCTCGGCCGACAAGTTCAAGACCTGGGCCGCCTGCGCCAAGGCGGCAGGTGACGACGACAAGGCGAGGGCGGCGTGCTACGGACCGCTCCAGACCGCCGACCAGACCAAGAAGGATGCCGCCCGGATCGCCGCCAATGCGCCGGCGGATGTCGTGAAGTAGCAGGGGAAGACGAGGACAGATCATGGCTCAAGGACACGCGCCCGCTCACGCCGACGATCACGGCAGCCACTACCCCGGCTTCTTCACGCGGTGGTTCTTCTCTACGAACCACAAGGACATCGGGACGCTCTACATCCTGTTCGCGATTTGCGCGGGGCTGATCGGCGGCACGATCTCGATCCTGATGCGCTACGAGCTGATGCGGCCGGGCGATCATCTCCTGCACGGCGACCACCAGCTCTTCAACGTGATGATAACCGCGCACGGCCTCATCATGGTGTTCTTCATGGTGATGCCCGCCATGATCGGGGGCTTCGGAAACTGGTTCGTGCCGCTGATGATCGGCGCGCCCGACATGGCGTTTCCGCGCCTCAACAACATCAGCTTCTGGCTCCTGGTGCCGTCCTTCCTGCTGCTCATGGGATCGACGCTGGTCGGGCAGGGCGCCGGCGTCGGCTGGACGGTCTATGTCCCGCTCTCGAACGCGACCTTCCATCCGGGACCGTCGGTCGACATGGCGATCTTCTCGCTGCACTTGGCAGGCGCCTCGTCGATTCTGGGGGCCATCAACTTCATCACCACGATCTTCAACATGCGCGCGCCCGGCATGACCATGCATCGGATGCCGCTCTTCGTGTGGTCGATCTTGGTGACGGCGTTTCTGCTGCTGCTGTCGCTGCCGGTGCTCGGCGGCGCCATCACGATGCTGCTCACCGACCGGAACTTCGGCACCACCTTCTTCGATCCTGCGGGCGGCGGCGATCCGCTGCTGTTCCTGCACCTGTTCTGGTTCTTCGGCCATCCCGAGGTCTACATCATGATCCTGCCGGGCTTCGGCATGATCAGCCAGATCATCTCGACCTTCTCCAAGAAGCCGATCTTCGGTTATCTCGGCATGGCCTATGCCATGGTGGCGATCGGCGTGATCGGATTCGTGGTCTGGGCGCACCACATGTTCACCACCGGCATCTCCGTCGACACCCGTGCCTACTTCACGCTCGCGACCATGGTGATCGCGGTGCCCACGGGCATCAAGATCTTCTCCTGGATCGCCACCATGTGGGGCGGATCGATCGAGTTCAAGACGCCGATGCTGTGGGCGATCGGGTTCCTGTTCCTGTTCACCGTGGGCGGCGTCACCGGCGTGGTGCTGGCGAACTCCGGCGTCGACTTCGCGCTCCACAATACCTACTACGTGGTCGCGCACTTCCATTACGTGCTCTCGCTCGGCGCGGTGTTCTCCCTCTTCGCCGGCTTCTACTACTGGATCGGCAAGATGAGCGGCCGCCAGTACAACGAGACGCTCGGCAAGCTGCACTTCTGGGTCACCTTCGTCGGCGTGAACCTGACCTTCTTTCCGATGCACTTCCTCGGGCTCGCCGGCATGCCGCGCCGGATCAGCGACTACCCCGACGCCTTCGCCGGCTGGAACATGGTCGCCTCGATCGGCAGCTACATCTCCGCCGCCGCCACGCTGCTCTTCGTCTTCATCGTGTTGCAGACTCTGCTCGCGGGGAAGAAGATCGGCGCCAACCCCTGGGGCCCCGGCGCCACCACCCTCGAGTGGACGGTCTCCTCGCCGCCGCCCTTCCACAGCTACGACGAGCTGCCGGTGATCGGGCCGGAGCCCGCGCACTGAGCTTTCGTAGAGGATCCCGCCCGACGTGACCGATCTCTCGCTCAACCGCGCCAGCGACTTCACGCAAGCCGGCGCGCGTGTCGAGGATTACGCGGCACTGCTGAAGCCGCGGGTCATGTCGCTGGTGGTGTTCACGGGCTTCGTCGGGCTCCATCTGGCGCCGGGCCATCTGCACCCGGTGCTGGCGGCGGTCGCGGTGCTCTGCATCGCGGTGGGTGCGGGTGCGTCGGGCGCCATCAACATGTGGTACGACCGCGACATCGACGCGCTGATGAGCCGCACGGCGAGCCGGCCGCTGCCGGCGGGCCGCATGGCGCCGGGCGATGCGCTGGGCTTCGGCTGCTTCCTCGCGGGCGCGTCGATCGTGCTGATGGGCCTCGCTATCAACCTGGTGGCGGCCGCGCTGCTGGCGCTCACCATCGGCTTTTACGTCTTCGTCTACACGATCTGGCTCAAGCGGCGGACGCCGCAGAACATCGTGATCGGCGGCGCCGCGGGCGCGCTGCCGCCGATCGTCGGCTGGGCCGCGGCGACCGGCGACGTGGCGCCGGCGGCGGTGGCGCTCTTCGCGCTCATCTTCTTCTGGACGCCGCCGCATTTCTGGGCGCTTTCGCTCTATCGGGCCGGCGACTACGAGCGTGCAGGTGTGCCCATGATGCCGGTGGTGGCGGGTGCACGCTCCACCAAGCTCCAGATGTTGGCCTATACGGTGGTGCTCTGGCCCTGCGCGCTGGCGCCTTATGTCCTCGGGGTCGTCGGCGGGGTCTATGCGGCAGCGGCGCTCGTCCTCAGCGCGGCCTTCACCGGCTTCGCGGTCAAGGTGTGGCGCGATCCCACACACAAGAGCGCCAGGCAGATGTTCGGCTTCTCGATCCTCTATCTCTTCCTGCTGTTCGCCCTCCTGCTGATCGACCGGATGCCGCAGGGCGTGCCGGGCCTCGCCTAGAGATGACCGACCTCACGATGGACGAGTGGCAGAAGCGCCGCCGCGCACGGAACTGGGCGATCCTGGCGCTGCTCGCGGGTTTCGTAGCGCTCGTCTACGTCGTCACCTTGGTCAAGCTGGGGGCGTTTTGATGGCGCCTGGCCGCCGCCGCAACCGCAACACGGTCCTCGCGCTCCTCGGCGTGATCGCAGTCATGGTCGGCCTCGACGTGGCGTCGGTGCCGCTCTATCGCCTCTTCTGCGCCGTCACCGGCTACAACGGGACGACCCAGCGCGCGGAGGAGGCGCCCGCCGCCGAGGTGGCGGGACGGCTCGTCACCGTGCGCTTCGACGCGAACATCGCACCGGACCTCGGCTGGGACTTCCGGCCGCCCGCGCCGGTGCAAGTTCATCCCGGTGAGGAGCGCACGGTCGCCTACCGCGCAGTCAACACCTCGCAGGAGTCGGTCACGGGCACCGCGACCTACAACGTGACGCCCGCCAAGGTCGGGCTCTACTTCGACAAGATCCAATGCTTCTGCTTCACGCGCCAGCACCTCGATCCCGGCGAGGGCAAGGATCTGACGGTGACCTTCTTTGTCGATCCCGACATCGCGACCGACCTGAACACGAGCGACGTCGACACCATCACGCTCTCCTACACGATGTTCCGGGCGAAGGAGCAGGACCCGCAGAGCTCCGAGCGCACGGCCCCGCCGCGGACCGCGGTCGCCGCCGCGCCGTCGTCCGCGCAACCCAACAGGCAATGATCATTTCCGCGAGAAAGACCCCATGAGCGACAGCCACGCCGCGCACAAGCACCCTTACCACCTGGTCGACCCGAGCCCGTGGCCGGTGATCGGCGCGCTCTTCGCCGGCACCATGTTCGGCGGCACCGTTCTCTGGATGCATGAGGCGACCCTGTTCGGCATCCCCGGACCCTGGGTGATGGGGCTCGGGATCGCGGGTGTGCTCGCCATCATGGCGGTCTGGTGGCGCGACGTGATCAAGGAGGCGGTCTACGGCGGCTATCACACGCCCGTTGTGCGGATCGGCCTCCGCTACGGCATGGCGCTCTTTATCGCCTCGGAGGTGATGTTTTTCGCCGCCTTCTTCTGGGCCTTCTTCAACGCCTCGCTGTTCCCGACCGAGGCGACCGGCGGCATCTGGCCGCCCAAGGGCGTGCATCCCTTCGATCCCTTCGAGGTCCCGTTCCTCAACACGTTGATCCTGCTGCTGTCGGGCACCACGGTCACCTGGGCGCACCATTGCCTCCTGGAGAACGACCGCTCCGGCCTGATCAAGGGCCTCGCCGCGACGGTGTTCCTCGGAATCTGCTTCACCTCGCTCCAGGCCTACGAGTACAGCCATGCCGCCTTCGCCTTCAAAGACGGGATCTATCCCTCGACCTTCTTCATGGCGACCGGCTTCCACGGCTTCCACGTGATCATCGGCACCACCTTCCTCGCGGTGAACCTCGGCCGCGCCATCAAGGGGCACTTCACGCCGGACCATCACTTCGGCTTCGAGGCCGCAGCCTGGTACTGGCACTTCGTCGACGTGGTCTGGCTGTTCCTGTTCGTCTGCGTCTACTGGTGGGGCGGCTCGGGCGCGGAGTTCGCGGGCTGACGGCGCGATCCCGTCCGTGACCGGCGAGGGGGGTGCGGTCTCGCCTGTCGCTGCGGCGCTCGCCTGCCGCTGCCCACGCTGCGGCAAAGGGAAAGTGCTCCAGGGCCTGCTCACCGTGGCGCCGCGCTGCCCCGCTTGCGGCCTCGATCTCCGGGCGGAGGACGTGGGCGACGGTCCCGCGGCCTTCGTGATCCTGATCCTGGGCGCGCTGATCGTGTTTGCGGCCGCGCTCCTCGAGCTCAAGGCCGCGCCGCCCTTCTGGCTGCATCTCGTGCTCTGGCCGCCGATCGCGCTCGGGGGCGCGATCCTGCTGCAGCGGCGCCTCAAGGCCTGGCTCATCGCCATGCAGTACCGGCATCACCTGCTGGACACCGAGCGGCGGGACTGAGGCGCTCCGGTGGCGCGGCGCCGGGTTCTCATGCTGACGCTGGGCTCGCTCGCGGGTTTCGCCGTGCTGATCGGGCTCGGCACCTGGCAAGTCGAGCGCCTCCATTGGAAAGAAGGGCTTATCGCCAAGCGTGCCGCCGCGCTCTCGGCGCCGCCGATCCCGCTGCCGCGCACGCCCGAGGCGGCGCGCCCGCTCGAGTTCCACCGCGTCGAGGCGAAGGGCCAATTCCTGCATGACCGAGAGATTCTCGTGCATGCGATCGAGCGGAAAACGGGCGAGGCCGGCTATCTCGTGCTGACGCCGCTCCGGCTCGAGGACGGCGCGGTGGTGCTGGTGGAGCGCGGCTGGGTCCCGACCGACAAACGCCACGCCGCGGCTCGCCCGCAAGGCAATTTCTCCGGCGAGGTGACGGTTCGGGGCCTGTTACGCCTGGCACCCGACGAAAAGCCCGGTTGGTTCGTGCCGTCCAACGATCCCGCGCGCGGCGAGTGGTTCTGGCTCGACCTGCCGGCAGCCGCGCGCACGGCCGGCGTACCGGAGGCGCTGCCGTTCTATATCGAGGCGGGCCCCCTGCCCAATCCCGGCGGATTGCCCGTTGGCGGACAGGCGAGCACCGATCTTCCCAACGATCACCTGCAGTACGCCATCACCTGGTATTCTCTCGCCGCCGCGCTCCTCGTGATCTATCTCATTCTCCTGCGCCGCGAACGCGCGGCCGGCCGACCGTCACGCGAGCATCCATGACGCCCTATCAGACCCTGGAAACGCGCTTCCGCCGCATCGGCACGCTTGGCGAGGCCGCGGCGATCCTGCAATGGGACAGCGCCACGCTGATGCCCGAGGGTGCCGCGCCCGCACGCGCCGAGCAGACCGCGACCCTCCGCGTCATCTCCCATGAGATCCTGACCCAGGCGGACATCGGCGATCTCCTCGCTGGTGCCGAGGCGCAGAACGAGCTCGGCCCGTGGCAGCGCGCGAATGTCCGCGAGATGCGCCGCCGCTGGCTGCACGCGACTGCGTTGCCACCCGAGCTCGTTGCGGCCCTCACCAAGGCCTGCTCCGCCTCCGAGATGGTCTGGCGGAAGGCTCGGCCCGCGGCCGATTTCTCCGCGGTGCGGCCGCATCTCGAGAAGGTGCTCGGCCTCGTGCGCGAGGCCGCTGCGGCGAAGGCAACGAAGCTCGGCGTCAGCCCCTACGAGGCGCTGCTCGACGAGTTCGAGCCCGGTGGCACCACCGCGGCGATCGACGCGCTCTTCGACGATCTCGCGGCCATGCTGCCGGGCCTGATCGACGGCGCGCTCGCGCGCCAGGCGCGGCTCGGTCCACCGCTGCCGCTCGAGGACCCTTTCCCAGCGGAGATCCAGCGCAGGCTCGGCGTCGAGCTGATGAAGCGCCTGGGGTTCGACTTCGAGCACGGCCGGCTCGACGTGAGCCTGCATCCCTTCTGCGGCGGCACGCCCGACGATGTGCGCATCACCACGCGTTACGACGAGCGAAATTTCACGCGCGCACTCATGGGCGTGCTGCACGAGACGGGCCACGCGCTCTACGAGCGCGGCCTGCCGGCGGCTTGGCGGCGCCAGCCGGTGGGCGAGGCCCGCGGCATGAGCGTGCACGAAGGCCAGTCGCTCCTCGTGGAGATGCAGGCCTGCCGCAGTCGCGAGTTCCTGGAGTTCGCCGCGCCGCTGATGCGCGAGGCCTTCGGCGGCAAAGGTCCGGCCTGGGACGCCGACAATCTTTATCGCATCTATACACGGGTCGAGCGCGGCTTCATCCGGGTCGACGCCGACGAGGTCACCTATCCCGCCCACGTCATCCTGCGCTACCGCCTGGAGAAGGCGATGGTGGCGGGCGAGCTCGAGGTCAAGGACCTGCCGGGCGAGTGGAATCGCGGCATGCGGGAGCTCGTCGGCGTGACGCCGGCGAGCGACCGCGAGGGCTGCCTCCAGGACATCCACTGGTACGACGGCGCCTGGGGCTATTTCCCGACCTATACGCTTGGCGCGATGACCGCCGCCCAGCTCTTCGCCGCCGCCAAGCGTGCGGTGCCCACGATCCCCGCGGCGATCGCGCGCGGCGATTTCGCACCGCTCCTGGGCTGGCTCCGCGAGCACGTGCACGGCAAGGGCTCGCTGCTCCCGACCGACGAGCTGCTGCGGCACGCGACCGGATCGACCCTCGATGCGCGCGTTTACGAGGATCACCTGAAGCGGCGCTACTTGGGTGCGTGATAGCGCGGCTAGATCAGGCCCCGCAGCAGGACCACCGCCACCACGCCCGCCGCGAGCGGCACCAGCAGCAAGTCCACGAACCACGCGAGCCCCGCAACCACGGCGGCGGCAACCCACTCGGCGATTCCGCCGCGGGCGAGCAGCGGCACCACCAGCGCGATCAGGATCGCGGCCGGCAGCTGGTCGAGCGCGGCGCGGAGCCGCGGATGCTCGTGCATGCGGCCGCCCGCCAGGAAACCCGCGACGCGGATGCCGTAGCTCACCGCCGCCATGGCAAGGAAGGCGAGCAGCACCTCAGCGCGCATGGCCCGCTCTCAGCGCCGCCACCAGCGCGCCGGCGAGCCCGCCCACCAGCACGGGCGCGCTGCCGCCGAGCGGGCTCCCGGCGAGAAAGCGATCGGCGAGGAAGGCGGAGGCGCCGCTCGCGATCCAGACCGTGGGCACGCGGCTCCGCCGCGCGAGCCCGACCGCGAGCGTCAGGAACACCGCGACGAAGGCGAAGTCGAAGCCCCAGCGCTTGGGATCCGCCACCACGGAGCCGAGCGCGTGGCCGATGAGCGTCGCCGTCGGCCAGGTCGCGTAGAGCACGACGCCCGTACCGAGAAAGAACGCACCCCAATGGCGCCGCTCGCCCGCCGCCATGGTGACCGCCCAGTTCTCGTCGGTGACCCAGGCGAGCGCCGGCAGCACGCGCAGGAGCGGCCATCCCTGGAGCACGCGGCCCATGGTCGCCGCCATCAGGAAGAAGCGGAAATTCACCAGCAGGGTCGCGAGCGCGAGTGCCAGCACCGGCGGCGGCACGGACCACAGGCCCAACGCCACGAATTGCGCCGAGCCCGAGTAGACGATGGCGCTCATGAAGGCGAGCTCGCCGAAGCTCAATCCCGCCTGCTGCGCGAGCGCGCCGAACACCAAGCCGTAGGCCAGCACGCCCAGCGCCACCGGCGCACAGCGCGCCGCGCCTGCGATGAAGGCGGACCAAACCTCCGATCTCCCTGTCGTCACGACCTTCGCCACGCGAGAGGGCAGGTGAGGGGGTGTCGCCGCATCTCCGAGGGGGAGGCGCAAATCGCGTCGAGGAACCGGGCACTCATGCGGCCATGCTGGGCCGCCATGCGAAGCTCAGTCTTGCACTTTCTTGCTCTCGACGGCGGCGAGGCGGAAGACCGCGGGCGTCACGCCATAAGTGCGGCGGAAGCGGTTGGTGAGATGGCTCTGGTCGCTGAAGCCAGTGGCGGCGGCGACCTCGGCCGGCGTGTCGCCGGCCTCTAGAAGCTCGCGCGCCCGCGCGAGCCGCCGCTGCAGCACGTAGAGGTGCGGCGTTGCGCCGGTCTCGCGCCGGAACACACGCAGGAAATGCCAGCTGCTCATCCGCGCCTCCGCCGCAAGCGTCTCGAGCGCGAGGTCCTCGTCGAGCGCGTCTTCGATGAGGTCGCAGACCCGTCGGATGCGGACGCCCGCCCCGTTGCCTTTTTCCGGCATCGGCGCGGGATCGCAGTGCCGCGTCACCAGAAGCGCCAGCGCCTCCATGAGCCGCGCCGCGCGCCCGAGCGCCGAGCGGGAGCGTTCGGCTGCGTGATGCGCCGCAAGCAGCAGGCGTGCGGCCTCGGGGTCGTGCACCACGGCGCGGCCGAAATGCGGCGCCGGCGTAGGCCGGGCCGCGATCTCCGAGGCGACCCGCGCCAGCACCTCCGTCGCGGGATAGACCATGCGGTAGCGCCAACCCGAGGGATCCGCGGTCTCGCCGTCGTGGATGTCGCCGGGATTCAGCAGGACGAGGTCGCCGGGACGCACGTAGTGCCGCTCGCCCCGCGCAATGAAGGTCTCGCCGCCGGCCTCCACCGTGCCGATCGCATAGGTATCGTGCCAGTGCCGCGTGAATCGATGCGTGCGGTACTCCGCCGCGAGCCACTCCACGGGTCCGAGCTCGTGCGTGCGCCAGAAAAGCGTGCGCTCGATCGCGCTCGCATGGTTGGGATCGTCGGGCCTCATGGGGCCAAGCATCGGCTGGAGCGGCGCCCGCCGTCTTGAGAAATCCTGCTCTCTTCGGCCACGCACCGCGCATGGCCGGTATGTGTCGTAGATAGTTTTGGAATATCGCTTTATAATGATTGCCTGACAATATGTTAGGTTACGTGACCTGATACCGGAAGCAGCATCCGCGACCACCATCGGCGTTTGACGGCACCGCAGGCCGGGGCTCGGGTTGCAGCAGGGGGACCCCGGCGATAGGCTCAGCCGCGCTCGTCCCTGGGGATCGGCCCCGGGACCGGCAGGAGCTGTCCCCCCGTGCAGTACGTCAGCACCCGCGATGCCCGCCGTCCGCCGGAGCGCCTTGCTTTCGAGGCTGTGCTCCTGGCCGGCCTCGCGCGCGACGGCGGGCTTTACGTGCCCGAGACTTGCCCGAGGCTCGACGCGTCGGCGCTACGGAACCTGCGCGGCCGCTCCTTCGCGGAGATCGCCGCGGCGGTGATGACGCCCTTTCTGGGCGCGGGCATCGACGCCGCCCAGTTCCGGCGGCTGGTCGAGGGCGCCTATGAGCACTTCGGCCACGCGGCGGTGGCGCCGCTGAAGCAGCTCGATAGCGGGCTCTGGCTGCTGGAGCTGTTCCATGGGCCCACACTCGCCTTCAAGGACTATGCGCTGCAGCTGGTGGCGCCGCTCTTCGATTACGTGCTGCGCCGGCGCGGGGAGCGCGTCACCATCGTGGGCGCGACCTCTGGCGATACCGGCTCGGCCGCGATCGAGGCGCTGCGCGACCGCGCCGCCGTCGACGTGTTCATCCTCTATCCCGAAGGCCGCGTCTCCGAGGTGCAGCGCCGGCAGATGACGACGGTGCGCTCGAGCAACGTGCACGCGCTGGCGATCAAGGGCACCTTCGACGACTGCCAGGACCTGGTGAAGGCGATGTTCGCGGACGGACAGTTCCGCAGCGCGCACAACCTCTCGGCGGTCAACTCGATCAACTGGGCGCGGGTGATGGCGCAGGTCGTCTATTACGTGGCGGCGGCGGTCGCGCTGGGCGCACCCGACCACGCGGTCTCCTTCGCCGTGCCCACGGGGAATTTCGGCAACGTCTACGCGGCCCATGTCGCGCGCCGGCTGGGGCTGCCGATCGCGGAGCTGGTCATCGGCACGAACCGGAACGACATCCTCGCTCGGTTCCTCAACGACGGCGCCATGACCATCGCGGGCGTCGAGCCGAGCCTCAGCCCCAGCATGGACATCCAGGTCTCCAGCAATTTCGAGCGGCTCTACTACGAGCTCAAGGGCGGCGACGGCGCCGCGGTGGCCGCCGCCTTCAAGAGCTTTCGCGCCACCGGCACGCTGCCGGCGAGCGAGGCCGAGTGGCGTCGTGCGCGCGAGCTTTTCTCGGCGGTGCGCATCGACGACGCCGAGACGCTGAAGGAGATCGACCGAACCCATCGCGCGACCGGCGAGCTCATAGATCCCCACAGCGCGATCGCGGTGGCGGCGGCGCGGCGCGCGCGGCGCGACCCGGCGGCGCCGATGGTGGCGCTCGCCACCGCGCATCCCGCGAAATTCCCCGACGCGGTCGAGCGCGCCACGGGCGTCCGTCCGGCGCTGCCGGCGCGGATGGCGGATCTCTACACCCGCCACGAGCGCATCGAGGCGCTGCCGAACGACATTTCGGCCGTCGAGAGCTTCATATCCGCCCATGCACGACCCGTCGCGGCATCCGCCCGCGTCGGAGGAGGTTGGTGATGTCTGTCCGCGTCTCTCGTCTCCGCAACGGCATGCGCGTCGTCACTGACCGCATGGACTCCGTCGAGACCGCCTCGGTCGGGGTCTGGGTCGGTGTCGGCACGCGCCACGAGCCCGCGGAGGTGAACGGCGTCGCCCACATGCTGGAGCACATGGCCTTCAAGGGTACCGAGCGGCGCTCCTCGCTCGCGATCGCCCAGGAGATCGAAGCGGTGGGCGGCCATGTCAACGCCTACACGTCGCGCGAGCAGACCGCCTACTATGCGAAGGTGCTGGCAGGCGACGTGCCGCTCGCGCTCGACATCCTCGCGGACATCCTGCAGCACTCCGTGTTCGATCCCGCGGAGCTCGAGCGCGAGCGCACCGTGATCCTGCAGGAGATCGGCCAGGCCGAGGACACGCCCGACGACATCGTGTTCGACTATTTCCAGGAATGCGCCTTTCCGGAGCAGGGCATGGGCCGCCCGGTGCTGGGCCGCGCCGAGATCATCCGCCGGCTCGACCGCGGCACCATCGCGGGCTACATGCACCGGCACTACGGCGCGGGCGGCATGGTGCTCGTCGCCGCGGGCAGGGTCGACCACGACCAGATCGTGTCGCTCGCCGAGCGGCTCTTCACGGCGCTGCCGGAGGTGGCGGACACGCGCGCCGATGCGCCGCGCTACAAAGGCGGCGATCTCCGGAAAGTGCGCGACCTCGAGCAGGTGCACGTGGTGCTTGGCTTCCCGGGCCTCGCCTTCGGCGATCCCGATTATCACGCGCTCTCGGTGCTGTCGGCGGCGCTCGGCGGCGGCATGTCCTCGCGGCTCTTCCAGGAGATCCGCGAGAAGCGCGGCCTCGTTTACTCCATCTATTCATTCGTCCACGCCTACAGCGACAGCGGGCTCTTCGGCATCTACGCCGGCACCGGCGAGGCGGAAGTGGCGGAGCTGGTGCCCGCGCTCTGCGAGGAGGTGCGCCGCATGCCCGACGGCCTCGAGGCCGAGGAGATCGAGCGCGCCCGCGCGCAGCTCAAGGCGGGCCTTCTCATGGGCCTCGAGAGCACGTCGGGCCGCGCCGAGCAGCAGGCGCATCACATGCTGCTCTTCGGCCGTCCATTCGATGCCCGCGAGATCGTGCAGAAGATCGAGGCCGTCGATGCCGCGGCGGTGATCCGGGCCGCGCGCCGGATCGGCGCGGGTCCGCTCACCCTGACCGCGCTCGGTCCCATCGACCGGCTCGAGGACTACCGGCGGGTCACCAGCCGGCTTGCCGCCTGACATGGCTGCCCGGGGGAGGGGGATCCCGATGGCGACCGAGATTCTGCGCCTGCCGCGCCTCTGGGTGGGCTCGCCGCCGGCGCTCCGCCTGTGGAGCGAGCGCGTGGTGCTGCGCCCGGCCGAGCGCACGGACTTCGACGCCTGGGCCGAGGTGCGCGCGGAATCGCGGCGTTTTCTCACGCCGTGGGAACCCTCGTGGACATCCGATGCGCTCTCGCGCGGCGCCTTCCGGCGGCGGCTCGCGCGCTACGCGGCTGATTGGCGGAGCGACCAGGGCTACAGCCTCTTCGTGTTCCGCCGCGAGGACGGCCAGCTCATGGGCGGCATCGGCCTCACCAACCTGCGCCGCGGCGTCGCCGAGACCGCGAGCCTCGGCTACTGGATGGGTGAGCGCTACGCCGGCCAGGGCTACATGAGGGAGGCGCTGCGCTTGACGCTCGCCTTCGCCTTCGATCGCCTGCACCTGCACCGCATCGAAGCCGCCTGCCTGCCCAACAACGCCGCGAGCCGCCGCCTCCTCACCCGTTGCGGCTTCCGCGAGGAAGGCTACGCACGCAAATACCTCTGCATCGACGGCAAATGGCAGGACCACGTGCTGTTCGGCCTGCTCCGGGAGGAGTGGACGGGGAGGTAGGGTGTTCACTAGGGACGCGCATAGCGCGGCTCGCGTGCACCACAGTTTTGGATGAGTCCACGCTGGCCTCGGATTCCTGTCTGCCCCCGACTTCCTTGATCGATTAAAGTGGGTCAGCGCAGGGGCAGACGCCAGCTCATGGTGACAATCTCCGAGCATCCGGCCGGCAGTACGGCTGTCGACGCGCGCATGCGCCTGCGTGGCGTGGCCGTTCTGCTCCTCAGCACCGCGGTGTTCGCGTGCAGCAACGCGCTGGCCAAATGGTCGGCGGAGGCGTTCCCGATCGGCGAGGCCCTATTGTTTCGCTGCGCGGTCGCAGTGGCACTGATCGCCCCGTTCGCGCGGCCGACCGCGATGGCCCGCGCGCTCAGCGCCAACCCCGTCCTGCACCTGCTCCGCATCGCGTTCTCGGCGGGCGAGGTCGGCTGTTTCTACTGGGCGCTGGCGAGCCTCCAGCTCGTCGATGTCACGACCTTCTACCTGGCGGCACCGATCCTGTTGACGGTGATCGCGGCTCTGACGCTGAACGAGCGGATCGGCCGCGCCCGGTGGCTCGCGACGCTCGCGGGGTTCGCGGGGGTATTGATCGCCTTGCGTCCGACGAGTGCCGCGGTCTCGCTGCCGGCGCTGATCGCGCTCGTCGGCAGCACGATGTACTCGATCGTGCTCGCCGCGACGCGCCGGCTCCACCAGACGCCGAAAGGCGTCCTGGTGGCCTCGCAGTTCATCGTGCTCCTCGCCGCGAGCGCCGCGACCGTGCCCTTCGCCTGGATCACGCCCACGCCGGCGCAGGCGCTGGCACTCGGTCTGGTCGGAGCGCTCTCGATGCTCGGCAATGTCGCGGTCGTGCGCGCCTTCCAGCTCGCGCCCGCCTCTGCGCTGGCGCCATTCCAGTACGTCAGCATCCTCTGGAGCGCCCTGTTCGGCTACGCCGCCTTCGCCGACGTGCCCGACGGCGCGACCCTGCTCGGCGCTGCGATCATCATCGGGGCCGGCCTTTTCATCCTGCTGCGCGAACGGCGCTTGGCGGAATGAAGACGCGCGGCCGCACTGTTCCGGGTTGGCTCACGCCTGCAAGGACCGGGCGCGCTGGCCTTCACGTTGCATCATGTCGCGCGCGTCCTCGAATGCGCTCTCGAGCCGCCCGAGCGCCTCGCTCAGCAACGGCCGACGCATTTGCCGTGAGTATTCAGGCGTTTGATGTCCTTATGCTCCAGAATGCGCTCAACGCACTGCCGCAAGTGATTCGCTGCCGCCGGCCATCAAGGACAAGGCGGTGTTCGATCGATACCGCCAGCAGGTGATGCCGCCCATCGCGGCCCATGGCGGGAAGTTCATCGTGCGCGGCAGCAAGCTGACGGTGCTCGAAGGCGAGTGGCCGATGCCGCTTCGTCATCCTCGATTTTCCCGTGCGCGAGGCCGCCGAGCGCTGGTACCGGTGGCCGGCGGCAGCGGCAATCTGATCATCGTCGACGGCGTGTAGCCGCGCCGGCAGCGGCACTGCTGCTGCCAGCCCGACGACGACTGGGGGCCGGGTGCCGCTCGCCGCTATTGCTTGACCGATCCCGCGGTCAGGCCGGCGACGTAGTGCTCCACGAAGAATGAGTAGATGACCGCGACCGGGATCGAGCCGAGCAGCGCCGCGGCCATCAGCTGGCCCCAGTAGAAGACGTCACCGCGGATCAGCTCCGCGATGGCGCCTACCGGCACCGTGCGGACGCTGGTGTTGGTGAGAAAGATGAGTGCGTAGAGAAACTCGTTCTGCGCCAGGGTGAAGGCGAAGATGCCGGCCGAGATGAAGCCCGGCGTGCACAAAGGCAGGAACACGCGGATCATGGTCTGGAGCCGCGTGGCGCCGTCGGTGCGCGCGGCGTCCTCGAGCTCGCGCGGCACGCTCTTGAAGTAGCCCATCAGGAGCCAGGCGCAGAACGGGATCAGCAGTGTCGGGTAGGTCAGGATCACCGAGGTCAGCGTGTTGCCGAGCCCCATGCGCTGGATGATGTCGGCCATGGGCACGAACAGCAGCGGCTGCGGCACCAGATAGGTCGCCGCCACCGCGAAGGCTATGAGCGCGCTGCCTGGGAAATTCATCCGCGCCAGCGGGTAGGCGAGCATGACGCCGAACACGAGCGAGATGGCCGTGGAGACCGTCGCCACCAGGAGCGTGTTCCAGGTCCAGACCAGGAAGTTCGTCTCGCTGAGCAGATCGACGTAATGCTTGAGCGTGGGGTGGTACACGATCAGCGGCATCACATGGGTGTTGTAGAGCTCCTGGTTCGGCTTCAGCGACGTCACGGCCATCCAGTAGAACGGGAACAGCTCGAAGAAGAGGAAGAAGCCAAGCGGCAGCCAGAGTTGCAGCGCGCGGACGCGCCAGCCGCGGCGCTCAACCATCACGCCGCCTCATGTAGAGCGCCAAGGCGACAATCAGCAGGCCCAGCGGCGGCAGCATCGCGAGGGCGACCGATGCGCCGAGCCCGAACTGCCCGCCGCTCATGGCGATGTCGAAGGCGTATGTGGCGAAGAGGTGCGTGGCGTTCGCCGGGCCGCCGCGGGTCAGCACATAGACCAGCTGGAAGTCCGCGAAGGTGAAGATCAGCGAGAACATCGTCACGATGAAGACCACCGGCTTGAGGAGCGGCAGGGTCACGTAGCGGAACCGGTCGAGCATGCTGGCGCCGTCGATGGTCGCGGCCTCGTAGAGATCGGGCGGAATCGTCTGCAACCCCGCGAGCAGCGTGATGGCGTAGAACGGCAGGCCGCGCCACGTGTTCACCACGATCAGCGATGTCATGGCCCAGCCGGGATTGCCCAGCCACGACGGCCCGGGATTGGCGAGCCCGGTATGGATCAGGAGCCAATTGATCACGCTGAAGGAGGGATCGAGGATCCACATCCAGGCGACGGTCGAGAGCACCGTCGGCACGATGAACGGCAGCAGCATCGCCGCGCGCACCAGGTTCTTGAGCCGGAAGGCCTGATTCATCACTAGCGCCAGGCCGAGGCCGCCCACCATCTTCAGCACGGTCGCCGCGCCCGTATAGACGAAGGTGTTCTGCACCACCTGCCAGAACACAGGGTCGTGGAAATCGGCCGTGAAATTGGCGAGCCCCACGAACGTGCCGGCCTGTGCCACCGGCCGGTTCTCCAGGCTGAGCCAGATGCCGTAGACGAAGGGATAGCCCACCAGCGCCAGCAGGAACGCCATGGGCGGAGCGATCATGAACCAGCTGAACACCGCCTCCCGCTCGGCCCAGCGCCGGAAACCCTGCGGCACGCGCAGCCGCGCCGCCGGAAGCCGCAGCGGCTCGGTCTCGGCCGACATGGCCGTCAGGCAGCCTTGTAGATCTGCTTCAGCTGCGCGTTCGCGTCCGCGATCACCTCCTTGGTGGACTTGCCCGCGCAGGCCTTCGCGAACATGTCGACCACGACGTACTTGGCGACGCTCTCGGAGGAGGCGCGGCTGATCGGCGCGGGCCAGCCCGGCAGATGCGAGGTCGCGAGCGATTCCCGATAGGGAATGTTCCGCGGCTCGACGTGCCAGAGCGGGGCGTCGTCGAAGGCATGCAGGAAGGGTGCATAGTAGCTGTCCGCCGAGGCGTACCAGCCGCCGACCTGCTCGGGCTGCATCAGCCAGCGCAGGAAATCCTTCGCGGCCTGCGGGTCCGGTGTGTGGGTGAAGATCGAGTGGCTCCAGGGCGCCAGGATGTGGAAGCGGCCCTTGGGTCCCTTCGGGTTGAGCGACTGATCCGTGACCTTGGCGATGTCGGGAAAGTCCCGCTTCGCGGCCCAGAGGATGCTCTCGGCGTTGTTGGTACAGGAGATCTGCTCGCTCAGATAAGCCTTGTTGTTGTTGGGATCGGTCCAGCCCAGCACGTCCTCCAGCATGGTCTGCTGGAAGAATTTCCGGGCGAAATCGACGGCGCGGGCGGTCTCGTCGGAATCGATCACGACGGTCTTGCCGTCGGGCTCCACCTCCCGTGCGCCGTAGGACCAGAGCAGCGGATAGAGCCAGCCGTGATTGTCGCCGAAGCCGTGGCCGAGCTCGAAGCCGAACGGGTGGCCCTTGGCTTTGAGCTTGGTTCCGGCCTCGAGGAGCTCGTCCCAGGTGTCCGGGAATTTCTCGAAGCCCACCTCCTTGAACCAGTCGGTGCGCCAGTTCATCAGCTGGCCGACGTTGCCAAAGGGCACCGCTTTCCACTTGCCGTTCACCACCACGGCTTCCTTCGCGGCGTCGTGCCAGCCGCCGCTCTTCTTGGCGACTTCCTCGGCGACGTCGCTGACATCGACATAGTTGGCGTCGTAAAGGAAGGGCCAGTTGAAGAAGTTCAAGGTCATGTCGGGACCGGACTTCGTCTCGGCGACCGTGGTGACGCGCGTCTGCAAGCCCCCGACGCTCACGAGCTCATAGGTGATATGGATGCCTGTGGCCTTCTCGTAAGCGGGCGCGAGCGTCTTCTGGAAATACTCGTCGTAGGTCTTGATGAAGGAATTCTCGTGCATCAACGAGAGAGATTTGGTCGCGGCCGTCGACTGCCGCGCGCCGAGCGCGGCCGCTGCGGCGCCGAGCGCTGTCGCCTTGAGGAATTGCCGGCGCGACCCGGCCAACGAGGCGTGACTTGCCTTGGTCATCGTTACCTCCCCATTGTGCCGCGGACCGTCGATTCAAATCGGCCGTGGCTTATTGCTTGTCATTCTAGCGGTGGACAAACCGCGCAGTGTCAAGCCTGAGACTTTTCAGGTAACTCGGCAAGTGTCGATTTATGCGCGCGCTCAGATTCCGCCCGCTGCGCCGTGCCAGGAGGGACCCGAGGCGGCGTGGAGGATGCCGCTCGCGGGGTCGAGGCTCACCGCGGAGACGCGCGAGAAGGCGTTGAGGCCGGGATCGTCGCTTTGGACCACCACGCGGTGCCCGAGGGCCGCGAGCGCATCGCGCACGGCCGGGCCGATACGCGCGTCGATATAAGTCTCCTTGCCCTGGCAATGGACGCGGGGTGCCGCGATCGAATCCGCGAGGGGCAGCTTGAAGTCTCGCCAGTGGACGAGCGCATGAAGCACGCCGGTGGTGATGCGATAACCGCCGGCGCCCGCAGCGGCGAAGACGGCGCGGCCGTCCTCGAGCGCCACCAGCACGGGCACCGCGAAGATCGGCATCTTGCCGGGCGCGATCGAGTTGGGCCGGCCGGGACGTGGATCGAAGTTTCCCATGCCGTTGTTGAGGATGATGCCGGTGCCGGGCACCGCCACCAGCGAGCCGAAGCTCGCGGAGACGCTGGTGCAGAGCGCGACCATGTTGCCCTCGCGGTCTGCCGCCGCCATCTGCGTAGTGCCCGCGAGCTTCGGCGGCCAGGGCTCCTCCGCAAGCCGCGTCGCGATCCTGGAATCGTCGGCGATGCCGGGATCGATCGCGGCGACCGGCCGCGGCAGCGCGCGCCCGGGAGCGAGCATCGCCGCGCGTCGCGCGCCGAGCGCGGGATCGGAGAGGGCGGCGGCGGGCCTCGCGCCGATGAAATCGGGATCGCCGTAATGCGCGATGTTGTCGGCGAAGGCCGCCGCCAGCGCCTCCGCCATCAGGTGCCGGAACTCCAGCGCCTCCGGCCGCAGCGCCGCGAGGTCGAAGTGCTCGAGGATGTTGAGCGCCTCGTAGCCCACGGGGTCGCAGCACGTGACGTACTCGAGGCCGCGATAGCGCCGCGGCGTCTCGCGGAGGATGCGCGGCCGATAGGCAGCGAGATCCTCACGGGAGAGCACGCCGCCGCCCGCCTGGCACGCCGTTGCGATGGCGTCGGCGACTTCGCCGGAATAGAAGCCGGCGGCGCCTTCCTCGGCGATGCGCGCGAGCGTCGCCCCGAGCTCGTCCATGCGCAAGCGCTCACCCGGCTCGGTCTGCCCGGCCGCGCGCGGCAGGCGCCCATCGGGGAGGAACATCGCCGAGAGCGCCGGCATCGCGCGGATGGCATCCAGATCCTCGGCAAGCTTCAGGAGCAGCGACCACGTGACCTCGAGGCCCGCCTTGGCGGCGGCGATCGCGGGCTCCAGCACCGCGGCCCAGGGGAGGCGGCCGAGCTTGCGTTGCGCCCAGTAGAGGCCCGCAACTGCGCCGGGGACGCCGACGGCGAGATGCCCGCGCTCGGCCTTGAGGCCCTTGGTGTAGGGCGTCTCGTAGTATTTGAGGCCCTTTGCGTCGTCGATCTCGAACATGTCCGGCCGCGCGGCGCCCGGTGCGCGCAGGTAATGATCGACCGAAATGATCTCGCGGCGATCGGCGACGTAGGCGGACATCCGCCCATAGCCGCCGATGCCGCACATCGCCGGCTCGACCACGTAGCCCGCGAAAGCTGCCGCCACCAGCGCATCGACCGCATTGCCGCCGGCCTCCAGCATCGCAAGGCCCGCTGCCACCTCATCGGGATGACCCGCCGCAACGACGCCACGACCCGACGTAGCGGAGGCGGTTGCAATGGCGCCATACGTCCTTCGACTTGCCGCCTGCGCCGCCGACTCAGGATGAGGCGATCTTCGTTCTGGCATCGATCATGCTCCTCACCGGATCCGCGCGCAAAGCGCGCGAGTCGAAGGACGCACGATGTGCGAGCCTTGTCCCGTGATATCTAGGCGTGGCCGGCGTCGCCGGAGAGCGCGGTCAGGCTGATACCGATCTTGGCGATCGCCTGCTGCCATTTCTGCCCGGAGTTGGGATCGAACACGAGCGCCTCGTCGGCATCGACGTGGAGCCAGCCGTTGGCCTGGATCTCGGCGTCGAGCTGGCCGGGACCCCAGCCGGAGTAGCCGAGCGCAAAGAGGCTTTTCTTCGGACCCTCCCCGCGGCCGATCGCTCGGAGGATGTCGAGCGTGGCGGTGAGCGCCAGATTGTTGCCCACCACCATGGTCGCTTCCTCGGTGTAGTCGGCGGAATGCAGCACGAAGCCGCGGCCCTCCTCGACCGGGCCGCCACGATGGACGCGCGGGTCCGTCTTGAGGCCGTCGGTCGCGACACCCAGCTGGCCCATCAGCTTCGAAAGCGTGACCGGCGGATTGTCGAGATACTTGTTCACCACCAGGCCCATGGCGCCTTCGCTGCCGTGGGCGCACATGTAGATGACCGTGCGCGCAAAGCGAGGATCCTGCATCTGCGGCATGGCGATCAGGAGCTTGCCGGTGAGCGAGCTCCGGCCGAGGCTGGCCGCAGGCCGGCCCGTCTTCTCGGCGCGGGGAGCCGGCTCTTCGGCCGGAACCGGCCGATTTTCCGGGTCTTGCGGCCGCGGCGGCCGCGGGGTCTTGGGGTCCGCCACGAGGCGATCTCCTTGTTCTCGCTCGCGTTTGAGATAGGCCCGCGGCCGTCGGCTTGCAAGCCGCTTGGAGCCTGACGGGCTTGTGAGCTACCGCCAGGGGGCAATCCCCTATATAAGCGGGCGAGGAAACCCCGCATGACCGGCCGTTTGCCCCTCCGCCGCCCCGGGCGCCCCGCCTCCATGGTGCCGCTGTGGCGCGCGCTCGCGATCGTGGCGCTCCTGCTCCTGGCGCCCGCCCTGGCGCGGGCTCAGGAGGCGGCCTCGCCGTGGTTCACCACCGAGCAAGGGAGGGTGCGGCTGATTGCCGCCCAGCCCAGCCTCGGCTCGGCCGACACCGTCTGGCTCGGACTGCAATTCGAGTTGCAGCCGCATTGGAAGGTCTATTGGCGTTCGCCCGGCGATGCCGGCTATCCGCCGCGGCTCGACTGGCGGGGCTCGGAGAATCTCGCCGGCGCCGCAATGGCGTGGCCGGCTCCCGAGCGCTTCACGGTCTCGGGCCTGGAGACGATGGGTTACGAAGGCGCGGTGGTGTTGCCGATCACCGCGCGGCTTGCGAAGGCCGGCGATCCGCTCAGGCTGCGCGCCGCCCTGCAATACCTCACTTGCGAGATCGTCTGCATTCCCTACGAGACGACGCTCGCACTCGATCTGCCCGCGGGCGCGGCCCCAGCTGGCGCGACGGGCTTCGGCGCGCTGATCGCACGCTACCGGGCCAAGGTACCAGGCGACGGCAGCGACGCCGGGCTTCGCCTCGAGGGTGCGAGCCTCGAGACGGGACCGAAGCCGGTGCTGACCCTGGCCCTTGCCGCGAGTCCGCCGCTCGAGCATCCGGATGCCTTCGTCGAAGGACCCGACGGCGTGAGCTTCGGTCCGCCGGTGTTGGTCCTCGACGACCCCGCCCATCCGCTCCTCAAGCTTCGCGCGTTCGGCGGCGCGCCGGACCTGGCGCAGCTGCCGAGCCGCGACCTCGTGATTACCGTCGTCGACGGCAGTCGCGCGATGGAAGCGGCGACGATTCCGCTGGTGACCGCTCCGCCGCCGGAGGTCGCGGCGCTCCTGCCGATGATCCTCGCCGCCCTGCTCGGCGGCCTCATCCTCAACCTCATGCCGTGCGTGCTGCCGGTCCTCGCGTTGAAGCTGCTGGGTGCGGTCCGGGATGCGGGCCAGGGATCGCGTGCGCTCAGACGAGGGTTCCTTGCGACCGCCGCCGGCATCCTGCTCTCGTTCCTGCTGCTCGCGGGAGCGATGATCATTCTCCGCGAGACGGGCGTCTCCGTGGGCTGGGGGCTGCACTTCCAGCAACCGGTATTCCTCGCGGCCATGGCGGCGCTCACCACGCTCTTCGCGGCCAACCTCTGGGGCTGGTTCGAAGTGCCGTTGCCGCGCTTCGTCGCAGATCGCGCGCCCGCGTCCTCCCATGGCGGATCGCTCGCAGGCAACATCGCGACCGGCGCCTTTGCAACCCTGCTGGCGACGCCGTGCTCGGCGCCGTTCCTCGGCACGGCTATCGGCTTCGCTTTCGCGGGCACCAACCTCGACATCGTCGCGATCTTTGCGACGCTTGGACTCGGGCTTGCGCTTCCCTACATCGCCGTTGCGCTCGTGCCGACTGTGGCGCGCTGGCTGCCGCGGCCGGGACGCTGGATGATCGTGCTGCGCCGAATCCTCGGCGTCGCGCTCGTCGGCACCGCGCTCTGGCTTCTCTATGTCCTCAGCGCGGAGGTGGGCCAGCGCGTGGCGCTCGTGGTCGCGGCGGCGCTCGCGGCGCTTCTGGTCGCGCTCGGCGCGCTCAACGCGTCGCGGCTGCGCGCGGCGGGTGCGAGCCTCGCGGTCATCGTCGCGGTGGTCGCGGCGGCGCTCGGTCCGGCGCTTCCCGGAGCGTCCGCGACGGCGACTGCCGACGCGCTCTGGCAGCCGTTCGATCAGGGCCGGATCTCGGAGCTGGTGTCCGACGGCAAGGTCGTGTTCGTGGACGTGACCGCCCAGTGGTGCCTGACGTGCCAGGTGAACAAGCGACTGGTGCTCGACCAAGCGGCCGTGCGCAAGAGCCTGGCATCGCCGGGAACCGTCGCCATGGAGGCCGACTGGACGCGGCCCGATCCGATCATCGCCGCCTACCTCAAGGGCTACGGCCGCTACGGCATCCCCTTCAACGCGGTCTATGGGCCAAGCGCGCCGCAAGGCATTGCGCTCTCGGAGGTGCTGACGCCCTCCGATGTGCTGAGCGCGCTGCAGCGCGCGCGCGGCCCCGCAAGCGCCGGCATTGCTCCTCAAAGCCCACCGAGCGGGGGGTGATTTTCACGGGCCCACCCACTATGTTGTGGCGCATGCGGAGCACTGACCGCGCCGTATTCGACATTCCACTCACGATCACAGAAGAAGGGGAAAGGCGATGATCAAGGTTGGCGACAGGATCCCGTCGGTGAAGCTCAAGCACATGACGGCGGACGGCCCGAAGGACCTCACCACGGACGAGCTCTTCAAGGGCAAGAAGGTCGTGCTGTTCGCGCTGCCGGGCGCCTTCACGCCGACCTGCTCGGCGAAGCACCTGCCGGGCTTCGTGACGAAGGCGGGCGAGATCAAGGGCAAGGGTGTCGACACGATCGCGTGCCTCTCGGTGAACGATGCCTTCGTGATGAACGCCTGGGGCAAGGATCAGAAGGTCGGGGACAAGGTGCTGATGCTCGCGGACGGCAACGGCGACTTCACGCGCGCCGTCGGCCTCGAGATGGACGGCACCGGCTACGGCATGGGCAAGCGCTCGCGGCGCTATGCGATGGTGGTCCAGGACGGCGTCGTCAAGACGCTCAACGTCGAGAACCCCGGCGCCTTCGAGGTGTCGAGCGCGGAAGCGGTTCTGAAAGCGCTCTGAGTCGAGTGAGATCCGAGGGAAGGGTGGGGCATCAACCCCGCCCTTTTTTCTGGAGCGGCGGCCAAGCGGCGCGATGGTTACGCTCCTCTATTCCGCCAATTCATCGATGCGCCGCGATCTGCGCTCGCGCCAGCGCGTCGGCGCGCTCGTTCTCGGGATGGCCGGCGTGCCCGCGCACCCAGACGAACTTCACCTGATGCGGCTCCAGCGCTGCGGCTAGCCGCTGCCAGAGGTCGACGTTCTTGACCGGCTTCTTGTCGGCGGTGCGCCAGTTTCGTCGCTTCCAGTCGTGGATCCAGGTGGTGATGCCGTCGTGCACGTAGCGGCTGTCGGTGTGAAGGCGCACGCACGAGGGCCGCTTCAGCGCCTCGAGCGCCGCGATCGCTCCCATCAGCTCCATGCGGTTGTTGGTAGTCGAGGCCTCGAAGCCAGAGAGCTCGAGCTCGTGTCCGCGATAGCGCAGGATCGCGCCCCAGCCACCCGGGCCCGGATTGCCGCTGCAGGCGCCGTCCGAGAAGACGTCCACCACCGTGCCGTCGGCGGCATCCGTCATCCGCCGACGCCATAGGCGCTAGTGCGCGCGATCCCGCGGTGGAAACGAAGCTTGCGCAGGTACTCGAGCGGATCCTTGGGCCGCACCAGCGCGCCCGCCGGATGGTTCAGGAGATCGTAGAGCCGCGTCAGCAGGAACCGCAGCGCACTGCCGCGGGCGAGCAGCGGCAAGGCCGCATACTCCTGCTGCGAGAGCGGCCGCTTCGCCCGGTAATGCGAGAGCAGCTGCCGCGCCTTCGTGACGTTGAAGTCGCCGTCCGTCTCGAAGCACCAGGCGTTGAGGCAGATCGCGACGTCGTAAGCGAGGAAGTCCGTGCAGGCGAAATAGAAATCGATCAGTCCCGAAACCGCCTCGCCGCGGAAAAACACATTGTCCGGAAAAAGGTCCGCGTGGATGACGCCGACCGGCAGGTCGCGCGGCCAGCGCTGCTCCAGCTCGGCGAGCTCCTGGCCGAGCTCCTCGGCGAGCCCCGCCTTCACCTCGTGGGCGCGTGCCCGGCACGCCTCGTAGAGCGGCCGCCAGCCTGAGACCGAGAGATTGTTGGGCCGGGACATGGCGAAGCCCGCGCCCGCAAGGTGCAGCTCCGCGAGCGCGCCGCCGACCCCGGCGCAATGGAACGGCAGGATGCGGCGCGGCCACATTCCCTCCAGGAAAGTGACGATGGCCGCCGGCCGCCCGCAGAGCGAGCGCAGGGCGGCGCCATCCCTGGCCTTTACCGGCGTCGGGCAAGCGATGCCCTGCGCCGCGAGATGCTCCATCAGCGCGATGAAGAACGGCAGGTCCTGCGGTTGCACGCGCTTCTCGTAGAGCGTCAGGATGAAGGTGCCGCGCTCCGTGCGCAGGAGAAAATTCGAGTTCTCGACGCCCTCGGCGATGCCCTTGCAGGAGACCACTTCGCCGATGTCGTAATCGCGGATGAAGGCCGTGAGCTCCTCGTCACCGACGTCCGTGTAGACCGCCATGGCGCTGCTACGCTTCGGCCGCAGTTGAGATGTGGAGTTGCATGGAGCGCACGATCGTCATGTCTCGGCCTCTCACGGCGCCAACCCTTGTGCGCTCGGGCAGCCTCGCCTAGAGTTGCGCGCGCATTCGCCGGGACATCCCCGGCGGATTCGGGGCGACGTTAGTCCACCACCGGTGGATAAGGAAGAGGGGTCATGGCGGAGCCGATCTCGGCACAGAAATCACCCTATGGCGTGAACGTGGAGGCGGGGAAGGAGTACTGGTGGTGCGCCTGCGGGCGCAGCAAGAATCAGCCCTTCTGCGACGGCTCCCACAAGGGCACCGGCCTCACGCCGCGGCAATACCTCGCTGACAAATCGCAGCAGGTTTGGTTCTGCGGCTGCAAGCAGAGCGGCGGCAAACCGTTCTGCGACGGCACCCACAAGCGCATTTGATCCGACCGCAGTTGATGCGTGTATTTGCCAGGGCGATCGGTGCCCTCGCTTTGGCGCTCGCGGTCGGCGCCTGCTCAAGCTCGGTCAAGGTCGCCTGTCCGACCTCCATCATCATGCCCGAGCTCAAGGCCGTGGCCAAGTTCGGTCCCGGTCCCGGTCGGCAGGATTCCGACGCGATCTACGGCGCGGGCTTGCAAGCCGCCGACAGCAGTTGCAGCGAGGACAAGAAGAAGGGTGGCGTCGCGGTCTCGACCAAGCTCGCGCTGAAGGCGGTCCGGCTCAAGCCGGACGTGCGCGTGGGACAGTTGACCTATTTCGTCGCGGTGATCAATCGCCGGCAGACCATCCTGAACAAGAGAGACTTCGTGGTCGATCTCGATTTCGGCCGGAACCAGGTCCTTCAGATCACGGAGGAGCTCGAGGAGTTCATTCCGCTCGCCAAGAACGCCACCGGCGCCGACTACGGCATCGTCATCGGGTTCGAGCTCACGCCCGACGAGCTGCAGTACATTCGCGAGCACGCGCCTCGCGTTCAGGGCTGAGCGGTCAGTGGGCCGATAGCAGCCGGCAGCTCCGGCGCGGGTGCTCCCAGAGCGCTACCGCCGCAGTCACCGCGAAAGCGGCGATCCAGAGCCAGAACCCGGGCCCGCGCGCGCAAAGCGCATCCTGGCCGCGAGCCTCGCTATAGAAGTAGAGCGGCGCGAGCGCCGTCAGCGACAACGCGAGCCCGGGCACCGCGAGCCGCAGCGGCGGCGCATGACCCCGCAGCATCCGCGCCATCGCGATCAGCAGGAGCACGTTCGCGTACCATGCGAACATCCCGACCGACGGATGCCAGAACACCATCAGCGGTCCGGCCCAGCCCGTGATCAGCGTGTGGTAGCCGAAGCCCCATTGCGGCGGGCCATAGACGCACACGGCGAGGTTCGGCGTGGCGAGCGCGCTCACCCACAATGCCGCCACAATCGCGAACAGCGCAGCGTTCACGCGGCTCGCGGACAGCAATCCCCCCGTATCCCCCGCCCATCGCGAAGGCACGGTCTCACTCCCAAACAGGTGGAAGCGCAATCGTCACCGGGAAATTTGACGACAGTATGGCGCGCCTGGTGCCTCGAATGTCCCAAGCTGGTCATCGAGCGCCGGCGATGGTAAGGTCGCTGCCGTGCCGCAAGCACCCTGATGGGAGAGACCGGGCAGGCCGCCGCGTTTGGCCCAAGCGCCCGGCGCCGAAGGAGCAACCGCCCCGGAAACTCTCAGGCAGAAGGACCGTCAGGGCGAGGGCACTCTGGAAAGCAGGCGCGCCGCTCGCGCGTCTCACCGAAGAGGTAAACCGCAGGGGATCACCGGCGGTGAATCTTTCAGGTTCCCGGACAGAGGGGTATCCGTCTCGACGATCTCCGAGGCGGCCCTCGAACTGTCCGGAGCCGACGTGAGCAATCAATCCCAGGGACCACTCCAGAAGACGCCGCTTCACGCTCTCCACGTGGCGCTCGGCGCGCGCATGGTGCCGTTTGCCGGCTACGACATGCCCGTCCAATATCCGACGGGCATCGTAGCCGAGCATTTGCACACACGGCGCGAGGCGGGCTTGTTCGACGTCTCGCACATGGGGCAGGTGCGGCTCGACGGTGCCCAGAGCGCCCAGGCCCTCGAGCGCCTGGTGACGAGCGACATCCAGGCGTTGAAGCCCGACCGCATGCGCTATGCGCTGCTGACCAACGCGGCCGGCGGCATCCTCGACGACCTCATGGTCACCAATCTCGGGAACCACCTGCACCTCGTGGTGAACGCCGCCTGCAAGGTGGAGGACGTCGCGCACATGAAGCGCGAGCTCGAGCCCGCGGTGTCGGTGACGCCGCTGCCCGACCGCGCGCTCGTGGCGCTGCAAGGCCCCGCTGCGGCGGAGGTGCTGGCTCGCCTCGCCCCTGAGGTCAAGTCGATGGCCTTCATGACCGCGGCCGCCCACAAGCTCGCGGGCATCCCCTGCCTGCTCACGCGGTCCGGCTATACGGGCGAGGATGGCTACGAGATCTCGATGCCGGCCGAGGCCGCCGAGCGGCTGGCACGGCGCCTCCTCGGCGAGCCCGAGGTGAAGCCGATCGGGCTCGGCGCGCGCGACACGCTGCGCCTCGAGGCTGGACTTTGCCTCTATGGGCACGACATCGATACGTCCACGACCCCGGTCGAGGCCGACCTCGGCTTCGCCTTGGGCAAGCGCCGTCGCGAGAGCGGCGGCTTTCTCGGTGCGGACGTGATCTTGCGCCAGCTCCGCGAGGGCACCACGCGTCGGCGCGTCGGCATTCAGCCGGAAGGGCGGGCGCCCGCGCGCGACGGCACCGAGATCCTTGACGGCAGCGGCGCGGTCATCGGGAAGATCACCAGCGGTGGCTTCGGACCCAGCATCGATCGCCCGATCGCTATGGGCTATGTCGCGACCGCGCACGCGAAGATCGGCACCGCCGTCTCGCTGATGGTGCGCGGCACGCCGCGGCCGGCGCGCGTCGTCGCGCTGCCCTTCGTGCCTCATCGCTATTACCGCGGCTGAGCAGACCGCATTAGGGAGAGAAACGTCATGACGCTCAAATACACCAAGGACCACGAGTGGGTACGCGTCGAAGGCGCAACCGCCACGGTCGGGATCAGCGACTACGCGCAGACCCAGCTGGGCGACGTGGTTTACGTCGAGGTGCCGGAGGTCGGCCGCAAGCTCGAGCAGGGCAAGGAGGCGGCGGTCGTGGAATCCGTCAAGGCCGCGAGCGAGGTCTATGCGCCGCTCAGCGGCCAGGTGACGGAGGTCAACACCGAGCTTGCGGGCGAGCCGGGACGCGTCAACGCAGACCCCATGGGCGGGGGCTGGTTCTTCAAGATGAGCATCGCCAATGCCAAGGAGCTCGACGCCCTCATGGACGAGGCGCAGTACAAGAAATTCGTCGAGGGACTCGGCTGATGCGCTACCTACCCCTCACCACCGCCGACCGCCAGGCGATGCTGGCGGCGATCGGCGTGCCCTCGATCGACGCGCTCTTCGCCGATGTGCCGGAGGCCGCGCGCCTCCACGGTCTCCTCGATCTGCCGAAGGCTCAGGGCGAGCTCGAGGTCGAGCGCGCACTCGCCGCCATGGCAGCGAAGAACCTGTCCGCAGGCTCGGTTCCGAGCTTCATCGGCGCCGGCGTCTATCGCCATCACGTGCCTGCTGCGGTCGATCACCTGATCCAGCGCGGCGAGTTCTTGACCTCCTACACGCCCTACCAGCCCGAGGTGGCGCAGGGCACGCTGCAGATGCTGTTCGAGTTCCAGACGCAGATCGCGCTGCTTACGGGCATGGATGTGGCCAACGCCTCGATGTACGACGGCGCCACCTCCTGCGCCGAGGCGGTGATGATGGCGAACCGCGTCACGCGGCGAAGGAAGGCGATCCTCGCCGGTAACCTGCATCCGCACTACCGCGACTGCACGCGGAGCTACGGGCGGTTCGTCGGCTTCGAGACCGTGCTTGCCGATCCCGATCCCACCGAGCGCCAGGACCTGTCGAGGCTGATCGATCGCGAGACCTCCTGTGTCGTCGTGCAGAATCCCGGCTTCTTCGGCGCCGTCCGCGACTACACGGCACTTGCCGCGTCGTGCCACGCGGCCGGCGCGCTACTGGTGATGGTGGTGACGGAGGCCGTATCGCTCGCCGCGATAGAGCCTCCGGGCGCCATGGGCGCCGACATCGTCGCGGGCGAGGGCCAGTCCTTCGGCAATGCGCTCAACTTCGGCGGCCCGCATCTGGGATTGTTCGCCTCGAGCGAGAAATACGTGCGGCAGATGCCGGGACGGCTCGCGGGCGAGACGGTGGACGCCGACGGCAAGCGCGGCTGGGTGCTGACGCTGTCGACCCGCGAGCAGCACATAAGGCGCGAGAAGGCGACCAGCAACATCTGCACCAATTCCGAGCTCTGCGCGCTCGCGGCATCGATCCATCTGGCGCTCTTGGGCGAGGCGGGATTGCAGCGGCTGGGGGCGCTCAACCATGCCAAGGCCGTTCAGCTCGCGGATCGCCTCGCGGCGGTGCCGGGCGTTTCCGTGGTCAACGACACCTTCTTCAACGAGTTCACGGTGAAGCTGCCCAAGCCGGCGGCGGCCGTGGTGGAGGGTCTGGCCAAGCGCAAGATCCTCGCCGGCGTCCCCGTAAGTCGCCTCCATCCCGGCCGCGCCGAGCTCGCGAACCTGCTCGTGGTCGCCGCCACCGAGACCAACACCGAGGACGAGATCGCGGCTTTCGGTGCCGCGCTCCAGGAGGCACTCCGATGAGCGACTGGAGCCAGGCCGTGAGCGCCGGCAAGGGTGCAAAGCCGGACGCGGCGTCGGGCGGCGCGACGATCACAGGCAATCGCGGTCTCCGGATCGAGGAGCTGCTGCTCTTCGAGCAGGATCGTCCCGGGCGCACGGCCGTCGATCTGCCGGAGCCGCCCAAGGTCAAGAGCCGGCTCGGCGCACTCGCGCGCAAGAGGCCGGTGGGATTGCCGGGCCTCGCGGAACCGCAGGTGGTGCGGCACTTCACGCGGCTCTCGCAGAAGAACTACGGCATCGATGTCGGGACCTATCCGCTGGGCTCCTGCACGATGAAGCACAATCCACGGCTGGGCGAGCGCCTGGCGCGGCTCGCGGGCTTCGCGGACATCCATCCGCTCCAGCCGCAGTCGACGGTGCCGGGCGCGATCGAGCTCATGGACACGCTCGCCCATTGGATCAAGACATTGACGGGCTTCCCGGCGGTGGCGCTGTCGCCCGCCGCCGGCGCTCATGGCGAGCTCTGCGGCATCATGTGCGTCCGGGCGGCGCTCGATGCGCGCGGCGAGAAGCGCACGCGGGTGCTGGTGCCGGAGTCCGCGCACGGAACCAACCCCGCGACCGCCGCCGCCTGCGGCTATACCGTCGATGCGATTCCCGCCAATGTCAGAGGCCGCGTCGACCTTGCCGCTCTCAAGGCGAAGCTCGGGCGCGATGTCGCGGCACTCATGCTCACCAACCCGAACACGTGCGGGCTCTTCGAGAACGAGATCCGCGAGATAGCCGATGCCGTCCATGCCGTCGGCGCCTACTTCTACTGCGACGGCGCCAATTTCAACGCGATCATGGGCCGCGTGCGGCCCGCCGATCTCGGCATCGACGTCATGCATCTCAACCTGCACAAGACCTTCTCGACGCCGCACGGCGGCGGCGGACCCGGGAGCGGGCCGGTGGTGATGACCGCGGCGCTCGCACCCTATGCGCCGGTCCCTTGGGTCGTACGCGGCGCGGAGGGTCTGCGCCTCGTCGAGCATGCCGAGGGGCCGGCCAAGGAGAGCCTGGGCCGGCTCAAGCAGAACCACGGCCAGATGGGCATGTTCGTGCGTGCGCTCACCTACATGATGAGCCACGGTGCCGACGGGCTGCGCCAGGCCGCTGAGGATGCGGTGCTCAACGCCAACTACATCCTGGCGGGCGTCAAGGACGAGGTATCGCCGGCCTTTCCCGGCACCTGCATGCACGAGGTGCTGTTCGATGATCACTTCCTCAAGGACACCGGCGTCACCACCCTCGATTTCGCCAAGGCGATGATCGACGAGGGCTTCCATCCCATGACCATGTACTTCCCGCTGGTCGTGCATGGCGCGCTCTTGATGGAGCCGACCGAGACCGAGAGCAAGGAAGGCCTCGATCTCTTCATCGCGGTGATCAAGGGCCTCGCGAAGCGGGCCAAGTCGGGCGATGCGGAATATTTCCACGGGGCGCCCAGGCTTGCCCCGCGCCGGCGGCTCGACGAGACCTTGGCGGCGCGCAAGCCGGTGCTGCGGTGGCATCCGCCGCAACCGGATCGGCAGGCCGCTGATTAGAGGACGCATGCTCGAGGGCTTCGCCACCCGGCGCATCGACACGGGCGAGGCCTCGATCCATCTGGCAATCGGCGGCTCGGGTCCGCCGCTGCTCCTGCTGCACGGCTACCCGCAGACCCATGTCTGCTGGCATCTCGTGGCGCCGAGGCTTGCCCGGAGATTCACCGTGGTCTGCCCGGACCTGCGCGGCTACGGGGAGAGCCGAGGCCGCGCGGCGGATGCCCCGGACCATGCGGCGTACTCGAAGCGCGCCATGGCTCGTGACCAGGTCGCAGTCATGGCGGCACTGGGCTTCGAGCGCTTTGCGGTCGCCGGTCACGATCGCGGCGGGCGCGTCGCCTACCGGCTCGCACTCGATCATCCCGACCGCGTGACGCGGCTCGCGCTGCTCGACATCGTTCCCACCGGCGAGATGGTGGCGCGCGTCGATCGCAACCTCGCCTATGGGAGCTATCACTGGTTCTTCCTGGCGCAGCCCTTCGATCTGCCGGAGCGGCTGATCGGCGCCGATCCCGACTTCTATCTCGACTGGACGATCGGAAGCTGGGTCGGGGAGGGCGCGACGCTGGCGCCCGAGGCGATGGCGCGCTACCGGGCAGCCTTCCGCAGTCCCGCGGTGATTCACGCGGCCTGCGAGGATTACCGCGCAGGGCTCGGCGTCGATGCCGAGCTCGACGGCGCCGATAAGCGGGCCGGCCGGCGCATCGCCTGTCCGCTGCTGGTGCTCTGGGGCGAGCGGCGGCCGGAGCGCAAGGCCGACCGGTGGCTCTCGATCTGGCGGGAGTGGGCCACTGAGGTCGAAGGCGGGCCGATCGTCTCCGGCCATTTCCTGGCGGAGGAGCGACCGGAGGAAATCTCGGAGAGGCTCGAGCGCTTCTTCGGCGCGGATCGATGAGGCTGAGCTGGCGCCCGGCCCGAAGCGCCGAGGGCGTGCGGCGGGTCGGCAACGTGCGCCTCGGGCGCCGCGACGTCTATCACCGGCTGCTGACCATGCCCTGGCCCCGGTTCTTCGGGGTCCAGGCGGTGGCTTATCTGCTGTTCAATGCGGTCTTTGCGCTGCTCTACCTCGCAGCGCCCGGCAGCGTCGCCAACGCGAAGACTGGCTCCTTCGGCGATGCGTTCTTCTTCAGCGTCCAGACCATGGCGACCATCGGCTATGGCGTGATGGCGCCGGCCACGCTCTACGCCAACATTCTGGTCACCATCGAGTCGCTCTTCGGGATGGCAGGCTTTGCCGTAGCCGCGGGTCTGATCTTCGCGCGGTTCTCGCGGCCGACGGCCCGGATCCTGTTCAGCCGAGTCGCCGTGGTGACGGCCTTCAACGGCGTGCCCACTCTGATGTTCCGTTGTGCGAACGAGCGCCGCAACCAGATTTTCGAGGCCCAGGTGCACGTCGATTTCGCGCGCGAGGAGACGAGCGCCGAGGGTTGGGCCCTGCGGCGTTCCTACGAGCTCGTTCTGGCCCGCGACCGCAATCCGCAATTCAGCCTGAGCTGGACCGTCATGCACCCGATCGATGCCCAGAGTCCGCTCTACGGCATCGATCCGGATCTCCTGGCCTCGCAGGAGGCGTCGATCGTGGTGACGCTCACCGGCATCGACGAGACGCTCTCCCAGACGGTGTTCGCGAGAACGACATACCGCGCCGACGAGATCCTATGGGGCCGGAGATTTGTCGACATCCTGAGCGAGACCGAGACCGGCCAGACCCTCGTCGACTACCGTCGGTTCCACGACACGGTGGAAAGCCCGGAATCGGGGTGAAGGGGCCACCCGGAATGGGCGGCCCCGCGCCTTCACGGCATCAACTGGCCGCGGATCTCGCCGCCCTTGTTGGCGGCGGTGTGGATGTTCACGTAGTACTTGCCGGCCTTGAGGTCGTTGACCTGTTCGGTGACGAGGAAGGTGCTGCCCGTGATCGTGCCCGCGGGCGCGCTCGGCGTCTCGAACATGATGAGGACGCCCGCGTTCTTTCCGGGATCAGCAGGGCCGTGGATATGCGAGGCGATCGCCGGCCCGCTGAGGCCGCTATAGGTCACTTTCCAGGTGAGTTCCTTGGTCGCCGGGTTGAAGACGAAAGTGCCGTCGCCGGTGGCGGCGCTGGCATTGGGCGGGACCTCGTCCTTGGCCGTGAGATGCGCCTTGTAGGTGACGGTCCCGGCAGCTGTTCCGCCGCCTTGCGGCTGCTGGATGCAGGCCGCGAGGCCGGCGCCGGCGATCAGCATGACAATGGCGGGTGCAATCAGACGCTGCTTCATGACGTTCCTCCCCCTTTTTCGTTCATTCGCGACGAACCTCGACCCGCGTTTAGTAGCACGGACGCCGCAATGCCCCAACCCGCACGGCCGATCCGGGTGGTCACATCCTTGTGCGGCGCGCCGTTCACGGGCATGGCGCCCGAGGCGGTTCCATTATAGAAACCAAGCGGCTATTCGATTGGTGCCATTACAGAAAATCGAGCCGGAGAGACATCATGGGAGCCCGTTCGCTGGTGCCCGACGACATCGAACGCTATGTCGGCGAGACCATTGCCAAGGAGACGCCGCTGCAGAAGCGGCTCAGGGCCGAGACCGCGAAGCTGCCGATGGCCGGGATGCAGATCGGGCCGGACCAGGGCGCGCTGCTGGCCTGGCTGGTGCGCCTCATCGGCGCCCGGCGCACGATCGAGATCGGCACCTTCACGGGCTACAGTGCGCTTGCAGTCGCCCAGGCTTTGCCGAGGGACGGCAAGGTGATCGCGTGCGACATCAGCGAGGAATGGACGTCGATCGCGCGCCGGTATTGGCAAGAGGCGGGCCTTGCCGAGCGGATCGAGCTGCGGCTCGGACCGGCGGTCGAGACGCTCAAGGGGCTGCTCGCGGCGGGCGGCGCCGGATCCTTCGATTTCGCTTTCATCGATGCTGACAAGTCCGGGTACGACGCCTATTACGAGCTGTGCCTGCAGCTCGTCCGGCCCAATGGCCTCCTGGCGATCGACAATGTGCTCTGGAGCGGTGCCGTGGTGAACGACAAGAAGCGCGATGCCGACACCGATGCGCTCCGCGCGCTCAACTTGAAAATCCGCGACGACGCCCGCGTCGATTCGGCGCTGCTCACCGTCGGCGACGGGCTGACGCTGGCGCGCAAGCGCTAGGCTCTGGCCGGGTCGGCGATGCCATCGCGTTCGGACCCCCTCATCCAGGAAGGCCATCTGCGGCTGAAGCACTGCCGCCACGGCTGGGTGCTCTACAACGCGCGCGACACCTACGTTGGCCGATCGTTCGACCGTTACGGCGAGTATTCGGAGTTCGAGTGCCAGACCTTTGCTCGTCTGATCAGGCCGGGGCAGACGGTCTACGACGTCGGCGCGAACATCGGGGGGCACACGCTCGCCTTTGCCCGTCTGGTCGGGCCGTCCGGCCTGGTCGCCGCCTTCGAGCCCCAGCGCATCGTCTTCCAAATGCTCTGCGCGAACGTGGCGCTGAACGGCTTTTCGAGAGTGTGGACCATATGGGCCGCCTGCGGGCGAAGCCTCGGCCAGGCCAACGTGCCGTCGCTCGACTACCAAGCGGTCAACAACGTGGGCGGTCTCTCGCTGGTCGGCGCGCCCGAGGGCGAGTCGGTGCCGACCATGCCGCTCGACGATGTTGCCGCGCCGGCCTGTCACTTCATTAAGATCGACGTCGAGGGCATGGAGGGCGAAGTGATCGCCGGCGCCGAGAAGACCATCGCCAAGTGGCGGCCGATCCTCTACGTCGAGAACGACCGCGCCGAAAGATCGGCGGCGCTCATCGAGCAGATCATGGCGCTCGGCTATCGCCTCTATTGGCATTTGCCCCGGCTCTACAATTCCCGCAACTTCTTCGGCGAGAGCGAGAACGTGTTCGGCGACATCGTGTCGGTCAACATGCTCTGCGTGCCGCGCGAGGTCGGCATCGAGGTATCCGGCACGGAAATCACCTCGCCCGCGGACAGCTGGAAATCAGCCTCGCCCCAGTTCGGTTGAACTCGAGTCGCCGTCGCCACGATTGACAGGCCGCGCGAACAACCCGCATGAATCCCTTGGAGGGCAGTTGACCTTTCGGGGGTGAGATCGACATGCGCAAGATGATCGTTGCTGCGGCGATGCTGCTTGCCGCAGGCGCCGCGCGCGCCGAGGAACCGGTGCTCAACGTCTACAACTGGTCCGACTATATCGGGAAGGACACGGTCGCCAGGTTCGAAAAGGAGACTGGAATCAAGGTTCGCTACGACGTCTACGACAGCAACGAGGTGCTGGAGGCGAAGCTACTCGCGGGTCACTCCGGCTACGACGTCGTGGTGCCGTCCACCACCCCCTACCTCGAGCGCATGGCGAAGGCCAAGGTGTTCCTGAAGCTGGACAAGTCGAAGCTCGACCATTACGGCAACCTCGACCCACAGATTCTCGCGAGCGCCGCCATCGCCGATCCCGGCAATACCTACGGTGTGCCCTACATGTGGGGAACCACGGGCATCGGCTACAACGTCAAGAAGGTGAAGGCGGCGCTGGGCGCGCACGCGCCGGTGGACAGCTTGAGGCTCATCTTCGATCCCGAGGTGGCGAAGAAGCTCAAGAGCTGCGGCATCTCGCTGCTCGACACGCCCGAGGAGGTGTTTGCGGCGGCGCTCGCCTATCAGGGCCGGCCACCCCTGAGCCGCGACGAGAAGGATTTGGCACTCGCCGGCGAAACCGTGAAGAAAATCCGGTCGGATGTGAAAAAATTCCACTCCTCGCAGTACATCAACGACCTCGCCAACGGCGATCTCTGCGTCGCCTTCGGCTATTCCGGCGACGTCTTCCAGGCGCAGTCGCGCGCCCAGGAGGCGAAGAACGGCGTCGAGATCGAATACTCGATCCCCAAGGAGGGCGCCATGATCTGGATCGACCAGATGGCGATCCCCGCCGACGCGGCGCATCCCGACAACGCGCACAAGTGGATCAACTTCATCCTGCGGCCGGAGATAGCGGCCGAAATCTCGAACGCCGTCGCCTACGCCAACCCGAACGTCAAGGCGACCAAGTTGGTCGACAAGGAGATCCGCGACAACCCGAACATCTACCCACCGGAGTCCGTGAAGAAACGGCTGTTCTTCGACACGCCCGTCACCCAACAGTATGAGCGCGCGCGGACGCGGCTTTGGATCCAGGTGAAGACGGGAAGCTGACCGGCGCGCCGGCGCGCACCTTGAGCGAGGCGGTACCGGAGCCCTTCGTCCGCCTCGAGGGCGTCGCCAAGCGTTTCGGCGGTGTCACCGCGGTCGACGACGTCTCGCTCGACATCGAGCGCGGCGCCTTCTTCGCGCTGCTCGGCCCCTCCGGCTGCGGCAAGACCACGCTCTTGCGCATGCTCGCGGGCTTCGAGGAGCCCGACCGCGGCCGTATCCTGATCGACGGCGTCGACGTCGCGGGCGTGCCGCCCTATGCGCGCCCCACCAACATGATGTTTCAGTCCTATGCGCTCTTCCCGCATATGACCGTGGCTGAGAACGTGGGCTTCGGGCTCCGGCAGGAGCGGCTGCCACGCGCCGAGATCGAGGCGCGCGTCGCGGCCATGCTGGATCTCGTGCAGCTGCGCGGCCTCTCGGGACGCAAGCCGCAGCAGCTTTCGGGGGGCGAGCGCCAGCGGGTGGCGCTCGCCCGCGCGCTCGCGAAGGAGCCGAAGCTCCTGCTGCTGGACGAGCCGCTGGCGGCGCTGGACCGCAAGCTCCGCGAGGAGACCCGGCTCGAGCTCGTGCGCATCCAGCACCGGGTCGGCATTACCTTCCTCGTGGTGACCCACGACCAGGAGGAAGCGATGGGGATGGCGTCCCGCATGGCCGTGATGTCCCGGGGCCGTGTCGTGCAGGTGGGCACGCCCGCCGATATCTACGAGCGCCCGAGCTGCCGCTTCGTCGCCGAGTTCATCGGCGGCGTGAACCTGTTCGAGGGCCGAGTGGCGGAGGCCCGTGACGGCGAGGTCGCGGTCGACTGCGCCCAGCTCGGTCGACGCCTCGTGGCGGTTGGCGCAGGTCCGATCGGATCCGCGGTCGCGATTGCAGTGCGCCCCGAGCGGATCAGGCTCTCGGAAGCGCCGGGCGAGCTGCCCAATTCGCTTGTTGGAACGGTCAGCGACATCTCCTACCGGGGCGAGGCATCGAGCGTGAACGTGGCGCTCGCGAACGGCCGTCTCGTCCGCGTGACGCTGCCGAACATCGGCGGGAGCGGGGGACCGAGCGCCACTGCCGGCGCCGCGGTCTGGCTCGGGTGGCCCGCCGAGGCCGGAGTCCTCTTGAGCCGATGACGCGCGCGTCCTGGGGCCGCCGGGCCGTCATCGCCGGACCCTATCTCTGGCTCGGCCTCTTTGCGCTCCTGCCGCTCGCGATCGCACTCAAGATCAGTTTTGCCCAGAGCGTGCTCGGCATACCGCCGTACACGCCGCTGATCGATACCAGCGGCGACGCGCCCGGTTGGGCCGGCACGATCGAGAACTATCAGCGGCTGGTGTCCGACCGCCTCTACTGGCTGGCCTACCTCTCGTCGATCGGCTACGCCGCGGGCACCACCGGTCTCTGCCTGCTGCTGGGCTATCCCATGGCCTACGCAATCGCGCGGGCGCCTCGGGCCTGGCGGGTCGCCCTGCTGATGATGGTGATCCTGCCGTTCTGGACCAGCTTCCTGCTCCGGGTCTACGCGTGGATCGGCCTCCTCAAGGGCAACGGCTTCATCAACAACGCGCTGATCTGGCTGGGACTGCTGAGCGAGCCCCTGCCGCTCCTCAACAATGCGTTCTCGGTCTACGTGGGCTTGGTCTACGGCTACCTGCCGTTCATGGTCCTGCCGCTCCACGCGCAGCTCGAGAAGCTCGACTGGACACTTCTCGAGGCCGCTGCCGATCTGGGCGCCAGACCTTGGCGCGGGTTCATCTCGGTGACCTTTCCGCTCTCGCTGCCCGGCGTCGCCGCGGGCTCGCTGCTGGTGTTCATCCCCGCGGTCGGCGAGTTCGTGATCCCGGAGCTCCTCGGCGGGGCCGACACGCTGATGATCGGCAAGGTGCTCTGGGACGAGTTCTTTGAGAACCACGACTGGCCCGCAGCCTCGGCGATCGCCGTGGCGATGCTCGCGCTCCTGGCGTTGCCGATGGCGCTGATGCGCCGCTACGTCTCGGAGGAGCGCGCATGACGCGCCGCCCGGTCTTTGCCCAGGCGGTGCTCGGGCTCGGTTACCTGTTCCTCTATGGGCCGATCGTGTCGCTGGTGGTCTATTCCTTCAACGCCTCGCGGCTGGTCACCGTGTGGGCCGGATTTTCGACGCGCTGGTATGGCGAGCTATGGCGGAACCAGGCGATCCGAGATGCCGCCCTGATGAGCCTCGACATCGCCGTGCTCGCCGCCACCGGCTCGCTGGTGCTGGGCACGCTCGCGGGCTTCGCGCTGAGCCGCTATCGCCGGTTTCCGACCCGGGCGCTGTTCTCGAGCTCGCTCACCGTGCCGCTGGTGCTGCCCGAGGTCATCATGGGCCTGTCGCTCCTGCTCCTGTTCGTGGGCCTCGAGGGCGCGGTCGGCTGGCCCGCGGGCCGCGGCGTACTCACCATCGTGGTTGCCCATATCACGCTGGGAATGGCCTATGTCGCCGTGGTGGTGCAGGCGCGGCTCAACGCCTTCGACCGCTCGGTCGAGGAGGCGGCGCTCGACCTTGGCGCCCGCCCATGGAAGGTGTTCGCGGTGATCACCTTGCCGCTGATCGCGCCGGCGCTCGCGGCTGGCTGGCTGCTCGCCTTTTCGCTCTCGCTCGACGACCTCATCATGGCGAGCTTCGTGTCGGGACCTGCCTCGACCACGCTGCCGATGTTGATCTTCTCGAGTGTCCGGCTTGGAGTCAGCCCCCAGGTCAACGCCCTCGCCACCATCCTGGTGGTCCTGGTGACGATCGTCGCGGTGGTCGCCGGCCGGCTCCTGGCCCGGCCTTCGGAGGGTCAGGCGTCGTAGGCGAGGATGGAGTGGAAAGGCACCTGGAGGCGCTTGCGCCCGGCCAGGAAGGTGAGCTCGATGATGCAGGCGGCGCCGGTGACGTTGCCGCCGACCTTGCGCACGAGATCGATCGCCGCCGCCATGGTCCCGCCGGTCGCCAGCAGGTCGTCCAGCACCACCACGCGCCGGTCGGGCTCGATCGCATCCGCCTGGATCTCGATGGTGTCCGTACCGTACTCGAGGTCGTAGGTATAAGGAATGGTGGCACCGGGAAGCTTGCCCTTCTTGCGGATCATCACGAAGCCGCAGCCGAGCGCGTAGGCGAGCGGCGCCGCCACCAGGAAGCCTCGGGACTCGATGCCGACCAGCACGTCCGGACGATGCGCCCGGATGGCGTCGGCGAGCTGATGCACGGTCTCGCGCCAAGCCCTGGCATGCGACAGCAGGGTCGAGATGTCGTAGAACAGGATGCCCGGCTTGGGAAAATCCGGGATCGACCGGATGTGCTCCTTGAGGTTCATCGTTGCCTTAATCCCCGCTGGAAGCCGCGCCGGGCCGCACTCTAGCGGGTTCCCCCGGGGCCGGCAGCTTGCATTTCGCGTGGCTCGCGCGTTTCGGCCCCTGTAAAGTGACAATGATGGCTCAAGACGCTTGGCTCGAGAGCGGCTTTCGGGAGGGGGCCTTCGTGCTTCGTGCGGGCGGCGCCTGGCGGGTCCAGAGCGCCGCGGAGCTCGACCGCAAGCTCGAGGCCCTCGATCCCGGTGCCGCGCGTTCCGCGCTCATCGACCTCGCCGAGGTCGAGAGCCTCGACTCCGCCGGCGCCTGGCTGCTGCTCCGCACCGAGCGCACCCTCGAGGGCCGCGGCCTCGCGGTTCGCGTCGCGAACGTGCGGCCCGAGGTCGAGCCCCTCCTCCGCAAGGTCGAGAGCAGCCGCGAGGCGGTGCCGCGCGAGCGGCGGCGCCACCGCCACCACGGCTTCCGCGACTTCGTCCGCGACGTCGGGGAGGCCACGGTCTGGTTCCTCTCCCAGGCGGCGGAGCTGGTGGGCTTCCTGGGCCTGGTCACCATCACGGTGGCGCGCACCCTGCGCCGGCCGGGGCGGCTCCGCATCATCTCGCTGGTCACCCACATGGAGCGCACCGGGGTGAGCGCGATGCCGATCGTGGGGCTGATCTGCTTCCTGATCGGGGTGGTGCTCGCCTACCAGGGCGCCGACCAGTTGCACCGGTTCGGCGCCGAGATCTACACGGTGAACCTGCTGGGCATCGGCATCTTGCGCGAGCTCGGGATACTCCTCACCGCCATAATCGTTGCGGGTCGCTCGGGCAGCGCCTTCACCGCTGAGATCGGCGCCATGAAGGTGCACGAGGAGGTCGACGCCATGCGCACGCTCGGCCTGGATCCCGTGGAGATCCTGGTGCTGCCGCGCATGTTCGCACTGGTCATGGTGCTGCCGCTGCTGGCGGTCTACGCGAATTTCATGGGGCTCCTGGGCGGCGCGCTCATGTCCTGGGCCGCGCTCGGCATCAACCTGCCGCTCTTCCTGCGCCAGCTGCAGAGCGCCCTCTTCGGCTGGACGTTCTGGCTCGGCCCCTTGAAGGCGCCTTTCTTCGCCGTGGTGATCGCGCTGATCGGCTGCTATCAGGGATTGAAGGTATCCCAGAGCGCCGAGAGCGTGGGCCGCCTCACCACCGTCTCGGTCGTGGAGTCGATCTTCCTGGTGATCGTGCTCGACGCTGCCTTCTCCATCGTGTTCTCGTACCTCCATGTCTGAACGGGCCAACGGCGGCAACGGCGCGGAGCCGCCGCCCATCATCCGCATCCGCGAGCTCAAGACCCGAATGGGCAATCGGGCGATCCACCGAAACCTTGATCTCGACGTTCGCCGCGGTGAGGTGCTGGGCGTCGTGGGCGGGTCGGGCACCGGCAAGTCGGTCCTGCTGCGCGTGGTCGTGGGTCTCATCCCGCCGCATCGGGGCACGATCGAGGTGTTCGGCGAGAACATCTCCAAGCTCGACACCGAGGGGATGCGGAAGGTCGAGGCGCGCTGGGGCGTGCTGTTCCAGGACGGCGCGCTCTTCAGCTCGCTTACCGTCGCCCAGAACATCCAGGTGCCGCTCAAGGAGCACCTCAGGCTCTCCCAGCACCTGATGGACGAGATCGCCGCCATGAAGATCGCGCTGGTGGGGTTGCCGCCTGACACGGGCGGGAAATATCCGGCAGAGCTCTCGGGCGGCATGCGCAAGCGCGCGTCCCTGGCGCGGGCGCTTGCCCTGGATCCCGAGCTCCTGTTCCTCGACGAGCCCACGGCCGGGCTCGATCCCATCGGCGCGGCCGCCTTCGACGCGCTGATTCGCGATCTCCAGAAAAGCCTGGGGCTCACGGTCTTCCTGGTCACACACGACCTCGACACCTTGATGACTATCTGCGACCGAATCGCCGTCCTGGTCGACAAGCGAATCAAAATCGGCACAATTGCCGAGCTGTTGCACGACGCGCACCCGTGGATTCACGCGTATTTCCACGGGCCGCGCGGGCGTGCCGCGCTCGCGGCTCATGAGGGGGCTCAGGGGGGCTGAGGGGGAAATGGAGACGCGCGCCAACTATGTCATGGTCGGCTCGTTCGTGCTCGTGGTGCTGGCAGGCGTCTTCGTGGCCATCCTCTGGCTGGCGCATGCCCAGTTCAACCAGCAATTCGTGAACTACGACATCTACTTTACGGGCTCGGTCACGGGCCTGAGCGTGGGCGCGCCGGTCAACCTCAACGGTGTCCAGATCGGCAAGGTCACCGAGATCCGCCTCGATCCCGTGAACCCCGATCAGGTTCGGGTCAGCATCGAGACGGATGCGGAGGCACCGGTCAAATCCGATTCGGTAGCCTCGCTGGAGCTCACCGGCATCACCGGCATCTACTACATCGAGATCAGCGGCGGTACCCGCGAGGCGCCGCCGCTCACCCGCCAGGAAGGCCAGCGTTATCCCGTGATTGCCGCGAAGCCGTCGCGATTCGCCTCCCTGGTCGCGAGCGCGCCCGAGCTAATGAACCGCGCGATCGAGGTGGCGGACCGGGTCTCACAGGTGCTCGACGAGAAAAACCGTCTGGCCATCGCGCAGACGCTGGCCAACATCGAGCAGGTCAGTGAAATCGCGGTCCGCGATGCCGACAAGGTGGATGCCATCGTCGACGACACCAAGGCCACTGTGAAAGACTTCCGCGCCACGACCATGCCCCTGGTCAACGGGTCCCTGACCGAGCTGCAGAAGGCCCTGAACTCCGCCAACGTCATCATTGGCGATCTCGCGGTGACCGCCAAAGGTCTGAACACCGTTTCCGGGCATATCGACGCGCTCATCCAGGAGAATCGGCCGGGAATCCGTGACTTCATGCAAGGCGGCTTGAACGACCTCCATGCGCTCATCTCCGACGCGCGCGTGCTCGTCGCGGGCATGATCCGCGTCGTCGGGGAGATCGAGCGCGATCCCACGCGGTTCCTCTTTGGCGAGAAGCGGGAAGGATACAGACCAAGATGATTCGGCGACGCACGATCCTTCTGGCGGTGCCCGCGGGCCTCGCGGCTTGCTCCGGGCCGCTCGGCGGCGGAGCGCCGCCCCAGCTCTATACCCTGTCGCCGGCGAGGGATTTCCCAGCGAACCTGCCGCGCAGCAATGCCCAGCTGCTGATCGAGGCGCCATCGGCTCCCGGCGGCCTCGACACCGAGCGCATCGCGTTGATGAAGAGCTCCATCAGCCTTGATTACTTTGCGGGCTCCGCGTGGACCGACCGCGCTCCGCGGCTGATACAGAACCTGCTCGTGGAGTCGTTCGAGAACACCGGCAAGATCGCGGCCATCGACCGCGAGAGTCTCGCGCTCCGCGCCGATTTCGTGCTGGAGCCGGACGTGCGCGATTTCACGGCGATTTACGGCACGACCGATGCGCCGACAGTACGCGTGCGCATCGGGCTCAAGCTGGTGCGCCTCCCGGACAAGCAGATCGTCGCCATGCGCAGCGTCTCGGCCGATACGCCGGCCAAGCAGAATTCCGTCCCCGGTGTGGTGGAAGCTTTCGATACGGCTCTCCATCAGGTGATGACCGACGCCGTGGTGTGGACGCTCTCCGCCATGTCCGGCAAGTAGCGAACGAGCGCGGACTCCGGGCTGATGCTCGACTTCGTTCACCTGCCGAGGCCGGAGCTCGAGCGCATGGCGGCGGCGGGGCAAAGGGCGCTCGACTGCTTGCGCGCCCTCGCCAGCGGCGGTGTGCTGGGCGAGGCACTCGGCGCGGGTGACGGCTTCCAGGACTGGGAGCATTATCCCGCGGGCGACGTCTACGACCCGACGACGCACGCCCAGTACTACTACCATGCGCATCCTGCGGGCGAGCGGCCGGCCGATGAGCACGGGCACTTCCATGCGTTCCTGCGTCCGCGGGGGATGCCCATCGGCGTGCAGCCTCTGATGCTGCCGGAACTTGCCATCCCCGATGCGCCGGCTCAGCCCCGCGGCCCCGTCCTACCGCCCGCGCGGCAGCCGAACCAGGGCGAGGACAACGACAAGCTCAGCCATCTCGTGGCGATCTCGATGGATGCGCGGGGCATGCCGGTCCGGCTCTTCACCACGAACCGCTGGGTGACCGGCGAGACCTGGTATGGCGCGGAGGACGTCGCCCGCATGCTCGACCGGTTCGTGATCAACGTGAGTCAGCCGTCCGTGCCGCTCAACGCCTGGATCACCGCGATGTTCGCCCTGTTCCGCCCGCAGATGCGGGCCCTGCTGTCGGCGCGCGACGCCGCGGTCATGAACTGGCGCCGTCGGCACCGCGGCAAGATCCATGTCTTCGAGGACCGGCGCCTCGAGGTGACCTCGGCGACGGAGATCGACCTCGAGGACCAGATCCGGCGTGTCGAGGCTGCGCTAAAGCGCGCGGCGTAGGTCGTGGTGCGATCCTCGGCCACATCGGGGTGCAGTTAACCCGTCATTAGGCTTGCCCGCCCACCATGGAGGACGCGGACGCGCGCCTTCTCCGCGCGGACGGCCGATGGACGATGACCGACACCCTCACCCGATCGGACGTAGACAGGCTTCTGGCGGATCCGTCGCCCGGCAACCGCGCCGACATGGCAGCGAAGGTTGCGCGCGAGTTCCGCCGCGGCAACCTCACCGGCGAGGAGCGGCGGATCGCCGAGGCGATCGTGCGCGCGATGGCGCAGGATGCCGTCGTGCGCGTGCGCAAGGCGCTTGCCGAGCATCTCAAGGAGAGCAACAGCCTGCCGCCGGATGTGGCCAAGCTCCTTGCGGCCGACGTCGAGGCGGTCGCGATACCCGTATTGCAGTATTCGACGGTGCTGAGCGACGAGGACCTGGTCGCGTTCGTCAAGGGCGCGACCTCGGAGAAGCTCAAGGCGATCGCCAGCCGGCGCACCGTATCGGCACCGGTCTCAGATGCGGTCGTGCGTACCGATGACGCGAAGGCCATCGCCGCTCTAGTCGAGAACAAGGGCGCGGCGATCGCGGAGCCGACCTTGCGTACCGTGCTCGTCCGTCACGGCGGTACACGCGAGGTCGGCGAATCCCTGGCGCGGCGGCCGAAGCTGCCGCTGCCGATCCTGGAGGGGCTGGTGCTGGCGGCGTCGGATCGGCTCCGCGAGGTACTGATCGAACGGCACGATCTGCCGGAGCGGCTCGCGAGCGATCTGGTGTTCCAGGCGCGCGAGCGCGCCACCGTGGGACTCGTCTCGCCGAGGTCGCCGGCGAGCGAGGCCATGGATCTTGCCGCGCACCTGAAGCGCGCGGGGCGTCTCACTCCCTCGATCATCCTGCGCGCGCTCTGCCTGGGCGATCTCACTCTCGTCGAGGCGGCCTTCGCGACGCTCGCGCGGATACCCGTTCACAACGCGCGCCTGATGATTCATGACGCGGGGTCGCTCGGCTTCAAATCGCTCTACGACCATACCGGCATGCCGAGGGCGCTCTTCCGGGCGTTCCGGATCGCGCTCGACGTGGCGCGCGACACGCCGCTCGACGGCGGCGAGCGAGACCGCGAGCGCCGTCAACGCCGCATGATCGAGCGCATCCTCACGCAGTTCGAGGATATCGGCGCCGAGAACCTCGATTTTCTCCTGAGCAAGCTCCAACAGGCAGCGGAGGCGGAGACAATCGCCGCCGCCTGATCACGAGCCTGGCTTCAACGGCTGCGCCAGATCGTTACGCGGCGGCAAGTGATGGCGGCGCAGGCACGCCCGCATGTAGGCGTCACGCTTGGCGGCGCCGTCCGCCGTATAGTCCGGGTATTTCTGGAAGGACTCCTTCCCGCAGTTGTCGCTCTGCTCCCACATTTTGTTGGATTTCTGCAGCTGCGTACCCTGGTTCTCGTAGAGCGTGGTTTGGCCGCGAACGCCGGTTCCGACCAATGCCATTGTCATGGTCGCCGCCAGGCCGGCCACCAGTCTCCGTCTGACACCCATCGCGTCGTCCTACTCTTTACCAACAACCGCAACGGCGATCTTAGCCCGGTCCAAGGTGCCGCGCCAAAGCCTTGCCGGATCCGGAAAAACCGTTGTCACGGTGTGGAAATGCTGGCTTTCTTGGCCGGGTTTCCGCGCGCAGCCGGGAGGGGCGAGGTGCTGGCGAGGCGTGTCTATATCTGGCTTACCCCTGACACGCATGCGTGGCCGGCGCTGGTGTTCCGCATCGTGCACCACGTCTTCGCGGTCTCCGGCCTCGTGGCGCTGGTCACGGACACCGTGGGCGAGATCCACGATCGCGTCGGCCCTGCACTCGGCATTGCCTTCGAACTCACCCTCGGTTTCTTCACGATCGAGTACGCCGTCCGGCTATGGGCGGCATCCGAGGCGCCCTGGGCGCATCCCGGTCATCACTGGCGCGCGCGCTGGCAATGGGTGAGCAGCATCGGCCTGGTCGATGCGCTCGCGTTGCTGCCTCTGGCGGCGATGCTGGCGGGCGCGCCTCTGCTGGTGACGCGGGTGCTCGGTGTGCTCTGGATCCTCAAGTTCGGGCGCTATTCTGAAGGCATGGCGATGGTTGGGCGCGTGCTGCGGAACGCACGTGGTCCGGTCGAGAGCCTGTTCCTGGCGTTCCTGGTCGTCCTGCTCATGGCAGCGACCCTCGAGTATCTCGCTGAGAGCAAGGCGCAGCCAGAGGCCTTCAGCAGCATTCCCGCAGCGCTCTACTGGGCGGTCACGACGCTCACCACCACCGGCTACGGCGACGTGGTTCCCCTGACGTCGCTCGGCCGCTTCATCGCGGGCTTGGTGATGATTTGCGGCATCGCCACCTTCGCCTTCCTGGCGGGCATTCTCGCCAACAGCTTCGCCGACGAAATGCGCCGGCGAGAGTTCCTGCGCACATGGGACCTGGTGGCGCGGGTACCGTTCTTCCGCGACGTCGGCGCCTCCGCGATCGCGGAGGTGACGAAGCTGCTGCGGCCCCACGACGTGCCGGCGGGCGCCGTCGTCACTCGCCGAGGCGAGCCCGGAGACTGCATGTATTTCATCGCCGAAGGGGAGGTGGCGATCCAGATCGAGCCGAAACCGCTGGTGCTCAGCACGGGCGAATTCTTCGGCGAGATCGCGCTGGTAACCGGCGGCCCGCGCACGGCGACCGTGGTGGCGCGCAAACCCTGCCAACTACTCCTGCTCGATATCGCGGACTTCCGCCGGCTCGCCTCGGCTCAGCCCGACCTCATGCGCGCGATCGACGAGGAGGCCCGCCGCCGCATGGCCCATGCGCCGCAGCGCGAGACGACCGCGAGCAGTTAGGGCGCCGCCGCGGCGAATCTGCGCAGCATGCGCAGGGGCACGAAGATCACGGCGTAGAGCAGCAGGGGCGCCTCGATGAGCAGAAGCGCTTTCGCCTGCTCCGCTGCTACCATTCGCCGGCCGGCCTCCAGCTTGGTCGCACGGCAGCTGGTGGCGAGCGGCCCCACACGCTCGGCGCAGGCATCCTCGACGTAGTCGTCGAGCGCCACCACGCGACCGTCGACCCGAAGCGTGTCCTTGAACTGCGGATAGAGCTTCGCCGACATGACAACGATCCACGCGGCAGCGAACAGGGTGAAATAGCGGGAGAGGGTGCTCGCGGACGACACGTGTCGGGCTCCAGCATGGACGACCCGGGATGAAGCGTTTCCCATCGGCGCTTGTCAACCGGATGTCAGGAGCTCGGCCTATCGGCGGCAGGGCGTTTCGGGCATCATCAGTCCGATGAGGCGCGCATGACCCCGGCGCTTCGGTGCTCCATGAAAGTCGCGGTGTTCGCCGCGGCCTCGCTACCGCTGGTGCTGCTGGCGCGCGGGGCGTTCTGGGGAGCGCTCGCCGCCGATCCCTATCCGCCGGTGATCCAGGCCACCGGCCTGTGGTCGCTTCGGCTGTTGCTGCTGGGCCTCGCGCTCTCTCCGCTCGCGCGCGCGACCGGCTGGGCCTGGCCGACCGATCTCCGTCGCATGATCGGGCTTTTTGCCGCCTTCTACGCGCTGGTCCACCTCGCGGTCTGGGCCAAGGATTACGGCTTCGATTGGAGATTCCTCGCGAGCGAGATCGTCGCGCGTCCCTACCTCGCCGTCGGCACGGCGGGCGCTCTCCTGCTGGTGCCGCTCGCGGCCACCTCGACCGGCGGTGCGGTCCGGCAGCTCGGCGCGCGCATCTGGCGGCGGCTCCATTGGCTGGTCTATCCCGCGGCAACGCTGGCGTACATCCATTTCGCCATGGCCGGCCGCTTCACCCGTGCGGAGACCGTGATGGACGGAGCGCTCCTGGTCGGACTTCTCGCCATCCGGATCATGCGGGCGGGCCGGCGACAGGCCCTCGCTGCGCGCCCTCTATTCCTGAGCTAAACGATCTCGGCGGCGCGACGAACGCTCGCGATCATCGAGCTCCGAAGCAGGAACTCGCGTGCGAGTTTGCGGTCGGCGCCCGTGCGCCTCAGCTCGTCGAGCCGCTGCGCGCGCACCGCGGGATCGCGCTCCTGCAGCAGCTCCTTGTTCCGGATCGATTGGGCCTGCACGAATTCGATGTTCGCTTGGCGGCGCTGGCGGACATAGCGGTCGAGCAGGCTCTTGTCGGCCTCGCCGCGCCAGACCGGGCCCAGCTTCTCCGCGAGATTGACCGCAGCGTGGAGCGCGCCGTTGAGGCCGAAGGCGCCCAGCGGATTATTGACATGTGCGGCGTCGCCGACCAGCAGCATGCGCCCGACCCGGAAATCGCTGGCCACGCGCTGATGCACCTTGTAGGTGCTCTTGTAAGCGACCTCGTAGCGCTCGGGCCGCGGCAGGAAGCGCTGCAGATGGGCCTCGACGTAATCCGGCTCGAGCAGCGCCTCGTCGCTCATCTCGGGATTGCTCGGAACCAGGATGCGCCAGAGTCCCGGCGGCCCTTCGTGCGGCATCTTGAAGATCGCGGCCCACTCCACGGGATCGGTGACGTAGGCGTTGGGCGTGAAACCGTGCGGGGCTAGGTCGTAGGCGGTGCTCGCGACCAGGAAGCGCTCGGGCCAGGTGAAGCCCTCGAAGGCGACGTCCATGGTATGGCGCACGGCGCTCCGCCCGCCGTCGGCACCGACGAGATAGGATCCGCTGAGGCGCTCGGTGCCGCCGGGCGTCTCGATGAGGGCGCTCACGCCGTTGGCGTCCTGGCTCGCGTCCAGATAGGTGTGACGGAAGCGCACCTCGACGCCAAGGGACTGCAGCCGCCGGTGGAGCAGGGGCGTCAGCTTGTACTGCTCGACGTGGAGGCGGAATGGATAGGGCGTCGCGTCGGCGATCAGGCCGAGATCCCACTCCACCACCACGCCCTGCCGGTCTCGGATCTGCCAGCGCGGCACTTTGATGCCGAGCGCCAGGAAATCCTCAGCCACGCCGAGCGGACCCAGCATTTCCACGCTCGGCGGGTGAAAGCTGCCTGCGCGCAGGTCGCGCGGCAGCTCGGGCTCGCTCTCCACCACGATCACAGGAACGTCCTGGAGGGTGAGGCTCAGCGCCACCGTCAGGCCCGCCGGCCCCGCGCCCACGACGATGACGGGCATCTGCGCCATGAATCCGGCCATCCGAGTCCGCAACAGATTGGTAAGACTACTGACGATCAGACCTCTGTCAATCGGGCCCGGCTTGCCTTGCAGCGGGCTCTCCCGCACAGTCCTGTCATGGCACGCACCCGAACACGATCGGCCGGCTCCCGGTCGCTGGAGGACCTCTACCGGCGACCCGGGTTCATGATCCGCCGCGCGCACCAGATTGCCGTTGCGATCTTTCTCGAGGAGGCGCGGGAGAGCCGCATCACCCCGACCCAATACGGCGTGCTCGTCATCCTGGGCCGTCGGCCCGGCATCGACCAGAACACGCTGGGGCGGCTCTTGGGCCTCGACCGCTCCACCACCGGCCTGGTCGTGCGCAAGCTCGCCGAGCGCGGCTTGATCAGCCGTGCAACAGGAGCCGGCGACCTCCGGCGGCGCGAGCTCGGGCTCACCCGCGCCGGCGCTGCGTTGCTGGGACGCCTGGCGGCGAACGCCCGCCGCGCCCAGGAGCGCCTGCTGTCGCCGCTGCCCGCTCGCGACCGCGAGCGGTTTCTCGATCTCCTCGCGCGGCTCGCGGAAGCCTTCAACCGGACCACGCGGGTGTCCGTGGATTACGAGGCGGGGCTCCGGCGCGGCTGAGCCATGCCCCGTTTCGCGGCCGGGAGAGCGCTCCCGATGTCTGCGTCAGACCGGCACCTCGAGGAGCTCCGTCAACGCCCGGTTCAGAAAGGCCTGGTCCTCCGGGTTCTGCGCGGGATTGCCGGCGCGGTGCCCCCAGATCGACGGGATCGGCCGCAGCTCGGCGTTCGGCATCCGAGCGACCTCGCGCCGGTTGTCCTCGACCCGGAAGTAGAGATCGGTCTCGCTCGGCATCACCAACGCCTTCGCCGTGATGGCTCCGAGCGCCCGCGCGAGATCGCCGTTGTAGCGGTCGTTGGCGCTGATGTCGGCGTGCTGCCAGGTCCAGAGCATGGCCAGGAGATTGTTAGCGTCGCGGCGCATGAAGTTAGCCTCCCAGCTGTGCACCAGAAAATCCTCCAGCGACGAGTAGCCGATCTTCTCGTGGAGCCGCTCGCGGTAGAAATCCTGCGAGAGGCCCCAGCCCGCGTAGACGCGTGCGAATGCGCGCAGGCCGCGCACGGGCGTCGCCACGAACCAGCCGTCCTGCCAGTTGGGATCGGCAGTGAGCGCCGCCTTGATGCCCTCGAGGAAGACAAAATTGTGCAGCGACGTCTTGGCGGAGCCGCAGATCGGCGCGATGCGTTCCACCATCTCCGGGAAGAGCGCGCCCCAGTGGAAGGCCTGCTGGCCGCCCATCGAGAAGCCCACCACCAGCTTGATCCGCGAGATGCCGAGCGCGTCGCGCAGCAGGCGCTGCTGGAGGCGCACGTTGTCGGTCATAGTGAAATGAGGATAGCGGCCGCGGGCATAGGTTGCGGGCGCGTTGCTCGGCGAGGTCGACAGGCCGTTCCCGAACATATTGGGGATCACGATGAAGTATTTCGTCGGGTCGAGCGCCCAGCCGGGTTTGATGAGCCATTCCGTATCCACGTGTTGTGCGCCGTAGGAGGTCGGGTAGACGATGACGTTCGATTTGTCGGCATTGAGCCGCCCGTAGGTCTTGTAGGCGAGGAAAGCCCCGCGGAAGGTCATGCCGGATTGCAGCACGACATCACCGAGTTCGAGAACGTCGTAGTCTTTGCTCATGGCTCCCCCATTGCCCCGCGGGCGCGCCGGACTTGCGCCAGAGGGCTATAGAGTTGGACCTGGGTCGTGGCAAGCACGCCCATGGGTTGAGGCCCGCTCACGTGTGGGTGAGTCCGCCGTTCGGCCTTGCCAGAGGGTCGCGGAATGGACCATGCTTGCGGACGTTGACCCACCTAGGAGGCGATGATGCGCAGCATCCTTGCTCTCGTGCTGTTGGCTCTGGTCGGCATCGGCGCGGCCGTCGCGCCCGCTGCGGCCTGCCCGGAGCACACCGCGCAAGCCTACAACGGGTCCTGACCGTTCAGGACTGCGGTGGATCGGAAGGGCGGGGCTCGCGGGCTCCGCCCTTTCTCTTTCAAGAGAACTCAGCCAGAGGATGATCCATGAGAGCGTACTTGATTGCGGCTGCGTTGCTGCTGGCGATGCCCGGCTTGGCGCGCGCCGACGATCTCGCCTGCGTCAGCACCACCTTCAAGCTGCTGTCGCCCAACGACAAGGTGTGCATCAGCGAGTTCGACGATCCCAAGGTGCCCGGCGTCACCTGCCATATCTCGCAGGCGCGGAAGGGTGGCTGGGGCCAGCCCCTCGGCCTCAACGAGGATCCCTCGAATTTCTCGGTGGCATGCCGGCAGACCGGCCCGATCTCGGCCGACATCTCCAAGCTTCCGAAGACCGAGGAGGCCTTTACCGAGAAGACCAGCATCTTCTTCAAGGCGACGCGGATCTATCGCGTTCCCGACATCAAACACAACACGCTGGTCTACCTGGCGATCAGCTCGAAGCTGATCAACGGTTCGCCCGCCAATGCCATCAGCACGGTCCCCATCATGCCATGGGGCTCGCAGTGACCCAGGCGTCCGAGCGAGGACCCTGACGCGCGAACCCCGCCGGGCATTGCCTGATGGCGGGGTTCGACTAGGGTGGCTCTAGGCCAACCGCCCGGTCACGCGACCGAGCCTTGGGTCTGGCGCTGTTCAACACTGATCCGGCGGAGTCATGCTTGTTGGGCATCCTCCAGATAGTTGCGCCATTATCTGATGTGTGACTCATTCGTGTCGGTTCAACGGGCGCTGCGGAAATTTTTTGCACTTTTCTTCCCTTATTTGGAACAACTCAACATCGCTGCGTAACCGCCTCATCGAGTTTCGGTTGCGCTTCGAGAAGGTTTCCCGCTAGACAGGCGCGCTCCATGGACACCCTCGACACCACGCTCGCCACCGAGATCGCGCGCCGGCGTACGTTCGCGATCATCTCACACCCCGATGCCGGCAAGACCACGCTCACCGAGAAACTGCTGCTGTTCGGTGGGGCCATCCAGCTCGCGGGTGAGGTCAAGGCCAAGGGCGAGCGTCGCCGTGTGCGTTCCGACTGGATGGAGATCGAGCGCGAGCGCGGCATTTCCGTAAGCTCGGCGGTGATGACCTTCGAGCACGATGGCGTCACATTCAACCTGCTCGACACGCCCGGCCATCAGGACTTCAGCGAGGACACCTACCGGACGCTGACCGCGGTCGACAGCGCCGTGATGGTCCTCGATGCTGCCCGCGGCATCGAGGCGCAGACCCGCAAGCTCTTCGAGGTGTGCCGGCTGCGTGACGTCCCGATCATCACCTTCGTCAACAAGCTCGATCGCGAGAGCCGCGACCCCTTCGACCTTCTGGACGAGATCGAGCGGACGTTGGCGCTCGACGTGACGCCCGCCAGCTGGCCGATCGGCATGGGGCGGGATTTCCTTGGTACCTACGATCTCTTCCGGGACGCGCTGCTGCTCTTCGAGCGGGGTGCCGGCGAGCGCGTGACCAAGCCGGTGCGCTGCCAGGGCCTCGACGATCCCAAACTCGAGACACTGCTCCCGGTGCACGCGCTCAAGAAGCTCCGCGAGGACGTCGAGATGGCGCGCGGCCTCTGCAAGCCGTTCGACGTGACGTCCTATCGCGAGGGGCACCTGACGCCTGTCTATTTCGGCAGCGCCCTCAACAATTTCGGCGTGCGCGAGTTGATCCGCGGGGTCGCGGAGCTTGCACCGCCGCCGCGGCCGCAGCCGGCGGAGCCGCGCACGATCGATCCCGCCGAGGATCGCGTCACCGGCTTCGTCTTCAAGGTGCAGGCCAATATCGATCCGCAGCATCGCGACCGCATTGCCTTCCTCCGCCTCAGCTCCGGCCGGTTCCGGCGCGGCATGAAGCTGAAGCACGGACGCAGCGGCCGCATGATGGCCATCCAGAACCCCGTCTTCTTCCTGGCCCGCGAGCGCAACCTCGCCGAGGAGGCCTGGCCCGGCGACATCATCGGCATCCCTAATCACGGCACGCTTCGCATCGGCGACACGCTGAGCGAAGGCGAGGCGATCCGGGTCACCGGCATTCCCAATTTCGCGCCGGAGATCCTGCGCCGTGTGCGCCTCGACGATCCGCTCAAGTCGAAGCACCTCGCGCGCGCGCTGGAGCAGCTTGCGGAGGAGGGCGTCACCCGCATTTTCAAGCCGCTCGCGGGCGGCGACTGGATCGTGGGCGTGGTGGGTGCGCTCCAGCTCGACGTGCTGGCGGCGCGCATCAAGGCCGAGTACGGGCTGGGTGTGCGCATCGAGGAGGCGCCCTATATAACCGCGCGCTGGATCGCCAGCGATGATTCCGCCGAGCTCAAGCGTTTCCTCGATCGCAACCCCTCGACGACGGCCGAGGACCACGACGGCGTGCCGGTCTATCTCGCGCGCAACAAATGGGACCTCGACACCACCATGAAGGAATGGCCCAAGCTCCGCTTCACCGCGACGCGCGAGCACAGCTGAGCGCGCGCTCATGATCCTCTCCGTCCTCGACCAATCGCCGGTGCGCGCGGGCGGCACGGCGGCGGATGCCTTCAACGAGACGATCGCACTCGCGCAAGCCGCGGAGCGTTGGGGCTATCACCGCTATTGGCTCGCCGAGCATCACGCGACCGCGGGTCTCGCGGGCGCTGCGCCCGAGATCATGATCGCGCGCGTCGCCGCAGCGACCTCGCACATGCGCGTGGGCTCCGGCGGCGTGATGCTGAGCCACTACAGCCCGCTCAAGGTGGCCGAGCAGTTCCGCGTGCTGGAGACGCTCTATCCCGGCCGCATCGACCTCGGCATCGGCCGCGCGCCCGGCAGCGACCAGATCACCGATCGCGCGCTCCAGGCTGGTCCGGGCGCGATCGGCGCCGAGTACTATCCGAGCCAGGTGCAGGATCTCCTCGGCTATCTCGGCGACGGCTTGCCGGAGGACCATCCCTTCGCCCGCATCCGCGTGACGCCCGAGCCCGCGGGCCGGCCCGAGGTCTGGCTCCTGGGCTCCAGCGATCAGAGCGCGCTGGTGGCAGCCTATCTCGGCTGTGCCTTCTCCTTTGCGCATTTCATCAACGACCAGGGCGGTGTCCGGGTGATGACGGCCTACCGCGAGCGCTTCCGTCCGTCGGCGCATCTTTCGGCACCGCTCGGCAGCATCGGCGTCTTCGTGCTCTGCGCCGATACCGATGCGGAGGCGCAGAGGCTCGCGCAGAGCCGCGACCTCTGGCGGCTGCGCCTCGACCAGGGCTATCTCGGCCCCGTGCCCTCTGTCGCGGAGGCCGAGGCCCATGAGTACAGCCGCGAAGAGCGCCTGCGCATCGCCATGAACCGCCGCCGCATGGTGATCGGCGCGCCAGAGCAGGCGAAGGCGCGCCTGCTCGAGCTCGCGGAGCAGTACGGCGTCGGCGAGCTCGTCGTCGTGACCATCTGTCACGAGTTCGCGCCGCGGCTCCGCTCCTACGAACTGCTGGCGCAGGTGTTCGAGCTGACGCCGCGCACCCTCTAGCTCTCCGGAAGACGCGGGCTCCGGCCGAGCGGCGGCAGGTCGCTCCGCACCACGCGGGCGGGATTGCCGACCACGAGAGAGCCGGCGGGCACCGACTGTGTCACCACCGAGCCTGCCCCTACCATTGCGCCGGCGCCGATCTCCAGCTCGGGGAGGACGACGGCGCCGGCGCCGATCACCGCGCCGCGGCCCACCTCGATGCTGCCGGTGAGCACCGCGCCCGGTCCGATCGAGACGAACTCGCGGAGCCGCGTGTGGTGGCCGACGCTGGCGGCGCGATTCACCAAGACGAAATCGCCGATACTGGCGGCACCGCCGATCGTACAACCGGCATTGACATAGACGCCGTGGCCGACGGCCGCCGAGCGTGCCAGAGCCGAGGTCGGATCGATCAGGCTCTCCGCGCGCTTGAAGCCGAGCCGGCAGGCGTGCTCGAGCGCCGAGCGCCGGTGCGCCGGGGTGAACAGCGGCAGCGCGATCGGAAGCGCCCTCAGCGCGTCCGCAAATCGATCGACCTCGACCACCGTCACCGCGCCGGAGGCGAAGCTGCGGCCGGGCAGGTTACGCACGCCCGCCGCGATCTCGATGCCGAGCCGCGCGCAGGTTTCCTCGACATCGACCGTGAGCGGCGCGCCGACCCCGAAGATGACCAGGCTAGACGCGCTCACGGCCGAGCACGTGCGGCGCCAGGGTGGCGTTCCCTTCGCGCGCCAAGAACTCGCGGATCAGCGCCATCCGGATCTCGTGATTCGTGTCGGTGGCTTGCATCGTGTAGTAGGACGTCGGCTGGCCGGTGCAGACCCATGGCCGATGGCGGAGCTGATCGAACAGTCCACGGTCCGCCGGCGCGGGGCCGGTCGGGCCGAGGAAGGGGATCGACCGGTGGCGCAGCACGGCCTCGCAGCGGATCTTGTCGATGAACATGCAATTGGGATCGACGAAGCCACCGAAGGTCTCGGCATAGACGCCCTTCTCCGGACCGACGGATTCCCAGAGGTCGACGCAGAGCGGCTTGCGCGTGGCGTCGTCGACATACCAGCGCAGGCTGAATGCCCAGTCACGGTCGCCGATCACCGCGAGCAGCGTCGAGATGTGCTGCTCGTGCATCCAGTTGTCGTCAGCGAGGTAGGTGATGTAGCGGCTGTTGGCGAGATAGCTCAGCACCGTGTGGATCGCGCCGCCCCAGAGGTCGATGTGCACGCCGCCGTGCCGCATGGAGGTGGAGTATCCGGGGTCGACCAGTGTCACCACCTGGTTGGGCGGCCGATGCTTGAGTGCCTCCTCGATGACGCCGCGGTCGCCCAGCGCCTTGTCAATGCCGAGCATGATCTGGATCCGGCCGGGATGCGTCTGCCTGAACACCGAGAGCAGCGCATCCTTCAGCGTCGGCCGCACGATGGTGCCGATCACCACCGCCGCATCGAACGGCGTCTGCAGATCGAAGCCTGGCTCGCAAAAATTACCGACGACGCTCAAGCACGACCCCAATTTTCGTGGCGACCGTAGCAACGCGGGTGCGATCCCGCAACACCGGAGCATCATTGCCAGGGCAATACACCCCGAGGCAAGCGCCGCGCGATCAGGCTCGCGAGCCCCATCAAGGCCACGGTCGCAGCGGCCACCAGCACGGAGAGTGCGGCGGCGAGCGTGCTATCGCCGCCTTGCTCCAGGCTGAATACGACGACGCCGAGCGTCTCGTGACCGGCGGACCACAGGAGAGCCGAGACCGTGAGCTCGTTGAGCGCAATAATGAAGACCAGTATGGCGCCGGCGGCGACTGCGGGGGCCGCGAGCGGCAGGATCACGGTGGCAATCCGGTGCCAGAGGCCGGCGCCGGCGATCGCCGCCGCTTCCTCGAGGCTGCCGTGGATCTGCCGGTAGCCGGCGACCGTGGTTCTCAGCGCGAGCACCAGGAACCGCGCCAGATAGGCCGCGAGAATGATCCAGAGAGTGCCGTAAAGCGACACGCCGACGAGCGGCAGCGGCCGCAGGAACACCAGGATCGTCGACAGCGCCAGCACCACTCCCGGGAGCGCATAAGGGAGCTCCACCATCACGGCAAGCCCACGTGCGACCGGGCCGTCGCGCCAGACTGCGATGTACGCGAGCAGCACGCTGACGGCAGCCGCGACGGCTGCCGTGGTGCCTGCCAGGAAGAAGCTGTTGAGCGCCGCGCGCACCGTCGCCGCGTGCTCGGTCAGGACGTAGCGGAAATTGTCCCAGGTGACGCTGGCGGCGGTGAGCGGCAGGCCCTCGGCCTTCACCAGCGTTGTCGTGGCGAGCGCCATAAGCGGCACCGCAACTACCAGCGCCAGGACTGTCCACGCGACTGCGAGAAAGACCGGACCCGCGCCTCGGAGTGGAATGAGACGCGGCGGGCTCGGCCTTGACCAGCGGACGTCGCGCCGCCGGCTCGCCCAGCGTTCGGCCGCGATGCCGACGAGGGCCAGCGCGCCGAGCAGCAGCGACAGCACGGCGACCCGCGAAATCGCCCGCGGACCGAGGCCGGCGAGCTCGAGGTAGATCAGCACCGTCAGCACGGAGTAGCCGGCGGGAATGCCGAGCAGCGCAGGCGTGCCGAAATTCCCCAGCGCGGAGACGAAGGCCAGCGCCGCTCCCGCGGCCAGCGCCGGCCGGCACATCGGCAGCACGATGGTGAGGAGGATGCGGCAGCGTCCGGCACCCGCGGCCTGCGCCGCCTCAATGGCGTCGCCCGGCGATGCCGCGAGACTGGCGCGCAGGGTCAAGAACACGAGCGGGGCCTGCTCGAGCCCCAGGATGCCCGCGATGCCGCCGAAGCCGTAGAGCGGATGCGGCGTTCCGGGCGCGGGCGCAAGGCCCAGCGTGTTGAGCAGCGGGCTCGCGGGTCCCAACAGGTCGATCCAGGCAATCGCCGTCACCTGCGACGGGATCATCAGCGGCAGCAGGAAGACGAAACCGAGCGCCGACTTGCCGCGGAGGTCGGTCGCACCCGTGAGCAGCGCGAATCCCGTGCCGGCGATGGTCGCAACCGCCGTCGCGGCGAGCGTCGTCGCGAGTGTCCTCTCTGCGGCGAGCCAGGTACGCGGGTCCGCCAGCACGCTCCGCAGCACGCCGAGATCGGGCGTTCCGCCGGGTGCCACGCCTTCGAGCAGGAGCCGCGCCAAGGGTACCGCCGAGACCGCGCCCACGAAGACGATAAGGCCGACAAAAAGCGCCCGCTCGCTCGCTGTTGCGCCCAGCCGCCGCAGCAAGCGCTCAACCACCGAAGAGCTGGCTGAAGCGCTCCTTGAGCGCTTGCGTCTCGCGCAGTGCCGCGTGGGTGTCGAGCGGCAGGATGGTGAGCTCGGCGGACTTCGGGAAGCCGGGCGGCGGTGCCACGTCGGCGCGCGCCGGGAGGAACCCCTGCGCCGCCGCCAGCTCCTGCCCCGCTTTCGAGAGGATGAAGGCAACGAAGGCCTTGGCGGCCTCCGGGTTCCTTGCGGTCCTCAGGATCGCCACGGGCTCGGTGACTGCGCTCACGCCCTCTTTGGGGAAGACGAAATCGACCGGCGAGCCCTTGGCCTTGGCGTTGAGCGCCATGAACTCGATGAGCACGCCGTACATTCGCTGACCGCCGGCGACCTGGCTCAGCACCGCGCCGTTGCCTGGCACGGCGATGGCGTGGTTCTGCGCCAGCTTGGCGTAGTAGTCGGGTCCGAGCGCGGGCGATGCGCTCATCGCGGCCATGTTGACTACCGCGGCACCCGAATAGAGCGGGCTCGGCAGTACCACCTGACCCTTGGCGCCGGGTGCCAGCAAATCGAGCCAGGACGCCGGGCGGGCCGCCGCGGCGTTGTAGGCGATACCGGTGGTTATGAGCTTCGAGCCGAAATAGGTCTTGTCGGCGTCATAGGCGGCGGCCGGAAATGCCGAGACGTCCGCCTCGGGATAGGGCAGGAGCCGGTCCTCGGCCTTGAGGCCCTCCATGGTGACGGCGTCTGCGATGAAGAGCACGTCGGGCTTGGGATCGCCGGCGAGGAACTCGGCCGCCAGCTTGTTCATGACCTCGGTGGTGCCGGAGCGAAAGACCTCCACGGCAATGCTCGGTTGTTGCTTGTTGAAGGCCGCCACGGTCTCCGACGCGATGCGGTCCGGCTGCGAGGTGTAGAGCGTGAGCTTGCCCGATTGCGCGTGCGCCGCCATGCCGGCGAGCGTGAGTGCGACTGCGGCACTCCGCGCGATCGATTTCAGAGCGTTCATGCCGAGAGCCCGCGCCCTATCCTCCCGCTCGGGGGAAGCGTAGGGAGGAGGGATTGCAGAGGGGTGACAATCGCCGGGGGTCACTTCCCTGGCGGCACCGCGGCGCCCGCGGCAGTCGCGACGCGCATGGTCGCCGCCCGCATATCGTCGGCGGTGCGCTTGAGCTTGCGGTAGTAGCGGATGCTGAACGGGAAGCTGCCGATATAGATGACACCCACCACGAGGAGCGTAGCCCAAGGCTCGGTCGTGAGGAAGGCCGCGAGCGCGCCGATGCCGAGCAGCGTCGGCAACACCCATTCGCTCGGCACGTGGAAGCGCTTCAGCGCGAAGGTCGGGACCCGGCTCACCATCAGCCCCGCGACGGCGAGGATCCACAAGGTATTGAACGTCGGCGTGCGGAAGAAGGTGTCGCCGAATTCGAAGGCCGCGAACATCGGCACCATCACCAGGCCGGCGCCCGCGGGCGCCGGCACGCCCGTGAAGAAGTGATAGGCGTAGGGCGGCAACTCCTGGCCGAGCTGAGTGTTGAACCGCGCCAGGCGCAGGCCGCAGCAGACCGCGAAGATCAGCACCACCGCCCAGCCGAAACCGTGGAATTGCTCCATGGTCCAGATGTAGAGGATCACCGCAGGCGCCACGCCGAAGCTTACGAAATCCGAGAGCGAGTCGAGCTGCGCGCCGAAGACCGAGGTGCCCTTGAGGAGGCGGGCGATGCGGCCATCGAGCCCGTCAAGCACGCCCGCCACGATGATCGCGACCACCGCCGCCTCGAACTTTCCGACGATCGCCAGCCGGATGCCGGTCATGCCTGCGCAGAGCGCCAGCAGAGTCAGGATGTTCGGAATCATCCGGTTGAAGGAGAAGTGCATCGGCTGCACGCGGACCCGGACGCGCATGCGGGGTGGTCTCAGCATCAGTGCAGTCTCCCTTCGCGTTGCGGCTCGTGCGAGCTCGCGTCGGCGATCACGGTCTCGCCGCCGATCACGCGCTGGCCCTTCACCACCAGCGGGGCCCACTCCGCCGGCAGATAGACGTCGGTCCGGCTGCCGAAGCGGATGAGTCCCATCCGCTCGCCGGTCGCAACCTCCTGGCCCTCGGTAAGGGTGCAAACGATGCGCCGGGCGATGAGGCCGGCAATCTGCACCACCGCCACGTCCGGGCCCTCGGCCGAGGCGATCCGGACCGCCATGCGCTCGTTCTCCTCGGAGGCCTTGTCGAGGCCGGCGTTGAGGAACTTGCCCTTGCTGTAGGCGAGCTTCCTGACGCGGCCTGCCATCGGCACGCGGTTCATGTGCACGTCGAACACGTTGAGGAACACGCCGATCCGCGTCATGGGCGCCTCGCCCATCTCCAATTCCTTGGGCGGCGGCACCCGATCCGCCGCAACCACCACGCCGTCCGCGGCGCTCACCACGAGCCCGGCCCGGCTCGGCGTCACCCGCCAGGGGTCCCGGAAGAAATAGGCGATCCAGGCCGCGACTGCCAGAGCGAGCCATCCCAAGGGCGTCCAGTGCAGCCAGAAGAGCAGCAGCGCCGCCAGCACGGCGGCCGCGATGAAACGCCATCCATCCGGGTGGACGGGAGCCAGGACCGATCTCAGCATGGGCGGGTTTCCCCGGAGTGTTTTCCGCCGAAATGGGCACCGGTTCGGCGCAGAAAATGCGACCAAACCAGACAAACCCGGAGCATGTCCCGACCAAAATCGGGACATGCTCCGGGGCGCGCACCATAGCGGAAAATCGAAGGCGCGCCCACAGCCTTCGGCCGGAGCGCGCTCCGGAAAGCCGAACCCCGGCAGGCCGGAAAGCTAAGCGAACTCAGCCGGAGCGGGCGAGGGGGATGCTCCCGCCAGCTCATAGGGCAAGGCGATACCCGCTTCCCTGAGCCGCGCCTCCAAGAGCGCGATCCGGCGCGCCAGCGCGTCGAGGCCTGGCTTGAGCTCCCGCTCGCTGAAGCGGGGCGTGATGTGCTGGTTGCAATTCATGTCCCATGCCTCGACGTGGATGCGGATCACGCGCTCTGCCTTGGCGTCGTAACCCTCGGGCATGAGCTTGGCGATCAGCTCGGGGTCCTCCGCCACCTCGGCGCGGCCCCAGATCTTGAGCCGGCGCGCATGCGCCCAATCCATCAGAAACAGGTGGACGCGGTCATTCTCCGCGAGGTTGCCGACGCTGAGGTATTGCCGGTTGCCCGAGAAGTCCACGAAGGCGAGGGCGCGCTCGTCGAGCACATGGAGGAATCCCGGCGGGCCGCCGCGATGCTGCACATAGGGCCAGCCCTCGCGGCTCGATGTGGCCATGAAGAAGCTGTCGCGCTCCTCGATATAGCGAATGAGTTCCGGCGTCAGCGCGTCGCGCGCGGCCGGATGGTTCTCGAGCCGCTCGCCGTTGGCCCGGGCACCATTGCGGCGCTGGGTCTCCTTCACGGAGTCGGTGAACGCAAGCCGGGCAAAGGCGCGGGTCATGATGCCCCCGCCTCGGGCCAGGGAATGACGCGGCCGAGCTCCGCCGTGATCGGCACGTGCCGCGGCTCGGCCGCGACGCGCCCGAACCACCGGCGGAGCGCGGCGTAGGGCGCCAGGTCGTAGCCCGCTTCCTCCGCCACATGGCTGTAGGCGAAGAGGCAGATGTCGGCGATCGAGTAGCGGCCGCCGGCGACGAAGGGCGTTTTGGCCAGATGCGCGTCGAGGATCGCGAGTGCGGCATTGCCCGACTTGAGCTTCTCGGCGATCTGCGCGCGGCGCTCGTCGCCGACTTTCAGCTCGGTGATCCAGAAGCGCGGTGTCCCGATGTTGGGCTCGAGCCGGTACTGCTCGAAGCTCATCCATTGCAGGATCTGCGCTCGCGTCCAGCGGTCGTCCGGCATGAACGGCGTGCCTTCGGCGAGATACCCGAGGATCGCATTCGATTCCGCGAGCACGCGGCCGTCGTCGAGCTCGACGAAGGGCGTCTGGCCCAGCGGATTGCGGGCGCGGAAGCGCGGCTCGCGCGTCTCGCCGCCGAGCAGGTCGATGTCGATCCGCTCGAACGGCACCTGCAGCTGCGTCAGCAGCAGCCGGACCTTGTAGGAGTTGCCGGAGTCCTGAAAATTGTAGAGCCGGATCATCAATTTCCCCTTGTGAGCTCTGTTCACGCTCAATCGAAAAGTAATGCTGTCTGGTCGGCAATCCAAACGAAGTCTTTTGACGCCAAGTGTGAGCGGAGCTAACAGTTGATCCATGGTCCGGCATCTGCCGCCGCTGGCGGCGCTGCGCGCGTTCGAGGCGGCGGCGCGGCATCTCAATTTCACGCGCGCCGCGGAGGAGCTGCACCTCACCCACGGCGCCATCAGCCACCAGATGAAGGCGCTGGAGGCGAGCCTCGGTGTGCGCCTGTTCCGGCGCGAGGGCCGGCGGCTGTTGCTCAGCGATGCGGGCCAGCGCTTCGCCTCCCGCCTTCGCGACCTTCTGACCGATCTCGGCGCTGCGGTGGCCGAGGTGACGACCCGGCGCGAGGACCAGCAGGAGCTCACCATCAGCGTACTGCCCTCATTCGCCTCGCTCTGGCTCATCCCGCGTCTCGCGCGCTTTCACGCCGCGCATCCGGAGATCGACGTCAACATCCGTGCGACCCAGGCGCTCGCAGAGTTCGGCCCGGGCGGCGTCGACCTGGCGATCCGGATCGGTGCCGGCGGCTGGCCGGGCCTGGTGGCGGAGAAGCTCTTCGACGAGGAGGTCTTCCCGGTGGCGAGCCCGCGTCTCGACGGTGGCGCGCTGCCGAAGCGGCCCGAGGCGCTCGCCCGAGCGGTTCTGCTCCGGAGCGAGCGGCAGCCTTGGGTTCCCTGGTTCCGCGCCATGGGCCTCGACTGGCCGGAGCCGAGCCGCGGGCCGATCTACAGCGATGAGACCTTGCTGGTGCAGGCGGCCGCGGAGGGCATCGGCGTCGCGCTCGCCCGCGGCGCCCTTGTGGCCGCCGATCTCGCCGCCGGCCGATTGGTGCGATTGTTCCCGAAGCGGGTGCTGCCGCGATCCGCCTATTACCTGGTCTATCCGCGCGCCGCTGCCGACCTGCCCCGCGTGCGCGCGTTCCGGGAGTGGATGCGAGCGGAGGTGCAAGGCGCACCTGGTCGCTGACCATTCGGCGCTTGCAAGACCAACCAAGGCTGCTTTGATGGCCGACCTGTCGGACGCGCATCCTGAGGTACACGGATGGAACTCAGAGATTTCTTCCCGGAGATCGAGCCTTATCGCACGAAGCGGCTCAAGGTCTCCGACCTTCACACGATCCATGTCGAGGAGGTCGGCAATCCCGAGGGCGTGCCGATCCTGTTCCTGCACGGCGGTCCCGGCGGCGGGCTGTCGCCGACCTACCGGCGCTTCTTCGATCCTGCGCATTATCGCGTGGTGCTGTTCGACCAGCGCGGCGCCGGCAAGAGCACGCCGCACGCGGAGCTCCGCGAGAACACCACCTGGGATCTCGTGCGCGACATCGAGAAGATCCGCGAGGATCTCGGCATCCGCCGCTGGATCGTGTTCGGCGGCAGCTGGGGCAGCACGCTCGGGCTCTCTTACGCGGTGACTCATCCCGAGCGCGTGCTGGGCCTGATCCTCCGCGGCATCTTCCTCTGCCGGAAGCTCGAGATCGACTGGTTCTACCAGGAAGGCGCGAGCCACGTTTATCCCGACGCCTGGGAGAAGTACTTGGCGCCGATTCCAGAAGCCGAGCGCGGCGATCTCGTCGGCGCCTATTACCGGCGTCTCACCGGCGACGACGAGGAGGAAAAGCTCCGCTGCGCGATCGCCTGGAGCAAGTGGGAAGCCTCCACCATGTACCTGATCCCGAACGAGGCCAGCATCCAGGAGCACGAGGAGCCGAAGGCCGCGCTCTCATTGGCCCGCATCGAGAACCACTATTTCAAGCACGGCACCTTCTTCGAGACCGGCAACTACCTCCTCGAGAAGGTGCACCGGATCCGCCACATCCCCGGAGTGATCATCCACGGCCGCTATGACTTGGTCTGCCCAATCCGCAACGCCTGGGACCTGCACCGGGCTTGGCCCGAGGCCGAGTTTCACATCGTGCCGAACGCGGGCCACGCCGCCATGGAGCCCGGCACCCGCTCGCGCCTCATCGAGGCGACCGAGGCCTTCAAGCGGATCAGGGCGACGGGATGAGGCGATCAGCTGCCACGTGCGATGAAGAGACGTTGGGCGGTTGAGGAGGATCACCCGAGATCCGCCGCCACATCCTCGGAGAGCTGCCCATCGGGGGCGGTCACCATCGTCGGTCGGAAATGCTCCGCATAGCGCGAGGGCAGGCGAATCACGGGCTCGTAGAGCGGATCGAGGGTCTCGGTGGGGCCGAGGAACGTCCGGCGCGGGCGGTTGATCCGCGGCCGGAGCGGCGAGCTCGCGGCGCTCTGGGTGCAAATCAGCGCGGCGCTGACGCCCGCGGCGGTCAGCTGCAGGGGCGACAGGTTGCGGTAGTGGTGCCGGAAAAACCGCGCGGTGTGGCGCAACGCCTTCAGCCGGTAGCCGCGCAAATTGGGCACGTCGCGGGCGAAGGCGACAACGTCGTCGATCGGATCGAGCGGCTTCAGGACGACGGTCAGGCCATCCATGTCGTGCAGGCGGACGGACGGTAGGATCAGCCGCTTCTCGACGCAATCCCGGAAATAGGGGGTGCCGAGTAGCGGGATCGCCAAGGTGAAGTAGGCGGGGAGGGTGATTTCGGGCGCGCTCAGGATGAAATCGATTTCCCCACGCAGGTCCTCGAGCGAGCGACTGCTCGGGTCGAGCATGATGCCATAGGTGAAGACGATGCCGGCCTCGAGACAGCTGCGGATCTGCTGCACTTGCGGCACCAACGTGTTCTGTCGCTTGTTGTAAGCGCGCAGAGTGCGCTGATCGAAGGATTCGATGCCGCTGAACAACCCTTCGCAGCCGGCCTCTCGTGCCAGCGCAAGGTTCTCGGGCCGGCGGAAGAAGTCGCCGGTGACGAGGGCCGACCAGCCCCGGATCCGCCCCTCGTCGCGCAGCTCCTTGAGGAGACCGAGCCGGGAGAGAAAAAACTCGCGGTCGCTGCCATAGAAGTTGTTGTCCAGGAAGACCAGATGCTGTTTCCCCGTCGCCTCAATCTGGCGTCGGATGTGAGCGAGGTCGTATGCCCGGTAATGAGTCCGCTCTGCGGTCAACGAGCAGAAGCTGCAGCGAAAGTTGCAATAGCGGCTGGATTCGACGTAGCCGAGCATGCCTGCCGCGGGCGCGAGGTCGAACCGGGGAAACATTTGCTCGGCGGCGTAGGCCTTGCCGAGGACTGCGGCAGCAACGGACAAGAGTTCCTCGATGTCGCCGAGGCATACATGATCGAAGAAGCGGCGCGCCCGGCGCGGCAGAGCGCGGACCGCCGGCCCGCCGGCGACGACGACCGCCGCCGGGTTCAACGCCCTCGCGTAGGCCGTCAGATGAAGCATCCGATCGAAGGAACTCGTCAGTCCGGTCAGCACGAGCATGTCGGGCCAGGCGAGGAGACGCATGTCGTTGAGCGGACCGCTGTATTGCTCGCTGTAGAGACGCACATCGCAGCGCTCCCGCGAGAACGCGCCCGCCAGAAACACGGGACCCATCGCCCGCGGGACGCGTGCCGGGCTTCCGCGCGTGCGCCAATACTCGTCGAAGAAGGCGTTGACGATTAGGACGCGCTTGCGCGCCGATGCGGTCGCAAGGTTCGGCGAGAAGCGCGTGGCTTGACCGGTCCGGTGCATTTTCCCACCTCCCTCCACCGCCGCAGACGAATTCTTTCGCCTCGGCGTCAAGCGGATGTCGGCGGGGCCGGTCGGAGCCGTCAAAAAGGCGTCAAATCACGTCGTTTGTGCGCTAGACTTCGGGCGGCAGGCACCGCTGCCGGTCCAGGGACACGACGTGTCATGGCCTTGGTACTTCTGAGGCTTCAGGTGCTCGGCGGTTTTCGCCTGTGGCGTGCCGACGGCTCGGAGGTCGATTCTCTCGGACGCAAGGAGCAGGCGTTATTCACCTACCTCGCACTCCAGGAGGGCAGGCCCCAGACCCGCGACAAGCTCGCCAATCTCCTCTGGAGCGATCGCGGCGACCAGCAGGCGCGACACAGCTTGCGCCAGGGCTTGATGGTCCTCCGCCGGACGCTGCCCGATCCCGACGGCCATGTCATCGTGTCGGACCAAGAGACGATCGCTCTGCGCGCAAATGCGATTGAGGTGGACTTTGTCGCTTTTGCGAACGCGGCGCAGAGCGAATCAGATGCCGCAGCTCGCCTTTATTCCGGCGACCTGCTTGATGGTATGAGCGTCGGCTCGGAGGAGTTCGAGGAATGGCTGGTCGTCGAACGGTCGCGACTGCACGGTCTCGCGACAGCGGCTTTCACCGGTCTGGCCAAGCGTCGGACGGCAACAGGCGACCATGAAGGCGCGCTCCAAGCCGCGCGGCAGCTGCTGGCCCTGGATCCGATTGATGAGGAGGGTCACCGGCTGCTGATGCGTGCCTACTACGCGACTGGCCGCCGCGCCGCCGCCATGAAGCAATTCAAGACCTGCGCAGAGCTCCTCGTACAGCAGCTCGACGCGGAGCCCAGTGCTGAGACGGTCCGCCTCTATGAGACGATGCGCGACGGTACGGCGAGCGCGGAAATCCCGTCGGTCGGTGCGGGCTCGCCGTCAGACGCGGAGGAGGCGTCCGTTGCCGGCCGGGGGGCTGCTAAATCCGCACAGGCGGTGCCATCATCGGCTTCGGAGCCCGCTCCCGGGGTGGCTCCGGTTGCGCCCGCGAGGCCGCCGTCGTGGTCGGGCAAACGCCGTCTTCAGCCTTGGCATGTCCTTACGGCGGCGGGGCTGCTGATTGGCGTTGGCGTCTGGTACTGGTTCGAGGACATCGATCTCATCTTCTTCCGACCGTCGCAGCTCGCCCGGCAGATCGATTCGATTTTTCGCCAGCGCGCGACTGTGGGCCGCATGGCCTATCCGCTTCCTGAAAAACCGTCGATCGTGATCCTTCCTTTCGAGAACCTCAGCACCGATCCGGCGCAGGAGATTTTTGTCGATGCCGTGACCGAGGATATTACGGTGGTCTCGGCTGCGATTTCCGATCTGTTCGTCATCGATCGCAGTACTGCGCTCTCGCTCAAGGGTCGGTCGATGCGTGCCGGGCAGGTCGCCGAGGAGCTGGGCGTGCGGTACGTCCTCGAGGGGAGTGTGCGCCGATCCATCGACCGTGTCCGCGTTTCGGCCCGGTTGATCGACGCGCTCGCCGGGCAGACCCTGTGGGCCGATCGTTTCGACATTGCCGCCACGGACATTTTCGCGGTCCAGGACGAAATCACTCTTCGCCTGGTGACCGCCGTCCGCGCGGTCCTCACCGAGGGTGAGCAGGAGTTGATCGCATTCGCCCATGGGACGAGGAACCTCGATGCCTGGCTTGCCGCGACGCAAGGATTGCACTTGCTCCGCCAGCTCACGCGCGCCGACACGGCCCGTGCTCGCGAACTCTACACACGCGCCGTGCAGGCGGACCCGCACTACGCTGGAGCTTGGGATGGCCTCGGCTGGAGCTACCTTCTCGATGCCTGGAATGGCTGGGCGCCGGTTCCCGAAGAGGCGATGCGCCAGGCGCTGGAATGCGCGAAACGGGCGGTCGAGCTGGACCCAAAGCGAGGACGGTCTTACGCGTTGCTCGGCACCATCACTTTGATGTCGGGCGCCGACCACGCGGCGATCGAGAACTTCGAGCGCGCTCTCCAGTTCTCACCGGGTGACGCCGAGGCCGCGGCTCTCATGGCGTATGCCTTGACGTATACCGGAGATCTCGACCGAGCCGAGGTGATGATCCGCCAGGCGATTCGACTCAGTCCGAATTCACCGGAGTGGTATCGCTGGACGCTTGCGCGAATCGACCGTCTGCAGGGGCGTCTCGCGGGCGCAGCCGAGGTGCTGGCGCGCAAGCTGTCGAGCTTTCCCGACTCTGTCGTACCGCGCGTCGAGCTTCTCTTGACCTATATTCAAATCGGCCGCAGCCAGGATGCCCGCGCGATCGCCGATGAGATACGACGCATCGATCCCTTGTTCTCGGTCGCGACCTGGGCGCGCACGCAACCCTACACGGACCAGAATATGGTTCAGCGAGAGATGCAAGCCCTGCGGCTCAGCGGCCTGCCTGGATAGCAATGATCGCCAGCGCTCAAGAAGCTTACGGAACGGTCCGGGAGCAGTGTCGCGATCGGAGCGCTTACCGCCCCTCGCGCCGCCACGCCGCTATCAAGGTGCTCAGCGCGAGGAAGAGGGCCAGCAGCCCCGGCAGCAGCGGCGTCTCGTGGACGCCGGTCACGATGTAGTCGCCGTTGGCGCGAAGGCCGAGCCAGCCGCGGCCCGCGGCGGCGCGCTCGGGCGCGACGCGGCGGATGTCGGGAATGCTGCCGGGACCGACCCAGAAGATGCCGCCGCCGGTCGCGCTCACGGCGGGCGACAGCTTCTCCTCGGTCGCCCGCACGTCCGACATCTCGATCGGGTTGAGCGCACCCGCCGCGGCAAGCGCGGTGTTGCTGCCGTCAGTGAGTCGGTAGAGGCCGGCGTCCGCGATCGGCAGCGTGGCGACGCTGCGGCCGCCGCTCTCGGGCGTGAGCGTCACGTCCTTGGGGACGCCGTCCGGGCCGGTGACGCGGACCGGGCGGTCGTTCGGCTGCAGCGACTGCCGGGCGATCTCGAGCCGGTTGCCCTCGACGCGCGCGGTGAGCGCGTTCTCCTCGAGATCGGGCTCCTTCATCAGCCAATAGACGAGGCGCCGCAGCAGCTCCGCCTGTGGCCCGCCCCCGTCGTAGCCGCGCGTCCAGAGCCACATCTGATCCGAGAGGAGCTGCGCCACGCGGCCGTCGCCCACGTGGCTCAGCAGGAGCAACGGCTCGTTGTTGACGCCGCTCAGCACGCTCACGCTGTCGCTCTTGGGCGTCGCCTCGATGTAGCGGAGCCAGCGGCCCCATTTCGGGTCCTTGGCGTCGGCTCCGGTGCCGCCCGGCAGATCCGCGGTCACCGGGTGCCGCAGGCCCTGCTCGGTGACCAGCGGCTTGTAGCCCTGCTCGAACACCTGGCCCGTGGGCTCGGCCGGCAGCACCGAGCCGAGCGGCGTGCGGTAGAGACCCATGGGCGTGCCGAAGCCCGGGCCCGCCGAATCCAGGAGCGCGCCGCCCTTGCGTACGTAGCGCACGATGTTCTCGAGATAGGTCATCGGCAGGATGCCGCGGCGCTCGTAGCGGTCGAAGATGATCAGGTCGAACTCGTCGAGCTTGACGTCAAAGAGCTCGCGGATCGGGAAGGCGATCAGCGACAGCTCGCGGATCGGCGTGCCGTCCTGCTTCTCGGGCGGCCGCAGGATCGTGAAATGGATCAGGTCGACCGACGGGTCCGACTTGAGGATGTTCCGCCAGGTGCGCTCGCCCGCGTGCGGCTCGCCGCTCACCAGCAGCACCTTGAGGCGGTCGCGCACGCCGTTCACCGTGAAGGCTGCGCGCTTGTTGTCGAGCGTAAGCACATTGGGTCCAGGCTCGACCTCGACCTCCACCACGTTGGGGCCGCCATGGTCGATCGCTATGCGGATCGGCGTGTCCCGTCCGACCGGTATGTTGAAGGTCTTGGGCGTCCCGCCGTCCTTCCGGAGCGTGACGCGGGCCTGGCCGCGCGCCTGGGTGAGCGTATCCGGGAGATCGTCGACCCGGAGCGTCACCGATACGTCCTTGCCGACCAACCCGAAGCTTGGAACCTCCTTGACCAGGAGCCGCCGGTCCTGCTCGCCGGGCTTGCCCGTGATAAGCGCATGGAGCGGCGCCGAAAAGTCGAGCCGATCCACCGGCGGCATGTCATGCACCTCGCCGTCGGTGATCACGATGGCGCCGGCGACTCGCTGCTTCGGTACGTCTGCGAGCGCCTGCTGGAGCGCCGAATAGAGGCGAGTTCCGGTGTCCGCGAGGCCGGCACCGGGCTCGGCGCCGCCCGCGCGCACGACACGCACGTCCAGATCCTTGAAAGCCTTGAGCTCCTCCGTCACGCGGTCGAGCGCCTGCTGCGCGTATTGCCGGCGGCCGTCGATCCGCATGCTGGGGCTGTCGTCCACGACCACGGCAGCCACGTCGCGCTGGGGCAGGCGGTCCTCCTGCACCAGCGATGGGTCGGTCAGGATCGCCAGCAGCACCGCCGTCGCGAGTACGCGCCACGCCGTGCCGCGGGCCCGCCGGATCGCGCCGAAGAGCAGCGCGAGCACCGCGAGCGTGGCGAAGCCCGCGATCGTCCACCAGGGCAGCAGCGGCGAGGCCGCGAGCGCGTAGCCGGCGATGGTCATTGACCCAGCCGCTCCAGAATCGCGGGCACGTGCACCTGGTCGGTCTTGTAGTTGCCGGTGAGCGTGTACATCACGAGGTTGACGCCGAAGCGATACGCCATCTCACGCTGCGGCTCGCCGCCGGGCACCACGGGATAGAGCGTGCGGCCGTTGGCGTCGATCGCCCAGGCGCCGGCGTAGTCGTTGCTGCCGACGATGATCGAGGCGACGCCGTCGTTCACCTTGCCCTCGGACGGCTGGATCCAGATCCGCCCGCCGCTCCAGCGGCCCGGAAACTCCTGCATCAGGTAGAAAGCCTTGGTGAGCACGTGATCGGGCGGCAGCGGCTCCAGTGGTGGAATGTTGATGCCGGCGACCAGCCGCTGCAGGCGCTGCTGCGTCTGCGCCGCGCTCAGCGCGTTGCTCTCGCCCTGGTCGCGCGTGTCGAAGAAGATCGTGCCGCCGGTCGCGAGGTAGCGATTGATCTTGTCGATCGCCTTCGCCGACGGCAGCTGCTGTCCTTCCACGACCGGCCAGTAGATCAGCGGGAAGAACACGATCTCGTCGTTCTCGATGTCGACGTCAATGGGCGCCGCTGCCTCGACGGCGGTGCGGCGGTTCAGCACGTCGGAGAGACCCGCGAGCCCGGCGCGGGCCTCGTCGTCGACATCCGGGATCCCCGTCCGCACGAGGGCGAGATGGAACTCGCTGCTGGCGCGGATCGCCCAATCGTCGTCGCTCGCTGCGCGGGCGGGGAGCGCGCCGAGCGCCATCAGCAGCAGCGCGCCGCCGGCGGCTCTGCTCGCGCGCCGGCGTCCGACGCCGCCGAGCAGGCCGCGGAGCGCATAGGCGATGATCAGGTCGACGAGCGCCAGGCTGAGCGCCGCGCCCAGGAGCCACGGACGGAAATCCACCTCCTTGGCGCGCTCGTAGGGCTGGGTCGAGACGGCCGGCGGCAGTTGCGTGATCGCGTCCAGCACGGGCACGGCGCCCGCCAGGTTGAGCGCGCGGCGCGAGTCGGTGGTGCCGTAGAACCCCGGCGGATGGCGCGCGTCGGCGCGCGCGTCCTTGAAGCCGCCGGCGGGAATGAGCTGTGCGCTCGCGGGCGCCTGGCCGAGCCGGCCGAATCCGTCGAGCGTCTCGATCGGCGGTAGCGGAGCATCGGAGGCGTTGGCGACGCCCTGGCTCAGCCCCACGACCCGCCGCAGCATCTCCACGAAGAGGCCGGAGATCGGCAGCGACGACCAGGCGGGATCGGCGGTGGTGTGTACCAGCACCAGCCAGCCTTTGCCGCGCTTCTCGGCGGTGACCAGCGGCGTTCCGTCCGTAAGCCGCGCCCAGGTCTTGCTGGAGAGATCGAGCGAGGGCTCGGCCAGCACCTGGCGGGTCACCGTGACGTCGCTGGGGATGTCGAGCCCAGCGAACGGGCTATCGGCGTCGAAGCGCGCGAGATGCGCTGGCTTCTCCCAGGAGAGCGCGCCACCAAGCACGCGACCGCCGCGCCTCAGCGCGACCGGCAGCAGATCGTCGCCGTTCTCCGCGAGGTTGGGGCCGGCGAACCGCATCACCAGCCCGCCAGCCTCCATCCATTTCACCAGCGCGGACCGGTCGTCGGCCTCAAGCGTCGTGGCGTCAGGCAACAGAATCGCTGCGGTGTCGCCGCGCACGAGCTGGCCGACACCTGCGCGCCGCACCTCGCTGAAGGGCTGCAGCGCCCGCTCGAGGTAATAAGCGCCGGAAAGCAGCGGCTGTGCCGCCTCGCCGGGCGGCGGCGCCGCAATGCCGACGGGGCGGCGCCGCCAGCGTTCATCGAGCAGCAGCGTGGCACCGGCCGACGGCTCGCCCTCGATCAGCACGCTGGTGGCGCGGTTCCGGAGCTCGACGGGCATCCTGAGCGCAACCGTCGCACGAGTGGTGCCAGGCGCCATGCCTTCCTCGGTACGGGCAAGCAGCCGTCCGTCGTCCGCCACTGCGCGCACCACGAAGCGGTCCTCGCCTTCCGCACTCGCGCGCCGCACCACGACCGTCAAGTCCCTGGCCTCGCTGTCGCCAGGCGTGAGGAGCCGGGAGAGCTCCGCGGGTTGATCCAGCATGACGCGGAGGTCGCCGAGCTTCGACAGGCTCTCGGCGAAGACAGCCGCGTCGCCGCCATCGAGCCCGTCGCTGAGCCAGACGACGGAGGCACCCTGCAGCGACAGCGTCTGCAGCCGGTCGAGCGCCGCTCTCCGGTCGGTGGGCCATGGCCGCGGCGCGAGCTCGGCCGCCGCGGCGCGTGCGTCCTCTGGGCGGAGCATCGAGAGGGCGGCCGGCGCGACACCACCCGGCGGCGGCGCGGTGCCGAACAGCACGACTCGACGGTCTTCGCGCTGCGCCTGGTCGAGAAGCTGCGTCAGCGCGGCCTGCCGCTCGGTCCAGCGGTCCGACGAGCCCCAACCGTCGTCCACCGCGACCACCAGCGGTCCGTTGCCCACCAGACGCGCGTTCGGGTTGAGGAGCGGATGCGCCAGCGCGAGAATCACCAGGGCTGCGAGCGCCATGCGCATGAGCACGAGCCAGAGCGGCGTCTTCGCGGGCGTCTCCTCCCGCGGCACCAGGTCGCGCAGCAGGCGGAGGGCCGGGAACACCATGCGCTTGGGCGCGGGCGGCGTCACCCGCAACAGCCACCAGAGGACCGGCAGCACCGCGAAGCCCAGCAGGATCCAGGGCGTGGCGAAGGCCAGGCTGCCGAGGCTCAGCATGGCGTCACATCTTTGCGGGGCGCGCGAGCGCGCCGTAGAGGGCGAGCAGCGCCGTGGTCGGCGCCCGGTCGGTCCGGTGCGTCGCGAAAGTCCAACCCAGGCTCCGGGTCATCGCCATCAAGCCGTCGCGATGGCGTTGCAGCTTGTCCGTGTATTGCGACCGGATGGTCTCGACCCGGCTCAGCAGCAGATCGCCCTCGCTCTCGAGCCCCTCGAATCGGACGCGCCCCTCGAAGGGCAGGGTCTCTTCCACGGGATCGAGCACCTGCAGCAGGTGGCCCTTCACGCCCATGGCGGCGAAGCGGCGCGCGAGCGCGTCGGTCTCCTCGAGCGGCGACAGCAGGTCGCTGATCAGCACGAGCTGGCCGTAGCGCGGCAGCGGCTCGAAGGCGGGGAGGCTGGTGCCCGGCCGGTCCGTGCGCTCGATCACCAATGCCAGCCGGTTGAGCACGCTGGTTCCCGTTGCGGGCGGATAGCCCGAGCCCAGCAGGGTCACGCGCTCGCCGCCGCGGATCAGCAGCGCCGCCAGTGCGAGCGTCACCAGGTCGGCGCGCGCGCGCTTGGTCGGCAGGTTCGGATCCGAGGCGAAGTCCATCGAAGGCGAGCTGTCGCGCCAGATCCAGACGCTCTCGGAGGCCTCCCACTCGGTCTCGCGCACGTAGAGCCGGTCCGAGCGTGCGCTCTCGCGCCAGTCGATGCGCTGCGCGGGCTCGCCCGGCTCGTATTGCCGGAATTGCCAGAAGGTCTCGCCTTGTCCGACGCGCCGCCGCCCGTGCACGCCCTGCGACACCGTGATCGCGACCCGTTCCGCCTCCACGAGCAGCGGCGGCAGCGTGGCCGCGAGCTCCTCGGCATGATGGCGAAGCGCGCGCTGCGCGGTGGTGGGCGGCATCCCGGCCTCAGCGCAGCGGCACCAGCAGCCGGTCGATCACCTGCGGCATGGTGATGCCGTCGGCGCGCGCCGCGAAATTCAAGGCCATGCGGTGGCGCAGCACGGGAGGCGCCAGCGCGATCACGTCGTCGACGGAGGGGCTGAGCCGACCGTCGAGCAGTGCCCGCGCCCGGGTCGCCAGCATCAGCGCCTGGCTCGCGCGCGGGCCCGGCCCCCAGGCGACGTGGCGCTTGATCTCGGCACCCGCGGAATCGGGTCGGCCCGCCCGCACCAGTGCCAGGATCGCCTCGACCACGCTCTCGCCCACGGGGATGCGGCGCACCAGGCGCTGCGCCGCCATCAGCTCGGCGGCGCCCATGGCCTCGACAGGCTTGTCCTCGGCGACGCCGGTGGTCGCGAGCAGCATCTGCCGCTCCGCGTCGAGATCGGGATAGTCGACGTCGATCTGCAGCAGGAAGCGGTCGAGCTGTGCCTCGGGCAGGGGATAGGTTCCTTCCTGCTCGATCGGGTTCTGGGTCGCCAGCACGTGAAAGGGACGCGGCAGCGGATGATATTGGCCGGCGACGGAAACGCGCCCTTCCTGCATGGCCTGCAGCAATGCGGACTGGGTGCGCGGGCTCGCGCGGTTGATCTCGTCAGCCATCAGCACCTGGCAGAACACCGGACCCGGGATGAAGCGGAAGGAGCGTCGGCCCGCGTCGCTCTCCTCCAGCACCTCGGCGCCCAGGATGTCCGCCGGCATCAGGTCCGGCGTGCACTGGATGCGCTTGTCGGCCAAGCCCAGAACGATGCCCAGGGTCTCCACCAGCTTGGTCTTGGCGAGTCCGGGTACGCCGATCAGCAGCGCGTGTCCGCCCGCGAGCAAGGTGATGAGGGCTTGATCCACCACCTCGCGCTGGCCGAAAATCACCCGCCCGATGCGCTCGCGGACCAGCTGCAGGCGCTGGCCCAGTGCCTCGATCTCGGCAAGCAAGTCCTTTGTGGGGGCGGAAATGGGCTCGGGAACGGTCACGGGCTCTACTCCTCAGCTGAAGCAACGAAGGGACGCGCCGGCGCGATGACGGACAAGACGGATCTGGGGCCGCTGCGGCAACTGGCGAGCGAGGCCGCCCGAAGGCCGGTCGGAGCGGGTCGGCCGCCGCCGCGAGATCTCGGCGAGATCGGCATGCGCATCGACCGGGATGGTAGCTGGTTCTACCGCGAGTCTCCAATCACGCGATCGAGCTTGGTTAAGCTCTTCGCCTCGGTCCTCCGGCGCGAAGCGGACGGTGCCTATTGGCTGGTCACGCCCGCGGAGCGCGCACGCGTCGGCGTGGAGGACGCGCCGTTCCTGGCGGTCGAACTCGATGCGGCGGGCACGGGACAAAGCCAAGTGTTGAGCTTCCGAACCAATCTGGACGAAATTGTGACCGCCGATGGAGCGCATCCGCTGCGAGTCGCGGTCGATCCCGCGAATGCCGCGCCCCGCCCATATATATTGGTCCGCGATGGGCTGGAGGCGAGGCTCACGCGTCCGGTATTCTATCAGCTGGTCGACCTCGGGCGGGAGGAGCGGGTCGGCGCCGCCGTCCGTTTCGGCGTCTGGAGCAAGCACGAATTTTTCCCGTTGGGAGATCTCGACTGACGGTCACTTCCGAGTTTGTGCGCGAGCGCCTCGCCCGGACAGAGGTCGGCCGCCGCGGCTTCGGGACGGCCCGGGACGGCTGGCTCGCGCCGAGGGTGCGGGGCGATTTCGCCCTCGAGCCCGGCGGTGCGCCGCCTCCGACGAAGCTCACCCCGGCCGCGGTGCTGGTGCCCCTGGTGAGCCGAGGGGCGGAGCTCTCGGTCCTGCTGACCGAGCGGACGCCGCATCTTTCGGCTCACGCGGGGCAGGTGGCGTTTCCGGGCGGCCGGATTGAGGAGAGCGACCGCGATCCCGTGCACGCCGCCCTGCGCGAGACGGAGGAGGAGGTCGGCCTGCCCGGAGATCACGTGAGCGTGATCGGGCGGCTCGACACCTACATCACCGGCACCGGCTTCGAGATCACGCCGGTCGTGGGGCTGGTGCCGGCGCCGTTTCCGGTCCGGCCCGATCCCCGCGAAGTCGCGGCTGTCTTCGAGGTGCCGCTCGCCTTCGTGCTCGATACCGCCAACCACGAGCGGCATAGCCGCGAGTTCAAGGGCCGGATCCGGACCTTCTTCGTACTGCCCTATCCCGGGCACTACATCTGGGGCGCCACGGCGGGCATGCTGGTCAATCTCGCGGAAATCCTGGGCGCGCGATGATCCGCGCTTTCCTGACCGTGGTGTTGCCGCTGGTGTTGCCGACGGCGCTCTACGTGCTCTGGGTCGTCAGCATGCGCCGCGCCGCGGCCGCCGGCGTGGGTGAACTTCTGCGCGGCCTCCCCTGGCTCTGGCTCGGGATCGCCGGATTCGCGTTGCTGGCGGGCGTGCTGGTGCTCGTTCTTTCCTTCGGCTTCGGCCGCAGCGACGACAGCGCCCATTACGTGCCGCCGCACACGGTGAACGGGCAGATCGTCCCGGGCCACGTCGCGCCGGGGCCGGCGGCGGATCGCTGACCTTGGTCCGCATCCTCCGCACCGCGGCGGGCGGGCGCATTCCGCCGCAGCCCTGGATGACCGAGCCGGCGACCCGCCGCGTGCTCGACGCGCTAGCCGCGGGTGGCGTCATCGCCCGCTTCGTCGGCGGCTCCGTGCGGGACACGCTCCTGGGGCGGCCGGTTTCCGACATCGACATCGCGACGCCGGCCTCGCCGCAAGTCGTGACCGCGCTATTGCGGAAGGCACGGGTCAAGGTGGTGCCGACCGGCGTCGAGCACGGCACGGTTACCGCAGTGGCTAAGCCACGGCATTTCGAGATCACCACGCTTCGACGCGACGTCGAGCCCAAGGGCCGCCGCGCGGTCGTGGCCTTCGTCGACGACTGGCGCATCGACGCCGAGCGGCGCGACTTCACCATGAACGCGCTCTTCCTCGATCCCGACGGCACGGTGCACGACTACGTCGGCGGTCTCGCCGACGTCGAGGCGCGGCGTGTGCGCTTCGTGGGCGATCCGCAGACGCGCATCCGCGAGGACGTGCTTCGGCTGCTGCGTTTCTATCGCTTCCACGCCCAGCTCGGCCATCCGCCCGCGGACGAGGCGGCGCGCGCGGCTTGCCGGGCGCTCGCCTCGCTGCTGCCGACCCTCTCCGCCGAGCGCGTGTCCGCGGAGCTCTTGAAGCTGCTGGCGGCGGTCGATCCGCTGCCCGCGCTCGCGCTCATGAGGGAGGACGCGGTGCTGCCGGTGATCCTGCCGGAAGCGACGCAGTTCGACCGCCTCGCCGGCATGGTTGCGCTCGAGCCCGAGACCGACGCGATCCGGCGTCTGGCGGCTCTGGTCGCGGTCGATGCCGAGGGCGCACGTGAGCTGGCGCGCCGGCTGCGACTCTCGAACGAGCAGCGGGATCGCCTTGTGGCGATGGCGGCGCCGGAATGGCCGCTCGCTCTCGCGGACGACGCGCGCGCCCAACGCCGTGCCATCTATCGTCTCGGCCTCGACCGCTACCGGGATCTCGTCCTGCTGCGGGCGGCTGGCCAGGGCGCGTCCGCTTCGCCGCGCGCTCAGAGCTTGCTGAAGCGGGCGGAAGAGACCGGCGAGCTCGAGTTCCCGCTCAAGGGTCGCGACGTGACCGCGCTCCGCATCAAGCCCGGACCGCGCGTCGGCGCACTGCTCAAGGAAGTCGCGGCATGGTGGGAAGCCGGCGACTTCCGCGCCGACCGCGCCGCGTGCCTCGCCGAGCTCGAGGCGCGGGCGAAGGGCGCTCGCGCCTAGCCCCGCTTCCGGCGGAAATAGTCGTAGAAATAGTCGAGAAGCTGGCCGCCGCGGGCGATGCGCGCGTCGTCCCCGCGCTCGCTTGCGCAGAGACCGATGATCATGTGGGCGAGACCGGCGGTTTCCTCGCGCTCGTATTTCGAATCCTTGAGGTCGATGTCGTGGACGAGCTCGCCGATGGCGGCGAGCGCGGGATCGCCGAGGCCGAACCGCTCCAGCATCACCTCGAAACTGCAGCGGTCGCCTGCGTGGGTGAATTCCGCCTCGAACATGTCGAAGCGCAGCTCGCCCGGCGCCGGCTTGTAGTTCTTGCCGGGGACGAATTTGAACGTCGCTTCCTGGTCGACGAAGCGCCGGATCAGCCAGGCGCAGGCGATGCGGTCGACATGCACGCCCTGGCGCGTCACCCAGGTCCGGCCTTTGAAGCCTTCGGTCGCCGCGGGCGCCGCCGATTCAGGCACCGGGACTTTGTGCGCGAGGCGAGCCTCGAGCGCACTCACCAGACCGTCGGCGACCTCGCGGCCGGACGCGCCGAAAAAATCGAGAGCGAAGGTAACGGCGAGGCGCTTGCGCAAGCGCCGCACGGCGTTCTGCGCCTCCGGCACGGGATTCTTGCCGCGCTTGGACTTGTCGAGTGCCCCGGCGAGCGTGCGGGCCTCCTCCGCGATCGCCTGATAGTCGGCGTCGCGCGCGGCCTGGAACATGGCCTCGAGCTCCTGGTCGGTGAAGCCGTCGACGATGCGCGCCTCCACCAGCGTGGCCTCGCCTCCCTCCGCCACGATCGCGCGCAGGAGCCACTGAAAATCCTCGCGGGTGTCGTCGCGCGCGGGTAGCGCATAGACGGAATTCTTCAGTGACACCGCGCCCAACGATTGCAGCCGGCGCCAGACCTTCACCCGCAGATAGGCGGGCTCCGGCGGCAATTGGTGGATGAGGAGCAACCAGCTGCGCGGAATGACGTCGGGAACGGCGGGTTGGTAGCTCATGATATGTACGTATCACTAAATTGCAGTAAAATGCAACGCTTGTATCATAACCCTGCCTCGGCTAGTCTCCGTGACCTACAAAGGAGCAAAGCCATGCAATGGGTCACTCGTGAGCGTCCGAAGATCGATCGCATCGCCTGCCCATGGCTGATCGCGCGCTTCATCGATCCCGAGGCGGAGTTCCTCTACGTGCCGGCTGCGACCGTGATGGACGTCGCCAAGCAGACCGGTGCCACGCCCTATGATGTGCCGAACGTCGAGTACGGCCATCACGGCGATAAGTGCAGCTTCGACGCCTTCGTCGAGATGCATCGCCTGACCGATCCGGCGCTGCAGCGGCTGGCGCTGATCGTGCGCGGCGCCGACACCGGCCGGCCCGATCTCACCGCGCAGTCGCCGGGCCTGCTCGCGATCTCGCAGGGGCTCTCGGTGGTCTACGCCGACGACCACGAGATGCTGCGTCACGGCATGGTGGTCTACGACGCGCTCTACGCGTGGTGCCAGGCGCAAGTGGGCAAGGCGTGATGCGGTTTCGGCTGCTGCCAGAGGGCGTGACGCCGGTCGCCCGCACGTTGCTGATCGGGCGGGGCTTGCGCGCCTTCGCCGACGGCTTCGTGAGCCTGCTCCTGCCGGCCTATCTGACCGCTCTCGGCTTCAGCCCGCTCGAGGTCGGCGTGCTCGCGACAGCGACGCTGCTGGGCTCGGCCGTGCTCACGCTCTGGGTCGGCATGGCGGCGCAGCGCTTCGGCCGCCAGGAGCTGCTGATTGCGGCCGCGATCCTCATGGCGCTTACCGGCGCCGGTTTCCTCATCGAGACCGACTACTGGCCGCTCCTCGCGATCGCCTTCGTCGGCACGCTCAACCCGTCCTCGGGCGACGTCAGCGTGTTCCTGCCGCTGGAGCAGGCGTTGATGGCCGAGAATGTCGAGGACCGGCACCGCACCGGCGTCTTCGCCGCCTATGGTCTGGTGGGGTCGCTGGTCGCGGCGCTGGGCGCGCTCGCGGCGGGTCTGCCGGATCTCCTGCGAGCGGTCTTCTCCATGGGCGCCGCCGAGGCCATGCGGACGATGTTCGCGGTCTACATGATGCTGGGCTGGGCCACCTACATGCTCTATCGCCGCTTGCCGGCGCCGCACACGATGGCGCAGCGTCCGCGCCAGCAACCGCTCGGCGAATCCAGGGGCATCGTGCTCACGCTCGCGGCGCTCTTCAGCATCGACGCCTTCGGCGGCGGCTTCTTCGTGCAGTCGCTGCTTGCTCTGTGGTTCTTCGATCGATTCGGCCTCTCGGTCTCGGCGGCGGGCTCGATCTTCTTCTGGACCGCGGTGCTGGCGGCGTTCTCCTATCCGGCGGCCGCGCGCATCTCCAAGAGCTTCGGCCTCATCAACACCATGGTGTTCACGCACCTGCCGTCGAACCTCTGCCTGATGCTGATGCCCTTCGCGCCGAACCTTTGGCTCGCTGTGGTCCTTTTGCTGATTCGCAGCGCGCTCTCGCAGATGGACGTGCCGACGCGCACCTCCTACGTGATGGCGGTGGTGACGCCCGCCGAGCGCACGGCGGCCGCCAGCATCACCTCGGTGCCGCGGAGCCTCGCGTCCGCCATCAGTCCCTCGATCGCGGGCTGGCTGCTGACGCTCTCGGGTTTCGGCTGGCCGCTGGTGATCGGCGGCGCCATCAAGGCCGTCTACGACCTGCTGCTGCTCGTGATGTTCCGCCACGTGCGCCCGCCGGAGGAGCGCGCCTTGCGGGGAGAGACATCGTGACGCCCCCTGCGCGCGCGCCGCACGCGATCCGAGAGGTCGCGCTCTACTTCCTGAAGCTCGGCGCGCTGGGCTTCGGCGGACCGGTGGCGCTGGTCGGGCAGATGGAGCGCGACCTCGTCGATGCCCGCAAGTGGCTCGGCAAGACCGAGATGCGCGACGCCATCGCGGTCTGCCAGTCGCTGCCGGGGCCGCTCGCGATCCAGGTCGGGATCTATATCTCCTACTTGCGCGGCGGTTTCTGGGGCGCCTGGGCCGGCGGCTGGGCGTTCATCCTGCCGAACTTCGTGATCGTGGCGGCGCTAGGCGCGCTCTATGTGGCGCTCGGCGGTCTCTCCTGGATGGCCGCGATCTTCTATGGCGTGAGCCCCGCCGTGATCGCGCTGATCCTGCATTCCTGCTGGCGGCTCGCGAAGCTCGGCATGGAGGATTGGCCGCAATGGGCGGTCGCCGTCGTGGCCTTCGCGATCACCGTCGGGCTCGAGGCCGAGGTGGCGCTGGTCTTCATCGGAGCGGGCATCCTGGGCGTGGCGTACTACGGCACGCTGTTCCGCAAGCAGGGTTTGCCCGCCGCGCTGGCGCTTGCGGCGCCCGCCGCCGCGGCGACCTCCGCCACGCCGGCGGGCGGTGCGAGTCTCTGGAGCGTGTTCGCGTTCTTCTTCAAGGCGGGCAGCCTCACCTTCGGCAGCGGCCTCGTCATCGTGCCGTTCCTGGAGAAGGGACTGGTGCAGGAAGCCGGATGGCTCGACGGCCGGACCTTCCTGGTGGCGGTCGCCGTGGGCATGCTGAGCCCCGGCCCGGTGGTGATCACCGCGACGTTCGTGGGCTACATCGTCACGGGCTTCTGGGGCGCGCTCGCCTCCACCGTCGGCATATTCCTGCCGTCCTTCCTGCTGGTGCTGATCGTGGCGCCCATCCTGGTGCGCCACCGCAAGAACGCGAACGTGCAAGGCTTCGTCAAAGGCGCCTATGCCGCCGCCATCGGCACGATCCTCGGCGCCTCGATCCTGCTCGGCAAGATCGCGATCGGCGACTGGCTGACGGCGCTCGTCGGCCTCGCGAGCCTCGCCGGCCTGTTCGCCACCAGGAAGCTCAGCACGCCGGTCCTGGTCGCGGCCACCGCCGCGATCGGGCTCATCGCCTTCCCGATCCTGCAGCCCGACTGGGTCTACGTGAAATAGGAGCCCGCCCATGCCCGAGCCGAGCCTGGTGCTGTTCGTCTGCCCGCACGCCTCCGCGAAAAGTCTGATCGCCGCTGAGTATTTCAACAAGCGCACAGCGGAGCAGGGCGCGCCCTTCCGTGCGCTCTCCGCGGGGACGGACCCCGACAAATCCGTGCCGCCGCACGTCGTTGCCGGCATGCGCGGCGATGGCTACGACGTAAGCAAAGTCGTGCCGAGGCGGCTCACCCGGGAGCTCGCAGCCCCCGCGCGCATCGCCATCACCTTCGAGCCCGACGTTGGCGCCTATGTCGGCGCGGGCTGTCGGGTCGAGCGCTGGTCTGTCCCTGCGGTGAGCGAGGACTATGCCATCGCAAGCAAGGTGATCCGGACGCGGGTCGATGGGCTGATCTCCGGCCTAACGCGATAGACCGGGGGAGGGTGCCGATGCAGCGGGTTGCGGCTCTGCTGCTCGCGGGTTCGTGTTTCATAGGCGCTCCTGGCTGGGCTGCCGATCCGGCCCCCCTCCGTCCTTGAGACAAAAATCCCGCTGGGCAGCGCAAAGGGACGGATCGACCATCTCGCCGTCGACCTCCGCCGGCAGCGCCTCTATGTCGCCGAGCTCGGCAATGACAGCGTCGGCGCGATCGATCTGAAAAACGGGAAAGTGATACAGACCATCACGGGGCTGAAGGATCCGACGGCGTCGGGCGCGCGGACATCGCTTTTCGTGCCGGAGACGGATCGCCTCTACGTCGCCGTGCGCGCGAGCTTCAGCGAGGCCGCTGCCACCTGGGTATATCGGCCGGCACCATGATCGCGGTTTCACGATTTGTGGGAGTGCCGGTGATGGATGTCGGGGTAATGCGGGTGGCCATGGACGATCCGCGCGTGGACGTGGACGTGCGAGTGCGGCTCGCCGGCGGGATCGTGCGCACCGTGCGCATGCTGATGATGAGCATCGTGCTCATGCCGGTGCTCGTGGGTCACGGGCTCATGGACATGCTCATGGGCGTGCCGCTCGACCAGATGGAGGTATAGTCCGAGCCCCATCAACGCGGCCGCCGCGCTGAAGATCGGCGTCACGGGATCGCCGAAGCCGACGATCGCGATCAGCGCACCGACGAAGGGCGCCAGCGAAAAATAGGCACCGGTGCGCGCGGTGCCGAGATGCCGCAAAGCCAGGACGAAGCACACGAGGCTCACGCCGTAGCCGAGGAAGCCCACCGTCCCCGCCGCCACGACAACCGGACCGGCCGGCCATCGCGGTTGCAGCGCGGCGGCGAGCCCCGTATTGACCGCGCCCGCGGCGAGCCCCTTGATCATCGCGATCTGCAGCGGGTCGGCGGTCGAGAGCTTGCGCGTGAGATTGTTGTCGATCGCCCAGGCGAGACACGCGCCGCCGATCGCGGCCGCGCCCCAGCCGACGCCCGCCACGCCGCCGCCCCAGGACAGGAGTACGGCACCGGTCAGGATCGCCGCGGCGCCGGTCCCGACCCGCAAATCGACGTTCTCTCGGAGCACCGTCCAGGCCATGGCGAGCGTGAAGATGCCCTCGAGGTTGAGCAGCAACGACGCGGTCGATGCAGGCGTAGACACGAGCCCGAGCATCAGCAGCACCGGTCCCGCAACGCCACCTGCGAGCACGGCGGCGGCGAGCCACGGCAGATCGCCGGCGCGCAGCGGCGCCTCCGAGGTGCCGCCGCCGGTCAAAGCGCGAATCCGACTAACGGCGAAGAGCCCGACACCCGAGCCGAGGTAGAGCAGGCCCGCCAGCATCCACGGCGAGACCCCGCCCAGCAGCGCCTTCGCCACGGGCGTACTCGCTCCGAACAAGACGGCGGAGGCGAGAGCCAGCACAATTCCCAGCCGTTCCGGGCGGGGCGCCGCGTTCATGAGCAAGTCCGAGTTGCGAGCGGATCGACGATGTCACGACCTTAGGTCACGATCTCGCGATCTCAAAGTCCCGCCGAGGCGCTTTGCGACGGGCGGCCGGTATCACCGCCGCTGCCACTTCCGCAGAGACTGAATGGTACGCAAGGCGATGCGCCGGACGAAGGGGATGTCGCGACCGATCAGGATAATGCCGATCGGTATCATCCAGAACCCGAGCACGGGAAGAAAACCGAACACACCTGCGACGATGAGGAGGATTCCCACGGGAATTCGGATCCAAATCCCCCTGCGGCGAACGAGCCGGAGATACCAGCGGATCGCGTGCCGGTGAATGTCGCGCAAGTCCTTTCCATTGCCGCCCTTTTGCATCAACGGGTTCCCGCGGGAGTTCCGCGATAGTTGTCTAGATCACGCCGCTCCCGGCCGCCACCAATTGAATGGGATGGAGCGCCCCGGCGGCTTGATCGGGCGTGGCAGCTCGGGTTAGCCTCGCCGGACGAGAGAAAAGGAGACGGGCGCATGACCAATTCGCGCATCCATGCCTTAGAGCCGCAGGTGACCGCGGGCGGTCGGTCCGCGACCGTCGCCGCCGCGCTGGTGGCGGCGCTGCTCGGCGCCTTCCTGATTCTGGGCGCGGGCTTCGCGCCGATGTCGTCGGTGCATAACGCCGCGCACGATTCCCGTCACGCTTTCGCTTTCCCCTGCCACTGAGCTTCTGAGCTTCACTTGGTCGCGCTGCGCCGAACGCTGCTCGCGGGTCTGCTCGCGGGCCTGATCGCGGGTGGCTTCGCGACGGCGCTGCAGTGGTTCCGGGTGACGCCGCTGATCCTCGCGGCCGAGGTGTATGAGAGTGCCGCCCCCGCCTACGGGCACGAGACCGGCGATGCCGCCTGGGAGCCAGCCGAAGGTGCCGAGCGCACTCTCTTCACGCTACTTGCCAATGTCGTGGTTGGCTGCGGGTTCGGCTTGCTGCTGGCCGGCGGCTTCGCTTGGCGGGAGGTCGTCGCGGGAGAGGGTGGCGGCGCTCGCGCCGGGCTGCTGTGGGGGCTGGCGGGCTTTGCCACGTTCTCGTTGGCTCCGTCGCTCGGCCTGCCGCCGGCGTTGCCGGGTAGCGTAGAGGCGGACCTCGCGGCGCGGCAGACCTGGTGGCTCGTCACGGTGATCGCCACCGGCGTCGGGCTCGGACTTGCGGTCTATGCGCGCGACTGGGCTTGGCGGGCGCTCTCCGTGCCGATCGTGGCGGCGCCGCACATTTGGGGAGCGCCGCTGGCGACGGAGGGCACCGCGGCGGCGCCGGCGGAGCTCGCGACCCAGTTCGCAATCGCCTCGATCGCGACCGCCGCGGCTTTCTGGGCACTGCTCGGCACCGTCGATGGCTGGCTCTACGGCCGCCTTGGCGCCCGCCGTCTCGACGCCTAGCGCCAGATCCGGCCGTCCTTGAGATCGTGGCCCGATTGATGTAACTACCGCGGCACCCCTTGGGGAGTAGCCGCCCGGCGTCGCGACCGGGCCGCGCGTCAACACACTTGGCAGCGATGCCATGGCGCGTGGGGCCTTTCGGGCATGGCGAGACCAACGGACCGATCCTTCCGCGGCCGAGCGGGAGGCGATCGGCCGTTGATCTCCTGCTCGGCCCGGAGCCTCCGATGGAAGCCTTCCTCGTATCGATCACCACCGTCGGCATCGCCGAGATTGGCGACCGCACGCAGCTGCTGTCGCTGCTGCTTGCGGTCCATTATCGTAAGCCATGGCCGATCCTGGCGGGCGTGCTGCTGGCAACGCTCGCCAATCACACACTGGCGGGGATGATCGGCCGTTGGTTCGGCAAGTTCATGACCCCGGGGCTGCTCGATGCGGCCGTCGGCGCCAGCATGCTGGCGATGGCTCTCTGGAGCCTGCGGCCCGATCGCCTCGACGGCGACGCCGGCGTCAGGGGCAAAGGCGCCTTCCTCGCGACCTTGATGGCTTTTTTCATCGCGGAGATCGGCGACAAGACGCAGCTCGCGACCGTCGCGCTCGCCGCCGGCTATTCGAGCCTTGCTGCCGTCATCGCGGGAACCACCGCGGGCATGCTGGCGGCCAACGCGCCGGTGGTGTTCACCGGCAAGGCCTTTGCCGAGCGCCTGCCGGTGAGGGCGCTGCACTATGGCGCGACCGTGCTGTTCATGGTCTTGGGCGCTCTGTTCATCGCTCGGGCGTTGATGTGGTGGAGCTGAGCGGGGCCTCGACAGGTTCATCTCCGTCACCCCGGTGCAGGACCCGGCGCTGGAGCGCGAGCGAAGGCTCGTCCCAGACCGAGGCGAAGGGGTCTACGGCCACATCACTTCCGGCGGCAGCGACATCAGGATCGCCTCCACGTTGCCGCCGGTCTTGAGGCCGAAGAGCGTACCGCGGTCGTAGAGCAGGTTGAACTCGACATAGCGGCCGCGCTTCACCAGCTGCGTCTGGCGCTGCTCGGGCGTCCAGGCCTCGCGCAGGTGGCGGCGGGCTAGGGCGGGGTAGACCTCGAGGAAGGCTTCGCCGACTGCGCGCGTGAAGGCGAAATCGCGCTCGAAGTCGCCGGTGTCGTGATAGTCGAAGAAGATGCCGCCGACGCCGCGCGCCTCGTTCCGGTGCGGTAGGAAGAAGTAGCGGTCGCACCATTCCTTGAACTTCGGGTAGTAGCCGGTGTCGTGCGCATCGCAGGCGGATTTCAGCGCGGCGTGGAAATCCGCGGTGTCGCGCTCGAGCGGAAACACCGGCGTCAGGTCCGCGCCGCCGCCGAACCAGGCCTTGGTGGTACGGATGTGGCGTGTGTTCATGTGCGCTGCGGGGATCAGCGGTGAGCGCGGGTGGATTACGACCGAGATCCCGCTCGCCCAGAAGCGTGGATCCGCCTCGGCGCCGGGAATCTGCTTCTGGAATTCCGGCGAGAAGTTGCCGTGGACCGTCGAGACGTTGACGCCCGCCTTCTCGAAGACCTGGCCCTTGATGACCGCCATCACGCCGCCGCCGCCGCCCTCGCGTTGCCAGGCGCGGCGCTCGAAGCGGCCGGCGGCGGTGCCCTGGTGCGCGGCGTACTCGTCCTCGATCGCCTCGAGCGCCTCCGTGAGACGGTCGCGGAGCGACTCGAACCACTCGGCGGCCCGCGTCTTCTGCGCTTCGGTCCTCACGGGTGAGGCTCCTCGGGCAAGAGCCCGGTCTGCCGCAACGCCTCGCCCAGCACCATCGCGGCCGCGATCGCCACGTTGAGCGAGCGGGCGCTCTCCCGCATGGGCACGCGCAGCCGCGCGTCCGCGGCCCGGTGTACCTCCTCCGGCACGCCTGCGGATTCGCGCCCCAGCAGCAGAATGTCGCCGCGCTCGAACACGAAGCGATGGTAGGGCACCCCGCCCTTGGTCGTCAGCAGGATCAGTCGCTCCTGCAGGGAGCGCTGTGCAAGGAATGCCTCCCAGGAGCGGTGGCGCGTCATCTCGAGGACCTCGAGATAGTCCATGCCCACGCGCTTCAGACGCCGATCGCCCAGGAGAAAGCCGGCAGGCTCGATCAGATCCAGCGGAACTCCGAGGCAGGCCGCGAGTCGCATGAGCGCACCGGTATTCTGAGGAATGTCGGGCTGATAGAGCGCGAGCCGCATCGGCGCAAGACCTGCCGCAAGTCCCATAGGTTGCCGCGCCGGTCGGGCGTTTCCGTCTTTGCAAGGCGCGATCGCTTCGATTATACCGGGAGCGCCCGCGCGAGGTCGAAAGCGCGGAATCTGTTGATTTTTATGCGGCAGCATGTCGCATAGGCGCGGTGGGGTCGGCGTATAGGGTGCGGCCGGGTTCCTTTCCCGGACGATGCGTCCGACGGCATGAGCGACGGGGTGAATTGGATGGCTGAGAGCGGGCACGCCCAGGCCGTGGGCTCGCACGAAGGCGGGACTCGGCGGGATTTCTTGGTGCTGGCCGCGTCCGCATTGGGCGCAGTGGGAGCGGGCGCCGTCGCGGTGCCGCTGATCTCCAGCATGAACCCCGCGCGCGACACGCTGGCGGCGGGCGCGCCGGTCGACATCGACATCTCGCACATCCAGCCGGGTCAGCAGATCGTGGTGCTCTGGCGGAGCCGGCCGATCTTCATCATGCACCGCACGCCCGAGGAGCTGCAGAAGCTCGAGGCCGCGCAACAGGTGAACCCGCTGCGCGATCCCGACTCGGCCGCCTTGCAGCAGCCCGAGTACGCAAAGAACTGGCACCGGTCGATCAAGCCGGAGATCCTCGTGCTGGTGGGCATCTGCACGCATCTGGGCTGCATTCCCGGTTTCAACCCGCAGCCCGGCGGCGATCTCGGACCCAGCTGGCAGGGCGGGTATTTCTGCCCGTGCCACGGCTCGCGCTACGACCTCTCGGGCCGCGTCTTCCAGGGCGTGCCGGCGCCCTACAATCTGCCCGTGCCGCCCTACACCTTCGTGAGCGACACCGTCGTGCGCATCGGCGAGAACCCGGCGGGCTCCAACTTCGACCTCAACTCGGTCGAGCAGCTTTAGGGAGCCGGCCATGGACGCGCCTCGCAAGCAAAGCGGCCTCGTGCGCTGGATCGACCACCGCCTGCCGATCTTCAGCTTCATGGAGCACGAGCTTCACGAGTATCCGACGCCGAGGAACCTGAGCTACTGGTGGAATTTCGGCTCGCTCGCGGGGTTCATGCTGGTGGTGATGATCGCCACCGGCATCTTCCTCGCCATGCAGTACACGCCGCACGTGGACTTCGCCTTCGATTCCGTCGAGCGCATCATGCGCGACGTGAATTGGGGCTGGCTGATGCGCTACATCCACATGAACGGCGCGTCATTCTTCTTCATCGTCACCTACATCCACATCTTCCGAGGGCTCTATTACGGTTCCTACAAGGCGCCGCGCGAGCTCCTGTGGATGCTGGGCGTGGTGATCCTGCTGCTGATGATGGCGACGGCCTTCATGGGCTATGTGCTGCCTTGGGGCCAGATGAGCTTCTGGGGCGCCACCGTGATCACCAACCTGTTCTCGGCGATCCCGCTCGTTGGCAACGACATCGTGACCTGGCTTTGGGGCGGTTTCGCGGTCGGCAACCCCACGCTCAACCGCTTCTACTCGCTGCACTACCTGCTGCCGTTCCTGATCGTGGGCGTGGTGGTGCTGCACCTGGTCGCGCTGCACCAGCATGGCTCGAACAACCCGCTCGGCATCGACCGCAAGGGCCCGCAGGACAGCATCCCTTTCCATCCCTACTACACGATCAAGGACATGTTCGGGATCGGCGTGTTCCTGATCGTCTATGCCGCCTTCGTCTTCTTCATGCCGAACGCGCTCGGCGATCCCGCGAACTACATACCCGCGAACCCGCTGCAGACGCCGCCGGAGATCGTGCCCGAATGGTACTTCCTGCCGTTCTACGCGATCCTGCGCTCGGTGCCGGACATCAATCTGCTGGTGATCACGATCCCGTCGAAGCTCGCCGGCGTGATCGCCATGTTCGGCTCGATCGGCCTGCTCTTCGTGCTACCCTGGCTCGACACCTCGCCGGTCCGGAGCGCGCGGTTCCGCCCGGTCTTCAAATGGTTCTTCTGGCTTCTGGTGCTGGCGGCCGTCGTGCTCGGCATCTGCGGCGCGCACCGGCCCGAAGGCATCTATGTCGTGCTCGGCCGCATCGCGACGCTCTACTACTACTTCCATTTCCTGATCCTGCTGCCGCTGCTCGGCAAGTTCGAGCGCACGCGCCCGCTGCCGACCAGCATCACTGCCGCCGTGCTCAAGCCGTCGGTCGCCACCGGTAAAGTGGAGCACGCCTGATGCGCGCCCTCGCATTCGCGGCCGGCCTCGGCCTCGCGCTTCTCGCCGGCCCGGCCGTGGCACCCGCGCAGGAAGCGGAGCCCGCGCTCCCGAAGCAGCCCTGGCCCTTCGAGGGCGTGTTCGGGACCTTCGACCGCGCCTCCGCCCAGCGCGGCTTCCAGGTCTTCAACGAGGTCTGCTCGAACTGTCACTCGCTGCGCCTCGTCGCCTACGGCGATCTCGGACCCGAGGGCCCCGGCGGCGGGCTCGGTTTCACTCTGGACCAGGTGAAGGCGATCGCGGCGGCGAAGCAGGTGGCCGACACCAACGACCAGGGCGAGCCCACCACGCGGCCGGCGCTTCCCGCCGACCACTTCGTGCCGCCCTTCGCCAACGACAAGGCCGCGCGCGCCGCCAGCAACGGCGCCTTGCCGCCGGATCTCTCGGTGATCGTGAAGGCGCGCGCGAGCGGTCCCGACTACGTCTTCGATTTGCTCACGGGCTACAAGCCGCCGCCGGCGAACGTGACGGTGGCGGAGGGCATGAACTACAACGAGTACTTCCCGGGGCATCAGATCGCGATGCCGCAGCCGCTCAACGAGAACAGCGTGACCTACGCCGACGGCACGCCCGCGACGCTCGACCAGGAAGCCTATGACGTCGTGAATTTCCTGGCCTGGGCCGCCGAGCCCACGCTCGATGACCGGCACCGCACCGGCATCAAGGTCATCCTGTTCCTGCTGGTGATGACCGGCATCCTCTACGCCGGCAAGCGCCGCATCTGGGCCGACGTCCACTGACCTTGGCGAAGCCACGATAGCGGGAGCAGCGATCTCGCTCATCCACGCTGTTTCCCTTCGGCACGGGGCAAGCCGCAGCCTATGCGGCGAGCCGATGTTCGCTCCGAAGGATCTTGGCAAATCCGTCACGCCACGAGGCATGCTGCGGTCGCCACCCGAGCTCGCTCTTGGCCTTGTGATTCGATCCCGCGCGCGATTCGGTCATCATCACGACTAGAGGCTCGCGGGCCAGGATCCGCGCAAGCCATACCGGCGCCCGAAACGGCGGCTTTGCGCCGAGCATGTCGGCGAGTGCCGGAAGCCACACGCGGACCGGCGCGGGCTCGTCGTCGACGACATTGTATATTCCGCTGCCGCGTTCGATCGCCGCGACGGTCGCGTCGGCGGCGTCATCGACATGGATGAATGACCACCAGCCCGTGCCGCCGCCGATGAGCGGGATGCGCCGCCCGCGCACCTGGTCGATCACGCCGCGATCGAATGCGCCGGTACCGGGACCGTAGAAGCCGCCGTAGCGGAGGACCACGCCCTCAATGGGCCACGATGAAACAACGGCGGTTTCCAGGTGCCGGATCGCCTCCAGCGCTCCCCGCATGCCCCGCGGCGGATCCGGGTCGAGCGGATCGGTCTCCGATTTCACATATCCGCCGGCGCGCGCATAAGGCCAGCCGCAGAAGCTTTGCGCGATCACGCGTTGGACGCCGGCGCCGCGAGCCGCCGCCAGCAGGTGGTCCGTTCCGAGCGTCCGCAGACGGTTGCTGGCCGCGAATGCCCGATCGAATTTTCGGAGGTCGAGCGTTCCGCTGAGGTCCGTGAGCTCGTGGACGATCACGTCCGGGCGTGCCGCGTGAACCGCTGCGTGAATAGCCGCCGGATCGAGCGCATCGCCGACCACGGGCTCCGCGCCGATCTCCCGCAGCAGTGCCGCCTTCTCCGGGCTCCGGGTCAGTCCGAACACGGTGTGGCCCGCCCGGACGAGCTTCGCGACCAGCGGCCGCCCGATCGCTCCTGTGGCTCCGGCGACGAAGATACGCATGTCATCACCTCGGACTTGATAACCTACCGATTGGTAGGTAATACGGTCTGGCATGACGTCAAGGGAGCGGAAGCGGCTGAGCGCCGCGGAGCGGCGGGCGCGAATTCTCGCGGTTGCCGTGCGCGCGTTCGCGACCGTGGGCTACGACGATACGTCGATGGAGGCGATCGCGCGCCGCGCGAAAATCACCAAGCCGGTTCTCTACGATCATTTTCCGTCAAAGCGGGCGCTATTCCAGGCGGTTCTCGAGGAGATCCGGGACCGGCTGATCGCGCGCGGCAAGGCGATCGTGAAGACCGGGAGGGACCCCGCTCGAAAGTTCCGCGGGAGCGTCGATGCCTTCCTCCGGTTTGTCGAGGTGGACCCGGACGCGGCGCGTATTTTGCTCTCCGTGCCGCGCGACGGCTATGCGGCCAGAGCCTCGCGGCGCGTGCAGGCGGGTGCATCCGCGGAGATCGCGCGACTGCTGGCCGCATTCATGCCGGGCAGCCCGCCATGGCAGCTGCAGGCGGCGACCGAATTCCTGAAAGAAGGACTCCACGCGGTCGCCAAATGGTGGCTCGAGAACCGCGACCGATCCCGGGGAGAGCTGGTTGATGTGGTAGCGCGCATCGCTTGGACGGGATTGCGAAGGCAGGCCGGCAAGGCCGAAACCGAGTGACGGCGCCGATGTGCTCGGCAACCCGTCATCGATCCTTCAATGGAGATAGCCGCCGATGCCGCTAGTTCTTCAGCGCTTTCGCGAAGAAGGCCGTCACCTCGTCGATGGCGTCGGCCCAGGCGGCGGGATCGCCGCCGGTGGTGGCGCCGCGGCCGGTTTCGGAATTGGCGTTCCGGCGATTGGGCAGGTAGCGCGTGGGTGCGCTGCTGTCGAAGGAATGCTGCGCGCCGGGATACACCTTGATCGAGACAGGATAGCCCGCGGCGCCGGCGCGCTCGGCCAGCTCCTCACAGGGGCTCGCGGGCGTCCAGTCGTCGCGCTCGCCCACGAGGATCTTGAGCGGCGCGATCGGTTGGTAGACGCCGTTATAGGCAGTGATGGCACCGTAGCTGCCAGATGCACGGCTGACCGACCAGGTGCCGAATTGACCACCGCAGCCCGGGTAGAGCGCCACGCCCGCGGCGAAGCCGTGGCGGCGCTCCTCCGCGAGAGGGGCCTTGTCGGAAGCGGGCGCCACCATCGCAGCGAGCGTCGAGCTGCCGCCGTGCGAGCCGCCGATCACCCCGACGTGCGTGCCATCGACGTAGGGCAGGGTTCGGAGATAGGCCAGCGCCGCGTATGCATCGTAGGCGCGCTGAATCGGTGCCACGCGGCGGAGCTGCGGCGCCGCCTCGTCGGGCTGGGTGCAGACTCCCTCGGGGAAGCCGCGGGTTGAGAAGCTGTCCGGGATGATCGCGACGTAGCCTTGCGCGGCCAGCAGAGTCGCCCAGCGCATCGGCGCGCCGCTCGAGCGCGCGCCCAAGCCGCTGCAATCGTGCAGCACCACCACGGCCGCGAAAGGTCCGTCGCCCGGCGGCCTCAGGATGCCGGCCGGGATCTCCTCGGTTCCGCCGTCGCGCATCGTGGTGGTCACGGTCACGGACCATCCGGTGTAGCGCGGAGCCTCCGCGCACACGCAAGGCGCGGCCGCCAGCGTCGCTGCGATGACCGCCGTAATGGTCGCGAGCCGAGCCATGGTTCGATCCTGGAACGAGAGAATCCTGCCATGGCAGAGGGATCCGCGCCACCGCGTCTCTCCGCGAATCCTGTTGCTCGATCGTGACGCCGCTGTGACACTCGCGGCATTGGACCCAGGAGCGGAAATGACCGACGCGATCGCGCCGGTGATCGGCATTCTCGGCGGCAGCGGCCTCTACCAGATCGACGGGCTCGTCGACGTCGAGTGGCGGCGCGTGGCGTCGCCCTTCGGCGAGGCGTCGGACGAGCTCTGCTTCGGCAGGCTCGGCGACGCGCGCGTGGTGTTCCTGCCGCGCCACGGTCGCGGCCACCGGCTGCCGCCCTCGGAGATCAATTTCCGCGCCAACGTCGATGCGTTGAAGCGCGCGGGCGTGACCGAGCTGATCTCGCTCTCGGCGGTGGGCAGTCTGCGCGAGGACATCGCGCCCGGAAGCTTCGTGCTCGTCGACCAGTTCATCGACCGCACCTTCGCGCGCGCCAAGAGCTTCTTCGGGACCGGCTGCGTTGCGCACGTGTCGATGGCGGAGCCGGTTTGCCGGCGCGTCGGCGATGCGCTGGTCGCGGCGGGCGAGGCCGCGGGCATCCCGATCCGGCGCGGTGGTACTTACATTGTGATGGAGGGCTCGCAGTTCTCCAGCCTCGCCGAGAGCCGGCTTTACCGGTCCTGGGGCTGCGACGTGATCGGCATGACCAACATGCCCGAGGCCAAGCTCGCCCGCGAGGCGGAGCTCTGCTACGCCACCGTCGCCATGGTGACGGACTTCGACAGCTGGCATCCCGACCACGGCCACGTCAGCGTCGACCGCATCATCGAGGTCCTGCTGGCGAACGCCGACCGCGCGCGGAGCCTGGTGAAGTCCGTGGTGCCGCGCTTGAGCGCGCCGCGCGGACCCTGTCCCGCCGGCTGCGACCGGGCCCTCGAGCACGCCCTCATCACCGCGCCGGAGGCCCGCGATCCCGCGCTCCTCGCAAAGCTCGACGCCGTCGCGGGCAGGGTGCTCCGCAAGTAGCCGCCCCATGAAGGTCCAGGGCAGACCCACGCGCACGATCTGGCTCGAGGCCGAGAGGTCGGCGGTCGGCATCATCGACCAGACGCGACTGCCGCACGAGTTCGTCACCCGCCGGATCGAAACCGCCGAGGCGATGGCGGAGGCGATCCGCACCATGCGCGTGCGCGGGGCCCCGCTGATCGGCGCCGCGGCCGCCTATGGCGTGGCGCTCGCTCTCGCGCGCGATCCCGCGGACTCCGCGCTCGCCGCCGCGATCGGCCTGCTGGCGGCGACCCGGCCGACCGCGGTCAATCTCCGCTGGGCGCTCGAGGAGATGCAGCGTGCCGTGACGCCGCTGCCGCCGGAGGGCCGCGCCGCCGCCGCCTGGGCGCGCGCGGGCGAGATCGCCGAGGCCGACGTGGCGCTCAACCGGGCCATCGGCGAGCACGGGCTCGCGCTCATCGAGCAGGCCTGGGCGCGTCAGGGCAAGCGCGGCCGCGTCGACGTGCTGACCCATTGCAACGCCGGCTGGCTCGCGACGGTGGATTGGGGCACGGCGCTGGCGCCGATCTTCATGGCCCACGACCGCGGCACGCCCGTCCATATCTGGGTCGACGAGACCCGGCCGCGCAACCAGGGTGCCAGCCTCACCGCCTGGGAGCTGCTGCAGCACGGCGTGCCGCACACGGTGATCGCCGACAACGCCGGCGGCCACCTGATGCAGCGGGGCGAGGTCGATCTCTGCATCGTCGGCACCGACCGGACCACGGCGACGGGCGACGTCGCCAACAAGATCGGCACCTACCTCAAGGCGCTCGCCGCGCACGACAATGGCGTGCCGTTCTACGTGGCGGCGCCGAGCCCGAGCATCGACTGGTCCATCGAGGACGGCCGCGACATCCCGATCGAGGAGCGAAGCGCCGGCGAGGTCACGGAGATCGCCGGCCTCGGCGCCGGCGGCGCCGTCACCCGGGTGCGGCTCACGCCCGCAGGGAGTCCCGCTGCCAATCCCGCCTTCGATGTGACGCCCGCCCGGCTGGTGACCGGGCTCATCACGGAGCGCGGCGTTGCCAAGGCGTCGCGCGAGGGCTTGCTCGCGCTCTTTCCCGAGCGGCGCCCGAACCGATGAGCGCACCCCGTCTCGCGCATCGCACGCTCCGCCAGGAGATCATCTCGGCCGCGCGCCGCATGAACGCGCTCGGCATCAATCAGGGCAAGTCCGGCAATTTGAGCCACCGCATTCCCGGAGGGTTCCTGGTGACGCCGACAGGCATGGACTACGACGCGCTCGAGCCCGCGGACATCGTGCCCATGGGCTTTGACGGCTCGCACCGCGGCGCTCGGCTGCCCTCCTCAGAGTGGCGCTTCCACCGCGATATTCTTTCGGCGCGGCCGGAGGTGAACGCGGTCATCCATGCCCATTCGATGTTCGCGACCACGCTCGCCTGCCTCGGCCGCGAGATCCCGGCCTTCCACTACATGGTCGCCGTCGCCGGCGGCGACAGCATCCGCTGCGCGCCCTACGCCACCTTCGGCACCGAGGCGCTCTCGCGCCACGCGGTCGAGGCGCTCCAGGGACGCAAGGCCTGCCTCCTCGCCAACCACGGCATGATCGCGATCGGCCCCACGCTCAAGGCGGCGCTGGCGCTCGCCGTCGAGGTCGAGACTCTTGCCGCCATGTACTGGCGCGCGCTCCAGATCGGCGCGCCGAACATTCTCGATGCCGCCGAGATGGCGCGGGTGATCGAGAAGTTCCGGACGTACGGGCAGCAGGTGTCGGGCGGGACGCCGAACCCTCAGCCTCCCGCTGCTTTGCAGCGGGTCCCTCCCTCTCCCGCGCGCGGGAGAGCGGCTCGTCGGCGCGGATCCTGAGAGCCCTCGCCCGCATAGCGGGAAAGGGAGGGGTGACGGTCAGCCTGCAAGCTCCTGGCGGAGTTGCGTCAAGTCCGAGAGATGCTCCGCGTCGTGCTCGAGCATCTTGGCGACGAGGCCTTCGATCGTGACCTCACCGACGCCTTCCAGAATACCCGAGCGCCGACGCTGCTCGGCGGATAGACCAGCCAGGCGCTGCAACATATCGGCACGCACTGCGCTGAACGTTGCCTGCGCCTTGGCGAGATCCTGCCGGTGATAGTCGCGCTCATGGGCGAGCTTGCCGCCGTCGACGTCGGGAAGATTCGGCGTCGTCTCGACCAGCATGCGCTCGAGCCGGACGCGGTAGGCCTCGATCTCGATGTCACGGAGGTGGCAGGCGTGCTCCTGGAGCGAGAAGCCTCCATCCCGGGCGCGGGTCTTCCACTGGGCGGGCGCGATGCTCGTCGCGATCTGCGCGAGGCGCGCCGGCATCGCGGCGAGCGCCGCCAGCTTCGCCGAGAAGGCGCCATCGCTCGTGGGTTGGGCTCGATTGGTCTTGCACATGTGCGTTCCCTATGAAGCAGGTGAAACCGTGCCGTCCGCCGCGACCTTGAGCCGGCCCTCGGGCAGCCGCGCAAGGTCCGCGGCTGCGACCTCGAGGGCGGGAAGCGTCGTGTGACCCATTTCGCCGGCGACGACGATGCCGAGCGTCAGGATCGCATCGACCTCGCCGAGCAGCAGCGCTGCCGGCGCGATTCGGCGCGCGATCAGCTCCAGCATGATCGCGCTCGATGAGCTGGAGCCGCGCGGCTCCGCCAGCGCCAGCACCGTGCCGGCGATGCTCCGCCCGTGCTGGGGATGACGGGGGTCGCTGACGCGGCCCGTCTTGGGGTCGACGCCGCCCCAGAAGCTCAGCGGCGCCGTCAGCCGGAGCAAGGGGCCCGCGCCTTCGCCCGCGATGAGCACACGGCCCCTTACGACCATAGGCGCTCGTCCCGGGTGACGCGGCCCGCGACCGCGGATTCGACGCAGTCCGCGAGGCTCCCATACACAGTGGCGAAGCCGGTGTTGGCGGGCGCGTAGAATGCGAATTTTCCCGAGTTGGTCATGAGCACGCCGGCCTCGGGCGGCAGGATCGGCGCCACCACCACGCAGGTGTCCACGATGATCTCGACGCCACTCGCTTTGAGGGGTGACAGCAGGCCGGTGCGCTCGAGTTCCGCGAGCACGCCGCGGCCGGTGCAGGCGTAGAAGGGGATGCGGAAGCGCCGGCCCCGCGCGAGCTGCGCCAACGCCTGGAATTCCTCGGCGGAGAAATGCGGGCTCCCGACGGCGACCGCGTCGATGCGGTCGCTGCCGGCGGCTGCCGTGGAGAGCCGGTCGCGCGCCGCGCGCAGCATCTCTGGCGTGATCGCGACCCTGCGCTCCGGCTCCCGGCCCCCGAGCGCGGTCTCGAGATCGGGCGCCTCGGGCGTCACGCCCACGACGTGAAAGAGCCCGACGGCTCCCGTGGAGGCGGCCGCCGCGCCCAGTGCCTTGAGCCGATCCTCGCCGATGCCGGCGGGCACGCCCGTGATCGCCGCCACCGCCGAGCCTGCCTCCGAGCCCAGGATCGCGCCCAGGACGGGATAGAAGGCGTCGGTCCGCTTGAGCTCCGGCGAGAGGGCGCCGGCGTCGATGACAATGCGCGCGCGCCGGTTCTCGTCGAGGTGGAGCCCGTAATAGGGAGCGCGCGCCGCGATGGCGCAGCAGAGGTCGAGGAAGTCGCCGAGCCGGTTGGTGCGTGCGCCGAGCACCGAGTTCACGAAGGCGACTGCGTTCGACTCGCCCCACGCGACGTGCGCGCCGACGCGCGGCCGGTGTCCGGCCTGGTAGGGCGCGCAGGTCCAGGTGGGTGCGCAGCCCAGCGCCTCTGACGCCGTCATGAGCCGGCGCGCCATCTCGGCGGTCGCGGGATCGAACTTCACCCGGCCGGGATGCAGGAGGTCGAGGGCGCCCACGTTGAGCGTGGTGGGCACGGCGACCTTGCCGCCGAGCTCGACCAGGCGCTCCGCGAAATGCACGCCGCTGTCGCCGTGATAGAGGCAGCCGTCGATGTGCGCGCTCTCGACCGGAACGAGCGAGGCCGCTCCCATGAGCCGCGCCGCCTCCGCGACGATGCGCGCCGCCATCGCCGCGGCGGGCCCTTGCGCGCCCTCGACGAGGCCGCGCTCCGTGGCGGTGAGGGCGAGGCTCATTCTCTCCGGCTACTTGCCGACATGCTCGGCGATGAAGCTCAGAGTACGGTCCAGCGCGGTCTTGGCCGAGGCCGCGTCGTAGCTGCCGCGCTCGTCGCAATTGAAGCCGTGGCCCGCGGAGTAGACGTAGATGGTGCAGTCCTTGCGCGCCGCCTTCACCTTCTCGACGTCGGTCATGGGGATGCTCTGGTCCTTGTCGCCGAAGTGCAGCATGGTCGGCACCTTGGGCGTCTCGCTCGCGGTCCCGGCGATGCCGCCGCCGTAATAGCCCACCGCGCAGGCGATGCCCGAGAGCCGCGTCGCCGAATGGAAGGCGAGTGTGCCGCCCCAGCAGTAGCCCACCACCGCGATCTTGCCGGCGCCCTTGACCGCGTCGATCGCGGCTTGCACGTCCTTGAGCGGGCCCGGCCCGTCGACGGCGGCGCGGATGTCGCGGCCCTGCGCGATCGCGGCCTGGTCGTAGCCGAGCTCGATGCCGCGCTGGTGGCGATCGAAGAGGGCGGGCGCGATCGCGGTGTAGCCGCGCGCGGCGAAGCCGTCGGTGGTGCGCTTGATGTGGTTGTTGACTCCGAAGATCTCCTGGATCACCACGACGGCGCCCTTCGGCTTCCCGGCGGGATCGGCGCGATAGGCGCCGAGCTTGTGTCCGTCGGATGCCGTGAGCTCGATCATCATTCCCATGGGTTTCCTCCTCGTTGGGTTGGCGGGATCATAGGGCCGGGCGAATGACGGACAAGGCTCGAATTGTGAGGCCTGCTCCGCTCCGTCAGTGTCACTCCCCATCGTCATGGATGGCCGGGCTTGTCCCGGCCATCCACGACTTTTTCTTTCCGCGGGGAACACGTGGATGCCCGGGACAAGCCCGGGCATGACGTCAGAGGGTGGCAATTACAGTGCAGGAACCGGATAGCGAGGCGACGTGCGCTTGCTTAATTCTCGCCCGGTCCACTCAAGGAGGAACCACATGAGTTTCCGTATTCAAGGCCTACCCGCAGAAGACTTCGCCCCGCTGTTCGCGCTCTCCGACGAGGCGCTGGCGGAGCGCGGCGCCGTCCGCCGCATCGCCGACGGCCGCAAGCCCGGCGCGCCCTGCCGCGTCAGCCTGACCGATGCCAAGGCCGGCGACGAGCTGATCCTCGTCAACTACGAGCATCACCCCGTCGACTCGCCCTACCGCATGCGCTTCGCGGTCTATGTGCGCAAGGGCGAGGAGACGTTCAACGAGGTCGACGAGGTGCCGGAGCAGCTCCGGCTCCGCAAGCTCGCGGTGCGCGCCTGGGACAAGGACGCCATGATGATCGGCCACGAGCTGGTCGACGGCCGCGAGCTCGAATCCGCGATCGATCGCCTCTTCGCCAATCCTGCGGCCAAGTACCTGCACATCCACTTCGCCTCGCCGGGTTGTTATGCGGCGAGGGTGGAGCGGGCGTAGCGTCGGAGTCGCGGCACCGCCCTCACCCTCCCGCTGCTCCGCAGCGGGTCCCTCCCTCTCCCGCCCAAGCGCGGGAGAGGGGCCATACGAGCCCCTCGCTTACGAAGTGGGAGAGGGAGAGGGAGGGTGAGGGTGAGGGTGAGGGTGAGGGTGAGGGTTGCCGGCGCGGCTACGCCGTGATCGTCGCCGCCAGCTTGCCCGCGGAGGTGCCCGCGATCTTGCCGAAGACGGAGCCGGACATCAGGCCGGTGCCGCCGGGATAGTTGAAATAGAAGAGGCCGCCCACGAGCTCGCCCGCGGCGTAAAGGCCGCCGATCGCCTCGCCCTCGGTATCGATCACGCGGCCGTCGTTGTCGATCCGGAGGCCGCCGAAGGTGAAGGTGAGGCCGCAGGTGACGGCGTAGGCCTCGTAGGGCGGCTTGTCGAGCGCGTTCGCCCAGTTGGCGCGCGGCACCGGCAGCCCGTCGGCGCGGCGCCCGTCCTTGACCGCGGGATTGAAGGGAATGTCCTGCCGGACCGCGGCATTGTAGGCGGCGACCGTCTTCAGGAACGCCGCGCCGTCGACGCCCTCGAGCTTCTTGGCGAGCTCCTCCAGCGTGTCGGCCTTCGCCTTGGTCACCTGGCGGATGCGGTATTCGTCGCGCAGCAGGTGCGTCACCTTGCTGTCGAACACCTGCCAGCAGAACTGACCCGGCTGCTCCAGGATGGCGCGGCCGTACTTGGCGTAGGTGTAGTTGCGGAAGTCCGCGCCCTCGTCGACGAAGCGCTCGCCGCGCGCGTTGATCATCAGGCCGAAGGGATAGGAGTGCTTCTGGAAGTTGTCGCCGACCGCGAGATCGCCGAACTCCGGCGCGTTGCGGTCCCAGGCGACGGCGTGGCAGCCCGACCAGTTGCCGTAGGGCATGGCGCCGATCTCGAGCGCCATGCGGATGCCGTCGCCGGTGTTGAAGCGGGTGCCGCGCACCTTGGCGAGGTCCCAGCCGGGACCCAGATAGCGCGTGCGCCACTCGGCGTTCGATTCGAAACCGCCACAGGCCAGTATCACTGCCTTCGCCGCGATGTCGAAGCGACGCCGTCCCTGTCGCACGCTGACGCCACGGACCCCGTTGCCGTCGGTGAGCAGAGCCTGCGCGCGCGTGCTGTAGAGCACCTCGATGCCGTTCTTCTCGACCGCCTTGTGCAGCATCTCGATGAGGCCGGGCCCGCCGCCATAGGCCTCCACCGTGAGGCCGCCCCAGAACTTCATCTTGCCGTCGACCTTGAAGGCCTGCCGGCCGTACATCGGCATGAAGCGAATGCCCTTGCCCCGGAGCCACAGCAGCGTGTCGAAGCTCCGGGTCACCAGCAGCTCCGCCATGTCGGGGTTGGCGCGGTCCTGCGTCACCCGCGCGAGGTCGTCGAAATACTGGTCGGACGTGTAGACGCCGAAATCGCTGTTGCGCTTCTCCTCCTCGGTGAGGTCCGGCATCAGCTTAAGGAGGTCGTCGAGACCGTTGTAGACCACGCGGATCGCGCCCGCGGTGAAGCGGCTGTTGCCGCCGCGCTCCTCGAGGGGCGCACGCTCCAGCACCAGCACCCGGGCGCCCTGCTCGCGCGCGGCGAGAGCCGCCGTCAGCGCCGCGTTGCCGCCCCCCACCACCAGCACGTCGCACTCGAGTTCTGACATCGTGAAAACGCCTCTCGTTGACGCTCGCAGAGGCGTTTGTATACGGTCTCGAGCGCACAGAAAACCACGGAATCAGGAGCGCCGGATGGCCACGGTCCTCGAGCGGTTCGCCGCCTACGCGGCCTCTGTCAACGAAGCGCCGCTGCCGGCGGAGGCGCTCCACCACGCGCGGCGCTGCGTCCTCGACTGGTTCGCGGCCGCGATCCTCGGCGGCACGGAGCCACCCGCCACCTTGCTCACGCAAGCCTTCGCCGAGGAGCTCGGCCACGGCGGCGCCACGCTGGTGCCCTCGGGCCGGCGGGCGACCGCGCGGGCGGCGGCGCTGATCAACGGCGCGGCGTCCCACACCATCGAGTTCGACGACATCTTCCGCGACGCGATCTACCATCCCAGCGTGGTGACGGTGCCGGCGGCGCTGGCCCTGGCACAGAGCCGCGGCGCCTCGGGCATGGCTTTGCTGCGCGCGGTGATCGCGGGCTACGAGGTGGGGACGCGCATCGGTGCGGCGGTGGTGCCCGCGCATTACGAGTTCTGGCACACCACCGGCACGGTCGGCTGCTTCGGCGCGGCGGTGGCGGCCTGCTCCATCCTCGGCCTCGATGCCGCGCGCACGGCCCATGCGCTCGCCAACGCGGGCACGCTCGCCGCCGGGCTGCAGCAGGCCTTCCGCGCGGACTGCATGAGCAAGCCCATGCACGCGGGCCACGCGGCCGAGGTCGGCGTCACCACCGCGCTCGCCGCCGAGCGCGGCCTCACCGGTGCCCTCGATCTCCTCGAGGGCGAGCGCGGCTTCGGCGCCGCCATGAGCCGCGACGTCGATTGGGAGGCGGCGCTCGCGACGCTGGGCCGGCGCTTCAACATCGTCTCCATGACCCAGAAGAACCACGCCGCCTGCGGCCACGCCCATGCCGCGATCGATGCGGTGCTGGCGCTCAAGGAGAAGCACGGCCTCGCACCCGAGCGCGTACACCGCATCACCGCGAGGACCTATCGCGCGGCGCTGGAAGTTGCGGGCAACCGCGATCCCCACACGGTGTTCGAGGCGAAGTTCAGCCTGCCCTATTGCCTCGCGGCCGCGCTGGTTGTTGGAAGCGTGCGGGTCGACGCCTTCGCCGAGGCGCGGCTCCACGACCCCGCGATCCGGCGCCTGGTCGAGCGCGTCGAGATGGAGATCGAGCCGAAGCTCGACGCCGCCTTTCCGAAGCAGCGTGCGGCGATCGTCGAGATCGAGACTATCGACGGGGATCGCCTCTCGCATTTCGCGCCCACCCGCAAGGGCGACCCCGACGCGCCGTTGAGCGACGACGAGCTCCGCGCCAAGGCCCGCGAGCTGATCGTGCCCGTGCTAGGCGCGAGCGCCGCGGCTGAGCTCATCGAGCGGCTCTGGCGCCTCGACGAGCTCGCGGACGTCTCGCGGATCTTGCCGGCGCGCTCGCCCCTGCTCGGCGCCGCGCGATAGTCCCGTGCGGGCGCGCATTGCGACCTGGGTGGAGCTCGTCTAGCATCGTCGGCGGGGTTCGGCTCACGCGTTAGGCGCCGTCGCAGCTCGTCGAGCGTACCGGTGTGGAGGCAAGATGATGAGCATGTCTCTGCGTCGTTGCGCGGCTCGTGCGAGCGTCGTGCTGCTTGCGTGTCAACTCATCTGGGGCGTGGCGGCACAGCCGCAGCCCGCGGGTTCTCCGGTGATCCCGGCGCCGCCGGGCAATGCGCAGCAGGATCTCCAACAATCGGATCACGCCTTCGATCCGACGACCGGGCACCACCTCGTGTGGGATGCCGGCAAGAAGAGCTGGATCGACATGCAGTCGGGCCAGGCGGTCGGATTCCAGGGTGCGATCGCCAAGGACGGCACGGCGATCCCGGCGCCCGCGCCCTCGATCGCGAAGAGCGGCGCTAAATCCCAGGCGACGCAGGACCCGAACGATCCCGAGCGCGCCTACAACTCGGTGACCGGGCAGACCCTGGTCTGGAACCGCGCGCAGAGCGCCTGGATCGACACCAAGAGCCAGAAGAACGTCGGCTTCCAAGGCGCCTTCGCGCCCGGAGCCGGACCACCCGGCGGCGGGCCCGGCGCTTCGCCGGCGATCGGCATGATGTACGGTGCCGCCATCGCCGCTGGATCGGGAGAGCGGAAGGAAGGGAGCAACGACGACCGCGACCGCGGCGGTGGTGTCCAGATCCCGATCATCATTCCGGTCTCGCCCCCACCGCCCAACACGACGCAGGCGAATGCGCCGCCGCCGATACAACCCTCCGGCGGCCACACTGTCGAGCGCCCGCCGACCCCACCAGCGCAGACGGCGGTGACCCCGCCGCCCCAGCAACAGCCGCCAACTGCAGTGACGCCGCCGCCTCCCCCGCCGGGCGCGGCCATCTGCGGGCCGGTCGTCACCGAGAAGGTTTTCGCGACCCTCGCCAAGATGACCCGCGACTACAACGCGAAGCCCGGTGTCAAGGCGAGCGCCTGTCACAATCTCTACGGACCCACCAGCTACAAGACCGCGTGGGACATCACGGGGCTGGACCCTTCAACCTCTCCGGGCAATCCGGACGAGAACGATGCGCCGCAAGCCACATGGAACCCGCAGACCGGAACCTGGCAACGGAGCATGGATGGCCGCCCATTCAGCGCCTGGCTCACCGGCGCGAGCAAATACTGCGCGATACCTCGGCCCGACGACGCCTGCGCCGCGACGGTGCAGTTCATGGGTACCTGCCAGCACGCCCAGGTCGTGAACTACGTCATGTGGGGCCGGGTCAACAAGCTCTGCAGCTTCCCCCTGAGCAAGGCGCGCGCCGCCGTCAGCCTCCGGAGTGCCTTCGGGGACGCTGAGATGAGGCAGCGCCAGCTCGACATGACGAATATCGGCTATGCCGCGAATTCCGCCGACGATGTCCAGCCGGGATTCCTAACCACGCCGCCGCAATTTCAGAAGTGCCAGCTCAAATGCCCGATCAAGCTGCCAGCAAAACCGCCCTGGGGGTATGTCTGGGAAGGCTTCAACGTCAACAACTGAGGTGAACCCACTATCCGCCCGTCGCATGCGTGCGGATCAGCTTGACGAGGTCGGCGACGACATAGCGTGCCTCGGCGACCGCGAGGCCGGCTTCGCGGACGTGCTGCTCGGTGCGGCGGTCGAAACCGGCCCCATAGGCCCACGCCATCCAGGGCTCCCACATTCGCGCAATGACGCGCCGGACCTTGCCCCGCGGTCGCACGTACTCCAGGAGCCGGATGGGACCGCCCGGCTTCACGACGCGGCTCAGCTCCCGCAGCGCGCCGGCCTGCATCTCGTCGGGCAGGACGCAGAACAGGAAGGTCGCAACCGCGGCGTCGAACGAGGCGGACGGAAATTCGAGCCGCGTCACGTCCATCTGCCTGAGCTCGACGGACGCAGGCGACCGGGGCCGCCGGCGTTCCGCGCGCGCCAGCATCGCCGGGCTTATGTCGATACCGACGACACGGCTGCCGGCCGGGTAGAACGGGAAGTTGCGGCCCGTGCCGACGCCGGCATCGAGCAACCGGCCCGAAAGCTCCTCGAACAGCAGCGGCCGCAAGGATCGGTAACGGCCGAGCTCGAAGGGAAAATCGAGCAGATCGTAGAACGGCGCGATGCGCCGGTAGCGCTCCGAGATCGACTTGCCCGCCATGCGTATAGCGTCCAGGGTTTCAGCGGCCCGACAACTCCGCCATCGCATCGTTGCCTGTCATGAGGCTGGTGCGGCAGACGAGCGGTGGTTGTGCGCGTGCCTGACGCGCGGCCCTCAGCCCGGCCGTCGCTCCGGAGTCGAGAAGTCGCCGCCCTGGCCCTTGATCATACCGGCACCGGTCTGGCGCTGATAGATCAGCAGGTCGAAGGACGGCGCCTCACCCGTGATCTCGGTCAAGAGGCAATGCGCCTGGCCACGATGATGGGTCTGGTGATTGAAGAAATGCAGGAGCAGTGGCGCCAGATGCTGCTCGAGGTCGGCGGGGCTCCGCGTGCTGTGATAGCGGATCGTGCCCGCGAGGTCTCGCTCCGAGAGTCCCGAGATATATTTGCCGATGCGCGCGTCCTCGGCGCGGCGCTCGGCGCGCAGCTCCGAGAAATCCTCGTAGAGGATGCCGTCGAGCTCCCGGGGCACCTCACCCTCGCCGGTGAACCGGTGCATCCAGATGCGGTCGCCCACCAGCAGATGGTTCAAGGTGCCGTGCAGCGAGCCGAAGAACGCGCCGCGATCGCGCCGGTACTCGGCGTCGGGGATGCGCGCCGCGGCCTCGTAGAGCCGCTCGTTGACCCAGCTGTTGTACGCGGCAAGCATTTCGAAGAGCGATTTCATTGGCGTGGCTTTCCAGCGACCAGTCGAAAGAGCACAGGGACCTGACAGCGGTGCGGTTCAGCGCCCCCACAGTTCCTTCACCGCCGCGAGCACGCGGTCAACGTCGGCGTCGGTGATGTGGCGATGGGTCACCATGCGAATCTGCCATGGCGCCCAGACGCCCGCGAGCACGCCTTTGCCCTTGAGCGCCTCCACCCAGGCATCGGCGCGCCGGCCGCTCTTGGCCACGTCGAGGCGCACGATGTTGGTCTCGACTACGGTAGGATCGACCAGGCTCGGATGCACGGCGGCGAGACCCTCGGCGAGACGCTTCGCCCGTGCATGGTCCTCGGCGAGGCGATCGATCATCTCCTCGAGCGCCACGATGCCCGCGGCGGCGATCACGCCGCCTTGCCGCAGGTTGCCGCCGGCCATGCGGCGGAAAGCGCGGGCGCGGGCGATGAAGGCGGCGCTGCCGCAGAGCACCGAGCCCACCGGCGCGCTCAGCCCCTTGGAAATACAGAAACCCAGGCTCTCCCCGTGCCTGGCGATCTCCGAGGCAGGTACGCCAAGCTTCACGGCGGCGTTGAAGACGCGTGCGCCGTCGATGTGCACGGGCACGCCCGCGTCCTGGGCCATTCCGTGTACCGCCGCCATGTAGGAGAGCGGCAGCACCGCGCCGCCGGCGTCGTTGTGCGTGGTCTCCATGACGATGAGTGCGGTGCCGAGGCTCCTGGGCGTGAGCGCCGGCTTGATCGCCTCGCGGAGCGCGTCGAGGTCCATTTGTCCCCGTTTACTCGGGAGCGTGCGGTGGAACAGGCTCGCGAGTCCGGCGATGCCACCCATCTCCGAGCGGTAGATGTGCGTGCCGGGATCGCTGAGCACCTCGCCGCCGCGGCTGGTATGCGCCAGCAGCGCCACCAGATTCGCCATGGTGCCGCTGGGGACGAACATGCCAGCTTCCTTGCCGAGCTTCTCGGCCGCCAGCGCCTCGAGCCGCCGCACGGTCGGATCGCCCTCGCGCCCGTCGTCGCCGAGTTCCGCGTGGCGCATGCGCTCCAGCATTTTCTCGGTCGGCCGAGTCACGGTGTCGCTGCCGAGGTCGATCGCATTCCCGCTCATGTCACGTTGTCCACGCTGTTTGGCCGGACCGTAGTGACGGGGTCGCGGAGCGTCAAGGCAGCTCGGCTTGCGCGCGCGTGCGGCGCCGGGGTAAGCCTTCGTCGATCAGAACAGGACGGAGGCGGGGCCATGTTTCGCGTGGCGGTGCTCGACGACTATCAGCAGGTCGCCCTGAAGATGGCGGATTGGAAAAGCCTCGAGCCCGAGGGCGAGGTGCAGGCCTTCGCCGACAACCTCGTCGACGTACCGCGGCTTGCCGAGCGCCTGCACACCTTCGACGCGGCCGTGCTGATGCGCGAGCGCACGCCGTTCCCGCGCGCGCTCATCGAGCGCCTGCCGAACCTGCGGCTCATCGTGACCTCCGGCGCGCGCAACGCCTCGATCGACGTGACGGCCGCGACCGAGAAGGGCGTGCTGGTCGTGGGCACGGAAATGCTGGCCTATCCGACGGCGGAGCTCACCTGGGGCTTGATCATCGGGCTGCTGCGCCACATCCCCTTCGAATTCGGCGCCATGCGCAAGGGCGCCTGGCAGACCACGCTCGGCACCGGCCTCAACGGCAAGACCCTCGGCATCATCGGCCTCGGCAAGCTCGGAGCGCAGGTGGCGGCGGTCGGCAAGGCGTTTGGAATGTCCGTGATCGCCTGGAGCCAGAACCTTACGGCGGAGCGCGCCGCCGCCTTCGGCGCAAGGCTGGTCTCCAAGGAGGCGCTCCTTGCGGAGGCCGACGTGGTGACCATCCACCTCGTGCTCTCCGATCGCACGCGCGGCCTCGTCGGCGCGGCCGAGCTCGCGCGCATGAAGCCCACGGCCTATCTCGTCAACACCTCGCGCGGCCCCATCGTGGACGGCAAGGCGCTGCTGGAGACTCTTCGCGCGCGCCGCATCGCCGGCGCCGCCCTCGACGTCTACGACCAGGAGCCGCTCCCGGCGGACCATCCGCTCCGCCAGCTCGACAACGTCCTGCTGACGCCGCATCTCGGCTATGTGCTCGAGGAGAACTACCGCCTCGTCTATCCTCAGGTGGTCGAGGCCATCCGCGCCTTCATGGCGGGCAAACCCGTGCCAAGGGCGATCAACAAGCCTGGGTGACGAATCTTGCGAGGGCAGTTGAGCGCGAGGAGCGTAGCTCCAGTCTAGAAACGCGTCTTTTGAAGCCGTCCGCTTCTACCGAACGTGAAAAGGGCGGGAGATTTGACGGATGTCGCCGCTCGCTCAATGCGTGCCAGCGCCTTTACAAAGACCTTAGCCATCTCGGAGCCGGTCAGGTTGCCGGCCGTAAGCACAAACGCTATTACGCCAGCGCGCTCCAGAGCACTTCTTTCATTCGGACGGTAGCGGATGCGGGCATCTTTCGTGAGCACTGCCCATCCTCTGCTACCGACCTCCCTAAGCCACTCCTCATCCGGACAATCGGGTGCAAAGTGACTATCGTGAAGCTGGATGATTGCGCCTGCGCTGCGCAACGCGCTGGCGACTTGATGGCGGCCCAGAGAGCGATCTAGGAAGAGGGTGGGTCGGTTACGCCGCTCTGACTTCGAGCTCGCAGCGGATTGCTTCTTCGATTTCATCGCGCTGCGCGCCATAGTCTGACGCTAGCTCATCTATGCCCTCACCCGCTTTGTATCGCTCTGCAATCATGGCGGTCGGGACGCCAAGGCGACGTACGATCGGCCGGCCGAAAGATACAGCAGGATCAATCACCACGGGACCAGTGGCCCCGCTATCAGGCTTCGAGTGAGTGAACGGGTAGAGTCGTATTGGAATGCCTCGGGTGTCGCGCTCGATCCGCTTCAGATGCAGTTCGAGAATATCACGCATTGCCAGCTGCCCTTCGCTTGAGACGTTCACCAGTGTCCCGAGTTTCTCAACGAATAGGTCGATACCATTTGTCTCGAATTGATGCTCGGCGAGCGGCCTATCACTCTCGAACTTGCGGCGCAAATACCGAACGGCATCGCGCACTTTCGACAGCGGGATCCGATGCTCTCGCCGGATCGCTGACAAGACGTGCGCCTCGACCAAATTGGTGAACGAGAGATAGAAGTTTTTGCGATCAGCAATATCGATGATAGGCGTAAACCGGCGCGTCCCGCCCTGCACGGGGTAATCACGACCCAACGTCCAGGAGCGCAGCGTCGCGGCAGGAAGCCGCAAATAGTGAGCGGCTTCTTGGCAAGTGTACGCGGGTTTATCGAGCAACGGATGTGCGCTCATTTAACCAGTATAGCGTGATCAGTATACAACCGCATCACACATTGAACCGGAAGTGCAGGATGTCGCCGTCCTGCACGACGTACTCGGCGCCTTCGAGACGCATCTTACCGGCGTCCTTGGCGCCCTGCTCGCCGCCGCAGGCGACGAAGTCGGCGTAAGAGATCGTCTCCGCTCTGATGAAGCCCTTCTCGAAGTCCGTGTGGATGACGCCGGCGGCCTCGGGCGCGGTGGCGCCGCGGCGCACGGTCCATGCATGCGCCTCCTTCGGGCCCACGGTGAAGAAGGTCACGAGATCGAGCAGGTGATAGCCCGCGCGGATCACGCGCGCGAGGCCGGGCTCCTCGAGACCGAGCGTGGCCAGGAACTCCCGCTTTTCCGCCTCGTCGGAGAGCAGTGCCACCTCCGCCTCGATCGCGGCGGAGATCACGACGATCTCGGCGCCCTGTGCCTTCGCGTACTCCGCGACCCGCGCGGTCTGCGCATTGCCGGCGGCGGCCGCGGCTTCCTCGACGTTGCAGACATAGAGCACGGGCTTGGCGCTGAGGAGCTGCAGCCGCTTCAGGATAACGCGCTGGTCGACGTCGAGCCGCACGGCGCGCGCGGGCTTGCCTTCGCGGAGCGCCGCCAGCACCGGCTCCATCACCGCGAGCTCGAGCTTCGCCTCCTTGTCGGCGCCGCGGGCCTTCTTCTCGGCGGCGAAGACGCGCTTCTCCAGGCTCTCGAGGTCGGCGAGCAGCAGCTCGGTCTCCACTGTCTCGGCATCGCGGATCGGGTCGATCGAGCCCTCGACGTGGGTGATGTCTCCGCTCTCGAAGCAGCGCAGCACATGCGCGATGGCGTCGACCTCGCGGATGTGGCCCAGGAACTGGTTGCCGAGCCCTTCGCCCTTGGAGGCACCGCGCACGAGTCCCGCGATGTCCACGAACTCGAGTTGCGTCGCCACGATCTTCGCGGATTTCCCGAGCTTCGCCAGCACCTCGAGCCGCGGGTCCGGCACGGCGACGCGGCCGACGTTGGGCTCGATGGTGCAGAACGGATAGTTCGCGGCCTCGGCGGCGGCGGTCGCCGTGAGCGCGTTGAAGAGCGTCGATTTCCCTACGTTGGGCAAGCCGACGATGCCGCAGTTAAATCCCATTGCTCTCGGAGTCCGATTTCGATTGCGGCCGCGGCGGCTTCGGTGGCGGCGGCTTAAGGATCAGCGCAACCTTGCTCATGAACCCCGGCGCGTCGTCCTTGACCAGCAGCGGCATTGCCTCGGCGATCGCCTCGAGGAGCGGCGTCACCCAGGCCATCTCCTCCGCGTCAAAGTTCTGCAGCACATAAGGCAGCACCAGCTCCTTGACGCCGGGATGACCGATGCCCAGCCGCACGCGCCAGAAGTCCGGCCCGATCGCGTCGTCGATCGAGCGCAGCCCGTTGTGCCCGGCGGTGCCGCCGCCGCGCTTCACGCGGAGCTTGCCGGGCGCCAGGTCGAGCTCGTCGTGGATCACTGCGATCTCCGCGGGATCGACCTTGTAGAAGCGTGCGCAGGCGCCGACGCTGTCGCCGGAGAGGTTCATGAAGGTCATGGGCTTGAGCGCGATCACCCGCTCGCCCGCCACGGTTCCCTCGGCGTAGGCACCGGAGAACTTCGAGCGGAAGGGCGCGAATTCATGACGGCGGACGAGGGCGTCCACCGCCATGAAGCCGATGTTGTGGCGGTTCTTCGCGTGGCGGGGCTCGGGGTTGCCGAGCCCGACGAGAAGCCGCATGGGTGAGGGTGCGCTGGGTGCGGGCGGATCAGGCCTTCGGCGGCGCGGGACCCTTGGCGGGAGCCGCGGCGCCCTTCGCGGGGGCTGCGGCCGCTCCTTTGGGTGCTGCGGCGCCGGTCGCCGGCGCGCCGGCCGCGGCGCCAGCCGCGGGGGCTGCCGCACCGGGCGCGCCTTCGGCAGGCGCGCCTTCCGCCGGCACCTCGCCAGCCGCCGCCGCGGCCTCGGCCGCCGCTGCCGCCGCCTGCGCCGCCGCCTGGGCCGCCGCCAGCTCCTCGCGGACCACGGTCGGCGCCGCTACGGTCGCCACGGTGAAGTTGCGGGCGATCGTGGGCTTGGTGCCTTCGGGCAGCTTGACGCTGCGGATGTGCACGCTGCCGCCGATCTCGAGCCCGTCGAGGCTCACATCGATCTTCTCGGGGATCGCGTCGGCGTTGCAGTAGAGCTCGATCTCGTGCCGCACCAGGTTGACGATGCCGCCGCGCTTGATGCCCGGCGACTTCTCGGCATCGACGATGTTGACGGGGATCGCGACCGCAATCCGCGCGCCCGCGCCGACCCGCATGAAATCGACGTGGAGCGGCCGGTCGCTCACGGGATGGAACTGCACGTCGCGCGGCAGCACGCGCTCCTTGCCGCCGTTCAGCTCGATGTGCAGCAGCCGTGCGAAGAAACCGGGCTTGTTGACTTCGCGGTCGAGCTCGCGGGGATCGACGGCGATCAGCATCGCCGGCTTCTTGTCGCCGTAGAGCACACCGGGCACACGACCGTCGCGACGGGTGGCCCGGGCGGCCCCCTTTCCGGCCCGGTCCCGCGCCTCAGCGCGGAGGGTAACCAATTCAGCCATTTACTGCTCCTCTCAGGCTCGGGTGACGCGGCGCCCCTGCCGAATGCAGGGGCTCCTGCCGCGGGAAACGCCGGCCTCCAGGGGTGCCGCGCGCCTCCGATGGTGCCCGCATACGGCGGGCGAAAGACTCCTCAGTCGAACAGGCTCGAGACCGAGCGCTCCTCGCTGATCCGGCGGATCGCCTCGGCGATCAGCGGCGCGATCGAGAGCTGGCGGATATTGTGCGCGACGCGCACCGCCTCGGTCGCGAGGATGCTGTCGGTCATCACCAGTTCCTGCAGCGGCGAGGCGGTGACGCGACCGACGGCGCCGCCCGACAGTACGCCGTGGCTCACATAGGCCGAAACCGACTTCGCGCCGCGCTCCATCAACGCCTCGGCGGCGTTACAAAGCGTGCCGGCGCTGTCGACGATGTCGTCGACCAGGATACACCGCCGGCCCTCGGCGTCGCCAATGATGTTCATGACCTCCGAAAGGCCCGCACGCTCGCGCCGCTTGTCGATGATGGCCAGATCCGCATTGACTCGGCGGGCGATGTGCCGCGCGCGCACCACGCCGCCCACATCCGGCGACACGATCACGAGATCGCCGCCGTTGTAGCGCTCCGCGATGTCCTTGAGGAAAACCGGCGCGGCGAAGAGATTGTCCGTGGGAATGTCGAAGAAGCCCTGGATCTGCCCGGCGTGCAGGTCGACCGTAAGCACGCGGTCGGCACCGGCCGCGGTGATCATGTTGGCGACCAGCTTCGCCGAGATCGGCGTGCGCGCCGCGGATTTGCGGTCCTGCCGCGCGTAGCCGTAATAGGGGATCACCGCGGTGGCACGCCGGGTCGAGGCGCGCTTCAGCGCGTCCAGCGTGACCAGCAGTTCCATCAGGTTGTCGTTCGCGGGGAACGAGGTCGACTGGATCACGAACACGTCCTCGCCGCGCACGTTCTCCTGGATCTCGACGAAGATCTCCATGTCCGAGAAGCGCCGCACGCTCGCCTTGGTGAGGGGCAAGTTGAGGTAAGCGGAAATCGCCTCGGCGAGCGGCCGATTGCTGTTGCAGGTGAGGATTTTCATCCGATCTCGCCGAATGCGGGCGGTCTGCCCAATCGCGCCCCCGGCGGCGCGCGCGGACTGTAACAAAGCCGCCATGGCGTGTAAACCGCGGCAAACGCGCGATTTGCCGCGGTTTCAGGCCCCGTTCAGGTCCCGCTCTGGACCTGCTCCGCCTTCTCGATGATCGCGAGAATGCCGGGCGCGGCTGCCTCGGCGACCAGGTTTGCGACCTCGCCCCAGGTACCGTCGAGACTGCCCTGCGGCACGGCGTTTTCCTGCTTCACCACGCCGAGCTGCTTGCCGCCGGGGTCCATGAGCGCCCAGCTGATGGCGACGTGCTGTTGCCCATTCTGTGGGCGATCGAGCGTGACGGTGCCCACTACCGAGAGGGCCTTTCCGCCGCTCGGCGCTGCCGCCAGCACGCTGAGCTTCGCCCGCACCAAGGCTGCGGCCATGGCGGCCTTCAGCGCATCCTTGCCGTTGCCGGGCGCGCCGGTGACGGGAAGCACAACCACTTGCCGGAGCGGCGTCGTTTCGACCGGAACGATCGGCGGATCGTCCTGCAATACCTTGGCCACGTCGGGCGCGGCCGCGGCCGCCAGCTGCTTGAGGGCCGCGGCCTCCGACCGGTTCACCGCGTCCAGGCTCACGGGCGCCGAGGCGGAGCCCTGCCCCAGAGTTTGACCGCGGGGATCCAGCAGCCGCCAGTCGATCGCCATGCCCGAGCCCTGCTGCCGGGCGGTCTCGAGCAGGCTCAGGCTGCCCCGGCTCGAGCTGCCAACGCTCGCGAGCACGTCGAGATCCTGGAGCGCGCTCGCCATCGCCTCGGCGAGCGGGCCACGCGCACCCGTATCGACCCCCGCTACGGGCGACACCACGACGCTCTCGGTGTTGCGCAAACTGACGATGGGTGCCCTTGGACCCGGACGATCGCCCTCGAACGGATGCGGCAGCGGCTGGCACCCCGCGATAAGAAGCCCGAACAAGACGACGAGGCGACTGCTCATACCAAGGCGTAGCCGACCAAGAGAGATTAGGGCGAAACCGGCGGGATGGGCATGTCTTAGTCGGGGACGAAGTCGAGGGTCGCCCGAGAAAGTACGCGGGCGCCGCTCGCGGTTACCTCCGACGTGCGGCCCAGGGTCATGGCGAGGCCGTGCTCCGCGTCGAACAGGATCATGTGCAGGAAGATAACCATGCCGGGCGCGATCGGCACGGGATTGCCGTGATAGAGCATCGGCCAGTCCATCCAGTTGGGCGCGAAGGTGGAGCCGAGGCTGTATCCGCAGGCGTTCAGGCGATGTGCGCGATGGCCGAGCGCATCCAGCACGCGGGCGTGCTCGTCGAACACCTCTCCATAGGTGTGTCCGGGCTTGAGCGCGGCCTCGCAGGCCTGGAGCGCCTCGCTGGCCGCCTTGTGCATCTCCGCAAGCCGGGGATCGACGCGCCCGATCACGAAAGTGCGCATGAGGCAGGCGTGGTAATGCCGGTAGACGCCCGCGAACTCCAGCGTGAGCTGGTCGTTGGCGCCGAGATCGCGCCGGCCGCTCTTGTATCGGCAGAGGAGCGCGTCGGGCCCCGAGCCGATCACGTACTCGTTGGCGGGGTAATCGCCGCCGCCGCGATAGATCGCGCCGTGCATGGCAGCGAGGATATCGCCCTCGGACGTGCCGGGCTTCGCGAGGCGGCGCGCTTCCTCGAGCGCTGCATTGCCCAGCTCGGCCGCGCGGCGGACATAGGCGAGCTCGGCCGGGCTCTTCACGAGGCGGAGCCGGCTCACCAGCTCGGAGGCGTCGGCGAGCGTGCAGAAGCCCTCGAGCGCCGCGGCGAGCCGTTGCCCGTTGCGCGCGGTGAGGCCGTAGGCCTCCCACTCGACGCCGAGCCGCTTTCCCTTGCAGCGGTGCGACGCCAGGATCTCGCGCAACTGCTCCGCGGGCCTCGCGTCGGGTGCGTCCACCCAGATGCGGATGTCCTCGACGACCGAGGTGTGCTTTGCCTGCAGCAGGTCGGGCGCGCGGGTGAGCAGGGTCAGAGTGCCATCGGCGCCGAGATAGAGGCACTGGAAATAGACATAGCCGAAGGTGTCGTAGCCCGTGAGGTAGTACATGCTCTCCTGCCGGAACATCAGGAGACCATCGAGCTTCGCCTCCGCCATGGCTGCAATCGCGCGCCGCCGGCGCGCGGAAAACTCCTCAGCTGAGAAATGCAGGGCCATGCTTGCTGGTCTCCTTAGATGGCGGCTCCAGCAAGGCCCGCCAAGGCCTGGCCGAGGATCTGCCGGCTGCGGAACAGGACGAGCTCGCGCCACGGTTGCGTGTCCGGAAAGAAGTGGCGCCGAAGCGCCCGCTTGACACGCTGTGTCTCCGGCGCACTCCAGTCGACGGGCCCGCGCGCGTGCAGCACGTGGTCCTCGCGCATCGGGCCGCGCCCCCGGTCGGGACTGAAGGTGCCGTATTCGATCGCGGCATAGACTACGCGCTCGCCCAGCCGCGGCTGCCAGAAGCCGGTGCCGACCGTGCCGTGCTTGGGCACCGAGGAGGAGGTGCCGAGCAAAGGTACGGTCACACCCTCGCCGTACCAGTCGTGCGCCGTCGCAAGATTCGGCGTCTCCGGGTCGTGATCGCAGATGAGCTCGCCGTAGCCATAAGGCCCAAGGCCGGTGTGGTAGTCGATCACCGCCACGCGCCCGCGCTGGGCGAGCCCGTAGTCGACGACGATTCGCTCCAGCGTCTCGCGCGACCAGGTGGGCTTGCTGCCGCCGTAGAACATCCCGGTCGGATGCTTGTACTGACCGCCGCTGCGCGCACGCTGGAGCGCGAGGTCGCCGTGGCGCTCGCGGAAGTCCTTGATCCTTGCCTCCGCGGCGGCGATCACCTCGGGTGTCAGCGACTGCGGCACCAGCGCGTCGGCCAGCTGGTCGTAGCCGGGGTTCTCCGGCAGCGGCTGACTGAAGTCGTGGAAGTTTCGATTGAGATCCACCCCCTCCTCGGTGACTCGGCGCAACCAGGCGAAGCCATGCGGATTGAGCGCGTGTATGTGCAGAATGGCGGTGTCCGGCGGTAATTCCGTCCGCGCGGTCTCCATGAGCCAGTCCGCCTGGCAGCCGGAGCCGCAGAACCCCTCGATCCCGTGGGTTCCCGAGATCGTGACCAGGATTTTTTGCGCGCTGGGATCGCCCTGGAACGCCACGTCCGTGGCGAGCCGCTCGCCAGCCGGACCCTTGCGCGGGTTCTCGTAAGTCTTGACAGGCAGCTGCGCGCGCGCCGCCAGTGCCAGGAAGCGATCCCGCGCGCCCGAGAAGTCCGGCGGGAAGACCGCGGCAGCGGCGGCTTCTGGGTTGCGCTCAAATCGCGGCGTCATGGGAATGCTCTCGACGGCACGGCTCAGGACTCCAGTGCGATGGCCGAGATCAAGCGACCATAGTCCCGCTCACCGCGCAAGCAGGCGCGCCGGTAGGAAAAGAAGCGCCGCTCCTCGGCGACGGTGTCGCCATCGATTGCAGCCACGGCTCGCAGTCCCAGGCGTGCCAGCCGGCGCACCACGTATCCCGTGAGGTCAAAGAGGAAATGGCCGGTGCGGCTCGCGGACTTGAAGAGATCAGCGTCGGAGGGATTGGCGGTTAGGAACGGCGCCGGGAATTCCGGTCCCACCTCGTAGGAGCGCTTGCCGATGCACGGTCCGACCGCCACCGCGATGCGCTCAAGGCGCGCGCCCCGGCGCGTCATCTCCGCGATCGTGCTCTCAACGATGCCCGAAAGTGCGCCGCGCCAGCCGGCGTGACAGGCGCCGACCACCCGCGCCTCGGGGTCGGCGAGCAGGACGGGCGCGCAATCCGCAGTGAGCACGCCGAGCGCGATTCCGGGCTTGGTCGTCACCATGCCGTCCGCCCGAGGCGCCGACTCGCGCCGCCAGGGCGTCTCGACCGCGACGACGTCCGCGCTGTGAATCTGATAGCAGGTGACCAGCCGCTCGGATGTTACGCCCAGCCGCCCGGTCACGCGCGCCCGATTCTCCGCCACTCGCTCGCTATCGTCGCCCGAGCCGAAGCCGCAATTGAGCGAGGCGAACAGGCCCTCGCTCACGCCGCCCTCGCGGGTGAAGAAGCCGTGGCGGATGCCGGGCAGGCTCAGCAGGTCGTGCGTGATCACGCGGCGGGACTCGCGGGAAAGCCGGCGGGCGTCGGCATGTCGGGATGCATGAGCGCCAGTACCTTGAAGAGCGTGCCCATTTCGGCGCCGTCGATCAAGCGATGCACGCCTCGCTCGAGGCGCATGCCGGCTTCGGGCGACGCCTTCGCCTGCAATTGCCGCAATCGGGTTTCGATGCCGAGTGCGCGCAGGAACTCGCCTTGCGACACCGGACCGCAGACGCGCGCACCGGCGCCGCGCGCCGCCGCGGCGAAGGCCTCGAAGTCGACGTGCGCCGTGAGGTCGGCGCTACCCGGCGAGTCCAGCACTGGATGATACCGGTGCTGCCGAACGGCCTGGAGGGTGTCGCCGCAGACGCTCGCGGCGTGGCCGTAATCGATGAAGAGCGCGGCGCCGCCGTCCCGGGTCAAGCGCCTCGCCAGATCCTGCGCCAGCGAGATCGCGGTCGGGCAGATCTCGGCGATGCTCCCTTCGGGCGCCGCGGCAAGGCGCGGAGGGATCAAGGCCGCGGCGGGTCCGACGCCGGGATCGAGGGCGAATACCAGCGCATGTCCGTCCGGCCCCAGGCCGATGCGGCGCTCGTGCCAGCCGTCGCGCCGCCGGACGAACTGTCGGATCGGCAGCGCGTCCAGGAACTCGTTGGCGATAAGGAGCGCCGGCGCGCTCGGAACGGCTTCGAGGCTCTCGTGCCAGCTCGGGGCGGCTGCCGCCAGGGTCTTTGCCTGCGCCGACTGGAGTGCCGGGCTCGTCTCGACCAGGTGCACGTGCAGCGCGCGCCGGAAACTCGGCGCCACCGCGAGCGCGCGGAGCGCGTCCGCCATCAAGGTACCGCGGCCTGGTCCGAGCTCCACCAGCAGCACGGGGTCGGGACGTCCCATCAGTTCCCATGTCTCCGCGCACCAGAGCCCGATCAGCTCGCCGAACGCCTGGCTCACCTCGGGCGCGGTGATGAAATCGCCCGCTGCGCCCAGCGGATCGCGCGTCGTGTAGTAGCCGAGCCGCGGATGCTGCAATGCCTCGGCCATGAATTCCGCCACGGTGATCGGACCCGTGGCGCGGATCCGCCGGGCGATCAGCTCGCCGAGCTCGGTCGGAGCGGCGGCGGTCAAGCCGCCGGGGCCTCGCGGCGCGCGCGCCGGATGAGCCAGATGCCGAAGATCAGCACGGGAACCGACAGCAGCTGCCCCATGGTCAGGCCGCCCAGCTGATCGAGAGTCGGGCCGCCCAGGAGATAGCCGAGCTGCCGGTCCGGCTCGCGGAAATATTCCGACACGATGCGCGCCACGGCGTAGCCGGCAAGGAACACGCCGGAGAGATAACCGCGGTATTGCCGCGCCCTGGCGAAGCGCTGCAGGACGAACAGCACGAGAAAGAGCACGACGCCCTCGAGGAAGGCCTCGTAGAGCTGGCTCGGGTGGCGCGGCAGCCGCGCCTCGTCGGTCGGGAACACCATCGCCCACCAGACGTCGGCGGGCCGGCCGTAGAGCTCGCCGTTCACAAAATTCGCGAGGCGGCCCAGGAAGAGGCCGATCGGCACCGCGCAGACGAGCATGTCGCCCAGCTTGAGGAAATCGATCTTGCGCAGGCGCGTGAACAGGAACATCGCCAATACCACGCCGATGGCGCCACCATGGAACGACATGCCGCCGGTCCAGATCTTCAGCGCCTCAACGGGATGCTGGGCATAGAAGGGCAGGTTGTAGAACACCACGTAGCCGATGCGGCCGCCGAGCACCACGCCGAGCGTGACCCAGACCAGAAAATCGTCGAGCTGCGCCGCGTCCAGCACCTGCGGCGGCCGGCGCGTCATGGCGACGCAATACCGCCAGCCGATCAGCAATCCCGCGATGTAGGCGAGCGCATACCAGCGGATCGCGAAAGGCCCGATCTCGATCAGGACGGGATCGATGGCAGGATAGGGGATGACGAGCATCAGCGGTAGGGATCGGCCGCGGCGAGATGTGTCTGCACGAAGTCCTTGATGCCCTCCTCGAGCGGCGTGGTCGGCCGCGTGTAGCCGATGTTGCGGAGCTTATCGAGGCGCGCCTCAGTGAAATACTGGTACTTCTCGAGGATCGCGGCCGGCATGGGCACGAACTCGACCAGCGGCTCGCGCCCGGCCGCGCGGTATACCGCGTCCACCAATTCGCCGAAACTGCGCGCCTTGCCGCTGCCGACGTTGAACAGGCCGTTCGCGTCGGGATGATCGTAGAACCAGAGCAGCACGTCGATGCAGTCGCGGACATAGACGAAATCGCGCCTTTGCCCGCCGTCGGGCACGTCCTGGCGGTAGGAGCGGAAGAGCGGCGCGGGCTTGCCCGCCTTGGCAAGCGGGAAGAACTGCGTCACCACGCTGCGCATGTCGCCCTTGTGGTACTCGTTCGGCCCGTAGACGTTGAAGAACTTGAAGCCGGCCCATTGAGCCGGCCGCGCGGCGCTACGCTCGACCAACCGCGCCACGCGCCGGTCGAACACGTGCTTGGACCAGCCGTAGGCGTTGAGTGGCCGAAGCTTGGCGAGCGCCTCCGAGGAGCCGTCGTCATCGAAGCCGCTCTCGGCGGCGCCGTAGGTCGCGGCCGACGAGGCGTAGAAGAGCCGCGCGCCGTGCCGCGCGCACCAGTTCCAGAGTGACAGCGACAGCGTGAAATTCGCCGCGACGATCGCGTCGACGTCGGTCTCCATCGTCGAGGAAATCGCGCCCAGGTGGAAGATCGCGTTGATGTTCCGGGCATGGGCGTCGATGAAGTCGAGCAGGCGCTCCGGCGGAACGATGTGGGCGAGTTCCCGCTTGGCGATATTGCGCCACTTGTCGCCGCGGCCCAGGCGATCGCACACGACAAGGTCGTGCTCGCCGCGCTCCTCGAGAGCCGCCGCCAGGTTCGATCCGATGAAGCCGGCGCCGCCGGTGATGACGATCATGGCCTGCCCGAGGTGAGCCCGGCGGAGTTATAGGGCCTTGCGGCCCAATCGCAATCCCGATTCGCACGTCGAGACCGGGCGCTGGCGGTGGCCGCCGATCGGCATTATCTCTTGTGGTGACGGCGATTACGGAGTCCAGCGATGCAGAACGACAACCGCATTTTCGAGGATCTCGCGCGCGTCGCCTCGGGCGCGCTGAGCGCCCTCACGGGCGTGCGCGAAGAGGTCGAGGCACGGCTGCGCGACCAGTTTCAGCACATCCTCGACCGCATGAACTTGGTGCGCAGGGAGGAATTCGAGGCGGTCCAGGCAATGGCGGCTAAGGCGCGGGCCGAGCAGGAGCGGCTCGCCGAGCGCATGACGGCGCTGGAAGCCCGGCTCGAGGCCGAGCATGCCGAGCCGCGGCAGAAATCGACCCGCGGCCGGCCGGGCCACTTGCCGAAAGACGAGAGCTCGCCGGGCACTTAAGTGCTTGGCACGACTCTTATTTGTGGCCGGCGAGAAGATGCCTACTAAATCTGGCCTTGCATGGCCCTAAGTGCTTTGGCACGCTACAGCATATGGTGTGCTCGGGGGATTGAGCCACCACATGCCGGCGGCTCGTTCGAGCCAGAGGAGGGTGCCATGACCGCGATCTCCGTCGAGACCACGACACCGGCAGCCAACCCGCTCGATCTGGTCGAGGAGATCGTCCAGGCCAACGAATGGGCGCATGACCGCGCCAACGACGCCGAGATGGTGGCGGAGGTGTCGGGGCGCTGGTGCGAGTACCGGATGTTCTTCCTCTGGCAGCCGGAGACCAGCGCGCTGCATTTTTCCTGCGGCTTCGACATGAAGGTACCAAAAGCGCGCCGCGCGGCGGTCTATGAGCTGCTGGCGGCGGTCAACGAGAAGCTCTGGATCGGACATTTCGATCTCGGCCTCGACGATCCCGCGCCGTGCTTTCGTCACGGCGTGCTGTTGCGCGGCGCCCTGGGCGCCAGCGTCGAGCAACTCGAGGACCTCGTCGACATCGCGCTCACCGAGTGCGAGCGCTTCTACCCCGCCTTTCAGCTGGTGGTGTGGGGTGGCAAGGGCGCGGAGGACGCCATTGCCGCCGCCATGATCGACCCGCAGGGCGAGGCCTGATGACTGCGGGCGGAAAGCCGCCCGCTACCACCCTGCTCCTCATCGGGTGCGGAAAGATGGGGGGCGCGCTCCTCAAGGGCTGGCTCGAGCGCGGCGCGGCGCGGCACGTCGTGGTGATCGAGCCTGGACCCGGTGCCGACGGCTTCGCCGGGGATCGATTGGTGGAACGCCACAAGCGGCCCGAGGAAATTCCAGTGGAGTTCACACCCGACGTGGTGATCTTCGCCGTCAAGCCCCAGGTGATGGACGGCGCGGTCCGCCCCTATAAGCGCTTCGTCGGCCGGTCGCTGTTCCTGTCGATTGCCGCCGGCAAGACGCTGCGTTTTTTCGCGCGGCTCCTCGACGACGAGGCGGCCGTGGTGCGTGCCATGCCGAATACGCCGGCCGCGGTCGGCCACGGCATCACGGTCGCGACCGCGAACCCGCGGGTGACCCCGACCCAGCGCCGGCTGGCCGATACGCTGCTCTCTGCCGTGGGCGAGGTCGGATGGGTCGATGACGAGGCGCTGATCGATGCCGTGACGGCGGTCTCCGGTAGCGGTCCCGCTTATGTCTTCCTGCTGATCGAGTGCATGGCGAAAGCGGGCGTCGCGGCGGGACTGCCGCCTGAGCTCGCCATGCGGCTCGCGCGCGCGACTGTCGCTGGCTCCGGCGAGCTCGCGCGGCTCTCTCACGAGCCTCCCTCCAAGCTTCGCGAGGCCGTCACCAGCCCCGGCGGCACCACCCGGGCGGCGCTCGACGTCTTGATGGCGACGGACGGGCTCGAGCCCCTTATGATCAAGGCCATAGCCGCCGCCGCGCGGCGCTCCCGAGAACTGGCGGACTGACTTACATGACCGAAGCCCTAAGCCCCGCGGCGCAGCGGGTGCAGCAAAAATTGCGTGCTGCGGGCTCTGAGGCCCAGGTAAAGCAGCTGCCTGTCACCGCGCGCACGGCGGCGGATGCGGCGGCGGCGATCGGCTGCACGGTCGCGCAGATCGCGAAGTCGCTGGTGTTTAAGTCGCGGAGCGGCAAGCCAGTGCTGGTGATCGCAAGCGGCGTCAACCGCGTGGACGAGGGCAAGATCGCCGCTGCGCTCGGCGAGCCCATCGGCAAGGCCGATGCGGGCTTCGTGCGCGAGACCACGGGCTACGCGATCGGCGGCGTGGCCCCGATCGGCCACGATACGCCGCCCCGGGTCTTCATCGACCGCGATCTCCGGCAGCACGCGACGATCTGGGCGGCGGCGGGGCATCCGCACGCCGTCTTTCCATCCACGCCAGCGGAACTCGAGCGCCTGACCGGCGGGTCCGTGATCGAGATCAAGTAGCGGCGTACAGCCGCGGAAGGCGAGCCCTCAGCTGCGAATGGCGAGATGAAGTGCGATCGTATCCTGCCCAACCTGCAGCGATTTGATCGCTCGCCGGGCGACCGGTATGCCCTTCTTGTTGCAGAACAGGATCAGCGCCACCGCAATCTCGTTCTCGTAGAAACGGATCGCCGGCGCGCCGGCGTCGAATTCCAGCGTCACCTTGATCTCGGAGTCGTTCGAGAAGGTGAGTCGCTTGATGCCGGTTTGCGGCAATTCGCGGTTGATCTTTCCGCAATAATCGACCAAGGCATCGATCGCCTCGGCGTTGCTGAAGGTCACGACGCGCGTTTCCGTGGGCATCCTGCGTCCCTTGGTTTGTCCCCCGTCACGCCGCTCGGCGAGCGGCTACCGTGTTCCTCGTGGCGCACGCGAAGCTCCACTCCTCATAGTACATCCGGGCGCAGGAAGAAAACCGCGGGCCGCTGCACCCATGCCCGCGGGATCGCCGCGCGCCGGGGCGTTTCGCTAAAAAGTGCCGGACTTCCGCGAGTCGGCCTAGGCGATCCTGCCGGCCGATGCGGGTCCGGCCCCCTCGCGCATCCGGGCATTGCCGCGGGCGCCCCCGCCGCTACACTGGCGACTCGGAGGATGCGCCATGGCCCGACGTTCGAAAGCTCCGCCCGCAAAATCCGCTCCCGCCCGCACGCCCCGCGACCGGATCCTCGACGCCGCCCTGGCGCTCGCGGAGCGCGAGGGCTGGCGCAACGCATCGCTCGGCGCGATCGCGGGTGAGGCCAACGTACCGCTCCACGAGCTCTACGGCGAGTTCCGCTCCCGTGCGGCCATCCTCGGGGGGTTGATGGCGCGCACCGACCGCAGCGTGCTGGCGGAGACGCCGGCGGCCGATGCGGAGGAGAACCCGAGGGATCGGCTCTTCGAGGTGCTCATGCGGCGGTTCGATGCGCTGAAGCCGCACCGCGCCGCGCTCAAAGTGATCGCGCGCGATCTCGGCGCCGATCCGCCCACGGCGCTCTGCAGTGCGCCCGCGTTCCTGCGCTCGATGGCCTGGATGCTGGAAGCGGCCGGCCTGTCGAGCGCCGGCATCCGCGGCCGGTTGCGGGTCCGCGCACTCGCGCTCCTCTACCTGTGCGTGCTCCGCACCTTCGTCGGCGACGAGACCGACGATCTCGCCAAGACCATGGCGGCGCTCGACCGGCGCCTCACCCAGGCCGCGCCCTGGCTCGGCCTCGGTGCCTTCCGCTGGGGCCGGTGGGATCAGAAGCAGAGCGCTTAGGCTTGGGCGCCTTCGAATTGCAGGATGTAGAGTCCGGCGTTGTTGTCGGTTACGTACATCATGCCTTGGGCGTCCACGAAGCAGTCGGCGGACTGGATCACCTTCGGCCGGTTGGGCCGCGGGTCGAACATGCGCTCGGGATCGGGCGGCACGAAGTAGGCGACCTCGCGCGGCTGGAACGGGTTCTCGATGTCGAACACCCGAACGCCCGCGTTGTGATATGTGGCGAAGATGTAGCGCGAGCTCTGGAAGGCGCCCGGCCGGTTCTCCCAGAGATTGTGCGGACCAAAATTACCCCCCTTCTTGCAATAATCAGCATCCGACGGCACCGGCATGGTGGCGAAGCTCACGGGATTGCCGGGCGCGCGCACGTCGAAGATCCAGGTGTGGCGAAAGCCCTGGCTGCAATCCGCGAAGTTGGCCTCGTCCGCGAGCACCAGCAGATTGCGGTCGGGCAGCGGCAGCGGCGAGTGCGTGCCGCCGCCGAAGGGCGGGTCGAGGTTGCGGTGGCAAAGCAGCTTCGGCCGTGTGGGATCGGCGACGTCGAGCACCGTGAGGCCACCGTCGCGCCAGGCGCCATAGGCGAGACTGCCCGCGACCAGCGCATGGTGGAGTGCGAAGCGCTTCCCCTTTGGGAAATTCGGCGTCTCGCCGGCGCCCACCCGCATGCCCGGGAGCCAGTAGCGGCCCACCACCTGCGGCCGCGTCGGATCATCCATGTCGATGATCGCCAGCACGTGGTCGCTGAACTCGGGCGTGTGAATTGACGCGTAGGCGTAACGCCCGCCGACATACCAGATCCGATGCGGCCCGATGCCTTCGGTCGGCATGAAACCGATCTCGCGGGGCGCCTCCGGCCGCGCGATGTCGAATACGCGGATGCCGGCGGTGAACTGCTGGCCCTTGAGCGTGTCCGCCGAGGAGCCCGAGAAATACGCCTTGGGGTCCACCTTCATGGTCCACACGCTCGGCCCATTGACCGCCAACAGCAGGTCGCCGTGGGTCTGCAGATGGATCGCGCGCGTATTCGGCGGGCAGGGCAGGAACGAGACGTGCTTGGGATGCCTCGGGTCGCGCACGTCGAGGACGGTGATGCCGTTCGAGTAACCGTGGCCGATATAGGCGTAGCCCCGATGCACCATCACCTGGACGCCGTCGCCGCGCCCGCCCTGGTCCGAGTGGCCGACGAATTTGATGTTCCGCGCCGCGACTGCGGTCATTGGGTTGCCTCCGTGTGAGTTTGCATGGGTGTTTCTGGTCCTAACGGTCGGGCTGACCCTCGAGGCAGATGAGTGTCTGCTGTCCCATCGCCACCAGGGTCCGCCGCTCGCCGGAGATCGCGCTCACCTCGAGCCGGCAGATCGTGAGGGTACGGCCGGGCCTGACGACCTCGCCCACCGCGACGAACCGCTCGCCCGCGGCCGGCGCCACGAGGTTGATCTTGAACTCGACCGTCAGCACCGAGCTCGCGGCGGGAAACAGAGTAAAGCCCGCATAGCCGCCGGCGGAGTCCGCAATGGCGCTGGTGATGCCTGCATGGAGATAGCCGTGCTGCTGGGTGAGGTCTGGCCGGAAGGGCAGCGCGATCTCCACGCGGCCGGGCTCGACCCGAGCCAGCTCCGCGCCGATGGTCCCCATCAGGGCTTGGCGGGCGAAGCTGTCGCGAACCCGGGTCTCGTAATCGGGGTCCTTGGGCTCGAACCGGGTCAGCGGTTACTCCTGAATCTCGTTTTGCGGCGCCAGAGACTACCGCAACTTCGCCTGGGCGCGACATTTTGACAGCAATGCGCGCTGACCTCGGGCTTGGAGGGGGTATTCCCCACGTCTCCAAATACGGGAAAACCTCGCGGCTGATCAGGTATTTATCCGATAGGCCGGCGGCAACTCTGCCGCCTATATCGCAATGCAAAAAAATCGGGCAGGCAGCCTTGACGCAGTGCCCCTCCTAGGCCATATTCGCCTCATGCTGCATTGCAGCAAAACCTTACGGACCAACCTCCATGGATGGGATGACGGCAATGGTTAACGGCAAATTCTTCGAGACGGAAGTCGGCAAGCTGTTCGCCGGTTTCCCGTTCGCGGGCCTCGATGTCGAGGCCTTCATGGCTTCCCAGCGCAAGAACCTCGAGGCGCTCACCCAGGCCAATCAGGTCGCGGTGCAGGGCTTCCAGGAGCTGGCGAAGCGGCAGGTCGAACTCGCCCGGACGGCAATGGATGAGGCCTCTGCGCTGGTGCGCGGCTGGTCCGAGACCGGCACCGCCGAGGAGCGGCTCCAGAAGCAGGCCGCGTTCGCCAAGCAGGCGCTCGAGAAGAGCGTCGAGGGCGCGCGGGAGCTCGTGGAGCTCGCCGGCAAGACCCAGACCGAGGCCTTCGACGTGCTCACCAAGCGCTTCTCGGAGAGCATCGACGAGTGGGGCACCCTCGCGAAGAAGAAAACGCAGCGTCAGTAATCCTCCCCCAAGTACTGACGCTCTGGCAGAGGCCGTCCTTCGGGACGGCCTCTTTCTTTTCCGCCGCCGGCTAGCCGCCTCACTGACCCTCGCGGGCGGCGTAAGGATTAGACCGAGATCACCAGCCCGTCCTCGGCGCAGTCGAGATCGACCTCCGCACGGCGCGCGAGCATCTCCGCGCCCATGTGCGTCAGGATCACCCGCTTGGCGCCGATCTCCGCGAGCCGGCCGCGCAACGTCGCGTAGTCCAGATGGTACTTCACCTTCTTGTCGTAGAAATAGGCCTCGGCGATGAAGAGGTCGGCACCCGCCGCCGCCGGGACGAGGCTCTCGACCCACTCGGTGTCGCCGGAATAGGTGACGACGCGACCGTCGATCTCGATCCGCAGCGCATAGGGCAGCGTCCCCGAGTAGTGCTGCACGAGGAACGGCGTGACCTGTACAGGCCCGATCCGCTGCGCCACCCGCTCGGGCATCTCGACCAGCGTCAGCGCGAATTTCGGCGCGATCCCGGTCGAGCCCGGAAAGAACACTTCCTGAGCCTGGCGGAGCCGATCGCGAAAGCCCGGCGGCCCCGCCAGCGTGAGCGGACGCGTGCGCCGGCTCACCAAGTGCGCGTCGAGCAGGAAGAACGGCAGGCCGCCGAAATGATCACCGTGGAGATGGCTCACCAGCACGGCGTCGATGCCGTTGGGATCGACGCCGTAGCGCTTCAGCGCAATCAGCGACGACGCCCCGCAATCGATCAGGAACCGCGTCGTCTCGGCCATCGCGAGCAAGCAGGTGTGATATCGGCCGCCACTGCCGAAGGCATCGCCGCTGCCGAGAAAGCGAATCTCCATTCTTGCGTCTGACCGCTCGTTGAGAGGGACCGTCCCAGATGCTAGCGTCCCGCGCTCGATCGCAGCAAGAAACCCATCACGCCATTGGCGGGGGTTGGTATGGCGGCTCGCCGACGGCGGACAACAAAGGGGAAGACATGACCATTTCTTACGAGGATTTCGCCAAAGTCGACGTGCGCGTCGGCACCATCGTGGCGGCTGAGCCGTATCCGGAGGCGCGCAAGCCCGCCTACAAGCTGCGGGTGGATTTCGGGCCGGAGATCGGGATCAAGCGTTCGTCGGCGCAATGCACGGTTCACTACGGGCTCGACGAACTCGTGGGCCGCCAAGTGGCCGCAGTGGTGAATTTCCCGCCGAAGCAGATCGGCAAGTTCATGTCCGAGGTGCTGGTGCTGGGATTTCCGGATGGGCAGGGCGCCGTGGTCTTGGTCGTGCCGGACAAGAACGTCCCGAACGGCGGCAAGCTGTTCTGACCGTACGCGATGCGCTACGGTCCTGACCGCTGCGTAACAAGCCCGCTAAACCAGAGAGGACATCGCCCATGATCTATGAGCTGCGCGTCTATCGCTGCGTGCCCGGCCGCCTGCCGGCGCTCATCAAGCGCTTCGATACCATCACGCTCAAGCTGTGGGAGAAGCATGGCATCCGCCAGGCGGGCTTCTGGACCACGCTGATCGGCGAGTCGAATCAAGAACTCTACTATCTCCTGCAGTGGGAATCGCTCGCCGAGCGCGAGAAGAAGTGGGGTGCCTTCATGACCGACCCGACCTGGCTCGCCGCCCGTGCCGAGACCGAGAAGGACGGCGCGATCGTCGCCTCTGTCTCCAACCAGATCCTGCAGCCGACCTCGTTCTCGTCGGTGAAGTAGGCGCGATGATCGAGGAACCGCCGATCCTCACGATCCGGCGCCGCATTCCGCGACCGGAGGCCGCGCGCCTCGCTTCGCTCGCGGGCGTGCAGACGGGCAACCTCGTCGACGCCATGGATGGGCGCGGCGCGCTCGATTACGCGATCAAGCCGGTTGACCCCGCGCGGGCCGCCTTCGTCGGACCCGCGCTCACCTGCGAGCCCGGTCCCTCCGACAACCTGGCGATCCTCGCGGCGATCGCGATGGCGGAGCCCGGCGATGTTATCGTGGCGGCTGGCGAGGGCTTCACCGGCACCGCAATCGTCGGCGACAACATGGCCGCGATGGCGCGCAACCGGAAGGTCGCCGCCATCGTGGCCGACGGGCTCATGCGGGATAGCCCCGGCCTCGTCGCCGTGGGCTTGCCGATGTTTGCCCGCGGTATCACGCCGAATTCCTGCGTGAAGTCCGGACCCGGCCGGATCGGCCTGCCGGTGGTTGTCGGCGGCGTCGTCGTGGAGTCCGGCGACGTGATCGTGGGCGATGTCGACGGCGTCGTCGTGGTGCCGCGGGCTCAGCTCGACGCCGTGCTGGACCGGCTGGCGGCGGTGCGCCGCGCGGAAGCCGCGCTTCAGGCGGAGATCGCGAAAGGCCTCGACTGTCCCGAATCCGTGCGCGCGCTTCTCGCCTCCGACCGCGTGCGCTACATCGACTGATCCGATCTTGAAGCTCGGCAATTTCCTCTTCCCGGAGAGCCGGGATCCCCGGCGCGACGGGGTCGTGCTCGACGAGACGCTCCGGGAGGCGCGGCTCGCCGACGAGCTCGGCCTGGATGCGCTCTGGCTTGCCGAGCACCACTTCGACGGCATCTGCGCCTATTGCGATCCAGTGAGCTTCGCCGCCGCGCTGGCGGTGGCGACCCATCGGTGCAGGATCGGCTTCGCCGTGGTGCAGACGTCGCTGCATCATCCGATCCGGCTCGCCGAGCAGCTGTCGCTCATCGACCAGCTGAGCAAGGGGCGGCTCATTGTCGGCCTGGGCCGGGGCACTGCCTACAACATCTATGACTACCAGGGCTACGGCTTCGATCACCGCGAGGCGCAGGAGCGTTTCGAGGAGGCCGAGGCGGTGATGCTCAAAGCCTGGACCCAGGAGGCCTTCGAGCACCGCGGCAAATATTTTGACCTAAAGGTCGCGGGCCTGCGTCCGACGCCCTACACGAAACCGCACCCGTTCTTGATCCGCGCCGCCTCCGGCGAGGCCTCGATGGTCGAGCTCGCGCGGCAGGGTCGCCCGTTCCTGATGAACGTGCAGGCGATGGAGGTGACGCGCCAGCGCATCGAGCTCTACCGCAGGACAATGCGTGAGGCCGGTCATCACGAAGATGCCGTTGCCCGCAACCTCGAGAACTGCTGGATCTGGCGCAACGTATTCGTGGCGGAAACCGACGCCGAGGCGGAGCGGATCGCGCTGCCGGCCTTCCACGCCATGCAGGAGCATCGCGCGGCGCTGCGCGAGCGGGTCTTTCGCGAGCAGGGCGTCAGGATCGAGGTGCCCACACCCAGCCTTCTTGCGCCCGCGCGGGTCGATCCGCGCCATGCGCTCATCTGCGGCTCGCCGGCGACGGTTGCCGAGGCCTTCGCCGAGATTGAGGAGATCGGGGTTGGCGGCGTCATCATGCAATTCCGCCTCGGTCCCATGACGCACGAGGACGCGGCGCGGAGCCTCTCGCTCTTCATGCGAGAGGTCGCGCCGCAGTTCCGCGGGAAGGCGGCCTAACCGCCGTGCGTCCTTCGACTCGCGCCCTCACACGCGCGGCGCATGGTGAAGAAATTGGCTGGCGGCATTAAGGAAATCGCCTCATCCTGAACCGGCGCGAAGCGCCGAGTCGAAGGACGCACCATATGTGTCCGAGCGGAACGCACGCCCGGAGGCACCGCCATGACCGCTCAATACAAGATCCGCACTCTCAACAACCACGCGCTCCATCCGGAGACGCTGATGATGGGCTATGGCTATTCGCCGGCGCTGTCTGAAGGCTCGCTCAAGCCGCCGATCTTCCTGACCTCGACCTTCGTCTTCGAATCCGCGCAGCAGGGCAAGGATTTCTTCGATCTCACAGCCGGCCGCCGCCAGCCGCGGCCGGGCGAGAAGACCGGGCTCGTCTACTCGCGGTTCAATAATCCGAATTTCGAGATCCTGGAGGACCGGCTCGCGGTCTGGGACGAAGCCGGGCGCTCCGCCGTGTTCGCGAGCGGCATGGCGGCGATCTCGACGGTCCTGCTCGCCTTCCTGCGGCCGGGCGACACCGTCCTGCACAGTCGGCCGCTCTACGGCGGCACCGAGACGCTGATGCGCAACCAGCTCACCGCTTTCGGCATCACGCCGGTGGGATTCACCGACGGCATCGACCGAGCCCGGATCGGCGAGGCCGTCCAGGAGGCGCTGACGAAGGGCCGCGTCGGCCTGATCATGCTGGAGACTCCGGCCAATCCCACGAACGGGCTGGTCGATCTGCGCGCCATGGCGGACGCGGCCGACGAGATCGGCAGCAGGCAGAGCCACCGGCCGCCGGTGGTAGTGGACAACACGCTGCTCGGGCCGATGTACCAGAAGCCGTTACGCCACGGCGCCGACCTCGCGGTCTATTCGCTCACCAAATACGCGGGCGGCCACAGCGACCTCGTCGCGGGCGGCGTCTCGGGCTCGGACGAGCTGATGCGCAGGATCGCGCTGCTGCGCGGCGCGCTCGGGACCCAGCTCGATCCGCATTCCTGCTGGATGCTGCTGCGCTCGCTCGAGACGCTGGGCGTCCGCACCGAGCGCGCCAATGCAAACGCCCGGAAGGTCGCGGAGTTCCTGCGGGCGCATCCCAAGGTCGCGAAGGTGCACTATCTCGGATTCCTCGAGCCGTCGGACCCGCGCAAGCATGTATTCGAGCGGCAGTGCAGCGCACCCGGCTCGACCTTCTCCTTCGAGGTCAAGGGCGGCGAGGCCGAGGCCTTCGCCTTCCTCGACCGGCTCAAGATCATGAAGCTCGCGGTGAGTCTCGGCGGCACGGAGACGCTGATCTGTCATCCGGCTTCGACCACGCATTCCGGCGTGGCGCGCGTGCTGCGCGAGGAGATCGGCCTCACCGAGGCGCTGATCCGCATCTCCGTCGGGATCGAGAACCCCGAGGACCTGCTCGCCGACCTCCAGCAGGCACTGGCGTGACGGGCAGTCTCACCGCGGAGAATGGAAGTCCACGACGCTCTCCGTGGTGAATCCCTCTTCGCAGGTTCGCTCAGGTCGGCAAGTGCACGCGCACTCGTAGCCCGCGCTGCGGCGACTCCTCGAGGCTGATGTCGCCGCCATGGCTCAGGGCCACATCGCGGGCGATGGTGAGGCCCAGGCCGACGCTGCCTCCTTGCGGGCTGCGTGCGGCGTCGAGCCGGAAGAACGGCCGGAACACGTCGTCGCGCCGATGAGCGGGGATGCCGGGCCCGTCGTCGTCGATCAGCACGTCGATCCCGTCCTTGACCGGCACCGCCGTCACCCAGACATGGCTGCCGTAGCGGCGCGCGTTCGCGATCAGGTTGGCGATGCAGCGCTTCATGGCGTCGGGCCTGAGCGAGATCGCAAAAGCCTCAGGCGCCGCGATGGTTACGGGCGCGCCGTCGCGCCGCGCGTTCGCAACCACGTCCTCCAGCAGCATCGGCAGATCCACCTCGCGCGGCGTCTCGCCGCCCTCGCCGCGGGCGAAGTCGAGGTAGCCCTGCACCATGCCCTGCATCTGGATCACGTCCGACTTGAGCTCCGCCACCGTCGGGCTGTCCTCCAGGAACTCGAGCGCAAGCTTCATGCGCGTGAGGGGCGTACGCAGATCGTGCGAGACGCCCGCCAGCATCTCGGTGCGCTGGCCGATCTGCCGCCGGATGCGCTCGCGCATGAGCAGGAAGGCGGCACCGACGCGGCGCACCTCGGTCGCACCCGCGATCCGGAAGTTCGGGACGTCGCGGCCCTTGCCGAAGCTCTCGGCCGCGTCCGCCAAGCGCTGCAGCGACTTCACCTGGTTGCGCATGAACAGTGTCGCCACCGCGAACAGGACCAGCGACGAGCCCGCCATCCAGAGCACGAAGATATAGGTGGTCGGCGTGAACAGCCGCTTCTTGGGCACGGCGACCTGCAGCACGCCGTCGGGCAGCGCGATGGTGACGAGGATGTCGCGCGGATCGAATTCGTCGTCGATCTGGAAGCGTCGGCGGATTCGCTCCGTCAGCGCCATAGCCAGCAGCTCGTTACCACCCGACGCGACCTTCACCATGCCCGTGGGCAGCGTCTCGCCGCTCCAGAAGATGTAGTCGAGGTCGGTCGCGCGCCCGGCCTGCTCGAAGTCACGGTTACGCGCGGCCTCGTCGGTGATCACGTTCAGGTCCTGGACCACGTCGGAGATCTCGCCCGCCACCGCCGCCGAGAGCCGGCGCGAGACCGTGTCCCAGACGCGATCGTAGAAGATCCAGGTCGTGATCACCCAGACCAGGATGAGCGGCGTCGCGATGATCAGCAGCGAACGGCCGAACAGCGTGCGGGGCAGCAGCCTTTTGTGCCAGCGCCGATCGTCGATCGCGCGCCGGGCCTCGGCGAGTGAGGCGGCGCCGAGCGCCGCGGCCTCTCTCGGTGCCTCAATCGGGCTTGAGGACATAGCCGATGCCCCGCACCGTCTGCAGATAGCGGGGGAATTTAGGATCGCGCTCGATCTTGCGTCGGAGTCGCGTCATCTGCACGTCGACGGTGCGCACGTTGCCGCTGAACTGCGCCTCCTCCGCGAGCCGCTCGCGGCTGACCGCGGTGCCCGCGCGCCCCGCGAGCGCGCTCAACAGTGCCGCCTCGGCCGCGGTCAGATGCACGGACTCGTTGCCCCGCCAGAGCTCGGCGCGCTTCAGGTTGAAGCGGAAGCCGCCGAATCGCGCTTCCGCCGCCGTCGCGCCGTCGCTCGCGGCGCGCGCCAATATGTTCCTGATGCGCAGCACCAGCTCGCGCGGTTCGAACGGCTTGACCAGGTAGTCGTCGGCCCCCTGCTCGAGGCCGTAGACACGGTTCTCCGCTTCCGCCATCGCGGTGAGCAGCAAGACCGGCAGGCGCCGCTCGGCCTTGAGGCTCGCCGTCAGCTCGAAGCCGCTCTCGCCGGGCATCATCACGTCGACGATCGCGAGGTCGTAGTCGAGGCTCTTGAGTTTGAGGCGCGCGTCGGCGGCGTCCGCGGCGAGCGTGATCCGGAAGCCGTTCTCGGCGAGGTAGCGCCGCAGCAGCCCGCGCAGGCGCTCGTCGTCGTCCACCACCAGGAGGTGCGGCGCCTCGGCGGCGGTCATGTTCGCCATCGCGCGCTCAGCGGCGCGTTCCCGGCGGGCGGGAGAACTTGGCGCGATCGGTATCGCTGCTCATGATTCCCAGCATGACATTGCGGAAGCCCTCGACCGCCTGGGCGCCCGCCTCGCGGTAGGCCTTGGCGACGCGTTGGCGCTGATTCTCCGAGAGCTCGCGCTCGAGCTCCACGCCCGCGGGCGTGAGCTCGAGGAGGCGCTGACGCCGGTCGCGTGGCCCGGGCTTCTGCACGATGAAGCCCTGACGGACCAGCTGGCCCAGCACCCGGCTAAGGCTCTGCTTGGTGATCTGCAGGATGCCCAGCAGCTCCGTCACCGTGAGCTGCGGATAGCGGCCCACGAAATAGATGACCCGGTGGTGCGCGCGGCCGAAGCCGTAGCGCGCCAGCATCGCGTCGGGCTCGGCGGTGAAGTCGCGATAGGCGTAGAATAGGAGTTCAATGCCCTGCCGCAGCTCCTCCTCACGCAGGAACAGGTGGGTATGGGCCGCGGATTTTACGTCAGCCATGTTGACATATTCTGGTTCGATCGTTACTGCTAGCAGCCTGAGACGGACATAATCGGTCTCGGATCCGACTTATAGGCACGAGGACGCTCCCATGGCCATCATTCCCTTCGACGATCGCGACGGCACCATCTGGTTTGACGGCAAGCTGGTGCCCTGGCGCGATGCCAAGATCCACGTCCTCACCCACGCCCTCCATTATGCAAGCTGCGTGTTCGAGGGGGAACGAGTCTATGGCGGCAAGGTCTTCCACCTCGACGAGCACAGCCAGCGCCTGATCGACTCGGCGAAGCTCCTGGGCTTCGAGATCCCGATCGACCTGAAGGCGATCAACGACGCCACCAACGCCGTGGTGAAGGCCAACAACATCGTCGACGGCTATGTGCGGCCGGTGGCTTGGCGCGGCGCCGAGCAGATGGGGGTCGCGGCCCAGCAGACCAAGATCCACATGGCCATCGCGACCTGGGAGTGGCCGGCCTATTTCACGCCGGAGGCGAAGCTCAAGGGTATCCGCATGAACATCTCCAAATGGGCACGGCCTGCCCCCAACACCGCGCCCACCAAGTCCAAGGCCGCCGGCCTCTACATGATCTGCACGCTCTCCAAGCACGCGGCCGAAGCCGAGGGCTACGACGATGCGCTGATGCTGGACTGGCGCGGCCAGATTGCCGAGGCGACCGGCGCCAACGTCTTCCTCGCGATCAACGGCGAGCTCCACACGCCGACCCCCGACTGCTTCCTCGATGGCATCACCCGCCGCACTGTGATGGGCTTGGCGCGCGCGCGCCAGATCAGGGTGGTCGAGCGCGCGATCATGCCGGAGGAGCTCGGCAAGGCGCAGGAGGTGTTCCTGACCGGCACCGCCGCCGAGGTCACGCCGGTCCGCGAGATTGGCCCCTACAAATTCGCCCCCGGCCGCATCTGCAAGCAGATGCTCGAGGACTTCGAGAAGGCCACGCGGGCGTAACTCGAGGCTCGATGCTTCGAGCCCCTCTCCCGCAATAGCGGGAGAGGGAGGGACCCGTTGCGAAGCAACGGGAGGGTGAGGGTTCTGTAGCTTGCCTGATCCGTAGAACGGCGCGACCTTCACCCGGCCGACGCTGTGCGTCCTCCACCCTCTGCCACTTCGTGGGCGAGGGGTACGATTATCGCTCCCCAAGCGGAGATACGTGCGATGCAACATCCATCCCTCACCTTGCGCAGCCTCCGCGTGCGGCCGCTGGTACTGAAGCTCGAGCGGCCCGTGAAGGCCCGGATCGCCACCATCACGGACTGGCCGCTGATCTTGATCGACCTTGAGACGGAGGAGGGCGTCACGGGCCGTGCCTATCTCGAGCCCTATCTCCCGAGGGCGATGAAATACCTGCTGCCGGCGCTCGCCGATCTCGGCGCGCTGCTCAAGGGCCGCCATGTCGCGCCCGTCGAGCTCTACGATGCCGCGCGGAAGTCGCTGCATTTCGTGGGCTACCAGGGCCTCTCGATGATCGCGGTCTCCGGCCTCGATATGGCCGCCTGGGATGCGGTGGCGCGCGCCGCGGAGGTGCCGCTCTGCGTGCTGCTGGGCGGCTCGGTGGGGCCGGTGAAGGCTTACAACAGCAACGGCCTCTGGCTGCACGAGCCCGCGAAGGTGGCGGCGGAAGCGATCGAGCTGCGCGAGGAGGGCGGGTTCAAGGGCCTCAAACTGCGCCTCGGCCGCGGGCGGCTGCGAGACGATCTCGCGACTGTCGAGGCCGTTCGGAAATCCGTCGGCGCCGATTTGGAGCTCATGGTGGATTTCAACCAGGGCCTCGATCTCGGCGAGGCGCTCCAGCGCTGCCACGCCATCGACGATGCCGGCCTTGCCTGGATCGAGGAGCCGATCGTCTACGACAACCTCGACGGCTATCGCCAGCTTGCGGCCGAGCTCAAGACGCCGGTCCAGATTGGCGAGAATTTCTACGGGGTCCGCGACCTCCACATGGCGCTGCAGATGAAGGCCTGCGACTTCGTGATGCCGGACTTCATGCGGATCGGCGGCATCACTGGCTGGCTCAAGGCGGCGGCGATCGCGGGCGCCGCCGGCGTCCCGATGTCGACGCATCTCTATCCGGAAGTCGCGGCCCACGTCATGCGCGTCACCGAGACCGCGCACTGGCTCGAATGGCAGGACTGGGCCGACCCGATCCTGCAGAAGCCTTACGCCGTCAGGAACAGTCTGCTGGAGATCCCGAACGCGCCCGGCCTCGGCCTCGAGTGGAACGAGGACGCGGTCAAGGCGCACCAGGTCGATATCTAGGCGTTATTCCGCAACCCAGCGCTTGGCCGCCGCGTCGTCGCTCGATTGCGCTTCGACCCAGCGCGACCCTTGGCTGGTCTCCTCGAGCTTCCAGAAGGGCGCCTTGGTCTTGAGCCAGTCGACCAGGAACTCGCAGGCCTCGAAAGCGGCTTGGCGGTGCGCCGAGGCCGTGACCACGAGCACGATGCGCGCACCGGGCTCGAGCCTGCCGTAGCGGTGGACGATCAGGGACGCGTCGAGCTGCCAGCGCCGGCGCGCCTCCACCTCGATCTCGCCGAGCTGCTTCTCGGTCATGCCGGGATAGTGCTCGAGCGTCATGGCGCCGATCCGGTCGCCGCCCGCGGCGTCGCGCACGACGCCGACGAAGCTCACGATGCCGCCGATCCCGTGCCGGCCCTCGGTCAGCCGTGCGATCTCGGCGCCGACGTCGAAGTCCTCCCGCTGGACGCGGATCATCTCAGCCTCCGGTCACCGGCGGGAAGAGCGCAACCTCGTCGCCCGGCCGCACCGGATGATCCCAGGGCACGTAGTCCTGGTTCACCGCGACGCGCACGATCGATGCGTCCTGGAGCGCGTCGGCGAAGCGCGGTCCGCGGCGCTTCAACCACTCCAGGAGATGGCCGACGGTCGCGACCTCCGCCGGGAGCTCGACAGTCTCCTCGGATGTCCCGATCTTGGCGCGCAGCCAGGCGAAATAGAGCAGCTTCATCGGTGTGTCTCTTCCGCCCTCACCTAGGCTCGCGCTTGCGCAAAGTCAACGAGCCGCCGGCCCTGCCGGTCAATGCGCGAGGTAGCCGCCATCGACCACGAGGATGTGGCCGGTCACCATCGAGCCCGCAGGGCTCGCGAGGTACACCACTGCGCCCACGATGTCCTCGACTTCGGCTATGCGGCCCAAGGGCGTCATGTCGATGATGTGCTGGAGAACCTCGGTTTCCGCGAGCAGGCTGCGCGTGAACTCGGTGCGCGTCCAAGTCGGGGCGACCGAGTTCACGCGGATCCCGTCCCGCGCCCATTCCGTGGCAAGCGCGCGCGTCATGTTCACGATGGCGCCTTTGGAGGTCTGGTAGGACGCGTTGGAGTAAAATCCGCCCGAGAGACCCATGACGGAGGACAAGTTGATGATGCTGCCCTTGCGGCCGGGCTGCATCAGGCGCGCGGCGGCCCGGGAGCAGAGAAAGGTCCCGGTGACGTTCACGCTCATCACTTTGTTCCAGTCCTCGACCGAGATCTCGGTGGCGGGCCTGCGGATCGCTATGCCGGCGCTGTTCACCAGCACGTCGAGGCGCTTGAGATGCCGCCCGATCTCGGCGAAGGCCCGGTCCACCGCGGCGGCATCGCTCACGTCGAGCACCATGGAATGCGCGCGCGAGCCCTCGGCGCGGAGCGTCTCCGCCAGCTCCGTGATCGCGATGCCGTTGCGGTCGAGCGCCACGATCTCGGCGCCGAGTCGGGAAAAGGCTTGCGCGGTGGCGCGGCCAATGCCGCTCCCCGCGCCGGTGATCGCGGCGATTTGGCCGTCGAGGCGAAACGACTTGAGCGGATCGCTCAGGGACAGGGTCTCGGTCAATCGATCACCTCTCGGAACGGCAGAAAGGCCACGCTCGCGCCCGGCGCGACCGAGGTTTGAGCCTCATCGAGCACGACCAGGCCGTCGGAGTCCACCATGGACGACAGGATGCCGGCGCCGTCCCGCGGAAACTTCCGGGCGATCCAGCCGCCGTCGGCGCTGCTCTCCAGCCGCGCGCGCAGGAACTCGCGCCGGCCCGGCTTCTTGCGATAGGCGAACCCGGAGACGGCCGGGAAGCTGCGCGGTGCAATCTCCGCGGCGCCCGCGAGCCGGAGGATCAGCGGCCTCGCCAGCACCAGGAAGGTCACCATGACCGCGACGGGATTACCGGGCAGGCCCAGGAACGGCACGCGCCCGACCTGGCCCATGGCGACCGGCCGGCCCGGTTTGATGGCGAGACGCCAGAAATGCAGGCGGCCCTGCGCCTCGACCGCCGCCTTCATGTGGTCCTCCTCGCCGGTCGACATGCCGCCCGAGCTCACGATGAGGTCGTGGCTCTCGGCGGCGCGGGCCAGCGCGGACCCAATGGCGGCGCGGTCGTCCCGGACGATGCCGAGGTCGGTGACCTCCGCGCCGAGACCCTCGAGGAGTGCACGGAGCGCGTAGCGGTTGGCGTCGTAGATGGCGCCCGGCGGCAGCGGCGCGCCGGGCTCGCGCACCTCGTCACCCGTCGAGAGCAGCGCCACGCGGAGCCGCCGGTAGACCCTGAGCTCGGCGACTCCGAGCGAGGCCGCGAGGCCGATCTCCTGCGGCCGGAGGCGAGCACCCGCCACCAGCACCGTCGCACCCGCGGTCACGTCTTCGCCGGCGCGCCGGCGGTTCGCGCCGCGCTTCAGCCCGGGCGGCAGGCGCACCCGGCCGGCCTCCTCGCGGCAGTCCTCCTGCATGAAAACCGTATCGAGCCCGTCGGGCATCGGCGCGCCGGTGAAGACGCGAACCGCGGCACCCCGTCGCGCCGCGTGGCCGAGCGGATGGCCTGCGGTCGCGCGTCCCTCGACCGGCAGAACAGTCTCGGCGCCGTCGACGAGATCGTCGAAGTAGACGGCGTAGCCATCCACGGCCGCATTGTCGTGCGGTGGCACGCTGCGCGCCGCGACGAGCGGCTCCGCGAGGATGCGCTCGCGGGCGCTCGCGAGCGGCACCGTCTCGGTTCCGGGCAGCGCGACGGTGCGCGTCTCGATAAGGCGCAGCGCCTCGGCCGCCGGCATCAACTCTCCGCCGAAGGCGAAGCAGTCGTCGGCGAGCTGCGGCACGGATCAGCTCTCCATGGCCGCGGCGTTCGCCAGCACGAATTCGGCGATGCCGCGGATGTCGTCGAGCTCGAGCCGCGGCACCGGCAGGACCGCGATCGGCTCGTCCGAGGCGACCGCGAGCACGGTCGGGTCCTCGCGGCAGATCAGCGGCTTTCCGACGGAGGGCCGGTGTACCTCGAGCCGTGGGTGACGATGATGCTTGAAGCCCTCGATGAGCAGGAGATCGACCGGCATCATCTGGCGCACCAGCTGCTCGAGCGCAGGCTCCGGCGCGCCGCGATGCTCATGCATCAGCGCCCAGCGGTTCGCCGAGGCGACCATCACCTCCACCGCTCCGGCGGCGCGATGCAGGAAGCTGTCCTTGCCAGGCTGGTCGATATCGAATTTGTGGTGCGCGTGCTTGACGGTCGAGACCCGCACGCCGCGCTCCGCGAGCTCAGGCAAGAGGCGCGTCATCAGCCTCGTCTTGCCGCTGCCGCTCCATCCGATGAGGCCGAAGACGCGCATCGGGACCACGGCGCGTCAGGCGACGGTACGTGTCTCGGCCGCGCGGCGATTGGAGGACGCGGCCGGGCTGCCGTCCATGTGCGTGAGTCCAGTGTGCAGATAGTCGTAGCCGGTGATCAGGGTGAGCACGGCGGCGATCCAGAGCATGGCCTCGCCGATCATGCGCACCGGCAGGATGTCCGGGCCCGCGTCGCCGACCAGCAGGACGCCGATCGCCACCATCTGGAGCCCGGTCTTCCACTTCGCAAGGCGCGAGACGGGCATGCTCACGTTGAGGCCGGCGAGATGCTCGCGCAATCCCGAGACCAGGATCTCGCGCATCAGGATCACGAGGGCGGGCAGGATGGTGAGCCCGCCGACACGCCCGCTCGCTACCAGCATGAAGAGCGCCGCCGCCACCACGAGCTTGTCCGCGATCGGATCCAGGAACCGGCCGAAATCGGTCTGCTGCTGCCAACGCCGTGCGAAATGGCCGTCGAGCCAATCGGTGATGCCAGCCGCCGAGAACAGCACGCAGGCGACCCAGGGCGCCCAGCGCACCGGCAGGTAGAAGGTTCCGACCAGGATCGGCACCGCCAGGATGCGCGACAGGGTCAGTAGATTGGGCAGCGTCGTCAGCATCGATAGGCCGGAACTGGGGCAACCGCGACCTTATCCGTCGCCGGGGAAACGATCATAAACCTGATTGGTACCCGAGCTAGGGGCGCCAAGCCGCGCAACCCATACCACATATTGCAGATCTGGTGTCACTGGCGACCCAGCACGCGATACCCGCTATACGCCAAGCGATGGAATCAGGGCTGAGCTACACCCGCATTGACCGGAGTCGGCCGTTCCGACCGCGCTCCTGCATCTCCGGTGATTGCGCGGGTGCCGATCGGGCGCTTGCGGATGGCTAGGATCGGCGCGAACCCGTCGCCGCGTCGGTTGCGACGTAGGGCGTCACCATCCTTCTGGGATCGACGATGCGGTCGAATTCCGCCTCGGTGACGAAGCCCAGCTTCAGCGCTGCGGCCTTCAGGGTGAGATCGTTGTCCATGGCGTAATGCGCGATCTTCGACGCCTTGTCGTAGCCGATCACGGGCGACAGCGCCGTCACCAGCATCAGCGAGCGCTCGACGTATTCGTTGATCCGCTTCAAATTCGGTTTCGTGCCCTCGACCAGGAACTTGCGGAAGTTCGTGCAGCCGTCGGTGATGAGCGTGATCGACTGCATGACGTTGAAGATCATCAGGGGCTTGTAGACGTTCATCTCGAGATAGCCGCCGGCGCCGCCGAGCCCGACTGCGACGTCGTTGGCCATCACCTGGACCGCGATCATGGTGAGCGCCTCGCATTGGGTCGGGTTCACTTTGCCCGGCATGATCGAGGAGCCGGGCTCATTCTCCGGGATTGCCAATTCCGCAAATCCGGCCCGCGGCCCGCACGACATCAACCGGATGTCGTTGGCGATCTTGAAGAGAGACGCGGCGAGCGTGCGCAGCGTTCCCGAGAGCTGGATTAAGGCATCGTGCGCACCCTGCACGGCAAACTTGTTGGGCGCCGTGACGAAGGGCAGACCGGTGAGCTTGGCAATCTCAGCGGCCGCCGCCTCGGCGAAGCCAGGCGCGGAATTGATGCCGGTGCCGACGGCCGTACCGCCGAGCGCCAGGCGGTAAACGCCTTGCAGGGCAGCCTCGATTCGGTCGAGGCCGTCCGTCAGCATCGCCGCGTAACCGGACCACTCCTGGCCCAAGGTCAGCGGGGTCGCATCCTGCATGTGGGTGCGGCCGATCTTGACGATGTCGCGCCACTCGTCCGCCTTGACGCCGATCGCATCGCGCAAGGCGGCAACCGCCGGAACCAGGCGCTTTTTGACGTTGACTGCCGACGCAATGTACATCGCCGACGGGAAAGTGTCGTTCGAGGACTGCGCCATGTTGACATGGTCGTTCGGATGAACCGGAGTATGGCTCCCGAGCGGCGTGCCCGAGAGCTGGCTGCATCGGTTGGCGATCACTTCGTTGACGTTCATGTTGAACTGCGTGCCGCTGCCCGTCATCCAGACATGCAGCGGAAACATGTCCTGGTGTCGACCGGCCAATATCTCGTCGCAGGTCCGGACGATCAGCTCGCGGCGCCGATCGTCGAGCCGCTTGCCGGCGTGGTTGGCGATGGCGGCAGCCTTCTTCAGCGTGGCGTAGGCCGCGATCATCTCCCGGGGGATTAGATCGTGGCCGATGCTGAAATGCTCGAGCGAGCGCTGGGTCTGCGCGCCCCACAGCTTGTCCGCGGGAACCTCGACGGAACCAAGGCTGTCGCACTCTTTTCTCACGCGGGTCATCTGATCTCTCCTGAGCCGGCAGGTGAGACGGGTACTGCTGGGACGCGCTCGAGCTTGAGCCCGAGCGCACAACCTCGCTGCGGATGCGCCGGCACGTCTCGGCGTCCTGTCTCGGGCCGATCCCGTAGGTCGGGATGATCTGCCATAGTTTGGGCAGCCACGCCGATCCGGTCAACCGGCCGCCATGGAGATGCCGGCAACGCGTCGGTTGTCCGCGATCGCCCGCGTCTTCGGTGCCGGCTATTGATGGTCCTGCTGGTGGAACCAGTCGTAGATCTTCTTCGCCACCGTCTCGCTGATGCCCTCGACCTGGGTGAGATCGGCCAGGCCGGCGCGTGCCACGCCGCGCGCCGAGCCGAAGTGGTGCAACAGCGCCTTCTTGCGCTTGGCGCCGATGCCGGGGATCTCGTCGAGGGGCGAGGTGCCGATCGCTCTGATGCGCCGCGCGCGATGCGAGCCGATGGCGAAGCGGTGCGCTTCATCGCGCAGGCGCTGCAGATAGTAGAGCACCGGACTCTTAGGGTCGAGTCCGCGCGGCGGCTTCCCCGGCAGGAAGAACCGCTCGCGTCCGGCGTCGCGGTCGGGCCCCTTGGCGATCGCGACCAGCGGCACGTCGGCGATGCCGAGGTCGGCGAGCACCTGCTGCGCTGCCGCGAGCTGTCCCTCGCCGCCGTCGATCATCACCAGATCCGGCCAGCCGCCGCTTTCTCGCGCAGGATCCTCCTTGAGCGCGCGGCCGAAGCGGCGGGTAAAGACCTCGCGCATCATGCCGTAGTCGTCGCCGGGCGCGATCGGAGCGGTCCCCGCGTCCGGCTCGGTGCCGCGGATGTTGAACTTGCGGTAGGCATTCTTGATGAAGCCCTCGGGTCCCGCCACGACCATCGCGCCGACGGGTTGTGCGCCCTGGATATGGCTGTTGTCGTAGACCTCGATCCGCTGCGGCGGTCCCTCGAGGCCGAAGAGCTCCGCCACCTCTTCGAGCAGCCTCTGCTGCGTGGCGCTCTCCGCCATCCTGCGCGCCAGCGCCTCGCGCGCGTTGACGAGTGCGTGCTCGACGATGTTGCGCTTGTCGCCGCGCTGCGGCATCAGCAGATGCACACGCGTGCCGGCCTTCACCGAGAGCGCCTCCGAGATGAGCGCGGCATCCACCGGCTCGTGGCTCAGCAGAATCAGCCGCGGCGGCGGCTTTGTCTCGTAGAACTGGCCGAGAAACGCCGCCAGCACCTCCTCCAGCGTGAGCTGCTTGTCATGGCTCGGGAAATAGGCGCGATTGCCCCAGTTCTGGCCGCCCCTGAAGAAGAACACCTGGATGCAAGTGTTTCCCCCCGCCTGGTGCGCGGCGATGACGTCGGCGTCCTGCAGGCCCTCCACCGCCACGTCCTGGTGACCCTGCACGTGCGTCAGTGCGCGGATGCGGTCGCGCAGCACCGCCGCCGCCTCGAAGTCGAGCGCCTCGGAGAGCCGCTGCATCCGCTCGGCGAGCTGCTGCTGGATCTCGCTGCTGCGGCCGCGCAGGAAATTGCGGGCATCCTCGACCAGCTTGCCGTAGGCTTCGCGGTCGATCCGTCCGACGCAGGGCGCGCTGCAGCGCTTGATCTGGTAGAGCAGGCAGGGCCGCGTGCGCGCCGCGAAGATGCTGTCGCTGCAGGAGCGCAGCAGGAAGGCGCGCTGCAGCGCGATCAGCGTGCGTTTGACCGCGCCCGCGGAGGCGAAGGGGCCGAAGAACTCGCCGGGCTCGCCGCGGGCGCCGCGGTACTTCGCGAGCTGCGGGAACTCGTGGCCGCTGGTGACGTGGATGTAGGGGAACGACTTGTCGTCCCGCAGCAGCACGTTGTAGCGCGGCATCAATTTCTTGATGAGATTGTTCTCGAGCAGCAGCGCCTCGACCTCGGTGTGGGTCACCACCACCTCGAGCGCCGTCGTGTCGGCGACCATGCGCCGCAACCGCGTCGAGAGATTGCCGAGGTTGGTGTAGTGCTGGACGCGCGCCTTCAAGTTGCGAGCCTTGCCCACGTAGACCGCATCGCCCTTGCGGTCGAGCATGCGATAGACGCCGGGGCTCGACGGCAGCGTCTTCAGCGCGCCGCGGATCGCGTCGATGCCGAAGGCGAGCGTGCCGGGCCGTGCCGCCTCGACCTCGTTGGTTTGATCGCCCGCCAGGTCGCTCATGCCAGCACCGTCCGCCTGCCGGAACCCCAGGATTTCTGAGCCTCACGCGACTCTATCCACGGAAGCTGTGGAAAACCGTGTTGAAAAACGCAAACGCCGGGGTTGTTGTGGCGGAATCCCTTCATTTCATCATCGCTGCCTAATTTTTGGGCGGCAAATCTAACTATCGGAAATGACTTATGATTTCGATTGTCAAGCGTAAACAGAACGCAACATTTCGGAAACCTTCGGTGCGTCCTCGGAGGCCGGTCCGTTTTCTGCCCCATGTGAACAACTCTCGGCCCGGAAAGCCCGGTTTTCTGCGGTTTTTCGCCGGCGCCCGGCTCAGGGTCCTCGCCGCCGCTTGGCCCGCGCCCTCATGCGCGCGACATCGCGGGCGGAAACGCCGGCGCGGCCCGCGGTCGATCGGCCGCGCGCGGGCCCGCCGTCGCCGGTGGGAATCTCGAGTTGCGCCTCCTCGAGACGCCGGATCTCGTCGCGAAGCCGCGCCGCCTCCTCGAACTCGAGATCGGCGGCGGCGGTGCGCATGCGCTTGTCGAGATCCGCGATCACGGTCTTGAGGTCGGCGCCCTGGTAGTGGCTCGCCTCGCTCTCGGTGAGCCCGACGGTGAGGTGGTCGCGCTCGTAGACGCTGTCGAGGATGTCGGCGATGCCGCGCTTCACACTCTCGGGCGTGATGCCGTGTGCGGCGTTGTACGCCTGCTGCTTCTCGCGCCGGCGGTTGGTCTCCTCGATTGCCGCCTTCATGCTGTTGGTCATGTGGTCGGCGTAGAGGATGGCGCGCCCCTCGATGTTGCGCGCGGCGCGGCCGATGGTCTGGATCAGCGCCGTGCGCGAGCGCAGATATCCCTCCTTGTCCGCGTCCAGGATCGCGACCAGCGCGCATTCCGGGATGTCGAGTCCCTCGCGCAGCAGGTTGATGCCGACCAGCACGTCGAAGACGCCGAGCCTGAGGTCGCGGATGATCTCGATGCGCTCGAGCGTATCGACGTCCGAGTGCATGTAGCGCACCCGGATACCGTTCTCGTGCAGGTATTCCGTGAGTGCCTCCGCCATCTTCTTGGTGAGCGTGGTCACCAGCACCCGCTGACCCAGCCGGGCGCATGCCCGGCACTCCGCCATGAGGTCGTCGACCTGGTTCTCCACGGGCCGCATGATCGGGACCGGATCGACGAGCCCGGTAGGCCGGACCACCTGCTCCACGAAGACGCCGCCGGTCTGCTCGAGCTCCCAGGCCGCGGGCGTCGCCGAGACGTAGACGGTCTGGCCGCGCATCTGGTTCCATTCCTCGAACTTGAGCGGCCGGTTGTCGACGCAGGCCGGGAGTCGAAAGCCGTACTCGGCGAGCGTCGATTTCCGCGCGTAGTCGCCGCGGAACATGCCGCCCAATTGCGGCACCGTCACGTGGCATTCGTCGACGAAAATCAGGGTCTCCGGCGGCAGGTATTCGAACAAGGTCGGCGGAGGCTCGCCGGGCCGGCGGCCCGTCAGATAGCGCGAATAGTTCTCGATCCCCGCGCAGCTGCCGGTCGCCATCATCATCTCGACGTCGAAAGTCGTGCGCTGTTCGAGCCGCTGCGCCTCCAGCAGCTTGCCGAGCTGGTTGAACTCGGCGACACGGAGCTTGAGGTCCCGCTTGATCTCCTCGATCGCCTGAAGAAGCGTCGGCTTCGGCGTGACGTAGTGGCTGTTCGGGTAGATCTTGACCTCTTCGAGCTGCGCCGCCTTCTCGCCGGTCAGCGGATCGAACTCGTGGATCGCCTCGATCTCGTCGCCGAACAGCGAGATCCGCCAGGCGCGGTCCTCGTAGTGCACCGGAAAGAGCTCGATGGTGTCGCCGCGCACCCGGAAGGTGCCACGCAGGAAATTGGCGTCGTTCCGCCGGTATTGCAGCTCGACAAGCCGGGCCAGCAGCTTCGTCCGGTTGATCGTGTCGCCCGTCGTGAGCGTCAGCGTCATGTCGGAGTAGGTCTCGACCGAGCCGATACCGTAGATGCAGGAGACCGAGGCTACGATCACGGTGTCGCGCCGTTCCAGGATGGCGCGGGTCGCGGAGTGGCGCATGCGGTCGATCTGCTCGTTGATCGAGGATTCCTTCTCGACGTACGTGTCGGTGCGCGGGACGTAGGCCTCGGGCTGGTAGTAGTCGTAGTAGGAGACAAAGTACTCGACCGCGTTCTCCGGGAAGAAGCTCTTCATCTCGCCATAGAGCTGCGCCGCCAGCGTCTTGTTGGGCGCGAGGATGAGCGCCGGCCGCTGCAATTCCGCGATCACATGCGCCATGGTGAAGGTCTTGCCGGAGCCGGTGACGCCTAGCAGCACCTGGTCGCGCTCACCCCTGCGGAGTCCCGCGACGAGCTCCTTGATGGCCTGCGGCTGGTCGCCCGCGGGCTTGAACTCCGAACGGATCTGGAACGGACGCCCGATGTCGGCGAGCGGTCGCTCGGCGGTGAGGAGCGGAGGCATGCGGCTAAGATAGGCGGCTCCCGGCTCCGGCGCCAGATAGCGTCCCGTGCCATGACAAGCGCCCCGCGACTTTCTATGCTCGCCCGCCGCGAGCGCCGGAGCGGCAACAGGGCAGGGAGGGGACGTGATCCGATCTTGTGTCGGTTTGCTGGTCGCGCTGGGGCTGCTCGCCGCGCCGCCGGTGCTCGCCCAGACGTTGTCGCCGGAAGCGCGGGTGCAGCTGGCGCCGACCGGAAAACTCCGGGTCGGCTTCCTCCTGTTCGAGCCCGCGCTCGCTTCCCGCGGCGCCGGAGGCGAGCCCGTCGGCGTCGCCGCCGATCTCGCCCACGCGCTGGCCGATCGCGCGGGCGTTCCGCTCGATCCGGTCGTCTACGAAAGCCCGCTGACCTACGCCGAAAGTGTGGGCGCCCTCAAATGGGACGTCGCCTTCGCCATCCGCGAGCCCCGGAGCGCGGGGCGCGTCGACTACGGTCCTGCGATCATGCTGATCGATCACGCCTTCCTCCTGGCTCCCGGCAAGAGCTTTCGTGACCTCGCCGATCTCGACCGCGAAAAGATCCGGGTCGGCCTCACCATCGGCAGCGTCGACGAGCTGCTGCTCGGGGATCGCCTCAAGAAGGCCATTGTCTTTCGCGTGCTGATCGGCACCGACAACGCGAGCCTGACGCTGCGCAGCAGCGGCGCCGACGTGTTCGCCGCGAGCGTGCCGTTTCTCGATCTGGTGGCGCCGCAGGTGCCGGGCTCGCGGTTCATGGATCGCCCGTTCGCCGTGGTGCCTGCGGTGGTCGCGATGGCGCCGGGTCGCATCGACGCCTTCACCTACGTGACCGAGTTCGTCCGCCAGGCCAAGAGCTCCGGCCTTGTCCAGCAGGCGATCGGCCGCGCGGGCCTCAAGGGCGTGCGCGTGGCGCCGCCGTGAGCGCCGGACCGTTCCTCTGCAACTCTGCCGCGCGCGTCACGCGCATTGCACGGGCCTTCTCCGGGCATTAGGGTAGCGGCGCTTTCCCCTCCGACTCGACCTGCGAGCCTCCCCATGTCCTTCATTGCCGAGCGCATGCACCGGATCAAGCCGTCGCCGACCATCGCCATGTCCGACAAGGCGAAGGAGCTGAAGGCCGCCGGCAAGGACGTGATCGGCTTGAGCGCGGGTGAGCCCGACTTCGATACGCCGCAGAACATCAAGGACGCGGCCAAGCGCGCCATCGACATGGGCGATACCAAGTACACCGCGGTCGACGGCACGCCCGCGCTCAAGAAGGCGATCTCCGAGAAGTTCAAGCGCGAGAACGGCCTCACCTACGCACCGAACCAGATCATCGTGGGCACCGGCGGCAAGCAGGTGCTGTTCAACGCGCTGATGGCGACGCTCGACGAGGGCGACGAGGTGGTGATCCCCGCGCCCTATTGGGTCTCCTATCCCGATATCGTGGCGCTAGCGGAGGCCACGCCGGTCGCGGTGCCGTGCTCACAGAACAACGGCTTCCGCTTGCGCGCCGAGGACCTCGAGGCCGCCATCACCAAGAAGACCAAGTGGCTGATCCTGAATTCGCCGTCCAACCCCTCGGGCGCCGCCTACAGCGCGGCCGACCTGCGGCCGATCGCCGATGTGCTGTTGCGTCACCCCGACGTCTGGGTGCTGACCGACGACATGTACGAGCACCTGCTCTACGACGGGTTCACTTTCGCGACCATCGCCCAGGTCGAGCCCAAGCTCTATCCGCGCACGCTCACCATGAACGGCGTCTCCAAGGCCTATTGTATGACCGGCTGGCGCATCGGCTATGGCGGTGGGCCGACGGAGCTCATCAAGGCGATGTCGACCCTGCAGTCTCAGTCGACGTCCAACCCGAGCTCGATCAGCCAGGCGGCGGCGACCGCCGCGCTCTCGGGGCCGCAGGATTTCATCCCGCGCAACAACCAGGCATTCCGCGAGCGCCGCGATCTCGTGGTGGACATGCTCAACAAGGCACCGGGGCTGCACTGCCCGCGGCCTGAGGGCGCGTTCTACGTCTATCCCTCCTGCGCGGGCACGCTCGGCAAGAAGACGCCGCAGGGGAAGGTGATCGAGACCGACACCGACTTCGTCACGTACCTGCTGGACGCCGTCGGCGTCGCGGTGGTGCAGGGCGCCGCCTTCGGTCTCTCGCCGCACTTCCGCATCTCCTATGCGACCTCGACCGAGGTGCTGCGCGACGCCTGCACGCGCATCCAGAAAGCCTGCGCCGCGCTGAAGTGACGGTCCGCCTCTGCGTTGCCCTGGCGAGGCGTCGCGGGGGCCGAGCTGGCCCCGCGGCCCGCGGGATCAGGTCAGCGGGCGGCTCGGGAGGTTGCGGCGCGCCTGATAGGCGAGGTCTCGGCTGCGAGTTGCCGGCGCGACGCGCGGACCACGGCCGCAACCCCGCGCGAGATGGCGCGAAAGGCCGAGACGATGAGATTGGCCGTCAGCCGCGCGCGCTCGGCGCGGGCGATCTGCTCCAGCTCTTGGATCGAGAGGCGATGAACGGCCGCGACGAGGTCGTGGGCGTTCTCGGGACTACGCTGCTTTTCCGCGAAGAGTGACAATGGAAGGCTCCTGTGCTCGATGAGTCTAACGCCCCCGGCCGGTCCTCCCTGTTGTGCCGCATTGCACAGGAATTAAATTATCACGCGATCAGTAGTCCGCGACGCATTATGCTGCATTGCAGCATTGCGCTGGGCGCAGCGGAAATGCCGATCATCCTGCTGCGGCAATGGGCAGATTCCCGCGCTTCCCCCGCCCTAGGCCCGCTCCGGGCCGCGCGCTAAGCTTCGCGCCGCATCTCCATCGGGAAGGAATCGCTCCATGGCTCAGCACAGCAAAGTGGCAGTCGTCACCGGCGCGAGCAGCGGCATCGGCAAGGCCTCGGCGCTGGCGCTCCTCAAAGCGGGCTACGGTGTGGCGCTCGCGGGCCGGCGCAAGGACGCGCTCGAGGTGGCGGCGCGCGAGTCCGGGGCGGGTGACCGCGCGTTGGTCGTGGTCGCCGATGTCGGGAATCCCGCCGACGTCAAGGCGCTCTTCGCCAAGGTGAAGGAGAAATTCGGCCGGCTCGACGTGCTCTTCAACAACGCGGGCACGGGCGCGCCCGGCATTCCCATGGAGGATCTCACCTACGAGCAGTGGAAAGCCGTGGTGGACGCCAACCTCACGGGCTCGTTCCTCTGCGCCCAGGAGGCGATCAAGATCATGAAGGCGCAGACGCCGAAGGGCGGGCGCATCATCAACAACGGCTCGATCTCCGCCCACGTGCCGCGGCCGTACTCGGCACCCTACACCGCGACCAAGCACGCGATCACCGGCCTCACCAAGTCGATCGCGCTCGACGGCCGCAAGCACGACATCGCCTGCAGCCAGATCGACATAGGCAACGCCGCGACGCCCATGACCGAGCGCATGACCAAGGGCATGCCGCAGGCGAACGGCGAGACCGCCGTCGAGCCCCGCATGGCCGTCGAGCACGTCGCCAGCGCCGTCCTCTACATGGCGAGCCTGCCTCTCGACGCCAACGTGCAGTTCATGACGATCATGGCGACCAAGATGCCCTTCATCGGGCGGGGCTAGCGCTGCAGAGACATCGTGCGTGCTTCGACTCGCGATGCTCCGCATCGCGGCTCAGCATGAGGCTGTTTATTGATGGCATCGAAGAAGAGTGCTCATCCTGAGCCGCCAGCGGAGCGAGCGAGTCGAACGACGCAGGGCGACCGAGTGGCAATGCACAACCAGTCCCAATGATCCGCCCTGCCCGTCCCGGCGAAGCCGCCTCGCTCCGCGCCCTCGTGCGCCGCGCCTACGCGCTCTATATGCCGCGCATGGGCAAAGAGCCCGCGCCGATGCTCGCCGACTACAGCGCGCTCATCGCCGAGGGCCAGGTCCATGTGCTCGAGGAGGATGGCGCGCCCACGGCCCTGATCGTGATCTATCCCAAGGACGATGCGCTCTTCATCGAGAACATCGCCGTCGATCCGGCGGCCCAGGGCAAGGGCGTTGGCCGCGCGCTCCTCGACTTCGCCGAGCGCGAGGCCCGCCGCCTCGGCCTCGAGGCGTTGCGCCTCTACACCAACGCCGCCATGACCGAGAACCTCGCCTACTACCCCGCCCGCGGCTTCCGCGAGACCGGCCGCCGCGAAGAGGACGGGTACAAGCGGGTGTTCTTCGAGAAGCGGGTGGGGTGAGTCAAATGCGAGTGCCGACGGGTTCCGCTCTGCGTCCGCTCGTGGTGAGGCCTAAGACGCGGAGGTGTCATGGGCGTTTTGCTCGTTGCCGCGGTGGTCTGTGGGTTGCCGCTCGTCTATGTACGGTTTCCTGAGGGCCTCGGGCCGCATTGCTATTCGGCTCCGACTGGGGTTGCACGCCTCGACCAAATAATGAGCCCATCTGCTTCAACCGACCGTAAAGGCGCTGCGCAGGCACACTCTTTCTATCCAATATCCAGCTTCTCCCGGTGCCGCATGAAGGGGCTGTAGACCGGCGCATCCGCCTTGATGCGGCCGGTCTCGGTCCAGTCGGCCATGCGGTTGAAGGGGATCACGGGGGTCGCGTCGATGCGTTGGAGGCGGTCGGCGAGGTCGGCCTCGATGCGGCGGAAGCGCGGCGTGATGTCCTCGGTGGAATAGCGGAGCGCCGTCTCGACGCCGTAGCCGACGAACGGCGCCAAGACCGTGAAGCCGGCATAAGCCAGCGAGAAGTTCACCGGCCAGAGCAGCAGGTCGATGTCCGCGCTCCGGCCGTTGTGGGCGTAGGTCTCGCGGCTGGTGGCGACGGTCACCGACAGCATCGCGCGCTTGCCGGCCCAGCGGCCGAGCTCGAAGCGCTTCTTGGACGCATAGACCTCGCCATAGATGAACACGCGGTCGAACCAGCCCTTGAGCATCGCCGGCGGCAGGTGCCACCACAGCGGATATTGCAGGATCACGAGATCCGCCCGGTCGATCCTGGCGATCTCCTCGGCGACCGGGCGGGGCACCGCGCCGCGGTCGGAGGCAAACTTCTGCTCCGCCATCACGTCGAAGCGCTCCGGATTCTGCCGCTGCGGGAAATGCTCGGCACGCTCGCAGGGGTCGAAGCCCATGGCGTAGAGGTCCGAGACCGTGACGCTCCAGCCGTCCTTCTCGAGAGCGCCGCGCGCCACCTTGGTCAGGTGCGCGTTGAACGACTTGGGCTCGGGGTGGGCGAGAACGATGTGCGCGTGCATGTGCGGGTGGGCTCCTTGCGGACCGAGCGCCACCTTGGCCAATGACTGAGATGCCCGCAATGAGCTCTTGACATGAACGCTATTAGCGTGCATCTCTCGCTGGTGCCGGACGGCAAGGCTAGCGCCCTGCGTCCTTCTGACTCGGCGCTGCGCGCCGGCTCAGGATGAGGGATTATTTCTTAATACCAGAAAGGATAAGCCTCATCCTGAGCCGCGCGCGAGCGCGCGAGTCGAAGGACGCATTGCCGGTCCGCGAAACGTGGGAAATTACGAAACGAACCCAATTTGCGTTCGAACAATCGAAAGCCAAGCCCTTGCGCGCCAGAGCCTTAGCGGCGGTCTTGTGGCTCGCGCTGGCCGAAGCACAAAGCCAACCGAAGCCAAAAAAAGCCAATTCTCCGGGCGAAAGGCGGAAGATTCCCCGAAAAATCCCATGAGGTCGGCGGTGCTGCGAAAAAATGGTCATTGCATCGTAACCTCGCCCCGCGCGACCATCGGGGCCCAAGAATGAGAGAGGCGGGGCTGCGGGGCTCGTCTCTTGGTCCCCGCGCCGCCTCCGAACCCAGGCGAAGGAGGCGCGCATGAACGGCAGAGCAGCGGCACCGCGCACGGCGGCGCTCGTGGGACCCTATCTCTCGGGCAAGACGACACTGCTGGAGGCGTTGCTCTTCGCCACCGGCGCGATCAACCGGCGCGGTACCATCAAGGACGGCAACACCGTGGGCGATCATTCGCCCGAGGCGCGGGCGCGCCAGATGACCACCGAGATCAACGTCGCCCACACGACCTATCTGGGCGATCCCTGGACCTTCCTCGACTGCCCCGGCTCCGTCGAGCTTGCCTACGAGACGCAGATGGCGCTGCTCGCCTCCGACGTCGCCGTCGTGGTGTGCGAGCCCGAGACCGATCGCGCGCTGACGCTGAGCCCGCTCTTCAAGTTCCTCGATCAGTACTCGATCCCGCACATGGTGTTCATCAACAAGCTTGACACCTCGGCGGCCCGCATGCGCGACGTGATGGCGGCGCTGCAGTCGATTTCCGAGCGGCCGCTGGTGCTGCGACAAGTGACCACGCGCGACAAGGAAGGCAACATCACCGGCTATGTCGACCTCGTGAGTGAGCGCGCCTACCAGTACAAGCCCGGCCAAGCCTCCGACCTCGTGAAGCTGCCCGACGGCTTCTGGGATCAGGAGCGCCAGACGCGCACCAGCCTGGTCGAGAAGCTCGCGGACTACGACGACAAGCTCCTGGAGCAGCTGCTGGAGGACGTGCAGCCTTCGAAGGAGGAGATCTACAAGCAGCTCGCCAAGGATCTGCAGCGAGACCTGATCGTGCCGGTGATGCTGGGCTCGGGCGCGCAGGAGCACGGCGTGCGGCGCCTGCTGAAGGCGCTTCGACACGAGACACCGGAGCCCGCCGCCACCGCCGCGCGGCTCGGTCTCAAGGATGGCACCGACACCGTGGCCCAGGTGATCAAGACCTATTATCCCGGCAACACCGGGAAACTCTCGCTCGCGCGCGTGTGGCGCGGCACGGTGACCGAGGGCATGAGCCTCAACGGCGTGCGCGTCGCGGGCGTGCTCAAGGTGAGCGGCGCCAAGCAGGAGAAGCTGCCCTCCGCCGGCGTCGGCGAGGTGGTGGCATTGGCGCGGCTCGAGGGCATCGCCACCGGCACCGTGCTGAGCTCGGGTGCTACGCCGCCGGAGCTGCCGAAGGTGGCCGTGCCGATGCCGGTTTACAGCCTCGCGGTTGCCGCCGAGAAGCGCGCCGACGACGTGAAGCTCTCGGGCGCGATCCAGAAGGTGATCGAAGAGGACCCGACCCTCCAGCTCAAGCACAGCGAGGACGGCCACGAGCTCGTGCTCTGGGGCCAGGGTGACATCCACTTGCAGATCGCGCTCGACCGGCTGCGGACGAAGTACAGCCTGCCCGCGAAGACGCATCGCCCGCAGCTCGGCTACCGCGAGACCATCCGCCGGCCCACGTCCCAGCACGCGCGTTTCAAGCGGCAGAGCGGCGGCCACGGTCAGTTCGCGGACATCGAGATCGAGGTGAAGCCGCTGCCGCGCGGCTCCGGTCACGCCTTCACCAATTCGGTCGTGGGCGGCGCCATTCCGAAGCAATATATCCCCGCCGTCGAGGACGGCGTGAACGAGTATCTGATGAAGGGCCCGCTGGGCTTCCCCGTGGTGGACGTCGCGGTCAATCTCGTGACTGGCCAGTTCCACACCGTCGACAGCTCGGACCAGGCCTTCAAGACCTGCGGCCGCATGGCGATGCAGGAGGCCATGCCGAAATGCGACCCCGTGCTGCTGGAGCCGATCCATCACGTGGACATTTCCGTGCCGAACGCCTTCACGTCCAAGGTGCAGCGCCTGATCTCGGGCCGGCGCGGCCAGATCCTCGGCTACGACGCCAAGGAAGGCTGGACCGGCTGGGATACCGTGAGCGCGGACCTGCCGCAGTCCGAGCTCCACGACCTCATCATGGAGCTGCGCTCGATCACGCTCGGTGTCGGCACCTATGTCGAGCGGTTTGACCGGCTGCAGGAGCTCACTGGCAAGCTTGCGGAGAAAGTCCTCGCCACCCGAGCGGAGCAGGCCGCCGAGTAGGCGGCGGCGCTCGCGTCAGCCGGGCCTCGGCACGAAAGGGCGCGCGAGGCGAGGATGGCGGCGGATGCACCCAGGAGGCGCGGCCAGCTCAGGACCTGGCTGGAGCGGATCGGCGTCTTCGGGCCGGGCGCGCTGCTGACCATCGCTGCCTTCGCAGTCGCGTATCACTTCATCCAGCCCGCGCCTCCGCGCCACATCGTGATGGCGACCGGCTCCAGGGACGGCGCCTACTATTACTACGGCCGCATGTATCGCGACCTGATGGCGCAGGAGGGGATCGACGTCACGCTCACGGAGACGGCGGGCTCGATCGCCAACATCGGTCTGCTCGAGCGCGGCGAGGCGGACGTCGCCTTCGTCCAGGGCGGGACGCGCAGCGACGAGGGCAAGACCCCGCTGCGGTCGCTGGGGAGCCTCTATTTCGAGCCGGTCTGGCTGTTCGTGCGCAAGGATCTGCCGGTCGCGCGGCTCGCGGAGCTGCGGGACCGCCGAGTCGCCGTCGATCGCGAGGGAAGCGGCACGCGCGTCGTCGCGCTGCAACTCCTCGCCGATACCGGGCTCGAGGGCGGTGCGCTCGAGACTTCGCCGCTCGGCGGCGCCGAGGCGGCCGATGCCTTGCGCCAGGGCCGGCTCGATGCTGCGTTCTTCATCACGGCAGCGAACACGCCGCTCGTGCGCGGGCTCTTCGCCTCGCCAGAGCTTCGGCTCCTCGCCATCGATCGGGCGCCGGCCTTTCGCCTGCAGCACCGGTTCCTGTCGCTGCTGACCCTTCCCGAGGGCGCAATCGATCTCGCGGCGAATCTGCCGGCAGCCGATACGGTGCTGCTCGCACCCACGGCCAGCCTCGTGGTGCGCGGGGACTTCCACCCGGCGCTCGCCGAGCTACTGCTGATCGAGGCGCGCAAGATTCACGGATATGCCGGCATCTTCGAGGAGGCGGGTGCGTTTCCCTCCCGCAGCCACCTCGAATACCCGATCGCCGCCGAGGCGCAGCGCTTCTTCGATGCCGGCCCGTCGTTCCTGCAGCGCTACCTGCCTTTCTGGGCGGCGAATCTGGTCGACCGCCTCAAAATCATGCTGCTGCCGCTGATCGCCTTGGCCTATCCGCTCTTTCGGATTATCCCGCCGACCTACAACTGGCGCATGCGCTCGCGCATCGACCGCTGGTACAAGGAACTGCAGTCGATCGAGCAGAATCTCGAGACCGGCGCATCGAGCGACGAGCTGCGCCGTCGGCTCGTCGAGCTGGAGGCGTTGGAGCAGAAGGTCCGGCGCCTCACCATGCCGGTCGCCTACGGCAATTCCCTCTACAGCCTGCGCCTGCACATCGCGATGCTCCGCGACGAACTCCGCGATGCCATCGAGCGCGTCGCCTAACGATCCGACTTGATTTCAACCCGCGGCGCTGGCCGCGTCAGCCGGCCTTTCGATTGACAAAGCCGCGACCGGGCGTGACAAGCTGCAACCCGCAAGCGGTGAGATCGCCGCGAAAGTCCGCGTAGGTTCCGAGTGTTCCCAATGTGGGAGGGTGATGTCGCATGGACCTCAGAGGGGCGGTTGCGCTGGTCACGGGCGGCAACGGCGGGCTCGGGCAGCGCATCTGTCATGCGCTCGCGCGCGAGGGCGCGCGGATCGCCGTGGTCTACGCGCGGAGCCGTGACGATGCGGAGCGCGTCGCGCGCGATTTGGCATCGCGGCATCAGATCGATGCCGGCGCCTTCGCTTGCGACGTCACCGATGGAGCAGCCGTGGACGAGCTGGTGAGGCAGGTGACGGAGCGCTTCGGGCGGCTTGACATTCTCGTCAACGACGCCGCCTACAACGTGTCGATCCCGTTTGACGATCTCGACGGTCTGACGCTCGAGGTCTGGGAGAAGATCATGGCGATCAACCTGACGGGGCCTCTGCGCCTGATGAAGGCGGTGGCGCCGGTGATGAAGGCCCAGAAGCGCGGCCGCGTCGTGAACATCGCCTCCGTGGCGGGTCTCGGACCGACCGGCTCGTCCATCGCCTATGCGGTCTCGAAGGCGGGCCTGATCCATTTGACGCGCTGCATGGCGGTGGCGCTGGCGCCCGAGACCCTCGTTAACTGCGTGGCGCCCGGACTGCTCGAGGGCACGCGCGCCACCGCGAATCTCCGGCCAGAGCAGATCGAGCGCTCGGCCTCGGGGGCGCTGCTGAAGAGGGCGGCCGACAAGGACGATTGCGCGGAGATGGTTGTCACGATGTGCCGCAGCGAGACCATGACGGGCCAGACCGTCGTCATCGACTCCGGGCGCGTGTTTCACTGAGGGGCAAGCCGTTCGCACGCGTGGCGTTGGGCTTCGCCTGTCTCTGTTGCGGGCCTTTCATTTGACAAAGCCCGAGGCGGGGGGGACAAGCACGATGGATCGAGCGCGCGCCGGGCTCGCGTCGGCGTGATTTGCCGTCGCCGCCCGTCGGCGCCATATCCCGAGGCCAATCCACTGGGAGGCAGGCCATGTTGATCAAGCGGAAGCACGGCTGGGAAATTCCCGAGCGCGAGGCGACGCCCGAGGCGGTGTTCAACGATCGGCGGCGGCTCGTGAAGGCGATGGGCCTGGGTGCGATCGGTGCCGCGATTGGCGCAGGCGGGCTCGGCACCGCCGGCTCCGCCGAAGCGGACGAGCCCGCGGATCCCTCGGCAGGTCTCTACCCGGTCAAGCGCAATGACCGCTTCACCCTGGACCGGCCGGTGACGGACGAGAAGCTCGTCGAGCACTACAACAACTTCTACGAGTTCGGCTCCCAGAAGGAGATCTATGAGGAGGCCCAGGCGCTGCCGATACGGCCCTGGACCGTGATCTTCGACGGCATGGTGGAGAAGCGCGCGACGGTCGACATCGATACCCTGCTCAAGCACATGCCCCTCGAGGAGCGGCTGCTGCGTCACCGATGCGTGGAAGCGTGGTCGGTCGCCGTGCCCTGGAGCGGCTTTCCGATGAAGGCATTGGTCGACTTCGCCCAGCCCCTCAGCTCCGCGAAATACGTGCGGACCGAGAGCTTCAACGACCCGAAGGTCGCCTCGGGCCAGAAGGCGTTCTGGTACCCCTGGCCTTACATCGAAGGCTGCACGATGGAGGAAGCAACCAACGATCTCGCCTTCATCGTCACCGGCGCCTACGGGAAGCCGCTCGCCAAGCAGAATGGCGCGCCGCTCCGGATGGAGCTAGCGTGGAAGTACGGCTTCAAGTCCGCGAAGTCGATCGTCAAATTCACCTTCACCGACAAGCGTCCGGTCTCCTTCTGGGAGACCTTGCAGGGCAGCGAGTACGGTTTCTGGGCCAACATCAATCCGGACGTGCCGCATCCCCGCTGGAGCCAGGCGACCGAGCGCGTGCTGGGCACCGACGAGCGCCGGCCCACGCTGATCTGGAACGGCTACGGCGAGTTCGTGGCCTCGCTCTATGACAACCTTAAGAGCGAGCGGCTGTTCGCTTAGTTTGGCGCATCCTTCGACTACGCCGCCTTCCTGAGGATCTCCGCGGCCGCATCGGCGAAGGTCTGGCAGCCCAGGACGATGTCATCTTCCTTGGTGTCCTCGGTGTAGTGGTGGCTGACGCCGGCGATGCTGGGCACGAACAGCATGCCCGCGGGGATGTGCCGCGCAAACGTCTGGGCGTCGTGCCCGGCGGCGCTCGGGAGCCGCGTGTGGAGCTTCGGGGCGCGGCGCTCGGCGGCAGCCTCCAGCGCATCCTGGAATCGCGGATCCATCGCGTGCGGCGGTGTGCGGGAAACCACCTCGAGCTCGACGCGGCAGGGGCCGCGGGCGTTCGCTTCGGCCACCAGCCCCTCGAGCGTGCGCTCCAGCAGCGCCAGGCGCTCGGGCTCGACGTCGCGGAACTGGAACAGCATCTCGGCCTTCCCGGGGATCACGCTGGGTGCGCCGGGGTCGAGCGTGATCTTTCCGGTGGTCCAGACCGAGCGCGGCCCCACAACCCTCGGAAAGCGCTCCTCGATCGTGTTGCAGAACTTGATCAGCGCGACGCCGGCATCCTTGCGCACGGCCATACGCGTGGTGCCGGCGTGGTTCTGCTGGCCGTGGAAGGTCAGGTTGTAGAGGTGGATGCCGACGATTCCCGTGACAATGCCGAGCTTGAGGCCGCCGCTGTCGAGCGTGTCGCCCTGCTCGACATGCGCCTCGAGGTAGCCGACGTAGCGCTTGGGATCGAGGCGCTCGCGCGGCTTGCCGGCGAGCCCGGCCTCGGCGAGCGCCTCGCGGAGCGGCTTGCCGTTCTGCCGGTTGCGCGTGGCGTCGATCTGCGCCTCCGTGAGCTCACCGCAGAAGGAGCGGCTGCCCAGCAGCGAGCCGTAGTGGCCCTCCTCATCCGCCCAGGCGCCGACCTCGATGCCGAGCCCCGCGGTCGCCTTGTCCTCGGCGAAGGCACGGGCGACCTCCAGGCCATAGAGCACGCCCATGGCGCCGTCGAGCCAGCCAGAATAGGGCTGTGTCTCCACGTGCGAGCCAAGGAGCAGACGCGGACCGGAGCTTTTGCTGCGGCCGAGCACGGTGCCGATGCCGTCGATGGTGGGCTCGAGCCCCGCCTCGGCCATCCGGCCCATGAGCCAGTGACGGGCGGCCATATCGTCGGGCGTGTAGGTCGGCCGGTGAACGCCCGTCTTGTAGCGGCCGAACTCCGCCAGCCGGTGCAGGTCCGCGAGCAGTCGGGCGCCTTGGATTTGAGGCATTGCGTCTCCTTCGGAAGGAAGCCCCGATGCTAGCGCGGCAGGATCAGGTAAGAAAGAGTAGTGCTATATTTAATAGAATATGTTAATTCCATTTACTCCGATTGCGATAAACGTTCAACGAACCAGCGCACATAGAGTGTAACCTTGGTCACACATCGGGTTGGTGCGTCGCCCTAAAACAAATTCGGGAGCGGCGTGCGGTCGCCGGAGATGCGTCGCACTCGATACGGAGCGGATGGAAAAGAGAATACTTCTGGTCGATGACGACCCCGCAGTGCGCGATTCGATCGCAATCGTCCTCGAGGGCGCTGGGTTCCAGGTGGACCAGGCCGACCAGGGTGCGACCGGCATGCGGTTGCTTAGGGCGAACGAGCCCGACCTGATCGTGACCGACATCCTGATGCCGCAGAAGGAGGGCATCGAGACGATCCGAGAGATCCGCACTCTCCTGCCGGAGACGCCGATCATAGCGATCTCCGGAAGCGTCGAGACCCGCGCCGATTATCTCAAGATGGCCCAAAGTTTCGGCGCTAGCGCCGTACTCGCAAAGCCGTTCGATCCTGTTGTGCTCCTGGACCTCGTGAACCAGCTGCTCGCCGCGCGCGAAGCACCTGCGGCGAATCCACAATAGTGTCCCGCTCGGGCGTTCAATCGCGTCGCCGCCGGCGCTCCCGGATCGCGATGTAGATGCCGGACGCGACGATCAGGCCCATGCCGAGCCACGTCCAGGAATCCGGGAAATTGTCGAAGACGAGATAGCCGAGCGTCGTGGTGCCCACGAGTTCGAGATATCCCAGGGGCGAGATCACCGCCGCAGAACCCAGCCGGAAGGCGCGAATGACGAAGTAGTGGCCGACCCCGCCGAACACGCCGAGGCTCGCCAGCAGCAGGGCATCGAACAGCCGGTGCGGCAGCTCGAATCCGAACGGCACCAGCGCAGTGGCCACCACCGTGCCCACCAGCGCGGCATAGACAATCCCGGTCTCGGCGCTGTCGTGCAGGCTGCCGCGACGGGTTGCAATCTGATAGAGCGCGTAGCACGCCGCCGATGCCAGCAGCAGCAGCGTCGCCGTGGTCAGCTCACCGCCGCCCGGCCGTACGACGATGAGCACGCCGAGGAAGCCCACGAGGACGGCGGTCCACCGCCTCGGTCCCACGCTTTCGCCGAGCAACGGCACGGAGAGCGCCGTGACGATGATGGGCGAGGAGAAGCCGATGGCCGACGCGGTCGCGAGCGGGACGAGCCCGATACCGCTCACCGAGAATGCCGTCGAGCCCAGCAGCAGGATGGAGCGCGTGATCTGCAGCCCTGCCCTGTTGGCGCGGAATAGCCGCCAGCCGTGGCTCGGCAAGAACACTGCCATCATGGTGAGGAGGTGGCCGGCGAAGCGCGCCCACACGATCTCGATGACGGAATAGTGCGGTGTCAGCAGCTTGATGCAGGTGTTGAGGAACGGAAACATGCTGACGCCGAGGCACATCAGCAGTATCGCCCGCAGCACGTCGCCCTGCAGAGGGCCTGGCGCCTCAGCGCTCATCCCGGTCGTCCGTGCGGCGCGTTGACCGAAGTCGACGCGAACGTTGCAAGAAGTGGGCCTCCGTCGCGGACGGAACTCATTCGGGTCAGGCTCTCGCCGACGAGGGACAAGCTCAAGCGGATGGTCGGAACGCCGGTTTCGGGCTCGAGGGTCTCGGAATGAGCGGACAGCATCGCTCCGCCCCAGTAGACCAGACGCGCACCGGTTCCGCCATCGCGAAGGCGCCGCCGGCCGCGGGCCGAGATGCCGCACCAGGCTGTCCGGGCATTGTGCCTCTGAGTGGACTTTGATATCTGGACCGGCCATGACGGATCGGAGATCAATCGAATGGAGTCGGAACAACTGGCGGCGCGCCCGCTCGCCGAGCTGGTGTCTCTGCGTGGCCGCGCTGCGGCGATTACGGGAGGCGGGCGCGGGATCGGCGCGGCGATCGCGCGCCGACTGGCCGAGGCGGGCGCCGACCTTGCGATCGGCGATCTGAACGAAAAGAGCGCCGTCGAGACTGCCGCGGAGATGCGTCGCCGCTTCCAGGTCAAGGCCATCGGGACGCACCTCGACGTCCGTAGTTCCGAATCCGTCGCGGCGCTGGCGGCGCTGGCGGAGCAGACGTTCGGCCGGATCGATATCTGGGTCAACAACGCCGGGGTATTCCCTCCGGGCGTGCTGGTCGAGACCACGGATGAACAGTGGGACCAGGTGCAGGACATCAATCTGCGGGGCACGTTCTTCGGATGCCGCGAGGCCGGCAAACGCATGGCCCGGGCGGGCTCCGGCGTGATCATCAACATCACGTCGGTGTCGGGCTATCGCGGCCGCGCCTCGGTCGGGCACTACGCCGCTGCCAAGCACGGCGTCGTCGGCCTGACGAAGTCGCTCGCTGTCGAGCTCGGGCCGAAGGGCGTGCGCGTGGTGGCGGTCTCGCCCTGCATGACGGAAACCCCGGGCCTCGACGAGCAGCGTCAGGTGTCGCGGCAGGGCGATGCCAAGGGCGACAGCTTCCAGGAAATGCAAGCGCGCGTGCGCGGCAGTATACCGCTGAACCGTTTCGGCCATCCCGACGACATTGCGCGCTCGGTACTGTTCTGCGCCAGCGATCTCGCCGCCTTCGTTACCGCCACTACGATCTTCGCGGACGGTGGCCTCAGCGCGATATAGCGAGATGCTGGCTCCCGGCCCAGATCCGATTGACCCGGGCGGTCTCCTCCCCGAGCGTCACGAGAAACGCTTCGGCCGCTGCCGACAAGGTGCTGTGCGCGGATTGGATCACGACGAGGTCGAGCCCAAGCGGCGGATCGACCAGGGCGCCGACGCTATAACGCTCCGCATCGTCGGGAGACCCCATGAGAACGCCGGGCAGGATCGTCACCCAATCGCTGCGGGAGACCAGGTCGAGCGTCGCGAACATAGAGTCCATCTCGAGGCGCTGCTCGATCGCGATGCCGTTCGCCGAGAAATAGGTGTCGAGCGTGCGTCGCCGCGTGTTCTGCTGTCCCGGCACGATCACCTTGAGCGGCCCGCAGTCCGCGAGCCGAACCGCCGCTCGATGTTGGCGCTCATCGCTGCGAGCGGAGACCAGGACCTCGGGGGTGTGTGCGAAGAGGTGGCTCGCGATGCCGGGCGTCGCGGGAAGCGCCGGCACGATCGCGAAATCCAGCTGACCTGAGAGCACCTGCTCCGTGAGGATTGCGCTGTAGGCCTCGACCGGCCGCACCAGCACGTTCGGGCTCTCGGCGAGAAATCGGGCCAGCGCGGGTGCGAGGGCGCAGCGGGTCATGGTCGGCATGAGCCCGACGGTGATCTCGCCGTGCATGCCCTGCCGGAACTGCCTCAGGCATTCGCGCGCGGCGTGATGGGTCCTCAGCACGTCGAGGCAGCGGCGATAGAACACGTCCGCCGCCGGTGTCGGAATCACCTTGCCGCCGGCGCGAAGGAACAGTGGCAGACCCGCTCGGTCCTCGAGCTTTCGGATGTGCTGCGACACTCCGGATTGCGTCGCGTTCTCCCGCTCGGCGGCCGAGGTGAAGGACCGCTCCTCGTAGGCCGCGACGAAGAGCCGTATGTCGCGAAGCGTCTCCATTGCGCGCTGCGCTACAACCTCAGGGGCAATTGGCGCCGCATTTGAGCGGATTTCGCCCTTGCCGCCAAGACGTCCGACCGCTCCGCGATCACCCTCGCGCGCCGGACTCGCCGGATTTAGGCATTGCTGCCGAACAGCTTCTCGAGGGATTGCATGCCGCGGTTGACGACGAAGCGCGGGTCGGCGGCGCGGTAGCGGGCGTTGAAGACCTCGAGCGAGACGGGCCCGTCGTAGCCGGTGCCGAGGACGCGATCGACGAGCTCGCGGACGGGACGCACGCCCTCGCCGGGGAACAGGCGGTAGTTGCGCAACAGCTCCCGCTTGTCGAAGGTGGTGCCCGGGAAGTCGTTGAGTTCGAGCAGGAAGATCTTGTCCTTGGGGATCTTGTCGATGGGCTTGAGCGGCGTGTCCGGCAGGAAGATGTGGGCGGCGTCCAGGACCAATCCGACGTGACTGTGATCGACATCGCGCACGAGTTCCCAGCCGGTGATGTAATTGTTGATCCAGGACCCATAGCAGATCGGCTCGAAGGCGACCCTGACGCCGCGGGACTTGGCGAGCTCGCCGATGTCGCGGATGTCCTGCACGGCCCGCGCCCAATCCCGCTCGACGTCCGCCTGCACGTTCGAGCAGAGCACGAGCATGCCGCAATCCACGAGCTTCATTTGGTCGATAAACTGGCGCGCGAGCTCGATCTTGCGCGCCTTGACCTCGGGAGAGGAGCCCTCGAGGTCGCGTACGCACTGATAAGCCGACACTGAAACCGGGCTCGACCGGATCAGCGCGATGGTCGCCTCGGGATCCTCGAAATGAACGAATAGATCGGCCGGCCACATGGTGGTCGAGGCAAAGCCAGCTTCCTCGAGCGCCGCAAGCTTCTCTGCGAAGGGACCGGAGAGATTGGCGGTGTTGAAGGAGAACTTGCTGCGGTCCATGGCGTTTCCTTGCGACGAGGCGGCGCCCGCCGTCAAATAGCGGTGTAGCCGCCGTCGACGACGATCGAGGTGCCGGTGATGAAAGAGGCGGCGTCCGACGCCAGGAAGACGACAGCGGCCGAAATCTCGTCCGGCCGGGCCATGCGGCCCATCGGCGTGTGCCGCAGGAGGTCGCCCGCCCATTCCGCCGGCAGCGTGCGATTGCGCGGCGTGTCGACCACGCCCGGAATCACGCAGTTCACGCGGATGTTCTCCCTGGCGTATTCGACCGCGGCGCCCTTGCTCAGCATCAGCACGCCGGCCTTGGCGCTGCCGTAGGCCGTGCTGCCGCGGCCCGACGAGACCAACGCATAGCACGATGAGGTGTTCACCACCGCTCCGCCACCGGCGCGGCGGAAGGCGGGGATGCAGGCCTTCATGCCGAGCCAGGTTCCCTTGAGGTCCACGTCGATGGTGTGCGACCAGCCCTCCTCGGTCGTCTCCTCGACGCCAGCGCGGCCGGGGAAGCCCGCGTTGTTGACCAGGGTGGTGAGACGGCCGAACTCCCGCTCCGCCGCCGTGACCGCGCTCTGCCACTGCTCGGCCTCGCGTACGTCGAGGTGCACGTAGTGCGCCCGCTTGCTGCCTGCTGACGCGTTGAGGCGCTCGACGAAACCCGCGCCTTCCTCGTCCCGGATGTCGGCCACGACGACGTCCGCGCCGTGGCCGACGAAGGCCTCGGCGTGCGCGCCGCCGAGGCCCTGGACACCCCCGGTGATGATCGCGACCTTGCCGTCGAGGCGCATCCCGTTGCCCAGCTGAAGCAGCACGGGTCCGGCGTCAGATCTTGTGACCGACGCCGTCGACCACGCCTTTGACGCTTACCACCTCGGTATCCTCGAGCATGGTGGTCTGATGCGGCGAGTTGGGTGGAAACAGCGCGGCCTCGCCAGGGCCGAGAACCCTGACCGCGCCGTCGGTGGTCACCTGCATCCGGCCCTTGATCACGTAGACTACCTGCTCATGGGGATGCGCATGCATCTTGGCGCCTTCTTTAGCCTTGAAGCGGAGGATGCCGAACTCGACCTGTGTGCCCGTGATGAGTCGCCCCATCGCCGTCGAGTGTTGCGGCGTGACCAGCTCCTCCGCCACTTCGGCCAGGTTGTAGAACGGCATTGCTGTCTCCTCCGGGATCGACCCGCACGGGCTCAGGTTCGGCGTTGTTTTATCCATTCGCTGCCCGAGCGGAACGGGTTTCGGCGCGGGCGGCCATTATTTTCTCTAATCACCTCCAGTATGTCTAATTGCTTGTCCGGTCGGGCTCCAGCTTGTAGCTGTCCCGCCGAAAATTTCCCTGAACCGGATAAGATGCCGGCGTGATCGACTGCTTGGACGGCACTCCCAACCCGACGCGACTGCGCCGCGCCCTCGCCTGCTTCGCGACGGGAGTGGCGGTGGTCACCACGTGCCACCAGGGAAAGCGGGAGGGGCTGACGGTGAATTCCTTCTCGTCGGTGTCCCTGGACCCGCCTCTCGTGCTGTGGAGCCTGCAGCGCCGCGCCGCCTCGTTCGGCAGTTTCGTCTCGTCCGGCCGATTCGCCGTGAACGTCCTCGATGCGAGTCAGCGCAGGCTTTCCGCGCATTTCGCGCGGCCGCACCACGACAAGTTCGACGGCTTGACGTTCGTCGACGGGCTTGGCAACTGCCCCGTACTGCACGACAGTCTCGCCTGGTTCGAGTGCCGCACGGAGAGTGCCGTCGAGGGCGGCGACCATATGGTATTCATCGGCCGCGTCGAGCGAGCGGGGTTTCGCGAGGGCTCGCCGCTGGTATTCAGCAGGGGAACCTATTGCGTGCCGGAAGAACTGCGGGAGTGAACCGATGAAACTCGGCTTCTTCACCATGCCGATCCATCCGCTCGGGAAGAATTGGCGTCAAACGCTGCGGGAGGATAGGGAAGCCTTCGCTCTTGCCGACGAGCTCGGCTTCGTCGAGGCCTATGCCGGCGAGCACGTGACCGACCAGGCGGAGAACATTACGTCCTGTATCAGCTTCCTGTCGTGGATCGCGGGCGACATCAAACGGATGCGCCTTGGCACCGGCACCGTCAATCTGCCGAACAGCCATCCCGCGGCCGTGGCGGCGCAGGTCGCGATGCTCGACCACATGCTGGATGGCCGATTGAATTTCGGCATCAGCCCGGGCGGTCTCCTATCCGATGCCGAGGCATTCGGGAACATCGATGCCAACCGCAACGAGATGTTCCTGGAGGCGATCAATTTCGTACTGGCGATCTGGGCGGGCGAGCCGCCCTATGCGCTCGAGGGCAAGTATTGGACTGTGTCCACGGCCCGTACCATGATGACCGACATCGGTCAGGGCTTCATCGCGAAGCCCCTGCAGAAGCCGCATCCGCCGATCGTGGTGACGGCGGTGGCTCCCTTCTCCAAGGGCGTGGCCGAGGCGGCTGCCCGCGGCTGGGAACCGATCTCCGCCAACTTCCTGCTTCCGAAGTGGGTGGCGACGCATTGGCCGAAATACGCCGAGGGCTGCGCGCGTGCGGGACGGCCCGCCGATCCCGCGAAGTGGCGGGTCGCAAAATCCGTGTTCGTCGCCGACGATCTCTCGGTGGCGAAGTCCTATGCCCTGGGTCCGCAAAGCCCTTACCGGTTCTACTACAGGCAGCTCGTAACCAAGCTTTCGAAGAATGGCCGCGGCAATCTCTTTCAGGAGGACCCGAATGCAAATGGTCCCATCGACATCGAGCGCGTGCTCGACGATCTCGTGATCTGGGGGACACCGGACAAAGTCGCGGACGATTTGCTCGCGTTTCGAGAGAAGGTCGGAGATTTCGGGACTTTGCTTTACGCGGGCAAGGACTGGACGGATCCGGCGCTGGCGCGCCGCTCGATGGTTCTGCTGGCCGAAAAGGTGCAACCCAGGCTTAGCGCGGCATCGTCCTCGCCCAGAATGGCCGCCGCGAGGTAAGGCGAGAAAAGTTTCGAGTTTCGTCCATTCGAAAACCTACTGAGGCTTATTAGGTCATTTAATGCGGTCGACCTCTGCATTGAATTGACACCTGCCTGAGCTTCAGTCGAATTTCGGTGCGCCAAAAATAACGCAACAAGAGCCGCGGTCGGCACCGCTGAGCTGCGAGGGGGAAGCACCATGTCAACGATCGCAACAACAGGGGTTCGCGCCGGTGAGGCGCCGGTGTCGTTGTGGCGCGCGGTCGGCGCCACCACCGCCGGCACATTGCTCGAGTGGTACGACTACTTCATCTATGGCACCGCCGCGGCGCTCGTGTTTGGCAAGGTGTTCTTCCCCAATCTGCAGGGCGTGGTCGGGCTCCTGGCGTCGTACTCGACTTTCGCCATCGGTTTTGCGGTCCGGCCGATCGGCGCCTTCGTGCTGGCGCATCTCGGCGACCGCGTCGGCCGCAAGCCCATCCTCGTGGGCACGCTCTGGCTGATGGGCATCTCCACAACCCTGATCGGCCTGCTCCCGACCTACGACTCGATCGGCGTCGGGGCGCCGCTCCTGCTGATTCTCTGCCGGATCCTTCAGGGCCTGGGTACGGGCGCCGAGTACAGTGGTGCCGTGACCATGGCGACTGAGTACGCGCCGGGGCGTCGCGGGCTGATCGGCGCGTTTCCGCCCATCACGGCAGACTTGGCGATTCTACTGTCGTCCGCGGTGTTCCTGATAGTTCAGTCCGTGGTCTCGCCGGAGGCCTTCATGGCCTGGGGTTGGCGCGTGCCGTTCCTGCTGGCGGTGGTCGGCCTGATCATTGGCCAATACCTGCGGTCCCGCGTCGATGAGAGTCCGGCCTTCAAGGAGAAGCAGCAGACGCGGGAGATTGCGGCACAGACGAAGGCGCCGTTCGCCGAAATCATCATGGAGCATTGGCGCCTGCTGCTGGTCGGCATGGGTGCCACCATCATGATCACGGCTGGCTATCTCTATCAGGTGTGGTCGTTGAGCTACATCACGACGACACTCGGAATGCCGCGGTCGGTGGCGCTCAATGCGACGATGATCTCCGCGGCGATCGCAGCGGCGTCGAGCCTGTTTTTCGGCTGGCTCTCCGATCGGATGGGCTGGCGCCCCGTGATGGTGTTTGGTGCGATCTGCGGGCTCGTCGTGCCCTTTCCGATGTTTTGGGCATTCGAGACCCACGACGTGACGATAATCTACATTGCGCTGACCGCGGGCCTCGTCCTCGGTCAGCGCCCGGTCTACGCGGTACAGCCGAAGTTCTATCATCAGCTGTTCCCGACGCGGCTGCGTTACAGTGGCATCGCCTGGTCGCGCGAGATCGTGCAGGCCCTAGTCGCGGGAACGCTGCCGTTCATCGCGACGGCGCTGGTGGCGTCCTTCGGCAACAGCTACGTGCCGGTGGCGCTGCTGATGATCTTCCTGGCCGCGGTGACGCTGGCGGCGCTGCTGGTGGCGCCGCGCCAACCCTTCGAAAGCGATTGAAGCCGCGCCGGCGAGCGTGCGCCGGGCGGGCAAGGGGGACTCGCTAGGGCGCGGTCGATGCCACCTTGGGCTGACGCCGCGCAGTCTCGCTGCGCTCGCCGGCGGTGCGGTCGGGAATTGAGTTGAAGATGCCTTGGCTCGCGAGGTCGAGGATGTCCGCCCGCACTATCCGCGCAACCGCCTGGACGGGAGGCGTGGCGCCCTCCGCGACATGGCCGAGGGCGAGCATGCGGTGCAGGTTCACATCCTCCATCGGGAAAGCCGCGAGGCGACCCGCCCAGATGTCATCGCGGAAGGTCGAGACCGGCACGATCGTGGGTCCGATTCCCTGCAGGAGGAGCCGCCGGATCGCCTCGGGGGAGCTGATCTCGAAATCGACCGTGAGGCGCTTGCCGTGCGCGCGTATCTGCTCGTCGACCATGGCGCGGATTCCTTTTGTGACGATCACGGGCGTGCGCACGAGTTCGTTGAGAGTGTAGGAACGCCGGCTGCCGGCCGACCGCGTCGGCGCCACCACCACCAGGGCCTCCGAGGTCAGCGGCAGCAGCCGGATCGCACGCGTGCTCGGAGGATTGTTGAGGATCGCGAGATCCGACCGGCCAGCGAGCAGATTCTCGTAGAGAAACGGAGTGGTGCCCTCCGTGACGCTTAGCGTGAGCTTCGGCGTGCGATCGCGCATCCGGTCGATGAGGCGGGGCACGATGAGTGCGATCAAAGTACCGGGAACGCCGAGCGCGACGTGTCCGCCGGGGCGGCTGCGGCTCGCCGCCAGCGACTCCTCTGCGAGCGCGATCTCGCGCAGAATGCGGCGGCAATGCTCAAGGAACTCGCGCCCGACTGCGGTCAACTGCACGCCTCGCGGCAGCCGCAACAGCAGTTGCGAGCCCGACTCATCCTCTAGGCGCTGGATGCGTCGGGTGAGCGCCGGCTGAGCGATCCGGAGGTCCCGTGCGGCTACGGTGATGCTGCCGACCTCCGCCACATGGACGAAGTACCGGATGCTCGTCAGATCCATGGCGCCGTGCGGCGGCTTAAGGCGCATGGAAATTGCCAAAGGAAGCTCCGCCACGTTGGCACGGAGGACGACGTTTCCGGGGAAGCCGCAGCTCTTGCTTGGTGTCTCGGTGTCTTGGTGGCTCAAAATTCTCCGCCCACCAAGACACCAAAGTGAAGCCGCGGCTCCGTTGCGAGAAAGAAGTCTCCGTGCCCTCTGTATCTCCAGGGTGGGTCTTGCTCAGTCTCATCATTCCACCGGCTCGACCCGGCCGCCGTTCCGTGCCGACTTCACTATGGCCTCGAGCGCGGCCACGGTGCCGATCATCTCTGCGGGCGGCACCGGATAGGGCGCGCGTCCTGCGATCGCGTCGGCGAAGGCCTCGAGATTCGCGCGCACGGCCGTGGCCGGCGGATGGTCGGTCCGCTCCGGCCGGCCGCCGCTGAAGCACTTGGTTAGCGTCCAGCCCTCCGGCGCTTCCGGGTGTGCCTTGTCGACGACCTCAACCCAGCCTCGATTTCCGTAGAGCGCGAAGCGCCCGAAGAAGGGCGTTGCCAGCATCGCGCCGATCAACGCATTGGCGCCGCTTTTGAAGCCGACCAGGACGCCCAATGTATCGCCGTTGGTGAGCGGACTGCCGAGCTGGCACACATTCGCGGCGACTCGCTCGGCGGATCCCAGGAGGGCGACGGCGAGATCGAGCAGGTGAATGCCGGTGGCGGTCATGGGGCCGCCGGGTGCGTCGAGGCTGGAGAGGCGCCAGTTGTCCGCCGGCAGACTCAGGAACTTGTCCTGGCTGAAATTTGCCTCGACCTGCAGCAGCGTGCCGAGTTCGCCGGAAGCGGCGAGCCGGCGAAGCTCCAGGATCGGCGGCTCGAACCGGCGCTCGTGGCCGATGGCGAGCACGCGCCCGGCCGCCGCGCAGGCGTCGACGCAATCGACCGCATCGCGGCGGGTGAGCGCGAGCGGCTTCTCGCAGAACACGTGTTTACCTGCTTTGGCAGCCGCCAGTATCTGCTCGCGGTGGCGCGAGTGCGGCGTGCACAGGATCACGGCCTCGACTGCCGGGTCGGCGAGAGCCTCGGAAAGCTCGGTCGAGAACGAAAGTCCTTGTTCCCGCGCCCAATCGCCGGCGCGCGGATCGACGTCTACCGCGCGCACGAGTCGCAGCTTCCCACCCCCGGCGAGGGTGCGCGCGATGGTCTTGCCCCACCACCCCAGCCCGACGATCGCTGCGGAGATCATCGATAGGCTCCCTTGCGCGGAATGATCGGCAGCAGCACGTGGCTGTCGTGGCCGGGCCCGCAGTGGATCGTCACGTCGCCGCCGAAGATCTCGGCCGGGCGGTCGCGCGGGTCATTGTGGAGGAAGGGCCCGCAGCCCCGGAGCTCGTTCTTGAAATTCGAAAGACGCACGCCCGGACCATCCCACTCATAATCCTTGCCGCGGACCGTGAGGGCAATGCGATATCCCTTGGGAACCACGATCCCAGTCGGCCAGATCTCGATGTCGAGCGCCACGATCTCGCCTGGCTTCAGCGGCTGACGCTCGTCATGGCTGTGATAGGGCCGATAGGGCCGCGACAGCCGCGGATCCAGTTTGCGGTGCGAGGCGCGAAGCCAACCTTGGCCCACGGGCGTGTGCGGATCGACCGTGCCGGAGAACACGACCTCACGTCCGTCGGGATCGAGTATGCGCAGCACGAGGAACAAGTCGGCGTCAGTCGTCGTGGAGGAGATAAAGAGCCGCGCCGCCGAGGGTCCACAGATCTCGGTCTCCTCGGCGAGCGGCGGCGTCAGGAAAGTGACGCCGTCACCGAGGCCCGCATAGGTCACCGTGCCGGCGGCGCGTGGCGTCTCGCGCGCGAGCGTGCGCGAGGCTGGGTCCAGGTAGAGCTTCGTCCACTGCGTGCGCGCGAGCGGCCATTCGTGCTCATGCCGCTCGACAAACTTTTCGCCGGGATGGCGGACCAGGAGCTGAACCGGAGGCTGCCGCGCCCAGCCGGTGTCCTCGCCCTTGAGGAAATGGCCGAAGAAGCGCTTCTGCAGCGCAACGCCGTAGGGCGTATAGAAATGCGTCCAATGCTCGAGTCCGTGCACTTCGAGCCATTTCTGTCTCGAGGCCGCGCGCATGTAGCCTTCGTAATTGCCGCGGGGATGCAGGCCCTGGCCACCCCAACTCGCGGCCGAGAGAAAGGGCGCCGTCACCCTGTCCCAGTCCGGCGAGCGCGCCCGGTGATATCCGTCGTCGAGCGGATGAGCGAAGATATCGGCGCCGAAATCGGCGCGGTTCTTCGCGAGCTCCGCGTCGCTGAGCGTCTCCGGCCCGCACGCGAGTTCGCCCGTGAGTTTGCTACGCGCGCCGCGGACGCCCACGCCGTGTTGCACGGTCTTCACCTGCATGTCGTACCAATTCGCCATGAAGGTCGATAGGATGCCGCCGTGATGGGTCATATCGCGGTAGAAATCGGCGGCGCCTTCCCAGGCGCAGAACGCCGCGAGGTGCGGCGGCTGCAGGGCGGCGACGTGCCAGGCGTTGATGGCGTAATAGGAGATGCCATTCAGGCCGACCTTGCCGTTGCTCCAGGGCTGTTTGCCTGCCCACTCGATGCAGAGATAGAAGTCCCGCGTCTCCCGCGGGCACCAGGGGTCGAGGAACCCGGGTGACCGGCCGGCGCCACGCGAGTCCACCCGAAGGCACGCGTAACCGTCAGGCACCCACTTCTCGGGATCGACGAGTTCCCAGCATTGATACTTGTTGCTGGAACCGGCGATCGCGTCGGGATGCTGCGTCGAGAGCGATTTCCAGGCGCTCGGATATCCGTCCTGGAAGCTCAGCCCCTTCGCGTAAGGTCCGTAAGTGAGGATAACGGGATAGCGCCCGTCCGCGATCGGCCGGAACAGGTCGGCGCGCATCACCGCGCCGTCGTCCATGGCTATCGGCAGATCCCAGTCGATCCGCATGCCGTCGCGGATCTCGCTCTTTTCTTGCATGCTCATGTCTCGTCTCAGAGAAAGCCGATTGATATCCAGGGCACCGCCGCAATGAGGCAGAGCGCGAGCAGCAGGGCTCCCAGATAGGGCCAGATGCGGCCCACGGTGTCGTCGGGCTTCACCTGCGCGATGGCGCAGGCGTAGTAGTAGCCGATGCCGAAGGGCGGCGCGAAGAGGCCGAGACCCATGGCGAGGATCACCACCATCGAATAATGGATTTCGTGAATGCCCACCGCGTGCGCCACCGGGAACAGCAGCGGCCCGAACACGAGAATCGCCGGCGCCCCCTCGAGCACGCTGCCGAGGATCGCGAAGCCCACGATGGAGATCGCAAGAAAGCCGTAGGACTCGCCGGGCACCGAGGTCATGGCCGCCACCAGTTGGCGCGAGAAGCCAGATTGCGTGAGCGCCCAGGCCATGCCGCTGGCGGTGCCGAGGATCAAAAGGATGGCGCCCGAGAGCGAGGCGGTCGCCACCAGGCTCGGATAGACGCGGCGCCAGTCGAACTGCCGGTAGACCAATGGTCCCACGACGAGTGAATAGAGAATGCCGACGGTCGAGACCTCGGTCGCCGTCGCGATGCCGTCCACCACGGCGGAGCGGATCGCAAAGGGCAGGAGGATGCCGGGCAGCGCCAGCACCGAGGCACGAAACGCCTTCGCAAGCGGTACGCGCGGCGTGGTGCCGCCGGCCTCGTGGCGCGAGCGCAGATAGGCGGCAATCACCAGCGCCATCGCGCAGACCGCCGCCGGCAGGATGCCGCCGGTGAAGAGTGCCGCTATCGAGACGCCGGTGGCGGAGCTCACGAGGATCAGCACGAGGCTCGGCGGAATGGTCTCGCTCATGGCACCCGAAGCCGCGAGCAGCGCAGCAAGCTCCGACGGGTTCGAGCCGCGCCGACGCATCTCCGGCAGCAGGCCCGGCGCGATCGCGGCCATGTCGGCGGCCTTGGCGCCGGAGATGCCGGAGACCAGGAACATGGCGCCCAGCAGCACATAGGCGAGGCCGCCGCGGACGTGGCCCACCAGCGTCGCCATGAAGGTCACAAGCGCGCGGGCGATTCCGGTCATCTCGATGAGCGCACCCAGAAAGACGAAGAGCGGCACCGAGAGCAGGATCAGCACCGACATGCCTTCGTCCATTCGCGTGAGCTCGACGATGAAGGGTGTGCGCGACAACACGCCGAGATAGAGGAAGGTCGCGGCGCCGAAGGCGAACCCGATGGGCACGCCGACCGCCACCGCGATCCCCAGCATGAGGCCGAAGAAGATCAGCAGGTTGAAGTTGCCGATGGCGAGGAGCGCGGGCTTTAGGAGCCAGAGTGCCGCGACTACCACCGCGGCGACCGACAGCGCGAGCGCGATCTCCTTGAGGCTCGATTGCTCGAGGAGGCGCGCTATCGCGACCAGCACCATCAGCACGGCGCCCACGCCGATGGCCGCCACTCGGTAGCTGTCGGAGATTTGCAGCGAGGGAATGGTCACCACCCACTGAAGCTCGATGAGCGTGTAGCTCGGCAGCAGGATCACCAGCAGGAAAGCGATCACCACCAGCGAGGCCGTGGTCTCCGCCCAGCGTCGCCATGCCGGCGAGGCGCGATTTACCAGGACGGAGAGTCGCATGTGCTCGCTCCGCCGGAGGGCCACCACCGCGCCCAGCATCGAGAGCCAGAGGAACAGGAACCGCGCAAGTTCGTCCGACCAGAGGAGCGGCGAGTCGAAGATGTAGCGCGAGATCACGCCCGCCGAGAGGATCAGGATCTCCGCGACGACCAGCAGCGCGGCGGCGGCTTCGACTGTCTGCAGCAGCAGCTTGGATACGCGAGCCACCGGGCCCCTCACCCACGCAGCGCTTCGCGCTGAGGCCCCCGTCGATCCGCTCTGCGGCCCGACGCCGCGAGGAGGGAGGTCAGGATCGAGCGCTCGAGAACCCCCTCTCCCCTTGTGGGAGAGCCTCGGGGTGAGGGGTGAGTCACCCATCTCGAGAAATTAGCACTACGCCAGCGCCCCCGTGTACTTCTCCAGCACGGCCCAGGCCTCGGCGCCGATCTTGTCGCGCCAATCCTTGTAGAAGCCGTTGGCGCGGAGCACGTCGCGGAAGGGGTCGAGCACGGGCGAATTGAACACCATGCCGTGCTTCTCGAGCTCGGCGCGCAGTGAGTCGTTCGCGTTCTTGATGTCGGCGCGCGCCTGGGGCACCTCGCCGTTGATGCCGTTGTCCACGATCTCCTGCAGCTCCTTCGGGAGCGAGTTCCAGGAGTTGGGATTGGCAAACATCCAGGCGCCGTCCCAGATATGGTTGGTGAGCGAGCAGTATTTCTGCACCTCGTAGAGCTTTCCCGCAAAGACGAAGGCGAGCGGGTTCTCCTCGCCGTCAGCGATGTGGGTCTGGAGCGCCGTATAGAGCTCGTTGAAGTCGATGCTCACGGGCGAGGCGCCAAGCGCCTTGAAGAGCGAGGTGTTGAGCGGGCTGATCGGCACCCGCATCTTGAAGCCCTTGAGGTCGTCGGGCGTGTTGATCGGCTTGGTTGCTGTGGTGATCTGGCGATAGCCGCTGTCCCAGCACTTGTCGAAGACGCGCAGCCCGATCTTGGAGATCGTGTCGCGCACGAGCTTGCCGAGATCGCCGTCCATCGCGGGCCAGACGTCGGCGTAGCTCTTGAACGCGAACGCCATGGCGTTGATCGCCGCCGCCGGCCCGGCCGCCGAGGAGATCGAGACGCCGCTGGTGAAATAGAAATCGATCACGCCCGAGCGAACCTGCGAGAGCATCGCGGCGTCGAGGCCGAGCTGCGCGTTTGGGAAAACCTGAATCTCGAGCTTGCCCTTCGCGGCCTGGTTGATCTTGTCGACCGCGGCCTTGAGCCGGATGCTGTTGGGATGTGTCTCTGGATTGCCGTGGCCGAACTTCATGACGATGTCCGCGGCCTTCGCCCGCCGCGCGGGCAAGCCCACAAGCGCGGTTGCCGCCGCCGCGGCCGCACCGCCCAATACCTGACGCCGAGTTCTCTTCATAAGCTCCTCCCCTGATGACTGTTTTCTGTAGCCAAATCTTGCCGCCGCCGCCCATGCGGCATCAGATCGCGGTGTAGCCCCCGTCGACCAGCAACGATGTGCCCGTGATGAAGGACGCCTCGTCCGAGACCAGGAACGCGACCGCGTTCGCAATCTCCTCGGGCCGGCCGAGCCGGCCGAGCGGCGTGTGATCGATCAGGAATTTCCGCCAGTCGTCTGCGAGGGTCGCAATCCTCGGTGTGTCGATCACGCCGGGCATGATGGCGTTGACGCGGATGTTCTCGCGCGCGTACTCGACCGCCGCCGCACGCGATAGCATGAGCACGCCCGCCTTGGCGCTGTGATAGGCGGCGGCCTTGCCCGAGGCGACCAATGCATAAGTCGAGGAAGTGTTCACGATGGCGCCACCGCCCGCGCGCCGGAGCGCGGGTATGCAAAGCTTCATGCCGAGCCAGGTGCCTTTGAGGTCCGTGTCGATGGTGCGATCCCACTCGGCCTCGGTGGTGTCCTCGACGCCCGGCCGCGCGGGCACGCCTGCATTGTTGACCAGCGTGGTGAGGCGGCCGAACTCGCGCTCGGCGAGGGCGATCGCCGCCTGCCAATCCTCGGGCTTGGTGACGTCGAAATGCATATAGCGCGCGCAAGGCGTGCTCGGGCCTGCGTTCAGGCGCGCCGCGAGCGCGCCGCCCTCGCCGTCGAGGATATCGCCGATCACGACCTTGGCGCCGGCAGCGACGAAGGCCGCTGCCTCGGCGCCGCCGATCCCATGGACGCCGCCGGTGATGATGGCAACCTTACCAGCGAGGCTTACAGGCATCGTGAGGCGAGCCCGGTCGCATCATGCCGCAACGGCATTCGAATCCTCGAGACGATGCGGTTAGGCGCGTGCATGGGAGGTTTCGGAGAAATCATCGTGGGACGCAGCGTGCGCTACAAATGCTATCTCACAATTGTCGCCATGCTGAACCGGCATTGCTCTCATTGTAGAGATCCGCGGACTCTCGCGCGTGGGTGCCTCGCTAGTTCCGGCTTCGCGCCGACGCTGCGTCCGGTGCGTAGGCGGGCCCCTTGATCGATCCGTCGACAGGCTTGCCCCAGAGGCCGTGGCTCAGGTCCTTGCCCGTGAGGAACACGACGTCCCGGTCGGCGGTCGCCATCGAGGAGTGCACGGAGTTCGGCGGGAAGTAGACGAGGGAGCCGGGCTTCGCCTCTGCCTTGTGGCCGTCGACCTCGATCAGCAGCGTGCCCTCGATGACGTAGACCCATTGCTCATTGGGATGGCTGTGCGGCCGTGCGCCGGTGCCCTTCGGCATGCGCATGAGACCCATCATGAAGCGCTCGCCTTCCACGAGCGATCCGGTCGCAGTGGAGTAGTCCGGTCCAGCCTCGACGCGGTTCACCCGGGCCAGCTCGAAGACGTATTTGCCGGCGCCCGCTTTGACGCCGCGGGGCGGGGCGGCCTGGGGCGCCTTGGGGGATGCATCGTTGGGTGCCATGGTCCCTCCGTCGATGGACGCGCCCGGCGGTGCAAATTCCCGTCACGGGGAGCGCAGCGAATTCCAGGTCACCACAGCGGGGAGTCCGCTGCAAATACTGTCTCGCCATGGGCCCCATGCCCGCAGGGAATAGAGCCGCAAATAGAGCCGCGCGACGGACGGGGCAATCCTGGTGTCGTCCCGCTCGCGACGCGATCAGTTCACGGCGCGGTCGTCGAGGCCATGCAGGCCGGTGAACGTCTTGTTTACCGCGTGCAAAAAAGCCGCCGTTCCTCCATAGTCGTGCAGGCGATCCGCGTCACCGCCCTGGCACTGTTGACCCGGAAGACGTCGGGGAGGGGGAGGAAGGAGATCACGATGCCGGATACTCGGGACTACGTCATGCGCGAGTGCGCGCAGGGATTGATCAAGCTGTTCGCGGCACCTTCCCGCGAGGAGCCTGTGCTGCGCCAGGGCATCCTCGCTGCGACGCGCCCGCTCATCGAGCGGCCGGACCTCGCGAGCCTTGGCGTCAAGCGCCAGGGTAACTTCGTCAAGAATTCGCAGTTCATCTACTACGACGGTGCACTCGAGGTCACTTTGAATCAGATGCCGAACGGCGTGCGCTTTCCGCCGCACGACCATGGCACGTGCGAGGCCCTGGTGATGTATAGCGGCCGGCTCGCGCACACCGTCTACCGCCGCGTCGACGACGGCTCGCGTCCCGAGCACGCCGAGCTCACCGTTATCGAGGACCGCGTGCTCGAGCGGGGCGACATCACCGTGATGGTGCCGCCGGTCGAGATCCACAGCTTCATGGCGCTGACCGACGATTGCTTCCTGTTGGCGATCGTGGACGGCCGCCTGAAGACCGACCGGCATTTCTACGACATCGAGACGCAGAGTTACTCTGTGGGCACGCCCAAGAAGTGGCGCGAGCGCCATCAGCAGGCCGCTGCGGCCTAGCTGGGGTCGAGAGCACCGCACCGCCGCCACGGGATGGGGCAGCGGTGGGCATCAGGCGCCGAACGGGTTTTTCACCCGCGGCCAATAGGGTCGTCGCATCTTTTGGTAGGGGATGGCGGCGAAGTCGCAGCTCAGCGCGCCCGGTGGTGTGGTGTAGAGGATCGCTTTCGCGATCGGCGCAAAGCCCGCATGGAAGTGCTGGGTGGATTTCACCACCACCACCTTGCGGGACGCGAGATCAAGACCGAGCTTGGTCATTCCCTCGGGGTGGAAGACCTGCGTGCGCAGGCTCGTAAGGATCAGGTCGATGCCGTCCGCTTCGATCCATGCGGACGCGCCCATGGCGACCGGAGCCTTGCCGAAGCGCTGTGTCACCTGCTCCGCCAGGCCCTTGACCGTCACACGGAGATCAACGGGCGCGCCCGAGGTGATGCCCGCCTTGCCGCCGACCCTGAGGTCGAGGGTGGCGTCAACGCCCGCCTCGAAGCAGGCGCGAACCGCCATCGGATCCCAGTAGTAGCCGCTCGCGGCGCTGCGGATGCCGCGATCGACGAGCCGGCGCAAGAAGAAGGTGGCATCGCCAGGCGCCCCGCCGCCGGCATTGTCGGAGACATCGGCGATGACGACGGGACCGCCGTCGATCGCGAGGGCACGGTCGATCGCCGCGTCCATGGAGAGGAACCGCGGCGCCACCGTCTCGCGCATGGCGTAGAACTCCTCGCCGAGCTTGCGGGCGAGACGCTGTGCTTTCCCGAGGTCGCCGTCGGCGATCACGAGGACCTTGGTGCCCACATCCGGAACGTCGCCCCAGGGGAAGCCGTGTGCGAGCGAGACCGAGAGGATCCCGTCCCGGCCCTCGAGTGCCCTCATGCGGTCGACGAAACCGCGCAAAGGCTGATCCGTGGTCCGGTAGGTCGAGATCATCCGGCAGTCGAACGTGGCCGACACCGGCCTGGTTTTCCCCTCCACCGCATCCGCGATTACTTGAAACAACTCTACGGCGCGATCGGGAATATCGACGTGCGGATATTCCTTGTAGGCCAACAACGCCGTCGAGTGCGTCACCATGGCCTCGGTAATGTGGCAGTGGAGATCTAGCTCGGCACCGATCGGAACATTGGGACCGACGACGTTGCGCATACGCGCGAGGAGATCGCCCTCGCAGTCGTCGTATCCGCCCGCGACCATTGCGCCGTGCAGCGCCAGCAGGACGAGATCGACCGGCATCGCCCGGCGCAGATCCGCCAGGATCTCCTCACGAAAAGACTCATAAACGGCACGCACGACCGTACCGCCCGGTTCTGCGAAGGCGCACAGACTCTCGGCCACGGTCCAGCCGCGCTGTTCGGCGAGCCGCCGCCAGACGTAGAGCTGCGCCGAGCAGTAGTTCTCGGGCTGGCGCGTTGCGTCTCCATGAGCGATGAAGCCCTCGGCGAAGGCGCGTGCGCCCGTCGGTATCGGCGCGAAGGTGTTCGTCTCGGTGTCGAGCCCCGCGATAAAGACTTTCATACTGCGGCTACTCCCCGTAGCTGGATCGTGCTCTCTTAATGGCGGCTGCCCGCTCTCGCCGTGAATAAGCCTCGACCCGGCGTCTTGGTGCAACGATCGAGATGCGGCTGAATGGCCCGTGCCGGAAGCGATGCCGCCGGGCGCCCGAAACGAAAAATGGCCCCGGCAATTAAGCCGGGGCCAAGTTGAACAGGGAGGCTTCACGTCTGGGAGACGTAAGGGTCGGAAAATCGGCACGGGTCGTGTCGCGAGATTTGGACCCTAGCGCCCTGTAGCAACCGGGTTTTTGGGCGTGCCGTCTGTCATGGGTCTTCGCAGGAGAGCGCCGTCACCCGCGGATACTGCCCCAAGGGTGCCCCATGGCAAAACCACTTACCGACAGTCTCATTGCGGCCCTGCGCCCGACGCGGTGCCAATCGGCGTGGCGCGAGATCGCGGACGGAGGCGCGCGCGGCCTGACATTGCGGCTCAGCCCACGTGGCGAGAAGGTGTGGGTTGTGCGTCACTCGGTTGGCGGCCGGCGGATACGCCAGATCGTCGGGGCATACCCCGCTGTGAGCCTTGCCGAGGCGCGGCGGCGCTGTAGCGAATACCGCGCGGCTGCCCGCGAGGGCATGGGCGCAGAGGAGGTGAACGCGCGTAACCGCGCCGCCACAATGACAGTCGAGCACGCTCATGCCGAGTATCTTGAAGCGGTAGGACCGTCACTCCGAGAGCGCACGCGCGAGCAGAAAGCCAAGCTGTTTGAGCAGCACGTCAAGCCCGTGATCGGATCGCGGCTCATCCGAGCCGTGCGCCGCGCGGACGTGGTGGAGACGGTCGAGACCATTCGCAAGAAGTACCCGGTGCAGGCAAACCGGGCCTATTCGGAAATCATGGCGATGCTTCGATGGTGTGAGCAGCGTAGCTATCTCAGCGGCGTGCCCACCGTCCGTAAGAAAGAAATCGCGACACGTGAACGGCCACGACGACGCACGCTTACCGATGCCGAGGTAGGCGCAGTGTGGCAGGCCGCGGAGACGCTTGGGCCGACCACGCGGGATTTCCTCTGGCTGCTGATCCTGACTGGACAGCGTCGGGACGAAGTGCGCCTCATGCGCTGGGACGAAGTGGACCTAGCGCAGGGGCTTTGGACAATTCCCGCTTGTCGATACAAGACCGGGCTTGACCATGTGGTGCCGCTGTCGCCCGAGGTTCGCGACATATTGACCGCACGACACAGCGAGAGTGCGAGCGGCTTCGTGCTCGGCAGTCGTGACGATCCTCGTAAACCGTTCAACGGCGCCGCGAGCGCAATGCGGCGTCTCCGCAAGAGCGTTACCTGCAACCCGCCGTTCGTGCTCCACGATTTGCGCCGCACGGTCAGAACCGGTCTCGCACGGATCGGCGTCGATGAGGAGACCGCAGAGCTGGTGCTCGGCCATGTCCCGCAAGGCATGAGGAAGGTATATGACCTGCATGAGCGGCTGGGAGAGCGACGCGCGGCGCTCACGCGCTGGGCGGAATACGTGCGGGCCGCTGCTGATGGTTCAATCACCGTCGTGCCTTTCCCGCGCGCGAGAACAGGCGGCAGGGCTGACGGCGGCATAGTTATCTCATCTTCGCTGGCTTCTGGGTAAAGCGGGCCAGGGTTCGACGAAGGAAGCACCCACACCAAGCTATGCACCTGCGGTCGAGCTGCCATTCCGGTTCCCAAGGCTCAACGGGCGGTTGCGCCCAACCCTTGCAACGCGATGGTCAATCACCATCTTTGCAACCTCAACCGCCTTGAGCGGCATTTCCCCCGAACTGACCCCGAAAGCAGAAGCCAGCCGATCTCCGAACCCCACAGCCATAACGCGCCGCACTCCAGACCCGACCTCATCCTCGAATTCGCGTCTTATCAGCGTGCAGCGCGCATCCGCTGCGGAACCCTTTTTGCGGAGTTCAAGGCATGGCTTCAGAGCCTGCATCCTCAACGGCGCCCATGACGAGCGCCACTGCTCACCAACTCGCCTCATTCAATCATCGGACGGAAGCGCAAGCCGGCACGCGGCTGTTCGGCGCATTTCATCTGTTCACCGTCGCGGACCTCGACACCCTGCCCGAACCAGAATGGCTAGTAGACGGGCTGCTGCCGGACGGCGGCTTGGGAATGGTGTACGGCGAACCCGGAGCCTACAAGACGTTTCTCGCGCTCGATTGGGCGCTCTGCGTCACCGCTGGCTTGGCGTGGCACGAGCGTGAGGTATGCCGAGGCGATGTTGTCTATGTGTACGCCGAGGGTGCCAAGGGCTTGCCGAAGCGCATCCGCGCGTGGCTGAAGGCGCGCGGGGGTGATGTGGGCCGCTTCCGGGCACTCCCCCGGTCACTCGACATCCGAGACGAAGCTGACATCCAACGCCTTGTCGAGGCAATTGCCGCAGCATCGCTGAGTCCAGCTCTGGTGGTAATCGATACCCTCGCCCGGAACTTCGGCGATGGTGACGAGAACACGCAGAAAGATATGGGCGCGTTTGTCGCCGGGTGCGACGCTATCCGGCTCGCATTTCCTGACACTGCGGTGCTCGTGGTCCACCACGACGGCAAGAAGGCCAAGAGCCGCGAGCGAGGCAGCACTGCCCTCCGCGGCGCCGTGGACACTGTGATGCACGTAAAGCTGAGCGGCGCGGTGACGCTGACCTGCGAGAAGCAGAAGGACGCGGAGCCGTTCGGCCCGATCCACATGACGCCGAAGCCGGTCTCGTTGGAGGGGGCCAATTCCTCAATCGTGCTACAGCGCAGCGCGGCCGATTGCGTCCGGCCGAACGTCGGCGCGACACAGCGAGCGGCGACCAACGACATGAAGGCACTGGAAGCCCTGCGAGCGCTTGGCCCTGCCGGCGCCACCTTCAGCGAGTGGAAAGCAACTGCGGGCCTGCGTGACAGCACGTTCAAGGACGTGCGGGCGCGGCTCGTGACGGAGAACAAGGTCCGGCAGGAGAACGGGCGCTACTTTGCTGTGCAGTGAGGGCCAGGGCCGAAGTGAGGCCGGAAACGACGACGCCTCGACCTAGGCACCGAGGGCCGGGAAGGCTGGGCGGAATACCCCCTCTAAGGGGTTCCGCCCCTTCCGGCTCTGCCCTGCTCTCTCTGGGGGAGCTGGACAACTGGACATGGCGGACTAGTGGCTAAATGGGCGAGGTGCTTTGATTGCGGGGTAGTCAAAGACCCAGTCAGTCATCGCTTCGATGGCCCTCCGTTTGGATAGCAGGGACCGTACCCGGTCACCTTGGCGGTGATCGTAGTATGAGAGAGCTGCGAGGTAGCTGCGCATCGCGTCGTGCATCGGAGACCATTCTGGCGGCCCCATTTGCCAATTCCCCTCCTCTGGACTGGGCTGCCCAACTAGTTGCTTGGCCTTCTTCGACAGCAGGCACGCCAAGCGACGATCATCGATGCAAGTTGCCGCGAGTGTCAGCAGCACTCGCCGATGTGGGTCGATTTCCTTGTTGATGGCCTTGTCAACAAATTCCCGCGTAAAATGGAGTGCTGATCTATAGTCGGCCTTTGCTTGCGAGCTGTGTAGCAGTAAGGCGACAAGGATCATCGCGCAGAGGGTCAGCACGAGCACCGCAAGCATGAGTATGTCCATCCAGTCCCTCCTTCGTTCAGCTCTGTACACACCCAGCCGTGCCAACTCTATGTCTGTCGCGGACTTCGTCCTTTGCCGTGCAATGACCGTCGAACAAATGATCCATAACGTGCCGATTATAAGACTGACAACGGAGGCGCAGATAATCCCGACGCCGATCAAGGCCGACAAAGGATCGGGAAAAGCCCGGACGAACTCGCTCAGGCCTTTCCAATTGGTGAGCCCCTCGACACCCTTGTTCGTGGGTTCGGTTATGCCCTTGGGAAGTTCAGGGACTTCTGCCACCTCTCCCCCGAAAGCCGAGCACCAAAACAAGTCTAAGCACGGGGCCGCGCGGCAGCCATAATACTGCGCGCAGGACGCTCGTCTCAATGTGAAAGCGGAACGTATTGAACCGCGGTGGGTTTGGGTACTACCGGAGGATGCTGGCAGAGCTGACGGGGCGAGACACTCAAGATTTGCCTCTCTTGGCGATGATTTTCTTGCGTAGCGCGTCGATCTTCGCCTTGTGTTTTCCGTACAGCTCCGAAAGTGCGTCCTCATAGATCTCGAACGCGTCAAGAAGGGTTTCGCGGTCGAGGTTATGCTCATGAGTGCCGACGTTTCCCACGATGCGGAGCGCGTCGAGCGTGGTGGCATAACCCGCGTCTATCGATTTGAAAGCGACAACTCGATCCTGCAGTGATAGGCGATAAGGTTTGGCCTTTCTGTTTTTGCCTTCCCTAGGGATTTTGAAATCGTCGAGAAGCAGTTCGACGCTAGTCCTGAGGCGACTAGCGCTGGCCCCAAGGTCAGACCAAAATAGCTGAAACGCTAGCTCAACCTCAGTTTCTATCTCATTCGGCGTTTCCGCTGGTACAGTGATAATCGGCGGCGCTGGATGAAAGCAGCGTGGATGAAGGAATTGCTCATGAACCCAGTTGTTCTGATCTTCGTCTATAATCTCTTCTAGCCTGGTGTGCCCGAGCATCGCCACCACTTCCCCGCAGTGATCCATCGGACATCGAAGCAGAGCAACAAAACGTTCCCTGATCCAGTCCGGCTCCCACGCATCATGGCTATGCTGCTCCTTGGAGTAGCCCGGTTCCTCTATGAGAAGAGACTGCTTGTCGAGTACAAGTCGACCTTTCTTGCAATTGGGGCACAGGAATGGCGGGATCGCATTCCGAGAAAATGTTTCGCCCCATAATTCGCGTTCGATGGCCATCTATTCTCCCTCCCAGCGGTGCAAACTGAATGGGCCATCGACTTACCGGCCAGGCTCTTAGGCGCTGCGCAAAATCTCCGTCAACTCAGGTAGCGAAAGCCACGGCCGCTTGGCATGGATCATGCGATGGCAGTTGGAGCACAGCAGGTGCAGGTCTTCCAATCGTGTCTTGTTGCCCGGCTTGAGTTGGTGAACCGGCTTCGCATGATGGCACTCGATAAAACCGCTACCACGCTCACCGTACCGTGCTTGGAAGTCGAAACCACACACCTCGCACGCCAACCGTTTAGTCTGCGCCAGCACGCGCTCTTTCTTCCTGCGCACGATCTCGCGGCTGCGCTCGTATCTCCTATGTAGGGCCGTCACCACTCGGCCCTCTTCGGCCTCCTCGCCTTCGGTCAGATCGGCAGTGATCGTCTCGCCTTCGTGCGCCGCCTCCGTTGCTTGTTTGATGGTTTCCGCCACTTGGTGGCAACGCTCCGGGTCGTACGCGAACTCGTTCCAGATTTCCTCTTCGAGCTGGTTGCCCCGCTGTAGCCCCACCTTGCCGGCCACCTTAAACGCAGGGTCAAACCGGCGGAAGTTCATCAGCTTCATGTAGACGCCGTTCACGTTGCGGAAGCGGTCCCCGCGCGTGAGCCCGAGATAGCGCGCCAGCTTGTTGAGCGTCGCACTCAGCTCGCCGATCTCCGCGCTTGTCTTGCCTGGCGGGTTGCCTCCGTAGCGCAGGTACGTGTCGAGAGCGAGGATTAGCTCGTCTCTGACCCAATCGGGGTTTCGCGAATGTGCGGTGTCTCCCTTCATTGCTGGTTCCCCAACGGGGGCTGTGCCGCGTGCTCTCTAAGCGCCCGCACGACCGGCGATGCCGTCGGCGTGGGAAGCCGCAAGGCATCGCGTACCTGAACCACCGTCGGCGACACGCTGACCATGCTGTAGCCCTCGAACTGCGTGGTGTTGGCAATGGCGATCAGCAGCTCACCCGCGCTATGAATGTCCCACCGCAGCACCCGCGCGTATAGCCAGTTTTCCCAGGGGAACGCCGCTGCGTGCCGTGAGATGAGTGCCGCGCCGATCCGGCGGAATGCAGATGACGTGGCGACGCGCTCGTCAGGGGGAGCGTCCTTCGACAGATTGCCATGAAGGATCAGGCACTCCTGCGTGTCGCGGCGCAGGTTCGCGATCTCCTTCCAAGGCTCGAATAGGAACTTGCTGACAAACCACCCCGTCACGCCAAGGATGAAGCTGGCGATGGCTGCCCACATTGGTCACGCTCCGCGCTTCGCCTGCTCGATAATGGCGATGCCGCAAGCGAACCGCTCCACGGACGCCCGCGCAACCGTAAGGTCCATGAAGTAGAAGTGCGCTGCATCGGCGCCGAGGCTCGCATTCACTTCATGCGGCGGGCTGTGGATCGCGAAGTTCCCGCGACCGGCGTGCAGGTTCAGCATGACGTTGAGCTGCTCGCCGAAGCCGCACGGCGGCACCGCGACGCGCACGCGCATAGGAAAGTAGCGGTCGTCAGTGATGCGAGCCGGAACGGAACGCCGGACCACAAGAGTGCCTCCGAGGGGTGTTCCTATTTCGTTCTCGGCAGGTTACCATGCTGGTCCGAGCGGTCAAGGAGCATGGCAGCAGTGGATATATTGAACGTGTTCGTTGCCGGCGATCCTGGATGCATTGCTGCACACTGGCTACAGCTCGGCTCGGGCGTCTTCGCCGCGCTGGCAGCACTCACATGGTTCCGTGCGTCTCGCGCCAAGGTTCCGCACCCGATCACTTACGACAACATCAACGAGTTCTCAGCAGGCGCGGTCAGGCAGAGCCAATTGAATGCTCTTGCTGCGCTGTTTGCAGCGTTCGCTGCGCTCCTTCAAATCCCTCTCGTGATCATGCCGACTTGCTGGGGCTGACCCATGTGCGGACGCTTCGTGCTCAAAGCACCCTTCAGTGAGCTGCGGCGGCTCTATGGCCTCACGAACAGCGTGAACCTTGAGCCTTCTCAAGCTGCGAGAGGTAACTGCGGCTCACCCCCGCTTCGTAAGCCAAATCATCCTGCGAGCGCCCTTTCGCATTTCGCACGCGGCGCAGGTTCGTGGCGAACACGTCTCGCAAGTCCAGAGCCATGCGAGAAGCCAAGCTGGCCCCTCGATATGCTGCACCTCGATATATTGAACAAAGCGAAAGAGAGGTTCAGAATTGGCACATCGCCCGCGGCAGCGGGCCAAAGCCTCGCGCTGAGAGCGAACGTCATGTCCGATCAGCCCCTCGACATTGACCACGAGAGGAAACGGATCGAGAGAACGCGGTGGGTCGTGACCTGCTTGATCGCTCTGCCGTTCGCTATCGCATATTGGTGGCCGGATGGGCATTGGTGGTCCAACCAGCCCAGGGCTTTGGTTGGCATCTCGTGGGCGCTCGCCGCGTTCGTCTTCTTCATGGTGGAGTGCCATAGGAGCCGGCTTGAGGGCTACGAGCAGGGATACAGCCAGGGTTTCGGCGACCGGGGGATGGGCCAGCCAAATAGGCTTACCAATCCGACAGCCAAAGCGCCAAACCCGCCTATATGGACGTGGGTACCCGCGCTTTTGCCTCTGGCGATTTGGGTGACGCTCGGTGTCGCGATCTGGCGGGGCTGGATTTAGCGTCGTTTGCATCAACGCGGCAAAATCCCGAGCCCACAAGCCTCCCCCGAACGCTTGCATTGGAAGCGGGGTGCCGTGAAGCGCACTCGTGGCAGCTCGCAGCTGGGCAGAGCTGAGACTGCTAAGCCGCCCGCGGCAGCGGGCCGAGAGACCCTCGTCACGCACCTGTCGGCACTATCGCCTCACTCGATGGAAACGCTTAATACGCTCCAAGATGCTCCACCCAGTCGGCACTCCCGGATCGTTCGGTGGGTTGACCAGCTTTTCCCACTGGTGCTCGGGTGTCCATCGATAGAGCGCGTCTTCCGTGTTCAGGATCGGATGCAGGAATGCCGCAGAGTAGTTCGATTGTGAGAGTAGCTCGGCTGTCGCGGCATTTAGAGTATCCGAGGAAAGCAAGGTCGAGAGCACGAGGGTGGCCCCAATCGCGCCGGGCTCCGGGATGCCAGCCGAGATCAGCAGCCAAACCTCGGCGTACTCACGCCCGAAATTGAACAGCGCCTTTCGACGAATGGCAGCCACGATCCCTGGCATCGGGTTTGGCTGTGCCCAGGTTCCGTATACGCCCCCTCGGTTCTGTTGCGCTTGGCGAGCAACAGCCCGTTCCGCGGCCTGCGCTTGACCGGGTACTTCGCCGGTGTCGAGCATCGTGACCTGAACTGCGATCCGTCGACCATCAGGCAGAACGGCAACCACATCGGCGCCAGTTTCAGGCGCTTCGGCGTTCGGGTCTTCGTAGTGATCGATCGTGAGGGAAAGCCGCGCAGTTAACCGCTTTACCAAGTCCCTCTCGCGCTCGAACTTCGTGGGCATGACCGTTGCGCTCTGCTGTTGCCCACCATCCATAGGCCCAGCCCACCCGAATGGCTACATGCGCGGATCGGCGGATGTGGCTATCCGTGCACCCATCGGGGCATCGCCGCGAGAGCGGCCGTTCTTGGGTCCTCCCTGCCGCGGATGGGACCCGTTCGCTTCGGGGAAGTTGATCCGGCCGCACGCTGGGACCCACGCGACGCCATAGCACTTCCTCGAAGGCCATGGGGGAAACCCCTCCGGTATACGAGGCTAGCCGGCATATGTGCGCGGCGCACGCTGCGATGGGTCGTGTCCCACTCCGTGGTGTAGCTCGGGGTAAGCGAAGCCGCTCGCTCGCACTTACCCCTTTAGGCTCGGATGGGATCGGCTCGCCCTCACGCGCGCGCGTAGGTGTTGAGCGTTGGTGCTCCCCGGCTGCGGAGTTTCGCGGCTTTGAGCACTGCGGGGCCGCCCCCACATGGGTGCAGAGTGTTGCGCACGCCGGCCCTGCGCCCGTGGCCGGCGTGGGGCCTCGGCAGGAAATTCTTGCCGTACACGGCCGCGCCGCCCTGGCGCCGCCCGCCGCTCGCGGTTATATCCAGCACGCGACTTTGGGGCCGGATGCTAGAGGGTGACGGCCATCCATGCCCCAAGGCCGCCCCATGACGGACGCATTGCGAAGGGCGCCCGGCGAAGGTGCAAGGCGGAAGCGCTGAAAAAATAAGGCCCCGCGTGTGAGGCAGGGCCTTAAGTTGAACAGGGAGGCTTCACGTCTGGGAGACGTAAGGGTCCGAAGACCCTCTTTCCGGGTTTGGGGGCCCGGAAACTCGATACCACGCAGCTCGCGCGGTGAAACCGTTGCGATCCACAATCGCGAGCGGAAAGATGCTGCGGCGCACGCGAATGCGCCAGGGCCAATAGCGGGATTCTCCTTTGCAAAAACCGCAAGCCTCGGGAGCCGCAGAATTCCGCGGATTTTCGGCGTGAACTCCACATCTCTCCACATCATCGCGGCGGGAGCGCGCGCTGCCGCTGCGCTTGACAGAGACTCAGCTGTTCCGCGACTCCGCGACCTTGCGCAACAGGAAGTCCCGGAACACGGCAATCCGCTTGGAGCTGCGGAGCTCCTCGGGATAGACGAAATAGGCCTCGACCTCGGGCCCCGCGAGATCCGGCAGCACACGCACGAGATCGGCCGCCTCGTTTGCCATATAGTCGGGCAGCGCCGCGATGCCGAGGCCGCTCGAGACCGCGCGAAAGATCGCGGGCGTGTTGTTGACCGAGAGGATCGGCCGCCGCTCCGAGCCCGGCCGGACGCCGGCCTCCAGGAGCCAGTTCGTGTTGCGCGTCGGCGGACGCGCGTCGGTGCCGTAAATGATCACGCGGTGCCGGTCGAGCTCCTCGGCCTTCTGCGGCACGCCGTATTTCTTCAGATATTCAGGTGCCGCGTAGATGTGGTAGCGCACGGTCAGCAGATGCCGCTGGACCAAGTCGGGCTGGCGCGGCGCCGACATGCGGATGGCGACGTCGGCCTCGCGCATGGAAAGGTCGAGCTCGCTGTCGTCGACGAGCACGCTGAGCTGGATCTCCGGATAGAGCTCGAGGAACTCGCGGATGCGCGGCACCAGCCAGCCCGTGCCGAAGGCGACAGTCGTCGTGACCTTGAGCGGCCCGCGCGGGCGGTCTTTCGATTCCGAGAGCATCGCTTCGGTCATCGCAAGCTTCGCGAACACCTCGCGCGCCGTGCGATAGAGCAGGTCGCCCTGCTCGGTCAGGATGAGGCCGCGCGCGTGCCGGTGGAACAGCGGCACCGAGAGGCTTTCCTCGAGAGCGCTGATCTGGCGGCTTACCGCCGACTGACTGAGGTTCAATGCCTCGCCCGCGTGCGTGAAGCTACCGGCCTCGGCAACCGCGTGGAATACGCGGAGCTTGTCCCAGTCCATGCCCTTGCCCTGGGGCAGGGGCACGAGAGTCGTGGGGCGCGGTTTTCTCTGTTCGCTCATTCAGCCGCCTTCAGGGCCGCAGTGCTTTCCTCGGCGGCGAGGAATTTCTCCGCCTCGAGCGCCGCCATGCAGCCCATGCCGGCGGCGGTCACCGCTTGGCGGAACACCTTGTCTTTGACGTCGCCGGCGGCGAACACGCCCGGGATATCGGTCGCGGTCGAATCGGGTCGCGTCACGATGTAGCCGCCCTCATCGAGCGTCAGCTGACCCTTGAAGAGATCGGTCACCGGCGTGTGGCCAATGGCGACGAAAAAACCGGAGGCCGGGATCACGCGCTGAGCGCCGGTGGTCACGTCGCGCACGCGCACCCCGGTGACCCGGGCCGGCGGGCCAGGCTCCCCCACGATCTCATCGACCACGCTGTTCCAGCACACGTCGATCTTGGGATTGGCGAAGAGACGCGCCTGGCCGATCTTCTCGGCGCGCAGCTTGTCGCGCCGGTGCACCAACGTCACGTGCGAGGCGAGGTTCGCAAGATAGAGCGCCTCCTCGACGGCGGTGTTGCCGCCGCCGACCACGACAACCTGCTTGCCGCGGAAGAAGAAGCCGTCGCAGGTGGCACACGCGGAGACGCCGGCGCCGCGATAGGTCTCCTCGCTCGGGAGGCCGAGCCAGCGCGCCTGAGCGCCGGTGCAGATGAGCAGGGTCTCCGCGACGTACGTGTCGCCGGAATCGCCGACACACACAAAGGGCCGCTTCGACAGGTCGGCCTTCACGATGATGTCAGAGATCATGCGCGTGCCGACATGCTCGGCCTGCTTGCGCATCTGCTCCATGAGCCACGGGCCCTGGATCGCCTCGGCGAACCCAGGGTAGTTCTCGACGTCCGTGGTGATGGTCATCTGTCCGCCGGGCTGCAGGCCCTGCACCAGGAGCGGGCTCAGGTTGGCCCGCGCGGCATAGACGGCGGCGGTGTAGCCCGCCGGTCCCGACCCGATGATGAGCAGTTTCGTGTGGTAGCGCTCGGACATGATTGTCTCGCAACAAGAAGGCGCGCGCGTTGGCGGATCAGAACCCGAACATGTGATCGAGGCTGAAGGCGCCGTCGCGGCCGATCAAGCCATGATAGCCGAAAAGCCGGCAGGTCGTGTCGCGAATCACGATATAGGCACGCTCACCTGCTTGTGCCCGAGTCGCGGCGGAAAATGCCCGGTGATAAGTCCAGAACAACGAGCCCGAGCACGCGATACGCACGCGCTCCCGCGCGACCTCCCGGCCGGCGCCGTCGTGCAGGATCAGATCGGTCTCGCTCCTGGCGTGCCACGGCGTCGAGGCCGGGTAGATCAAGTGGCAGAGCGTGTCGTACGGCTGCTGGCCCAGCCGCAGGAAGAGCCGGGTCGATAGCCCGGGCGGTCGTCCGGCATAGGATTGCGGCTCGCTCTTGTAGGTGAGCACGGTGTTGAAGACGTGGGCGCCGAAGCTCGTCTCGGCGGCATGGCCGCTCGTGCGGTGCTCGTAGCGGAACAATCCATGCAGCCAGCCGTCGGCCGTCCCGCCGTCGGCGAGATCGTAGACCAGCTCCATGTGGCCGTAGCCCGAGCCGAGCGCGTGTCCGTTGAGCCAGCTGTCGACATCGAGTGCGATCGATTCGCTCCTCGGCAATCGGCCGAAGCGGTGCCTTGCGGTCTCCTTTCCGCCGGGGTCGTAAAGGATCGCGCTGATCGGCAACTCCGTCTGCGAGGTCGCCATGGGCGTCGGCAACGCGACCGACCGCCAAGTCTCGCGCGGCAGCACGGGCGCCGGCAGCAGGAAACCCTTGCCCATGAGATTGCCGAGTTCGCCGATGCGCGGGTCCGGCTTCAGGTCCGTGCGCTCGACGTTGACGTGCGCAATTCGTGTCCGGTTCCCGCGCACGACCTCGTAGCGCGGGCGCACCATGTGCTTGCCGGCCTGTACCTCGATCTGCTGCGGCCAGCGGGCGTGGGGCAGCAGCGCGCCGACGTCGAGCGTCACGCTGGCGAACGGCGCAATCGGCCGGTCCCAATAACGGATTTCGCCGTGCCCCATGAGATTGAGTCCGACGGAACCCGGCGGGATCGGGCAGGGATGACTGTTCTGCACCCAGAGCCGCACCCGCTCGTCGGCGCGCGGCGCCGGCAGTCCCGCGTAGAGGTCCGCAGGCCATGAGTTGGCGTCGTGCGTGCAGGAGAGCGGCGCTTCGCCGTCATCGTCCCCGAAGGTATCGAGCGCGTACTTCACGACGTCGTGGCCCGCGGCGCCGATGGCGTGCAGGAAGAGCTGACCCGTGAAGGCCGGCAGGCCGAAGCGCTTCCGGATCTCGCGACTGTCGAGCACGATGGCGCCGAGATCTCCGGCAACCGGCTCGCGCCATTCGGCCATCGCGCTGCCATGAGCATCGAAGAGCGCAAGCCAGAGAGTGATCGCTCGCGCGCCGTAACCTGACCAGTAATTGGCAGTGACCAACCGCGTATGGTGCCCGTCCTCGTCGCGGAAGAAAGCGAAGTTCGTGGCGAAGTTGAGGGGATCAAGATAGGCGTGCCGGTTGGTGAGCAGCTCGTCCGGCAAGCGCAGCACATCGAGGCTCAACACCTCGGTGCCTGCCGGCAGGAGGTGCCGGACATGCGCCACGAGACGCTCGGCATCGAAGGCGGCGACCAGCACGACCTCCGCGCCGCTGTCGGAAAGGTCCGTGACCGGCTGCGCCGCGAGCCCGAGCACCGGCTTGCCGATGGCTGCGACATCTTGGACAAAGGAGCCGACCAGGCGGAGCCCGCGCAGTCCATAAAACTCTGCAAAGCCGCCGGCGAGACCCTGGGGATCGTAGAGCGCGAGCCTGCGATCGCCGATCCGAGCGAGCAGCCGCGGCACCGCGCGCGCCGCCAGGGGATGCGTGATCGCCTTGTAAAAGCTGTTGCCGCCCTTGACGTTGCTGAATGTCTCGATATTGAGCTTCATGGTCCCCGCTGCGGCGCCGCCGGCGCTGCCTTTCACTTAGCAAGCGCGTGGGCCAAATGCTACACCTGGGCTCTACCCCAAGAAGAGCAATCCCTTAGCGCAATGGCGGTTCTGCAGCGATCAGCCCCGGACATGAGCGCCGACGAGCGCGCCTTGCGCCACACCCTGTTGGCGCTGCTCGCGGTCACCGTGGCGCGCCTGGTCTGGCTCCGGGTCGGCGGGCTCGACCTCTATCCCGACGAGGCGCAGTACTGGCTCTGGTCGCTCACGCCGGACTGGGGATATTTCTCGAAGCCGCCGCTCGTCGCCTGGCTCATTCGCGCGTCCACGTCGCTCCTCGGCGACGACGAGGCCGGCATCCGCGTGGCCTCGCCGATACTCCACTTCGGCACCGCGCTGGTGATCTTCCATACCGCGCGTCGGCTCTACGATGCGCGCGTCGCCCAATGGTCGGCGATCGCCTATGCGACGCTGCCGGGCGTCTCCGCGTCCTCGCTGCTGATCTCGACCGACGTGCCGCTGCTGTTCTGCTGGGCGGTGGCGCTGCATGGCTTCGTGCGCGCTCGAGAGACGGAGGGCTGGGGCTGGTGGATCGCGGTAGGAGTCGCCACCGGAGCGGGCCTTCTCGCGAAATACGCGATGGCTTATTGGCTGCTTTCGGCGCTGCTGTTCCTGCTCGCCGTTCGAGACGAGCGGCGGCACCTCTGGCGTTTCCTCGTCTCCGCGGCGCTGGCGCTCGCGATCTATGCACCGAATTTTTTCTGGAACCTAGATCATCGCTTCGTCAGCTATCGCCACACCGAGGCGAACGCCGACATCAACGGCTTCGCGCTGCACCCTGGCGCCTTTGCCGAGTTCGTGGGGTCGCAATTCGGCGTCTTCGGTCCGGTTTTCTTCGCGACGCTGCTGGTGATCGTATTCCTGCTCCGCCGCGTGCTGCGCGATCGGCGGGCGCAGCTGCTCGCGGTCTTCGCGCTGCCGACCCTCGCCATGATGGTCACGGTGAGCCTGCTATCGCGCGCGCATCCCAATTGGTCGGCGCCGACCTACATCTCGGCCGCCATCCTGGTGGTGGCGTTCCTGATCGAGCACGGCCGTGCCGTCCTGGTCACGGGCTCGGTGATTCTCCACGTGGCGCTCGTGGGCGTTCTGCTCCCGGCGCGGGACATCGCGCATGCGGTGGGTTGGAACATGCCTGGACGCCTCGATCCCGTGCACCGCCTGCGCGGCTGGGCGCGTCTCGGGCATTCGGTGTCCTCTCTGCTGCGTGAGCGACCTGACGTTCGGGTTGTATCGGACAATCGCGAAGTGCTGGCCGCCTTGAGCTACTATGTCGAGCCTCGCCCATTCGCGGTCCTGAAGTGGAACCCGGGCGGCGGCATCCACGACCAGTTCGACATCTCTGCCGACGCCAAGAGCCACGTCGGCGAGAACTTTCTCTACGTCGGGCCTCGGCCCGCGCTCGGAAATCTCCCGAGCTACTTCGCCGACGTCGGCTCGGTCGGCCGCATTACGATCCCGCTCGGCGGCGACACCACGCGCGAGTTTCTCGTGGTGCGCCTCAACGGCTTCAAGGGATATTGAGCGAGGCGAGTTTCGGTGGAGCGCTCCTCCGGCCGGAACGCCCTACGCGCCCCGCGGTTTCCCGAAACCCAGCCTCTGGCGCCAGGGGAGCGGCTCGCGCGACGGCGGGAGCCCCGAGGCGGCATCGCGAAGAACGCCGCCGCCGCGCTCGAAGACACGACGCAGATAAGCCGTGGCCGCGATTGCGATGAAGGTCGCGGCGATGATGTCGCTCACATAGTGCGCGCCGACCACCGCTCGGCTCACGCTCACCAGAGCCGCAAACGCGACGTAAAGCGGCAGGAAGCGCGGCCACAGGACGTAGAGCGCCGCCGCGATCGCCACCGCTGTCGTCGCGTGGCCCGACGGGAACGACCAGAAATCCGCCTTGGTGCCCCACCAGTCGAAGCCGAAGGTCTCGTTGGCGAACAGCAGCTTCGGCCGCGCGCGTCCGAACACGAACTTGAGCAGATCGGTGATCAGTCCGGAAGCCGCGATCGAGAGAAACAGGAAGAGCGGCACCACCGCGGCCGACCCAAGACGCGCCGCCCAGCGGCCCTCACCGAACCGTCCGGCGAGCCACAGGGTCACCGCGAGCGCGGCGGTGCCGATGAGATAAAAGGTGGAGACGCCAAAACGTGTGATGAACCGGAACGCATCGACGACCGGCGGGCTCGCGCCATGGAAATAGAGCGCGACCGGCCGATCGACATAGGCGATGCAAACGCCGATCCCGATCAGGCTCAACATCGCGTAGAGGGTCCAACCCGAGCGCACTGGGCCGACCCGGTCGACGAGGCGGCGCCAGAGAGCGCCCGGAAGATTGCGCTCGAGCAGAACCCAGGCAAGCAGCCAGGCGATGCCGCCGACGACGAGCCCCGCGAACACCACGTCCGACAGGAAATGCGCCCCTTGCGCGATGCGGGCAAGTCCGATCGCAGCACCCGCCGCCACCGCACCGGAACCGATCAGCCGGCGCCGCCGTCGGTCCGTGCCGAGAAAACCGAAGGCGATGAGGCCGAACCCCACCGCGGCGTGGCCGGAAACGAAGGAGCAGTTCCGGTCGCAGGACGTCGCCGGCAACGGCGCGGCCGTGAAGCTCTGGGAGCCCCCGAACTCCAGGACTTGCGAGGGCCGAGCTCGTCCCCAATGATCCTTGAACAAGGTATTCACTGCGAGGCCGGGGCCCAGCGCCAGCGCCAGCAACAGGAACACGCCCTGCTTCAAGCCGATGCCAGCGATCTCGCGGCCGCGCCACCAGCCCAGAAAAACCAGCAGTGGAACGCCAACGGCCTCGACCGCGACGATCCAGGGCACGGCGCGATAGAGCGCCCGCACGAGGCCGAGATTGGCCAGAAAAAAGCCCTCGCCGGGCCTGAAGAAAAGGCCGCTCGCCCACAGGTCGATGCCGGGCGCGAGCAGGAACAGCGCGCTTGCCGCGATCACCCCCGCGACATAAAGCAGGACGGATCGTCGATCAGGCGACATGCGAGAGGCGCCCGGACATCCGCCGGCGAATCTCCGCGGCCGCCCGCTGGGTATCGTCCGGTGGCGCATAGCTCCAGCGCTCGACCGCACCCGTGAACGCCCTCGTAATCCCTGCCCGACGGAGCAAATCGTGGAAGCGGCGGAACTTCGCCGAGCCGCCCTCAAGGTCCACCACATGCACCGGCTTTCCCGTGGAGGCCGCCTCGCTCACCATGTTGACTGAATCCCCCGTCACGAGCAGCGCATCGGCGTGCGCCAGTAGTCCGAGATAGGGGTTCTCGCCGGTGCCGTCCCAGAGATAATGCGGCACGCCGGCGAGCGGCTCGGCAAGTGCCTTCAGCGCCGCCTCGCCCGTCCGACGCGAGGGCGTGATCGCGATTCCGAAGCCCTGTGCCGCCAGCCCAGCCAGTTGGCGGCCGAGAGTGGCCGCGAGCGCCGGCGTCAGGCGATAGACGCGATTGCTTCCGCCGATCAGCACGCCCACCAGCGGCCGCGGCAAATCCGCGAACAGCCGCGTGAAGCGTGCGCGGCCGGCCTCCAGCAGCGCCGGGCGCACCCGATGGACGGCACCTACGGTGAGCAGCACGTTCTCGCCGCGGGCGGGATCGTGCTGCGGCACGACCATCAAGTCGACGTGCCGGCGGGCGAAGCGCGGGTCTTGAACATGCACCCAGAGCGTCCGCCCGCGGCTCATCCGCTTCACCGCCAGTGCCAGGGCGATGACGCCCCGGCCGCATGACACCAGGAGATCGGGCCACGGCGGCTCCAGCCGGGCCCCTTCGGGCTTGAGCGCGGCCATCGGATGAATCCAGAGCGGCGGGACCAAGTGCCGCCACGGCGACCGGAGTGCCACGGCCTTCTCGACCACCGGAAACCCCACGGCCTCGGCAAGGCCCAGCACTTGGTTCGCCATGCCGATCTTACCGTCGTGGATCGCCCAAACCACGGGCGTCCGACCCGAAACGCTCATCCCGAGTGTCTCTCCCGCGAGTCCGCGCGCATGGCCCGCGTCCTAGCGCGGTCTCGTCGGCTCGCGCAAGCGCTGTTGCGTCTCGCGGCCCTGCTTGTAATATTATTACAAAATCCCGCCGGCGGCGAGGCATCAACGGATGCGACGGATCAAGCTCGACAAGATCGATCGCAAAATCCTGCGCGATTTGCAGGCGAACGGCCGCATGACCAACGTCGAACTCGCGCGCCGCGCCGGGATCTCCGCGCCGCCTTGCCTGCGGCGCGTCCGCGCCCTCGAGGAGGCCGGATTCATCCGCGGGTATCACGCTGACGTCAGCCCGCAGGCGCTCGGCTTCGGTGTCACGGTGTTTGCCCAGGTCGGGCTCTCAAGTCAGGCCGAGCCCGACCTCAAAGCCTTCGAGATCCTGGTCAGGACCTGGCCACAGGTGCGCGAGGCCCACATGCTCGCGGGCGAGGCCGATTTCCTCCTGAAGATCGTCGCGGAGGATTGGGATCACTACCAGCGTTTCCTCACCACCCAGCTCACGGCGGCCCCTAATGTCAGCCACGTCAAGACTGCGCTCGCCATCCGCACCTCGAAATTCGAGCCGGGCGTTCCGATAGAGGCGGGGTGAGGTTAGCCGTCAGCCGTTGGCTCTCAGCGAGACGACGCGTGATGCCCGCACGCTTGCGGCTCCTGCCATGGATCACGCGCTCAAGGCGGATGGCTGTCTGCTGACCACCGACGGCTGCTTCAGCGGAACGCGACCTTCACGACCTCGTAGGATTTGGAGCCGCGCGGCGTCGAGACCTCGACGTTCTCGCCGACGCCTTTGCCGATAAGGGCGCGCGCCAGGGGCGAGGTGACCGAGAGCCGGCCGGCGCTGATATCCGCCTCGTCCTCTCCCACGATCTGGTAGACGGTCTCCTCGTCGGTCTCCTCGTCGGCGAGCGTCACCGTGGCGCCAAATTTGACCGCCTTGCCCGAGAGCTTCGAGACGTCGATCACCTCGGCGCGCGCGATCTTGTCCTCGAGCTCCATGAGACGGCCCTCGATGAAGCCCTGGCGCTCCCGCGCGGCGTGGTACTCGGCATTCTCGGAAATGTCGCCATGGTCGCGCGCCTCCGCAATCTGCCGAATGATCGCCGGCCGATCGATGCTCTTGAGGCGCTTCAGCTCTTCCTGAAGACGGTTGAATCCGTCTGCCGTCATCGGGATCTTGCTCGTATTCATGGGCTGCGACTTCTTCTCGTGCGTGTGAAATCTGCGGACAGTCAAAAAAACCGCCCTCCGACCGGGAATCGGGTCGGATGCCAGACCATTATCTTGGTACGCCGGTCGGTTTCCTGCAACGCTTGCCGGCGGGGTCCGCTAAGGCGACCCCCCAAAGTAGGATTGCAGCGAGGCGACTTCAAGGCTGCCGGTCCGGAGAGCCGCAATTGCCTGCACCGCGGCTCGCGCGCCAGCCACCGTAGTATAGTAAGGAATTCCGAGGATTAGGGCGGTCCGCCGCAGGCTGAAGCTATCGGCGATCGCCTGCGCGCCCTCGGTCGTGTTGAAGATCAGCTGGATCTCGCCCGAAAGCATCTGGTCGACAATATGGGGGCGGCCTTCCAGCACCTTGTTGACGACCTCGACGGTGAGGCCGGCCTCGCTGAGGTAGCGGGCGGTACCGCGGGTCGCCACCAGGGTGAAACCCATCTCCACCAGCTTGCGAGAAGGCTTCACCAGACCCGTCTTGTCGCGATCGCGCACGGAGATGAACACGCGGCCCGCGAGCGGCAGATCCGTGCCGCTGCCGAGCTGGGATTTTGCAAAGGCACGGCCGAAATCGGCGTCGAGGCCCATGACCTCGCCGGTGGATTTCATTTCGGGGCCCAGGATGAGATCGACGCCGGGGAAGCGCGCGAAGGGGAACACCGCCTCTTTCACTGCGACGTGCTTGCGGCTCGGCCGCTTAAGTTCGAACTCGGCGAGGCGGTTGCCCGCCATGATGCGCGCCGCGATCTTGGTCACGGGCACGCCCGTCGCCTTGGCGACGAAGGGCACGGTGCGCGAGGCTCGCGGATTGACCTCCAGCACGTAGACCGTGCCATCCTTCACCGCGTATTGCACGTTCATCAGACCCACGACATTGAGCGCTTTGGCCAGCGCCGTGGTCTGCCGTTCGATCTCCGCGACCACTGCGGGCGCGAGCGAGTAGGGCGGCAGCGAGCAGGCGCTGTCGCCGGAGTGGATGCCGGCCTCCTCGATGTGCTCCATGATGCCGGCGATGTGGACGTCGCGCCCGTCGGCAAGCGCGTCGACATCGACCTCGATCGCATCCTGGAGGTAACGGTCGATCAGCACCGGGCTCGTCCCGGACGCCTTGACCGCGTTGGCCATGTAGCGCGCGATCCCTGCGGGATCGTGCACGATCTCCATGGCGCGGCCGCCGAGCACGTAGGAGGGCCGGATCACCACGGGATAGCCGATGCGTTGGGCCACCGTCTCGGCCTCGGCCGCCGAGATGGCGGTGCCGTTCTCCGGCTGCTTGAGACCGAGCTTCTGAAGCAGCTCCTGGAAGCGCCGGCGATCCTCCGCGAGATCGATCGCGTCCGGCGAAGTGCCGAGAATCGGAATGTGTGCCGCCTCGAGCGCAGCGGCGAGCTTGAGCGGCGTCTGCCCACCGAGCTGTACGATCACCCCCAGGAGCGTGCCCCGGCGCTGCTCCACCCGCACGAGCTCGATCACGTCCTCGGCTGTGAGTGGCTCGAAATAGAGCCGGTCCGAGGTATCGTAGTCGGTCGAGACCGTTTCGGGATTGCAGTTCACCATAATGGTCTCGATGTCCGCGTCCCGGAGGCTGTAGGCAGCATGGACGCAGCAATAGTCGAACTCGATGCCTTGTCCGATCCGGTTCGGACCGCCGCCGAGGATCACCACCTTCTTGCGCGCGCTGGGCTCGGCCTCGTCCTCCGGCGCCGCGATGCCATCGCCTTCGTAGGTCGAATACATATAGGGCGTCAGCGAGGGAAACTCGGCGGCGCAGGTGTCGATCCGTTTGTAGACCGGATGCACGTCCAGCCGCTGACGCAACGCCGCGACAGCGCGCTCCTCGACGCCCGCGAGCTCTGCCAGTCTCGCGTCCGAGAAGCCCTGGCGTTTGAGGCGCACCAGGCTCGGCGCGTCTGGCGGCAGGCCTTTGGCGCGCACTTCGCTCTCGCTCGACACCACCTTGCGGATCTCTTCGAGGAACCACGGATCGTACTTGCAGGCGGCGTGAATCTCCGCAACGGTCAATCCCAGCCGGAAAGCCTGGGCGATCACCAGCAGGCGATCGGGCGTGGGCTTGGCCAGCGCGGCGCGGACTGCATTCTTGTCCCCGGAGCCGGCACCGGGGATCTCCACCTCGTTGAAGCCGGTGAGGCCGGTCTCCATGGAGCGCAGCGCCTTCTGCACGGATTCGGCGAAGCTGCGGCCGATCGCCATCGCCTCGCCGACGGACTTCATCGAGGTCGTGAGTATCGGTTCCGCGCCCGGGAACTTCTCGAAGGTGAAGCGCGGCATCTTGGTGACGATGTAGTCGATGGTGGGCTCGAAGGAGGCCGGTGTGATCCGCGTGATCTCATTCTTGAGCTCATCGAGCGTGTAGCCGACGGCGAGCTTCGCCGCGACCTTGGCGATCGGGAAGCCCGTCGCCTTCGACGCGAGCGCGGAGCTGCGCGACACCCGCGGGTTCATCTCGATGATGACCAGTCGCCCATCTGCGGGATTGACCGCGAACTGCACGTTCGAGCCGCCGGTGTCGACGCCGATCTCGCGCAGCACCGCGATCGAGGCGTTGCGCATCATCTGGTATTCCTTGTCGGAGAGTGTGAGCGCAGGCGCCACCGTTACAGAATCTCCGGTGTGGACGCCCATGGGATCCACGTTCTCGATCGAGCAGACGACGATGCAGTTGTCGGCGCGGTCGCGCACCACCTCCATCTCGAATTCTTTCCAGCCCAGCACGGATTCCTCGATCAGCACCTCGTGGGTGGGCGAGGCGCGCAGGCCGCCGCGGGTGATCTCCTCGAACTCCTCGCGGTTGTAGGCGATGCCGCCGCCGGTGCCGCCCAGGGTGAAGGACGGCCGGATGATCGCCGGCAATCCCACGAGCTGCAGCGCGGCCATTGCCTCGTCGAGCGTGCGGACGAGCCGGCTCTTGGGAGAGGCGAGGCCGATCCGCTCCATCGCCTCGCGGAAGAGCTGCCGATCCTCGGCCTTCGCAATGGCCTCCTCGCGCGCGCCGATCAGCTCGACGTTATAGCGGCGGAGCACACCCGAGCGCGCCAGAGCCATCGCCGTGTTGAGCGCGGTCTGTCCGCCCATGGTCGGCAAGAGCGCGTCGGGTTTCTCCTTGGCGATGATCCGCTCGACCATGTCGGGCGTGATCGGCTCGATGTAGGTGGCGTCGGCGAGCTCGGGGTCGGTCATGATCGTCGCGGGATTGGAGTTCACCAGGACGATCCGATAACCCTCCTCGCGCAGCGCCTTGCAGGCCTGAGCGCCCGAATAATCGAACTCGCAGGCTTGGCCGATCACAATTGGCCCGGCCCCGATGATCAGGATGGACTTCAGATCGGCGCGCTTGGGCATTCGCTCAGCGCGCCTTTTCCATGAGGTCCACGAATCTCTGGAAGAGGTAGTGGCTGTCCTGCGGACCGGGGCTGGCCTCGGGATGGTACTGCACGGAGAAGATCGGCTTGCCCCTGACGCGAAGTCCTTCGTTGCTGCCGTCGAAGAGCGAGACGTGCGTCACCTCGACGTCCCGAGGCAGGCTCTCGGGGATCACGCAGAAGCCGTGGTTCTGGCTGGTGATCTCGACCTTGCCGGTTTCGAGGTCTTTCACGGGATGGTTGGCGCCGCGATGCCCGATGGGCATCTTCTTCGTACGCCCGCCGAGCGCGAGGCCGAGAAGCTGGTGCCCGAGACAGATGCCGAAGATCGGCTTTCCCGTCTCCATGAGTGTCTGCAGCGTGGGCACCGCGTAGGTGCCGGTGGCCGCGGGATCGCCAGGACCGTTCGCGAGAAAGATGCCGTCGGGCTTGTGCGCGAGAATCTCGTCGGCAGTTGCGGTCGCGGGCACCACGGTGACGCGGCAGCCGTGCGAGGCGAGGAGCCGCAGGATGTTGCGCTTCGCGCCATAATCGACCGCGACCACATGAAAGCGCGGGTTGTCGAGCCGGCCGTAGCCTTGGCTCCAGGCCCAGCGCGTCTCGTCCCAATTGTACATCTGCCGGGTCGAGACTTCCTTCGCGAGGTCCATGCCCTCTAGACCCGGCCACGCGCGCGCGGCATCGAGCGCCGCGCGATAGTCGATCTTTCCGTCGGGCGCGTGCACCACCGCGCCATTGGGCGCGCCACCATCGCGAATGCGGCGAGTGAGCTTGCGCGTGTCGACGCCGGCGACTCCGACGAGACCATGTGACTTGAGCCAGCGGTCGAAGTGCTCGGTCGCGCGCCAGTTCGCGGGCTCGGTGATGTCGACGCGCACCACGAGACCGCGCGCCGCCGGCGTCAGCGTCTCGATGTCCTCGGGGTTCGTCCCGACGTTTCCGATGTGTGGAAAGGTGAAACAGATGATCTGACCTGCATAGGAGGGATCGGTCATGATCTCCTGATAGCCAGTCATACTGGTGTTGAAGCAGACCTCGCCCACGCGGATGCCCACGGTGCCGATGCCTCGGCCCCAGAATACGCTCCCGTCCGCCAGAACCAGCGCGGCCGTCGTTTCCGGCGGGGACGGCGAGGGCGGCATCGTAGAAGAGCCGTCGGCCATGAGGCATTGCCTTTCTTTCAGGGGAGCACGTCGCGCATAAAAATTCCGGCGCGCGAGCGGTCGCCGGTGGCGCGAAACATCCTCGATCTGACCTGAAGCCTATTCGATAGAGGGTTGCCGTCGCGGCGTCAAGTGCGAATGAGGCCTATAATACACGTCATATCAATGGGTTATGGACTTGATCGGCAATTGCTATTCCGGCCCTCTTTGAGTAACGTGCGCTCTCTCTACGATTCGCGTGACAGAACTTCCTCTTCAGAGCGGAGGCAGCCCATGGCGCTGCGCGAAACCTTCACGACGGCACTCAAGGAATCGATGAAATCAGGCGATCTGCGCCGACTCTCCACTGTGCGTATGATCCTGGCGGCGCTCAAGGAGCGCGACATCGACGCGCGCGGCAAAGGCAATCCGAACGGGATCGAGGAAGGCGACATCCAGCGCATGATGCAGGGCCTCATCAAGCAGCGCCGCGAGGCGATCGAGCTCTATAAGCAGGGCAATCGGCCCGAGCTCGTGCAGAAGGAGCAGGAAGAGATCGCAGTGATCGAGAGCTTCCTGCCGAAGCAGATGTCCGATACCGAGGCCGAGGCCGCCATCAAGCAGGTGATCACCGCCGTAGGCGCGAAGAGCGTCAAGGACATGGGCAAGGTCATGGCGGCGCTGAAGGAGAAGCACGCGGGGCAGCTCGATCTCTCCAAGGCCGGCGGCATGGTGAAGAAGCTCCTGGGCTGACCCTGACTCATGAGCTCGCGCGGGGCTTCCAGCTCGCGGCCCAGTGAGAATCGCGTTTCGATTCCGATCGCGGCCGATCTGCGCTAAGATGCATATCCCGTCGGTTCCGTCCGCTGACGGCTGACAGCCGAGAGAGCTGACGGCCCCGCATGGCATTTCCGCCCATCTTCCTCGAGGAGCTTCGGCGCCGGCTTTCGCTCGCCAATGCAGTCTCGCGGCGCGTCAAGCTGCAGCGGCGCGGCCGCGAGTTTGTGGGCCTCTGTCCCTTCCACAAGGAGAAGACGCCGTCCTTCTCGGTCGTGGAGGAGAAGGGCTTCTACCATTGTTTCGGCTGCGGCGCGCACGGCGACGTCATCAGCTTCACCATGCAAACGGGGAGCCTGAGCTTTCCCGAGGCGGTCGATGCGCTGGCGCGAGAGGCCGGTCTCGAGGTCCCCAAGGCCACGCCCGAGGAGCGCGATCGCGCGCAACGCCAAACCACGCTGCGCAGTGCCCTAGAGGCGGCCGCGCATTGGTTCGAGGAGCAGCTCCATGGGCCGCGCGGCCGCGAGGCGCTCGCTTATCTCGAGCGCCGCGGCCTTGATGCCGACACCATCCGGCGCTTCCGCCTCGGCTTTGCGCCGGATCAGCGTACGGGTTTGAAGCTGGCTCTCGGGAAGGAGTTTCCCGAGCCATTGCTGGTCGAGGCGGGTCTGCTGCGCAAGCCCGATGCAGGCTCGGAAGGCGGCGGCCGCGAGAGCTATGACTACTTCCGTGGTCGCGTGATCTTCCCGATCGGCGACCGCGGCGGCCGCATCATTGCCTTTGGCGGGCGCATCCTCGGCGACGGTCAGCCGAAATACCTCAACTCGCCTGAGACGCCGCTCTTCGAGAAGGGCCGGGTGCTTTACGGTTGGGCGCAGGCGCGCGCCGCGAGCGGTGGCGCCGCACCCGTCATCGTGGTCGAGGGCTACATGGACGTGATCGCGCTCCACCGTGCTGGATTCGTGGGCGCCGTGGCGCCACTCGGCACGGCGCTCACGGAGCGGCAGATCGAGGAGCTCTGGCGGATCGCGCCGGAGCCGATTCTTTGCTTCGACGGCGATGCCGCGGGGCTCCGGGCCGCGGGCCGTGCCGTCGAGCGGGTGCTGCCGCTGCTCAAGCCAGGTTACACGCTGCGTCTGGCGACCCTACCGGCGGGCGAGGACCCCGATACCTTGGTGCTTCGCCACGGCGTGCGGGCGATGCGCGAGATCCTCGATCAGGCCCGGCCCCTGGCGGAGTTCCTCTGGACGCTCGAGAGCCAGTCCGGACCGCTCGACACCCCGGAGCGCCGGGCAGCCTTGGAACGCCGGCTCGAAGAGCGCGCGCGGCAGATCGCCGACCGCGGCGTCCAGTCCCATTACTCTCGGTTTTTCCGGGAGAAGACCTTCGAGATTTTCCGGAATCCGCGCGCTCGCCCTCCGTCAGGGCCAGCTCGCCGCGGCACCATCGGGCGTCGGAGCCCGGCTACAGTCGTCACCGACCCGCCGCCGCGGCCACCGACCGCGCTTGCCCGGCGGCAAGAGGAGGTGATTCTGGCAATTTTCCTCAATCATCCACACCTATTAGGTGAGGCGGCGGAGGAACTGGCCCGGATCGAGTTCTCGGCGACCGACCTTGACAGGCTTTGCCGCGAGATTTTACACATCCATTCAGAGCATTCGGACCTTGACGCCGAGGGACTCCAACTCCACCTTTCGGGTAAGGGTTACGCTGCGACTGTGACCAGCCTGCTGGCACCCCAGGTATTAACTCACGCCTCTTTCGCGCGAAAGGAGGCGACGGAGGATGATGCCCGTATGGGGTGGCAGCAGGTGAGGGCGCAGTTCCTGCGGCGGCAATACCCGCAGCAACTGGACCATATGGAACGCGGCCTCGCCGAGGGTCTCAAGGAAGGCGATGACCGGGAGACCTTGGAGCGCTGGGCGCCGGTGAAGGCTCTGCAGGAAGGGCGCGAAGAAGAAGACAAGTCGATCGAGGACTTGATCGGGTAGGGGCAGGCGCCCGCGTGACGCGCGGTCACGAGCGGGCGATCGGATCAGGACGGATGGGGACGCCGGCAGGCGTCCCGCACCGTCTTTTTTTGAGTTTGCGGGGACGAGAGAATCCAATGGCGAGCAAGGCAGCGGCAGCAAACACGGCGGAAGCAACCGAGGCGCGAGAGGATGCGGCGGAAGCGCCGCTGCTCGACAGTGTCCAGGCAGCGATCCGCAAGATGGTGGCTCGGGGCAAGGAGCGCGGCTACGTCACCTACGACGACCTGAACGCGGCGTTGCCCGCTGATCAGGTGTCCTCCGAGCAGATCGAAGACACTATGGCGATGCTGTCGGAAGCCGGCATCAACGTGGTGGAAAGCGAGGAGGGCGAGGACAACACCGCCGTTGAGGCCAATGCCGAGGAAGAGGCGGAGGCGCGCGGCAACGTCGACGACGACGACATCGGCCGCACCGACGATCCCGTCCGCATGTATCTCCGCGAGATGGGCTCGGTCGAGCTGCTCTCGCGCGAGGGCGAGATCGCCATCGCCAAGCGGATCGAGGCCGGCCGCGAGATGATGATCGGCGGTATCTGCGAGAGCCCGCTCACCATGCGTGCGATAATCGCCTGGCGAGACGCGCTCAACGACGGGAAGATGCTGCTGCGCGACGTGATCGACCTCGACGCGACCTACGGTAACAGCGCCTTCGAGGCCGAAAGTGCCAACCTCGCCGAGGGCGGCGCGGAAGCGGAAGGCGGGAGCGAAGGCGACGGCGAGGAGATGGCGACGGCCGAGGGCGGCGAGGAGAGCGAGGAGGAAGCCTCGATCTCGCTGTCTGCCATGGAAGCCACGCTCAAGCCGCAGGTGCTTGCCACCTTCGATACTATCGCCAAGACCTACAAGAAGCTCCACAAGGTCCAGGAGCAGCGGCTCGAGTCGCTTACGAAGGGTCAGGAGCTGCTGAAGCCGACGGAGAAGCGCTACCTCAAGCTCAAGGCCGAAATGGTGGACGCCATGAACAGTGTCCGCCTCAACAATGCGCGCATCGAGCAGCTGGTGCACCAGCTCTACGGCCTCAACCGGCGCATGCTGGGGATCGAGGGCAAGCTGCTTCGGCTCGCCGAGAGCGCGGGTGTGAAGCGCCAGGAGTTCCTGGAGCACCACTTTGGCCACGAGCTGGCGCCGCGCTGGATCCAGCGCGTGCAGCGGCTTTCCGGCAAAGGCTGGGCGAACTACATCAAGCGGCACGGCCAGGAAGTGAAGGACCTCCGCGCCGAGCTCGGCGTCATCGCCGGCGAGGCCGGACTGCCGCCATCGGAGTTCCGCCGCATCGTCTCGACCGTTCAGCGCGGCGAGCGCGAGGCGAGCCGAGCCAAGAAGGAGATGGTCGAGGCGAACCTGCGCCTGGTCATCTCGATCGCCAAGAAATACACGAACCGCGGCCTGCAGTTCCTGGACCTGATCCAGGAGGGCAACATCGGCCTGATGAAGGCAGTGGACAAGTTCGAGTATCGCCGCGGCTACAAGTTCTCGACCTACGCTACGTGGTGGATCCGGCAGGCGATTACCCGCTCGATCGCCGACCAGGCGCGCACCATCCGCATCCCCGTGCACATGATCGAGACCATCAACAAGCTCGTGCGCACGAGCCGGCAGATGCTGCACGAGATCGGCCGCGAACCCACGCCCGAGGAGCTTGCCGAGAAGCTCGGCATGCCGCTCGAGAAGGTGCGCAAGGTCCTCAAGATCGCCAAGGAGCCGATCAGCCTCGAGACGCCGATCGGCGACGAGGAGGACAGCCACCTCGGCGATTTCATCGAGGACAAGAACGCAGTGCTGCCCGTCGAGGCGGCGATCCAGGCGAACCTGCGCGAGACCACGACGCGGGTACTCGCGTCCCTGACGCCCCGCGAGGAGCGCGTGCTCCGCATGCGCTTCGGCATCGGCATGAACACCGACCACACGCTGGAGGAAGTGGGCCAGCAGTTCTCGGTCACCCGCGAGCGCATACGCCAGATCGAGGCCAAGGCGCTGCGCAAGCTCAAGCACCCCAGCCGCTCCCGCAAGCTCCGCAGCTTCCTCGATACCTGACAGAAGCCAGAAGGCCAGAATTCAGAAGTCAGAAGGACGAGCGCGGTCTATTCTGGCTTCCGATTTCTGTCTTCTGGCACGGGCCCGTAGTTCAGCTGGTCAGAACGCGCCGCTCATAACGGTGTTGTCGCAGGTTCGAGTCCTGCCGGGCCCACCATTCAATCGCGTAAGCGGTTGGTAGGCTTCGTGCCCGACGCGACGTCCAGATGGGTGTGCCGAACCATCTTGCTGGAGCGCTCACATTCCCAGACTGGTAACCGGTCGTTCGCCTTCTCCCACGTGCCGGCGAGTGCGCGCCACGATGAAGGGTTGAAAAGAATCGGGTCATCGCGGCTTGGTCATTCACCGAAGGGACCGCTCGATCGCGGGGCGACTCGCTGCCGGTGCCCCATCTTGCCGCTCAAACCGGCAGGATATCCGCGTAGATCAGGCGCCGTTGCTGACCCTTGCCCGCGAAATCGGTCGGGAAGGCCTCGAATTCCTCGACCAGGAGCCGGAAGGGACGCGCGCCCCGCGGCTCGGGGAGCGTGATATCGGCGGTCCAGAGCGTGTTGAGACCGGCGGAATTGTCGGGTATCAGCGGGGTCACGGAAACCGGGACCCACGCGAGATCGCCGCCGCCGAGCGGCTGCGTCTGCAGTGTTGCGGTCATCAACGCTTGGCCGGGACCGTTGTGCGTGAGGCCGTCGATGGCGAGATGCAGGTTCGTGCTTTCGAGGGGGTCGACGGCGATGCTGGCGGACCGGCCGGGCATGAGCTGGATGAAATCGGCCAGGATCACCCGCGAGAGATGGGCGTCGTCGACGGATTCCGGCTGGTACCGGGCGAGGGCTAGGCGCACGAAGGGGAAATAGGCGCCGCCTGGGTCCATCTCGATGTCGCAATACCAGAGTTTGCGCGCGGCATCGTAGGCGACGCTGTGGCCGGCCACGGCGAACGACAGATTGGGATGCTGGGACAGCTCGTCGAGGCTGAGCCCGTCACCGAATTTCGCGGCATTGATGAACGCGTCCTGCCGCGGCACCGCTTCCGACGTCGTGGGATAGCCGTCCCAGATCGGATCCATTCCCCATTGGGTGACGTAGCTCCGCAGCAGCTCCGGCACTTCGAAGACCTGGAACTGGGCGTGATCCGGCGGCGGGCAGCTCCAGAGCACGACACCCAGCAGCTCGCCCTCGCCCGACGCGTACCAGGGGCGATCGAGATAGACGCGCAGTCCGCCGCCCGAGCGCCGGCTGAAGGTCCAGGTGCCCTCCGGATCCGTCTCCCAGCGGAATGCAGGAATGACGTAGAGAACCTTGGGAGCCGGCGGCCGGGCCGAGCTCAGGATGGAGAGCGTCTGAGGTTGCGAAGTCCGGATTATGTTCTTGGGGTCGGCGGTGAGCGCATCGGGGAAATACTCGCGGAAGCGCGTCGTGGCGACCGCTCTGTAGGTGACGTTGCGGTGCTTGGTATCGTGGAACTCATGGCGGCCCGCCATCACGGCGATGGTGGTCGTGGGGTCGTCGATGTGCAGCTCGAAAGCGGTGCCGGCACCGTCGAGGATCTGCGGCTGCGGCTTGTCCGAGAGATCGTCGACCGGCTCCTGCCAGCTCGCGTTGAGCGCCACCTTGATGGTGCTCTTGCCGCTGATCGGGAACTCATCGGAGATCCGCGCGGCGGTCTCGCCCAGCACCTTGCCGGCCTCGAGGTCCTGGAACTGCGGCTCGATCAGTGGCTGCTGCACCGCGTGCACCAAAGTCAGGATGCGCGGCGGCGTCAGCATCCAGTGGCTGCCTTGCAGCGCGAGCGCCCGCAGTGTGGAGAGGTTCGGCGGATTAGCCTCGGTGATCCAAGACCAGATCTTCATGGTCGAGAGCATGCTCGTCGGTCGGCTCGTCGCGTCATCTGTCAGATACGAGCTGAGTGCGACGGTGGCGATCGTAGCCTTGGGTAGATGCACGGTCAGCACGCGCTCGGTCGCGCTTTCGACGAACGCCGGCGGACCCGATCCCTCGTCGAGCGCCAGCCGAAACGGAAGCGTGTCGGGCCAAGTGCCCGTAAATGCCTGCTGCCAGACGAAGCCTGCAGGCGTGCCGGGCAGAGACTTGAAGGCGGCGCCAGGCGTGAAGGGATCCGGCAGGTAGGGGATCTTCAGCTGCGCCTCCGGGTGCGGCACGGGCCGGTCGGGGTGCGCGGGGTCCATCGCGAATCCGGCGTCCTTGCTCACGAGCATGCCGTAGAGCGACTTGTCCGGCGGTCCTGCGGGCGTATCGAGCATGCCGTGTGTCTCCGCCATCTCGTGCGAGGCCTTGGCGGGCGCGATATGCCGCTCGGACACGGCGGCGATATGGGTGTCGTAGTTGCTGCGGACGACGATCCTCTCGACTGATTCACCGGGGGTCGTCGCGAGGTCGATCGGCGTGCGCAGTACCAGCACCGGTGCGGGAACCGGCTCGTAGCGGAGATAGGGCGCGGGCTCCGGCGGGATGTTGTAGGCGTCGCCGAGCGTGGCGTCCGCGGGCAGGCTGTTCCCGGCGAGGTCCACGGCGCGGGCGCGAAACTGGTAGAGCGTGCCGAAGCGGAGCCGCGGCAGGGTGCCTTTGGTGACTTCGAATGCCGTTTCGAGCTTGAAATTCGAGCTCGCGGGGTTGCCGGCGTCCTGCGGCGTCGAATCCGAGCCGATGGTGCGCCCGACGCGCCGCGCGCTCAGGCTCCATCCGGCCCAGCGGAACAGCGATTCCGGCAGGCGAAGATCGCTCGTCGTGCCGTCCGCGGATTGGGTGGTCGCGGAGGTGGTGAACCCCTCGTCGGAGAATTTGCGGGTGACGCCGCCGCTCTTTCCGAACTTGTAGGTGCCGTCTCGCATGTGGAGCGAGTGCCAGCCTTTGCTCAGCGAATCCCAGACGTCGATGCGGTAGCCCCGCGTCACGTCCTCGGCGTGGAGCACGACGTTCGCATTCGTCGGATTGGTGGTGATGGATGTGTTGTTCGCCCGCGCCGCCTTGAAGGTGTTGACGAGCCGCAATGCGCGTCCGGCCCGCGCCGCGGAGAATCCGCCGGACCGCAACGCCGGAAGGCCGTATTGCTCGGGCGTGTCGATCGAGTGCGGGGCCTCGCCGAGGGCGACGCGGGAGAGGTTGGAGGCGAAGTCCTGCGCCTTGCGGGCGGCACCGTCGATGTCCACCTCCACGACATCGTATTCATCTGTACCGGTGAGCAGCAGCATTCCATCGGAGACGTCAGATTGGGCCGCGGCGGCGGCGAGGAAGCTCTTGCCCGTCTGGTCGAGGTGATAGGCGGTCCAGGGCGTCATGGGCGGTGGCCCATCGAGGCTCGGCGTCACGCGGATGTTCGAGGCCGGCGCCACACCCTCGATCGGGATCTCGAGGTCGATGGCAATGCCCAGCGCGCGCATCAGCTTCTGATACTGGCCCAACGAGCCGACGACGCGATGGAAGTCGACCTCCGGCCGCTTTTGCGGCGGCAGCGGCCGGAGCGTGCCGTCGGGATTGCGCACCTGTTTGGAGAGGGCATCGTGCATGATCCGGACTTGATAAAAATCCATCATGGGCGATCCAAACCCCGGCGGAATCGCCTGGTAATTGTCGAGCACGGAGTCGATCCGCTTCCGGATGCTCTCCTCCTCGTCGGAGATGATCGCGATCTGGCCGAAGTTCCCGATCCCGCCGGCGGCGGGATCGAGGCCGAGCTGCCGCAGGCTGGGCTTCTGATCGGGAGTCTGGACCGCGAAGGCCTGGTACTGGCTCTTGATGAAGCTCAGGATCTGCTTTGTCGGGAACGAGCGCACCTTGGCGTTGGCGCGATCGTCGAAGGCGTAAGACTTGACGTAGCTGTCACCGCCGAAGAGCGCTCTCCAGGCCGCCGAATCGAGCGCAGGGTTTCCGGGCTCCACTGTCGGCGCCGCCGTGAAGGACGGGCCGCCCTGGATTTCCACTTTGAACTTGAGGCCGCCGACCGTCTTGGGCCAATCGATGAAGTCGCCGAATTGCTTGAGCGTGCCGTCGACGCCGTTGTCGGTAACCAGGCGGGGCGAGACGAGGACCGACACGATCAGGTGCTTGCCGTCCGCCGTGAGGCCGTTCGGCAGCGCCGTCCACATGATGTTTCTCGTGCTCATGGTTCCCCCGTCGCGTAACGCATCAAGCTGCGAAGGCGTCGCAGTACCGGTCCCAATCTTTTGGTCCGATCAGGTTCGCAAATGAAATCCTGGGGTCGCTGAATTGGCGACGCAGGGACGCCTGCACCGACGCGCTGAAGAAGAGGACGTGCACCTCGATGGTGACGGTGGCCTCGCCGGCGATGCTGCAGGGCGGTCCGAAGTAATAGGTGAAGCCGAGATAGAACTCGACGGACGCGCTGATGAGGCCGAGCACGTCGAGCGAGCCGCCGGCGCGCAGGTACCCCGTGAGCTGCGACGCCTTGCTGACGAAGTCCAGCTTGAGATAGACGCCGGCCATGATGTGAACGTTGCCGCTGGCGACCACGACGTCGATCGAGACGTTGGCACCGACCTCGATGGACGCTTCCAGCATCTCGATGCCGTCGGGCCCAACGGCGATCCCGAAGAACCCGCCGCCACCGAGCAGCGATACCGTGATCAGGAAGGGATGCTCGCGCTCGCTGAACGCGAAGCGGAAGCGCAGCGGCGCCGGCGTGACGAAGGGCAAGGTGAGCGACGCGCTGAGCCGGATGTTCTCGATGCTGAAGACGCCCACGCCGATCGCGGGAATCGCGAGCGAATAGCCGGCGGTGACGCCGTCGGCGGTAACGTCGAGGCTGGGCGGGTCGGAGAAGCCATCGGTCGGGACGTACTTGCGCAGCTCGTTGAGGAAGCTGAGGTCGCCCAGGAACTGCAGGCCGTCGCCGGCGATGCTGGCGTTGACGTCGAGCTTCTTGCCGGCGAGCGCCGTGAAAGCGAAGCCCGCGAACTTGATGCCGACGACGCTTGCAAGGCTCAACGTGAAGCCGTTCAGCGCTCCGCTCACCGATGTCTGCGGTGCACCGCCCGCGAGCGGCGTCTCGATCAACGCGTCGAGCGTCAGCGCGGTATTGACGTCGTCGAAGGTGAGCGCGAGCGGGCCCAGCGAGTAGTTCTTCACCACCGGGCCCCAGTGCAGCTTGGTCTGCAGGGCTGTGGGCGTGCGCTCCGTGAGCAGCTTTGGCACCGTGCCGTCGCCGAAGATACCCTCGATCAGGTCCTTCAGCGGCACGACGCCGAACAGCCGCGCGTTCAAATCGGCGAAGGCGTCCTGCGGATTGAAATTGCCGTTGGCGATGGTGTTGAGCGTGCCGCTGACCGTGCCGAAGCGCCGGGAGAGGCCGTTCACCTGCAGGTTCGGCGTGGCGACGCCGCCTGACTGGTCGCCCCGGAAGCCCACGCCCAGGGTCGACAGGGTCTGCACGTAGACGCCGCCAGCCTTGAAATCGTTGGCGACATAGTCCGGATAGAGCTGGATCGAGACCGCGCCGGGGTTGCCGGTGAGCTGCTGGATTGACGGCACATTCACGTCGGCGCCCGACATTTGCGGCGCGAACGGCGGGTCAGCGCCGAGCAAGTGGGCCGTCATCGACAGTCGCGCGGTATCGAGGGCGGCGTCGCCGGCGCCCGGTGTGCTGCTCGGTGCATAGGCGACCTTCTGGCCGCCGAGATCGCGCTGCGTCTGCCCGGACCCGTTCCAATTGGCGGCGGCGGTCGCGTAATGGCCGCCGTCACTCTGCTCCACGAAATAGAGCGGCGTCGTGAAATCGGCCGTTTGCCCGTCGGAATCCTCGCCGACGAGATGGAACAGGAAGAACTGGCCGCCGACCTTCGGAAAGAAGGAATAGACCCCGCCGTCGAGCTGCGGCGCGTCCAGGCTCGGCGTGACCAGCGTGGTGATCTTGAGTCGGCGGAAGGGGAAACCGCGCCGTAGATCTGCGGCCAGGAAGCCATAGTCTTTCTCGGGCTCACGAACGACCAGAAAGAAGCGCTGGCGCAGATAGGCGGTGGTGTGGCCGCTGGGGCTCAACTGGAACTTGCGCTCGGTCACCTTGACCAGCGACGCGCGATGGCCGCCAGGCGCGAGATAGCCCGCATAGACCACGCGCACGTAGTTGTCGCGCCCCATGGCGGCCTTGTGCCGCCACTGCTGAACGCTGAAAGCCCCCGGTGTCCAGTGAGCGACCGGGGGATTCCAGTCGCCGAGCACATCCATCCAGGCGCCGAGCGACGACAGGAAGAGCTTGTCGGCGCTCAACGGCAGCGGCTGATAGCCACCCATGGTGAAATCCGAGGAGAGCCGCACGATCTGATCGCGATCGTTGGCGTCGAGCGCCATCCGAAACGTCGGCGGCGGTGGCGGCTCCGGCATGTGACCAGGGGGCGGCGGCGGCAGGCCGGGAAGGTAGTCCGGCGACCAGACGGCACGAACCGTGCGCGGCTGCGTCTCGTCCGCCACGAACCCGTCCTTCGCCTTCGCGCGCACCGCCAGGCGTGTGTGCCAGAGCTCGGTCCGGTTGCTGAGCATCACCGCCGAGGGCGAATGCGCCCAGGTCTCCAACGCGCTCGGCGAAAGGAAGAGATGCCAGGGCGCTTCAATCGCGGTCTCAGTCGGCAGCGGCTTCCGGATCTGCGGCGGCGGACTCGGAGCCGGCGCGGAGGGATCGAGCGCCACCGGCACGACGCTCTGCTGGAGGGCGGCCCAGCCGAGGAGCCCGTCGATCGAATAAGGCAGCGTGTCGGTGCCGTCCGGAAATTGGAAGACGAGGCGGCTCGGACCTGCCGCAACCGCGCGCACGGGCGGCTGAAGCGGCGTCTCGCCTGTGGTGCCGCCGCCTTTGCCGTTGGAGCTGGTCTCGAGGAAAGCCTGCTCGGCGATACTCTGCGGGGACTGGAAGTAGGCGGCGAGATAGGCCGGCTGCGTCTTGTCTTTGCGGACGAGTCGTGGCGCGACGGTGCCACCCGCTTCGATCGCGAGGTTGTAGCAGCGGAAGTCGAGCGCCAGCAGATCCTCGCGCCGGATTACGCTGACGCTGAAATCCGGCAGCGACAGGCGGATCAGGTCCGGATTCTGTGCCGCAGCGACGACGCCCCAGCCCGGCGATGCGTCGGGCGCGGTCACGAAGGGCAGCGTTGTGCCGGCGGGCAGCGTCCCCAAGCGGGTCGCCACGGTCTCGCCGGCCTTGGACGCGAACGGCGCGGCGGCCGCAAGGAGCGCCGGTGCGCACCGGACCGAGGTGACCGTGCCCTTGAGCGTGTCGGCCTCGAAGCCCGGTAGACCTGCCGTGTCGCCGATACTGAGCGCGAAGCCTGCGACCGACAGCCACTGTGGTGCCGCCGCAAAGCGCGCGAAGAGTGCCGTCTGATCTCCTTGCGTCCCGCCCGCCGTGGGATCGAAGGCAATGGCGTAGACGGGGAAGGTCAGCGGCAGATCGAGTGGCTTGCCATCGAGGTCGGCGATACCGCCGCCGACCGCGAGCGACAATCCGTCCGTGCGGATCGACGATGCCACGAGCACGCGCGCCACATCGTTGGCCGGACCTTCGCCGGCTTCGACGTCGATGCGCTCGAAGAGCCCAGCGGCCGCGGTGAGCGTTCCGATGGGCAGGACCAGAACGGAAGGCTTGAGGCCCCAGGATTGCCCGGCGCCAATCATGGTAATCCGCGTGCGCCGCGACTTCGGATGAGCGCTCAGGCTCGATTCTCCCGGGAAGAGCAGCTTGAGCGCGAACCGGTCGCTCGGCATGTCGGGTGCGAGGCCGGAGATCGTGGCCAGTTTCTGGCCAGCCATCTGGAAAAGCCAATTCGGGAAGAAGCGCGCCTCGCCCTGCCCGGAGACCGAGAGCTTGCCGGCCGATCCGAGCGGACAGACGCCCGAATTGAGCGTTACCGGCGATTGCAGCACCTGTTGGCCCGCAAGCCAGCGCTCGATGATCGCCTGGGCCTGGAATCTGCCGAGCACGAAGGTGATCTGCATCGGCGTACCCAGCAGCCCCGGCGCCTGCAGCACGCATTTGAAATCGGCCAGCAGGTCAGTGCCGGGAAAGCGCGCGTTCTTGAGCTCGATCGTGAGGCCTTTCGGCGGCGCGTGAGTGATCGCGAGCGACGGCGTGCCCGCAAAGCGGCGCACGTCGACGAGCCAAGCCAAAGTCCCGTTGAGTGTGAAGCCGATGAAACCGTTGCCTTGGGCAACGCCGAGCTTGCCGAGGGGCGGACCGAGCGGCGGAAGCTGGATGTGTTGTGTCTCCGACGGCAGCGACGCGAGGTCGAGCGCCGACTTGTCGCGCAAGACGGCGCGATTCAGCAGATCGAGTGCCATGACAACCCCCATGCCGCGTCGGTGCTCGCGGCGCGCGACGGCGGGAGCGCGATGGATTTCGCGGCTGCACGCGCCGAGCGCGGATCCGGCGCCAAGCGAGACAGCCGCCGATGCGTCCTCGCGCGCGCCATCGCAAGGCCTCCGTCGAATTCGTGTCGCGACTGCACCGAGATGCGCAGTCTACGCGCACGAGCGAAACCTGACTGTTTCGGGCGGATGTTAAATTTATGTCTTTGGGTGTGCGGATGATTGACCAGAGATGACTATGCGACCCGCGAGATCTCGCCGGCAGCGTCCGGGATCGGCAACATCGACGTCACGAAAACCAGCAGCCATCGCGTCCCTGGGCGCGGGCGGCGCCACTATGGAGACGGCGAAGCCGCCGCACAGCACCGGACCAAGACGGTCGGCTACGGCGTCGTGCTCTCGGGCGAAATCTATCCAGTGCTCGACGACGGCGAGAGGCTGCTCAAGCCGGGCCCCGTCGTGGTCCAGTGCGGCACCAACCATGCCTGGAGCAACTGCAGCGACAAGCCGTGCCGGATGGCCTTCCTCCTAATCGACGGAGCCGCGGTTGGCCGCGGCCGCGCTCTATGGCCTCAGGCTCTCGTGGTCGGACTAGGTCTACGCGTGGACCTTCTTGACCAACGGGCAGACGAATTGGGCGATCATTCTGGGCCTCGCGACCATGAAGGGGGAATACATTTCCGGCTGGAACGAGATTTCCGCCGCCGCGATCCTCGCTGCGCTTCCGGTCTTGCTGATTTACCTATTCCTCCCACGGTACCTCGTCGGCGGACTCACCGCCGACACCGGAAAGTGAGGAAACCGGGCTGACCGGGCCTGCGCTAGCCCGCACGGCCTCCGGTCACGCGCTCGTCGCGCGAATTGCGGCGGAGTGGGAGCTGGCGATCCCGTTTCCTTGCGGCACCCGATAGCGCTCAGAATCGCGGCGTGGACGTTACGCATCCTTGATGCAGGTCAATGCTAGGCTCGAATGAACCAGCTATGTGGGGACCCACCCGAATAAGGGCAGGAGCCGATCATGGTGTTTCCCCACCACCTCCGCCACATGGTCCTCGCGCTTGGCATGATGCTCGGCCTTGGCAGCGCGCCGCACGCCGCGATCTCCACCAATCCAGCCGTTTTCATCGAAGGCTTGGCGGGCCAAACCCTCAAGATCCTCGACCAGCACCTGCCGGGGCCGGAGCGCGAGACCCGCTTCAAGGCGCTTCTGCTCGAGAACTTCGACATGCCTCGGATCTCACGGTTCGTGCTCGGCCGGTATTGGCTCACGGCCACCGCTCAGGAGAAAGAGGATTTTTCGAAGCTGCTGCCGGACTACGTGTCGCGCTCCTACTCCAATCGCTTCGCCAACTACAGCGGAGAGACCCTGAAGGTGACGGGATCGCGGCCCGCGGGACAGAATGCCACCATCGTGAGGAGCCGCATCGATAGCCCCCCTGGCGGTCCGCCGATCAACGTCGAATGGCGGGTCGTTCAGACCGGCAACGACTTTCGGATCGTTGATGTTGCGGTGGATGGCGTGAGCCTCGTCCTCACGCATCGCGACGAGTTCAGCGCCGTGATCGAGCGGGAGGGCGGCGGCGTTTCGACCCTCAATCGATTGCTTCGGGACAAGGGGGCCAGCCTGACCATCTCGCTGGCGCCGCTCATCTTCTTGTAAATCGGGCCTTGGGCAAGCTAGGCTAGCGGCGACCACGAGGAGGGCGCCCAATGAAGCATGTTCTCGCCTCCGTCATCGCTGCGACGGGCCTCTGTTTGGCCGCGACTGTTGGAATGGGACAGCCCCTTCCCGGCTGGGCGCAGCGGTATGGGGAGGCCGAGCAAGTCGCCGGCAAGCAGATCTTCTATAACCACTGCGTTGCCTGCCACGTGTTGAAGCGGGGCGCGCACGGCTACGGCCCGAGCCTTTACGGCGTCGTGAACCGGCAAGCCGGCTCGCTGCCCGGCTTTGCCTATTCCGATGCGCTCAAGAAGTCGGGCCTCGTATGGACCGAGGACAATCTCCAGAAGTGGATCGGGAACAACGCGGCTCTCGTTCCCAACACGCTCATGCCGCACGTCTCGATCAGCGATCCGGCCGAGCAGATCTATGTTGTGGCCTTCCTCAGGACCTTGAAGCCGCGCCCGAGCCAATAAGGGGCTTGGCAGTCCGCTTCCGCCCGCCTGCGTAGAGTCGGTTCTCGCCGAGGAGCCGAGACGACATTTCCTCCCGTGCCTTCGAGCGTAGGCGGCGCCATTTTTGGCGTCACAAGCACAGGCGATGAGGGCACCTTGTCTGCGCACCGCCGGCACACAGCCGCTGCAGGCGAAGACGGAGCCGAACTGGTCCTACCGGATGAAACGCGCTCGGATCCGGCTCATCCACCACTGAACTTCGCGTCGCGCCAGGCAAGCGCGGCCTTCAGGCCTTTCTCGCGGCGGAGCCGGTTGAATTCCGCGCGCTCGGGGCCGCCGGCGGCCTCGATCAGAACGTCGGTATCGACGCCCGCCAGGAGCGCCTGGCGCATCCCCGCGATCTCGTAGCTGCGGTTGATCGCCCGTTTGGTGAGCTGGACCGAGCTCGGCGCCGCCGCCGCGATGTCGCGTGCGATCTGCATGGCTTTGTCGAGTTCGGTGCCTGCGGGCACCACGTGATTGACGATGCCCATCGCAAGCGCGCGTTGCGCATCGATCTGGTCGCTGCCGGTGAGCAGCATCTCCTTTGCGAGTTTCGGCATGGTCATCCACGGCAGCAGCAGCGCGATGATGCCCGATCCGAAGCGCGGCTCCGGCTCGCCGAAGCGCGTGCCTTCCGCCGCGACCGTTATGTCGCAGGAAAGTGCCATCTCGAAGCCGCCTGCGAGCGCGAAGCCGTGCACGGCCGCGATCGTCGGTTTCGGGCAGTCCCAGAACTGGATCAGGAAATCGAAATCGTCACCCAGGATCCGGCGCCATTCCTCGATCGTCGTCACCGTCTGCTGCGCCGACTCCTTCATGTCGAACCCGGCGGAGAAGGCGCGGCCGAGGCCGCGCAAAACGATGGCCAGGACTTGCGGGTCGGCGACGAAACCTCTCATCGCCGCGGTCACCTCGCTCATCAGCTTGCGATTGATCGCGTTCAGCACTTGTGGGCGATTGAGTGAGATAACAGCGACGCGGCCGTCGATCTTCGTCTCGATGGTCTCGTAGGTTTCTGCCACGGATGTGTCCTGCTCGGTTAGGGATTGCGGGGCGAAATGAAGAGGGCGTCCACGGCGAGCGTGCCGGAAGGTCCGGCGATGACGGGATCCAGGTCCATAGCGGAGAAGAGCGGACCAATTGCCGCCAAGAGCGCGCCGAAGCGCTCGATCATGGCCGCGATCGCCTTGAGGTTCGATCGCGACCGGTCGCGATAGCTTCGAATCAGCCTGTAGCCTCTCGGCCGCTCGAGATATCGGCAAACCGCACCCGCGCCGATCGGCGGCCGGAACGTGACGGCATCGGCCAGCACTGCCGTGAAGATGCCGCCGAGACTGAATTGTGCGTCGTTGGTCATGCCGAACAAGAGCTCCGCGCCCGTGGCAGCGAGCGCATTCGACACGCACCTGCGCCTCGCGATCGGGATAAGAATAGATTTGACGTCCATCTTTCCTTCCGGACTCACGGTCGCCGGAGGAAGGCGCGGACGCGCTGAAGGAAATCGTCGAGGCGGTCATGGTGCACCCAGTGTCCGGCCTTCTCGAAGACGACGACCTCGGCATTCCTGAAGTGGCGCACGCGTCCGTCCTCGGCGGGATTGGAGGCCCAGCTTTCCTTTCCATAAACAAGGAGCGTTGGGCAGGTGATCCGTGACCACAGCTGCTCGATGTCCTCGACCGTCATGTCGTAGGGCGGCCAGACCCGGACGTAGTTGTCGAACTTCCAGCTGTAGGTGCCGTCCTCGTTCTGGTTGACGCCGTGTTGCGTCAAGTGCAACGCCTGCGCGGGCGAGAGGTGCTTGTTCGCCTCCTGCATGCGCTTGAAGGCGTCCTCGATCGTGGCGTAACGCCTGGGGAGGCGGCCGGCGAGGCCGCGCCGCTCCTCGATCCACGTCCGCATCCGCTCGGCGATGCTCGTCTTGAGCCGCTCGGCCAGGATCTTCGGCGAAGGGCCGAGACCCTCGATGGCGACGACCTGGCGGACATTCTCGGGATAGATGCCGGCGTAGCGGAGCGCGATGATCCCGCCGAGGGAATGTCCGATGATCGTGACCGGCGCGAGCCGCTGCTGGTGGATGAGCTGCGCCAGATCGTAGACGTAGCCGGGCAGAGTGTAGCTCCCGTTGGACGACCACGCGCTGTCGCCATGACCGCGCAGGTCGGGCGCGAGGACGTGCCAGTCCCGCCGCAGGTCCTCCGCCACCCAGTCCCAGCTCCGGCAGTGATCTTCCCCGCCATGGACCAGAAGCAGCGGCGGCGCGCCCGGATTGCCCCAGTCGACGTAATGCAGGCGGAGACGCTGCGAAAGATAGGTACGTGACGTGGGACCGGAAGCGCTTACGGTCATGAGCGAGGCTCTTTCCCTGCGATAAGAACGCGGCGACAGCCTAGCCCCGGGAGTTCCCGCGTCCATAGCACGATATTCGCAAGGAGGTCATCGCCGGTTGCTTGCCCGCGTGAGCAGGCTATCGGCAGGTCGCATTACGCATCTTTCAGGATCTCGACCCGGAGCGCGCGGCTTTGCTTGCCGCTGGAGCCGCCGGGGCAGGCGGAGACCGCGACGATCAGGTTCATCTCGGCGAGCAGATCCACGTGATCTCCCGCGCGCGCGTCCGACGGCAGGTAGAAGGGCTTGCCGGAGCGGTTGAGCCCGGTCGTCATGAACACGTTGAAGGGGTCGTGCACGTCGCCCGGTGCCAGGCCGAACTCCGCGATCGCCTGGACGAGGTTGTCGTTGCAGTTGGCGCCCGCGCGGCCGTGCACAAGCTCGTAGAGCCGCGCATCGCAGCGGCAGAACAGGAGATCGTGCGAGCGGGCGCCCTCGGTGAGCTCGGCATGCGGCACCGTGTCGGCGATCATGGTCAGCATGGGGCGAGTCCACGGCGGGATGCTCCAGAGCTGGTCGCCGACCGCGAGGTGGCCGCCGTGTACGACCCGGGTCCGCGCCTGCCAGAACTTCTCTCTGGGATCGTCGCCGTTGAACGCGATGAGGTCCGCGACCTGCGGGCCCTGGTGGCAGGAAAGCCGCAGGATCTCGCCGCGGGCGACACGGAAGGCGCGGCCGGTCCGCCGAGGGATCTCCAGCGACCGCGCGACCGGTCGGGACGCCGCCGACGCGGCGAGCGCGGCGCAGCGCGCAAGCGCCGCTTCTCGGGATCTTTCGGGATATCCGGAGGTCCCCGAGATCGACGGCGGTGTGGTCGAAGGGTCAACGCTCACGAGCGTTCCTTTCCGCGCAAGGGGCGAGGCGCTAAATTACCCCCGCTGCTCCAAGTGTGCCAGGGGACCCCGCAGACATGCACCCAGTGACGCTGCCTCAGGAGATCGTCGAGCGCGTGCGCGTGCGCCGCGGCCGCCTGCATCCCTTCGAAAGCCTGGCGCCGCGACGCACCGCGTTCGTGGTCATCGACATGCAGAACGCCTTCTGTGCGCCTGGCGCCGCGATCGAGGTACCGGTCGCGCGCAACATCGTTCCCAACATCAACCGCCTCGCCCGCGCGGTGCGCGCGGCCGGCGGGCTCGTCGTCTGGGTGCAGATGACCATCAAGGATGCAGATGATTGGCCGGTATTCCTGTCGGCTCTGGTCGACGGCGGAAACTCCGAGCGCATCCTGTCGGAGCTCCAGCCGGGAAGCCGGGGCCACCGACTCTGGCCGGAGTGCGAGACGGCGCCCGCCGATCTCGTGGTGACCAAGAACCGCTTCAGCGCCTTCCTGCCGAGCGCCTGCGTGCTCGGCGGAACCCTCAAGTCACGAGGCATCGAGTCCGTGCTGATCGGAGGCACCTTGACCAATGTATGCAGCGAATCCTCGGCGCGCGACGCCGCCATGCAGGACTTCAAGACCACCCTGGTCGCCGATGCGAATGCCGCGCGCTCCGATGCCGAGCACCTCGCGACCCTGGTCACGTTCATCCAGTCCTTCGGCGACGTGCGCGGCACCGACGAGCTCGTCGATCTCCTGAGGAAACCGTCGTGAGAAAAGTCATCGACCTCGAGTGCGACCTGCCGCCCGACGAGACCGGCAAGCCGCGCAAGTTCGGCACCGAGAATCTGATCCCCGGCTACGGCGATCCCGAGAGGATGCCGCCGCCCGAGGGCTACGGCTTTCCCAACTACGAGCGGATCTTTCCGAGCCGCGAGCCGAGTTCGCCCAAGTCCAGGGGCATGAGCATCGCCGAGTTCGTCCGGCGCATGGATGAGGCGGGCGTCGAGACAGGGGTGGTCGGGCGCGTGCCCAACGCCATGCTCGGCGAGCTCGTCCGTGCCCATCCCGGCCGCTTCATCGGCATGGCCACGATCAGCCCCTTTGATGGCATGCGCGGCGTGCGCGAGTTCGAGCGTGTGATCCGTGAGCTCGGCCTCGGCGGATTGCGCATCGCCGCACTCTTCAACATGGTGCCCGCGAGCGACCCACGCTTCTATCCACTCTATGCCAAGTGCGTCGAGCTCGACGTTCCCGTGCGCATCTACACCTCCATGAACTACGCCAATGACCGGCCTTACGATCTCGGGCATCCCCGGCACCTCGACCAGGTCGCGATGCATTTCCCGGAGCTCCGTATCGTCGCGGGCCTGAGCGGCTGGCCTTGGGTTGCCGACATGGTGGGGCTACTGCGCCGGCATCCCAATCTCTACTGCGACACGGCCGCGCATCACCCGCGCTATTTCGGGGTCAAGGGCTCGGGCTGGGAGCAGTTCCTGCAGTTCGGCAACACGCTGCTGCAAGACAAGGTGATGGTCGGCCTCTCGCTCGGCACGGTCGGTCTCCCTTACAAGGAGGCGATCGCCGAGTACGAGGCGCTGCCGCTCAAGGAGCGCGTGATCGAGAAGTGGCTCTACGAGAACGCCCGTCGCTTCTTTCGGCTGGGCTGAGGCTCACGCGATCACGGCGCGCGAGTCGGCGGCGATCGCACCCTTCCCCTCGCGGAGCACCAGCAGCGGATTGATGTCGAGCTCGCGCAGGCGGTCGCCGAGCGCTGCCGCCAGTTGCCCGACCTTGACGAGCGTATCGACTACGGCGGTGACGTCGCGGCGGGGCTCGCCGCGGAAGCCCTGCAGCAGCGGCCAGACCCGGAGCCGGTGGAGCATCGCCTCGGCGGTTGCGGCGGAAAGCGGAGCGAGAGCGACCTCGACGTCCTTCAAGAGCTCCACCAGGATGCCACCGGCGCCCGCCATCACGACGGGGCCGAACTGCGGGTCGCGTTTGGCGCCGACGATCAGCTCGAGCCCGCCCGTCACCATCTCCGAGACGAGGCATGCCTCGGCGGTGGGATCGAGGCGCTTCAGTGTCTCGAAGACCTCGGCGAAGGCCGCCTCGACGGCAGCGCGGTCGCGGAGGCCGAGGCGCACGAGCCCGGCGTCGCTCTTGTGCACGACCGAGTTGCTGACGCCCTTGAGCACGACGGGATAGCCGATTTCGTCGGCGGCTTCGGCGGCTTCCGCCGTGCTGCACACCCGCCGTTCGTGCGTCACGCGCACGCCGGCCTCCGAGAGCAGCGCCTTCGCATCGGGCTCGCTCAGGTAGCCGGAGCGCGGCGGATGGGACAAGGACCGCGGCGCCGGCGGCGGACCGGCGCGTGGTGCGCTCGGCGTGTAGCTGAAATAGGCCTGCAGTACGCGCAGCCCGTCGTCGAGCCGGTCGCAATAGGCGAGTCCGCCCTCGCGGATGATGGCGCGCACGCCGGTCGCGACCGAGCCCGGCGTCACCACGAAGAGCACGGGCTTGCCGCAAACCTTGAGCGCCTCGCAGAGCGCGGTGACAGATGCCTCGTAGTGTGGGGTGGTAGTGAGCGGAATCATCACCAGGCCGACGTCGGGGTCGGCCGCCACGGCCGCCACGAGCTGGGCCGCGATGTCGCGGACCTCGCCGACCTCCTGCCGGCGCGTCCCCATGTCGACGGGATTGTCGAGATGCGCCGGCAGCATCACGGGCTTCAAGGCCTCTCGCGTCGCGGCGTTGAAGCGCGCGAGGCGGAGCCCGTGGTCGGCGAAGCGGTCGGCGACGATGCCGTTCATACCGCCCGACGATGAGATGATGCCGATGCCATTGCCATGGGCGCGCCCGTTCCGCAGCAGGAAATCCGCGGCGAGCGCCATCACGTCGGGATCGTCCACCAGCACCGCGCCCGCCGCGCGACAGGCGGCCGCGAAGACCGAGTAGGCGCCGGCAAGGCTCGCCGTGTGGGAGTGCGCTGCCGCCTCGCCCTCGGCGCTACGGCCGGTCTTGAGGACGATGACGGGTTTTTTCGCCTCCTGCGCGCGCTCGAGCAGGTCGATCAGGCGCCGGCCGTCCTCTATCCCTTCGATGTGAAGGCAAATCACCTTGGTGACGGCGTCGCCGATCATGTATTCGAAGAAATCGCAGATGTCGAGATCGGCCTGATTGCCCAGCGAGACCAGCTGGCTGAAGCCGATACCCTGGTCGTGCGCCCGGTTGTAGACCGAGAGCATCAGCGCCCCGCTTTGAGAGAGCAGCCCGATGTGCCCGGGGATGATGCGCTCGACGTCGAGCACGCGCGCTGAGGTGAGCGCCATGCCGTTCCGGAAATTGATGAGTCCGAGGCAGTTCGGGCCCACCAGCCGCATGCCCGTCTCCGCGGAGATGCGGGCGATCTCCTGCTGCGCCGCAACGCCCTCCGCACCGGCCTCGGCGAAGCCCGCGGTGATGATCACGCAGCACCCGACGCCGGCTTCAGCGCACTCGCGCACGGTCTGCGGCACCGCCACCGCCGGCACCGCGATCACCGCCACGTCGATCGGCGGCGCGTCGGCGATGCGGGCGTAGCACTTGCGGCCCTGCACGGTATTGCGGCGCGGATTGAGCGGCACGATCTCGCCCTGAAACCCGTGTAGCGCCAGGTAGTGCATGATCCGCCCGCCCCATTTGCCGCGGTCATCGGAGGCGCCGAAGACGGCGACGCGCTGGGGCTCGAAGATACGGGCAATGGACAGGCGCGGCGGTGCTTTGGTCGGCACTGCGCTCACCGGCCCTTGAACACGGGCTTGCGCTTTTCGAGCATGGCGCGGATGCCCTCCTTGGCGTCCTCGGAGCCGTGGATCACATGGTACCACCGCTCGGTCAGTAGCATGGCGCGGTCCGGCGAGTCCCGGTATTGGGCGCGCACCGTTTCCTTGATTGCGCGGATCGGCAGCGGCGCGCCGCCCGCGAGTTTGCGCGCGATCTTCGAGACTTCCGCGTCGAAGCCCTCGTCCGGGAACACGCGGGTCACCAGCCCCCAGTCGTAGGCCTCCTGCGCCGTGATGTCGTCGCCGAGCAGCGCGGTGTCGAGCGTCCGGTTCCGGCCCAGATAATGCACGAGCCGGGCGTTTCCGAGGCCCCAGGTCGGCGCCATGCCCAGATAGATGTCGCCGGCGCGGAACTTCGCCGAGGCCGCCGCGAGGCGGATATCGCAGGGCCAGGCGATCGCCGTGCCGCCGCCGATGCACCAGCCGCGCACGGCTGAGATCACGGGCTTTGGATGCTCCTCGATCAGGTCGATCATGCGCATGCCGACCTCGCGCATGGCCGAGGCGCTTGCGGGATCGGTCTCGCTGCCGCTCTTGAGGTCGGCGCCCGCACAGAAGGCCCGCGTGCCCGAGCCGCAAATCACGATGGCGCGGGTCTCGTCGCGGTCCTTCAGCGTCTCCAGTGCCGCGACGATGTCCCGCAGCAACGCCATGGTCATGAGATTGAGCGGCGGGCGATTGATGGTGAGGGTGGTAACGCCACCGTCGTGGCCGACCAGGAGATCGTCGCTCATGCATGCACCTCGCTATTCCGTGGTGAGCCTGCGGAGCCCGCCCAGCAGGTTGAGGACCGCGACCAGCGCCAGCGACAGCAGCACCACCAGCGCCGAGACGGCCGCGACGGTTGGGTCGATCCGGTCCGACATGTAGCTGTAGATCCGCACCGGCAGAGTCTGGAGCCCCGGCCCGGTCATGAAGATGGTCGTGGTCACTTCCGAGAAGGAGAGCAGGAAGCAGAACAGGAAAGCGGTGATCAGGCCGCGGGTGCAGAGCGGCAGCGTGATGCGGAGCATCATGCCGAGCCGGCTGCGGCCCAAGATCATCGCGGCCCACTCGATTTCCTCGGGTACGCCGCGCAGCGTCACCTCGAGGGATCGGATCGCGAAGGGCACCACCAGCACCACATGGGCGAGCACCAGACCGGAGAGCTGGTTGTAGAGGCCCACGCGGTTGACGAACTGCAGCATGGCGATTCCGAAGACCACCGCCGACACCAACAGCGGCGCCGTAAAGAAGGCCTTGAGGGCGCCGCTGCCCACCGGGCGGTAGCGCACCAGGCCATAGGCGGCGAGGAACGACAGCGCGACGGTGATCGCCGCTGCGAGGGTCGCGAGCTCGAAGCTCAGCCAGAAGGCGTCGACGAAGCCGGGATAGGAGAGCGCTTCGCGGTACCAGCGGAGCGAGAATGCCGTCACCGGCAGAACGAAAGTCGCGGTCGGCGTGAAGGACATCCACATGACCACGATCACCGGCGCCAGCACGACGCCGAGCATGAGGATGTTGATCGCGATGATCACGGGCGCACGCCTCGCCCGGGCACGAAGAGCGCGGCGCTCCGCTGGCCCATCCAGACGAGGCCGAGGGTAAGCGCCAGCAGCGCTGCCGCAAGCGCTCCGCCCAGCGGCCAGTCCAGCGAGACCAGATTCACCTGGTAGGCCAGCATCGAGGCGACCATGTTGCGTGCGCCACCCAGCAGCATCGGGATCGCGAACACCGTCATGTTCATGATGAAGTTGATGACTAGGCCCGCGACGAAGGCAGGCAGGGTGATCGGCAGCACCACGCGCCAGAACACGGCGCTCGGCCGCGCGCCGAGCGTCCCGGCAGCCCAGGAGAGCGCGGGATCGAGGGCGCTCAGCGCGACCCAGAGCGGCAGCAGCACAAACATGAAATGTCCGGGCACCAGCGCGATGACAACGCCGGTCTCATTGAGCATCAGTTTCATGGGCGCGGCGATCACGTCGAGCGTCCGCAGCAGCGTGTTCACCATGCCATTCGCGCGCAGGAGTAGAGTCCATCCGAGCGCCTTCACCACGGTGTTGATGAGCCAGGGGCTCACGTAGGCGAGCAGGAGGAGCGACTGCGCGCGGGCACTCCGGCGCGAGACGAAGAGCGCCACGGGATAGGCGAGCACGCCGGAGATCGCGGTCACCGCGACGCTGATGCGGAGCGTGCGGAGCAGGATCTCGCCGTAGAAGGGGTCGGCGAGGCGCTGGTAGTTGCCGAGCGTCCAATGCGCGGTGTCGATGCCCTGGGGCGTATTGGGATGCAGGCTGTTCACCAGCACCTGCGCCAGCGGCCAGACGAAGCCCACCACCATCACCAACACGAGCGGCGCCACGAAGAGCCAGGGTATCTCCGCGCGCCTATCCGGCATCGATCACCACGGCGTCCTTGGCGTCCCAGCCGATGCTCACTCGCGCGCCCGGCGCGAGCCGCGCCGCCTCTACGCTCGGTATCGTCGCGGCGAGATGGACCGGCCCGACGCGGAGGCGACACTCGCTGTTGGCGCCGAGATAGATCACGTCCTCGATCTCGGCGGAAAAGCGGTTCTCGGCCGCGACCTCGCCGGCGCTGACGCGGAGCGATTCCGGCCGCAGGATGAGGCTGAGCGTGCGCGCAGCTGACGCCGCGGCGAACGCATCCGGCAGCCAGACCACGAGCCCGTCCGCAGCGGTCCCGCGCCGACGTCCACCCACGGTCTCGATCGCGCTCAAGGGTAGCTCGTTGATCGGGCCGACGAAGTTCGCGACGAAGCGGTTCGCGGGCGCGTGATATATCTCGCTCGCTCGTCCGACCTGCACGATCCTGCCGCCCTGCATGACCGCCATCCGGTCGGACATGGTGAAGGCCTCGGCGATGTCGTGGGTCACCAGCACAGTCGTGATCCCGGTGCGGCGTTGCAGGTCGCGGATCTCGACCCGCATCTCGTCGCGGAGCCGCGCATCGAGATTGCTCAGGGGCTCGTCGAAGAGCAGCAGGTCGGGCCGCACCACGAGCGCGCGCGCCACCGCCACCCGCTGCTGCTGGCCGCCGGAGAGCTGCGCCGGCAGCCGCTCCGCCAGCGCCTCGAGCTTCACCAGCGCCAGCGCCTCGCCGACGCGTGCACGGATCTCCGCGCGGGGAACGCGCCGGCTCCGCAGCCCGAAGGCGACGTTGTCGAACACGCTTAGATGCGGAAACAGCGCGTAGTTCTGGAACACCATCGCGAGGTTGCGCGTGTGCATGGGTGCCCTCGTGATGTCGCGGCCGTTGAGGAGGACGCGACCGGCGCTCACGGGATGGATCCCCGCGATCAGGCGCAGGAGCGTGGTCTTGCCGCAGCCCGAGGGTCCCAGCAACGTGAAGAATTCGCCGTTCTCGACCTTGAGGCTGACGCCGTCGACCGCATGGACGGTGCCGAAGGTTTTCGCGACGCCCACCACCTCGAGCGACAAGGTTCGGCCTCTGGGGTTCCCTCGCGCGGGGCGAGGCGGCTACTTGTTCTGAACCTCACGCTGCAGGCGATCGGACCAGGATTGGCGGTTCTTGAGCACGGTGCCGTAGTCGATCTCGACGAGCTGAGCGAGCTTGTCCTTGCTCGGGAGCTTCGCCGCCGCAGCGTCCGAGAGCTTCACCTCGCGGTTCATCACGGTCTGGCCGTAGGTCTCCGCGCGGTAGGACTGCACCTCCTCGCTGATCCACCAATTGACGAACGCGCGGGCGCCCTCAGGGTTGGGGCCGCCCTTCATGACGCCCATGGCGGTAGGGCTCATGTAGACGGGCGAGGGCACGACATAGGCAACCGGCAGCTTGCGCGAGATCATGTCGAGCGCGCCGGCGATGCCATGGATCGCGAGCGAGGCGGTTTCATCCGCGAGGAACTGCGACATCTTGGCGAATGTGTCGCTCCAGTCGACCACGCCGGGGCCGATCTTCTTCATCACGTCGAAGCCGGGCTCGATGTTTTTCTCGCCGCCGCCGTGGGCGCGAGCGAGGATGATCAGCGTATAGAGCGCGTAGACCGAGGACGCCGGCGGAATCAGCAGCTGTCCCTGCATCTCCGGCCGCTCGAGGTCGGTCCATTGTGAGGGCGGCGCCCAGCCTTTGCGCGCGAAGACGTCCTTGTTGTAGATCAAACAGAAGATATCGCCGTACGGTTCGACGCCAATGATCTGTCCGCTCTCGGGATCCTTGATCACGCCGGGGTCGTAGAGCTTCGCGAGGTTTGGTACGTTCGCCTTGTCGATGGGCGCGAAGATGCCTTGCTCGATGCCGCCGAGCCACGGCAGCAGGTCCGATTGCACGACGTCGACCTGCGGCTTCGACTTCTGCGCGATCGCCGTCGCCATGATCTCGACGCCGGTCGCCTTGGGCACCAGCACGACCTCGTAGCCGGTCGCCGCCGCGAACTTCTTCGACCAGCCGTCGCGCTCCAGCATCGCCTGGATGGTGCCACCCCAGGTCAGCAGGTAGACCGTCTTCTCCGCCGCACGCACGATGCGCGGCGCCAGCACCGCGGTCGCAGCGCCGGCGATCAGCTTCGCCGCGGCCCTCCGAGTCCAAAGCGTCCTCGATGGCATCATCACGCTGCGGCCCATCTGCCCCTCCTCCGGTCGCCCCATCGGCTGCTGCGGAAAATCTTAACCCGGTCGCCCGCCGCGGTGGAGCACAATTTCCAGGAGCGCTTGCGCGGCATCCGGCGCTCACTGAGAATGACCCGCATCTCTCGGCGACAGGATCGGCGGTCGGAATGAAAATCACGGACTTGCGGACCTTCGTCGTGGGCAACCCGCCGCCGCGCCTCGGCGGGCGCTATTTCATTTTTCTAAAACTCGTCACGGACGGCGGGATCGAGGGCGTGGGCGAGGTCTATAACGCGACCTTCTCGCCCGGGACCATCGTCGCGATGATCAAGGACGTGTTCGAGCACCACGTGCTCGGCGCCGATCCGTTCCGCATCGAGACCATGTGGCGCACGGTCTACAGCCGCGGCTACTCCATGCGACCGGACATCTCGCTGATGGGCGTGCTCAGCGGCATCGAGATGGCGTGCTGGGACATCGCGGGGAAGGCGCTCGGGAAGCCGGTCTACGAGCTCCTCGGCGGCAAGGTGCACGAGCGGCTGCGCACCTACACCTATCTCTATCCGACGGCGGAGGAGGGCGACGTCCACAGCGATGCCGCGGTCTATCGCGACCCCGACCTCGCCGCGACCCGAGCCGCCGAGTATGCCGCCATGGGTTTCACAGCCGTGAAGTTCGATCCAGTCGGCGGCTACTCCAATTTCGATCCGCGCCAGCCCAGCCTCGAGCGGATGGATCTCTCCGAGGCCTTCTGCCGGAAGATCCGCGAGGCCGTGGGCTCGAAATGCGATCTCCTGTTCGGGACCCACGGACAGTTCACGGCCTCTGGCGCGATCCGCCTGGCGCGCCGGCTCGAGCGCTACGATCCCCTCTGGTTCGAGGAGCCGACGCCGCCGGAGATGCCCGAGGAGATGGCGCGCGTCGCGCGGCAGACCGCGATCCCGATCGCGACCGGTGAGCGCCTCACCACGAAATACGAGTTCTCGCGCGTGCTCGAGCTGCAGGCGGCCTCGATCCTGCAGATGGCCTTGGGCCGAGTCGGCGGCCTGCTCGAGGCGAAGAAGATCGCCGGCATGGCGGAGGCACATTACGCGCAGATCGCGCCGCACCTCTATTGCGGGCCGATCGAGGGCGCCGCCAACATCCAGATCAGCGCCTGCAGCCCGAATTTCCTGATCCTCGAGAGCCTGCAGACCTGGAGCGGCTTCCACGCGAAGATCCTGAAGAAGCCGATCCGATGGGAGGCGGGCTACGTGATCCCGCCGGCCGAGCCGGGCCTCGGTGTCGAGCTCGACGAGGAGGTGGCCCGGAGCCATCCCTATACGGGGGCCGATCTGCATCTGCTGATGACGCCCGGGCCCATCAATCCGTAACGTCTGGTGGAACGGGGAGAGATCGCGTGCGCTATGGATTCATCGGGCTCGGCAACCTCGGCGCTCATCTCGCTGGGAGCCTCAGGCGGAACGGCTTCGCGCTCACGGTCCACGACCTGAGCCGGGCGGCGGCGGAACCGCTGCTCGCCGTGGGCGCGCATTGGGCGGACTCGGCGCAAGCCTGCGCCGAGGCGTCGGACGCAGTGATCACCTGCCTGCCGTCGCCCGCGGCCTCGCGCGCCGTGCTGACGGGCGAGCGCGGAGTCCTCGCGGGGCTGAGGCGCCGCGGCGCCTGGATCGAGATGAGCACCAACGACCGCCACGAGATCGAGGCGATCGCCGCGCTGGCGGCGGAACGAGGCATCGCCACGCTCGAGGCACCGGTCACCGGCGGCGTCCACCGGGCGGCCTCCGGCGACATCACAGTGCTGGTGGGCGGCGATGCCGAGGTCTTCCAGGCGCATCTCCCGGCGCTTCAGGCCATGGGCGGCCAGGTCTTCCACATGGGACCGCTCGGCAAGGCCTCGGTGATCAAGGTGATCACCAACATGCTGGCGTTCATTCACCTGGTCGCCGCGGGCGAGGCGCTGATGTTGGCGAAGCGCGGCGGGATCGATCTCGCCCAGGCCTTCCACGCGATCAAGGCCAGCTCCGGCAACAGCTTCGTCCACGAGACGGAGAGCCAGCTGATCCTGAACGGCAGCTACAATATCGGCTTCACCATGGAACTCGCCTGCAAGGACCTGGGTCTTGCCTATCAGCTTGGCCGCGAGCTCGGCGTGCCGCTGGAACTCGCGGGATTGACCGAGCAGATCTTCCGCCGTGGCGAGGCCCGCTACGGCAGCAGCGCCTGGTCGACCCGCATCGTGCAGTTGCTGGAGGAGGCGGTCGGCACTGACCTCCGCGCACCTGGCTTTCCTGCGGTGCTCGAGCCCGGTTGACCGAGGCGCAGGCTCGCGTCTGGAAACGGAGGATGCGATGGCTCAGACGGACGTCCTGATCGCCGGCGCGGGGCCGACGGGGCTCGTCCTGGCGCTTTGGCTTGCGAAGCAGGGCGTCAGGGTCCGGATCGTCGACAAGGCCGCCCAGCCCGGCACGACCTCGCGGGCGCTCGCGGTACAGGCCCGCACGCTCGAGCTCTACCGCCAGCTCGATCTCACCGAGGCCGTGTTGCGGGACGGCCACAAGGTGCCGGCGGTCAATCTCTGGGCGCGCGGCGAGCGTGCGGCGCGCCTGCCGCTCGAGCAGGTCGGGGCCGGTCTCACGGCATATCCGTTCCTGCAGATCTACCAACAGGACCGGCACGAGCGGTTGCTGATCGAGCGGCTCGCCGCCCTCGGCGTCGCGGTCGAGCGTCCCGTAGAGCTGGTTGGCTTCGCCGAGGAGGGCGACCGCGTCGTGGCGCGCCTCGGCGGGCCCGACGGCCAGGAGGGCCGCTGTGTAGCCCGGTATCTCGCAGGCTGCGACGGCGCGCGCTCGACCGTCCGCGAGGTCATCGGTGCCGGCTTCCCGGGCGGTACCTATCGGCAGCTCTTCTACGTGGCCGACGTCGACGCCGGCGGTCCCGCGCTCGATGGCGAGCTGCATGTCGATCTCGACGAGGCGGATTTCCTGGGCGTGTTTCCGCTCGCCGGTGAAGGACGCGCACGGCTCATCGGCACGGTCCGCGACGAGCGCGCCGACCGCGCCGCGACGCTCAGGTTCGAGGACGTGAGCGACCGCGCGATCGCACATCTGCAGGTCCGCGTGGATCGCGTGAATTGGTTCTCGACCTACCACGTGCATCATCGCGTCGCCCAGCGGTTCCGGAAGGGGAGAGCCTTCCTGCTCGGCGATGCCGCGCACATCCACAGCCCCGTCGGCGGTCAGGGCATGAACACCGGGATCGGCGATGCGATCAATCTCGCCTGGAAGCTCGCGGCCGTGATCGCGGGACGCGCGCCCGAAGGCCTGCTCGACACCTACGAGCCCGAGCGCATCGCCTTCGCGCGACGGCTGGTGGCGACGACGGATCGCGTCTTCTCCTTCGTCACCGCCGACGGACCGATCGCCGAGGTGCTGCGCACGCGCCTGGCGCCGATGCTATTCCCGAGGGTGCTCGCCTTCGAGGCCGCCCGCGAGTTCCTGTTCCGGACGGTCTCGCAGATCACGTTGAACTATCGTGGACAGCGGCTGAGCGCGGGCTCGGCCGGCGGCATCCACGGCGGCGACCGCCTCCCGTGGGCGCGCAGCGACGGCAAGGGGAACCACGCGTCCCTGTCGTCGATCGCGTGGCAGGTGCACGTCTATGGCGTCGCTGACGCCGACCTCTTGTCCTGGTGCGCCGCTCGCCGGATGCCCCTTCGCGTGTTCGATTGGACCGCTGACTTCGAGGCGGCCGGGCTCGCGCGCGATGCGTTCTATCTGCTGAGGCCCGACACCTACGTGGCGCTCGCAGGCGCCTCGGCCGGCGCCGCCGCGGCTCTGGACGCATATTTCGCGGAGCGGGGAATCGTCATCGGCTGACGACATGCGGTCGGGCGTCTCGCCTCGAGTTCGGCGAGGCGGTATCCTTCCGGGCCTCGCGGCCGCGCGTTGGGCCGCACCGGGAGGAAACCATGAGCGCTTATGAGACTCTGGCGACGCGGCTCGACGGCGGCCACGTCATCATTCTCGACGGAGCAGTGGGAACCCAGCTCCAGGAGATGGGTGTTCCGATCTATCACACCGCCTGGGCTGCAACGGCGCTGCAGAGCCATCCCGCGACCGTACAGCTGATGCACGAGCTCTACGTTAAGGCGGGCGTCGACATCATTACCACCAACACCTACGCCTCGGCGCGGCACAATCTCGAGCCGTTGGGACTGGGCGACCTCACGGGCGAGCTCAACCGGCGCGCCGTGCTCCTGGCGCGAGCTGCCCGCGACGGCGCCGCCCGCGACCGCCCCGTGCTGATCGCCGGATCGATCTCGAACTTCGGCATGACGACCGGCGGCGAAGATCTCGCGAGCTTGCGTCAGCGCTCCCGCTTCACCGACGAGCAGTTCCAGGCCAATCTGCGCGAGCAGGCCGAGCTTCTGCTCGAGGCCGGGGTGGATTTCCTACTGGCGGAATCGACCGGTACCAATACCCATCGCAAATGGGTGAGCGATGCCTGCAAGGCGACCGGCGCGCCGTTCTGGGTCGGCTTCAAGGTGCGGCGCGAGCCCGGCGACGTTACGGTGCGCACGGGCTATCTGTCCCAGGACCGGCTCAGCGACGTGCTAGACGACGTGATGTCGCACGGCGGCTCGGTGCTGAGCATCTTTCATTCGAGCGTCGACGATACGACCGCCGCACTGGAGATCGCGCGCCAGAAATGGCGTGGACCCCTGGGTGCCTATCCCGATGCCGAACGCAAGGATTACATGTCGCCGACGCGGGACCGCACAGTCGAGAACAAGATCGCCCCCGCGCAGTTCGCCGAGCGGGCGCGCGCATGGGTGGAGTCGGGTGTGCAGATCATCGGCGGCTGCTGCGGATATGGCCTCCCTTACATCCGTCCGTTGCGGGACGCTCTGCCGAAGGCGATCGCCTCGCCCCGCGGGCGCAGTGCGTAAACGACCCGATTCCGGCGGTTGATCTAGCTCATGGCAAAGAGGCCTGAGCGGGCTGAAATGCCAGATCTCGAGACGTCCAGGGAGTCGCTTCCATGACCATCCGCACGATATTTGTGGCGCTCAGCGGTGGATCCGCGGGGCAGGGAGCGGTCGATCTCGCTTGCCGACTCGCGCGCCGGTTCGAGGCGCATGTGGAGGGCTTCCACGTCCGCGCCGACCCGACCGAGGCGGCCCTCGGCTATGGTCTGGGTGCGCCGGTGGTTGGCGATCTGATCGAGCGCACGGCCCAGGAGATCGCGCAGTCGGCCGAGTACGCCAAGCGGCACTTCGACAAGGCGATCGCCGACAACGGCCTGCCGCTCATGACGGAGCCGCCGGCGCCAAAGCCGGGCGCACCTGCGCCCGGCCCGACCGCGGCCTGGCGCGAGGAGACCGGGTTTGCCGGAGACCTGATCCCGCGTCGCGCCCGTCTCTTCAGCCTTGTCGTCCTCGGCCGGTCGGACCGAGTGGTGGACAAGCCGCACACCGACGTGCTGGAGGATACGGTCCTGCGCTGCGGGCGGCCGGTGCTGCTCGCGCCGTCATCGGCGCCCGGCCATCTCGGCGAGTCGATCGCGATCGCCTGGAACGGCTCCGCAGAGTCAGCGCGCGCCGTCGCCGGCGCGATGCCGTTCCTGCGCCGGAGCAAGACCGTCTCAGTGCTCACCATCGGTGCTGGCGACGGCGCAGACGGAGCGGGCTTGGTGCAGTCCCTCGCTTGGCACGGCGTTTCGGCGCGTCTCAAGGAGCTCGCGCCGGTCTCCGGAGTGAGCGTCGGCGCCCGCCTGCTGTCGGCCGCCCGCGACGCCGGTGCCGATATGCTGGTCATGGGCGGTTACGGCAAGGCGCCGTGGCGTGAGATGCTGCTGGGCGGCGCCACCCGACACGTGGTCGCAACCAGCCTGCTGCCGATCCTGATCTCGCACTGAGCCGGCGCGGCCGTCAGAGCTGCTTGGTCACCCGCATCAGCTCGGCTTCGTCGGGGTGCGCCGCGACCTTGAAGCCGAGCTCGGTGGCCATCTTCAGCATCGGGCCGTTCTCGCGGAGCACCTCGCCGAAGATCTCGCCGAGGCCGCGCGCCTTCGCGACCTCGAGGATCCGGCTCATCAATAGATAACCGAGACCGCGGCCCTTCATATCCGTGCGGACGGCGACCGCGTATTCCGCGCGGATGTTGTCGGGGTCGGCGGCGAAGCGGGCGACGCCCCAGATGACGCCGCGCTCCGGCGGCTCCGCGACCAGCGCCACCTCGCGGTCGTAGTCGATCTGCGTGAGCCGCGCCGCGAGCTCGTGACTGATGCCGCGCATCGAGGTGAAGAAGCGCATCCGCAGGTCCTCGGACGACTGGTGTGCGACGAGGTCCACGATGCCGGGCTCGTCCTCCGGCCGGATCGGCCTGAGATGGACGGCGGTGCCGTCCGGCAGGGTTGCTTCGCTCTCGAGCTCCTTCGGATAGGGTCGAATCGCGAACCGGTCGGCCTTGCTCGCTTGCGCGCGGAGCCGAGCGTCGAGCCCCAACACGCCGTGCTCGTCGGCGAGCAGCGGGTTGATGTCGAGCTCGGCCACGCTCGGCTGGTCGGCCACCAGCTGGGCGAGCCGGATCAGCACGTCGGCGACTGCGTCGATATTCACCGGCGGCTGATTGCGGTAGCCCTGCATCAGCCGATAGATCCGGGTCCGCGCGATCTGCGCCCGTGCGAGCGCCATATTGAGCGGCGGCAGCTCTAGCGTGCTGTCGTTGAGCACTTCCACCGCCGTGCCGCCTTGGCCGAACAGGATCACGGGACCGAACAGCGGATCGTCGACCACGCCGGCGATCAGCTCCAGCGCGCCGGGACGCTGGATCATCTCCTGCACGACAAAACCGTCGAGACGCGCGTCGGGCCGCGCCGCATTGATCTTGGCGAGCATGGCCTCGGCCTCGTGCCGGACCCGGTCGGCATTGCCGAGATTGAGGGCGACGCCGCCGATGTCGCTCTTGTGGCGGATGTCGCGGGAGCGGATCTTGAGCGCCACCGGCTTCCCGAGTTTGCGCGCGATCTCCGCCGCGGCCGCCGCGTCGGGTGCCGTGTAGGTTCCGATCAGCGGAATGCCGTAGGCGACCAGCACCGCCGCGACTTCATCCGGCTCGAGCCATTCCCGGCCCGCCTCGAGCGCGCCCGCCAGCGCGCGCTCGGCGGCGGCCGCATTGGGCTCGAAGCTTTCGGGGCGGGACGGCGGTGTCTCCAGCAGGAGTTGCTGGTTGCGGCGGTACTGGACGCGGTGCATGAAGCCGCGGATGGCGCGGTCGGGCGTGTCGTAGGTCGCGACATGCGCCTCGGAGAACAGCTTGCGGGCGGGCGCCGCCGAGTGCTCGCCAATCCAGTTCGTCAGCACGTTGCGCCCCATCAGGCGCGGCGCCGCCGCGTGAATCGTGTCGATCACCACCTGCGCGCAGTCGCTCGGCGATTGCATGGCGGTCGGGCAGTTGATGACGAGGACGGCGTCGATGTCGCGGTCCTCCAGCAGCGCCTCGAGTGCCGCCCTGTAGCGTTGCGGGTCGGCGTCGCCCACGATGTCCACTGGATTTCCGTGGCTCCAGGTGCGCGGCAGAACCTCGTCGAGCCGCGCAAGCGTCGCCGGCGACAGCTTCGCGAGCGTGCCACCCACGCCGATCAGCATGTCGGTCGCGAGCACGCCGGGGCCGCCGCCATTGGTGAGGATCGCAAGCCTGTCGCCGTTCTGGGCATGGGTCGACGACAGCGTCTCCACGGCGTCGAAAAGCTCGCCCATGTCGCGCACGCGCAGCATGCCGGCGCGGCGGAACGCGGCGTCATAGACGCGGTCGGAGCCCGCGAGCGCTCCGGTGTGAGACGCAGCGGCGCGTGCGCCTTCGGCGTATCGGCCCACCTTGACGACCAGGACGGGCTTGCGGCGCGATGCGGCGCGCGCGGCCGACATGAACTTGCGCGCGGAGGTCAAGCCCTCGACATAGAGCAGGATCGCACGGGTCCGCGCGTCGTCTCCGAGATAGTCGAGCATGTCGCCGAAATCGACGTCGGCCATGTCTCCGAGCGAGACCACGTGCGAGAAGCCGATGCCGCGCGGCTCGGCCCAATCCAGCATTGCTGTCACGATGGCGCCCGATTGGCTGAGGAAAGCGAGACCGCCGACTTTCGGCGCCAGATGGGCGAAGCTCGCGTTGAGATGGGCGCCGGGCGCCATCAGCCCCACGCTGTTCGGCCCGACGATGCGGAGCAGGTGCGGCCGCGCGGCATCGAGGATCCGCTGCTGGAGCTGCTTGCCCTCGGCGCCGAGCTCGCCGAAACCGGCGGTGATCACCACCGCGCCGCGAGTACCCTTGGCGGCGAGCTCGGCGATGAGGGCGGGCACCACCGCGGGCGGCGTCGCGATCACCGCGAGGTCCGGCGCGGCGGGCAGGCTTGCCACGTCCGGATAGACGGGCATGCCCGCGATCTCGGTGTAGTGCGGGTTCACCAACATCAGGCGGCCGGCGAAGCCCGCATCCTGCAGATTCTTGAGCAGCATCGCGCCCACGGTGTGCGGCTTGGACGTGGCGCCGACGAAGACGATCGCGCGTGGCTTGAAGATCTTGTCGAGGTTGCGGACCGACATGACGCGAATTCTCTCGGGCAGACGTTTCAATACGGTTTCGCGAGAGGGTGCCCGCGTGGTCGTCGGAAGGACCGTACCCAGCCCGCCGACGCGTCGCCGCGCGGGTCCGCGCTACGCAACAGTCGCCATTCGCGACCCGCGGTGTCTTGCCGCCGAACTCGCGTGCAGCCGGGACGCCGATCTCCCGTCCGGATCTCGGCGCGCGAGCCCCCTAGAACGCGAAGGTGCTGTAGAGGTAGAGCGTGTTGTTCTGGCTTGCGTTGCGGCCGGCTCCGTCGAAGTTCGTGGTTCCGCCGTTGAAGTGGTTGAACAGCGTATATTGCAGGCCGAAGCGAACGTTCAGCCATGGCCACCAGCTTGGGCCGCCGTTACTGAACGGCAGGTAGTTCGCCTCGAAGATCCAGCCGTCGGAATTCGGGCTGCCGTTGTTGGACGGCAAGCCGCCGAACAGCAGCGGATCCTGCGTGCCGCTGATGTTGAAGTACGACACGTTGATTCCGTAGACGTGATTATAGAAATAGCTCGCCTTCGCCTGGAACGTGTCGAGATGCTCGTGCGTACTCGATGACCCCCCGAGCGCGGACGTCGCATGCAGGTTGTCGAACTCGTGGATGTAGCTGAGCTGGACCCCGACGCTGTGCGGGTTCTCGTTGAACTGATACTGCGCGTCGAAGCCGACGTCCGTGATCTTGTCGGTGCCGAAGTTGGTTATGCGTCCGGGATTCACTTCCGCATACATGCCGAAGGTGCCAAGCTCGAGAGAGTGCGGACCCCAGCTCGGCTCGAGTGCGAGGCGCCAATAAGGTGCGATGCCGTCGAAGCTGCTGGTACCCGTCGAGGGCACGCCGAGCGCGCGCTCGGTGCTGATCGAGAGGGTCCGGTAGCCCGAGATCTCGGCATAGACCATGTGGTTCCACCAGAGATAGCCGCCGAGCCCCAGGACCTGTTGGCCGAAGCCGCCTTCGATCATGGCGGCGGCGCCGGGGAAGGGTGCGAGCCCCGAGCTGAAGAATGGGAACCGCCAGGCCGGCGTCGTGTTCCAGACGTCCTGGACCGAGGGGTTGTTGTTGAGCGTGAACCCATAGGTGAGGTCCTGGCCGAAGAGCTCGGTCTGCCGCGCTAGGCGGACGTCGAGGTTGTCCCAGGTGAACTGGCGGGCGACGCCGTCATAGGTGCCCTGGATGAAGGCGCCCAGGCCCTGCTCCTGCCAGATCGCGCCGCCGTAGAATAGGCTCGCCTGGTCGAGCTCGAAGTTGTTGTTGGGACCGAAGTGCTGGTTGGCGCCGGGCTGTCCGGCCTCCGTATGCGTGAAGCCGCCCTGGATCATCACGGCGAGAGGCGGGATCCACGTTTCCTGGCCGCCGCCCTGGACATAACCGTTGAGCTTGAACTCCCGGCCAAGCGGCGTGAGCTCAGGCAGGCCGGCGTGGCACATGGCGCAGGTCTGGCCGGTTTGTCGTGCGTAGCTCGGCAAGGCCTGGGCTTGGTCGGCGAGGCCGACGATTGCGAGCATGAGCGCGGCCAAGCCGAGGCTCATGATCGCTTGATAACCGCCCCGAGCAGCATCGAAGGTGCGTGACATGGAATCCCCCTCCGTTAACTCTTGGTCCCCTAGTTCGGCATTCGTCGGGATGCGATCCAACCGTTAAGCCAACCGACCCCGTCACCGCCTTGATCTAAATCAGAAGTCTCGCGTGTCGATGCGTCCATTGCAAAAAACTTACCTGTGATCCGTGAATATGGCGCAGTCTCTCCGCGGCATCGGAGCGCGGGCAGGCTGCGTGCTAGATCGGCCTCATTCGCGCCGATATGATTTGCGGCTTCGCCCGCGCCCAGCTCGTTCACGGGGCGAATCCCGAGGCGGTGGAGGAAATGCCATGAAATACAATGTCTTGGCGACATCGGTGCTCATTCTGCTGGCCGCGACGACCGGCTCCCTGGGCCAAGCGTCGGCGCAGACCGCGCCGCGCGCCCACGAGATCCCGCAGTCCTTCGTGGTCGCTCACCAGGAGACCCTCGCCGAGCTTACGGCGATCGGAAAGCGGCGCACGCACACTGGATCGATCGCACGGGAAGCGATTTCCGCCGTCAAAAGGCATTTTGAGCGGGAGGAGGAATACATCCTGCCGCCCCTGACGCTCGCCCCCGCCATCGCGCTGGGCAAAGTGACGCCCGACATGAAGTGGGCGATCGCGATGGCCGACCGCATCAAGGCTGATCGCGAGACGATATTCACGGAGCATACGGTAATCACCGGCTGGATGAACGAGCTGGCTGCCGCTGCAGAGCGCGCGCATGAGGCGGACGTCATCGCCTTCGCGCGTGCGGCGGTCGCGGATGCCCTCAACGACACGGAAGTGAACGAGCCGATGGCGATCGTGATCGGCGAATACCTGCGCGCCAAGCTTGGACCGTAAGGAGATATTTGTGCCCGCCCCGATCCCTTTCATCTCGATTCGGAGCTCTACTATGGCTCGATGCCTCGCCGCGCTCGCCGTCGCCGCCGCAATCGGTATGCTGGCGGCGCTTCCCGCTCAAGCCCAGAACGCCGACGCGGGACAGAAGGCGTTCAAGCAGCAATGCGGCCTCTGCCACGATACCGCCGCGGGAAAGAACCGCGTCGGACCGTCTCTGTTCGGCGTGGTTGGCCGGAAAGCCGGCAGCGTCGAGGGTTTCCATTACTCGGATGCCAACAAGAACTCGGGCCTCACCTGGGACGAGGCGACGCTCGACAAATATCTTGCCGATCCCCGCGGCGTGGTTCCCGGCACCACCATGACCTACGCCGGCGTGAAGAACGACCAGCAACGTCACGACATTGTGAGTTACCTCGCAACGCTCCATTGAGCGTGGGCGAGGCTGTCGAGTCTCAGCGAGACTCCGCCCCGACGCAACGAAGTCCCGCGAGCTAGGCCTGTGGCTTGGCCTCGCTCGCCTGCTCGATCCTTCCGAACAGGCTCTCGCGAATCGGGCCGATGCCCGCGAAACCTAGGATGCTGCGCTCGAGGCTCTTGAGGCCGTGGACGCCGAGAAGAATGCCGCCATCGATCACCAAGAGGTCGATGACGTGCGCGCCGCGGGTCGATGCGAGGTCGGCGGCGTGAAGAATGCCCCGCTCGCGGTCGCGCCTGGCTCGAGCATCGGCAGGATTTCCTTGAAGGACATGGTTCGCTCCGACGCTCTGGGTTTGGATCGAGGCTGCCGGCACGCTATAGAAGAGTGTTCGATACTGCCTTGACCTGCCTCAAGGAGCCGACCGCCTGGATGGGCGAGGGTGCTCCCGAGCGATACCGTCACACGACCCGGAGCTCTCTCGTGAAGATCAGTCTGGTATTCCCCGTCACCGCCGTCGCGCTTTTGCTCGCGGGCCCGAGCCCGGCCCTATCGGCGAATGGCAATGCCGAGGCCGGAAAGCGTCTGGCTCAACAATGGTGCTCGAGCTGCCATCAGGTCGAGCCAACGGCGGCAGCCAGGGATACGGCACCGCCCTTCGCCTCGCTGGGCGTCCAGAAAGGAAAGGATCCCGGCTGGATACGGGCGTGGCTCGCCAATCCACACCCCCCAATGCAGGACATCGCTCTCTCGCGGCAACAGATCGACGACGTCGTCGCTTATCTGCAGAGCCTGGCGCCCGCGCAGTAGCGGCCGCAGCTGGTCACCCGCAGAGATCCTGTACCGCGCGTTCGACGGCGGCCGCGGAGACGGGCTTGCGCAAGGCCGCCATCGTGCGTCCGTGCTTTGCCGGGACTTCCGCACCCACTGCGAGGCCGAGCACCACGATGGGCACCGAGTCGAGGCTTTCATTTGATCGAAGCCAGGCTATGGTCTCGCCGGCCGACGCATCCCGGAGTTGAGCGTCCATCAAGATCAGGTCCGGCGTCCGGCGTCTCGCGGCGACCACCGCGGCGACGCCGCTCTCGACTTGCTCGATGTCGAACCCCATGCGCTCCAGGGTTTCCCGACAAATGCGACCGGATGCAGGATCGGGATCCACTACGAGAGCGAGCCGACTGGGAGAGCATCGGCGAGCCGCCAGCCGCGGCTCGGCTTCGGCCGAAGCGCCGGCGCTCGCACCGGCACAGCTGGCAGTACCGCTTGACATCTCCGGCTCACGAATCCAGATCGGTTCCGCCAGCGGCCAAATGATCCAGCTGATCGCGATCGCGGATCACGACGCGGCCGTGAGTTGGAAGATCGATCAGCTCGTTGCGCCGCAACTGAGTGAGCGTGCGGCAGACGGTCTCGACTGTGAGGCCGAGGTAGTCGGCGATGTCGTTGCGCCCCATCGGGACACTGATGTCGTCGGTGCCTTGCTGGTCTGCCAACAGGAGCAGAAAGCTCGCGACCCGCTCCGCCGCGGTCTTGCGGCCGAGCAGCAGCATCTGATCCTGTGCCACCTGCAGCTCGTGAGAGGTCACGGTCAGAATGCGGCGCGCAAATCCCGGCACGGTGTCGATCAGCCGCTCAAAGGCCGATCTGCGATAGCGGCAAAGGCTTACGTCGGTGATGGCCTCCGCTGTGTAGACCCAGGTGCCTTCCGGCGCGAGTCCGACGAGATGGCCGGCGGAGAGGAAGCCGGTCACTTGACGCCGACCGTCGGGTAGGAGCTTGTGCAGGCGGAGCGTCCCGCTGACCACCTCGAAGACGCTGTCCGCCGCGTCGCCCTCCCAGAAGATCGTCTCTCCGGCGGCCTTCTTTTGGAGCGAGCTGACGGCCATTATGTTGCTGGCGGCTTCACGTCCGAGTCCGCGGCAGATCGCGAGCGCCCTGAAATCGCCGTTCGGCGTGGTGCTGGAGGCTGCGTGCGCAAGCATGATCGTCTCCCGTGCTGGTGTCCGGTAGACGGTTTAAGGCGTGACCGTCGCGACTTGATGCCCGCTCATGAGGCTTTTGCTATCTTTCGGAGACGATGTGTGACGGTTTGTGACAGACTAGGCGTGTAGCCTCCCGGCCCCGAAGCGTCCCATGGGCGAAGCCCTGCACATTCTCGTCGTCGATGACGACCCGCGCATCCGCACCATGCTCCGGCGGTACCTGACGGAGGAGAGATTCCGGGTAACCGAGGCCGCGGATGGCGCAGCGATGCGCGCGGTCCTCGACGCCGCGCGGGTCGACTTGGTGCTGCTCGATCTGATGATGCCGGGCGAGGACGGGCTCACCCTCGCGCGTCAGGTGCGGCAGCGATCTGACATTCCCATCATCATGCTGACGGGCAAGGGCGACCTCATCGACCGGGTCGCCGGGCTCGAGGCGGGTGCCGACGACTACATCGCCAAGCCCTTCCACCTGCGCGAGGTGCTGGCACGGATCCGCACCGTGTTGCGCCGGGGCCGCGGATCGACCGAGCCGGCCGCCGCCACAGAGGCGCGAGAGACGCTGGTGTTTCAGGGCTGGTGCCTCGACTTGGTGCGCCGCGAGCTCAGGCGCCCCAGCGGTGAGCTGGTGGCGCTCACCACCGGCGAGTTCGAGCTGCTGCGCGTGTTCGCCGCGCATCCGAACCGCGTGCTGGCGCGCGACCAGCTGATGACCCTGGTCAAGGGCCAGGAATGGGCGGTCTACGATCGTGCGGTCGATGCCCAGGTCGTGCGGCTGCGCCGGAAGATCGAGACGGATCCGGCCAATCCCACGCTGATCAAGACCGTGCGCGGCGCGGGCTACGTATTCGCGACGCCCGTGTCCAAGGCATAGCGCTAGCGGACGTCGTCAAGGAGCTCTCGGAGCTTTGCCTGCAGCTCCGCGACGCTGTGCGGCTTGGCGAGCCAGGCGGCATTGGACGTGGGCATCCCGCGGCCGATCACGGCGGGCTCCGCATAGCCGGAGGTGAGGAGCACTCGGAGACCCGGGCGTCGCGCGACCGCTTCGCGGGCGAGGTCGATCCCCGTAATGCCGCCGGCCATGACGACGTCGGTGAACAGCAGGTCGATCGAGTCACCTCGCTCCAGGACCCCGAGGGCCGCGGGTCCGCTGTCGGCCTCGATCACGGCGTAGCCGAGCTCCTTCAGCCGACGGACCGACACCCGCCGGACCCTGGGATCGTCCTCGACCACGAGGATGGTCTCGCCGCTCTTGCCCCGCGCGGGCGGCACGCCCCCGTGGCGGGTGGCCTGAACCATCTCGCTCTCCCGTACGGGCAGATAGATGCGCACGCTGGTCCCGAGCCCGACCTCGCTATAGAGCTGCACATGGCCGCCCGACTGCTTGACGAAGCCGTAGACCATGCTCAGCCCGAGGCCAGTACCGGCGCTGGGCCCCTTGGTGGTGAAGAATGGATCGAAGGCGCGGCGTCGGACCTCCGCCGGCATACCGACGCCGGTGTCGGTCACCGCGAGCGTCACGTAGTCGCCGGGCACTGCCTCGGTGTGCGCCTCGACGTAGTCCGCGTCGATCTCGGCGCGACCCGTCGAGATGATCAGCTGGCCGCCCTTCGGCATGGCGTCGCGCGCGTTGATGGCGAGATTCAGCAGCGCATTCTCGACTTGGCCCGGGTCCACCACCGTGGGCGGCAGACTGGAGGCGAGGCGCGTCTCGATCTGGATATGCTCGCCGAGGCTCCGGCGCAGGAGATCGCTCATGCCGCGGACGAGCTTGTTAAGGTCCGTGGGCTTGGGATCGAGGGGTTGGCGCCGGCCGAAGGCGAGCAGGCGGCTCGCCAGCTGCGCACCCAGCCCGGCGGCGTCCTGCGCCTCCTTGATCAGCTCCTGTTGCGCCGCGTCCTCGATCCGGCTCTCGAGCATCTCGAGATTGCCGGCAATCACGGTGAGGATATTGTTGAAGTCGTGGGCGAGGCCACCGGTGAGTTGACCGACGGCCTCCATCTTCTGCGCCTGGCGGAGGTCCTCCTCCATGCGAGCTCGCGCAGTGAGATCACGGATGAACCCCGTGAAGATGTGCGTGCCGGCGAGCTTGACCTCGCCTACCGCGAGCTCGATCGGAAAGACGGTGCCATCCTTTCGTCGCGCCTCGACCTCTCGGCCGATCCCGATGATGTGCTTCTCGCCGGTGTCCAGATATCGCCTGAGATAGCCGTCGTGCCTCTCGCGGTAAGGCGACGGCATCAGCATGTTGACGTTGCGGCCGATCACCTCGCCGGCGGAATAGCCGAAGAGCTTCTCGGCGGCGATGCTGAAGGACTGCACGCTGCCCTGCTCATCGATCGTGATGATGGCATCGGGCGCCGTCTCGAGGACGGAGCGGAGCCGCGCCTCGCGCTCCTCGACCATCGACTGGGCGCGCTTCGCCGCCGTCACGTCCCAGTTGACCATCAGGACGGACATCGGATTTCCGGCGGCATCGCGATGGAGCGCCCATTGCGATGCCACCACCAGGCGATGGCCGTCTCGATGCCGTTGTACGAGCTCACCGCGCCACTCGCCAGTGCGCAGCAGCTCGGCCTCTATCTGGGATTTCGGCATCGGGAACACGGTCGAGAGCAATTCATGCGCCACTCGGCCGATCGCCTCCTCGGCCGACCAGCCGTAGAGCGCGCGAAGCCCCTGACCCCAGAACAGGATCTTGCCGTCGAGCGTGCGCACGATCACTGGGGCCAGGTTGAGGGCGTGGGAGAGCTCTTCGGAGCGCTCCGATTCCTTCCGCAGCTGCTCGACCGCAAGCTTTTGCGTGGTGATGTCGTGGGCGATCTTCAAGGCGCCGAGAATGCGTCCCTGACGGTCCCGAATCGGCGACACCACGAGCACGACATGGACGAATGTTCCGTCTTTTCGCCTCTGCTCGGTTTCGAAACGCTCGACATGCTCGCCGTGCCGGATGCGCCGGAGGATCTCCTTCATTTCCTCGGCGCGGCCGGGAGCGGTGATCTGGTCGATGGACCGGCCGATCATCTCGGCCGCCGGGTATCCGAAGATTCGCTCCGCGTTCGCGTTCCAGCTGGTGACGATGCCGTCGAGTGTCTGGCCGACGACGGCGGCATCGGAGGACTCGATGATCGCGGCAAGGAATCGCGCATCGAGCTCGCGAGCGCCGGATAGGTCAATGCCGCGTTTGCGGCCGCGCCGCTTCTTCCCTCGTTCCCGGCGCTCAGCGATCCTGCCGTCGCCGACCTTCGGGGCGGATTTCGCCGCGCCTTTCCGGCGCGCTATCGCGGGCCGTCGAGTCTGCCGCCTGGATGTGCCGCTCTTTCCCTTCATGAGCCCACGTCCTTGCAGAAGAGACCGCCGATACCGATACCATCGAGTCTTTCCGCACTATAGCAAGCTTCCGGATTCACCAAGAGAACTCGGATCTCGCTAGTGAACCCGAGGAGCCTCGATCGCCTTCGAGACTACGGCCGCCGTGTCCACGAGGCCGAGTGACCGGAGCTGACTTGTCAGGCTGGATTGGGTCTTGTAGAGCCGGATGTCGATTCTGGAGCAGCCGAGCTCGCGCGCCTTCGCCTCGGCGGCCGCAAGCAGTCTTTGTGCGAAGATCCGTGAGTTCGCGAGATCCACGGCGGTGAAAAATTGCACGCTCATGGTTCGGGCGCCCTGCACGTGCAGGTCGGTGCGATAGGCGAACATGGCGCAGAAATACTCCCGTGCGTCCTGCATCCCCACGATCCCCGATGGAGTGGCAGCTCTCTCGCCGGTGAATGACTGGATGAAGTTTCGCCAGTGCTCCAGCCCGATCCCGGGCCAGGTGACCTGGGCAAGCGGAAGGGTCGGTGCTGCCTGATCCCCGGAGAGATCCACGACACTGAAAAAGGCCAACCCCTCGCTCATGTGCCGTCGTCACTCGACGAGGTTGCACCGCCGGTCAGGCTGCTGCGGGCATCCGCGGCGCATTCCTCGAGCTGACGTTTGACGTCGCGGCTGCTGATCGGATAGCCGCGGTCTCGCATATCCTTGCAGACCTTCCTCACGAGCGACTGATCGTCGCTCCGCTGTCCGATCTCCAGCAGGCCGAGGACATATTCGGCTGCGACATCGCCCATCATGCCCATGCGCTCGGTCGCCCACAGGCCCAGCAGCTTGTTGCGGCGAGCAGTGATCTCGGAGACGGCGTCCGGCTTCCTGCTGGCGGCGCGACCCGGGACTGTCGACATGTAGGTCCCTTTTTATGTCGGCGAAAAGTGGAAATCGGCGGTGGGCCGAGCCCACCGCCGTCCGAATTTACCTACGCGGCTTTGACCTCGATTTTTTTCGTCTGCGCCTGGGCTTCGGAAGTCTTCGGCAAGGTCACCGTCAGCACGCCGTTGCTGAACTCGGCGGCCACTTTGTCGCGCGCCACGCTGTCCGGCAGATAGAAGCTCCGCTGGAAGGCTCCGTAGCTGCGCTCCGAGAGGTAGCGGTTCTTGCTCTTCTCCTCGCGCTCCTGCTTCTTCTCGCCCTTGAGCACGACCAGGTCGCCGGTGACGGTGACGTCGATGTCCTTCTCGGTCATGCCGGGAAGCTCGGCCGTGATCTTGAACGCCTTCTCGTCCTCGGAGACGTCGACCGCCGGGAGAGTCATGCCGGGGAGTGTCTCGTCGCGCCAGAGCGGCTCGACGTCGAACAGCCTGCGCATCGAGGGGAATCCCAAGAAGCCTCCGGAGAATCGGTCGAACAGGCGATCCATCTCGGTGCGAAACGCCTGCCAAGGATCCGGGCCCACAGTCCGGGGCGTCGATGCCTGTTTTACCGGTACGGGAGTGGTTGCCATGGTGGTTCTCCTTCCTGTCTTGAAAAGGGGGCAAAGCCTACGCACGACGGCAAGCCCCCAGCAGCGGGAAACATGCACCCGCGCGCACGATGGCTCCTTGATCTAACTCAATTCGGTGTCGGGGCCGGATCGGCCGTGATCTCTGCGGCCCACCCCGCCGTTGATCCAGGTCAAGGCGCGAAAACGCATGGAACGCTATCGAGCGGCGGAAGATGGCTCATACGGCATACCTGATTGAGATCCAGGCGATGTCGGGGATCGGTGTCGCCGCCTCGCTGTTCACCGTCGGTCTTGCCGGGAGCATGGCCCATTGCGCGGCGATGTGTGGCCCGTTCGTGCTCGCCCAGGTGCCGGTCGCCGACGGGACGACCGGACCGATGGCGCTGATCCGTGGTGCGCGCGTTCCCTACCACCTCGGACGGGCCACCACCTATACGGTCCTGGGCGCCATCGCCGGCGGCTTCGGCAGTGGACTGGCGCGGCTCTCGTCCCATGGACCCTCGGTGATCAGCGGGTTTCTCGTCGTCGGTGCGGCGCTTTTCCTGGCACAGGCGCTCAAGGGCTTGGGACTTCTGCCGGCCGCGACCGGCGCGGGGGCCGCGAGTTCGTCAGCCGGGGCAGCGCTTGCGCGGCTCGCGCGACCGCTGTTGGGGCGGCACGACAGCGTGGCGGGCTATCTGCTGGGCGTCGTCCTCGGATTCCTTCCTTGTGGCCTCCTTTACGGCGCGCTGGCGGCAGCGGCCGGCACCGGCGGCGTGCTCGCGGGTGCGCTCGCGATGGCGGCGTTCGCGTCGTCGACGATTCCGGCGCTCGCGGCCATCGGATGTGCCGGCGCGGGCATCGCGCAACGATGGCGCGGCCTTGCCGGCAAGATTCTGGCGCCCCTCCAAGCCGTTAACGCCGCCGTGCTCCTGGTGCTGGCGATTGGCGGGCCTGGTTAGGCGAGCCTTGATTCAGATCAACGCGCCCGTGCGCCGAATTGCGTTAATTGCGCCGCCCTTGCCCCATCAACACCCGCCCACGGGAGCTCCAGAAGAACGGCCATGACCATGAACAGTCCGAGCCGGCCGATCCCCGGATCGGTCGTTGTTGCCGAGCCCTACAACGAAGAGATCGTGCGGGCCTGCGTGATCGCGAGCCTGTTCTGGCTCGTGGCGGCGCTGGCCGACGGCGTCTTCATCGCGCTGCAGCTAGCCTTTCCCGCGCTCAATCTCGGCCTCGAATGGACGAGTTTCGGGCGCCTGCGGCCGCTGCACACCTCGGCGGCGATTTTCGCGTTTGGCGGCAATGCGTTGATCGGCACCTCGTTCCACGTGGTCCAGCGCACCTGCCGCGCACGGCTCTTCGGTGGCGACTCGCTCGCCTGGTTCGTGTTCTGGGGCTATCAGTTCTTCATCGCGATGGCGGCGATCGGGTATCTCGAGGGCGTGACGCAGGCCCGCGAGTATGCCGAGCCCGAGTGGTACGTCGATTCTTGGCTCACGCTCGTGTGGGTCGCCTACCTGGTGGTCTACCTCGGCACCATCCTGAAGCGCCGCGAGCCGCACATCTACGTCGCCAACTGGTTCTACCTCGCCTTCATCGTCACCATCGCGGTGCTGCACATTGTCAACAACCTGGCTGTGCCGGTGTCGCTCTTCAGTAGCAAGAGCTATTCCGCCTCGGCGGGAGTGCAGGATGCGCTGATCCAGTGGTGGTACGGCCACAACGCCGTCGGCTTCTTCCTGACCGCCGGTTTCCTCGGCATGATGTATTACTTCCTGCCCAAGCAGGCGGATCGGCCGATCTACTCCTACCGGCTTTCGGTAGTGCATTTCTGGACGCTGATCTTCCTCTACATCTGGGCCGGTCCCCACCATCTCCACTACACGGCGCTGCCGGATTGGGCGCAGACCCTCGGCATGGTGTTCTCGGTCATGCTGTGGATGCCGTCCTGGGGCGGCATGATCAACGGGCTCATGACGCTCTCGGGCGCGTGGGACAAGTTGCGCAGCGATCCGACGCTCCGTTTCTCCGTCACCGCGGTCGGCTTCTACGGCATGTCGACCTTCGAGGGCCCGGTGATGTCGATCAAGCAGGTGAACGGCCTCAGCCACTACACCGACTGGACCGTCGGTCACGTGCACTCGGGCGCGCTGGGCTGGGTCGCGTTCATCACCTTCGGCGCGTTCTACTATCTCGTGCCGGTGCTCTGGAAGCGGAAGCTCTATTCGACGCGGCTCGTCGAGTACCACTACTGGATCGGCACGCTCGGCATCGTCTTCTACATCGTCTCCATGTGGGTGGCGGGCATCCTCCAGGGCTTGATGTGGCGCGCCTACGACGAACTGGGCTTCTTGCAATACTCCTTCGTCGAGACGGTCGCCGCCATGCACCCCTTCTACATTGCGCGCGCGATCGGCGGCGGGCTCTTCCTGATCGGCGCGGTGCTGATGATCTACAACCTGGTGCGCACCATGCGCGGCGAGACCGCGGCGGCGCGCCGCGCCGCCATTGCGCAAGCGGCTGACTGAGGAGCGGCCCATGATTTTCAGTCAGGAAAGACTCGAGAAGAACGCTATCCTGCTCCTTGTGGCGACGCTGCTGACGGTCTCGATCGGCGGCATCGTGGAGATCGTGCCGCTCTTCACCATCGAGACCACGATCGAGCGCGTGAAGGGTGTCCGGCCCTATTCGCCGCTGGAGCTCGCCGGCCGCGACGTCTACACGCGCGAGGGCTGCTATCTCTGCCACAGCCAGCAGATCCGGCCGTTCCGCGACGAGGTCGAGCGGTACGGCCACTACAGCCTCGCCGCCGAGAGCATGTACGATCACCCCTTCCAGTGGGGTTCGAAGCGCATCGGCCCCGATCTCGCGCGGATCGGCGGGAAATACTCGAACGACTGGCACATCGCGCACCTCAAGGATCCCCGCGACGTGGTGCCGGAGTCGATCATGCCGAGCTACCGGTTCCTGGCCGAGCGCAGCCTCGACACCGAGCACATCGCCGAGCATCTCCGGGCCAACCGCGCGGTCGGCGTGCCCTACAGCGACGAGATGATCAAGGACGCCAAGGCCGACGAGCTGGCGCAGCTCGATCCCGACGGCGACACCGGCGGCCTGCTCGCGCGCTATCCGGGTGCCGCGATCTTCAAGCCGATCAATGGCACGCCGTCCAAGGCGACGGAGATGGACGCGCTCCTGGCTTATCTCCAGGTGCTCGGCACCGAGGTGAAGTTCCGGGACGTCGATCCCGCAGATCTCTCGCAGTGAGGAGGGCCAGATGAGCTGGTTCGATTTCGCCATGAGCCTGCGGCCGATCTTCATGGTGTGGGTCGTGCTGCTGGTGGTGGGCGTGCTCGGTTGGTACTGCCGACCGCGCCGGCGCCTGCTGCTCGACGAATACGCCCGCATCCCGCTCAAAGACGATCAGCCCCGTTAGGACTCAAGCCATGCCGACCAAAGGCGAAAAAGACGCCCTGACGGGCCGCGAGACCACCGGTCACGAATGGGACGGCGTGCGCGAGCTCAACACGCCGCTGCCGAAATGGTGGCTTTACACCTTCATCGCGACCATCGTGTTCGCGGTCGGATACAGCGTCCTCTATCCCGCCGTGCCGTGGGTGACCGGCCATACCAAGGGCATGCTGGGCTACACGAACCGGGGCGCGGTCGCGAGCGAGATCGCGGCGGCGTCGGCGCGGCAGGCGCCGATCCTGGACCGCATCCGGAACACCGAGCTCACTGCCATTCCAAAGAATCCCGAGCTCTTTGCCTATGCGGTCGCGGGCGGCAAGGCCGCGTTCGCCGACAACTGCGTGCCCTGCCATCGCGCAGGCGGTGCCGGCGCGCCGGGTTATCCCATGCTGGCGGGCGACCGCTGGCTCTGGGGCGGCACGCTCGAAGCGATCCACCAGACCATCAGCCACGGCGTGCGGAACGACGATCCGGACTCGCGGCAGTCGGCGATGCCGCGCTTCGGGCTCGACGGCATGTTGACCGCCGCGCAGATCGGCGACGTCGCGGACTACGTGCGCTCGCTCTCGGGCAATCAGGGCCCCGCCGACGCGATCGAGCGGGGCGCCAAGGTCTTCGCGGACAATTGCGTCGTCTGTCATGGCGAGAAGGGCACCGGCAATCCGGACGTCGGCGCGCCGGATCTCAGCGCCAAGATATCGCTCTATGGCAACGATCGCGCGACGGTGGTGGACGTGATCACGCGGGCCCGGAACAGCAGCATGCCGTCCTGGGGTCGGCGTCTCGACCCCGTCACGATCAAGATGCTCGCGATCTACGTGCACTCGCTCGGCGGCGGCAAGTGAGGCGCGTCGCCGATGTCGGTTCCCGCGGCTGACTCATCGCAGGTCGAATCGAGCCAGGACATCCCGTTCTTCGCGGATCGCCGGAAGGTCTATCCGCGGAGGGTCAAGGGGACCGTCCGCACGATCAAATGGGCGGTGCTGATCGCCTGTCTCGCGGTCTACTACATCGCGCCCTGGATTCGCTGGGATCGCGGTCCCGGCCATCCGAATCAGGCCTTCCTGATCGACATGCCGGGGCGGCGCGCCTACTTCCTCAATCTCGAGATCTGGCCGCAGGAGGTCTACTACATCGCGGGGCTGCTGATCCTCGGCGCCATTGGCCTGTTCTTCGTGACCAGCCTGTTCGGCCGCATGTGGTGCGGGTTCACCTGCCCGCAGACGGTGTGGACCGACCTCTTCATGTGGGCCGAGCGGCTGATCGAGGGCGACCGCATGGCGCGGGTACGCCTCGACCAGCAGGCCTGGACGCCGGGAAAGCTCGGCAAGAAGCTCGCGAAACACGGCGTCTGGCTCACCATCGCGGCGGTCACCGGCGGCGCCTGGATCATGTATTTCAACGATGCGCCGACGGTGACGCACGACCTCCTGACGCTGCAGGCCTCCGCCACGGTCTATTTCTTCGTCGGGCTCTTCACCGCGACGACCTATCTTCTGGCGGGCTGGGCCCGCGAGCAGGTCTGCACTTACATGTGCCCGTGGCCGCGCTTTCAGTCGGCGATGGTCGACGACCAGACACTTACCGTCACCTATCGCAGCTGGCGCGGCGAGCCCCGCGGCAAGCATCACAAGGGGGAGACCTGGCAGGGCCGTGGCGACTGTGTCGATTGCCATGCCTGCGTCGCGGTGTGTCCCACCGGCATCGACATCCGCGACGGGCTGCAGCTCGAATGCATCGGCTGCGGGCTCTGCATCGACGCCTGCAACGAGATCATGGACCGCGTCGAGCGGCCGCGCGGGCTCATCGGTTTTGACACCTACGCCAACCGGGCGGCACACGAGCGCGGGACCGCGGCGCGGCCGCACCTCATCCGACCGCGCACGGTCGTTTATGTGCTGATCCTGTTGGCGGCGATGGGCGGGATGCTCGCCATGGTGCTGGAGCGCTCGACCGCGAGCCTCACCGTGCTCGCGGACCGGAGCCCGCTCTTCGTGCGGCTCTCCGACGGCTCGATCCGCAACAGCTTCGTCGTCAAGATCCAGAACAAGGCGGGCATCGAGCGCACCTTCGATCTGCGTGCGATCGGTCTCGACGCCGCGCGGTTTCAGGTGGCGGAAGGCGAGGCGCCGCTGGTGAGCGCCATCGCCGGCATACCGCTCGTCGTGAAGCCCGACAGCGTCGCCACCTTCCACCTCTACGTGCATGTGCCGAAGACCGGCCAGGCCGAGACGAACTTCGTGCTGATCGCCCGCGCGCGCGAGGACGGCGAAAGCGTGGACTACCACGCGACTTTCCGCGGACCCACGAACTGACAGGAGACGCAGATGCGCCGCGCCTTCTTCGCCTTCTCCAATTGCCGCTGGGTTCCGTGGGCGGTGGCCGGCGGGTTCCTGGTCGTTGCATCCGTGAACGGGGCACTCGCCTATTTCGCGGTTCACTCGGATCCGGGGCTGGTCTCCCAGCATCCCTTCGAGCTCGGTAACGGCTACAACCGCGTCCTCGATGAGGGCGCGGCGCAGGATGCGCTCGGCTGGCGCGGCACCGTCCGGTTCGTCGAGACCCAGGGCTTGAGCGGCCGGATCGTCGCCGAACTCCGCGATCCCCAGGGTGCGCCGCTGAGCGGCCTCGGGGTCAAGGCTGCCGTCATTCGGCCGGTCGAGCCCTTGCCGCCACGGATTCTCTCGCTGGAGCCGGGCGGGCCGGGGACGTATTCGAGCGCCGTCACCCTGGCGCGGCCCGGCCAGTGGGAGGTGCGCATCACCGCCGAGCGCGGCGGCGACGTCTATCAATTCGTCCAGCGCATCGTCGTCAGGTGACCTCCGCGGCAGCCAGCATCGACGCGGTCGCGCCGCCGGCGGGCGGTCGGATCGTCACGGCGTGCGCGCATTGCGGCGCGCCGGTTTCGGGCGACGGCGCCGACGAGTTCTGCTGCGGCGGGTGCGCCTCGGCCTACGCCTTCATCCGCGAGCTTGGGCTCGAGCGGTACTACGACGCACGCACGCTCAATCCCGCCGAGCGGCGTCCCCGTCCGCCGGAAGACCCGGTGGAAGACGCCGCTGCCTATGCGGTGTCCGATCCCGACGGCACCACGTCGCTCTCGCTCCTGGTTGACGGCCTGCACTGCGCCGCCTGCGTCTGGCTGATCGAGCAGGTGCTGGCGCGCGATGCCGCGGTGATCTCCGCCAGGGTCAACTTGACCAGCCGCCGCCTGAGCCTGCGGTGGCGCGGCGGTGGTGAGACCGCGGCGCGGCTGATCGAGGCGGTGCACCGGGTCGGCTATCGCGCCGTGCCCTTCGAGGCGGCGCAGCCCGGAGCCGCCGGTGCCGAGGAGCGGATGCTCCTGCGCGCGGTCGCCGTCTCCGGCTTCGCCATGGCGAACGTCATGCTGCTCTCGGTCTCGGTGTGGGCGGGTTATCCCGGCGAGATGGGGCCGGCGACGCGGGACCTCATGCACTGGATTTCCGCGCTGATCGCGCTTCCCGCGATCGCCTATGCGGGTCGGCCGTTCTTCCGGTCGGCGTACGTCGCGCTGCGGGCGTGGCGCACGAACATGGACGTGCCGATATCGATCGGGGTGACCTTGGCCGCCGCGATGAGCCTCTGGGAGACCGCGCGCTCGGGTCCGTACGCCTACTTCGAATCCGTGACGATGCTGTTGTTCTTTCTGCTGGTCGGGCGCTACCTCGACCGGCGCGCCCGCGGACGGGTGCGCTCTGCCGCGGAGCACCTGGTGCGCTTTGCCGCCGGTCCCGCGACGCTGCTCGCGGCCGATGGAAGCACCCGCCGCGTACCATGCTCCACGCTCAAGCCGGGCGACACCGTCTCGGTCGCCGCGGGCGAGCGGGTTCCCGCGGACGGGCGTATCGTGGAAGGCTCGTCCTCCGTCGATCGGAGCCTGCTCGACGGCGAGACGCTGCCTGTGCCGGTGTCACCCGGCGGCGACGTGCTGGCAGGCATGCTGAACCTGTCGGGGCCGCTGCGCGTGGCCGTCACGGCGGTCGGCGAGCGCACCTATCTGGCGGAGGTCGTCCGCCTGATGGAGGCGGCGGAGCGCGGGCGCGCCCGCCTGGTGGCGCTCTCGGACCGTGTCGCGCGGCGCTACGCGCCCGCCGTCCACCTGCTGGCGATCTCCACTTTCATCGGCTGGGCGCTGGTGGGGCCCTGGCAGGCCGCGATGCTCAACGCGGTCGCCGTGCTGATCATCACCTGCCCCTGCGCGCTCGGCCTCGCGGTGCCGGTGGTGCAGGTGATCGCCAGCCACCGGCTGTTCCGCCGCGGCATCCTGCTCAAGTCGGCAACCGCGCTCGAGCGCCTGGCGGACGTCGACACCGTCGTCTTCGACAAGACGGGGACGCTCACCCTCGGCCGGGCCGAGCTGCGCCGCGACTGCGCCGTGGATCCGGCCGACCTCGAACTCGCCGCGGGGCTGGCGGCGTCCAGCCGCCACCCGCTCAGCCGCGCGATCCGCCGCGCCGCGCCCGATGCCCGGGCGCTCGACGGCGTGCGGGAATACGCGGGCCGCGGCTTGAGCCGTTCGGTCGACGAAGGCGAGATTCGGCTGGGAAGCCGGGACTGGTGCGGGATCGCGGACACCGAGGGCACCGGGCATAGCGGCGCGGAGCTCTGGCTTGCCGCGCCCGGCCGGTCACCCCTGCAGTTCCGCTTCGACGACGCGCTACGGCCGGATGCCGCCGCGGTGGTCGCGCGGCTTCAGGCGCAAGGCCGGCACGTCATGATGCTCTCGGGCGACCGGCCGGCCGCCGTGAGTGCCGTCGGTGAGGCCGCCGGCATCGCCGATCGGCAGGCGGGCGTGACCTCCGCCGAGAAATTCTACATTCTGGAGCGTCTCGCCGCGCGCGGCGCCAAGACGCTGATGGTGGGCGACGGCCTCAACGACGGACCCGCGCTCGCGGCCGCCCATGTCTCGATGTCGCCCGCCACGGCTGCGGACGTCTGCCAGACCGCCGCCGACGTCGTCTTCCAGGGCACGTCGCTCGGCGCGGTACTCGAGGCGCTCGACGTCGCGCGGCGGAGCGGCTGGCTCATCCGCGAGAACATCGGCTTCGCCATCCTCTACAACCTCGCGGCGGTGCCCCTGGCGGTGGCAGGGCTGGTGACACCCGTGCTGGCGGCGGCGGCCATGTCGTGCTCGTCAATCCTGGTGGTGTTGAACTCGCTGCGCCTGGGGCGTGCGCGATGACCGGCCTCCTGTTCCTGATTCCGATCGCGCTCGCCATGGGATTGGCGGGCCTGCTCGCGTTCCTATGGGCGCTGAAATCGGGCCAGTACGACGACCTCGACGGCGCCGCGGGCCGTGTGCTGTTCGACGATCCGCCGGCCGGCCCCTCGGGCCCGGCCAATTCCCTCCACCAACCTCGGAGCAGACCCTCATGATGGATTGGATTCTCGGCCTGGTCATGGCCGTACTCGCCATCCTCGGCCTCGTGCTGGCGGCAAACGCCTATGACACCGGCATGTACACCTTCGGCTTGGGGTTGTTCGCCTTCGGCATCTTCTTCGACTTCTGGCTGATCAAGAAGGCCTTCGATGCGAGCGAGCGGGCTGCGGCGGCCAAATCGGCCAGCGATTGAGTCGCCTGGGCGAGATTGATCTGGCGCAAGGACGGTATCCGGCCGCCCGCGCTAGGGATACCGCCGAGAGGGACGAGAACGCGATGGAAGGCTCGGTCGCTAAATACCTAAGCGAGCGCATTCCGCGCTACACCAGCTACCCGACGGCGCCGCATTTCTCGCCAGCGGTGGGACCGGGCCTCTATGCGAGCTGGCTGCGCGCGCTGCCGGAGACGGCGCGGCTCTCGATCTACCTGCACGTGCCCTTCTGCCGGTCGCTCTGCTGGTACTGCGGCTGCCATACCCGGGTCCCCGGTCACCGCGATCCCATAGATCGCTACGTGATGCGCATCGAGCGCGAGATCGGGCTTGTCGCCGATCTCGCCCGCGCCCGGCGGGTCGTGCACGTGCACTGGGGTGGCGGCACGCCCACCATCGTGGGACCAGCCGCCTTCGGGCGGGTGATGTCGCTGCTGCGGGAGCGCTTCACCTTCGACCCCGCGGCGGAGATCGCCGTGGAGATCGATCCGCGCCGGCTCGACGCCGACATGGCATCGGCGCTCGGCCGGGCGGGGGTGACGCGCGCCAGCATCGGGATCCAGACCTTCGATCCGGCGGTGCAGCGGGCCGTCAATCGCATCCAGAGCCTCGAGATGACCAAGGCCTGCGTGAGCCGGCTGCGGGACGCCGGGATTGCCGAGCTCAACGTCGATCTGCTCTACGGCTTGCCGTACCAGACCGTGGCCTCCTGCGAGGCGACGGTTGCGGACACGCTGGAGCTCGCGCCCGCCCGGTTTTCAGTGTTCGGCTATGCCCATGTGCCGGCCATGAAGCGGCACCAGCAGCTCATTGACGCTGCGGCGCTGCCCGGCGGCGAGGAGCGCCTCCGCCAGGAGCGCGCGATCGGCGACGCGCTGACACGCGCGGGCTACGTGCGCATCGGGCTCGACCACTACGCGCGGCCCGAGGACGCGCTCGCCCGGGCGCAAGCGACCGGGCGGCTCCGGCGCAATTTTCAGGGTTATACCGACGATCCCGCCGATGCCCTCGTCGGCCTCGGCGCATCCGCGATCGGCTTGCTGCCGCAGGGTTACGTCCAGAACGCGACGGGGATCGGCGACTGGGGGCGATGCATCGATCGCGGAGAGCTCGCGACGGCCCGCGGCCTGGCGCTGACCCGAGAGGACCGGCTGCGGGCGGACATCATCGAGCGGCTGATGTGCGATCTGCGGGCGGATCTTCCTGCCATTCTTCATCGCCGCGGCTTCCCGGTGGGCTTCCTGGACCGCGAGCGGATGGAGTTGGAGGCGCTGTCCGCGGATCGGCTGGTGCGGGTCGACGGCGGGGTCGTGACGGTGCCGGAAGAGGCCCGCACGCTGGTCCGGCGGGTCGCCTCGGTATTCGACGCCTATCTCGCGCCTGCGGAAGCCCGGCACGCCGTCGCGGTTTGAGCGGGCGCCAACCGGATTTTGATGTGGATCAATACGCGCCCGCGGCTCGCAGCGTAGAGTGGCATGCGCAAGCGGACCCTGCCCAAGGTCCGAAACAAGGAGCGAGTCATGAGCCAGTCTCTTGGGGAAACGCAGAGCGAGACATCAGGCGGATTGCTGGGCCTGGTCGCCCGCTGCAAGTCTCGTCTTGCACGAGCCATCGGCGACATGCGCGACCGCGCCGCGTTGCGCTCCGAGTTTGCCCACCTCAGGGATGCCGGCCAGTTGGACCGGGTCCTGACCGATATCGGCATCGAGCCCGCGCAGTTGTCGACCCTGATCGACAATCACCCCGGTGCCGCGCGCCGCATGGCCGAGATGCTGCGTCGGCTCCGAATCGAGCCCACGGCGCAAGGGGCCGACAGCGCGGACATGCGGGCGATCCAGCGCACCTGCCTGCTCTGCGCGGCGACCGGCAAGTGCGAGCATTGGCTCCACTCGAAGAGCACCGAGGATCCGAGCAGCTTCTGCCCCAATTCCGACGCGTTCCACGACCTCGTCAGCTCCGGCAAGGCCACCCGACGCCACGACGCCTGAGCACGGGCACCGATTGATCCAGATCAACGCGGGCTCCGGTCGGGCGTCGCGAAGATGGGCCGCGGATTGAACGGAGCGGTCCCATGACCACTGGCGAAACTCTCTATCTCGGCCTCGTCATTGTCTCGGCCCTGGCCTTTGCCCTGACGCTCGCGTGGGCGTCGATGCGGAACGGCTGAGCGCCTCAACCGCCCGCTTTCGCCAGCGAGACCGAGCGCCCGGCTCCCTCGGGCGCCGGGAGCGTGTGGTGCGCGGCAGCGATCCGCCGGACGCGTGCCAGCACCTCCGGCGCCGCGGGCGCGGCGCGGCTCGCGCGCATGTCAACATGGAGCTGTAGTTGCTCGGCGGTGGCGAGCAGCGTCCCATTGTCCGAGCGATAGAGCGAATGGAAGAGGTGGATGCGCTTCTCGTCGACGCCGAGGATCTGCGTCGCGACGTGGAGCGGGGTCCCGCCCTCGACCTCGCGGAGATGTCGCAGGTGCGTCTCGACGGTGTAGTAATTGCGGCCGCCCCGGTGGTAGCTCTCGTCGACGCCGATCACACGCAGGAGAGATTCGGTTGCATCGCCAAATACCTGTAGATAGCGGCTCTCCGTCATGTGGTTGTTGAAGTCGACCCAGCCGGGCTCGACCCTGCTCTCGTGGAGCCGGAGCGGCTTCGAGAGGTCGCCGGTCTCGATGTCGAAGCCCGAGCGGTAGGCGGCGGTCCAGAGCCCCTGCTCGAAGCGGTCGAGCGTCGCGCCTGCGGCGTAATCCCGCGTGCGCAGCCCCTGCAGGATCGCAACGAGGCAATCGTCCCTGAGCCGCTCGAGCTCGCGGATTCCGGCGCCGGCCGCCTGCGCGTCCGATTGCGCTACGATCTTGTCGAGGAGCTTGTCGTCGAGCTCCGGCACGTCCGTCAGCTTGGTCCAGGGCCATTTAAGCGCCGGGCCGAACTGCTCCATGAAATGCCGCATGCCGGGCTCGCCGCCGGCGATGCGGTAGATCAGCAGGGTCCCCATGAAGGCCCAGCGCAGTCCCGGACCGAAGCGGATGGCATCGTCGATCTCGGCCGCTGTCGCGACGTCGTCGTGGATGAGCCAAAGCGCCTCGCGCCAAAGCGCCTCCATCATGCGGTCCGCCACGAAGCCGTCGATCTCCTTGCGCAGCAGCAGCGGATGCATGCCGAGCGAGCGGTAGAATGTCGCCGCGGCTTCCTTGGTGGCCTCGCTCGTTTGCGTCCCGCCGCAGACCTCGACCAGCGGCATCAGGTAGACGGGGTTGAAGGGATGGCCGACGACGAGGCGCTCGGGATGCTCGAGTCTCGACTGCAGCCGCGAGGGCAATAGCCCGGAGGTCGACGATCCCATCACGACGTCGGGCGGCGCGACCTTGTCGGCTTTCGCCAGGAGCGACATCTTGAGCGCCTCCTGCTCCGGCAGGCTCTCCTGGATGAAGTCTGCGCCCTCGGCCGCCGCCTCGATCGTCTTCACCACCCGAATGCTGCCCGTGGCCGGGAGCGGCGCGAGGGTGAGCCGGCTCCAGGCACGCCGTGCGTTGGTCATGACCTCGGCGATCTTGCGCTCCGCCTCGGGGTCGAGATCGCAGACCGCTACGTCGTAGCCGTTGAGCGCGCAGCGCGCGGCCCAGCCCGCACCGATGACGCCACCGCCCAGCAATCCTACGGATTTGATCGGTGCGCGCATCAGTGGCGCTTCTGCAGCTTCAGCAGGCTGCGCACCTCGGCGGGGCCGAGGACACGGGCGTTCATGGCCTCGAGGATCGTGACCGCGCGCTCGACCAGGGTGCCGTTCGTCGCCAGTACGCCCTTCGAGAGATAGATATTGTCCTCGAGCCCGACCCGCACGTTGCCGCCGGCGATTGCGGCCATGCCGACGTAGGGAAGCTGCATGCGGCTGATGGAGAAAGCCGAGAAAATCGTGCCCGGCGGCAGCTGGTGCACCATCGCCATCAACGTCGTCGGATCATCCGGCGCGCCGTAGGGAATGCCCATGCAAAGCTGCACCATCAAGGGATCGTCGAAGAGACCCTCGCGGTGCATCTCCTTGACCAGCACTAGGTGCCCGGTGTCGAACACCTCCAGCTCCGGCCGGATGCCCAGCGCCTTCACGCGCCGTGCCATGGCGCGGAGGATGTCGGGCGTGTTCACCATCACGTAGTCGCCGCCCGCGGCGAAGTTCATGGAGCCGCAATCGAGCGTGCAGATCTCCGGCAGGATCTGCTCGACATGGGCAAGCCGGGCCTGCGCGCCCGCCATGTCCGTGCCCTTGGGATCGAGCGGGAGCGGCGTCTCCGTGCCGCCGAGCACGAGGTCGCCGCCCATGCCGGCGGTGAGGTTCAGGATAACGTCCGTGCCCGAGGAGCGGATGCGGTCGGCGACCTCGGCATAGAGCTTGGGATCGCGGGCGCCCTTGCCCGTCGCTGGATCCCGCACGTGGATGTGCACGATCGCCGCGCCTGCCTTTGCCGCCTCGACCGCGGACTCCGCGATCTGCTTGGGCGTGATCGGCACCTTGTCCGATTTGCCGGTCGTGTCTCCGGCGCCGGTGACGGCGCAGGTGATGAAGACGTCCCATCTCATGGGTTACCCCCTCTGGTGCTGTTGGGTGCGCCATGCAAGTCCGGCTGACGCCGAAATCCCGGATGGTCGCGAACGCTCTCGGGCAGGCGGTCCTGCCGCGGCGGCCGGCCGAAGGCTCGGCGGTAGCAGGTGCTGAAATGCGCGGCACTGCGGAAGCCGCAGGCGACCGCGACCTCGGTCACCGACATGGTCGTGAGATGCAGGAGCTCGCGCGCCCGGTTGATGCGCAGCGACAGGTAGAAGGCCGCGGGTCCCGCGTGCAGATAGCGGTCGAACAGCCGCTCCAGCTGCCGGGCGGAGACGCCGACCTGCTGCGCGACCTTGGTGACCGCGATCGGATTCTCGATGGTGCGCTCCATGAGCTGCGCCGCCTCGGCGAGCACCGGGTTGCCCGAGCGCGCTGCGGAGCGCATGGGGCCCGATTGCGGCTGACCCGCGGGGCGCATGCGCTCGACGATGAACTGGTCGGAGACCTGGCTCGCGACCTCGTGGCCGAGGCGCGCGTCGATCAGCGCCAGCATCATATCGAGCGGCGCCACGCCGCCGGTGCAGGTGAAACGGTCGCGATCTATCACGAAGAGATCCTCTGCGAACTCCACTCTGGGGAATTCCTCGCGGATCGCCGCGAGATTCTCCCAGTGGATGGCGCAGCGGTAACCGTCGAGCAGGCCGGACTCCGCGAGCGCGAAGGCGCCGGTGCAGAGCGCGCCCAGCGGCACGCCCTGCCGCGCGAGGCGCCGCAGCGCATTCTTGATCCCGGCGTCCACCCCGTGACGCACGTCTACGCCGCCGCACACGAACAGCAGGTCGAGCGGTCCCGAATCGGCGATGCGCTCCGTCGGCGTGAGGCTCAGCCCGTTGCTGGCGGGTGTCGCCGCGCCGTCGAGCGTCAGGACGTGCCAGGTGTAGACCTCGCGTCCCGTGACGTAGTTCGCCATCCGGCAACCCTCGAGCGCGTTCGAGAGCGCGATCATCGAATAATTCGGGAGGGTCCAGAACCCGATGCGGTGGAGCGACGCCAATCTCGGCGCGGTCGGAGTCATCGCGATGCTTGCCGCTTTCTCTCGGCCGATCGATCGTGCAAGACTGCGGCTCCGAGGAAACCCGAAGATCCGCCATGGCTCAGCTCGTCACCGTCTACTGGCACGACATCCCGGCGCAGGTCATCGCCAAGGCCGGTCGCACCACCGCCAAGAAGGAGCTCTCGCCGCGCTTTCAGGAGGCGATCGACCGTGCCGCCATGGTCTCGGGCGAGCACGGCACCGATGCCTATCTCGCGGCTTGGCGACGCGACACCGCCGCTTGCGGCGACGATCTCGAGTCGGAAGCGGCGGCCGCGGCGGCGCGGATCGAGGCCGACTTCGACGCCGCGCGCCTCGCGACGCTGGTGAAGGCCGGCGGCCGGGCGGGCTAGCCGCGTGCCCGACTGCATCGCCGCACTGCGTCCTTCGACTCGCGCCCCTTCGACAAACTCAGGGTCGCGGCTCAGGATGAGGTGACTATGAGTATGGCAGAAATAAAAGACCTCATCCTGAGCCACGTCCCGAAGGGACGTGAGTCGAAGGACGCAGCGACTCTGTCCGGTTGAGCGTCCGCCGTGGCGATCACGCTCGACCAGATTGCGCAGAGGGCTGGTGCTGTCGGCATGGCGCTGCGCGGCGCGTTTCACCCGGCAACGGACGATGGCGTACCGCCGCTGTCGGGCAGCGTGCCCGCCGCCACACTGGTGCTGCTGGGATTTGTCGGGCGCGGCCAGTGGCCGGTCTTCGCGGCGTCGCCGGAGGCGTCGGACGGCCGCAAGAACCCGCTCGACCGGTGGTCGCGGCGCGTCATCGACTGCCTCGGCGCGGAGCTCGGCGCGAGCGCGCTCTATCCGTTCGGCGGACCGCCCTGGCTGCCGTTTCAGCGCTGGGCCATGAAGGCTGAGCCCGTGCACCGTTCGGCGCTCGGCATGCTGATCCATCCGGACTGGGGCCTCTGGCACAACTATCGCGGCGCGCTTGCCTTCGCCGGGCGCCTGGCCTTGCCGGAGCGCGACCAGCGGCCAAGCCCCTGCGAGGGCTGCGCCGCGAAGCCGTGCCTCGCCACGTGCCCGGTCGGCGCGTTCACGCTCGAGCGCTATGACGTTGACGCTTGCGTGGATCATCTCAAGGGCGCGGCAGGACACGACTGCATGGAGCGCGGATGCCGCGCGCGCGAGGCCTGTCCCGTGGGGACCGGCCAGCGTTTCGGGCCCGAGCAGGCTGGGTTCCATATGCGCGCGTTCCTGGCTTCGCGCACCGCCGCCTCAGACGTTTGAGTCCGGGAAGGACGCCTTTCGCCGCGCCATGAAGTCGAGCAGCGCCTCGTCGACGCCGGGGTCGATCGGGGGCGGCTCGTACTCGCGGAGCATCTTCTTGCAGAGCGTGTTGGCGCGCTGCGCCATGTCCTGGCTGCCCTCGGCCTCCCATTGCTCGACGCTGTTGTTGTCGGCAAGCGGCGATCGGTAGAACGCGGTCTCGAAATTCGCCTGCGTGTGGGCGCAGCCGAGGAAATGCTTGCCCGGGCCGACCTCCCGGATGGCGTCGAGCGCCTGGCCGTTGTCGCTGAGGTCGACGCCCGCCAGGAACGCATGCGCCATGCCCGCCTGGTCGAGGTCCATGATGAACTTCTCGTACCCGATGGTGAGCCCGCCCTCGAGCCAGCCCGCGACGTGCAGCACGAAATTGGTGCCGGCGAGCAGGGTCGGGACCATGGTGTTGGCGGATTCATAGGCCGCCTGCGCGTCCGCGATCTTCGAGGCGCAGAGCGCGCCGCCCGAGCGGAACGGCACGCCGAGCCGGCGCGCCAACGCCGCCATCGTATAGAGCACGTGCGACGGCTCGGGCGTGCCGAAGGTCGGCGCGCCCGATTGCATCGACATGGAGGAGGCGAAGCTGCCGAATATGACGGGAGCGCCGGGATTGATCAGCTGCACCAGCGCCATGCCGGACATCGCCTCGGCCAGTGTCACGGTGCAGGCACCCGCGATCGTCGTCGGCGCCATGGCGCCGGCGAGGATGAACGGCGTGGTGAGGTTCGCCTGGTTGTTGCGCGCGTAGACCTTGAGCGCGCCCAGCATGGTCGCGTCCCAGGTGAGCGGCGAGTTTGCGTTGATCAGGCTGGTGATGACGGTCCTGGGCTTGCCCGTCGCGGGATCCATGTAATTGTCGCCGAACAGGATCTTCGCCATGGCGACGGTGTCCTCGGCGCGCAACGGATGCGTCACCGAGCCCATGAAGGGCTTGTCGCTGTAGCGCATGTGCGCATAGACCATGTCGAAGTGCCGCTTGTTGACCGGCAGATCGACGGGCTCGCACACCGTGCCGCCGGAGTGGTGCAGGTACGGCGTCATATAGGTGAGCTTCACGAAATTCCGGAAGTCCTCGATGGTACCGTAGCGCCGGCCCTTGTCGAGGTCGCGCACGAAAGGCGAGCCATAGTTCGGTGCGAAGACCGTGTTCCTGCCACCGATGGTGACGCTGCGCGCGGGATTTCGGGCGTGCTGGACGTACTCGCGGGGCGCCGTCTTCTGGATGATGCTGCGGCACATGCCGCGCGGGAAATGCACGCGGTCGCCCTGCACGTCGGCGCCGGCCTCGCGGAAGATCTTGAGCACCTCCTCGTCGCCCTTGATGTCGATGCCGATCTCCTCGAGGACGGTGTCCGCGTTGTGCTCGATGAGCGCGAGGCCCTCCTCGCTCAGCACTTCGTAATAGGGGATCTTGCGCGTGATGAACGGCACGATCTCGACGGCCTGATGGAGTCGCGCCGCGCGCTTCGCCTCGCGTCCCGCGCCCCGGCGCGATCGATGAATGGTCGTCTGGTCGGTCATCGGATTTCTCCCTTCATCGCTATGCTCGGCCGCGGGCGTGGGCGCCGCGCCGCTCGTTGCGGCCACGTGTCTGCGCGCGTGGCTCCGGCGTCGGCAGCGTCACGACCCGGGCCAGATTCGGGTAGGGCGCGCTGTTGTGCGGGATCGCCATCGCCTCCACGAACTCGGCCTGGAATTTCGGCTCGACCGCGGTCTCGATCTTCTCGATCCGCCGCACCAGCGTTTCGACCAGCGCGCGTGTGCGCCGGTCGAGGAGCACGATCCGCGCGCCGGTGCCGGCGGCATTGCCGGCGGAGCTTACCTCCTTGAGGTCGCAGTCCGGCAGCATGCCGAGCACCGTCGCGTACTTGACGTCGATGTGGCTGCCGAAAGCGCCGGCGAGGCGGATCCGGTCGACGGCTGCGACGCCCATGTGGTTCATGAGGAGCCGCGCACCCGCGTGGAGCGCGGCCTTGGCGAGCTGGATCGCGCGCACGTCGTTCTGCGTGATCCGGAGCGCGGGCGTCCCGTCGTGAATCAGATAGCTGAAGGTGGCGCCGTCGGGCCGAACGCGCGGCGTGCGCTGGGCGAACTCGCCGTTGATGCTGCCGTCGTGCCGGATGATGCCCGCGAGGAACATCTCCGCGAGCGCCTCGATGATGCCGGAGCCGCAGATGCCGGTGACACCGGTGCGCCTCGTGGCGTGGGCGAAGCCGGGCTCGTCGGACCAGAGATCGCTGCCGATCACCTTGAAGCGCGGCTCCAGCGTCGTGGGATCGATCCGCACGCGCTCGATGGCGCCGGGCGAGGCGCGCTGGCCGCAGCTGATCTGCGCGCCCTCGAAGGCCGGGCCGGTCGGACTCGAGCAGGCGAGCAGGCGCGTGCGGTTGCCGAGCACGATCTCGGCGTTGGTGCCGACATCGACGATCAGCGTGAGCTTGTCGGCGAGGTCGGGTCGCTCCGCCAGCACGACGCCCGCCGTATCCGCGCCGACGTGGCCCGCGATGCACGGCAGGACGAAGGCGCGGGCGCCCGGATGCAGGGCGAGTCCCAGCTCGCTCGCCCTGAGAGTGGTGGCGCGGTCGGTTGCGAGCGCGAACGGCGCGCCGCCGAGCTCGATCGGGTTGATGCCCAGCAGCAGGTGATGCATCACGGGATTGCCGACCAGCGTCGCCTCGAGGATGTCGGCGCGCTCGATGCCGGCGAGCAGCGCCGCCTCCGCCGCGAGCTCGTTGACGGCTTGGCGCACGGCCTCCACCAGCGCGGTCTCGCCGCCGGGGTTCATCATGATGTAGGAGACCCGGCTCATCAGATCCTCGCCGAAGCGGATCTGCGGGTTCATGCGCCCGACCGCGGCCACAACCTCGCCGCTGGAGAGGTCGCAGAGATGCGCGGAGATCGTGGTCGAGCCGACGTCGATCGCGATGCCGTAGGCCTTGTCCCGGAAGCCGGGCCAGACCGCGACGATGGCCTTCTCGTCGTGGACGGCGACGGTGACCTTCCACTCGCCCTTGCGCAGCGCAGCCTGCAGGCCCTGCACCACCGCGAGATCGCAGTCGAGCGAGCGCAGTCCCCACTCGCGCTCGAGCGCGTCCGTCAGGCGCCGCAGGTCGCTCGCGGGCTTGTGCATGTCGGGTTCGGCGACCTCGGCGTAGTGCAGCCGGATCGCGGGATCGAGCTCGATATCGACGGCCTCCACCGCCTTGCGCACGATCTGTCGATGGGCCTGGCTTTCGGCGGGCACGTCGATGACGACGTCCCCGAGGATCCTGGTGCTGCAGGAGAGCCGGCGCCCGGCCGCCATGGGCTTCCGCGCTGCATAAGCCTGCTCGACATCGGAGAAGGCCGTGAGATGCTCGGCGCGCGCGACGATGCCATGCTTCGCGAATTCGCCCTCGACCGGGTGCACCTGACAGCGGCCGCAGATGCCGCGGCCGCCGCAGACGGAATCGATGTCGACGCCGAGCGTGCGCGCGGCTTGCAGGACCGGCGTGCCGACCGGGAAACGGCCGCGCAGGCCGGAGGGCGTGAAGACGACGGTCGCGTCAGCCACGGCGCCTCCGTCCCTCGCGGCGGCCACGCGCCGCCTCGCCCTCGGCCCCGGCGGCTCCAGCCGGCGGCTGCTCGCGGAACTTCTTGAGCCAGCGCATGCAATGGGGGTCGTGGCCCATGAGCGCATCGGCGGCCAGAACCGCGCGCAGGATCTCGTCGTGGCAGGGGTTGGTAATCGCGGAGGTCATGCCGGCGCCGATCGCCATGGAGAGAAAGGCGGCGTTGATCCCGCCGCGAGAGGGCAGGCCGAAGCTGATGTTGGAGGCGCCGCAACTGGTGTTGACCTTGAGCTCGTCGCGGAGCCGGCGAATGATATGGAACGCCTGCACGCCCGCCTGGTTGATGGCGCCCAGCGGCATGATCAGCGGATCGACCACCACGTCGCTGCGGGGAATGCCGTGGTCCTCGGCGCGCTCGACGATCTTCTTGGCGACGGCGAAGCGCACGTCGGGATCCTCGGCGATTCCGGTCTCGTCGTTGGAGATCGCGATCACGGCCGCGCCGTACTTTTTCACCAGCGGCAGCACGGCCTCGAGCCGCTCCTCCTCGCCCGTGACGGAATTGACGAGCGCCTTGCCTTTGTAGACCGCGAGGCCGGCCTCGAGGGCGGCGACGATCGAGCTGTCGATCGAGAGCGGCACGTCGGTCACGCTCTGCACGAGCTGGATCGCCTTGGCGAGGATCGCGGGCTCGTCGGCGAGCGGAATTCCGGCATTCACGTCGAGCATCTGCGCGCCCGCCTCGACTTGGGCGATGGCGTCGCGCTCGACCCGGCTGTAATCGCCGTTGCCCATTTCCTCCGCAAGAATCTTGCGGCCGGTGGGGTTGATACGCTCGCCGATCATCACGAAGGGCCGGTCGAAGCCGATCACGACCTCTTTGGTGGCAGAGCTGACGACGGTATCCGTCATGGTGCGACTTTCTCCTGCAGCAGCATTTTGTGTCTCTCGGGGTACCAGGGGATGCGCCCGTTGAGGACGCCCGACGCGTCGATCACCTCGGCGACGGCCTCTTCCTGGCGATAGGCCATCATGTGAACGCCGGCGACGCCCTTGATCTCGCGGATCTCCTGGATGAGCTCGACGCAGAGTTTCCTGCCTTCGGCCTTGGGCTTTTCCGCACGTGCGAGGCGATCGACCACGGCATCGGGGATGTGCACGCCGGCGACGTGGCTTCGAAGCCACTGCGCCGTCTTGGCCGAGGGCAGGGGGCCCACGCCCACGAGGACGAACACGCGGTCGAGCAGGCCGAGATCGCCGAGCCGCGTCATAAACTGGCGAAGCAGCGGGACGTCGAAGCAGTACTGCGTCTGGATGAACTGCGCGCCGGCGGAGATTTTCTTGGCAAGGCGCATCGGCCGCCAGTCGTAAGGCGGCGCGAAGGGATTCTCGACCGCGCCCAGGAACATCTTTGGCCGCGTGGTGAGCGGGCGGCCGCTTTCGAATTTTCCCTCGTCGCGGAGCCGGCGGGCGATTTCCACCAGCGACATGCAGTCGAGATCGAACACCGGCTTCGCCTGCGGGTGGTCGCCCGCCTGCACGCCGTCGCCGGTGAGGCAGAGCAGGTTGCAGACGCCCATGGCGGCTGCGCCGAGAATTTCGCCCTGGATCGCAATCCGGTTCCGGTCGCGGCAGGAGATCTGCAGGATCGGCGAATAGCCCACCCGCGTCAGCAGCGCGCAGACCGCGACACTGGACATGTGGCAATTGGCGCCGCTGCCGTCGGTGGCGTTGATGGCGTCGACCCGGCCGTCGAATACGCGCGCCCGCGTGTAGACGTCCTCGGGATCGGCGGAATCGGGCGGCGAGAGCTCGGCGGTGACCGCGAAGGCGCCCGCGCGCAGCACGCGCTCGAACCGACCGGGCGAGCTGTGGCCCGGCAGGATCGGCAGCGGCTGGCCCGGCGCGGGCTCGTCGGCGAAGATCATGATGCGGCCTTCTCCCGCGCGACGCGGAGCCACGAGGAGGTGCCCTCGAGGCGCCGGTCGACGGCCGGGCGCACCGCGCGGATCGCCTCGACGCCGCCGCGCATGCGCTGGCTCCCCTCCCAGGCCTCGACCCAGACGCAGCGCATCGCGGGCTTCACCTCGCAGAACCCGCCAGGGCGCACGCCGCCGCAGGGGCCGTTGCGCAGCGTCTTGGGGCAATTCATCGAGCAGGCCATGCCGGTGTGGCTGAGCGCGCATTCCCCGCACATCTTGCAGTCGAAGAACAAACCCTTGACCGCGCGCTCGACGGCGGCGACGGGCCGCTCCAGGCGCTCGTACCCGATGCGACGAAACAAGGGATCGAGCGTCACCAGGACGCGCTCGAAGGCCTGGTACAGAGTCTCGAGGCCGCGCGCGTGGCGCGTCGACCAGAGGCGAACCTGATACATGGCTCTCAGACCGCCGGGGCGGCCGCTGCTCGGATCGGGAGAAGGTCGCTCGACGTTGCGGCGGCGCTGACCGCCGGCCGCAGATCGCCGTAGCCGGTGAACCGGTATTCGTAGGCGAGGCCCAGACGCTCTGCCGCCGCTTTCGCCTTGGCGCCAAGCTCGGGCGCATCGGTCTGCGCGAGATAGACCAGCCGCCGGTAGTTGCCGAAATAGAGCGGCAGCAGCTCCGGATGCCGGTCGATGCCGAGGCCCTTCCAGACGAGGCGGTCGAAGTGGCGCACCAGGAAATCCGTGAGATAGAAGCTCGCGGGCTCGGCGTCGGCCATCTCGTTGAAGATCGGCGTGGTCGCGAAGAACTCGTAGCAATGGGCGCCCGCGATCCGCTCGACGCCTTCCTCGGCGAGCACCTCGTCGAGGAGGCCGCCGGTGCCGCAATCGCCGTAGAGCACGAAGATGCGCTCGAAGCGCGGACGCTCCTCGCGGATCTTGACGCGCACGGCCTCGGGGATCTTCTGCGGCGTGTTGTGGAGCTTCGCCGGCAGGCACTGCACCTCGACGCCCTCGAGCTTGCTCATGCGCAGCACCGCCATCACCTCGTGGGCGAGCGCCCCGCAGGCGATGAGCAGCAGGGGGTGCTTCCCCGTCACGACGCCGAGGCTTCCTTGCGCAAGGCCGGCGCCTGGCGGCGCTCGGCGATCAGCCGCTTCGCGGTCTCGACCGCCATGGCGGCGTCGCGGCAATAGGCGTCGGCGCCGACCGCCTTGGCGAAGTTCTCGTTGAGCGGCGCGCCACCCACCAGCACGATGTAGTCGTCGCGCAGGCCTTTGTCCTTCAGCGTGTCGATCACGACCTTCATGTAGGGCATGGTGGTCGTGAGCAGCGCCGACATGCCGAGGATGTCCGGGCGATGCTCCTCGAGCGCCGCGAGGTATTTCTCCACGGGGTTGTTGATGCCGAGGTCGATCACCTCGAAGCCCGCGCCCTCGAGCATCATGCCGACGAGGTTCTTGCCGATGTCGTGCACGTCGCCCTTGACGGTGCCGATCACGATCTTGCCGATCGGCTCGACGTCGGACTTGGCGAGGATCGGGCGGAGGATCTCCATGCCGCCCTTCATGGCGTTGGCGGCGAGCAGCACTTCGGGGACGAAAAGAATTCCGTCGCGGAAGTCGATGCCGACGATCCGCATGCCCTCGACCAGCGCCTCGTTCAGCACCTTCTCGGCGTTCCAGCCGCGCGAGAGGAGGATCTTCGTCCCCTCGACGATCTCGTCCCTGAGGCCGTCGTAGAGGTCGTCGTGCATCTGCTCGACGAGCTCGGCGTCGTTGAGCGAGTTCAGATCGAGTTCGTCACCCTCGGCCATGCCGGAACCTCTTTCAGAGAATGAGCAATTCTGCCCGGTGTCGGTTTTGGGAATATTGCTGCAGGCGACGTATTCTTTTCAAGAAGCGACCCCAAGACCCTCGCTCGCGCCGGGCAATTCCGATTTGGGCGGAGGCCGATCACGGATTTTCATTGAGGAAATTCCGCGTGACCGTATCTCGCGTTCGATAACTCTTGCTCCCAAGAGGTCAACCCTGGTTCGTTCCGCAGAACTGTGATCCAAAGGCTTTTCCTTGCTCCGCGATCAGGGGCTCGCGTTTGAACACATCTAGCGTTCATCAGGATCGAAGTCGAACGGCCCTGCCCACGTGCGACCTGGCTCTCGTTTATCGGTCGCGATCCGGCTCCGCTCGCGTTAGCGTCTCGAATTGTGAGCGAGGGAGAAACATGTCGACCGACCTGCCGTCCCGGATCGGTATGACGCCCGAGAAGCGCGCCGGCCCGCGGTCGGTCTCCGAGGGCATCGCCGCGTGGTGGCGCGGGGGCCGGTGGCTCGGTGCGCTCTCGGTGTTCCTGATCTTCCTGGCATGGCAGGCGGTCGCCACCTTCGCTCTCGTTCCCGCCGCACTGCTGCCTGGACCGAGCGAGGTGCTCGCGGCGTTTGCCGACATCGTGAGGAACGGCTATCGCGAGACCAGTTTGTGGGAGAACGCGGCGGCGACGCTCTGGCGATGCGGCGCGGGCTTCGTGCTCGCGTGCCTCACCGGCGTGCCGCTCGGCCTCGCCATGGGTTACAGCGGCAAGGTGCGCGCCGCCAGCAATTACGTCGTGCAGTTCATGCGCCCGCTGCCGCCGCTCTCGTATCTGATCCTGCTCATCCTCTGGCTTGGCACCGGCGACGCCTCGAAGATCGCGCTGCTCTACCTCACCGCGTTTCCGATCGTTGCCTCGAGTGCCATGGCGGGCGTCTGGGCCACCAAGCTGCAGCGCATACAGGCGGCGCGCTCGCTCGGCGCCGGCGAGTGGCAGATCTTTCGCCACGTCGTCTTCCCCTCCGCCCTGCCGCTCGTCTTCACGGGTGCGCGCATCGCGCTCGCCGCGGCCTTCTCGACCGTGGTGGCGGCGGAGCTGATGGCGGCGACCGACGGGCTCGGCTGGATGGTGTTCTCCGCGAGCCGGTTCCTGCGGAATGACGTCATCATCGTGGGGATCCTGGTGCTGGGCGTCCTCGGCATGGCGCTCGGACGGCTGCTCCTGTCGGCCGACCGGAAGATCGTCCACTGGCGCGGCGTGGACTGAGCCGATGAACGCACCCGCGCAATTCCCCGGCCGAGAGGATGCCGCGCCGACGCTTCTGCGCCTCTGGCGCTGGCTCGGCGATTTCCGGATCACGCTCGCGAGCCTGGCTTTGCTGATCCTGCTCTGGTGCGCGGTCACCGAGGGCGGCCTCGTCAACGAGCTCTTCCTGCCCGGACCCGCCCTGCTCTGGGACGGGACCCTCGATCTCATCGAGAACGGCTACCGCAGCCGGACGATCTGGGAGCACGCGGGGCTGAGCCTCATGCGCGTGCTCGCGGGCTTCGGCACCGGCGCGGTGGTCGGCACGCTGCTCGGCCTCGCCATGGGCGCGAGCCGCCGGATCGAGGCGTTCTTCAGTCCGCTGGTGGAATTCTTCCGGCCGCTGCCGCAGCTCGCCTATCTCGTCCTGCTGGTCGTCTGGTTCGGCATCGAGGACACGGCGCAGATCGTCCTGCTCTTCTTGACCGCACTCCCGGTATCCGCGATCGCCGCCCGCGACGGCGTCCGAAGCGTCTCGCTCCAGCGCCTCCAGGCCGCGCAATCGCTCGGCGCCTCGCGCTGGCAGTTGTTCCGATACGTGGTATTCCCCTCTGCGCTCCACGAGATCTTCACGGGCGCGCGGCTCGCCATCGGGGTGGTCTACGCCACGCTGATCGCGGCGGAGATCATCGCGGGCAGCACCGGGCTCGGCTGGATGATCCTCGACGCCGGCCGCTTCATGCGCTCAGACTACGTGTTCGCCGGCATCATCGCGATCGGCATTGCGGGGCTGCTGCTCGATCGGCTGCTGCTCCTCGTCGAGCACAGAATTGTGCACTGGGCAGGCAAGGACTAGATTGCAACGTCGCTCTCTTAGGAAAGGATCACGCGCTCTCAAACCCGAAGCAGGAGGGAAGCATGACGAAGCATCATGGTTCGAGTGCCTTGGATCGGCGCGGCTTCATGGCGCGGGTGGCGCTCGGCGGCGCCGCGCTCGCCGCAGGCTTGCCGTCGCGCGCCCTGCTTGCCGCCGGGAAGGCGCCGGACAAGGTCAACGTCGCCTTCTTCGTGGAGACCAAGCCCACCATGATCGCCAAGGGCGAGGGCTGGTTCGAGAAGATGGCGGGCGGCAAGATCAACTGGAGCGAGGTCGGGAGCGGCGCCGAGATCAACACCGCGATCACCGCGGGCTCCGTCGATATCGGGCTCGCGATCGGCTCCTCGCCGACCGCCGCGGGGATCGCCCAGGGCTTGCCCTATCAGCTCATCGGCATGGTCGACAACATCGGACCCGCCGAGGAGATGGTCGTGCGCAAGTCCGCCAACATCAAGAGCCCCGCGGACTTCAAGGGCAAGAAGGTGGCGACCGCCTTCGGCTCGACCTCGCATTTCCGGGTGCTCGGCTTCCTCAAGACCAACGGGCTCACGGAGAAGGACGTGACCGTGCTCGACCTCAAGCCCGACGCGGCGGTCGCAGCCTGGTCGCGGGGCGATATCGATGCCAGCTACTACTGGAGCCCGGCCAAGGCGAAGATGCTTGAGGCCGGCGGCGAGTACTTCAAGACCTCGCAGAAACTCGACGCCGCGGGCTACGTGATCGCCGATCTGATCGTCTGCCGTACCGCCTTCGGCAAGGACTATCCGGACGCGGTCGCCGGGTTCCTGCGCGCCTATCGCGACGCGCTCGCCATGTACAAGAACAAGCCCGCCGATGCCGCCGCGATCGTCGCGAAGCAGGCCGGTGTCACGCCCGAGGTCGCCAAGCGCGACATGGACGAGTACGACTTCGTCCCCTTCGAGAAGCAGCTGACCGAGGATTGGTTGGGGTCTCCCGGCAAGGCGGGGAAATTCGCGAGTGTGCTGAAGAGCACGGCGGACTTCCTGGTGACGCAGAAGAGCATTCGCTCGGCGCCGGCCCTTGAGGTGTTCCAGAAGGCCGTCAACACCAGCTTCATGTCGCAGGCGGTCAAGGCCTGACGCGCAACCTTCGCGGGATCGACCTCGCGCCGTCGGTTGCTCGGCGCGAGGTCGGATCAGACCCTAGCCTGCGGCGATCGTCGTTGCGGAGCCCGTGACCGAGCCCTTCGTCCGATTCGCGAAACTCAGCGTCGAATACCCGTCCCATGAAGGGCCGGTGCGAGCGCTCGACGCGATCGACCTCGAGTTCGACGCGGGCGATTTCGTCTGCATCGTAGGACCGTCGGGCTGCGGCAAGACCACACTGTTGCAGACGCTCGCGGGCTTCATTCTTCCGACCTCCGGAACCGTCACCTTGTCGGGTCAGAGGATCCTCGGCCCCGGTCCCGACCGCGGCGTGGTGTTTCAGCAGCCGGCGCTGTTCCCGTGGATGAGCGTCGCGGAGAACGCGGAATTCGGCCCGATGGTGCGCGGCATCGACGGCTCGACGCGGCGCAAGCGGGTCGACGAGTTCCTGCGCCTCGTCGGGCTCTGGGAGTTCCGCAATCGCTACCCCTATCAGCTCTCCGGCGGCATGCAGCAGCGTCTCGCCATCGTGCGGGCGCTCGTCAACGACCCGAAGGTGCTGTTGATGGACGAGCCCTTCGGCGCGCTCGACGCGCTGACGCGCGAAAAGATGCAGGAGGAGCTGCATGCGGTCTGGCGCCGCACCGGCATGACCGTCGTCTTCATCACGCACAGCGTCGAGGAAGCGGTCTACCTCGGCACCGAGGTAGTGGTGATGTCGCCGCGCCCGGGCCGGATCGTCGAGCGCCTCGAGGTCAATTTCTCCCGCGCGCCCGGCGAGCGCGACAACATGCGCGCGATCAAGGCGAGCCCCGAGTTCATCGCCGTCCGCGAGCAGATCCTGGGGCTGATCTTGACCTGAGCCGGGACGCTCAGAACAACCCGGCGATCCGCCCCTGGCCGTCGACGGAGATGTTGTTGGCGGCGGGGGCCTCGGGCAGGCCGGGCATGGTCATGATGTCGCCGCAGATCACCACCACGAACTCGGCGCCGGCGGAGAGGCGCACCTCGCGCACAAGCAGCACGAGGTTCGAGGGCGCGCCCTTGACCGCGGCGTCGGTGGTGAAGCTGTACTGGGTCTTGGCCATGCAGACCGGCAGGTGGCCGAAGCCTCCTCGGTCTTACGCTCGCTCAAGCCAGGGTTTCACGTAGTTCACGTCGAGCTTTTCCGGCGCGGCCATGTTCTCTCGCATCAAGCGAACCGTGGCGCTTTGGTCCTTTGTCCACTCGAAGCACTGATGCACGTCCCGGCATCGGCTCGGCTGCAAGGCTTGGGCAATCTCGACGATCGTCGGCACATCCGCGGTGATCGCGGCTTGGTCGTCTCGCAGACCATCGGTTGGAAGGCCGTTGCGCTGCAGAAGGGCGGCGACATCGCTGAGCTGCTCGGCAAGCCATTCCCAGGGATCGCGCCCAGTCAGGCCGTCCCACACCCGCGGCGTGGGCTCGTCGCCGTCGAACGTCGGATGGTAGTGGAAGGCCGAAAAGGAGCCTGGCGGCGAGCCGAGCTTCTCAAAGATATCCACGCGCCAGGCCGTGTCGTCGATGACGATCCGCTGCGCGGCGGACTCCGACCCTCGGTGCGCCTCGTGTTCGCGCAATCGAACCTCGACCCGGACGCCGTGCTCGAAGCCGGCCGTCTCGAGGTTGATCTCGAACCAATGGCGGACAGTGATCGCGATGTGCTCGTAGAGGAACGCTTTGATCATTGCTTTAGAACAGCCCGGTGATCCGCCCCTGCGCGTCGACGGAGATGTTGTTGGCGGCGGGGGTCTTGGGGAGGCCGGGCATGGTCATGATCTCGCCGCAGATCACCACCACGAACTCGGCGCCGGCGGAGAGCCGCACCTCGCGGATGGGCACCACGTGGTTCGAGGGTGCGCCCTTGAGCGCGGCGTCGGTGGTGAAGCTGTACTGGGTCTTCGCCATGCAGACGGGCAGGTTGCCGAAGCCCTCGGCCTGCAGCTCCTTGAAGCGGTTCCGGACCGACTGATCGGCGGTGATGTCGGAGGCGCCGTAGGTCTGCGTCGCGATGGTCTTGACCTTGTCCCAGAGCGGCATCTCGTCGGGATAGAGGAACTTGAAGCCGCTGCCGCCCTTGTCCGCGAGGCGCACGACCGCTCTTGCCACGTCGGCGGCACCCGCACCGCCGCTCGCCCAGTGGTCAGCGAGGAAGCAGTCGACCTCGAGCTTCTTGCAGAGCTCGCGCAGCAGACCGACTTCTGCCTGGGTGTCGGCGCTGAAGCGGTTGATGGAGATCACCGCCGGGAGCCCGAAGCGCTCGCGGACGTTGCGCACGTGGCGCTCCAGGTTGGCGAAGCCCTTCTGCAGCGCCGCGAGGTTCTCGGTCTTCAAGTCCTGCTTCTCGACGCCGCCGTGCATCTTGAGCGCGCGGATGGTTGCGACCAGCACCACGCAATCCGGCTTGAGGCCGGCCTTGCGGCACTTGATGTCGATGAACTTCTCGGCGCCGAGATCGGCGCCGAAGCCAGCCTCGGTCACCACATAGTCCGCGAGCTTGAGCGCGGTCTTGGTGGCGATCACGGAGTTGCAGCCGTGCGCGATGTTGGCGAACGGGCCGCCGTGGATGAAGGCCGGGTTGTTCTCGAGCGTCTGCACCAGGTTGGGCGCGATCGCCTCCTTGAGGAGCGCGGCCATGGCGCCGTCGGCCTTGATCTCAGAGGCGCGCACCGGTTTGCGGTCGCGCTTCTGCGCCACGATGATGTTGCCGAGGCGCTTCCTGAGGTCGTCGAGATCCTTCGAGAGGCAGAAGATCGCCATCACTTCCGAAGCGACGGTAATGTCGAAGCCGTCCTCGCGCGGGAAGCCGTTGGCGACGCCGCCCAACGAATTCACGATCGAGCGAAGCGCGCGGTCGTTCATGTCCATGCAGCGCCGCCAGGAGACGCGGCGCGGGTCGATGCCGAGCTCGTTGCCCCAATAGATGTGGTTGTCGACCATGGCCGCGAGCAGGTTGTTGGCGGTGCCGATCGCGTGGAAATCGCCGGTGAAATGCAGGTTGATGTCCTCCATCGGCACCACCTGCGCGTAGCCGCCGCCGGCGGCGCCGCCCTTCATGCCGAAGCAGGGTCCGAGGCTTGGCTCGCGCAGGCAGATCACGGCCTTCTTGCCGATGTGATTGAGCGCGTCGCCGAGGCCGACGGTGGTCGTCGTCTTGCCCTCGCCCGCGGGCGTCGGCGTGATGGCAGTCACCAGGATCAGCTTGCCGTTCGGCCGGCTCTCGAGGGTCCGGATGTAGTCGAGAGACACCTTGGCCTTGTAAGGGCCGTAATTGAGCAGCGCGTCGGCGGGAATCCCGAGCTTGTCGCGGCCGACGTCGGTGATCGCCCGCATGCGCGCGGCTTGCGCGATCTCGATGTCGGATTTGGGCTGCTTGTGCTGCTCGTTCATCGGCGACTCTCCGCTTCCTTTGCCTCAAGAAATCGACGCTGCCGCGCTCCGCATGACGCGGCTTTCCGTCACGATCATACTCATGGGTATATCATGGGGCTGCGGATAGATCGTCTCGAGATGCGCGAGCTCGTAGCCCACGCCGATCGCGAGGGGCTTCCCCGGCAGGCTCGCCAATGTTCGGTCGTAGTATCCGCCGCCATATCCGAGCCGATAGCCCATCTCGTCGAAGCCGACCAGCGGAACCAGCAAGGCGGTCGGCACGACCGGCTCGCCCTCCGCCGGGATCGGAATGTTCCAAAATCCGTTCGCCATGGGAACGCCGGGATGCCAGTTTCGAAAGATCAAGGGCGCGCCTTTCTCGATTACCACCGGCATCGCCGCGCGCGCGCCGCGCGCGATGAATCCCGCGATCAGATTCCGCGCGTCGTATTCGCCGCGGATCGGCCAGTAGAACCCGATCATCATCCCTGTGGATAACAAAGGCTCGAGCGCGCGTGTGATTGCGTCATTGTGACGCGAACGTTGCAGTCTTGTTACAGCCATCCGCTCGCCGATCAAGCGCGCTCTCTGGGCCTTGCGCCACCGACGAATTTCGTCCCAATTCTCCATCTGTTTCCCGTGGATATCCCGATCGGTCATGCAATGATCACAAGATAAAGAACACCGGGCCGCATTTCACAAGCCGGGAAGCGTTGCGAGTGCCCGATCCTTGTTGCTATAGCTGTGGCGCTCCGGCAAACGCGAGTGAGAGGAACGTCGACGCCATGGATAATCAGGACACGGCTCGGCAGGTGGAAATCGAGGTGCGCAAAGTGCTGGGCGATCGCGCCGCCGAATGGATGCACAAGCCGAGCAAGCTGCTCGACGGCATCGCGCCGGCGGAGCTCGCGCGCTCGAGGGAAGGCGCACGCGTGGTCCTTCTCGAGCTCGACAGGGCCGAGACGCCGCTCCGTGCGGCTGCTGTGAAGCGCCGGCGCTAGATCCGGCGAGCCGCCGCGCTGCGTCAGCGGTCAGCCGTGCGCTGCCCGCCGGCATCGTCAAGCCTTGATCGCGAGCGCCTCGGGAAAATCGTAGAACGGCTTGCCGCCCGAGGGCGTCACCGCGAAGGCGGCGGAAATCTCGAAGCCCCAGCCTGCCTCCCAGATGCCGGGAATGCAGTGGAAGGTCATGTCGGATACGAGCTCGGTCTTGTCGCCGGGCCGGAGGCTCGCGGTGTGCTCGCCCCAATCGGGCGGGTAGGCGAGGCCGAAGGGATAGCCGATGCGGCTCTCCTTGCGAACGCCGTGCTTGCTGGTCACGGCTCGCCAGGCTGCCTCGACGGATTCCGCGGTCGCGCCCGGCTTCGCGGCGGCAAGCGCCGCGTGCAGCCCCTCGATCACCACCGCGGCGGTGTCCGCAAGCCGCTGCGGCGGCTTGCCCAGATGCACCGTGCGCGCCATCGGACAGTGATACCCCCGCCGTGAGCCCGCGAGCTCGAGAATGGTGGCCTCGCCCCTGCGGAACGGCTCGTCGGACCAGGTCAGATGCGGCGTCGAGGTGCCGGCGCCGGTCGGCAGCAGCGGGCAGATCGCGGTGTAGTCGCCGCCGAACTCCGGCGTGCCTTTGACCGCCGCCGCGTAGATCTCGGCGACCACGTCGCATTGCCGGCGCCCGGCGCGGATGCCGTCGATGCCCGCGCGCATGGCGGCGCCGACCAGCACCGCCGCTTGTCGGATGTAGGCGAGCTCCGCCTCGGATTTGACGATACGCACCCAGTTGACGAGATGGTCGCAATCGCCGAAGCGCGCGTCCGGCAGCGCCGCGCGGATCGCGTCGGCGCCGCGACCGGAGAAGTAGTAGGCGTCCATCTCGAGGCCGATGCGCGCGCGCTGCCAGCCGCGCTTCCTGACGTGGTCGGCCACGAAATCCATCGGATGCTTCGTGCGATTCTGCACGTAGTCGTCGGGGTAGGGGAGGATGTGATCCCCGGGCAGCGTGGTCGTGAGCCGAGCCGCCGCGCCGTCCTGGCCGCGGCCGATCCAGGTGGGGTGCTCGTCGTCGGCGTGCACCAGCACGCATTGTGGCACGTAGAACGACCAGCCCTTGAAGCCCGTGAGGTAGTCCATGTTCGCGGGATCGGCGCAGATCAGCAGATCGAACCCCGCCTTGGCCATCGCGGCTTTCACATTGGCGCGGCGCGCCGCGAATTCGGCATCGTCGAAATAGGGTTGCTGCATCCGATCCCTCTCTTGCCCAAATCACCCGGAGATTTCCTGATCGCCGACCGCCACGGGCTCGTCGGCGGCGATGCGCTCGAAGAGCACGTCCGCGCGGACGAGAGGGGTGCGAAGAGCGACGCCCGCGATGGCGCGGCGGGCCTCTGCTATCGCGTCGGTGCAGATCATGGGTCACAATGGTCCAGGCGATAATGCGGCATCCCCGCGCGATCGGCCACGCGATATTGTCTGCCCATTGCATTTTTGGGAGCCGAGCGAAGCATGAGCGCGTCCACGATCTCCTCGGATTTGCGGCCCTCGCCTGTCGCGGCATCGGTGGATTTCGAGCGCGACGGCGTCCAGCACGGTCACCTGAAGCTGCCATACAGCCGCGACGACTCCGCCTGGGGCGCCCTTATGCTGCCGATCGCGGTCGTGAAGCGAGGCAAGGGGCCCACGGTCCTGTTGACCGGCGCCAATCACGGCGACGAGTACGAGGGACCGGTGGCGCTGTTCGACCTCGCCCGCACCCTCGTGGCCGATGCCGTGAGTGGCCGCGTGATCATCCTGCCGGCGATGAACTACCCCGCGTTCCGGGCGGGCACGCGCACCTCGCCAATCGACAAGGGAAACCTCAATCGCCTGTTTCCCGGCCGACCCGACGGCACCGTGACCCAGAAGATCGCGGATTACATCCAGCGCCACCTGCTCCCGCTCGCCGATTACGTCCTCGACATCCACTCGGGCGGACGGACGCTCGAGTTCCTGCCTTTCGCGGCGGCGCATCGCCTGCCGGACGCGGCTCAGGAGGCGCGCTGCGTCCGGGCGATGATGGCGTTCAACGCGCCCTACTCGATGATGTTGCGCGAACTCGACGCGGTCGGTACCTACGACACCGCGGCCGAGGAGATGGGCAAGGTCTTCGTCACCACCGAGCTCGGCGGTGGTGGCACGGCGCGGGCCGAGACCGTCGCCATCGCCAAGCGCGGCGTCCGCAACCTGCTGATCCATGCCGGCGTGCTCGAGGGCGAGCCGGAGCGCTCGCCCTCGAGCTTCCTCGATATGCCCGACGGTGACTGCTACATCGGCTCGCTGGGCGGCGGTCTCGTCGAGTTGGCAGTTGATCTCGGGGCGCGGCTTCGACGCGGCGACCTTGTGGCGCGCGTCCATGACGTCGAGCGCACCGCCGGCGCGGTCGCGGAGTATCGCGCGGCGCGCGACGGCGTGCTCGCCGGCCGGCATTTCCCCGGCCTGGTCCAGACCGGCGACACGCTCGCGGTGATCGGCGTGCCGACCGCGGCGCCGACCTGACTCCGCTGGCCTAGTACTTGAACTTCGGCGACCAGTCGCCGGGCCCGCCCTGAAGCATGTCGAACATGTGCCAGAGCGCGCAGAAGTCGTCGCCGGGATGGAGCGGCGTGTCGGCGACGCGCAGGATGCGCTTGCCGTCGCGGCGGAACACGGAGATGCCGGGCCGCCAGCGGCCCTCGGGCGAGCGGTATCCCATGTCGGCGGCGAAGCTACTGCCCTGGTGGCTCACCATTGGGAAGCGCCAGCCGCGGCTCTCCGCGAATTTTCTCTGGGCCGCCGGAGGATCCGGGCTCGAGACCACGAAGGCCGCGCGATCGGCCAGGTGCGGATAGATCCCATTGTAGCCGTCGGCCCACAGTGTGCAGTAGGCGCAGGACGCGCCCATGTTGTGGATGACGATCAGGTCGTCGCGTCTGCCGAAGAGCTCCGAGAGCTGCGCGCTTCCCTGGGGCGTCGAGAAGGAATAATCCTCGACGGCCTGCGGCTTCGAGGCCGCCTGCGCCGCGCGCATCTTCGCGCGCAGCTCGCCGATCTGGCGCCGGTAGTCCGCGAGCTTCTTCGAGGTTTCTGCGTAATTCATCGCGTCTCTCCCTCGTTGATGTCTAATCGACGTACTCGTCGTGACGGCGGAGCCATGCCGAGTGGGACGGCAGGTTCGCCTCGTCTCGTCCCTTGGGTACCAGGTCGAGCAGGTGGTAGGCGCCGTTCAGCATGTCGAGGCCGCGGGCGTAGCAGGAATAGGTGTGAAACACCGCACCCGCGTCGTCGCGATAGAATACGCTGATGCCCGGCGCCTCCGAGGCGTAAGGCTGCTGCCGGGTGTAGTTGTAGTAGCCTTCTTTCGTGGCGAGTTCCTCCGGCGTGTGCGAGACGTAGTAGTCGCGATTGAAGTCGCTTCCGGCGGATGACACCCACTTGAAGCCCCAGCCCATGCGCTGCCGGTAGGCTTCGAGCTTGGCGATCGGCGCGCGCGAGACCGCGATCATGGTGACGTCGCGGTGCTTCAGGTGCACGACGATGCCGTCGAAATTGTCGGCCCAGAAGGAGCAGCTCTTGCAGCCGGCGTCCCAGGCAGGATCGAACATGAAGTGGTAGACCAGCAGTTGGTGCCGACCCTCGAACAGCTCCGACAAGGTCTGCTTGCCGCCGGGACCGTCGAACACATAGGGCTTCTCGACGCGCTCCCAAGGCAGGTCGCGCCGCGCCTGGCTCAGCTGATCACGCAGCCGGGTGAATGCCTTCTCTTTCGCGAGAAGCCGCTTGCGGGCTTCGATCCAGTCATCGTGGGGCACGACCGAGTGGCTTTGCATGGCGGGACCTCGTTCAATCGGGAGTCGAACCGTGATTCAGCGGCGCCCTCGCGCGCCTCGCCGGCGAGCGGCGGCCGGGCGCTGCTTGGCGAGGCGCCGCTCCTCGATATCGGCGAGCGTTGCGGCGAGGAGATCGAATTGCTGCTGCCAGTACTTGGCGTACCGGTTCAGCCAGACTGCGGCGGCGTAGGCGGGGCCGGCATCGAGGCTGCATCGGCTGATCCGGCCGGTGCGCTCCTGCCGGATCAGGCCCGCGCGCACGAGGACCTGGATGTGGCGCGACACCGCCTGCAGCGAGATCGAGAATGGCGCAGCGAGTTCGGAGACCAGCAGCGACTGGCCGTCCAGACGTTCCAGAATCTGCCGCCGCACCGGATCCGACAGCGCGAAGAACACGCGGTCGAGCAGCGCGGCCTCGGACTCCTCGGCGGCCCCGGGCAGCGTAACCGCGCGCAATGTGGACATGCCTCCAGGATAGACAACGCGTAAATTGATAGTCAACAGGAACATTGATTGATCCAGAGGCAAGATCGACGCTCGGGGGTTTTCGCGAAGGCGAGAGCGCGCTACAGCTTGAGGGATCGCTTCTCAAGGGGAGGGATGGTGATGCCCAGGGACAGCAGCGGGAGCGGCAACGGCGGGAACGACCGCGCGCCCTCGCGCAATGTGCTGGGAGAGCGGCTCGAAATCTGCTCGATCAAGCCGATGACCGGCTTCTTCCGGAACGGCTGCTGCGACACCAGCCGCGAGGACGTGGGGAGCCACACCGTCTGCATCGTGGCCAGCGCCGAGTTCCTTCGATTCTCGAAATCGCGCGGCAACGATCTCTCGACGCCCATGCCGGAATACGGGTTTGCGGGCCTGAAGCCGGGCGACCGCTGGTGCCTCTGCGCGCCGCGCTGGCAGGAAGCCCTCGAGGCCGGCGAAGCGCCGCGGGTGGTGCTGCGAGCCACTCACGAGGGAGCGCTCGACTACTGCAAGCTCGCCGATCTCAAGCGCCTTGCTGTGGATCTCGCCTGATCCGCAGAAAACGGCCCCACCTTGCCGGTGGGGCCAAGTCCGGCAGGAAAGCGCCACCGGAGGGAGAGAAGGGCGGCGCCAACTCGGGAATTGGGGCGCACGCCGAGACGCGGCAAGCCGATTCGGCGCAAGGCCCTTCGATGGCTATGCTATCGCCACACGAATGCAGCGAGTCGCGGCTCGACAGGCGAACAGCCCCACGCCGGCTGGCTCCAGCAATCTCAATTCTGGCCGGAACCCCGCAGGGTCTGCTCGACCCGCTGGTGGTCGGCGCCGGTGACCGGACGCTCGGGTCCGAAACGTACCACGCCAGCCGTGATCACGAGCGCAACAGCTGCAGCGATCACGGCCCATTTGACCGCCTCCGGATCACTGCCCGAAGTCCGAATCGCTCGCTTCTGTCCGCCCATCGCTGTCACTCCAAACGGGAACGGCCCGAGGAATCTCATACCGGCAGCCGTGACCTCCGCCAACAGATGTCGTGGCGAGTGCCAAAATGCTCACGAGATGTCGTTTTACGGTTGCAAGACGGCCGCAATTTCTTGCGCGCATCGCCCGCAATTTTATGGATCGACTGCGTGTCGAGCGCGACCGAAGAGAGCACTCTTCCCTTAACGCAAGGAAACAACTAATAAATCGGCATGGCCTTTTTATGTCGCGGCTCCTGCCGTTCGGATTCGCCCCTGCTTCGCTCAGAGCTTAGGGCTCGCTGCCGCGGCTACGATCCCGGCCCTTCGGAACGCCGCCTTTCAATAGGAGTCCCGGCATGAGGGTGCTCATCACGCGCCCCGCCGCCGACGCGACGGAGCTCGCCGCCGCGTTGCGCACCCACGGCCACGAGGTCCTGTTCGACCCGTTGCTGACCACCTCCGAGGAGCCGGGGTCGGCGGCCGCTCTCGAGCGCTCGCTGCCGGGCGTCCAGGCGGTGGTGTTCACCAGCCCGAACGGCGTGCGGGCCTTCGCCGCTGCCAGCCGCCGCCGAAACATCCCCGTGATCACGCTCGGCGATGCGACTACTTCCGCTGCTCGCGCCGCGCGCTTCGGCGAGATCGACAGCGTCGACGGCGATGCCGAGGCGCTCACCAACCTCGTCGTCGGCCGCCTCAATCCGCTGGGCGGAGCCCTCCTGGTCGTCACCGGAGCCGAGGTCGGTCGCGATCTGGCGCGCGTGCTCGGCGCCGCCGGCTTCTCGGTCCGCCGCGTTGCGCTCTATCGCGCAGAGCCGGCGCAAGCCTTTAGCAGCAAGGTGGTTGCGGGATTCAAGAGCGGGACCATCGACGCGGCGGTGTTCTTCTCTCCGGGCACGGCCACGGTCTTTGCGCGGCTCATCGCCGCCTCCGGATTTGCCTCGGCGTGCGAGGGCATGACGGCGGTGGTCACCAGCCAGGCGGTCGGAGCGGCGCTCAAGGGCGTCTCCTGGGACAATCTGGTGGTGGCGCGCGCGCCCACCCAGGCCGCGATCCTGGAGGCATTCGGCGGACCTTTGCCCCAGACGCGGCCGGAAGCGCCGCGCGAGGAATTCCGCGCCGACGAGCCGCGCCCCGAGCGCGTAGACCCCTCGCCGGCCAAATCGGGGAGCGTCGATACCGCCGTGCTCGAGCCGCCGCCCGTGGTGTCACCGCCCTCGCCTCCGCGGCTGCCGCCGCTGCGGACCGAGACGTTTCCGCCGCGCAAGAAGACCGCAGCCCGCGCCGGCGGGTCCCGATTGCGCGGCGTGGTGCCGGCGGTGGTGGTGGTCGCCGCCGTACTGGTCGCCGTAGCGACGTCGCCCTACTGGGCGATCTCGCTAGCCTCCCGTCTCCCCTGGGTCGCTCCGGGCGACAGCGGCGTGGTGCTGGCGAAGGTCAACGAGATCAACGAACGTCTCGACGCGCTCGATCAGCGCCTCGACAAGCGGCTCGGTGAGCTGTCGACGCGGACCGCGGCGTCCGAGGATGCGACCCACCGCATCGATGCGACCCTCGACGACAACAGCAAGCGCCTTGACACCCTGGACAAGGGATTGACCGGACTCACGACCAAAGTCGACAGTGCGGACGCCTCCGCCGGAAGCCGCGCGGCGAGCATCGAGGAGCAGGCGCGCAAGCTCGAGGCCGAGCTCGGCGCGCAGAGCCGGCGTCTCGACGGACTCGACAAGAGCGTGGCGGATCTCGGCACGCGCGCCGGGAACGCCGACCAGGGTGCCCAAAAGCTGTCGCAGACGATCGCCGATCAGCGGACCCGGCTGGACGGTCTTGACCAGCGTATACAAGCGCTGACCACGAGCACCGACGCTGCGAACAGCGCCGCCGTCGGCCGTCTGGGAACGCTCGAGGACCAGACGCGCAAGCTCAGCACCTCCATCGGCGCGCAAGGTGATCGCCTCGCTGCGGTCGGGACGCGGGTCGAGACCTTGGCGATCGCGACCGATACCGCGAATGCCTCGACCGCGAGCCTCAGGGACGACACGCAGAAGCTTGCGATCGCCGTCAAGAATCAGTCCGAACGACTGGATGGCGTTTCCGCGTCGGTCGACGCAGCCAATGCCGCGGCAGCGGCCCTCAAGGACCAGACGCAAAAGCTGAACACTGCGCTTGGCGCGCAGGGCGATCGGCTGGACGCCGCGCTCAAGACTCAAGGGGATCGGCTCGATGGTGCGCTCAAGGCGCAAGGCGCTCGGCTGGATGCGGCGCTCAAGGCCCAGGGCGACAAGACGGATGCGGCGCTCAAGGCTCAGAGCGACCGCCTCGATGCGGTCTCGGTTGCCGCCGATCGTGCCAACGCGGCCGCTGCACATCTCGATGAGGTGGCCACGGGGCTTGCAGGCTCGCTCAAGACCCAAAGCGACCGTCTCGACAAGGTGTCTAGCGCTGCCGACGCTGCCAATGCCGCCGTCGCGAAGCTGGCCGACGAGGCACAGAAGATTGAGACGACGCAGACCGAGCACGGGGACAAGCTCGTCGCGCTCGCTGGGCAGGTCGAGAACGCGAGAGATGCGGCGGCTGGGCGTGCGGCCGGCCTTGAGGAGGAGAGCCGGAAGCTCGGGGCGGCGCTCACCCAGCAGGGTGACCGCCTGACGGCGCTCGATAAGCGCGTCGATGGCCTCGCCACCGCCAGCGAGACCCTGAACGGCACGGCCTCGACGCTGGGCGACGACACTCGGAAACTGGCGGCCGGCTTGGCCGACCAGGGCAGCAGGCTCGACCTGATCGACAAGCGCCTCGATACTTTGGGGTCCGCGGCGAACAGTTCGAGCGCCGCGGAAGCGAACCTCAACGCCGATACGCACAAATTGAGCACGGACCTTGCCGACCATGCGACCCGCATCGCCTGGCTCGAGAAGCGACTCCAGGCTGCGTCCGATTCCGATCTCACAAACATCACCGCGTCGGCCGAGATTGCGCGCACGGCGAGCCTCGAGGACACGACGACGAAGCTGACCGGCGAGATCGCGCAGCAGGGGACGCGGCTCGACCGACTGGAAGCCCTCGCCGCTTCCTTGCAGAGCACGACGAGCGAGCTCAAGGGCAGCACGACCGAGCTTCAGGGCCGCGCGACGGCCCTGCAGGAAAAGGAAACGGCCCTGATCGATCGGACCGATGTCGCGCTGCTGTTCGCCGTGGACACACTTCGCTCGACGCTCTCGACCTCCAGGCCCTTTGTGGCGGATCTTCAGACAGCGGAGGCATTGGCGCAGCAGCGGCCGGAGGCGCTCGCCGCTTTGCGCACGCTTGACGACCGGGCAGCGCGCGGGATTCCGAGCTTGGCCGCATTGGTCTATCGGTTTGGCTTGGTGGCGCGGGACCTGCGGCGCGACGATGCGGCCAAGCATCCGAATGACAACGCCGGCGTCATGAACAAGCTGCAGCAGATCGTGATCGGGAAGGCCGGTGATCCCAACTCGCCGCCGGAGCAGACCGGGCTCGAGGCCGCCCTCGCGGCAACCGAGGCTGCCCTCAAAAACGAGGACTTGGCCGCGGCTATATCGTCGATGAAGCAGCTTGAGTCCTCATCGCCCGCCACCGTCGGCGCATGGCTGCGCGAAGCCGAGGCGCGGCTCGGCGCAGAGACGACGCTCGCTGGGATCAATGCGGCGCTGTCCCGCAGGTTGCGCGAGAGCGCCGCGTCCACCGCCAAGCCCTAAGCCAGATCCCCCGCGTACCGATCGACGCGAAGAATTGTCGGGCGCACGCTCGCTCAGCGCATCAGGCCGAGCTGCTCCATCAACGGACCGGCCTTGGCGATGAAATAGGCGGCAGTATCGGCGTCGAAGTGATTGACCCAGTCGCCGACGATCCCTCGCCGCAGGTGCGAGCGCCTATCCTCGACGCCCCTGGGCCGGCCGCGGCTCAGCTTTTGGAAATCGGCGCCGTCGACACAGCTCTTGAGGATCTCCGGGCTGGCGTCGATGCCGAGAAAGCGCAGCACGGGTTCCAAAGCGGCCTCGGGATGCTCGAGCAAGGCCGCGTAGCGGACCTCCATGTAATGTTGGGGATGTCGATTTCCGAATGAGATCCCGTTGGTGATCTCTTTGACCCAGACGTCGATGTAGTAACGGAAGTACCTGGGCATGTCCCCGAATCGCTCAGCCATCTTGGCCGGGTTGGTACGCTGGCCGAGATACCAGCCGGAGACCGCGGCGTCCCGGGGATCCCGTATGATGTGGATGAATTTCGCCGTCGGAAATCCCATCCTGAGCCCATCGAAGGCGCGGACGTTGTCCGGTGTCTTCTCGCCGATCGCGAGGACCGACTTTCCGAGACTCTGCTTTCTCAAAAGCAGCAGCATGGCCGTCACGTGCAGGGTATTGAACTCGAGCGTGTCGACCAAAGGGAAGCCGCCGAGCTCCCGGTAGATCACGACATTCTTGTCGACCAGAAAGTGGTTGTACTCCTCGATTGCCTGCTTCAGCGCGCCGACGAGGCGAGTGACGAAGTGTCCCTCGCCCCGGCAACTGATCTGCGGGTGCTGATCGAGCAGCACCTGAAGCCAAGTGGTACCGGACCCGATCGCGCCTCCAATGAAGAAGAGCTGCTTCGAGAACAACTGCTCGAGCTCGGCCATGATCGCGCGGAAATCGAACTGCGGAGCCGGCTCGTCCGGAGCGCCCGCCCTGGCCTGCCGTGACGTCTCGCTCATCCTCCTCCTGGTCCCGTGCAGCCACGCGCAATCGGCCGACTATCGCCGCTTAACGGACCGGGAGCCAGTTAAAATGACATACATGTTAGTGAACGCCCGGGTCGTGCTCGCGCGCGGCCGAGGGACGCATCTGAAGCAGCCAAGGGGAATCTCAGACGATCGGCGAGAGTCCGCCGTCGACGTTGATTGCCGTCCCCGTCACATAGGAGGCGGCATCGGAGGCAAGGAAGCAGGCAAGGTTCGCGAACTCCTCCGCCTCGCCCATGCGCCCCATGGGAATCCCGGTGCCCTGCTCCCGGATATAGGCGGCGAGGGGAAGGTTTGTTTCCGCCGCACGATGCCGGCGCACGATCTGGTCGCTGACGATCCGTCCGACCAGGAGGGCGTTGACCAGCACGTTGTCGGGCGCGCACTCGCTCGCGAGCACCTTGGTGAGCGCCATGCCTGCGGCGCGCGACACCGAGGTCGGTGCGCTCCCGGCGCGCGGCGCCTTCGCGGCGGTGTTGAGCACGTTGATGATACGGCCCCATCTCCGCGCTTTCATTTGCGGCAGCGCCAGCCGCGCGAGGCGGATCGCCGCAAAGAGCTTCAGGTCGAGGTCCGCCTGCCAGACCGCGTCGGTGATTTCCTCGAACTTGCCTGTCTGGGACGCTCCGGCGTTGTTGACGAGGATGTCGACCTTGCCGAAGGTCGCCATGACCGAATCGTAGGCTCGCTTCAGCGCGCCGTCATCGGTGACGTCGCAGGAGACCGCGACCACGGGTCTCTTCGCAGCTCCCGACGCGAGCGCTCTCGCCGACTCGAGCGTCTCCGGATTCCGTGCAAGGATTGCCACCGCGGCGCCGGCCTCCGCGAATCGAATGGCCATGGCGAGCCCGAGGCCCTTGCTGCCGCCGGTGATCAGAGCCGTACGGCCGTCGAGCCGAATATCCATGGAGGTGGGCCTACTGGCGCTGGTAGGGAAAGCAGCGGGAGCGCTCGAGCGATAGCCCGAAATGGCGGCCGAGCGCCTCGATAGCCGGCTCCTGCGTGGGATAGGGATCGCCATTGTCGGGACCGACGATGATCATGCGGAAGGCCGAGTCCTCCTTGCCGCCGGGAGGCAGCATGGCCGTGACCAACGCGGCTCCGTCGGAATCCCGCAGGGTCAGGAACAGCGGCATCTCGCGCTGAATGTGGGCCTTGAGGCCGATCTCCTGCTCGAAAAACGTCTTGGAGATCGGCTGATAGCTTCGCTTGGCCTTCTCCATCTCGCGGCAGAAGTGCTTTTCGACCGCGTGATGCATTGCCGCCGATTCCGCGGCGGCCTCCTCGACCGTCTCCAGTCGGAACCAGGTCTTGTCGCCGGGCGCGTCGCAGACGTATCGCATTCGGCCTCCGAGTCGCGGCACAGCATGCTCACACTCGACGGATTAGGATAGGATGGATCGAGCGGCGCGCAAGGGCTTCGCGTGTCGGTGTGCGGGGATTTCCAGTGGAAACGACGCTCTACCCTCCCGTGAAGCGATTCCTCGAGCGGCTCGGCTTCGAGGTCAAAGGAGAGATCGACGGCTGCGACCTCGTCGCGCTGCGCGGCGAGGACCCGCCTGTCGTGGTCATCGGAGAGCTCAAGCTGAGCTTCACCCTGGAGCTGGTGCTGCAGGGCGTCGACCGGACCGCTGCTTGCGACGAGGTGTGGCTGGCGGTGCGTGCGTCCTCGCGCGGCCGTGGCCGCGAGGCCGACCCGCGTGTGCGCAAGCTCTGCCGATTGCTGGGCTTCGGGCTGCTGGGCGTGTTTCCGCGCGGACACGTCGAGCCGCTGGTCGAGCCGCGGCCGTGGCGGCCTCGCCGCGATCCGCGCCGGCGGTCGGGCATCGTGGAGGAGCATCGCCGGCGCCAAGGCGATCCCGCGGCGGGCGGCAGCACTCGGGCGCCGATCATGACGGCCTACCGCCAGCGCGCCCTGATCTGCGCCGCCGCCATGGAGACGGGACTGATGCGCACGCGTGACCTCCGCGTCGTGGTGGCCGACGCGCCCACCATCCTGCTGCGGAACGTCTATGGCTGGTTCGAGCGGGTGGAGCGCGGCTGCTACGCGCTGACCCGGGCGGGGAGGGCGGCGCTGAAGCGCTGGCCAAGGAGCGCCTACGCGCCGGCCGACGAGCCGCGCCTCAGCGCCCCGGCGTCGGCTGCAGCTCCGCGGGCGTAACGCCGAGCTCGAGCCGCTGCCCCTGGCGAAGCACAACGAGCGGGATGCTGCGTCCGACCCGCTCCTCGGTCATGAGCCGGTGCAGATCGTCAATGTCGGCGATCGTCACGCCGTCAGCGGCGACGATGACGTCGCCGGCAATCACCCCGGCCCGGGCCGCGGGTCCGTCGGCGCCCGTCGATTGCACCAGCACGCCGGACTCCTGGTCGAGCGTGTGGAATCGGGCCAGCCGGCGCGGCAATACCACGTTCTGCCCGGCGACGCCGATAAAGCAGCGGCGGACCCTGCCCTCGCGGATCAGCCGGGCGGCCACGAACTCAACCGTGTTCGACGAAATCGAGAAGCAGATGCCCTGAGCACCGGCGATGATGGCCGTATTGATGCCCACGACCTCGCCTCGGGAGTTCACCAGCGGTCCGCCGGAGTTCCCCGGGTTGAGCGCGGCGTCGGTCTGGATGACGCTGTCGATCAGCCGGCCCGACCGCGCGCGCAGAGACCGGCCGAGCGCGCTCACTACACCCGCGGTGACCGTGCACTGGAAGCCCAGCGGGTTGCCGATCGCAATCACCAGCTGACCGACCCGAAGCTGCCGCGAATTGCCGAGCTGCGCGAAAGCGGGAGTAGGGGTATCGAGCCGAAGCACCGCGAGATCCGTCTCGGGGTCGTCGCCCACCACCGACGCGTTCGACAAGCGGCCGTCTCCCGAGGTCGCACGGATGCGCGTGCCGCCGGCTATCACATGGCTGTTGGTGAGGGCGTAGCCGTCGGGCGTGAACAGGACGCCGGAGCCGCTCCCCGCCGGCCGACCGGCGCTCTCGACCTGAATGTGCAGGACCGAGGGTCCGACCAGATCGACCGCGCCCACGACGGCCCGGGAATAGGCGTCGAGCAATTCCACCTCGGAGCGCTCGCCGGACCGCGCGGTGCTCGGCGCGGATGCCTGGTCGGAAACGGGAAGGAGAGCCGGGGCTCTTGGCTGATGGGTCATGGAACGATGGGTGTAGGTGGGGATCGGGTCGCTCGGACTCAAGAGCCGCTGCGAACCCACTCCAACGCCCGAGCGTGCATTCAGTGGAGCGGCGTGCTTCAATGCAGGAATGCCTAAAACCGGAGGGAGGATAGCCATGTCCACGACTGTTTGGCCGAACGGCGCCGCGTACATGCATGGCCGATACATGCCGCTGGAGGAGGCGGCGATCCCCGTGACCGATCTCGCCTACCGCCGCTCGGATGTCACCTATGATGTGGTCGGCGTCTGGGGCGGCGCGTTCTTCCGCCTCGACGACCATCTGCGGCGGTTCCGGAAGTCCATGCAGGCGCTCCGCCTCGATCCCGGTGTCGGCGATGATGAGATTCGCGGTATCGCGGCGGAATGCGTGCGGCGCACCGGGTTGCGCGAGGCCTATGTCGCCATGGACTGCCTGCGCGGCAAGTTGAAGCCGGGCATGCCCCGGCATCCCCTCAACTGCGAGAACTATCTCCTGGTCTACGCGTGTCCTTGGGTGTGGGTGATCCCGCCGGAGATCCAGCAGCGCGGCGCCCATCTCATCATCGCCAAGACGCCGCGCATTCCCGAGGAGTCGATCGATCCAACGGTGAAGAACTTTCACTGGGGCGATCTCACGCGCGGGCTGATGGAGGCGCACGATCGCGGCGCCGATACCTGCGTCCTCTTGGACTACAACGGATTCGTGACGGAGGGGCCGGGCTTCAACGTGTTCTCGGTCACCGACGGCGTGGTGGCGACGCCCGACCACGGCGCGCTCGAAGGCATCACGCGCATGTCCGTCATCGAGCTGTGCGAGGAGCTCGGGATCAAATCCGAGATCAGGCCGATCTCCGCGATGGAATTCCGGGACGCCGACGAGATCTTCCTAGCGACCACGGCGGGCGGCATCATGCCGGCCTCGCGGATCGACGGCCGCATCATGGGCAACGATCGCCCCGGCCCGGTATCTTCAAAACTGCGCGAGACGTTCTGGGCGAAGCGCGCCCAAGGGTGGCACGCGACGCCGATCGACTATGGAGCGTCGGCATCTGGCGCGTAGCAAGGGGAGCGTAGAACCTTAGGTTTGGTAGTTGGAGTGCAGTGTCCAATGTCGTAATGCATTATCCAAAGGGGGCAACCAATGCATCGTGTGATGAGACTGACGACATGTTGTGCCGTCGTGGTGGGCATGCTGGGATTCGCGGCCGGAAGTTGGGCGCAGGAGGTCAAGAGCCCGACCATAGATGCGATCAAGAAGCGCGGCGAGCTGATCTGCGGCGTCGATACCGGAATTCCCGGTTTTGCGTTCCAGGATTCCGCCGGCAAATGGCAAGGCCTCGACATCGCCTACTGTCGCGCGATCGCGACCGCCGTGCTCGGCAGCGTCGACAAGGTGAAGTACATCGGCACCACGGCGAAAGTGCGTTTTTCCGTGCTGCAATCCGGTGAGATCGACGTCCTGATCCGCGATTCCACGCTGACGCTTACTCGCAATACCGAGCTCGGCCTGGCGCATGGCGCGCTCAACTTCTTCACCGGCGAGGCCTTCATGGTGAAGAAATCGCTCAATGTCGCGCATGCAACCGAGCTCAACGGCGCGACGATCTGCGTGCTTACCGGCACCACGCTGGAGCTCAACATCGCCGACTACGGCCGCGCCAACAACATCAAGATCAACACCTTGCTGTTCGAGCGTCCGGAGGAGGCGTTTGCGGCTGCCGAGGCCGGCCGGTGCGACGGCTACACCGACGACGGCGGTAGCGTCGCGGCGGCGCGGTCCTCGATGAAGAACCCGAAGGATTGGGTGATCCTGCCGGAGCTGATCTCGCGCGAGTTCCTGGGCTCCTACACGCGCCAGGGCGACGAGCGCTGGAACATTTTAGTGCGCTGGGTTCACTATGCGATGCTCGAGGCCGAGGTGCTCGGCATCACGCAGGCGAATGTCGACGAGATCAAGAAGAGCGCGACCAATCCCGAGGTTCGCGGCTTCCTCGGCCTCGAGGAGAATTTCGGCAAGAAGCTCGGCGTCGACAATGACTGGGCCTACCGGATCGTCAAGGAGGTCGGCAACTACGGCGAGAATTACGAAAAGTACTTCGGCCCGTTGGAGCTGCCGCGCGGTTGGAACAACCTCTACACGAAAGGCGGTCTGCAATATCCGCTGCCGTGGCGGTAATATCGGCTTGAGATAGGAAGGGGTTTGTCGGAATGGTCAGGCGCCCGTCGCGGCGCGCCTACATCGGCCAATGGGTGTTGTTGGCTGGCGTAGTTGCGTTCGGCTGGCTGCTGGCCGACATGGTCGCCGGGAACTACGCCAGGAAGAACCTGCATTTCGGGTTCGGCTTCCTCGGCGACCAGGCTCGGTTCGACATCCCCTTCCATCTCATTTCTTGGAACCTCTTCGATACCTACGCACGGACGCTGCTGATCAGCTTCCTCAACACCATCCTGGTGGCGGCGATCGCGATCGTGCTTGCGACGCTGCTCGGCCTTTTCGTTGGTATCATGAGGCTCTCGCCCAATTGGCTCGCCCGCAACGTCGCACTGTGCTTCATTGAATTCGTCCGCAATACGCCGCTGCTGGTGCAGATTATCTTCTGGTACGTCGGCGTGATGCAGACCCTGCCATCGCCGAGGCAGAGCATCGAGCTGCCCGGCGGAGTGCTACTGAACATCCGTGGCCTCTACGTACCCGATGTTGTGATGAGCGCCGACGGCTCGACCCTGTGGTGGCTGGCGCTCGGTGCGGCCGCGGCGACGCCGCTCGTCTGGGTCCTTCGTGTCGGCTCCGAGCGGATCGGCTGGCGCGCGCTGCTCCTGCCGGTGATCGGCCTCGGGCTGTTCAGCGCCAGCATCGATCATATCGATTTTCCCGCACTCAAGGGCTTCAACCTGACGGGCGGCACCCAGGTGCCGCCGGAGCTCGCGGCCTTGTCCCTGGGGCTTGCGACCTACGCCTCGGCTTTCATCGCGGAGATCGTGCGCGGGTCGATCGAGGCGATCCCGAAGGGGCAGCACGAGGCGGCGCTCGCGCTCGGCCTCAAAGGCTGGCAGCGACTGTTCCTGGTCATCTTGCCGCAAGCGCTTCGCATTATGGTGCCGCAGATGACCAGCCAATATCTCAACATCATCAAGGGGAGCTCGCTCGGTGCGGCGATCGCTTATCCGGAGCTGTTTTCGATCTTTACGGGCACGGTGCTGAACCAGACAGGCAAAGAGGTCGAGACGATCGCCATCGTCGCGGCGGTCTTCGTCACCTTCAATCTGCTCGCCTCGATGTTGATGAATTGGTACAACCGCCGCGTCGCGTTGGTCGAGCGCTGACGATGCGGGATCCATGCGCCGTTCCAACGGAAGCCACCCGATGGACATAGGCAATTCCACGCTAGCCGCGCGGCCGGCTGCCTCCGGGGTCGGCTTCGGCCCCGGTGGGGATAGGGACGAGGTGACCCCGGATAAGATCAAGAGCGCCCTCCCGAAGGCGCTCGACTGGGTCCGCCGCAATTTCTTCAGCTCGAAGGTCAACACGGCGCTCACGGTCGTGGTGGTGGCATTCCTGGCCTTGGCGCTGCCGCCGCTGATCCGGTGGCTGTTCACGGATGCCACGATCTCCGGGAGCTCCAAAGCCGACTGCACGGGCCAGGGCGCCTGCTGGACGTTCATCCGACTCCGCCTGCCCCTGTTCTTCTACGGTCACTATCCGCCGTCCGAGCTTTGGCGCGTGGGTCTTGCGGCTTTGCTCCTGGTGACGTTCAGCGTTCCGGTCTTGCACGACGGCACAAAACGGCGCGGCCTCTGGGTGCTCCTGCTGCTGACGGTGTTTCCGCTGCTGGCGGGCATCCTCCTGTTTGGTGGCGTTTTCGGCCTCCGCTACGTCGACACCACCGAGTGGGGCGGATTGATGATCGATGTCGTTGTCGCCTTCGTAGTGGTGGCGAGCTCGCTCCCGCTCGGGATCTTGCTGGCGCTGGGCCGGCGTTCCGAGCTGCCGGTTGTACGCCTGCTCTCGATCGCTTTCATCGAGTTCTGGCGCAGCATTCCCCTGCTCGCGGTGCTGATCGTCTCGGCGCTGATGATCCCGCTCTTCCTACCGGAAGGCATCAGCATCGAGCGCTTGTTCCGGGCGCTCGTGGGGCTGGCGCTCTTCAACGCAGCCTATATGGCGGAGACGGTGCGCGGCGGCCTGCAGGGTGTCGAGGCAGGCCAACAGGAGGCGGCCTACTCGGTCGGCCTCAAGTGGTGGCAAGTGCAGGTGTTCGTCGTTCTGCCTCAGGCGCTCCGCTACGTGCTGCCCGGTATCGTCAACAACGTCGTGGACCTCTTCAAGGATACGACGCTGGTCACCATCATCGGTCTCGCCGACATACTGGGAATCGTCAACCAGGCGATCAAGGATCCGGCTTGGCTCGGCTTCGCGCACGAGGGCTACGTTTTCACCATGGTGGTGTTCTTCGCCTGCTGCTTCGCGATGTCGAGCTACGCGCGCCGGATGGAGCGGCGTCTCAATCGTCATCGGACCGGCCGGCACTGATGTCGCGAGTGTCTTCTGCCGCCGTGGCCGTCGGTCGACGCACAGTCCGCCGCGGCGCCGGGCTCGATGGGCTTCCCTCAGCGTCCCCGGAACACCGGCGCGCGCTTCTCCTTCCAGGCGGCCAGTCCCTCCAGCAGGTCCTCGGAGCGCATGCAGCGGAGGACCTCTGCGTCCACCTCGGCGGCGCTCGGGTTGCCCCGCGCGATCGCATTGAGCGCGCGCTTCATGCCGCGCACCGCTAGCGGCGCCCGCGACGCCAGGAGCGTCGCCAGCGCATCGACGCGGCCGGGCAGCTCGGCCGCCGTGACGATCTCGTCGAGATATCCCACCTTGAGCAGGCGGTCGCTTGCCATGGGCACGCCCGTGAGGAAGAGGCGTTTCGCCGCGGCGAGGCCGAGGCGCGTGACGTAGCGCCGCATCCCGCTGAGGTAATAGTGCACGCCGAGCCGGCTGGCGGGCATGCCGAGCTCCATGCCCTCGACGCCGATCCGGAAATCGCAGGCAAGCGCCATGTCGGTAGCGCCGCCGTAAACGCTGCCGTTGAGCGCGCAGATCGTGGGAATCCGCAGGTCCTCCAGCTGATCGACCATGCGCTCGAACAGGTCGGGAGCGGGCTCGGTCACGCTTGCCTCCGCCGCCTCGGTCTTGAGCGCGCCGAGGTCGTAGCCCGAACAGAAGGTCGACCCTGTTCCCGTGAGGACCAGGACGCGCAGGTCCGGGTTCCCGTCCACCGAGGTCAAGTGCTTGGAGAGCACGTCGACGTCGGCGCGCTCGATCCGGTTGCGATGGTCCGGTCGGTTGAGGCGGAGAGTGGCGCGATCCCGCACTATTTCCAGGATCGGCGGGCTCGGTGAGGCGCCATCGGGCGCGAGTCCTGCGGTCACATGAGGTCTCCCAGTCGGAATGACGGCGCCGGCGGCGGGCCCGCGACTCGGGCCGATTCGGTGAGTGCTCGGGCGGCGGGAAACCCGAGTCGAGCGCAGAAACTCATGGAGTCGCAGCCTCCCCGATGACGCGCGGCAGGAAGCGGAGTAAAGGGGATTCGGATGCGTGAGGGCAGACGCACTTTGGGACTACCGCCGATGGGACGGGCATCGACGATCGCGGAGCCATGCAGCAAAGGATCTCCAGCAAAAGCAGTACCGACGAGGACGAGACCGAGGGTCCGGACGCAGGGCCGGCGATTTGCGACATGATGCCTCTCACTCAATCGAAGATGCACGCAGCCGCAGCGCCGGTGGAGACCGCGCCGTTGCTGCCACGGCGCTCGGCGCTGCTCATCGAGATCCTGTCGTTCGCGCTGATCGCGTTCCTCGTGGTCTCGGCGCTGCTGTTCAATTTCACCGCGCCGGGGCGCCTGATTGACACGACCTCCGGCGTCACCGTCCAGCTGCCGCCGAAGCCCGCAGAGCCCGTTGCGGAGGTGGCGACCCCCGTCGTTGAGGTGCAGCCCGCGGCGGAGGCGGTGGCGTCCGGCATTGTCTCCTTGCCGGACGTTCAGCCACAGGCCGGCGTGCCGGCACCGGCCGAGACGCCCGTGCAAGTCGAGCCGCCGCAGACGGACGCCCTGGTCGAGACTGCGAGCCTTCCGCCCGCCGCCGAGCCCGTTTCGCCCGAGCCGCGAACCCAGTCGGCCGACGAGCCTACCGGGGCGCCCGCCGAGGACGCGGCGTCCCCGCCGCTGCCGGCGGAGGAGGCGGAGGCGTTGATCCGGCGCGGCGACGAGCTGCTGGGCACCGGCGACATCGCGGCGGCACGCTCCGCCTATGAGCGTGCCGCTGCCGGCGGCAACCGGCTCGCAGCGCTCGGCGTCGCCAAGACGTACGATCCGATCTTCCTGGCACAGACGGGCGTGCGCGGCCTCCGCGGTGATCCCGCTCGGGCGGCGCTCTGGTACGGCAAGGCCGCTGCGGCGGGCGACCGTGACGCGCAGCAGCGGTTGAGGCGGCTCCGCGCCCAATATCCCCAGTGACATGAGCTAGCCCGCGACCGCCGCGCGGAAGGATGTCTCCAGCGCCGCCGGCGGGATGTTGCGCGTGATCAGCACGAGCCGTGAACGGCGGTCGGCGTCGGACCAGCTCTGAAGCTCGTGCGGCGGGTGCAGCACGTGCTGCACGGCGTGGACCGCCACGGGCCTCTCGCGCCCCTCGACGCAGAGGATACGCTTGACGCGCAGCAGGTCGGGCCCGCGCAGCGAGGCCAGCGCCTCGAGCCATCGCGCAAAGCGCGCCCAAGGCAGCGGTTCCTCACGCACCAGGCGCCTCCGGCTCGACCGCGCCGTGGACCACGGTCAGGATCGGTGCCGTCGCGTTGAGCGACCTCAGCCGCGGTGAGGGCGTCACCGCAGGAGACCGTCAATTGGTCCTGGGACATTGGCGCAGCGTACTCTCCTGGGGCAAATACCGTGCGTCCTTCGACACGCTTGCTATCGCGAGAAGGGCGCACGATGGATCTGCCAGGCGCGTTACCGATGCGCGACCAGCTGCACCATCCACAGCGAAAGCTCGGGGATGTAGGTCACCATCATCAGCACGCCGAACATCACCGCGTAGAAGGGCCAGATCTGCCGCATCACCTGCTCCATGGTGACCTTGCCGACCGCGCAGCCCACGAACAGGATCGAGCCCACCGGCGGATGGCAGAGGCCGATGCCGAGGTTGAGCATCATGATCATGCCGAAATGCACGGGGTTGACGCCGAAATTCATCATCACCGGCAGCAGGATCGGCGTGCAGATCAGGATCGACGGCGCCATGTCCATCAGGCAGCCGAGCACCAGCAGCATGATGTTGACCAGCATCAGGATCACGTACTTGTCGTGCGAGATCGTGAGGAAGGCCGCGGTCACTTTCGCCGGCACCTGCATCAGCGCCATGATGTAGCCGACGCTGGCGGCCATCGCGATCAGCGTCATCACCATCGCGACCGTGCGCAGCGTGCGGTGGATCAGCGCCGGCAGATCGCGCCATCGATAGTCGCGGTAGATGAACATCGTGACGAAGAACGCCCAGAGGCAGGCGACGGCGCCGGCCTCGATGGCCGTGAACACGCCGCCGAGAATGCCGCCGAGGATGATCATCAGGGTGATCAGGCCCCAAAACGCCTCGACCGCCATGACGATCGCCTGGCGAGCGGGCACCGGCTCGCCACGCGGATGGTCGTGCCGGTAGGCCAGCACCAGGCAGAGGATGATCAGCGCGACGCCCAGGAGCAGGCCCGGCACGACGCCCGCCATGAAGAGGTCGATCACCGAGATCGCGCCGCCGGTGGCGAGCGAGTAGATCACGGCGTTGTGGCTCGGCGGCACCAGCAGCGCCTGGACGGAAGCTGTGATGGTAACGTTGGTGGCAAAGACGCGGGGATAGCCGTTCCTCTCCATCTGCGGGATCATCACGGCGCCGATCGCGGAGGTGTCGGCGACGGCGGAGCCCGAGATGCCGGAGAGGAAGGTGGTGGCGACGATGTTGACCACCGAGAGGCCGCCGCGCACGCGCACTACGCCCACCAGCACGTTGGCGAGCGCGACCAGGCGCCGTGCCATGCCGCCCTCGGCCATTATGGCCCCGGCCAGCACGAAGAACGGGATCGTCAGCATCGCGAATTTGCTGACGCCGCTCGATATCTGCAGCATCACCGCTTCGAGCGGGATGTCGATCCAGAGGGCGCCGACGATGGCGGCGACGCCGAGAGAATAGGCGATCGGCACGCCCATCGCGAAGCAGAGGAACATGGCGCCGATCGGGATCAGGATGTCCACGGGACCGGCCTCAGTGGAGCGCCTGTGCGTCGCGCGCGGGCGGCCCGATCAGGACGCGCTCGAGCACGAACAGCAGCGTGATCACGCCGCCGATCGGGATCGGCAGATAGGTGACGCCCACCGACAGAAACGGGAATTCCGCGATCGACTGGTGCCAGGTGGTCGCCACCAGCCGCTCGCCCCACAGCATCATGAAGCCGCACATCGCCGCCATGACGCCCTCGGCGAGCAGGTTCACGATGCGCTGCCCGACCGGCGGCAGCAGGCCCACAACCACGGTCACGCGCATGTGCATGCGCGCGCGGTAGCAGGCGGCGGCCCCGATGAAGGTCAGCACGATCGCCATCAGGATCGCCGCTGGCTCCGGCCACGAGGACGCGCTGTTCAGCACGTAACGTGTGAACACGCCGTAGGGGATCACCGCGGAGATCAGCACCAGCGCAGAGCCGGAGACGACGACGCAGGCGTAGTAGAGTGCATTCATCGCCGCGCGGAGCGCCAGCGCTGCCGCATTGTCCGCGCCGCCAAGCAGCCCGGGCTCCAGCACCTGCCGGAATTGGCTCTCGCGATCGCCCTGTTCGGACGAGGAGCGCACCGGCGCGACCGCGTGCGAACTATGTCACCGCCTGGATGCGCTTGATGAGATCGGCGTATTTGGCGCCGTACTTGTCCCAGACCGGCTTCACCGCCTCCTGCAGCTTCTTCTTGTCCTCGTCGGAGATGGTGTCGATCTCGATGCCGGCCGCCTTCATCTTGGCGATCGCGTCCTTCTCCTTTTCCATCCAGAGCTTGCGCTCATCGAGCTGCGCCTCGCGCCCGAACTTCGTTATCAGTTCCTGGTCGCCCTTGTCGAGCTTCGCCCAGCTGGGGCCCGAGAACACCAGGATCTCCGGCACGATCAGGTGCTCGGTGATCGTGTAGTACTTCGCCACTTGATAGTGGTTGTCGAAATAGAAGCTCGGCGGGTTGTTCTCGGCGCCGTCCACCACGCCGGTTTGCAGCGCACTGAACACCTGGTCATAGCCCATGGCGACGCCGTTGCCGCCGATCGCGTTCATCATGTCGACGAACATCGGGTTGCCCATCACGCGAACCTTGAGGCCCTTGATGTCGTCGACGCTCTTGATGGGGTGCTTGGTGTCGTACATGTTGCGGGCGCCCGCATCCATCCAGCAGAGCCCGACCAGGTGCGTGTTCGGGTTGTTGGTCACCTTGTCCAGGAGCTCCTGGCCGACCGGACCGTCGATCACCTTCTCCATGTGCTCGGTGTTGCGGAACAGGAAGGGCAGATTGAAGACGTTGAGGTCGTCGACCACCGGGCCGAGCGCGCCGACGCTGACGCGGCCCAGCTGGATCGCGCCCACCTGGCACTGCTCGATGGTCTCCTTCTCGCCGCCGAGCTGCATCGAGCCGAACATCTTCACGCTGATGCGGCCGTTGGTGGCCTGCTCGAGCTTCTTGCCCATGTTCTCGACCGCGACCACTGTCGGGTAGCCGGCGGGATGGACGTCCGCGGCCTTGAGCTCGAGCTTCGCCTGTGCGGCGCTCGGCCGGGCGTAGCTCAATCCGCCGGCACCGAGCGCGGCCGCCGCGCCGAGCTTCAGCACATCGCGTCTCTTCATCGCTTCCTCCCTCTGTCGTGCCGGGTGCGCTTGCGCCCGCGCTTGCCGACTTGTACGATAAGCATACATCGGACGAGGTTTCCTTTGTCAAGCCGCAGAGAGGCCGGGACGATCCTGGAGCCGCTAGGGCCGCCCAAGAACCGCACCGCCGAGGTTGTGGACCGGCTCGCCGCCGAGATCGGCAGCGGCCGCCTCGGGCCGGGCGATCGGCTCCCCACCGAGCAGGAGATGATGTCGGCGCTCGGCGTCAGCCGCACCGTCGTGCGCGAGGCGGTGGCGGCTCTCCGCGCCCAGGGCATGGTCACCACCCGGCAGGGACTCGGTGCCTTCGTCGCCAGCGATCCTCAGCGACGGCCGTTCCGGATCGATCCCGAGGGCCTGCAATCGATCGAGGCGGTAATCGATCTCATGGAACTCCGCATGGCCGTCGAGATCGAGACGGCAGGTCTTGCGGCCGAGCGCGCCACGGCGAAGCAGCTCCGCGGCATCGGTCAGGCGCTCGCGGCGATGGACCGGGCGATCGCCCGCGACGAGGCCGCGATCGACGAGGACTATTTCTTTCACCGCGCGATCGCCGAGGCGACGGGAAACGCGCAGTTCCCGCGCTTCCTGGAGTATCTCGGCCGTTTCATCATCCCGCGCCAGACCGTGCGGATCAGCGGCGGGCGGGGATACCTCGATGCGTTCCAGCGCGAGCACCGTCTGATCCACGACGCGATCCGCGACCACGACAGTGCCGCCGCCCGCGCCGCCATGCGTCAGCACCTGCTGAAGAGCCGCGAGCGTTACCGGAAACTCTCGGCGCAAGCGACGTAGAGCGCGGCCGCGCTTCCGCCACCAATTCGGAGCGAGAGCGAAGCGGCGCCCCGCTCGCCTCGGCGGGGAAAGCCGCTATGATGGCGTCGCTCGCGAGACCGCGCGGGCGAACTTCGATCGAGCGGGCGCCGATGCTGACGACGGGCGAGAGTGCGATCCTGGGCGAGATCGAGCCGGAGGCCCTGTATCGGCTCACCACGGACCTCGTGCGGAAGCCTAGCGTGAGTGGCGAGGAGCGCGGCATCGCCGAGCTTCTGGCGAGCGTCCTGGAGGATCACGGCCTCAAGGCGGAGACGGCCGAGGTCGAGCCGGGGCGGCCGAACGTGTCGGCGTCCTGGGGAGCGGAGGAGGGGCCGGCGCTGCTGCTCACCGGACATTCGGACACGGTGCCGGTGGGCGAGGGCTGGAGCCGGGATCCCTTCGGCGGAGAAATAGTAGAGGGGCGGCTCTATGGCCGCGGCTCCTGCGACATGAAAGCCGGGCTCGCCGGCATGATCTGGGCGATGATCGCAGTGAAGCGTCGCATTGAGCGCCCCACGAGGCGCGTGATCTTCGCCGCCTGCGTCGACGAGGAGGAAGGCGGCAAGGGCACGCAGGACGCGCTCCGCAAGGGGCTTGCGGCGGATTGGGCGGTGATCGGCGAGCCGACGGAGCTGCAGCCGATCGGCGCCGCCAAGGGTGACGCCTATTTCGAGGTGAAGGTGCGCGGACGGAGCGCCCACGCAGGCTCGCCCGAGCTTGGGGCCAACGCGATTTACGGCGCGGCGAAAGCGATGGAGGCCGTGCAGCGGCACCACGCCGAGCTGCGCCAACGCAAGCACCCTCTGCTGGGGAGCCCGAGCGCCAGCGTGGGGACCGTGAGCGGCGGCTTCACGGTCTCTGCCGTGCCCGACACCTGTACCTTCTGGGTCGATCGCCGACTGATGCCCGGCGAGGACGGCGCCTCCGCGCTCGCCGAGCTCTCGAGGAGGCTCCACGAGGAGGCCGTCGCATTTCCCGGGACCCATATCGAGGAGCGTCTCGCCATGGAGATGCCGGCGATGCAATCACCGCCGGATCACCCGATCTTCTCGGCGCTTGCGGATGCCGCTGCGGACGCGGGCGGGCCCGCCCTGCCGGTCGGTGGGTGGTCGGCGGCATGCGACGGTGGTTTCCTGCAGAGGGGCGGCATCTTGCCCGTCGTGCTGTTCGGCCCGGGCAGCATCAGCAAACAGGCGCACCGGCCCGACGAATTCGTGCCATTGTCGGAGGCCTTGATCGCGGCGCGCGCTTACGCGCTACTGGCCGCCCGGTGGCTCGTCTCCTGAGGAGGGAACAGTTTTTACCTACGCGGGTCGCGAGGGTTGGTGTGGCGGCTCATGACCCGCAGAAAAAGAAAGGAGGACGCATCCATGCTGCCGTTCGAGAAGTCCGAGTACCTCGCCCGCATCGAGAAGGCTAAGCAGGCGATGGCAAAGCAGGGCATCGATACGCTGGTCGCGGTCGATCCCGCCAACATGAACTACCTCACGGGCTACGACGGCTGGTCGTTCTATACGCCGCAGGCGGTGGTGGTGAGCGCCAAGCTCTCGGAGCCGATCTGCTGCACGCGCGCCATGGACGCGGCGGGCGCCAAGCTCACCACCTTCCTCAAGGCCGAGAGCATCATCGGCTTTCCCGACCATTACGTGCAGTCGACCGAGCGGCATCCGTTCGATTATCTCGCCGAGAAGATGCGCGAGCGCGGCCTCGACCGCGGCACCATCGGGCTCGAGATGGACGCCTACTATTTCTCGCCCATGGCTTATGAGTCCCTGAAGGCGCATCTGCCCAACGCGCGCTTCGTCGACAGCAAGAGCCTGGTCAACTGGGTGCGCTCGGTCAAATCGCCGCGCGAGATCGAGTACATGAGCCAAGCCGCGCGCATCATGGAGCGCGTGATGCGGGCTGGTGTGGACGCGGTCGAGCCGGGCACCCGGCAATGCGACGCCGTCGCCAAGATCTACGCGGCCCAGGTTTCGGGAACGCCGGAGTACGGCGGCGACTACACCTCCTTCGCGCCTATGCTGCCGACGGGCATCGGCACCTCGACGCCGCATCTCACCTGGAACGACAAGCCCTTCGTCAAGGGCGAGGCAACCATCCTCGAGCTCGGCGCCGCCCGGCTCCGCTACCACTGCCCGATGGCGCGCACGGTCTTTCTGGGGAAGCCGCCGCAGAAGATGCTCGACATGGAAAAGGTCGTGCTCGAGGGCACCCAGGCGGCGATCGATGCGGCCAAGCCCGGCGCCACCTGCGAGGCCGTCGAGGCCGCTTGGCGCGGCGTGATCTCGCGCCACGGCGTCAAGAAGGAATCCCGGATCGGCTATTCCATCGGCCTCAACTATCCGCCCGACTGGGGCGAGCACACCATGAGCCTCCGGCCCGGCGACAAGACCGTGCTGCAGCCCAACATGTGCTTCCACGTCATCCCCGCCATCTGGATGGACGACTGGGGCGTGGAGATCAGCGAGGCGATCCGGATCACCGACCGCGGCGCCAAGCCCTTCTGCGACTTTCCACGGAAGGTCTTCGTGAAGGGGTAGCCTCAGCTTCTCAGCAGCTTTCCATACCCCTCAACCGCGGCGCTGTACCCCGCGAGCCTGAGGCAGTCCCAGGCGAGCGCCTGGTTGCTGGTGACCACGGGCTTGCCGATCGCCTGCTCGATGCGCTCGATCACGGAGGAGCAGCGGAGCGCTGTGCACGATATGAACACGGCATCCACCTTGCGGCGGCCGAGCTCGAGGCCGGCCTGGTAGATCGCGTCGGGCGGGACGCGGGCGATCGCGGGGTCGTTGGGTTGCTTGAAGCTTGCGCGCTCGGCGATCTCGAAGCCCTGCTTGCCGACATACTGCGCGACCACCTCGTTGACCGCGTCGGGATAGGGCGTCAACAGCGCGATCCGGCGCGCGCCCAGCGCCTCGAGGCCCTTGAGCGCGGCGCTCACGGGATCGGTCACGGCGATGCCGGGCCGCACCCGGTCCACCGCCGCAGCCACGCGCGCGGGCCCGATCGCCATGGAGCCGGAGGTGCAGCCGAAGGCCATCACGTCGAGCCGGTCGTTCGGCACGATCAGCTCGACGGCGCGCGGGATGTGCGCCTCCATGTCGCGCAGACCCTGGGGCGTCAGCTCCAGCATCAGCGGGATGCGGCTTGCGAAGACCGCGGCGCCCTCGACGCCCGCCAGAAACCTGCGCAGCTCCGGCTCGATCACCACGTCGTTGGCAAGCGTGATGAGGCCGATCGCGGCGGTCCTCGCGGGGCCGTCGTCCGGCGTGCACGGCATGGTCTCCCAGCCGCGGGTCTCGAGCGTGTCGGGCATGGCGGAGCCTCCCAAATGCAGCGCGCATGATCGCGCCGCGCGGCGAACCTGCGCAAGAGGCCATCGACGGGCCGGCTACTCCTGGGCGAAGATGGCTCGGAGTACTCACCGGAGAGGCATACCGCCGATGGCCAAGCGCGTGCTCGCCGCCCGCTTCATGCACGAGACCAACACTTTCAGCCGGGTCCTGACCGACATGGCGTCGTTCCGGCGCCGGGACTTCCACCTGGAGAATGAGATCCCCGCGGCGTTCCGGGACACGCGCTCCGCCTTCGGCGCCACTTTCGAGGCGGCCGACAAATACGGCTGGACGCTGGTCCATCCGGTCTCCGCGAGCGCCAATCCCTCGGGCTTGGTGACGCACGCGGCCTTCGAGGAGATCGCGGGGATGATCGTGCGTGCCGCCAAGAAGCAGGGGCCGATCGACGGCGCGCTCTTGCACCTCCACGGCGCGATGGTCACCGATCAATACGAGGATGGCGAGGGCGAGCTGCTCCGGCGCCTCCGCCAGGCGATCGGCCCCGAGGTGCCGGTGGTGGTGACCCTTGACCTCCATGCGAACGTGACCCAGGCGATGGCCGATTACGCGAGCGCGCTGATCGCGTTCCGGACGTATCCGCACATCGACCAGTACGAGCGCGCCTGGCAGGGTGCCGAGCTGCTGGAGCGCGCCATGAAGGGCGAAATCAGGCCCAAGACCGTGATCGCCCGGCGACCCACCATCTACGGCCTCAACCACGGCCGCACCCAGAGCGGTCCGATGGTGGAGGCGCTCTCGCGCGCCGAGGGTTTCGAGCGCAAGGGCGAAGCGCTGGTGGTCAGCATCTGCGCGGGCTTCACCCGCGCCAATATTCGCGACGTCGGACCGACGGTGACCGTCACCACCGACGGCGCAGGCCCGCGGGGTCAGGCGATCGCGGAGGAGCTGATGGACTTCGCCTGGAGGACGCGCGAGGAGAACACGGCGAAGCTGCTGCCGATCCCGCAGGTGATCGAGCTCGCCCGCCGGGGCAATCCCGGCGACAAGCCGCTGGTCGTCGCGGACTACACCGACAATCCCGGCGGCGGCGGCTACGGCGACGCGCCGGCGTTTCTCAGGGCCATGGTGGAGGCGAAGCTCCCGAGCGTCGCCTTTCATGCGCTCGCCGATCCCCAGGCGGTGCAGGACGGCATCAGGGCCGGCATCGGCGCCCGCGCAACCCTGACGCTCGGCGGGAAGACCGATCCTGCGATGGGCGGTGGGCCTCTCACCCTCGAGGGCGAGGTTGTCTGCCTCAGCAACGGCAAATTCATCGCCTACGGGCCCATGGGCGGCGGCGTCGCGCGGGACTACGGCCCCTCAATGGTGTTCCGCGTCGGCGGCATCGACATCGTCGTGATCACCAACAACGGCCAGGCCACGGATCTCGGCCAGTTCACCTCGCTGGGTGTCGACCCCACGCGCTACCGCACCGTCGCGGTCAAGTCGATGCACCACTTCCGCGCGGCCTTCGAGCCGATCGCGCGGCAGGTGGTGCTGGTCGATACCGGCGCCCTCTGCTCGGAGATCTACACGCCGGAGCTCTTCACCAAGGTGCGCCGGCCGATCCATCCGCTCGATCCCATTGCCTGATCCTGATGCGGTGTCCCCGCGCTGAGGCCTCGTCACCCTCCTAGGTCGAAACCGTTGCCTCGACCATTCGCCGGAGCTCGGGCGTGGCATCGGGCAGCACGCCGAACCACGCCCGGAAGGCGAGCCGGGCCTGGTGGATCAGCATGCCGAGGCCGCCCACGACGGGGTTTCCGCGCTGCCGCGCGGCGGCGAGCAGCCGGGTCTCCAGCGGGATGTAGACGATGTCGCAGACGAGCGCGGCCTTTGGCAGCTGGTCGAGCGAGAGATCGAGGGGCGGCTGCCCCGTCATGCCCTGGCTCGTCGTGTTGACCAGAAGGCTCGCGCCGTCGAGCGCGTCGTGGCGCTCTGCCCAGGGGATCGCGTGGACGGGTACGCCGAAGTCGCGCGCCAGCGCTTCCGCGCGCGCGAGGGTGCGGTTTGCGACTCGAATGTTCTTGGTACCCCGCTCGCAGAGGCTCGCGACCACCGCCCGCGCGCCGCCGCCGGCACCCATGATGGCCACCGGTCCCGCGTCGGCCCGCCAGTCGGGCTTCGCCTCCTTCAAGGCTTCGATGAAGCCGAACGCGTCCGTATTGGATCCCGAAAGCGACCCGTCCGCTTCGACCACGATCGTATTGAGAGCACCGATCCGCCGTGCCAGGGGGTCGACGCGATCGACGAGTCGGAGCGCCGCCTCCTTGTGTGGGATCGTCACGTTGCAACCGGCGAAGCCCAGCGCCGAGAGGCCCTTGAGCGCGTCCGCGAGCCGCTCTGGCTGCACGGGCAGCGGAACATAGGCACCGGCGAGGCCGAGCTGCTTGATCCAATAGTTGTGCAGCATCGGCGAGCGCGAATGCGTGATCGGCCAGCCCATGACACCGGTGAGCCGGAATTTCTGGGTCTCTGCCATTACCACCGCGGGGGTTCTTGCTGCGATGCGCGCGACCCTACACGAACGGGAATCGCCGTTCCAGCAGGTCCGATCTGCGGCGGATTGGAAACTGGCCAATCGCGGGCGCCCGTGGTCCACTAGCGCCGCGGCTTCTCAGGATCACCGGAGACACCATGGCGGTAATGGCGGGCAAGCGGGCGTTTCTCGAGCTTCTGAAGCAAGAAGGCGTGGACATCATCTTCGGCAATCCCGGCACCACGGAGCTGCCGCTCATGGACGCGCTCGCGGTCGAGAGCAGGCTCCGCTACGTGCTGGGCCTCCAGGAGGCCGGTGTGATGGCGATGGCGGACGGCTACGCCCAGGCGGGACAGCGCCTCGCGGTCACCAACTTTCACGTGGCGCCCGGCCTCGGCAACGCCATGGGCATGCTCTACGACGCCAAGAAGGCGGGTTCGCCGATCCTGGTGACGGCCGGGCAGCACGACCAGAGCTTCACCTTCACCGAGCCGATCCTTTGGGACGACCTGCCGCCGATTGCGCGGCCGCTGGTGAAGTGGTCCTCCGAGGTGCATCGCCTCGTGGAGCTGCCGCGGGCGATCCACCGCGCGGCCAAGACGGCGCTCGCGATGCCGACGGGCCCGGTATTCCTCTCGCTTCCCGGCGACGTACTCACCAGCGAGGCCGACATCGAGCTGGGCGCTCCCACGCGGGTGGCGCCGCGGGTCCGCGGCGACGCCGATGCGGTCGATCGGGCGGCGGCGCTGTTGCTCGAAAGCCGCCGGCCGCTGATCATGGCGGGCGACGCCGTCGCGCAGAGCCGGGCGCATGCCGAGATCGTGGCGATCGCGGAATTGCTGGGCGCACCCGTCCATCCCGAAGGCGTCGCGAACACGGCATCGTTCCCGACCTCGCATCCGCTCTTCAAGGGTGCGCTCACGCGGCTGGCGCCGGTCCTGCGCGCGGCGCTCGAGCAGCACGACGTGCTGTTCTCCGTCGGCGGCGATCTCTTCACGATGTCGCTCCCGTCGGACGTCGATCCCATGCCACCCGGTCTCAGGATCGTGCACCTCGACAGCGACGCCTGGGAGATCGGTAAGAACTATCCCGCGGAGGTGGCGATCCTCGGCGACGTCAAGGCAACGCTGAAGGACCTGCTGGCGGCGCTCGAGTCGAGAATGACTGCGGCGCAGCGCGCGGCGGCGAAGACGCGCTCCGAGACCGCGCGCGTGGCGATCGCCGCCGACCTCGAGAAGCTCAAGTCCCGCGCGCGCGCGGACGCGAACACGGTACCGATCAAGCCGCTCGCGCTCATGCACGGGATCGGCGAGACGCTGCCGCCCGATGCCGTGGTGATCGACGAGTCCGTCTCGTCGAATCCGGGCCTGCGGCAGTTCGTGCGCAGCGAAGATCCCCAGAGCTTTTTCGGGCTGCGCGGCGGCGGCATCGGCTGGGGCCTGCCGGCGGCGATCGGCGCCAAGCTCGCACTGCCGGACCGGCCGGTGGTGGCGCTGATCGGCGACGGCAGCGCCATGTACACCTGCCAGGCGCTCTGGACCGCCGCGCATGAGAGCGTCGCCGTGGTGTTCGTCATCATCAACAACGCCTCCTACCGCATCCTGAAGCAGCGGGCGAACGCCATGCGCGCTCTCGCAGCGCAGACCGACCTCTACGTCGGCATGGACCTGGTCAATCCGCGCGTCGATTTCGTGGGGCTCGCGCGCTCGCTGGGCGTCGCGGCGGAGCGCGCGACCACCGTCGCCGAGGTCTGCGCCCTCATCAAGCGCGGCATCGCCGGCAGGGAGCCGCTGCTGATCGACGCGCTGATGGACACCGGGTTCAAGCCGGTCTGACGGGCGTGGCGACCGATCCAGCGGCGGCCGTCGCGGAGATCGAGCGGCGCGCCGAGCTCCGGCGCACGCCCTGCGGCGCGGGCTCCATGGTCTGGCGCGTCTGGGGCCGGGGCGCGCCGCTGGTGCTGCTGCACGGCGGCTACGGGTCCTGGACTCATTGGATCCGGAACATCGAGTTCCTCGCCGGGCGTTATCGCGTGCTGGCTCCGGATTTGCCCGGGCTTGGCGACTCCGACATGCCGCCGGAGCCGGACCGGCCCGAGGCCATCGCCGGCATCGTGGCATCGGGCCTGATCTCGCTGCTGTCGGCGGTCGAGATGGCGGATATCGTCGGCTTCTCCTTCGGCGGTCTGATCGGCGGGCTCGCGGCGGAGCAATTGGCATCGCGCGCCCGCAGCCTCGTGCTCGTGGGATCGGGCGGCCTCGGCGTCCGGCGGGGCGCGCCGATCGACCTCGTCACCTGGCGAGACCTGTCCGACGAGGCCGCGCGCCGGGCGGCGCACGCCGAGAACCTCGCGATCCTCATGTTCGCCGACCGCGCCCAAATCGACGACCTCGCGGTGCATCTGCAGGTCAACAATGCCACGCGGGCGCGGCTCCGGAGCCGCGTGCTGTCGCGAATTCCCGCGCTGCCGACGGCGCTCCCGCGGATGAGCGCGCGGCTTCGGGGCCTCTGGGGCGAGCGCGACATCACGGCCCAAGGCGTGCTCGATCAGATTCGGACCCTGCTGCAGTCGCTCCAGCCGGGCGCAAACCTGAACGTGATCCCGCGCGCCGGCCACTGGGTGCAGTACGAGGCGGCGGACGCGTTCAACGCGGCCCTCGTGAAGCTCCTTGCCTAGATGTGAAGCCTCAACAGGTTGTCCCCGGTTAGAGCGAGTCTGCTGATAGGCGTGTTGGCTTTCAAGCTAGCATGCGGTCGATGCCAGTTGTAACGATGCAGCCAGAGAGGAAGTTGTCTGGTTCGCTG